>Ga0209692_10000008_pt1 | contig 1119767 bp, 988 predicted proteins | sample tdDd472_FD_187129 | JGI IMG/M metagenome (GOLD analysis project Ga0209692, IMG submission 187129) | Marine sediment microbial communities from the Atlantic coast under amendment with organic carbon and nitrate - tdDd47.2 (SPAdes)... | ecosystem: Environmental > Aquatic > Marine > Coastal >...
ACCGGCGGCAATGGCGTCTCCAACGGCACCCTGCAAATCGGTATCGGTTCCCTTGGAGACGCCATTGCCGCCGGTCTGATCATGCGCCACAAGGACAATGCCGCCTATCAAAAGGCCTTGAATGCATGTGATATCCCGGGGCGGTACAATGATCTGATCCAGAGAATCGGGGGCACAGGCACCTTTAAAAAGGGCCTGTACGGGGCCACTGAGATGCTGGTGGACGTATTTGTTCAGCTCTATAAAAAAGGGATTCTCAAGCGTAAGGTTTATGACAATGCCGGTATCCAGGAACTGCTCAACAATAAGATCATGACCGAAGAGATTCCCGCTGATATTCTTGATATTTTTGTGACCCAGAAGATTATCCACGAACGGCTGACCAAGGCAGACTTCCGCCTCCTGGTCAAATATGGCATCATTGACGGGCCCTTTGAGTATATGGACGGCTCCATCATTTATAATAACGACCGGTTTGTTGCAGATCTCAGAGATGAGAAGACAAAAGCCCTGCTGAATGCGAACCTGGGCGACCGCCTCAAAGAGGGCGTGGTTTGCCACGGTGCTTTTTTCATCGGTCCCAAGGATTTTTACAAGGCCCTCAACGATATGCCCGAAGAGGAACGGCAGCTCTTTTCAATGACTGGTGTGGATTATGTGAATCAGCTTTACGGGGGAGAGGACCTCAAGTCGCTTCAGCGGAAAAATGGCCGGTTCGTCAATGCCGGCATGATGGTCACCCTGCTTGGGTCCGTGGTCTCAGACGGTCTTGAAAGCGGCAATATCGTATCCGGTGTCGGGGGGCAGTATAATTTTGTCTCCATGGCCCATGCCTTAGAGGACGGACGGCTGGTCATGATGATACGAAGCACCAAAAAATCCAAGGGTAAGCTTTCCTCCAACATCGTGTTTAACTACGGCCATACGACCATTCCCAGGCATTTGCGGGATATTGTGGTCTCTGAATACGGCATCGCCGATCTCAGGGGTAAATGCGATCAGGAAGTCATTGCCGCCATGCTTAATATCACAGATTCCAGGTTCCAGGACGAACTCCTTGATCAGGCTAAAAAATCCGGTAAAATTGCCGGGGATTACCAGATTCCAGAAGCCTTCCGGAACAACTATCCTGAACAGATCACCCAGCGCATGGCCCCCTTGAAAGCTCAGGGGTATTTCAAAGACTTCCCCTTTGGCACGGACTATACCTCAGACGAGGTTACCCTGGCCCGGGCGCTCAAGGGCCTAAAGGACAGTGTTGCCACCAAAAAATACAGGACCGTGGCCGGTATTGTCCGCCACCTCTTCTCGACCCCGCCTGCCGCTATTCAGCCCATGCTCCGTCGAATGAAGTTGGAAATGCCCAATTGCATCAGGGAACGGGCGTTGCGGGCTGCGGTGGTGTACGCCTTACGTCACAGCGTATAAAAAAAATTAAGAGCAATGTCCCCCGGGCATTGCTCTTGTTTTGAATTCTGTCAGAAATTAGTCCTCTCCTAATCTTGTTGCTTTTTGTTTTTGTCTTATCCCAGAGTCAATACCGTTCCCGGCATTGCCTTTTCCTCCGGGCCACAGGCCATCTCAATACCATGAACCAGATCTCTTTTCATCCCTGGGAGCTGAGCTTTTCATATGGTTTCACCCTCCGGGAAAGGCCGCATTGCTGAATCGGGCAAAATGCAACAGGGCTTGCTGGTATGGTAATATGGGAATGGATTGAACTGGCAGCACCTAAGTTATTGAAAATAACGCTTTTTTATAGTTGACATAAAAGAGCTTCTCGTTCTAGACTCGGGGGACTTAGCCTTTTTTATATATCCCGAATCATGGATGCGTGACCGTGAGAATTTTATTGCATATAGTATTGCTGCTGTTTTTAACGGTTCTGCCGGCCCGGTCAGAAACCCTGAACATCCTCACCGAAGAACTCATGCCTTACAATTATACGGATTCAGCCACAGGAAAACCTGTCGGCTTTGCCGTGGATATTGTCCAATCTCTTTTGAAAAGGACCGGGATTAAGCCGGCAAGGGGAGCAATTCAAGTTTTCCCCTGGGTCAGGGCCTACAAAATGCTGGAGAGGAATAAAAACACCCTTCTTTTTTTGATGGCCAGGTCCGACTCCAGGAAAGATCTGTTTAAGTGGGTGGGGCCCATTGCCCCCCGACATATCTGGTTCTGGAAACTTAAGTTACGAAAGGATGTCATCGCCAATACCATTGAAGATGTGAAAAAATACCGGGTGGCAGGGGCAATCGGGTTTGCCACATCCGTCTATCTTGAAAGCCTGGGGTTCCGGCTGGAATATGTATCCTCACCCAGGCTGGCATTTCTTATGCTTGTTCACCAAAGAGTGGAATTCTTCACGGGCACAGACCTCATTGCTGCATTTTATATGAAGGATATCGGCCGCAGTTTTTCCGGCCTGGAAAAAATGGTAAGCCTGGACAGCCGGTATGACTATTACCTGGCCCTGAATAGAGAGACCTCTGACAGTATCGTAGAAAAGTTGCAGAATGCACTGGGTCGGATGAAGGAGGACGGCGCCTATGAAAAGATCCGGCTGCGGTATCTAAAATAATGAACCTGACTGTCTAAACATCATAAATCATATCAATCTCCCGGGCGAATTTTTTATAAATGGTGGCCCGCCTCACCTTCATGGTGGCGGTCATTTCATCGTCGTCATGGTCCAGTTCCTTGGTCAGGAGCAGGAATTTGCGTACATTTTCCACCCGGGCGAACCTGGCGTTGACCTTGTCCAGGGCCTCCTGGACAAGGGTGGTGACTTCAGGCATTTTGACCAGGGATTTGAAATTGGTATAGGCAAGCTGCCGATTGGAGGCCCATTTGCCCACATTTTCAAAGTCGATCTGGATCAGGGCTGAGATGAATTTTTTGCCGTCTCCCAGCACAATGGCCTCTTTGATATAGGGGCTGACCTTGAGTTCGTTTTCTATCAGAGATGGGGCGATGTTTTTACCGCCCGAGGTGATGAGGATATCTTTTTTCCGGTCCACAATGGAGATATGGCCGTGTTCGTCTTCCTTGGCAATGTCCTCGGTCATGAGCCAGCCGTCCACAATGGTCCTGGCCGTGGCCTCGGGATTCTTATAATATCCCATGAAAATGGAAGGGCCTTTTTTCATGAGTTCCCCGTCTTGGGCCAGCTTGTATTCAACACAGGAAACCGGTTTGCCCACGGTGCCCAGGCGGATATCGTTTCCCATGTGGATAAAAGAGAGGCCCGTGCATTCAGTCATGCCGTACCCTTCTTTTACCCGGATGCCCAGGGCGTGGAAGAAGAGGAGTTCCTCAGGGCTGACCTTGGCGGCCGCAGAAAGACAGAGTTTCACCTTCCGAAGGCCCACATAATTTTGAAGGGCTCTGAACATGAGCCAGTATCCAGCCCAGGAAACCAGTTTCAGGCCCAATCCCTGTGGGATCCGGTCCAGTCTTTGCCTGGCCCGTTTATATCCCACTGCCATGCATTTTTTATAGAGGAAGCGTTTCAGCCGGCTGGAATCCTGGATATTGATGGCAATGGAAGAGTGCAGTTTTTCCCAGATCCTGGGGACCCCTAAAAATACCGTTGGCGCAATTTCCCTCAGGTCATTCTGGATGGTGGCAATGCTTTCGGCAAAATTTACGGTGTTCCCCACCAAAAGGGGCAGATAGAGACTGAAGATCTGCTCTGCCACATGGCAGAGCGGCAGGTAGGAGACAACTGTGTCCTCCGGGGTGATCTCCATGGCCTGGGCTGCGGAGATGGTTGTGGCCTCCACATTTTTGTGGTTGACCATGGCGCCTTTGGGGGGGCCTGTGGTGCCCGAGGTATAGATCATGATGCAGACATCTTCGGGATTTCCCTTTTGCACTTCCTCAAGGAAATAATACGGTTTTTTTCGGGCCATCTGCCGTCCCATCTCTTCGACTTGGGTGAAGGGGAGAATAAGATCCTTTGGATAGTTGCGCATCCCCTTCATGTCCTTGACGATGATTTTCTTCACCAAGGGAAGCTCATCTATGACCTCAAGGATTTTATCGGTCTGTTCCTGGTCCTCGCAGATCACCACCACGGAATCGGAATGGTGGACCACATACTTGACCTCCGGGGCCGGGCTGGTTGGGTAGACCCCAAGGGTGACCCCGCCCAGGCTGATGCAGGCCAGGTCTGCATAGAGCCATTCTCTGGAGTTTTCGCTGATAATGGCCATGTGGTCCCCCCGTTTGAACCCCAGGGATGCCAGCCCCAGGGCAAAATCCCTGACATGGTCCAGGTATTGGTTCCAGGTCACGGTCTGCCATATGCCGAAATCCTTTTCCCGCAAGGCGGTTTGGTCTCCGTAGTCCGCCACCCTGTCCAGAAAAATACGAGGCAGGGTCCTGTTGCTCAGGGCAAATTGCGTCAGCTCAGCCATCTTTTCCTCCGCTTGTAGTGTTTGACATTACGGTAGCTTTCCCCGTCACTGCCCTGGCCCATGCCCAGGTAGAACTCCTGGACATCCCGGTCTCCCATCAAAAGGTCAGTGGGGCCGTCCAGGACAATCCGTCCGTTTTCCATGATATAGCCGTAGCTGCTCAGTTCAAGTGCCATGCGGGCATTCTGTTCCACCAGGAGAATGGCTGTGCCCTCCTGGGCATTGATTTTTCCGATAATCTCAAAGATCTCTTCTACCAGCATGGGGGCCAGGCCCATGGAGGGCTCGTCCAGCATCATGAGTCCGGGGCAGGCGAGCAGGGCCCGGCTGATGACCAGCATCTGCTGCTCTCCCCCGCTCAGATAGCCTGCCAGCCGCTTGTATCGCCGTTTTAAAATGGGGAAATATTCAAAGCACTTGTCCATGTCCCTGTTGATTTTTTTTTTGTTTTTCCGGGTATAAGCACCGCAGATGAGGTTTTCCTCCACGGTGAGGTCTTCAAACACCCGTCTGCCCTCCATGACCTGAAAAATACCTTTTTGAACGATCCTATGGGGGGACAGGGAAGCAAGGGGCTGCCCCTGATACAGAATGGCGCCATCGGTAATCTCGCCGTCCTCCAGGGGCAGGAATCCGGAAATCGCCTTGAGGGTGGTGGATTTACCTGCCCCGTTGGATCCCAGCAGGGCCACGATGGACCCCTGGTCTACTTTCAAGGAGAGCCCTTTGAGCACCAGGATGATATTGTTGTAGAGCACTTCCAGGTTGTTGACTTCCAGAATAGGGGCCATGGTTTTTTCCCTTATGTTCTCTAGGATTAACGACCTTTTAAATATTATTTATCCAAGCGGATCCAGTCGGATACGGCGACAAATTTTCCGCTCTCAGCCTTATACACCTTGCCCGTTGCCGTGGCATTGGAGTGGGTAAAACTGACCACTCCGTTCAACCCGCCCGTATCCCAGTCCTTTACCTTGGGCAGCATGTTTTTAAGGTTCTCTCCGGTGACGGGAAGTCCAGCCTCATGGCACATCTGAGCCAGTTTTACATAGACCATACCCGTGAACCAGCCCTGCATGTATGAGTTGGGCCTGTAGGCCACATCAGGATGGTGTTTTTTCGAGTATTCATGCATGGCCTTTATCATGGGCACCTCATCCATGTACCAGTATGAATAGGGGCAGACACCCATATAGCCGTCAGCGTCCGGTCCCAGTTTATCCAGTAGCATCTTGCTCATGGCCCAGAAGGTGCCCATGAAGGTGATGTCCAGTCCGAAATCCTTGGCCCCCCGGATCACCTCTGGTATGGGCGGAACCACATAGCCCTGGAATATGCAGTAATCGGGTTTGTTCCGCTTCAGGTCCAGGAGCTGGGAAGTAATATCCACGGCACCGACCTTGGTCACCTCTTCGGCCACCACCTCAATACCCAGCTTTTTTGCCATATCCCTGGCAAAGGGAATGGGGTCCCGGCCGAATTCCGTATCACTGTAAAAAAAGGCCACCCTGTGGGGCTTGTTGTTTTTCTTGGGCTGTTCTGCGATGTATTTGAGGAGCACCCCGAACTGCTGGGAATAGGTGGGGCCGGACACGAAAATATAGGGATTGGCCTCCCTATTGCTCAGTTCCTCGGAAAAACTGGTGGATCCGTAGAGCACATGGTAGCGGGAGTTGATTTCCGGTGCCATTGCCTTGCCCACGCCCGTGGATTCCCCGTACATCATGGGGGGATTTTCCTGGGCCATAATCTTTTTAAAGGAGGCAATGGCCCGTTTCAGGTCATAGCCGGTGTCCTCGTATATGTATTTGAACGGCCGCCCCCCGACGCCGCCCTGTTCATTGGCATAGCCCAAAGAATCCATGAGCCCCTGGTGAATGTGCTTGCCGGCAAAGGCAAACCGCCCGGTAATGGGCTGGCCTGCCCCCACCTTGATGGGGTCTGCGCCGAATACCGGGCCAGTGAATAATACGAGAACAGCTATCATTGCCGTAACCAAACATGTTTTCATAATCCTTTCTCCTTGTATATAGGGTGTTGCGTTAAAGGCAATTGTTAAACGAATACGTTAAACGCTAATGCTCAAAGGGCCAGAGCCTGAAATAGTTTTTGATCCGCCGCCAGATTTCAGCCAGGCCGTGGGGTTCAAATACCAGGAAGGTGACGATGAGCAGGCCGAAAATGACCTGCTGCAGGGGAAACAGAAAACTCATGGCCGTGGGGAAAATATCCACCAGGAGCCCCAATACCGATTTTATGGCTTCAGGCACGATGACCATGAACAGGGCCCCGAATATGGATCCCAGAATACTGCCCAGGCCCCCCACAATAATCATGGCCAGATACCGAACGCTTTCCAGTAAAGGGAAATGTTCCGGGGTCACAGTTTTGAGAAAATTCACCCACAGGCATCCCGAGATTCCGGCCATGAAGGAACTTAAAGCAAAGGCATAGGTCTTATACCGCACCAGGCTGATGCCCATGAGTTCGGCTGAGATATCCCGGTCCCTGATGGCGATAAAGGCCCTTCCCACCCGGGTTCTGAACAGGTTGCGGGCGGCTGTCACGCAGAGGATCACCAGGGGAAGGGTAAGAAAATAGAATTTAAAATCATTGTCCAGGATAATGCCGAAAATCTCAGGCGGGGCCAGGTTGATGCCCCGGATACCGCCGGTAACCGATTCCCAGTGGACAAAGACAAATTCAAGGATGAGCTGGGCCGAGAGGGTGGCGATGCACAGGTAGAGTCCTTTGAGCCTCAGGGAGGGACCGCCCACTATGATGCCGAACCCTGCGGCAATGAGGCCGGACAGGGGCAGGCAGACCATAAAAGGCAGGTTGAACCGGGTGGCAAGGATGGCCGCCGCATACCCGCCCACCCCGATAAAGGCGGCATGGCCCAGGGAAATCTGCCCTGCAAATCCGGTGAGAATGTTCAGGCCCACCGCCCCGATGATGGTGATGCCGGTAAGGTTGGCCATGAAGAGCAGATAATCCCCTGCCACAAAGGGAAATATTGCCAAAAGAACAAAGAATACCCCCATCCAGAACTTTGAGGTGGGACTGTCGAAAATGGCCTGGTCCGTGGCATAGGTTGCCTTGAAATCGCCGATGCGCATGAAGTTCTCCCTGTTTTATTTAAGATCGGGTCTTATAACCTTTCCAATTCCCTGGTGCCGAACAGGCCATAGGGCTTGATCATGAGAATGATGATCAAAACCACAAACGGCGCCAGGTCCTTTACCCCGCCATGGAAATAGGGGTCCAGGTATCCCCCGGCCAGATTTTCCAGAATTCCCACCAAAAGCCCGCCCAGCACTGCTCCCAGGATGGAGTCCAGTCCCCCAAGGATGACAATGGGAAATATTTTCAATCCGATATGGCCCAGGGTGGGCTGGACTCCGCCCACATTGCCGATGATGATCCCCCCCAAGGAGGCGGCAATGGCCCCGAAGGCCCAGGAGAGGGTGAATATGGATTTGACGTTGATGCCCATGGAAAAGGCGGCGGTCTGGTCATTGGCCGTGGCACGCATGGCCACCCCCACCCTGGCGTACTTGAAGATGATAAGAAAAATAGCCACCACGGCCATGGCCAGAATGAATCCGTAAAAGAGGTTGGACCGGAGTACAATCTCTCCAATGATAATGGGTTTTCTGGGAAACAGAGGTGGAAAGCTTCTGAAACTTGACCCCCAGATCATTTCAGCCACCCCCAGGAGAATGGAACTCAAGCCGATGGTGACCATGACGATGCTGATATTGGGCCGGCCCAGCATGTGTCTTAAGATGAGCCGTTCCACTATTGCCCCCAGAAGGGCGGCCCCTGCCACCACCAAGGGGAAACTTAAGAGGGGAGACAGGTTCAGGTAAACCGTAAGGGAGTAAAATATATAGGCCCCGATCATCATGAACTCACCGGTTGCAAAATTGATGATATTCGTGGCCTTGTATATGAGGACAAATCCAAGGGCGATGAGGGCATAAATGCCGCCCACAAGAAATCCGCTGGCCACAAGCTGTAGAAAGATATCCATGTTCCGCCTCCTTTAAGTTTTATGACCCAGGTAGGCCTCAATCACATCCGGATGTTCCTGTACCTGGGACGGGGTGCCCTGGGCAATGGCCTGGCCGAAGTTGAGCACCAGGACCCGGTCGGAAATATCCATAACCATTTTCATGTCATGTTCGATGAGCACAATGGTGATATCCTGCGCTTCTTTAATGTCAAGGATAAACCGGGCCATGTCCTCGGTCTCTTCTGCATTCATCCCTGCCACGGGCTCGTCCATCAAAAGGATTTTCGGGCGCATGGCCAGGGCTCTTGCCAGCTCCACCCGTTTCTGGAGCCCGTAGGCCAGGGCCGATACCGGCTGTTTGCGTATGGATTCGATCTCCAGAAATTCGATGATCTGGGTTTCCACTTCTTCTCTGAGTTTCATTTCTTCCCTGTGGGCCGCCCCCCAGTACCAGAGGCTTGAGAAAAGGCCGGTCTTCAGGTGGGAGTGGGCCCCCAGCTTGATATTGTCCAGGACAGACATGCCGTGGTAGAGAGCAATGTTCTGAAAGGTTCGTCCCAGGCCCAGAGCCGCCCGTTTGTCCGGAGACATGGCCGTAACATTCCGGTCCTCTATAAGAACCTGCCCCTGTTCGGGTCGGTAAAATCCCGAAATAATGTTCAGAATGGAGGTCTTGCCGGCGCCGTTGGGCCCGATAACGGCAAAAATTTCCCCCTGGTTCACCCCAAAGGAAACATCCGAAAGGACTTTCAGGCCGCCGAAGGCCAGGGATACGTCGTCAACACGAAGAATTGCCATGATATCTCCAAAATCTGTTTACGCTTTGTCATTATCCGAAAATCCATCGGAACCCAGCAGAAGACCTGAAGAGAACTTTAAGAGAGGCCAATATGAGAATCTGCCCGCTACCAGAGGAAAATGGTTATGGATAGGTTCTATTAATAAAAATTCGGGCCTGGTGTAAATAGGTGGACCCACCAAGTTCATGTGGGTGGGTCCACCATTCCCTTGTGGTGGATTCACCTATCAAACTGAATATTGACAAAGAAACAAGGATGGGCAAATAATAGGGTCGGCACCCTTTAACAGAAAACATCCATCCAAGGCGGTGTGCATCATGAGCGGCAAGGCAACTATTCTTTATATCCCCCACGGCGGCGGTCCCCTTCCCCTGATGGGTGATCCGGGCCATGATACCCTGGTCCGTTTTCTCCGGCAGATACCCGGTACCCTGCCCAGACCGAAAGCCGTCCTGGTGATCTCAGCCCACTGGGAGCGTGACATCCCTTTGGTGACAGCCCACCCCCGGCCTGAAATGATTTACGACTATTCTGGATTTCCCAAGGCAGCCTACGATATCCGGTATCCGGCCCCGGGAGCGCCTGATCTGGCCGCCCGGGTTACAGACTGCCTGACCCGTTCCGGGCTCAAGGCCAGGTGTGATGAAGAGCGTGGATTTGACCATGGCCTTTACATCCCCCTGGCCCTGATGCTGCCGGGTGCAGATATCCCCTGCATCCAGATTTCTCTGTGTGCAGATCTGGATCCACTCAGTCATTTGCGAATAGGAGAAGCCCTTGGCACCATGGCTGCCCCTGATCTATCTGATCTCTGGATCCTGGGATCAGGGTTTTCCTTCCATAATATGGCGGCCTTTGGATCCTCAGGCCCTGATCATGACAGGACGGAAAAAAGGAATCGGGCATTCCAGGATTGGCTCAGGGAAACTTGTGCGGGCCAGGGTATGATGCCGACCCAGAGAAAAGATCGTCTGGTCAGATGGGAATTGGCTCCCCATGCACGGTATTGCCATCCCAGGGAAGAGCATTTGCTGCCCCTGATGGTCTGCGCGGGAATGGCCGGATATGCAAAGGCTGAAATTGTCTTTGACGGGCAGGTCATGGGCCGGCACACCCTGGCATTTTTATGGCAGGGAGATCCATAAGATGCGGATCTGGGATATCGATCCCGGGTTTCTGAACGACAAAAGCCTTTTGGGGGAACACCGGGAACTCCATGGCATCGTATCCATCCATGTGAACGGGAAAAAAGGGTACGCAAGACATCCGGAAACCATCCGCTGGAAATTTGCACTCACAGGGCTTTGGTTCAGGCATGAACTCCTGGTCCGGGAAATGGGCCTGCGGGGATTCAACCATCACAGCCCTCTGGACCCGCTTGGTCAGGAGATTGCCTGGCCGGATATCTTCATTGATCCGCCCCATGCACAGTTTTTACTGTTGGAAGAAAAATACAGGGACAAATCCCAGGGCAGAATCCCCCTGCCTAAAAACATGCTTGAGTTATGGGCCTGCCATAAATATTCCGTCATGGCCCGGGATCCGGAGTGTTACCGTAGCATGGGCCCAAGGGTCGCCTCTGGTCAAATATCATTTGAAGATCTCAGTCTGAAGTTGGCAATTCTGCTGAGAACCCGGCCCAGGTCGGGACGCCTGGTCAACGCCCTGGAGCATATGTGGGGATATGTATCGGATAAAAGCCATGTCCATCGGATCGGGCTTGGACCTGGCCTGCTGTTCCGGGAGATCCAGACATTGGCCATTGGGCAGAAAGTTGAATATTTATGCCGGTCCACCGCCCTTGGAGAACTTGGGGCCTGGTTGCAGGAGAGTCAGAACAATTGATCCTTTGTGTGAAATTTAACCAGCCCGCCCAGAGTCATTCCTTTTTTATTCTGGTTTATTCAAGGTTCTGGCGCCTCCCGGATAATTCTTTTATCTGGCCAGGTGATAAGATTGACAGTTCCGGTTCCAGTATATAATCTTCATCCTATAGGCAAATATTCTTTCAACCCGCCACCATTTTTTTGATCGGCGAATTCTTCAACGACGAGGCGTCCGTTATGCCCCTGATAAAATCAGATCAACGCAGCAAGCAATCTGGAAAAAATGCTCAGACGGGTGATTTATCTTCCAGGAAAACCAAGCCGGTTCTTGTGACCGGCTCCACCGGCTATGTGGCCGGCCGGCTTATCCCTGAGCTCCTGGCTTGCGGCTTCCGGGTCAGGGCCATGGGCCGTTCCATTGAAAAAATGGGGGCCAGACCCTGGGCACGCCATCCAGACGTTCAACTGGCCCGGGGGGATATCATGGACCCCTCATCCCTTAACCGGGCCGTCAGGGGGTGCGGCACTGTATATTACCTGGTTCACTCCATGATTTCCCGGAAGGGTGCCTATCGGAACGCCGACCGGATGGGTGCTGAAAATATGGCGAGGGCTGCGGCCGATGAAAAGGCAGAGCAGATAATCTATCTTGGAGGCCTGGGAGATCCGGACCACCCCAAAATCAGCAGACATTTAATTTCCAGGAACGAGGTGGGTCACATCCTTCAAAAGGGACCGGTTCCCGCCACCGTTCTCAGGGCGGCCATGATACTGGGCTCTGGGTCTGCAAGCTTTGAAATCCTCAGATATCTGGCAGAACGCCTGCCTGTGATGATTACCCCCAAATGGGTGCGCATGCCCACCCAGCCCATTGCCATCACCAATGTGCTGGGATATCTAATAGGTTGCCTTCAAGCCCCTGAAACCCGGGGCAAAACCTTTGATATCGGTGGCCCTGATGTGGTTTCCTACCAGGACTTGTTTAAAATATTTGCAGCCAAGGCCGGAATCCGCGAGCCGATTATGCTCCCCGTCCCTTTTCTCAGTCCAAAACTCTCAGCCCTGTGGATTCACCTGGTCACACCGGTGCCGGCAGCCATTGCCCAGCCACTGGCCCAAGGGTTGAGCCTGCCCACCATTTGTCAGGAGAACAAAATTCAAAATTTGATCCCCCAGGATATGATTTCCTGTGAAGAGGCCATTTCCAGGGCCCTCGACAGGGTGAGACAAGAACAGGTGGATACTTGCTGGGCGGATGCCGGGGAATTGATTTACCCGGAGTGGGCCCATTGCGGGGACTCGGAATATTCAGGTGGCACACTAGTCAAATGTGGCTACCGGGCCCGGGTTAAGGCCGGGCCTGAAAAAATCTGGCCTCAGGTTAGAAACATCGGTGGAAAAACCGGATATTATTCAGCCGATTTGCTCTGGCAGATCCGGGGTCTCATGGACATCATCTCCGGCGGTGTGGGCCTGAACCGGGGCCGGCGGTCTCCCACCCATTTAAGAATCGGGGATGCTCTGGATTTCTGGCGGGTCCTGGATATTGAGCCCCCCAGGCGCCTGCTGCTTATCGCAGAGATGCGCATGCCCGGCGAGGCCCTGCTGGAAATAACCATCACCCAAGTTGACCGGACCCATTGCCGGATCACCTTGCTGTCCAGGTTCCTGCCAAAGGGCATTGGGGGCATTCTATACTGGTATGCCCTTTACCCCTTTCACCAATTTGTGTTTATCAGAATGCTGCAAGGACTGGTGAATGCTGCTGGCTGCAAACTGGCCTCCGGACCCCGGCGGTTTACCCCGAAAATTTCATAAGGAGGGTCCATGACCAACCAGCTAAACGCCTTAAATACACTGACAGACCTTTTCTGCTCCCAGCAGTTTGCCGTTCTTTCCACCCAGAAGGGTGGGCAGCCATATGCCAGTCTGGTGGCCTTTTCTTCCAATCGGGATTTGTCCAGGCTCTTTTTTCTTACAGATAGAAAGACCCGAAAATATGAGAACCTTTTGGCCTGTGACCGGGTGGCTGTTCTGGTCCACTCTGCAGCCAACCAGGCTGATGATTTTCAGGACGCCATATCCGTGACCGCCCTGGGCCGGGCAGTGACCGTGGAAGACAGGGGCCGTCCGCTCAGAGGTTTTCTGGATCGTCATCCCGGTCTGGCCGATTTCGCCCTGGACCCGGATACAGCCATGGTGGCCGTTATCCCGGACACCTACCTTCTGGTCAGCCGGTTCCGGGATGTTGAAAAAATCCAAATGGGGGATTAAGATCAGGCCCAGGTTTTTCCGGTCACAGGATCCGTGGGGGGAAGGCCCAGGGCAAGTATATGCCGGTCAACATCCGGTCGTTCCCCGGGATATCCGGTGTTCATATCCGGTGACTGGCCTTCAGGATAGGCACCCACCACGGTAAACCCTATGGATACGAGGCATTTATGGGCCACACCGGCCGGGATAATCACCCCGTCCCCCGGCTGAATTTCAAGGGACCGGCCTTTGTCGCCCCCAAATAAGATGGTTGCCTTTCCCTTGAAACAGCCCAGGAACTCGTGGGCCGTGCTGTGATAGTGGTGATAGGCAAACACCCCGTACCGCCATGCCGGGGGCCAACCGTTGGCTTTAAGAATGCCTTCGATCTTTTCCGGGACGGGTGAGTTTCCGAATACACCGGGGTATACGGTCAACGCCACCTGGGAATTGTTGGGAAATATCCCGTCTTCTGTCAGGGATATGGATAGAGGTTCTTGGGGGAGTACCATGGTAGCCTCCTGGTTTGGGTGTAATTAAAAATACTGATTTTTTCCCTGTCTGGCAAGTCGGCCCGAAATTTGGTACAACCCCTGAAGCTTTTAACCCAAAAGATCGGCTCCAAAAGGAATGACCATGACATTGAACCGAGTTGTGTTTATAGCCGTTTTTGCGCTCTTTTCTTTAGCCGCTTGCACTTCCAAGAATAAGGACAACTTTACTGAAAACCGGTGGGCCTCATCTGTGGCCGCTACCAGAGAAAAGGACCTCTATGCCCCCCATGTTTCAGATGGCCGGTTTTTTGCGCCCTGGATGAAAATGGCGGATAAAAGTTTTATAGATCTCCTGGACTGGAAATTTTTTACCCCCACCCATTATAGCAAAGAAGAAAACCAATTCCTCCCACGGGTTCTGCCGGATACCGTCCGGCGCATCACAGAAACCCAGGGAGATTTTATCCTCTGGATCGGCCATAACAGCTTTTTGGTACGGACAGGCGGGCAATATTGGCTGACAGATCCGATTTTTTCCAAACGGGCCCTTCTTCCGGCTAGGAAAACGCCTCCTGCTCTGTCCCTCAACGAATTCAATGCATTGGTGAAAAACCCTAATATCATTATTTCCCACAACCATTACGACCACCTGGACCGGGATAGCATGGAAAGCCTTCCGGAATCGTCCCGGGTGTTTGTCCCGATGGGCCTGAAAGAGTATGTGATGGAGATGAATAAACCCCATGTCGGGGAAATGGATTGGTGGGAGGAAACAGAGCTGAAAAACGGGGTCAGACTTGTCTGCCTGCCCGCCCAGCACTGGTCCATGCGCATAACCCAGGGAAGGAACAGGAGCCTGTGGGCGTCCTGGCTGTTAATCACCCGGAATATCACCTTTTATTTTGGCGGGGACTCCGGCTATTTTAAGGGATTCAGGGAAATTGGGAAGAAATTTCCGGGGATCGACTATGCCTTTATGGCCACCACCGCCTACCACCCCAGGTGGTTCATGCACTACCAGCACATGAACGTGGCTGAGGCGGTCCGGGCCTTTGAAGAACTGGGGGCCAAAAATTTTATTCCCACCCAGTGGGGGACCTTTCATCTGGGCAGTGAGCCCGCCGGTTTCCCCGGCCTGGACCTGAAACGGCATATACAGCGAAATAAGATGAACCCTGACCGGTTCCGCATCATGGATATCGGTCAGATCATCCAGGTCAAGGGGGTAATGAACCCTTGACCCTTTAATTATGGGATCTTATAGTTGTAAAAGATACCGGACACAGGACCCGGTTATATCCAGGAAAAAGGAGATCAGAAGAATATGTTTGATTTGATCAGGAAAATTATGGGCAGCGACACTGGCAAGGCCACGGAACAGGATGCGCTGACCGCTCACCTGGCTTTGACCGTACTCATGCTTGAGGCGGCCCATGCTGATGGCGAGTGCAGTGAGGCGGAAAAAGCCCATCTTACGGTAACCCTTGAGACCAATTTCGGGATACCCCAAAAAGAAACCCAGGCCCTGCTCCGTGACAGGGATAAAGAGCCTGGTGCCTATGTGGATCTCTTTGCCTACACCCGTTTTATCAATGAAAATTTTTCTGAAGCCCAGAAGATAAGCATCGTGGAATCGGTGTGGCAGATTATTCTGGTGGACAACCGCCTTGAAGCCCATGAGGACCATTTTGTCCACAAACTTGTAAATCTTCTTGGCCTGGGCCACAGCGACCTGATCGCCGCCAAACGCCGGGCACGGAAACAGCTTGCCTTTTGAAAACTATTGAGGTTCTTTTTTGTCTTTTTGTAAACGCATTCGGCTGAAACTTTGTTCCAAAAAATTATAATACCGGATACCGAATTCCAGGGTTGTCTTTTTCCAGGGGGCTATTTCGTAGGATGAGAACCGTTTTTTGACCTCTTCCAGGGTTTGAATCTGGTCCCTGAGATCGCCGACATAGTCTTCCAGTTGAGTCTTTATCTTATCCCCGTCAAGATGGTCAAAAAAGAATACCTTTAGCAGGGCCTCATCCCGGATACGACTTATTTCAGGCTTGCTGTTCAGCCAATCCAGAAATGTCTGCCGTCCCTCATGGGTCAGGGTATAGCTCTTGTTGAGTTTTCCGTTTTTGACCTTTTGGCTGACCTGGACGCAGCCCTCCTTTTCCAATTTTTTAAATTTGGGATAAATGCTGCTGAACCCGGTGTTGAAAAAATAGTGGGTGCTGTTTTCCATATACTTTTTAATCTCATACCCGGTTTTTTCGCCATCCATGAGAAAGCCCAGCAGCATCATTTCAATCATATTAACCTCAAATATTTAATTTTCCTGCTGCATCTTGAGGGGAATCAGAGAGGTCCCCCTTTTTTCTGCGGTCATGGACATAAGTTCCTGCCCACTGGCCGGAGGCGGTACCTGGAGTTCTTTGGGTTTTTCTTCCAACTGGATCGCCTCCACAGGACAGGTGGTCACGCAAAGACCACACCCGATGCACCTTGCCGTATCAACCTTTGCTGCATCCTCGATCTCGATGGCGTTCATCTGGCATCGGTCTAAACAGATTTCGCAAGCAGTGCACTCTTCCTGATCAACCACAGCCCAGTATCGGTTATGGACCATTTCTCCAGGATTGGGCAGACGATTCAGGGCCCTGAGCACACCGCAGCAGTCTTCGCAGCAGTTGCACATGCCCCCGGGGTTCACCATGTTCGCCGGTTGATTTACCAGTCCGGCTTCCTCGCATTGATCCAGAATACGGCAGGCCTCTTCACTGGTAATATACCGGCCCATCTTGTTTTCCACGTAGTAATCGGCGTGGGATCCAAATAGCAGGCAAACCTCTTTGGGTTTATCACACCCTTTGTCGAGAAGATCCTGCTGAGTCCGGCAGATGCAGTCCGCCACTGCGATCTTAGCTTTTCCGTTTACAATGCTCTTGGCATCCTCGTAGGCCGCAACCTTATGGACAACATCCACCGATTTTCCCACGGGAATGGTTCTCAGAGGCGGAATGTTGCTCCCCATGCCCGAAAGAAATGCTTCTTCCATGTAGCTGTTGGTCAGCTGGGCCAGTTCTTTGTCCATTCGTCCGAGCTGGAATTCGTATGAGCCGATGACAAAGGGAACCGCAGAATACCGCTTCTTGCCGTCCTTGACGTGGCGAAAGAGCAGCCCCCTTTTTGCCATGCTTTCCAGCTTTACCGCGGTCTCTTCCGGAGACCGGTTGGTCCTTGCAGCAAAGTCATCAGGGGACTCTAAGAGCATGGACATATCCAGGTAGGTTTCTGCATCTTCTTGGGTGAAAAGCTTCTCAAGAATTTTTAATTCCACACCGGAGTCGGTGGGTGGGAACCCTGTTGAATACTGATCCATCTGTTCACGTAGTTGGCGATAGATTGGGGCAACCATGTTCGCTCCTTGTATATTGTATGTTATGAAAACCAACTAAATTAATGCCGATTAAAAGCCTAAATCACATTGGCTATATATCAATATGATATATGGCTGTCTATATATATTTTTTACAATTACATGAAAGACTGGCAGATTGATACCTGTCCGGCCCGGGAATATGCCCATGAACCGGGTCATCGAAGAGGGTTTAACCGACCTGGCCAAAACTTGCGCTAATAACCGGTCATCTCCACATAGCCCATGCCCGTGGTGTGTTGCCCCTTTATTGTGATAGCGCCTTCGTAATAGGGGAATCCGTGGGGATGCTCCTGGTCGGCTGCCAAAGTGGATACCCCAAGAACAAGGTCATGGCCGGGCAGGGAAATTGACCATTTAGAGGGATACTGCCGGTGGGTTCGGGGACTGGTCCAGTGGCCGAGGGGATTAATGGTAAACTGGTTCTGGGACAGGATTGCATGGCTGCCGTCGGCAAAGGAGATGCTGCCGAAACCAAAGCCATTGGGGGTGCCGTCGGGGCTGCGGATCTGGCAGACCATGATATCGGCACCCTTAAGTGGGCCCTGGGACAGATGAAAGGCGAACCAGTCCCACCCGCCCACACGGTCCCCCAGGGGCGAGGTGCTCCATTCATGGTCAAACCAGGCCTTGCCCTGGACCCTATGGGTCTCCTGTCCCAGGGACAGGCGGCCCTGGGCGGCCATGCCGGGAAATGAATAATAATAGGACCCGTCCCTGGGCCCGCTCCCTTTTTTGCTCCATCCGTTCTGTCCTTGAAGCACGGCAGGCTTTGTCGGGGTCAGTTCCAGGTTAATGGATATGTTTTCGCTTGTCTGCCGCCCGTTTGCCCCGGTCCTGTCTTTTGCTTTCAGGATCAGGGCCTGGGACCCTGGTACCTTCTGGACCGTCCAGTCATCAATCCATACCTTATATGGATGGCTTTGAGCCCCTGCGATGCCAACTGCTCCCCGGTTTATTCGTTGGGCTGAATAAAATGTCTGGTTCCGGATATCAGTAAGGGCAAAATGGGCAAAATAGAGCTGGCGGGTCCGCCATCCAGAATCGCCTGGTACCTCTTTGCATGCCAGAGAGCGGCGGAAAAACGTCAGTTGAAATCCAAAATGCCTCCCGGTGTCACTGGTTAAATTGCCGGTATAATACCACCACTCGGTTTTAAAATCTTCATGGGCACCCAGGTCCTCTGGGAATGTAATGGCCCGGGGACGGTCTGCCTGGGCATAACAGGAAAAATCCCCCTCCCGGGACAGGGCCTGGATAATGTCCACACCATCGGGTTCCGGTGGGCTGCTGCAGCCCAGGGGCAGCCAGGCCCAAATTACCGCCAACAGGAGGATAAGGTTGAACTCTGTTATATTAGGTATGGATCCTTTTATCTTCATGGGCCTCCTATTCCATCCTCAAGGCCTGGGCCACAGGAATCTGACCGGCCTTGAGGGCCGGTATTATTCCGGCAGCCAGGGCGGCCAGGGTGGAAAATCCCAGGGCCTGGGCCATGGTCACGGCTGAGAGTCGAATTTCATAGGTCCAGCCAAAGGATCTGAAATTCACCACATCCACCAGAACCCAGGATAAAAGGATTCCCAGGGGAAGGGCCAGAAGACCGGCCATGAATCCGCAGACCCCGCATTCCCAGACGACCAGGCTGCGGATCTGACCCGGTTCCGCCCCGCAGGCCCTGAGAATTCCAATCTCCCTGGACCGTTCCAGAATCAAGGCTGTTACGGAGTTGACTATGCCGGTAAGGGCTACTAAGGCGGTGAGGGCCTGGAGGGCAATGGTGATGACAAATGTTTTGTCAAAAACAGAGAGGATCCGGGATTTAATCCTGGGACCGGAACGGATGCGAAGCATCTCGGGATGGTCGGCCATCTCCCGGATTTTTGGGATTATTCCGGCAATGGCGACCGCTTTGTTAGCCCTGTCATCCCGGCGCACAAATACCTGCATGGCAGTAATATCATCTTTACCCCAATACCGTGCCATGGCTTTCCGGCTAACAATCACCCGGCCCCCGCCCATAAAAAAATCCCGGAAAATCCCGACCACGGAGAATGATTTCACGCCTTCAAGGGTCTCCATGGTCACCCTGGCTGCGGATCCGGATTCCGGTAAAAGATTGTTCTGGCGGGCGAATATTTCAGACACCAGTATCCAGCCTTCATCCAAAAGAGGGTTTACACTGTTTTTATCCCCCTGGTTGGCCCTGGGGGAAAGCCAGGTCCATTCTTTTAAGGAAAGGTCTTGGATATAGGAAAAGAGGTGCACTTCCCCGGACTTGGATGAGAATCGTTTATGGATATTATAGGCTGAGACCGCTTCCACTCCGTCCATGGCTTTGATCTGTTCCAGGAGTCCTTTGTCAAGGGCCGGGCTGAGTTCATCCAGGGATGAAAGGTGAATATCCCCTCCAATATGTCCGTCCACCCAGTCCGTGAGTGATAGCCTGAAACTGCGGGTCATGGTGTCAATGCCCAGGTAGACCGAAATCACCACCATAAGTGAGGCAATGAGTACCGAGGTCCGGCTCAGGGAACGCCTGATATTCATTACAGCCATCCGGGCAATGATCCAGGTGGGCCCCATGCCCCGCTTTTCAGCCAGGCCGGTCAGCCTTGTCATCATCCGGGCCATGCCTGTGATCAGGGCCGGGGCCAGGAGGGAACTGCCGGCAAATACCATAAAGACCCCGGTAAAGACCAGCCCCATACCAGCCGCAGATCCATGAAATATATACAGCGCCACCCCTATGATAAGGCAGCCGGCTGCTGTTAGATTGGGGATACCGCCTGCCATGGCACTTTCTGCGGCAGATTTCTGCATGAGGGTGACCGGCGGGGTGTGGGCGGCGTTCAGGGCCGGCATGATGGATGAGACCAGGGTCGCCCCGATTCCTGTGACCCCGCCTTTAAAAAGGGTGAAAGAGGTGATATGGGTCTGGCTCACGGTCAGGGTATAATACATGTCGGATACGGTTGCGCATACCACCTGAACAGCACCCTTGCCCAAAAGGATGCCCAAACCCATCCCCAGCACAGACCCCACAAGGGCATAAGTTATGACCTCTGCTTCCACTGCCAGAAATATCTCTTTTCGGGTTGCGCCAAGGGCTCTCAGGGTGCCGTTGAGACGGCGGCGGCTGGATACGGAAAAGGAGACGGTGTTGTAAATGAGGAAAATGCCCATAAAGAGCACCAGCATGGAAAAGGCGGTGAGACTGGTCTCAAAAGAGAGGGAGAGTCCACGGATGGTTCGGTTCCTCTGGTCTGTCTCCACGATAACCTGTCCGGGGGCAAGTAAGCCTTTGACCAAAGTCATCTGTTCCGGGGAATCCAGGACCAGATCAATGCGGGTGATTCTGTCCCCCATGCCCAGGAGTTCCTGTGCCAGAGCAATGTCTGCCAGGAGCAATCCCTGGAATGCCCCTGAACTTGTTTTCCCATCGGCCAGGGCGGCGATCCGGGTCTTCTCCTGCCGCTCTCCCAGCAGAAGGGTCAGTTCCGATCCCTGATCCAGTCCATGTTTCAGGGCCAAGTCCCGGTCCATGACCAGGCCCGTTCCCTGGGCCAGCGCCGTCCCAAAAGCCAGGTCTTCCCCTCTGCCGGATTCGGTGAATCTCGTTTGCCTGAAATTTTTCTCTGAAAACGGGTCAATACCCATGAAGGTCAAAGTCCGTCCGTCCATCTGGGGCACCTTGACCAGACGGGATATCACTGGGGCACTTTTGGGGATGCCAGCCCCTGTTCTCACCCGGGTGAACAGGGACTGGGGAATACTGAAATCATTGCCCATGATCTGATGGGTGGACCGGGATGTCAGGGCGGCGGTGGAAAGGTTAAAGGATTTGCTTACACTGGTTTTGGCAATATCAATGGCAATCACCCCGGCCACTCCCAGGGCAATGCCGAAAATCAGCAAAAGGGTACGCAGGGGGACGGATCTGCTGCTTCGAAAGCAGGTCCGGATCAAGGGGGAGAGGGTCATCATCCGATCTCTGGGGCCAGACCGTAGTCCCGGACCCTGAACACCTGGTCTGCATGGGCCAGGGCCTCCCTGCTGTGGGTGGCCATAATCAGTGTTTTTCCAAAATCTCTGGCCCTGGAGGTCATAAGATCCAGAATCTTTAAGCCGGTCTTTGAATCCAGGTTGCCGGTGGGCTCATCTGCCAGGATAATTGCAGGATCATTGGCCAGGGCCCGGGCCAGGGCAACACGCTGCTGTTCCCCTCCGGACAGGCGGTCCGGAAAATCATCAATCCGGTCTTCAAGGCCCATGTCGGACAGAAGGCAGACAGCCCGATCCCTGCATTGGGAAAGGGACTGGCCGTCCAGGCGGCTGACCAGGGTAACATTTTCCAGCACCGTGAGTATGGGAATCAGATTGAAAGACTGGAACACAAATCCGATGTGACGCCGTCTGAACAGGGTCCTGGCCGTATCATCCATTACTGATACATGATCCGGTCCGATAAATATGTCCCCTTGATCCGGCAGGTCAATGCCGGCTATGAGATTGAGCAGGCTGCTTTTTCCCGTTCCGCTCTTGCCCAGGATTACCGAGACGTTCCCGGCTTCAAACCGGGCGTCCAGGTCTTTGAAAATCACCCGGCTCTGGTTGTCATAGGTTTTATTCAACCGTGAAATACGGATATCCATCCAGCCTCCCAAAAAATTGCAGAGCCTGGAGCGGCTCTGCAATTTAAATCTTTAACTGCTCGGGGTTATCCTGCCACATCAATACCCGGGTCGCATCCCAGGTGCTTATCAGGGTTTTCACATTCAAAGTTGGTGTAACGGGTGTCTGTATGTCCCTGGTTTCTCTCGTTTTCGTCCTCTACGTAGCTTTCAACTTTATCTTCAGTCATTTTATCACCTAAGGGGTTTTGTTTTTTAAGTATGCCGCGTCTGGCATTTGAATATAAGTTAGGCAGGAATAACAGAAGTTCAATGGGGAAAAAACACGGGTTTAATAATAGGTAAAACCTATAATACTAAAAATAAATCATCACCCAGAGCAGGACGATGGCCCTGGACAGCATGGCAAAGCCCATGGTGACAACACCGATGGCAGTTCCGTTTTTGATTCCGAAAATGGCTGCATACCGGGGCAGGGTGCGCCTAAGACGGGTTACTGGAATCATGAGCAGGCCCCCGGCCATGAGGGCCGCAATTGCCTCATAGGGGGTGACGCTGCCCTGAGTCATGAGATTGGACATATAGGTGATGCCCACAGTGGGGCTGAACAGATAGGCCGTGACAGGACCGATTACGGCAGGGGGAAGTCCTAAGGCGGATGTCATCGGGGCAATGCCTTTTTCAACCCAGTTCAGCATGCCCGACAGGGCCAGGATCTGGATCACCAGGGTGACCAGGCCCAGCACCCCCATCATTTTGAAAAACATTTTTTTTCTGGCATGCCAGGAATCAATGATCAGTGTGTAAAACGTTCTGGTCTGGCATTCCGGATTTCCCGGAGGGCAGTCAAGTGCGTCAAATGCATCCTGCCCCCCGGTGGCGCTGGCAGAGGAAAGCCGGCCCCAGGCCAGGACAAACAACAGCTTGAGCACCCCGGTGAGCCAGAAGGCGGTAATATAAACCATGGACAGACGCAGGCCCAGCAGGGGAAAAACCACAGGCAGCTGAAAGGTCAGAGTCTCTTTGAGGTGAAACGGGACCGTATTCAGTACACCGGTGAGCCTCAGCTGGGGGCCGGAGAGCCTGCCGTCCGCATGGAATTGGGCGGCCAGCGTATGGGCGCTGATCATGGACCCCACAGCGGCCAGAAAACAGACAGCTGATTCTGATGGAAGCCCGGCCAGCCTTGCAACGGGGCTGCCCACAGGTTTCAGATACCGCATCAGCCCCATCTGCATGAACAGTTCAATGCCGAAAAGGCTGACAAACATGATACCGCCCAGACGGAACACCAGGGACAGGGTATATTCAAGTGCGGCTAAAAAAATATCCATGGTATTAATCCCGGGGGCATGACATGGACAACAAAAATGATCTTAGATTGGCCTGTCGGTTTTTAAGGCCCAGCTTGTCCCTCAGATTTTTCCGGTGAAAAGATACCGTGGCCTCTGATATGTATAGGACCTCTGCTATTTCAGAGGTGGTTTTTCCATCCTTCACCAGGGCGGCCACCTGCATCTCCTGGGGGGTGAGCATGACCTGGGCATTGGCCAGGTCATGCATCAAAGGGGAGACCACTTCGTTGAGCTGGTCCTCCACAATGCTTAAAAGCGTTTTGTCTCTGTCCCCCATATTCCCTGCTTTGAGTTTTTTCAAATAGGGTAGAATAAAGGTCTTAATATGGGATAAAAATTTTTTCTCCATTTCTTTTTTGTCTGCTTCCCTTCGGCTGATGATAACCTTGAGGGCAATATTGGCCTCTTCAAGACTCAGGTTTTTTTCTTCCAGTATGGCTTGGTGCGTTTTCAGAGATTCCTGGGCAAGTTTCAGGGCCGTGATATCTTCATGGCTGATGATTACCCGGAGGGGGTTGCTGTCCTCCATGAGGACGGCCCGCATATAAAACCACCGCTTCCCCCGGGGGGAGTGACAGGGGTAATCATACATGAATTCCTGTATTTCCTTTTCAATTACCCGGCGGATACCCCAGGCAACATCCACGGCATCAAGCGCCCCGTCATCAGTGGCAGCCTCGCAGATGGAAAGGTAATTCATGCCTTTAAAGTCAATTGGGGCCGCCTCTGAATTGGCCTCGGAAAAGGCCTTCCAGGCGGCATTGGTTTCAAGTATCCTGCCCTGGTCATCCATGATGGCAATGTGCGCGGACAGCGAATCAAAAATTTTTGCGATAAGCCGGTCTGATTGCATCGTTAGATCACTCATATTTTTCTCCTGGCCCTGGTCTTTGGGTTTTTAGTGAGGTCTCCTGTCCTGTCTCCACCCAGATGACGGCATGGCGGACCAGCTTCCCGTTCTGCCGGATATAAAGTTTGTTTTTGATACGTTCCCGGTAGGTGCCGATGGTTTTTACGCTGATGTTCAACCGGGTGGCGATTTCACCGGTGGCATAGCCTTTGCCGATGTATTGAAAAATTTCCATTTCCCGGTCCGTGAGCTGTTTGATGGGAGATGCCTCAATCACAGCTGATTTTTTATGAAGCTGGTTTAAAATTTGGCTCATCACGGATTTGCTCACATAGAGGTCTCCGGCCATGACTTCCCTGATGGCTTTAACCACGGATTTTGAGGCTTCTTCTTTCATGATATAGCCCTTGGCTCCGGCCTTGATGCAGCGTTCCGCATGGAGGGCTTCGTCGTGCATGGTCAGTACCAGGCAGAAAATATCCTCATATTGATCACAGATTTCTTTTACCAGATCAATGCCGTTGCTCTGTTTTAAGGAGAGGTCCACCACCACAAGATCGGGCTTCAGGGTGTGGATCAGGGTTCGGGCCTGGGGTACATTATCGGCATCCCCACAAACCACCATGTCGGTTTCCCGGTTGATGAGTTCGGTGATGCCCATGCGGAAAATGGGATGGTCCTCAACAATGAATATCCTGATTTGTTTTTTCATAGATTCATGTATAGCATCACTTTTAGGCCGCCTTCGGGAATATTGGAAACGGTGATAGCAGCCCCCATTCGGTCTGCCCGGTAGTTCATGATTTTAAGACCCATCCCCTTTGACGGCAGGTTGTCTGCCATGCCGGTCCCATTGTCTTTTACGGACAATCTTATCCCATGTCCGCCCATAGTCAAGTCCATGAAAATATTTGCGGCCCCGGAATGCCGGGCCGCATTGTGAACTGCCTCATGGGCGATGTAATAGAGGTGGGTGGCAAGGGTCTCATCCAAAAGCGGGCCTTCTGCTTCATACCGGAAGGTGCACTCAATGCCGAAGATCTCATGGATATACGCGGATAGTTCCCCAAGGGCCGAATCCAGGCTCCTGCCGCAAAGGCTTATGGGACTCAATCCCCTGGAAAGCTGCCGGGTTTTGGCAATGGCATCCAGAATCAGGACCTGGATTTTCAGGGCGTCTTTTTGTTCTTCAATCTTTTTTTCCCCCAGTTTTTCCATGAGGATTTTGGTCATCACCTCAATTCCCATGAGCTGGGGCCCTAAGTCGTCGTGGAGATCCATGGCGATTTTCTGACGCTCCCGTTCGCTGACATGGAGGATTTCCCGCTCAAGACGCCTGGATTCCGTCAGATCTTCCATGGCAGCCAGAATACAGGGCTCCCCCCATAATTCAACGATTTCCGCGGACAAAATACCTGTTCGGGAGGTGTTTTCAGCCGTGGAAAAACGGATTTCCTCATTGTTAAGATGACGGTTTTCGGTGAGTTGTTTCATGAGTTTGGGGCCGTCGGACCGGGTGGTGAAAAAGCCCAGGTCCACAAGGGTATTGCCCATGACCCCGGAGCGGTCATATCCGGTAAAATTGAGGAAACTGTGATTTACATTCATGACCTTCCCGGATTTTAAGGATGCGATGAACATGCCCGAGGGGCTGCACCTGAAGGCTTTGGAAAACATTTCCTCGGACAGGCGCAGGGCCTGTTCTGTCTGTTTCTGGTTTTCTATTTTGGTATTCAGGTCTGAATGATAGATTTCAAGGGTTTCCATGAATTTGTTGAAATAAGCGGCCAGCCTGCCTATTTCATCTTTTGAATCCACCTTCATCCGCACGGTGAGATCCCCTGCCGCCCCTAAGGAGAAACGGTTCATGAGCCGGTTCAAAGGCCGGATGACAGAGCCCGTGATCCACAGGGAGGTCATAAACACCAGCCCCAGTATCAGGCAGACCGTGAGAAATAAAATAGTCCTGATGGTGTCCAGGGGGGCGTAGATTTCATCCAGGTAACTTGAACAGACCACGATCCAGTCAAATTCGGGAATAAGGTTGAAAAATACGATTTTTTTACGATAGTTTTTTTCGCCTGGGTTTTTCCAGGAATAGACCAGGGAACCGTTTTTCAGACGGCAGATATCCCGGATAAAATAATGGCCGTCTCTGCCCTGGGCATCCTGATAATTACCCTTAAGGCTGGGATGGACAATGAGATTCCCCTTGGTGTTTAACACATAGGCATACCCTGTTTTGCCGAAGGTCAGTGCCAGGATGCTGTCCCTGAAATCCGACACCTTGACAAGTTCCCTGAATTCTTCCCTGTAGGATGAGGCGCAGACAATCCAGTCCCAGGGTTCAAAATAATCCATATACAATGCCTTTGCCCGTTCCCGGTCTTCTCCGGGATTTTTCCACTCATATTCAATATAGCCCTGTTTCATGCGGATCATGTCCCGGATAAAATCCTGGTCCAGAAAATACCCCCCGGCCACACCGGGTCTGGGGTGCACCGGGGCCATGCCGTCGCTTCGAACGCAATAGATATAACCGGTTTTGCCGATGGTCTGGCTTAATAGTATTTGCCTTGCCGCGGCCTGGGCTTCGTCACGGCTCCTGCCTTCTGCCGTAATTGTTTTATGAATGCCGGCCAGAATCTGCCGGTTGTTTTCCGCCACTGCCCTGAGATGGTTTTTGATGGAGGTGGCTGCCGCGGTTTCAACCATGTTGAGTATGGTTTCAGTGGCGTTTTTCAATTCGCTTTCAATATTGGCCTCGATAGTGGTTTTGACCCTAAAATAGACGGTCGTGCCTCCGGCCATGGTGGCAATGATGAAGATCAGTGTGTACCCCAGCATGAGCTTGGACCGGATGGGAAGATTCCTGAAGAACTGGGGCATGGCTCATCCTTGCTGGTGGGTGATTTTTAGATCCATAGTGTACACAATTGATAGAGGAAAGGTAGTAGAATGGGAAATATAAGTCAAGTTTTCGGTTCCAATTTCAGCCTGCATTTTTTATCTTTGATATCCTCCTTTTTATATTCGGAGAATTTGTTTTTTATTGCCTGGTACTTTGTTTTCCTTTAAAGTTTAAACCTAATTCAAACCATAAAAGATATTCCATGCGAATCTTCTTTGGCTTTTTAAGGAAACCACGCCTGGGAATTGGAATTCAGGAATATGAAGCAGTGCAGTTTTAGACACGGTTACCTGATTTTGTTATCCTTACTCCTGTTGTTTTGCGGGTGTGTGAGAACCCCGGTTATGCCAAGTGCTGAAAATGGGAAATTGGATCTCCGGCAGTGGGATTTTAAGGAAAAGGGCCCCATTGCACTGTCCGGCCAATGGGCGTTTTATTGGAACCGAATGGTGCCGCCTGAGAATGTCGGTGCTTTGCCCCATGTCATGGCCAAAGTACCGGGCACATGGAACGGGCTTGAAATTATAGGTGAAAAAATCCCGGGAACCGGATTTGCAACTTATTATTTGAAAGTACTTCTTCCCCCTGGTAACCATCCGTTCTCCCTTAAAATATTGGATATGAGCACCGCTTTCCGTCTTTTTGCCAATGGAAAACAGCTGGTGGGTTCAGGTGTGCCGGGTAAAGATTCCAAGAAGAGTATTCCGGAATATTATCCCCGGAATGTTGATTTTGATGCCCAGGGGCCCAGCGTGGAATTGGTGGCCCATGTGTCCAATTTTCACCATTGGAAAGGTGGTATGTGGAGTCCTGTTCTACTGGGGCTTTCCAGTGATATCCACACCATGGAAAAGCAGCGCTTGGCCATGGTATTTTTTTTGTTTGGTGCCATCGTTATCATGGGGTTATATCAGTTGGGGCTCTATGGGTTCCGGAGAAAGGACCGGTCTGCGCTCTATTTAGGGCTTTTCAATTTCATGATTGCCCTAAGACTGATAGTCCACGAGGAACGATATCTGGTCCAGGCCTTGGACGGGCTGGGCTACAGGGTCTTACTCTCCATGATATACCTGTCCTTTTACCTTTGTACCCCTCTTTTTGTGCTCTATTTCCGATCCCTGTATCCCCAAGAAATTTCCCGCCGGTTTGTCTGGTTTTCGGTGGGGGGCAGCCTTGGGTTTTCATTGTTGGTGCTGACGACGCCGACCCTGGTATTTTCCCGGTCAATGCCTGTTTTTCAATGTATTACGGTTTTCTTGCTGGTATACGGGGCCTGGGTAATTGGTAAGGCCATCCGGAACAGGCGTCAGGGGGCCGTTGTTTTTGCCTTTGGGTTTTTGATATTGTCCGGTACCATTGTTAATGATATTCTGTATACCCGGAATATTATAGCCTCGGTAAACATGGTGCCTGCAGGTCTTTTTATTTTTATTTTGTCCCAGGCATTACTTTTATCCCAGCGGTTTTCCAATGCGTTTTCAACCATTGAAAAACAGGCAGGAGAACTGGCCGCTGCCAATGCCGCCTATGGGGATGAGCTGGCCACCAGGACCCGGGCCCAGGCAGAGTTGAATGCATCAAAAGAGCAATACCGGAAGCTTATCGAGGATTCCCCGGACGGTATCTGTATTATCCGTAAAGGAAATATTCAATATGCCAATTCCGCGTTCCTGGAAAAAGCAGGCATTGGGAACGATTCCCTACAAGGCACCCCATTTCTTGAGTTTATCCATCCCAATGACAGAGGAAAAATCCTTGATCGTTATCACCTGACACAACCAGCGGAAAAAGTGGAGGGCCATTTTAATATCCGGGGGCAGACCCGGGACGGCAGAGTTTTGGAGCTTGAGTTGAATTCGTCCCTGATCCAATGGCAGAAAAAAACGGCCATCATGACCTTTGTCCGGGATGTCACCGAACAGACCCGGACCCGGGAACTGCTGCTCCAGTCTGAGAAAATGATGTCCGTGGGCGGGCTTGCCGCAGGCATGGCCCATGAAATCAACAATCCCCTGGCCGGCATGGTCCAGAACGCCCAGGTCGCGGCTAACCGCATGACCCCGGGCCTGCCTGCCAATGATAAGGCCGCCCGGGAGGCTGGGACGGATATGGAGACCATTTTTGCCTATATCCAAAAAAGAGGTATCCCAGGCCTGGTTGATAATATTCTCACAGCGGGCAAAACCGCGGCTGAAATTGTGGATAACATGCTCAGCTTTGCCAGGAAGACTGTGCAGGAGAAACAACCCTGCGACCTGGCCGCTGTGGTGGACAAAACCCTATCCCTTGCCAACAATGATTTTGTGCTCAAAGATCAATATGATTTTAAACATATCCGTATCCATAAAAGGGTTGAGCCTGGGATTAAAAATGCCCGTTGCGAAGAGAGCAAGATTCAACAGGTCCTTTTAAATCTCTTTAAAAATGCGGCCCAGGCCATGGGAGAAAATCGGGACCCTGGAAGGCCCCCTGAAATTGTTATCCGTATCTTTCAGCACGGCCCCATGAGCTGTTTGGCCATGAAGGACAACGGCCCGGGCATGGAAGAAGAGGTGCGCAAACGGGTGTTCGAACCCTTTTTCACCACTAAAGCGACCAAATCAGGCACCGGTCTGGGCCTTTCTGTCTCCTATTTCATTATCACTGAGGACCACGGGGGTAAAATGGAGGTCCGATCAGTTCTGGGCCAAGGCACCGAGTTTATCATCTGCCTGCCCTGCGAATAAAATTGGTTATTGGTCTATCCGATCCATTCTTAAACGGGAAACAAAAAAGTCCCTGAATTCATCCTCCCTGTGGCTGACATAGAGGATGGTACTCATATTTTCTTTGGCCACCTGTCCCAGAAAGTCAAGGATGGCGTCCCTGTTTGCCTGGTCCAGGCCCTGGGTGGGTTCATCCAGGATCAGCAGGGCCGGCAGCTTGATCAGGGCCCGGGCAATGAGTACCAGACGCTGGTCTGCATAGGATAGGCGGCGCAAAGGGGTGCCGGCCTCATGGGAGAGGCTGATGCGCTCCAGCCAGGCCATGGCTTTTTTCCTGTCTTCCTGGCAGGGAACGGTGTACAGGCCTATGGAATCGAACAGGCCCGACAATACGCAATCCAGAACCGATCCCGGGACAATATAATTTCTGTGCAGATCCGCACTTAAGATGCCCATATTTTTTTTGAGGTCCCAGATGGATTCCCCGGTGCCCCGCCGGACTCCGAATATCCAGAGCCGGTTCCGGTAGCAGGCCGGGTGGTCGCCGGTGATGATATGGACCAGGGTGGATTTGCCGCAGCCGTTGGGCCCGGATATCAGGGTGTGGTCTCCGGTATGGATTTTAAGGTCAAGTCCTGAGAATACGATCCTGGCCTGGTAACCGGCGGATCCGTTTTCAAGGCGGACCAGCTCTTGTTTGTCCGGGCGTTGATCCGGCCGGGCAGTGACCATTTCATCCAGGTTTGCCTTGAAGTCGGCAGGCGCCCCCAGGCCGGGCATATTTTTGAGAACCTTGTCTCTTGCTCCAGACAAGGCCAGATGTCCCCGGTCCATCACTCCGATGTGGGTGGCCCAGGAGGGGATATCCTCTGGATTGTGAACCGTGATGATAATCCGGATGCCCCTGTCCCGGCACAGGCTAAGGGCTTTATCCAATTCCAGGCATCCGGCCATGTCCAGGCCGTCATAGGGGGACTGGATGACCAGGCAGTCCGTTCCCCTTGTGAGCCTGGCCAGGAGAAGCAGTTTCCGGGACTGGCCCGTAGACAATTGGCGGAATCCGTGGTCCAGAACCTTGTCCATGGCAAAGGCCTGAATCAGGTCCTGATTGTTTTCCGGGGAATTAAGAAATTCCCGGGCCAAAGTGCCCGGATCAATTTTGTCCATGAAGTCTGTGTCGTCTTTTTTAAGCTCTGCCTCAAACAGGGCCTGCTGGCCTGCAAATGAGAATACGCTGCAGTCCCGGGGCCGTTGGATTCTCTGGCCCGGCCCGGGGGATCTCTCCCCTGCCAGCAGTTGAAAGAATTCTTCGATCCCCGACCGATTGGCCCCTATAATGCACCAGGCTTGGCCCGGTCCGGCATTAAAATGGGGAATGGAAACTGTCTTTGATTCATAATTTTTAATTTTCATGCCCGGTATTCAACCAGTTTACAGGGATTCGGGCAAGAATAAATGTGATCCGGGCAGGGTGGAATGAGAATATGGGGATATGGTCCGGCCGTGATGACTGCTCATGGTTTTTTTCTTCTGCAATGTGGAAAACGTGTATACTTTGTTCCAGCCTTTTTTAAAATACGGCAGGCAAAGAATAATTCAGATTCTTACCTTTTGTTATCTTTGAAAAGGAAATTTAACAGGGCATTAATATTGATTGTTGCAATTGGTCATAAAATAAGTTTAATCATTAAGTTGATTTTTGTAATCGTTATTTCTGTATGATTTGATATGGAACTCTGTAGATAAAGGAATTAGCCAGATCTGGATAATTTTCATATTCACATGGTATCCAGTTAGATAACAACGACTGAATGATACCCAGGTCTGTTAGTCATATTGTTAAAAATTCAAAGGGGAAAAAATATGGTAACGCACAGAACCGGAAGTGATGGAAAAAAGATTAAGATTCCCGATGGTGGTACTTCCAGACAAGGAGCAGATGGAAGGGTTGTTGCCATTCCAAAAGGTGGCACATCAAGACAAGGAGCGGATGGAAGAGTTGTCGCTATACCAAAAGGTAGAACGGCTAAACAAAATTCAAAAGGTAGAATTGTCTTGAATCCCAAATAAGACAAACTAACAAGCACACGCATAGACCGCCTTCACGGATTTGTGGCTTTCACTTTGCACAGTGTTAAACCACTCTTTACTGTAGGAATTGGGTTCAACTTTAACCGTCACTGATGTCGGTGTCCTGTGAACAATAAATAAAGGGTAAATGAAATTTAAAAAAAGATTAAAAATAACTCGAGTCTATCCGCCGCTTGAGGCGGTGAATGAGGCATCAAAATGGAAGAATCAATTGAAGCAGTAAAAGAAATTGCCAAAACCACTGGCCAGGCAGTCAAATCGATTGAACGCCTTGGCAGATTCTTTGCGACTGTCATGGGAGAATCCATTGACGCTACATGCGGAATGTTGGCTGACTCGTTGAAATATAAAAGATGGGAAAGACAAATCAAGCTCATTGAGAAGGCCGAAAGCTTAATTCAAAATAAAGAGTTATCCGATAGGTTTGTCAAAATTCCTCCTAAATTAGCACTTCCAATTTTTCAAAACGCATCAATTGAAGATGACAATCAGCTTCATGATTTATATGCTAAATTATTAGTGACAGCAATCGACCCTGAAATTCAAACGAGGCGAACAGCCTTTGCCGAGATTATACGCCAACTTGACCCCATCGATGTTAAAATCCTTCAAGCTATGTATACCATTTATGAAAACCGAGAAAATAACTATCAAGAAAATAAAGAACTCTATGTAAACCAGAAATGGTTTAAGGAACATCGGCCTCCTACTTGGACACCAATCTTAAAGGCTAATATCCTTGATAATATATCCATAAGTGACTCTGTCTACTGGGAATCTGTGGATAATCTTAGTCGACTGGGATTAGCTGATTCCTATTTTGATGAGGACTCTATAGATATTAATACAGAAAACGATAATCTATTCACCGACATCGTTACTTCTCATGGTGGGTATGACAAATTATGCATCACAGCACTTGGAGTTACATTTGTTAAAATCTGCAATTATTAGCTTAAAAACAGCCGCATATAAGAATTAGTAGAGAACAAAAGATTTACACACTGAAAAGCAACGTTATTTCTATCAATAAAGGAATAAAAAAATGACTTTAAGAATACCAGAACTAAAATTTGGTACAGTCAAAGAAGTTGATGGGTCCTCCGTATCCGTTAAAGCTGAAAATTTAGAATTAGGATTTGAATCTAATGATTACTTTGCTGAGGTCGGAGCCTACATAAATTGTGGGGGCTTGCACGGAAATACAATATGTGCGGTTTCTAAAGTTCAGGTGGAGGAAGCAGAAAAAAAGATAGTTGGAGAAAATGGGCAAGTAACGTATGAGCCTTATGACCTAAAACGAGTAACGTTAGCAATTGTTGGTACAATTGATGATGGTAAATTTTCTCGTGGTATTAGCCGTCTTCCACTAATAGGCTGCGATACCTATTTTCTAACAAGCGATCAAGTCAATAAAGTTTTAGGTGTCGATAATGAGAAAGACTCAAAATGCTTTTTAGTTACTGAAGATGAAAAAGAAAAGGCCTATCTGGATCTTGACAAATTACTTGGTCGGCATACAGCTATTTTAGGGACTACGGGCAGCGGAAAAAGCTGCACGGTTGCAAGTATTATTCAGTCAATATTAAAAGATTATCCGTATCCTCGTATTGTTTTTTTTGACTTGCACAATGAATATCCCTCAGCATTTGGCCATGGAGAAATTGAAAATGAAGTTTTTCATGAAAAAACTCAATGTGTTGATTGGGATGATTTCTCTCTACCATATTGGTTTTTAGATTTAGATGAATTTATTGCTATTTACTACCCTGATGCCGGCGGAACACAAATTGCACTCATTAAAAATGCAATAGTCAGTTTAAAGCAATCGAGTCCTGCTCTTGGAGATATTCCAACCGATAGAGTCTCAGCAGATACACCGATCTATTTTGATATTAATCAGTTAGTCGAAATTTTAAAAGAGCAAGAAGATGCTATCACTGCAGTCTCCAAAAAAGAACCTATAATAAAAATTCTAAAAAGACTCGAAAACGTTAAAGATGATCCAAGATACAGTTTTCTAAATAAAGGGAAAGACGACATGCTGGATTTGGCGGCATATTTTGACAAACTGCTTGGTTTATCTAAAAAAGAAACTAAGTTCTTATCTATTTTAGATTTAAGTGGCTTGCCTTCAGATGTTAGAAATGTTTGCATAGGCGTTATGGCAAGACTTTGTTTTGATTACAGATACTGGGATTTAGATCCTCAAGAATTGCCAATGGCATTGGTTCTTGAAGAAGCTCATACATATATTCCCGAAGAATCAAGCAAAAGATTTGCTTTATGCAAAGAACGGGTTGAGAGAATCGCAAAAGAAGGTCGAAAATATGGGCTGAGTTTGCTTGTGGTAACTCAAAGACCTTCAAATGTCTCAACGACAGTTTTGTCCCAATGCGGCACGTATATAACACTAAGGCTTACCAATGATAATGATCAAAATAAAGTTAGGAGATTACTTCCCGATACTCTCGCTGGGCAAGCTGATATATTACCAAGTTTACGGGATGGGGAAGCTTTAGTTTCAGGCGACGGTATTAAATTACCTCGAAAGGTGCGATTTAGAACGCCAGCACCATTTCCCAAAAGTAATGATATTGCGTATTCTAAAGCATGGAAAGAAGGTGTCTCTCAGGAATATTCTACAGAAAGAACAGTTAGAGGTTGGAAGCTGAGAGAGAAACAAAAATGAAAATCAAAAACATCGAAATTAATGGTTGGCGTTCCTTTGATTCAGAAGGGATTTTTATAAACGATTTGAAGAAGAATAACATTTTCATAGGTCAAAATAATTCGGGTAAGTCAAATATATCCAAATACTTTCTTAGACTTAAAGAAATTTCAAATCAAGTAACAATAAATTCTACTATAAAAAAAAATCACACAATATATCAGAATATTGCTACTGAATTTATTGAAAGCGATAGTTGGGCGTGGTTGAAAAATGATATTACCTGCAAAATTGAAATGGATCTTGATAAAACGAAATGGGTAGAAGACACACCCTTTCATACTTCTAATGTCGTTCTCAAAAGTTTGCATTCGTATAAGGAGAAGAAAAATAGCCTTTTTGTTGAAGTTGGAGGACAAAAATTAATCAGTTTGGAAGAACCTTATCAAATATATAATAGTGAAACGGGGAAACATGAGGACTTAATAGAGAAAATATCAGGAATTGGGGATTCCTTTATATTTTGGAAAGCGTTTTTGGATTCTCTGATTTTTATCGATCCAATTAGACATCATGAGAGAGAATCAACTCGCAAATCTGATTTTTATTTTGATGGAGCAAAGATAATCAGTGAACTGAATACGGTAAAAAGAGATGATCGCAAAGAGTGGGGTAACTATCAGAATAAAATCAAAGTGTGGGTATCAAAAATTACAAATGAAAGTATTGAAGGTGTTGACGTTATAAGTGAGAGTAAAGAATTTCGGTTGGCTATTAAACGAGGAGACGAATTACTCTGGGCATCGTTGGATGAACTTGGTACAGGTGTTGCTCAAATTATAATGCTTCTTTCACATTTATATCTATTCCGTGAAAAGTCTCTTAATGTTTTCCTTGATGAACCAGAATCAAATCTCCATCCTGACGCTGTAATTAAACTCATAGAAATTTTTGACAATGAACTTCCAAATCACTCTTTTTTTATAACCACACACTCATCAATACTTATTGATCAAATTGGTGATAGTTGGTCTATTCATAGGTTAACCAGAGAATCTTCTGATGCGTCACAAGCGTACCCATGCTCCACTATTGTTCAAAAAAGAGAGGTGTTAGACGAACTTGGAATTCGAGCATCACAGATACTTCAATCAAATCTGATAATTTGGGTTGAAGGGCCAAGTGATGCAATATATGTAAAAAAATGGATTAGCGATAGATCAAATAATTCATTGATTGATGGCAAACATTATTCGTTTATCTTTTACGGTGGTGCAAATTTATCAAGCCATGATTTTTTATCCGAGAGTGAAAACATTGTCGATTTTCTATTTACAAGTAGATATGTCGTTGTATTCTGCGATACCGATTGCCATAACCAAAAAAGCTTCGATGAAAGTAAATTTAAAGAACGTGTTGTCAAAACGATTTCACGCTTGGAATCATTAGATACAAACTTGAGTGGTCAAAAACGTTCACTCAAAGAATTTGTGAAGATTTGGCTCACGGATGGTAGAGAAACTGAAAACTACGTTCCCATAAACCTATTCAAGAAAGTATTAGCCAGTAAACCATTTACAAAATCATGGGTGAATGGACCCAAAAGTAATAAATCCAAGCGAATAAATCTTGATGTAAAACCAGAGCTTATGGACGATGATGCCTTCGGTCTGTTTGACTCTTTTGACTGCGCTTTTACCGCAATGTATGAGCGTGAAGATGGGTTGCCTCTGGATGATAAAATTAAAGCTGCCATATCAAACAAATATTCAAAAGAAAAAGTTAAAATTGCAAAGGAAGTCACACAGCAATGGGAGGAGAAACATTACAGTGATGATTTAATTGTGAATACTGAACAGATCATAAAAATGATACGAACCGCGAATGGAATGGAAAAATAGAGACCTGGGTTCACTCCTATATTATTGCGCTATGGATTTCAACAACGAAAATGAACCGGGTGATACCGGTTATTTTCAAAGTTAAGTTTCATATTTAATTTCATATTTAGGAAAATCAAATGACTGAATATATTGAAATTGACGTAGATGAGGAAGAATTCAAGCTATTTAACCGTCTTCTTTTATCTTACAACGATTTTAAACAAGCACATGAGGTGGCATCTGAACTCGTAGAGAACGGTTATTATGAAAAATATCCAGAAAATAGACACATTGTACATGCATTAAACTTGGCCGTTATTGTTGCCTACTCTCGACCCTTCAAAGTAAGTAGAGGAAAACTGGCATTAAAAAAATTGCCCGCTGACATTCTTTCCCGGTTTGACGAAGATAAAATGAAAATACATAATCAAGTCCTAAAAGACAGAGACACCATGATGGCTCACTCTGACGCTGATGCTAACAACGTTGTTCCTCAAGTCTTGAATCTTGGTCACCGTAAAATTTTGATGCCGACAAATGCCAGCCCTTATACAACGCATCTGTTACCTGAAGTAATGGAGAAGTTGGCAACTATGGCTTATGAGCTCCAGGAAAAGGTATTTGAGATGCGGATGGAAATAGAGCCAAGAATTATCGACAAATTACCATTGATTAAGGTGCAAGATGAAACTTAACAAACGAGCTTTCTTTCTATTGGAATAAATTATGAAAGAAATTGAGACCTCTGTTCAAAAGTTTATTACAGAATACAGAGAAACGTATTCCGAAATCTTACAAAACCGTTTGCTTGATGAGGGCGCCCTGATACGTTTTCTACGTGAAAGAGGAATTGCAGTTTCAGGGGTTATTACAGGGGACCCTGGTAAGTTTTTTGAAATGGGGTGGCTGGAATCTGATGAATTACCAGGAACCGAAAATCATTTATTTCATCCTTTTAGAATGTACCCTATTCATTTAATAGCAGAGGCATGCAGGTTAAACATAACAGCTTCATCATCAATAGATCGTGATTCTTTCAATAAGTTTTTGGCCAAAGCAAGCAATTTTTTACCATCAATAGAAACAATAACAGAAATTGCAAAATTAGCAAATGAGGTTGCCAACCTGGCAATCATACTTGAGCCACTATACTGGCCGATAATCACATCTCGAACTTCACTTAGCGGCTTTATAAGATTTGAGGAACATAAAAAACTGGTAGATTCTTATAAACAAAAGGCTCTACCTCTGATGAAAACTTTCGATTCTCAAGAATGGCAAAAAAAACATGAGAAAATACGATTTAGCGCAGCTCAATTAGATGATAATGGAGATCTTTATATTCTATTGCGTCTTTCCCCTTGGATAAAAAGAGAACGTGCAAAGGGCAAAATTGCCGGAGCTATGTGGTTAAGACATATGGCAGAAGTTTTAAGGCGTGGTTTTAGAGATTACACTGACACTACTTGGCAGGAAGAAGATCAAGCTTTTGGACAATGGGCTCCTGGAGCACGTGCGAGAATATATGGCTCTGAGCAACCAACAGAAGAAACTACCAAAGCCAAACCTCATGTAGCATTCGAATTCGGGTTACACACAGGTAGTACCTTGCGATGGTATTTGGAAGGTGAGACTGAATATTTTGCAGCTTTATATATTTTACCAAAAGCAGCATCTGGTGGTTTAGAACTTGTTAATTTAAAAGGTGCTGTAGGCAATGAACGCGCAAATGCTGCATTGCGATTAGCCGATGGTTTGGTTCAAGATAGGGAGCTACGACGTTTTAGTTTTATATCCTTTGACATGGATGTAGCCGCGAATCTCAGGGTAATCAGACGGCAAGTCAAAAATGGAAACGTTGTAGGCTACGTCAATTGTAACAATCCTGACTTTGAATTCGCAAATTTCACATTGAAAGAGTTAGTTGAAGTTGCAGCAACCATGGATGAAAATCAAGAGGCTAACTCTGAGGGTATAAGAACCGGCGACTGGGGTGGTATCAAGAGTGGAAAGCAATTTGAAGATAATTATCGTAGTCTTTCAGAAATTGGACAAAAGGGCCTGAAAGGAGAACAATGGGGGAAAGCATTAGCAGAATATGCACTTGAAAATCCATATCTTGACGGCGAAGAAAAAAAACGTCCATTTCTTGAAACCGTGAATCACGCATTAAGATCTCGCCAAGTAAGGTACGACTATCAAAGGGATAATTATTTTATTAATCCAGAATCATTTCAAATAGAAAAGATTCCAAAGGATTAAAAATGTACCAGAGTTCTGGGGAAAGCATACTTATTTCAAACAACAAACATGCTACGGTCAAGCCGTAGATGTTCAAAGTTAGCATTCAGGAGATAGAATGAAATCAGCTACAGCTAGACTGTATGCTCCAGACCAATGGGGAAGTTTAGAAAAATTTAGTCATTTCTATAGCAACACCCATGATTTCAGTAAGTCAGGTAAGAGGGCTGTCTCTGGAGCAGTAAGCCATTTTTATAAAGCTCTAACTCTTAAAAACCTTGCGTTGAAATTAATCCCAAATTTGGAAAACGATGAAGCCGAGTTAAAGGAGAATGGCTATACTAATGCAATCAATTCAAAAGAGTTATCTGCAGTGGTAGAAGGTGTTATTTTAGAATTTTATTCATCTATCGATTGTTCGAGAAAGGTTGTAACAGAAATATATTCTGGTTATCAGGGCATTCCAAATTCAACACGCAAATTTTTTAAAAATGTTGCTTCAGGAAAAATCGACAAGCGATTCCCTGAACAATTGATCATAGCTGTGAAAGAAGCGACCTGGTATGAAGGATTCAGAAGAATGAGGGATGAGTTGACACATCTCGAAACAGGAAGTTGCCATAAAGACAGAGAAACTGGCAAAATTCGTTACATGCATTCAGGTTTTAACATCGACGGAAAAGCTTTGATCATAGATGATATATTTGCAAAAATTGATCAAACACTATCAGAAGTAAATCAGTTCATAGGCAGAGTGTTTGCTTTTTTATTTTCAAAACTTAATGACGAACGGGTATTGCAGTTCTGCGGAGTTTTCAACGGAAGAATGTATACGAGATACGTATCACCGCACGAAGCCGTTGATTTCCATTCGGGTGTTTGTGATGCTCACAGGTGGTTTGAGTTAGGAGAAAACCCAACATGCATTTTCGCTCATGACTGTGGCGCATACAAGAATGTTAACAAGGATAATTCAGCGAAGGCCAAAAGTAGCGCCGCTGATTAGCTGTAATGTACGTCGTCCCCAAAGGCACCCAAGAACATGAACTATATGAAATTTACCCGGAGTTTTTTGCTAACAAATCGCTGGAGTGGGACCGGGCGTACTGCGCACTTTTTGCAGAAGACCGTGGTTCAAGGAAGTAAAAAACTAATTGCTGACTCTCCGGGTTTAATGCCCGGCCCCTCAGCTCAAGCGTTATGAGCAAAGCATGAACAGAGATATTTGTTACGAGTCGGATCTGAGAGAATTAGATCCTCAAGATATTGAGAAATGTTACGGTCCGTTTGAGAGTATAGATAGGATTGATTCATTTGGTGATACTCTTTTGCTCGCCTCATGTAAGAATAAAAAGATTGAATATGTGAAGCACTATATTTCTTTGGGAGCAAATCTTGACTTTGTTAACGGTTGTGGCGAATCACCTCTGCTTGAAATCATCGATACAGCAGAAAACGATGAGGACGTCTCGATTCAAATAATTAAAATTCTAATCGACAATGGCGCAAACCTTGAAGTTCGAGGGTTTATGGATAAAACCCCTTTTTTGAAGGCGTGTAGTAGAGGTTCACTCAACGTTCTAAAGCTTTTGGTAGAGTCTGGTTGTGATACTAAAGCCACAGTATCTGAATATGATGAAGATCTTGATGGTAACTGGTTTGCAGACACTTTTCATTTAGACGGGTCTCTAAAAGATTATATAGCGAGTGTAACCAACACATAACAAATCGCTGGAGTGGGACCGGGCGTACTGCACACTTTTTGCTGAAGCCCGTGGTTCAAGGAAATACAAACTAATTGCTGGGTCTCCGGGTTTAATGCCCGGCCCCTCAGCTCAAGCGTTCGCTTAAAAAGGTAAAAATGAATCAACAGGAAATTCTACAGGCTAAAAAATGGGATCTAAATTTGCTGAAGAGAGTTGACATCCCAATTGAAAAAGGCATTTACTGTTACCTGAATCAAGTTGCCACATCAATTGAATATGTAGGAAGTGCTGTTGGATTAAAAGGCTTGCGAGGAAGAATATGGTCCCAACATTTAAATCCTAATTATCTGGAAAATAGATCAGAAAAATTTTCTACAAAAGATAAAGGCCAAATTCAAAAAAATGTCATAAAAAGAGGGAAACTCGTCATTGAAAAAAGTGCGTTTCGAAAAAATGTTGCAAGACAACATGATCTCACTCCAGGGGAACCAAGCGTTGATTTTATAAAAGAAAATTTTTTATTGGTTTACTTCGCAGTCAATTTGGAAAAAGAAAAAATTCATGAGATAGAAAAAAGGATGATCAGAGACCTAAACCCTAAATACAATATCAGAAAATATTAGGAAACATTTATGGATGATGATTTTTTCGATGACGATGAGGCCCTTGATTATGCGATCATTGAAGAAACTGAGGAGAGAAATTCGAACCACAAATCTCCTAAAGGATGTTTGAGTTCCGTTGTTTTACTGGTGTTATCAGCATCAATTCTCGGCCTAATTTTGATCTGAAACGACGGGGCGGTAGAAGACATTATAATGGAAAGCTAAAGCGAACAAATCGCTGGAGTGGGACCGGGCATACTGCGCACTTTTTCGAAAGTCTGCGGTTTAGGAAACTGAAAACTTTTATCTGAGGTTCCGGGTTAAACGCCCGGCCCCTCAGCTCAAGCGTTATCTTATGGGAAAGATTGATTTAACTAAATAAACAAAGCAGATGATCTTATGGAAAAACAAATAGATTTCAATGGTGAATGGTCCAATGAATACGATGATACAGCATATAAAATAATACCTGCTTATAATGCCATTTATGAGTTAACTCAACATCTTTTACGGGATAGGCTGAACACTAAAGCAAGGATTTTAGTGTCAGGTGCAGGAACAGGAAAAGAGATAATTGACTGTTCACAAAATAATCCCCACTGGTCTTTTACCGGGTTTGATCCAGCAGAGTCGATGCTTTCTATTGCCGAGAAAAAAGTAGCTGTTGCCTCTCTGGAGAGCAAAATATCGCTTGTCCTTGGACTAATTGATGCTGTATCAGAGAAAGGCTTTGATGCTGCCACGGCTATTCTGGTCATGCACTTTTTACCTGATGATGGTGCAAAATTGAATTTTTTAAAAGCCATTTCCGACAAATTAAAACCAGGGGCACCTATAGTTCTTGTTGACCTTGAAGGACAGATTGGTTCAGATGAATATAATGTTCTTAATGCTGCCTGGAAAAATCAGCAGCTATCTATGAGAGCTGATAATGAAAGGGTTGAAGAAGAATTTGCAATGCGTGAAAAAGAAGTTCACTTCATACCCCAGAAGCGTATCGAACTGCTATTAAAAGAAGCGGGGTTTATCAAGATTAATAAATTCTTTAAAGCCTATTTGTTTGGCGGTTATGTAGCAATAAAAAGATAACCAATCGCTGGACTGGGACCGGGCGTACTGCGCACTTTTTGCAGAAGCCCGTGGTTCAAGAAAATGAAAACTTATTGCTGAGTCTCCGGGTTTAACGCCCGGCCCGTCAGTTCAACCGTTAGGGTCCAAAGGAAACGATGAACGATTCATTACACAATAAAAAAAATCTTTAAAAAGGGCCGTGCATAAATACTAGGCTGCCCGGTTTAATAAATGGAGTTTTCCAGTTGTTCTTCTCTGGTCCAGGCCTCCATAAAACATGGGCGGGGCCCAAAAGACAAATAATCATCCGGGTCCCCGCTTTCCTGAAAAGAGGATCAGGGTTTGTTAAAGGAAAAATTTGCCTCTGCATATATTGCCGCATCTGCATCCGGGTAATTGACAACCTCGTTGTTCCACGGTTTTTCCAGAATCATGTTGCCGTGTTCAGCTCCCCGGACATTGCTTTTATGCAGGGGAATCTTTCCGCCGGCAGTGGCAATGTATCTTGGGATGGCGTCGCCGGAAATATTGCCGTACATGCTTTCAACAATATCCCGTCCCACTTCCATGGGAACCCTGAAATGGGAGAATTGGGGATTTCGATAGGAGCAGTTGAAAATATAGTAGGGCCGGACATAGTTTTCCTGGATGGTTTCGCACAGTTTCCACATTTTAACCCGTGTATCGTTAATCCCCTTGAGAAGAACGGCCTGGTTTAGAACCGCAGACACATGATTTGAAATCTGTCTAAAGGCATTCCCGGACACCGGCGTGATCTCCTGGGCCGTATTGATCTGGGTCACCACCCTGACCGGCTTTTTGTCGTTGCTGTTTGCAAGGATATCCAACAGCTCATTGTCCAGGCGCTGGGGGGCGGTCACCGGAATTCTCGTGCCCAGGCGTTTGAGTTTTATGTGATCAATGGCGTCAAGGGCATCCAGGATCTTCTTGATGATCTTGTTGGGCAGGACAAAGGCGTCTCCGCCGGTGATCAAAACGTCCCTGATCCGGGGGTTTTTACGGATATAATTCAATGCCTCTTCATAGGCGTCTTCTGAATAGATCCTGTCTTTTTTGCCGATATGGGCGATTCTGAGGCAGTGGGTGCAGTACATGGCACACATGTTGGTGGCCTTGATCGTTACCACCCTTGGATAGAACTGGTCAACCAGCCGGGCAGGAGAGTGGTCTGCTGCAACCGGGGGAATTTCTATGCCGGTATTGTTCACCATTTCCCCGGTGGGAACGGACTGGAGAAGAACAGGGTCATTGGTCACCCCGGGCTGGATAAGACTGGCATAATAGGGTGTCAGGCGCATGCGGTAGGTCTTTGTCACATGGGTGACCTCCTCGATGACCCTGGGGGGCAGGTCGATGATTTTGGACAGATCTTCGATGGAGTCAATGCAATTGCTGATCTGGCCGGAATAGGAATTCCATTCCGCCTCGCTGATGTTCAAATGGGTCTTGATGCGTTCCTTGTTTTCAAGTATGGTGTCCCAGCGTTCTATGCCGCTGGGGGCAGTTTCCTGTTTTTCCTTTAAATAGGCATCAACCCTTTCCATGGCCTGGTCCACGATGGGAAGGGCCCTGCTGACCCGTCCCCCCACAGAAACACTGTGTTCATCTATCTTTTCGTGTTTCACGGCAAGGCTTGAGAGCCTCTGGAGTGAAAGGTCAAAACTTTCAGGGGAGATCTGGCTTTCCCTTTGAAGCAGGTCAAGCCGAGTGAAAAGGTCAATGATGGGCTGGGTCAGGCTTTGCTGCTCTGCCCGGGCGGTCAGCTCGGCAATTTCTTTTTTCTGTGCCCCGGAGGGCTGGATTTCGTTGTTTGCAAAAAGCTGGGTAAAAAAAGTCTGGGTAAACTGATCAAGGCTCTCTTCATCCGTGGTTGGCTGTGACATGGTCTTCCTCCGTTATGGTTTCCCTTGTGAATGTTAATTCAATGGTTTTGCAACCCTGATAAATCCCCTGGGACACGCTTTGGTGGTCATGCCCCAGGGCAACAATCCTGGCGATAAATGCGCCCTTGGCGATCACAAAATCGGAACCTGCATGTTCCAGGATTAAAAAATCTTTTTTAAGGCTTTTTTCGGCTATTTTTTTGAATGCTTCCGGCTCACCTGTATTCTGGGGAAGATAGCCCTGGGTCTTAACCGTATCCTGAATTTTATAATTAAAGGTACCCCAGTGAATATCTTTTGGATTTGATTTCATTTCAATGGTGTTGGCCGGAAAAATTCCCTGGGTTACTGCATAAAACTCAAGTTCTGGAAGATTGGGAGCGTTCCGGGGCAGGGTCTGGTCCAGGGTGCAGCAAAATTCCAGGGTGGTTCCCTGTTTTCTGGCATTGATTTCCAGAAAATAGATCTCATTTTTTTCCGTACAGATATAGTCGCAGCCGAAAATACCCCGGTATCCATGCCCGGCAAGCCACGAGCCCACTTTTCGGGTATGCCTGACAAGGGCGTCGACCAGTGGCTGGGCCAGAACCGTGGGAAACGTCGAACCGGTGAACCGGTTGCCGTTTTCAATGCGCTGGTCTGCGATTCCGGCAATATAGACCTCATCTTCACCGGCTGCGACCGCCAGCACCGTTGGATCATGGCTGTGGGGGATAAATCGCGTGATCACATAGGTATCCTCAAGGCCGTTGAACTTGTCCTGAATATCCTGGGTTGAAAAAGCGATAACACTGTTAATACCCGCAGCACTGTATGCCCTTGTGACAAATATACCCCTGTTCCATTCATCCCAGAGGTCATCCGTGGCCTGGATCAGATCATCATATCCTTCACAAATCCGGAAATCTGCCAGGGGTACGATCTTTTGAAGCGCATTCATCTGAAACGCCTTATTGTTGATCCTTCTTGCAATCTGCTTATCCGGCCCCAGAATGGAGACCCCCGGGATATCATCCAGAGTCATCTCACAAAGGCTTTCATACATATGAAGGAACAGGTTGGGCTGGCGTTTCAGGATCCGGTTTATAAGGGCATGGATTTTTTTGCTTTCGCAAACAGTTGTCATGAACTGTTTTGCAGAAACCCGGCAGTGTACATTTGAACCGTACCTGCATTGAAAGGTTTCAATCAAGGGGTTGATAACGATGAGATTTTCGTAATTGTATTGTTCAAATACATCCGGCACTATTGCAATAAAATCAAATTTGCGGCCATGAATCTGGGTGAGGGCATCCTTTAAAAAAAGGTTCAGCCCGTAATTTTTCAGTTCTCCAATATAAAGAAAGTATTCTGTGTTTTCTTTTAATTGAAAATTAGAAAAATGAATGAAAGACATTTTTTAATTCCCGGTCTGTTAAGAGTTAATGGGGTATATATTTATATGAAAGAACCAGGCACCCCCGCCTGGGTTCTTTCATGATTTGTTGTGGGCAAACCTGATTGAAAGACCAGGCCGGCCCATGGCCGTTCTTTTAATTATCCGGCAATCAACCGGCCTGGTCTTTTTCCGGAATAAGGCGGGGCCGATCACCGTTGCTGACTCTATGGCAGGCGACAAATCGTCCCGGCGTCACCTCTTTTAATTGCTGTGTCTGGGTTTTGCAGGCATCTTCGGCCAGGGGGCACCGGGGATGAAAATGGCAGCCGGAGGGCGGGTTCATGGGACTTGGCACCTCTCCTGAAAGGATGATCTGGCAGGACACCGCTTCGGGGTCCGGGCGGGGAGCCGCACTGAGCAGGGCTTGGGTATAGGGGTGCAAGGGCTCGCTAAACAAGTCGTGCTTGTCAGCGGTTTCAACGGTCTTGCCAAGATACATCACCATGATGGTGTCGCTGATATGCCGGATCACGCTCAGGTCATGACTGATAAAGACATAGGAAAGATCCAGTTGGGCCTGGAGATCCTTAAGCAGGTTCAGAATCTGGGACTGGACAGATACATCAAGGGCGGAAACCGCCTCGTCGCAGATGACAATGTCGGGGTTGAAAACAAGGGCCCTTGCAATATCAATCCGCTGGCGCTGGCCCCCGGAAAATTCATGGGGAAATTTATAGAAGCTGGTTTTTGACAGTCCCACAATATCCAGAACCTGTTCTACCCGTTTCCTGCGGTCATGGGCTAAGCCTTCTCCGTGAATAATAAGGGGTTCGGCAATGATATTTCCCACCCGCATCCTGGGGTTAAGGGAGGCATAGGAGTCCTGAAAAATCATCTGCATGTTCTTGCGGATATCCTTAAGTTCTTTTCCCGTGACCCCGGTGATCTCATTTTCCCTGAAAATCATCTGTCCGGAGTCCAGGGGGATCAGCTGCATGATCAGGCGGGCCAGGGTGCTTTTGCCGCAGCCGGATTCGCCGACGATGCCGATGGTTTTGCCCTTTTCAAGGGAAAAACTGACCCCGTCCACAGCCTTGACGTATTTGGGCTTTGAAAAGAGTCCTTTGCCTACATTAAACCATTTGGTCAGGTTCTTGACTTCAAGGAGCGGGCCGTTTTGCAGATCAGGATTCATTGGAAGGCTCACTTTTATTTTGATTGTAAAGCCAGCAGAAAACGCTGTGGTTCGGCTGTACCAAAAAAGCCGGCGGTGCCTTTCGGGCGCAGATTTCCATGGCGTTTTTACATCTGGGATTGAACCGGCATCCCCGGGGCATGTTCTGAAGGGAGGGAACCCGGCCTTCAATTGTGGGCAAATGTTCGGGTATTTTACCTTCCACAAGGGGAATGGAGGATATCAGCCCCTTTGTATAGGGATGGCAGGGGGCCTTGAATATGTCTCTGACCGGTGCGTTTTCCACCACCTGTCCGGCATACATGACCAACACGCGTTCGCACACCGCCGCCACGACCCCAAGGTCGTGGGTGATAAACATGACCGCCATATTGTGTTTTTTCCTGAGCCGGTCAATGATCCTCAGGATCTGTGCCTGAATGGTCACATCAAGGGCCGTGGTGGGTTCATCGGCGATGAGCAGTTTGGGCCGGCAGGCAAGGGCCATGGCAATCATCACCCGCTGACGCATCCCCCCGGACATGTTGTGGGGGTATTGCTTCAGGCGGCTTCTTGGAGAGGGGATGCCCACCTCTTCCATGGCAGCCACTGACAGTTCATATGCCTGTTTTTTGCTGATGTCCCGGTGCAGGGTAATGGCTTCAACCAGCTGGTGCCCGATGGTGAACACCGGGTTCAGGGAAGTCATGGGCTCCTGGAAGATCATGGCGATTTCATTGCCCCGCATCTGCCGGACGGCATTGCGTTTTAAAGTCAACAGGTCCTGGTTTTCAAAATTTATGCTGCCCGAGACAATACCCAGGTTTCCCTCCAGCAGCTGCATGATGGACAGGGCGGTAAGACTTTTGCCGCATCCGGACTCCCCGACAATGCCCAGGCTTTCCCCGGGATTGATGTCCAGGGAGATGCCGTCCAAAGCATGGGCATGACCGTCTTCCAGCTTGACTTGAAGTACCAGGTCCCGGATGTCTAATAATGGATCATTGCTCATGCTACCCCTTTCTGTTCAGCCTGGGATCCAGCACATCTCTCAGGCCGTCTCCGATTGAATTGAGTGCCAGCACGCACAGTGAAATGGACATTCCCGAAAAGAAACAGATCCATGGGGCCCGGCGGAGAAAAACCTTGCCCGAACTGATCACGACACCCCAGCTGGGGGTTTCCGGCGGCATGCCCACCCCGAGAAAACTTAAGGCGGATTCAGCCAGGATCACATAGGCAAAGATCATGGTTCCCTGGATAATGATGGGGGCAATGCAGTTACGGGGGATGTGGATGAAAAGGATGCGCATGGCACCGGCGCCGATGGCCCGGGCCGCTTCAATGTAAGTCTGCTCCTTCTGAACCAGGACAGCTCCCCGCACCACCCTTGCCATCCTGGGCGTGTACACGATGGCAAGGGTGATGATGACGTTTACGAGACTGCGCCCGAGAACCGCCATGATCATGATCATGAGAATGAGCCCCGGAAAGGCCATGAGCCCGTCCAGAATTCTCATGATGATCTCGTCAAGGCGCTTGAAATATCCCGAGACAAGGCCCAGGAAAGTGCCGAAAAAGGATGTCAGCAAAACCACGCTGAAACCGATAACCAAGGAGATGCGGGATCCGTATACGACCCGGGAAAAGATATCGCGTCCCATGCGGTCCGTTCCGAACCAGTGCTGTGCTCCGGGGGCCATGAGCCGGTCCCCGGGATTTATTTCCAGAGGATCATGGGTGGCAATGGGGCCTGCAAAGACCGCCATGATAAACATCACCAGGAGAACAATCACCCCAAATACCGCAGTGGGGTTCTTCATGAATTTTTCAAGTGTCCGCCTTGATCCGGATTTTTCTGTCTGGGTCATAATTAATACTCAAGCCTCGGGTCTATGATTGTATAAATAATGTCCACCAAAAGATTGATCAGGGTCCAGGCAATGGCAATATATAGCACCACGCCTTCGATCACCGGGTAATCCCGGGTGAAAACCGATTTGATCAACAATCGTCCCACCCCGGGAATATTAAAGATGGACTCGGTGACCACGGCCCCGCCCATGAGATTGGCAAAAGACATGCCGATGACCGTGACCACGGGGATGATGGCATTGCGCAGGGCATGCTTGAAAATCACAAGGCTCTGCCTTACCCCCTTGGCCTTGGCGGTCCGGATATACTCGTTTTGAAGGACATCCAGCATACAGGCCCGTGTCATGCGTGCAATAAGGGCAACAGCACCGGCAGCCAGGGTGATGGACGGCAGGACCAGATAGGACAGGCAGGACCAGAAACCGTCACTCAGGGGGCTGTAGCCGGCGGCCGGTAAAATCGGCACCATGATGGCAAACCCAAGGACCAGCATCAATCCGAGCCAGAAATTGGGGACCGCAACGGCCATTGAGGTGAAAAACATGAAACTCCTGTCAAACAAGGATTCATGTGCCGAGGCCGCCAGCACCCCGGTGGTAATACCCACCAGGGTGGCCATGCCCAGGGAGAGCAGTGTCAGCAGAACCGTTGCTTCCAGGTGGTCTGCAATGACATCCGGCACAGGCCGGTTCTGGAAAAATATGGATTTTCCCAGGTCTCCTTGAATAATTCTGCCGGTCCATTCGGTGAACTGGATCAGAACAGGCTTGTCAAGACCCATCTCAGCCTTAAGGGCTGCCACATCTTCATTGGTTGCCTCGGGGCCCAGCATGATGGCTGCAGGGTCCCCGGGCAACAAATGCATGACAATGAAGATGGTGACGCTGACCACGAGCAACACCAATGCCATTGAAAAAAAACGTTTTACTAAGAATCCCAGCAAAATTATTTTTCCTTCCACACATTGAAGAAATATAGATACAGATCGTTGGCAAAGCCCTGAACCCTATGATTGCTGATCCGCAGGTTTTTGTAATCCCCTACCTTGATATACGGCACTTCGGAATAGACCAGTTCCTGGAATTTACTTAGGATTTCATGCCGGGTTTTGAAATCCGACTCGTTGCAGAAGCTCTTAAACAGGGCTTTGGCTTCCGGGTGGTCCCATCCTGCACCATACTTGAGGTTCATGGCCGTGGTCAGGGAAGGGTCGGCTTTGGCCGTGAAACCTGAGCTGAAAGCGCTCCATAGTTCGGGATTTTTCCTTCTTGAGAGCAGGGTGGCCCACTCCATGCTCTGGAGATCGATGTTCAGGCCGGCCTTCACCATATTGGCCTTGGCAGCCACACAGAGGTTGTATTCAAGGGGGCCGGACATCCACACGATTTTTTCACCCTTGTACCCGGCTTCCTTTAAAAGAGCCTTGGCTTTTTCAATGTTGTTCTGGTTATAGGCCGCTTCTCCGGCAGTCGAGTGCCATACCTGTTCTTTGAGGGCAAGGCTCGGGTCAACCCGCCAGAAAATCTGGTCGCCGTACCCGGCAGCCATGGTGCCTTTTACATCCATGGTGGCCAGCATGGCCTGGCGGATCTTTTTATTTTTGGTGGGACCGAATTTGGTGTTCAGTACAAAGACAAACCAGGCCCTGGGCGGTGAGATATAGGTTTTGATTTTTTTTACATCCTTGAGGCGGTCGTACTCGTCCGAGGGAACAAAATCTGCAAAGTCATACTCTCCCCCTTCAACCCCGTTGACCCGGACCGGTTCTTCGGAGATGCCGTAAAAAACAAGTTTATCCAGGTAGGCTGTTTTCCGGCCGGTGTAGCCGTTGCTTTCTGTGTCCAGGGGGGAATACCCTTCAAACCGTTTCAGGGTGATGTGGTCATTGGGACGCCATTCCTCAAACATGTAGGGGCCCGTACCAATGTATTCGGACGAGGGCTTTGCCGGGTATTTTGCACAGATCTCCTGGGGATAGATCACCGGTCCCCCCAGAAGCATGGCAAGGGAGCTCATCAGGGTGCCCCATTTTTCCTTGAGCTGGATGACAACGGTATGTTCATCCTTGGCCGTGACACTATCAATATGGGCAAACAGCTGCTTGCCGTAGGAGGCTATTTTCCCCCAGCGGTTAAGGGAGGCGGCCACATCAGCCGATGTCATGGATTTCCCGTTGTGAAATGTTATGTCTTGGCGCAGGGGGATGGTATAGGTCAATTTGTCGTTGCTTACCAGCGGCATGTCTGAAGCCAGCATGGGCTTTATTTCGCCTTTCGTGGTAAAGGCATACAGGCCTTCGTACATGTTGCCGCCCACAAACACGGCAAGGGTTGCCCGGGTTGAATGAATATCCAGGGTGGGGGGGTCAGAGTCGATTGCAATTTTTAAAACACCGCCTGTTACCGGTGTGCCTGCGGCGGTCAAGGGCGATGCCATCAGCAAAAACGCCATGATTGCCATAAAGATCATCTTCATTTTCGTGCTCATTTGATTACCTCCTCATTTAGTGGGTTTACCCGATTAACATATATCCAGGCTGACACACGCCTGTGTTATCCCTTAATTCAAGCCTGCTGCAATGCCGTCCCTCCTGAACTCGGCAGCGCCCTGAAAGCCTTTGCCGTCCCGGCGCATCAATGTGGTGTGGATGGCCCCATGGTAAAAAGACCAGGGGTCGTGCCAGTCAAATTTATATCCGTAAGCCTTTAATTCTTCAATGTTTTTATGGGGGAACCGCTCGCTTTCCATCATGAGTATGCCCGATGGCGGGCAGTGCAGCCGTGGCCCTGCCATGGCGGCGTCAATGGAAAGATCTGAGTATATGATCTGGTAAAGAAATTGAAAAACCGCAGATAAAATTCTGTCCGACCCCGGGCTTCCGGTGACGATCCAGGGCCGGCCCTCGTAATGGACAATGGTGGGGCAGACCATTGAGACGGAAAACCCTGATGGTTTTAAAAAATAGGGATGGGAGGGATTTTTCCGGTCACAGTCCACAAGATAGTTATTGTAGAGAAATCCCATGCCCCCGGCAGCGACTTTTGCCCCGTAAACCGAATTAACCGACTGGGTGAGTCCCACGCTGTTGCCCTGTTTGTCCATCACTGAAAGGTGGGTGGTTTCCCCTCCCTTTGGCTGGGCAATATTTACGGCTGCTCCGGGTCGTTTCAGGGTTAGAATTGCATTGCAGGTTCTGTCCAGATAGTTTTTGTCAAACAGTGGATCACGGTCTCTGGTGTATTCTCCGGGCCCCACAGGGGTGTCTGCCAATGCCGTCAGGGTGGTGCGGATGATTTCAGCCATGATCATCTCTTGGGGAAGGCCATTGTGGCCGGGGGTGTTTGAGATTCGGTCAACCAGCTTGAGCATCATCAGCAACCCTCTTCCCGGAGAGGGGGGCGGAGGAACATGAATTTCCAGCCCCTTTTGCCGGAGAATCAGGGGGGCGGTTTCTTTTGGCCGGGGGATCCTGGCAAGATCCTTTAAACTGAGAAAACCATGGTGCTCTGCCATATCGGCTGCGATGGCATGGGCAATGTCGCCGGTGTAAAAGTCCCGGGCCCCTTTTTGGGCCAGTTGGGCCAGCACCAGGGCCAGATCGGTCTGTTTGAAAAGATCTCCGGGGTCATAGGGGGTTTTACCGTTTTTTAAGAAATAGGTACTGCCGGTTTTTGAATCCATTCCCTGGAAGGTGGTCAGGTTTTTTTGCTGAAGGTCATGCTGGAGCTGTGTGATCCGGTATCCGTTGCGGGCGATGTCAATGGCAGGCTCAAACAGCTCCTTCCACCTGAGGCTGCCAAAGTGCCTGTTCATATGGTCCAGAACTGCAATGGTGGTAGGGATGGTGGTGGCCTGGTGACCGGTTTCATGACCCCGGGGCCCCATTATACCCGGGTCCAGGCTGCCGGGGATCTGCCCGGATCCATTAAGAAACAATTGCTTTTTCCCCAGGCTGAGCATGACCATTGTGTGCCCGCCGATACCGCTTGCCTGGGGTTCGCACACACACAGGGCCAGGGCTGCGGCGCAGGCGGCATCCACGGCATTGCCTCCCCTTTGGAGCATTTCAACACCGGCATGGGTGGCATGGGGGAATGCCGTGGCAACCATGCCCCGGGATGCTGTATTGCATTTGCCGTTCATGCCGGCCTGAAATGATCCCTCAACCTTTCTGATATCCATTCCTTCTCCTGGTTTAATCTTTTATGAATCAGGATTGTTATACAGCAACAATCATGCCTGTAATTTAACTGTTTGAATTTTATGATTTTATTTGTGTCTGTCCCGGGGATTGTGCATTCAGTAATTCGATATGGGAACTTATAATACCCAAAAACTGAAATTTTTGGGTATTATAAGTTCCCATATCGAAAGAGATGTTTCTGTGTCAGGATTTTTGTCTTGCAAACGCCTAAGAAATTAGACTATTATTCCCATCAAAAGCCTGTGAAGCCCTTTTGGTATTTGTTTGGAAATTCCGGTGGCTCGATGCCAAACGAAAAAATGAGCCCTAATGGTTCCCATATTGCTTTTGGTGTGAATTTTAACCCTTAAACGGAATAGACATGGATCTGAACAAGATCGAAAATCATTTTTCTTCCAATGAAAATGATAAATTTGGAAGAGCTGATAACGGCATTGTGGTGACTGCATTTAATGAGGCGACCCAGGCAGGCGTTCTCATGCTTGAACAGGGGGGGAACGCCGTAGATGCCGCTTGTGCAGTCTCCCTGGCCCTTAGTGTCTGTGAACCCCAGTCCAGCGGATTGGGAGGCCAGGGGATGGCCATCCTCCATATTAACGGTAAAACAATCGCCCTGGATGGTTCCAGCAGAATACCCTCCCTTGCCCATATCAGTCATTTTACAGGCCAGCAGTATTCCATGGGATATCAGGCTGCCACTATCCCAAGCCTTTTGGCCTTGATCGGGTATCTGCATATGACCTATGGCCGATTGGACTGGTCACAAATTTTTGGGCCTGCCATTGCCCTTGCCCGTTATGGTTACAGGATCTCCCCATTACAGCATTATCATCAAAAGGTTCATTTGAACGGTTTTTTAAGATCAGGATCTGATACTGCGGCACGGTATTTTCTGAAGGACGGAACAGCGCCCTATGATGTCGGGGATTTGTTTATACAAAAAGACCTGGCCCATTTGCTGGAAATCATTGCCGAAGAGGGCCCCAGGTCATTTTATCTTGGCAAGATTGCCCAGCAGATCGGGGAGGACATGAAAGCCAACAAAGGATTTCTTAGGAGCGATGACCTTGCCCTGATTCCCTGGCCCATAGAAAGACAGCCCCTGATGCGGAAATTCAGGGATGTTGAGGTGTGCACGGTTCCTCCGCCGGCAGCCGGGCGAACTCTGCTTTTGATTCTCTTAATGCTCAATGGTTTTGAGCCGGAGTTCATCAGTCAGATGACTTCAAAAAGCGCCCATGTTCTGGCGGAAACATTTCGCAGGGCCCTGCTCCTGAGACAGCAGCAGTCCATCCATCCGGCTTTTTATAATCAGACCCAGGATACGACCATGACATCCCCTTCGTTTGCAGCTGAACTGGCCGGATCCATCAAACAGACCATTGACCCGTCCCTTCCGACAACCAACACCCGGTCCTTTGGAAATGATACCACCCATTTTTCAGTGATGGACAGCGAAGGCAATGCCATCGGTATCAGCCAGTCCATTGAGTCAATTTACGGCTCAAAAACCGCTGCGCAGGGGCTGGGTTTTCTGTACAATAATTATATCAATACCATGGAAATCAGGGACCCGGGTCATCCCCACTATCTCAGGCCAAATGCCGTTCCCTGGTCTTCTGTTGCCCCTAGTATCCTTTTTCATCGGGGAAAACCATGGATCACATTTGGCAGTCCGGGCAGTGATAGAATTTTTTCTGCCATGGCACAGTTCATCGTCCGGGTGGTGGACGGGAAGTGCTCGCTTGCCCAGGCCGTTGATTCTCCCCGGATTCACTGTTCCATGGGCGGAGTGATCAGTCTGGAGGCGGATCGGTTTGATCCGTCAGTCATCGCCTATCTGGAGAACATGGGATATACCATTGACAGGCGATCCCCCCGTTCGTTTTTTCTTGGTGCCATTTACGGGGCAATGAAATGTCAGACAAAAAACGAGTTCCAGGGGATTGCTGAAATCAGAAGGGAGGGTAGTGTGGCAGGCCCTGCCTGATTTTTATAACACAAAGGAACTGCCGGTAAAAGCATGATGAAGACCCAGATTTTGCTTATTTCACAGGAAAAAACAATTATCGATGGGGTTGCCCGGGAGATGGACCCTGATATTGATTTGGTCAAGGCGGGTTCACTAAACCGGGGACTGCTTATGTTTAAAGGCCGGAAGACAGAAGTCGTGCTGATCGATGCGGCGCTTTCGGGCCGGTCTGACCGTTCGGCCTACAAACAGATGTTTTCGGATTTCTGGGCAATAAATCCCATGGCCCGGTTTATTATCCTCACCACCAAGGGCAACTTGCAGATCGCCATTAAAGCTGTGGAAGCGGGTGCAAGCAGTTATCTGCTCTGTCCTGCAGGTTTAGCCCAGATCAATTATGCCGTTGAGTCTGTTCTCCGTCACATGGACTCGTCAAACCAGGCAAAGCATTTCATTTCCCAGGACAGCCAGAGCGGTTTTTTGGAGATGCTGAAAACCCGTTCGGAAACAATGAAGCGGCTTTTTGAGAAAATTGCCCTGGTAGCCCAGACGGAAACAACGGTACTTCTCACCGGAGAAACCGGTGTGGGCAAAGGGGTTTTTGCCCGTCTGATCCATGAAAAATCAAGCCGTTCAGCAGGCCCCCTGCTCGGTGTCCACTGCGGGGCCATACCGGAATCTTTGATCGAAAGTGAGTTGTTCGGCCACGAGAAAGGGGCTTTTACAGGGGCGATCAGGAACAAAAAAGGAAAGTTTGACCAGGCATCCCGGGGAACGATTTTCCTGGACGAGATCGGGACGATTACAGCGGCAACCCAGATCAAACTGCTGCAGGTCCTGCAGGATAAGACATTCCAGCCCGTGGGCAGTGATAAGACCCTCTCAACCGATGTAAGGGTAATTGCCGCATCCAACAGTGACCTGGAGCAGATGGTTGACCGGGATGAGTTCAGAAAAGACCTTTATTTCCGGTTGAATATTTTCCCCATTGAAATACCGGCCCTGAGACAGAGGCAGGAAGACCTTCCTCTGTTCATTTCGTTTTTTATCGATCAGCTGAATTCAAAGCATGAAAAACAGATCAAGGGCGTTACCCCGGAGGTGATGGCGGCCTTTGACAATTACAACTGGCCCGGTAATATCAGGGAATTGGAAAATCTTCTCCAGCGGGCCTTTATACTTGAAACCACCCCCTTCCTGGGAGCCTCTGTTTTTCCGGCAGATCTTTTCACCGCGTCAAAAAACAAAAGACCGTCCCGTCACATTCATCTTGGAACCCTGGCAGAGGTGCGGCAAAGGGAAGTGGCCAAGGTTGAAACCGAATACCTCTGTGCCGTCTTAAAGGTCCATTCAGGTAAAATCAATCCCTCGGCAACAACGGCTGGAATAAGCCGCCGGCAGCTCCATAAACTTCTCTCCAGACACGGAATCAAAAAGGAGGATTTCAAAGGATAGAAATAAGATGGTGTTACAGGATATCAATCTGTTCTATCATCTATGATTTTATTTTTTCGTTGGTGGGATCATACATGGGCTTGAGGGATACCCGGGCCGGGTAAACAGTTCCGGCAATGTCGATTTCCCATTTGCCCTGATCAATGTAATCTTCGTCCACCACTTGTCCTGTTTCAATCACGAACAGTCCTGTGGCCCCGCCAAGGGTGTAGCAATAGGAACCGGATCTCACGCACCCTGCGTTTTTTCCGTTCCGGGTGACGACTTCCCCATGGAAGAGCAAGGGATTAGGATCCAATACCCGAACCTGGGCCAGCCTCCGTTTCAGGGGACCCTCGGCTAATTTTTTTTCGCAGGCTTCTTTACCGATGAAACCGCCGGGCTTGTACATTTTCACGGTAAATCCAGGTGTGCAAAAGCTTTTAGTCATGGCTGCCGGAGAACGGGGGGGAGGCCTTCCGGCAAGATTTCCGCCAGTCATGTCATTTGCAAAAAGCGCAAATGCCACGCCTGTCATAAATCGTGAACGGAGCCTCCCCCCCTTATCTTTTCTCCTCCGGGTTTGCCACGGCCAAAACCCAGGACACGACGGGTCGGTTTAGAATGATAAAAACAAGATGCAGCCATTCCAGATTGCCCAACACCTCGGATTAAAGTCCGACCGTTGGCGATATTTTCAGATCCCACGGAAACCGGTTCAGAGCCGAACACCGGCTGCATCCCCGGCAAACACAAGGTCAAGTATGACATAGAACACTGCCGGTGCGGGGACTTCGGCACCCACTGGGAGATCTGCGACACCTGCGGTCATTTTGAAAAAGGATATAACTCCTGCAGGAACCTCCACTGACCGGGCTGCAACAACATTGCCCGCAAAAAGTGGGTGGCGGCAAGGATTGAGGAACTGCTGCCGGTGCCCTATCATCACTGTGTATTTACCCTGCCCAGTGTATTTAATCCCCTGTGCCGATTCAACCGACGGGTCATGTACGACCTTTTTGTTTGAAAGCGCCTCCCAAACTCTGCTGGAGTTTGGCGACAACCCCAAGCGCCTGGGGGCAAAAATCGGTTTCGACAGTATCCTTCACACCTGGGGCGGCAGGCTCTGGCTGCATCCTCACATCCATTTCATTGTCACCGCAGGCGGAGTCAACGCACAGGGACTGTGGATGGAACCTAATTACAGCTCAACCTTTCTGTTCCCGGTCAAGGCTCTTTCCAATGTATTCCGGGCCAAATTCCTCCACGGTCTGATCGCGGCGCACGGCAAAGACCTGTTGAAGCTGCCGGGTGAACTGGCTCAGTATTCCCGGCCCTGTGCATTCAAACAATGGCTGTTCCATACCGTAACCAAACACTGGGGGGTTATTTCAAACCGCCGTTTTCAGGCCCGGCTGAGGTGGTCAAACATATCGGCAGGTATACCCATTCAACCGCCATCAGCAACAATCGGATTATCTCAATGGAAAACGATACCATAGCATTTTGGTTTAAGAACACCCGGAAAAAATCCCGCTGGGAAACAACCACTCTGCCAACCATAACCTTCATTGAACGGTTCCTGTTCCATGTCCTGCCCAAATACTTCCACCGTATCAGGTATTACGGATTTCCGGCCAACGGTAAGGCCGGATGCCGGGTCTTGGCAGACAGAATTGAACCTGTTCTTGAAATGGCAGAGAACTCCGATTCAGCCTCACAATGTTCGGTATGCAGCAAAGGAACAATGATAACCATCCTGGTGATGGACGGGTACGGGAATGTGGTGAAAGACACCCGCATGGATGCTGTATCCAAACAAGTGCCGGAGGCAATAGCTCCGCCATAAAAGGCTTTACTTTGGAAGAATTTGCAGATATCAAAAGTAGTCAAAGTATTACAGGAACTCGTATTGGCTATCGACAGTATTTAAAGGGTTCTTCGATTTATTTTCAAACCGGATCATGAATCTGACAGGTGAATGCAGATGAAAATTAAAATAGTTCAGCCCAAGAGCAAAATTTTACAGCCAAATTCATCACATGACAATTTTACGGCATAGTCCTGGCCGCTCAACTTAACGTTTTTAGCTGAACAGAGGGAGAAACCGGTATATGAACATACGATTAGAAACAAAAGACGATTACAACCAAGTTGCAGAGCTTACAAGAGAAGCCTTTTGGAATTTATATTTTCCAGGATGTAATGAACACTATTTATGTCACATACTACGTGGGCATAAAGATTTTATCAGTGAACTTGATTATGTAGTAGAACTTGATGGTAAAATAGTTGCTTCCATTATGTATACACACTCTTATTTAATAAATAATGATGAAGAAAAAATCCAAACTGTATCTTTTGGTCCTCTATGTGTTCATCCCGATTATCAACGAAGAGGTATTGGCACGGCATTAATTGAAAAGACAAAATCATTAGTAGCAAATATGGAAGTACCAGCAATTATTATTTACGGAGATCCACACAATTATTGTAAGCATGGCTTTAAAAACGGAATTGACTATCAAGTAAGTAATATGGATGGTGAATATCCGTTAGGATTACTCGTCCTTGAACTTCAGCCAGGATTCTTTGGAAATAAAAAGTGGAAAATTAAGCAAAGTGATGCGTTTAATTTAGATCAAGACGAGGCAAATGAATTTGATAAAAGATTTCAAGAAAAAGAAAAGAAATATCACTATAGCCAAGAACTATTTAAAATGATGATAAGAGCTTACTTAAAACATAACAGCTAACAAGGCGTTTCACCGGACGTCGTGACCGGCGCCGGTGAACTTCACATTACATGAGGTTAAAATGAAAAAATATATTTTGGTTTTTGTATTAATACTGTTTATTGGAACTCTTAGTACTACAGCCCAAAGTGGCACTTTAATTCGGTATGCTCTTTGTCGAGAGAATATTGAGAAAATTGACATTGTACCCCAGGGCAACCTGTATTCATTACGCATTGCTCTGACAGGATCAGCGGCACAAGATTTCTTTGCCTTAACTGAAAATAATATAGGGAACAATTTAAACATTGTATTTAAAGATGTTTTTGTAACAGGCGCAAAGATGGAAGCACCTGTTGAGACCAAGCATCTACTATCAGTTCCGGCAACTGAAAAAGAAGCAACCAGGTTAAGGCAGCGTATGCTTGATGGCTCTGATAAAACACCATGTGGCAGAGTATTCTAAGGAAAGAAAATAGATGGGAAGGAGCAAACTCTTTGCAGGATGGATAACAGGACGCTTTTGTCCCATGCTTTAAAAGCACAAGAAAGGTACGACGTGAATCTGGACAATGTGGATGAATTTACCACTGCCGTTATCAGGCAATTTATTTAGGCTCATGTCGCGTTTTGGGGTCTTACTTGATCACCACCCCAATAAGTGAGTGAAGCAGGGATTTTCCTCGTTTACCAACATTATGAACGAACTCAAAAAATCCGAGGTAAAAATGAAGTTTTTCGAGATACTGCGGTGGCCCCCAGCGTCTGAACAAGCTGAGCAGCTAAAAAATAAATTCCAATAATCAACTGCCGGAATTTGGGAATCGGAAAAGTCGTAAACCAAGTCAGGAATAGAATCGGAAATAACTGGTTTCGGCGGGTCATGGTTACGGAGATCCAAATGCCAATTTATATGGCGTAAGATTTTTTCGATTATGTCAAGTTCTTCGATAAAGCTGATGATACTCATCGCGCCTTGACACTTGGGACAGATCAGCGGGTCTACCTCATAGACTTTCTGAATCAGGCGAGCCCAGTTCTGACGGAGCTCTTTGGAAGAAATCTCGTTCGAGATAACGGCAGGAATGGTGTTATCCTGATCAGTCTTTTTTCTCATCCCCCGGGATTTGTTCGAATACCAGCCATAATATCTCACCGTCTGTTCATATCGTCCGGGAATATGTGTCACCAGCCTGGCCAGCCAGTCCATGGAATTAAACGTCTTCCGCGACTTCCGGTCTTTCGATGTGTATATGACCTTGGCGGTACCGTCATGGGAATTTTCCGCCGATATATAGACCATGCGCTCTTGAGAAAAACAGGCACGGATAATGTAGCGGGCAAGATTGCCGAGACCGGCCTGATCATAGGAAAAGATCCTGTCACCGATATAGACATGGAAGCCTGAGTGGCGCCATGAAAGCATATTCTCGATAACGACATCCGTTATTTTTCCTTCTTTTTTGAGCATTTTAAGAACCTCATACTGGAAGACTTCTTCCAGGTCTTCACGCATGAACCCAGGAGTCATGTGAAAAGCCCCGTCTTTTGAAAAACAGCCGTCGAAAACAATGGCATGCAGGTGAGGGTTGAAGTTCAGAAAGTCTCCATAAGTCTGCACCGCAATACTGGCGCCGGGCACGGCATCAGTATCGGTCACACCTGATTTGAGATATCTTTTGATAACGTTCCAAGCGCAGACAGACAGTTTTGCCAATAATTTCCTGTCAAAGAGAAAATAGATCCGCAGCCGTTTGGGAATGCTGAATACCCACTGCCGGTGTGGCACATCCTTGAGCACATTGGAAAGCAGCCATTCCCCATACTCAAGCCCTCTTTTTTGATGACAAGAGGGACAAAATTTTTTGGCCCAAAGACTTCAAAAACACTCATCAGGATGTGGCTCTATGAAACATGTGTCGGCTTTTTGAGTAGGTGCGAATTTGAGATGCATCTGCGAACGCGGACGAATAAATTTCCAGGTGAACAGGATGGGTTCGAGCTGATGTTGAACTAAACAGTCTCAATATAAAAGTGCAGTATCATTTGAGCTGGTAAAATCTGTGTTAAGGTTTTTTCCGTCTCATACACGTCATTCCTAAAATCCCTAAGCCTAAGAGTACCAACGTGGTTGGTTCGGGGACAGGGGCAGGATTTCTATACAGCCAAACTCCGATCCAGTCTTCCACTGCAAAAGGCCCGATGTTGTGATAACCTATGATTGCTGCCAAATCGTCACCCTGTGGCCCCGTTTGATCCTGAATGAAAGCCATATGGGCGACTGGCTGCAAATGTGGTTGTGTGAAGCCATATACAGAAGTATGAGTGCTGTCAGATATTGTGGGGGTGAAATCAGACAAAATCCGGGGTGCCCAGGGAGAATTAGGGCGTCTTATATAATCGTCCGGGGCTATTGATAATTCCGGGTAGTTGTTGAACATCGTTGATACATCATTTACCGATGCTAATGTGCAGTCTTTTATGTCTATTCCGTTAATGTTATCTTTCGCCCCCTGTATCCATTGCCCATTGTCATCGAACATCATTCTTAATGTTTGCTGGTTTACATTAATGAAATCCGCTGGCTGCAACCAATCCTTTCCGTCGATGGTAATTGCCCATGCAGGTGTAAAACATACATAAGCAGTGATGATAAAACCTATTGTGATAGGAATTATTCTTGTCATGGAATCCTCCTTTCCTGATGATGGATTTGAAATTATTAAAATGCTAACTTATTGGATTCATTTAAAAAATAGCGAATGTCGTGCCAGATAAAAACAGGTCAGGGATAGGAACTTCCTTTTTGCCTGGCAAAGTATAGCAAATCATGACAAGATCATCAAGAGCCTGAAATAGGCCCAAATCCACCGCCTATTTTTTTAGGATATAGGATAGGAAGACGCTTTTCCCCAAGCAAAGTATGAAGGATGTTTGAAAAAGATGATTAAGTTTAGAATATGGCCCCAGCCGGGCACGGCCACAACATGTTGTGGCCGTGCCCGGCTGGGGTTTTGGTGTCAAAACTGTCGTAAGGATAAAAAGAAAGCTTGGAACGAACAAAACAAAAAATTGGACTGGATTCCAGCTATCTTTATGGGCTGATTTCGGACAGACCCCACCGGAAACCCCGCAAGGCTAATAAAAAAATTAGTTCCAATAGCCAAATGTCGGGATTTGGAAATCTGAATAGTCATAGAAAAGTTCAGGTATGGTATCCGAAGAATTTACATTGGGAGGATCATGGTTGTGGATGTCCCAAAGCCCAAGATGGCGTAATATTGTTTCGATGACTTCAAAATTTTCAATGAAAGAGATAATTTTCATAGGACCAAAGCACTTAGGGCATATTAAAGGGTCAACTTCATAAATTTTTTGGATCAATCTGGCCCAGTTTTGCCGGGATTCTTTGGAAGACATATCATTTGGAATAACAGTCGGAATAGTATCGTCTGTATCGGTTTCTTTCTAAGCCCCCTGGATTTGTTTGAATAGTGTCCGTAATACCTCACAGTCTGTTCATACCGGCCGGGAATGTGTGTCACTAATCTGGCCAGCCAGTCCAGGGCAGTAAAAACTTTCCGGACCTTTCGGTCTTTTGAAGTATAGACGACCTTGGCAATACCGTCATCAGAATTTTCCATCGGGATATAGACCATGCGTTCCTGGGAAAAACAGGCGCGGATAATGTAGCGGGCAAGATTACCGAGACCTGCCTTATCATCGGAAAAAATTCTGCCTCCGATATAGACATGGAAGCCTGAATGACGCCATGAAAGAATGTTTTCAATTAAAGCATCCGTTATTTTACTCTCTTTTTTGAGCATTTTTAGCACTTCATACTGGAAGATCTCCTCCAGGTCTTCAAGCATAAACCCAGGAGCCATGTGAAAATCCCCATTTTTTGAAAAACAGCCATCGGAAACAATAGCATGCAGATGAGGGTTGAAATTCAGAAAGTCTCCATATGTCTGGACTGCGATACTGGCGCCGGGGACAGCATCATTATCATCCATGCTTGACTGGAGATATTTTTTAATGACGTTCCAGGCGCAGATAGACAATTTTGCCAATATTTTTCTGTCAAAGAGAAAATAGATCCTCAAACGCTTGGGGATGCTGAAAACCCACTGCCGGTGGGGCACATCCTTGAGCACATTGGAAAGTAGCCACTCGCCGTATTCGACAACCCGTTTCTGGTGGCAGGACGGGCAGAATTGTCTTCGTTTGCAAGAAAATATAGTGGACCCCGAAAACTGGACAATGTGTTAAGACAAAATATAACAGTCCAGAAGGGGAATATTTTGGCACCTAAAAATTACAGCAAAGAGCTCAAGAGCAAAGTGGCACTGGCAGCAATAAAGGGAAATCAAACTGCCAATGAGATCGCATCTGAATTCGGTATCCATGTTAGTCTTGTTAATCGTTGGAAAAAAGAGGCCATAGAAGCCCTTCCTCAGGTTTTTGGAAATAATAAAGCCAAGCAAGACAAAACAACTGAGATTGAACGAGATCGCCTTTATCAAAAGGTTGGTAAACTCCAGTTCGAATTGGATTGGCTAAAAAAAACACCGGACATCTCAAATGAGTATCGAAGAGAAAAAACGCCGAATTCAGCCATCACACCCAAAGCTCAGTATTCAAAAGCAATGTGATCAGATAGGTCTCTCCCGTTCCAGTTATTACAGAGAACGGTTGTCAAAACAGGAGTCTTCTGAGAATCTCGAAGTAATGAAACTCATTGATAAAGAATACACAGATCACCCTTTCTATGGCACCCGCCAAATGCGTAATACTTTGAGACGAAAAGGGTATAAGATCAACCGGAAACGGGTTCAGCGTTTGGTGGGGTGATGGAACCGTTACCGTCAACGTTTTGAGGAGTCCCGTTAGTTATACCCCTTATCCATCAAGTGCATGTATTTTTCCCACTCTTCATGCTGTTTTAGTTTAAAGGCGGCCATGTCTCTGTCGGCATCAGCATTGGCAAATCCTTCTTTCACCGCATCCATTAATCCATCGGTGTTATTTTCAATGTTAGAAAGCACACGCTTAATATCACTCATTGTTCGATCAAACCTGGAGGCAAAGTCGGTAAACTCTTTTGATTCGTAGTATCTCAGCGAAGCATCCGTCTCTTCATACTTGCTGGTTAGTAGCTCACTCATTCTATTGATCACCTGCTCATACCCTGCCTTTTTAGATGCTTTGTTTGCCTTTATGGTCATCTTTTTGATTTTTACTGCTAATAATCTGGCTTTGCGCTCATCGTCCTTATCTATTGCATCATATTTATCTTCTTCTAAGTTTAGGGAGGTGCTTAATGCCTGTTCAGTAAATTCTGAATATGGATAAGCGATAAGATAGGTGTTGTACGCGGAGAGAGTGTTGATTGTCTTTGTTTCCACATATGCGAGTTTATGGATTTCAGCGATCGCATCGGTAATAACTTTGGAGGTGGGATATGTGCTCACAAACCACTCTAATCCAGAAATGTTATTTCGTTTCTTAATTAACTCAAAAATTCGTTGTTCAGCATTACCTCGCTCTTTAGAGTCAGGGTACTTTTCGACGAACTTAATATAAGAATCCAGGGAGCTATTGTTGTTTAATTTTTTCAAGTCAGAAGTAGCATCCAGTAACATAATCTGATGTTTTGCCTTTTGCACATATATAGAGTCTTTATCTGCTATGGATATAAAGTTTTGATAGGCCTCATGGGTGTTGTTGTTTTTTGCCTGCTCAAATTTTTCCTTATGTTGCTTATATATCAATTCTGCTCGGGTTTTATTTGCTTCTACTTTAAGTTTTTCAGTGTATGAATACCATGGAATAAAACCCTTGGGACCAAATTCATTAGCGACACATAATGCGCTTAACTTTCCACTTCCAGGTACAAGTTTATCTTTTCCTTTTCGAGAGCTATAGAACCTTAATTTACCGTGTTTATCTCTGAATACCTCTCTATGTTTACAATCATTGTCAAACAGTACAGCAGCGAAACGGCTAAGGTAGGTGGGGTTTCCCGGAGCTAACATATTTTCGTCTGGTTTTAGGCCTGATAGGCCTTTGTAGGTGGATATGTCTTTACATACCTCTATTGCTAATTTATTAGATGATATACGCCACTTGGGCTTTACCTCATTTACTTTTTTATTGTCGTTTGTACAGGCGCGGTAAGCGTCAGACCTGCCATCATAGTTTTTTGGTGGCAGAAACAGTAAATATTGACCTGTAAATCTGTCGTAGTGTGCATTTCCGTTGCTGATGAAGCGGTGATCATCCACATATCGTTCTATGCTTGATGTTTCAGATGACATTGTTAGTGTTGGCAAGCCACTCAAGACAGCTAAAAGTGTAATGATTGAAAGCATTTTATTGTTCATTGTAATTTCCAGATTGATTATATTGATAAGTTTTATTTTTTTATGAATTTGAATTCATGTCAAAAATCAAAAACATTGGAGATTAACCATTCTCTACCGAAAATTGCAACAATCAATTTAATGTATAGGATTTTATCTTTCATCTATACCAAAATCGTGAAAACAACCACGAACTCAAAATCTGAGATCACAGTCAAAATTAACAATGTTATTTGAGATGAAAGATTAAATATATTGAGCTAAACCTGAAGAAGAAAGGTGGGCACACCACGTTTTTTCATACTCTATGGAGATTGATTGAAATCCTTGTTTGTCAGTAGTTCCACAGCTTCACGATGCTGAGACAAGGCTGTCAAAAATAGCAATCATAACAATTGAATATCACAATTCGGCTAAAAGGAGAAACTTTCAATATGACGAACAATGAAAAATTTTAGATCAGTGGTTGGTCCACCCGACCGCGCAGCGGTTTAGTTCTATGCCCTGTTAAATTTCCTTTTTAGAAGAATGAAAAGAATATTGGAGATATCGTTTATTCTTAGCGATGAATGCAAGGGCGAACTGAAAAACTTTGAGAGGCTGTGTCATGAGCCAGGCCTTGAACGGGGAAGGCTGGTCCATGGCAGTCCGGTCCTCGAACGCCGCTATGCGGTGTGGCGCGTGGTCGCTGGAGTGGCGTGAGGACTGCCGGCTGCCAGTACGGCAAAGACGGTAGTCCCCCCGCTGCCTTCCCGGTCAGTACGACCGGGAAGGCTTTAACGGAAGCGTCCACACGTGCCGCCGGCGGGTTAAATGTTCCGGAACTTTAAACGCCGTAATCTTTTCCGTAGTTTTCAATGACAAAGTCAATGTCTTTGTCCCCCCGGCCGGAGAGGTTGACCAAAATAGTTTGGCCTTTGCCGGCTTTTTTGGCAAGCTTTACGGCATAGGCCATGGCATGGGCGCTTTCAATGGCCGGGATGATGCCGTCGGTGCGGGAGAGTTCGAAAAATGACTCAATTGCTTCGTCGTCCGAGGCGGTGACATAGTTGACCCGGCCCAGGTCCTTGAGCAGGCTGTGCTGGGGGCCGACACCCGGGTAATCCAATCCAGATGCAACAGAGTAGACGGGCAGGGGCTCTCCATTATCATCCTGGAGGAGATAAGAGGAAAATCCGTGGAGGACACCGGGTTTGCCCAGGGTCAGGGTGGCTGCATGGTCGCCGTCCTTGAAGCCCCGGCCCGAGGGTTCCACCCCGTAGATGTTTACATCTTCATCGTTGAGGAAGGCCGAAAAAAGGCCCATGGCATTGGAACCGCCGCCCACGCAGGCCACCAGGTTGTCGGGCAGTTTACCGGTCATGGCCTGGAATTGTTCCCTGGCTTCAATGCCCACGATCTGCTGGAAATCCCTGACCATCATGGGAAAGGGATGGGGGCCCACAACGGAGCCGATGGCGTACAGCTGGTTGATCGGGTCTTCAAGATAGGCTTCAAAGGCTGCATCTACTGCATCCTTCAGGGTCTGGGTTCCCCGGGTGACCGGCACCACTGTGGCACCCAGGATTTTCATCCTGACCACATTGGGGTGTTCTTTTTTAATATCGATGACCCCCATGTAGATGTCGCATTCCAGGCCCACCAGGGTGGCGGCCGTGGCCAGGGCCACCCCGTGCTGGCCGGCGCCGGTTTCGGCAATGAGTTTTTTCTTGCCCATGCGTTTGGCCAGAAGGGCTTCACCCAGGCAGTGGTTGATTTTATGGGCGCCGGTGTGGTTGAGGTCTTCACGTTTCAGGTAGATGTCTGCGCCGCCGACTTTTTGGGACAGGTTTTTGCAGTGGAATACCGGGGAAGGGCGGCCGGTGAAGTGCTTGTTTAATTCCGCCAGTTCCGCCATAAATGTGGGGTCATTCTTAATGGCATTATAGCTTTTGGTGATTTCGTCCAGAACCGCCTGGAGCTGCTCGGGAACGTATGATCCGCCGTATTGGCCAAACCGCCCTTCCTGGTCCGGAAGGGGGGTACTTTCAAGGGTTGGGGTATTTTCTGCCATGGATTTTCTCCTTTAGTTTAGGTCTATATGTTTCTAAAGATAGAAACATATAGACCTATGCCGGGCAAAAATCAATGGTAAATTTTAAAAAAAATCAGGAATTGATGATTTTAAAGTCTGACCCCAGGGGATGGTCGGCTGCAAATTGGCTCAGCCGCTGTTCTAAGTCCGGGTATCTGTCTTTTCCCGTCAGGGAGACGCAGGCCCGCAGGCCCTCATGGCGGTCGCTGCCTGTGGTTATCAGGGAGATGGCGGATATCCCGTAGTAGAGCAGTTCCTCCACCAGTTCTTCCCCGGTGAATCCCTCATAGGCAATTGTGAAATAGAATCCGTCTGCAATTTCTTTGTCTTCATCCTTGTCATAGACAATGTGAAATCCGTTGTCCGTGAAATATTTTTTCATGGCAGAGGCCCGGTCTCCGTATTCCCTTACTGCTTCCACGAAATTGTACTCCCCTTTGTTTACAGCTTTGAGCAGGCCCAAAAGCCCATATTGATTGGAGTGGGACACCCCGGAACTCAAGGCGTACATGGCTCCGAAGATATAGGCATAGCCGAAATTGTCCGTGCCGAACCATTGCTTGAGGTTGTTCCCTTCTGAGTTGAAAAGCTTGTCCGGGATGGCGGTCATGCCGATGCGCTGGCCAGCCAGAGAAAAGGATTTTGAACTGGAGATAAGGAGGATATAGTTTTCCGTATATCTGGCAACTGTGGGGATAAAGGGGGCCTGGCCCGGGGTCGAGTAATCCTGCCTGAAATCCATGCCGAAATAGGCCAGGTCTTCCATCACAATGCAATCGTATTTTGTGGCCAGCTCTCCGATGGTCTGGAGCTCCTGTTCCGTGAAGCAGATCCAGGCCGGGTTGTTGGGATTGGAATACATCAGCGCCGCAATATTCCCTTTTTCAAGATAGGATTCCAGTTTTGCCTTTAGCTTCTCTCCCCTGTATTCGTAGACGTCGAAATTCTCAAAGGGGGCGCCCAGCACCCTTGCCTGATTTTTATTCACGGGAAACCCGGGATCTATGAAAAGGAGCTTGTCCTTGCCCTTGATCCGCCGGGTGGTGCACATCATGGCCATGTAGCAGCCCTGCATGGATCCAACCGTGGGGAAGCAGGACACGGGATTGATCTCTTTATCCATATAGTTTTTTACGAAGGCTGAAATTTCCTGTTTCAGCTCCGGGATACCGTCAAAGGGCGGATATTTTGACCCCACCCCTTTTTTTAATGCGTCAATTTCGGCATCCACGGCTATCTTGGGTGGCTCAAGTCCTGGAACCCCCATTTCCATGCGGATGAAGCGCTCTTTGCTTGCGGCCTCAATATTGTTCACGATGCGGTTCAGTTCCCGAATGGATGCCAGACCTACTGACGGCAGGCCCATGGCCTTGATTTCCTGTTTTACGATGGTCATGTCCATGGGGGGGGTAAGTGCTGCCATTTCAATTCCTCCTGAAAATATAAAATATGATTATTTATCTGATCAGATCATAGTAGGGGCAAAACAAGTAATGATCAAGTGTTTTGTTTTCATCCGGTTGATTACAGGGCGGCTGGCAGGCGTCCTGTAATCAACCGGATACGGATAAGGCAACAACATTATGATTCGTTGTCCGGTTCCTGAACCATGCCCCTCCTTTTGTTCCTTTTTTCTTTTCTGGTTTTTTTAGGGACCTTTTGCCAGATTTCCGGGGTGGTGAATTGCTGCCACCCCCATTTGAGGATGCCCACCAGCCAGAAAGAGACCCAGAGGGCCCAGGCCAGCATGGCCAGCCTGTAGGCCAGCATGGGAATGGAAATTATCCATGCCCGGGGAAGAATCGGGCCGCCGGCATCATGGTACCAGCGCAACAGGCTGCTGGTGGACCCGTTGCCCCGGATATTCATATCAGGGTGGCCCAAAAGTCCGTTGGAAATGGCAAAGACCAGGGCGGCCACAGCAGCCAGGGTAAGCGCCACAATACCTATTTGTGCAAGGTTAAAAGAATTGCCCTTAAGGGTTACAGTTTTTTTCCTGAAATCCAGGGCAACCAACCAGGCCGCCACAAGGATTCCGGCCCCGAGATGACTCATGGACAAGCCGATGCACAATAAAAACCAGTGGAAAAAATTTAAAGGGGTCCACCCGGTTCTGGAGAGCCCGAAAGCCACCAAAAAGACGATGATGATCACGGACCAGAACAAGACTGCCGGTCCCACCAGCTGGTCCCCGCCGATGAACAGGGGCCAGCGGTTCCCAGGCAGATGGATATCCACGCCGGCATTGACGCTGGGGCTGCCTAAGTCCACTGTGGGGCTGGTATAGCGGGTGGACATGCCAAGGGAATCCATCCAGGTCAGCCGGATGATCTGATTCCCCGGAATGACGGGCAAGGTGACCCGGGTTCCGTTCTGGCGGATGGGCTGGACTCTGCCACCGATATTGACCTCCTGGAGTGAGGCGCCCCGGGGCAGGGTGATGGTGTGCTGCCCGCCCTGGCTGCTTTTGAGTTCCAGGGTCATCTGTGCCTTGGTGGTATTTCGTCCCGGCCAGAGTTCAATCTGGCTCTTTTCAATGGTCAGGGTCTGTCCCCCTACCCCGGCAGGCCTTGAAATTTTCAGGTCGACCTGCTCTCCGGGCCAGGGGTGCCAGGTGGGATACCATAGGTTTCCGGTCTTGTGGAGTATCACGGGGATGCCTTCATATTCCATGTGGAAAATCGGGCTGATATCCACTTGCCAGATTTCCGTCCATGTGTCTGTGGACCCGTGTTCCAGGTGGATGGCCTGGGTTTGATCCAGGAAGGAGTCCCAGGTCAGTTGGGTCTGATTGGCCCTGAAATTGACTTTGGCAACCCGATTGCCCCCTTTGTTTTCCACCCGAATCCCCTCTGTGGTGACGGATTCTCCAGGCAGAAGGGGGATATCCATGACCATGCCGGAGCCGACCGGGCTGATGCGCTGTACCCGTGTTCTGACCTTCCATACCAGCCCCAGTAGCAGGGTCCGTTCCACCCGGGCAAAGGGCGGGAGAATCCCTGTCTCAAGAATTTCTTTGTGTTTGTCGTCCTGTTTTAAAATCCGTTTGAACTGGAGCCTGCCATCAAAGCTGCCGTCGGGGTGGGTGCCTTCAACGGACCAGCCTGCTGCAGTTACCGCAAGCTGCCTGGGTTTGAGGTTAAAGGGGATTTCAATTGTGTTCTGTTTCCTGACAGGTCCTTCAAGGACCATGGTGCGCCGTCCTTTGGGCACCATGATCCATAGTTTATTGTCCTGTCTGAAAAGACCTTTGGCCGCTTGTCCGTCAATGGAAGCCCTGGCGGGGAGCCAATTTTTGTCATGACCGGGCAGGGGAAGTGCCGTATCCACCTGGGCATCCACCCGGGCTGTGATTGAAATTTTTTCCGGGGTCACCTGGATCTTCATCTCCGGGATATCGGCACAGGACGGAAAGCAGTCCTCCTTTTCCAGCAGCCGTCTTTCCAGCTCATTGAGCATATCCCGGGAGGGAATGTCTGCGGCCTGGGCCTGTGAAGGGGCCAGCATGAACATCAGAATAAGGCAGGCCGCAGCCGGGGCTGCCATTCCTCTGATACTGAGCCCTGATCCTGGCCTAAATCTGATGCCGAACATGCCAAGGGCCAGCAGAATAATGAAGAAGACCCGGACAAAGGAGAGGACCATGTTTATCTTGGGGCCGATGAGGGTGAAGCCCACGGCCTGGTCCCGGGTCACCGGTCCTGACCAGCTGAAGGTCACGGTGTGAAACGGCCGCCATCCGGGCATGCCCGGCCCGGTCTGGGTTATGGCCTTGGGATCATACTGCATGACCCGTCCCCCTCCGCTGTATCCCGGGACCGATGCCGTGGACATGAGCTGTGCATCGGCTTTTCGTTTTACGGCCCCGGCGACCTTCATGGCTTTCTGGGGCATTGAGGCCATTTCCTGGACTGCATCCATGGTCCTGGGCTGGATTTTATTTCGGTCAAGATGCCGGGTTCTATATTCGCTCATGTTGGTCCAGGGCTGTTCCAGCTGGGGATATACCCCGATGCGAAGCGCCTGGATACTGTACGGGATAACAATGGCGATAAAGGCCAGAACCGCAAATCCCTGGCAGAGTTTGACAACATTTTTAACACTGCCCTGGGGCAGGTATTTGAGCAGGGCAAATCCCGTGAGCATGACCGGCCAGACATACCTGGGGGCATTGGGTTCGTGGTAAATCAGGACCAGAGTTACAAAGGCGATGCCGGCCAGGGGTTTTGAGTAAAGCCGGGCCAGGGCAATGGTGAAAATCAGGACCACAAAAAAATCCAGGAGGGTCCATTGCTTGATCCAGGTGCGGGAGATCTTGTCCATTCCCCCTGCATTGATGAGTTTCCATCCAGGCGGCAGGTGAAGTCGGGCCCGGACCTGCTGGAAGTCATGATCCCAGCCCGTTGCCGGCAGGGTTGAGATTTTTTTGTCGTAGATGCTTTCCGCCGTAAAGTTTACCTGGCCGTTGCGAAGTTCGATGCCTGCTTTGTCCGATCCCATCCGTTGGGTGATGAGTTGTTCCCTGCCGTCCACAAGGGCGCTGCCCAAGGTGATGGCCGGATTCATTTCCAGGCGCCAGTTTGTATTTTTCTTTCCGCTGATTTTATCTCTCAGGGTATAGCCTGCGCCGTCAAACCTCAGCCAGATGTCACGGTCCAGCTTGAGCTGGTCCGGTGCAGGTTGTGGATCCCCCCGCTTGATCTCCTTGAGGGTCATGGTTTCCTGGGCGCCCAGCATGTAAGCCGGGTACCCCTGCCATTCCTTGGGCATGGCGGTCTGGAGGGGATCAACTGCGGCCACCCCCTGGATTTCAACCAGTCGGAGGTCAGGCCGGGCCTTGAAAGACCAAATTTCTTTTCCGGGCCAGAATCCGTCCTTGGGCGGGGTGAAGTTCAGATCTTTTAATGGGCCTGAATGGCGCAGATCAATCCTGAGCACATACCTGCCCGGCCTTACCTGGACATGCAGTCTGCCGTCCTGCTCCAGCCGTGCCGGCAGAGCACTTTTCAGGGAAAGAGGTGTGAATTTTTCGGGTGCATACACCGGCCCCAGGGTAATCTGCCGGGCTGAGCCTGCAATATCAAGGGTCAGGTGAACGGTCATTCGTGCCGGAATGGCGTCGTTGATAAGTCTGAAGCTATCTATCTTCAACCGATTCTCAATCTTTTCTTCTGAACGGGCCCGTTTCAGCCAGAGCCTGCCCTGGGAATCCAAGTCCGGAAACCGGATGGCAGTATTGTTTACACTCAAAGTGACCAGGCCGGACTGGACGGGTATTTTAAGATTCTCTGGAAGCCTTGCCCAGGAAAATTTTCCAGTGACCGTGGGGGTACCGGGATCAAGGAGCAGTCCTGGTCCATTGTTTTTTTCCAGGACAACTTTGGGCCGCCCATCCACCCGGATCGCTCCTGGCCAGTGGCGGGCGCTGCCGGGCAGGGCCACCCGGGTGGCGGTGTTCACCAGCCAGGTCTGGGTGAATGTCCCTCCCCGGTCATTGAGGCGGATTTCAAGTGTTGTGGGCCAGGCGCATTGAAAGAGATCCGAGTTGTTGTACTGGGGGACACAGAATCTCTGTTTTTCTTTGCCGTGGAGCACCCATTCCTGCCAGGGCTTGAGAGTGTCAGGGATATACAGGGGCTTTTCACCCACAGCAGCGTACGCGCAGCAGGGCCGGATAATCACAAAAATAAAAAGAAGCGGCAACAGCCAGGTAATCGGGGAAAATTTTTGATTGGGTCTCATGATAAGGCCTCCGTTTAGATGCTGCCGGGCAGGCAGGCATAGAACAATTGAAATCCGCCGTTCAGTGTACCCCATGAAAATTTAAAAAACCACAATGAAATTTCCTCCATGCACGGTTCCTCTCACTGCACCCTATGAATGGCTGAATCTCATGATATGGCGCTTTTGGCATATTGTTTTTCAACAAACCCGACAGGCTATCTGTGAATTTTTTTTTATGATTACCGTAGCAAATACCCCAATGGCTTTCAAAGGATTTCTCTCACCAATTAATGGACGAATCCGGGCTAAAATGATAAAAGCCTGGAATTGAAACAGAACCAAGGGACAAAATAGAGGATATATAATGGAACGACTTTTATTGATTACTGCTTCGGGTGCTATTGGAACAGCCTTTTATCTATGGTTTTCCCGGGCCGTTAAAAAACAGTATATGCAGGAATTTATTTTTAACACCCAATGGCTGATGTTTCCCAATGCCATCTGTTATTGGCGGACTGCATTGGCCGGCCTTGGTTTTTTGCTCTATTTTGTCTTTCATTTCCAGGCTGCGGCCATCTTTATATTTACCTTTGCCGCCATCCTGGACGGGGCTGACGGCGTGGTGGCCCGGGGGTGCAACCTGGTCTCCCGGTGGGGGGAGTGGCTGGACCCCATGTGCGATAAGCTCACCTATCTGCCCCCCATGATCGGGTTTGCCTATACCGGCATCCTCTCTGTGGACCTGGTCTGGATGCTGGTGGCCCTGGAGCTTGCCGGCCAGTTTCTTGCCCGGCATATCCTGTCCTGGATGAAGATCTCGGGCGCGGCCAATAATTTCGGAAAGATCAAGGCTATTATCTGTTTTGCCCTTGTAATCTTATGCGCCCTCCTGGATGCCAACCCCGGGATGGTGAACATTGCCGACGGGGTGCTCACTGGATGTATCATTCTCTCCGGGGCATCCATGGTTTTCAAGTTTATCCCCAACCGGCTCTATGCAGATATCCTCTCCATGCTGAACTTCTGCTGCGGGGTCACCAGTCTGGTCCTTACCTGGCACCATTATTTTGCCTGGGCCATCTGCGTCATCATCATGGGCCAGCTTTTTGATCTCTTTGATGGGCGCATGGCCCTCAAGCACGGGGGAACCAAATACGGTCCCTATCTGGATGATATTGCCGATTTTGTCAGTTTCGGCCTGGCTCCGGCCTATGTGGTGGTCCAGCGGGGGGGGGACCTGGCATGGGTCTTTGCCCTGGTCTTTATTGCCGGGGTGGCTTTTCGCCTGGTCCGGTTTGTGACCGTGGATAAGAAGCGGACCGACCTGCCCCCGGGGATTTTCAACGGGTTCCCAAGCCCGGCCGGGGCGCTGATCGTGCTGGGGGCCTCCCTTGTTGCAAGCCCGGCAGTGCTCTGGATGTTTACGACCCTTTCCACAGGGCTGATGGTGGGCCATATCCGGTTCGCCCATTTTGGGCGGATTATTCTCAAGAAGATTCCCAAACCACTGTTTTTTGTGATTTCTTCCTCTATTATTGTGGCCCTGGCCTTTGTCTTCAAGACCAGGAGTGTCCAGATGTTCGGATACCTTATCCTGGGTGCGGTCATTGTCTATCTTATTGTCGGCAGGATCTGGGTGCATAAAAAATAAAAAACAGAACACCGTTTTTCTTGCCATTTGCCGTTCTGGGATGTAGAACAGGGAATCATGCGAATCTGTAAAACATATGAATTTCCCGGCAATATAAAGGGGGTCCGTCTGGGATGGGCCCCGGTGGGGCCGCCCATGATGCTGGTTTATGTCTATGCTTTTGGGGATGTCATGGTGGATACAGGCCAGGCCCATATGGGCAGGGAAGCCCTGGATATTGCCAGGGGAAACAGGGTGAACAGGGTTTATCTGACCCACCATCACGAAGATCATTCCGGCAATGCCGCCTTGATCCGCCGGGAAACAGGGGCCGCAGTTTACGGGCATGCCCATACCCGGGAGAAACTGGCTGCCCCCTACAGGATCCTGCCCTATCAAAAGTACGTGTGGGGCGCTTCAACCCCGGTGGCGGTGTCTCCGTTTCCCGAAGAAATCCAGACCAGCCTGGGGCCTATGATTCCCATCCATACCCCGGGGCACAGCCGGGACCATACCTCCTACTTCCTGCCGGACCACGGCATTATTTTTCCCGGAGACCTATACCTTGGCGACCGGATTAAGTTTTTTCGGGTAGATGAGGATCTTGGGGATGAGGTGGCGTCTTTGAAAAAAATTGCCGCCCTGGATTTTGATGTTCTCCTGTGCAGCCATAAACCGCGATCGGAAAGGGGAAAAGACCATATCTTGTCCAAGTTGGATTTCTTGGAAAACTTCTATGAATCAACCGTGGATCTCTACAGGCAGGGGTATCAGGAAAAAGAAATTTTTTCCCGGCTCCGCCTCAGGGAAGCACATTTTACCAAATGGGTCTGCTTGGGCAACATAAGCATGATAAACGGTGTCAGATCTGTTATCCGCCATTATGAGGTCGGCAGTCCAGATCAGACTATGGTCTGAGAATCGGTTTTTCGGGTCATCTTTTTGTTAAACCGGGCCACATGATCCATGATCAGGGTTGATGCGGTGCGTCCGTCTCCGGCCTTGATGGCGGCAATAATTTTTTTAAAATCATTGAGGTTTTCCAAGGTCCGGTCATGGTTCATGGGCAGGTAGTATTCGTAATAATTGTGAATATTGTCGTGGACGCTTTGCTGGAGAAACTGGAATACCGGGTTCCTGGACATGGTGCCGATATAGGCGTGCATGGCCTCGTCTGTCTTCAGAAAATTTTCCCAGTCCCCCTGTTCAAAACAGGCTTTGGCTTTTTGAAACAGAGCTTCCATGGTTTGGATGTCTTTGGGGGTGGCTCGCTGGGCGGCCAGTTCTACGATGCTGCCCTCGATTTTGATCCGAAATTCAGCCAGATGGTCCAATGAGACATCTCCTGACCGGATGAGCAGAGCCAGGGACTGCATCACGGGTTCGGCATCAATCTGTTTGACAATGGCGCCTCCGGCCACCCCCAGTTTGATCTCGATCAGGCCTTTTTGCTCAAGCACGCGAAGGGCTTCCCTCAGGGTGCCCCTGCTGGTATTGAACATGTCCTTGAGTTCCCGTTCCGCCGGAAGCTTTGTTCCGGGCTCAAGTTTTCCGCTCAAAATTGCATCTTGTATCTGCTCAACCACATCCTGGAATACCCTGCTTTGCTTGGCTTTTTTAAACATGAAAGTCCCTTATTGTCTGGCGTTACTCCTGTTTGAAAATGTTTGGCATATGAAAATCCGTTCCACGGATACAGTGTTTAAAACATTTACCCCCTTTGATGTCAAACCATAAGTGAAAATTAACAGGTGCCGGAACTTATCTCCGCTTTTTGGGGCGTTGTGTTTTTGGCCGGGAAAAACCGGGAGACGGGGGGAAGGGCTTTCCGGATCGTTTGGGTTTTACCGTAATCATCTGTTTCTGTTTTTCTTTGGCCCTGGGATCTTTTTCCACAAAGAGCTTGTCCCCGGTAAAGGGGTCTTGTTCCGTATAATACATGAGGGTGGAAAAGGTGGAGGGTGTGGGGGTGAATATCTGAACCTGTTCCGGGGTGATCTTGAGTTCCCTGCGTGTGAAGTCCTTGAGCCGGGCCATGTCCTTGGCCGTACATCCGGGATGGGCCGCTATGAGATAATAGGTGAGAAACTGCTTTTTGCCGGCTGCCGCCGACATCTGATCAAACCGTTTTTTAAAGGTCAGAAGCTGGTCAATGGTCTGCTTGCCCATGAGGGAGAGGACAGAGGGCTGGGTATGTTCCGGGGCCACCTTCATCTGGCCGGAGACATGGGATTTTGCCAGCTTTTTAAGATAATTTTCTCCTTTTTTGGGGTCGCTGAGTATGAGATCGTAACGGATGCCGGAATTGATAAAAACTTTTTTGACCTCCGGCAGGGCTTCAATGGCCGAGAGCAGTTCGGTCTGGGGGCCGTGGTCCGGCTTGAGGGCGGGACAGGGTTCCGGAAAGAGGCAACGCCGGTCCGGGCAGGCCCCTTGTTTGAGTTTTTTTTTGCATTCATACCCGTACATGTTTGCCGTTGGCCCGCCCAGGTCGAGTATATATCCTTTGAAATCCTTGTTCTGGGTCATTTTCTTGGCTTCGGCCACAATGGATGCACGGCTTCTCCATCTCACGGTTCGGCCCTGGTGTACGGTGATGGCACAAAAATTACACTCCCCGTAACACCCGTAATGGGTTGGGATGGAAAACCGAATGGTGTCCAGGGCCCTGACCTTTCCCATGGATTTATAATAAGGATGCAGGTCCCGCTGGAAGTCCAGTGCATGGATGGCGTCCAGTTCCTGGGTGGTGCTGCAGAGGGGTGGCGGATTCAGGACGATGAACCGGTTGCCGTGGGCCTGGCTCAGGGGGGATGCCGTCATGGGATCCGTATTGGCGTAAAAGGTGTTAAAGCTTTGTGTGTATAGTGCCTTGTCCTTTGAGACCTGTTCAAATGAGGGCAGTACAAGACCTTTGGGGGCAGTGGAAATGTACCCCAGTCCCGGGATTTTTTCTAAGGCGGTGGGGTTTTCTGCCGCTACTGCCCGGGCCAGGTTGACAATACTTTCATGGGCCATGCCGAATAAAATATAATCGGCCTTGGCATCAAAGAGGATGGAGCGGCGGATTTTGTTGGACCAGAAATCATAATGGGCAATGCGCCGAAGGCTGGCTTCGATGCCGCCCAGAACAATGGGAACCGTGGATTTGAAAAATCGCCGCACCAGGTTGGTATAAACGATGGCAGCCCGGTCCGGCCGCCGGTTGTTGACGCCACCCGGGGTATAGTCGTCCTGCTTCCGTCGTTTCTTTGAGGCGGTATAATTGGCCACCATGGAATCCACCGCACCGCCTGAAATACCCCAGAACAGCCTGGGTTCTCCCAGGCGGATGATATCCTTGTCCGTATCCGTGTCAGGCTGTGCTATGATGCCAACGGAAAATCCTTTGGCCTCAAGGACACGGCCCACAAGGCTGACCCCCATAAAGGGGGAATCGATATAGGCATCGCCGGTCACCAGGATAATATCCGGCCGGTCAATGCCGCGAGATTTTAATTCTTCAGGGGTGGTGGGTAGGAACATGGGGTAAGAAACACTCAAAGGTTTAGGGTTGACATATGATGGTATCATAACAGGAAACCCCGGTGAATACAATCAGTAGGGCATTTTACCCGGAAAAACAATTATTGCAATTTTACCCGGGTATGTTACAAATAATTAGATTTCAATTTGGGTTTCAATTTATGAGTGCCGGCATCGGATAATAGAATCATGCAACCAAAAAAGACAGGCCTCAGCCTGAGGAATTTATCAATTCAGTTTGGTTTGATCGCCATTGGAATTCCCACCCTTGTCCTTATGGGGTTCGGCCTGCTTCAGGTCCGATCACAGACTGCGGCCCTGGAAGTCGGGCTGAATAAAAAACTGGAAAATGAGGCGGCCCAGTTATCGGCCAGCCTGTCCACTGCCCTGTTTAATTTTGACGATGAAACCTGCCAGGTAATCGTCAAGGCCGCTTTGAATAAGCCTGAAATTATTCAAATCACCATCAAGGATCTCAATGAGGTTTATATGAGTGACGGAGAGAACGGAGGGCCGGACGAAAAGGCTAAATTCGTCCGGGTGCCCATCCTGTTTAAAACCGAACAGATCGGCACCCTTGAACTCACGGCCACCACCCTGTTGATGGAAGAGGGGCTGGCCGCCTTGAAAGAAGGGATTCTCTGGCAGATTATCATTATTGATCTGGTGCTGGCTTTTGTGCTTACCCTGGTGCTTCTTCTCCGTTTTGTCCGCCCCCTGAAAGCCCTTGAAAAAGGATCAGAACGTATTGCGGCCGGGAATTTGGATTATCCCATTGATGTGGGGCGGAAAGACGAGATCGGCGCCCTGGCCGCAAATCTGCTGACCATGCGGGATGCGGTACGGGAAAAAGTCGCCTCCCTGGAATCTGAGATCCACCGCCATGAACAAACCACGGTTTCCCTGAAAACCGCCAAAGAATATATTGATAATATAATCAACTCCATGCCCAGTATACTCATCAGCCTGGATTCGGATATGCGGATCACCCAGTGGAATACCCGGGTCGAAGAACTGACACATATACCCGGGGATCAGGCCGTGGGGCGTCTCCTTTTTGAGGTGGTTGAGGAGTTCAATCCCATCCGGGACGACATACGCAACACCATTGAAAACAAGGAAATCTTTTTCCAGCCCAGGCAACCCCGGTCAAGGGACGAGAGTCTGGTGTACGAAGATGTGGCCGTGTACCCCCTGACGTCAAAATATGCCCAGGGTGCCGTGATTCGTGTGGACGACGTGACCGAGCACGTTAAGATGGAGCAGATGGTGGTCCAGTCCGAAAAAATGATGTCCGTGGGGGGGCTGGCTGCGGGCATGGCCCATGAAATCAATAATCCTCTGGCCGGAATGATGCAGAATTCCCAGGTGGTGCTCCGTCGTATCAGCGAAGACATGCCTGCCAGCATTACTGCGGCACAGGAAGCCGGAACCACCCTTGAAGCGGTCCGGACCTTTATGAAAAACAGGGGCATTACCCGGCAGCTTGAATCCATTCACCATGCCGGAGTAAGGGCGTCCCAAATCGTCCAGAATATGCTCAGCTTTTCAAGAAAAGATCATACGGGAAAATCCAGTCAGAGTATTACAGAAATTCTGGATCTCACCCTTGAGCTGGCCAAAAGCGATTATGATTTGAAAAAGCAGTATGATTTCAAATCCATTACAATAGACCGGGCCTATGAACCTGACCTGCCCAGGGTTTCCTGCGAGTCCAGCAAGATTCAGCAGGTATTCTTCAATATTCTTAAGAACTGTGCCGAAGCGATACAGGATGCCGCTGAACAGGCGGGCGATCGAACTCTCAACGATGGGCCGAGGCTCACGCTGAGGGCCTTTCGTAAAGGCCGCGATGTGATTGTGGAAATTGAAGATAACGGTCCGGGAATGGAAGAGGCCGTGCGAAAGCGGATCTTTGAGCCTTTCTTCACCACAAAATCCGTGGGACAGGGAACCGGACTTGGTTTGTCTGTATCCTATTTCATTATCACGGATAATCACGGCGGTAAAATGAATGTGGTGTCGGCTCCGGGCAAAGGGGCCAAGTTTATTATTCATTTGCCAGTGGGCTGATCCCGGTGGTAAACCTTCCTTTAAAACTCTCCTTGACACTATTTGTTTCTAAGGGTAGAAACAAATAGTGTGTTTCTGTCTTTAGAAACGCATGCGTCATAAAATTCTCGTTTATCTAATCATAGGGAGAGTAAACCGATGCCGACCAAAATTTTTTTAAGTGAAGATGAAATTCCCCGCCAATGGTACAACCTCGCCGCTGATCTGCCGGGCACCATCAACCCGCCTCTGGGGCAGGACGGAAATCCCATCAGCCCGGACATGCTGGCCGCCGTTTTCCCCATGAACCTCATAGAACAGGAGGTCTCCCAGGAACGATGGATCGACATCCCCGAAGGCATACTTGATCTGCTCTACCGATGGCGTCCCTCTCCCCTGCACCGGGCCATCCATTTGGAAAAGGCCCTTGGAACACCTGCAAAAATTTTTTATAAAAACGAAAGCGTCTCTCCGGCCGGGAGCCATAAGCCCAATACCGCCGTTGCCCAGGCCTGGTACAATAAGGAATTCGGCATCAAACGGCTGACCACGGAAACCGGTGCCGGCCAGTGGGGATCGGCCCTGTCGTATTCCTGTGCCCTTCTGGGCCTTGAATGCAAGGTTTTCATGGTCCGGGTCAGCTTTGACCAGAAGCCTTTTAGAAAGGTGCTTATGCAGACCTGGGGCGGACAGTGCGTGCCCAGCCCCTCCATGGAAACCCAGGTGGGCCGGGAAATCCTGGAGCAGATGCCTGACACCCCGGGATCACTTGGCATTGCCATTTCCGAGGCCATTGAACAGGCTGTGGGGGATGAAACCGGTCAGACCCGGTATGCCCTGGGGTCCGTGCTCAACCATGTCATGCTCCATCAGACCATTATCGGCCTGGAAGCCAAAAAGCAGTTGAAAAAGGCCGGGATCAATAAGGTGGATACCATCATCGGCTGTGCCGGGGGCGGCTCCAATTTTGCCGGACTGGCCTTCCCCTTTGTCTATGACAAAATCAACGGGGCGGACATTGAAATCATTCCGGTGGAACCTGCCTCCTGTCCCACCCTCACCGCCACTCCCTTTTCATACGACCACGGGGATGTGGCACGGATGACTCCCATGCTGCCCATGCACTCCCTGGGCCATAAATTCATTCCAGCTCCCATCCACGCCGGCGGCTTGAGATACCACGGCATGGCGCCCCTGGTTTCCCATGCGGTTGAAGCCGGGCTTATGGATCCTGTAGCCATCAAGCAGCTTGAATGCTACGAAGCCGGACTTTTGTTTGCCCGGACAGAAGGCCTGCTGGTGGCCCCGGAAACCTGCCACGCCGTTGCCGGGGCCATCCGGTCGGCAAAACAGGCCAAGGAAGAGGGCAGGGAAAAGACCATTGTTTTCAACCTCTCGGGCCATGGCCTCATGGACCTCAACGGGTATGAGAAATTCATGGCAGGCGAACTTCAGGACATTGTCCTGTCTGCCCAAGATGTGGAGGAATCCCGCAAGATAAGCCTTGAGGGATATCCCATTCCTAAAATTTGATTTTAAAAATGGACCTGACGGGCACCGGTGAATCCGGTGTCCTTTTCATGTCATGAGCAGCCATATGCCTGTTACCGCAATGAGTGCTCCCACAAAGGCCCGGGGTGACACCCGTTCCTTGTGGAGATAAATGGAAAAAGGAATGATACAAACAGGGGTCATAGACAAAAACGTGGATGCCACTCCGGCCGTGAGGTAATGGAGCACCATCAAGGAGAGGGAAACCCCGATAAAGGGTCCGATAACTGACCCTGCGGCCGTATAGGCAACCGCCCGGGTATCCCGGACGGCAGTTAGCACCTGTCCCCATTTCCGGGTGAGGGTGAAAAATAAGAAGAAACAGGTAAAGGCGGCAATGGCACGAATCTGGGTGGCGGCAAAGGCATCAAGGTATCCGTTGGCTGTCTGCATTCCGGTTTTGCTCATCACATACCCCCCTGCCTGGCCCAGCATGGCACCCAGGCCGAACCCCACCCCTTTTAGACTGACCGCTCTGGCTTTTACCGTTCCGGGCAGGTCCGGTGCCCTGTTTTTTTCAAGAATAACCACAGATACCCCTGCCAGGGTGACCAGCATGCCGGCCCATTGCATGGGCAGATAGGTTTCAGCTAAAAAGGTCCACCCGATAATGGCGGCCATGGGGGCTGACAGGCTGAAAATCAGCAGGGTCAGCCTCGGCCCCAGCTCTACCAGGGCCTTGAACAGACAGATATCCCCCAGAAAGAAACCGATCACCCCTGACAGCCCCAGGTAGATCCAGGCCCGAACCGGGAAATCCATGGGCAGCAGGTACCCGTGCTTGATATAAAGAAAGCCGGAAAAGAGGACCAGGGCAGTGAAGATCCTGATGATATTGACGGAGGTGGCGCCGATCCGCCTGGATGCCGCTTCAAAGAATTGGACGCTTACGGTCCAGCAGAGCACGGTTACCAGGGCAATGAGTTCACCGGTATAAGTCATTATGGGGTTTTCCTGAATTTTTGCCTACCGGATTTCTATTTTCCGGGCAGACAGCTGTTTCAAACAACTGCCCCATGATTGATGCCAATTGTATCATGTGGTTGTGCACATCCTCGACATCCCGGCCCGGATAATTCCGGTAGGTGATTAGAATGCCGTTGAGTGCCGCAAAAAAGGCATGGGATATCATCCGGTGGCTTCCTCTGGGATTGAGGGTGCCGAAAAAATCGTTAAACTGGTCCAGAAGGGTCCGTTCTATCCGGTTCAGGGTCTCAACGGAATCTTTGTTTAACACCCCGTCCAGCATGAAATGGGTCATCATCCTGAAATATGAGTCGTTTTCAATGAGGAACTCCACAAAGGCCCGGGCAATGTCCCCAATGGCAGCCTTGTCCCTGCTGACCAATTGCTTTATCCGGTTTTCGGCTTTTTTGGCTCCCCTGACCAGTGCCGCCAGAAACAGGGACTCCTGGTCCGGAAAGTACCGGTAGATGGAGGAAAGTGATATCCCGGATTCGTCGGCAATATCCCGCATGCTGACCTTGGGAAAGGGTTTGGTTGAAAATAATCGTTCGGCCGCATCCACGATGAGCTTCTGTCTGGATTTTCTTTCTTTTTCCTTGAGCCTGGCAAGGGGGGTCTTTTTCATTTTACCGCATCCGGAACTTAAAGGTTAACCTGCAACCCCTTCTTTTAATAGAAACCTCAGGATTACTCAAGGAACTTTATGGGCCTGCTTTAAAACAGCATGAATGATGGAGCCTGTGAGAACAGAAAAGCTCAACCCAGCAGCAACCCATTTGCCTGCCGTGAATATACCTGCGGTATTGAGCAATAGCTCCAGGGTGTCCGGAAAGGTCATCATGATAATTGAAAGGTTTAAGTTTTCAAATGCATCAAACAGGGCGCAGATCAAGGGGATGAGATTCAGTTGTTTAAATCTGCTGTCCGGTTTAAGGCTGAAGTTGTTAAGCCAGCTGATGCTTATGCAGAGAAAGGATATGTAAATAGCCGGCCAGGCTGTATCGTAGGTGGCGGCGCATCTGACATAGACCCATCTGCCTTGGGCGCTGTATGCCTGAACAATCTGCCCCAGCCTTTCGGCGTTATAATAAAATAATCTGTCTGGCATTCCCATACCCGAGGACGCTGTGTCGATGAGGGTGCTGAAATGCGGGAGGACAAAGGCAATGAACAGCACGGAGACGGCAAAAGAGAGGGCCGCCACCGGTGTTGATGACAGTCTGCTGAAAAGTAAAGATAATTTTTTCATGGGATTCCCGGTCGTTTGTTCGGATATTCCATAAGAAGGTAGGCCATACCGGTCACTGCCCCGCCGAATATCAGGATATTGGATGAAAATGAGGTGAATTCATAATTCAGACTTCCGATGAACAGGGCATGGAGTACCCCGTGAATGATCAAAAAAAGGCTGATTCCAATTCTGCTCCTGCTCCGGATCTTTTTATTGGTGCTGGCAACCAATGCAACAAGAAAGGCAAATAAAGGAATATGCAAAAATAAAAATAGGCTGAATCCGTAATCATCGGGCAGCCTATTGACCAGGGGCAAAACACGCCATTCATGGTTGGCCACGGCGTCAAGCTCATGGGTAAAAACCAGGGCCAGGCCTGTATAAAAGAATAGATGTTTCATTATAGAAAGGTTCCGGCTTTATTCTCCCCATTTCCATTGTTCTGTTTCTCTTTTTCCGAGAGTTTAGAAACTTGATACAAGTTAAATGGGGTCTCCTCAGGGTTATGAAATGAAATTAACTGGCGGTTTTGCCAAGGAAACCACCTTGAAGTTTTTTCTTCAATAATCTTAGATTTCTCATCCCATGGTGTGCATATCCGGTACCCGAAAGCATTAAAACCAATTTCTTTTATCATCTCGCATCTTTCCTCAGGTGATGGATACCCGGATACTGAATAATATTATTGGTTAATGTAATCACTCCAGGACGTAAAAAGCAACAGGAAATACCAAGGTATTTTCTTGATTTTCAGATGGGTAACTGTGGGCAAATCCTGATGCACAGGCCGGAATGCAGCGGTGTGAGAACTCCCGGCTGCCAGGGAGGCAAAGACGGGAGTCTGCCGGCTCTCATCCCGACCGGGGTGCATTTAGCGGAACCTCCCGCCTGTGTCCCGGTTGGGTAAGGCAATCAAGGTTTGTTCTACCCGGCAAGCACCTCAGCCAATGCCAGGTCCTGGTAAGCATGGGTGAGGTCGGCGCAGAATTGATCCCATCGCCGGCACACCGCCAGGGTGTTTTCATCCGGTGTGAAAAGGTTTGGGTGGGCAACCAGTTCCCCGGCCTCATCTGCCAGGCGGGAGACGGTTTCCGGGGCAGCCCCGTCCAGGATGGAGGCCACAACCCGGGCAGGCGCATACCACTCCTTTGCCCGCTGAAAATCCCGGTGCATCTGGGTGAGAAGGACATTTCGAGGCCCTTCCCAGAGTTCGTTGATGGCCGAATCCCGGTAGAGCCTGGGCAGGGAGGAGAAGTCCTCCATGACCCCGTGGCCCCCGAAAATAGACATGCCGGTTCTGATGACATCTGTGGTGTCCCAGGCTGCGGTGATTTTCTGGAGCATGATCAGCTCCCTGATGGCGAAGCGTTTTATCTTCAGGTCAATGGGTTCATTGGTGTCCATACCTTTTCCTAAACCGTTGTCCAGGGTTAGAAAATCCCGGTAGAGCTTGAAGGTGCCGGCAATGGTCCGCCTGGAGAAAAGTTCCATCTGATCCAGTTGAGATTTTACCAGGGGAAAGGCGCCGATGGCAAGTCCAAAGGCCGACCGTTTTTTGCTGTAAGCCTTGGCTTCCCGGTATGCCCGGGCCATGGAGGCGGCCGAGGCAATGCCTACGGTGAGCCGGGAATAGGTCAAAACAATGCCCACCACATTGGCCAGGCCCTTGTCCAGGGGACCGACCGGGTAACCTATGGCGCCGTTGTAGGATATTTCCGCCGTGGTCAGCTCGCTGGTGCCCATTTTCCATTTGATCCGGTTGATGGTATATCCGTTCCGAATTTCCTTTTCCTTATTGCCCTCCAGCCAGGCAGGAACAATGAAGAGTCCGACCTTTTCAGATCCCCTGGGCTTGGCCGTGACCACGGCATAGTCGGCATGGGTGGCCGAGCAGAAGAACTTATCCCCGTAGAGCCGCCAGGTGCCGTCGGTTTCCACTGCCTCCACCAGGTTTGCTGGGACATCCGATCCCCCTTGGATTTCCGAGAGAAACTGGGATCCTATGGCAATATCCTCACCCATGCCTTCCTTGCAATGGGTGAGGATTCTTTGGAGTTCAGGGCTGTCTGCATAGTCTTCCAGAAGGGCCACAAGCCCTTCGGTGCAGGTCATGGGACAGCAGACGCAGGACTCACCCAGCTGGTAAATCAGGTACATTTTGACCAGTTTTTCAAGGGGGGAGCACTCATCTGAAAAGAGTTTTTCCGCAAATATTTCCTTTTCCAGGATCAGGGTTTCCATGGGCCGGACAATGCGGTCGATACGGTGGTTATGGCCGTCGTAATGCATGAGATAGGGCCGTTTCTCCGGCACGGCCGCTTCTTGGGCCAGTTTTTTCCACCTAAAGGAGACCTTGGGGGAGATCTGCCTTGCGGCCTGATCCAGGGCTTCCCACTGGTCCGGGGCATAGTGGCGGATTACCTTTTGGAAAAATTTGTCGGTGTCATAAAAATCAGCAGACTTCCGCCATTGGAGAAACTCATCAAAGGAATAGGGATTATGGGGATCGGGAAAAGACATGTTGCGCTCCTTTATTAAATCTGGTCCCTCAAGGACCGTTTTAAGACTTTGCCAAGGGTGTTTTTGGGAATTTCATCAATAAAGTGGATTTCCTTGACGCATTTGAATCCGGCCAGGTTTTTTCGGCAGAGTTCAATAACCTCGGATTTCTCCAAGGTCTGGCCCTGTGCCGGTACAATAAATGCCGTAGGAATTTCCCCCCATTGGCTGTCGGGTTTACCCACAACAGCGGCTTCGGTAATTTTAGGATGGGTGATGAGCAGGGACTCGATCTCGGCCGGGTAGATATTTTCTCCTCCGCTGATGATCATGTCCTTGAGGCGTTCCACCACATAGACAAATCCTTGTGCGTCCTTCCGGCCCAGGTCTCCGGATTTATAGTGCCCGTTGACCAGGACCTGGGCCGATGCTTCGGGGTTTTCCCAGTAGCCCTTGAATACCTGGGGGCCTGTAATACAGATTTCTCCAGTTTCATCGGGTCCCAGTTCGGTCCCGGATACGGGGTCAGTGATCTTGATATTCCCGTGGAACACGGGTTTGCCCATGGAATGGGATTTTTCCATGCCCATCTCCTTTGTCCAGAAGGTAATGGCCCCGGAATATTCAGTGGCCCCGTAGACCTGGTAAACGTCTATGGATTTTTCCTGGTATGCCGTGATCAGGGATTGGGGAACCGGGGCGCCGCCGCAGATAAAATACTTCAGGGAGGACAGGTTCCGGTCTTTAACCCCCGGTATCATAGCCATGTACTGGAGCATCACCGGAACGGTCATGGCAAAGGTTATTTTTTCTTTTTCAATGATTTCCCAGGCCGCGGCTGGATCAAAATCGGGCATGAAAACCATTGTGCAGCCCACATGGATGTTGGCAAAAATCGGTGCCAGACCGCCTATGTGGAAGAGAGGGGCCACGGAAAGGAATCGGTATTTATAGGCCCATTCAAGGGAGTGGATCAGGCCCACGGCGGCCCATAAGCAGTTGGCGTGGGTGAGGGTGGCTCCCTTGGGTTTTCCGGTGGTGCCCGAGGTATACATGAGGACGGCAGGGTCGTCATCCTTTCCGGCAGGGGGTGGTTCTGCATCATCCATATCCGTGAGCACGGTTTCAAATGCTTTGTCCGAGCCTTTGTCACCGATTGCAATGAATTGTGTTACCGGGGTCCCTGACTTCAGGGTATCTACCGTCTGGGAAAATTCATCCCCATAGACCAGGAGCCGGGTTCCGCTGTCCTTTAGGATGTAGCTTAATTCCGGGGCCGTGAGCCTGAAGTTGAGCACCACGGTTACCACACCTGTTTTTGCGGCCCCGAACAGGGTGGTGAGCACCTGCTCATTGTTTTTTGCCAGGATAGCGATGCGGTCTTTGGCCTTTATGCCCGACTGGGACAGGTACGCTGCAAATTTGTTGGCGCGTTGATTCATTTCAAGATAGGTGTACCGGTACGACGTCCCGATGCAGGCGTCGAGGTCGGGGCTCAGGAATGCGCGATTTGCGAACATGGTGCCGATGTTGATATTCATAATGCCTCCAAAATCTGATAATTATATCAATAAAAACAATGAGAACACTGTTCTCAAATAGGCAGGTGTGTTTTGAAAAGTCAATAGGTGTATGAAAAATAATTTTCCTGTGTCATGGGTTTGGAGGCGGGTTAATGATTCTGTTGGGTGTGGTAATTTAAAATAAGGAGAACACCGGCTAGGGACAGGCTGATGAATACGGCGGTACTGCCCATATTTTTTGCCCGGCCGGATCATGGTAATCCGGGGAAACCAGATCCACCACAGCTTCAATGGCTGAGTTCAGCAGTTCCACCATCAGGACCAGTCCCGCGGCAAAGAAGAGCAGGCCTTTCCAGATCATGGACGGGGGCAGAAAAATGAGCACAAGGGAGAGTATTCCCACCCGAGCAAGCTCCTTCCGGAAGACAGCTTCATGGGCTGAGGCATGGCCCAGCCCCTTGAGATATGCGACCATATTCTGGCGGCTCCGGTTTTGGGTGAGGGCTTTTCACTCATGTGTTCTGCCTACCAATAATTGGGTCACCTGTAAAGTGAAAAGACTTCCCACTACACCCGAGACGGCTTTGTTTACGGTCTTTTCCATCTTGCCTAAATTTGCCTAAAATGGTATATTCATTCGATTTTCAATCTGTAGAAGAAAGTGATACAGCGCAAGTGGCAAAAAAGAAAGATAAAAAAATATATCGGTGCCGGTCCTGCGGAGGCCAGACCCCGAAATGGCTGGGTCAATGCCCGGAATGCGGGGACTGGGACTGCCTGGTGGAAGAAAAACTGGTGGCGGCTACTCCGGGCAAGTCCGGTGCCGGCCGGCCGGCAATCGCCGCCAAACCGGTACCCATTGATTCCGTGGATGTGACCGAATCCCAGCGCATGTGCACGGGGATTGCCGAATTTGACCGGGTCTTGGGGGGAGGGATTGTGGATGGTTCCCTCATTCTCATCGGAGGTGATCCTGGAATCGGCAAGTCCACCCTCATGCTCCAGGTTCTGTCTACTCTGTCTAAGGCCGGTAAAAAAGTTTTGTATGTGTCCGGTGAGGAATCCGTCCGGCAGCTATCCATGCGTGGCCAGAGGCTGGAATCCGTTAATCCCAATCTTTTTGTGGTTTCCGAGACCGACCTGGATGCCATACTGGCAATGGCGGATAAAGATACTTATGATGCCATGGTTGTGGATTCCATCCAGACCGTGTTTCATCCGGAGATCACCTCAACACCGGGGAGTGTGGCCCAGATCCGGGAAGCCTCCATGCAGTTCATGCGCCTGGCCAAGATTACGGGTCTCCCGATTTTTCTGGTGGGCCACGTGACCAAGGTCGGGGCCATTGCAGGCCCGAGGATAATGGAACACATGGTGGATACCGTGCTCTATTTTGAGGGAGATAAAAGCCATATCTTCAGGATATTGCGGGCCGTGAAAAACAGGTTCGGTTCCACAAATGAAATCGGGGTCTTTGAGATGGGGGAGCAGGGGTTGAAGCAGGTACCCAACCCCTCGGCCGTGTTTTTGTCTGAACGGGCTGCCGTGGCGCCTGGTTCAGTGGTTACGGCCAGCATGGAAGGGACCCGGCCAATTTTGGTGGAAATCCAGGGCCTGGTCTCCAGCACGGGTCTGGGCACCCCGAGGCGGACTGTGCTCGGTTTGGACAATAACCGGGTGGCCCTGATTGTGGCAGTCATGGAAAAGCGGCTGGGCATGAACCTGGCAGGGCTGGATATTTTCATGAACGTCACGGGCGGGGTTCGAATCCTGGAACCTGCCACAGACCTGGCCATTGCCGCGGCCCTGGCCGGAAGTTTCCTGGACAGGACAGTGGACAAGGAAACAACCCTCATCGGGGAGATCGGCCTTACCGGCGAAATCCGGGCGGTCAGCCATGCCCAGGCCAGGATAAAAGAAGCGGCCAAGATGGGATTTACACGGTGCCTGGTACCCACGGCCACCATGAAGCAATTGTCAAAAATCAAGGGCATGACCATTGAGAGTGTTAGTTTCTTAAAGGATGCCATGGAGGTATTGTTTGAAGGGTAAACAAAAGGGCGGCAAGGGCGGTCAGTGGGCGGATCATCTCACCGAAAAGGCAAAATCCCAAGGGTATCCGGCCCGGTCCATATACAAGCTCGAAGAGATCCAGAATAAGTTTCAGATAATAAAAAAAGGGGATATTGTTCTTGATCTGGGCTGTGCCCCGGGATCATGGATGCTCTATGCCGCCAAAAAGGTTGGGGAACAGGGCCAGGTGTTCGGCATTGATTTAAAGGCGGTTGACATTAAACTGCCGGAGAATATTACAGCCATCCAGGACGATATTCTTAGGTTGGAAAATCCGGATTTTATTGGCCGGGTAGACGGGTTCCACACGGTGATGAGTGATATGGCCCCGGCCACTACGGGCAGAAAGGATGTGGATGCCTTCAGGTCATCGGAGCTTTGTCGCATGGCATTGGACGCGGCCTTGAAAAATTTAAAACCCAAGGGTAATTTTATCTGTAAAATTTTCCAGGGCAATGAATTCAAGGCATTCGAGAAAGAGGTGCGCACCGCTTTCAGGGAATGTAAAATATTTAAACCGGAAAGTTGCAGAAAACAGAGTAAAGAAATATATATAATAGCAAAGGGTCGGCTCAAAAATTAGTTCACATTATGTGTTCAAAATTCCCAATGTTTAAGGGCTTTTGTAAATAAATTCTGCGAACTAATTTTTGAACGATTCCAAAAGGAAAAAAATAAGGAGGCTCCATGTCAGGACATAGTAAGTGGTCGACCATCAAGCACAAAAAAGGGGCGGCTGATAAAAAAAGAGGAAAGATTTTCACCAAGCTGATCAAAGAGATCACCGTGGCGGCCAGAATGGGCGGGGGGGATATTGAGGCAAACCCCAGGCTGCGCCATGCAGTTGCTTCTGCCAAGGCCCAGAATATGCCCAAGGATAATTTTGAGCGGGCCATTAAAAAGGGGACAGGGGATCTTGACGGGGTCAACTATGAGGAAATCCTATACGAGGGGTATGGCCCTGGCGGAGTTGCCGTGCTGGTGGAATGCCTTACCGATAATAAGAACCGGACCATTGCCGATGTCCGCTATATCTTTAATAAAGCAGGCGGTAATGTGGGGACCGACGGATGCGTGGCCTGGATGTTTGATAAGAAAGGGCTGATTTCCGTGAGCAAGGAAGATTCCGACGAAGAAACCCTCATGGAAGTTGCCCTGGAGGCTGGAGCGGAAGATATTAAAGATGAGGGCGATGTCTTTGAAATCATCACCGAACCCGGAGATTTTGATGAGGTCAAGGAGGCGGTTGACAATGCCCAGATTCCCTGCCAGATGGCTGAGATCACCATGCTTCCCCAGAACATGACTGCCGTGGACGGCAAGGAAGCTGAGCAGGTGATAAAATTCATGGATGCCCTGGATGACTGCGACGACATCCAGAAATTCTATACCAATGCTGATATTCCCGACGAAGTGTTTGACGCCATGTAGGTAAGGATCTGCTCCAAAATTATTTGATCTTTTGTTTGCAAAATACCCACCGCTTTAAGCAGTCTTTTAAGGCGTTTTGGAAAGAATTTAGAACAAGTTATTTTGTAACGATTCCTAAGTCACAACATACAACAAAAGGAGCCGACTTTGTCAGCTCCTTTTGTTGTATTTATTTCATATCAATCATTTTTTGGACGGCGCCCAGGGCTTTGAGCCGTATCTCTTCCTCCACCACAATTCTGCCCGAAAGGGTTTCAAGGCTGTTTACAATATCTTCAAGCCGGGTTTTCTTCATATCCGCACAGAGCATTTTTTCCGAAGCCGCAAAAAATAGTTTGTCAGGATGGGCCTTGGAAATGGGGTGGAGCAGCCCGTTTTCCGTACCCAGAATAAACTGGGTTGCATCGCTTTCACCGGCAAACCGGATCATGCCTGAGGTGGATTGGATGCTGTCGGCCAGTTCCAGAATCCGGGGCGGGCATTCGGGATGGGCAACGAACAGGGCGTGGGGATGGGCAGCCTTAACTGCCATAACTTCTTCAACGGTAAGATCATTGTGAAAGGGACAAAATCCTTCCCATAGATGGATTTTTTTATCGGTGTTGGTGGCTGCATATTCTGCCAGGTTTCTGTCCGGGGTCATTAATACCTCGTCGGCTTCCATGGCATTGACCACTTTAATGACATTGGCCGAGGTGCAGCAGATGTCGGATACCGCTTTTACGGCCGCGGATGAGTTGACATAGGTGATGACCGGAATATTGCCCAGTTCTTTTTTTCTGGCAACAAGGGCTTCCGGGGTCACCATATCAGCCATGGGACATCCGGCGTCAGGGTTGGGCATGAGAACGGTTTTATCAGGAGACAGGATTGCAGCGGTTTCTGCCATAAACTTTACACCGCAGCAGATGATGAGGTCTGCATCTGTGGCCGCCGCTTTTATACTCATTTCCAGGGAATCCCCGCAAAGGTCTGCCGCATCCTGAATCTCTGCGGGCTGGTAGTTGTGGGCCAGAATGATGGCGTTTTTTTCTTTGGCAAGTGCTCTTATTTTATCTTTCATGGTTCGTTCCTGTGCTTTAAATCGATTAATTCATTTCAATAACTTCCGCATCTTCCGGAATAATGAAGTCAAAGACCTTGGGATCAGGGGCTGCAAAGCGGATATTGGTAAAGAAAAAACGGGTGGTATCCCCGTATGGGTTTTCTGTGACCACCACATGGATTTCATGGCTGGGCAGGTCAATGGTCATGCGGATGGATGCCAGGTCCGTGCTTTCCTGTTTGGGAACAAGCAGCAGCTCGGCAAAGTTGTTTCCGGTCTTGCCAAGATCGATGGTGAAATCCTTTCTGATCCGGGTAATATCCGATAAAAAGGCCCCGCCTGAGCCGGACTGGAAAAATAGAGCCGCATTGCCCTGCATGACCTGGTTTTCCCCGGGCCGATAGATCCACAGGGCCTTGCTGTTGGTAATTATTTCGTGGCGATCAGGGGATTCATAGGTCCAGCGCATTTTGCCAGGATGGCTGAATTGTGCCTTGCCCTTAGCAATTTCTGTGATATCCAGTGCCGTCAGCCGAGTGGCCTGTTCAAAATGGGCTGAAAATGATTTGTTGGCATATTTTTGCTCAATGCCTGAGAGGATGTCTGATTTCAGATCTGCAGCGGCCGGCCCGGCAAGGGATAAACCAAGTGCAAGGGCGAGTATGAATCCGGTAAGGGATTTCAGAGAATGTGACATAAAGACTCCCATGGCTTATTTCAACAGTTTTTCCAGGTTTTTTCGTTTGTCTTCGGCATAGATCCGCCTCAGTTTCGGCTTTTCAATTTTACCTGTGGGGTTTCTGGGAACATCTCCGAAAAATATTTTTTTCAGCTGCTTGTACCGGGGGAGTTCCTGCTGGAAATCAATGATGTCCTGTTCGCATATCATGGTATTGGGTTTAGAGCTGATGATCCCGGCGGGCAGTTCTCCCAGGCGCTCATCCGGCACCCCGATGACAGCAATATCCTTGATTTTCTCATGCTTGAGAAAAAAGTTTTCAATCTCCACGGGAAAGATGTTTTCCCCGCCGTAGATGATCATGTCTTTTTTCCGGTCCACCAGCCAGATGAATCCGTCCATGTCATACCGGGCAATGTCGCCGGTGTGGAGCCATCCGTCTTTTATGGCAGCCGAAGTGGCATCAGGATTTTTATAATACTCTTTCATCATCCCGGGGCCTTTGACAATGAGCTCTCCGGATTCCCCTGCGGGAAGATGGTTGCCCTGTTTATCCACGATTTTGGCTTCCCAGCCGTGGCCGGGGAGTCCGATGGGGCCAATGCGGTGGGCATTTTCAACCCCCAGATGGACACAGCCCGGGCCTGAGGATTCCGTGAGGCCGTAATTGGTGTCGTAGGCCTGGCCCGGAAAATAGCGGTGCCAGTTTTCAATGAGGCTGGGGGGGACGGGCTGGGCCCCGGCATGCATGAGGCGCCACTGGTCCAGTTTGTAGTCGCCAAGTTTGATCCGGTCGTCTTCAATTGCGATGATGATATCATGGGCCCAGGGCACCAGAAGCCAGACAATGGTACATTTTTCTTCAGACACCGCCTCAATGATCCATTCCGGTTTTACCCCGTTAAGGAGGACGCATTTTCCCCCCACAAGGAAGGACCCCATCCAGTGCATTTTGGCGCCGGTATGGTAAAGGGGGGGGATGCAGAGGAACACATCATCGTGGGTTTGTCCGTGGTGTTCGTTTTCCGTACGGCAGGCATGCATCAGGGCCGTGTGGGTGAGCAGTACGGCCTTGGGGGTTCCGGTGGTGCCTGATGTGAAATAGAGGGCCGCCTCGTCTTCAGGTGAAAGGGATACTTCGGGCGGAGAAATTGAATCTGCCTCTGCAATGAATTCCCTGTAAGGGGCTGCCCAGGCAGGGCAGTCGCTTTCCGGGCCGGTGAAAATCCAGAATTCTACAAATTTGTCCAGATCAGGACGCACGACTTCAATCCGTTCAATGAATTCAGGCCCGAAAATAAAGGCTTTGGCTTCGGCCGTTTCAGTGCACAGACTTATTTTGTCCGACTCAAATCTGAAATTCAGGGGCACGGCCCAGGCCCCGGTATAGAGGATACCAAAATAAATGGGCAGCCAGTCCATGGTATTGGTCATGAGTTGGACTACCTTGTCTGCCTTTTGTATTCCTTTTTGGGACAGGGCATTGGCAGTTTGAATACTTTGTGAATGGAATTTTTGCCAGGTGATTTCATGGCGTTTGCCTGTGGCCGGCATCCGCTCAATCAGTGCCGTCTGGTCCGGGTACAGCGCTTTGTTTTGTGCAAGTATGTCTGTGATGATCATGTATAATCAAGCCCTTAGCTAAAATATTGAAAATCCTGCCGGGTCACTATAGACCACGGCAGGATTATATTCAACACTAAATAAAGGATAAGCCCGGAGGCCTAACGCTTGTCTTTACTTGTCTTTTTTAACCTCTTCAAAATCGGCATCCACGACATCATCGTCATCCTGTGCAGGTTCGGCTCCCGCTCCGGCAGCTCCGGGGTTTTCCTGCTGTGCCTGCTGATACATGACCTCTGCCAGTTTGTGCGAGGCCTGGGACAGGGCTTCGATTTTAGCCTTGATATCTTCTACATTGTCAGAATCTTTGGCCTGTTTCAGGGCTTCAGCAGCAGTCTCGATTCCTTTTCTGGTCTCTTCGTCTACCTTGTCGCCGTGCTCTTTCAGGGTTTTTTCGGTCTGGTCCACCAGGGCTTCTGCCTGGTTTTTAGTGTCCACCAGCTCACGTTTTTTCTTGTCGTCTTCGGCATGCATTTCAGCATCTTTGACCATCTTTTCGATTTCATCATCGGACAGGCCGGAAGCAGCAGTGATCTGGATGGACTGCTCTTTACCGGTAGCCTTGTCCTTGGCGGCTACATGGACAATACCATTGGCATCAATGTCAAAGGATACCTCAATCTGGGGTACGCCTCTGGGCGCCGGAGGAATGTCGGAAAGCTCGAACTGGCCAAGAGTTTTATTGTCTGCAGACATCTCCCTTTCACCCTGGAGCACGTGGATGGATACGGCGGGCTGGTTGTCGGCAGCCGTAGAGAAAACCTGGCTCTTTTTGGTGGGGATGGTGGTGTTTTTGTCGATGAGCTTGGTCATGACGCCGCCCAGGGTTTCAATACCCAGGGAGAGTGGGGTGACATCCAGAAGCAGTACGTCGTTAACGTCTCCCTGGAGAACGCCGGCCTGAACCGCAGCACCCATGGCAACAACTTCGTCAGGGTTCACACCTTTATGGGGTTTTTTTCCGAAGATTTTTTCAACTCGTTCCTGTACGGCTGGCATACGGGTCATGCCGCCCACAAGAACAACTTCATCTACGCCGCCGGCACCGAGGTTGGCTTCCCTGAGTGCAGTGAGGCAGGGTTTCTCCAGGTTGTCCAGAAGGTCTGCAACCAGGGATTCCAGTTTGGCCCGGGTCAGTTTGACATCCAGATGTTTGGGACCGGATGCGTCTGCCGTGATAAAGGGCAGGTTGATGGTGGTCTCAGTTGCGGTGGACAGCTCCATTTTGGCTTTCTCAGCCGCTTCTTTTAAACGCTGTAGGGCCATTTTATCGGACCGGACATCAATGCCCTGGTCTTTTTTGAACTCATCAGCCATATAGTCAATGATTCTCAGGTCAAAGTCTTCACCACCCAGATGGGTGTCTCCTGAGGTGGATTTTACTTCAAATACACCGTCACCGATTTCAAGTACGGATACGTCAAATGTTCCGCCGCCCAGGTCGAAGACGGCAATTTTTTCTTCGCCTTTTTTGTCCAGGCCATAAGCCAGGGAGGCTGCTGTGGGCTCATTGATGATACGCTTGACTTCAAGACCTGCGATTTTACCGGCATCCTTGGTGGCCTGGCGCTGGCTGTCATTAAAGTAAGCCGGTACGGTGATGACGGCTTCGGTAACCGGTTCACCCAGGTAATCTTCAGCGGTTTTTTTGATGTTTGCCAGGATAAATGATGAAATTTCAGCCGGGCTGTGCTGTTTGCCCCTAAGGTTGATCCGTGTGTCCCCGTTGCTCGCCCCTTCTATTTTATAGGGAAGATTAGGGATATCGGTCTGTATTTCCTTTGAGTTGAACTTACGGCCGATGAGCCGTTTTACACCGAATACGGTGTTTTCTGGGTTGGTTACGGCCTGGCGTTTGGCAGTCTGGCCGACAATACGCTCTCCGTTTTCACTGACCGCAACAATGGACGGAGTGGTTCTGCCGCCTTCTGCATTGGTGATGATTTTTGCCTCTCCGCCGGTCTCCATGACCGCAACACAAGAGTTGGTTGTTCCTAAGTCAATTCCAATAATTTTACCCATAACATAGCCTCCAAAATATCTTTAATTTTCTTTAAGTTTTTCCGATTCTTTTTCAACTCTTTTTGAAACAACAACCATGGCGGGTCTGATGAGTCTGTCATGGAGGAGATATCCTTTTTGCAATACAGTGGTGACGGTATTGTCCGGGAGATCATTGTTCTCTTCCTGGGTGACAGCCTGGTGGAAGTTGGGGTCAAAGGGCTGGTTCTCAGCCTCCACCGGTTTCACGTTAAAGGTTTCAAAGAGCTTTATAATTTCCTTGTGGGTCAGCTTGACGCCTTCAAGGAGGCTGGCATCATCAGAGGACTCTTCTGCGGAGACGATGGCCCTCTCAAGATTATCCACAACCGTGAGGAATTGTCTAAAAACCGTCTCATTGGCAAATTTTTTGAAATCATCGATTTCCCTTTGTTTGCGTTTTTTGTAGTTTTCAAACTCAGCCGTTAGTCTCAGAGCCCGATCTTTTTCAGCAGCCAGCTGCGTTTCCAGCTCTTTGGTGGCTTCGGTTTGCTCCTTGATGTTTTCCTTTTTGGAATCTTTTTGCTCATTTGCCGTTTCGGCTTTCTGGGTCGAAGCTGCGGAAGCGTTTTTCCTCTTTGCCTCTTCCTTTTTTTTATTCTCTTTGAGTACCAATTTGTTTTGCTCCAAAATCCCTAACAATTAAGAGTTTAGTCATTAATTATGATAAATTATGGCTGAAAAATAAGTCTGTTTAGAGGCATGTCAAGATATAAAAAAGGAGGTGTGCGTGAAAGAAGAACCGGCTGGACAAGTCGGACGGATAATTGCATGACCGGGATCGATCCCCGACACAGAAGGGATCACTTATCGCTGCTTCCTTCCGGATCTGACGAGGTTCATGGCCGTCTGTTACGAGGCGACCGATCAGAATTATCCGCCCGGCTTATCCAGCCGGAAGCACAATATATACGTTTTTTTTTCTCATAATACAAGTTTAAAGTGAATGAGATTTTCCATAATATGGATGATATTTTATATTTGAACTAAAATAGGAATTAATATAGTATATCAAAAAGTCCATTTCAGAACATTAGCCAAACAGGAGAGTGCAATGAGCGAAATAGTGAATGAGGCGAATCAGGCCATTATCAAACCGGGTACGGATGTTGTTGCTTCCATGGCTGAAACATTTAAAGGTGAACTGCTGTCAGCAATTAATGCATCCCAGGGGTTGGTGGTTATTGATCTGGTCGGTGTGGAAATGGTGGATTCCGTCGGAATCGGTGTGATCATAGCCGCTCATAATACATTGAGTCAGGCCGGTCGGGAGCTTAAGGTCATCAACGTGACAAAGGACATCTTCGGACTCTTCTCCACCATGCGCCTGAATCGGCGTTTCACTGTTGAAGGGGCAAAATAAGACAGTGGTGGTGTGCTGATGCGGCGGTCAATTATTATTGCCGCACTCTTTCTGGCTGTGACTGTGGTTGGGTGTGAAAGTGAAAAGGACCCGTTTTCAGGATTGTCCGACCTGGTTGCCGAGCGAAATGAGGTGCGCAAGAGCCTTTCAAAAGAAACGGGCCTGAAGAAAAAGGGCGTGTCCGGGGAACAGCCCTCGGGATCTGCCGGCACTCAGCGGCAAAAAGCATCGTCCGGTGACACGCTTTCTTCTGTGGCCCTGTATGAAAAAAATATAGAAATTGTGGATTCCCAAACCGGAATGTCCCTTGCCAAGGGGGTGGCCTATTTAAATAAAAAAGGTCAGATCATAAGAATAAAAATTCTGAAAAATTAAATTCTATAATCGGTTTGCAAAAGTCGGGTGTGATTTTTAATAGTTACCCCGGAGGTACTTTTCTGTTCGATCCTGCCGGAAGATGATTCTGGTGGGATTCGGGCGGTTTGGTTTTTGGAGGGGCGGGCTCCAGAGGTGTCTCTTTTTTCTTTTTTTCAAGAGCAGGCTTTTTCGTTTCGGGAGAGGGCTCGACCGCTCCTTTGGACAACGCCTCTAATTGATTTTCAAGCTCTTTAATCCTGCTATTGGCTTTATACAGCTTTGTGCCGGCGTCACTCTGGACTTTTTCCAGGTCTTTTATGGTCTTGGTGCTGGCTTTAATTCGCTTTATATATCCTTGTACCGAGCGTCGGTGCCGATTTGTGAGCTTTTTTTCAACGGACTTGGCAACGGTGTGGGTGAGAAAGATATTGGCCAATTCTGCTACCAGGGCAATCACGGTAACATAAAGTATTCCGTCTCCCTGCATAAAGTAAAGGATGGTGACAATTAAAATAGATGTAAAAAAAACCATGCAGAATATTCAATATATTAAGGTGAAAATCCGAACGCTCTTCTCTGACACAACAAAGCCATATTTCTTATAGGCTAAGTTTCTGAAATTTGCAAATGGTATTGAGTATGAAATTTGGTCGGGGCGAGAGGATTCGAACCTCCGACATCCTTCTCACAAAAAGGTTAACCCCGATTTCATGGTCTGTTTTGTCTATTAAGGGACTATCAGGGATTCTTTTAATGATACTGAGGTAATGGGCACGAGGCTTTTTATGGTCATTTCCTTTTAAAGTATTAAACAGGTAATGAAATACGCAATTCATCCAGCATAGGCAGTTTTGGGGTGTTTGAAGTAATTCTGAACTCGGCTTGGTAATCTTTGAAGTTTCCGTATAGTGACCCTTCTTGTGCAATTGATCTTTTATCTGTGCTGGAGCTCCAGAGTGACCGCCAACTTTTAAGTCATAATTTGGTAGACTTCAAGATTCAATTCTGGCGCGTAGGATTGCAAGAAGAACAATTCAATACTTTCAGAATGCTCTTTAACCCAGTCCCTTTAAAAGATAGCTATGGTGAACCTTTAAAATTATCAAGGATGAGAAACATCTTCGGTTTTGAAATCTGACTATCGGTTTGGGTCGATTTTTTCAGCCAGATTGCCAATTCACGGAGTTCCTGCTGGGCCTCTGTATACGGACTGAAAAAAGCAGAGCCATTGCTGACCCTGCCTGATTAATTGGTTGAAATTTACGAACTTATTTTTTATTTCTGCTGACCCCTGCAAGGCTCAGAAGTCCGATCCCAAAAAGCATCATGGTTGCTGGTTCGGGAACTGGTGCTGACGATTCATTTATCGTAATATTATCGAATATAGCTCGATTATGATCTCCAACTGCTGTGAATGTATAAACTGATGCAGTGTGTCCACCAAGTAATGATAAAATTGTCAATCCCGGACCATGATCCTGATAATCAACACCACTAGTGAAGGTTTGATTAAACGAAGTGTCACCTCCGGTACCGGTCACAGTAAGAGAAAATACTGGGTCTTGCGCGCCAATGTATCCACTTCCAAAAGCAAATGAGCTGATGGAAAATATTGAATTATCATTAGCAGTTAGCGTGAACCCAGATGATGTTCCTACGTTTGTCCATGACATCAAGTGTGTTGTGCCATTTGATGGCCAATTATCATTGTCATTAGTCCCAAAACCATCAGCGGTACCCGTAAATGTGTATCCCTGCTCAACAATAGGGGATTCAAAGTAAGTCTGTGGCTGAGTATCAAAATCCAATACGGTTGCATTTGCCAACCCGGCTATTCCAAGTAGTAAAAAAACAATCGTTAAACTTTCTAAAAATCTCTTTGTCATCTTGTTCTCCTTTTAAAATGAATACCAACTCATCAACTAACCTAAATTCACGTCACGAGAACGAGATTTTGCAAATAACATGCCATATTTTACAAAAGACCCAAGAATGCATATTGCCAATATTGTTCGCCGAAACCATTACCGAACATGCTCGATAGTGGTTTAAATTGGCATACTATTTTACATAATATTATTACTTTTATTACATAGAGCTTTCTGAATAAATTTAGCAAGCCTTGATTTTTTTGTTGAGATTCAAATTTCATCACCATCTATCTGCAACTGCCTGGTGTATATGAAACAAAATTTCCGCTCATATTTTAAACATATAGACTCAACGAACAGTCTTAAGCGGCATGAGCAAAGATTTATAAAAAGGAGCTTGAACTATCTCTCAAGATTCATCACCAAAAAAGTGACGGTTATGGCTAATTTTGACATATAATTAATAAAGGGATTTTATCAGGGCTTATTTCTAACAGAGAATCGAAGCATCATTTTCATCGGGGGGACTGGTACAGGTAAAACCCTCCTGGCCACGGCCAGAGCTGTACACAGTATTCGAACAGGGCGGAAGGGCCTATTTTTGGTGTGGTAGGTCTGGTAAGTCAGCTTGAAATTGAGAAGCCTCTTGGCAATGCATGGCGGCATGCTATCCGGCTTGCAAATGTTGACTCCATTGTTCTGGACAAGCTGGGTTATCTGCTGTTCTCACAGCCTGGAGGAGCATTGCTGTTTTTCCTGATCGGTAAATTGTACGTGAGGACATCAATCATCGTGGTAATAAATTTTAATTTTTGGAGAATGGTCCAAGGTTTCTGGTGGTAAAAAGATGACAACAGCTCTGCTGTGCCGCCTCACTCATCATTGTGGGATCGTCGAAACGGATAGCCCGAGTTAAAATTAGGTCTGGGTAAAGTCAGATTCGACAGTGATAAAAAAATGGTAGGTCAGGTCAAGTAAGAAGGCGTGAAAGGGTGAATAAAGAGAGGTTCACACGAAACACCCTCACAAGTTAAAAACGGATTGATTAAGAAAATTCGAGAAAGGCTGGTTCTATTGGTCGGGGCGAGAGGATTCGAACCTCCGACATCCTGCTCCCAAAGCAGGCGCGCTACCAGGCTGCGCTACGCCCCGCCAAAAGAAACAAAATTTATATCATCCAAGGATATGGAAATCAAGGTTAATTTTGAGATGATATAAAAAAACGTATTGCAGAGGCTATGGTTTTGGCATAGGGGATCAATATATTTTTTCTATGCACCGGGTTGTCCGGGAGTTCGGATATGGATACGGGTTCTATGAGGATGCCGGGCATAAGGAGGTTTTCCAAGGAGATTATCCGGGTTTTTAAAATCCGGGGTAGGAAATTTTGTCTGTCCTTAAATCGTTCTGCTGTTATCTCTGCCATTTGTCTGGATAGGTGTTTTACTGTGGGGTGTGGCGCGTCATGATAGAAAATCAGAGAGAGCTGGGATCGGGTCTGTTTAAGGTGGATGCTGACAAAGATGTCTGCCTTGTTCTGATTTGCAAATGCGGCTCTTTGTTCAGCGGTTTTTTGTCCAGCGCCTCTGTGTATAGTGGCATCGAAATCTGTTTCTCCGGGTGGGTTTTTCAGGCGGGTCAGGCTTACCTGAGCTGTGTCGGACAGCTCCAGGGAAATCAGCTCGGCCAGTTCAAATGTGATTTGCTGTTCCAAGATGCCGGCAGGTGAGACAAGTCCGGGATCATGCGCTCCGTGGCCCGGGTCCAGGACAACCCGTTTCTGGTTTGTCATGATGGTGGCAGTATGGGCGGAGGAAGCGCAGGTAAGCGCCAGGAACATGATGGATAAAAGGATTGAAACTCTTTCTTTGGTCAATTTCCTTGACACCTTTATATATAAGCGTTATTTTAGTAGACTTTGTGTAAAGTGTGTATGCCGTGCAATATAAATAGTTATGGCATACTTTTTTAATTTTTTGAAGCCGTGTTGTTTATAACACCAATTTAAATGAATACAACAGGACAGAATCATGCAGGTAAAAATTGAAGATCAGAGCAGTGTGAAAAAGGTACTTTCTTTTGAAATCCCCAAGGAAAAAGTCGCCAAAGAGCTCGACAAAGCGTACAATGAATTGAAAAAAAGTGCTGATATCAAAGGATTCAGGAAGGGGAAAATTCCAAGAAAAGTCCTTGAGAATCGGTTCTCGGGCGACGTTCATGCTGATTTGGCACCCCGCTTGATCCAGGAGGTGTTTGTCGAAGCCATCCAAGAGCATGAATTGAACATAGTGGGCGGCCCCCAGCTGGATCCCCCTGAACTGAATCCCAATGCTGATTATGTTTTTGATATTACGATAGAAGTCAAGCCTGAGCTGGTCGATGTTGAATTTGAAGGCCTTGAGCTTGAAAAGACCCAATATGAAGTTTCTGATGCTGAAATCGACAGCCAGATCTATATGATCCAGAAAACCATGGCAAAAAAAGAGCCTGTGACCGAAGAGCGTCCGGTCAAGGATTCGGATTTTGTCCTTATTGATTATGAGGGGTTCCTCAACGGCGAAGCCTTTGATCTGACGCCTAAAGTTGAAAACTATGTCATGGGCATCAACCAGGGGGCACTGCCCAAGGAATTCTCCGAAAAGCTCATCGGCACCATTCCGGTTCAGGATCTTGATATCGAGGTGGTCTATGCAGATGATTTTCATGACGACAACCTTAAGGGTAGGACCATTGTTTATAAAGTAAGTCTTAAGGAAATCCAGGAAGAAATCCTGCCCGAGGCCAATGATGATCTGGTTAAAGGTCTGGGTAAATTCGAGACCCTTGATGAGGTAAAAGCATCCATCCGTGAAAATCTTGAAAAAGGGATTGAGCAGCGGGTTAAGCACGAGATGAGTGAGCAGATTTTCCAGGCCCTGCTGGCGAAGGTTGAATTTGAAGTGCCTGAAGCGCTGATCGAAGGTGAACTCAACGGCATTATCGCGGAAACCGAACAGGCCTATGCTCAGAACAACACCAGCCTGGAAGAGCTTGGCCTTTCCAAGGATGCCATGAAAGAGCAGTACAGAGATGTGGCTGAAAAACAGGCCCGCCGCCATCTGATCCTCGACAAGCTCATTAGCCAGGAAAAGCTGGATCTCACCGAAGAAGAACTTGACGCAAGCTTTGAAGAAATGGCCCAGGCCATGAATGCCTCCACGGATGCCATTAAGAACTATTTTAACATGGATCCCAAACAGCTTGAATATTATAAACACACCCAGCTTGAAAAAAAGGCTGTTGATCTTATAATAGAAAAAGGCAGTGTCACAGAAGTTGAGCCCAAAGCTGCCCAGGCGGATGCTGAAGACGAAGTTGCCGCAGAAACTGAAGAATAATCATCAATTCCGTTGGGCGCGGATACTGATATAAAGACAATGACAAGGAGTTGAATCGTGCCTCTTATTCCAATGGTTGTTGAACAGAGCAACAGGGGAGAACGTGCCTATGATATTTATTCAAGGCTTTTGAAAGACAGGATTATTTTCCTGGGCTCGGCCATTGACAATGAAATTGCCAATCTCATTGTGGCTCAGCTACTCTTTCTTGAATCTGAAGATCCTGAAAAGGATATCAGTTTTTATATTAATTCTCCCGGCGGAGTGGTAACGGCCGGCATGGCCATTTATGATACCATGCAGTACATCAAGCCGGATGTGGCAACCGTGTGTATCGGCCAGGCCGCCAGCATGGGGGCTTTGCTTCTGGCTGCCGGTAGCGCGGGCAAGCGGTTTGCCCTGCCCAATTCCAGGATAATGATTCATCAGCCTCTGGGTGGTGCCCAGGGCCAGGCCACGGATATTCAAATCCAGGCCAATGAAATTCTGAGAATGAAAGATAATTTGAACGAAATTCTGTCGACCCACACCCACCAGGACATTGAAAAGGTGGCCCAGGATACGGATCGTGACTTTTTCATGTCAGGCGCGGAAGCGCTTGAATATGGGATTGTGGACCGGGTTGTGGCGGACAGAAGTGAGTTGGAACAAGCGTCTGATGAGGAGGCTTCAAAGGAGTCCTAAGATATGGCCAAAAAAGACGATAATAATGATCAGTTTTTCTGCTCTTTTTGCGGTAAAAACCAGAAAGAAGTCAAAAAACTGATTGCCGGGCCAAGTGTTTACATCTGCAATGAATGCATCAAGCTTTGCGGTGAGATCATTGAGGATGAGGAAAAAGAACAGGCTGCAGAGAGCGAAGGGATCACCAAAGAGTTTATGGTTCCCAAGCAGATCAAAGAGAAGCTGGATTCCTACGTCATTGAGCAGGACAGGGCTAAAAAGGTCCTGTCAGTGGCGGTTTATAATCACTATAAGCGCCTGGCTTCCCATTTGGAGAAATCCAAGGACGATGTGGAAATCCAGAAGAGTAACATCCTGATCATCGGTCCTACCGGCTGCGGTAAGACGCTGCTGGCCCAGACCCTGGCCAGATTCCTGGACGTTCCTTTTGCCATTGCAGATGCAACGGCACTCACCGAGGCCGGTTATGTGGGGGAAGATGTTGAGAATATTGTTCTCTCCCTGGTTCAGAATGCTGACTATGATGTTGAAAAGGCGCAGAAGGGGATCATCTATATTGATGAAATCGATAAGATTTCCCAGCGGGGGGACAATCCCTCCATCACCCGGGATGTGTCAGGTGAAGGAGTTCAGCAGGCTCTGCTCAAAATCATTGAGGGGACTGTTGCAAGCATTCCGCCCAAGGGAGGGAGAAAACATCCCCAGCAGGACTATGTCAAGGTGGATACCTCCAACATCCTGTTTATCTGCGGCGGAACCTTTACAGGTCTGGAAAAGGTGGTTGAACGGCGCCTGACCCAGAAAACCATGGGGTTCGGTGCCAAGATCGCCGACAAAAAAGAGATTAATATCGGCGAGCTTCTCAAACAGGTTAAACCCGAGGATTTGATCCGGTTCGGCCTGATTCCCGAGTTTCTGGGGCGTCTGCCCATTGTTACTTCAATCGGTGAACTCAATGAAAGTTCTCTGGTCAAGATCCTGACAGAGCCCAAGAATGCATTGGTGAAGCAGTATCAGCAGCTTTTCCGGGTGGAAGGTGTTGATCTCCAGTATACGGATGAGGCCCTGGAAGCCATGGCCAAGGAAGCGGTGGCCAGAAAATCCGGTGCCCGTGGGCTCCGTGCCATCATGGAAGAGACAATGCTGGATATCATGTATGAAATCCCCTCTAAGAAAGATGTGGTGGAATGCGTGGTCGGTGAGGAGGTTGTCCTGAAGAATGAGGACCCCATACTCTTGTATGAACAACCCAAAAAGCAGGCTTAAACAGAAAGTTTGCATCAATGATCAAAATTGCCAAGTTTTTTAATCCGGATGGTTCCGAAGATGAGAAAAAAACCCTTCCCCTGGTTCCTCTGCGGGATATGGTTCTGTTTCCCTATGTGACCACCTCTGTGTTCGTGGGCAGGGAAAAGTCCATCAAAGCCCTGTCCGAGGCCATGTCCGCTGACAAGCGGATTTTTTTGACCACCCAGAAGGATCCCGAGGTTCTGAAACCCAATATCAAGGATATTTTTCAGACCGGTACTGAAGCTAAAATAACTCAGTTGCTCCGTCTTCCCGACGGTACGGTCAAGGCCCTGGTGGAAGGGTGTGACAGGGGCCGTATCGTCAGGATGATTGAAGGGGAAGGCTTTCAGGCGGTTGAATTTGTTCCGGTACCGGAAACGCCCATGGCCGATGCCAGCTCCGAGGCTGCCGTGCGAACGGTTGCAGAGGCATTTCAGCATTATGCCACCCTGTCCGGGGTGGTATCCAAAAGCTTTTTTAAGGGTCTGGATGCCCTGGAAGAAGACCTGTCCAGGTATGCGGACACCATCGCTTCTCAGCTTCCCCTTAAGGTGGTGGATAAGCAGACCCTTTTGGAGTGCGGCAATATTGAAGAGCGGTTTTTTCTTCTCCTGAAAATGATCCAGAAGGAGACCGAAGTCTTTACCGTATCCCAGAAGATCAAGGGGCGTGTCAAGGCCCAGATGGAAAAGCTCCAGAAAAAGCATTATCTCAACGAGCAGATGCGGGCCATTCAAAAGGAGATGGGTGAGGACGGAGAGGGTGGTGAATTTGCCGATCTTGAAAAAAAAATCAGGCAGAAACGGATGCCCAGAGAGGCAGCCGGCATGGCCCGGAGGGAACTGGACAAGTTAAAGATGATGTCCCCCATGTCCTCTGAAGCCACGGTGGTTCGCAACTATATTGATTGGTTGGTATCCCTGCCCTGGTTCAGGAAAAAACGGGCCAAAGACAATCTTCAAAAGGCGGAAGAGATCCTTGACAGGGATCACTATGGGCTGAAAAAGCCCAAGGAGAGGATACTTGAGTATCTTGCGGTCCAGATTCTGGTCAAAAAGATAAAAGGACCTATCCTCTGTCTCGTGGGACCCCCAGGTGTGGGGAAGACCTCTCTGGCCAGATCAGTTGCCTCGGCCACAGGGCGTGGGTTTGCCCGTATTTCATTGGGGGGAGTGCGGGACGAGGCTGAAATCCGGGGGCACAGGAGAACCTATGTGGGGGCCATGCCCGGCAAAATTATACAGACCCTGAAGAAGGTGGGCTACAACAATCCCGTGTTCTGCCTGGATGAAATTGATAAGATGACATCGGACTTCAGGGGGGACCCGTCGTCAGCTCTGCTGGAGGCCCTGGACCCCGAGCAGAATAAAAATTTCAATGATCATTATCTTGAAGTTGACTATGATCTCTCCGAAATCCTTTTTATTACCACTGCCAATACCCTGTATGATATTCCGGCGCCCCTGCGGGACCGGATGGAGATCATCCAGATTCCAGGATATACCAGATATGAAAAAGAAAAAATCGCAGCAGAGTATCTGATCCCCAAGCAGGTCCGTGAAAACGGTCTGGATGAAGATGATGTGGTGTTTTCCAAAAATGCCATCCATGCCATTATAAAGCAATATACCCGGGAGGCCGGGGTGCGTGGTCTTGAACGGGAAATATCTTCTGTGCTGCGGAAAATTGCGACTAAAATTGTTCGTACCGATATCCGGAAAAAAAGACAGGTTACCGCATCTACGGTGTTGACATACCTGGGACAACCCAAATTCAGGGATTCTGCTTTAGAAACCGAGGATAAAACAGGTATTGTCACTGGCCTTGCCTGGACCCAGGCCGGCGGGGAATTGCTTACTATTGAAGCGGTTACCATGCCGGGCAAGGGGAATGTCATGGTCACGGGCAAGCTGGGCGATGTTATGAAGGAAAGTTCCCAGGCTGCGGTATCCTATGTACGTTCCAGAAGCAAAGAACTGGATATCCGGGAAAATTTTTACAAAGATACGGACATTCATATCCATGTCCCCGAAGGGGCTATCCCCAAGGACGGGCCATCTGCTGGTATTGCCATGTGCACGGCTGTGGTCTCTGTTTTAACCGGCCGTCCTGTGAACCGTCATGTGGCCATGACCGGGGAGATAACCCTCAGGGGACGGGTTCTGCCCATTGGCGGATTAAAGGAGAAATTGCTGGCAGCCCATGCCAACGGCATCAAAACCGTGGTGGTCTGCCGGGAGAATGAAAAAGATGTCAGGGAAGTTCCCAAAGCAATTCAGAAACAGATGGATATTGTTTTTGTTGACGATATGGCCCAGGTACTGACCCATGCGCTTGTATGAGAGAGAAAAGTAAATAAAACAAGAAAAGTTTATCTCTGCTTTTTTCGCTTTAATAAAAAATGCCTCCGGAATGATGACATCCAGAGGCATTTTTATATTTTGCAGGCTGTGAGGCCGCTTATAGATCTTCAATCATGCCGATGAATTCAGACATGGCTGTAACCTCGTCTTTGGTTGCAACACGGCGGCGCATATCTACGATCCGATCGTATTCTTCTTTGTCCATGAGCAGGTCTTCCTTGCGGGTGCCGGATTTGTTGATGTTGATGGCCGGCCATATCCTTTGTTCGGCGCATTCTCTGGACAGATATAGGTCCATGTTGCCGGTACCCTTAAATTCCTGGAAAATGACATCGTCCATCCTGCTTCCTGTCTCAACAAGAATGGTGGCCATGATGGTCAGAGAGCCGCCGTTTTCAAGCTTTCTGGCGGCACCGAATATCTTCCTGGGGAATTCCATGGCATTGGCGCCTAAACCGCCGCTCAGGGTCTTGCCGTAGGAATCCGTGTCATTGTTAAAGGCTCGGGTCATTCGGGTCAGAGAATCAATGAACACTACAGCATCCTGGCCGATTTCAGCACACCGGATAGCAGTGTGCATGGCAAGTCGGGTCATCCTCATGTGCTGGCCGATCTGCTGATCTGCAGAAGAGTACAATACATGTGCATCTGTCAGTCCGCGTTGAAAATCGGTAACCTCTTCAGGCCGTTCGTCTACCAATAAGACAAATACCTTAGCGTCAGGGTGGTTGCTTACCACTGAATTGGCCATGTGTCTTAATATGGTCGTTTTTCCAGATTTTGGCGGGGCGATGATCAGGCCCCGCTGTCCCATGCCGATGGGGGCGATGAGGTCCAGTGCCTTGCCTGTCAAATCATCTTGGGTCTGTTCAAGGGTGTAACGTTCAAACGGATTGATGCTGACCTGCTCCTGGAGCATGGGGGTTTCCAGAAATTCATCAAAGGGAAGGTGGTTGATCGTTTCAATGCGGATCAGAGCAAGGTTGAGATTAGACGGTCCTTTTTTTTCCCCGTATCCTTCTATATAGCTTCCCTCTCTGAGGTTTAGTTTGCGGATAAGGCTGTTGGGTACATAGGGATTTTCAGGTTTGGGGTGATAATTTTCCTCGATATTTCTTAAAAATCCGAACCCCTTGTCCATGATTTCCAGGTATCCCTGAACTGGTTCCATAGTTGACTCCTAAACCATACTGTGTTGCTGAATTGATAAAGCAAGGATTTCTGCTATTCCCTTTTGTGATATTTCCGGAAGAGAAAAAGAATTGTCTTGCGTTAAATGTTTACCGAATATTTAATATTGTTTCTCGTAAGTACAAATATACCACTAATATGTCTGTGTTGCAAGGATCTCCAATGGAATTAAAGGGTTTTTCCTAAAGTTTTTAAGGGGTGATAAAAAAAAACAATTTTTTGTAAAATATGCTTGACACTTCATAGGTGGCTTGATATAACCCCCCTGTCTTTCGGGCGATTAACTCAGTTGGGAGAGTGCAACCCTTACAAGGTTGAAGTCGCAGGTTCAAGCCCTGCATCGCCCACCAACAAAAGATACACGGGGGTGTAGTTCAGTTTGGTTAGAACGCTTGCCTGTCACGCAAGAGGCCGCGAGTTCGAGTCTCGTCACTCCCGCCACAATATTTAAGGCTTTCAGTGAAAACTGAAGGCCTTTTTTTTTGAGATTTGGTGTTTTAGAAATACAAAACGCTGCTTTATCAATTGGTGATAAAGCAGCGTTTTTATTTTTTCTGAGGGTAAGGCTAGGCCCTAGGCCGAGGTATTCAATTCATCAACAATTGCCTGTCCCATTTCGGCCGTATTTACGGATTTGTCTTTCCGATCTGTCAGATCTGCTGTAAAAATACCTTTGTCCAGAACATTGGAGATGGCTACTTCAATGGCATCGGCAGCCTCTCCATATCCCAGGGTGTATTTAAGCATCATGGCCCCGGACAGAATTTGTGCAATTGGGTTGGCAATACCTTTGCCGGCTATGTCAGGCGCAGATCCCCCTGCGGGCTCGTAGAGGCCGAAGTTCTGTTCGTTGAGGCTGGCCGATGCAAGAAGACCCATGGAGCCTGTAATCATAGCGCATTCGTCTGAGATGATGTCCCCGAACATATTGCCGCATAGCAAGACATCGAACTGGTGAGGATCTCTGACCAGCTGCATGGTGGCATTGTCCACATATATGTGGTTCAATGTGACATCCGGGTATTCTTTTGCAACCTCGGTAACAGTTTCGCGCCAGAGTACCATGGAAAAAAGCACATTGGCCTTATCCACAGAGGTGACAATATTCCGGCGTTTTCGGGCAGCTTCAAAGGCCATTCTTGCGATGCGCTCTATTTCAAACCTGGAATAGACCATTGTGTCAAAGGCTGTCTCGTCTTTACCTTCGCCGGTTCTTCCTTTGGGTTCCCCGAAATATATCCCGCCGGTGAGTTCTCGCATGCAGAGGATATCGAATCCGTTTTTTACAATTTCCGGTTTCAGAGGGGAGGCGGAGGCAAGGGTGGGAAAGACTTTAGCCGGCCTTAGATTGCAATAGAGCCCAAAATATTTACGCAGGGGCAAAAGGGCACCTCTTTCCGGTTGTTCTGCCGGAGGCAGGTTTTCCCACTTAGGGCCGCCCACAGACCCAAAAAGAATGGCATCGCTTTGCTCACACAGGGATAATGTTTTGTCAGGCAGGGCTTTTCCAGTGCTGTCAATGGCAGCCCCGCCGATATCAGCATATTCATACTCCAGGTTGAATCCATAGATTTCCCCTGTCTTGTCCAGCACCTTAATTGCCTGTTCCATTACTTCAGGGCCGATCCCGTCGCCGGGAAGCACAGCGATCTTATTCAATGCATCCATCTCCTTATAGGGTTTAATTTCAGTGGTTTATCATAGCGGAAAATGGGAAATATGCAATAGTTTTATTTATATATAATAATTTTAATTTATATATACTGGATTTTGAAGGAGGCAAAAAAAGGGGGCCGACATGGTCGGCCCCCTTTGGGAATTACTATGGACTAACGTATGCTAACGCTATTTTCTGTTTCCATAATCTGCATATCCCATGGCAACCAAACGGTAAACCAGATGGGCCATCTTTGAGAAGGGCAGGAAGGCGAACAGGTTAAAGATAGCAATCAGATGTACCCAGTAAAAGAAATAGCATGTCCATTCCATATGGGCCAGACGGGCCATTTCCGTCAGCATACCGGACAGGCCCAGGGTGAATACAACACCCAGGATGAACCAGTCTTTATAAGCGGTGAGCTGATCTTTGTTGGACAGTCTGTTCTTAATCATCATGGCGGAACCGATCACCAGGGCAACACCGGAGATATTGGCAAGCCACTTGATGGGGTTAAGCTGGGGGTAGGGGCCTGCATAGTTGCCCAGATAGAGCATGGTGCCGCAGACAGCTGTAGTAATGAAAAGGCCGATAAAAGCATAGAGCACCATCATATGTGGGGTGGCGCGGTCTTTATTGGCTTCGCATTCATTGAACTTTCTATGCTGAAGAACCGTGGGGATGACATTCAGAACCGACTGGGCCAGTGCTTTGTAATCCAAACTGGTTTTATCGGTTTTGCCTTCGCTTACGGCATTGGCATGGATGTCGGCGGTAAACCGTTTCAATGCCAGGAAGAAAATAATCGCCGAAAATGTAGCCGTGGGGATCATTGTCATATCCACAAACCAGGTGGAGAAAAAGTTGGAGTGGGAAATCACATGTTCTCCTCCATGTGTGGCATGGGACCAGTGAAGACGGCCGCCAAGGGCATCCCCGAAAAGGGTGTGAAAAATCTTGGTCATGGTATCACCGAAGTTCATGGTGATAAATGCCAGAAGGGCGAACCAAAGACCCGGGAGTCCGATGAGGAAGGGCAGTTTCTTGGGATCATTTACCGCTTTTGCCAGCACCTTGGGTGTGGCATATTCGGTAATGGCTGCGGAACGGACCGCGGCCAGAACATCTCCGGGAGCTGCACCCCTTGGGCAAAGATCCGTACAGTCACCGCACTGGTGGCAGAGCCAGATATCTGCATTACCAATGAGCTTGTCTTTCAGACCCCAGGACGCGGCAATCATCTCTTTTCTGGGAAAAGGGCTGTCTTCCGGGGCAATGGGGCAGGCCACAGAGCAAGTTGCGCACTGGTAACATTTTTTCAGGGTTTCTCCGCCAAGACCTCTTAGTTCTGCAATAAACCCGAGATCCGGTTGAGCAAGATATTTAGCACTCATACTATGATACCTCCATATATTTTTGGTATACTGCTGTTAGAAGCCTTTGAACGGGTTGGGGCCAAGGGCGTCAACCTCTTCAACAAAGTCGTTGATAATCTGTGGCAGTTTGTCATATTCATCAATGGCAACTTCTGCAAAGGCCACGCGTTCTTCTTCAAGGGCCAGACTGGCAAGGGCGTCTCCGATTTTTTTAACACGGATTTCAGCCAGCTCAGATCCTTTGACGAAATGGCATTGGTAATCGTCACCATGCTTACAGCCGATGAGGATAACACCGTCCATACCCTGGGCCAAGGCATCCTTGATCCAGATGGTGTTCACGGAACCAAGACAGCGGACCGGTATGAAGCGGACGTCGGGGGAATAATCCTGGCGGTTCATGCCCACCATATCCAGTGCGGGCAAGGCATCATTTTCACAGACCAGGGCCAGAAAGCGCAGGGGCGGCTCATCATAGTCGTCTTCAGACGGGACGCCGATGGCTTTAACCTGAGAGCCGATACTGTCAATGGTATAGTCTGCAAAGGAGATGATACGTTCCGGACAGGCGCCCATGCAGGTACCGCAGCGGCGGCATCTTGTGGGATTGGCCTTGGGAGTTCCTCTTTCATCGTCATCCAGAGCGCCGAAGGGGCACTCAACCGTACATCTCTTACACTGGGTGCATCTCTGGAAGAAGAACTCAGGATAAGTCATATCCCCGGACCTGGGATGGACGGCCATACCCCGGTTGGCGCTTTCAACACATTGGATGGCTTTGAGAGCTGCGCCGGTGGCATCTTCAATGGATTCTTCAATGGTCATGGCCCGGCGGATGGTGCCTGCAGCATAGATCCCGGTTCTCTGAGTCTCATAGGGAAAGCAGATGTAGTTGGAGTCCGCATACTGACCAAAGATGTCGTTGTCACGGAAGCCCGGTCCCTGTCTGTAGGCCAGGTTTATAATGGGGTCATCCTTGGTGGCGGGAACCATGCCGCCGGCTACAACAACCATGTCGGCCTGGAGGGCCAGGTTGTCGCCCAGCAGGGTGTTGGTGGCGGAAACGGTCAGGCCGTTGCCCGCAGCAGTAACTTCAGTGACCGCACCCTTGGTCATGAAAATACCGTCTTCCTGCTGCATGCTCTTGTAGAAATATTCCTGGAGGCCGGGGGTTCTCATATGCTGGTAGATGACATAGGCCTTGCCGTCTTCGTAATCTTCACGGACATAGCGGGCCTGCTTCAGGGCCACCTGGGAAGTGACGGAACCGGTGTATTCGAAATCGCTGTCATCTTCATCTTTGCCCGGAGACTGGATGAAAACTACGTTTTTGGCTTCTTTGCCGTCTGAGGGACGAACAATTTTGCCTTTGGCGGCAATCATCTCAAATTGATCGTTGGTGACGACATCGGGGTTGTCCAGGTTCAGATGCTCGAACGCTTCGCCTTCAAGTACGTCGGGGCGCCAGCCTGCTGCCAGGACAACGGCACCGTATAGTTCGCCGTTGGGGTCCAGCTGGAGGATGTCTTCTCTGCCTTCGTTGTATTCCAGGTATTTTGCGTGGGCAGCATCGGCGTCAAGTTCTTTGCCGTTTTCGTCCACCAGCATTTCCTCGGGAAGGGGAAAGGGAACGTCAAAAGGAATTTTTTCACCCGGGGTTTTCATTGTCACGGTGAACTCGCCGGGCTGGCCGGCAATACGGGCCACTTCGGTATTGGTTCTGACATCGATGTTGCCGTTTGCTTCAATTTCCTGGATCAGGGCATCCACAACCGGGGCCTGGAGGGTTTCAAAGGGTTCGGTAACCGGCATCTGGCTTCTCAGCTTGGCTGCGTATCCGCCAAGGGTGGCGGTTTTTTCAACAACGGTGACTTCGTAACCGGCCTTGGCCGCATCTATGGCCGCTGACATACCGGTGACGCCGCCGCCCAAGACCAGGATCTTCTTGGAGAAGGATTCAGTCTGATAGGGTTCGGGCAGTTTGACTTTTTCCAGGCGGATCATACCCATTTTGATGTAATCTTCCGCTTTCATCTGAATTTGGTCAAAATGTTCTTCGTCGTCTTTTTGATCTTCGGTGAGTGCCGGGTAGGTTTCCCTGGAGTGAGGCCATACTACGCCTTCTCTCAGGTTGACTCTCTCGATGATGGTATTGTCAAAGTTGAATACGTCAAAGTTGACCCGCCGTGAGCAGGCGCCGATGACCATGGCATTGGCTTTACCGTCGTCAACATCTTTCTGAATGAGTGCCACGCCTTCTTTGGAGCACAGGAAGGGATGGGTGGTGCAGTTCAGTCCCTCTTCTTCGGGGACGGCCACCAGATCTTCCATATCCAGAGCATCTCCGATGCCGCAGCCTGTGCAGATATATACGCCGTATTTTTTATCCATGGTTCGATTACCTCCTAAGGGTCTGAATGGCTTTAAGGGCCATGCCGGTTGCATTCTGGTTGGACGTCACAACATCGGCCGGTTTATTGGCACACCCTGCTGCGAACAGGCCGCCTTTGGCAAAGTCGTTTACAATGAATCCTTCTTCGTCGAAGTTCAGGTCTGCGGCAGGTTTGTCAACTGCGCAGGTGGGCTGCATACCGGTGGCAAGTACCAGCATGTCCACGGTCTGTCTGACTTTTTCGCCGGTGATGGTATCTTCGGCCACCAGTTTGATGTTTCCGGTGCCTGCTTCTTCGCTGACTTCAGCCACTTTACCTTTGACAAAGAAGATGTTTTCATCTGCCTTGAGTTTGGCATAGAAGTTTTCGTATTTTCTGCCCGGGGTCCGAAGATCAATGTAATAGATATAGATTTTGGCTTCGGGGTACTGCTCTCTGATATAGGTGGCGTGTTTAAGGGATGCCATGCAGCAGATATAGGAGCAATAGGGAAGATGGTTCTCATCCCTGGAACCGGCACACTGGGCAAATGCGATGGTTTCCGGTACTTTTCCATCGGAGGGCCGGAGAATCTTTCCGCCGGTGGGACCGTTGCCTGAGGCAAGTCTTTCCAGCATCATATTTGTCACGATGTTCTGGTAGCGGCCAAATCCTAAGTTGTCGATGCGGGTGGCGTCATAGGGCTGCCATCCGGTGTTGAAAACAACGGCGCCGACTTTCAGGTCAAAGGTCTTTTCTTCCATGTCAAAATCAACGGCATCATACTTACAGGCCTCTTTGACCTTGTCGCGGTCATCGGTGCTCATGGCAGGATCCATGACATAGCGCTGGGGATATGCCATGTTGTGGGGCAGGTAGGCGGCTTTGCGCCTGTCCATGCCGAAGTTGAATTCGTTGGATATTTCAGTCTCACAGGCTTTGGCGCAATCTCCGCAGGCCGTGCAGTTGTCATTTACATACCTGGGAGCGGTTTTTACGGTGACGGTATAGTCGCCTGGTGTGCCGTCCACATTCATTACCTCTGACATGGTGAACACCTTAATGTTCTTATTATCTTTGAGGCGTCTGTAATTGATTTCAAGTCCGCAAGTAGGCGGGCAGAGTTTGGGGAAGTAGTGTTTGAGCTGGGTGACTCTTCCGCCAAGGGATGCTTCCTTTTCCACCAGGAAGACCTCATACCCCACCTCGGCAGCTTCCAGGGCAGTTGTAAGGCCGCTGATACCACCACCAACCACCATAATGCTTCCACTAACCGGGGCTGAATTTTCTGTTGTCATGCTGTCCCTCCGTGCATTTGAGTTATATCATTTAGGGTTTTATGTTTATTGTTTGAATGCCGCATCTGATCCGTTTATAATGGACCGAATGTCTGCCGGCATCCTCTCTCCTTATTTATAAAGATGCAAATTACTCCATTATCTGTTCTGTTGCAACCTTACAAAAAAGGAGACAGGAAGAAGACCGGGGCCGACATAATCTGAAAAAACCCCCAGGCACCGGATTACCGGCACCTGGAGGTTAGTATCAAGCAACCCGAAGGTTAAAATCTATCCGCACTAGTCGGAGATGATTTTGTGGTAGGGTTCTTTTTTCATGGTCCATTCGTTGGTTTCTTTGTTGTAAGTAGAGTTAACAAAGCAGAACCATTCTGCATCATCCTGGCCCATGGCATCCCCTCTGTAGTAGAAACCAGGGTATCTGGTTTCTTCACGGAACTGGATGTGACGGGTATGGGCCTGAACAGTGTAGAGGCGATGGTTGATTTCCCAAGCTCTCATCAGTTCATGGAGATCACCGGCAGCAATTTTTTCAAGGTCTTCACGGAACATTTCGAACAGGTCCATGAGAACTTCGAGGGATTTGCCGTTTGTCATGTAGAAAGTACCGGTACCCGCACCATACTCATTGGTCATCTTCATCAGACGCATTGCCATACCTGCAGGTTTGCAGTATTTGGGGTTAACGTCCTGAGCTGTGGTGTATTCGCAGTTGTCAAGGTAGTTGTATACAGGAGCATATACGAAATCAACCAGTTCCTGGTCAGTTTCTTTGAAACCTACAACCTTGTCGCCTTCGGCTTTCAGGTACTGAAGCATTGATTTAGCAATGATACGACCTTCAGCATGGGAACCGGAGGAGAATTTATGACCGGAGCAGCCAACGCCGTCACCAGCAGTGAACAGACCTTTGGCAGTGGTCATTCTGTTGTATCCCCATTTGTAGCTGTCGGGTACCCAGTCTTCTTCGGGACCGGAGCACCAGATACCGCAGCAGCCTGAGTGGGAACCCAGCAGGTACGGTTCGGTGGGCATAATCTCGGAATCTTTTTTCTCGGGCTCAGTGTTGGTTGCACACCAGAGACCGGCCTGACCTACGGACATGTCAAGGAAATCTTCCCAAGCTTCAGACTCAAGATGCTTCAGCTCTTTTTTGCTCATGGTTTCGCCAAGTGCAGCAAGGGCCTTGGAAGTTTCCATGATGATGGGACCGCGGCCTTCTTTGTACTCTTTCATCATGAGATGGTTTCTCAGACAAGTGGGAGTAACAGCAGCAGTTCCGTAAGGAGCATATTTTTCAAGTTCTGCTTTTGCTTCGTCAGAAGCGGCATAGTTTTCACCAAGGCCGTTAACGGTTTTGGCTTTGAACAGCAGGAACCAAGCACCAACAGGGCCGTAACCATCTTTAAAACGGGCAGGGGTGAAACGGTTTTCCATCATGGAAAGTTCAGCACCGGCACGAAGGGCCATGGTGTAAGTGGAGCCAGCATTCCATACGGGATACCATGCACGACCTTTACCTTCTGCAACGGAACGGGGCTGGTAGATGTTAACCGCGCCACCGCAGGCACACATCATAACTTTGCAGTTGATGATGAAAACTTTGTTTTCACGAACGGAGAAACCAACGGCGCCGGCAACTCTTGTGGGATCTTCTTTGTCGTTGAGGATTTCAACGATGAATACCCTTTCAAGGATGTTTTCATCACCAAGGGCTTTTTTACCGGCTTCAGCAACGATTCTTTTGTAAGATTCGCCGTTGATCATGATCTGCCATTTACCTGTACGGACGGGAGTAGCTCCGCCTTTAAGAGTACCGGCTTTCATGCCTTTTTTACCGTCGAGGTTTTTGTTGTCCTCGGTTTTTTTCCAAATGGGAAGTCCCCATTCTTCGAACAGATGAACAGAGTCATCAACGTGACGGCCAAGGTCAAAGATCAAGTCTTCACGAACAATACCCATAAGGTCATTACGTACCATGCGGACGTAATCTTCGGGTTTGTTTTCGCCGATATAAGTGTTGATGGCGGACAGACCCTGAGCAACAGCGCCAGACCGTTCGAGGGCAGCTTTGTCAACCAGCAGGATTTTAGTGTCGTCATCAGCCCATTTTTTAATTTCAAAAGCTGTACCGCAGGCAGCCATACCGCCACCGATGATCAGTACATCAACGTCTCTTTTTTCAACCTCTGGCTCTCTTACAACTTTAAGCTCTCCAACAGGTTTGTTAGGTAATGCCATTATATACCTCCAAAGTATTTATAATAAGTATCAGAATAAATTAGGTGACAGTAAAATTATGCCAGCTCGGTGGGAGCTACCAATACATAACCGTCTGCTTCCTGGGTGCTGAGAAGACCGGAATTCAGGTCTTTGCCTTTGAGATCTTCATAGGCATTGGCTTCGCCTTCAGCAGTTGTTCTGATGGGGAACTTGAAGCGTTTTACAACGCCGTTTCTGAACTTACAGGTCCACATGATGTCCTCAGTACCCATCATGGGCTGTACAGATGCTCCCATGGGTACGAAGTCAGAGTAACCTCTTACTTCAATGGCCTGGGAAGGACAGATTTTAACGCAGGAATAACATTCCCAGCACTGATCGGGTTCCTGGTTGTATGCTTTCATTTCGTTGGCGTCCAGAACCATCAGGTCATTGGGGCAGATGTACATACATGCTGTTTTGTCTCCGCCTTTACAGCCGTCACACTTTTCTGTGATTACAAAAGATGGCATTTAAAATACCTCCATAAATTAAGTTAATCAAATTGCACAAATCACGTTGTGCTACTATTCATATCAACATTTTTGGTCAGGTTCGAAACGCTTCGACTGACCCGTTTAGCCAAATTTTCGGAGTTGATTTCTTACCTCTGGAATCTTTGGTTCGACCCATTGGAAATAGCTCATGCTCCGTATAAATGTTATGGGAATAGCACCCTCCCAATGTTATTGTCAAGAAAATTTAAAAAAAAGGATTTAACAATCTGTTCAATTTTATTGATGTTTTTTTGTTGCGACAATATATATTAAGTTAAGTTAAATCTGCTACCATATATTGTGACCTCACTTCAAGGAAAATCATCTGGAAAAATTGTCGGGTTCCTGATAATTAAGCAGACAATCCATTTAAAACGGATCTTATAAATATTAGTATATAATAAGGAATGAAGATGAGCGAAGATATGATACCTGTTGGGCTCAATGATCCAATGGGATTCAACTGCGGGGCCCAAAACCCCTGTTTTAACGAATGCTGCAGGGACCTTAACCAGGCTTTGACCCCCTATGATATCCTGAGGATGAAAAATGCTTTGGGTGTGACCTCCCAGGTGTTTCTAAGAAATTATACCTCAATGCACCTTGGCCCCGGAACAGGATTACCTGTGGTGGAATTCAAGCCCAATCCGGCCACGGGCCATGCCTGCCCTTTTGTTACGGATAGCGGCTGTTCCATTTATGAGGACCGCCCCGGTTCATGCAGACTTTACCCCCTGGCCCGGGCCATTGCCCGTGACCGTGCCACTGGCGCCGTGATGGAGTATTTTGCCCTGATTGAGGAGGATCATTGCCAGGGGTTCCGAAAAGAAGGGTCCAAGACCGTGGGCCAGTGGCTGGAGGGCCAGGATGTTGTCGAACATAACCGGCATAATGACAAGCTAATGGAGTTGATCAGTCTCAAGAATCAGATCATGCCGGGTATGCTTGAAGGGGCCCAGTCTGATATTTTTTATCTGGCTCTGTATGATCTGGATGAGTTCAAAGATAAAATTCAAAATCAGGATCTTCTTGAGGATATCCCCCTGCCTGAGGACTTCATGGAAAAGATCGGGGAGGATGATACCGTCCTGCTTGACTTCGGTATTGCCTGGGTGAAATACCAGCTTTTCGGCCGGGATCTGGATATTTAAATATGGAAATCAAAGGAAAGACCGCCCTGGTGCTGGGGGCGGTCAAGGGAATCGGAAAAGGGATCGGCATGGCCCTGGCGGCCCAGGACGCACGGTTGGTGCTCACCCGCCACGACTGGGAGGATTCCTTCAGTGAGATGGAAGCCGATTTCACAGCTTCAGGCGCTGAGTACAACATTATTCAGGCCGACCTTAGGTCTGTGGATGATATCCAGTCTCTGGCCCGGTTTATTCGGGATAAGTACGGTTGTCTGGATATCCTCATCAATAATATAGAGCGGGGCGGTTGGCCCACGGTCCACGGGGCCTATGTGGAAGACCAGTGGGATCTGGAGATTGAAACCACCCTCAAGGCCAAACGCTGGGTCTTTGACGCCGTGTTCCCCCTGCTCCTGGCCTCGGAAAATGCCTGTGTCATAAATATTTCCTCCATTGCGGGCATGGTGGGCAGAACCGGTCCGGCAGCCCTGGTCTTTAACGAGGGATATTCCGCTGCCAACCGAGCCATCCAAACCCTGACGGAAACCTGGGCAAGGATGGGGGCGCCCCATATCCGGGTCAATGAACTCATGCTGGGAATATTTGAAACCCGCCATGCCCAGGGGACAAGGGGGTGGCGGGAAGTGCTGACGGATCAAGAGAAGAAGGCGCTGACAGGCCATACCCTGGCCGGGCGGACCGGTACCATTGAGGATGCGGTCAAGGCTGTAAATTTCATCATTAAAGATGCCCCCTATATGACCGGGGCCGTTCTCCGTCTGGACGGCGGATTTGTCCTTGGCGGCGAGACGGTTCCGCCCCTGCCAAAGGGTATTGTTTAGCCCTTTCATGGTTTGGTGTGGGCAGTCTACTGGTTGAAAGGCCAAGTTGTGCATGGCTGTTATTCATAAAACTGAAAAAGATAATCAATTTTTTTGAACAATCTTCTTTGGCTCTCCTGCCGTCCATGATATGGTATCCGGCAGTTTTAAACCGTACAAGGAGATTTTTTAGTGACATTAAGGCAGCTCGAGCTTTTTCTCGCCCTGGTCAAGGCCCCCCATTTAAGTCAGGTGGCCAAAGATAACGGTCTGACCCAGTCCGCCGTATCCATGGCCATTAAGGCCCTTGAAGAGACCCTGGGAAAACAATTGTTTGACCGGATCCACAAACGGCTGGTGGTCAATGAGAACGGCCGCTACTTTTACCGGATGGTGGAACCCCTGGTCTTCGGTCTCAAAGAGAGTGAGGCCATGTTCCGGGACCAGGATCTGGTGGGAGATATCAGAGTTGGGGCCAGTTCTTCCATTGCCAATTATATCCTGCCTCAGATTATATATGAATTTGCAGAGCAGTTCGAAGGGGTCCGTCTGGAAAAAATTACCGGGAACACCATAGAAATTGGCCGGCTAATCGAAAATGGGGACGTGGATATCGGATTTGTGGAAGCTGAGTACAACAGCACGGAAATCGAGCGGGAAATGCTGGGTCTTGACGAGCTTTACGTGGTCACAGGTGATCCGGACCTGGTTCGGGAAGAAGAGTACAAGATGGATGAACTCCTGTCCAAGCGGTGGATTTTCAGGGAAGAGGGTTCCGGTACCCGGGAAGTCTTCCTATATTATATGGATAAATATAAAAAACGGTTTAAGCCCTTTCTGGAAGTGGGTCATACCGAGGCGGTAAAATCAGTGCTCCGGAACAAGGGCGCGGTTTCCTGTCTGTCCAGGATATCCGTCATGAACGAACTGAACGCGGGTCAGCTTTTTCGTCTGAAAATTCAGGATTTTAAATTTTCCAGATCCTTTTATACCATCTGGCATAAAAATAAATATTTCAGTTCTGTGCTCCAGGAGTTTATTTATTATACAAAAGAGCGGTATAAAGCCGTATACGAAAGCCAGGCCAATAAGCATTGATGACCAGGTAAGGATCGGCTCCAAAATCACTTGATCTATTGTTTTCAAAATACCCTGTCTTTTAAGGGGTTCTGGAAAAAATTTAGATCAAGTTTTTTTTGTAACGATTTTTAACCAAACCTAACCGGCTATTTTTTTTCGTGGATTCTGACAGGTTTTTTCTCAGGGGCATGAGCAGAAAATCAAGAACAGTTCTCTGTCCGGTGCGGATATCCACCGATTCTTCCAGGCAGATGTCTGCAATATTTGCGGGCCATATTATTTTAGGTGCCTTTGATCCGTGATCGTTACACAAATGTTATGGGTCGGGGTTTCCAGAGGTTTGAAACTTCCAGTTAAGCTTGGCCGACACCTGTGGCTGGTAAAATAAGCCCCCGGCCCTGGTCTCCTCAAAGGTGCGTTGTAAAACCAGGTATAGGCCAGTGCCAATCCGGTACGATTTTCATATCCTTTGCCGGTTCAAACTTTTTGGTGGTTTCCGCTCCATTGATAATAACATCAGCGCCCAAAGCGATTGTGGCAATGGTCAGGAAGGCAGTCATGGCAGTGGATCTGCCATGACTGCCTGGTGTTTAAATCTTTAGTGATAATTGCTCAGGAGGGTTTGGTTTTGGGATTGAGTAATTTGAATACCAAGGTCTTTTATTCATTCATGATTTTGAGTTGGGATTTTTCGTACAGTGTTTTTTCGCCGAAATTCCTGATGTCTTAGGTTTTTATTGATAACGGCCATGGGCTTATGTACCCCTATGGATGTATATTCAGTTATTTTGGGCCATTCTTATGGGAAAATACAATTTTCGTCAATCTGAAACTTTAAGAATATGGAGTGCCTTATGATCTGGAAAACCTATGGCAGGGCTGCTTTGTTGCTTGCGAGAATGTCTACACTGGCATGTGCGGCTGGATTCTGGCTTGCACTTGCTGCAGGCAGTCTGGGTGCATCAGAAGATGTGGATTGATCCGCGCCGGCAGATGTCGGGGGCGGTGCTGCCGGTGCAGACGGTTATGCCCTGGAACTGGCCTCTTCGGCAGCGGTTAATGTTGACAATGAAGGTACGCTTACCGGCGGTACCTCCCTTTCCGGCGGGGGCACCATCCGGGTACAGGGCGGCAGCACGGTGGGCGATATCATCATGGACGGCTATCGGCTATGATGAAAATGGCCAGGTTGCGCCTGACGGAACGGCCACAAGCATCACCGGCGGTGCCGGAGCTGACAGCGTTTGCATATCGGCCAACGGCACCGTTACCGGTGGCATTGCCCTTTGCCCTGGGCGCGGGGCAGAATAATCTTAACATTGTCAGCGGGGCCTCCGTGAACTTAAGTTCCCTGACGGCAACCGGCGGAACCATCGGTATTGGCATTGACGGGGCATTGATTCGGAATACTGATGACGATATTGAAGTTGCGGATTTGTCCGTTGGAACCGGGAGTCAGGCGAACTTGCCGGCACTGGCTCAGGCAGTCTCGTGGTGACGGGTATTGCTGAGATTGACGGCGAGTTTGTTGTCAGCCGCTCTGACCATCGCTTCCACCGGCACCCTCCAGGGTACAGGAACCATTTCCAGTGATGTTGTCTTTAACGGCAGCCATAAGCCGGGCAACTGCGTCGGCACCCAGAATATTACAGGCAACGTGACCTATGCCGACTGTGCCGTCATTGAAATTGAAGTGGACAATACCAATTGGACCCATGACCAGATCAATATCACAGGCAGCCTGACCATTGAAAGCGGATCAAAATTCAAAGGCATCAGTCTTGGGGGACCAATTGGCGACGACGATAATACCCAAATCATGGATATCATGACCTATACCGGTGCACTGATCATGAACGGCAGTGTGGTAACCGGCGAAGATTTTAAATTTGACGCCTCCTACCTGGATACGGCTGTGTTGAATTTCAGGGTCGCCCATGTGACTGCGGACAATACCATTTATATGGAAGTCGTCGCGGTCAGATTCAACCCCAAGTCTGCTTTAGCCCACACTGACAGGCTTACCCTGGCTCTGGACAACATCAATTCAGCAGGTGTCACCGGTGAAATGGCCACTTTGATCACCTAATTACAGGCCATTGCTTCAGTTTCGGGACTGCGCCAGGCATTTACCCAGCTGTCGCCCGTGCAGATGACGGCCACACCGGTAGCCGTGATTGCCGCCACCCAGTCCCTGGGCGGTGTGATCTCCGGGCATATGGGTAAGGTCAGCGCCGGGGTCAATGACCTGCGCACGGCTTCGGGCAAGGTCTCGTGGGGTGATTCACGCATTTTAATGAATGTTGATTCTTCCTTTTTCCTGGAACAAAGAAAATGGCCCCCTATGATCTGTTCTTCCGGTATTTTATCGGGAATGACAGGGCTCGCGGCCCATGGGAAAAAAGTTTTTTGGCCTGGAAGCAGCAGCTAAAAAGAATTTAGTTCATAAGGTCGGATGTATGGTATGTAAATTTTAACCTCAGCCGCAACTTTTGGAAAAAAGATTGTCCTGCCCATTTTTTTGACCGGGTTCAAAAAATCCATGGAAAAACTGGCGCCCTAAAGCTGTTAGACCGGCCATGTTTTATGGAGTGATCCAGATAATCCATCCTTGATTTCTTTGAGTGTGGAGAAGAACCAGAATATCTCCATGGCATCCCCCTGGATACGGGCCTGGTTGTTCTGGAAGGCCTTCATCATATCGCCGTCATACCCTGAGGTCATAACGGCAAGGGCTGTGCCTGGATCTGTCCAGATAAGTCCTGAAGTGCAGGCGGGTTCCCGAAATGCTGTGAGGTGGAATCTGCCGTTTCTTATGGTATATGTCTTTTCTGTTTTGCCGGCCTTAATTTTTATCGTTCGGTTTTTTCCCTTGAATCGTTCCCTGATGCCAGGATACCGGGACTGTGAAAATTTGAGAGCCACAGCAAGGGCCAGGAGCAGAAATTTGAGTTTGAGTCTCGTCATGGGGTATCCTTATTATAAGTAGGTTCTGTTGTTTTCTCTGGCAAGAGTTTTGTAAAGGCTGTCCTGGGAGGGAAATGGCCGGGTCCGGTCCATCCGTTTCAGGCTGAGGCTTTCAGTTGGGCAAAATTGGGTGCAGACCCCGCAGCCGAGACATTTTTCCGGGTCCAGGTTAAAGGTTTTCTCTTTTGGGCTCACGGTGATGGCCTGGACCCAGCAGCGCCTGGCGCATTTGCCGCAGTGGACGCAGGTGTCGGCCCTCCGGGGAATGAAATTTGCCGGGGCCATGGCCGTGGGATTGTCCCAGCGGGTACGGCCGCCCAGGTGTGAACAGCAGCATCCGCAGCAGAGGCAGATGATGACATTGTCCCGGGCCATGTTGTCCGTGGCTCCCACCAGTCCCTTTTTATGCATCTCATCAAAATAGTCTATGGCTTCTTTTTTAGTCACCCGCCGGCCCACGCCTGCGGATTCAAGCTGGAGGGCGGACAGCCCCAGGAAGATACAGGAGCCGATGGGATTTTTATCTTTGCACTGCCGGGCCCCCAGGGTCTCCTGCCGGGTCCGGCATGGGCAGGGGGCCAGGAGAAGATCTTCGTGATTCAGATTGTTGATCAGTTCATGGGCCTCTTCGCTGGACAATATTTTTTCTCCCGGGGCAATGGATTTTTGGATGGGAATGGTGCGTAGGGAGGGGGTACCGGCCTCGGAGGTCTGATAGTGTTTGTAGTATTTATCCGCCACAAAAAATTCCCTGTGGAGTTTCCCGGCCCTCTGGATGTCAAATTTTGCATTGGACAGGCCTGCGGCCAGGTTCAGCAGCAGGGGCATGGCAGGTATGCACCAGGCATTGCCCATTTGGGTGATAGCGTTTTTCTTGAGAGTCCCTGAAAGAACGAGTTTAACCTCTTGTTCATGCGCTTTGGCGGCCCCTGCAATTTGCCGGGTGGTCATGAAACCGGGATACCCTTTCATATACTGCAGGATTGCAGCTTCTTCCGGAGTGTAGATGATTTCAAGGTATTGAACAAAGGCCGGGGACGGATTGCCGTTCAGGACAGGGGCTTTTCTGAAGGCCTGGTTTAGATTCAGGGCAATGGTCTCGTGGGGGGACATGGCACCTCTCTGGTTTGAGTGATTTATGATGAAAGATCATATGTGAACGACAGAATATGCGCAAGTCATAATTGTGAACGATGTTTAGCCGTTGTGCAAACGGTCAATTGACTGGTTTTTGTCTACTTAATTATTTTCAGGGGTTTGGGCATATTGAGCCAATCCTGCTCAGCCGCCTGGATGGCTGTGATGGCAACCGTATTGATGATGTCGGCCACAAGGCATCCCCGGCTCAGGTCGTTCACCGGTTTGTTCAGCCCCTGAAGGGCCGGACCGATGGCCATGGCCCCCGAAGACCGCTGCACAGCTTTGTAAGTGTTGTTCCCGGTATTGAGATCCGGGAAGATAAAGACCGTGGCCTTGCCTGCCACCAGGGAGTTGGGCATTTTGGTTCTGGCCACATTGGGTTCCACTGCGGCATCATACTGAATGGGGCCTTCGATGAGCAAGTCCGGCCGTTTTTTCCTGACCAGTTCCGTGGCTTCCCTGACTTTGTCCACATCCTTTCCTTTGCCCGAGGTGCCGGTGGAATAGGAGAGCATCGCGATTCTGGGTTCGATGTCAAACATGAGGGCTGTTTCTGCCGAGGTAATGGCGATCTCAGCCAGTTCTGCAGCATTGGGGTCGGGGTTAATGGCACAGTCCCCATAGGCCAGTACCCTGTCGGACAGACACATGAAAAAGAGGCCGGACACCGGGGTGGTCCGGTTTTTGGCCTTGATGATTTCAAAGGAGGGAATGATGGTGGCGGCGGTACTGTGCACCGAGCCGGAGACCATGCCGTCCACATGGCCCATGTGAACCATCATGGTGCCGAAATAATTGAGATCGCAGATCCGGTCCCTGGCATTTTCAAGGGTCATGCCCTTGTGTTTCCTCAAATTGTAGTATTCTTCTGCATAGGTTTCCATATAGGGTGACCGCAGGGGATCGATGATTTCAAATTCCCCCATGCGCAGCCCCAGTTTGCTGATTTTTTGTCGGATTTTCTTTTCATCCCCCAGCAGGGTAATGTCCACGATTTCTCGTCTCAGCAATGTTTCAACAGCCCTGAGTATGCGGTCTTCCGTGCCTTCGGGGAGTACGATCCGCTTCTTAAAAGTTCTGGCCTTGCGGATCAAGTCATACTCGAACATTTTGGGGGTGACAATGGTGGAGTCTGTAGTGATGACCTTGTCCACCAGTCTGTCAATATTGACATGCTGCTCAAACAGGGCCAGGGCCCGGGTGATTTTCCGCTCATCATAGGGGGAGATGTCGGATCTGAGTTTTTCGACACGGACGGCGGTCTGGAAGGTGTCGTCCTCGACGCTGAGCAAGGGTACCATGCCTGAAAATCCCTGGATGAGGTCCCATACCGGTTTTTCGGGCCTCAGTCCGCCGGTGAGGATGATCCCTGAAATATTTTCGATGGAAGCCGAGGACAAGGTGGCCATGCAGGCCACGATGACGTCTGCCCGGTCACCTGGGGTGATGATCAGGGTGCCGTGGGAGATACGGGTGAGAAGGTTTCTCAGCTGCATGGCTGCAACAGTGAACTGGCGGGCATGGCGGTAGAGCTGTTTGTGGCCGCAGAGGACTTTTGCACCAAGGGCGTCAGCCACTTCACTGAGGGTTGGTTTGGACAGCACCTCTTCTTCGGGTACGGCATAGATCAATTGGTTTTTGAACAGCCCGGTTTCATTGAAATGCTGGATAATTTTGCCCTTGTCATCCTGGGAGGCACGGTTGATAATGGTGCCGATGACATCACAGCCTTTCTCCACCAGGGAATCCAGGGTCAGGCCCGTGAGTAGGGAGACCTCTTCCATGGATTTTTCATGGGCATCAGCAACCAGAAGCACAGGGCAGGAAAGGTTTTTGATGATAGTGGCATTGATATCAAATTCCACCCCCCCGGTTGAGGTGACAAAATCAGTTCCCTCGCAGAGGATAAATTCGCATTCCTGCTGAGCCTCATTATACTTTTCAATAATTCGTTCCAGGACCTCGTCTTTTTTCCCCAGGGTCAGAAGCCGGTCTGCCTCGGCCTGGGTGATGCCGTACATTTTTTCATAGGACCGATCCAGGTTGAACTGGCCGGACATGAGTTCAATGTCCAGATCCCAGGCGTCTTTGGGATCATGGCGGATGATGGGTCTGAAAAATCCGACGCAGTCCAGTTTTCTGAACAGCATTTCCATGACCCCCAGGGCGATGGCTGATTTGCCTGAACCGGCTTCGGTTGCGGTAATATATAAACCGTTTGACATGGGTTTTCTACTCCTATGGGGACGGGTGGCCTTAACGATCAAGGGTGTTTGCGTTTTTAAAAATTTTATAAGAACTCTGACGAAATGACAAATTTTTTATTATAAAAATAGCATTAGGAATCGGCTCCAAAATTTGGAGCCGATTCTTAGCCGGGATGCACAAGCATCTGGGCAACGGTCTCTTTGATTTTACCATTTTTTTGGGTGTTAGATCTGAATTTCATTTCAATGGCAGCCATATTCCGGTAAAAAGGGGTTCTGTCAAAGGGAATATAGTCATTGCGGTCAAACCGGCCGGCCTCGCACCCAGGGCCTTTGAAGGCCTGATATCCAGGTTTGTGGAGTTCATGGGGCAGGCCGTGCATCCTGCAGATCATGGGGCGGAATTGGTAAAGCCTGCACCGGCCATCCAGCAGGAGAGGGCAGGGTGCTTTCCTGGATGCCGGTTCACCCGAATCATCCGACTTAAAGGTGATTTTGCAATAGTCTTCTGCCTGGGTGATGATCTCGTCCTTCTCCTGTTGGGGCAGGCTGCTGAATCCGTGAAGCAGATAGGCTTTTTCTACATGGGTATGGTGGAAGAACAGAGAAAAGCAGCAATTGTCCTCACATCCCCTGCACTGAAATCCGTATCGGGCTGCTGTTTCATCCCAGGCATGGTCCATGGTCATATACAGGTCTGCCAATTGTTTAAAGCTGGTTTTCATATGGAGTGGTTTACCTTAAGTTATACCAGTGGGTTGGGGAAGAAAAGCCGGGTGTAGAGTTTCAGGGCATATCGGTCGGTCATGGAAGCAACAACATCGCACACCGATCGTTTTAATGTGTTTTTTCCTGAGTCCCAGGGGGCCATCTCCATTTTTTCCAATTCTTTTTGCATGTCATCGGGGTGTTCTATAAAATAATGGTAAAGCCCGATGATGACTTTTTTTGCTTTTACAAATTCGTTGTGGACCTCAGGGGAGCGGTATACCTTTTCATATAGGAACTTGCGCAGGATGGTCATGGCCTGGAATGTCTCCTCTCCCATGTCCAATACAAATTTTCCGTTTTTCGGGCCGCTGTTGTATACCAGTTGTTCCATCATGGTTGAGGCCCGAAGGGAATGGGTGCTGCCCAGTTTTTTGACACAGATCTCCGGCAGGTCGGACATGTGTATGACACGGCCCCTTAGGGCGTCGTCCAGGTCGTGGTTGAGATAGGCAATGATGTCCGCCACCCTGACAATCCGGCCTTCTATGGTCGCGGCCGTTTCTCCGGGGGTGGCCGGGATGATATTGCCGAATCCTTTGGAGTGCTTTAATATGCCGTCCCTGACTTCCCGGGTCAGATTGAGGCCTTTGCCTCTGTTTTCCAATACGTCCACAACCCTCAGGCTCTGGTCGGAATGGGAAAAATGGGAGGAGTGGGCCTGGATAAGTGCGGTTTCACCGCCGTGACCGAATGGGGTGTGCCCCAGATCGTGGCCCAGGGCAATGGCTTCGGCCAGGTCCTCGTTGAGCCGCATGGCCCTGGCAATATTTCTAGCGATTTCAGAGACTTCCAGGGTGTGGGTGAGTCGGGTTCGGTAATGGTCGCCCAAAGGGGAGAGAAAGACCTGGGTTTTATATTTGAGCCTTCTGAATGCATTGGAATATACGATCCTGTCCCGGTCAAGCTGAAACGGGGTTCGGATGCTGCAGGTGTCAACTTCGGGGTGACGCCGTCCGGCCTGGCTGCTGGGGGTGCCGTATTCCGAAAGGAAACTTTGTTCCCTCTGCTGGAAGATTTCCCTGATACAGGCAGGGCCGTTTTCTGGTTTTTCTAATGCTTTCATAAAATCATTCTTGATTATTTATCAAGATTCAATAAAATACAGGATTTAAAGAAAAAAGCAAGTGTCAGGGCAAAACCCTTTTCCTTTTGGGGGCACGGGCAGGATATTCTTGAAAGGTAATATTGTTGGAATACGAAATATATATGGAAAAAGCGCTGGTACACGCCGGGATTGCGTATGACGCAGGTCAGTTTCCTGTGGGGTGTGTGATTGTTCAAGATGACGAAGTGATTGCCTCGGGTGCCAGAGCCGGGACAGCCGGAGATCTGACGTTTTTCAGTGAGATTGATCATGCCGAGATCCGTGCCCTGAAATCGCTGGAAGCCTGGGAGGGGGAGTTCCGGCCTGAAAAAGCGACCTTGTTCTGTACCATGGAACCTTGCCTAATGTGTTTTTCGGCCATTGTTTTGTCCGGGATAAAAACCATTGTCTATGCCTATGAAGATGTCATGGGAGGCGGGACAGGGGTGGATCTTACATCTCTTCCCAAGCTTTACCAAGCGGCTGGGGTAAGGGTGATTCCCCATGTGCTCAGGGAGAAAAGTCTTGATCTTTTTTATAATTTTTTTAATAAAGAGGCTAACTTATACTGGAAGGACAGCTTATTGGAAGCATATACCCTGGCCCAGAAGCAATGAATAGAGCAATTTAATTATTTGCTTGCATTTGGTGTAGTATCTCGTTATAATTCTAAGGTTATGCTTGTTATATTTACATGATTAATTATAGGCCACGGCAGGAGGTGGAAAATATCTAAGCGAGGACGGCAGGATCAAACAAGAGTGAATAAGGGAATCAGAGCCAGCGAGGTGCGGGTGATCGGTTCTGACGGCGGACAGATAGGGATTGTGCCCATTGAAGAGGCATTGCGAATAGCCGGAAATGACGATCTGGATTTGGTCGAGGTGTCCCCGGAAGCCAATCCTCCTGTCTGTAAAATAATGGATCATGGAAAGTATAAGTACGAGCTGACCAAGAAAAAACAAGAGGCCCGGAAAAAGCAGAGAAGCTCTCAGATCAAGGAAATTAAGGTTCGGCCCAAAACCGACGACCATGATCTTGCGACCAAGGTCCGGCACGCTGAAAAGTTTATCAATAACAATGATAAGGTTAAGGTGACAATGGTTTTCCGCGGGCGTGAATTTATGCTCCGGGAACAGGCCCATAAGGTTCTTGATAAGGTGGTGGATTTGACCAAAGATTTTGCTCAGGTCGAACAGCCCGCCAAGTTCGAAGGTCGGGTCATTACCATGCTGCTTGGCCCCAAATAAGAGTTTATCTTTGGGGTGAAGACATTTTAAGCAGGCAGTGCCGGTTATTATTGTCTGTTCAGATACATGAGTTAATGTATGGTGGTATATTGCGTTTATACCACCTTTAGTTTTTAGTAATTGTAACATTTTAAGAGAGGGTATTATGCCTAAGATTAAAACAAGCCGGGCTGCGGCCAAGCGGTTTAAAAAAACGGGGTCCGGAAAATACAAATTCCGTAAATCCCATGCCAGTCATATTCTGACTAAAAAGACCACCAAGCGGAAAAGAGGGTTTCGTCAGGATCAGATGGTCGACGCATCCGATATGAAGGAAATCCGCCGCCTGCTGCCCAACGGCTAAGGATCGGCTCCAAAATTACTTGATTTTTTGTTTTTAAAATACCCGGTTTTTTTTAGAGGTTTTTGGAAACGATTTAGTTCAAGTTGTTTTGTAACCATTCCTAAAGTCTGGCTAAGGTGAAAATATTTTTATGCAGGCCGGCAGATCCGGCTTTGCAGTATTAACTTGAATCATTCCCGGTCACGGGCCAAGGCCTCGGAAGCCGGAAGTACAATTAAGGAGTGAGATAACATGAGAGTAAAAAGAGGGTTTAAGGCGAGAAGACGCCGGAATAAGGTGCTCGCACTTGCAAAAGGATTTAGAGGCGGTAGAAGTAAATTATACAGAACTGCGGCAGATGCTGTAGATAAGGCATTGATGTATGCTTACAGGGATCGGCGGGTCAGAAAAAGAGATTTCAGAAAACTCTGGATTGTCAGGATCAATGCCGGCGCCCGTATGAATGGGCTGTCCTATTCCCGTTTTATCAATGGTCTGAAACTTGCCGGATGTGAACTGGATCGTAAGGTTCTGGCCGATCTGGCGGTATCTGATCCTGCAGGGTTCTCCCAGTTGGCGTCCCTGGCTGCTGCCAAACTGAACTAAAATACTGGGGGTAAGTTGCAAAACAATATTGCAGATATTGAAAAAGAGGCCCTGGGCCGGATATCGGCAGCAGATTCCAAAGATGCCCTTGAGCAGATTTCCATCTGTTATCTTGGGCGAAAAGGGGTGCTCACAGGATTTTTGAGAAACATTTCATCCCTTCCCGAGGATGAGCGTCCCGGGGCTGGAAAAAATGCCAATCTGCTCAAGGTGAAACTTGAAAATGCCATCAAGGCCGCTGGGGCTGAGTTGGATGCCAAAGGAACCGGAGCCGGAGGCGGGATTGATGTGACCCTGCCCGGACGCTCCGCTGTGAGAGGTTCTCTTCATCCCATTACCCAGGTGATGGATGAGATCTGCGGCATTTTCATGCGGCTGGGGTTTGATATTGCTGAAGGGCCTGAAGTGGAAACGGATTATTATAATTTCGAGGCCTTGAATATTCCCAAGTACCATCCGGCCAGGGATATGCAGGATACATTTTATGTGTCTGACAATATTGTTTTGAGAACCCACACCTCGGGGGCCCAGCCCCGGGTAATGGAAAAAACTGATCCCCCGGTAAGAATTATTTCTCCGGGTAAGGTGTTTCGCTGTGATTCCGACCTCACACATACTCCCATGTTTCATCAGGTCGAAGGTCTGATGGTGGATAAGAATATCTCTTTTGGTGACCTCAAAGGGGTGTTGACGACCTTTGTCCACCAGTTTTTTGATAAAGAGACATCTCTGCGGTTCCGTCCCAGCTTCTTCCCTTTTACCGAGCCCAGTGCCGAAGTGGATATCCGCTGCGTCATGTGCAAGGGCGCTGGGTGCCGGGTCTGTTCAAAAACCGGATGGCTGGAAGTCCTGGGGTCAGGGATGGTGCATCCTGCGGTATTTGAAAATGTAGAATATGATACGGATGCATATACCGGATTTGCCTTTGGCGTCGGAATAGAACGGATGGCCATGCTCAAGTATGGTATTGATGACATCAGAAAATATTTTGAAAACGATGTTCGTTTTCTAGGGCAGTTTTAATATGAAAGTCAGTTTAAGCTGGTTACGCGATTATATTCCCGTTGACCTGGATCCCCAGGAAATGTCGGACAGGCTCACCATGGCCGGGCTTGAAGTGGATGCCATTGAAAATCTTTATGACTACCTGGATAATGTGGTTGTGGGGAAGGTAGTTGAAGCAAGGCAGCATCCCAATGCAGACAAGCTCACCTGCTGTGGTGTGGATGTAGGCGGGGCTGAATTGTCCCCCATTGTCTGTGGTGCGCCCAATGTCAGGGAAGGTATGTATGTGGCCTGTGCTCTGCCCGGCGCTGTGTTGCCCGGTGATTTTAAAATCAAAAAGAGCAAGCTGAGAGGGGAAAAATCCCACGGCATGCTTTGCTCGGCTGCAGAGCTCCGTTTGGATTCAGATGCCTCGGGTATCATGGATCTTGAAGGCAATCTTGCGCCGGGTACACCTCTGGAAAAAGCCCTTGCCCTCACCGATACCGTATTTGAAATTGATCTGACTCCCAATCGTCCGGATTGCCTCAGTCTTATCGGGGTGGCCAGAGAAATCGGTGCATTTACCGAACCTAAGAATAAAGTTTCACTGCCCGATTTCGGGCTTCCTGAAAAGAAAACCGGTTCAAAATCCATTCACGATTATGCCAAGGTCGAAATAAAAGACCCTGAACTCTGTCCGCGGTATACGGCAGGCATGCTTTTCGACGTTACGGTGGGGCCGTCTCCATTCTGGCTGAAACAGCGCCTGGAAGCCGTAGGGCTCACCCCCATTAATAATGTGGTTGATATCACCAATTACGTGATGATGGAAACGGGGCAGCCCCTCCATGCCTTTGACTTCGATAATCTCGCCCAGGGAAAGATTATTGTTAAAACCGCCGGTGCTCCTGCTGAATTTACCACTCTGGATTCTAAGGTCCACAAGATGGAACCGGAAATGCTCATGATCTGCGACGGTGAAAGGCCTGTGGCCATTGCCGGGGTAATGGGTGGTGAAAATTCTGAGATATCCGGTACTACCACCCGGGTATTGGTTGAAAGTGCTTATTTTAATCCGGTGTCCGTCCGCAGAACAGCTAAGCGGACCGGTATCGGTACGGATGCCTCCCATCGGTTTGAGCGGGGAGTGGATCCCGAAGGCACCCTGTCTGCCATGAAACGTGCTGTGGCCCTGATGGCGGAACTCTGTGATGCCGAGATTGCTTCCGGTGTTATTGATGAACATCCCCTTAAATCTGAAGCTGTGGTCATTGATCTCAAGGCTGAAGCTCTCAATGTCCGTCTGGGTACGGATTTTTCCGCAGATGAAATGGCAGGGCTACTTGAATCCGTTGAATTCGGGGTTGATGTTGCCGGTGATGGGATGTTGAAGGTGGCGGTGCCCAGTTTCAGGGTGGATGTGTCCCGGCCCGAAGACCTGTCCGAAGAGGTGGCCAGGCTCTGGGGGTATAATAATATACCTACCAGCTATCCGCCGGTGGCTGCTAAAGGCAAGGTGTTGAGCCCCGGCCTTCTGCTCCGTTCCCGGGTGCGGCAGATCATGACGGGATTCTCCTTTTGCGAGGCCATTAATTATAATTTTATCCAGGCCGACTCCCGGCAGCGGATGGGGCTCGGGGAATCTGATCCCAGGCAGGCTGCGGTGGAGATATTAAATCCCATTTCAGAACAGATGTCTGTGCTGAGGACCTCCCTTGTCCCAGGACTTCTGGAAACAATGAAGAGAAACCTGGCCCAGCAGACCGATACCCTGAAAGTGTTTGAAATAGGAAAGGTCTTTTTTGAAACGGTCAAAGGGGAGCAGCCCAGGGAAATAGAGATGGTGGGTGGTCTTATGACCGGAAATAGGACCGGCCAGACCTGGTACTCCAAAACAGAGCCAATGGATTTCTTTGACCTCAAAGGTGTGGTTCAGGGGCTGATGGATGATCTTTTTATTAAAGATGTTCAGTATGTAAAAACTCAGGATGCCTTATGTCCTTATTTTGAATCCGGATATGGCGCCACTGTTCTGCATAAGGGCAAGGAGCTCTGTTCTCTTGGCAGGATCAGTCCTGATGTGCTCAAAACATTTGGCCTGAAACAGGATGCCTATCTCTTTGATATGGATATGGCGGCACTTCTTGACGCCATGCCCGAAGCCATTCAGGCTGAACCGCTTCCCAGGTTCCCTTCCATCTCCCGAGACATGACTTTTATTGTGGACGGAGGTGTTGAGGTCGGCGCTATTCTTGAAAATATTGCAGAATTTTCAAAGAAGCAGGCGTTGATTGAAGATTATTTTCTCTTTGATGTGTTTGAGGGCGAGATCCTAGGGGAAAATAAAAAATCCCTTTCTTTCAGGGTGGTGTATCGGTCAGCCAATAAAACCCTGACTGAAAAAAATGTAAAAAAAGTCCACACCAACCTGTCTAAGCGGGTTATGGACGACTTTCACGCCAGTCTGCCCGGGTAAAATATCCGGGTTTTTGGAGGGTCCAGACCGGGCTTTTTCATAGAAAGAACTGTTGTGTTGACAAACAGGTGCGGCCTTGTTATATTGTGCCGCTAATGCGGGCATAACTCAGTTGGTAGAGTGCAAGCTTCCCAAGCTTGATGTCGCGAGTTCGAATCTCGTTGCCCGCTCCATCTTTTAGGTGTAAGGTGGCAGGTTTGTTCCATTTTATGGGGAAAATATGATCTGAACCAGGCAGTAGTGGTGAGGGTTGCTGAAAGTTTACAACAAGGAACGGGCATCTGCCCGTTTTTGTGTTTGTGGAATATATAAATATAAGGTTGCTTTAAGACATGGGATTTATCAGACAAAAAGAATTCGGCAGGATTGAGCAGAAGGTAACTAAGGTCGCAGAGCCTCTGTTTGCGGCTGAAAATTTCGAATTGGTCCATGTCGAGTGTGTTACCAGCAACCGGGATAAGATTGTTCGGCTTTACATGGATAAGCCCGGCGGGGTCACCCTGGATAATTGTGCGACCGTTAGTCGGCAACTTGGGGACCTCATTGACATACATATAGACGAGATCGGCAGCTACCGGCTGGAGGTCTCGTCTCCGGGTCCCAACCGCCCCTTAAGTAAAAAGGAAGATTTTATCCGGTTTGAAGGGGAGCGGGTCAAAATAGAAACCCATGAGCCGATCAACGGTCAGAAAAAGTTCACCGGAATTCTTGAGAAGACTAACAATGATTCTGTCGTTATTGCAGTTGATGGTAAGACACTCGAAATAGACGGGAATGTGATCACCAAAGCAATGCTTGCAGGTCAGTAATTTGGAGAACGTTTAACATGTTTATCACAGATATAAAAAGGGTAATTGACCAGGTAAGCCGTGAAAAAGGTATTGATGCTGAAGTCCTTATTAATACCTTGAAAGAGGCAATTGTCTCGGCTGCCAGGAAAAAAATCGGGCCCCGGGCGGATATTGAAGTCCATTATGATGAGAAAAGCGGTGATGTTGAAGTCTTCCATTTTAAAGAGGTGGTCGAAGAAGTAGAATACCCCGACAGTGAATTAACCATTGAAGAGGGCTCGGAGTACGACGCTGAATGTGAAATTGGAGATTCTCTGGGTATCCGCATTGATACCGAAGAATTCGGCCGCATAGCTGCACAGTCCGCCAAGCAGGTGATTATTCAGAAAATGCGGGAAGCGGAACGGAATGCCGTTTATGAGAATTTTATCCATAAAAAAGGAAAAATCATCAACGGGATTGTTCAACGGTTTGACCGCGGAAGCATTATTGTGAATCTTGGCCAGGCCGATGCTGTTCTTCGGCCCAGGGAGCAGATGCCCAAGGAAAGCTATAAGCGGGGAGACCGAATTCGGGCCTATGTTCTGGATGTCCTGGAAGAATCCAAAGGCGCTCAGATTATTCTTTCCAGAACCCATCCTGAATTTTTGGTCGAACTGTTCAAAACAGAAGTGCCTGAGGTGGCCGAAGGTATTGTTTCCATCCGGGGATGTGCCAGGGTGGCTGGGCTGAGAGCAAAAATAGCCGTGTCCTCCATTGACTCGGACGTTGATCCCGTAGGTGCCTGTGTGGGGATGAAGGGAAACCGTGTTCAGAATATTGTTCAGGAACTGCGGGGTGAAAAAATTGATATTGTTCAATGGAGTCCGGATGTTGCAAGGTTTGTCTGCAATGCCCTGTCTCCGGCTGAAATTGCCAGGGTGATCATTGATGAGGACAATCAGTCCATGGAAGTTATTGTCAATGATGAATATCTGTCCATTGCCATTGGTAAGGGGGGGCAGAATGTGTCCCTGGCCTGCGAGATTACAGGCTGGCATCTGGAAGTGACCTCTGAGGAGGATTACAGCCGGGAGGTTAAGGAAGGATACGACAGTCTTATGAAATTGCCAGGCGTAGGGCTTCCCATGGCAGAAGTGTTGTTTAAGGCCGGATATTCCTCGTACCTTGATGTGATGGAGACACCAGTGGAAGAGCTTTCCGGAATTATGGGTATTTCAGAGGAAGATGCAGCGCTTGTGATTGAACACGCACAGCAGATCCTTGAGGTCGAGCGGCGGGAACGGGAACTGGCTGATCAGGCGGCACGAATGGCCGTAGAAGAAGCCAGGGTTGAACCCAATGACCAGGAAGAGGCTGAATGCGAAGAGCCGGCTGAGACAGCTCCGGAACCTGATACCCTGGAAGATACGGATCAGGACGGGGTAAGTGATTAGGCGGCAACGGTAAAACGGCTGAACAACGGCTGAACAACGGCGGGAAAACGATTAGAATCAATAAAAGAGGATTACTGGGGGCAACGAATGGCGAAAGTCAGAGTATATGAGTTAGCTAAAGATCTGAACATGACAAATAAGCAGCTGCTCAACAAGATGAAGGAATTGAAAATTCAAGTAAAAAGCCACATGAGTTCTCTGGAAGACAGCGCTGTCATCGCGATCAAAGGAAGCTTGTTTGGAAAGAAGAAACAGCAGAACGATGTGAAGGTTAGGCCCTCTGTGATCCGCAGGCGTAAGTCAACAACTGAGGAATCAGATGATTCTATTGAAGAAGATTTGCCTGAAGAGGACATGTATGAGGAAAAGTCTGATCAGGCAGCAGACGTTTCAGCCCAATCCGTTCCGGTTGAAGAAAATGTTCCGGCAGTTGCAGAACCGGTTGAAAAGGCTGAAACGCCTGAGGCTGAAAACTCAGCCGGTTCCAAACGACCAGCCAGGAAAAAAGTGTCAAAGGCAGCTCAACCTGCAAAAATCATAAAGCCGGTCAAGGTTGAAGAAAAAACAGTTGTTGAGCCTGAGCCTGAGCCTGCCAAGGCTGTCGATCCCGAGCCGGATGCAATGGTGAGCCCTGAAAAAATTAAAAAAGCGGAGTCCGAACCTGTGGCTGATGTGGAAAAAGAGACCCCGAGCGAGGTTCCTGCAAAGGAAGAGACGCCTGAAGTGTCTCAGCTTGAATCCGATGAAAAAAGCGGTGAAGCAGAAGTCGTTTCTGAAAAGACAGAGGAAGATAAAGCAGCGGCTAAAAAGAAAAAGAAAAAATCTAAATCCACTCCTGCCAAAATTGTCCGGGTGGTTGATCCTGCTGTGCTGGAAAATCTCAGGCGGAGGAAGCCTGCCGATGATAAACGGCATAACGGTGGTCGGACCCGACAACAGGAGGCGCCAGCCCGCAGGCCTGCACCCGCCCCGAAAGTGGCTGCGCCGGATATGACCGTGCCGCCTGAACCTGGAGCGGAACCCCGGAAAAGGACCTATGGCAAAGATCTACCGCCTGCCGGTGCCCCCGGAGCCAATAAAAAGAAGCGGAGAAAGAAAAAATCCGTGGTAGAAAGAGATGATCTTTACAGAGGTCGCGGTCGTAAAAAACGAGGTAAGAAGGATAACCGGGGTAATAAAGGAAACTTTCAGAAAACCCAGATTACAACTCCCAAGGCCATCAAGCGTCGTGTCAAGATTGATGATGCCATTGAGCTGGCAGAACTTGCCAAACGTATGGGCATCAAGGCCAATGAGATGATTGCCAAGCTCATGGGCATGGGTGTTATGGCCACTGTGAACCAGACCATTGATTATGATACTGCCTCTCTTGTGGCAGCCGAATTTGATTTTGAAGTGGAAAGAGCCAGTTTTGAAGAAGACGCTCTCCTCAATGTGCCCGAAGAAACAGAAGATGATGGGAAGATGGTTGACTGCCCGCCTGTTGTCACCATCATGGGTCACGTCGATCATGGTAAAACCTCCCTGCTGGACGTAATCCGGGAATCCAAGATCACCAGCGGAGAAGCCGGTGGTATCACCCAGCACATCGGCGCTTACAATGTCATGACACCTAAAGGCGGGCGGATTACCTTTTTGGATACACCGGGACATGCCGCTTTTACCGCCATGCGCTCCAGGGGTGCCAAGGTCACGGATATCGTTATTCTTGTGGTTGCTGCCGATGACGGCTGTATGCCCCAGACCATTGAAGCTATTAACCATGCCAAGGCCGCATCCGTACCCGTTGTAGTGGCCGTGAACAAGATGGATAAGGCCGGGGCTGATCCGGACCGAATCATGCGTGAACTGTCCGAACATGACCTGTTGGCTGAAGACTGGGGGGGGGATGTTATCTTCGTAAAAGTTTCCGCCAAAACCGGTGACGGTATTGACGAACTCCTTGAAATGGTCCTGCTTCAGTCTGAAGTGCTTGAACTAAAGGCCAATCCTGATCGGGCCGCCAGCGGGTATGTGGTTGAGTCCCGGCTGGATACCGGCCGTGGCTCCGTGGCAACGGTATTGGTGAAACAAGGAACCCTGAAAGATGGTGACCCTGTAGTCTGCGGCCTTCATTCCGGCCGGATCCGTGCCATGATTGATGATTCCGGAAGCCGGATCGAAGCGGCTGGCCCATCCATGCCCGTGGAGATCGTGGGCCTTACCGGGGTGCCCGATGCCGGTGACGAGTTCATTGCTGTGGCATCGGACAAGGACGCCAAACAGATTGCCGGGCACCGTATGCAGAAGCAACGGGCCAAAGAACTTGCCAAAAAGAGCCGCGCCAACCTCGAAAAAATGTTCGAGAACCTTGGCACAGCTGAGATCAAAGAGCTTAAGCTTATTGTTAAGGCAGACGTACAGGGCTCCATCGAAGCCCTCAACGACTCCCTCAAGGATCTGGCCAAGGAAGAGGTTGATGTCAAGATCGTTCACTCCGGTGCCGGCACCATCAATGAATCCGACGTTGCTTTGGCCGCCGTATCCGATGCCATCATCATCGGCTTTAATGTCCGACCCAATCCCCAGATCAGGAAACTGGCCAAGGATGAAAACGTCGATATGCGCTTCTATGATATTATCTATGATGTTATCAATGATATAAAGGCCGCTCTGGACGGCATGATGCCTTCCACCTTCCATGAAATCATCATCGGCCGGGCAGAAGTCCGTGAGACCTTTGTGGTTCCCAAGATGGGTACCATTGCCGGTTGCGCCATTACCGATGGTAAGGTGGTCCGCGGTAAGAAGGTTCGTCTTCTCAGGGATGGCATTATTAAGTGTGATACTGCCCTGTCTTCCCTCCGCCGGTTCAAAGATGATGTCAAGGAAGTGGATCAGGGCTTTGAGTGCGGTATTGGTCTTGAGAAATATAATGACCTCAAAGTCGGCGATGCCATTGAATGTTATGAAGTTGAAGAAAGGAAATACAAGGGTTAGTCAATAAAATTATGAAACCCTATACTCGTGCAGACCGCATCAGCGGTCAAATTCAGGTGGCCATCACCCAACTGCTGACCAAAAAAATGCAGGATCCAAGGATGGAGATGGCCACAATTTCCGGAGTGAAAATGTCAGCGGATCTCAGAATCGCAGATATTTATGTCACAGTGTTTGGTGACAAAAAACGGGTCCAGGAAGCCCTGAACGGATTTAAAAAATCCAAGGGCTTTATTAAGAAAAGCATTGCCCCTAAATTGGGGCTTAAATTCATGCCCGAACTCAGGTTCTTCCATGATGATACCTTTGATAAAGCCGCCCGGATGGATGCCCTTATTGCGGCGGCTGCCAAAGGGGACGACAGGGACAAAGATCCCGAAGAAACTGAAGAATAAAAGGTCTGGCTGCATCTCCCATGAAAGACGGAATCCTAGTTGTAAATAAGCCTGAAGGCATGTCTTCAGCAGGTGTGGTGGGTCGTCTCAAACGGTTGCTGCAGGTAAAGAAAATCGGTCATACCGGTACTCTTGACCCCTTTGCCACAGGTGTACTCCTTATAGCCGTCGGAAAGGCCACCCGGATTTCCAGGTTTTTTCTGGACGGGAGCAAGGGATACCAGGCCCGGGTAACCCTGGGCCGTGAAACCGATACCTATGACTGTACCGGGCAGGTGATCGCCCAGGCAGACCCGTCAACTCTGGCAGGCATTACATTTGAAAAAGTCAGGCAAGTTGTCTCTTCTTTTTTAGGTCCCCAGGAGCAGGTAGCGCCGGCCTATTCAGCCCTCAAACACAACGGCCAGCCCCTGTATAAACTGGCCCGCCAAGGAACGATGATTCAAAAGCCCCCCAGGCAGATTGAGGTCTTTCATATCTCAATGGAAGGTTTTCAAACCACAGAACAAGAGTTACCCGTATTTGATATGGATGTTGAATGTTCAGGTGGTACCTATATCAGAAGCCTTGCCTATGATATGGGTAGGCAGCTTGGGTGCGGGGCGCACCTGTCCGGCCTGTGCAGGACCCGTTCCAGCAATTTTCGTCTGGAAGATGCTCTGGATCTTAATGCCCTTGAAAATATGGATATCAAGGATGTTGAGGACAAGATTGTTTCCATGTCTAAATGTCTCGAATTCCTTCCTGCCATTATTGCGGACAAGGCACTTGCCCAAAAAATACGATTCGGACAGAAGCCGGGTCAGCATGACCTGACAGGCCCTGTCCCGGAATCTGAGCCCAATGCCTTTATCCGAATTGTCGACAGGGACAACACCCTTCTGGCCATTGTCCAGCCGGATAATTCGGGGCAATCCTATAAATATTGTTGCGTTTTTACAGCTTAACTGGTAAAAGTATTAGGTTGTATTGTTGTGGTACATTGGCGGGATCTGCACCTTTGCTCTGAATGGAATATTGGAAAAAAGGTGAAAACCCCCTGAAAAGTACCGGTTTAATGTATTCCAAATAAAGGAGTGTTACAGTGGTATTACTTGCGGAAAACAAAGAGGAGATGATTGAAAATTTCAAACTCCACGAGTCCGACACCGGGTCGCCCGAAGTTCAGGTGGCCATTTTAACCCATAGAATCAGCTACCTGACCGAACATTTGAAGGTCCATAAGAAAGACCATCATTCAAGACGGGGCCTTTTGATTCTGGTCGGCCGGCGCAGAAGCCTGTTGGACTATGTCAAGAAAAAAGACATAAGCAGATACCGTTCTTTGATCGAGAAACTCGGACTCAGAAGGTAAGATGATCTTTAAACCGGTTTTTGACGATTTACGGGTCAAAAACCGGTTTTTTGTTTGCACCGGGCGGCGTTTTACGGAAAGACTTTCATATAAGTTCGCATTTTTGCTATCAAACCAACCCTTTAGGACATTGAGGTGTTTGATGGTAAACATGCGGGTTTATTCTCTTGAAAACGTCTTTCCATAATGTCCGCCCTTTTATTATTTAATTTAAGTATTAGGAGAAATTATGGAAAAGATCGTATCAGCCGAAATCGGCGGTAAAGAATTATCCATTAGTACCGGTAAAATCGCCAAACAGGCGTCCGGATCAGTTATCGTTAAATACGGAGAGACCGTTGTTATGGTCACTGCCGTAGCTTCCAAGGACCCTAAAGAAATCAGCTTTCTGCCTCTGTCCGTTGAATACCAGGAACGTATTTATGCTGCCGGCAGAATTCCGGGCAATTATTTTCGGCGTGAAATCGGCCGGCCTTCTGAAAATGAGACTCTGAACGCCCGTCTCATTGACCGTCCCATCCGTCCCCTGTTTGAGGATGATTATAATTTTGAAACCCAGGTCATTGCAACGGTTATGTCCACGGACAAGGAATGTGAACCCGGTGTCCTGGCCATGATCGGCGCCTCCGCTGCCCTGGGGATTTCAGACATCCCCTTTAACGGTCCCATTGCCGGCATCAAGGTTGGACGGGTAAACGGCGAGTTCATTGCCAACCCCACCCCGGCCCAGATGGAAGAAAGCGATATCGATCTTACTGTTGCCGGTTCCAAAACCGGTGTGGTCATGGTTGAGGGCGGTGCAGCCATTGTATCTGAAAAAGATATGCTGGATGCCATCTTTTTCGGCCACCAGGCCATGCAGCCTGCCATCGAGCTTCAGATTGAACTTGCGACCGCTGTGGGCAAGGAAAAAAGAGTATTCGTACCCCCTGCCAGGGACGAAGCCCTGGCAGAAGCTGTTAAGGCTTTTGCCAAAGATAAAATTTATAAAGAAGTTCAGATCAAAACCAAGATCGAACGTCAGAATGCATTGCGCGCCCTTAAAGAAGAAGTGGTCGCCCATTTTACCGAGCAATATCCCGAACAGATCAAAGAGGTAAAAGAAGTTTTCAGCAAGACCGTTAAAGCCGTGTCCAGAGACATTGTTCTCAAAGAAGATACACGCATTGACGGCCGGGCATTTGACGAGGTCCGTGAAATCACCTGCGAGGCCGGCCCTCTGCCCCGGACACATGGTTCCGCGCTTTTTACCCGTGGAGAAACTCAGGTCATGGGTGTCCTGACTCTGGGATCTGGTTTGGATGAGCAGCGTATCGAGACCCTGAATGACGGGAATACCACCCGGGCGTTCATGCTCCATTACAACTTTCCTCCCTACTCTGTGGGGGAGGTGAAACGTCCCGGCGGTCCCTCAAGGCGCGATGTCGGACACGGCAACCTGGCCCACAGAGCCCTGGCCCGGGTCCTTCCCTCTGCAGAAGAATTCGAATATACCATCCGCCTGGTGGGCGAAGTCACCGAATCCAATGGCTCTTCCTCCATGGGTACGGTATGCTCAGGCTGCCTGGCCCTCATGGACGGCGGTGTGCCTATCAAGGCGCCTGTATCCGGTATTGCCATGGGCCTGGTCAAGGAAGGAGACAAAACAGTTGTCCTTTCTGATATTCTGGGTGATGAAGATCATTTTGGAGACATGGACTTTAAGGTCACAGGGACGAGGGAAGGCATCACTGCCCTCCAGATGGATATCAAAATCAAAGAGCTGTCCAAAGAAATCATGGAAACAGCTCTGAACCAGGCCAACGGCGGCCGGATTCATATCCTCGACAAGATGCTCGAAACCCTTGACAAGTCCAGGGACGAGGTTTCCCCCCGGGCACCCAAGATCGTTTCAGTTCAGATCAACAAGGACAAGATCCGTGACATTATCGGCCCGGGCGGCAAGGTGATCAGAGCACTACAGGCCGACACCAATACCACCATTGAAGTGAATGATGACGGTATCGTGAAGATTGCGGCTGAAAACGAAGAAGACTCTGCAAAAGCCGTTGCCATGGTCAAGGATATTGCCATGGATCCCGAGATCGGAACCATCTATGAGGGTGCTGTTGTCAAGATTACTGACTTTGGGGCATTCGTGAACATTAAATCCGGCACTGACGGTCTGGTTCATATCTCTGAACTGGCTGACTACCGGGTGAAGAAAGTCACCGATGTGGTCAAAGAAGGCGAGGTCATCAAGGTCAAAGTGCTTGACATTACCCGTGACGGAAAAATCAAGCTCAGCTACAAAGCAGCTATGAAAGATGCCGAAGAAGCAAAAGACCAGGAATAAATCTTTCTGCATGTGTCCCCTTGCCAGCGGCAGCAAGGGGAACTGCGTTTTCGTATCCAATGAGGATACGGCTGTATTGGTTGATGCCGGGCTTTCAGGTATTGAGACACAACGCCGTCTGGCAGCTGTGGGGGAATCCCCGGAGCGCCTGAAAGCCATTATCATCACCCATGAGCACACAGATCATGTTAAAGGGGCTGGGATATTGAGCCGGCGGTTCGATATCCCTGTCTACATTACCCAAGATACTTACCGAGGCTGTAAGGCCCTGGGTAAAATCGAGCACCTTAAATTTTTTGAATGCGGTAACGCTTTTGAGATAGACGAACTGGTGGTCAACCCTTTTTCCATTTCCCACGATGCGCGTGATCCAGCCGGAATCACCCTGAGTTATGCCGGAAAAAAAATCGGCATTGCCACAGACCTCGGTATCGCCACCAATCTGGTAAAATCCCATTTGCACCAGAGCAACGCCCTTTACATCGAATCTAACCACGACCCGGAAATGCTGGTAAAAGGCCCCTATCCCTGGCATCTCAAGCAGCGGATAAAATCCAGGACCGGCCACCTCTCCAACCAGGAGACCCGGGATCTTGTGGCGGAAATCCTTCACGAAGGACTTAGTCATCTGGTCCTGGCCCATCTCAGCGAAGAAAATAATTGTCCCGACAAAGCGGCCAAAGAAGTGGCCAAGGGACTCAACGGCTCGGACACCGTCCTCTATGTGGCGGGGCCGGACCATCCCGGTGAGATGATCCGGCTTTAGTCTTAGGAATCGTTGCAAAACAACTTGATCTAAATTGTTTCCAAAACCCCTTAAACGGGTATTTCTTACAAAACCCCTAACTGAGTATTTTGAAAACAAAAGATCAAGTAATCTGGGAGGCGATCCTTAGGTGTTTAACTCCTCATCCCGCAGCACCCGCCTCAGGATTTTACCTACATTGGACATGGGGATTTCATTCCTGAATTCGATCTGCCTCGGCCGTTTGTACCCGGCCATATTTTCCTTGCAAAAGGCCATGATTTCCTCTTCAGTCGCGGTTTCTCCCTCCTTGAGTTTGAGATATGCCTTGACCTGTTCTCCGCTTTTTTCGTGGGGGATGCCGATGACTGCGGCCAGTTCAACCTTTGGATGGGTAAAAAGGATGTCTTCTACATCCCTTGGATAGACGTTGAACCCGCCCACCAGAATTAAATCTTTTTTACGGTCCGTGATGACCACATAGCCGTCTTCGTCGATATGGCCAATATCGCCTGTGAGGAAGTACCGGTTTTCATCAATGTAGACAAAGGTCTTTTCATTTGCTTCTGGCTGGTTCCAATACCCTTTCATGATCTGAGGGCCGCAGGCGGCCAGTTCGCCGTCCTCTCCCCTGGGCATCTCTTTGCTGGGATCGTTGGTGTCCAGGATTTTTATGTCGGTCTCAGGAAGGGGGAATCCGATGGAACCGATTTTCCGGGTTTCGGTGAATGTTGGATTGGCCGTCAGCGCAGGAGAGGTCTCTGTTAACCCGTAGGCTTCAAAAATAATGGCGCCGGTTTTCTCTTCAAATTCCCTGCAAACCTCTGGAGGCAATGGGGCGCCCCCTGAAATACAGCCCTGGAATGAGGAAAGATCGTATTTGTTCAGATGGGGATGGTTGGCAAAGGCCACAAAAATAGTGGGTACGGCCGACATGAAGGTGGTCCGGTATTTTTCCACGGACTGGAGAACCTCTGTAAACGGGGGATTCCCGGCTCTGGGATCGGGAATGCACACAAGTTTTGCCCCTAAGGTACAGGCCACCAGCATGGCGCCGGTGAGGCCGAAGCTGTGGTACCAGGGCAGGACTCCAAGGATGCAGTGGGCGCCTCCTTCCTTCATTTTTTCCGGTTTTCCACCCGGTTCCTGGATGAGCCTGGCCCATTCTAGGGCGGCCGTGGCATTATAGGTGAAATTGGTGTGCACCAGTTCAGCGCCTTTGGGCAATCCTGTGGTCCCTCCGGTATATAGCATGATGGCTGTGTCATTTTCCGGATCTATGGATACCTGAGGTGGCGTGGGCGATGCATTGGCAACGACATCGTCGAACATGAGGTGACCGGGTTCTATCTTGTCTGCCTTGGGTATTTTACCCAGGAGTCCGCCGATAAACCCTTTTAGTTTTGGCAGATACGATTTGATATTGCAGACCACAACGGTGTCGACTTTGGTCCCCTTTATGGCACCAACCGTACTCTTATAAAAATCGGGATGGTCCATGCAGAATACCATTTTGGCCTGGGAGTCATTGAGCTGATGGTTGAGTTCCGGGGCCGTGTATACGGGGTTGCAGTTGACTGCAACGGCTCCGGCCTTGAGAATTCCGAATAGAATTTCAGGGAAATGGGGCAGGTTGGGAAGAAAGATCGCAACCTTATCCCCTTTGGAAATGCCTTTTCCCGCCAGAAAATTGGCAATCCGGTCTGCCGTGTCCTTAACCTGACCATAGGTTTTGGATGCCCCGGCAAAGATGGTAAACACATTGTCCGGGTACTTTCTTGCTGATTCGTCCAGGAGATGAAACAAAGGAAATTTATAGTTTTTTACGTTACGGGGTACACCTTGGGGCCAATAAGGGGTCTGCCAGTTGATCATCTTTTCTCCTTTGCGCGTTAGGGTTATATTACTCCTCTTTTCTGTGCCATGGTCATCATCTGTTCAAAGCTGGTTTTCGGGGGGACCTGATATGCCTCTGTGTTCTTTTGTTCAAGGGTGATGGCTTCGGTGGGACAGGTGGTGACACAGAGACCGCACCCGATACACCTGTCCTTATTAACCACAGCAAGCCCCTTTTTATCAAGTAAAAAAGCATCCATCTGGCATCTTTCCAGGCAGGTTTCGCAACTGGTGCAAAGATCCGGGTCAACCATTGCGAAATGGTTTGAAAAAACCATGTCCGCAGGTCTGGGATGGCCCTTGAGGGAGGTCAGGGGGCCGCAGCAGTCCCCGCAGCAATTGCACATCCCGCTGGGATTCTGGGAGGTGGCCGGCTGGGTGACCAGACCGGCGTCATGGGCCATGGTTAGAATTTGTCCGGCCTCTTTGATATCAATTTTTCGCCCCATGTCATGGTCCAGGTAGTACTGCCCCATGGAGCCGAGCATGAAGCAGACCTCAAGGGGTTTTCCGCAGGCCATGTCAATGAGTGTGGAAGATTTCCGGCATGAGCATTCGGAAATCACTATGGGATCGGCCTTTTCCAGGATTTTTACGGCATCCTCGTAGGCAGCCACCTGGGTCCGGGTTTCAACGGATTTTTGGACCGGGATGACCCTTAAAAAGTTTGACAGGGAAAAGGACATGGCGTCCTTGAATTCCTCATCCATGTATTGCCGGACCATGGCGGCAAGCTTTTTATCCATTTTATTGATCTGGAATTCAAAGAGTCCGTGTACAAAGGGGATGGCCCCGTACCGGATGCGTTTTCCTTTTTTCAGGGAAAAGAGCAGGCCCCTGCTTGCCATGTCCGCCAGGATGCAGGCTGCGCTTTCTGCTGTCTCCCCGATCCTCTGGGCAACAGCTTCGGGAGTTTCCAGTTTCGGGCTCAATGCCAGGAAAACCAGGGCATCTGCCACGGAAAAAAGTTTTTCAAGGATTTTGATTTCAATGCCGGACTCAGTGGCAGGAAATCCTAAGGAATACTGGTCCAGCCGTTTTTGCAATTGTCTGAAAATCGGGTCTGCCATCTGTCCTCCTTAATGAGCTTTGTTCGATCGTGCAAAACTTCGCATGGGGGAGGGGTTGTGTCAATAACTTTTTTGTACAAGTGTACAAAAAAGTTGAAGCTGTGGCTCCTCTGTGTTAGATTGGGCCATCCAAAATTGAAGAAAGAGTAAAGGATGAAGAAAAAGAAAAGAGATTCAAGTCAGACCCGGCAGGCCATTTTAGACGCCGCCGTCCAGGTGTTCGCCCAAAAGTCTTACAACGCCGCTTCCATCCGTATGATCGCGACCCAAGGAGGCGTTTCCCATGCCCTAATCCGGTACTATTTTCCAACTAAGGCCGAGCTTTTTGATGCGGTGGCCAAGCGCATCTGCACCGAACTTTACCGGGCATCGGAAAAGGCTGTCCTTGAGGTTAGGTCCATGGAGCGGGCCGCTGGTTTTTCCATTTACGTCAGCCGCCTCATTGAGTTTTCGCGGCAAAATCCCTGGATATTCAGGATCTTTCTTTTGAACTTGTCTGCGGAAACCGTAGAAACCGTTCCGGGCAGAACCCGGTTCATGGGTACCGTGGAGTCGGTCCGGGAACAATTGGCCGAATCACTCAGGTTCAAGGGCTCCCTTGAGGATCTCTGCCGGTTTACCGACAGTTTTAACGCCCTGCTTTTTTATTATCTGGGAACCTCTGAAAGTGCGGCCTGGCTCCTGCACCTAAATCCGGATTCCGATGCGTATTATGAGTGGGTCCACCAGACTTTGGTGGGGATTTTCTTTCCCACCCTGGATGATTTGTTTCGGGGGAAGTGAACTGTTTGGCGGTGGCGCCCGGTGGTTAACCCAGATACTTAGATAATGCCCGGTAAAAGAATTGAACACCGATATCAAGCACCTCTTCATCAATGTCAAAATAGGGAGAGTGCAGGGGGGCTGTAATGCCTCTGGCCTTGTTGCGGCAACCCAGGCGGACAATGGCCCCTGGACGTTCACGGGTGAAATAGGCAAAATCTTCTGCCCCCATGGTGGGTGGCAGCCATCTGACCCTGTCTTTGCCCAGAAGATCGGCTGCAATATCGTAGAGGAATCGGCTGACCTGGGGATCATTGGTGCACCCCGGGGTTTCCGGGAATATCTCAATCCTGCACCTGACGTCAAAGCCTGTTTCAATACCGGCTGATAATTCATTTAGCCGCCTGATGATCATATCCCTGGCTGGTAGGGAATGGGTACGGATGGTTCCTTCCATGACAGCTGTTTCAGGGATGACATTGCCCACATCACCGGAACGAAATTTTCCCACAGAGATAACGGCCGGATCAACAGGGTCCATGTTCCGTGATACCAGGGTCTGGAGGGCCGTGATAAAATAGGCGCCGGCAGACAAGGCGTCCCGGGTTTCATGGGGCCTTCCCCCGTGTCCCCCCCGACCTTCAATGGTCATGGAAAATAGATCCGCAGCAGCATAACCCTTTTCTTCAAATATTCCGATAGTTCCCGTATCAAGGTCCGGTGCCATGTGCCCGGCAATGACCCGGTCAACCCTGGGATTTTCCAATACACCCTGTTCAATAAGGGACTTGGCACCATATTCCCGTTCTTCAGCAGGTTGGAAAATAAATTTTGCACTTCCTTTAAAGTCATGGCCAGGATTTGTTTTGACCAGGGTCTGTGCCACCCCCAGCATAATGGTGGTATTGGCATCATGGCCGCAGGCATGCATTTTTTTGGGATAAACAGAGGCATAGGCCACGTTATTTTCTTCCTGGATGGGCAGGGCATCCATATCTGCCCTTAGGCCCAGACAGGGGCCTGGGCTACGGCCCTGAACCAGTGCCACGGCCCCGGGAGATCCGGGCAGGCGTTGTGTCTTAATCCCCGCTCCGTTTAGTGTATGACAGACAAGGTTGGTGGTCTCTTTTTCCTCAAAGGAGAGTTCCGGATGGGCATGGATCTGTCTTCTTAGAGCAGACAGGCCTTTTAAGCGTTGGGAGTCCAGTTTGATCATGGGGTGCTGCCTTTTCTAAACTAAAGTCATCTGAATAATTGGGGCGAAAGCCGCCGTTCCGTATGGGAAATAATCCGGGTGATCAGAAAGTTGATACCCAGATAAATGGATCCTGCAATAATAAAGACCTCTACAGGGGCATAGGTGGCGGCAATGATTTTTTTTGCAATACCGGTTATCTCTAAGATGGTGATCGTGGATGCCAGGGATGAGGATTTTACCATGAGGATCACCTCGTTTCCATATGAGGGAAGTGCCTGCCGGATGGCCACGGGAAAAATGATCCGCCGGAACAGGGTATATGGAGACATGCCCACTGCCCGGCCTGCTTCAATTTCCCCATGGGACACCGATTGTATCCCGCCGCGGATGATTTCGGCTGTGTATGCCCCGGTGTTCAAGGCCAGGGCTGAAATGGCACAACACCAGGCTTCCCGGAAGAAGAACCAGAGTCCGGCATCCTGGAGAAAATGTCTGAACTGGCCTGAACCGTAGTAGATCAAAAAGATCTGGACCAGCAAGGGGGTGCTTCTGAAAACATAAATATAGGCCCTGGCCGGCCATGATAAGAAAGGCTGCCTTGCCAGGCGCATCTGGGCGGCGACAATGGCCAGGACAAAGCCGATGGCCAGGGAAATGCTAACCAGGATAAGGGTTTCCGGAATACCTTGTACCAGGCGGGGAAGGCTTTCTTTCATGAGTTCGAAATTCATTGCTGCCGTACCCCCTTTGCGGCCCAGCGTTCGGCCCGGGCAAATCCCATTCCGGAAAATGCGGTCAACCCCAGGTAGAGCAATCCTGCCAGGCCGTAAAAGGTAAAGGGCTCCCGGGTGGATCCGGCAGCCACGGCGGACTGGCGCATGATTTCCACCAGGCCGATCACCGAAATAAGGGCGGTATGCTTAAGGGTGAGCTGCCAGATATTGCCCATACCCGGCAATGCAAGTCGGGTGACCTGGGGCACCATTATTCGGAGGAACAGGGTAAACGGGTTCATGCCCACGGCCCGCCCGGCCTCAATCTGACCCTTGGGCACGGCCAGGACCGCCCCACGGATGACTTCGGCGCTGTATGCACCTGAACTGAATCCGATACAGGTCATCCCCGTGACAAACAGGGGAAGGTTCACAAACCCTTGGGTCCCGAATATCAGGGCGTTGATCTGTGACAACAAGATTCCCCCACCGAAAAAGACCAGATAGATGATGAGAAGTTCGGGAATGCCCCGGACAATGGTCGTATACAGGTCGGCTACCAGCCTTAACAGGGCTGACCTGGACAATTTGAGGGCGGCTCCCCCTATGCCCAGAAGAATGCCCAAGCCGAAGGCGGCCAGGGAAACGGCAAAGGTCATGCCTGCCGCCCGGAGCATTTCATCTCCCCATCCATGGTCCCCCCATCCCAATAATGCGATATCCATTGTCCTGTCCTTAAGTATTGATTCGGGTTATTCCCGCCCCAGGGAAACTAAGGTTTTATGGGGCGGGAAGCGTGTAGAATTTTTACCGGATGGTTATTCTTTGGCTGATGCGTCAAAGGTAAACCATTTAACGGACAGACGACTGATGGTGCCGTCGGCAATGGCCTCGTTAATGGCTTTGGTAAACATGGCGGCCAGTTTTGTGTCCGATTTTCTTACGGCAACGCCTACGCCCTGGCCAAAGGGACCTTTGGTCATGCCAGGGCCCACCATCTTAAATTCTTTTCCCTGATCTGTCTTCAGGCGGGGCACCCAATAACTCATGGCGCCCAGGGCCGCATCAATCCTGCCCGATGCAAGGTCCATTTCCAGGTTTTCCTGGGTGTCGTAGGAGCGGATGTCCAGGCTGTCGCCCAGGTATTTGGTCAAAAACCGTTCCTGGATGGTGGCGGCCTGTACACCGATGGTCTGGCCTTTGAATTCAGCGGAGAGCTCGGCCATGGCCTTTTTCTCGTCCGGGCTCATTTCGTCCAGGGTGATGGCATCCACCACTGCTTTAAATCCTGCGGATTTGGCATCTTTGAGAACAATGAATACAGAGGGAGTTGCGGCATAATATCTTGAGAAATCAACTACCTTCTGCCGTTTTTCAGTGATGGACATGGCAGCCATGATGGCGTCGTATTTTCCTGAGGTCAGGGAGGGGATGATACCGTCCCAGGCCTGGGGAACCATGGTATATTCAACGCCCATGCGCTTGCAGAGGTCTGCTGCCAGTTCCACTTCAAATCCGGACAGCTTACCGTCGGAACCGGTGAAGTTCCAGGGGGCAAAGGCCCCTTCGGTTGCAATGGTGATTTTTTGTCCTGCCTGGACCGGTGCCAGGCTGAACATCAGTGCCATAGCCAATACACAGGCTGTCATTGTTTTTTTCATGATTTCTCCTCAGGTTTAATGGGTTAATTTTTTATAAAATCATGGCCAGAAATTCCCGGCACCGCTGGGTCCGGGGATTGCCGAACAATTCTTCGGGCGTGTTTTCCTCTTCGATTCTGCCGTTATGAAGAAACAAGACTGAGTCTGAGACCTCCCGGGCAAATCCCATTTCATGTGTCACCACGATCATGGTGCAGCCTTCTTTGGCAAGATCGTGCATGACCTTGAGCACTTCTCCCACAAGTTCAGGATCCAGGGCCGAGGTGGGTTCGTCAAATAAAAGCACCTTGGGTTCCATGCACAGGGCCCTGGCAATGGCCACCCTCTGCTGCTGTCCCCCGGACAGTTCCGACGGATATGCTGATAATTTATCGGCTATCCCGACCTTGTCCAGAAGGGCACAGGCCCGGTCCCGGATCTCTGCCTTATTCTGCCGGAGCACATGGAGGGGGCCTTCCATAACATTTTCCAGAACTGTCATATGGCTCCAGAGGTTGAAGCCCTGGAAGACCATGCCCAGGCGGGATCTCATCGCCTCCACCTGTTTCCTGTCCACCATCCTGGTGCGGCCCTTTGTCTGGATCCTGATCTCCTCTCCGTCCACCACAACCCTTCCCGAATCAGGGAGTTCCAGGAAATTGAGGCATCTCAAGAAGGTGCTTTTCCCGGAGCCGGAACTGCCGATTATGGATATGACCTGGCTCTGGCGGGCTGTCATGGAAATGCCTTTGAGTACCTCATTATCACCAAAGCGCTTGTGAATATCTTCTGCAATGAGCACCGGGTTTGTCTTCATCTGGGTTTCCTTAACCGCTGAATTTTGTTAAAATCGTTACATAAATATTTTATTTGAAATATTTGTTACAAAATTCTATATGGGTTTTGTTTTTGAAAATCAAGTATAATTTTTTATTGGTATAAAAATCAGGATTAAAAAAATTTGGAAATGGTTTTTTTTAAAAATAGCTAGTAAAGAAACAAATATACCAGAAATCAAATGGACACCCCATGACCGATAAACAATTTATCAAGCGGATCCAGGAACTGGAAAAGCTGACTCCTAAAGAGAAAAAAATTGCGGATTTTTTTGCCAGAAACTATGATGATCTGGTGTTTGAGAATCTGTCCTCCATCAGCAGAAAGGCCGGGGTAAGCAAGCCCACAGTACTTCGGTTCATAACCAAACTGGGGTTTGAGCGTTATGCTCAGTTCAATACGGCCCTTCGCAAAGAACTGGCCCGGACCCATGATACCCTTCATATCAGGTACTCTTTGAAAAAAAAGCTGCTCCAGGAGTCTGAAGAGGATATAATTGCCCAGAATTTTACCAATACCATAAAAAATCTGGAATCCACCTATACACGGATGGATAAAGATGCATTTAACAAAATTGCCCGGACTATTGCGGGTGCAAAGGGGAACCTCTTTGTGTTCGGCCAGCGCAGTTCCCATGCCCTGGCCTACATGTTCTACAATATGATCCGGCGGGTTCTGCCCCGTACCGGAATGATTCCCACGGGATGTGCGGCTGAACCCGATCCCCTGATTGATGTCACGGATCAGGACCTGCTTTTTGCGGTCTTCCGCCACCCATACGGTGCCGAGGCCCTTCGCCTGATTTCCTATGTCCACAACCAGGGTGCCCCCATACTGTTGCTCACGGACAGTGAATTGAATCCGGCCGCCGGCATGGCTGCCCACCAATTGGTGGTGAATACGGAAGGGGTATCGGTGTTTACCTCTTCCACAAGCATATTGGCGGTTCTTGAGTCTTTGAATATCGCTGTACTGGACTGTTGTGATACTGAGGTCTCCCAGCGCCTTGAAAAAGCAGAAGCCCTGTACCGGGCATTTGGTACCTTTTGCTCTTGATGTATAACCGGATACTTTTTATACGCTTTATTTCCAAAGGTGTGGAGAAAATACCCGATTGTCTGTCCCCTGAAAAACCCTTTCTCCGGGTTGATTTTAAGATATGTTTTCATATTTAAATGGGTTATAAAAGATGTCTGGAAAGCGGTATGGTTTTTGCTTTTATTTCCACAGTTAAATGCAATAGTATTATGGTGTTAAATTTTTTCAGGACTGATCGGATGATACGTTTATTTTGTTCTGTGGTGTGTGTCTTCTTATTGTCGGCGTCCGGTTGTAAGACCATGGCGCCCGAGCCCTTGGCCCGGATGCCGGTAAAGATGCCGGAAACATTTTCGATCCAGGGCCAGATATCTGAAAATTCCCCGGGAGTGCCGATTCGGGAGTGGTGGACCGCCATGGGAAATATGGAACTCGACTGCCTTGTCCGCCAGGGGCTTAAAGGGAATTATGATCTGAAAGTCAAGCGTGCCCGGATTGACCAGGCCCAGGCCAGCCTTGAAAAGGAAGAGGCCTCCCTGGCACCGGGCCTGGATTTTTCCCTTGGGGGGAGTAAAAAACATAGTCAAACCAAAATAAACTCAAGCCGGGGAGCGGTATCAGACGGCAGCCACTCCTGGGACGGATCTTTAACCGGATCATACACCGTGGATGTCTGGGGAGAGGCTGCAGCCGGAATCCAGGCAAAAGTCCATGCCCTGGAAGGGGCACGCCAGGATCTGAATGATGCGTCCCTTGCACTCACCGCAGACATTTCCCGGACCTGGATCAATATTATTTCCGTGCGAAACCGCCTGAAACTTTTACACAGCCAGATCAAGGTCAATACCACCCATCTTGATCTTCAGAAACTCAGATTTTTCAACGGCCGCGCCTCTGCCCTGGATGTGTCCCAGCAGAGGGAATCCCTGGCCAAGGCGATGTCCACCGTTCCCCTCCTGGAAAAAGAGGAAAAACAATTATTGAATTCCCTGGGCTTTCTCATGGGAGAGACTCCGGGCCAGCCTGTTCAGGTATCCACCAATGATTTGCCCGCCATGGGTGAGAAAATAGCGCCCGGCATTCCTGCGGATCTCCTGGAAAACAGGTCCGATATCCAGGCGGCCCGGGTGCGGCTGATGGCCTCCCAATCCGGGGTTGAAGCGGCCCGTGCCGATCTTCTGCCCTCATTTACACTGAACGCTTCAGCCCTGTTTTCCAGCGGCAGTCTTGATCTGCTGTTTCATAACTGGGTGGCCACTCTGGGCGCCTCCCTTGCCGGTCCCCTGTTTGATGGGGGACAACGCCGGGCTGAGGTGGAAAGAACCCGGGCCGTTGTCAGAGAAAACCTCAATCTCTATGCAAAAACCGTGGCCCAAGCCATTCGGGAGGTGGAGGACAGCCTGGTGGGCATAGACCGGCAGAAGGCGTATATTCACCAGCTGGAACAGGAGCTTGAGGTGACCCGGCTGACCCTGAAAGATGCCAGGGTCCAGTATCTGAACGGCCAGAGCAGTTATCTGAACTATCTTACTGCCTGGTCCGCCATTGAAAAGCTTGAGCGTCAGCTGGTGAGCGAACGGGCCGGCCTGGCAAAGGAACAGATCTCCCTGTACCGGGTTATGGGATGGCAGGCCCCGGAAAATACGATAAATACATCAGAGCAGAATTCCGAAGTCAATTAGAAGGTGAGTGCATTGAAAAAAACAATATCCATATTCAGGACCATGATCAAGGTTCTGCTGCCCCTCTGCTTTATCATCGGGGGGATTGCAGGGTTTAAATATTATCAATCCAAAGAGATGAAAATAAAGCGAAAGCCCCCGGAAAAACATGCCATGGTGGTGGAAACCACGGCAGTCTTTCCGGGCGCCCATGAGACCCGCATCCATGCCATGGGAACGGTATTGGCCGACAGGAAAATTGTGCTCAAGACCCGGGTGGCAGGCGAGGTGGTCTGGATTTCGCCCAAATTTGTCCAGGGCGGTCTCATCCATGGAGGGGAAACTCTGGTCCGGCTGGAACCCTCTGACTATCAGTTTGCCCTTGATAAGGCCAAGAGCAATCTGGATAGAACCCTGGCGGATTTTGAAATTGAAAAGGGCCAGCAGCTTATTGCCAAAGAGGAGCTCAAGCTGATCTCCCAGGTCTCTCCCTCGATTCCAGCCCAGGGAATGACGGATACGGCACTGGCCCTGAGGGAGCCCCAGCTTGACCAGGCCCGGGCAGCTGTGGCTGGGGCAAGAAGCGACTATGAGGCGGCAAAGCTGAATCTGGAGCGAACCCGGATAAGGGTTCCCTTTGATGCCCTGATCCTTGAAAAGAATGTTGACCTGGGGTCCATGGCGGCGGTCCAGGCGGCCCTGGCCACCCTGGTGGATGTGAATCAATACCGGGTGGAAGCTCAGGTTCCCCTGGACCGGTTGGACCTTCTGAAAGTTCATGAAACCCGGGGAAGTACGGCCCGGATCAACTCCCTCTATGCCGGTCATGAATGGATGGGACGGGTGGCCCGAACCACTGGAAAGACCACGGGACAGAGCCGGATGGCCGGGGTTATTATCCTGGTGTCCGATCCCCTGGGACTTAAGGAGGGGGCATCCGCCCCGGGCCTGCTTCTTGACGATCATGTGGACGCCGTCATTACCGGGCGATCCCTGGATAATGTCTATGCCCTGCCCAGGGTCCTGATCAGGGATAACAACACCCTCTGGATTTTTGACGGCGGCCGCCTGGATATCCGGGATGCCAAGCCGGTGTGGAAGGAAAAGGACCGGGTTTTCATCCGTTCCGGCCTCAATCCGGGGGACCGGGTGATCACCTCTGATATTCCGATTCCGGTGAGGGGCATGGCCCTGGTCCTGGCCAAAGGAGACCGGTCATGACAACCGGGGGGAACAAAATTCAGCCCAGGGGCGCCCTTTCCTGGATGGCGGGCAATTCAGTGGCCGCCAACCTGCTCATGGCAGTGCTCCTGGTGGGGGGGCTCTTCATGGGGCTGACCATCAAACAGGAGGTCTTTCCCGAGTTCAGCCTGGACATTGTCACCATTGCTGTCCCCTACCCCGGGGCCAGCCCCGAGGAGATTGAGAGCGGCATTATTCTGGCCGTGGAAGAGGCAGTTCAGGATATTGAAGGTATTGATGAAATCACGGCCAATGCCAATGAGGGTGCGGCCGTGATCACGGTAGAAGCCATTGAAGGCATGGATATCAACCGGCTGTGGCAGGAGATCAAGAGCGAAGTGGACCGGATCTCCACCTTTCCCGATGAAGCCGAAGATCCCGTGATTACCATTGCCCAGCGCAAACGGGAGGTGATCCGGCTGGCCCTTTACGGGGATGTGCCTGAAACCACCATGCGGGAATTGGCTGACAGCGTCAGAGACACCCTGCTTCTGGACAAGAACATCACCCAGGTGGACCTGGAAGGAGTAAGGGACCGGGAAATCCATGTGGAAATTACCGGCCAGACACTGAGGCGCTACGGCCTGACCCTGGGAGAGGTGGCACAAACCATTTCCAGGGCATCTGTGGAACTGGGGGGAGGGGCTATCAAAACCCGGGGGGGAGATATCCTGCTGAGGATAAGGGACCGCAGAGACTATGCCGCCCAGTATACCCGTCTGCCCATACTCACCCAGGCCGACGGCTCAAAGGTGGTGCTGGAGGATATTGCCCAGGTGGTTGAAGGCTTTGAAGAGTCGGACAAGTGGGCCTCATTCAACGGTCATAGGGCTGTGACCATTGCCGTGTTTCGGGTGGGGGACCAGACCCCCACTCAGGTGGCCAAGGCGGCCAAGACAGTGGTTAAAGACCTCAATGCCACCCTGCCCGAGGGGGTGGGCCTGAGCATTGTCCGGGACATGTCGAAAATATTTGCCCAGCGGGCCGACCTGCTCTTGCGAAATGCCTACCTGGGACTCGGGTTGGTCTTCATTTTCCTGGCCCTTTTCCTGGAAATCCGCCTGGCCTTCTGGGTGAGCCTGGGGATTCCCATCTCCTTTCTCGGGTCGTTCCTTTTTCTGGCCCCCACGGGATTTTCCATTAACATGGTCAGCATGTTCGCCTTTATCGTGACCCTGGGGATCGTGGTGGACGATGCCGTGGTGGTGGGGGAGAATGTTTATTTTTTCAGGCGTCAGGGCCTGTCCCTGATGGAAGCGGCCATCCGGGGAGCAAAGACCATTGCCATGCCCGTGGTTTTTTCTGTGATCACCAATATGGTGGCCTTTGTCCCGTTGATGTTTATCCCCGGGATCATGGGAAAGATATTTAGAACCATTCCCTTTGTGGTCATTGCCGTATTCGCGGTCTCTCTCATCGAGAGTCTCTTTATCCTGCCGGCCCACCTGAGCCATCAGCACAGGAAGTCCTTTTTCCCCCTGAACGTCCTTGAACGCTGGCAGGCAGTCTTTTCCAGGTGGTTCGAACGTTTTGTCCACCGGGTATACGGTGGGCTGCTGTTCCGGCTGCTGGCCTACCGGTATACGGTGATTGCCCTGGGTATTGCCCTGCTCCTGATCACCGCCGGTTATGTCTCTTCCGGCCGCATGGGCATGGTCATGTTTCCCAAGACAGAATCCAATTATGCTTTCTGTGAAATCCAGATGCCCTTTGGCACCCCTGAAAAAAAATTAAGGGAAGTTGAAGTCCGCCTGGTGGAAAAAGCCGGAGAAGTGGTAGAGGAAAACGGCAGGGAAAACCTGTCCCGGGGTATTTTTTCCCAGGTCGATGACAACAGGATCAGGGTAAGGATTTACCTGACTGATCCGGACGTCCGGCCCAAGGGCACTGCGGAGGTGACCCGGCTCTGGCGGGAAAAAACGGGCCGGATACCAGGCATTGAAACCATGGGCTTTGAATCCAACCGGGGCGGTCCGGGATCGGGAAAGAGCTTGAGCGTCAGCCTGACCCACAGGGACAAGGCCCTGCTGGACCGGGCCGGAGAGGACTTGGCAGCGCGTCTGGGGGAATACCCCATTGTCCATGATATTGACGACGGGTCTGCCCCGGGAAAAAAGCAGTTTGACATCACCCTGAGCCCTGCCGGGCTGCGCATGGGCCTGACCTCCAGGGAGGTGGCCAACCAGGTCCGCCATTCCTTCCAGGGGGTGGCGGCCGTGAAAAATCAGAGGGGAAGAAATGAGGTCACGGTGCGGGTCAGGTTGAGCCGTGAGGAACGGATATCCGAAGCCACCTTTGAGGAACTGGTGCTCCAGGCCCCTGGCGGGGAAATTCTGCTCAGGGATGCCGTGGACACATTCAAGGGCCGTGCCTATACCACCATCAAACGGACCAACGGAAAGCGGGAGATTCTGGTGACGGCCAATGTCAGGCCCCCCTCCCAGGCTGAGAATTTGATCCGGGATATGAAAAAGGACATCCTGCCCGGCCTCATGAAAGAATATCCGGGCCTGTCCTACGGGCTCAAGGGAAAGCAGGCTGATATCCGGGAGAGCATCTCCGCCCTGATCCAGGGATTGTGTCTGGCCATGCTCTGTATTTTCGCCCTGCTGGCCATTCCTTTTAAGAGCTACCTTCAGCCCTTTATCATCATGTTCTGCATCCCCTTCGGCATGATCGGAGCCATTGCGGGCCATGTGATCATGGGGTATTCCCTGTCCATCATGAGCCTTTTTGGCCTTGTGGCCATGTCCGGGGTGGTGGTAAACGACTCCCTGGTGCTCATTGATTTTGCCAACCGGCGGGTGAGGGACGGTGTGCCGGTTCTCTATGCCATCCAGTCCTCAGGCATCCAGAGGTTCCGGCCCATTCTCCTGACCACCCTGACCACCTGCGGAGGGCTTGCCCCCATTATTTCGGAAACTTCACGGCAGGCCAGGTTCCTGATTCCCATGGCGATTTCTCTGGGATTCGGCATTTTATTTGCCACCTTTATTACTTTGGTTATGGTGCCCTGCCTCTATTTGGTTTTGGAAGATCTTAAGGCTTTGTGGACGGGTGAGACTTTAGGGGAAGAGGTCGAGGGGCTACCGGTCCAGATTCCCACGGTCCAGGGCACGGCGGACAGCCCCGGAAAGGCCGGCGGCCGTTACGGGCTTGGCCAGGACCCCGGCAAATAATTTATCCCTGCCCGGATCCGGAAATCCCGAACATAGAATTACGGGCAAGTCCGGTCTGAGGACTGATATGCGGGCGCGTAGGTCATGGCCTGTCATTTCAGGCATTTTCTGGTCCGTTATCACCAGATCAAATGTGTGGACGGCATTTCTCAGAAGGTCCAGGGCGGTGGACGGCTTGTCACAGGCCCGTACCCGGTACCCCCGGGTCGACAATAATTGGGTTTGAACCGTCAGCACATCGGGTTCGTCATCAACCATGAGGATATGTTCGCTGCCCCGGGCCAGGGCATCTGCCTTTTTTTGGGGAACCGGTGTCCCGGCATCCGGGTTCAGGGGGAGGATAACGGTGAATTCGCTTCCCTGCCCCGGGGTGCTCTCCACCCTGATTTCTCCCCCATGGGCTCTTACAATACCGTGGGAAATGGACAGGCCCATCCCTGTGCCCTTTCCGGCTTCCTTAGTTGTAAAATAGGGATCAAATATCAGGGGTAAATTTTTTTTGGAAATGCCCCTTCCCGTATCTTTAACTATAAGTCGGATATGGTTTTTATCTATTTGACTCGACAGGGTAATCCTGCCCGGGTCCCGATCCGGGTCAAGGGCATGCAGCCCGTTGGTGAGCAGGTTCATGATGACCTGGTAGATCTGGTTCCTGTCTGCCAGAATGGGGACGGGAACGGATGGAATGTCTAAGGTAAGGCTGACGTTTCCGGGGATGCCGATCCTGAAAAGATCAATGCATTCCCGGGCAATGTCTCCCATATCTTCCGGTATTTTGTCCGGGGGCTGATGTCTGCTAAAGGCCATAATCTGGCTGATGATTCCCGAGGCCCGTTCCGATGCATGGTTGATATGGTCAAGGTCCCTGCTTATAGATTCCGGAAGATCCGGTTCGGACAGGGCCAGTTCCGCATACCCCTTGATGATGCCCAGTATATTGTTGAAGTCATGGGAAATGCCTCCGGCCAGGGTGCCCATGGCTTCCATCTTCTGGGACTGGTAAAGCTGCTGGGTAAGCGCCTTGTTTTCCTCTTCCGCCCTGATCCTGGCTTTTACCTCCCGGCCCAGGGTCTGGCGCCGCTGCTTTTCCTGTTGGGCCATCAGACTGATTTTTGTGATCAGAAACCCTGTGGATACGGCCACTATGGCATTGATACAGATAAAGTTGATGCTCTTCACCGTCCAGATGGCCAGTTCATCTGAAGGGATGAGCTGCCAGGTGAGAATCTGTTTAGAGACAAAAATTGTGAGAATTGAAACCGTGACCAGATTCAGGCCAAAGGTTATCAACGCAGGCCTGAACCCCAGAAGGACCCCGGTCATAATGGAAAAGAGAAGCAGCCACATGAATCCGGCCCCTGTGGGACCCAGTCCGATGAGCAGCCAGAGACCCAGGGTGTAGAAAACTGCCAGCAGTCCAAGTGTCTTCCGGAAAAAACTTAAGTTTCTTTTCGCCAGCAAAAAAAATACCCAGCCCAGGGCCAGGGTATCGATGAAAATCACTGAATAAAATTTATAGGCAAGTCCGTAATAAATACTGGGCAGCCAGGCAATGAATCCGAATATTCCCAGGCTCAGGAGCAGGTAAAAGATCAACCTGCCGCGAAAGTGGTCTATGTCCGGCGAATTTGATTTTTTAGATGGAGTATCCGGCAGGGTAAATAATGAAGGAATATATTTTTTTAGAAACATGAGAATAAAGTTTTTAGTTTTTACCCTACCATATCCCCGGGAATTATCAATAACCACTTTTGTTTGCGGTAAATATTCATTATACTGGATCTGGCCTTTGAGATCTGTTCTATTTGTTCCAATACCGGCCGAAACCTGAATTTAATAATTTATTGTCTGAGAGGAAATGCATATGAATCCTGTGATCCATGCGTTGAAGTTTCGTCATGCCTGCAAAAAATTTGACCCCGCCAAGCGGGTGGGCCGTCAGGACCTGGAGGTCATCCTGGATGCGGCCTGTATTTCCCCCTCATCCTTTGGCATGGAGGCCTGGAAATTTTTAGTTCTGGCCTCAATGGATATCCGGAAAAAGTTGCGGCCGGCTTGCTGGGACCAGGCCCAGGTTACCGATGCCAGCCATGTGATCGCCATCCTTGCACGGCCCTCCCTGGTTGAGCCGGGCAACCCCTATGTGCTGGAAAATTTTAAGCGCCGGGGGCTGCCTGAAGATGCCGTTCTGGCCTACTTGGACCGGTATAAGCATTACCATGAAACCGAGGTGGACCCCCGGATGTCCACCTATGCCTGGTGCGCCAAGCAATGCTATATCGCCCTGGCCAATATCATGACCTGTGCGGCCTCCCTGGGGGTGGATACTTGCCCCATGGAAGGTTTTGAAAAGGACCGGGTGGAAGAAATTCTTGAAATAGATACCAGCCAGTTCCAGGTGGCCGTTCTGGTGGCTCTGGGGTACAGGACCGGGAATCAGTCTCCAAGGCAGCGCCAGGAACGGGACCGGCTGGTGGAGATCCGTTAATGAAATAAATTTATATTCATGAGGAGGGTGATATGGAAGCCCCGCGAATTTTAGTGGTGGACGATGAACTGGTGATCCGGGAATCCCTGGCCGGCTGGCTAAGGCGGGACGGATACCTGGTGGAAACCCTGGAAAGCGGTGAGCTGGCCATTGAATCCTTGAAAACCAACACCTATGACGTGATCCTTCTGGATATCCAGATGGACGGGATCTCCGGCATGGATGTTCTGGACCATGTAAAGGAAGAATACCCGGATATTGATGTGATCATGATTACCGCCTTCGGGTCAGTGCCCTCGGCGGTTCAGGCCATGAAATCCCATGCCTTTGATTATCTGCTCAAGCCCTTTGACCCGGATGAACTTGGGGTGCTCATTAAAAAACTCATGGAGCACCGGGCCAGGAAGCGGGAAAATGTTTATCTCAAAGAGCGGTTTGAGGAGCAGTCCAGGTTCGAAAGTATGATCGGCCAGTCCGGACCCATGCAGGCCGTTTTCACCCTGATCCGGGATATCAAGGATTCAGAAGCCACCGTGCTCATCACCGGGGAGACCGGGTCGGGCAAAGGCCTGGCCGCCAAGGCCATCCATTCCAATTCCAGACTCATGGACGGCCCCTTTGTGGCGGTGAATTGCGGTGCTATTCCTCCCCATATCATGGAAAGCGAATTGTTCGGCCACAAAAAGGGGGCATTCACCGATGCCAAGGAAACCCGAAAAGGCCGGCTGGAAGTGGCCCGGGGCGGAACGCTCTTTCTAGATGAAATAGGCGAAATTTCCATGCGCATGCAGATTGATCTCCTCCAGGTCCTGGAAGACAAAATTTTTTATAAGGTAGGCGGAACACAGCCCCTGACCGCTGATTTCAGGGTTATTGCCGCCACCAATTCAGACCTGGTCAAGGCCATCCGGGACAGAACCTTTCGTGAAGATCTTTTTTACCGCCTCAATGTCATCACCCTGACCATGCCGCCCCTGAGGGATCGGCGGGAGGATATCCCGCTCCTGGCCAATCATTTTCTGGAAAAATTCACCCGGGAGGTCAACCGGGGCGTGACCCGGATATCCCGGGATGCCATGGACGACCTCATGCTCCACGACTGGCCGGGTAATGTCAGGGAATTGTCCAATGCCTTGGAGCGGGCTGTGGTGGTCTGCAAGACAGGAACCATCACCCCCTATGATCTGCCCATCGGCCATTCTCTGGAGGAGGAACTCAAACAGCGGTATTTTTCCCTCAGCGATATGGAGAAAAATCATATTGCAGCCACCCTGGACCAGACCGGGTGGAATATTTCAAAGGCTGCAGCCCTCCTGGGAATTGACCGGTCCACCCTGTACAACAAAATCAAGCGTTATGACCTGGCCTCTCCCAAAGAAACACCTGGGACCTGATCTGTGGCTGGTCCTGGACATATCCTGATTCTCTCACCCATGGGAGACATACCCCTTTGGGTAACCGAGATTCTGGCTTGCCGCCTGCCCGGGATTTTCGGGTTTCCCGTACGGGTGACATCCCTGATGGATGATCTGAGGTTTGCCCATGACCCGGACCGGAATCAATTTCATTCCACCCTGATCCTGGATACCCTGGCGTCCCTTTGTCCTGCCGAGGGGGTTAAAATTCTCGGGGTTACCCGGGAGGACCTTTTTATCCCCATCCTTACCCATGTCTACGGAGAGGCCCAGCTGGGGGGCAGGGCAGCCGTGGTGTCAATTTCACGGCTGATGGCCGGGCCGGACCTTGGGGGGGTGGATGCCGGGGCCGGCCGTATTCTCAAAGAGGCAGTCCACGAACTGGGCCATTGCTTTGATCTGCGCCATTGTGAAGACGAGCGGTGCATCATGCATTATTGCCGAAAACTTGACGAGGTGGATAAAAAGTCCAGCCGGTTCTGCAGGTATTGCAGGATCATGATGACGGATTATATCCGTGACAGGGGGATTGGCGGAGTCGAGAACTAATGTGTTAAGAACCGGTTCACCAGTTCTTCCCAGGAAACATCGGGAAGGTTAGCGTAAATATCGGGCACCAGTTCCCCGCCGTCCGCCGCTTTCAGGCCGGTACACTCTTCAATGAATCCGTAAAGTTCCCCGGCTGAATTATCCATATATGAGGTGGCAGTATCCATGAACATCAGGTCCCGGATTTCGTTTTTCAGATCAGGGCAGTGCAGGGTGAGCACCCATCCCTCCGTATAAGGCGATTGGGTAATGACGGCCGGATAGTTCCTGGCCCTGGGGTTCACCTGGGTAACCACCCCGGAGAGGGGGGAAATAAAGGAGACTGAATGGGGGCCCCGGCCAAGGGTAAAGGCTTTCTTTCCTCTGGCCAGGGGCTTGCCCATGAGTGGGGCGGACAGGGTATCGAATCTGCCCAGAAGCCTGACTGCAAAATCATCAATGCCCATGGTGACAATGCCGTCTCCTTCCAGTTTGATCCAGGTATGGCCGGATGCCAGGTAATATCCCGCAGGCAGGGAAAATCCCCTGACCGCACTGAAGTTCACCTGCTCCACCCGGGCATAGACCTTGAATTGATCCTGGAAAAACTGGTCAAATTCACAGTCAATGCAGTGATAGGCCTTGGGGCAGGTCTTAAAATCAATCCGTCCCTTCATGTGGTGGATGCAGGGCCGCCTGGACAAGGGCTGTTTATTGAGCTTGTCCTGCCAGAAGATAAATGCGCCTGATCGACCGGTTAATGTCGCGCCGCTTTCCCGGGCGGATTGGTTGTTCCGGCAGACCCGGCCCATGGCCTGGTCAAACCGGCATTCGGTGCAGTTAAAATTTTTAAAACAGGGCTTGTTGCCCACCACGCCTGCCTGCATCCAGAGGCAGGCGGAGGTTGTTTTGCTGATGGTAAAATTCATGGCATTTCTCCTTAGGATCGGCTCCAAAATTACTTGGCATCAGGTGCCCATTGGTATCATGTACCCAGGAAACGATTGACCAGGCTGTTCCATCCCAGTGCCGGCATGTTACCGTATACATCCGCCCGGAGCAGCCCGCCGTCTGTGGCCAGGGGACCGGCCGCAGTTTCAATCATCGCTTCCAGGCCTCTGATTTCGCTGTTAAGCCATCCCGGACTCTTCCCATCATCCATCAAAGGGCTGACCGCGGACTTGAGGTCTGAATTATGGACTGTGAACAGCCAGTTTTCCGAATAGGGATCATCTCCCATGCGGTCGGGATGTTTTCTGGCGTGGGGATTAACTCTGGTAATAACCCCGTTGACGGGTGATTTTACATCGGCAGTATTGTCCTGCCGTCCCATGCCCCATCCGGCTCTGTCAAGGTTCAGTTCCCGGCCCATGGGGGGGAGGTCCAGGTGGTCCGGGTTGCCCAACACCTTGAATGCGAAATCATCCATGCCCACCCGGATAAAGCCGCCGTCTTCAATGCGGGCCCAGGTATGACCGGAGTGAAAATAATGGCCCGCCGGAAGTTTGAACCCCTTGATATCCTGTACGTTGGTGACGGCCATGGCCGTTGCAGGGGACAGGCAGTCCTCAAAGGTCTGGTCAAAATCGCAGTGACCGCAATTATAATTCATGGGGCAGATCCTCTGGCCGGTCCTGCCGGTGAGGGTATGACGGCAGGTTCTGTCTCTGGAGTCAAACCTGCGCATGGCCTCCTGCCAGGTCGTATGCTTGCCAGCAGCAGCCATTTTATTCATGGCTGAATCAAATTTACAGCTAGTGCAGTCAAAGTAATGGGTGCATCTTTTTTTTCTTGCCACGCCAGCCTGCATCCAGATACAGGGATTTAGGGTTGCCTTGGTCGTATGCGTCCGGGTTTCCATGATTACCTCCTTTTACGATGGGTTTTTCATATTGGCTATCGATATCATAAAAGAGCAAAAAGGATACCAGGGGGTGGATATGGGGCACAAAAAGGCTCAACCCTTTTGATTAGAGGCGGGTTCGGCCCCGGCCGGGAATATGGGGGCCCTTTGTTTTTTTCGGTATTGTTGTTTTTTTCCACAATAGAGGATGGCGCCGCCCCTTTCCAAGGCGAGAAAAGATTTATTCATAGGTGTTTTAGCCTGTTGTCGGTTTTTGCAACACCTGTTCGGCGTTTTTCTACACCCCGGGCTGCCCATATCGGCGATGAATATTATTTATCCAAAGTTGGGGGTTTACATGTATTTTATATATTGATAAAAATTAGTATCATTTTTTTATCATGCACACATCGAATATCAGAGGCTTAGGGTGGCGATAAGGCCATGGGCTTTTTAACGGGGGACAATTTTTCTATCCTTGCATCAAGGTGAAAGGACTTTGAATGACCTACAATTTTTTCACCTTATCCTTTAACAGGCAATGGAAGCACCTGGAACCTTTATTTATCCAATCCCATTTCAGAGAATCGCTAACCCGGATAAGAGTCGCCCTCCTTATTTGCATATTTTTCTATTCAATTTTCGGTATCCTTGATGCCATTATGGTGCCGGATAAAAAAACGATCTTCTGGGGCATACGGTATGGGGTGTTCTGCCCTTGTGCACTTTGGGGGCTTTGGTTTTCCTTTCGCCCAGGTTTTGAAAAATATGCCCAGCCGCTCTTGTTTTTTCTATGCCTTTTAGCAGGACTTGGTATCGAATTGATGGTGATCCTTGCAGGCCCGCCCGTAGCCTATTCCTATTATACTGGAATTATCCTGGTGTTCATCACCATATATACCTTTATCCGGCTGAGGTTTGTCTATGCTGTACCCTGTTCCTGGCTGATCGTCACCTGTTATGAAATCGGGTCCATATGGATTGTCCAGACCCCTAGTGCCATGTTGATCAATAATAATTTTTTCTTTGTCTCTGCCAATGTTTTTTGCATGCTGGCAGGGTATTCTGGTGAATTGAATATGCGAAAACGGTTTTTTACAAGTTTTAAGCTGGAGCAGGAAAAGGACAAGGTTTCACGGATCAATTCGGAACTTGAACGCCGGGTAGCAGAAAGAACGGTCCAGCTTGAATCGGCAAATACCGACCTGCATACCGCCCTTGACCAGGCAAGAGGTCTGGCCAAAAAAGCAGAGGTGGCTAATATTGCCAAAAGTGAATTTCTGGCCAACATGAGCCATGAAATCAGGACGCCCATGAACGGTGTCATTGGTGCGGCGGAAATTGCCCTGGCGGAAGAGTTGAGTCCGGAAGTCGAAAAATGCCTCCGAATTATCCATGATTCAGGACATTCACTCTTAAGTATTATCAATGATATCCTCGATTTTTCCAAAATTGAATCCGGACACCTGGAATTAAAACATGCAGGGTTTAACCTTGACCAGACCATTGAACGGATTATGGAGATGTTTTTCACCCAGGCGAAAAAAAAAGACATTGATCTTATTTTGAAAAAGAGCCCGGGGTTGCCGGAAATTTTGGTTGGTGATGCCATGCGGCTCCGGCAGGTAATAATCAACCTCATCAGCAACGCCATTAAATTTACAGATTCCGGCGGGGCGATAACCATAGGTGTCGGGCATGAAGACTATGGTAAACACAATTCTCAAGTTCTGCTTCATCTATATGTAAAAGATACAGGCAGGGGAATAAAATCAAAAGATCTGGATAAATTGTTCACCCCCTTTACCCAGGCAGACAGCTCAACGACCCGTGAGTATGGTGGAACAGGTCTTGGCTTGGCCATATCAAAAAATATCATTGAAAAAATGAATGGCCATATTCACATAAAAAGTGAATACGGAAAAGGTACCTGGGTTTCCATTTCCTGTATTTTTGACCGCCAAACAGGCGAAATAGAAAAACAAGTCGTTCAAAACGCCGGTGAAAAAGAAACCTTGCAATGCAAAGAAAAAATCATGGGAGCCAAAATTCTGGTTGCGGAAGATAATCCGGTTAATCAATTGATTATCAAGACCCTTCTTGAGAAAGAAAATATAGAGGTGGTACTGGCAGACAACGGCAGAAAGGCTGTTGAGGCCTTGAGACAAAACGATTTTCATGCCGTGATAATGGATATCCAGATGCCGGAAATGGACGGGCTTGAAGCAACACGAAGGATCAGAGAAGAACTTGGGGAAAAGGCTCTTCCAATTATTGCTCTTACGGCCAATGCCATGAAAGGAGACAAAGAAAAGTACCTTGCAGCAGGAATGGACGGCTATCTGTCCAAACCCCTACCCGGATGAGCTGTTTAAAATTTTATCAAAAATAATCACCCGCAACTGATAGTTAATCCTTGATCAAATTTTCCTGCTCCTTCAAAAACGGATACTATTTATATCCACAAAGATCGTCAATTTCGTCTGTCAGGTGATTTAGTTTGTCCTCCAGATTTTGACAGAGATCCGCCAATTCTTTATCGCCAATATCCTCTGGTATGGTGACAGGCTCTCCAAACCCAATAACCATCCGGCTGAAGGGTTTAGGAAGAATGGTACTGTCCCAGGCCTTGGGAAAGGTGAACACCCGGTCTCCGGAACAGGCCATGGGCACGAACAGGGCGCCTGTCTGCCTTGCCAGGGCAACCATGCCCTTTTTCAATTTGCGCGGAGGACCCTGGGGGCCGTCGACGGCAGTACCGCAGAGGTATTTTTTATCCCCCTTGTTCATGATATCAATCATCTGGTTCAGGGCCTGCCTTCCTCCTCTGGAAGAGGAGCCCCTTACCGGCGTATATCCGAATTGCCTGGCGATTGCAGCGGTCATCTCTCCATCTAAACTGCGGCTGATCATGATCAGCCGGTCACCCAGATTGCGGAAAAAATAAAAAAGGAAAATGGCATGCCGGTGCCAGGAGGCGCCCACCACGTGATGTGGGAGGCCTGTCTGGCGGAAATGACGATCATATACCTGTGGGTTTATAATGGTTACCTTTACGGTGGCAAACCATAGACGGGCCAGGAAGGCTGCTGAAAATCCGATGAGGGCGGCTTTGGTCCTCTGCTTAACTGAGTAGGGCATGACACTCCTTGATCTGTTTATCAGTATTTTGATTAGAGTATCCTAATAGAATCAAAAAGCAATCGTCAAGCTATTAAAAAATAGAACATTTTCCGGCAAGGATCACTCCGCCCTGTACACCTGATCCGTTAAAAGTATTGATATACACAAATGGGTTTATGATATTCGCATCAACTCTCATCCGATTAAGGGGATCAAACGCTTTCTTTGTCGGATAAAATCGATTGGACTTTGGCGGTGTTGCCTGATAAATTATCAGAACTGATGACTTTTTTGGAAATTCGATCAATCCGGCACAGGTATTGGAAAGCAAGTTTCCTGCCGCTATTACGGTCCCTGTTGATTTTAAAGGTTTAAATTTTTATATAAAATCAAATTATTAAATATAATACCGCTTTGGGTTAATGACATTGTGTCACAACTGGTAAAAAATTTATCTTGACTGTCAGCAGATTTAAAATCTGAAAAGAGAATTTTCAATGGTGATACCCAAAAAAGAAATGGATACCATCCTCAACGGTATCCGGGATTTTATTCTCATCATTTCCCCGGACCGGGAGATCCTGGTGGTGAACGATGCCTTTCTAAAGCATATGAACTATGCCCGGGAAGATGTGATCGGCCGTAAATGTTATGATGTTTTCCAGGAAGTTACCCGGAAAAGCAGCAATTGTCATGAAAAATGTCCCCTGGAAAAGGTGATCAAAAATCAGCGCCACTGCCAGGTGGAGCTGAGCCGGCTGGGGGCTGACGGCAAGCCTCGGTACACGGAGCTGTCCATTTTTCCCATCTGGGAGAAAAAGGGTAAAATTTCGAAATTCATTGAGATCAGCCGTGATATCACCAGGCGCCGGGAAGATGAAAAAGGGGTCCAGGCCCGGCTGGTAAAAATGGTGGAACAGCGGACCCGGCAGCTGCGGGAAACTCATGAGCGCCTGCTTCACCAGGACAAAATGGCCTCTTTGGGAAAACTGGCCTCCTCCGTGGTCCATGAGATTAATAATCCCGTGGCAGGCATTCTCAATCTTACCATGCTCAGTAAGCGGATTATGGATGAGGACGGGATTCAGGGTGAAGAAGCCGGGCTGTTCAAACAGTACCTGGATTTGATGGAGACAGAGACCCGACGGATATCCAGGATTGTCAGCAACCTTCTGGTCTTTTCCCGTCAGTCCAAGATAGAGGTCATCAAATTTGATCTCAATGAACTCATCGACCAGGTACTAATCCTCAATTCCAATCTTATGAAACTCAACCGTGTCCGGGTAATTGAGTCGCTGGAACACAACCTGCCCTTGATCAGCGGGTCAGAAGACCAGATAAAGCAGGTGGTCATGAACCTGCTTTCCAATGCCGTGGAAAGCATGGCCGGAGGAACGGTGAGACACCTGACCATTAAAACCTTTGCCAAGCCTGAAGAAAAAGCTGTGGGGTTTGTGGTGGAAGATACAGGGCCTGGTATCCCCAAAGAGACCATCTCCAAAATATTTGAACCTTTTTTCACCACTAAAAAAAAGGGAAAGGGTGTTGGCCTTGGACTATCCGTGGTCTATGGTATCATCAATGAACACGGGGGGACCCTGTACGTGGATTCAGATCCGGGTAAAGGCACCCGGTTTTCCATCACCCTTTTTCAGGATCTGCCGGATAAAAAGGACCGGACATCGTCATTGGCCCCTTCCGGGCGACAAATGTGAATATCAGTAAAAAGAAAAGAAACAGGCATCGAACATACCAGATCATGATGGAGCTGATGAAAACATCGGACCGGGAATTGAATTTTGTATCATCCTTCCGGAAACCAGGATATGGGCACAGCCGTTACCCTTTACCTGTATAAAATTGAAATGGGTGGGCATGGTCACAGATCCGCTTTACTTCAGAGTGGGGCAGGTCCCTTATCTGTTTCCATCCACTGCCGACTCATTGTTTGGGCAGAAAATGTCCTGGCCGAATAGACCTTTGCCGCTTGGGTTATTTCAAAACTTTACAGCCGGTACAGTCTGGACCTTTCCCTTCTGTCCGGCGGCGCCGGTATTCCCATGACCCGGGGGAGGGAAGCGAAAGTCCCCGTCAGGACTGAAGGCTCCATGGCCGACGTTCCCTAAATTTTTTCTTTTTTCAGGAGCATGGCATACTCCCCTTTTAGGACGGCAAGCTCTGAATGACTGCCCTGTTCAAGGATTTTTCCCTGTTTGAGTACCAGGATATTATCGCATTCCCTGACCGTTGACAGACGGTGGGCAATGATGATGGACAGCCGCCCTTTCATGAGTTTTTTCATGGCGTCATGGACCTGGATTTCAGATTGTGAATCCATATAGGAAGTGGCTTCGTCAAAGATGATGAGATCCGGGTCAAAGGCAAAGGCCCGGGCAATGCACACCAATTGCTTTTCCCCCGAGGACAGGGGCCTGCCCCCTTCACTGAGCCGGGTGTTAAGGCCGGAGAATTTTTCAAACAGAAACCGGCAGTTGGCCTTGTGCAGGGCCGCTTCAAGTTCGGTCCGGCTTTTCCCGGTTGCCGGAGAAATATTGTCCTGAACATTTCCGGAAAAGAGGATGGGATCCTGCATGACCAGGGCGGTACGCTGCCGGATATCCCTTATATCCATTGACTGGTGGCCGTGTCCGTTGATTAGAATCTGGCCTTTATCCGGCCGGTAAAATCCCGTGATCAGATTGATGATGGAGCTTTTTCCCGAGCCTGTCCGGCCGACTATACCAAGAGATTTTCCTTTTTCAAGGGAGAAGTTCAAATTTTTAAGTACAGGCACATCCGGTGTATAGGAGAAATCCACCTTCCGGAATGCCAGGCGGTTGATGGCCGTCAGCGGGGCGGGATGGGCTGAAAGCCGCTGTCTGGCCTTTGGTATCCTGAGTACCGTGATTACCCGTTCCGCCGAGGCCAGGGCATTCTGGAGCAAATTGAATTTTTCCGATAATTCCCTCAGGGGTCTGAAAAACAGCTTCATATAGGTGAGAAAGGCCACCAGTTCTCCTAAGCTCATGACCTCATCGGCCACGGAAAAAGAGCCTGCCCAGATGATGACTGCCGTGGCCAGTACCCCTAAGAAACCGATCATGGGCATGAACACGGAAAATACCCGGATCTGGTCCATGGCCGCCTTGAAATGTTCATGGTTCAGAACCTGAAATTCCTTGATAAACCGTTCCTTTGCAGTGGTGGTCTGGATCACCTTGATGCCGGTGATTCCTTCTGAAAACCTATGGTTGATCTCGGCGATTTTCTGTCTGATGGTCCGGAACACCCTGCGCAGGACCCGGGAAAAATAAGCAATGCTGAAAACGATTACCGGTATGATCAGGGCCAGGTACAGAGCCAGCCTGGCATTGATGAAAAAGAGAACCACAAAGATACCGGCCATGAGCAGCAGGTCCTTGAAAATAAAGACCAGGATACTGCTGAACATTTCGTTCATATTTTCGATGTCCCCGGCCACTCGGGCCACCAGCCGCCCGGAGGCATTTTTATCGTAATAGGAGGCCGGCAATCCTGTCATATGGGAGAACAGTACGCACCGCAGATTGAGAATAATCTTCTGACCGGTGTATTCCATGAACAGGGTCTGGCAGAAATCCAGGATAAAACCGGCCAGGATCACCAGACCGAACAGGGCGCAAAAAGAGGTGAAGCTGGTGATTTCAATCCCCATAAAGGTAAAGCCTTCGACCCCGGCCACAGGTATGATAAATCCGTCAATGGCTTGTTGGGTGAGCCAGGGCAGGAGCAGTTCATAGCAGGTAAGCAAAGATACCAGAAAGGTGGTGAGCCCCATCATCCAGAGATAGGACTTCACATGGGGGAGCAGTTCTTTGAACAGGGTAAGATCTGCAAGGCGCACTTTTTTTTCTTGGGAAGAGGGGAATCCCTTTGTCTCAGACATGGGCCGCCTCCTCAAACTGTTGAACCCTGAAGGATTCCCTGTAAAATTCATTGGAGATTTTTAATTGGTCATGGCTGCCCTGGGCAACGATTCGCCCTTTGTCCAGGATATAGATCCAATCACAGGTGGCCAGGGCTGATAGCCGGTGGGACACCATTACCATGGCGGCTTTGGGGTTGGCGGTAAATATGCCTTTGATCACCTTTTGGGCGGTCTGGGTGTCCAGCTGGCTCACCGGATCATCCAGAAGGATCACAGGCTTGTCCGTGACCAGGGTTCTGGCCAGGGCCACCCGCTGCTTTTGCCCCCCGGACAGGGTGACCCCCCGTTCTCCCACAACCGTGGAAAGACCCTCGGGCATATTCTCAATGGTTGCCTCCAGGTCGCAGAGCCGGATCACCCGCTGGATGATTTTGTGGTATTTGTCCTTTTCCATTGCCTGACCCATGAGGATATTTTCTTCAAGGGTGCCGGAAAAAAGAAAGGGCTCCTGGGCCATGAGGGAGATGTGGTGCCTCAGGAATTCAGGGTCCAGGTTTCGCAATTTGTGTCCGTCCAGGTAAATCCCTCCATGGTTTGGGTCGTAAAGTCTTGGGATAAGTTGAACCAGGCTGGTCTTGCCCGATCCGGGGGGACCGGTAATGCCGATGCGACGGCCCGGCCCGATATCCATGGAGATGTCAGATAGCACAGGCGTCCTGCCGTCATAGGAAAAGTCCACATTCTTGATCTCTATCCTCCCCGAAACCTTAACCGGAATCTCGGGGACTTCGGGCGTATCAATGCCGGGCTCGGCATCCAGCAGGGCCTGGATCCGTTTCAACGAGGCCATGCCCCGTTGGAGAAGATTGGTCATCCACCCGATGGCAATCACGGGCCAGGCAAGGATGCCCAGGTATTGGAGAAAGGCCACCAGTTCCCCGGGGCTAAGAGTCTTTTCCATGACCAGAAATCCGCCGTAAAAGATGATGATCAGGGTGGACAGATTAAAGAAAAGGCCCAGCATGGGCCGGAGCAGTGCATTGACAAAGGCCCGTTTCAGATTTTTATTAAAATAATCTTTGGACGCCTCTTCCACCTTATCCAGGATAATAGGTTCAAAATTAAATACCTTGATCACCCGGATACCGAAAAAGCCTTCCCGGATTTGCTCGGTGAGTATGGAAAAGGCCTCTTGAGCTGTCCGGTGGAAGAGATGTGTTTTTCTGCCCAGCACCTTGATGGCCAGAATCAGAAAGGGCATGGGAATAAGGGTCAGCAGGGTGAGTTTGGGGTTGGTCCAGATCATGATGGCAATACAGGTGCCCCCCAGAAGCATGGTATCCACCAGGGCAATGATCCCGAATCCGAAGGCCATACGCACATGGTTGATGTCCGAGGTGGCATGGGCCATTATATCCCCGGTTTTGGTCTTATCATAATATGCCAGGTCCAGGGAGAGTACATGGGAATAGAGGCTGTTCCTAATGCCCCGTTCAAGGTCCCGGGCCGCCCCCATGAGCAGGATTCGCCATCCGTAGCGCAGCAGGGCCATGAAAAGTCCCAATCCCACAATGGTAAAGCATTGGGTCAAAAGAACCTGCCGGTCCAGGCCGGCAGCTGCCAGGGTGTCCACGGCATGTTTTACGATCTGAGGCACAACCAGCTGGGCCAGATCCACCACGATCATACAGAAGATACCGGCCATGATTTTTAAGGCATTTTTTTTGAAGTAGGGAAGAATAAGTTCCAAGCATCAGCTCCTGAAAAGGCAGATCGTGATTAAAGTCAATGATGAAAGATAAAACATTGACGGTGCAAATTCAATGGTTCAATGCCTACATAGTAGCTGACCCAAAACCGTGGCTTAAATTTGTTATTCTTCCATTGAGCTGATATTGATACAGGTATGGGGGAATACAGGGGATACATATTAACAAGGGAACACCTGGACAACCGAGGGCCCATGGGACGGTCTCCGGGACCGCATCTGCTCCGCTACACCGGCACAGGAGAGGAGGGCCCCTTTGAGATTATCATCACCCGGGATCGGCCTGTATTTTTTGTTCATCGGAGCGCCGTCCTCCCAGGCCATCTTCACTTTGACCAGCGCCGGCCAGTGGATTTGACCGCTTTTGGCGGATCCCCCGTGGACGCCCTTTATTTCAAAACACAGTCTCAATTGTACAAGGCCAGAAAAGTACTTCGGGACTTAGGGATCATTAATTTTGAGGCCGACATTCTTCCCGAAGACCGGTATCTCATGGAACGGTTCATCCACGGCGGTGTGGAAATAACCGGGGCCTGCCGGAGCCGGTCCGGCCTGCTTCGGTTTTGTGACCCTTTACTCCGTCCGGCGGACCTGCGGCCGCGGTTTTCAGTGTTGTCTCTGGACATTGAAACCGGGCAGAAAGGAGAAATCTATTCCATTGCCTGCCATTTTGAAGATCCGAAAAGGGGGGAGGATCAGGCCGGGACCATGGGCATTGTTCTGATGCATGATCCTGCCGTGGAACCATCCGGCCCTGGAAATGGGGGGCAACTGCCTTTGGACATAAGCGTATCCGGGGCAGACCCCGAGCCTCTGACCCATTCCGGATGGATGATCCGCATGCCCGGAGAGAAAGATCTGCTCAGGGCCTTTCTTGATATCATGAATACCTTTGACCCGGATATTATCATCGGCTGGCATGTGATCGGGTTTGATCTGACCTTCCTTGAAAAAAAATACCGGGAACACGGGGTGGGGTTTGCCCTGGGCCGTAACCGCCTCACACCCGATATCCGGGAAATTCGAAAAGGTTCTTTTACCGTGGATATCTGCGGCAGGATCATCATTGACGGCCCGCCTGCCATGCGGGCAGCCTTTTATTCCTTTGAGAATTTCCGCCTGGAAACCGTGGCATCCGAGATCCTGGGCAAGGGCAAGGATATCGGCGGGGATGAAGACAAGGTGGCTGAAATCGAAAGGCGGTTCCGGGAAGACAAAGCCGGCCTGGCCCGGTATAATCTTCTGGACTGCACCCTGGTATGGGAGATTTTTAAAGAGACCGGCCTCATTGACCTGACCTGGAAACGGGCACAGCTTTCCGGCCTGGCCATGGACCGGGTGGGGCGGTCTGTGGCGGCTTTTGACCATTTCATGCTGCCCAGAGTTCACCGCCATGGCCTGGTAGCCCCCAATATCAGGGATATCGAGGATATCGGCCATGCCCCGGGGGGATGGGTATTCACAAAGTCGCCGGGGTTCTTCGAGAACATTGCCGTATTTGACTTTAAGAGCCTGTATCCTTCCATCATCCGGACCTTTAAAATTGATCCCCTGTCCCGGCTCAACGCCCATGTCAGCCCCCTGACCACACCGGTGGGCATCACCTTTTCCAGGGATATCCATGTCCTGCCTGAATTCATCACCACCCTTATGGAAAGCCGGGAAAAGGCCAAAAAAGAGAAAGACATTCATTTGTCCCAGGCCGTCAAAATTTTGATGAACAGCTTTTACGGCGTCATGGGCACCACCAGGAGCCGGTTTTACAATCCGGACCTGTCCCGGTCCATTACCGGATCAGGGCGGTGGCTGCTTAAAATCACCCGGGAATTTCTGGAAGAGGGCGGATATTCGGTCCTTTACGGGGATACGGATTCTGTGTTCGTACAATTAAAAGCATCTGAAGACGGCGAACCCGAGGCCCGTCAGCTTGCCCAACGGATGAACGATTTTCTGACCCGGACAATACAGAATAAATTTAACCTGGATTCCCATTTGGAAATTGAATTTGAAAAGCTGTTCACCCGTTTTTTTCTCCCGGCCCTGAGGGGCGGGGGAGACGGCGCCAAGAAAAGATACGCAGGGCTCGTACAAAAGGGGGAGACCCAGGAACTGGTGTTTACGGGCCTGGAATTTGTCCGGTCCGACTGGACCCGGTTCGCCAGGCAGTTTCAATATGATTTATTTCACAGGGTTTTCCATGACCAGGAGGTGGCGGCTTGGATCCGGCAGAAAATAATGGATTTGAAAAAACACCGTCACGACCGGGATCTGGTCTATAAAAAACGGTTGACCAAACCGGCCGGGGACTATGTTAAAATGGTCCCGCCCCACGTGAAGGCAGCCCGGCTGCTTGGGGGCGGGCAGGAAAATTCAAGGCAAATTTCCTATGTCATGACCAGGAGGGGGCCGGTTCCCACAGCATTGCCCCATGAGGACCTGGACTACACCCACTATATTGAAAAACAGCTCAAGCCCATCGCAGACGCCGTACTCCTCTTCTTTGACCTGAGCGTTTCCGACATCATGGGGGGGAAACAGCTGAGCCTGTTTTAGGATTCTTAAATATAAGTAAAAAATCTTGCTTTTTTAGAAATTTCATATTATCAATTTTCCCATTGATTTTTCTCAATAACGGCTCATCAGAGTTGGTTGGCCTTTGTCGGTCAGGAGTCTGACGTTCATCTGATATTCAAATCCAAATTCTTTTTAATCGGCTTCAATGTATTGATCCGCAGATTATGCCGGACCTTATCCGCCTGGCGCCTGCTGCGGAACCGTGGTTGGCATCAGACCGGAATAACACTGCCTGATCTGCTGCCATACCACATGGCGATTATATTTAAAAAGGAGGCTTTATCATGAGGAAGTTTTATTTTGCGATTTGTATGATGTGCGCGGTTTCACTCTTTTCCGTTGGTGCATTTGCCGCGGACAAGAATTTGATCAAGAAAAATGTGGACGATATTGTTGCGTCGATCAACAAAGGGAAAGCAGCCGATTCCTTTAATGCAGATGATTACACTCCCTATGCCTTTATCATGAAAAAAAACGGTACCCTGGTGGTCCATCCCTCCCTTGCGGGTGAAAGCCTGAAGAAAAAAGCCCCGCCGGTCTATGAGGCTCTGCGAAACTCAAAATCAACCGGAGTTTGGGTGGATTATATCTGGAAAGAAAAAAAGAAACACTCCTATGTGAAGACCACGGTCGGCGGTTTGATTGTGGGCAGCGGCTACTCTGAATAACTGTCCTTTTATTCAGACTGGCTATAACAAAACATGAAAAGATTTTAGGGAATTTTATCATTATACTGCGATTGTTTATTCTTATGCTGGCCTGGGTAAGTCCTGCTCTGATTGCCGAACTTCTGGGATGGAAAGGGATATGGGGTGCCGGTTCTGCTTTTTTTGATGCCCTCATACCCATTCCCGTTGCCGGGGGCGTGATGCATGTCCCCGGCTTTGCCGCTGTTGCTGGTCTCATCTGGTCCGAACAACGCCTTTCCCGGTCCCTGCACCGGAATTATGACAAACGAAAGCGGCAATTATCCAATCGCTATGGCGTGGATTCCCATCAGTTGAGATTTATTGAATCCACCGCCCGAAAATACAGAATTCTATCCCAGGCCGACATCAAGAATCATCATGACTGAAAACCCAACCATTGTTGCCATTGTCACGGTATCAATGTTTTCATATTTCCTCTGGGATTCCGGAATCAACTCTTCCACAACGACAAAAATCATTGCGCCTGCTGCAAAACACAGGGCGTAGGGCAGGATATTTTGCATTTTCATGACAAATAATGCACCGATAACCCCGGCAATAGGTTCCACTATACCGGATGCCTGCCCCATAAAAAAACTTTTCTTCTTGGACATGCCTTCCCTTCTTAATGGCATGGAAACAGCCGTCCCTTCAGGGAAATTTTGAATACCAATACCGATTGCCAAGGCCATGGCCCCTCCAATGGTGGCAGAGGGAAGGTTGGCTCCAACAGCTCCGAAAGCTACGCCCACAGCCAACCCTTCAGGAATATTATGAAGGGTTATGGCAAGAACAAGAAGGGTACTTCGCTGCCATGATGTCTTAACGCCTTCGGTTTTGTCTGTACTCAATCCGGGATGGAGGTGGGGTAAGAATTTATCTATGAGTCGCATAAAAATTCCACCGCCCATAAATCCGATGACCGCGCTCAGCCATGGAACCTGTCCCAATTGTTCGGCCATCTCTATTCCCGGCGAAAGAAGGGACCAGAAACTTGCTGCAATCATAACTCCTGCGGCAAAGCCAAGCATTGAATCCATAAATTTGGGGTTTATTTCTTTAGAAAAAAAGACGAGCGAAGCGCCTGCAGCAGTCACCCCCCAGGTAAATAGAGTGGCAATTAATGCCTGGGTAACCGGACTCAATTGCAGCATAAAATCGATCATTATCAATCTCCTGATACGGATAGAACGTGCCCCACCCCGTCCACTTAGCAGTGGGAAGGGCGGGGCTGATGATGTCTTTGTTCATTAGAGTTCTTCTGGTTGACACAGGTTCTCGGCGTTGACCGCGCTTCGCCCACAGCCTTCGCAATAATGTGCGGCCGGTTTGATAAGCGCAATATAGGCTTTTGGATCCTTGACCTGAAGTTCGTCTTCGACATGTGCACACAAGGTTTTTTGTTCATTGTCACCCATGATGGTATACCTCCGTTTGAGTATAAAAGAATCCGTTGGTTTATGCCGCAGGTTTTTAACCCTTGAGTGGGAGATGATTTAAAGTCGATGGGTACGGCATGATGAACTCATAAGGTAGACATTGGGCTGTATCTGTCAAGCAACCCTTGGCGGCGGGGCGCTGACTGTTCCATTTTTTTAATGGGGCGGATAATGGGGTGCAAGGGCCTCAATGGCAGATTTGAGGTTTTGGGCCGCCACCGGATCTGCTGTCTGCTTGGCTTTCATGGCTGCCAGAATTACGGCGTGGTGACCGGCCAGGCGGGCAGCATAGTCTTTCTGGTCCGGTCTGGTCCTCTGGGTCAGAAAATAATCGCTTATGGTGGAAATGATATTCTGGGCATGTTTTTCTTTGTTCATGACCCAGCGTACGGCCTGGTTCACGGAAAGGGCATCGGTCTTTCCGGAAAGTTCGCCAATAAGGCGAATGGATTTTTCAACAGTGGCGGCGTCCTCCATCATGGCCTCAACCCGCGCATGGTCATCATAAATGCCGCAGGGGATCTGGCAGTGGGCCTGGATCATGTGGGGGAAGGCGAAAACTGCGGTAATAAAGGCGGCAATTGCTGCCAGAAGATTTGATCTGTTTTTTTTCATTGTTTTATCTCCAATTTTGATGTTGAAAGGGTTTCCGCACCGTTGAATTTCTGTGGTTTTACGGAACCATTGTTATCATAACTCTATGTATTGTTTTAAGTTTGGATAACCTAATTTTAAACTCCGTTGCGCGATTCGTAGGTCCCCCGATTTTCTGGCCCTGTTTTTGAATCTGGGTCACAAGGCCAATGCGGTTCATCTGCCGGCCTGGCAATATTCAAAGCTTTTTTGTTTCACCGTCAGCACCGGAACCATGGAATAGCGGACGACTTTCTCTGCCACACTCCCCATAAAGATATGCTTGAATCCGGTATAGCCATGGGTTCCCATTACAATCATATCAATGGCATTTTCATTTGAGTATCCTATGATTTCATTAAAGGGATCTCCGATTAAACCGATGCATTCCGGTTGACGGCCGTACCCGGCATATTGATTCCAGAAATTTTCAATTTCCCCGAGTTGTTCAGGTTTTATTTCATAGGAATAATCCCTGATCAGTATCCCTTCTTCATAGGTTTCAGCAGGTGAGGTAAATACCCTTAATACAATTAGGTCTGCGCTGAATTTTTCTGAAATTTCGGTTGCATAGATGATGGCATCCGATGCCTGTTCGGAACAATCTGTCGGCGCGAGTATTCTCTTTATTTTATGCATGTTACCTCCTTTTTTTTGCATTGAAATGTGATGAGACCCGGATGAAATTGAGGGTAAAGTTAACTGTCGCAGATAAGAATTGGGAGGATTTTTGCTGGGTGAGGGCGAAAAACTAATGAGCCATGATGACGGAGAATCAGCATATCGTTTTCCAGGAACTCTATTTTTAAATCTATACATTTCAAGAAGAAATGTAAATGTCAATTCGCCACCAAGCCAGGGTGAACCCAAGTAGATTCCCAGAACGAATGATTTCAATAAGTTATCCTGTGTGGGCAAACATCAATGAAAAATGGCCCCCAGCATAAGCATCCAAGGCTATTTGGGATAAAAAACCTGCCAAGTTTATAGGCGTTTGCCCTGACTACCAAGCCGGGGCAAACATTTATAAATTTTGAGTTTTAATTATAGTTCTTGTTGCTGCGCATCGATTTTAGGAATACCAGGACCCGTTTAGGCTGCGGGGAAGCAGGTCCGGCATTTCCTGCTCCCGGATTTGGGGCTGGCTAAAGTCTTTTCTTTGTGTTATTTTTGCAGCAACATGAACATATAAAAAAACTTCGTATTCAAGGGAAGGCGAGAAACTCTAAAAACATATGGTACCCAAGAAAAAATCCCAGGGCCGGATCATCCAGTCGGTTGAACGGTCCATCAATGCATTGCTTCTCTTCTTTGATGATGTTGAGGAACTGGGGATCAAGGATTTCGCCCAAAAACTGGATCTGCCCAAGCCCACTATTTACAGCCTGGTGAACACCATGGCCAAGCACCAGCTTTTAGAACAGAATCCTGAAAATTCAAAGTATCGCCTGGGGCCGGTCCTGTTCCGGCTGGGCCTTCAATATGCCCGGCAGTCTGATGTCTTGTCTACGGTGAGTGTCTGGACCGAGCGGCTCTGTTATAAATTCGGAAAATCTGTCAATGTCTGCATGCTGGCGGCAGGTCAGGTAGTGGTGGTATACAAGGTTGATCCTGACCAGGCCGTGATTGCCTATCCGGAAGTGGGGGCGGTGGTGCCCATTCACAATACCGCCAACGGTAAAATTCTTACTGCCTTTGCAGACCCTGATGCCCGTGAAGAGATCCTTGAGGATTACAGTTTTATCAAATCAACGGAACATACCATTACCCGGAAAGAGGATTTTATCGCTGAACTGGAACAGGTCAGGAAAGAGGGGATCGGTTTCAACCGCCAGGAGGGGGTGGCCGGGATTCGTGCCATATCCGGTCCCATATTCAACCACAGGGATCAGGTGATTGCTTCCTTTGCCATTTCAGGCAAGGCAGAGTATTTTGAAGAAAATGAGGGACGTCTGGTGGGGGAAGTGAAAAAAACGGCGCAGGCCATATCAAAGCAACTGGGATATACAGGGTCCATATATACCTGATCCTGCACCGTTTCAATTCAAAATATGTCAGGCTAATTCCCGTACATGCTGTCGATGAGGGGCTGATATTTCAGGGTGACCTGACGCCGCTTGAGCTTCAGGGTCGGTGTGAGCAGGGCATTTTCAATGGACCAGTCGTCCCATACCAGTTGAAATTTTTTTGGTTTTTCAAATTTTTTAAATAGGGCTGAGTATTTTTCGATTTCCTGTTCAAACAGAGTCAGAAGTTCCGGTGCTGCCTTCCAGTTGTTGTCGCCGGTATTCAACCCGTTTTCTTCAGCCCAGGCTTTGACCTCCTCTTCTTCCGGGGTGATGATGGCCACGTTATACCGCTGGTTTGTCCCGGAAATCAGGGCCTGGTTGATATAGGGGGAGAGTTTGAGTTCTTCTTCCAGGGGGCCGGGAGAGACATATTTCCCGTTTTCCATCTTATAAATTTCTTTGATCCGGCCTGTGAGATAGAGGAATCCATCCTCGTCAAACCGGCCGATATCTCCGGTGCGGCATCCCCCGTCCTGCCCGATGGTGGCGGCAGTCTCGTCGGGCAGGTTATGGTATCCCAGCATGAGCAGAGGCCCGTATGCCACGATTTCCCCTTCGCCTTCCCTGGTGTCGCTGATGGTGGTATCGATTTTTACGATGGCATGGGGAATGGGTTTGCCCACACTGCCGGTTCTTCTGCACCCCGGAACATTGAGGGTCACGGCCATGGTGGTTTCTGTCTGCCCGTACCCTTCAAAAAGGGGGATGCCCAGGCCGTCCAGAAATTCCACCACGGTTTCATTGAGGGCCGCCCCACCGCTGAAGGCCATGCGCAGTCGCCCACCGAAAAGTTCCTTGATTTTTGTGAACACCAGGCGCTTGGCAAGACCTGCGACCATGGTGTCCAGGAAGGAAACAGAGTCTCCCCGGTTCTGTTTGACCACGGTTTTAAGACCGTTGGCAAACAGGGCCTGGATGACACGGCTTTTTAGTTCAATTTTTTTCATCACCCCTTCATGGAGCTTGGTGTAAAGCCTGGGCACAGCAAAAAATACCGTGGGTCGCACCTGGGCCAAATCATCGATGATTTCGTTGATATCCCGGACCAGTCCTGAAGAAAATCCCTTACATATAAGGATATGAACTTCCTGGAGCTGGCCCATGAGGTGGCCCCAGGGCAGGAAGGACAGACCGCGGTCCTCAGGACTGAAGGGCATGGTGGCGTCGGAAAGGGCTATGAGGGCCTGGATTTCTGTGATCATACTCCGATGACTCAGAATGACACCCTTGGGATTGCCCGTGGTGCCTGAGGTGTAAATCAGTCCCATGGGCTCTTCCGTATCCGGGATATAGGCTTTAACCGGTTCTTTTTCCCCGGTTTCGCAGAGTTGGGCGTAGCAATGGGGAAGGGCCCGGTCTTCATACAGGGGGACCACCCGTTCCAATTGTGGTACTTCATTGGACAGGTGTTTGACCCGGTCAAAGATCTCCGGATTTTTTACCAGAAGAATCTTGGCCCCTGAATCCTTTATGATATAGACCCATTCCTCCAGGTTCTGGGATTCGTACATGGGAACATAGTGGGCGCCCAGGCCGTATGAGGCATAGCAGCCAACGGCCCATTCCACGCAATTGGCGGAAATGACGGAGACCTTGTCCCCTTTTTTGATGCCTAAGGATGCCAGCCCGCCCCTGAAATCATCTACGGCTCTGCCGAATTCTCCGTAGCTGGTCCATGAAAAACTGCCGTCGTCTTGTTTGGTGCCGTACATCTTGCGGGGTCTGTGAATTTTGCATGAATGCTGCTGCATTTCCACCAGATTTTTGAATACAGGGGTCATTGCGCCTCCTCCTTTTTAGATGGATCGTTTCTTATTGACGAATACTATTTGATAATGTAATACGTCAAGGAAAAAGTTTTACAATGTAAAATACTAGTGTATATTGTTCAAAAAAAGGAGATGTTATGGGACTATTATCATCACTCAAGGTTTTGGATTTTTCAGCGCTGCTGCCCGGCCCCTTTGCCACCCTGACCCTGGCTGACCTGGGCGCAGATGTCGTTCACATTGAATCGCCTTCCAGGCCCGATCTCATGCGGTTTTTCCCTCCCATCAAAGACGGACGGTCTGCGGCCCATGCCCATTTGAACCGGTCCAAGCGCTCTTTGGGCATTGATCTTAAGGCGTCAGGCGGTATTGAGGTGATCCGTCGGCTGGCGGGCGAATATGATATCGTTATAGAGCAGTTCCGGCCCGGGGTTATGGATAAACTGGGTCTGGGATATGAGGCTTTAAAGGCCGTAAATCCGGGGGTGATCTATTGTTCCATTTCCGGGTACGGCCAGACCGGCCCCTTTCGGGACCGGGCCGGCCATGACATCAACTATCTTTCCGTGGCCGGTGCAATTTCTTATAACGGCCGTAAAGATACCGGCCCCGGCCCAATGAACCTCCAGGTGGCCGATATTGCCGGAGGCTCCTATCATGCGGTCATGTCCATTTTGGCTGCAGTGATTCACAGGACCCAGACCGGTGAGGGGCAGTACATTGATGTGAGTCTGACGGACACCTCTTTTTCCATGCAGGTGACCACCCTGGCCAATGCCATTGAAAACAAAATTGATCCGGAGCTTGAAGGGGATATCTTCAACGGCGGCACCTTTTACGATTGTTATGAAACCTGCGATGGAAAATATTTTTCCATTGCCGGAATTGAACCCCATTTTTTTGCCCGGCTGTGTGAAGCCCTGGGTTTTCCAGAGCTGGGCGTTCATGCCCTGTCGCCTGATCCGGAAATCCAGACCATGGTAAAAGAAAAAATAAAAGCTGCCGTCAAAGGTCAATCCTTTGACCACTGGACAAAGGTTTTTGAAAATATTGACGCCTGTGCAGAGCCGGTGTCCACCCTGACCCAGGCCCTGGATCACCCCCAGATCAAGTCCCGGGAACTGGTGGTGGATGTGCCCGACGGCCAGAGTTCCTGCCGCCAGGCCGGATTCCCGGTGAAGTTTTCAGGGTTCACGCCGGAATACAAATTTGCCGGTGCCGACATCGGAGTTCACACCCGGGAAGTTCTGGCTCAGGCAGGATTCGGAATTGATGAAATAGATAAACTCACCAAGGACCAGGTGATTTTTCCCAAAGATGCTTAAGAGGGGTAAAAAACGATATGCAGATTCCTTCCAGAAAAGAGATGATCCAGAATATTAAAGACCAGGGCGGAAAAGTCGCGGCAGTCCTGCCCTATCATTATCCCAGAGCCCTGCTCCGGGCCCACGGCATCTTTCCGGTGGAGGTCTGGGGGCCGGCCTATGTGGATGATATGGCCGGAACCCAGCATTTCCCGGAGTACACCTGCAAAATTGTCCAGAAGGGCACCCAGTTTCTCATGGGACCTTTGGCCGAGGCCGTGGACTGCATCTTTATCCCACATACCTGCGACTCCCTCCAGGGCATGGCTTCGGTGATGAAGGATTTCATGCCGGAATCAAAACCGGTGTTCACCCTTTACCATCCCCGGGGGCGGCGGCAGTCGGACAAGACCTTTCTGACTGCTGAACTTCATCATCTGTCTGCTGAACTTACGGCTGTTTCCGGCGTTCGCCCCACGGATCAGGATTTGCGGGAGGCCATGGACACAGAAGAAAAGGCGTCCAAGGTCTTTTCCCAAATTGCATTGAACCGCCGAGACTATGATGTTACGGACCGGGAATTTTACACGGTTCTGCGGTCAAGGGAATATCTGCCGGCAGAGGACTTCACAGCCCTTGCCCAGGGCATGCCCAGGGGTAAGCGAGATCTTATAGGTGTGCCTTTAATGATTTCAGGAATTGTGGCCGATCCCCTGGATCTTTTTGACCATATCAATGGGTTTGGTGCCCATGTGGTGGGGGATGATATGGGATGCTGCAGCCGCCGGATTTACGATGCACCCGGCAATGGGGATGCCTTTGACGCCCTGGCCGTGCAGCTCATGTCCATGCCGCCGGACCCCACAGTCTCCAGCCCCTATAAAAAACGGTTTGACCATATTGTGGACCAGATGAAAGAAAATCAGGCAAAAGGGCTGCTGGTCTATGACATGAAGTTCTGCGAACCCGAACTCTTTTATCTTCCCATGCTGGAAGAGGCGGTGCTGGCTGCAGGCATGGGTTTTCTCTATGTGGAAATCGAATTGACGCCCATCATCCCCCAGACCGTACTTAACCGGATCAATGCATTTATCGAGGTGATATCATGAATTTGTCCAATGCCGTTAAATATGCCGGCGCCGCTACCCTGGGCAAACCGGTGCTCTATTATCAGAAGCAGCAGAACCTTAAGCGCATTGAGGCTTTGGCCCAGAAAAATGATCCCCATCTCAGCCCGCCCCTGAAAGCCAATGCCCGGATGTCCCAGCTCTTATCTGAACAATACCTCAAGGGACGGTTTACTGAAGGGGTGAGGAAGGTGGCCTGGCACTCCTCGGGCGCGCCCATTGAGATTCTCCAGACCCTGGATTTTTTCCTCTATACCCCGGATAATCATGCGGCCATGTGCGGGGCCAGAAAACTTGGGGCTCAGTATTGTGAAATTGCAGAAAACAAGGGGTACTCCAGGGATATCTGCTCCTATGCCAGAACAGATATCGGCTCTTTTCTGTCCGGCAAGACCCCGGTGGGAAGACTGCCAAAGCCTGACCTCATCGTGGTTTCCAACAATATCTGCCAGACCATTCTCCACTGGTACCAGGCCATGGGGGTTTATTACAATGCCCCGGTATTTGTCATTGATACCCCCTTTCTTTATGGAGATGCCAAGGCCCATGACGTGGCCTTCGTCAAACAGCAGATGGAAGAATTGATTCCGGTGGCTGAAAAAATTTCAGGAAAACGGTTTTCCCGGAAAAAATTCCATGAGATCTGCCGCCGTGGTAAACTCTGTTCCGATCTATGGTGTGAGGTGCTTTACAGGGCCAAGCATAAGCCCGCCCCCTTGAGCGGGTTTGATGCTTTCATCCTCATGGGGCCAGTGGTGGCCCTGAGAGGGGAAGTCTCTTCCATTGATTTTTACCACGAGGTGCTCAAGGAGATTGATGAGCGCATCGACAAAGGGATCGGGGTGGTGAAAAATGAAAAGTACAGGATCCTCTGGGACAATCTGCCCATCTGGTACCGGATTTCCTGGTTCTCCAAACAATTGGCAGCTCTGGGAATCTCCGTGGCCATTTCCAACTACACTTACCAATGGGCGGAACCGGCCCAGTACTTTGATCTGGTAAGGCCCATGGAAGGGGCGGCTAAAACCTATCTCCACTCCATTCTCAACCGGTCCGCCGGGTATAAGCTGCACCATATGGAGCAGATGGTGGAGGATTTCAGCCTGGACGGGGTGCTCTTTCATTCGGACAGGTCCTGCAAACCATACTCTCTGGGACAGATGGACCAGAGCCGTGCCATGCTGGATAATTTAGGTCTTCCCTGTGTGACCATTGAGTCGGACCATAATGATGAGCGGGTGTTTTCAGAGGGGCAGATTTCAACGCGGCTCCAGGCCTTTGCCGAGATGCTGGGATAAATGAGGAGAGATCAAAGATGAGATATATGGGTATTGATATCGGCAGTTCCACCTGCTGTGCTGTGATTCTGGACAAGAACAGGCAAATTGAATCTTCTGCCATGGTGCCCACCGGGGCCAGGAATGAAAAGGCCATTGCCTCGGTCCGGCGCCAGACCCTGGATGGGGCAGGACTCAAACCCACTGATATCAAAGGCCTTGTCTCCACGGGCTATGGCCGTAAACGGGTGGAAGACCGGACCCTGGACAAGACCGAAATCGTCTGCCATGCCAAAGGCATCCAGACCTATTTTCCCGGAACCACCGTACTCATTGATATCGGGGGCCAGGATTCCAAGGCCATTTATATTCACCCCAAATCCGGGAAAGTTGTGAATTTTGCCATGAATGATAAATGTGCGGCAGGTACGGGTAGGTTTCTGGAAACCATGGCCCGGGTCCTTGAAATGGATATCACGGATATGGACGGCCTGGATGTTGGGGAGAAAGGGACCCAGCAGATTTCAAATATGTGTACGGTATTTGCCGAAAGTGAGGTGGTCTCCCTTATTGCCCAGGGCGTGGAGACCGGTGAAATCATTTCAGGCATCAACCGGGCCATTGCCACCCGGACCTTTTCCCTTGCCAAACGGGTGGCATCGGATATGGATTCAGATAAAATCGCCATATCAGGAGGGGTGGCCCGGATCAAAGGGGTGGTGGCCGCCCTTGAACGGTGTCTGGGCAAAGAAATCCTTGTCCCGCCGGACCCCGGCATCATCGGTGCTTTGGGTGCGGCTGTGTTTGCCCTGGAGGAGACAATATGAAAATTACCACCGTCATGGGCAGCCCCCGGCCCAAAGGCAACACCGAATATGTGCTTAAACATTTTGAATCGGCAGTGGCGCCGGAACACGAGGTGACCCGGATTAATGTCCGGGACCACGATATTCAATTTTGCAGGGGCTGTTTTTCCTGCAAGAAAACAGATGATGAACCCGGATGTGTGATTGAAGACGATGTGCCCGTGCTGTTTCAGGCGCTTGTGAATTCAGACTGTATCGTCTATGCCAGCCCCCTTTACGGAAAAAGCTGTACCGCCCAGCTTAAGGCCTTCATGGATCGGCAGTATGCCCTGATCAATTTTACGGACTGGGTTAAGCCGGAAACCACCTCTCTGGTCGCCGGTATTCCCACAGCCTTTCTGGTGACCTGCGGGGGGCCGGATGACGAATTCAACACCGCCATCATCCGCCAGCAGGTGGAGGTGTTCAATAAGGTCATGAAAACCCCGGATTTAGGGCTGTTTCTCCTGCCCCACTGCATTACCCCGGACGGGATTGGTGATCGGGGGAGGAAAATTGCCATGGCGCTGGCAAGGACGGTGATACCGGGTTGAGAGCATCTCCTGAAAACAGGAAAAAACCCCTGCAGAGACTGCAGGGGCTTTGGATGAAGTTTAACTGTACCGGTAGGGCACACCAGCCTTGTGCATGACTTTTGAGTATTCTTTGAAAATCTGAACCACCTTGGCCGCCCTGGGGCTGGTGCCGGCGATTTCAGTCCAGAATTCTTCGGCATCTTTTACCACGGTATCCCATTCCGCCGCCGGGATGGTGGTCAGTTCCATTTTCTTGCCTTCCACACGGAGCTTGGCTTCCCCGCCCCAGTACCATACCTGGCGGTAGTAATGGGAAGAGTCGATGGAGAGTTTGAACAATTCCTGGAGATGGGGCGGTACCTTTGCCCAGCTTTTGGAGTTCGCAAAGTAGGAGCCGCACCATGCGCCGGTGATATTGTTCAGCAGGGCATAGTTGCAGACATCTGCCCAGCCCACTTCATAGGCTTCGGTGAATCCGCACCAGGCAACCCCGTCCAGTTCACCGGTCTGAATGGCCACCTCAATATCATCCCAGGGCAGGGTGACTGGAACCAGGCCGTATTTGGAGAGGAAGCGTCCGGCTGTGGGAACGCCGAATACCCGTTTACCCTTCATGTCGGCCAGGCTGCGGATGGGTTTTTTGGTGAAAATATGGCAGGGATCCCAGGCACCTGCGGAAATCCAGTCCACGCCCCTGACTTCGTCATAGGCTTCTTTCCAGATTTTATCCAGGCCGTAGTATTTGAACAATACGGGAAGGTCCAGGCTGTATCTGGTGGAAAAGGGGAAATATCCGCCGAATACATTTATGTCCACAGGAGAGGCCATGGTGGCGTCATCAGACTGTACGGCGTCAATGGTGCCGTTCTGCATGGCCCGGAAAAGTTCGCCCGTGGGCACAAGCTGATCGGCGTAATAGAGTTCGATTTCCATCTGGCCGTGGGCGGCTCTATTGAACGCTTCTATCTGGGGCTTGATGACATGGGCGCCCAAAGGGGCACCGGAGTATGTCTGAAGCCGCCATTTGATGGGGTTGGTTTTGGAAAAGGCATAGGGCGCCTTTGAAAATGTTGTGGCAGAGGCCGCAGCGGCGCCTACGGCAACGGCACCGGCTTTTTTGATAAAATTCCGCCGGCTGTTTTCAGGTTGGGTACTGGTGTCAGTCTTTTCTTCCTTCATAATCATCTCCTTTGGTCGTTATTGTATTATGGATACATCTTTAACCTCTTGAGTAAACAAACTCCGGCAGCCACAGGGCGATCTGGGGGAAAATCATAATTAAAATCAGGGCCAGGGTCATGACCAGGACAAAGGGAACAATGGAGCGGTAAATATCTGTGATGCTTATTTCATCCGGTGCCATGGCCCGCATTAAAAATAAATTATACCCGAAGGGCGGGGTCATATAAGCGATCTGGCAGGTGATGGTGTAGAGAACACCATACCAGATTGGGTTGAAGCCCAGAGATTTGACCAGGGGCACATAAAGCGGTGCCACAATGACCAGCATGGCAGTGTCATCCAGGAACATCCCCATGAGAATATAGGACAGCTGCATCATGATCAGGATCTGCCAGGGGGTGAGTTCCCATTGTGTGATAAATAAGGTCTCAATGGCCCGCACTGCGCCGAGCCCGTCAAATACAGCCCCAAAACACAGGGCCGCAAGGATGATCCACATGAACATGCAGGTGATGCCCAGGGTTTTCCGGATGGAATCCTCCAGGACCTGGCGGGTCAGGGTCCGTTTGGCCATGGCGGCAATGGTGGCTGCGGTAGCACCCACAGCCGAACTTTCAACAAGACTGGTGATGCCCATGAGAAAAAGCCCGGTCATGAAAAAGAAAATCAAAAAGGGCACGATGCCGGCCTTGAGGAGTTTGAGTTTTTCTGTCAGGGGCATGTCCAGTTCTTCCCGGCTCACCAAAGGGGCAAGATGGGGCTGGAATTTGCATCTGACCACAATGTAGATGACAAAGAGGGCGGCCATCATCAGGCCGGGAATGGCTCCTGCCAGCCAGAGTTTGCCCACGGGCTGGCGGGCGATCATGCCGTAGAGCACCAGGACCACGCTGGGAGGGACCAGAATCCCCAGGGATGATCCCGCCTGAACCACCCCGGTGATCATGATCTTGTCGTAATTTCGCCTCAGCATTTCAGGCAGGGCGATGGTGGCGCCTATGGCCATTCCGGCCACAGAAAGGCCGTTCATGGCCGAGATGACCACCATGAGCCCGATGGTGCCTATGGCAAGGCCGCCCCGCAGGCGGCCGAACCAGACATGGAACATTCCGTATAAATCATCGGCGATTCCGGATTCAGAAAGAATATACCCCATATAAATGAACAGGGGCAGGGTGAGCATGGGATACCAGTTAAAGAGCTTAAAGGCGGCATTGAAGGGCATTTCAATGGCCCCGTTCCCATACAGGGACAGGGCTGCCGCCGCCGATACAAACCCGATAGCAGCAAAAATACGCTGGCCGCTGAGCAGCATCAACAGCATTCCTCCGGACATTGTCAGTGCAATTGCTTCGTAACTCATGAAATACTTGTTCCTCTGGATTTGGCAAGGTCTTTGAAAAAGGTGGAAACAGACTGGAGAAGCATTAAGGCAATGCCGGCAACCATGATGATCTTAATGGGGATCATGGAGGGGTTCCACTGGGAAAATTTGCGTTCGCCGTATTCAATGGCATACATGGTGCTGGAAATGGAGCCGATGAGCAGGGTGATAAGATAGAGCACCAGAAAAATATTGGTGGTCACATCTATTCTGGCCTTGTTTCTGTCTGAAAACCGGTCATAGATCAGGTCCATGCGGACATGGTCATCCAATTGCATTGAATAGGCCCCGCCTAGGATATAATAGCCCGTAATGATGAACTGGGCCATTTCTACGGTCCAGGCCAGGGGCATGTTCAATATATTTCGGGTGATGGCTCCCAGGAGCAATACACCGATCATGATAAAGATGGTGTACATGACGAACCGCCCTGTGATCAGTGAAATATAATCAACAAATTTCACATAATTTACAACAAACTTTGGCATGAACTGGTATTCCTCCTGTTTAATAAATGGGTTGTGAATATTTTGGGGGTTTGGGTATTCGTTGGGATTTTAGGGCCGCCGCTGGGACACAGCGCTGGAAAAAACCATGTGTTTTGACTAAGTTGCGTATGTTTCTCAGCAGACATTCGTCATTACTTACATACCATGACCGTTCAGTCAACTTAAAAAAAACGCAATTTTTAGTTTTTAAGAGGGATTTCTTAGGGTAAATTGGGGGTGTATTTGAGGGAATTCAATGATTGTTTTATAAAATATGCAAAATACATCAAAAGAATTATGAATTGGTACTTATAATATTAACGTCAGCATCTAAAAGCGCTGCGGTGATTTTTTTCGGAGGCTGCCGGTCGCATACAATATTGGTGATTCGGTCCAGTCCACATACTCTGAAAGAGGCAATCCGCCCGAATTTCGAATGGTCTGCAATGACGGTGATGGATTCGGACTGCTCGATCATGGCCTGGGCCACCTGGGCTTCATCTATGGAATAATCCATGATCCCGGTGGCAGCATCAATGGCACCACAGGTCAGGATTGCATGGTGGGCCCGAAAGAATTTGATCTGGGAAATCACCAGATTGCCCACGGTTTGTAGATTGCTTCCCCTGAATTCTCCCCCCAGAAGAAATATATGGGACTTGTTATTGGAGAGGCTTACGGTGCGGGCAATTTCCGCAGAGTTGGTGATGATGGTTAAGTTGGGAATTTCAGCCATTTTTTCGGCAAAATAAACAGAAGTGGAGCCGGTATCAATGAAGATGGTTTCTCCCGGTGAGATGATTTTGGTTGCCTTTCCGGCAATCAGGGCTTTGGGAAAAACATTTTCCCCCATGCGCTGGCGGAAGGGGCCTTCCCCGGCTGCCCCCGGCAGGAAGGCTCCTCCGTGGAATTTTTGGACGGTGCCTGACCTGGACAATATCGTAAGGTCCCGCCTGATGGTCTCCCTGGAAATATTAAGGGCCTCTGCCAGTTCATTTACCGTTGCCCGGTTCTGCTGGCGGATGATGTTTGCGATTCTTTCCTGTCTCTCTTTGGGGGTCAAATCTTGATTATCCTAAATATGATTAAAAATTATTATAAAATCCATAAAATTATAATTAATATTGACCTAATAGTAAAATATTGTGCCTGATAAGTCAATTTTATAAAATCTGGATACCCCGGCCTGCAACCTGGTGGCACTTTGGGTCAGGATTGCCACTGACTCGCCCGTTTGACCGCCTCTTTAAACCGGTTTAAATGGCTGCGTCTATCGGTTGTGGGGTGAAACTGCCTGGTGTCCGGATCGTGAGATCTATGGGTGACGGGGATGCCGCCGGCAAGGCCGGCCGTACCCAGGGCGGTGAGTTCCGGAGACGGAGGAACAATAATTTCCCGGTGGAGTACATCTGCCAGAAACTGGCAGAAATATGGATTTCCCGTAAGCCCTCCGTCTATGGAAATCCGGTGCGAAAGGGGGATGAGGCTTTCCATGGCAGCCACCACCTCTGCGGTGCGGAATACAATGCCCTCCAGCAGGGACTGCATCATATCCAGAGGGGTTGTGTCCAGGGACAGGCCGATCCACAGTCCCCCGGCGGTCCGGTCCCAATGGGGGCAGCCCAGTCCGGAGAGGGCGGGGACAAAGGCAATATTCCGTTCAATGGCAGCCTCAGCCCTGAAGTCGCTGATCTGGTCATAGGAGGTGAATAACCCCAGTGATTTTCCCCAGGAGACCGCTGATCCAGCAGAAAAAACTCCGCCGTCCAGGGCGTATACCGGATTTTGATTTTCAAGCTGCCAGGCCACCGTGGGCAGCAGACCTTTTTCCGGGGCTTGAACCGGGGCTTTCCCGGTTAGGGCCAGGGCAAAGGCACCTGTGCCGAAGGTGATTTTTGCATCTCCGGTATTTTTGCATCCGTGGCCGTATAAGGCGGCCTGCTGGTCCACCACACTTGCCCTGACAGTGAGGGTGCAGCCCTTTAACATGATTTCACCTAAAGGTCCGCTGGTGGGGATAATTCGGGGCAGGGTGTCCATGGGCACCTTAAAAAGGGCGCAGAGGTCCTCATCCCATTGACCGGTGTTCAGGTTCATCAGAGAGGTTCTTGAGGCTGTTGTGATATCGGTGACGAAGGCGTCGGCCAGGCAGTCAAGGAAAAAGGCATCTGTGGTTCCCAGCCGGAGCCTGCCCTGGGTGTGAAGCTTTCGGGCCCGGGGCAGGGTGCTGAATATCCAGCCCAGTTTGGCAGCAGAAAAATAGGAGTTCAGGGGAAGGCCCGCCCGTTCCAGGGTCAGGGATTCTTTACCCTTGGCCTTGAGGGTTTCGATGATGTCCCGGGTCCGGTGGTCCTGCCAGACAATGACCCGGGTTAGGGGGGTTTTGGTCCGGGCATCCCAGGCCATGCAGCTCTCGCCCTGGTTGTCTATGCCCAGGGCTGTGATGTCTGTTTTCCAATTCATGCATGCATCTATGCAGGTACGAATATTATTGAGCAATTCTTCGGGGTCATGCTCCACCCATCCGGGTTTGGGGTAAAACTGCCTGTGGGTTACGGCTTTGACGATTGTTCCGGAACCCTTGTCGTCCAGGCGCAGGGCCCGGGTGCTTGTGGTGCCCTGGTCAATTGCAAGTACGGCCATAGGTTCTCCTTTGTCTGTCAGGGCAGATTGCCCTTTAAATCCTCCACAATGTTTCGGGCAATTTTTTTGCCGGCCTGCCAGCAGTTCATGGCCATGTTGAGAGGCGGCAACAGGTTGCCTGCAGCATAGTATGCCGGGTCTGAACACCGCCCGAACCGGTCTGTGCAAGGACTTCCCGTTTGATTGTCCATTTTTAGAAGGCTGGTGCGGGCCAGGGCGGATTCCGGGGTGAACTGCCCGGTGAACAAAACGCCGTCGCAATCAATGGTTTCGATATTGCCTGCCCGGGTTTGGATGGAGACACCTTTAACCCGGTTTTTGCCTGAAATGTCAGTAATCTGAGTGCCGGTATGCAGGGGTACCCCAAAGATTTTCGCACCCCAGTATAGGGGCCAGGGCGCTGTGGGATAAGCGTTCTGCTCCAGCATTGCCGCCGGTCTGATACCGGCTTTCCGGCAGGTGAGCAGGGCGGACAGGCTGACAATTTCCGTTCCCACAATCACAGGCTTTCTGAACGGGATAAGGCCTTTGAGATAAAACATGGACTGCAGGGCACCGGTGGTGGTGATTCCCTGGGGGCGTCCCCCGGAAATCAGGCGGGCGGACCGGGGTGTCTCCCTGGCCCCGGTGGCGAGCACTACCCGCCTGGCCTTTACTACCCGCATGCCGCCGGGGGTGACCAGGGTGAGTTGTCCCTCCGGAGCCAGTCTTGTCACGGATGTTCCCAGTATGATGTCCACCCCTGCAGCCCAGGCGGTCTGAACAAGACGCCGGGCATATGCGGGGCCGGTCATGGGCATGAAATACTCCATCATGCCGAAGGCCGGGTGGCCGCAGTGACGGGGAATGCCGCCTGCTTCCTGTTCCCGGTCTATGACCACCACCTTTTGCACGCCCAGCTCTTTCAGAGTGATGGCCGCTGAAAGGCCGGCCGGCCCTGAGCCGATCACGGCAACGTCACAGCAGGCTGATCTTGTTATGTTAGTCATTTGAATCTCCGCTTGCCATGGGGGGATCGATTTTCCCCTTTGTCAGTTCCGCCAGCCGGGCAGAGCAGTAGAATCCCTGGCACCGGCCCATGGTCGCCCGGGTTCTCCGTTTCAGTCCCCCTAAGTTTCCTGGGGGAACGGTGCTGTCCATGGCGGCCAAGATTTCCCTTTGGGTCACCATCTCGCAATGGCAGACAATTTCCCCGTATCCGGGTGCGGTATAATCCCGGGGCAGGTGCTCGGCCAGATTGGGCAGGGCCGGTTGAATGGGTTTTTCCAGGGGGGTGAATCCATGGTTTCGGGTGCTGAGCAGCTCTGAGACATGGCAGGCCAGTCCCAGGGCCCCTGTCAGTCCGGTGGACCGGATGCCCCCCAGGGTTATCCAGTTGTATTCCCGGTCATGGCGGATTCTGTAATGGGGCTTTTCCGTTGCGGGTCGGATGCCGGCATAAGTGGCCGTGACCGGCATTTGGGCCAGGGCCGGAATCATCTGTGCGGCCCGGTCGGCCAGGGAAAGAAGGATTTCCCGGTCAACCGAGGCGTCATCCCGGCTCTCCTGCTCTTCTGCAGTTGGGCCCACAACGATATTGCCGAATATGGTGGGAAATAGGACAATCCCCTTGGTCCGCTCCGTGGGGATGGGCAGAATAATGGAAGAGAGCAGCTCGGCTGCCGCCTTGTCATAGACCACAAACTGGCCCTTCCTTGGGTGTATGGTGAATTTTGAATCTCCCCGGAGGTTTTGGTCCACTAGGTCTCCGTACAGGCCTGCGCAATTGACCACAAATTTTGTCCTGACCCGCCCCCGGGTAGTGTTCAGGGTCCAGGTGCCGTCTCCGAAATTCCCGTCCCGGACCTCTGCATTGAAAAGCGCCTGTCCGCCGTTTTCCACGGCCTGGGTGAGATAGGCCAGGGGAGCTGACCAGGGGTCGATAACATATTCCCTTGGGACGGTGATGGCGGATTTTATGTCTTGGGACAGATTGGGTTCCAAGGACAGGGCTTCGGTTCTGGTGATAACCCGCAGATCATTGACCCCGTTTTTTTTAGCCTTTTTCAGGATTTTTTCAAATTTGTCCTCTTCTTCGGTTGTCCAGGCGGCCAGCAGGGCCCCGGTTGTGAGTACGGGGAGATTAAAGTCTTTTCGGATTTCAAGGTACTCCCGGTATCCCCTGTTCACGCATTGCTGCTCCAGGGAGTTCGGCGGGGCGTCAAACCCGGTGTGAAGGATGGCACTGTTTCCCTTGCTGGCCCCTGCCAGAATGTCCGGGGCTTTTTCCAGAAGGACAACCTTGGCCCCGTCCAGGGCCATTTTCCGGGCAACGGCACAGCCCACCACTCCGCCCCCGATTACGGCAATATCGGCTTGGGCGATGATGGGATTATTATTTTGAGATTTGCTTTTTTTATTCATGGCTGAATAGTAGCAATATGTGACCGAGCAGTCAACTTGAATTGTAAAGTGCAATTTTTTAACACGAAGGTTGACCTTGATAAGAAAAATGATCTATTTCTATAGAATTAAAAATCATAATTGATACAGGGGGCAAATGAACACGTTAAAGGTAGAAACGGTTAAGCAAGCCCAGGAACTCATAAGGCAGCGGGGCATCGACTATGTAAAGGTGGGGGTATTTGATATTGACGGTATTTTCCGCGGAAAATACATGAATGCGTCAAAATTCTTACATGCACTGGAAGAGGGATTCCAATTCTGTGATGTGGTTCTCGGATGGGATTCAAACGACCAGCTTTATGACGAGAATGTTACGATTACGGGATGGCATTCAGGCTATTCCGATGCCCAGGTGAACATTGTCCCGGAATCCTGCCGGGAATTGCCCCTGGAAAAAAACACCCTGCTTTTTATCGGGGAATTTGGCGGGAAAATGGAACAGGTCTGCCCCAGAGGCACCTTGAAACGAATGGTTCAAAAAGCCAAGGACATGGGATTTATGGCGACAATGGCCTATGAATTCGAATTTTTCATGTTCAATGAAACTGCCGAAACCATCCGGGAAAAGGGATACAGAAATCTGACCAATCTCTCCCCGGGATTTTTCGGGTATTCCATGCTCCGGAATTCTGAATTCCATGAATTTTATGAAGATATGCTGGATCTGTGCAAGAAAATGGATTTTCCCCTGGAAGGCCTGCACACGGAAACCGGTCCCGGGGTAATTGAGGCGGCCATTTACTATACCGAAGCCATGGCTGCAGCAGACCGGGCCGCCTTGTTTAAAACCTATATCAAGGTGCTGGCCAAAAAGTGGAACTGGCTGGCCACCTTCATGGCCAAATGGTCCGGGGATTTTCCAGGACAGAGCGGCCATATCCACATGTCTCTGACAGACATGGAAGGCAGTCCCGTGTTCCGTGATACTCAAAAGCCGGACAGTATATCCGACACCATGCGGTATTTTATCGGGGGCCAGCAGGCCCTGATGCCGGAACTTCTATGCATGGCCTCCCCCACCATCAACAGTTTTTCAAGAATGGTTCCGGGGTTCTGGGCGCCCACCGAAGCCTCCTGGGGGGTTGATAACCGGACCTGTGCCATCCGGGCTATTCCGGGATCCAAAAATTCCCAGCGGGTGGAATATCGGGTCACGGCCGCCGACATCAATCCTTATATCGCCGGGGCGGCGGCCCTGGGGTCCGGCCTCTGGGGAATTGAGAACAAGATTGTTCCCGGAGAGCCGGTTGTGGGCAATGCCTATGAAAAAGAATTTTCCGAGACACTGAAGTTTCCGGGTACCCTGGCTGATGCGGCCCGGTGCCTTAAGGCATCCGAAGCTGCCAGGGAATTGTTCGGGGATGTGTTTGTGGACCATTATGCGGCCACGCGGCTATGGGAGAGCAAGGAATTTCAGCGACATGTTACTGACTGGGAGCTGGACAGATATTTTGAAATTATATAATGCTTGGATGAAAACTTATCCATCTGTTTTGTTGCTGCGACAGTCTGGCAACTTAGGATCGGATCTCACGTACTCCAGTACGTTCCGGTTTCAAACTGTCACCGGGCAAGCCTTTATCCAGGCAAAAGACCGTAATAAAATATTATAAAGGAAGAAGATAATGACAGGTAAAATTTCACAGTTTTCATTCCCCAATACCATTTATTTTGGGGCCGGCGCCATTGATAATCTGCCGGAGTATGTCACGGACACCGGATTTTCCAAACCTTTGGTAGTGACTGATCCGGGAATGCTCAAGACAGATGTGTTACCCAAGGTTGAAGCGGTGCTTAAGGCTGCCGGGATGGCTTATGCCGTATTCTCGGAAGTGAATCCCAACCCTCTGGATTCCGACATAGATAAGGCTGTGGCCGTATTCAAGGCTGAGTCCTGCGACGGCCTCATCGGCCTGGGGGGGGGGTCAGCTTTGGATGCGGCCAAAGTGGTTCAGGTCCTGGCGGCCCACGGGGGCCGGGTTAATGACTATGATATTGCCACCGGCGGGAACCAGAATATCACAGGACCTCTGGCACCCTGCATTGCCGTGCCCACCACAGCAGGCACCGGTTCTGAGGTCGGGTCCTGTTCTGTCATCACCTCTGTGGCGGAAAAAAGGAAATTTCTGGTGTGCAGCCCGCTGCTGCGACCGGCCGTTGCCCTTCTTGATCCCGAACTCACCGTGGGCCTGCCCCCGAGCCTGACCGCAGGTACGGGTATGGACGCTTTTACCCATTGTGTCGAAGCCCTGGTGGTCAAGGATTTTCATCCCATGTGTGACGCAATTGCCCTCAAGGGTATCGAATTCATTGCCCAGTCTCTGGAAACTGCGGTCAAGGCCCCGGAAAACATAGAGGCCCGTGGGCAGATGATGTTGGCGGCCATGATGGGGGCCGTGGCCTTTATGAAAGATCTGGGGGCGGCCCATTCCCTGTCCCACTCCCTGTCTGCTGTCTCACATGTGCCCCACGGCCTGGCCAATGCCATCTGTATTGTGCCGGTAATGAAGTATAATAAGGAGGTCTGCCTGGACGAGTATGCAAAGGTCGCGGCGGCCTTCGGCATCAATACTTTTGAAATGACAAAGGAGGAGGCTGCGGACAAAGCCATTGAGGCAGTGGCGGACCTCAACCGGAGAATCGGTATACCGGAACGGCTTTCCGATGTGGGGGTAAAAGAGGAACATTTGGAAGAACTGGCTGACAAGGCCTTTATGGACGGATGTCACGGTACCAATCCCAGGTCCTGTACCCGGGATGATCTGATGGCATTGTATAAAGAGGTGTTTTAAAAAGCGAGAGTCGCTCGAACAGCGAGAACAGTCAATGTGTTTGCCAAGGCACATGGGGTTTTAAACAAATAATATTTTTAAGGAAGAACCTATGACGAAAGGATACAGGGGGAGGCTGCTCAGGGTCGATCTGTCGGGGGGACGTGTGGAAACGGTGGAGATGCCCGAGGACTTTTACAGAACCTATATGGGCGGAACCGCCTTTGGGGCCTATTTTCTCCTCAAAGAGCTTGACGGAAAGACCGATGCTTTTGACCAAAAGAATATTCTGACCATTGCCCCGGGAGTGCCCACGGGTGCTGCAGTGACAGGGGTGAGCCGATGCTGCATCACGGCCATTTCCCCTGAGACGGGTGGTGCCGGGGATACCCAGCTTGGGGGCAGTATCGGTCCCATGATCAAACGGGCCGGGTATGATGGCATTGTTATCACCGGTAAGGCGGCCGGACCCTCTTACCTGCTTGTGAACGGGGATACAATTGCCGTTAAGGACGGTTCCGCAATCTGGGGTAAAACCGTTTTGGAGGCACATGATGCACTCACCGCTGAGTACGGGGATAAGAATATTTCCATTCTTCAATGCGGCCCGGCAGGGGAAAATATGGTGAGATTTGCCTGTCTCATGGGAGACTTCAACGATGCTGCCGGCCGGGGCGGTATGGGCGCTGTTTTCGGGTCCAAGAATCTTCGGGCCGTTGTGGTCCTGGGTAACGGCCCGGCTCTGGAATTTGCTGATCCCGACGGGATGAAAGCCCTGGCCAAGCTTGGTGCCCAGCGCATCCCCGGATCAGGATTCCCTGAAACCCTTAAAAAATACGGTACACCTGGGGTTTTGGGGCCCCAGGCCGAGGGCGGCAATCTGGCTACCCATAATTTTTCCAGATCCTGGCACGAGGACTATTTGAATCTCCACGGGGCCACCTATGAAGACACGCTTTCCGCCGGGGGCACCACTTGTTACGGCTGTGTGATCGCCTGCAGGAAAAAGGTCAAGGCGGACAGCCCCTGGCCGGTGACGGACCGTCTGGGCGGGCCTGAATTTGAAACTCTGGGATTGTTGGGCTCCAATCTGGATATCATGGATCCTGTGGCCGTGTCCAAGGGCAATGAGCTGTGCAATAATTACGGTTTGGACACCATTTCCACAGGGGGCGTGGCCTCTTATCTTTTTGAATGCTTGGAAAAGGGCTTGATCTCCAAGAAAGAGTGCGACGGGGAAACATTGGGATTCGGCAATGCAGAAGGGTTGTTCCGGCTCATTGATAAAATTGTCAATAGGGACGGGATCGGCGATATCCTCGCCGACGGCCTGAAAACTGCCGTGGAAAAGTTGGGGGAGAAAACCGCCCCATATGCCATTCATGTGAAAAACAAGGTGCCGGCGGTGCACATGGCCCAGGTTAAGCCCAGCCTGGCGCTGATGTATGCGGTATGCCCCATTGGCGCAGACCACATGTCCAACGAGCATGACTGGCTGCTCTCTTCGGAGGCGGATTTTTCCAAAAGCATCGGCATTCTCGGCGGGGGAGATACCTCTTGCGCAGACCTGAACAAGGTGAGAATGACGGTGTATTCTCAGTATTATTACAGCCTTTTGGATAACCTGTGTCTATGCATGTTTCCCTGGGGCTGCGGTAGTTTATACAGCTACCGGGACCTGGAAGACCTTATCAAGGCGGCAACCGGCTGGGAAACTTCAATGTTTGAGCTGATGAAAGTCGGGGAGCGGCGGATCACCATGCTCCGTCAGATCAATACCCGCCAGGGATTCACAGCGGCGGACGATACCCTTCCCAAACGTCTCTTTGAACCCCTGCCCGACGGTCCGGCTGAAGGCCGGTGTGCAGATGAAGAACTCTGGACTCAGATGGTCCGGCAGTATTACGAGCACCTGGGATGGAATCCCGAAACCGGGAATCCCGAACCTGGAAGATTAAGGGAACTTGGTTTGGAATGGGCCCAATAGCATGATTATCATTTGGTAATACCTGTGTCATGTTCGGGTTAATCTGCTGTGGTAAACAAGGGTACAAATTGGGAAGACACTCTATGTGCTCACCTAGCCAGGAGCCTTAACTCCCCAACTTTTGTTTTCCTCTTCCTTTTTAGCCGGGCCGTCATTGTGACGGCCCGGTTTTGTTTTCAGGCAGGGCGTTTTAAATGTTTTCGGCAGGGAATTTCGCCTTTTCTGTTTTAAGGGGGGAACACCATCATGTCAGATAACTCAAATAAAAAGTTTAAAATAAAATCCGCTAAAAAGATGAGGGATCTTATGACCGAATATTACATGCGCAGCTTGTCCTTCAGAGCACTTGTGCACAACAAAATGTGAAAGAATTTAACCAGATTTTTACTCAAACCGGACCTGCTGAACCATTTCTTTTTCTGTGATGAGATGCTGGAGCTGTTTTTGTAATTTGAGGTCTGTTACGGATTCCACGCGGCTCACAAACTTACCTTCCTTATTTTGTCGGCCTTTCCAGTCCAGTATAAATCCTGGTACAACAGCATATCCGCATCCTCCGGTGCCGCAGCAGGAGGTGTCAAATACGGAATACCCGGTGATATAGAAGAGTTCCCGGCCTTCCAGGGGAAGTCGAATTTCTTTTGTCAGGCTATAAAACCCGCCGATGGCCCTTATCTCTTCATTCAGCGCTTCATGGATATATTCTTGTATCATTCTGTTAAACCGGATTCCCTTTTTTTGTCTGGATTTAAAAAACATGCCATGCAGGTTTTTACTTTTCTGAATCCGTTTAAAATAACATTACAATGAAAGACCTGCTCCATCAGCGTTTCAATTAACTATTTGCCCAGTCCTTTTCCCTGGAATTCCGGGTGGACGGTACAGTCATAGACTGCGCACAACAAAATATGAAAGAATTTAATGGGTTTGCATAGTTCTTTTATATATAACGGTATTATAAAAAAATACAATACCCGATACAGCCCAGGCCTGAAAGCCTTTTAACTGTATCGGATAAAGGAGTGGGTATTAGATGATGGGCTTCAGAACAGGTCCGTGGTCGTGCCCGCAGGCGTCTCCGTGTCCGCCGCAGGTATGGGCCATGGTCATTTCCGTCAGTATCCCTGCATTGAAAAACTTAATATGCTCATGGATATTTCCTTTTCCGGCCTTGTACACCTTGATGCCCATATTGTTCAATCCGGTTATGGCACCGCCGCCGATTCCGCCGACGATGATGGCATCCATCATCTTGCCGTTCAATGCTTTCATGGGGTTGCACTGGCCGTGGATATGATTGAGGTCCTGGTTGTTGATGGTGGAAACCTCTTCATTTTCCGTGTTAAATACCACGAAAAAAGGGGCTGATCCGAAGTGGCCGAAAATGTTGCTGTCAAGCCCGTTGTCCGTTTTAACGGGAAAACATAATTTCATATCTAAAATTCCTTAAGTTTAAAGTTTGTTATTCAGGCTGGGGTGACGCAGGAAGTGGTTTTGTGGCATATGAACGCCGGTCCTGGCTGATAATTACCCCTGCAAATACCAGAAAAGAGGCCAGGTACTGGACCAGGGTGAACCGTTCCCCAAGGATCACCGCGCTCATGATCAGGGTGAATACGGGAATAAGGTTGATGAATGCCGTGGCCTGGCTGGCCGGTATCCGGCTGACACCGAAATTGTAAAATCCGTATGCCCCAAGGGTGACGGCCGAGCCCAGGTATAAAATGGCGGTCAGGGGGACCGGATCAAGCTGGGTTGGCAGGGTGGTGCCAGGCAGGAACAGGGTCGGGAAAAAGAAAATGGCCCCGGCAAAGGCCTGGATAAAGGTGAGAAACAGGGGAGAATATCTGTCTGTCAGCTTTTTCAGGGACAGAGCATAGCCGGTGGCGCAGACCATGGCCATGAATTCCAGAAAGTTTCCCAGCAGGGGGTTGGGGGCCTGGTCCGAGGCCTGGGACACAAGGCTGAGCCACAGTGCTCCCCCCACGGCCATGGCAAATCCCAGGCAGGTTTTAAAGGTGAGCCGTTCCTTTAAAATCAGCCAGGCCCCTATGGCCGTGAGCAGGGGCATCATGGTGGTGATCATCCCGGCCTGGGCCGCTGAGGTATGGACCAGTGCCTTGGCTTCAAAAACAAAGTAGAGGCAGGGCTCGCAGATCACCATCAGGGCCATGTATTTGGCATCTTTAAGGCGGAAATCGATATTCTTAAAGGCCATGGGAAAGAACAGGGCACATAGGCTGGCTACGGCCATACGCCCGAATATCACCACCATGGGGTCATAGGTCCTGAAGGCAATTTTCAGGGCCACAAAGGTGGATGCCCAGAGTACCATGGCAATGACCAGGCAGACATAGGGGGCTACAGGGTTGTCTTTATTCACAATTTGTCCTCAGGTTTCGGATTAAGCGATCAATATTATCATCTTTTACCAGGTGCACAAGGAAAAACGGGAAAATTTTTTGTGCTTTTTCAAAATCTTGCACTTGCAAAATTTGCCGGATTTGTTTAGAGAGATTTTCTACAGGGTCTAACCGGTATATTCTAAAAAGGTAATGTCATGACGTCTAAGCTTGCTTGTATCAGTCCTATTGATGACTCAATTTATGTTGAACGGCCCTATGCAGACCCATTTCAAATTCAAACTGCCTTGGATAAGGCTTCTGCCGCACAGAAACTCTGGGCTGCCACGCCTCTGGCTGGGCGCAAAGCCATTTGTGCCAAGGCAATTGATGCCTTTATGGCCCAAAAGAAAACCATTGGCCATGAGATCTGCCGGCAGATGGGCCGGCCCATCCGGTTTGCCGAAGGTGAAGTGGAAGGGATGGCGGACCGGGCACGGACGATGATACGTCTGGCCGACCAGGGCCTGGCCCATGTGAAACTGGATGAGCGAGAGGGGCTTGAGCGGTGGATCCAGCGGGAGGCCCTCGGTGTGGTCTTTGTCATTGCGCCCTGGAATTATCCCTATCTTACGGCAATCAATGCTGTTGTGCCGGCCATCCTGGCCGGGAATACCGTGGTGATCAAGCATTCCGCACAGACCCCCCTTTGTGCAGAACGTCTGGTGGAGGCCTTTGAGACCGCGGGCATGCCCGACGGGGTATTTCAATACCTTCACCTCACCCATGAAGAGACTGAAAATATCATAAAAGACAACCGCATCAACCATGTGGCCTTTACCGGGTCAGTGCCCGGCGGGGTCATGGTGGAAAAGGCAGCGGCCGGGCGGTTCATCGGCCTTGGCCTGGAACTTGGTGGCAAGGACCCTGCCTATGTGCGGGGGGATGCAGATCTGGATCATGCTGTGGATACGACAATGGACGGGGCGTTTTTTAATTCAGGTCAGTCCTGTTGCGGTATTGAGCGGATTTATGTTCATGAAGATGTTTTTGATGCCTTTGTGGAAAAATCCGTGGCCTGGGTAAGCGCTTTGAAGCTGGGACGTTCCGATGATCCTGAAACCACACTGGGGCCTCTGGTAAGGTCCTCTGCTGCTGATTTTGTCCGGGGTCAGATAGCGGATGCCCTTGACCAGGGGGCAACAGCACATATCAAAGCCCTGGATTTTCCCCCGGATCAGCCCGGCACACCCTATATGGCCCCCCAGATTCTCACAAACGTCGGCCATGAAATGAGGGTGATGACCGAAGAGAGCTTTGGTCCTGTTGTGGGGATACAAAAGGTGGTCTCGGATGAAGAGGCCGTGGCCCTGATGAACGACAGTGAGTTCGGTCTCACCGCCTCAATTTTTACCCGGGATATTGAAACGGGAATCGAATTGGGCCAAAAGGTCCGGACCGGCACTTTTTTCATCAACCGGTGCGATTACCTGGACCCGGAACTGGCCTGGACCGGGGTCAAGAATTCCGGCCGGGGCTGCACTCTGTCCGTGGTGGGGTTTGAATCCATGACCCGGCCCAAGTCTTTCTACATCAAAACCAAAATTTGAAAATAGAACTACCGGGGATTTGTCGTGAATCCCAGGTAGTTAATCCCTTGTGGATTAGAGGGTGTAGAGATCATCCGTTGCAAATACGGCTTCCGTGGTAAGGTTGACACCCAGGCGTCGCAAGCCTTCTTCATCTCCGGGGGAGGGCATGTGGGTCATGTGCATTTCGCATCCGGAAAATTCCTTGAGCCCTTCCATGGCCAGCTGTACCGCATGGTTGGAGGTGGCGCTGATGGCCAGGGCGATGAGGGTTTCCTGGAGATCCAGGCTCAGGCTTTTTTCGCCCAGGATTTCAGTTTTCAGATTGGTTACTGAATCGCAGATGGCATCGGGCATGAGGTTGATCTTGCTGGGGATTCCTGCCAGGTGTTTGATGGCCCGGACAATGGCGCTGGAGGCGGCATGCATCCGGGGGGAGTTGCTGCCCTGGATGATGGTGCCGTCTTTGAGCTGGATGGCGGCCCCGAAATGGACGCCTTCATTGCCCAGCCTGGGATCTGTCTTGGCTTCCTGGGCTGCTTCCCGGGCCGGGATCACCACTGACCTATTTTCCACGGTGAGGTCGTGTTCCTTCATTATGAGTTCGGCCCGCTGGACCGTTTCCTTGTCCGTGAGGCCCAGGATGTATTCGCAGCTGTAACGCAGGTAGCGGCGGATGAGTTCCTGGTGGGCGGCTTCCCTGGCCCCCGTATCATCGGTGATGGCAAATCCCACCCGGTTGACTCCCATGTCCGTGGGCGATTTGTAACCCGCATCACCGCCGGTGATTTTTTCCAAAATCCTTTTCAGCACCGGGTAGACATCAATGTCGCGGTTGTAGTTTACAGACTTGGCGTCATATGCTTCAAGGTGAAATGGATCGATCATATTGATATCGGCCAGGTCGGCGGTGGCTGCCTCATAGGCCACATTAACCGGATGCTTCAGAGGCAGGTTCCACACCGGGAATGTTTCAAACTTGGCATAGCCGGATTGAATTCCGTTCTGGTGATCGTGATAGAGCTGGGAGAGGCAGGTGGCCATTTTTCCGCTTCCGGGACCGGGACCGGTGACGATAACCAATGGTTTTTCCGTTTTAATGTAATCGTTGGCCCCGTATCCTTCCTTGCTGACGATGAGGTCCACGTCCGTGGGATAGCCTTTGGTAAAATAATGGGTAAAGACGCTGATGTTCCGGCGTTCCAGCTTTTTTTTGAAAATAACGGCCGCAGGCTGGTTGTCAAACCGGGTGATGATGACTCCCTTTACGCTGATGTCCCAGCTTTTCAGGTCATCAATGATCTTCAAGATGTCCGTCTCATAGGTAATGCCGAAATCGGCCCGAATTTTTTTGCGTTCTATGTCTCCTGCATAAATGCAGATCAGAACCTCGGCCTGCTCCCGCAGTTCGTGGAGTAGCCTGATCTTTATATTGGGGTCGTATCCGGGAAGCACCCGGGCGGCATGGAAATCGAAGAGCAGTTTTCCGCCGAACTCAAGGTAAAGTTTGTTGCCGAACCGGTCAATCCGCTTTTTAATCTCGGCAGTCTGTTCCGCCAGATATTTTTCATTGTCAAAAATATTGTCTTTCATTTTTTCCCTTTTTTCATCATTATCTCAAATCCGGAAGGTGTGTATCATAACTTGCCTTTTATGACAAATCAATGCGGCTTTCCCCCTTATCCGTCTATCTCGTTGTCTGTAAATGCTCAGCAGTTCCCATGGATCTGGCTGGGTGAATTACCAGAATATAAGGTTTTGCTGGCGGCGCTGGCAAAAGCGAAGAATCGTAATCTCTGACTTTTAATCTGATCATCCCGACATTGCTTCTATTATTCATGCTGTTTTAAATATCAATATCGGTAAGCTTTTATACCATAAATTAACATTTTTTTAGTTTTATTTACAAGGTCTTGCATCCAGAGAAAAAAGAAAAAATATGATATTGATAAAGCATGGTTTCGGTGGCAATCCTTCCGAAAAGAAGCATTTCATGATACTTATGTTTTAAATAAATTGATAGTTTCTTCATTCGGAGGCGTTCTGAAATGATCAAAACCAAGATCCTTAATGGTGCAGGCAAAATCGTAATGAAAATGGGCATCAGGGGTTACTGATGATTAAGCTAATATCAAGAATATATAAACGTTTGCAACCACCAGTCTTCGAAAATGAAGAGGAAAACAGAAAAGCAAAACGGCTTTTCCTGTTAACAAAGGCAAGCATTATCGGATTTGTCATAATTCTTGGCATCCGCATAGTGGGGATAGGATCTGAATCTAATTTGATAATCCCGCTTTTTGTTAGCCTGCTTCTGCTTTCACTGTCCCATGCTTTCCTTCTTTCAAAGCGACTTGAGATCGCTTCATACAGCCTGCTCAGTATTTTTTTTGGATTATGCATCTATCTTGTCATTATTAGTGAGCATGGATACCATGATACTGGCATATTTGCAGTCCCAGGCCTCCTCATCATTGCCGGGATTTTTTTGAAAAAATGGCCGTTTTATATATTTACCATAATTACATTATTACTCATTGCGGTTCTTGTGGGATTGGAAACTTTTCAAGTTTATAAGACAAAATTCAGTTCTTTTGTTTCCCCTTATGATGGAATTGATATTATTTTTATAATTGCAATCACTGCTGTTTCTGTTCGCATTCTCACCGACAGCCTCATGAAATCCCTTCAACGTGCAAATGAAAACGAAAAAGCGCTACAGGAGAACGAAGAAAAATATAGAAATCTCGTCCAATATGCCCCAACCGGAATTTATGAGTTTGATATGGAGAAGTTGGAATTCATGAGTGTTAACGATATAATGTGTGAATATACGGGATACACTAAGAATGAATTTTTGAAACTCAATCCTTTTGATATTTTAAGCGATGAAAGCAAGATTACTCTAACAGAATTAATTGAAAAAGTTTTTTCTGACCAACCTAAAGAATTGGCTGTAGAATATAAACTTAAGGGAAAAAATAATGGAGAGTTTTGGGTATTCTCTAATGCAAAATTCTTCTATAAAGATGGTATTCCGAAGCGAGCCATGGCTGTTGTTCATGATTTGACTGAGATCCGCAATTCGGAAGAAGAAAGGAGAAAGCTTGAAACTCAACTTTACCAGGCTCGGAAAATGGAGGCCATTGGAACTCTTGCCGGTGGTATTGCACATGATTTCAATAATATTTTATCTGGAATACTGGGGTATTCTCAATTAGCCCAAAGAAACATTACGACTCCGGAAAAAGCCAACCAAAATATTGACCAAGTTATAAAAGGGGCAAAAAGAGCAGCGGAGCTTGTCCAACAAATACTGACTTTCAGCAGGCAAACTGAATATCAAAAAATAACATTCCCCATTTTTTTGGAAATTGAGGAGGCTTTAAAATTAATACGTTCGACAATACCCAGAAATATAGAAATCGTAAAGAATCTTAACTCAAAATCGATGGTCTCTGCTGATCCGACAAAGATTCATCAGTTAACTATGAACCTTTGCACAAATGCATATCATGCCATGAAAGAAATAGGTGGGTGCCTAACCGTTGCACTTACAGACGTTCAAATATTTGAATCTAAACAATTGATGAATAAAAAAATCGTTCCTGGGAAATATATAAAATTGGAAGTGACTGATACTGGACATGGTATGGATCAAACGCAAATAGAAAAAGCGTTTGATCCTTATTATACAACAAGAGATATTGGAGAGGGAACAGGTTTTGGGCTTGCAATTGTTCAGGCCGTAGTAGACGAACATGATGCTTATATAAAGGTTAAAAGCTTTCCTGGTAAAGGTACAAGTTTTTCCATTTACTTCCCCGTTGTCGGAAAAAAATATATTGAGCCGGTTGATAAAAAATCAGTAAAGACCTCTTATTTGAAGGGCAATGAAAAAATTTTATTCGTTGATGATGAAGAAGCCATCAGGGAAATAGCCAAAGAAAATTTAGAAAGAAATGGTTATACAGTGCTTTTACGAAAGAATGGCATCGAGGCCCTGAAAGAATTTCAAAGGAATGCGAATCATTTTGATTTAATCATTACTGATATGAATATGCCTGGAATGGCAAGTGACAAATTTTTGACTGAGATTAAAAAAATAAATTCTGATATTCCCATAATCCTATGTACGGGATTTAGTGAAACCATGACCGAAGAAAAAGCAACCGCAAATGGTATTAATGGATTTCTAACAAAACCAATAGAAATGGATGACCTTTGTCGAAAAATACGTCAAGTGTTGGATAAAAAGGATAGTGTCTAAATCAATTTGGAATTGAGCTTTTGGTTTCTTTTACTTAGGTTTTTAAAGGTTTTCTCTGGGCGTTGCTTTATCTGTTAATCCCGCCTGGCACCCTGCCGTAAAAATCCCGGAAATACACCACAAGCCAACACGATAATCCTGTCTGAGGCAGCGGTTTTTTTGATCTTTAATGCTGTTTGATGTAATGTTTACTTTAAGGATGTTCCAGATTCAATTTGCATTATTCATTCCATAAGGGAGAATTAATGAAACTACAATACAAAGCAGGCCTGCTTTTTTTTCTATTCAATATTTTTTCGCTTGGCATAGGTATTTTAGCCTATGATTTTTTTGCAGATCAATTAATATTAGAAAGAACCGCCATTAACCAACTCAATTTAACGGATGAACTATCCCTCCATATTGAATCACATCTTGAAGAAAAATCTGCAAACGCCATGGCACTTTCCAATACCCCTTTGCTTCGAAAAGCCCTTCGGGAAAGCAATGAAAAATATAAGGCTTTACATGATGAAGAACGAAAAAATCATATTGATTTATTGAATCGCCGATGGATGGAAACAGATAGTATTCATGATCCGTTTATCCAGTCATATATGAAAAATCCAGTTGCGGGTCATCTTAAATCCCACCAACAATTATTCCCACAGGAGTTTGGTGAGATTTTTCTCACAAATCGTTATGGCGCAATCATTGCTACAACCAAAAAACTAACCACACTTGCCCACTCCCATAAATATTGGTGGCTTGCAAGCTACAACGACGGAAACGGAAGAATTTTTCTGGATGATCGGGGTTTTGACACCAGTGTTAGTGGTTATGTCCTTGGTGTGGTCATACCTATTATTGAGAAAAGTGAAATTTTAGGAATACTAAAATGCAATATTAATATTTTAGGACCACTCAGTCACATGATAGAAAATTTCAACAAATCCAATTATGGAACTGTGAAATTGGCACGTACTGGTGGTTTAGTCGTTTTTGAAGAAGGTAAGGAACCCCTATCCAGCCAAGTCAATGACCAGATTTCCCAGAAGATAAAGAACAAAGAGAACGGCAAAACGATTATGGAACTGGATGGTAAAATAAATTTGGTTTCATATTCGCCGGTTTTGTTAACACTTGGCTCAGAAAAATATGGATTTGGCGGTAAAAAAGAGTCGATTGATCAGCTGAAAGGAAATCTTGGAGAGGCATGGCATACGATTATTGTTCGTGAAAAATCTGACGTGCTTAAAGCATCACACGAGTCCCTTGTTTTTTTTATCAAATTAGGAATAGTCCTCTCTTTTGCAATTGCCATTTTAGCATTCTTAATAGGGAAAATGATTGCTCGGCCAATAGTTAAAATATCCGAAAAGGCAAAAATAATCGGACAAGGCAACCTGGATGTTGAGCTAAAAACTCAATCGAAAGATGAACTTGGGATTTTGGCGTCATCTTTCAATCAAATGGTTATAAACCTAAAAAAAATCACTGCCTCAAGAGATGAACTGGATAGAGAAATAAATGAGCGGAAAGAAGCTGAAACCGCCTTGAAACAGAGTGAAGCAAATCTCAGAAGAGCTCAGAAAGTTGGGAAAATGGGAAGTTGGCATCTGAACTTGAGCAATGGCTATCTTGAGTGGTCCGAGGAAGTCTATCGTATCTTTAATGTCTCGGAAGGAAAAAAGGTAATATATGAGGAGTTTTTAAAACTAGTGCATCCTGATGACCGTGAATTTGTTTCCGCAGCCTGGGACGAGGCCCTCAACCAAGTACCTTATGATATAGAGCATCGAATTGTCGTGGGTGGCGTTGAAAAATGGATACGAGAAATAGCCGAGGTTGAATTCGATTCAGATGGGAAAGCTCTGCGTGGAATTGGTACTGTTCAGGATATTACCGATCGAAAAAATATCGAAAAAGAACGTGAAAAAATGATTGAAGAACTTCGGACTACCTTGGAAGAGGTTAAAACGCTTCAGGGATTTATTCCCATATGTGCCTCATGTAAAAAAATCCGTGATGACAAGGGATATTGGAATCAGCTGGAAAACTATATTGAAACACATTCAGATGCAGCGTTCAGTCATAGTATTTGCCCCGGATGTTCAGAAAAACTATATGGCAAAGAGGCGTGGTACATAAAAAGGAAGAAGAAAAAAGGAATCGAGTAAGGCTTTAATTTTCGACCGTTGACGACTATTTCTATCATGCTTATTGCCTTGAAACTGCCTGACAAGGTCTGATTCCATTTGTTGCCCAAAGGCCCTGCGCAGAACCTTTTTTACCTGTCAAATGAGATTTCCCCTATTCCTTCTTCGTAAAATAGAGGTTGACCAGGGCCAGCAGGGAGGTGCCGAATATCATTAAAAATGATATGGCATTAATTACCGGGGTGGACCCGTCCCTGACCTGGAGGTATAGATTGATGGGCAATGTGGCCTGGGAGCCCACCAGAAACAAGGTGGTGTTAAAGTTCTCAAAGGACATGAGAAACGAGACGGCTAAAGCGCCGATGATGGCCGGTCTCAGGAATTTCAAGGTGATATGGTAAATGGTTTCAAACCGTGTGGCCCCGAGATTCATTGCTGCTTCTTCCAGGGTATGATCGAATTTTTTCAGCCGGGCCGACACCACCAGGGTGACGATGGTGGTGATAAATGAAAACTGGCCCAGGACCACCAGCCAGAACCCGGGCCTGAAGATTTCGAAGTCCAGGTTGAACCGGGTCTCAAAAAACAGTCCCAGGGTGTTGGAAAAGAGCAGAACGGAAATGCCCAGGATGACGCCGGGGATCACCAGAGGCGCGATCATGAGAAAAAAGAGCAGGGATTTAAGGGGAAAGTCTTCCTGCTCAAAGAGAAAGGCCCCCATAGTGCCCACAACTGTGGAGAGGATGGAGACAAAGAAGGCGGTTTTAAAGCTGACCCAGATGCTGTCCAGGTTGATCTGGTCGTGGAAGATCCCGGTCCTTTCCAGGGTGTGGCCGAAAAACCAGTCCAGGGAAAATCCTTTCCAGGGAAGGGAGGGGAACATGGAATCGTTAAAGGCTAAAACACAGGTTACGGCCAAAGGGGCGAAAAGAAAAACAAAGTACAATACCACGTAAATTCTAAAGCCTGTGGAATAGGTTCGGGTCTGGGGAATATTGCGTATCATTGGACCACCTTTCCAAGGCGCTGGCCCGTGAGTTTGAGCCCGGCCCAGATAATGGCGGAGGAGAGGATGAGCAGGAGAAACCCGAAGGCCGATCCCTGGTTCCAGTTAAAAGAGGCAATGAACTGGTTGTAGATCTGTTCCGTAAACCATAGACTGTTTTTTCCCCCCATGAGGTTTGGCGTCAGATAATTGCCCAGGGTGAGCATGAATACCACGATGGAACCGGATACGATTCCGGGCATGCAGTGGGGGATGATGATCCGGGTGAAGACGGTCCGGACATTACCCCCCAGGTCATAAGCCGCTTCAATGAGGCTGTTGTCAAGGCTTTCCAGTACCGAGATCAGGGGCACCAGCATGAAGAGCATGGAGGTGTATACCAGTCCCATGATCATGGTGGCGTCATTGTAAAGCAGTTCAACGGGTTTGTCCCAAAGGCCCAAGCCCACCATAAAATGATTGATCACCCCGCTTTCCCTGAGCAGAATCATCCATCCGTAGACCCGGACCAGTTCCGAGACCCAGAATGGCATGAGGATGAGCAGGGAGAGAAATCCCTGGAATTTTGTGGAGACCACCTTGGTGATGAAAAAGGCCACGGGCATGGTGATGACAAAGGTCAGGGCCGTGACCAGGATGGAGAAGAGGGCGGTTCGGGCAAAGGTCCGCCAGTATATGGGTTCGGAAAAAAACAGGGTGAAATTGGACAGGGTGAATCCCGGGTCTCCCAGGTCGTTTTCCGCCCGGATAGCCATGATGAACATATCCACCTGGGGCAGGACAATGAGCAAAAAAAGCCAGAGCAGCACGGGGGTGATAAAGATCACCAGCCCCCACCGTATTTTCCATCGGCCCCCCTGGTTCATGGCGTCTCCTTCGGAAAGACCATGGCCGAGGAGGGGTCCCAGCCCGCCGTGATTGTGTCTCCGGGCCGGATGTGATCAAACTGCCGGGTCTGGGGCAGGGAGACCTGGATGTCGTGCCCGGTCTGGGGCAGTTTGGCCAGGAGTCTGGAATTGGCCCCGTCAAAGAGAACCGAGGCCACATGGATGTCGAACCGGTTCAAATCTGTGAGGCTGGGTTCCGGTTCCAGAACAATGGCTTCAGGCCGTATGAACAGGTCCACTGCAGTCCCGGGCCCCATGGCCCGGGGAACCGCGGCCTTGAATTCATGTCCCTCAGGGGTTTCGATAGTGGCCAGATCACCGTTACTGGTTTTAAGCCTGGCCTCCCACAGGTTGTTTTCCCCCACAAATTTGGCCACAAAAGGGGTTCCTGGGTTGATATAAAGATTTCTTGGTGTGTCTACCTGTTCAAACCTTCCCTGGTTCATCACGGCCACATGGTCGGACATGACCAGGGCTTCAGACTGGTCATGGGTGATGTAGACAAAGGTGGTGCCCACTTCTGTCTGTAGGGTCTTTAACTCAATCTTCATTTGTTCCCGCAGTTTCAGGTCCAGGGCTCCCAGGGGTTCGTCCAGAAGCAGCACCGCAGGCTCCAGCACCAGACTGCGGGCAATGGCCACCCGCTGCCGCTGCCCCCCGGAAAGCTGGTCCACCTTTTTATTCTCAAATCCGGGCAGCCCAACCCGCTCCAGGATGGAGGCGGTTTTTTCCCGGATGACTGCTTTGCTTTCCCTTTGCCGCTCCAGGCCGAAGGCAATGTTCTGCCCCACATTCATCATGGGAAACAGGGCCAGGTTCTGGAATATCAGGTTTACGGGCCTTTTGTTGGGGGGGGTGCCGGCCATGTTTTTCCCGTTGATGGAAATGGTGCCGGAACTGGGCTCGAAGAACCCGGAAATCATTCTAAGCAGCGTGGTTTTGCCGCATCCCGACGGTCCAAGGATGGAAAAGAATTTTCCTGTTTCCACCTCAAAGGAGACCCGGTCCACGGCCGTGAACGCCTTGAATGTTTTGACAACGTCCTGAACGGACAGATCAATTTGCATAGATTTACCTTAAGGGAGCGTGAAAAGTTTATAGACTGAAAGCGAGAAAAGCATTTCTTTTGGCTTTTCCCGCTTTTGACTTTTCCCGCTTTACTTGCTTATTTTATTTAGCCGCTTTAACTTTATCCAGCACCATGCCTTCTATGGACTCTAACTTGGCGGGCACCGGGGGATACCATTTGATATTATCAATGTCTGCATCGGAAAAACTTCTCTCAAAATTTCCTCTGACTTTGGCGTCCGTGAGCTTGATGGCGCCCTTGGAAGCAGTGCCGTATTTTTCAAGATTGGTGAATACGGCGGCATTTTCAGGATTCAGCATGAAGTTGATCCATTTGTAGGCACCTTCCACATTTTTGGCCTTGGCCGGTATGGCAAAGGTGTCGATCCAGCCCAGGGCACCGCTTTTAGGGGCCACAAAATCAATGTCGGGATTTTCTTCATGGAGCTTCCATCCCCCGTTGTCCCAGGCCATGGCCACATGGATTTCATTGGCCCGCATGGACTGGAGCAGGGCATCCCCGTTGGACCAATAGTTTTTAACCAATTCTTTTTTGGCCATGAGTTCCTGGCCGACCCTGTCCATGAGCGCCTTGTATGCGGCGGTATCTGCGTATTTTGCAAAGGGATCATCACCTAAAGCAAAGGCCATGGCAATGAGGGTGGGGCGTTTGAGGCGGTAGCTGACCCGGCCGGTGTAGGCCGGATTGAGAAGGTCTGAATAATCTGCGGCTGCCGGTGCCATTTTTTTATTGACCACCAGGCCCGAGGTCCCCCAGCAGAAGGGGACGGCGTGGGGAGCGCCGTTGACCATGGTATTCTTTTTTACGGCATCCAGCATGGAGGTGATGATCTGGCCCTGGTTGATTTTGGAGATATCCACGTGTTGGTAGATTTTATACTTGGCCTGGACCGAGGAAATCCTGTCCTGGCTGGGCTGGGCCAGGTCGAATCCTGCCCCCCGGGTGGCCCGGAGTTTGGCGATCATCTCTTCGTTATTGGTATACGTGACTTTTACCTTGATGCCGGTCTGGGCCTCGAATTTTTCCACCAAGACCTTTGGGGCATACCCTTTCCAGGTTAAGAGTTCTAGTGTTGATGCCCCTGCCTGGGCGGACAGAAAACAAAACCCAAGCACCATGGCCAATAATACCATCATAGACTTTTTCACGATTGCTCTCCTTAAGACGTATACTGCTGATAAATATTGGAATTACTTTTACACAAATCCGGGTCGCCAAAGCGCCCGCGTCCCTGAAACAACTGAATGATAATTCCATTTTTTGGTAGGGGAGTAAAGGAAATTTAGAATTAATTCTGTGTTAGGAAAAACAATAATTTTGACAGTCTGCAAAATTAGGCTCCGCCATGGCCCGCGGATCACTTTTCAGCTTAGCCAACGGTTCCCCTACGAATCGGATTGTAAGCCCTACTCTTTTTTGACGTAAATGGGGTTCAATACCAATAATTATCGCTTCCGCGAAACGTGAGCGGCATAAGAATAAAGAGATCTGAACGTGAGAATGTTTTTATACGGTTGCTCTGAGTATTTCTCATCCCGGTTGACACCTTGTTGTCGGGTAGGGTATATTTTAGAACGTTCATTTCAAATTGCGCTCCCGACAATATAGTAAGCATAACCAACAGCAAAACGGAGAAGGGTAAATGTTCAATTCCCTGCATTCGAGAATACTGCTTACCGTAATCTCCACCCTTGTTTTGACAGTTCTTGCCATTGCGTATTTTGTCCATAAAGAAACCATTCACACCCTGTCTACCAATCAGGATGAAAATGCAAGAAATCTTTTGAACGCTGTGGTTTTAAGTGTTGAAAACGAATACAACAGCCTGGTTTTCCACAAACAGACCGCCCTTGAGATTCGAAAAAACGGGGGCAAGCATATTGTTTCCGTGGTGATGGCCGTTCTCGGGGAGTTGCACCGGAGCATCCTTGCCAAAGAGATGAGCCTTGGCCAGGCCCAGGAAAGGGCAAAGACCATGATACAGAAGATGAGATATGACCGGGGTGTGGGGTATCTGTGGATAAATGACACCAGACAGCCAATTCCCAGGATGGTCATGCATCCCACCCTGCCTCATTTGAACAATAAAATACTTGATGATCCCAGGTTTAACTGCGCTTTGGGCAAAAAACAGAATCTGTTTCAGGCATTTGTGGATGTCTGCCTTGCAAAGGGGGAGGGCTTTGTGAATTATCTCTGGTCAAAACCCTTTGAACAGGGGCTGACAGAAGACCAGGCTAAAATATCCTATGTGGCTCTGTTTCGTCCCTGGGACTGGGTAGTGGGAACCGGGGTCTATATTGAAGATATTGAGACAGAGTCCCAAAGGCGGCGCCGGGCGATTCTTGAAGAACTCAAACAGACCTTTTCAAGGGTCAGGACCACTCAAAGCGGGTATTTGTTTATATTCAACGGAAAAAAAGAGATGCTGATCCATCCGGCACTGACTGGGAAAACTGCCCAGGATCTGGTCAATCCATCAACAGGAAAGCCCATTATGGAAGATCTCATGGCTGCTTCCCAAACACCTGAAAAAGTGTTTGAATATATTTGGGATAAGCCACCTGATCAGAAAGGGGACTACCGGTTCAGGAAAAGGGCTTATATTCGGTATTTTGATCCTCTGGACTGGTATATCGGATTTTCGCTTTATGTGGATGAGATAGAATCCCAGTCCAGGGTATTGGAAAAGAAGATTTTCTTCCTGGCTCTTGCCGGCCTGGTTTTGGCCATATTTATATCAAGCCTTGTGGCAAAAAGTCTGACAACGCCCCTGGAAAAACTTATGGCCCATGTGGGAACAATGGAGAAGGAAGGGATTACCGTGAGCCGCCAGGCCCCGGAAACGGGTACGGTGGAAACCAGGGCCTTTGCCCATGTCCTGAACAATATGGTGGCATCTGTCCAGCGGGTGCTCCGGGAAAAGGAAACCCTGGTTTCTGAACTGAAAGATGCCGGGATTCACCTTGAACAGCGGGTTGAAGAGAGAACAGCCGAGCTTCAGGTCGCCAATAAGGAGTTGAAAGGGGCCAAGGAAAAGGCTGAGATCGCCAATAAGGCCAAAAGTGAATTTCTGGCCAATATGTCCCATGAGATCCGTACCCCTATGAATGCGGTATTGGGGTTTGCTGAAATCCTGAAAGGAAAGGTCCGGGATAAGGAACTCTCCCATTATATCTCATCAATTTATTCATCCGGAAGGGCCTTGCTCAGCCTGATAAACGACATTCTGGATTTGTCCAAGGTTGAGGCGGGTAAATTTGAACTGGATTTCGGGCCCGTGGATATCCGGGGACTGTTTAAGGAGATGGAGGCCCTGTTTTTCCAACGCATCCAAGAAAAGGGTCTGGAGTTTCGGGTTGAGGTGGAGAATGAATTGCCCAGGGCCGTTCTCATGGATAAGGCCCGGCTGCGCCAGATTCTGGTGAATCTTCTGGGAAATGCAGTTAAGTTTACAGAGCAAGGCCATATCTGCTTAAGTGTTTCCTGTAAATTTCTTGAACATTCCAGGCGGAGTCTTCTGGACCTGGAAGTGAGGGTAAAGGATACGGGCATGGGAATGACCCGGGAGGAATCCAAAATGATATTTGATTCCTTTGAGCAGCTCAAGGCTGTACGTTCCGGGGATTACGGGGGCACAGGTCTGGGGCTGGCCATTACCCGCCGCCTGACCCGGATGATGAAGGGCCGTATCTTTGTTGAATCCAGCCCGGGTCAGGGCAGTTGCTTTGACGTCAGGTTCAGGGAGGTTGAGGTGGCTGCCCTTGAAAATATAGGGCCTGAAGGGGAGTCTGGTTACGGTCCTGATGACGTGAAATTTAATAACGCCAGGATCTTGATTGCGGATGATATCTCCTATAACAGGGAATTGATCAGAGCCTATCTCAATAGCTATGATTTTTGTTTTTTTGAAGCGGAAAACGGAAGACAGATGCTGGCCCTTGCAGAAGAACAAATGCCGGATTTGATTCTTCTGGATATTAAAATGCCGGTGATGGACGGATATGAGGCTGCCCGACACCTCAGGGAGACAAAGGCCGGCCGGGATATTCCTATTGTTGTTATTACAGCCTCTGCCATGAAAGAAGATGAAGAACAGATAATAGAACTGTGTGACGGGTATTTGAAAAAACCGGTTTCCAGAGAAGAGATAATTGGTGAATTGATGAAATACCTTCCCCACACCATCACTGAGTCCGATGCTGCTAAAGAAAAACAGGAGATGAACCAGGGGCTGGGACCATGGATGGCGGATCAGCATCCTGAAATGGCTGCCGGTCTAATGGCTATGGTTCCCCAATGCAGTCGACTTCTTCGGTCCATGGCCATCGACGAAGTAGAAGCGTTTGCTCTGGCTGTAAAAGACCGGGGTAAAAGCGATCAATGTTGGGGACTGACCCTATGGGCGGACCAGCTTCACGGTGCTGCCCTCAGATTTGAGCTGGATAAGATCAGGCCGTTTCTGTCCGAATTTTTGGTATCCTTTGATACTGGCCGGGATCCTGTCGGCGGAGAAAAACAGTGAACACGTTTATCAATGAAAATATCCGTATTCTGGTTGTGGATGATGTGCTCAAGAATATTCAGGTCATCGGCGGACTGCTCAGGGAAAAAGGGTTTATGATCAGTGTGGCCCAGAGCGGGGAGCAGGCCATTGAGGTGGCTGGAGTAAATCAACCGGACCTGATTCTTCTGGATGTCATAATGCCCGGAATGAACGGGTTTGAGACCTGTATTCGGCTCAAGCAGGATACGGCTCTGAAAGCCGTGCCCATCATTTTTCTCACGGCCCTTTCAGAGACCATGGACAAGGTCAGGGGATTCAAGGTCGGGGCTGTGGATTATGTGACCAAACCCATAGAATCAGAGGAACTTTTGGCCAGGATACGTCTTCACCTTACCGTTAAAATCCTTCAGGAGGATCTTGAGTCCCAGGTCAGGATACGGACTGAGGAACTGGTCCGGATCAACCAGGCCTTGACGAAAAGGGAAGAAGAATATCAGACGGTTATGAAGGCTGTGCCGGATCCCATCATAGTATATGATACAATAGGTAAAACCCGTTTTGTAAACCCGGCATTTACTAGGGTGTTTGGCTGGACAAAGGAGGACCTGCTGGGCCGGCGGCCTGATTTTGTCCTGCCTGAGGAGCGGGAAAGAACAAAAAAAGCAATTGATCAGGTCTATAGGGACGGATTTCTGCCTGATTTTCAGACCCGGCGGTATACCCGTGACAATCAGGTATTGGATGTCAGTATCAGCTGCGCTTCTTTCCAGAATTCCCAGGGAGAGGATGCGGGCCTGGTGGCCAACCTCAGGGATATCACGGAATGGAAAAAGACCCAGGAGGCCATGATTCAGAATGAGAAGATGATGTCCCTGGGGGGCGTGGCAGCGGGCATGGCCCATGAGATCAAGAGCCCCCTGGCAGCCATTATCCAGAGTGCCCAGCTTATGGACAATCGCCTGACCCAGAAAATTCCGGCCAATGAAACCGCGGCACAGGAGACAGGGCTTAGCCTGGACAGTCTGGCGGAATATATGGAAAAGCGGAAAATCACCCAGATGCTGGCTTCGTTTAAAGAGGCGGGTATCCGGGTGAATACCATTATTGATAACATGCTCTCCTTCAGTCGGAAAAGCACGGCGGATTTCCGGCCCTGCAGTCTGGCCGACCTCATGGACAGAACGCTTGAACTGGCATCCCAGGACTATGATTTTAAAAAAAAATATGATTTTAGAACCATTGAAATTGTCCGGCAGTACGCCCCGGATCTGCCTCGTGTCCAATGCCAGCCTTCAGAGATTCAACAGGTTTTTTTTAATATCCTTAAAAACGGTGGGGAAGCCATGCATGAATCCGGCATAGCCTCGCCACGGTTTACCCTTACCCTCAGCCAGAAGGAGGATATGGCCTGTTTTGAGATCGCCGACAATGGGCCGGGAATGGCGCCCGGGGTCTGCAAACGCATTTTTGATCCGTTTTTTACCACCAAGGGTGCCGGGCAGGGTACCGGCTTAGGTCTGTCTGTTTCCTATTTTATTATCAAAAAAGTCCATGGCGGGGGACTGGAGGTCTCTTCTGTGCCTGGAAAGGGAACATGTTTTACCATCTGTCTGCCCCTTTCTCATACTGGTACAAGAGAATAAGCCCTGTCTGTCAGTATTGTTTGCAATCTTAGAGAGTATTCTTGTGTGGGGAAGTTAAAGTCCTGACCGGGCATGGGATTCGGCCCGGTCAGGGTAAGGAGAGAATATCCAATAATGGGGTGAATCAGCTCAGCCGGAACCGGGCCACCAGTCCGTTGAGGTTTTCCGCAAGGGTAGACAACTCCGTGGCACTGGCGCTGACCTGGTGACTTCCTTCCTTCATTTCATCCGAGGCCTGGCTGACCCGGTGAATATCTTGCGTAACCTCACCGGCCACGCCGGATGTCTGGTTGACGTTGAGGTTTACCTCCTGAACACCGGCAGCGGCCTGGCTGACATTGGATGAAATTTCTTCTGTGGTGGCGGATTGTTCTTCAATGGCCGTTGCCACTGAGGTGACAATGGTGTTGATTTCATCGATTACCTGGACAATGGATTCAATGGCGGATACAGATTCCTGGGTGGTTGTCTGAACATCTCCGATGCGTGATCCGATCTCTTCGGTTGCTTTGGCCGTCTGCTGGGCCAGCTCTTTGATCTCACTTGCTACCACGGCAAATCCCTTTCCGGCATCACCGGCCCTTGCGGCCTCTATGGTGGCATTTAGGGCCAGAAGATTGGTTTGTTCTGAAATATCGGAGATGGTGTCAGTGACCTTGCTGATTTCAGAGGCGGCCAGGCCCAGCGCATTTACTTTTTCGGACACGGTCTCTGCCTTTGACACGGCAGAGGCGGTGGTCTGGCTTCCCTTTGCCGTATTTGCCGCAATTTCATTGATGGTGGCGGACATCTCTTCCGTCGCCGCCACGATCATCTGGATATTGGCGGTGGTCTGTTCGGTGGCGGCCGCCACACTGCTCATATTGGTGGTCATCTCTTCGGCTGCCGTTGCCACATTATTTGATCTTTCAGAGGTCTGGGAGGCGTTTGAAGACATCTGTTCGGAAATGGCGGACAATTCAGTGGATGAGGAGGTCAGGGTCTGGACCCCTCCCGTTATTTCTGTGAGCATGTTTGACAGGTTTTCCGTCATGTGCTTCATATTGGCATAGACCCCTGTGACCTGCCTGTCGTCAGCGTTGAACTGGATGGTGAGATCTCCCTGGGCAATGCGGTTGGCTATTTCGGCTATTTCAGAAGGATCCTTGCCCAACTGGGCCATGACCCCCCGGACAAACCAGAGTACGCCTATAAGGGTGAGAGCCAGGAATCCGGCAGCCACTGCCAGGATTATATTCCGGATTGCTTTAACCGGACCCATGAATTCCGCCTTATCCTGGGTCACGCCGATGCTCCATCCGGTGGCGGCCACAGGTGCAAAACCGGCAATCTTATCCACCCCTTTGAAACGGTAGGCATCCACTCCGGATTTCTGGGTCAGCATATGGGTGACGATGGCTTTCATTTCGTCCAGCCGGGTCAGGTCGAGGTCAAGTATGAATTCTTTTTTGGGATGGGCCAGGATAAGGCCTTTCCTGCCGACCATAAAGGGATATCCGGTGTCACCTATTTTTACCCGTGTGATTTTGTCGCTTAACCCGGACATTTTGATAACTGAAGCGAAGACACCGGCAAAATCACCGCCAGGGGTTTTCAGGGGAACCGCCACCACAACTATGGGCACCTTGCTTGCCCGGGACATCACAGGGGTGCCGATACTGGTTTTTCCGGTTTTGGCCTGGATAAAATAATCCCTGTCCGAGATAGTCATTCTTTGCTCCCGGAAACTTCCTCCGTCACTGTCTGAAATTGTTCTCCCACTGGCATCTGTTACAAAAAAAAGATCATAACCTGATCCAATCTCTTTGAAACTTTTTACCAGGAAGTCATCCAATTCCTTTAATTGGGTTGCGGCGTTTTCAATGCCCTGGCCAGCGACGGAATTCGCTGCCCGGTCCACCAGAGGATCAAGGGCCATTTCCCGGGCCAGTTTGACTTCCTGAGCCATCATCATGTCTGCCGTGTCGGCCAGGTTTGCGGCCACCTGACGGGCCTGACCCTCGGCTGCCGTGATCAGGGCGTTGGATGCTGTATTGACGGCGAAAAAACCTACAACAGCCAAAGGGACCATAGATGCCAGGATTCCTCCGGCAACAAGCTTGAATTTTAAGGACCTTTTTTTCATATCTCCTCCTTTTTATTTAAATGCATTGATATCTGTGTCATGGTACGCTGTCGTTGGTTGATCCGCTTCAGAACCCTAAAAACGTCATCCCCATGCACATCCCCTGTGCTGATAAAGCTGGGATTCAATTGGAGTCCACGGATAAATGTTTGGTTGTCTTGGCCGGCCAGGACCAGAATTAATTTTTTATTTTCAAAAAATGATTTCAAGGAGAACAGGAGATCCAATGTTTTCAGGGTTGGGATAAACATGATGATTACAGAGATATTATTCAGGGGGCGCCCCAATTCTCCGGTCAGGTCTGACATGGATTCGGAAGGGATAATCCGTATCTCGGGCAGCTGTTCCCGGATTTTTAGTTTAAGGGTGGCGGCCTTTTTTTCTCCCTTCTTAGCATGAATCATTACCCTCATTTTGCCTGTCCCGTTTCCATAAATTTATTTCTTAATGTACAGACGATAGCAGATTGCGTGCCAGGAGTGTCAATATCTTGAATAGTATATAATATCAGGAGGTTAAATTGTTGTTGTCATCTTGGGGAAAACCCGGGTGGGATACGTTCCCATAAATAGGAACAGATTTGTTCCTATTTATGGGAAAAGGGGAAACAATTGTGTTCAATCGGAACCGCCGACGGAACCGCCGAATCCTTCCAGCCGGTGTTTGCTCAATAAACCGTAGAGCCTGGACTGTGAGATGCCTGATATCCGGCAGGCCGCCTTGCGGTCGCCGTTGACCCGTGTGATTAATTCCTTGAGATAGGTTTTTTCAGCCTGGCTCCGGAATTCGGTCAGGGACGGAAGATTCTGCCCCGGCTCAATTGAAGTCGGATTGATTGAGGGGGCCTGTTGGTTCTGGAATTCAAGGCCGGCTATTCGGTATTCCGGTGGCAGGTGTTTGGGGAAAATGGTGGGATCCAAACCGGCAGAGGCCAGGGTGTATTCCAGAAGATTGATCAACTCCCTTACATTACCCGGCCAGGGGTGAGCCGATAGTGCCTTAAGAACGTCTTGGGACAGGGCCTTTGGCGGCATCTGGTAACGGCTGGCCAGTTCATGTATTTTTTTTACGGCAATTTCTTGAATATCCTCCACACGGTCCCGCAGCGGGGGAAGGGTTATTTTCATGGCCCTGATCCGGTATAGCAGGTCTTTTCTGAACAGGTTTTTTTCCACCCGTTTTTCCAGATCAAGGTTGGTGGCGGCGATGAGCCGGATGTCCACAGGGTGTTCCAGGGTGCTGCCCACGGGACGGACGGTTCGTTCCTGTAGGGTCCGAAGCAGGGACCTCTGGGCAGGCAGGGGCAGGTCTCCCACTTCATCCAGCATGAGGGTGCCCTTGTCTGCCCGGCTGATCAGGCCCTCCTGTTTTTTATCAGCCCCGGTGAAAGCCCCTTTTTCATGCCCGAACAAGGTGCTTTCCACCAGGGTGTCGGGCAGGGCCCCACAGTCCACGGCAACAAGGGGCCGGCCGGCCCGGGGGCTGTTTTCATGGATGGCCCTGGCAAACAGCTCTTTACCGGTGCCGGTTTCCCCGGTGATCAAAACGCTGACATCTGTCGCCGCTGCCTTGGCCACCTCTTTCATACATCTTTGGACGGGAGCGGATTCCCCGATGATATTTTTCCGGATCAAAGGGACCGGACAGATGGCTGCCTGCTTTTCTCCGCGGTATTGGAGGGCCCTTGTGATGGGCAGGATTATTTCATTGAGAAGGAAGGGTTTTTGAACATAGTCCCACGCTCCGTATTTGAATGCCAGTTCCGCGCCCCTGGCATTTCCGGTGCCTGTTATAATGATGACTTCCGGCGGTGCCGGAAGAGCGTTGAGTTCCGGCATGAGATCCAGCCCGTTTCCGTCCGGAAGTTCCAGGTCCAGAAGAATGAGGTCAAATTCCTTATTTTCAATGAAAACTCTTGCCTGGGCAAGAGAGTTGGCTGTTTCAAATTCAAGATCAAGCTCTTTGAGCACTTCCGTAAAAACGAGGCAGATTCTGGGATCATCGTCAATTATCAGTGTGTAACTCATGGATGCTGTTTTTCCTTTTTGTCGGTTAACGCACGTTTTACCACCTGTGACAGTTCTCCGGCAATCATGGGCTTTATGACCATGTCGGTGAGGCCGAGTTCCCAGATCCGTTCCCGGGTCAGGTTTTCGCTGAATCCTGTACAGAGCACAATGGGGAGATCCTGCCTCTCTGCCAGAATTCGTTTTGCCAGTTCGAGCCCTGTCATCCCTGGCATGGATAGATCAGTGACCACCAGATCGAATTCCAGGGGGGCCTGCCTGAAGCACTCAAGGGCGTCGGGCCCGTTTTCAAATCCTTGAACTCTGTACCCCAGTTTTAACAGGAATTGAGAACTCCATTCAATGATGTCTGGTTCATCATCTACCAGGAGAATATTTCCTTTTCCCGTTACCGGTTGAGGATGGGACGCAGGTGAATGCTCTTTATCCCGGTTGATCCGGTCGGGAATCAGGATCGTGAAACATGCACCTCTTCCCGGTTCACTGGATACGGAGATAGTGCCGTTCATCTCTTTGATAATGCCGTAAACCATGGATAATCCCATTCCGGCACCTTCCCCACGGGCCTTGGTGGTGAAAAAGGGTTCAAATATTTTTTCCGTCAGCTCTTTGGGAATGCCCATGCCGGTATCTTTGACAATTATCTGGACATAGGGGCCCGGAGGAATGTCTCCTGCCATGGGCAGGTCATCCGGGGAAAGGGTCACAGAGGCAAGTTCAACATCCAGGATCCCGCCCCCCTCTTTCATGGCATAGGCTGCATTGGTGAACAGGTTCATCAGAATTTGGTGCATCTGAGTTGAATCTGCCAGGATAAGGCCGTCACGATAGTGGACATGCCTGCGGATTTCAATTCCCGGACCCAGGGACGCCTTCATAAAGCGGAGACATTCTTTGACCAGTGGGGTAATAGGGATAATGCGTTTAATCACATCCGATTTGCGGCTGAATATCAATATGTGTTTGACCAGGTCCCGGGCCCGGAGTCCCCCTGCCAGGATATTTTCCAGTTTGCTGTAGATGTCAGAGTTTTTGTCTGTTTTACGTTTTGCCAGTTCTGTGAATCCGATGATGGAGGATAGAATATTGTTAAAGTCATGGGCAATTCCCCCGGCCAGGGTGCCCAATGCCTCCATCTTCTGGGTCTGCCTCAGCCTGTGTTCCAATGCCTTTCGCTGGGAGATGTCCCTGGTAATTCCCAGTATTCGATTGGGTTGGCCTTTAGAATCCCTGAGGAAACTTGCCTTGATCTCGACCCAGATTTTTTCGCCGTCGGGTTTGAATATTTCCAGCTCAAGGACCTGGTGGCGTTCGGGATCCACATTCGGTGCACCGTCCCGGGCCAGTTCCTCTGATATCGCCCTTTCGGCTTTTTCCATGGAATTTTTGGTCATATGCTTTCCCATTTTCATATCCATCAATTCCTGAGGATCATATCCGTAGAGGTTGGCCATGGCCGGGCTTGCATAGGAAAATTTCATGGTGGGCAGGTCCATTATCCAGATACCGTCGGTGGCATTGTCGGCCAGAAGACGATACCGTTTTTCACTTTTTTTTAGTTGTATTTCTCCCTGGCTTTTTTGAAGAATTTTCCACATCCCCTCCATCATGAGCTGCAGTTGACGGATATCCGAATCGTTGTACGGTTCTTTTTTATTCCCGACTCCGGCAAGGGCTACGATTTTGTCGCCGTCAAATATGGGAACGTTCAATACCCGTTCGATTTTTACTTGGCTGGCGGGATATCCTTTTTTTTCAGGGGTGCTGTGGGACTGGTAATCGTTTATCACCACAGGTTTTCTTGTCCTGGCGGCACTTGCCCAAAGTCCGGTGTCCGCCACATGGTATACAAGTTTCTTATCTTTGATTTTACATTGTTTCATGGTCTGCTCGGACCAGTTGTGCATGGTCAGCCGGGATTCATCTTTGTCCATGAACGCCAGATAACCGATTTGGCTCTGGCTGAGTTTTATGGCCTCCTTAAGGGCGAATTCAGTGATGACGGCAGAGGACTTTCCGGCAAGTCGATTAAGCTCCAAAAGCTTTTTCAGGCGGAGTTCCTCCAGCCTTTGTGCGGTTTGGGCCATATTTTTCATTTTTTCGGTTTTGATGACCTGAGTGGTTATATAAAGGGAGAGCAATACGATGAAAATGAAAATCCCGATGAAAATACGGAAAAACTGACGGGTGATCAATCGGATTTCCTCGAGGATATCGTTTTCGTATACCCCTGTTCCGACAATCCATTGCCATGCCGGGAATCCCCTGACATAGGAAATCTTTGGCTGAGATTCGCCCGGAGTATCCTTCCACTGCCAATGGTAGTTGACATATCCGGCCTGCCTCCCCAGCACTGTTTCCACCATGGCCATAAAGGGATGGTTTCCCACGGTATCCCGGAATTCGGTCAGGTCCCTGCTCTCAAGTTCCGGGCGGTAAGGGTGCATGATCATGAAGGGATGGAAATCGCTGATCCAGAAATAATCCTTCCCGTCGGGGCCGTATCGAAGTTGGCGGATCTGATTTTTGGCATCGTGCCGTGCGGTTTCCGGGGATATCTCCCCACGTTGTACCCTCTGTTCATACTCGGCCAGCAGACTGACCGTACTGTCGGTGAGGTGACGGATACTTAGTTTTTTCTGGTTCAATAGTTGCTTTTTCTGGTGGGGGATAAATAAAAGAAATACGCTCAGCAGAAAAATAATATAAGTGAGGTAAAGGGGGACCAAAACCTTTAAGGAGCCTAAGACAATCTTTTTTTTTACATGACTACCACTGTTTCTTCTTTCGCGGGCTTGGGCTATCATGTGTGTCGATCTCCAGAACTGTGTTTAGGGAATAATATTGTGTATCCACATTGTACCAGTTTTGTTTCCGGAGTCAAGGTCTGGAGACTCGGGAAGCCTATATTAAAAAGGCCCCCGGCGTATCGTATGTCTGACCGGATTTTCTTTATTTAAAAAGCTGGTCACCAGACAGAGGTCTGTCTGGTTGCGGGACATAATGTCACGGCCCAATGATTTGCCTTCTTTAATCAGACCGGGGGTATCGGCTTTGTTCAGCAGAAGGATTTTTTTCATGTCCGGGCCGACGGACTTGAAAATTCCCCGGTCCGATGTTGTTAAGCAGGTCAATGTCCGGGCCGTAACCGGTTCTTTCATCTTTTGTCCGGATAAATCAGCCAGAATTTTTGGTCTGTGGACATGGGAGTCATCCAATGGGGTTCCCAGGCAGTCCAGTCCGATGCATCCCGCCACCATGCCTGTCTGATCCGGGATAACTGGTTCGTGGTTTGCCGGGGCTTTAATCGGCCTCATCCTGGCCCCGTCCGCCTCAATGAGCACCAGGTCAAATTGGGATGATGTCAGCAGGGGGGTCAGATCTTGGGGAGAATATCCGGCCAGCTTACTACCCTGGGCTTTCAGGGCCGGGGCTGCCACTATAATGGTGCCGGGATCGGCAGCAAGGTGCGGCAGGTTCTGGGCCGGTCCGATAAAGAGGTGGTCAAAGGCCTGGGACGAAGTGGGGCGGCCGGTGTCAAAATACTCCGGGTTGAACATGGCTGTGGTGGTGGTGATTAAAATTGATTTCCCAAGGCCTGCGGCTTCTTTGGCCAGGGTGAAGATGAACAAGGTTTTTCCTCCTGCCCCCACCAGTGAAATGGCTTTTGGGAATTTGAGATTCAGGGCGTCAATGAGCTTCAAGCTTCCTCCTTTGTCCGCTGACAGAGGCGTTCATAATCTTTGGGCGTATCTACATCCAGGCAGATGCCGGGGGTGTTTACGGGAAGTTTATGTATGGCACGGGGGAATTGCCTGAACAGGTCCCTGCCCCCCGTATCCCCGGATAATTGTCTGAGGGGGTCAAAAAAACATTGATCAAAATATACCGGATTTCCCCGGCGGCCGCGGAATGTGGGAATAATGATTTTGCCGGGAAATTTACCGGCTTCAGTCAGTATGGTCTGAATGGTTTCGGAGTTTACCAGGGGCTGGTCCCCCAGGAGAAAAAGGGCGCCCCTGAACGGATTTCCCTTTAGATGGTTAAGCCTTTCCAGGCCCGCACGGATGGACGATGACATGCCCGATTGATAGTCTTTGTTGATCACCAGATCCAGAGAGAATGGGGAAAGCCGGGCTTGAATCTTGTCTGCCCTGTGCCCCAGAACCAGGATGAGGGGGGCCAGCCCCGCTGAAAGGCCCTGTTCAATGGTGTGGGTCAGGAGAGGCCTGCCTTTGAAAGGGAGCAATTGTTTGGTCCTGCCCATGCGGGAACCTGTACCGGCCGCCAGGATGATTCCCACGACCCTGGAGGAATTATGTGTTGAACCGGCCAAGAATGGCCTCCAGCACGCTGCCTCCCAGGGTACGGGCCTTGTCTGACACCGTATGGCAGTATTTTGTATCTCCTCTAGGGTCTATATCACCGATTTTTCGATTTTGGCTGACTTTTACCCCGTCATGGATAAGTCCCCGGACCACACCTGCGATTTTGGCTTCCACGGGCCGGCCGTTCACATGACCCAGCAGCTGACCGGGCACCACGGATTCGCCGATGACGGCGTTTCCAATAAATATCCCCGGGCAGGGGGACCTGAGAAGTCGGTCCGCCGTGATGCCCAGTACAGCCTCGGGCAGGGAGGTGTTGGCTGAGGCTCTGCCCTGTTTGATGAGCCTGCCCAAGTGGTGGCCCCGCTGGGTTTCAATGACCCGGTGGACATCTTCGCCTGCACAGAATCCCGGGCCAAGACCGATGACCAGTTCGGCATCCGTTATTTGGGTTCCCAGGTTCTTTTTGGCCATCACGGCATCCACCAGGACATGGGGGGGGATTCTATGAAGTGCCTGCCAGTCCGGGTCCCGGAGAACTGGAATCTTTTTCTGGTTCCAGACGCTTGGGATCTGTTCGGCATCTTCCACCAGGATTCCGTCCATCCCTTCCACTGCTATGGTGGTTTCATAAACGGCCGAGGCAAAGGAGGCCTTCCGTCTCAGTACGGTTGGGGCGGGGGTTTCAAGGATAAATAGCCGGGTAAACCCGGAACTGAAAAGGCGGAGGGCAATGCCCGTGGCAAGATCACCCCCGCCCTTTATTGCGATGACCAGCTCACCGAGGGAAGTTGCCTTGGGTGCCTGTTCATTTTTCATGGATGCCTGTGAGTATATCTTCAGGGGTAATGGGCAGGGTTCGCAGCCTCAGACTGCAGGCATTTTCAATGGCATTGGCAATGGCCGGGGCCGGGGTGTTGATGACCACTTCTCCGATGGACTTGGCCCCGAAGGGACCTGTGGGCTCGTAGGAGCTTTTGAAGGCTACCCTTATGTCTCCGATGTCCAGTCGGGAGGGAATTTTATACTGCATGAAGCTTGAGTTCATCATTTTGCCGGTACTGTTGTAGGTGATCTTTTCGAACAGAGCCATGCCGATGCCCTGAACGATTCCCCCTTCGGTCTGGATCCGGGCCAGGTTGGGGTTGATGGGAGTGCCGCAGTCCACCACGCCCACATAATCAAGGACAAAAACCTTGCCGGTTTCCAGATCCAGTTCGATTTCCGCGAACCCGGCCATGAAGGGCGGTGGAGAAACCGGCTGGGAGGTGGTGGCCGTGGCTGAGAGGCAGGACCCTTGGCCCACGGCCAGTTGCCGGGCCAGGTCTTTCAGGGTAATGGCCCGGCTGTCTGCAAATATTGCCTGCCCGTCAAATTTCAGGTCCCCGGGGTCCATGGAGAGCTTCTGGGCGGCGGCCTTTGTCATTTTACCGATGAGGTCCCGGCAGGCCTTGACCACGGACATGCCCGTTAAAAAGGTGGTGGCAGAGGCATAGGAACCGGTATCGTAGGGGGAGTGGTCCGTATCCACCTGGGAAACGATGATGCGGGAAAGATCGCAGGTCAGCACCTCGGCGGCCATCTGGGACAGGATGGTGTCGCAGCCTGTGCCCATGTCCGCCGCCCCGATCATCAGGGTGTAGAACCCGTCGTCCTGGAGGCGGATTTCCACCGAAGCCGTATCAATGTTGGGAATACCTGATCCCTGCATGGTAATGGCCGCTCCCAATGCCCTGACCCGGGTTTCGGAGATTTTTTGGCAGGGGTATTTTTCATCCCAGCCTATGAGTTCTTTGCCGTGGGCAATACATTGGTCCAGGGTGCAGGCGTTGAGTTTTTCCCCGTAATATCCGGGCATGATCTCGCCTTCTTTCACCAGGTTTTTCAGCCTCAGTTCCAGGGGATCCATGGAAAGCTTTCTGGCCAGTTCGTCCATGGCCGATTCCATGGCAAAGGTGCCCTGGGTGGCCCCGTATCCCCTGAAGGCACCCGCGGACATGGTGTTGGTATAGACCACATTATAGGTGAATTTAATGGCACGGGCCTTGTTGTACAGGGGCATGGTCTTGTGGCCAGACAGTCCCACTGTGGTTGGGCCGTGTTCCCCGTACGCACCGGTGTTGGAGGTGGTATCCATATGGATGCCCAGGATATTACCCTCTTTATCCGCGCCCAGACGGACCCGGATTTTCATGGCATGGCGGCTGGTGGATCCGATAAAGCATTCCCGGCGGGTAAAGATCATTTTGGCAGGTTTTCCGGTTTTCAGGGTCACGATGGCGGGAAAGAGTTCCGCCACAAGGGTCTGCTTGGCCCCGAACCCGCCCCCGATCCTGGGCTTGATTACCCGGATTTTCTGCCTGGGAATATCCAGGGCCCGGGCCGCAATGGCTCTGACATGGAAGGGAACCTGGGTGGATGCAACCAGAGTCAGGCGGCCGGTATGGTCCAGGTAGGAAAAGGTCCTGAAGGTTTCCATCATGGCCTGGCTGTTGGCGCAGGTGCGGTATACTTCATCCACCATCACCTCTGCTTCATTAAAGGCGGCATCCACATCCCCGTGGGAAAATTTTCCTGAACTGCAGACATTTTTTTTGATCTTATTGCCGATATCAAAGTTGACATGGTAATTGTCTTCCGGGTGGATGACACTGGGGTGGCCTTCGGCCGTGTCCGGGTCCAGCACCGGTTCCAGGATTTCATAGTCCACCTTGATGGTTTTCATGGCCTGGTCTGCCTGTTTTTCCGTCCCTGCCGCCACAATGGCCACGGGATCGCCCACATACCTGACCCATTGATCCAGGATACGGCGGTCATAGGGACTGGGTTCAGGGTAGGACTGGCCGGCCATGGTAAACCGTTTGTCCGGGACATCTTTATGGGTGAGGATACAGGCCACACCGGGCAGTTCCAGCGCCTCTGAAGGCTGGATATCCGTTATTTTGGCAAAGGCATGGGGGCTGCGTAATACTTTGACAATGAGGCAGTTTTCCGGCGCCAGATCATCCGTGTACACGGGTTTTCCCGTGACCAGGGCCATGGCGTCCTGTTTGGGAATGCCCTTATTAACGTATTTCATTTTTCCCCCCTTTGCCGGCCGGGGTTTTTGATTTTAAATAGGCTTCAATGGCCCGCATCTGACCGGCATAACCTGAGCACCTGCATAGGTTGCCTGCCAGGTAATGTCTGATCTGGTCCGGGGTGGGATTTTTCAGCTCCTTTTCCATGGCCAGAATGTTCATGACCAGGCCGGGGCTGCAGAATCCGCACTGATCCGCACCCTGGGCCGCCATGAATTCACCAAAGGCTGCGGCTTTTTTCTCGACCCCTTCTATGGTGGTGAGGGCAGCGCCCTGGGACCGGGCCGCCAAAACCGAGCAGGAGAGCACAGGCCGGCCGTCCAGCCACACCGTGCACAACCCGCAGTTGGCCGTATCGCAACCCTGTTTGACGCTGAAAAAACCTTTGGTCCGTAAAAAATCCAGGAGCATGGTATCCGGGGCGATGTTTTCTTCATAATGGGTGCCGTTTATGGTGCATTTTAACTGCATATGTCCTGAATCCCCCTTTTTACCAGAATCTTTGCCAGGTGTTCCCGATAGGTTTTGCCTCCTCGCTGGTCACTGCCGAACCCCAGTTCCCGGACAATGGCGGCGCAGGCGGCGTCAATTTGATCGGCGTTGGGATTTACGGGCAGCAGTTTTGCCGTTTCCGGGGCCGGCTTTGCCCTGGAGGGCCTGGCACCCATGGCAATTTTCCATCCGCTGTCATCCCGGCTCAGTGCTGCGGCCAATACCGGAAAGTCTGTGGCGGTTTTACGGAAGCTTTGATAACTGGTTTTGATTTCCTGTTTGGGAATGGAGAGGCTGACCAGGATGTCCCGGCCCGGCGAGGATTCCAGGAAATCGGCCAGGGGAACCCTTCCCCCACGGTGAAGACGGACCTGTGTGTCCAGGACCAGGAGGGCGGTGATCAAGTCTGAAAAGCTGAACCGTGAAAATACCGTGCCCCCTACTGTGGCCAGATTTCTGAACTGGACGCCCACAATGGGAGAAACAGCGTCTCTGATCACCGGCCCGAAATTGTTTTTCAGGAGGGATGATGTTTCCAGTTGACGCAGGCAGGCCATGGCGCCGATGTCGATCCGGTCTCCTTTATCTTCAATCCGGTCAAGTCCCAGGCCTGACAGATCAATACCCGTATGGTACTGCCTGTTCCCCATGCGCATCCAGAGCAGGCCGCCTAGGATCACATTCTTTTTGTCCTGGTGCAGGAGGTTGTCCGCCTGGCCAAGGCTTTGGACTTTGCAAAATTCTTTTAAGTCAAACACCTTTTGTCCTTATATTTAAAGGTCGAACCACGATGTTGAATATATCATACCCATGTCCGGCTGTCATGGGTGGGATATCTTGTGGTGTAACAAAAATGAGGTTGCTGGAAAAACATGGGGGGTATTCTGATAACCAAGCTTTGCTTGGGCTATCAGGCGATCCATCGTCCAGTATGCTTTTAACCAAATGGCTGGATCCTATGATGAAATCCATCTGTTTACCGGTTCGTTTTACCTGGTTGCCTTCCGGCCACCGTTTTCTGAATGGCTATAAAGAGCAGATCGGGTGCAATGGGTTTGGTGATATAGGCATCCATTCCGGCTGCCATGCATTCATCCCTGTCTTTTTTCATATCGTGGGCCGTGAGGGCGATAATTGGGATCCGGTCATTTAAGGCTTCAGTCTTTCGTATCATTCTGGTGGCCTTGATTCCGTCCATTTCCGGCATTTGAATGTCCATGAGAATGAGATGATATTTCCTGGTTTTCACGGCGTCAACCGCTGCCTTGCCGTTTTCCACCACCGTAACCTCATGTCCCCGGGTTTTCAATAATTTTACTGCCAGCATCTGGTTGACCTTATTATCTTCAGCCAGAAGAATGGTCAAGGGCTGATCAGCCCGGGAGGGTCCGGCTTTGTCCTGGCGGTTCTGGGGTATTGCATTGGAATTGGGTCTTTTTTCTGCGGGGAGGGTAAACCAGAAACATGACCCCATCCCCCGGGTACAGGTCACCCCGATATCTCCGTCCATGAGTTCAGTCAATTGTTTTGCAAGGGCAAGGCCGATACCGGATCCCCCGTATTTCCGGGTGGCGGATATGTCTGCCTGGGAAAAATAATTAAATAGCCGGCCCTGGTTGACAGGGTCAATGCCGATGCCGGTATCTGAAACTGAAAATTTTATCATTGGCTGTCTGTCCTGAACCGGTTCTAATTCAACAGATACAAAAATACCTCCTTCTTCGGTGAATTTCACGGCATTATTAAGCAGGATTACAAGAATCTGTTTAAAACGGCCGGGATCTGATATCAGCATTTGCGGAAGCTCCGGGCTGATTTTCATGTCCAGGGACAACCCTTTTTGCCGACAGGTGTCCCTGAATAATGCCATGGTCCCCTGGATTGTCCGGTTTAAATCAAAATGAATTTGTTCCAGGGCCAGTTCCCCGGCTTCTAGTTTTGAAAAATCCAGAATGTTGTTGACCAGAGCCAACAACAGATCCGATGATTTACGGGTGGTGTGTGCCAGTTTTTTTTGTTCCGGGGTTAAGGGGGTTTCCAAAAGCAGGTCTGTCATTCCGATGACGGCATTCATGGGTGTCCGGACTTCGTGGCTCATATTGGCCAGAAACAGGTTTTTGGCCCTGCCTGCTGCTTGTGCAGCCTCTTGAGCCCGCATCAGTTCCTGTTCCGACTGCTTACGTTCCTGGATTTCATTTTTCAGCCGTTTATTGGTGCGGGTCAGAGTTTGGGTTCGTATATCCACCAGGTCCTCCAGGCGGTCATACATGTCCTGGAGCCGGGTGATCATATTGTTGAATCCATTGGCCAGGTCTCCGATTTCATCCCTTCGGCCCATATCCTTTATCGGTTTTAATTCCCGGGTGTCCCGGATATGGTTGACATGACCGGTGAGGTTGGAAAGAGGCCGGGTCACAAGTATTTGGATAAATAAAAGGGAAATCAGCAGGATCAGCACGCCTGCTGCCAGGTTTGAGATCAGGGCGGACAGGCCGGCCTGGTACCCTTTTTGGAAAATATGGCGGGGCAGGTCAATACGGATAAGCAGGGCCTTGTTGCCCTGGATATCCGGATAGGTGGTATAAACAAACAGGGTATGGGCATCCTTTTTATCAAACACCATGGGCTGATCCGGACTGATTCCCTGGAATGCGGCCCGGTCATTCCCCACGGTGTGATTCTGTCCGGCAGGCCAGATCGCAAAATCCAGTTGGGTCTGTTGTTTTAATCGTTGGACCAGGGTCTTGTTGATGAACTTTCCGATGATCAGGGAGCCTTTTTTTGGGCCTTTTAAATCCGATGTGAGTATGGGACGGGACGCTAAGAGGACGGGTGTTTCATTGGTGGCGAAAATACCGGAAATGATACTGCTTGGGTCTTTATGGGCCAGCAGCTTGTGATCCCGGGGAAAATCGTTTTTAGGAAATTCTTTAATGGACAGGGGAATTTTTTTTTCAATATCCCAGATTTCTCCCCACACCAGCTGCCCCATATTGTCCACAAAAAACATCAGGTTGATATCATTTTGCAAAAAAGTTTCAAATTTCAGATTGGACGCGGTATAGGCTGGATTATAGGTTTGAATGAATTCATAGGTGTCGTCCCAGGCAGCCCAGTCATGGGTAAGTGCTTCTAAATGTTCCTGTTCCCTGAGGATGGCCTGAATGCATCGGTTGGCATCCTTCTGGGCATCGCCCTGCTCAAGTTCAAGATAGCTGGGTAAAATGACCAGCTGTTGAACGGCGAAATTCGCAACCGCATAGAGGACAATGCTGGACAGCAATATAAAAAATAATTGGGTTCTCAGTTTCATGGCAACCCGATGGTGTTATTGTTGTTTCTAATGGGCCGGAACCTGTTGATCATAGGTTATGCCTGGTATTTTTGTCAACCCGGGATCCGGATGAATGGGATCAGATCTTAACTCGCTTCAGGGCATAGGCAAGTATGATACCGATGACAGCTCCCACAGCCAGGTTGGCGGCCAGGGTGACGGCCAGGATACAGACCACCACAAATATTTCGTTGCGGGTGTTCATGTCGATGATGGTCATGGCCAGCTGGCTACCGGCAAAGATCAGGAGCACCCCGAGGATGGCCATGGGAATGAGAAAGAGGATGGAGATGAAACCTTTGCCCAGCACCAGGACCATGCCCGCCATGAGACCCCCGATGATGAGATTGGACCCCGCGGATTTTGCCCCGAATCGGTAATGGGCGGCCAGGCCTCCTGCGCCGTGGCACATGGGCATGCCTCCGAAAAGAAAGCTTAAGATATTTCCCAGGGCCATGGAGATGCACAATGAGGTATAGGTCATTTTTTGGGAGGCATCCCCGAAATAGTCTTTGGATAGGTCTGCCTGTGCTATCACGGCATTGCCCAGGGTCATGGGCATCTGGGGAAGCACTACGGCAAAGACGGCAAAGGAAAAATCCGCACTTCCTGGGAATCCGTGGGGTAAAATTGTCGGGAAATACAGACCGGGACTCAAGTTTTCAAGGCCCTGTCCCGTTCCCATAATCAGGCCCAGGCCCAGGCCCATAAGGATGACGATGAGGGCTGCGGGCAGTTTTTTATTGTTTAAAAAGACCAGGGTGGTGAGGATTCCTGCCGTACCGATGAGAATACCAATGGGAACTGGGCCCACGGCCTGGACGGACAAATAGGGTTCTGCCAGGTTTTTCAGATTCTGGAGGGTGGAATCCCCGGTAATCATTTTAATGCCCTTGACCATGAGCAGGAGCCCTGTGGACAGCTGAATGCCCCGGATAACGGATTTGGGGATATATTTGCCGATTTTTTCCATGGTGTTGGTGGTGCCGATGAGCAGAAGGCAGGCCGCCATGAGTAACGAGGAGGCCTGGATCTGCTGGACCGTCATGGCCGTGGCCACGGCATAGGCGCCGATGACCTTCATGGGTTCAACCGGAACGGTGAGGCCGTAATAGATGCCGGCGGCCATGTAAAAAATCCCCATGGAAAAAAATACGCCCGTGGGGCCCAGGCCGTTGACCAGGATCATGCCCAGGGCCAGGGGCAGAATGGTTCCCAGGTCCCCCAGGGAACCGGCAAATTCATGGCGGTTGAATTGATACTTTGGCGGCATTATTCAACAAACCTGTTGTCGGATTTCATGTCCCGGGCCTTTTCCTGGGTTTTTTCCAGCCATCCTGTTGAGGTCACCTCTTTGGTGTCGAACCCGGGTACATAGGGTTTGATGTCGATGAGGGGTGTTTTGTCCAGCACGTCAATATCCTTTATTTCCAGGATATTGCCCTCACGGGATATGAGCCGGACGATGGACAGGCCGATGGGGTTGGGGCGTCTGGGGGCACGGGTGGCAAACACGCCTCTCCGGTCTTTGTCCAGAAAGGGGGTGACCATGAGATCGAATCCCTTTGACTGGTGGAAATGGTAGAGCAGGATCAGGTGGGAAAACCCTTCTATGTCTGCCAATCCCTCTTCATAGGCCGGATCGAGGTGTATCCTGCCCTTGATGTCTTTGGCCCCCGAGGGCTGAATGGGCATGCCTTCTCTGTCTTTAAACGGTGTCTCAATGATGCCGATGGGTGAAAATTCCATGTCGCCTCCAATTTGTCTGTCCTGTCTCATTCTGTTTTGATATAAATGAAGCCAAAGGCAAAGTCCAGACTAATAAATGAGAAGGAGAGATATCATGGCCCTGTTCCTGGTTCAGCACGGCAAATGTAATTCCAAAGAAAAAGACCCTGAAAAAGGCTTGTCTCCACTGGGCATTGAAGAGATCCAGCGTCTGGCACCGGTGGCAAAGGGATATAAGGTTCCGGTCTCCCGGATTTTTCATTCCGGAAAAAAACGGACACGGCAGACAGCGGAACTCTATCATCAGGCCCTTGAGCCGGATATCCCTCCGGCCGTCATGACCGGCATCAATCCCCTTGATGATGTCAGGAACTTTGCTGCATCGTTGGATCCCGGGGCCGATTGGATGGTGGTGGGCCATATGCCTTTTATGGAAAGGCTGGTTTCTTTTCTTACCACCGGAAATGACGGTATGATGGTGTATAAATTCCAGAATGCGGGCATTGTCTGCCTGGATGCCCGCAAAGATGATAATGATGACTGGGACTGGTTCATTAAATGGACCCTGAATCCCAAAATCAGTTGATCCGGTGAGAGGTTTTTTCAAAAACCTTTGGCCCATTGTTTTATACAGATCATTTATTCTGGCGGATTTGATCCAGAAGGGTTGCTGCATGGGAAATCCGGTCGGCTGAAATCAGATCTTTCATGCCGGTTTCATCGGAGTAAACCTTGAGCAGTGCTGCGGCAAAATGGTTATTGGTATTGATGAATGCCGTGAGGTGTGGAGAAACCGGGGTGGAACCGAATCCAAGGTAGGTATCAAAAAAAATCCGGTAAAATTCTCTTTGCGGTTTATAATACGCGGCATAGGCATTGAGTTGCTTTTTTATATTGTTTGCTGGCCTGTCTGCTGTCGCGGCTTTTTGAGCATAGGCTTTCAGGTTTGAAAAACAGGCATTAACAAGCGCGGGCCGGATACGTGACATAATTTCCCTGGTTTGGTCCTGGGTGGCCCGGCAGATAAGGTCACAGATTTCCATAATGGGGGTCAGTGCCACGAAATCAACCTTTTGGATCAGGCCGAGATAGGTGTCTTCCAGGGCCAGTTTTTCATCTTTAATATGGGCTGCCCCCACGCCGAGATTTTCTACGGCCCTGGCAATTTCCCTGAGATTCTGACGGATCAGGTCCAGTCCGGTCTTGTTGGGTGAGGTCTTTATATGAGCTAATTTCCCGGTGACATCATTGAACAGCATGCGGAAAAGATTAAAAAACAGGGTTCTATATTCTTCCGTTGTTTTGAAAGACCGGCAATATCGTGTGATATCCGGGAAATTAAATAACATGTTCAGCCGATATCGCACAGGTGAGATGCCCAGGTCTTTTAACCGATCACTCCTGTCTGTTTTACCGGGTTTTGCATCCAGAAAAATCCAGACCAGGTTCTGTTTGAGCTGTGCATCGGTTTTTCCTAGGACAACCTGGTAAGACAGGTTCAGTATCTGCATGAGGCGGTGGGCGGAAAATAGATAATTATCTGTCTTTTTGAGGATGGCCAGGGTTGCTGCATCCAGTTTTTCCATGGATTTTAAAAATATTTTCTTGTTTCTTTCCTTGAGTGTCAGTTCGCTCCGGGTGATAAGTATTTTAGTGAAAACCTCATTGTCACCCAGAATCTCCCTGCGGGATTGTCCTATCAGCCGGGCCATGTTTTCCTTTTTTATGGCCGGCAGCCTTGTGCCTGCCAGCCGACAGATGAGATCGGCATCATTGAGGTTCTCAAGACTTTCCTGCCAGGGCTTTTCTTCTTCAATACTCTGGATCACCCGGTCCATGGAGTTGTTTATTAAATCCGTATAATCCGTTCCTGCCTTGCTTTTGGATATCAGGGCATTGAGATCAGGGGATAGAAGTGAGGTGTTCACCTTACCCTTATGGGTCTTCAAGGTGTTGAAATAGGTGATGATAATATTGGTGGTTAACAGCTTGATGGCGGTTTTGTTGTCGGCGTCCCTGATTTCTTCCAGGGAAATACTGAAGCCGCAGTCAAATGAAATGGGTTCGGCTCCCCGGCTCATGGCCTCAAGCAGGCTATGCAGGGCTGAAATATAGTGATTTGTTAGAGGGGAGCCAGTTGAGCCGGCTTTTTCAATCTGTCTGAAAAAAAAACGGAGGATTTCCCGGACAGGAACCAGGGTCCGGCCTTTTTCATCTTTTTTATATTTTCCCAGGGGATTGAGCCCTTTACCGCCTTGTCTGAGTAATTTTGCAACTTTTTTAGTATAAAGTTTTTCCCTGAATTTTATTAATTTATCTTGGTTTAATATTATCATGGATCTGAATTTCCGGTTTTTCCCCGTCATTGGTGGAAGATCGGACTTCTTTTATTTTCACATTGGTAATATTTTCCGTGATTTCCCGGGATGCCTTAGGGCCTTTGACCGTGGTTCCTATACAGACCCTTCCGGTTGCCACCACCTCGGGGACTCCCGGATTTGCTTCCTGCCATTCGGCAAAATTGGCCTGTTCGTAGAGCAGGTCTTCCAGTTCGTCTTCCATATGCTCCTGCCTGACTCCCAGGTCCAGTATCTGATTCTCATTTTTTTCGATGCGGTCAAAGACCTGGTTCAGATCCTTATCCAGCCTTGAAAAAAGGGCGTTGTTTTTTCGGATCCGGGATTCCAGGACCTGTGTCTGTTCGGACCCTTTTTCCAGGGCAGCCAGTTTTTCCGACAAGGCACTCCCGTCTTCCCGGACCTGGTCCATTTCGTAGGCAATGCGGCTGGTGGCATGGTGACGTTCCGTCATTTCCGCTGACAGGGTTTTTATTTTGGTCCGGATACGTTCCAGGTTCTCTTCGGATTGGATGATTTTTTTCTGGAGGGCTTTTATTTCATTGGCCGTGAACGCATCAACCCCTGCCGTGATGGTGTTGGGTGCGGATCTGTCCGTTCCAAGGTGGCGGGTATGAAGGCCCATATTGCAGGTGATTTCCGAAGATATTACCTCTCCGCTGGGTATGAGCACGGCGCCGCTGGTTTCAATGGTGCAGTCGACGATCTCTTTATCAACGGTGAGATTGCCCAGGCAGAATATTTTTGAATTCTGGATAAATTTAGCAAACACATTCCCCCGGGTGTAAATCCGGGCGTCATTGACACCGTTGATGATGGTGACATCTCCCTGGGAATTGACATCGCCCCCGTCTATTGTATTCACCCTGACGGACTGCCCTTTGATTTTGAATCCGGCTTTAAGCGTTCCTTTGACCTCAATATCGCCTGAATATTCGATATGGCCGGTTTTGTAGTCAACATCCTTTTTAACCGTAAAGGTATCTGTGACCTGAATGTTTCCCGACCAGCTCAACCGGGGATGGCCGCCTATGCCGGCGTATAACTTGAGCTGGTCTTTGGACGGAATTACTCCGGATTTGAATTTCAGGGGGGTGTCAATGGCAGGTGGGACTTCAATTTCATGATCAAATATATTTCTGCCGTTTCTTGCTTCTGCCATGGGAAATTTTTCCGCAAGCAGGGTGCCTTCCTCTACCCAGGGCACCTCCCCCCGCTGCTTGAAATCTATATTGCCTTCTTCATCAAGCCCGCCGGCCTTAAGATGGTCCGTGTCAAAATAATATTCGACCCGTGCATCTTTTCCCGGCTGTGGGAGACGGCCGGAAGCTATTTTAAAGGCTTTTTCTTTGAACGAGTCGGACCGGATAAACCCCTGGATGTTTTTTGGGGCCATGACGCCATAAAAGATATCATGGTCCTGTAATTGTGTCTGAATGTCTTCCGGGGACAGAAACTTGTCAAAGTGGTCAGTCTTGCTTAAGAATGCGGCCATGCCCTGTTTGTCAACTTTCAGTATCATCCCCCCGGGCAGTTCGGTTTCAAGGGAGTGGTCAGGGATGTTTGTTTCGCTGATTTGAACATGGGGGGGGGGCGGGTTTTTCAGGGGTATATCAGGTGGGGGGGCAAAAGTCCCGGCCGGTTCTTGATCTGATTTTTTAGGGGCATGGTGTTGTTTTTTTGAATGCTGGATAACTTTTTGGAACTGGTCTTGGGTAATGGTTTGGTCTTCCATCCAGAGTTTACCGATGAATCTGGGTTGACTGTTTTTTCCAATGGCCTGCTTCTGGCGGCTCATCTCTTTTTTGAATGTATCGTTCTTTATAATCCCCAATTTTACTGCGACTTGGCCGAATATCTTGTTTTTCTGCATGATTTTCAGGGCATGGAAGGCGGACACCAATTGTCTCATCTGGTTGAGGGGGATAAGATTTTTTGAGACAAAATAATCCTTGAGTGCAATTTCAATGTTTTCAGCACCCCGGCAGGCTTTCAGCGCATCTTCACATTGAGCTTGGGTGATGAGATTTTTTTGTAAGGCAATTTTTTCCAGCATCTTTCGTCTCAATCAATTGCGAACCGGCATGTCACATCGTGCACGCCGATTGTTGTTTCTGAAAGCCTATCCCCATCATTGTGAAACATTCCCGTGGAAACATCAAGTGAAAACAGGAGATTCGGTGATATACCGTGGAATTCCACCTCAATGGGGCGATAATTTTAGATGTGGCACACGGTACGTTGGCGCGCTGGGTATTGATTGACTCCCATACCAAAATGCTGTATTTTCCAACTTTTTGTATGGATTTTTATTAACATTTTAGGAGTAAAATATATGAAAAAACGAGAACAATGGGGAACCCGGGCAGGCTTTGTTCTGGCCGCCATCGGGTCGGCCATAGGCCTGGGAAATATCTGGCGGTTTCCCTATGTGGCCTATGAGAACGGAGGGGGTGCCTTTTTTGTCCCCTATCTTTTTGCCATGCTCACGGCAGGTATTCCCTTTATGATCCTGGAATTCGGGGTGGGGCACAAACTGCGGGGATCAGCCCCCCAGATTTTTGCCGGCCTGTCCCGGCGGTGGGAATGGCTGGGATGGTGGCAGATCCTGGTCTCTTTTACCATTTCCATCTATTACGTAGCCGTGGTGGGCTGGTCTATTTCCTATTTTTTTCTGGCATTCAACCAGGGCTGGGGTACGGACACCGGTGATTTTTTTTTTAAAACCTATCTCCAGCTCTCGGACAGCCCCGCCAATTTTGGCTCCATCCGCTGGCCCATCATGGCCGCAGTTGCCGGAGCCTGGGGCATTTGCTGGGTAGTATTGTTCAACGGGGTGAAAAAGGGGATCGAAGCAGCCAGCAAGATTTTTATGCCTTTGCTATTTGTCATGATCCTGATCATCACGGTAAGGGCCGTAACCCTTGAAGGTTCCCTTGAAGGCTTAAACTGGATGTTCAAGCCCGATTTTTCCGCTCTCCTGGATTTTAAGGTCTGGATGGCGGCCTACGGCCAGATCTTTTTTTCTCTGAGCGTGGGGTTTGCCATTATGCTGACCTATTCTTCTTATCTGCCCAAGGATGCGGATATGGCAAACAACGGGTTTATAACGGCTTTTGCCAATTGCGGATTCAGCATCCTGTGCGGGATACTGGTCTTTTCCGTTCTGGGAAATATGGCGGCCCAGCAGGGCGTTGGTGTGGACAAGGTGGTCAGTTCCGGTGTGGGCCTTGCCTTTGTCACTATTCCCAAGGCCATCAACAGCCTGCCCGGCCCCGTGCTTTTCGGCACCCTGTTTTTTCTGGCCCTGATTTTTGCCGGCTTAAGTTCTCTTGTGTCCATCTGTGAGGTCTCTATTGCTTCCCTCATGGATAAATTTGCCATCAGCCGGAAAAAAGCCGTCACGATTTATTGCCTGGTGGGTATTGTCTGTGGCGGTGTGTTTGCCACCCAGAGCGGCCTGCTGATTCTGGACATTGTGGACCGGTTCATCATGAATTTCGGTGTTCTGGCCGGGGGGCTGGTGGAAATTGTTTTCCTGACCTGGTTCTGCCGTCTCACTGACTTTCAGGCGCACATCAACCGGACCTCTGATTTTTCCGTGGGGTCCTGGTGGATCTTCTGCCTGAAAATCATCACCCCGGCCGTGCTGGGCTACATGAGTATTGCCAATCTTATCGGTGATATCAAGACACCCTATGGCGGCTACCCGTCCACCGCCCTGTTCTGGTTCGGCTGGTTCCTGGTGGGTTCAATTGTGATTGTGGCCTTTATCATCCAGGTCTCCGGACTGAAAACCCAAGGAGGAAAATCATGACAACATCCGCCCTCATCATGATGGTGATCGGTCTGAGTGTAACCTGGGGAGGTGCAGCGGTCTGCATTGCCATTGCCATTAAAAAGAAAGAGTTGTAACATCCTTGTCAGGCTTCCTGTTGTATTGCAGGGTTAAGCAAAACTTTAACAAGGCATTATCCTTTGCCTGGTATACAGTGAGTGTGGTTTTGTGCCCTAACCCGGCGGCGGCACGGGTGGGCACTTCCACTAAAGCATTTCCCGTCGTTACGACCGGAAATGCAGCGTGAGGCCTGCCGTCTGGCAGCCGACAGGCCTCACGCTGTTCAAGCGGCACCCGCACCACCGCCTAATTGTCCCCCATAAGCTGCCTTTGAAATGAAGCCGCCCCAGGATATTAAATATTTATAGAAATGTACTCCATGCTTTAGAAATTTTCAGGGGGCAGTTGAATGATAAACTTGGTACCGGTTCCGGGATAGGATTCAACCCATATCTTTCCGTTGTTGTTTTCTGTAATAATAAAATATGAAACGGACAACCCTAACCCTGTGCCAACCCCCACTTCCTTGGTTGTGAAAAAAGGCTCAAATATTCTTTTCTGCACATCTACCGTCATACCCGGACCATTGTCTTCGATTTCCACCTGAACCCAGTCTCCCATGGTGTTGATCCGCAGCCAGAAGGTATGCTTTTTTTTGTTATGCTTTTCATCGGCCATTGCCTCGGCCCCGTTTTTCAAAATATTGAAAAAGACCTGCTGTATCAGGTTTTCATCGCAACTCACCATGGGCACATTTTCGGAATATTCTCGAATGATATTAATTGCCCTGAAATCAAATTTCTTTTTCAGGCTATAATCGTTTTCAGACAATGTGATGGTTGAATCCAGTAAATCGTCCAACCTGCATGCTGATGTTTTTGCGCTGCTTTGACGGCTGAAGGAGAGCATATTTTCTACTATCTGGGCTGCCCGTAACCCTGAGGTTCTCAATGCCTCTAAGTTTTTTTCGATCTGCCTTTTCTGCACATAACTGCGGATTACATCCATTGTTATGCCAAGCGATTGCGCAGTTTTGATATTTGCCGGCAGGTCCTGAGTGATTCTGCGTGCAACCACTTGGGCATTCTGAATCATGCCCGCAAGCGGGTTGTTGATTTCATGGGCCATTCCTGCGGCCAATCCTCCGACTGACATCATTTTTTCCGTTTGAACCATGATGTTTTCCATACGGACCAGGGTTGTGATATCATCTATTATAACCACGGCATCATCAATTGTTTCCGATCTGATAGGGTAAATGATCAGATCAAAATATCGGTCCTGGTTCCCTTCTGATGCCACGATTTTTGAAAATTTCCTTGATGTTTTTTGGGCAAGCGCCTCTTTCAGCTGGGGTATAAGCGGATAAACAAATGCGAATAGTTCGGAGATATCTTTACCCACAGCTGTTGACTCATTAAAGCCGCTTTCCCTAGCCGCCTTGGCATTCAACTGTTTTACCTTACATTTGTTATCAATGGTAATTAACAACGAAGGCATGGAGTTTATGATGCCGTCCAGCAAATTTTTCGTTTTTTGCAGCTGTTGATTTTGCTTTTCAACCTGTTTGTAGGAGGTGTCAATTTCTGATGACATGGCATTAAAGCGTTTGGCCAGTTCTCCGATCTCATCTTTGGAAACGGGCTGGATCTGTTCTCCGTACCGTCCTTTTTCTATCTGTGACATACTAAGGATCAAGCGATTTACAGGGATAAGAACAATTTTTCTGATCAACCCGCTGGTTAAAAAAAGCATGATCAGAATTAATACCATGAACACCATCGTATAAAAGACAAGACTCAGATTTTCCCTGTTTTTCATATCTTTCAGGGAGTATTCAATCAGGATATATCCCATGTTTTCTTCAAAGGGCCTGATGGCCTGCAGATACCATAGATTGCTGCGATCGGACCAGGAAACCCAGCCTTTTTTTTCTGCCTGCCCGAAGGGCAGACCATCAGATGCAAAAGTCTGCCCCGGTTTGCTGGGCGATATGACTGCTCCTGAGCGGTCAAACACAACTGCGCTCTGAATGCCGTCTATCTTTATCAACTCCTCGACTCTCAAGCGGATGGATCGTTTCCTATTCTCAAAAATTGCATTGGCAAGATAGGGATTGTCTTTGGCGATAAAGGTTTGCATCAAGGCGACCAATTTTTCATTGATCGCCCTTGACTTATGGGATTGCCACGGGATAAACAGACCCAAAAAAATAAACAGGACCACTATCGAGGCTTTTGCAATCTCCCGGTTGAATTTCGATTTGAGCTTCACAGGCTATTCCTCAGGGAGCTGTTTGTTTAAAAAGGACGAATTTTCCATTTTCAAATTTAAGAATCACGGCCGGTTTGATAGGATTTCGGTTCTGGTCATAAACAATACGACCGGTGACACCGACAAACTTTTTGGTTTGGGCCAGGGCGTCACGAATTTTTTTGGGGTTGGCGTTTCCTGCCCTCTGGATGGCATCTGCCAGCAGATACATCGTATCATAGGCGAGGGCCATGCCTGAAGTAACCTTATCCCCTCCCAGTTTCTTTAATATTTTTTTCGTAAACCCAACAGACTTTTTATCTTTCAGGTCTCTATGCCAATGGGCCATATAATAGCAATTATTGAGTTCTTCGGATGCGTAGTTGAGCATAATTGGGCTCCATCCGTCGCCACCTATAAACGCTTTGTAGACCCCCATATTTCTAGCTGTTTTAATAATCTGAGCCGAGTCTCTTGTATATCCGGGCAATATGACCGCGTCAAATTCGTGCCGCGAAAATTCTGCTATCAGGCCCTTGTATTGTGTCAGATTTTCAATATAGTCAATTTTGGCAGAAACTTGTCCGCCAAGGGATTTGAACCTTTTTATGAACTCCTCTGACAGATCAATGGCATAAACCTGATCCACATTTGTCAAGACGACAACCGTCTTTACCTGCAAATCCCCATGAACGAATTGAGCCAGTATTTCCCCCTGATATGAATCGATAAAGCAGGTTCGAAAAATATAATCCCCTATTTGGGTTACTCTTGGATTGGTGGCAATGGGGGAAATCATGGGAATTGCGGCGTCCTGTAAAACGGTTGCCATTCCGATCGCGTGGGAACTCCACGGCCCGCCGATAACGGCGTTAGCACCCTGGGCCACGGCTTCCACGGCGGCTCTACGTGAACCAAGTGCTGTGCTTTGGTTGTCAAGTTCAATCAGTTGAATCGGGCGTCCCAGAATGCCACCATTTTCATTTATCTCTTCCAAGGCAATCTTTACGGCCAGCAAATGATCATAGGATATGGTCGCCGCTTCTCCTGACATTGCATAGATTGCCGCAACTTTAATCGGCTCCTTTGCGCATAGTGGGCCATACCAAAAAAGTAAAGATAAGAAAAAACAACTGGCAAGTGTTCTCATCGCCTACAAATTCCTTTGATGTTGATTTCAAAACGATACCTAACTTTATACTATCCCTAATAATTTAAAGCAAGATGCTGCCTCCTGGCAAAATGAGTTCGGGGCGGCCGGATAATAATCTAATGTGTATATGGTGGTTGCCTGATGTTGACAATCCCGCCTCTGCTTAGTATGACTCCTCTCGTTTATACCGGGTTAAAAAAGAAGGACATGCCATGCGATATCTCATCCTTGTCTGTGCAGTGCTCATGCAGGTCTGCCTGGGTGCCACCTATTCCTGGAGCGTTTATGTTCAGCCGCTGAAAGATTTGACCGGACTGGCTCAGGGTCCCGTCCAAATTCCCTTTACCGTATTCTATTTTGTATTTCCCTTTACCATGATGGCTGCGGGTGGTTTCCTGCCCAGAATCGGTCCCCGCAGGTCTGCCATGGTGGGAGGCCTCCTGTTTGGAGGCGGATGGCTCCTGGCAGGGCTGGGAAGTCATTCCTTTATATTTACGGTGCTGGGCATCGGTGCCCTTGCCGGTGTGGGGGCCGGTATGGCCTATATTGTGCCCATTGCCGTTTGCATCCGGTGGTTTCCCAAATCCAAGGGACTGGTCACAGGCATTGCCGTCGCCGGATTCGGAGGCGGTGCGGCCATGGTCAGTCAGGCGGGGGGATATATGATTTCCGCCATGGGATTTACCCCTTTTAATACTTTTTCTATCTTTGGTGTTTTGTTTCTCTGCCTTGTGATGGCCGCCGGTTCCCTGATGCGGTTTCCGGAGTCTGAGGGTGTAGAGGCCGTATCCAAACCCCTTGCCCCGGCCCGGGTGCTCTCCCATTTGAATTTCCGTATTCTTTATTTGTCCATGTTCATGGGGCTGGCTGCAGGATTTGCCGTGAATGCAAACCTTAAAGAGTTATACCAGGGAAACGGTGATGTCGTGGATATCGGGATTACGGCGGTGTCGCTGTTTGCCCTTGCCAATGCTGCAGGAAGGGTGACCTGGGGGGCTTTGTTTGACCGGATTGAATCGGCCACGGCCATCCAGGCCAATCTTCTTTGTCAGGCTCTGGTCCTGGGTACAGCACCATTTCTGGTGGACTCAGCCCCGGGTTTTCTGGTGGTGGCCCTGATAACGGGATTTAACTATGGCGGAGTCCTGGTCATTTATGTCTCTTCCGCATCCCGAAGCTGGGGTGCCGGTAACATCGGTCAGGTTTACGGGTGGTTGTTTACTTCCAATATTCCGGCCTCCTTGTCCCCCATTCTGGCCGGATTTGTCTTTGACCGATTCAATAATTTTACCCCGGCCCTGGCAGTCCTGTCCGGGCTGCTGGTGTTAACGGCTTTCATGATCCGGCAAAAGAGGCCTGTGGTCAATGCCGGGGATTGTCTGGGAGAGGCCTGATACCGGTTGAATTATAAGGTTCTGGGATCATAGGCCCAGTGGAGAAGGGCCTGGCGCTGTTTGGGCCGGCAGGCTTCATCCCCTGGGGGACAGTTCTTTTTGATGGCAGCTACATGGCGGTGGATGCCTTTCCACCGCCTGATCTGGCGAAGGTCTTCTTCGGGCATTCTCCGGCCCATGAAATACCGGCAATACCACTGGAACCATCCCCTGGGGTCATCGGGATGCACCCAGCCCATGTCCTGCCACATGGCCAGAGACTGGGAGGCATTGACACCGTAGTAGTTCAGTGAGATTTCTTTTTTTCCGGGGGAGAGCCGTGCCTTTTCGAACCAGTCTTCGGGAAATTCGTTCCGGCAGTCTGTCATGTAGCATCCCCCGAAAATACCCAGGGCAAGTAATTCCTTTGGGGAAAGGGCCGGGGAAAATTCCGGATGAAATTCCCGTCCCTGGGGTGCTGTACAAGTGTAGGTATATCCCTGCTGCATGAGGTCGTTGACGCGTATTATCCTGGTCATGTTCCCTCCTGTGGCTAGCGATGAATCCAAACAGGAAAATGAAAAACAGTTTAACCTGTGAATTTATATCTATAGACTGGAACAGGATATGTCAATCCGGGAGATGTTAATTTTACGCCGCAAAATCAACTCAATTGAACCGACTTGAACACCACAGCCAGTTTTTCCAGGGTCAGTTCTTTTTGTATCCAGGTTTCAAGGCCGGGGATAAGCTGGGATTTCATGGGATCCGGAATCCGGACGGATGAAACGAGCACGATTTTTACAGGGGCATCCGTCTTTTTTAAGGCTTCCCACCGCCGGATTTTTTCCAGGATCTGGAATCCGTTTAACCCTTCCATATCCAGATCCAGAAAGATGACATGGTAGGGATCCTTTTCCCGGTGTGCTCTGGAAAAGGCGTTGAGTGCCTCCAGCCCGTTCAGGGCCACATCGCACTCTCCGTATGGGGCCAAGAGTTTTCTGGAGGTTTTCCGGGTTTCAAACCCTGCGTCCACAATTAAGGATTTCATGAACAGGTTCTCCACGGCATAAGTGGTCATAAAGTTCTTGAGCCGTCCGCAGGTATGCCTCAGGGTGTCAAATGCCAATTGAATTTCCTTGCTTTTGCCTGATTCCAGGGCCCGGTCCAGGGAGAACGCCGCATCCATAAGCGTTTTGGCGCATAAATGTTTTACCCCGTCCCTGAACCCGGCCAGGTTGGAGCGGGCCTGGTCCGGAGGCGATGCATCAAGGCCGGATTGAATTTTGTGCAAGATGGATTCGTGGGTGTTGATAAAGGCATCAAAGCATTCTTTGATAAGCGCTTTATTCCCGTCCATTGTGTCGTTCAGTTTGTCCAGGTTGATGAGCAGGCCCTTGTCACGCTTTGGGGCTGGGCTGCCCATGAATTTCATTATTGCATCTTCCAGAGCCCTCCGTTTTATGGGCTTGGTGATAAATCCGTCCATGCCTGATGCCAGAAAACGTTCCCGGTCGCCTTTCATGGCATCGGCGGTGAGGGCAACAATGGGAATATGGCTGATTTCCGGTGACGCCGCTTCTATACCCCTGATGACCCGTGTGGCTTCCAGGCCGTCCATTTCCGGCATCTGGCCGTCCATAAGAATGAGATTGAAGGTTTCTTTTTGGAATCGGGATACGGCCTCTTTTCCGTTTTGGGCAATGATAGTGGTATGACCCATTTTATTGAGCATATTAACGGCGACTTTCTGGTTCATTCCATTGTCTTCTGCCAGAAGAATTTTCAGGCTGGTTTCGGCCAGACCCGATACCATGCCCGGTTCTTCCAGGGTGAACCGGGTCTCGGATGGGGCCTTTCCGGAAGGGCCTGTATCTTCCGGATCGGACAGTACTCTTAAAAGGTGTTTTTTATAAACCGGTTTTAATATCTGTGACTCAAACCCTTCAGCCTTGAGACGGTTTTTGTCAAGGCGTTTGGCCGCATAGGTCATGAGCACCAGACCTGGCACAGGTATATCTTTTCGGTTTCTTATTTTTTTTACCAGGTCAATACCACTGTATTTATCCATTTCCAGATCAATAAACACCGTTGTATAGGGAGAGGCTTCCAGGTGGGCATCCATGAGTTTTTCCATGGCCATGGTATGATTCTGGGCATGGTCTGCCGAACATCCCAGAGCTCTTAGATACCGGGTTATAGTGGCTCTGCAGGAATCGGTATCATCCACAACCAGGCATTTTAGGGTTTTGAAGCGGTCAGTTACAGAGGCGGCCCAGGCACCGGCACCGGGCTGCTTTTGAAATTGGGCCGTAAACCAGAAGTTTGAGCCCTGGCCAGGTTTGGATTTGACCCCGATCTTTCCACCCATGAGTTCTACCAATTGTTTGGAAATGTTCAGCCCCAGGCCAGTTCCTCCGTATTTCCGGGTGGTGGAGGCATCCACCTGGGAAAAGGATTTAAACAGCCGTGCACACTGTTTTTCCGAAATGCCGATGCCCGTGTCAATGATTCCAAATGTGAGTACGGCTTTTTCAGAATTCTGAGAAACCAGTGAAACTTTGATCAGCACCTCTCCTTTTTCCACAAATTTCACGGCATTTCCCGCCAGGTTGAGAATGACTTGGCGCAGCCGGGTGGGGTCACCTTTGAGGAGAACAGGTACATTCTCTTCAATTATGGAAATAACTTCAACTTTTTTCTGCCTGGCTTTGGTCGCCACCATCTGCCCTATATCGTGGAGGAGGCGTTCCAGGTCGATGTCAATGATCTCCATATCCATTTTACCGGCTTCTATTTTGGAGAAATCAAGGATGTCGTTAATAATAGTCAAGAGGGTATCTGCACTCTGGCTGATGGCATCCGTATATTCAGCCTGTTCCGGTGACAGATTTGTGTCCTGGAGCAGGTCCGCCATGCCGATGACACCGTTCATGGGGGTTCTGATCTCATGGCTCATATTGGCCAGAAAGCTGCTTTTGGCAATATTGGCGGCCTCTGCCGCCTCCTTGGCCTTTTCCAGGGTGACGGTCTGTTCTTGTATCCGCTGTTCCAATTCTTTTTTGGTCATCCGGCTCTGGAGGTGTACCGATATTCGCGCCACCAGAAGTTCCCGGATAAAGGGTTTGGCAATGAAATCATCGGCCCCGGCCCTGAAGATCATGGATTCGGTTTTCTGGTTGGCCTGGGAGGTCAGGAATATCACCGGTATGGGGTAGAGGATGTCGTCGGCCTTAATGGCCTTGCACAGGGCTTCACCGTCCATTCCCGGCATGTTCAGGTCCGTGAGCACCAGATCGATTTCAGGGGCCTCGTCGCTGAGCAGCAGATCCATGGCCTGGATACCGTTATTGGCTGTCACCACATTGAAACCTTCGGCCCCCAGTGCCTTGCCCACGGTCATGCGGATAAAATTAGAATCATCAACCACCAGAATGGTAGGGGGCTGTGAGGGCGTCAACCTATGGCTCCTTGATTTATTTTAAGATAAACTTTAATCTATAAGAAGGTATCAGATCGGTCTGGAGAGGTCAATGGATGCGCAAATACCAGCAGGGGAGGTTATGATGAGTACAAAGGAAGAGTTGAAAGTTGGAATTGCCCAGGTGTCACCGGTATGGCTGAACCGCAGCCTGACCCTTGAAAAAATTGTCCATTATACGGAGGATGCGGGGAAAAAAGGGTGCCGGCTTGTGGTATTCGGTGAAGCCCTGGTGCCGGGTTATCCCTTCTGGATCGAGCTTACTGACGGGGCCCGATTTAATTCCGGGATACAGAAAGATCTCCATGCCCATTATATGGACCAGGCCGTGGATATTGCCGCCGGGCACCTCGATCCCGTCTGCGCGGCTGCCTCCCGGCACGGGATTGCTGTTTATCTGGGCTGCATTGACCGGTCAGCAGACCGGGGAGGGCACAGTCTTTATTGCACCCTTGTCTATATCAGCCCCGGAGGCGAGATTCAATCCGTCCACAGAAAGCTCATGCCTACCTATGAAGAACGTCTGACCTGGGCCCCGGGCGACGGAAACGGGATTCAGGTTCATGATCTTGAACCCTTTACCCTGGGCGGTCTGAACTGTTGGGAAAACTGGATGCCCCTGGCCCGGGCTGCCCTTTACGCTCTAGGGGAAGACCTCCACGTGGCGGTCTGGCCCGGAGGCGCCCACAATACCGCTGACATTACCCGATTTATTGCCAAAGAGTCCCGCTCTTATGTCGTGTCTGCCTCGGGATTCATGACGATAAAAGATTTCCCGGCCGGCACACCCCATCTGGATCTTATCCTTGAAAAGAGTCCGGATATTCTTGCCAACGGCGGGTCCTGCATTGCAGGCCCTGACGGAGAATGGGTGATTGATCCCTGTGTGGGAGAAGAAAAACTGCTGACGGCTGTCCTGAATCATCAACGGGTCAGGGCGGAACGCCAGAATTTTGATCCGGCCGGTCATTACTCCCGGCCGGATGTTCTCTCTCTTAAACTGGACCGGCGGCGTCAGAGTACCTTGACGGTGAATGCCGAACAGATGTGACAATGACCCGGCCTTTGTCTTCCATGGCAACAGTTTTCGCCACGGCCTGGGTCGCGTGGGGTTAGCAAGCAGGTAAAGTGAGTGAAGTTAAAAGCGAGAAAAACCTTGGCTGCCTATTATCTCATCCTTTGCTGTGCCCTTGAGAATGTTTGGTCTTGGGAAGAAACTCGTTTTATCTCCTTACCGGGCTTCACCTATAAGCCGACAGATCTGTATGCGCTGAGATTTGATTGATAGTTCACCGTCAACATAGTCGGAGAGAAGACTGATTGTCCGGTCGATTGCAAGATCATTTTTTAGAAATTATGGTGCCAAACTTTTCAACAGAAAGGCCCAACCCCAATATGTTGTGGTTGGGCCGGGATTGATAAACTGAGCCCTCATACCATAAGTGGTGGGTTCTAATTTGCTGAATTTATAGTGAGTTAATTGCTTTTTTATGTTGGTTTGTGTAATGTTTAACATATTTCAAAAATAAAAACGCAACACAAAATCGCATTTGAAAATACGAATAGATTATCAGATATCTATCATCAATAATGATATATTTATTTTCTTCTGTTTTAAATTGAATTAAGGCAATCAATCAAATGAAGGTTTTTAGTGAGACAATATGAATAATCAAAACACAAATCATGACGAGTCGCGAGAACTGGAATGGCTTTTAAAAAAAAGACTGCAAGGAAACAATGGCTCAAACGATTCTTACGAACCCTATTATGGAGATGTAACTGAGTTAAACACTTGCAGATTAATTATGGATTCTGTTGGAGTGAAGACGCTCAGGCAAATAGCCGAAGATGCAATTGATCTATTGGAAACCTCTGTGGCGATTTATGAAGCTAATGGGGACTATGCGTTTGGGATGTTCTCATCAGGATGGTGCCAATTGATGGACTCGGCTTCTCGAAAGCTATGCAAAACAGATGATAATCGTAAGGCATTAATTTGTGGTTCTTGGCTCTGCCACGAAAATTGTTGGAATGACTCAGCCAAGGTAGCAATAGAGTCGGGGCATAGTACGGATATTAAGTGTGTGGGGGGAATTCATTTATATTCAGAACCCATTTATGCTGGCAAGATTATTGTGGGGGCGATCAATATAGGATATGGAGCACCTCCAACGAATTCAGAGCATTTAAAAGAACTGGCAGATACTTTTAATATAGATTTTACCAAACTTAAAGCACAAGCAAGTTCTTATGAACCAAGGCCGCATTTTTTAGTGGATTTGGCCAAGAAACGTCTTAAATATTCTGCTGGCATTATTGGGGGGGGTGTTAAAAACTCAATTTTAAAGAAAACACTGCAACAAAATGAAGAACGCTATAAAAGCGCCCAGCGCATGGGAAAAGTTGGGAACTGGGAATATGATCTTAGAACCGAATCATTTTGGGGTTCAGATCAGGCCAAACGAATTTATGGTTTTGATCCAGGAAGTGACCGATTCACTACAGATGAAGTAGAGAACTGTATCCCAGAACGGGAGCAGGTGCATCAGGCTTTGATAAATTTGATCGAAAAAAACACTCCCTATAATCTTGAGTTTGATATCCATCCTATTTCAGGGCCAACGACCAAGACAATTCGATCCATCGCTGAAATTGTCAAGGATGAAAACGGTTCGCCGCTAAAAGTTCTTGGTGTGATTCAGGATATAACTGAGCAGAAAAAAACTGAAGATGATCTGCGAACCAGTGAAGAACGCTTGTCGGCTGTACTTGAAGGTAGTCAACTTGGCTATTGGGATTGGGATATGAAAACAGGAGAAGTGGTTAGAAATAAACAGTGGGCCAGCATGTTAGGTTACACTCTGGAAGAGGTTGACTTTAATGTCAAACAATGGACTGATCTTCATCATCCAGATGATCGTGAAGCCGTATGGAAATCAATTCAGGGCCATATAGAGGGGCGGACGCCTGAGCATAAAATTGAATACCGGATGCGCACCAAAGAAGGGTCGTACAAGTGGATTCTGGATCAAGCCCAAATTGTCAGTTATGATTCAGATGGTAACCCATTGAGGATGAGCGGGACGCATACGGATATAACGGAGAGAAAAAAACTTGAGAACCAATTACTACAATCTCAGAAACTTGAGTCCATAGGCAATTTGGCTGGCGGAATCGCTCATGAATTCAATAATATCCTCAGCATTATTATTGGTAATAATGAGCTGATCATGGATGATCTACCTGAATGGAGCCTTAGTACAGAAAGCTGCGAGGAGATCCGGGTGGCAGGTCTTCGTGCCCGTGATATTGTAAAACATCTCCTCACATTCAGCAGACAGGATGATTCGATTAAAAGACCCATAGATACGGTATCCGTCGTCAAAGAATCACTTAAACTGATTCAAGCCACAACGCCAGCAAACATCGAAATCCAGGATAACATATCCACTGAATGCGGTCCTGTTTTGGGAGACGCTACCCAAATCAATCAAATACTGATCAACCTATGTAATAATGCTGTTGATGCTTTGCCAATATCAGGCGGGAAAATTGATATTGAACTTTGTAACTCAGATATAAATCAAGATAACTTCCTATCAAAGATAAAATTGCCAACAGGGAAATATGTCAAATTACTGGTCCGTGATAATGGAAGTGGTATAGACAAATCAATACTTGACCGAATATTCGAACCCTATTTTACGACCAAGGATATTGGCAAAGGCAGTGGTATCGGTTTGGCTGTCGTCCATGGAATTGTTGAAAATCATGGCGGTTCAATTGTTTGCGACAGCAGCAAATATCATGGAACCACCTTTACTATCCTGATACCTGCCTATGAGGGAACCGTAGAAATAAAATCTGATAAAAAAGACATTAATTCTGGAAATGGCGAAAAAATACTTTACGTAGATGATGAACCCTCCATAGCAAAACTCGGCCAACGTCACCTTAAGGCATTGGGATATGATGCTTATTCAACAACAGACCCTCAAGAAGCATTAGAAATGATAAAAGCCGAGCCGAATAGATTCAATCTCGTTGTTTCTGATATGGCAATGCCCAATATGCCAGGAGATCAATTGATAGCTGAAATACTGTCTATAAATTCTAAAATGCCTACAATGATATGTAGCGGCTACACTTCACGGATGTCTGAAACAAAAGCATCAGAAATGGGTATAAAGGCATTTGTTATGAAACCGTTCAACAAAGCTGAATTGGCTAAAAAAGTAAAGGAAGTTTTAAATGGTAGCAGCAACCAGTCGTAAAAAAAAAGGAGACACCTATGTCTATGATCTGTCGTTTTTAATATAATTTTCAAGCCACAACAAACCATCCAAAAGCTTTTGTCGCTTTCCACCTCACCTGCTTTTTTACATGAAAAAAGATATGACTGATTTGGAAACAGTTGAATTTTTAATAGCATCCTGGAAAAGAGAGGAAAGAATAATTGTTCATGTTGATCAAGCTCTTCCTGATGTTCTCGCTATCCGCTTCTTGACACGGATTTCCAGATTTGCGATAAAACTAAAACCGTAATCAAGGAATCCATTAGAGGAAAGAACCATTAAAGCGACACAGATATATCCTGTAGGCGGAGGAAAAGGCGGCATCGGCAAAACCATGCTCACAGCCAATCTGGGAAACCTGCTGGCCCGCCGGGGCAGGCGGGTGCTGGTCATGGACCTGGATCTGGGATCCCCGAATTTGCACACCTTCATGAACCGGACCGGTAACGGACCCGGCCTTGCCGCTTATCTGGATAAAACAGTAGAGACCCTTGATCATGCGGTTGTACCCACGGACATCCCCAATCTTTCTTTTATCAGTTCCCGCCATTGCAATACTGAGGCTGCCAATCTTCACACGGCCCAGAAAAGCAAAATCATCCGGGCCGTTCAAAATCTTGATTACGATTATGTGCTCATGGATCTGGGTGCCGGGACCCATTTTAATATGCTGGATTTTTTTCTGACCTCGGAACAGGGCATATGCCTTCTTACATCAGAACCCACCTCCATTGAAAATACAATTAATTTTATCAAGGCCCTGTACTTCAGGGTGGTGAAACGAACTCTGAAATTGGCGGATTTTAACAAGGTTACCCGCAAACTTGATCTGTCTGGAAACAGCATGGATCAGTCTTTTAAGATCATCCGGAAATTGGAGGAGCAGGAACCGGTAATGGGAGAGCTGCTCAGGGAAAAATTACGCCGGTTTGAGTTTAAGCTGGTGGTCAACCAGGTGAGGCCCAAGGATGACCCTGACCTGGGGAACAAAATTGCAGAGGTCTGCTCCCGGCATTTTCATTCAAGGTTCAGTTTTGTAGGCAATATCCGTTACGATGAAACGGTCCATGATGCTATTCAGTTGAGGCAGAATTTTATCTCCACCTATGCCCGCGCCCAAGCGGCAAACGATATGGCCCGGATTGCCCGGAATCTTTTGAAAGAAGCTGTGCCCAGGATCTGAATCCAAGTTTTGGGACAGGCCGGGATCCCCTTTGTCTGACAGGTTGATTAATATTTCGTTTTGTTCAGACGGCCCGGCGTTGGTTTCATTTTTAGTGTCTGCTTATTAAATGATTTAGCCAGTTTATGGTTGACTTTCAGCGTTTGAACCGCCTATAGATATTGTATTTTTGTTAACAAAGAATGGAGATTCGAGATGAAAGTTTTAAAAATTGATCACCTCGGCATTGCAGTTTCCAGTATTGATGAAAAAAAGAACTTCTGGACCGATGCTTTGGGGCTTTCTTTTGAGGGGACAGAGACCGTAGAAGCCCAGAAAGTGACCACGGCATTTTTACCCGTGGGAGAAAGTGAGGTGGAGCTTTTGGAGTCCACTGCCGATGACGGTCCTGTGGCCAAGTACATTGAGAAAAAAGGGGAGGGCATCCAGCATGTGGCCTTCCGGGTCGAAAATATTGAAGAAGCCCTGGCAGAACTCAAGGAAAAGGGCATCCAGCTCATCGACCAGGTGCCGCGCAAAGGTGCGGGCGGTGCCAAGATTGCATTTCTGCATCCCAAAGCCACATCCGGTGTTCTTGTGGAATTGTGCGAAAGATAGAAATCATTTATCTTTCGTCCATTGCGGTTCATCATTCTAATGCCCGGGTTCCGGCAGGCCGGTTCCTGCTCATGCCCCAATCATCTATGACCGGAGGATAACCATGTCTCAAATATCAGATAACCCAGCGGATAACCCAGCGGATAACCCAGCGGATATTCAAAAATGGGAAGAGCTGGCCACAAAACAGCTCAGGGGAAAATCCCTTGAGTCTCTGACCAAAAAAACACCCGAAGGCATTGCCGTAAAACCGCTGTATACGGCCAGAGACCTTGAAAATGTAGAGTTCAAGGATAATCTGCCCGGATTCAATCCCTATGTAAGAGGCCCCATGGCCACCATGTATGCGGGTCGTCCTTGGACCATCCGCCAGTATGCCGGTTTTTCCACAGCCAAAGATTCCAACGCCTTTTACCGCAAGAATCTGGCCGCAGGCCAGAAGGGCCTGTCCGTGGCCTTTGACCTGGCCACCCATCGTGGCTATGATTCCGACCATCCCAGGGTTGCAGGGGACGTGGGCAAGGCAGGGGTTGCCATTGACTCTGTGGAAGACATGAAGATCCTTTTTGACAAGATCCCTCTGGATAAGATGTCCGTGTCCATGACCATGAACGGGGCAGTACTTCCCATTCTGGCAGGATACATTGTGGCGGCGGAAGAGCAGGGCGTTTCCCATGATCAGCTCATGGGCACCATCCAGAACGATATTCTCAAGGAATACCTGACCCGGAATACTTACATTTATCCGCCAACCCCGTCCATGCGGATCATCTCCGACATCATGGGCTTTTGTTCCCAGAACATGCCCAAGTTTAACACCATTTCCATCTCCGGTTACCATATCATGGAAGCCGGGGCAGACCCGGTTCTACAATGCGCCTTTACCCTGGCCGACGGCCTTGAGTATGTTCGGGCGGCCCTGGCCACAGGCATGGACATTGACCAGTTTGCCCCGCGGCTCTCTTTTTTCTTCGGCATCGGCATGGACTTTTTCATGTATATAGCCATGCTGAGAGCGGCACGCTTCCTCTGGGCGGAGCTCATGGCCCAGTTTGAACCCAAGAATCCAAAATCATCCATGCTGCGGACCCATTGCCAGACTTCGGGTTGGAGTCTGACCCAGCAGGATCCCTACAATAACGTGGTCCGGACGGCGCTTGAATGTCTGTCTGCCGTCCTGGGCGGCACCCAGAGCCTCCATACCAACTCCTTTGACGAAGCTGTGGGCCTGCCCACGGAACTTTCAGCCCGGATTTCCAGAAATACCCAGATTCTGGTCCAGGAAGAGTCCAAGATTTGTGACGTCATTGATCCCCTGGGCGGATCATATTATGTGGAAAGCATCACCCAGAACATCGTGGATGAGGTCCGGGTGATCCTTAAGGAAATTGAAGATCTGGGCGGCATGGCCAAAGCCATTGAATCGGGCATGCCCAAGATGCGTATTGAAGAGGCGGCAGCCCGGCGCCAGGCTGGCATCGACAAGGGCGACGATGTCATTGTGGGCGTGAATAAATACAAGATCGAAGATGAAACCCCCATTCCGGTGCGGGAAGTGTCCGAGGATGTGAGAAACGAACAGGTCGCCAGGCTGGAAGAGATTAAAAAGACCCGTGACAATGCCGTCGTAGAAAAGGCCCTGGCCGATATCACCGCAGCCTGCGAAAATGGAGATAACCTGCTGGCCGCCTGTTTGCCTGCCGTCCGTGCCCGGGCCACCGTGGGTGAGATTTCCGATGCCATGGAAACGGTCTTTTCCAGGTTTGTGGCCACCACCCAGTGCATTTCAGGGGTGTATGCGGAAAATGCTGATCCCGAAATTCTTGCCTCCCTAAGAAAAAGAACGGCTGATTTTGAAGAAAAAACAGGGCGCCGCCCCAGAATTCTGCTGTCCAAAATGGGACAGGACGGGCATGACCGGGGTGTAAAAATAATTGCCACGGCCTATGCTGATTTCGGATTTGACGTGGATCTGGGACCCATGTTCCAGACCCCTGAAGAAGCCGCTAAAATGGCTGTGGAAAACGATGTCCACTTGGTGGGGGTCTCCAGTCTGGCAGCCGGACATAAGACCTTGGTACCCCAGGTGATTGCGGCCCTGAAAAAAGAAGGTGCTTCTGATATCAAAGTGGTGGTTGGCGGTATTATCCCGCCGGGTGATTATGACTTCCTTACCCAAGCCGGTGCCTCTGATATCTTCGGCCCCGGCACCGTGGTTACCGACTCCGCCAACAGAACCCTGAATGTCATTGGTGCCTGATCCATGCCCTTCATTGACCCGGATGCATTGATCAAGGGAATAGAATCCGGTAACCGGCGGATGATCGCCAAAACCATGACCCTGATCGAAAGCCGGTTGTCGGCTCATCAGGACCTGGCCAGCAGGGTCATGGAAGCTGTTCTTCCCCGGACCGGGAATTCGGTCCGCCTGGGGATTACAGGGGTGCCCGGGGTGGGTAAGTCCACCTTTATCGAAAACCTCGGGGTAACTTTGGCCGAACAGGGACACCGGGTGGCGGTATTGGCCGTGGACCCGACATCCCAGCGCAGCGGGGGGTCCATTCTTGGAGACAAGACCCGGATGGAAAAACTTTCTGCCCACGAGAACGCCTTTATCCGGCCTTCTCCTGCCGGATCAACCTTGGGGGGAGTGGCGGCCCGGACCCGTGAGACTATGCTGGTCTGCGAGGCTGCAGGGTTTGATGTCATCCTTGTGGAAACCGTAGGCGTGGGCCAGTCTGAGACTGCCGTGGCTTCCATGGTGGATTTTTTTCTGGTCCTGGCCATTGCCGGGGCTGGAGATGAACTTCAGGGCATTAAAAAGGGGGTACTGGAACTGGCAGATGCCATTGTCATAAACAAGGCGGACGGGGAAAACCTGGACAGAGTCGCCCAGACCCGACAGGACCTTGAGATGGCCATGCATATGGTGGCCCCGGATACTCCGACCTGGCACACCCCGGTGCTTACCTGTTCCTCGGTGACCCAGGGCGGTACCCGGGCCGTGTGGGACACGGTGCTGGAACACCGCCAGAAGTTTAAAGAGACAGGAGAGTTTGACCAGCGCCGAAGAGGACAGTCCCTGGAGTGGATGTGGACACTGGTTCACGAGGGGTTAAAACAGCGGTTCAGGGAGAATGAAAAGATAAAAAATGAAATCCCGGTGATTTCCGGCCGGGTTGAGAACCAGAAGATCTCGCCTTCGGCAGCTGCCAGGGCGCTATTAGCATATTTATAATTCATTTTTAAGGAAGAGTAGATGAAAATACATGAGTATCAGGCAAAGGAGTTGTTCCGCAAGTACAATGTTCCCGTACCTGAAGGAAAGCCTGTTTTTTCAGTTGAAGAGGCTAAAGAGGCCGCAGCCGGGTTGGGTGAATTCCCCGTGGTGGTCAAGGCCCAGATCCATGCCGGCGGCCGGGGCAAGGGTGGCGGGGTAAAGCTGGCCCACTCCATGGAAGAGGTGGAAGCCATTGCCGATGAGATCCTGGGGATGACTCTGGTCACCCACCAGACCGGGCCCGAAGGCAAACTGGTTGGCAAGCTGCTCGTCGAGGCCGGCCAGAATATTGAAAAAGAACTCTACCTCTCACTGCTGGTTGATCGGGCCACGGCTTCCGTTGTTATCATGGCCAGCCAAGACGGGGGCATGGATATCGAGGAAGTGGCGGAAAAGACCCCTGAACGGATTATCAAGGTCCAGGTGGATCCGCTGATGGGAATCCAGGGCTACCAGCTCCGGGAAGCGGCATTCGGTCTTGGGCTTAAAGGACCTGCCTTTAAACAGTTTTCAGGGCTTCTTTCAAATCTCTACAAAATGTTTGTGGCCACTGATTGTTCCATGCTGGAAATCAACCCCCTCATCCTTACTGCTGACGAACAGGTCCTGGCCCTGGATGCCAAGGTGGATTTTGACTCCAACGCTTTGTACCGTCATAAAGACCTGCTTGAGCTTCGGGACCTCACCGAGGAAGATCCCCTTGAAGTGGAAGCTTCAAAATTCAATCTCAATTATATCAACCTGGACGGCAATGTGGGCAATATTGTCAACGGTGCAGGGCTTGCCATGGCCACCATGGATATCATTAAGAACGCCGGTGCCACCCCTGCCAATTTTATGGACGTGGGCGGCGGAGCCTCTTCCGAGCAGGTGGAAAACGCCTTTAGAATCATCCTGGCAGATGACAAGGTCAAAGCCGTGCTCATCAATATTTTCGGTGGTATCCTCAGATGCGATATCTTTGCCCAGGGCGTGGTGGATGCGGCCAAGAAGACCGGTCTGAACATCCCGGTAGTGGTCCGCATGGAAGGGACCAATGTGACAGAAGGCAAGAAGATCCTGGCCGATGCCGGGCTCGACCTGACCAGTGCAACCGATCTTTCCGATGCCGCTGAAAAAATCGCTGCGGCTGTGAATTAAAGGAGACCGAAAGTGAGTATATTTGTAAATAAGGACACCAAGCTTCTGGTCCAGGGTATTACGGGCAATGAAGGCAGCTTTCATACCCGGCAGTGTATTGAATACGGCACCAATGTCGTGGCCGGGGTCACCCCTGGCAAGGGCGGCCAGAAAATGGACAAGGTCCCGGTGTTCAATACCGTGGCCCAGGCCGTTCAGGAGACGGGGGCCAATGCCTCTTTGATTTTTGTCCCCCCGCCATTCGGCGCAGACGCCATCATGGAAGCCGCGGACTCGGGCGTGGATCTTATCGTCTGCATCACCGAAGGCATTCCCATCATGGACATGGTTAAGGTGAAGAATTTTTTGGCCACCAGAAATTGCCGGCTCATCGGTCCAAACTGCCCGGGCGTTATCACCCCGGATGAATGCAAAATAGGCATCATGCCCGGCAAAATCCATAAAAAAGGCCATGTGGGCGTGGTTTCCAGATCCGGTACCCTGACCTATGAGGTCGTAGACCAGCTTACCAAACTGGGCATGGGACAGTCCACCTGCATCGGTATCGGCGGGGACCCGGTGAACGGCACCAATTTTATTGATGTATTGTCTGCCTTCCAGGCCGACGAGGAAACCCAGGCCATTGTCATGGTGGGTGAAATCGGGGGATCGGCAGAAGAAGAGGCAGCAGCATATATTAAGGCAAATCTTACAAAACCAGTGGTTGGATTTATCGCAGGACTGACAGCACCTCCCGGCAGAAGAATGGGGCATGCCGGAGCCATTATTTCAGGATCCAGCGGTACAGGCGAGGCAAAGATCAAGGCCTTCAAGGACAATGGGATCCATGTTTGCGAGAACCTGGGACAGATCGGCCGGATTTGTAAAGACGTATTTTAAATAGTACAGAAGTTACCTTAAGGAGGTTACACATTGGAAAGCTACACCATTGAATCAAACAAGAAAAAAAGCAGGCTACCTGCACGGCTGGATTTTCTCCAGAGCGGCACCGGCCTGATCCTGGGGCTGTTCATGTGGGTGCACATGCTCCTGGTGGGCAGTATCATCCTTGGGAAAGGGGCCTTTAACTGGGTTGCCAAAACCATGGAACTGGCATTTTTGTCAGACTCAGGTCACGGGTATCCCATTGCCGTGTTCTTTGCCGTATCCGGGATTTTTACCCTGTTCATCCTCCATGCCCTTCTGGGTGTGAGAAAATTTCCCATTTCCTGGAAGCAGCACAGGATTATGCAAGACCAGATGGTTATGATGAAGCATCAGGACACCAACCTATGGTATGTCCAGGCCCTGACCGGATTTATCATGTTCTTTGCAGGATCTGTCCATCTCTATACCATGCTTACGAATCCCGGTTCCATTGATCCCTATCTTTCCGCCGACCGTGTGATTTCAGGCAATTTCTGGTTTCTCTACCTGATTTTGCTCATCTGCGTGGAACTCCATGGCACCATCGGCCTGTACCGGCTGTGCATGAAATGGGGATGGCTCCAGGGCAAGGACAATAAAAGTGCTGCCGAATCCAGGGTAAAACTTAAACAACTTAAAAATAGACTCACAATTTTCTTTCTTTCTGTGGGCATCCTGGCCCTGCTGGTATTTGTTGTCATTGGTATCGGGCACAGAGACCAGGCCGGTCAGCCCTATGCCGCAGGCCATGCAGCGGTAGCAGCAGAGGCTGAGGTCTCCGACGAATCCGCTGTGGAAGAAGAGGCGCCTGCTCAAGAGGAAGCGGTTGTTGAAGAAGAAGCCGCCGAATCTGAAGAAGAAGCCGCAGCTTCTGCTGAAGAAGAGGCTGAAGAAACCGTGGAAGAGAGCCATGAGCCGGCCGCTGAAGAGGCCGACCATGCAGCACCCGAGGCCCATGCACCTGCCGCTGCTGATAACACCCACGGCACCGATGAACACGGCGCTGATGCACCTGCAGCAGAAGAAACACATTAAGAAAGGGAAAGTTCAATGAATATCATATATACGGATTCACTTGTTATCGGCGGCGGCCTGGCCGGGCTTCGCGTCGCCATTGCGGCCAAGCAGAGGGGGTATGAAAGCATCATCCTCTCCCTCATGCCGGCCAAACGGTCACATTCCGCTGCTGCCCAGGGCGGAATGCAGGCCAGCCTCGGCGCCTGCATCAAAGGCGAAGGGGATGATGAAGACGTCCACTTTGCAGACACGGTAAAAGGTTCTGATTGGGGATGCGACCAGGATGTGGCCAGAATGTTCGTCAACACTGCCCCCAAGGCCATCCGCCAGCTCTCTGCCTGGGGTGTGCCCTGGTCCAGGGTCAGGGGCGGAGACCGGGAAGTGGTCATTAACGGCGAAAAGGTCACCATTACGGAAAAGCATGAGGCCCAGGGCCTGATCACGGCCAGGGACTTCGGCGGTACCAAGAAATGGAGAACCTGCTACACCTCGGACGGTACCGGCCACACCATGCTCTATGCCATGGACAACAAAGCCATCCAGATGGATATCCCGGTTCATGAGAGAAAAGAGGCCATTGCCCTGATCCATGAAGACGGGGTCTGCCACGGTGCGGTTGTCCGTGATCTGATCACAGGGGAACTTATTGCCTATATTGCCAAGACCACCACCATTGCCACGGGCGGTTATGGCCGGCTTTACTCTGTTTCCACCAACGCAGTGATCTCCGAAGGTATCGGAACAGCCATTGCCCTGGAAACAGGGGTTGCCACCCTGGGGAACATGGAAGCAGTTCAGTTTCATCCCACGGCCATCGTGCCCGTGGGTATCCTGACCACCGAAGGATGCCGGGGTGACGGTGGTCTCCTCTTGGACAAGGACGGCTATAGGTTCATGCCCGATTACGAGCCGGATAAAAAAGAGCTGGCCTCCAGGGACGTTGTCTCCCGCCGCATGACCGAGCACATGAGAAAGGGCAAGGGCGTTCCCTCCCGCTACGGGGATCACCTCTGGCTGGATATCACCCTCCTGGGCCGTGCACACATTGAAAAGAACCTTAGAGAAGTCAAAGAGATCTGTGAATACTTTTTAGGGATAGATCCGGTGAAAGAATACATTCCGGTCCGTCCCACCCAGCACTACTCCATGGGCGGGGTGAGAACCAATGCCACAGGTGAAAGTCCCACTCTCAAGGGGCTGTTCTCTGCCGGTGAGGCTGCGTGCTGGGATATGCACGGATTCAACCGTCTGGGCGGCAACTCTGTGGCTGAAACCGTTGTTGCGGGTATGCTTGTGGGTGAGTATGTGGCTGACTATTGTGCCGCCAACAGCCTCAATGTTTCCACTTCCACCATCGAGCATTTCATGAAAAAAGAAGAGGGCAAAATTTCCGATCTCCTCACCCGTGAGTATGGTGAGAATCCCTTCCAGCTCAAGGCGGAGATGCAGAAAATCATGATGGATAAGGTCGGTATTTTCCGGAACGGCGAAGATCTGGAACAGGCGGTTGAGGAATTGAAGCTCCTGAATATGAGGGCGAAAAAGATTGCGCTGCGCAACCGGATTTCCTCTTCCAACCCGGAATTGGTGGAAGCTATCCGGGTGCCCAAGATGATCAAACTGGCCCAGTGTGTGGCCTACGGCGCCATGCTTAGAACAGAGAGCCGCGGTGCCCACGCCCGTGAAGACTATCCGGAAAGAAACGACCGCGATTGGCTGAAACGGACCCTGACCACCTGGAAGGACGAATCCGCTGATCTGCCGGAAGTCTCCTATGAGGATCTGGATGTCATGAAAATGGAAATGCCTCCAGGATCACGGGGATATGGTGTGGACAACACGGTTCATCATCCGGATACGGAAAAACGGGTGACTGAAATCGAAGAGCTAAAAAAGGCCAATCCCACGGCTGACCGGCATGAGATGCAAGAAATTCTCAACCCGCTGGATATTCCGGAGAAATTTAAAGGTAGAAACGAGCGTATCGGCAGGGGGTATAAATAATGAGTGACGAAGGCAGAATTTTAAGATTTCAAATATTTAGGTATAACCCCCAGAAAAAGAGCGATAAGCCCCGTATGGTAACCTACGAGGTGACCGAAGCCCCTGGGATGACAATTTTCATTGCACTGAACGATATCCGGGAGAATCAAGATCCTTCCCTGCAGTTCGACTTTATCTGCCGTGCCGGGATCTGCGGGTCCTGCGGCATGGTGATCAACGGTGCGCCCGATCTGGCCTGCCGGACTCTGACCTCCAAGTTTGAGGATGGGGAAATTACCCTGCTGCCACTGCCCGGGTTTGAACTCATCGGGGATCTCTCGGTCAACACGGGTAAATTCATGCGGGCTATGAGCGAGCGGGTGAAATCCTGGATTCACGACCTCAATGCCGATGAGGTGGATTATAATAAGCTGGAAGAGCGGATGGATCCCGATGTCATGGACGAGGTCTATGAGCTGGAACGCTGCGTGGAATGCGGTTGCTGCATCTCTGCCTGCGCCACTAAACGGATGCGCCCGGATTTCCTCTCAGCTGTGGGGTTCATGCGTCTGGCACGGTTCTATATTGACCCCAGGGACAAGCGGACTGACGAGGAGTTCTATGATATCATCGGCGATGACGACGGGGTCTTCGGCTGCATGACCCTGCTGGGCTGCGAAGATTATTGTCCCAAGGATCTGCCCCACCAGACCCAAATTGCATTTTTGAGACGTAAGATGGCCCTGATTAAATAAGGGGGTAACAGCATCGGCAGGCAGTGGGGCGCAAGCTTCCACTGCCTTGTCGGTTTTGAAAGGAATAAAATGATTGAATTCAAGTTTGACTCCATGTTTCCTTTGGGCGAAGATACCACCAACTACCGCCTGCTGACCAAGGATCACGTCCGGGTCAGAGATTTTGAAGGCCAGGAGGTACTCATGGTGGAACCCAAGGCCCTGAATATTCTGGCTGAGGCGGCTTTCAAGGATGTGGCCCATCTGTATCGGGCCGAGCACCTGGAAAAACTTCGGGCCATCATTGATGATTCCGAAAGTTCAGACAATGACCGGTATGTGGCCCTGGAGCTTTTAAAAAATGCCGCCATTTCTGCGGAAAAAGTCTATCCCATGTGCCAGGATACGGGTACGGCCATTGTCATGGGCAAGAAAGGCCAGCAGGTCTGGACCTGGTCCGATGATGAAGAGGAATTGTCCAGGGGGGCCTTTGACGCCTATACCAAAAATTACCTGCGCTACTCCCAGAACGCACCCCTGACCATGTACAAGGAGGCCAACACCAAAAATAATATGCCGGCCCAGGTTGATCTTGCAGCGGTCCAGGGGGATGAGTACAAATTTTTGTTCATGGCCAAGGGCGGCGGGTCTGCCAACAAAACGGCCCTGTTCCAGATGACCAAGGCGGTTCTTAATTCCGAAGAGATCCTCATCGACTTTATGCTTGAAAAGATGAAAGGCCTTGGCACGGCGGCCTGTCCTCCTTACCATATCGCCTTTGTCATAGGCGGGACCACGGCCGAACTCAACCTCAAGGCCGTTAAACTGGCCTCTGCCCGGTATCTGGACTCCCTGCCCACCCAGGGCAGCGAAACCGGCCACGCCTTCAGGGATGTGGATCTGGAAGAAAAGGTCTTGACCAGGTCCCATAAGCTGGGCCTGGGCGCCCAGTTCGGGGGAAAGCATTTTGCCCTGGACATCCGGGTCATTCGTATGCCCCGCCACGGTGCTTCCTGTCCCATAGGTATCGGGGTTTCCTGTTCCGCAGACCGCCAGATCAAAGGAAAAATAACCAGAGACGGCATCTTTCTGGAACAGCTAGAAGAAAATCCCGGGAAATTTCTGCCCGGGTCAGAACCTGAGATGGCCCCGGCCGTTGATATCGACCTTAATCGATCCATGGATGAAATTCGGGCGGAACTGACCAAATATCCGGTGTCCACACGCCTTTCCCTCACCGGGAAGATCATCGTGGCCCGGGACATTGCCCATGCAAAATTTATGGAAAGATACGAGGCCGGCAAAGGCCTGCCCGATTACATAAAAAATCACATCATCTATTATGCCGGCCCTGCCAAAACCCCCGAGGGCGAGGCATCCGGTTCCTTTGGCCCCACCACGGCCGGTCGAATGGATCCCTATGTGCCGGTATTCCAGAAAGAGGGGGCCTCAATGATCATGCTGGCCAAGGGTAACCGGACCCAGCAGGTGACCGACGCCTGCAAGGCATACGGCGGATTCTACCTGGGCTCCCCCGGTGGCCCTGCTGCCCGCCTGGGTAAGGATTTCATCAAAAAGGTGGAACTTGTTGAATACGAAGAATTGGGTATGGAGGCCGTGTACATGATCACTGTGGAAAATTTTCCAGCCTTTATCATTGTGGACGACAAGGGTAATGATTTTTACGCTGATCTGCTCTAAGCTCAAAAAAAATGAAAATGCCCCGGGAATAATACCCGGGCGTTTTCATTTTATTCCTGCCAATGGAAAAAAATAATTGGATATGTTATTGTCCTCCGTCAATTTAAGGAGACACAATGAAAAAATATATATTTACAATCCTCTGTGTTTTATTCGTGGGAGCAGGGGTTTGCCGGGCGGACGAAATTGTTCTGGAGAACGGGGAAATTTATTCCGGCAATGTGCTGGACCTGACGGAAAATACGGTTTCAATACGGGTTGAAGACAAAAAAGTGGTGATCAGCAGGGGGGAGGTCCATGCTGTATTTCTTGGGGAACAAACCCCGTTTTCGTCCTATGGATATCCGGGGTTGCATGCCGGGAACCGTAATCCTCAACCCAGTTCCCCGGATGTCCGAAAAGATGTCAAAGATAAAAAATAGATTACCCCTTTTTTTCCTTGCCATGGGAATCTGGTTGATGGGAATGGCGGGCCCTGCCCCGGCCGGGCAGGGACTCAAAACCATCCGTGTTATTACCCCGGAATGGGAAGGCCAGACCAACAAGGACGGCACCGGATTATTTTTTGATATTCTCAGGGCCGTGTACACGCCTTCCGGTATTAAGATGGAATTTACCCTTGCCCCGTGGAAACGGTGCCGGGTCCATGTGAATTCCGGCCTGGCCGATGCCATGCTTGCGGTTTGGAAAAATCATGCTGATGAACAAGACCAGCTTACTCCCCGGTATCCCATTTTTGTAGAAGAGGTAATTGCAGTATTTAAAAAGGCATCTCTCATTTCCTGGGAGGGGATTCATACCCTGGACTATAAACGGGCTGTCTGGATGCGGGGATATGATTATCATAAGTCCAGTGCAATGGAAGGGATTCAGCTTGCCTTCCGGAATGAAGTGGACAGCTACCAGGAGGCATGGCGGCAGTTGAATCTGGACCGGATTGATTTTTATATTGAGGCCCTGATCGATCTGGATTATTACACCAAGGCCAACAACATTGATGCGGACCTCTACCGTAAAGAACTGCTCTGGCGGCAAAACGGGTATGCCGCATTTTCAAATACTCCAAGATCCAAAGAATTGATTGCTATTTTTAACCGGGAAATCCCAAAGCTTGAAGCATCCGGGCGTTTGGCACAGATCCACAGGCGGTGGAACACCTCTTTTTCTGCTGAGGATTGGCAGCTTGAGGGTCCGGTGCGAGATTAGGTGTCCCTCCTTATCTTTACAGATTTTCTGATAATTTTAAAACATTGGCATTGATGGCCAGGTTCATCTCCCTGTTGATGAATTCATGGTGATGGGGTTCAAAGGGTAAAAAGATCAGGGCGGCGGCATTTGCCTTTATCTCCGCATTTGCCAAGGGGGGCAGATGGTCCCTCAGGGGAGTGGCCAGGGAGGCCAGGGTGATCCGGATGCTTTGGATGGCTTCTGTGGCCGGGAGGGTGATGGGCAGGTGGGTGTTTTTCATAATTTTTTTTTCAAGTTCAGAAGTGGGCTGGGTAATGGTAACCTGGCGGGAGATACGCAAAAATACCTTGGGCCGGATTTTGAATGCAGGTGCCCAGAAGTACAATTTTTCCGGCTCTGCACCCGTGTCACTGGTTCTGGAATGTTCACCTCCTGGTAAATTGGCCATTTGCATGAGATCCTGTCGTGTGGACAGAGCAATGCCCCGGACCCGGGCGGATATCCTCCAGAAGGGGATGAGTACGTCTTCGGAATGATGGGGTGATGCAGAGCCGAACCTGACCCGCGCCAGTTCATCCTTCCTGGGCTGCCAGAGGCTGTGGCAGTTCCGGCAGATCAGCACCAGAGAGTCGGACCGCCCTTCAAGGTCCCAGCCACATCCCGGACAGAGTCCGGATAGAATTTGAGTCTCTTTTTCAGGTCTGCAATAATCCTTTTCCGTAAAATTTTCCACTCCCTCTGTTTTCCCCAGAGGGGTATTGAGTATCCCGTCAAAAAGTTGTCCTTCCGCTTGGTAAAACGGGGTATAAATCAGGCTGACCGATTCACCTATATCTTCTTTTATGAGGGCCTTTTGGGATAATTTATTACGCCCGGAAAGCACCTCTAAACTTTCCTTCAAGGATCTGGGCCGGATAAAGGTCCCAAGGGTCCGGGCTGAGACCCGTTTCAGCGTCAGAGCCTGGGATCTGATGCCCAGGGAAAAGGGGATCTGGCTCGGGGCATCCCCTATGGCCAGGCAGGAGACATCGGTGAACCAATGGTTAACACCGGCCGGGGTACAGGCGTATTGGATCCCTTTGAACCGCCAATAGGGAAGAAAGGTCAGCTCAGTGTCTTCAGAAATATCCTGGTGGGGCGTCATATAATACCGGTCGAATCCTTTCTGGGCGATACAGGACCTGACACGGCAATAGGGGCAGACAAAGAAGCGGTCCGCTTCATCCAGGAATACCGGGGCCCCACAGGAGGGGCAGTGATGCTCGACCTGAAAGTTAATGTTTCTCTCCGCACTGGTTGCAGAACAGGGCCGAGTTCAGGTTTTCCGCACCGCATTTTTTACAGAATATAGCCTGTTCGACGGCCCCGCAGGCCGTGCCGCATCTGGGGCAGAATTTTGTGCCCGGGGTGATGTTTTTATTGCATTGGGTACATTTTGCAAATATCACCTGCTGATGGCCGCAGGAGGGGCAGAAGTTGGCATTAACCGGAATGTTGTTCCGGCATTCCTGGCAGACAGCCTGGGGTGAGGGTGCTTTTGCCGGGTTTTTTTCCTGATTTCCCATGGCCTGGGCAAAGACCCCGGGGAGCATCATGCCCATTCCCATACCCATACCTGCCCCGGCTCCGTCCGAGGCAGGACCACCGTCTCCTTCTGCGATTTTTTCCATTGCCATGGCGGTCTTCATCTGCATGAGCCGGTTCATGTCGTCAAATACTTCCATCCGGCTTTTGTCGTCGATGGCCTTCTGCACCTCCGGGGGCGGGGTGACGGCATTGATATACAGGTCGGTCAGGGCCAGGCCGAACTGGGAGAAATCTTTTTTTACCCGTTGGGTCAGGCCCTCTGCCAGTTCATCGTATTGGGCGGGCAGATCAAATATGGTGGTGATTTTTTCACCGATATAATCGTTGAACCTGGATACCACCACCCGGTTCAAGTACTCACTGATATCTTCCGTGGTGAACAGGCCCTGGGTGCCGGTGAGCCGGTTGATGAATAATACCGGCTGGACAATTCGTATATTGAAAATACCGAAGGCCCGAAGTCTAACCAGGCCCAGTTCCTTGTCCTTGAATGCAACCGGATCACGGGTGCCCCACTTGAGGTTGGTAAAGGTTTTGAGATTGGTAAAATAAACCTCGGCCCGCAAGGGACTTTTCATGCCCCAGGGCAGGCTGGCGATTTTGGTGAGAACAGGGATATTGGCGGTTTTCAGCGTATGGCGGCCAGGTCCGAATGCCCCCACAGCCTTGCCGTTGTAGAAAAATACTGCGGCCTGGCTCTCCCTTACCGTGAGCTGGGCCCCGTATTTGATGTCGGCGGACCCGGTTTCGGGCAGGCGATGGACCAGGGCTTCCCCGGTATCGTCCAGCCATTCCAGTATTTCAAGAAAAATAAGATTGTTGGTACCCATGGCTATCTCCTTATGTCCCCTGGTTTTTTCAGGCAGTCAGTTTATCAGAACTAAAATACAATGTAAAATTGCCCGGAGGCGGCTCCTTTTCAAAACGCCTTGGGCCCAAGGGGCTTGCAATCTGTTTATTCCGGTTTTATGTTGTGAGCAGCCATTGTGCGCAGCCATAACTATGAAAAAGGGGATGATCATGGAAACTCGGATTGAGAAAGATACCATGGGTGAGGTGAGGGTGGCGGCTGATGTGTATTGGGGGGCACAGACCCAGAGATCTTTGGAGAATTTTCCCATTGGCATTGAAACCATTCCCCTGGAGGTTATCAGGGCATTGGGGCTTGTAAAAAAGGCTGCCGCCGGTGCGAACGCCGATTTGGGGCGGTTATCCGGGAAAAAAGCAGACCTGATAGGTCAAGCCTGTGACGAAATCATTGCAGGGGATCTGGACGGCCACTTTCCCCTGAAGGTCTGGCAGACCGGATCAGGCACCCAGACCAATATGAATGTCAATGAAGTGATAGCCAACCGGGCCCATGTGCTGGCAGGCAATGATCTGGGCTCAGGGACGCCGGATATTCATCCCAATGATGATGTGAACCGCTCCCAGTCTTCCAACGACACCTTTCCTGCGGCCATGCACATTGCTGCGGCGCAAATTCTGAAAACCGTTACCCTTCCCGGCCTGGTCACTTTGAGGAATGCCCTGGGTGAAAAGTCTAGGGCCTGGGCGGATATTGTGAAAACCGGTAGAACCCATTTCATGGATGCAGTACCCCTGACCCTGGGCCAGGAATTTTCAGGGTATACGGCCATGGTCTCCAAAGCCATTGAACAGATTGAGGCCAGTCTGGCCCGGCTCTATGAACTGGCTCTGGGTGGTACGGCCGTGGGCACGGGCCTGAATGCCCCTGAAGGATTTGATTGGGCGGTGGCCGAAAAATTGGCCGACCTGACCGGATTTCCCTTTGTTACGGCGGAAAATAAGTTCGAGACCCTGGCCGCCCATGACGGCCTTGTGGCCGCCCACGGTGCATTAAAAGCCATGGCGGTCAGCCTCATGAAAATCGCCAATGATATCCGCATGCTGGGTTCCGGACCCAGGTGTGGGATCGGGGAACTGCGCCTTCCCGCCAATGAGCCTGGATCATCCATCATGCCTGGAAAGGTCAATCCTACCCAGGTGGAGGCCCTGACCATGGTCTGCGCCCAGATCATGGGAAATGATACCACCCTCTCATTGGCAGGTGCCTCGGGCCATTTTGAACTCAATGTATTCAAGCCGGTGATCATTGCCGATTTCATTCAGTCGGCTCGGCTTCTGGGGGATGCGGCCCTTTCCTTTACACTGAACTGCATTAAAGGGCTTGAGCCGGACAGGGAGGTGATTCAAAGGCATCTTGAAAATTCCCTGATGCTGGTCACTGCCTTAAATCCCCACATCGGATATGACAAGGCCGCAAAGATCGCTAAGCATGCCCATGAAAAAGGCCTTACCCTGAAACAGGCGGCCTGTGGTCTGAATATATTGGGTTCCGAAGAATTTGACCGCCTGGTGATCCCGGCAAATATGATCGGATCGTTGAAACCTTAAATAAAAAGGAGTATACCATGTCCAAGATCAGTGTATTCAAGCCCTTTGTCTTTGAATTGGGCCAGAAAATACGTATTGAAGATTCTCCCAGGTCAGGGGACTGGGAAGTGATCGGTGTCACAGACCACAAGGTGACCCTCCGCTGCCCCATATCAAAAAAGGAATTTACCTGGAGCCGGTTCTGCTATCTCTCAGATGAACGTGAGCAGGAATGGCCCCTGAAAGATTAGAGAAGATTTTAAAAAAGGAAAATGCCCATGGATGTGATTTTACTCATGGCCACCACCCTGGACGGTATGATTGCCAGAGACTCCAACCAGCTGGTGGACTGGACCGGTAAGGCGGATAAAAAATATTTTGTGCAGGTGACCAAAGAGGCCGGTGCCATGATCATGGGCTCCAAAACCTATGACACCATTAAGCGGCCCCTGCCCGGGCGGCTGAACATCGTTATGACCCGGGATAAGTCCCGGGTTAGCCGTGATGATAATCTCATCTATACGGACCAGTCTCCGGCCCAGATTCTTCGTGATTTAGAACAGCGGGGATATGAGAAGGTGACCCTCATCGGCGGTGCCATGGTCAACTCCCTGTTTGCCAGAGCAAATTTCATCACAGAGGTCCACCTGACCCTGGTGCCCAAGCTTTTCGGAACCGGCCTTTCACTCTTTGACTGTGAGCTGGATTTGGACCTTGATCTGACGGAAACCCGGGAACTTGACAAGGGTCATCTCCTCATGGTTTACCAGGTGGTGCCCTGATGCCGGAACCAATACCTAAAGATAGAAAAAAGAAACCAGGACTCTGGTCCAGGCTCATGGCTTGGATCGCCCGGGGGACCCGTCAGGCCGAGAAAAAAGGGCAGGGCCCCTGCCGATCCTGAGCGACGAAAAAGTGACCGGCCCGGCGGGTCGGTTCAAACGCCTATATCCAGTTGCTTTTGACATGTTTTCTTCGGTCTCGAATTTCAATGAAAGCAGGGTCATAGATTTCTGCGGTAAAATTTCTTGAAAATTCCCCCAAAGCCGCTATACTCGCCAGAGAAAATTTCAAACAACCGATATAATTGCACCAAAGGGTAGAAATGATGAAAGAACGTGTAAAAGGGTTGCTCCAGAAAATTAATTTCGTTGAAACGGATATGGAACTCCAGAAACAGATCCTGTTTTCCATTCCATCGGACCAGAAGGGGGAGATGGAAAAGGTCATGGATGTGATTGCCTCCCAGAAACAGCAGATTCTGGACCTGCGGGAGAGGATTAAAGAGATTGATCCCGAAGAGTACGACCGGATCATCACCCTGGAGCAGGGCACTGAGAAATTTAGACAAATCTCAAAAGACAAGAAATTTGAAAAGGTACACACCCTGAATGAACAGGGCCAGTGTTTCGTTACAATGAATGACGGCACCCGGGTGGACTGCCTGGTGGCGGCCAAAGACGATACCGGAAACTGGACCGTACTCACCCTTGAGGGGGAAACCCTGGAATACCCCGGTGGGTTGATTCGGGAATAAGATCTGGAGGTTATATGAAGCTTGGACTGAAATCTGTGATAATGGTAACGGGGTGGGTGCTGCTTATTTGGGCCGGCCAGGCAGCAGCCGGGGATAACAAGGGCGCGGACTTATTTGAGATAGAGCAATTTATCGATCCCGAAACCTGCGGGGGCTGCCATTCGGAAATTCTGGAACAGTGGCGGGACTCCATGCACAACCTTGCCCATAGGGATCCTGTGTATTCCCGGGTGGCCAAATTTTTGCGTAAAGGGCTGACCGAGGCCGGTGAAATTGAAGAGGCGGAATCCTGTGTGAAATGCCATACCCCTGTGGGATATGTGACGGGATTTCCCAAAAAACTATCTGATGATTTGTCCAAGACACCTGAAATTGCGGTTCAGGGGATCCAGTGTGATTACTGCCATTCAGCCGTGGATGTATCGCAAATGTACAACAATGGCCTGGTTTTGTCTCCGGGGCAGGGGGAAGATGATCCCGGGGTAAAATACGGCCCCTTTGATGACAGCGAGCCGGATTTTCATCAGGCGGCTTTTTCAAAGCTGCACACGGATTCAAAGGTCTGCGGGACCTGCCACAATGTTAAGCATGTGGCATTCGGCACCGACCTTGAAACCACGTACACGGAATGGGAGAAAAGCCCTTATAATGATTCTGATCCGGGAAAACGGGTAAACTGCCAGGACTGCCACATGCGCCAGCGGCCCGGTATCCCGGCCACAGGAACCACGGACCGTCCTGATAATCCCGGGGCTGCAACAGATTATTCCGATGAACGCCCCCATATTTTCACCCACTATTTTGTTGGCGCCAATTCCGGGGTCACAGCAGGCTTCGGAAATGAAGAAAAAGCGGATATGGCCCGGGACCGCCTGAAACATGCGGCCTCTGTGTCCCTGGACCTGTCCCGGGTCTCTGCCGGCAAAGTATCGGTAACAGTATCCAATTCTGGTGCCGGCCATTCCCTGCCCACGGGGGTTGGGGACCTACGCCAGGTCTGGATCGAACTGACCCTTAAAGATGCATCAGGGAAAACGCTTTTCTCCACCGGTATTCTGGATCAGAAAAAGGAATTGGGACCTGATACGGTTTTGTTCAGGACAATCCTGGGAGACGGCCTGGGAAATCCCGTTCTTAACCTGGCCAAGGCCAGGGAAATTCTTTCCGATACCCGGATTCCGGCAAAGGCAAGTGTGACCCATGCCTTTGAATTGGGTTCCAAGCCTCAAAAGGGGCAGACAATTCAGGCCCGCCTGCTGTACCGCGGCATGCCCCAGAAGATTTTGAACCTGGTGCCGGGAGAGAAACTCTTGCCCCTGCCTGTGGTTGAGATGGCAGTGGCCACCCAGACATTATAAATAAAAAAGGGAAACCTCTTTGACGGGGTTTCCCTTTTTTTTATTTTATCCCTGGATGATTTACATGGGCCAGAAGCTGTTGTCCGCCCAGACCCTTTCCATTAGGGATTCCTGAAGGGCCATAAGTTTCTGCAAATGGGTTTTTTCCCAGACTGAAAGCCATCTGTATAGATTTTTTTCCTCCTGGTCTTCTGCTGTTTCCGCCCTGAGGGAGTATAATTTTACGGCCTTTTCTTCAAACCCGATGGCCGCGGTAATGGCCGTGGCTTCGAATCCGGCAGCATTGATATTGTCTTTCACGGCATCGCTGAGGATCTCCGGGGCGGATTCGGCATCGCCAGTGTCATCATATCCGCCGGCTGCGAATTTACCGCTGTTCATATAGGACTTGAATTGTTTTTCAAGGATATCCATGTGGTCCTGCTCTTCATCCACAAGGGTCTGGAAAAAGGCTTTTACCGATTTATCTTCTGCCTTGTCCCTGGCTGTTTCGTAAAGATGTTTTCCCTGGCGCTCCATGAGAAATGCATTTTTCAGAATATTGAGGGTCTTTGATTTATCCATGGCAATCTCCTGTTGAGGTTGTATGTCACAGTGTCACAGTGGGTCACAAGAATAAATAGTTACACCAAAGTCTTAAAATTTGCAAATATAGATGAATTTTATTATGCTCATCATTCTTTTTTTTATCAATTAAGTTGTAATGGGAGACGAACAACAGAGTGGAAACATTTGATATAATCGTCATTGCTGTGGGACTGGCCATGGATGCCGCAGCCGTATCTCTGGCCGCGGCTGCCTCCGGGTTTGCCGGGAACGGCAGGGCTGTTTTTCGCCTGGCCTTTCATTTCGGGCTGTTTCAGTTCATGATGCCGGTTCTGGGCTGGTTTCTGGGGGTGGGATTCGTTTCCTATTTCAAGGCCTTTGATCATTGGATCGCCTTTGGTCTTCTGGCTTTTGTGGGGGGGCGCATGGTGATGTCCGGTCTGGATCGGTGCCAAACCCTGATTCAAAAAGATCCGTCCCGGGGAATGACAATGGTCATGCTCAGTGTGGCCACCAGCATTGACGCCCTGGCCATTGGCCTCAGCCTGGCCATGATGGATATCAATATCTGGTATCCTTCCGTGATGATCGGCATCATCACCTCGGCCATGTCCCTGGGGGCCATTGCCCTGGGTAAACGGCTGGGCATATTGTCTGGAAAGCGTATGGAAATACTGGGCGGGGTGATCCTGATTGGTATCGGGACCCGGATTCTGGTGTCTGAACTGATTGCAGGGATTTAATTTTTCATATCCGGCCGGGGCAGCAGCCCGGTGACGGTTTCCTTCAGGGTCTGTCGGGTCACGGGTTTCATTAACAATTGCCTTATCCCGGCCTCATCCATTTTTTCCCGGGTCAGGTATTCGCTGTATCCTGTACAGAGCACCACAGGAAGTTGCGGATTCAGGGTTTTGATTTCCCGGGCGAATTCCAGTCCGTTCATTTTGGGCATGGAAAAATCCGTGATCACAAGATTCAGCCTCTTTCCCTCTGCCTTGACATAGGCCAGAGCCTCATGGGCATCTGTGAAACCCGTGACCTGATACCCGAATCCGGGCAGAATGGTTTTCATGAGGCGGACAAGAACCGGTTCGTCATCCAGAACCAGAATGTGTTCTCCTTGGCCCTGTGGAGGTGGTTTCGCTTCCTGCTTCAGGGGCCGGGGCGGTTCCATTTTTTTTGGTTCCCGGGTGGAGGGCAATAAAATAGTAAATGTGCTGCCTTTTTCCGGCTCACTGTCCACCAGGACACGTCCCCTGCATTTTTTAACAATGCCGTGGACCACGGACAGCCCCATTCCTGTTCCCTGGTGAACGGCCCGGGTGGTAAAAAAGGGGTCAAATATTTTGGCCATGATTTCCTTGGTCATGCCCTGTCCCGAATCTTTAACCTGCAATTGAACCTGGGCGGCCGGCCTTCCTTTTTCCTGATCCGGAGTAATGTCTTCAAGACAGATCTCTATGGTCCCGGTTCCCCGGGGCATGGCCTGGACCGCATTGGTGCACAGATTGATGATGATTCTGTGAATCTGGGTGGGGTCGGAAATCACCCAGGCCTTTGAGGAAATCTTAGGTTTTATCTCTATGGTGGAAGGAATTGAGGCCCGGATCAGTTTCAGGGCTTCTTCCACCACCGGAGCGATTTCCAGGGGGGCCATGGGCTGTTCGCTCTGCCGGCTGAAGGTGAGTATCTGGCCGGTGAGTTCCCTGGCCCGCAGGGATGCCTTGAGTACCTGAGATGCATGGTGTCCTATGTCGGAATCCAGGGACTGGGCATCTTCTTTAATCAGTTCGGTATACCCGATGATGGCGGCCAGGATGTTGTTGAAATCGTGGGCAATTCCGCCGGCCAGGGTGCCGATGGACTCAAGCCTCTGGCCTCGGTTCAGGGCCTGTTCCAGTTCCAGTCTTTTTTCCTGGGCCGCCAGCCGTTCTTTCATTTCATTGTGGAGCCTCTGGTTTGAAGTGGATAATTCCTGGGTCCTTTTTTTTACCAGGCTGTCCAGGTTTTCATTGATTTCACTGACCTTTTCTTTTTCCAGGGTCAGCAGGTGTCTGGAAAAGAAGCGCTGCCTGGCATTTAATTCAATGGAGTACCCTGCCAGGATGCAGAGCAGGGCGGAAGATACAAAAAAGAAGTTATTGTTGATCAGCATATGGGTCGGGGTGTCCACCACTCCCAGGGAGATGATTTCATAGACGATTAAAATAGTGAATGAACAGCCTGAGGCCCAGAGGAAACCGATGCGGAAAAAAGTATGGGTCATGATGAAAACCAGGATGATACCAGCATAATAGGAGTAGTTGGCAGGCGGCCTTGCCAGGACGACCATGGCCTCTATGGCCAGGCCGGCTACCAGCAAAACCATTGATAACAGGGGCTGGTACCAGCGTTCAAAGGTTTTGTGAAAGGAAAATATCAGTGTTGCGGCTGCCGAGGGAATCACCAGGGCGTACCGGATAAACCAGAAAATATGTTTCTTATCCGGCACCATCACCGCATCAAGGACACCGAAAATGCCGTAAAGAAAAATACCTACCAAAAGGGCGATGCGCAGCCGGGTGAGAGAATCACGGAAATAGGCATGCTGAAAAGCCGTTTCAAGTTGTGCCCATTCGCGGGTAAAGGTTAATGTAAACGGGTTGTATGGCAATTTCGCGTCCAATGGATTGGTTTTGTTTTCGTATTGAATTCCAGCATAAAGGCCGGGGCATATTTTATCAAGGTTTTTTAAAAACGCTTGAAATAAACGGGCCGCTTGGACTACTGTTGCAAAAAAGATAAGGAGATCTTATGCTGACACCTGAGCTGCCCTATTATGATGATCCAGACGGGGATACCCTTCCCCATAGAATTCCCCGGGTGATTGACACCCATGTCCATGTCTTTCCGGAAAAAATTTTCAGCGCTGTGCAGGGCTGGTTTGACGCCTATGCCTGGCAGATCCGCTACAGGATGAAGAGCCGGGAATTGATCTCTTTCCTTCTGGACCACGGGGTCAGCCGGGTTGTGGCCCTTCAATATGCTCATAAACCAGGTATGGCAGGATTTTTAAATTCATATATGGCAGAGCTCTGCCGGGACTTCCCGGACCGGGTTATCGGCCTGGCCACGATTTTTCCGGGGGAAGAGGGGATAAGGGATCTTCTGAACCAGGCCTTTGATGACGGGCTGGCCGGGGTGAAGCTCCATGCCCATGTTCAGTGCTTTGACATGAACCATCCGGATATGGATGAAATTTACCGTCTGTGCCAGGAGCGGAACAAACCCATGGTCATGCATGTGGGCCGGGAGCCCAAGAGTGAGCATTATCTGTGTGATCCTTACGAACTGTGCGGAATTCACAAGGTGGAAAAAGTACTCAGGGCCTATCCCGGCCTTAACCTCTGTGTGCCTCACCTGGGCTTTGATGAGACAGATGCCTATCTTGATCTGGTGAAGGCCTATGACAACCTCTGGCTGGATACGGCCATGGTGCTTGCGGATTATTTCCCCCAGGGCAGCCCAAAGGACTTTTCCGCTTATCCTCTGAATCGGATCATGTACGGGTCTGATTTTCCCAATATTCCCTATGCCTGGGACAGGGAGCTGATATGGCTGTCCAAGGCCGGACTGACTGAGGCCGACCTGGATATGTTGCTGTATAAGAATGCCTGCGGATTTTACAGGATATCGGAATAAAGAGACCCTCTGCAGCGGATACTGCAGAGGGTCTCAGGATTGAAAAATATTAGGGCAGGCTATCCTAGTAGTTTTTTCAGGTCCTCTTCAGGGGTGCCGATGGGGGTGAGGTTATAATTTTTTACCAGTACATCCAGAATATTGGGTGTCACAAAGGCTGGCAGAGAGGGGCCGATGTGGACATCCTTAATGCCCAGGTGGAGCAGGCTGAGCAGGATGGCAACGGCTTTCTGCTCATACCACGAGATGACAAAGGAGAGGGGCAGGCTGTTGACGTCAGTGTCAAAGGCCTGGGCCAGGGCCACGGCAATCTGTACGGCGGAATGGGCGTCATTGCACTGGCCCACATCCAGAAGTCTGGGGATGCCATTGATATCTCCCATCTGTTTTTTGAAAAATTTGAATTTCCCGCAGGCCAGGGTCAAAACCAGACTGTTGTCAGGGGTTTTTTCCACAAATTCGGTATAGTAATTTCTGGATTTTTTAACCCCGTCACAGCCACCCACAAGAAAGAAATGGCCGATAGACCCGTTTTTTACCCCGGCCACAATTTTGTCGGCCACCCCGAGGACGGCGTCGTGTCCGAATCCGACCAGCACATCCATATCCGGCTTGTCTTCGGCATATCCGGGCAGGGCCAGGGCCTGGTCAATGAGGGGGGTTAAATTATTCTTATTTATATGGCTCACACCGGGCCAGCCGACAGTGCCCGTGGTGAAGATATTTTTCTTATAGCTGACCTTGGGTTTCTGGATGCAGTTGGAGGTCATGAGAATGGCGCCCGGGAATTTATCGAATTCTTTTCTCTGGTTCTGCCAGGCCGTTCCGTAGTGGCCGTAAAAATGGGGGAACCGTTCCTTGAGTTTCGGATAACCGTGGGAGGGCAGCATCTCGCCGTGGGTGTATACAAAAATATCTTTGCCCGCACTGGCTTTGAGTACGGCCTCAAGATCTATGAGATCATGGCCGGATACCAGGATTGCCTTCCCTTTTTTGGCGCCCAGTGGCACCTTGGTGGGAACGGGTTTGCCATAGGCCGCGATATTGCCCATGCTGAGCAGTTCCATGGCACGAAGATTTTTTTCCCCGCATTCTAGAACCAGACCTAGAAGTTCGTCGGCGCCCAGGCTCTTGTTTTCCAGGGCCGCAAGTCCCCTGTGGACATATTCGTAATTGCCCTCATCTTCCTGGCCGTGTTCTGCTGCATGGTCGGTGTAGGCGGCCATGCCCTTGATACCGAAAAGCAGCATATGCTGGAGGGATCGGATGTCCGGATCTATATCCTGATCTGAAAAAAGACCGTATTGTTTTCCCTGGGTGACCAGACCTTCTAAGCTGGGTTTGAGCTTCAGGGTGAGGGCGGAGCTTTGCTGCTCGATACGGCCCCCTGCGGATTTCACTTTTTGTATCATCTTATCCCTGAGAGAAACACTTTCATGGAGAAGGTCTTCAAACCGGTAAGGATCAAATTCCACATTGGTCAGGGTGGAAAATATGGCCATGCAGGTAAACTGATTGGTCCCTGGATCTGAAATGCCGACCTTTCTGCCGGCCGCGGCTGCAATGGACAGCCCCTTAAGGGTGTGAATCAAAAGATCCTGGAGTGCCGCCACTTCAGGGGTTTTACCGCAGACACCGATGCGGGTGCATCCTTTGCCTCCCATGGTCTGCTCGCATTGGTAGCAAAACATTTTCTGTTTATTCTCTTTTTGGGCAAATGCATTATTAGAAGCCAGCAGAGAGGGAAGCAGAGCGCCTCCGGTAACGGCCAGGGTGCTTTTTTTCAGGAAATTACGCCGGGAGATATCTTTTTTTTTCATGGTTCCTCCTTATCGAGTTAATTGTGTGCCACATTGTGGGATATCATAGGCGGATAAAAAAGAGGTGTCCTTGATCTAGGTCAAGAAATGTATTGGAATTTACTTGAACCCGTAAAAATGGTAATGATGCCCAGCCTATAAGCGTATTAATAATCAGGGGCAATATGAAAACAGAGCACAGAACCATATTTTCCGATTCCGGAAACATGAAAGAACTGGCAGACCAGAGCACGGACCTGGTGGTGACCTCCCCTCCCTATCCCATGGTCGAGATGTGGGACAATATCTTTGCAGACCAGGACCCGTCCATCAAAAAAAACCTAAAGAAAGGAAAGGGCTTTGCCGCATTCGAAAAGATGCACGCACTGATGGACCGGACCTGGAAAGATGTATACAGGGTATTGAAGCCCGGCGGGTTTGCCTGTATCAACATAGGTGATGCCACCCGGACCATTAATGAAAAATTTTGCCTCTATCCCAACCATTCCCGGATTCTGGCATTTGCTTTGGAACTGGGCTTTTCTCCACTTCCCTGTATTCTGTGGCGCAAACAGACCAATGCCCCCAATAAGTTCATGGGGTCGGGCATGCTTCCGGCCGGGGCCTATGTCACCCTGGAACATGAGTATATACTGATCCTGAGAAAAGGGGGGAAACGGGAATTCAAGCGGGCCGAGGATAAATCCGGCCGTCGGGAAAGTGCCCTGTTCTGGGAAGAGCGGAACCTATGGTTTTCAGATGTCTGGTTTGACATCAAAGGCAGTCGGCAGGCCCTGGCCGATAAGGAAACCCGGAAAAGGAGCGCGGCCTTTCCCTTTGAACTGGTCTATCGGCTGATCAATATGTATTCGGTCAAAGGGGATCTGGTGGTGGATCCCTTCCTGGGCATAGGTACCACGGCCCTGGCTGCCATGGCCGCTGCACGGAATTTTACGGGCTATGAAATTGATCCGGGACTGGAAAATACCAATGGGGAGTTGAAAAAAAATCTAATCCCCACGGCCCGGCAGGTCATTGACCGGCGGCTTTCGGATCACATTGATTTTGTGGTCCGCCGCATGCAAGACAAGGGGCCTTTAAAACACCGGAATCAACATTATGGGTTCCCCGTGATAACGGCCCAGGAAAAAGAACTGCTTATCAACACCCCCCTTGGCACTCAGATGGGGGATGGAAACAGGACCGTGGTCACCTATGATGAGGCCCCCCAGGAGGCTTTCTGCCGGGACTGGACTGAAATCTCAGGTGAGACAGTCGGCGGGGTAGCAGGGGAAAAAATCGTGAAACTCTCAAAAAAAATGCCTTCAAACGGGCAAATGAGCCTTTTTTAGATAACGGCCATGGGCCGCCCCTGGTATTTCACCCAGGTTGGCCCACAACGAAAGTTGAAACATCTGTGTGGTTTACAGAGTGTTTCTCATAAACAGGATGTGAATATGGATATGATCAGCGAGATCAGCCGGGAAATGGGGCTGAATGAAAATCAGGTTAAGGCGGTGGCCGAACTTCTGGATGAAGGGGGCACCATCTGGTTCATTGCCCGGTACAGAAAGGAAAAAACCGGCTCCTTGGATGAGGTGGCCGTTGCCGATATCCGGGATCGATTGACGGCATTTAAAGCCTTTGCAGACCGGAAGGCCGCCATCCTTAAATCCTTGACCGAGCGGGAACTGCTTACCTTTGAACTGTCAGGGGCCATAGAAAAGACCAGGACCCTCAATGAGCTCGAAGATCTCTACGAAGGGTACAAACCCAGAAAACTGACCCGGGCCACCAAGGCAAGGGAAAGGGGGCTTGCGCCCCTGGCCCGGTTTATCCGTGCCCAGCCCCGGGGGGACTTGAACCAGGAAGCCGGCAGATGCATTGACCCGGACAAGGATATCCCGGATGCAGATACCGCCCTGGCCGGTGCCAGGGATATCATTGCCGAGGAATTGAGCCAGGACCCTGCCGTCAGGCGTGCGGTAAGGCAGTTTTTTCAGTCCAAAGCCCAGATCCGGTCCAGGGTGAAAAAAGCAAATCAGGACCCCAAGTACAAGGACTATTTTGATTGGTGCGAACCGGCATTCAAGGCTCCCTCCCACAGGGTCATGGCCATGTTCAGGGGGCAGAAGGAAAATTGCCTCACCGTCCATGTCCTGCCTGAGGAGGATCCGGCCTTACACTTAATGGGCAGGTTCGCCCTGAGGCATCCGTCCAAAACCGGGCCGGAGATCAGGGATCAGATGCTTTTGGCCATCAAGGACAGCTATAAGCGGCTCTTGTCCAAATCCATGGAAAAGGAGATCATGGCCGAGTTAAAGGCCCGGGCAGACAGCCTTGCCATTGATGTGTTTGCAAAAAATTTAAAGGAATTGCTTTTGTCGGCACCCATGGGGGAAAAACGGGTGATGGCGGTTGACCCCGGGTTCAGGACCGGGTGTAAGATCGTCTGCCTTTCGGCCCAGGGCCGCCTGCTCCACCATGACCTCTTATACCTCCACCAGGAGGACAAGGCCAAATCCCTGATCAAAGGCCTGGCCGCTGAATATAAGATCCAGGCCATTGCCGTGGGCAACGGCACGGCAGGGCGGGAAACCAAGGAACTTGTGGTGTCAGCCCTGAAAGAAGCGTCAATGGATAAGAATATCGAAGTGGTCATGACCGATGAGAGCGGGGCTTCTGTTTATTCCGCCTCAGACTGTGCCAGGGAGGAATTCCCGGACCAGGATATCACGGTGCGGGGGGCGGTATCCATCGGTCGCCGCCTCATGGATCCCCTGGCAGAATTGGTGAAACTTGATCCCAAGTCCATCGGGGTGGGCCAGTACCAGCATGATGTGGACCAGACCCTGCTGAGAAACAGCCTGGATGATGTGGTGAAAACCTGTGTAAATCGGGTGGGGGTGGAGATGAACACCGCCTCAAAAGAACTGCTGTCCCAGGTGTCCGGCCTGAACAAGACCATTGCCACCAACCTGGTGGCCTTTCGCAATGAAAACGGTCCCTTTACCAGCCGCAGACAATTGCTTAAGGTGCCCCGGCTGGGTCCCAAAGCCTTTGAACAGGCTGCTGGATTCCTGCGGGTTAAGAACGGTAAAAATCCCCTGGATAATTCCGGTATTCATCCGGAATCCTATCCCATTGTCCAGGCCATTTCCAAAGACCTGGGATGGGAGATTAATACGGTTATCGGCCAGGAAAATTTATTTCAAAGCATTGATCTGACCCCCTATGTGACCCCTGAAACCGGATTGCCCACCCTGGAGGATATTATCAAAGAATTGTCCGCTCCGGGCCGTGATCCGCGACAGGCGTTTCAGTCCTTTTCCTTTGACGATACCGTCCGGGAAATGTCCGACCTGAAGCCCGGAATGACCCTGCCCGGCATCGTAACAAATGTTACGGCCTTTGGTGCCTTTGTGGATGTGGGGGTACACCAGGACGGTCTGGTTCACATCAGCCAGTTGGCAGATCGGTTTGTAAAAGACCCCAATGAGGTGGTCCGGGCCCGTCAACAGGTGAGAGTACGGGTGCTGGAGGTGGATGCGGCCCGGAAGCGGATTTCCCTGTCCATGAAGAAACCGGGGGGAGCATCTTAGGATCGGCTCCAAAATTACTTGAATTTTTGTTTTCAAAATACCCTGTCTTTTAAGGGGGGTTGGAAACACTTTATATCAAGTTATTTTGTAACGATTCCTTAACCAGGGTCAGGCGTCCTCCTGCCAGGACGTTTCCTGTTTTTCCGTCACGGTGAGGTGGTTATCCTCATCTTCCGGCGTGGTATTGATATAGGTCTGGGCGATATTGGCAGAGTATAGAACGATCTGTTTCATCAGGTCCATGAGTTCCAGGTGGACTTCATTGGTTACAATGGCATTCTCATTTTTCAGGATGATCCGTTCCAGGTGTCTGGCCCGGTATGCGGATTCCAGGTCCAGGTATTTTCGCTCTTTTGTCATGATTTTCAAGGCAAGTTTGGTATTGGGTTCCCGCAAACCTGCCTGGAGCAGCCGAACCTGCTTGCTGACCTTGCTGTGGTAGATGAGCAGTTCTTCCTTGCCTTCTATGGAAAAATCATATTGAAGCAGTTTTTTCTTGGCGATCAAGGGGATCATGTTCCTGTGGATAATGTCTCCCATACTTTCGATATCCTTGGCAATGGAAACCATGCCGAATACTTCCCTGGCCTGGTTTTCCGTGATATTTCCCTGGGCGATGCGAGCCAGGTATAGGCAGATTTTTTTCTGGATGAAATCGATCTTATCCTCTCGCAGATCCAGGCCCTGCATCAGGGTGAGGCTGGGGTGGAAGGCATCATTCCTGGGAATTTCTTTGATGAGTATCCGTCGTTCCTCAGGGGACATGTCCGGGGTGGCAATATGCCGTTCCTCGGAAAGAAAGGGAATGATGACGGCATCCAGCATTCTGCTCAGAAGCCTGGCCATCCTGGACATCTCGGCCCGGGCAAGGTCAATGGCCAGAGAAGGGGTTTCAAGCACGGCATCCTCGATATACATGGTTTTTATCTCTTTGGATGCGGGATCAGATTCCCGGTCCGGATAGAGCCAGTAAATAAATTTGGCAAACAGAGGGGTAAAGGGCAGGAAAAAGAATCCCAGGCTGACATTGAACAGGGTGTGGGCATTGGCCAGATCCCTGGCCGTGCCTGAATGGAAATGTTCTCCCAGGGCATGGATGGCCGCGGAAAACTGCGGAATCCAGAAGACAAAAAGACCGGTTCCGGCAATTTTGAACAGCACATGGGCCAGGGCCACCCGTTTGGCCTCTCTGGACGCGCCGATGCCGGCCAGGACCGCGGTGACGCAGGTGCCGATATTGGCGCCGAAGATCACGGGGATGCCTGCCTCCAGGGTGATGAGGTTTTCCTGGGCCAGGACGATGAGTACCCCGGTGGTGGCGCTGGAACTTTGTACTAAAGCGGTAAAGGCGGCGCCTATGGCGATTCCGGTCAGGGGATGTTCCATGTTTTGCATCAGCGAAATAAAGGGGGGATAGGTGCGCAGCGGGGCCATGACATCGCTCATGAGTTTCATGCCGAAAAAGAGGATGCCGAAACCCAGGATAATATCCCCCACGGATTGAACCTTTTCGGTTTTGCCCAGGGTTTTAACCATAAATCCCAGGGCCAGGATGAGCAGGGCATAGTCTGTGAGCTTAAAGGCCACCATCTGGGCGGTTACCGTGGTGCCGATATCTGCCCCCAGAATCACGCCCAGGGACTGGCTCAGGGTCAGAAGGCCTGCCTGGACGAAACTGACCAGCATCACGGTGGTGGCCGAGGAGGACTGGATGACCATAGTGACAAAGGCCCCCACCATTAGTCCCACCACCCGGTTCTGGGTCAGAGAGCTTAGAATGGACCGCATCTTATTTCCGGCCGTGCTTTTCATGCCGGTACTCATTTTTTCCATGCCGTAGAGAAACAGGGCCAGGCCTCCGGCCATGCCGATGAAAATCGTAGTCCAGTCGAGGGCGGCCTTGGATGATCCGCCGGCCCAGGCTGAGGTCAGCGCGGCATAAAAAATCAGTGTGATGAGTATGGCACGACCGGACCAGGATACGGTGGAATGTGTGAAAGACGGTTTCATATTCGTCACCCCTTTTTTCTCTATTCGCATTAAATAAGGTACTATAGCTGGAAAGCATAGTCCGGACCAGGATTAAGTGAATGTTTTAAAATGGATGCCTACCCCTGGTTTAATTTAATTGATTCCCGGAAGGTTTTGTGCCAATCTTCTGCCATGAAAAAAGAAATTGCCCTGGGTCTGTTGACGGTGTTGTTCTGGTCCACTTCTGCAACGGCTTTTAAAATAAGCCTGACCTATATAGATGTTCTTCCCCTGCTTTTTTTTTCCGTGATCACGGCTGTGATTGTCCTGGGAGGCTATTTGCTGGCCAGGGGCCAGTTTGCCGCCGTGTTCAGGCTGGAGGCCAGGGATTATCTTTTCTATCTGGTCCTGGGAATTTTAAATCCCTTTGTCTATTATTGGATGGCAATCAAAGCCTATGACCTTTTGCCGGCCCAGATTGTCCAGCCCATTAATTACACCTGGGTGATCACCCTCTCCCTTTTATCCGTGCCCCTGCTTAAGCAGCGGCTGTCAAAGGGACAGATTCTTGCCACACTGATCGCCTACGCCGGAGTGGTGGTTCTCTCTTTTGGGGCCTCTGGTTCCCAGGAGGGGGGAATCAATTTTTTCGGTGTGTTTCTTGCCGTATCCTGTACCCTGATCTGGGCCTTATACTGGATTTATAATGTCCGGTCCAGCCAGGAACCCATTGTGGGGATATTTTTAAATTTTGCCTTCAGCCTCCCCTTTATAGGTGGGGCCTGTTATGCTTTCTCTTCCGGGGGGATGATGGATATCAGAGGATTATACGGCGCTTTGTGGATTGGGTGTTTTGAGTTCGGGTTTGCATTTATTACCTGGATAACCGCCCTGAAAAGTGCCGGAGATACCAATCGGGTCACCAATTTGATATTCTTGACCCCCTTTGTCTCATTGATATTCATTCATTTTATTCTGGGCGAGGAGATTCGGGTTCAGACATATGCCGGGCTTTTTCTTATTATTTCAGGTATTATGATTCAAAAGTATGATGAAATCCTGAACCGGTCATGAAAAAACATTGAAAATATCTGCCAAGCCATTACTATATAAAAAACGAGAAAAGGTTTTTTCATCGTTTGTACAGTCCATCTGAATTTCACAACAACAGCCATGCGCAGCTTGGCCTATTATCCGGTATACTGCGCACAACACAACATGAAAGAGTCAAAGGGTTTTGTGCAGTTCTTTCATATAAATTGAAAATATAAAATTAAGGAGACGATCCATGGCTTCTACTAAACTTGGCGGAAATCCTGTTCAACTGGCCGGCGAATTCCCGGTTAAAGATTCCCAGGCAAAAGAGTTCTCAGGGGTCCGTCAGGACCTGTCCGTACTTACCCTGTCATCCCTGCGGGGAAAACGCGTGGTGCTCAATATATTCCCCAGCATCGACACCGCGGTATGCGCCACATCGGTGCGCAGATTTAACCAGCAGGCCGCAGACCTGGACAACACGGCGGTCGTTTGTATTTCAGGCGATCTTCCCTTTGCCCACCAGCGGTTCTGCGGGGCCGAAGGTATTGAAAATGTCATCACGGCATCCATATTCAGGAATCCTGAATTTGCAGTGGATTACGGGGTGTTGATCCAGGGCGGTCCCCTGGCAGGGCTTACGGCCCGCGCCGTTGTTGTGGTGGATGAAGGCGGTAAAATCATCCATGCCCAGCTGGCGGGTGACATCAAGGAAGAACCTGATTATGAGGCGGCACTTGCCAGTCTGGCCTAAACCGAAATAATAATTCGGGAGAATACAATGAATAAAGTCATGAAATGGGGCGGTATCGCCGTGGGCATCTGCCTGGTATTGATTGTGGGGGCTGTGGTTCTGGTGCCTATGTTTGTGGATGTCCAGAAGTACAAGCCTGAAATTGAAGCCCTGGTGACCGAACAGACCGGCCGCAGCTTTTCCATGGGTGACGACATCAAACTCTCCGTATTTCCCTGGGTGGGGGTGAGTCTGTCCGACCTTAGAATGGGAAATGCCAAGGGCTTTGGCGGGGATGACATGATTTCGGTCAAGGGGTTTGAAGTCCGGCTCAAGGTCATGCCCCTGCTGTCCCGGCAAATCCAGGTGGATACCTTTATCATGGATTCTCCCCGGATTATTCTTTCGAAAAATAAGGCCGGTAAAGGCAATTGGGAAAACCTGGGACCGGAGGGGGCCAAAAAAGAAAAATCCAAGGCTGAAGTACCGCCCCAGGACTCTTCCGGCGGCGGCCTGCCCATAGAATCCCTGATGGTGGGCAAATTCTCCATTGTCAACGGATTTTTATCCTATGCGGATCAGGCCACCGGAATGAGTAAAAAAATTTCTGACCTGAACCTGGATCTTTTGGATATCAGCCTGGACAAACCCGTCAAGATAGATTTCAGCGCCAAGCTGGACGGCCGTCCCCTGTCCCTGTCCGGCCAGGCCGGTCCCGTTGGCAAAGAACCGGGTAAATCGGATATGGGGATTGATCTGGTGCTCAAGGCCCTGGATGAACTGGAATTTAAGATCAACGGAACCCTTATTGCCGCGGCCCAAAAGCTTGATGTGACCGTCGATCTTGCCCCGTTTTCACCCCGGAAGCTGTTTGAAAGCCTTGGCCAGCCTTTTCCCGTTGAAACAAAGGATCCCAAAGTGCTGGGCAAGGTGTCGTTTAAGGCGAAGATCCAAGGGTCGGCCCAGGCTGTTGCACTTTCAGACGGTGTGATGGGCCTGGATGATTCCACTCTGAAATTTTCCGCCCGAGCCCAGGCCTTTGAAAAACCGGATATTAAATTTGACCTGGCTCTGGATAAAATTGATGTGGACCGGTATCTGCCCCCGGCCCGGGAAAAAGAGGCAAAACCTTTGCCCCATAAGGCCAAAACAGCAGAGGCCGGAGCAGGGCAACCGAGCAAAATCGATTATGGACCATTGCGGAAAATAGTATTGGACGGCAAGGCCACCATTGGCAGCTTAAAGGCCGCCAACCTGAGAATGGAAAATGTATTGTTGCAGGTAACCGGGAAAAACGGAGTTTTTAACCTGGATCCCTTTTCCATGGACCTGTACCAGGGTCAGGCCAGTGCCAAGGCCAGGCTTGATGTCCGTAAAAGTACCCCTGTGACCACCGTCAGCATGACCACCCAGAATGTCCAGGCCGGACCCATGATAAAGGATGCGGCCCAAAAGGAAATAGTCGAAGGCACATTGATTGCAGATATCGGGCTGTCAATGAAGGGAAATACCCCGGATCAAGTGAAAAAGAGCCTAAGCGGCAAAGGGGAAATGTCTTTTATCAACGGGGCCATTATCGGCATTGATATTGCCGGGACCATTAGAAATGCAAAGTCCGGCCTGGGGCTGTCGGAAAAACAGGCAGAAAAACCCAAGACGGATTTCGCCGAGTTAAAGATCCCCTATACAGCTAAAAACGGCCTGGTTAATATTCCCGGAGCCAGCCTGGTCTCCCCCCTGCTTCGTCTGGTAACCACGGGCAATACACACCTGGTCCGGGAAAGCCTGGATTTCAGGATTGAGCCAAAGTTGGTGGCCACCCTTAAAGGCCAGGGCGATAGTAAACAGCGGTCGGGCCTGCTGATTCCCCTGGTAGTGACCGGAACCTATGCCGCGCCCAAGGTCCAACCGGACCTAAAAGCCATGATCGGAGGGCAGATACCGGATGCAGACAGTCTCAAGCAGATTTTTCAGGGCGGGGGGGGGGCTGCCCCGGGAGAAGCCGTCAAACCTGAAGATAAGGCTAAAAATCTGCTCAAAGGCTTTTTAGAATAGGAGAAATAAATGGGTAAAAACAGATTGAAATTCCGGCTGATCTCTGCCGCAGTATTTATGGGCCTGGTTTTCCATGTCCCGTCCTGGGCTGGAAATTCCTGGCTGGACCAGGGCACCAATCTGCTCAAATCCCTGGGCTCAGGCCAGGAAACAGTTAAGACGGCCACGGGCCTGTCCACGGAAGATATTATTGCAGGGTTGAAACAGGCCCTGAAAAAAGGGTCCTCCGCCGTGGTCAGCCAATTGGGCACCCAGGACGGATTCAACACCGATATGGCGGTTCACATCCCTTTGCCTGGAAATCTGTCCATGGTAAAATCTTTACTGGACAAGGCCGGGCTGGGGGCATATACCGATGATGTGGAACTGAAATTGAACCGGGCCGCCGAGGCAGCCGCACCCAAGGCCAAGGCATTATTTCTGGATGCCATTTCCCAGATGAGTTTTGACGATGCCAAGGCCATTCTGGACGGGCCGGATGATGCGGCCACACAATACTTTAAAGAGAAAATGTCACCGGGCCTGTCAGAGGCTATGACCCCGGTGGTTGACCAGAGCCTGGACCAGGTGGGTGCGGTCCGGGCATATGACCTGATGATAGGGCAGTATAAAAGCCTGCCCTTTGTTCCGGATGTGAAGGCAAATCTCACCGGCCATGCCGTTGAAAAGGCCATGGATGGGATTTTTTACTATCTGGCAAAGGAGGAAAAAGCCATCCGTGAGAACCCGGCGAAACGGACCACGGAATTGCTTCAGAAGGTGTTCAACTAATATGAATCGATAAGGATCGGTTCTAAGGTTACTTGATCTTTTATTTTTAAAATAACCAGTTAAGGGGTTTTGGAAACAATTTAGATCAAGTTATTTTGTAACGATTCCTAAATGATCTGAAAAGGAAATGCTCATGGTTGAATTGGGATTTATGGGAGCAGCCGGTGAAGTAACCGGCTCCATGCATGTGGTGGATACGGGTGAAGATAAGATTCTATTGGACTGTGGCATGTTCCAGGGCCGGAGAAAAGAGAGCCGGGAGAAAAATATAAAATTCCCCCTGGATCGGGCTCAAATTACCTCCATGATTCTCTCCCATGCCCATATCGACCATTCCGGCCGGATTCCCATGTTGACCCAGAATGGATTTTCCGGGCGGATCATCACCACCCGGCCTACCAGGGATGCCCTCAACTATATGCTCCTTGATTCCGGCCACATCCAGGAATCCGATTCCCACTACCTTAATTATAAGGCGTTGCGGGGATTTTTGTACCAGGCTGAACAGGCCAAATCCAAGAACGGCAGGCAGATTACCAACAAGGAAAAATCCAGGATTAAAAATCTGCTCAAGGCAAACCCTTATGAGCTGAAGGTGGATGCCATTGCGGCCCTGCAAAAAGAGCACGGCCTAGAAGTGGTGACCCCGCTGTACACCATGGAGGATGCCCGGCAGTCCCTTTCTTTCATTGACGGCTATCCCTTTGGTACCCCGGTGACCATCGGAAAGAATACCACGGTGAAATTTTATGTGGCCGGCCATATTCTGGGATCGGCTTTTTCATTGATTACGGTGGACCAGGGGGGCCGGAAAGTACGTATCCTTTATACCGGTGATGTGGGCCGGTTTGACAAGCCCATTCTCAAGGATCCCACCCTTGTCTTTGATGAGGAAGACCGGGACATTGACCTGATTATCACGGAAAGCACCTACGGGGACCGGGAGCATGATCCGGTTGAGGATCTGGGGGACAGCCTGAAAAAGGTTCTGGTTAAAACTGTGGAACGGGGCGGGTCCCTGATTATTCCCTCTTTTGCCTACGGCCGTACCCAGGAGGTCATTTATATTCTCCACGAATTATACGAGTCAGGTGCGGTGCCCCGTGTACCCATCTATGTGGACAGCCCTCTGGCATCCAACATCACCACGGTATTCGGGGAGCATCCGGAAACCTATGACAAGGAAACCCACAAAGCCTTCTTGGAAAAAGGCCTGAATCCCTTTTACTTTGACAAGATTAAATTTGTGGGCTCGGTGGAGGAATCCATGAACCTGACCCGGGACACCACTCCCCATGTGGTGATTTCCGCCTCGGGCATGTGTGAGGCCGGCCGGATTCTTCATCATCTCAGGTATAAGATCCATGATCCCAAGAACACGATACTCCTGGTGGGATATATGGCCCAGCATACCTTGGGCCGGCGCATTGAAGAACTGGGGCTGGGCCGCAGCGAAAATGGTTCCACACAGGTCCCGGAAGTGAAGATTCTGGGCAAGGGATATCCCCTGAAGGCCAATGTGGAAAAGATCGGTGGATTCTCAGCCCACGGGGACCGCCATGAACTCATGCGGATCATTACGGAGTCCAATCTGAATGTGAAAAATGTGGCCATTGTTCACGGGGAATCCTCCCAGAGCGAGGCCTTTGCCGGGCGGCTCAGGGAAAAGGGATATAACGCATTTATTCCCAAACCCGGAGACCGCTTCCAGGTGAAATGATAAAAGTTTCTAAAGGCTAACATTGGCTGTTGCCTTTCTCTGGTTTGGTCTTATTATATGGGATAAGGTGTTCGATTTTTTTGAACCGGATATGATCAATTCTCAACTGACGGAGGTGTTGTATGGCAAGATCAATAAGCATAAACGCCAGGGCCTGTTGCGCCAGGGAAAAGCAACGGCTGGTCGAAGAACTCAGATCATGTGATTATGATACCCAAAGCCCGGAGGAGCGACATCTGTGTTTCCGATGGGCCGCTAAAAAAAGTGGCCGCCGTGCTAAAGAATGTCTGATCGTTTCATGATTAGACTCCAAATAAACCAGGCCCGGGTCTCCGGGCCCGGTTTGCTCAAACCCCTTACTTTCGCATTAAAAACATTCCTTTGTCCCCTGCTTCCAGGGCCACCCCCCGTCCCACCGTATCCTTGAGCATAAAGGGAAACCAGAGTTTATCCATATCCGGCCGGGCCGCAAAAAACTGGGTGGCCAAGGCTCCCATGATTTTTGAATAAAAGGGGCTTGCCTCGCCACCCTCTGCTTCCCGGGTTAGGTCTATCAGAAAGGAGACGGAGGCTATCGAATTGTACGGGTCAATATCAGCGGCCAGGAAAGGAGGAGAGGGTTTGGGGCCTGACCAATTGATCATTGAAGCGCCGCATTGGGCGAATTCGTTTAAAAGTCTGTCAAGTTCTCCGGTTTCCAGTTCTTTTGCGCCTATATTCAGGCATTTTCCTTGGGCAATGATAAAATTGAGATTTTTTTCCAGGATATAGTCTTTAAGGGCCTGGTATTGGGACCTGCCTCCGGTAAGTGCCTTTTTGATATTTTCAGATTTCCACATTGTTTTTTCCTTTCATCTGATTCAGCCAACCCCAAACTCTTCAGGTTTGAGCCGGGTGAGATAATCCACCAAAGCCCTGTTCTTTTCAAAGGTCAGCTTTTCCTTTTTAATAAAAAGATTGAAATGGTCTGCTCCGGGCTTGATGCCGGGAAAAGGGTCCACCAGGGTTTTTTCTTCCAGTTCCCTGATCACCGTATATTGGGGGACAAATCCGATGCCCAGGCCGGACACGGCCCCGTTGATGATACCCCGGATGTGGTTGATCTGGACCACATTTTTCAGGCAGGCCTGTTTGTCTTCGGGAATGGCGGTGATGAAATTGCGCCACCAGGCCAGTTGTTTGTCATTGGATAATATATTGATCCGTTCCAGGTCATCCAGAGTGCGGATCTTATGGGCTTTTATAAAGGCCGGTGCCGCAATGGTTACATACTGCTCCTGGAAGAGGTATATTTTTTCCAGGTTGGGCAGGTCATGGGGAAAGCAGTCAATGATCAGGTCCACCTCATCCCTTGCCAAGGGGGTGTCCAGGTGGTGGGAAAAGTAAAAGTCCAGGTGGATATCAGTGTTTTCATCCAGAAAGGACCGGATATGATTGACCAGGATGGCGGTGCCGAATTCCACGGTGGAACCGATGCGGATGGTTACACGGGCCTGGTGCCTGTATCTGGAGATCTCCTGATCAGCTTTTTCAATTTCGTAAAATATTTTTTCACAGGACCTGAACAGGGCATGGCCGGCCGGGGTGAGAGCCAGCACCTTGCCCTGGCGCTTGATCAATGGGGTGTCAATGGAAGTTTCCAGTTTTTTGATGGCGTGGCTAACGGCCGACTGGGTCACAAATAGACGGTCTGCGGCCTGGGTGAAATTCTTTACCTTGGCCAGGGTGAAAAAAGTTTTTAAGTGATATAGGTCCATAGAATCATATATGAATTATATTCATACTTATAATAAATATTATGAATTTTACTTTATCAATCCCATGGATATATTACAAGGATAACTTAACTCATTTATAATTCCGGGAGGTATTGCCATGGCCGACGCATCAAGCAAAAGATTGGATCAAGCAGAAATTACCCATATTCTGGAGACCTTAGGGATCAAGCCTGTGAATTATGGGGCCACCTCGGGCAGCAGCAAAGGATGGGTCGAGACCTCAGGTCCAGAATTAACCAGTTTCTCTCCCATTGACGGCCGGTCCATCGCCAAGATTCTTCAGGCGGACCGAAATGCCTATGAGACCGTAATGGATAGGGCGGAAAAGGCCTTCCAGACTTTCCGCATGATGCCGGCCCCCAAGCGGGGAGAAATTATCCGGGATATCGGCAATGCCCTTAGGGAGAAAAAAGAGGCCCTGGGTGCTTTGGTTTCCCTTGAGGCAGGTAAGATAAGGGCCGAAGGTGAGGGTGAGGTACAGGAAATGATCGATATTGCCGATTTTGCCGTGGGACTGAGCCGCCAGCTTTACGGGCTGACCATGCATTCGGAACGGCCCATGCACCGGATGTACGAGCAGTGGCATCCCCTGGGAATTGTGGGTATCATCACTGCCTTTAATTTTCCTGCGGCAGTCTGGTCCTGGAATGCACTTCTTGCGGGCGTCTGCGGGGACGCCAACCTCTTTAAGCCCAGTTCAAAAACGCCTCTTACCGCCATTGCCATTCAGAACATCATTGCACCTGTGGTAGATAAATACGGCATTGACGGGATTTTCAACATGGTCATTGGCCCCCGGGACGAGGTGGGGGAACCCATGCTCCATGATAAACGGATTCCATTGATTTCCGCCACAGGTTCCACCTCCATGGGCAAACATGTGGGCCAGGTTGTGGGCGGCCGACTGGGCCGGTTTCTTCTGGAGCTGGGCGGAAACAACGCCATCATTGTGACCGAAGATGCCGACATGAATATGGCCATACGGGCCACCCTGTTCGGTGCTGTGGGCACGGCAGGCCAGCGCTGCACCTCCACCCGGCGGATTCTCATCCAGTCTTCTGTAAAAGAGAACTTCCTTTCCAACCTGATCAGCGCCTATAAACAGGTGAAGATCGGCAATCCCCTGGATGAGGGTACCCTCATGGGGCCTCTTATTGACGGTGGTGCAGTCCTTGCCATGGACCAGGCCCTTGAGGCGGCCAGGGCCCAGGGCGGAAAAATTCTGTACGGCGGAGGCAAGGCCGAAGTGGAAGGGTGTGAAAACGGCCACTATGTGATTCCTGCGGTGGTGGAAGCCAAGAACGAGTTTCCCATTGTCCAGGAAGAGACCTTTGCCCCCATTCTTTACATCATTGAGTATGATGATTTCGACCAGGCCATTGCCCTCCACAATGGCGTGCCCCAGGGCTTGTCATCGGCCGTGTTCACCAATAGTGTCCAATACCAGGAAGGCTTTCTCTCCCATAAGGGCTCGGACTGCGGCATTGCCAACGTGAATATCGGAACCTCAGGGGCTGAAATAGGCGGGGCCTTTGGCGGTGAAAAAGAGACCGGCGGCGGCCGGGAGTCCGGGTCGGATGCCTGGAAGATTTATATGAGACGACAGACCAATACCATTAACTGGGGTAGGGACCTGCCCCTGGCCCAGGGAATAGAATTCAATATTAAAGAGGATTAAAAATGACCAACAGCATATTTACATTGCCCCAGCCCTATAACGAACCCATAAAATCCTATGCCCCGGGCAGTCCTGAACGGGAGCAGCTTGAAGCAGAGCTTAACAGGCAGATGGAAACCCGGGTTGAAGTGCCTGTGGTGATCAACGGCAAGGCCGTTCATACCGGAAATGTCAACAATATCGTCTGTCCCCATGACCACGGCCACGTATTGGGCAGTTTTCACATGGCAGGAGAAGAGCAGATTCATGCCGCCGTTGCGGCAGCCCTGGCAGCCAAACCGGCCTGGGAGGCCATGGACTGGCAGGAGCGGGCTGCCATCTTTCTTAAGGCAGCGGATCTGATTTCCCAAAAATACTCTTCCAGGCTCAATGCCGCCACCATGCTGGGCCAGTCCAAGAATGCATTCCAGGCAGAGATTGACGCCACCTGCGAGCTGGTGGATTTCCTTAGGTTCAATGTGAAATTCATGGAAGAGATCTACGCCAATCAGCCCAGATCTGAAAAAGGGGTGTGGAACCGATTGGAATACCGGCCTCTGGAGGGATTTATTTTTGCCCTGAGCCCCTTTAATTTCACTGCTATTGCCGGGAACCTGTGTACGGCTCCTGCCATGATGGGCAATACCATCGTGTGGAAACCCGCCTCAACGGCTGTGCTTTCAGGGTATTTTATTATGGAGATCTTAAAGGAAGCCGGCCTTCCCGACGGGGTGATCAACTTTGTTCCCAGCAGGGGGGCTCAGATCGGTGACATCCTGCTTTCCCATAAGGATTTTGCCGGCATCCATTTTACCGGGTCCACCGGCGTATTCCAGACCCTGTGGCAGAAGACCGGGGAAAATATAGATACCTACAAATCCTACCCCAGGATTGTGGGGGAAACCGGGGGCAAAGATTATATCTTTGTCCATCCCACCGCCCCGGTGGACGAGGTGGTGACCGCAGCCCTGAGGGGGGCGTTTGAATACCAGGGACAGAAATGCTCCGCCTGTTCCAGACTGTATTTGCCCTCCTCTCTCTGGCAGGAAGTTGAAGGGAAATTAAAGGATAAGCTGGCCGGGATACAGATGGGTTCGGTGACGGATTTTAAGAACTTTGTCAATGCCGTCATTGACGAACAGGCCTTTGATACCATTGACGGGTATATTTCCAGGGCCGAGGATGCAGGTGAGGCCGATGTCATCATGGGCGGAAAGCGGGATAAATCCCGGGGATATTTTATTGAACCCACTATTATCCTGGCAAAAACCCCGAATTATGAAACCATGGGGCAGGAGATTTTCGGTCCGGTGCTCACCATTTTCGTTTACGCGGATGAGGACCTGGACGCCACCCTTGACCTGCTGGACAACGCCAGTGCCTATGCCCTTACCGGCGCGATTTTTGCCCGGGACAGAGGCGTGGTCAACAGCCTCATGGCCCGGCTTACCCATACGGCAGGCAATTTTTATATCAATGACAAGCCCACGGGTGCTGTGGTGGGCCAGCAGCCCTTTGGGGGATCACGGAAAAGCGGCACCAATGACAAGGCCGGCAGCCTGTTGAACCTGATCCGGTGGACCTCTCCCAGGACCATCAAAGAGACCTTTGTGCCGCCCACAGACTATCCTTATCCGTTTATGAAATAGGCGCAGCAACACCCGCTCCGGAAGAATATGGAAAAGCCGAAAATTGATCTTTACTAATTTTCGGCTTTTCTGTTATGGTCCCCCAGTATAAAAATAAAAATGTAACAGGTGTTTTCCGGAAAGGCGGCCGTGCTTAATCTGAAGCAGACATTATCTCCCAGGGTGATTCAGGACCTGAAAAAAAGGTCGTATGCCGGTATTTTTATTTATACCATTGCCCTGGGGGTGGTGGTCTTTGCTGATGGGTTTTATTTTCGCCATCCCATATTTTCAAAGGTTTTTCTTACCCTCATGACCGGTATCTGCATGTTCCGACTGGTTCTTGGGTTTATGGACAACTGGCTCCAGGCCAGGGCAGAACGATTGAACCATTATCTGTTTTTGGGCGGGGTGGTGCTGACCGCCTTGATCTGGGGTTGCGGGTTCGGACGAATGATTGTTATGCCGGACGAAGCCAATACCCTGATTCTAATGGTGGCCGCCACCGTGGGAATCTGTTCCGGAGGCTGTGTTGCCTTTTGTCCCCATTTATGGCTGGTGCTGTCCTATAATTTTCTTCTCCTCTGGCCGGGGATACTGTGGATGTCCTTTTTGTCCATTCAACTGCCTTTGGTGAGTCTTTTGCTGATATTTTTCATTTACATGGTGTTTATATCTTTAAGAGGCAACTCAGAATATTTAACCGGCATTGAAAATGAAGCCCTGTTGAAACAGAAAACCTGGGATTTGGAAAAACTGTCGAATCTGGATGGGCTGACCGGGATTTATAACCGAAGATATTTTGATACAGCCCTGGAAGTGGCCTGGCAGGAGGCGATTCGTAATCAGCACCGGCTGGCTCTTGTGCTCTGCGATATTGATTATTTTAAACAGGTGAATGATGATTTCGGCCATCAGGCCGGAGACGAGTACCTGAAAAGCTTTGCCCACACCCTGAATCAGGTGTTTCAGCGGCAGACCGATATTGCTGCCAGATACGGGGGTGAAGAGTTTGTGGTCCTGATACCCAATGCCTCACCGGGTACGGCTCTTGCCCTGGCCCAACGGTTTAAACGTCAGATTGGGGCCACCCGGCTTTTCTTTGAAGGGCAAATGATTCAGGCTACAGTCAGTATAGGCGTCTCTGAATTGGTGCCAGACCGGGATCAGAATAATACAACCCTGGTTTCCAGGGCCGATGCCATGCTTTACGAGGCAAAGAATAAAGGGCGCAACCGGGTGGAAGTCTTTGCTGCCTGAAAGTTTAGGAATCGTTACAAAATTACTTGTTCTTTGCGATGACCCAGATTGCATGCACAATTCCGGGAATATATCCCAGCAATGTCAGCAAAATATTCAACCAGAAATGTTTACCAATGCCCACCTGGAAAAATACACCAAGGGGGGGAAGAATGATCGAAATAATAATTTTCAGTAATTCCATGTCAGCTCCTTTGATTTTTTGAATGTCACTTTATCACTAATACCGGGGCTAATGCCAGGTTTGAAAAAGAAAACGCCAAAATAAATTGGACAAGCCGGACGTTTGCCCTTACCTTATTTCCCAGTTTTGTGCCCATACCCTGACAGGGTATATTAAAAAATTACCGGGTGATCAACCCGGACATCAGATCCCGGCCAACCAGTGGTGGGGAGATCCAAAAGGAAGAGAATATGACTGAACTTATCAAATCAGGGGACACCATTGCCGTGGATTACACGGGGAAAATTGAAAACGGAGAGGTATTTGACACCTCTGAAGGCAAGACGCCCCTGACATTCACCGTGGGGTCCGGGATGCTGATCAAGGGGTTTGACAACGCCGTTACAGGAATGAAAAAAGGGGAGTCCAAAACCGTGACCATTCCTCCGGAAGAGGGATACGGCCCCAGGCATGAAGATGCTGTTGTGGAAATTCCCAGGGCCCAGTTTCCTGATGAAATCCCCCTGGAAGTCGGACTGCAGCTTGAGCTTCAGGATCCCCAGGGACGACCGGTACCGGCCCGGATAATGGAAATTACCGACGAAACGGTGAAAATGGACATTAACCATTTTCTGGCCGGCAAGACCCTGGTCTTTGATATCACTATTGCCGAGACTGGCCTGGAAGCCCCTCCTGCCCATGACTGCGGATGCGGATGCGGGTCAGATGGCGGAAATTGCGGCACAGATGACGGAAATTGCGGCTCCGGCTGTGAAGGTGGCTGCAGCCACTAAACAATAGATTTTTCTATAACAATAAAGGTCCGGTGCCGGCATAGGCAGCGGACCTTTATTGTTTGGGCGTCTTTTTCCCTTTAAGTGGTCTCAGGGGAATGTTTATAATTGCCCATGCCCTTGTGGGCATCTTTAAATGCATTCCATTCTGCTTCATTCAACTGGTTGTCTACATCTTTATCCAGAATGTTGAACCCGGCCTGGCTGGTTTTGGGAAATACGGCCTTGAATTCCTCAAAGCTGACGTTTCCGCTTTTGTCCGTGTCCATATCCTGAAAACCGGTGGAGGCAATTTTTCCCATATTGTGGGGATTGGACTTGGCGTGTGATTTTCCACAATCGGCATGGACAAGGCCGGCTCCCATAAGAAGGGCCAGAAGGCTTAAACAGACACTGAAAAATTTCATTGAATCACTCCATTTTTTATATTTAGGTTAAATCTTAAATTATGAAGAGCAAATTTGATGCCAGGACTGTTTTTGTTGAAAATAGGTGCCAAAATTGTATCGATGAAAGATTGTGGTGAGACAGTGTGTCAAAACTGTCTCTGAAAATAAAGCCGTCTGTGTTGTGGCCGGCACAACACAGACGGCAGGGTGGAACCATTGATCTACTGATAAGATTTCATAGGTTGGCCTATATTGTTTTCTGAAGTTCCTGGGCCTGGTCAAATTTTGCAAGGGTCTCTTCCGAGGGCTTTTCCGTGATCAGGCTGACCAGAACAATGGCGATAAAGGCCAAGATAAAACCGGGAAGAAGTTCGTAAAAGTATTCACCTTCAATTTTGATATAATTTTTTACAATGAAGATGGTGGCCGCACCCACGATCATACCGGCCAGTGCACCGTATTTGGTGACGCCTCTCCAGCATAAAGAGAGGATGACAAGGGGACCAAAAGCTGCGCCGAATCCACCCCAGGCATATCCCACCATGTGGAGGATACTGCCGGAGTCTTTGGAGGCAATGACATAGGCCAGGAGGGCAAAGCCCACAACACCGATGCGGCTGATCCATGCTTTCTTTTTATCGTCATAATTTTCGAAAAAAGGCAGGTCTTCGGTTAAGGCAGAGGTCAATACCAGGAGCTGGGAATCGGCCGTGGACATTACTGCCGCCATAACCGCGGCCAGGACAAATCCGCCGAAAATGGGATGGAACAGGGCTGTGGTCAGAGCCAGAAAGATTCTTTCCTTGTTGCCGTCGGGGCCGGAAACGCCTGCCATGGGGGCCAGTTCATTGTATCCGATGCCGATGATGCCAATGGCTGTAGCCAGGATCAGGCAGATGATCATCCAGCTGATACCGATGCGCCGGGCCTTGGGAACCGCCTCAACACTTTCAATGCCGATGAACCGGGACAGGATATGGGGCTGGCCGAAATATCCGAACCCCCAGGCCATGAGAGAGGCACCGGTAATCCATGAGGTGGAGAATTTAAAGGCTTCGGGTTTGATGGAAACAATGGTGGCACCGGAATCGGCAATGGCCATATATCCCAGCAGGGCGCAGAAGATCAAAGCTGCCAGCATGAGCAGGCCCTGGATCAGGTCTGTCCAGCATACGGCCATGTAGCCGCCCAAAAATGTATAGGATACCACTACAAAGGTGGTGACCATCATGGCAACCTGCTCGGAGGCGCCGAAGCTATGGGCGAACAAAAGGGTGCCGCCCTTGAGGCCTGAGGCGACATAGAGGGTGAAGAAAAGAAGGATGACTACCGTGGAAACGATTTTCAGGAGTCCGGATTCATCGTCAAAGCGTTTGGAGATAAATTTGGGCATGGTGACCACGTTCAAACTTTCGGTCAAGGCCCTAAGGCGGCCGGCCACGATGAGCCAGTTGAGATAAGCGCCCAGGGTCAGTCCCAGGGAGATCCAGACCCCTTCCACAAGACCGCTTGCGAAAACCGCCCCGGGAAGCCCAAGAAGCAGCCAGCTGGACATGTCGGATGCCCCCGCACTGATGGCCGTTGTTGCCGGCCCCAGGGTCCGCCCTCCGATCAAAAAGTCTTCGTTATTGCTTGTCCGCTTCATTGAGTAATATCCGATACCCAACATCAGCAACAGATAGAGACCAAACTGTACGTACAACAAAATACCCATAATTCACCTATTTCTTTCTTCTTATATTTTTGATATATAAACCCGCCGTGGAATCCTGCGGGATGACCCTCAACCTTTATTCGCTCTCCTTTCCTGCTTTGTTACAATTCTTCCGCCGGAAACAGGACTTTGCCGGTTTCGACTGTAATGGTTTAACCATTGCTATCTATTGATTGTCATTTAGTCAAGTTTTTTTTATTTTCAATGCTGGAAAAGTATGGGTCCCGTGTGGAGCAATATTTCTGATACGCACTTTTAACAGGGGTGTACGATCTTTTTTAAGATTGTAAATCATGGGGCCGGACCAAAATCTGATTAAAAATCTGATGTTTTTGAAACTTGAAATCAGATTTTTAAATATGCGCTAAGGTAATTAAAAACCCTGGAAAGGGCTTGCAAGGTAAATAAAATTTTCTTATGGTAAAAAATTAATTCTATGTTCCGGAGTACGGCAATGGTAAAAAAAAGTCTGGTCCTTGCAGTGGATGATAACTCCGAAAACCTTCGGTTTCTCGGGAAGCTGTTGTCTGATAACGGATATGACCTGGCCATGGCCGAAAGCGGGGCTCAGGCCCTGAATTTTGTCCGAAAAGAAGCGCCTGACCTTATTCTCCTGGATATTATGATGCCAGACATGGACGGATATGAGGTTTGTGAGAAATTGAAAAAAGATGTCGGCACCTGCCACATACCGGTGATTTTTCTCACGGCCAAAACCCATTCCGATGATGTGGTCACAGGGTTCGAGGCCGGGGGGGTGGATTATGTGACCAAACCCTTTAACTCTGCAGAGTTGCTGGCCCGGATTAAAACCCATATTGAATTGAAAATACTCAGGGGGCTGTTGCCCATGTGTTCCCACTGCAAAAAGATCCGGGATGATGACGGGTTCTGGGACGATGTGGATGCCTACCTTGAAACCCATTCCCAGTTGATCTTTTCCCACGGAATCTGCCCGGATTGCGTCAAAGAATTGTATCAGAATACCAGCTGGTACCAAAAGAACCACGGCACAGAATAAATCTCTTATATAATCCTTCCGCTTTTTTCCATAGTTCAATTGCTTTTTTTATGGATTGCGTTATGTTAAGGACGTTGATCTAACCAGGTGAATTTCACCGCAACCATTGGAGCGAATATGAGTAAAGTAATTGCTATGGCCGGTAAGGGCGGGGTTGGAAAAACCACCGTTTCCGCGCTGGTGACCCGATATTTTGCAAAAAAAAATACTGATCCTCTTCTTGCCATTGATGCAGACCCAAACTCAAACTTAGGGGAAACCCTTGGGCTGAATATTGAAAAAACCGTGGGGGATATCCGGGAAAATTTCATGAAGGATCCCCAGGGTGTGCCCTCCGGCATGGACAAGATCATTTACCTTGAAATGCTCATGAACCAGGTGCTCATCGAGGAGAAAAACTATGATCTCCTGGTTATGGGCCGCCAGGAAGGCCAGGGCTGCTATTGCATGGTCAATAATATTTTGAACCGGTTTGCCGATGAGCTGGAGAGCAATTATAAATATCTGTTGGTGGATAATGAGGCCGGCATGGAGCATTTGAGCCGGAGAACCAGCGGCAAGGTGGACATCCTTCTCATGGTCACGGATTATGCCCTCAGGGGCCTGCGGGCCGTGGGCCGGATCAATGAAATGCTGGGTGACCTGAAGCTGGATGTAAAGGAAAAGGGGATTATCGTTAACCGGGCCCCTGAAACCCTGAGCCAGGCCTTCCTGGATGAGGTGGAACGGATCGGGGTCCCCATCATCGCCACCATTCCTGATGATACCAATCTTCTTGAATTTGACATGGAACAACGGTCCCTGATGGAGCTGCCCGACGATTCTCCGGCAGTTGTTGCCGTGGACGGTCTCATGGCAAAGGCCCTGGAGGTCATGGGCTAAACATGGGATATGTATTTGATTTCAAGGACGCCGGGAAATATGATGGCTGGTTTGAGCGGCCGGGACCTTTGTACGGCTTTGACCTTGAAATCAAATTGATCCAAAAACTGGCAGATCAGAAAAAAGGGGGGCGCCTCCTGGATATCGGATGCGGGACCGGAATGAGCCTGGCCCCTTTTCTGGACCAGGGGATAAACCTCACCGGTATTGATCCTTCACCTTATATGCTGGACAAGGCAGCCACCCGGCTGGGCAGCCGGGTGGACCTTCATCGGGGATCTGCCGAGGACCTTCCCTTTGACGACAATGCCTTTGACACGGCCCTTTTTTTCACCAGCCTGGAGTTTACGGAGCGGCCTGCCAAGGCCATTGAAGAGGCCTGCCGGGTGGCCAAGGACAGGGTGATCATCGGGGTGCTTAACCGCCATGCACCACTGAACATGGCCCGCCGGGTAAAGAGTTTTTTCTTTCCCAATATATATACCCATGCCCATTTTTTCAGTATCTGGGAATTGAAGATGATGCTTTCATCCATCCTGGGCCGGGTCCCCGTGAAATGGGCGACCACCCTTCAGTTTCCCTTTGTGTCCGGAGCCTGGCCCGCCTGGGTTGAAAACCGGGGGATCGTTCAGAAATCCTGTTTCGGCACCTTTATCGGCATGTGCATTAAGCCTGTGCCCAAATTCCGGACCCGGCCTCTGGCCCTGAAGATCCGGAAACGGAAGATTTACAAACCAGCTGCAGGCCTTGTCCCGGGGATGAGGGCAGAAAAATGAATGCCTCCCCTCTTTATGTGAAGGAGGCGTACCTCTACGATTCCTTACCGGACAAAGCGGTTCAATGCAGGGTCTGCAGTCATTACTGCAAAATTGCAGAGGGTAGGCGGGGCATATGCAGGGTCAGGGAAAACCGTTATGGCCGGCTGGTCTCCCTGGTCTATGACAGGGTGGTGGCCGCAAGCGCAGATCCCATTGAGAAAAAACCGATATTCCACCTCAGACCCGGGTCAAAAGCATTTTCCATTGCCACCATGGGGTGCAACCTGAAGTGCCGGTTCTGCCAGAATTCGGATATCGCCCACCCCAGGGATCCCGGGGCGGACAGGGGCGGGATTTATCTGGCGGGTCAGCAACTCAGCCCCGAGGATATTGTGACCCGGGCCCTGGACAGCGGGTGCGAAAGTATTGCCTATACCTATACCGAGCCCTCTGTTTTTTTGAGCTGGCCCTGGATACGGCCCCGGTTGGCCAGATCAAGGGGACTGTACAACATATTTGTGACCAACGGATTCATGAGCCCTGAGCTGGTGGAAAAGGCAGCCCCGGTTCTGGATGCGGCCAATGTGGACCTTAAGGCCTTTACCGAAAAATTTTATAAAAAATTCTGCAGCGCAAGGCTTGAACCGGTAAAAGAGACCCTGAAGCTGATGAAGGATAAAGGGATACTGGTGGAGGTCACCACTCTGGTTATTCCGGGGCTCAACGATGACCCAACGGAACTGGCCCGGGCCGCAGAATTCATAGCCCAGGACCTGGGCCCGGAAACGCCCTGGCATCTGTCCCGGTTCCATCCGGCATACCAAATGCTGGACAGGGGGGCCACTCCGGTGAAAACCCTGGAAAAGGCCTGTGAAATCGGGGAGAAAGCCGGGCTTTTTCATGTGTATACCGGCAATGTGGCCGGAGCCCGGGAGAGCACCTTCTGCCATGGCTGCGGCGCCCTGGCGGTTCGCAGACAGGGCTACGGCATTGAAACTTTTTTATTGGAAAACGGGGTTTGCCCCCAATGTAAAACACCGGTTTACGGGATATATGCACCCGGAGCTGCATAAAGCAGAGAGAGTAATGGAAAACAGAATTAAAAACATTATAGGTAATGCAGGTATTATGGGTATTCCTGGGAAAACCAGAGATTACGGTAAAATGATCAAATTTTCCCACAGCATTTTTGCCCTTCCCTTTGCACTGTCTGCTGTGGTGCTGGCCTGGCAGTCCCACGCCCCGTCCCCCTGGGACCTGGTCTGGATTCTGGTGGCCATGGTGAGCGCCCGGTCTGCTGCCATGGGATTTAACCGGATTGTGGATGCGTCCATTGACGGAAAGAATCCCAGAACAGCCATACGGGAGATCCCTTCGGGGGTATTGACCCAAAAAGAAGCCGTGTTTTTTGTGGGGGCTTCAGGCTTGGGTTTTATCCTGGCGGCCGCCATGCTCTCCTTGACCTGTTTTTTTCTCTCTTTTCCGGTTTTGTTTGCCCTGTGTTTTTATTCCTATACAAAGCGCTTCACCCAATACTGTCATTTTTACCTTGGATTTGCCATTTCCCTGGCACCGGTGGGGGCCTGGGTGGCTGTTACCGATACCCTGGCACCCGGGGTGGTTTTCATGGCGGCGGGTCTTTGGACATGGATGGCAGGGTTTGACATCCTCTACGCCTGCCAGGATATCGATTTTGATAGGGAACAAGGATTGTTTTCCCTGCCCTCAAGCCTGGGGCCGGACAATGCCATGAAGGTGTCCAGAATGCTCCATGTCATGACCATGGGATTTTTTCTGGCCATGTTTTTTGCCTTTGGGATGCATCCGGTATTCCTTTTTTTTCTGGCCGGTATCGGTCTGCTCCTGGTCATTGAGCACCGCCTGGTGAACCCTCGTGATCTGAGCCGGATCAATATGGCCTTTTTCAATATCAACTCCATTGTCTCTGTTACGCTTTTTCTCGGGGTTCTGGCCGAGGTCTCCCTGAGATGAGGACGGATATAAATCGGGACAAGACCTATGTGGTGGGTATCAGCGGTGCCTCGGGGAGCATCTACGGCATTCGGCTGATCAAGGCCCTGGCCGAGACATCGGCCCAGGTTCTGGTGATCCTTTCCCATGCCGGAAAACAGGTGCTGGCCCATGAGACTGGCATGGCTCCGGATCTGCCTTTTATGGATTTTATGGCCGGATACGGGCTGGGGCAGGCAAGCCTGGATCGGATAGAGACCTTTAGCCAGGATGAGATTGCCTCGGCACCGGCCTCGGGTTCTTTTGTTCACCATGGCATGGCCGTGGCCCCCTGTTCCATGAAAACCCTGGCCGCAGTTGCCGCCGGGTATGCGGACAACCTTCTTACCCGGTCCTGTGACGTGAGTCTTAAGGAAAAACGTCCTTTGGTCATGGTCCCCAGGGAAACCCCTCTGGGTCTGATCCATCTGGAAAACATGACCCGGGTGGCCCGGGCCGGGGGGGTCATCCTGCCGCCCTCTCCCTCTTTTTATACCTTTCCCCAGACCATTGAAGATCTGGCAGACACAGTTGTGGCCAGGATCATGGACCATCTCGGTGCCGGGCATGCCCTTGTGCCCCGCTGGGGGGATCAGGGCTGACCCCTATGGAAACCCGGCAAGTGAATCTGAACGGCCTTCTGAACAGAGAAGATATTTCGCTTGTCCTTACCCGGCTTTCAGACAATGGTTTCCCTGTCTATGTGGTGGGCGGGGCCGTGAGGGACGGCCTTCTGGGCCTGGACCCAGGGGATGTGGATATCCTGACCCAAGCCGATACCGGGACCCTGGGCAAATTATTCAAGGATCAGAAGACCCGGCTGGTGGGGCGGAGTTTTTCAGTCACCCTGGTCAACGGGGTGGAAGTGGCCTCCTGCCGGACGGACATGGATTTTCCCATCGCCGATCTTGGCATGCGGGATTTGACCATTAACAGTATGGCCTGGGATCCCCTTACCCGTAATATTGTGGACCCCTTTAAGGGGCTGCAGGACCTTGAAAACAAGGTGATCCGGTTTACGGGCAGTCCTGGGGCCCGCATCCAGGAAGACCCTTTGCGCATGGTCCGGGCCTGCCGTTTCGCGGCCCGGTACGATAGCTGTCTTGAACCCGAATCCCTTGCCGCCATCCGGTCTTCCAGGGAATGGCTGGCCGGCCGCACTGCCGGGGAGCGGATCAGGATGGAATTGATCAAGGCCATGGCCCTGGCGTTACCGTCACAGTTTTTCACGCTTCTTCATAACACAGGGCTTCTGTCTTTGGTTCTTCCCTGCCTGGACCGGTGCTATGATCTGGACGGGGGCCCATTTCACGGGGAAACCGTGTTTGAGCATTGTCTTCTGGTGGGAGATGCTCTGCCGGCCCGACAGCCCCTGCTCAGGCTGGCAGGATATCTCCATGATGCCGGGAAATTTGATGCCGCCGGAATCAAGGATGGTAAACTGACTTTTGCCGGCCACGAGACCCGGCTGAATGCCATTGAAAAAGATCTTGCCCAACTTAAATTCTCAAATAAAGAGACCCAATACATGCTCTCCCTTGTCCGGGCCCATATGCGTCCCCTGACCGGGGAAAGTACGCCCCGGGCAGTGCGAAGGCTCCTGGCCATGTTGGATGATCTGGGGCTCTCTCACAGGGATTTTCTGCGCATGCGTATTGCCGACAAAAAGGGAAACCTGGCCAAATCCCCGTACACCCTTTCTGAAATTTGTGTCCGCCTGGAAAAAATCCGGGAAACGGTTTCAGGACAGACCGCATTCAACATTAATGACCTAAAGATTTCAGGCCGGGATATCTGCGAAATCCTCGGCCTTGAGCAGGGGCCTGTCATAGGCAAAATAAAGGCCCGCCTCTTTGAGGCTGCTCTTGAAACCCCTGAACTGAACACGGAATCCGCCTTGAAAAAACTGGTCCGGGAAATAAAAATATGAAGATGAGGCCTGCCTGTTCCCCCTGTCTGATACGCAATGCCCTGGATGTGGCCCGGCTGGGAACCCCGGATGAAACCATTCAGCATAAAATTTTGCAGCGGGTCATGGCCTGGATGGCCGAAGCTGATCCCGATTCCCCCCCGCCTCTGGTGGCCGGCTTTATCCAGGAAACAGTCCGTGAACTGACCGGGACAACAGACCCTTACGGGCCCATAAAAGAAGAATGCAATGCCATGGCCATGGAATTGTATCCCGGACTGGCTGTTCTGAAAGATAAGGCGGCGGACCGGTTTAATGCCGGGGTCCGCCTGGCCGTTGCCGGAAATATAATTGATTTTGGCGTGTCCTCAACCCTGGGCCGGGATAAATTGACGTCCACCATTGCCCATGCCATGGATAGCCGGGTCAAAGGCCGGATCCATGATCTGGAAACGGCTGTTGCCCGGGCCCGGCGTATTTTATATATCGGGGACAATGCCGGGGAAATCGTGTTTGACAAATTGCTTCTGGAGGAGATGGATTGTAAAAAGGTGGTCTACGCAGTGAGGGGGGCGCCGGTGCAGAATGATGCAACCATGGCCGATGCTGTAGCCGTTGGTCTCACCTCAATGGTACAGGTCATCGACTCCGGGGTGGGCATACCCGGCACCCTGGTCGCCCTTTGTTCGGAAGAATTTTGCGACGCATACAACCGGGCCGACCTGATTATTTCCAAAGGCCAGGGCAATTTTGAAACCCTGGATCAGGGTGATCCCAGGATATTTTTTCTCTTTAAGGCCAAATGCCCTGTCGTGGCGTCCTGGGGCGGCTGGAATCTCGGGGATGTGGTGGTGCAGGGGGGAATGCCGTATTCGCGCTATTAAAAAAGGCCCTGGGGAAGGTATTTTTTTATAATTCGTTTATGGATCTTGGACCCTTTGAATTGTTGTAATGCCCTGGAAAATTTTTCTGCAAGTTCTTTATGGCCTCTGGCTTTGGAAAAGCCTAAATAGAGAGGATCATCACTGATGCCGGGGCCTGACGAAATAATGTTTTCGCCCCCCGGAAGTTTTGCAGCCAGGGATTTGAGAACAATGTCATTGCCCAGGATGACATCGCATCGTTGGCCGACAAGGTTTAGGATCAGGGCTTTTTCCGTTTCCAGTCTCAGGATGTTCAGTTTCGGGCTGAATTCATCAAATTTTGTGCCGTAACTATAGTTTCGAATGACCCCGATGCGCAGGCGTTTTAAGGTGTTCATATTTCCGGTAAATGTGACAGGATTTGTTCTGAGTTTGAAAAACTGATTGACCTCCCGTGTCAGTTCATTGTCGGTAAAATACATAAAGGTCATGCGTTCCCTGGTTTTGAACAGATTCATCATGGCATCGGCTTCACCGGTTTCTACCATTTTGAGACACCTGGACCAGGGGTATTGGGCAAATCTGATTTCAAGATTCAGCTCCCTGCTGACGTGATTGATGATTTCCACGATAAATCCGGTTTCTTTGCCTGCACTGTCAAGGAAATGGTAGGGGGGGAAATCCTGCCCCCTGACAATGGTCAGGGGGCCGGCATAGACGGTGCCTGTTGAGAATATTAGGGCTGAAACCAAAATGATGAGTTTTTTCATAGTTGGTCCTCATTTTGAATTTGAAAGCGATAGTGCCCAGTATGGCAGAAAGGCAAGGAGGGATCAACCCTGTAATTGGGCTGGCCGGGGCCAAAAGTGCTTTACAGATGCCAGCGTCGGCGCTATAAAATCAGGATTTTAATGCTATTATAAAAAGGACCGACCATGGGAGACATCGTTCTCATCAATATAACCGGCAGGGACAGAAAAGGGCTGGACGCCAAGTTTACCAAGATTTTGGCCCAGTACAATGTAACGATTCTGGATATCGGTCAGGCCGTGATCCATGAACATATTTCTCTTGGCATCCTGGCGAATATCCCCTGCTCTTCGGATTTTTCCCTGATCTTCAAGGATATGCTTTTTGAGGGCCACAACATGGGGCTGACTGTGGACATCAAGCCTGTGGACCACGATAATTATGAAAACTGGGTCAATTCCCAGGGCAAGGAACGGCGGATCATCACCATTCTGGGCCGGACCATAACTGCCCGTCAGATTTCGGCCGTTGCCTCGGTCATTGCGGCCAATGACCTGAATATTGATTCCATTACCCGGTTGTCGGGCAGGCGGTCCGTGAAAAACCCCCAGGCCGACCTAAGAGCCAGTATTCAGTTTTCCGTATCCGGCAGTCCCACGGATATCACGGATATGCGGGGGGAATTTATGAAGATTTCCCAGAGCCTGGGCATAGATATCTCTTTTCATGTGGACAATATCTACCGGAAAAACAGAAAACTGGTAGTATTTGATATGGATTCCACCCTGATCCAGGCCGAGGTTATTGTGGAACTGGCCAAACTGGCCGGGGTAGGAGACGAGGTGGACCGGATCACCGAGGCGGCCATGCGCGGGGAGATGGACTTCAAGGAGAGTTTTCGCAGGCGGGTGGCCCTGCTCAAAGGCCTGAAAGAGGAAGATATCAGGGGGCTTGCCCAGACCCTGCCCCTCTCCGAAGGGGCAGGCCTGGTCACCCGGACCCTGAAGAACCTGGGATACAAGCTGGGCATACTCTCCGGAGGATTTACCTTTGTGGGCAATTATCTTAAAGATACCCTGGGATTCGACTATGTCTACGCCAATGAGCTGGAAATTGAAAACGGTGAAGTCACGGGACAGGTCACAGGCGAGATCGTAGACGGTGCCAGAAAGGCAAGCCTGCTCCGGGAAATTGCCCAGAGGGAAAACCTGTCTATCCAGCAGACCATTGCTGTGGGAGACGGGGCTAACGACCTGCCCATGATATCCATTGCCGGCCTGGGCGTGGCCTTCAACGCCAAGCCCGTGGTCAGGGAAAAGGCCTCTAATGCCATCTCCACCATGGGGCTTGACGGACTTTTGTATCTTCTGGGTATCCACGAACGGGAAATCCGGCAGTCCGATACTGAAAAATGATCCTAAATCTCATAGTAGCAAGATCCGCAGTCCGGGTTTTCAAATACCTTTATTTTCTTTACCTTGATACGGTCTGTATTCAACCGCCTGGATAATTCAGTATAGATGAATTTAGCCAGGTTTTCTGCGGTGGGGTTAATACTGCCGAACTCCGCCACTTCGTTTAGATGGGTATGATCCAATTTGCCCAGTATGTCCCTGATTATGTTTTTGACATCTCCGAAATCCAGACCAATGCCAAGCTTGTTAAGAGTGGTACACTGGACAAAGGCTTCAACGGTCCATTTATGACCATGTTTCTTGGCACTTTTGCCGTCATATCCTTTCAGGGCATGGTCAGCTGTAAAATGGTCTTTAACATAGATTTCATATACACCTGGCATAAAAATCTCCGGGTTCTTTAATGGGATTGATTGATTATAAAACCCTATCATAAAGACGGTTTCAAATCAAAACTTGTTAAAATCGTTTAAAGGCATTGTCCCATAAGATGAAAAATAAAAAGATGAGGCTTGTTTTCATGGGGCACCTTAATAATCCTCCGGATGCCGTTCGATATCCTTAATTTTTGCCTTGTATTTGGCTTTTCGTTCGTTGTTATATTTACGTTCCCATTTATTTTGAAATGTGTTTTTTTCTTCTTGATCTATTTCTCGTAATTTTTTCTTGTAATAACTTGTTTCCTTTCCTGCACCGGATTTTGGATTGTACTTGGATTTACTTCGGTATGATGGACTACTGTTATAGTTGTATGATCTCCTACTCTCCCAGATCCGTTCCCTCTCTTGGTCAGCCCGTATTTTTGCCCACTTTTTTTTCGCTTTCTGTCCCGATATTATTGCTTCTCGTTGCAGCTTTATTCGGTTGGCCTCGGAGGTATAGTCTATAACCACAGCGCCGCTTTTTTTCTGGGTTTTCAGACCATCGAAACCGTCGTCCTGTCTCGGTTGTTGGGCATATGGGATTTTGACGGATTTTATGCCACCTTTAGGCATTATGCTGTGCGAATGATATGTCTTGTTGCCGTAGTTAATTTTGCCATCTCTTATCACTGAGGACCAGGTATATACCTGATCCTTGCCTTCAATTGTTAAAACCCGTTTGATATCGTATGCGCCGTTGCGGTCAATGACCTGCCAGCCGGTGTCTTTTTCTGCTGTTAGGCCGTCCAAATATTCCTCAATCGTGGTGCCGGATTTAGTTGGCTGTTGCTGGAGTGCGGACAGGATTTTATTTTCGAGAGGGTTGGCGTGGAGGGTCACTGGGATTAAGATCAGGATGATGAGTATGAGTCGTTTTTTCATTTGGGCCTCTGTATAGGACTTGATAGTTTTATTTGTACACAATCTTGGCAAAACTCTTTCGATGCACCTCAACATATTCGCATGATGCGGTAATCTTATCTCTGATCAGCTTCTTCGTGTGGGCTTTTTGCGGTATGGTTCGAATATCGAGATGACTTCTTTAGCCGCTTTTAATTCCCTGCTTGCGGCCCCCAACTCCCTATTAAGAGGTGCGATATGGCTTTTTGTTTCAAGGTGATTTAATTGTTCTTGGATGTGAAATTTTTTTTTCTTGACATAGTTTTATTGCGAGGACTATGCAAGCAGCAATAATTAAAATTAGGAATATTAGAAATAGAGGGTCCAAAACAAGGTCTCCTATATATCAGAATAGATTCAAGATACCCCGCCATAACACCTGGAAAAGGTTTTGTCTATCGGGGAAATCCTTAGGCGTTAAATTTTTTTACTCCGGTAAGAGATAATCATCCATACTCTCTAAACCCTCTTGAATGTATCTGTTCAAGGTATAGGCCTTCTGAAAACATGAAGGGCCAGCAGCAGATCCTGCTACTGGCCCTCAAAAATTCATTTATTTGATATAAGCGTCCAGAATACCCTGGATTTCTCCTTTTGCTTTCATATCATTGATAATGGCCACAAATTGTTTCACAAAATCGTCCTTAAAAGCAAAGGCCCCTTTGTCCTGATTCGTAATCCCCAAATACCCTTGTTCCCTGCTGATATCGGTTGCAACTGTGACTTCAGGATGTTTGGATTCATCATACTTTCCCTCTGACTTCATTTGCTTGAGTTCCCAGAGCATGGCATTTCTATCCATGACAAATCCGTCTATCCGGCCAGTAATAAGCTTCATCAGGTTTGACCGGGTATTGGAGGTTTCCTCCATACTCACACCGAGCATTTTGGCCTTATCCGCTCCGGGCACAGAAAATCCGGCATTTGTGCCTATTTTTTTTCCGACATAATCTTCAGGCCATGTTTTGGGACCACTGTCGGCAAATGCCTTGGTTGTGAGCAGGCTATACCCTTCGTTAATTACCGGAACAGGATAATCCATGAAAGGCCTTTTTTCCGGGCGGTAATATGGCGGATACAAGGCAAAAATTCTCCCTTCTTTAATCAGTTTAACCCCCCGTTTCCAGGGTACCGGCTTGATGGTTACCGAATATCCCTTCATACGGGAGAATACCGTATTAAAAATATCAGCATAAATTCCAGAAGCCTCCCCGTTTTCCACATATGAATAGGGTGCATAATTACTGTCGCAATAAACCAAAACATCCTGTGCTTGCACAACGGACGGAAATGTAATCCCAAACGCCATAAGGTTGGCAACGATAAAACCATACAAAAAAGATTTGATCTTTCCCATGCTATAACTCCTTATTTTACATTTATCAAAAGAATTCCCACTACAACAATTGTAAATTTGGTATAATTGCCGATGAGATGCGTAACTCGACGTTCAGATGCTCCCCAGGACAAAATCGAGTAACGTGAATAGTAAAGAGTACTCTGATCGAAGAACAAAATCAATCCATCTGTCCTGAAAAACTTGAACTTTTAAGTGGTTATTTTGCCAAATCCAAAATCGGGAGTATGCTCAACAGGTCGGGAATAGTGAAGGAAATAGAAGAGGGGACCGGCGATTAAACACCCGAAAAAAGCAAGATTACCTACAGCAACTGCTGCAGACCACCTTGCTTTTCTCATAATAATTAAGCCGAAGTCATAACATCCCGGCCGATTTTACTATTTGGGCATCATCTCCATGATGTCGGGATTCTGCTGTAAAAAACCAGGAGCATCAGAGACGAAATTGGCGATTTCAGGAATCTGCAGCAGCCAGCCGTCGGTGTGGAGCATGGCCAAGAAACGTTCACTGCCGAACAGGTAAGAGGTAAATTCTTTGCTTGCCGAAAGAAGATCCACCACTGGGGCCTTGCCGAAAACATTTACGAAATTCCCTGAATCAAAAAGCAGATCCGGATTCGCAATGAGCACCTTGATGAGGCTTGGGTATTCCAATATGACGTCTATCCGCCCGAAAAGCATGTCCGGGTTCATTTTCATCTGGAAATAATCAAAAAGAAGTCCGGGCAGCCAGAGGGTAATTTCCGGGAAGGCTACCAGGATCACAAGCCCCACAAACTGCAACGCCAGAAAGGGAACAATGGAGCGGTAGATATCCCCCAGGGTAATCTCCTTGGGGGCCACGGCCTTCATGTAAAACAGGTTCAGGCCGTAGGGCGGGGTGATGTAGGCCATCTGCATATTCACCACATAGAGAATGGCGAACCAGACCGGATCAAATCCCAGCATTTTGATGATGGGCACATAGATGGGCATGCACAAAAAGAGAATGGCGATATCGTCCAGAAACATACCCAGCAAAAAAAAGCTTAACTGCATGAGAATCAATATCACCCAGGGATTGACATCCAGCCCCGTGATGGTGTCACGGATCATGGCCGATGCCCCAAGTCCGCTGTAAACCGCGGAAAAAGTGATGGCGCCGAAAATGATGAATGCATTAAACCCCGAAAGATTCAGGGTCCGGATGGCGGAATCCCAGAAGGTCTTTTTGGTCATCTTCCCTTTGGCTGCGGCACAGATCATGGCGCCCACGGCACCAACAGCTGCGGCTTCCGTGGGAGAGGTCACCCCGGTAAAGATGCAGCCCAGCACGGAGAAAATCAAGAGACCCGGCAGGATAAGAAAGCGGATGGCCGCAATTTTTTCCTTGGTGGTGGCCCGCTGTTCCGGAGGCAGTGCCGGTGCCAGTTCAGGCTGAAGATAGGCCCGGACGGCAATGTAGATGATGTACATCCCGGCCAGCATGGCTCCGGGGACCACGCCCGCGGCAAAGAGCCGGCCCGGTGATTCCTGGGCCACAAAGGCGTACATGATCATCATCATCGAGGGAGGAATTAAAAACCCCAGGGCCCCGCCGGCCTGGACCATACCGGTGGCCAGCTGCTTATCGTAATTTCGGGCCAGCATGGCAGGGACGGCTATGATGCCCATGGACAAAGTAGCGGCAGAGCTCACCCCGATCATGGCCGCCATGATGGCGCAGATAATGATAGTACCCATGCCAAGTCCCCCGCGAAGTCCGCCTGCCCAAAGATAGACCGCATCAAAAAGATTTTTTGCGATCTGGGAATTATGGAGGATAAAGCCCATGAAGATAAAGAGGGGAATGGCGATGAGGGTCTTTCCCGATTCCAGGGTAAATGCCTTGAATTGAAACAAGAGCATATTCACCAGGGTGGGTTGCCAGATCAAGGCCGTGACAATGGCTATGGTTGATAAGGAAAAGGCGATGGGAAGGCCTGTGGCCATGAGAAGCAGCATGCTGCTGAACATGAAAAAGGTGATCACATACTTGTGATCTGGGGTAAAATACCCCATGGCATAAAAGTAACCCATTAATGCCAGGTATCCCAAAAATACCAGACCCAGGACTTTCAGGGAAAAATTACCCGGGGTATCGTCGTCTGCGCTGCCTGGGGCCTGTTCCGGCAGCACCCCAGCATTGTTATCACTAATGTTCATTTAAGTTCTTCTCCGTAAACGGCAAACCAGATATTGCGGATAAAATTGGCCAGGCCCTGGAAGGCGAGCAATACAATGCCGATGACAAGACTTGCCCGCCAATGGTAAAGAGGCTGACTCAATGTTGAGTTGGATGTTTCCTGGATGGACACGGAAAACGCCGCATCTGCACCGACTTTTTCCAGGAGCAGAAAAATAAAAAGGACAAAACAGACAAAGGTAATACTGTCCATAGCCGCCTTTGCCCGTGGGGTCCATCTATCGTAGAACAGATCCATGCTGATATGCTCCTTGTTGAGCATGGCATGGGCCCCGGCCCAGATCATGTAGAATCCGAAAACCATCTTTGAAATTTCATTGGCCCATGAGGTCGGGCTCTGGAAAAAATGCCTGGACACGGCCTCATAGAGCATGATTCCGGCCATGACCAGGACAAAGGTGGCCAGGATCCGGCCGATAATACCGTTGACCCGGTCAATGGTGGTGACCACGCCCATCAGCCGCTGTTGCTGGCTTTTCATTCAATAATTCTCCTTGGTCAGGCCAGCCTGTGCAGGAAATTAAATCGTCCTGCACAGGCTGGTACTGCCTGTAACGGTTACAGGCGGCCGGAATCCTTGGCCGCTTTTTTGATCAGCTCAATGGCTGCTTTGTTACGGGGACTTTTAGCGGCCTCATCATTCCATACGTCCAGGGCTGCCTTGGTCATTTCCTTCATGTCGCTGTCGGAAAAATTGGTGGTGGTATTTTTAAACAATTCGTTCAGGGTCTTTTTATCCTCGCCTGAGATCCATTTGTAATAGCTGCTGCGCAATACATCGGCGGCAGCCTGAACAATTTTCTGCTGCTCGGGAGATAAAGCGTCCCAGACCTTCTGGTTGATAACCAGGGTGTCCACAATGGGATCGAGAATCGGGGTATTGTTGAAAAAACGGGCCCCTTCATAAAATTTTGTTTCTTTGTACTCAAAGGCGGATCCGTAAAGAACCCCGTCGATCTGACCGGTTGTCAGGGAAAGATAAATGTCTTCCACAGGCACATTCACCGGGTTTACTCCCACCTTCTTCAACATTTTAGCCGAAGCACCCACGGCCCGAACTTTCATGGACCGCATGGTTTTGATGCTGTTGATGGGCCGCTTCCCAAGGAAATGATAGGGAGCTGCCCATACAGGCCCAAGATACTTAACACCCAGCTGCCCGTACTCTTCGGCAATGATTTTTCTCAGTCCGTATTTTTCATAGATATCTTCGGCTTCCTGTACACTGGTCCAGGACATGGGGAGCCCGGATTCAACAGATCCGATTTTACTCTCTGTGAAATGATGACCCATGCCCCGGCCCATATCAATGGTACCGGTTTTAACAGCATTTAGGATCTGGCTGGAAGGCACCAGTTCGCCGCCGGAATAAACCACAACTTTAATGCTGCCCTTGCTCTCTTTTTCCACTGCTGCCGCAAATGCTTTTTCTGCGCTGAGCATATTGGTTCCGTAATAACTCTGGAGTTTAAGGTTGAACACCTTGGAATCGGCCATTACATTGGTACTTGCTGCAAAAAACATCAGGACAAGCAGAATAAATAATTTTTTCATGAATCGTCTTCACCTTTCATTTTGGTTATGGGATATCACCCGTTTTTTTTGGTTTATTCCAGGACCCTGGAGTTATTTTAAATACTTGCCTTCTTTTTTATTAAACGCAATCAGGGAGATAAAATCAAACACTATTCCGGAAGCGGCAAAGGAGGTAATCTTGCCCGGAGAATCCCCTGCCGGCAACACCTCCACAAGATCAAAGCCTATGAAATCAGCACCTTTCAGCCCATCAAGGACCAGTTGCTGGGCCTCGAAAGTCGTGAAACCGCAGATTTCCGGGGTGCCGGTGCCCGGCGCATAGGCAGCATCCAGAAAATCGATATCAAAAGTAACGAATACGGGTTTGCCCTGAATTTTTTCCTGAATCCGGGCCGCAGTCTTTTCCATGCCCATCTTTCTGACATCCCAGTTTGTCAGGATTTCCACCCCGGCATCCTGGGCAAATTGAAACTGAGCCGCATCGTACATGGGACCGCGAAGTCCTACCTGGATAGCGGCTTTGGGATCAATAAGGTTCTCCTCAATGGCCCGCCGAAAAAAGGTGCCGTGGTTATACAATTTATCAAAATAGGTATCCCCGGTATCGCTGTGGGCATCAAAATGAACGATGGCCATGGGGCCGTGGACCCTTGCTGCGGCCCGCAGTTCGGCCAGGGTGACGGAATGGTCCCCGCCGAGACAGACCGGGATAACATGTTTTTCATATACCGGTATCAGCTCTTGTTCCACCTTTTCATAGGTTTCTTCTATGAATCCTGGAACCGTTGAAAAGTCCCCGTAATCAACGCCGGAGCAGTGCTCAAACACATCCACGTCCAGAACCGGATTATAGGATTTTAATATGCCGGAGACCTCCCGGATGGCTTGGGGGCCGAACCGGGCCCCGATGCCGTAGGTGCAACCCGTATCAAATGGAATGCCGGCCACGATGAAATCCACATCTTCCAATGTCTCTATGTTGGGAAGGCGCATAAAGGTCCGTATACCGGAAAATCTGGGTGAGACCAGTGGGTCCACGGGTTTATATTTTGTCACAGAATTTTCTCCTCTTACCGCCGGTGACCGGTGATCTGGCCCGGCAAATTTCATTCAAATTTAATTTATTAAACTCATCAATATTACTTAGGTAGAGGCTTTAGCAATATAGGTGCCAACGAATAAAACCCTTTAATTACAGGCATCCGAAACGCCCACCCTGTTTAACTATTCATTTTTGGGTAGTCTACCCCCCCCCCGACATCCCCCCGCAGCGGCAATAAACAACCTTGACAGATTTACCCAATACTGGTTATGGTTACCCAATATTGGGTAGCGCATTAATATGGAGAAAAAACGGCCGTGAACCGAAAAAAAGAAGGTCTCAATGAAGACCGCCAACTATACTCCCTTATGGAATCCATCCATGACAACGTGGTGATTTCAGACGGACAGGGGGTGATTCAATGGGTGAGTCCCTCCTGCGAAAAGACCTACGGCATCCCCAGGGAAAAATTCATCGGAACGGACACCTTCGAAATGGAGCGTCAAAAAATATGGTATCCGGCTGTGGCCCCCATGGTGCTCAGAAGCAAGGAAAAAATCACCATTTTAGAGCAGACCCAGAAAGGGGAAAAGCTCGTGGTGACAGGCATCCCCATATTAGATAAGCACAATGAAATCAAACGGGTCGTCAGTTACTCCTTTGATCCCTCCTATCTGCTTGAGCTCAGCGAGCAGTACCAGAACATGAAGGCCCTTATCTCACGGTATTCTGCTGAAATCCGTGAATTGCGGGACAAAGAGATGCACCTGCCCGGTGTCATTGCACAAAGCGAAAAGATGAACGCCATCTTTAAATTACTGCTGAAGGTGGCCCAGGTGGAAACCAATCTGCTCATAACAGGAGAATCCGGGGTGGGCAAGAGTCTCATTGCCCGGAAGATCCATCAGAACAGTACCCGGAGCAAGGGGCCTTTTATCGAAATAAATTGTGGAAGCATCCCCGAGAATCTACTGGAATCTGAACTTTTCGGGTATGAACCCGGGGCCTATACCGGTGCCCTCAAATCAGGAAAGTTGGGCATGATCCAGCTGGCCCACGAGGGTACCCTGTTGCTGGATGAAATCGGCGAGCTTCCCTTAAACCTCCAGGTCAAGCTGCTCAAGGTGATCCAGGACAAAGTCTTAAAAAAAATTGGCAGCACCAAAGATTCCGTCGTGGATTTCAGGCTGGTGGCCGCCACCAACCAGGACTTAAAGAAACTGGTCAACAATGGGCTGTTCAGGGAAGATCTTTTTTATCGCCTCAATGTTGTCCCCATCCATGTCCCCCCCCTGCGAGAACGAAGCGAAGACATTCTGCCTTTGATCATGCATTTTTTGAAGCTGGCCAACCAGAAATATAAAAAGAACAAAACCATTTCCAACAATGCCGTCAATACATTAATGTCCTATGAATGGCCGGGCAACATCCGGCAGTTAAAAAATATTGTGGAACGGCTGGTCATCCTTTCAGACAAGGAGCACATCAACAGGGACAGCGTATTGAACAAAACCACCAATAAGCCCGCCATTAACCCCGATGAAAGTATGCCCCTCAAAGAGGCCCTCCAAATGGTTGAAAAACAGATCATCCAAAAGGCCTATGAAAAACACCGCACAACCGTGGGCGTGGCTGGCGCTTTAAAGATCAGCCAGTCTTCGGCTGCCCGGAAGGTCAAACAATATGTCAGAAACTATAAAACATAAAATCGCCATGTACCATGCGTCATCTGCGGTTCTTATTTTGAATAGCCGCCGGAATACCATTTTACCCACTCAAAAATATGTGGTAGTACAAAACGCCATTTTTCCTATAGTTTAAAACTTGTTGGGATTAAGCTTGGTGCTGACCCCTGTAATCTTCTTAGCCGGGGGAATTTTCATTACATCTATCCCAGGCTTTTTTAAATACAATTGGGGCAGAAGAATTCTTATTTCCTGCTCTGAATTTTCTTTCTGCCAGTATACGACATAGCCTGGATATTTCAAGAAGCAGGCCCAGTATTGATTTGAGCAGTAATATGGCCGAGTAATTTTCAATTTGGCTGTTTGAATGCTAAAGCTCAGAGAAATCGAGTCTCATTCATCTACAATGCATTTCAAATAAGATGAACTGGTATCTTCAAGACACAATTCTCCCTGAATTTTCGAATTTTATCAGTTTTTTAGACTTGTAAGGTCATGTTCCACCCAAACGGTATGAAATTTTATAAAACATTTTCTGGTATGGATAGGCGCTGGATAAAAGCATTTGAATCCTTCGAGTATTTTTCAAAACGATTGCCCCATTTTTAAACAGTTTGAGCCTGATCGAACCACAATTTGCTTTAGCCAAGTCTGTGTTTTGTAAAGCAAGACGACGAATGGCTTCAATCAGGGTATATGCCAGGCCGGACAACTGTAGCATCAAAATCCAGTATTAAGGATTCAATGAACACCTCAACTAATGTTTTATGGATGTCCCAGCATAATTACCGGTTTGCTGCATTTTCAAACCGACAAAGTGTTGAACTGCTTGCCAAATCTTTGTCCTGGCCAATCGCAGTTTGTATCGCAGATACGCTCTCTCCTTTGCAAGACATAAAGATCCTGTCTTAAGGCTGCGTCTGATTTAGAAGGTTGATCTGAGGTCTAATGGGATTTTTATCCTGAAGTAATACCCTGATGCTCGTTGGAAAAGATAGTTCATTTTTGCCGTCCCGGTGTACCAGTAAAGTGTACCAAAGTGTACCAGAAAAGCTGAACCACTACCCCAAAACTACAAAAGCCCCTTTTTACGGGGGCTTGAGTTGTTATGGTAGCGACGCAGAGATTTGAACTCCGGACCCTGCGGATATGAGCCGCATGCTCTAACCAACTGAGCTACGTCGCCAAAAAACCAGAGAAAAATATCATAGGCATATGTGGTTGTCAAATGATATTTTATTATTTTTTTAACTGGGTTTCAAAATTCACTACTTCCACTGTGAAGTTTGTTAAATTTTCCGGCAAATTAGAGAAAACCAGCATGAAAAGTACGGAAGCACCAGGCTTGATGTTGACATTGGTATTTTGAAGGCCCTGTTTCACGGTGAGCTGGTTGGTGATATCTGAAATGTTTCCAGTTTTCAGGGTTTCTTCAGATATAATATTGCCGCAATATGCGATCTGGGTGCCGGCTTTTGTCTTGTCCTTGGTCAGCAGTGTCCCCTTTACCTTGATGTGGCTGTAGGCAATGGTGGACGGATTTTCAATGCGTCCGGTAACGATGAACAATTCTCCGGCAGTGGGGTTGGAGACAAATCTGCCGTTTATGCTGGCTTCGTTGGGCACCGGCTTGAGGGCAGGCTGGGGCTGGGGTGCCGGTTTCAGGGCATCGGTTAAATAAGGGATTTGAATTTCAGACAGGTAGGGAATGTCTGCACCAAGCTTGAGGCTGGCAACGTAGGCGGCAATCACCAACAAAAAGAGAAGGAACAATATTTTGATGGGAGCGCTGATACCGGTCTTTGTTTTTTTGGCCCGCTTTTTCCTGGTATCTGCGGCAGACGGGGTGTCAATAAGTGCGCTTTCCTCCAGGACCTCTTCTACCGGTTCCTCTGGAGCTAACAGATCCGGGTCCTCTATGTCATCACCGTTGTCTTCTCCCAGGGCAGGGCCTGGTTCCGTTTGTTCGGGGTCCTGGTCAAGTACGGAGTCATACTCTGAAAATTTTTTTCCGTCATGATCTTCCAGGGGGGCGGTTACATCTTCTTCAATGAAAAAATCCGGCTCTTCTTCCAGTTCAAATTCTGACTCAGATTCTTCTTTCTCCGGTGGTTGGGAGAGCGTCTCCAATGGGGCATCCAACTCAAGGGAGGGTTCCAGGTCCTCAATATTTTCCGCTGAGTCCTCAAATATAAAATCGGCATCAGGATCATCATCAAACAATAGTTCAAGGTCTGCTTCTGAGTCTTCGGTTTCAAATTCAATTTCTTCCAGATCGTCTTCTGAGGCGTCCTTTTCAAGGGACAGGCCCTGCAGTTCCAAGCTATTGTCATCCTCGCCAAAACGTATTTCAATATCCGTTGAGTTCTGGTCATCCTCCAGATCAAGTAGATTCAGAGATTCAGGGTCATTGTCATCTTCAATGGTATGAACTTCTTCAAAGTCCGGATCCTGGGGTTCAAGGTTCAGGTCTGTATCATCGAAGTCCAGGTCTGTATCCTTGAAAGAGAGTGCCGGTGTCAGTTCTTCTTCGTCATCTTGTATATCCTCATTCATATCCGAGGAGAGCATTTCAGGTTCTGATTCCATCTCAAGCCCGGTTTCCGGGTTTTGGGCTTCTGAATCTGAAAAAACCGATTCAGGGAAATCAGTTTCGCCGAAGTCCGGCGCTTCATCAAATTCAATTTCATCAAAATCAATATCCTGGTCGTCGAAATCAAGATCATTGTCTCCAGAATAATCAATGGTCGAATCATCTTCATCAATGTCGGGCCCATCAAAAGAGATGTCACCAGAGGTATCATCAGGGGGGGCGTCGGAAGGGGAAAAATCCGGTTCCTCAAAATCCATATCTTCGGGTACATCAAAATCCGGTTCCAAAGCATCCTGGATGACCGGAAAAGTCGTGAAAACATGTTTGCAGCGGCTGCACCTTACCTTGGACCCTTCGGGTTTGATCAGGGAATCATCAAGGCTGAACCGGGTTGAGCACTCTTCACAGGTAATTATCATTGCGCATCCCCTTATCTTCTTATAATTTTAAATCAAAGATTGCAGGCAGATTTCTGTATTTTTCATTGTAATCCAGTCCATAGCCCACGATAAATCCTTTTTCAAGGGAAAAGCATGAATAATCCACATTGATTTCCACTTCCCGGCGTTCATGCTTGTCAATCAGGGAACATATTTTAACGGATCTTGGATTCAATAATTGTACGAATTCAACTATTTTCAGCAGGGTCTGGCCCGTATCGACGATATCTTCGACCAACAGCACATCCCGGCCTTCCAGTTCAAGGTCCGGTTGTTTGGTGAATACGATCTGCCCTGTAGATGATGTTCCCTCGTATGACGATGCGCCTATAAGGTCTATGGAATGGTCAATGGTAATCTGCCGGGTCAGGTCCGATAGGAAAATAAATGATCCTTTCAGGACTCCCACAAGTACAAGGTCAAGGTCTTTATAATCCTGGGTGATCCGTTCTCCGATTTTCCGGGTCTTTTCTCTGATTTCAGCTTCGGAAATCAAGGGTATGAATTCAGGCATATTGGGCTATAATCCTGTCTCTTTGAGTTGGTTGATCAGTTCTTCCTGGCGCTGGTCTAAAGTCTTTGGCATCATTATATTAATCACAACAAAGAGATCTCCGCAACCATTTCCTTTCATAAGGGGAATTCCCATGCCGGGCAGGCGCATTTTTGCCTTGTGGCTGGTTCCCGGTGGCAGGGTGAGGTTTATGGTCCTGCCGGCAGGTGTGGTGACCTCTAATTTATCCCCGAGAAGGGCCTGGGACAAGCGGATTTCACGGTTCATAGATACATTGTTATCTTCAATGCTTATACCGGGTGCCAGCGTGGGGGCGGACTTGATATACAGATTGCCTGCAGGGCCACCGTTGGGGCTGGGTTCGCCTTTTCCGGCCAGTCTGATTTTCTTTCCCCGGGTCAGGCCTTTGGGGATTTTAACCTCAATGGCCTTGGCCTCTCCGTTCTGATTGATGGTAATGGTTTTTTTTGTCCCGTTGATGAGTTCATCAAGGGTCAGGGGAAGTTCATATTCCAGGTCTTTGCCCCGGACCGGGGCCTGGCGGCTGCCTCAGCCACCGCCTCCGCCCTGGGCAAAGGGATTGCCGCCCATGCCTGAGAATCCGCCCCGGCCGCCTGCCCTGCCAAAGCCACCTCCGCCTCCGCCGAAACCGAATTCTTTCAGAATATCTCCGAGGTCAAAGTTTCTGAAAATATCTTCCTGGGAAAACCGCTGCTGGAAATCCGCAGATCCGTATGTGTCGTACTGGTTCTTTTTTTCAGGGTCGCTTAGCACGGCATAGGCTTCGGATATCTTTTTGAACTTATCCTCAAGGGCCTTGTCTCCCTTGGTCTTGTCCGGGTGGTATTTCATGGCCATTTTTCGATAGGCCTTTTTGATTTCTGCTGCGGAGGCTGTTTTGGTCAGTCCGAGAATTTTGTAATAGTCATCAGCCATTATAATTTTTTATCCTCAATATATGGTTAAACTTATAGGCAAGCTTATAGGTAAACTTAATTATTCTGAATGCTTGTGGGAATAATGATAAGTGCCAACCTGTTCAAGTCAAGGGGTTTTGTTCTGGTGAAAGGCGGTAATGGCCACCATGAGTACGGAAATGGCGGCCGGGGTCATTCCGTCTATACGGGAGGCCTGGCCCAGGGAGGCCGGCCTGATCCGATCCAGTTTTTCATGGATTTCATTGGAAAGGCCATGGGCGGCATCATAGGCAAATCCTTCCGGGATCTTGATCTTTTCGAGATCCTGAAATTTTTTGATTTCATTGTATTGGCGTTTGATATAACCCTCATATTTAACTTCGATTTCCACCTGCTGTGCGGCCCGGGCATGGACCGGTTCCGGGGGAGGGGAAATTCTGTTTAAGATATCATAGTTCAGCTCAGCCCGCTTGAGCAGTTGCTCAAGCTTGACCCCGTTGGAAATGGGGGGGGTGTTGTGCCGGGTGAGAAGGTCGTTGGTGGTTTGGTCCGGCTTTACAATGACCTGTCTGATCCGCTGGATTTCCGCCTGGGTCCGGGCCTTGATTTCCCGGGCAAATTCAAAGGCCTCTTTTGTGATCAATCCGTATTCAAAACCCATTTGCGCCAGGCGAAGGTCTGCATTGTCTTCCCTGAGCAGAAGCCGGTATTCCGCCCTGGAGGTGAACATCCGGTAGGGTTCTTTTGTCCCTCTGGTAACCAGGTCATCCACCATGACTCCCACATAGGCCTGGGAGCGGTCCAGGATAAAAGGGGGACGGTTTTGAATTTTTGCACCGGCGTTTACCCCGGCCCATAAGCCCTGGGCACCGGCTTCCTCATAGCCCGACGTCCCGTTGATCTGGCCGGCCAGAAACAGGCCGTTTACCTTTTTGGTCTCAAGGGTTGGTGTCAGTTCCAGGGGGTTGATATAGTCGTATTCAATGGCGTATGCCGGCCGCATGATCTGGGCCTGCTCTAGCCCTTTTACGGATCTTACCACCTGGTATTGAATTTCCAGGGGCAGGCTGTTGCCCAGGCCCGATGCATAAATTTCCTTGGAGTCAATGCCCTCGTATTCCAGGATCACGTGGTGGGAATCCCGGTCTGGGAATTTAACGATCTTATCCTCAAAGGAGGGGCAGTACCGGGCGGACTGACCCTTAATATGTCCCCCGTACAGGGCCGAATGCTGGAGGTTCCGGCGGATAATCTCATGGGTGCCCGCATTGGTCTCCCCCATGAAGCTGGGAAGCATGGGGGTGGTAATTTGGGTGGTGGAATAGGAAAAGGGCTTGGGTAATTCATCGTCGGACCCATGGATATTGAACTGGGTAAAATCAATGGAGTCCGCATGGAGCCTTGGCGGGGTTCCGGTCTTCATCCGGCCCGGGGCGAGTCCAATTTTTTCCAGATCCTGTGCCAGGCCGATTGAGGCAAATTCCCCGGCTCGGCCGGCCTGGATTTTAGATGCCCCGATGTGAACGGTTCCTCTCAGGAATGTGCCAGTGGTGATGACCACGCAGGGGGCAAAATATTCAAATCCAGTCTGGTCGGCCAGCCCCTGTACCTCATTGTTTTCAATAATAAGGGTTTCCACCATGGCCTGTTTCAGGTCCAGATTTTTTGTTTTTTCAAGAACCGCCTTCATGTTCCGGGAATACATGTTCTTGTCATTCTGGGTCCGGGTGGAGTGGACGGCCGGGCCTTTCCGGGTATTCAGTGTCCTGTACTGAATGGCTGAGGAATCCGTGATCCTGGCCATCTGTCCGCCCAGGGCATCAATCTCTTTGACCAGCTGTCCCTTTGCCATCCCCCCGATGGAGGGGCTGCATGGCATGGACGCAATCTTGTCCATGTCAATGGTGAGCAGCAGGGTGTCGCACCCCATTCTGGCGGCAGCCAGGGCTGCCTCGCATCCGGCATGGCCGGCGCCGACGACAATTACATCGTATTTGTTTTTATAAAAATTCATAACCTCACAAAATACTATACTTAGGGGGTAGGGGTCAAGAATCTTCAAAAAATCCGGTAGGTGAAAAAAACAGGACTTCCTTTGCCTGACCGGTCAAGCTTTGATATAGTTGCGCCGCTAACATGTAAAACGAAAGGGACTGGATGGAAAAAAAGAAACGGTATTCGGATTATAATGCCTATCTCCGGAACATTTACGGGGAGCGGGTTCAGAAGATTTCAGTGGATGCGGGCATGACCTGTCCCAACCGGGACGGCACCCTGTCCCATACCGGGTGCATTTACTGCAACGCAAAGGGATCGGGAACTGGCGCCTTTTCAAAGGGGGTCTCCATCCGGGATCAGATCGAAAACGGGAAGATCCCGGCCATGAAAAAGTATAAGGCTAAAAAATTTCTGGCCTATTTTCAATCCTATACCAATACCTATACCTCGGCGGCCCGTATGAAGGCCATGTATGATGAAGCCCTGTCCTGCGAGGGCGTGGTGGGCATGGCCATCGGCACCCGGCCGGACTGCGTGGATGAAGAAAAAATTCATCTCATTGATTCCTATACCCGGGATTACCTGGTCTGGCTGGAATACGGGCTGCAGTCCGTACACAATCCCACCCTGGAACTCATTAACCGGGGCCATGATTTTCATGCCTTTGAAAGTGCCATGGCTCTGACAGCTCCAAGACCGGGCATCAATGTCTGTGCCCATATCATTCTCGGGCTGCCCGGGGAGGACCGGGCCATGATGCTGGACAGTGCAAAGGTATTGGCAGATCTGGGGGTCAGGGGGGTGAAAATTCATCTGCTTTATGTCATCCGTGAGACGCCTCTGGACCGGATGTACAAGGGCGGGGATTACACTCCCCTGGAACAGCGGGCCTATGTGGACCTGGTCTGTGATTTTTTGGAGCGGCTGCCGGAGGAAATCATTATTCAGCGGATCACAGGTGATCCCCATGCCAGTGAGCTGGTGGCCCCGGCCTGGGCAGGCCGGTACCGGGAAACCTTTAATATGATCCAGCACACCCTTGAAATCCGGGAGTCATACCAGGGAAAGCATTTCGGCAATAATCTGAAATAAAGATAAGGAATCGTGACAAAGTTACTTGATCTAAATTGTTTTCAAAACCCTTTAAAAGTGAGGGTGTTTTGAAAATAAAAGATCAACTAAGTTTGGAGCCGATCCTAGGGGAGCAAAAATGAGTAAAGTGGATGTTGACACCCAGGGCCATGTTCTGCTCATGGGGCTGAACCGGCCTGAAAAGAGAAATGCCTTTGACCTGGATATGTACCGGGAGCTGAGTGCGGCCTACGGCAGGCTTCACAGGGACCCTGAACTGAGGTGCGGGGTCCTGTATGCCAAAGGGGCGCATTTCACCGCCGGCCTGGATCTGCCCCAGTGGTCAGCCTGTTTCAGCCGGGGCAGTTTTCCCGAGTTGCCTGAAGAGGGCATGGACCCCCTGGGCCTTGATCCCGTAAATCAGGTGGGCAAACCCGTTGTCATGGCGGTCCAGGGCATCTGTCTCACCCTGGGTATAGAACTGCTCCTGGCCACGGATATCCGGGTGGCGGATCCAGACGCCCGGTTCGGCCAGATCGAGGTTAAAAGGGGGATTTATCCTGTGGGCGGTGCCACGGTACGGCTGTTCCAGGAAGTGGGATGGGGCAATGCCATGCGGTATCTGCTCACGGCAGACGAGATTTCGGCCAAGGAGGCCTTCCGCATGGGGTTGGTTCAGGAAATTACAGAAAAGGGCGGAGCCCTGGAAAAGGCCTGCCGGATTGCCCATACCATATCACAGCAAGCTCCCCTTGGGGTTGCCGCCACTCTGCGTTCCGCCCGGATTGCCCGGACAAAAGGGGAACAGGCTGCCATTGAACGGCTGTTGCCCGACCTGCTTCCCCTCATGTCCAGTGAGGATGTAAAGGAGGGGCTTGCGTCATTTATGGAACGCCGGGAGGCCAGGTTCAGGGGCATTTGAGACGGAAGTGGCCGAAAAATTCAGTTTTTTGTAATCCATTAAGAATTCCGGACCAGGGAGTTGCATAAATTTTGTGTTGACTTTAAGGGATTTCAAAGATAATGATGAACTATTTTGGATTGTCAATTTGTCGTTGTATCCACTTCAGAAGTTTCTGTCAGTCCTTTTTGTATGAATTGTAGCCTCAGGGCGAGGCCTTTGGCCGGATTCGTTGAAAAGTATGTCTATGGATAATCAAGTATTAATAGTGGATGACGAGGCTCGTTTTGCCGCCTCGTTAAAGCATCTGTTTAAGAGAAAAGGGGTTGAAGCCCGGGTCTCCCTGACCGGCAAAGATGCGATTTGCAAGTTTCGTGAAACCCCGGTTAAAGTTGTTATTTCGGATATTCATATGCCCCACAAAAACGGGTTTGACCTCATGACTGACCTGATCCGGTACGATGATATGGCCCAGGTTATTTTTCTCACCGGGTATGCAAGTGTCGATTATATCAAACGTGCCTTCAGGCAGAATGCCTTTGAATTCTTCAAAAAACCGATTGAAAATATAGACTTGCTGGTGGATGCGGTGGCTGCTGCCCAGATGAAATACGACCGGTTAAACGACAGAACAAGGGCCCGCCGCCGAACCGAATATCAGGCTGCGGCATTCGGACAGGTTCTCAACGGCATAGACGCCGCCATTGTCGTTCTGGACATGACCGGCTGCGATGTGATTTTTGCAAACAGGCGGTTTAACCTGGAACTGGGATACAGGGAAAATCATGATCTGAGAGGGAGAAAATGCCTGGAGGTGGTCCATGGAAACAATACTGTCCCCTGCCAGGTCTGCACCAATTCCAGGATCGTGGATCACAATGGCAGGCCCACGGGATCCTTTGAATGGGAAACGGACAATGCAAGAACCGGAAAACGATATTCCATCGTGGACAAGGCCATCCAATGGATTGACGGTCGAATCGTAAGGCTTTGCACCTTTTTCGATATCACTGAAAGAAGAAAACATGACATTCTGTTCAGAGAATATGAAAAAAAGGTGCATCGTCTGGCCGAACTTGAAAACATCGAAACCCTTGCCGGGGGAATTGCCCATCAGTTTAATAATGCCCTTTCCGTGATTTCCGGGAACCTGGAGTTGATGGAAATGGAATCGGATAGGGAAGAAAAGGTGATACCATATGCCAGGGCCATGAAAGCCTCAGCCGGCAAGATGGTGGACCTGACATCATCTCTGCTGGCCTATGCCCGGGGAGGGAAGTACAGGATTCAGCAGTTATTGTTCCATGAGGTTATCAATGGAGCGTTGGAGAGTGCAGTCAAAGACATGCCGGACCACATCTCCATCATCAATCAGGTGCCGGTCAATGACCTTGAGGTCAATGTGGACCAGGCCCAGATTCGGATGCTCATGTCCAATATCCTGGAAAACGCCAGGGAAGCCGGGGCCGACACCATTGAGATCCGTGGCGGCGGAAAACTCCATGCCTCCCCCCGGGTCAACAATACCGGCCTGCCCCGTGACCGGTATCTTAGCCTGAAAATCAGGGACAACGGCCAGGGCATGGACAGAGAAACCCTTGACCGGGTGTTTCAGCCTTTTTTTACCACCAGGTTTCAGGGCCGTGGCCTTGGCCTTGCTTCATCCATGGGGATTGTCAAAGGCCATAACGGTTTTCTTTTTCTGGAGTCCGAGGCCGGGAGCGGCACACTTGTCAAAGTCTATCTGCCAGCCGGACAGGCCTCCTTATAGCTGTTTGCATCAATTTTTTCCTTTAATTATAAAATTTCATGAATAGGTAACACCGGTTAGATCTGTCTGGTGCACTGGAAAAGGGCAGTTTCCGGCATGCAATTGTTTTTTTGAAAAAAATGTTATAATAACATGAGGAGTTTAGGAGGTTAGATCTATGCTCCGCTGGTTCGGACCCATTGTGGTGTTTCTGACAGTTTTTGTTTGTATTTCCATTTGTCAGGGAGATACAGCAGAGAAGTCGTTTAAGTTGTTGATTATTGATTCCCAGAAGGGAAAACCATACAAGACGGTTCGAGAAAACGTTATCAACTACCTAAAACGATCAGGGCTTTATCAGGGCAACCGCCTTTTTGTGACCTACCATTCCATTGGCAATTTCCCGGGTACCCTAAAAAATATCTTGTCAATAGAAAGACATAAAAACTTTGATGCGGTATTGCTCAACGGGACCATGGCACTAATAGGAGCAAAAAAATACGCCATGGGAGACAGCCACTATAAATTCATTTTCGGAGCCGTTACCGATCCGATAGGGATCGGTGTCATAGATGCCTTCAATGTTCCGCCAAAAGCCAATTTCACTGGTGTGGCCTATCCGGTAGATGTGAGTGAGCGACTCCGGTTTATAAAAAAGTGGCTGCCAAAGGCAAAAAGGGTTGGGCTAATCTACGCCGATATGCCTCAATCACACAGTTATAACAATTGGCTGCTGACGGCCTTGAAACAAGAAGAATTTAAAAATCTTAAGTTAGTTACTCGACAGGTCCCGTTCATCCCCAGTGAGGGGGGGCACATACGAATGGCAATGCTGGCAGAGAAGCATATCAAGGATCTCAATAGCCTTGTTGATGTTTTTATAAGTCCCAATGATCAGATGGGGGTGCAACGCCCCTTTGTGGAGGTCATGGCCCGCAGCGCTGAAAAGCCCTTGGTTGGTCTATCCAAAACATGTGTCACCGAAGGCTGGGGTGCCACCCTGTCGATCTATCCTTCGATGGAGAATTCTGCTGAAATAGCCGGGCAAATGATAATTGATCTTTTCGAAGGGCGCGCTCTGTCCACTCTTCATCCTGTCTATCCCCGCTACGGCATAGCCTTTGACAAAAAGCTTGCCCATCGTTTTGGGATCATTTTGCCGCAACCGTCGACACCCGGGCATCCGACTGCCACTCTTGTATTTGAGTGATCATCCATGGTGCTATTCAATTACTTCACCGGAGGGATAATGAAAGGTGATTTGAAACAAATCAACCGTATCCTGGCTGTGGGTTTTATCAGTTTTGCCCTGGCCTTTATTTTGAGTCTGGGTCACCGCCCCTATGCTTATAGCTGGCTGGTGAAGACCATGCCCATTGCCTTGCTGGCCGTGTTTGCATTTTTTAGTATTCCGGGGAGGCCGGGCCGGCTACTGGGCCTTGGGCTCATTTTTTCCGGTGTCGGGGATATCCTGCTGGAGCTGCCGTTTAAGGGCCTGTTTGAGGCGGGGATGGGGGCCTTTATCCTTGCCCATTTTTTTTATATCGCATTGTTTCTCAGGCGTCCGGGACTTACCCCGGGCAGGGGGGCTATCATGGGTGCCATGGTCCTTTTTACCCTGGGATTCGGTGTTCTCCTCTTTCCGGTGCTGGGCCCCATGAAACTTCCCATTTATGTTTATCTCGGGGTGATCCTCTGTATGGGTGTTTCCGCCTGTGCCGGGGGGAATAACCATAGCCTGGTGATTGCCGGAGCCTCCCTTTTTATTCTTTCCGATGCACTGATTGCCTATACCCGGTTTGTCAGTCCCCTGGAAAATTCAAGTTTTTGGGTGATGCTGACCTATTACGGGGCCCAGGCCCTGCTGGCAGCCGGGGTATTCCGGTCTGAATCAGGGGCGGCAGAGTCCGCAGGGTGAAAACCCGGCCCTGAGGGCTGCATCACGGCCTGAAAAGGATCGGGTGCAGTGTTTGCAGTTGAAGTACCGGCAGGTCCGGGTATGGAATACCCTGGATTTGGTATTGCCGTGGACCTTACCGGCAACTGCGATCCGGGTATGGCCGGTCTCTTTTTTCGGGGTGCTCAGATGATCCTCATGCCAGACATTCACCCTTTTGGACCTTGCCTCTGCCTGGGCTGCCGTGAACTGGGAATGGTAGCTGGGGCTTGTTCCGTATTTTGTATAGTAGGGGGACCATCCTTTTCTGACCAGTTCCAGGTTGAAATTTTCATTGTCCAGAATGACATAGGCCAGAAGCCTGCCGTATTTGCCCCGTTTTCTACCCTCGAATTCAAGGGCTATCCGTTTCCCGGACAGGCGGCTGCGGGTGTAGGCCGAGGCTCTCTTTCCCAGGGGGGTGTTCCTGGACAGGTCGGGGTGGACCGATTCCGGGGTGTCCACATTGAGGAACCGTATTTTTTCTTTTTTCCCCTGGTAGATAATAGAAATGGTATCCCCGTCCACCACACTGACCACTGGGTAGGAAAGATCCGAGGCCCATGTCGGCAGCACCGGAATCAGACACCAGATAAGGATCAGGGATATATCAGGTCTAAAAAATCGGGAATGGATTTTAGTCACAGGCACCGCTTTAATTCAAGGTTACAACTCAAACCTAATGCTTTAAACTCAGATATTCAGTTGAATTCAAGTCTCATTTTTCATTGCTGCGCAGCTTTTTTACCGGTTTTTATCAATAAAATCAAGGTTCGATCCCATACGAAAATTTGACCCCGAGGCACCTGGCCTGCTATGGTAAAGGCTGAACACATCTTCTAACATCAGGATTAAAAAATGAAAGTGAAACAGATTATACTCTTTTTGATCTGCCTCGTCTGTTTCCCCTGGGTAACGGCATGGGCTTCCGGAGAAAGAGCTGTCAATATCGGTGTGCTCTCTTACCGGTCCCCGGAAAAAACAATGGAAAGGTGGATGACCACAGTAGACCACCTGAACCGGGTCGTCCCCGGATACCGGTTTGTCCTTTTGCCCATGAATTATACACAGATCAACCCTGCGGTGGAAAACAGGACCATTGATTTTATCCTGACCAACACCGGCCACTATGTGGAGCTTGAAGCCAACCAGGGCATTGACCGGATGGTGACCCTTGTTAAATCCATGGAAGGCATTTCAGTGAAGGTCTTCGGCGGGGTGATGTTTACCAGGGCGGACAGACTGGATATCAATTCTCTTACAGATTTGAAGGGGACAAGATTTCTTGCGGTCAAAAGAAGTTCCCTGGGCGGTTTTCTTGTGGCCTGGGAACAATTTCTTGAAAACGGGATGGATCCGTTTTCAGATTTTTCCAGCCTCACTTTTAACGGCCTGCCCCAGGATGACATTGTTTTCAGGGTGTTGAAGGGGGAGGCGGACGCCGGAACCGTGAGAACGGGTGTGCTGGAGAATATGGCAAAGGAAGGAAAAATCAGGCTGGATGCCTTTAAAATTCTCAACCCAAAACAGACCAGAGGGTTTCCCTTTATCCATTCCACCGCTCTTTATCCGGAATGGCCCTTTGCACGGCTCTCCCATGTGGAAGATGAGCTTGTGGAAAAGGTGACCGTGGCCCTGCTCAATATAAAAAAAGATTCCCCCGCCGCCCTTGCAGGGCATTACGACAGGTGGGTGCCGCCCCTGGACTATCAGTCCGTAAACGAGGTCTTTACCCGGCTTAATACAGGTCCCTATGAGAAATTTAAGACCTTTACCTTCCGGGATGTCATAAAAAAATATTGGGGAGAAATTCTGGCCTCCCTGGTCGTCATTGTCGTCATCATGGTGTTTATGGCAAAAATTGTTGGACTGAATAGGTCCTTGAAAAAGGCCCTCTCCGAAGTCCAGACCCTCCAGGGATTTATACCCATCTGTGCGACCTGCAAGAAAATAAGGGATGACAAGGGCTATTGGAACCGGCTGGAGGCATATTTTGAGGCCCATTCCGACGCCTCTTTCAGCCATGGTATCTGCCCTGAATGCACAGAAAAATTATACGGCCATGAAGACTGGTACATTGAGATGAAGCAAAAAAAGAGGGGCCTGTCATCCCCGGACAGGGGGGATGACAGGCCCCATGGATAACAGGCCGCTTATTTCGTATTCTCAATAAACGGGGCGTCTTTATCCATGATCAGATCAAGAAACCCGTCTTGGATGGTCCGGGTCACAGGCCCGGGGGTGCCCGTTCCCACAGGGATGCCGTCAATGGAAATCACCGGGGTGATCTCCGTGGTGGTGCCCGTGATAAAGGCCTCTGTTATCCGGGGCAGGCCGGATGTAAATACGGGGGCCTGGTTAACTTTCACTCCCTTTGCGTCGGCCAGCTCAAGCACCACCTTCCGGGTGATGCCGTGGAGGATATAATTTGAGGCTGGTGCCGTGACCAGGCAGCCGTCGGCTACGGCAAAGAAATTGGAGTGGGTCCCTTCCATGACAACTCCGTCCCGGACAAACAGGGCTTCTTTGGCCCCTTTTTCAACGGCTTCCTGGTTGGCCAGGACATTGGCGGTAAGGGCCGTGGTCTTTATGTCGCACCCGGCCCACCTTGTATCTGCCACTGTGATCACTTGTATCCCGTTTTCCCTGGAATCCATGGTTTGGGTGGGGTCCAGCAGGGCTGCGGTGCAAAAAACGGTGGGTGCCGGCGGCGGATCAGGAAAGGCATGCCCCCTGGGAGCGGTTCCCCGGGTGATCTGGAAGTAGACCGTGGCATCCCCTTTAAGCTCGTTTTTTTTCAGCAGGTCCTGGGCCACCTGTTCCAGGTATGAAAAATCCCGGGTCTCCAGGCAAAGACGGCCGGCCCCGTAATTGAGCCTTTCAATGTGGTCCTGGGCCCTGAATAATTTGCCCCGGTAGCTCCGGATGACTTCGTATAATCCGTCTGCAAATAAAAATCCCCTGTCATCCGGGGAGATGGTGATTTCGTCCTTTTCCAGGAAGTCGCCGTTGAAATATGCAATCATTTTTCTATTTCCTTATCAAAATACCCTTTTGTTTTTATTTTTTTATTTTCCATCATGATCTTTCCCATGGCCAATACGTCCCGGACGGCCAGGGTTTCTGGTTCCAGTACAAGAATGTCAGCATGGGCTGAGGGTGCAAGCTCACCTTTGATACCGGAAAATCCATAAGCCTTTGCCGGGGTCCGGGTCAGAGGATGCAGGGCTGAAGAGAGGTCCAGGCCGTGGTCCGTGACCAGGCGCCTGAGTTCAAAACCCAGAGAGGCGGGGCTGCCCACCCCCATGCCCAGGAGCCGGGTCTGATCTTTATTCCACCTGGGCTGTGAGCCCCCGGCGTCTGAACTGAAACATACCTGGCAGGAAAGCTTGCTTTGCAGGGTTCTCATAAAAAAATCCGCCGCAGAGATCAGGCCGTCGGTCTTGCCCGGGACCCGGTCCATACACGTGGCATCAATGAATGCACCCTGCCGGGCCAGTTCCATGGCCTGGTTTCCAACGGCTGCAGCCTTCCGGTTGATATGGGTGGGAATGAAGGCCTCCGGCTGGACATGGTGATGGTCCATGATGTCGAAAATCATCTCAATGCCTTCGGGGTAGACTCCGGTGTGAACGGTTATTATCCCGGGCTTGCCCGAGAGCATGGCGGCATTTTTGACCTCAGCAGCCAGCACGGCCAGGTCTTTCGCATCAAAATGGGAGGCCCGGTGGTCTGCCATGGCCAGTTTAACCCCGATGACCGGATCAAGAAAGACAATGTCCCGGGCCACGCTGCCGCAGAGGGTGGGGGAGGGCAGAGGGTATGCTCCGGTGAGCATTCGTGTCGTCATCCCTTCCGCATTCAGGGCTGCTGTCTTGGCGTACAGGTTCTCCACGGTACGGGTCAGGGCATCGGTTCCCAGAAGTCCAACCGCGGTGGTTACGCCATTGGCTATATTCATGGACAAGGTCATTTCCGGGGCCCGGGATTTGAATCCGTCTTCCCCCCCGCCCCCGGTAAAATGCTGGTGCCCGTCGATAAATCCGGGCACCACATTCATACCTTTGGCATCCAGCACCCGGACTTCCCCTGGAAGGCGCTTGGGATCAATTTCTTTTTCAAGGGCAAGAATACTGCCCCCACCCGTGAGGATGTCGCAGCATCCCAAAAATTCAGGGGCGTGAACATTTCCCTGCCTGATCAATATCATCATGTCGGTACATCCGGTTTGGGTTAAAAGTAACTTGAGCCGTCCCAGCAATGGGTACACAGCTTTTCCTTGGGCAGGCCCACAGCCTGGACCAGGTCGTCCAGGGTCTGGTACCTCAGGCTGGTCAGCTTGAGGCGGTCAACGATGCGTTCCAGCATTTGGCCGTGTTTTTCAGATCCGGAAACCGCATAATCCGTGAGATCGGCATCTTCTCTGCCCTCAATGTCATAGATGGCTTTCCGCCCGGCCAGATCCAGTGTGGACCGGGATGTTGAAAAATTTAAAAATTCACAGGGGTGGATGAGGCAGGGGCAGGCAATGCGCATATGCACCTCTTTTGCCCCGTATTCGTATAAAATTTCTGTGTTGTCCTGGAGCTGGGTGCCCCGGACCACGGAGTCATCGCAGAAGATGATCCGTTTACCCTGGATGATCTCTTTTACCGGGATCAGTTTCATCCGGGCCACAAGGTCCCGCATCTTCTGGTTCTGGGGCATGAAGCTTCGGGGCCAGGTGGGGGTGTATTTCACATAGGGCCGCATATAGGGAATCCGGCTTTCATTGGCAAAGCCGATGGCATGGCCGATGCCGGAATCCGGGATACCGGCCACAAGGTCGGCCTTGCAGATTTCGTTTTTGGCCAGGGCTGCCCCACAGTTGTACCGGACCTGCTCGGTGTTGATGCCCTCGTAGGTGGATGCCGGATATCCGTAGTAGACCCAGAGAAAGGAGCAGACCTGCATCTTGTCCCCCGGAGGCTTTACCTGTTCAAACCCTTCGGCAGTCATGCGGATGATTTCGCTGGGACCCACAAAATGTTCCACCTCAAATCCCAGGTTTGAAAAAGCGCTGGATTCTGAACTGACGGCAACGGCATTTTCCCGCTTGCCGATGATCAGAGGGGTCCTTCCCAGCCGGTCCCGGGCTGCATAAACAGAGGATGAGGTGAGGACAAGTATGGAACAGGATCCCTGGATTCTCTCCTGGGCATGGGCAATCCCTTCTTCAATGGTGGCTGCCCTGCAGATCAGGGTGGCCACAAGCTCCGTGGGGTTGATGCCGCCCTGGCTGGTTTCTGCAAAGTGGACGTTTTGGGCCAGTTCCTCCTGGACCAGTTCTTCCAGATTTGCGATCCTTCCCACCATGACCACGGCAAATTGCCCCAGGTGGGAATGGGTGATGATGGGCTGGGAATCGGTATCGCTGATGACGCCCAGCCCCATGCAGCCGGTTAATTTATCCAGAGCCGATTCAAATTTTGATCTGAAGTAGGCGTTTTCAAGGCTGTGGATGGTCCGGTTGAAACGGCCGTCTCCATAGGTTACAAGCCCGCCCCGTTTGGTTCCCAGATGGGAAAGATAATCAGTTCCGTAAAATAATTCCGTATTGCACTCGACCTTGGACGCACATCCAAAAAGACCACCCATCTCTATTCTCCGTATCCGTTTAGGTTAAAAAACTTACCTCCCTTAATAAAATAGCCACGGCAAATCAATATTTTTATACAGGTGTGAAAGATTATTTCACCGGGAGGACAGGGGCAGTCGAATGATGAAGCGGCTTCCTTTGCCGGGCTGGGACACCACATGGAGGGTTCCCTTATGGTTTTTTGTGATGATAAAATAGGATACCGAAAGCCCAAGGCCTGTGCCGATGCCCACGGGTTTTGTGGTGAAAAAGGGCTCAAATATCCGTTTTTTTACCCCGGGGTCCATGCCCGGCCCGTTGTCCTGGATTTCCATGCGGAGCATATCTGCCTTTTTTTCCCGGGACAGGCGGATGATGAATTTTGACTCGGTCCCGGCAGAGTTTTCGGACATAGCCTGTGCACCGTTGTTGAAGATATTCAGCAGCACCTGCTGGATTTTTCCCCCTTCGCAGGGGATAAAGGGGAGGTCTGACTCATATTCTTTTTCAATAGTAATGGATTTAAAGTCATAATGTTTTTTCAAATCATAATCCGTGGCCGCAATATTCAAGGTTTTATCCATGAGAAGGGCCGGGTCATGGGTTGAAAAAGAGGAATTTCCCTTTCTTGCAAAGCTGAGCATATTGTCCACAACTTCCGCCATGCGGGACCCGGAATCAACGATGGCATTGACGATCTGGGGGATTTCCCTGGCCTCCATGAAATTACTGATAATCTCCATGGATGTGCCGGAGGCCTCTGCTGCCTGAATATTGGCAGGCATATTCGTATCTGTAAGACGGTTGGCCAGAAGTCCGGCATTCTGGATGACCCCGGCAAGGGGGTTATTGATCTCGTGGGCCATGCCCGCGGCCAGTCCCCCCACGGAGAGCATCTTTTCATTCTGGATCAGGGTCTCTTCCAGGCGAAGGGTTTCGGTCACATCGTCGATGCGGATCACGGCGCCCTGTCCCGTATCCCCGGACAGGGGGAAGATGGTGAGGGTCTCATACCGGGTATCTGATTTTTCCTGAATATAGGGCGCTTTTAGAATCTGGCGGGTTTCTCCTGTTTTAAGGCTTTTTCTTATCTGCGGGATATGCCCGCTTATCCGGGGCAAAAGTTCCTGCACAGAGGTCTCATGGGCAAGGGCCACTGGAATGCCGGTCTCCAGTGCCGCTTTTTCATTCCATAGCGTGACTTGCAGATTTTCATCCACCCCGATGAGCATGGAGGGCATGGCGTCGATGATATTCACCAGATGATTTCTCAGGGTTTGGAGTTCTGCTTCGGTTTTTTCCCTGTTTTTGATTTCGGTCCTGATATCCCGGCGGTAGGCATCCAGCCGGTCCATGAACCGGTTGAAGCTGGCTGAGAGTTTGCCGATTTCATCTTCTCTTTCTTCATCTATTCTGGATACCAGGTCCCCATTTTCAAACCGCCTGATAAATTTTGTAAGGGGCCGGGTGATGGAGGTGCTGACAATCATGGAGACCAGGCCGGTAATCAGAACTGCCAGGACCAGGATGAACAGAAAGCTGGTCCGGATGTCGGACAAGGGAGAAAAGACTTCCGAGGTGTATGAAGATGAGGCAATGATCCAGTCAAACACCGGAATGTGGGAAAAGGCGACAAATTTTTCCCGGGGTGCGGGTTCTGACGGATTTTGCCAGTAATAGGTCAGGTAGCCTTTTTTCCGGTGGATCATCTGCCTGAGGAAGGGGGTGCCCCGAACATCTTTGGTATCCAGAAAATTTCCTGAAATTTCCGGATGGATCACCAGATTGCCCTGGGTGTCAAAGATAAAAGAGTAGCCGGTTTTTCCGAAGGTGAGCCCGAGTATCCTGTCCTTGAAGTCGTCTATGGAGACCAGTTTGGAGAATTCCGATTTATATGAGGACACGGAAATAATCCAGTCCCAGGGTTCGAAGTAGCTCATATATAATGCTTTGGGCCGTTCATTGTTTTCTCCTGGATTTTTCCAGTTGTATTCCAGATACCCCTGCTTTTCCCTGATCTGTGTCTGGATAAAGTTCCTGGCGGCGAAGCTTTTTCCCCTTACCTTTTTCCGGGGGTGGACCACTGCGATCCCAAGGCTGTCAAGGCAGTAAATATAACCGGTTTCCCCCACGGTCTGGCTCAGCAGGGTCCGGACAGCTCTATCCCTGGCCTGGTGCTCGGTTATTTTATCCTCCAGAAAGTCCTGGTGGATATGTCTGACGATTTCCAGGTTTTTTTCCGCTATGGCCCTGAGATGGTTTTTTATGGAGACCGTGGCTGCGGTTTCCACCATATCCGTGATGGTCTGGTTGGATTTGCTCAGCTCTTCTCGGATACTGATTTCCAGGTTTTTCCGGACCTGGAAAAACAGGAGGGTGAAGCTTAGGGTAAAGACAATAATGGCTACGGCTGCAAAGGCCAGGAATAGCTTGTATCGTATGGATAGATTTTTAAAAGCCATATGTCGTAAATTATACCGGATGGATTATTATATAATGATTCAGTATTTTTAAAGATACCTTATATTTCAGGCAATTTCAATTACCCACTGTGTTCTTACTTTAATTCAAATGCTGAAAATCCTTCTGATCGTATGGGGATAAGGGCTTTACCCTCTTTTTTGATGATAAGGCATTCGGTGCTGCCCATGTGATTGACCAGATCAAGGGCCTCATCCGTATCCATGACCATTAGTGCGGTGGCAAGACCGTCGGCCAGGGTGCAGTTTTTCGCGACCACAGAAGCGCTTACCACACGGTTGTCTACCGGGTAGCCGGTCTTGGGATGGATGATATGGGAATAGGTTTTTCCCTTTAGATCAAAAAAATTCCTGTAATTTCCGCTGGTGGCAATGGCCATATTGTCCAGAAAAATCACCTTGTAAAGGCCGGGATTGACTGCGGCTTTTTCAGGATTTGATATGCCCACGCCCCAGGGTTTTCCTTGTTTGTTTTTTCCGGCCCCTGCAAGTTCTCCCCCGATTTCAACCAGGTGATTTTTTATGCCGGATTCTGCAAAGAGCCGGGCGATCTCGTCCACCCCGTAACCTTTGGCAATGGAACCCAGGTCCAGGGTGATGCCCGGGGCTGTTTTTGTCAGAACCCGGTGGTTGAGGATCAGTTTTTCAAAACCCGTTTGCCCGAGGGCGGCGCGGATATCTTCTTGATCGGGCAGTTTATCTGTCCTTTCCCGGGTGCCGAATCCCCATAGATCCACCAGGGGCTTTACAGTGCCGTCCCAGGCACCGCCGCTGATGCGGTGCAATATTTTGCATTGCAGGAGCACTTCATGAAAATCCGTTGACAGCCGGAAGGGGGTATGGGGAGGGGAGGCATTGAACCGTGAGATTTCACTCTCCTTTTGATACATGGAGAGGCGGGTGTTGACCTCTTTGAGCCGGATCTGCACTTTTTTCTCCCACAGGGCCCTGGAAACGGCGGCAGAAGAGATGAATTTAATCCGGTAGAAGGTGCCCATGGTTTTGCCGGTAAGGACATATTCCCGGGCAAAGGCTGCGGGCAGGCAGAACAGGGTCAGAATCAAGGTTGTGAATACAAGGATTGTTATTGGTTTGTTTTTTGTTGGATTCATCTTTGCTCCATGAGGCGTGGAAACGTTGAAGGTTCACCAGATATACTACAGGTGTGGACAGAGTTCAAATAAAAGGTGGGCCGGTTTATGGGGCGGCAGGAGAAGCCTCCACAGTCTCCTGACTTCCCCCCCCCCTTCCCCCCGGGTCAATAAATTGATATGATATCCTCTGAACCTTAACCTTTGGAAGGGTATATGCAGCTTTTTATCGATTTTGAAAAAATGACCCGGGTGCTGGACCGGGCAGCCGATCAGGGCCGGTTTCAGCTATTTGAGCATGAGGCTTATGAACTGTTGTCCGCCCTGGGATCGGAGTCTGTTCCAGAATATTTGCTCTTTGCCCGGACACACCGGCTGACTTCTGACGTGCTGGTGCCTTTTCTGGGGGAGAAGGTGGTGATCAAGGTGGTGAGTCCGGATGTGGTTCACAAGTCCGATGTGGGCGGGGTCAAAGTGGTGCCCAGGCAGGCGGGTAAGGTCAGAAGCGAGGGCCGCCGCATGGTGGATACGGTGACCGAAGGGTTTGCCCGGATTCTTGAAGACCATCCGGACACGGATCTGCCCCATTACAGGGGCCTGGCCGGCCGGGAGCTGCGGGAGGCCGTGAACAAGCGGATCCAGGGGGTGCTCATCACCCAGTACCTGCCGCCGGAATCCGATGCCCTGGGCAATGAGCTTCTGGTCAGCCTCAGATGGACCCGGGAGTTTGGCATGGTCATCACCGCAGGATTAGGGGGCACGGATACCGAACTCTATGCCGAGCGGTTCCGCCTGGGCCAGGCCGTGATATCGGCTTCCACGGCCCATGTAACCGGGGAGGCCTTTTTTGACCTGTTCCGGAAAACCATTGCCTATGAAAAGCTTTCCGGCCAGACCCGGGGCTCCCGGCGCCTGGTGTCGGACGAGCAGCTCATGGAATGTTTCGGGGCCTTTATAGCCGTGGGTAATTATTTTTCTCCCCTGAACCCCGGGGCGCCCTACGTGATTGAAGAACTGGAGGTCAATCCTTTTGCCCTGGTGGATTACGAGATGGTCCCCCTGGACGGGCTTTGTAAATTTTCCCAGCCCTTCAGGCCTCCCACCCCCCGGGGTATAGACCGCATCGGAAACCTGCTCCATCCAAAGACCCTTGCCATCATAGGGGTTTCGGCCTCCAAGATGAATTTTGGCAGAAATATTTTAAAAAATGTGATCCATGCCGGATTTCCCAAAGAGAATATAAGGATTATCTCACCCCGGGCAGACGAGATTGACGGAACGGCCTGTGTCCCGGATATCAGGGATATGGATATGGTTGATCTCCTGGTGGTGGCCGTGGGTGCCGGCCAGGTACCGGCCCTCATTGACGAGGTGATTGACAATAACCGGGCCAGGAGCGTGATCCTCATACCCGGCGGCATGGGGGAGACCCAAGGAACCCGGGACCGGGCCAATGCCATTACCGCCAAGATCCGTATGGCACACCGCCGTGAAGGCGGCGGGCCGGTCTTTTTGGGGGGCAACTGCCTGGGCATGATTTCCCGGTCCGGGGGCCTGGATACCTTTTTTACCCCGGATGCCTGTGCGCCAAAGCGCATGGATAGGCCCCCCGCCCCTGTGGCACTCATCAGCCAGAGCGGGGCCTTTGCCCTGGTGCGCATGTCAGGGCTTGCCGCCGGAGATCCGGCCTATAATATCACCGTGGGCAATCAGATGGATCTCACCCTGGGGGATTTCATCACCTGGCTGGCTGATGCCGACGACATCGGCACCATTGCGGTCTATGCCGAAGGCTTCCAGGATCTGGACGGCCTCCATGCCTGCCGGGGAATTTCAAAGGCCGTGGATCAAGGCAAGGAGGTCCTGGTGTACAAGGCCGGCCGGACTCCTGAAGGGAAAAAAGCCACCTCAGGGCACACCGCTTCCGTGGCCGGAGATTATATGGTCTGCACCTCCTGCCTCAGCCAGGCCGGTGCTCTGGTTACCGATTCCCTGGAAGAATTTGACGGACTCATGAACCTGTCCGCCTATCTCCACGACAAGGAGATTACCGGCTTCCGGGTCGGGGCTTTGAGTCCTGCCGGGTTTGAAACCGTTGGCATAGCAGATTCCCTGCAGTCCCGGGATTCGTGTCTGGAGTTGAAGGAATTTTCATCCAGGACAAGGGCAGCCCTTGCTCAATTGTTTGATACTGCCGGTCTCACCGATATCATGGATATCAAAAATCCTTTGGACCTCACCCCGGCAGCACCGGACGGGGTTTACACCGGAGCGGTATCTGCTATGGCCACGGACCCGGATATCGATGCTGTGGTCACTTCACTGGGCTCTCTGGCCCCTGCCACTTCAGACACCCCCTCGATCACCGATCCCGCCGGATTTACCAGCGGCCCTGACAGTGCCTCTGCACAACTGCCGGGGATTGTCCGGCGTGCAACCAAACCCGTGGTGGTATTCAACGATGCTGGACAGGCCCATGAGGGCATTAACAGACAACTCAGGGACCGGGGCATTCCGGTATTCAGGTCCTGCAACCAGGCCATGAGCCTGGTTGCCCGGTATTCGGCCTACCGCCTGAGACTGAAAAAAACATTAGAATAATGGAGAATTGCATGGACTTTCCCGTGGATTTCAAGGGAATCACCGATATCCTCACCCGGGCCTGGGACCAGGGTAGAGATTTCTTATTTGAATACGAGGTATATGAACTGCTGGCCCGGTCCGGGGCGGAGACCCCGCCCAAAGCCCATCTGATTCCCAGGGGGGGGCGCAGTTCCGATGAGGAACTCACGGCCCTGCCCGGTGAGAAAACCGTGCTCAAGATCGTCTCCCCCTACATCATTCATAAGACAGAGGTGGGCGGGGTCAGGGTTGTGGAGAATACTCCCAACAAAGTCCGTTCTGCGGTGCGGCGCATGGTCTATGAGGTGCCTGAAAATTATGTCGCCCACATGGGGCAAAAGGCCGAAAAATTGCCCTACCATTACCAAGGACTCTCCGGAGAAGCCCTGACCGCGGCCGTGTCCTCGGACATCCAGGGGGTGCTCCAGGTTCAGTTCATGCCCCCGGATTCCTCGGCCTTTGGCAATGAACTCATCGTGGGGCTTCGCCACACCCGGGAGTTCGGCACGGTCCTTTCCGCCGGTTTAGGGGGGACGGACACCGAACTCTATGCCAAGAGGTTCCGGAAGGGACAGGCCATTGTAGCTGCAGCCACGGCCATGGGGGACGGGGATAGTTTTTTTCAATTGTACCGTCAGACCATCTCCTATAAAAAATTGGCCGGCCTGACCCGTGGCCAGCGCCGCATTGTCACGGACGAGCAACTGGTGGAGTGTTTTGACTCTTTTATCCGCATGGGCAACTACTATTCCCGGGAAAATCCCGATGCCCCCTTTATCATTGAAGAGCTGGAGATCAATCCCTTTGCCTTTACCGACTATCTCATGGTTCCCCTGGACGGGATGTGCAGATTTTCCGGAAAGGAAGTTGTTCCGGCAGGACGGCCGACGGCAAAGATCCACAACCTTCTTCATCCTCAGAAAATAGGGATCATAGGTGTCTCCGGGGGCCGGAAGAATTTTGGCCGGATCATTCTGGAGAATATCCTTGCTGAAGGGTTTGACCCTGACAATATCGTGATTTTCAAACCCGGCCAGGATCGGCTCGGGGGCGTTGTCTGCCTGCCGGATCTCAACGCTTTAGAGAATAAACTGGACCTTTTCATCATAGCCGTGGGCGCAGCCCAGGTCCCAGATCTGGTGGAGGAGATCATCCAAAAAGATGCGGCCCACAGCGTCATGCTCATTGCCGGAGGCCTGGGGGAGACCCGGGACAGCCAGGCCCGGGCGGACCGGGTGCTGAACATGATTGATGAGGCCCGGTCCGGAAAATGGGCCAAAAGTTCGGGGCCGGTATTCCTGGGGGCCAACTGCATGGGGGTGATCTCAAAGCCGGGGCAGTACGATACCTGGTTTATCCCGGAAGCCAAATTACCGAAAACCAGGGAGAGCCTGGTCTGCCGGGCCGCACTCATCAGCCAGAGCGGGGCCTTCATGCTCCACCGCAGCCACCAGTGCCCCCAGCTGGCACCGGCTTATATGATTTCCATGGGCAATCAGACCGACCTCACCCTGGGGGACATGGTGGATTATTTCAAGGACTCCGACCAGGTGGATGTGATTGCCGTTTATGCGGAGGGGTTCAACGACCTGGACGGCCTGGCCTTCTGCCGGGCCGTAAAGGCGGCGGTGCTGGCTGGCAAGGAAGTGGTCTTTTATAAGGCCGGACGGACCCCCGAGGGCATGGCCGCCACCTCCAGCCACACCGCATCCCTGGCCGGAGATTATATGGTCTGTGAAAGTTGTGTCTCCCAGGCCGGTGCCGTGGTGGCCCGAAATTTCAGTGAATTCCAGGAACTCATGCTTCTGGCCGAAACCCTGAGCACCAAGGCGGTCCGGGGCAACCGCCTGGCCGCCGTGAGTGGGGCCGGATTTGAGGCCGTGGGCATGGCAGATTCAATCCTATCCGACGATTTTTCCATGGAACTGGCCCGATTCAGCCCGGAGTCCCGGGCAGCCGTTGACTGCCTTTTAAAGGAGAAAAAACTGGACCGCCTGGTCACCCTGTCCAATCCCCTGGACATCAACCCCTCTGCCGATGACGAAACCCACGGGGAAATTGCCGGGATACTCTGCCGTGATCCCGGGGTGGATGCCGTTCTCCTGAGTCTGGACCCCATGTCCCCGGCCATGCAAACCCTTGATCCGGACAGTCCTGGCCCGGGATTTGCCATGGACCGTCCCGGGGCTATTCTGGAGCGGATGCTAGCCCTTATGGCGGAAACCAAAACACCCATTGTAACGGTGGTGGACGGAGGCCGGCTCTATGATCCCCTGCGGGACGCCCTCATGGCGGGCGGAGTCCCGGTTTTCAACGTCTGCGACAAGGCCGTTGCCGCCCTGTCCCTTTATATCCAGGGCCGGCTGCGGGCCGATGCCCTCCGCATTCATGCGGGAATTACCCCCAATGATATGGTAAATACAAGGAAGTAAAAAATATGAATGATGCACAAATCGTCTACCTGACCCAGTCCCCGGTGGAGCTGTACAAGGTATTGAAATTTGAAAATCTGGCGGCCAGCGGTGGGGAGGCCAAATATCTCATTGCCGATGGTATGGTTCGGGTGAACGGAGACATCGAAACCCGGAAGCGGAAGAAAATCTACCCCGGGGACACCATAGAACTGGACAATATATGTCTGAAAATGGAAATGGAAAAATAAAGAGCCAATGCCAAAGACGAAAAATAGAAAATATGAACGGGTACGCCACCTGCCCAACGTGATTATTCCGGGGCCGGAACCCCCTGCAGGACCTTACCCCTGGAATCTTCCCCCCTTTTCATCCATGGAAAAGATTCTGGAGCTGGGCTGCGGCAAGGGGGAGCACAGCCTGGCTTTTGCCGCGGCCCGGGCCGACAGGGTCTGCATTGGTGTTGACCGGAAAAGTTACCGTCTCTGCGACGGGGGGGCGGCGGGCCTGTCCCAGGGCCTTGAGAATCTTTTTTTCCTCAGAACGGAAATCAAGGATATCCATGATTTTTTCGAAGATCATTCCATCGGTGAAATCTGGCTGACCTTTCCCGATCCCCATCCCAAGCAGCGGGAGATCAAGCACAGGCTGACATCTTCCAGGTTCATGGCAGCTTACGCCCGCCTTCTTGTTCCGGGGGGGACGGTGCATCTGAAAACGGACAGTAATCTGATGTATGACTATACCCGGGAAGGGGTGGCCTATTGGGGCGGCAGAATTGTGGATGCTGTGGAAGACCTTCCCAACACAACCGGGCCCGGCACCGGAGCCGGTCAGGTTGTCTCGACCTTTGAGGCTAAGGCCAGGTCCCGGGGGGAAACAATCAAGTATCTGGGGTTTACATTAAACTAAAAAGGGATCATATAATGAAAAAAGAATGTTCCCAGGCAGGCCGCCTGGAAGCCATAGAGACAAAATTGGCCTTTCAGGAAAAGACCATGAAAGAATTAAACGATGTGATTTATGAACAGCAAAAGCTGATCGACCGGCTGAAATTGGTCTGTGATGCCCTGGCCATATCCGGAAGGGACAGCACCCCCGGCCCGGCCAATGAAAAGCCCCCCCATTACTAAAAAATGATTATCCGATAAGAAAAACAGGAGCAGATAAGATGAGTGATAAAACCAGGCAGGCCCTGTCTGAACAGCAGGCCCGTCAGACCACCTACCGGGAACGGGCCCTTAAGATATATCCTTGGATCTGTGCCCATTGCGGCCGGGAATTTGAGGGCAAACGGCTCAAGGAGCTGACCGTTCATCATAAGGACCACAACCATGACAATAACCCGCCCGACGGCAGTAACTGGGAGCTGCTCTGCATCTACTGTCATGACAATGAGCATTCCCGGGACCAGGTTGCAGATGCCTATTCCCATGATCTGCCGGACACCAGGCCGGACTCCGGGGGTACCACCAATCCCTTTGCCGGGCTTGGGGACATGTTAAAAGGTAAGTTGGATTAGCGGATATCTATAGCTTCCTATGCATTAACCGTGCACCATAGATAACGGCAATGACATCAACTTGGCCAGGTTTTATCCGGTCGGGTTTCTCGATCATTTTCCGGATATCCTAAGCTTCGTATTCCGGCATTTTTCTTGGTATTGGACCGTGATTGCAATTCTCTTGGCATTGGAACGTGCCAATCAACAATCTCTTGACAAGTTATGGAGCGTTTATTACTACATCTTCGATAGCTTGTTATTTGTAGGGATCCTTTTTCATAATACCGATAACAAATAATTTAAGTGATCGGCATTTAACGTAAAAAACAATTTCTAATTGAGTTGTAGAGCAAAGAAAGGGGAAAATCAGCGAAATGGATGTCATTACCGAATGTTCAAGAAGGAAAAGGAAAAATTGGATAACTTTGATGCTTGCCTTTATTCTCACTGCCGGATTTTTTTACGGGTGTGCCACCCCTTCGGTGAAAAAACTATCGCATACTCGCGTTCTACAGCCAGATCAGGACGACAACATCGGTGGCAGTTTTACGGAAAGTGGTGATATCAGGACAGTTGCCGTAAAGATGACAGGCTCCTTGCTGTCCATTCCGGAAATTGCAAGTAGTGAGGGCAGTGTTCGGATAGCTATCTCGCCTATCAGAAACTCCACAAGGTTCATAATTGATAAAGATATTTTCATGAAGCGGTTGCGGATCGAAATGAACAAAAATTCCGGCGGTAAAATACGGTTTTTTTCACAGGGAATGGGACAAAAGGTACGAAAAGATATTTTTAGAGAGCAGGATGAAGACCGATGGGAAGCGGTTATTGATGAAGCCGCTGGTCATATAGCGGCTTTCGCGATGGCTCAAAACTCACCGTATCCTTTGAGAGTTGCCATCATTCCGGTACAAAACACTAACTTGGTCGGACTGAATGCCGACAGTATTACTGCATTAATAAGGGCACGGATTTCCGAAAAAGCCAATGGAAGAGTTGTTTTTATGGCTAGGGAGAAGAGTGGCAAAGCAATTGACCAGATTCTCAATGAAGGTGAATTACGGGACCTAGGATTGCTTCATAGCCGGAGCGATTCGAAAATTGCCGGGGTTGACTACTTCCTTGGCGGTGAATTCATCGGCGCAAGCCTTGAGAGTGCGGCCGTTGAACAGGGCGTTAAAGCAACACTAGGAAAATCTAAAGATGATCCACGGGTGGTGAAAATAGAAGCATCTGAAGTGAGCCGACGACCCAATGTCGGTAAATATCTGAATGTGCTTTTGATGAATGCCAACACAGGAGAGATCCCAGTGGAAAAACTGGTTAAAATGGAACGTAAGATGAAATCTGGGCTGGGACGTGCCGATTATATTCTGACCGGCGAGCTGAGTGCATTGAGCAAGGCGGTCCAGGGCGGTGACCGATCAGACTATGTCATTATGAGTTTTCAGATGATTGAGCCTTTTTCCAATGAACTTGTGTGGGAAGATGCATATGAAACAAAGAAAGTAAGCAGGAGCGGAGTGCTGTACAAGTGATTGTTATCGTCGCATAATTACGGCCTTTCGAATTAACTAATTCTTCATTGGAGAAGACTATGCGAAAATTATATTTTTTGATTATGGCAAGTATGTTCCTGGCCACAGGCTGCACTACATTACACAATGCAAATCGGGTGAATTCTGCAACCTTGGCCAACGAGGGCTCTATTGTTTTTGTAAGACCGGATGAGCATACCCTGCTCGGGACTCAATCGATCAGTGATTATGTCGAGATCAGCTATGAGACATCAGAACGAAATATTGCGGATCTGTTGGTAGTGAAAACAGGCATCCGGAACAGGGGAGGTAGCCATTTCTGGGATACGGTCGGACCCCAATATCAGTTGAAGGTAAAAACCGTTTTTTACCAATTTCCCATCAGTAATTCATCAGCCCCTGTTTATGAAACAAATTGGGAAACAATTACTATGCAGCGGGGTGACACGCACCATTATCAGATCATTTGTCCGAACAAGAAAGCGCGATTTTACCAGATCACGATATCGGAATTAAATCATGAAAATATTTAACAATAAAAGGATTCGGGCAGAATATCTGTGGTTTGTTTTCCCTGTTTTAATCTTTTCCCTGTTGGTGTGTTCCAACCCGGCATCCGCGATTGCCGCTGATCTTGGAAAGGCTGTTTCCCTTAAAATCCGCGTGTATGTAAAGCTTGAATCTTCTCTTGAGGAAAAATTAAAGGAAGAAGAAAAACATTCAGGGAACTATCAAAATGTTACCATATCGGTGGGGACAGCTAAATCGAAAACCAGAGATAAAAAGACCGGGCTGGAACAAGATCAGGTCTATGGACTGTTGCGCACCGTCAAAATCGCGGTAGCCGATTCAGATACTATCCGGGTGATGGACGATGACGTCAGAACCGAAGGCCAGTCTTTTGTTCCTTATTCGCTGCTTGTGGATGCCGAATACGACGGCAGTTTTTATTCGATATACTTGAGAATTGTTGATACCAGAACCGGTGACATACATGCCGCGGGCAACTTCACATCCGAAAATATGGTTCTCGCCACCAGGAAAGCCGTCCACAGCATTGAAGATAAGATCGTTTTGAATCCGTGGTGGTGCCGGGTAACAAGTGCTGTTTCTTCAAATCAGTCTCTTATCCCCAGGGGATATGAAGACGGGATCTATGAGGGCCTGGAATTTGTCGGCTATGCGTTCTCGGTCAGCCAGACAGAAGAGCAGGTTAAGGCCTCTGAAGAATTGAGTATTTTAAAATATGAAAACAAACAGGGCCGCTACCGTGTTGTTGAAACAATGCGGAACCACTCAAAACTGGCAAGATTACAGGAAAGTCCACAATTAAAAACGGGGGATATCATTGCAATGCCCGGCGTGGTGCTCAAAAAGGATAATCCCAAACAGTCAAAAGGTCGGAAGGCATGGCAGAAAATATACAACAAAGAATAACCAATTGAAAAAGGAAAGTTGAAAAGATGAAGCTAAATTTTGGAAAGTTGCTGCAGATCGTATTCGTTCTATTTATGTTTAATCTCTATAGTTGCGGTGTGAAAGGGCCTTCGCCAATACCTTCTTCTTATTATGAAACAGAACCGGAGCTTTCCATCGAAATTGTAAAAATCGAACCCAAACCGGTCATGAGGGACTCGGGCGGAGGTGGGCTCATAGGCTTGATAGTAAAGAGCGGCCGTTCTTCCAATATGAAAGAACAGCTGGAGGGTATTAAGGGAGAAACGGTTAAAGAACTGCTTCGCCAGAACATTTCTGCCAAAATGGAAGAGGCTTTTGATATTTCGGATGTCGAAGACAATCCAGGCCTTGCACTGGAAGTCAGTATCACCACATGGGGGTGGTTTGTTCCCACAACCGCCCTTGGTATAAAAACCGGTTCCTATCAGTTTGAAATCATCGGCTCGGCATCTGTATTTGATCAAATCCAACCGGCAAGAAAAGAGGTCGCTTATATTACTGCATTTTCCCAGAAACCCTTAGGGAATGACCCTGACAAGGATGAAACTCAGCAGGCGCTACTCCAAGCCATCGACGATTTTTCGAACCAAGTGGGAAATATGCTTCTGTCTAACGGTGAGTAGATATCGTTTGTTAAATAGCCAGGGCTAAACATCTCTGTGCTTTGAGCAACTTTTTTTGCCAGCCATCCTGATTCAGGTTGCATGAAGACGTGTGTCCTCCTTACCCCAGGCCCGGATGGTAGAAACTGATTATGGAGAGTGGGATATGGTAATTCGTAGGAATTTAAGCAGACTAATGGCGGTATTGATATTGGCGGCTCTTGTATTGGTATTTGAAACAACGGCTCAGGCTGATGATGGAGAGTTGACTTCCTATACCTTTGATGAACTCAATGAGATGGAGTTAAAGGCCAACACTGCACGGCAGGAATTCTGGATTGGGAATTACGAAAATGCACTTGGAATATTTCAGTCAATAAATGAAATGAATCATGCTAGTTCGGCCCTATATGATAGGGAGATTGGCACCTGTTATCTGAATATGGGAAACTATGAGAAAGCAAAGGACCATTTTTTAAGGGCGGTCCGTTTTGGAGAATTTTTCCAGAGCCAGGAGCTTGAAGAACAGGCATTATCCAATTACGGTCAGGAAGAAGAAAAAATATATAAAGGTGATCCCTATGAACAAGCCCTGGCTTATATGATGATGGCCATGTTTTTTATGGGCAGCGGGGATTATGACAATGCCTTGGCCGCCTGTAAAAGCGGATTGATGGCTGATTCTGATACTACTGAAAATCGGTATGAAAGTGACCTGACCCTACTCCATCTGCTGGAGGCCAAATGCCATATCCTCAGGGGTAATCCTGAAACCGCTGAGCAAATTTTTTCTAAGGCCATGGACAGTTATCGAATTACTTCAGAAGGTGTTCGGGATATCTATTCCGAAAGGTTGAGCCAGATTTCCATCCTCAAACTCTCCCCGGCAGAGAAAAAAGAGATGAAGATCAAGGAGAGTGAGGAAGATATCAACAACAAGCTGCTGGAACTGGATGAGAAATTCAAACAGGCAATAAAGAGCATTGAAGTGGATAATAATCTTGGCCTGCTTCTGACCGGCCAATATAACACACTAATCGTCGTGCCCAGGGGCAAAGGACCGGAAAAGATGCGAGCCGGCAAATCTGGAAGCATGGTCATATTTGACAACTGCAGTTCCATTGACCAGGGTAGTGAGGTCTTTCTGAACGGAAGCAGTATAGATAATACAGCCGTTCCGGTAAGGGATATTGCCGATGTTAATTTTCAGGCCAATACCAGGGGGGGGCGCCGAATGGACGCCATCTTGAACGGTCAAGCGGCTTTTAGGGATACTACAGTCCAGACTGGGGCGTTTATTACTGAACTCGGTAACAATGTTGGCGGGCTGGGGGGACTGGCTGTTGCACTGATTGGCGCCGCTGTCCAAGGTGTCGGCGGGGCGATCAGTCCCGAAGCCGATACCCGGTGCTGGAGAACACTGCCTTCTTATTTTAGCATCTATGCGTTGGACCTGCCTTTGGGAGAACATGAGGTGACCTTCCGCCAGAATGTCTATTTTGAGAAGAAAAATGAAGTTAAAAGAAGAATTGTTATCGGTCCGGAAAACGATATGGCAGTTGTGTTCGGACCTTCCAGCCTGATGGGCATGTATCCAGAACAGACAGTGTCAGCCGGTAAAGCCAGGAAACGCAAGAAAAAGCAACCCGCTGCACCCCCCTTGGTCCTAGTTACCCCGCCTATGGGCTTTCAGGTAATTGAAAGGTTTCCGGCACTGAATGAGAATGAAAAACCGGAAGCATTTGCACCAGATCCGAAGAAAATGATGCGGACCATATCCAAAATTTTAAAGAAGCGTAATTTCCGAAACATCCAGGTCGCCCACAACGATTGCGTTTCTAAAAAGGATGAATTTGCCGTTAAGGTCCCTCTTGCATTACAGGTCCAGTTGGTGAAACTGGGTTGCGGTGAAAACGAAAACGGGGATATTGAGTACAAAATCACTATGTCTTATGCCTTGATTGATACCAAGAGCGGGGCGAGAATTTTCGACTCTCAAGTGGACGGAGTTTCGGTGAAAAGCAAGGACGAGCCCCAGTGTACAAAAGCCTTTTACAATTGTTTAAAATCAGCCTCTGATATTTTCGCCAGCCAGCCGGAATTTACAGATGCCGTAAACCTTGCCGCAAAAAGAAAAGAAGTGCCGGTTGCATCTAATTAATCCCGAACTGTAAACCACCGGGACGAGGGCTTTAAAAATAATAGGATCAATGCAATGATCTGGCTTGCGGACTGGATAATGACGAGAAAGGCCACAAAACTTTGCAAGCTTGGCTGTTGGGAAAAATTTACGGTGGAATGAGGAAAAGTGCCGGCCAGGCAGAATAAGAGCAGACCGTAACGGGACCAGTTATACCTATTCCTGATCATAAATATAAAAAACAGGTTCACGCCCAACAGGAGGATAATTGTAGTTAAATTGACAAGCGACAACTGTGTAACTTCAGCGATTTGAAGTACACCGACTCCTGCATTGAAATACAGGAGTCGGACGGCGGATTTGACAACACGAGGCTGAGCGGCAGGATTCGGTTTCATTTCAAACGTTTTTTCCATTTTTGGTGAATAAATAAAATAAGGGTTTAACCCGGGTTGGCACTGTGCTCCAAAAGATCTCTTGTCCCCCTTCCTGGCAGTAGGCACGAAGGGTTTTCTGATACGTGATGATATTATATCCTTTTTCAACAAAGGCGTATATAGACAGGTGGCCCACCATGTCAATAATTAAGGTGATACCTCCTCAAATTATAATTAGAAACTGAAAGTTCATTTATCCCTTGTTCTTATTTTTTTTTGAGCACGTTAGCTGAAAATTTTTGAGCATAAACCGACTTACCTTTTTTGTATAGAACCTTAAACTGAGTCAATAACACCGATTTTTCTGTACAGGGTTCTGAGTGATATTCCTAATTTTTCAGCGGTCTTCTTTTTGCCGTTCACGTCTCGACCGTATCGGTCCAGGCAATCCTGGATAGCCTTGGCCTGGATTTGGGCTGTCTGCTGCCTGATGTCTTCGTGTCGGTCTGTCTGGGTCGGGAGGGGAGCCTGATTGTAAATGAGTTCCAAAAAGCGCTGGGGAAGGTCACCGGATTCTATGGTGTCGGTCTGGGCCATGTTTACGCTGTATTCGATGATGTTCTGGAGTTCCCGGACATTGCCGGGCCAGTCATGCTCTTTGAAGAGTGCCAGGACTGTGGGAGAGATTTTTTTGACGGATCTGCCGGCCCTGGTATTGGCGGTTTTGACAAATGCCCTGGAGAGCATGGGGATATCCTGTTTCCTCTGACAGAGGGGCGGCAGATCCATGGGAATGACGTTGAGGCGGTAATACAGGTCTGCCCTGAATTTCTTTTCTTGGACCATGGATTCCAGGTCCTGGTTGGTTGCGGCAATCACCCGCACATCCACGGGGATGAATGTCACCCCGCCCACCCGTTGAAACGACTGGTCCTGGAGGACATTCAAGAGTTTGGCCTGGAGATGGAAGGGCATTTCCCCGATTTCATCCAAAAACAGGGTTCCGCTACGGGCCAGTTCGAAGCGGCCGGGCTTGCCCCCTTTCCTGGCCCCGGTAAAGGCCCCTTCCTCATATCCGAACAATTCACTTTCAAACAAGGTGTCCGGGATGCTTGTGCAGTTTACCGGTATAAAGGGATGGTCCTTTCGGGGGCCGGATTCGTGGATGGCCCGGGCCAAAAGGCCTTTTCCGGTGCCGGTTTCCCCTGAAATGAGAAGGGTTGAGGATGATGTTGTGAGCCGTTCCGCAGTTTTTTTGAGTGTGGTCATGGCCGGGCTTTTCCCCAGTATGTTTTTGATGGCCGGCCGCGTCGGTTCAATGGGGCCGGGCAGGATATCTTCCAAAGTATCATGGTGGGCGGCAGGGCCGGACAGGGTCAGAACGGCACCTGTGAATGTGTCGTGGGAATAGACGGGCCTGGCTGTCAAAAGGGTTTCCCGGTTATTGATCTTGATTTTGGCCGCCCGCACCGGACTTCCCTTGAGGATTTTGTTGACCATGGGCTCGGGCAGGATGTGAAAGGCCGACCGGGCACACAGGTCGCAAAAGGCAAAGAGTTTTAAAGCCCCTGAATTGCCTCTGGTAACCATACCCCGGGTATCTATGGTGAGCATGGGATCCCGGGAGATATCCATGAGAGTGTTGAGCATCTCTTCGGATTCGGAATATGCCCTGGCCTTGTCCCGGTCCGACACCAGGTCGGCAATCCAGTCCGAGAATAGTTTTAAAGCCTCTACGTAGGTTTTGGTTTCCCGGGTGATTTTGTCATGGCCGTCCTGGGTGAAGGATGTCAGGGCCATGACGCCTAGGGGGCCTGAGCCGGTGCCGAATCGTTTGAGAACTTCAATTTTGGCCGGGCAATTCCCGATAAACCGGCATCCGCTGCAGGCAGCCATGTGCCCGGGTTTGTTCACCACCACATTGCCGTTGGCCAGGACCTCCTGTATGGACGGGGCATGGACCCTGTGTCCTTTTTGCCTGAAATATTCTCCGGTTGCGGCCAGCAACTGGCTGTCCAGATCAAATATGGCCACATCCACATCCAGCATGGCCTTTATCATAGAGGTTATTTTTTTCAGATCCTGTTTGTGAGCATGGATGTTGACCATAATTTCTCCTTAGGGATCGTTCAAAAATAACTTCACATAATCTGCTTGCAAAAAGCTTTAAAACACGGGGTCTTTTGAAAACAGAATGTGAACTGATTTCTGAGCCTATCCTTTTATACGTTTATATGCGCCGGAATATCCTACGTGCTTTGCGGGGAGTTGACAATGAATTTGTCATAAAAACTGAAGTTTTTGTCAAAATTGGCAAAAATATGAGAGGGCTATATGTGCGCCCATAATATGCGGTTAGTTTATGTTTGTATATTTTCAATCAAATTAAGTGGTTATATGTCGATTGATGTGTGGAGTGATCTCTGGTATGGAATCTGCTATTACAGATTCAGTAAGAGAAAATGAAAATTACAGCAACCCAACAGCAAGGAGATATCCATGGCAGTCAACGGCCTGAAAAATCATCCCTATATACCCAATTCCACCGAGGCGACCCAGGAAGAGATGCTCAGGGAACTTGGGCTTTCATCTCTGGAAGACCTGCATGAAGAGGTCCCGGACGGACTGAAACTGACCCGTAACCTGGACCTGCCCAGGGCAATGAGATCTGAACTTGAACTCAAACGCCATGTCATGGGTATTCTGGCAAAAAATAAACACTGCGAGGAAATGGTCAGTTTCCTGGGGGCGGGCTGTGCCCAGCATTATGTGCCGGCTCTCTGTGACGAGATTAATTCCAGGGGGGAATTTCTCACGGCATACGGCGGGGAGATGTACAACGACTTCGGCCGGTTCCAGTCTCTGTTCGAATACCAGAGCATGGTCGGTGAGTTGGTGGACATGGACGTAGTGAATGTTCCCACCATGGACGGATGCCAGGCCTCTGCCACCTCCCTGCGCATGGCATCCAGGATGACCGGCCGCAAAGAGGTGCTGGTGCCTGAAATCATGGATCCGGATAAATTCATGGCAATGAAAAATTATTGCTCACCGGATATTGCCCTTGTCCGGGTGGGCCATGATCCTGAGACAGGGCAGCTGGATTTGGACGATCTGGCCGCTAAAATTTCCGATAAAACCGCGGCCGTCTATTTTGAAAATCCTTCCTACCTTGGGTTTCTCCAGACCCGGGGACAGGAAATTTCCGACCTGGCCCATAAGGTGGGCGCCGAATCCGTGGTCAGTGTTGACCCGATTTCCTTAGGTGTGCTTGCGCCCCCCGCCCAGTACGGGGCGGATATTATCTGCGGAGATCTTCAGCCCTTAGGGATTCACATGAATTATGGCGGTGGCCAGGCCGGGTTCATGGCCACCCGGGACGAAGAACGGTATGTCATGGAATTTCCCTCCCGGCTTTTCGGCATTGTCCCCACCTGCACGCCAGGGGAATATGGGTTTGACGATGTGGCCTACGATAGAACTTCCTTTGGCCATCACCGGGAGCACGGCAAGGAATATGTGGGCACCCAGTCCGCCCTCTGGGGCATCACAGCCGGGGTCTACCTGGCCAGCATGGGTCCCCAGGGAATGGAAGAGGTGGGGCAAACCATTCTCCAGAAGGCAAAATATGCCCAGCATCTCATGGGCAAACTGGCTGGAGTCAAGGCGCCAGCATTTGCATCCCCGGGGTTCAAGGAGTTTGTTGTGGATTTTACCGGAACAGGTAAAACCGTGGCCCAGATCAATCGGGCCCTGTTGGGAAAGGGGATATTTGGAGGTAAGGATCTGTCTGTTTCATTCCCGGCACTGGGCCAGTCTGCCCTCTATTGTGTCACTGAAGTCCATACTCAGACAGACCTTGATCGTTTAGCCGAAACCCTTGCTGGAATCCTGAATTCATAACCGGGTGAAAAAAAGAAAGGAAAACTACAGATGGACCTTATAGATAGAAGCGCAAAAGTCAGAAAAAATTTTCACCAGGCCAAATGGGATGAGCCCATTATTTTTGAACTCAGCACTCCGGGAGAACGGGGAATAAACGTGCCCGAAGCAGAACCGGAAATCCGGGAAGCAGTGGGGGACTTGGGTATTCCTGCATCCATGCAGCGCAAGACTCCTGCAGCCCTGCCGGAAATTGCCCAGCCCAGGGTGCTCCGTCACTATATGCGTCTGTCTCAACAGACCCTGGGGGCGGATGTAAACATTGAAATCGGACAGGGCACCTGTACGGTGAAATACAGTCCAAAGATCAATGAAGTCCTGGCCCGTCAGCCACAGATTACCGAACTCCATCCACTCCAGCCTGAAGAGACCGTCCAGGGCATGATGGAAATTTTTTATAAAACCGACTGCTTTTTGAGGGAGATCTCCGGCCTGGACCGGTTTACCTTCCAGCCCGGGGGCGGTAGCCAGGGCATATTGACCATGGCTTCGGTGGTGTACAATTATTTTGCCCAAAAGGGAGAAGCCGACCAGCGGGACGAGATCATCACCACGGTGTATTCCCATCCTTCCGATGCGGCAGCCCCGGCGGTTAAGGGATATAAAATTATCCATATCGGACCGGATAAGGACGGATATCCTGATTTTGAGGCCTTTAAGGCGGCCGTGGGTCCCAGAACCGCAGGCTTTTTCGTGGCCAATCCCGAAGATACAGGGGTTTACAATCCGCGGGTCAAAGAATTCACAGATCTGGTCCATGAACACGGAGGGCTCTGCGGATATGACCAGGCCAATGCCAACGGCCTTTTGGGGGTGACCCGGACAAAGGAAGCAGGCTTTGACCTCTGCTTTTTTAATCTCCATAAAACCTTTTCCACCCCCCACGGCTGCGGTGGCCCTGCCTGCGGTGCCACGGGCGCAGTAAAGAAACTGGAACCCTTTCTTCCCGGCCCCTTTATCAATGAAGTTAAAAAAGAAGACGGGACTGTGGGATATGCATTTGACCGGAGTTATACTGATGAGCCCAGGTCTGTGGGCAAGATCCGGTCCTGGTACGGGGTAGCCCCGGTGGTGCTCAAGGCCTATGCCTGGATCATGAGCCTGGGTGCGGAAGGTCTTTACGAAACCGCCAAGGTGGCCGTGCTCAACAATAATTATATGTTTAAAAAACTCATGGAAATCCCCTGTGTGGATGCCCCCTATATCCCCGGCAAGCAGCGGGTGGAGCAGGTGAGGTACACCATTGAAAAACTGACACAGGATACCGGGATCACTTCCGGGGATATCCAGCGGCGGATGATGGATTTTGGCATGCATTATTGGACCAGCCACCATCCCTACCACATTGCCGAACCCATCACCCTGGAACCCACGGAAACTCCGTCCAGGGAAGACCTGGACGAGTATATCAATACCCTGAAACATGTGTTCCAGGAGGCCTACGACAATCCGGAAATCATTAAGACCGCTCCCCACCAGAGCGTCTGCCACCAGGTGGATTCATCCCCTTCCGATGATCCGGCCCAATGGGCCATTACCTGGCGGTCTTATTTGAAAAAGGCGAAAAAGCCCGCATGATCCGTATTGGGCTGATCATAAATCCCATTGCCGGCATGGGCGGCCGGGTGGGACTCAAGGGCACCGATGGCCTGGCCGACCAGGCCCGTGCCCTGGGGGCCCTTCCTCTGGCACCCGATAAGGCCGCCCGGGCCCTGGCCCCATTGGCCGGAGATACGGATATCCGTATCCTGGCCCCGCCCGGGGACATGGGGGCAGGGGTCGCCCTGGACTGCGGGATGAAGGTGGATACCCTGGATATGATTTCAAAGGAGATCACGGCAGGCCGTGATACCATTGATGCGGCAAAACAGCTTAAATCCCTGAATTTGGATCTGCTTCTCTTTGCCGGTGGAGATGGCACGGCCCGTGACCTTTGTTCTGCCGTGGGAGAAGATCTGCCGGTGCTTGGCATCCCCGCCGGGGTGAAAATTCATTCCCCTGTATTTGCCCGGACCCCTGAAACCGCCGGCCGGCTGGCCATGGATTTTGTTAGGGGAAAGGTCAAAGGCTTATGTCACAGGGAAGTTTTGGATATTGATGAAGATATTTACCGGGAGGGCCGGGTCCAGACCCGGCTTTACGGGTATCTCAAGGTGCCCGAGGCAGACCGGGTCCAGAGTCGAAAGGCAGGCTCCCCTGTGGGGGAGGCCGCTGCCCAGAACCTCATTGCCCTGGATTATATCGATGCCATGGAAAAGGACAAAATTTACCTCATTGGTTCCGGCACCACCACCCGCCCGGTGATGGAAAATCTGGGGCTGGCCCACAGTCTTTTAGGGGTGGATCTTGTAAAAAACAGAGAATTGCTGCTCAAGGATGCAACAGAAAAGCAGATTCTCGGGATTACCCATGGGGAGGATATCGGGATTTTCATCACCCCCATCGGCGGCCAGGGGTATCTCTTCGGCCGGGGCAACCACCAGATCAGCCCTGAAATTCTCCAACGGGCCGGAAAGGAAAACATCCGGGTGGGCGCCACCCTTGAAAAGATCGGCAGCCTGAGGGGACAGCCTTTTCTGGTGGATACTGGTGATCCTTCCACTGACCGGATGCTCTCAGGTTATACCCGGGTGATCACCGGTTACCGCCAGGAAATGATTTATCCCATTTTGTGAGAATCGTGAAAGACTATAAAAAGCGAGAACAGTAAGAAAAGTGTTTCATTTTGGTTTTTTAACCTGCCGGAAGCCTTCCGGCATTTCTTTAAATAAGGAGAGAGTCCAATGAAAAACGTTAAATTGTGCCTTGTTTTTTTTGTGTGTATCCTCTTTGCCGGTATCCAGACCGCCGGTGCAAAAACTATGAAATGGCGGATGTCCTCATGCCTGAATGCCGAAAATCTATTTACCCTCCATGCCAAGGACTGGGCGGATAGGGTGGCACAGAAAACTCAAGGCCGCATTAAAATCACGGTATTTGATTCTGAAAAACTCGGATCCGAGCGGGAAACCCTGGAGCAGATGAAAATCCATGCCCTCCAGGCCGGTATCCTGTCCAACTCCGCTTTGACCATGTTCGGCGCCACCCAGGCCATTTACAACCTGCCTTACCTGTTCACCAGTCTGGACCAATGTGTGGCATTTTCAAAAACTGCTGAGGCCGCCCAATTGTCAGAAATGTTTGAAAAACAGGCCAATATCAAAATCATCGGCCTCTTTCCCGAAGGCTTCCGCCACATCATGAATGCCAGCCGTGCCATCAACAGCCCGGCAGACCTCAAGGGAATGAAAATCCGGGTAATGGAAAACCCCACCCACATCGCCTCCATGAATGCCATGGGCGCCACCGGTACCCCCATCTCCTGGGGGGAGGTCATCACCTCCATCCAGACCAAGGTTATTGACGGATTTGAAAACTCCATTCCCACCCTGGCATCGGTCAAAGCCTGGGAATTCCAGGATTATCTGTCTTTGACCACCCATTTTTACGATGCCTCCTTTGTGGTCATGGATATGATGGTATGGAACGGCCTGTCCAAAGAAGACCAGGCCCTGGTAATGGAAGCCAGTGACGAGGCCACCCTGGCCAGTATTGAAAAAATTAAAGCCTATACTGCCAAAGATCTTGAGACCATAAAGGCCAAGGGCGTGACCGTGACCACTCCTGACCTGACCCCGTTCAAAAAGATGGTGGAACCGGTGTACCAGGATTTTTACAAGACCCACCCCCAGCTCAAGTCTGTGGTTGAAAAGGCCGTGAGCCTGCAATAGCATTTGTCTCCTGCTCCCGGCCCGGTGGATTGCTGATATTCGGGCCGGGGCATTAACCCGGTTAAAAGGGGCCTTGCCCCGGGAAGGTGGTATGATGTTTCGCGTCACCGAGATTCTGGACCGGCTGTTCCGGATACTGTTAATTTTTTTCATGGTGGAAATCACGGCGGTCATTTCAATTGCCGTGTTCAGCCGGTATTTTATGAATTCCCCGGTGTACTGGGCCGAAGAAGTGACCCGGTATTCCTTTGTCTGGGCCACCTTTCTCGGGGCGGCCTGTGCGTTCAGGAGAAAAGAACTGGTTTCCATGACCGTTATTGTCAATGCTTTGTCCCCGGGAATCAGGCGGGTTGTTTTTCTGGTATTGGAAGTGATTATCGCCGTATTCCTGGTTCTGGCCGTGGTTTTCGGCATCCGGATGGCCATGGTGGTCAGTCCCCAGCTGGCCGTGTCAACACGGGTTTCCCTGGCCTGGCTTTATGCCGTGGTTCCTTTAAGTACCGCGTTTATGCTGCTCTGCTCCCTTGAAAATATCATGGCGCTGTTCCAGAACAGGGTGACGGGGGAAGCGCAATGATTTATCTGATATTGATTTTTTTCATTCTATGCCTGGCCCTGGGTATGCCCATTGTGTTTGCCCTTGGGGTGCCCGGTGTCCTCTATATCCTTTTATCCGGTGTGCCCGGTAATATGATTCCGGCCAAGCTTATTGCCGGTGTGGATGTGTTTGTCCTCCTGGCCATTCCCATGTTTATCGTGGCAGGCAACCTCATGAATGCCGCAGGGATCTCAAAGCGGCTGGTCCGGTTTTCCATTGCCCTGGTGGGGGCCATGCCAGGCGGCCTTGCCATGGTCAATGTGGTGGCCTCCATGTTTTTTTCCGGGGTCACAGGGGCGGCCTCGGCAGATACGGCAGCCATGGGGTCCATCCTGATTCCGGCCATGAAAGAACAGGGCTATGAAGACGGGTTTACCGCTGCCATTACAGCGGTTTCGTCAACCATTGGCCCCATTATTCCGCCCTCCATTCTCTTTGTGGTATACGGGTATATTGCCAATGTTTCCATTGCCCGGCTTTTCCTGGGCGGGGTGGTTCCCGGCATTCTCATCGGCCTCTTTCTTATGGTCGCTGTTTTTATCCTGGCCAAAAAAAGGGGATATCCTGCGGGGGACCGGTTTTCATTTGGTGCGCTCTGGCAGGAGTTCAAGGGGGCGTTCCTGGCCCTTCTCCTTCCCCTGATTATCCTTCTGGGAATCGGCATGGGCATCATGACACCCACTGAAGTTTCGGGCATTGCCGTGGTCATGGCATTTGTGGTGGGCAAGTTTATTTACAAGGAACTGACCTGGTCCGCCATTCCCAAAATCCTCTTTGATTCGGCGGTGTTGTCCGGGGCTGTGGTCTTTATTGTGGCCACCAATAATATTCTTCTCTATGCCGTTACCCTGGAGCAGATCGCTGATAAAATCGGCGCGTTTTTGTTTTCCATCACCACCAGCAAGGTGCTGATCCTGCTGATTTTAAATGTTATGCTTCTGGTCCTGGGGGCTGTGGTGGACTGTCTGCCGCTGATGATCATGTTTATCCCCATTGTAAAACCCCTGTTTGCCTCCCTGGGCATAGACCCGGTACATGCCGGTGTGTTCATGGTCTTGAATATGACCATCGGTCTTTCCACACCCCCTGTGGGCACCAGCCTGTTTATTGCCGCCAGCATCACAAAAACAGATATCCAGACCGCAGGCAAGGCCATGCTGCCTTTTCTCGGGGCCTGTATCCTGGTGCTTTTGCTGGTGACCTATTGTCCGGCCATTACCCTGTGGATACCCTCACTGGTTATGAATTAATTCAAAATAAGGAGAACCCATGTCAGACCTGATTTCAGATCCCTGCGAAATCCGCGGCGTTGAAGCCGCCCTGATGTCCCTGCTTCACGCCGTTCAAAAAGCCGATATTGATACCTACCTCAACAGGGTGAGTGAACAGGTCACCTGCTTTGAACCCGAAACCCGTGGCCACCTGCTCAGGGGGATCGGCCTCCACCGGTTCCTGGTGGAACGGGCCGCGCCGGTTGATGCCTATCATATAGAGTTGATTGACCCTGTGATCCGGGTGGCCGGGAGTATGGCATTTGCCGCCTATACCCTGCATCTTACTGAAATCCAGGATACAACCGAAACCATCCATTCTGAAAATGTGACCCGTATCTTTCAAAACCAGGACGGCAACTGGCAAATGATCCATTTTCACAGATCCTGACGGGGGCAGATTACCCTGCTATTTCAGATTTTGCATTGTTTTTAACGATCACATCATGGTATCAACCTGAATTTGGCCTTACAGCCTGATGGCCCAGTTTATTTCCCTTAAAGAGTATAAAGACAGGGAAACAGGAAGATGATAGATGATGCCCGAAACCGCCCCGTGTCCTTTATGCCAGGGTAAAAATTGCCAGTTCTTTTTTAAAGATACCAAAAGAATCTATCTGGCCTGCCTTCACTGCCATTTGGTCTTTGTCCCGAAATCTTATTGGCTGAGCCCGGAAGAGGAGCAGGCGGTTTACGATCTTCATGTGAATGATGTCCAAGACCCGGGCTATCGCCGATTCCTGTCCCGGCTGGCAGCACCCTTGTTAAAAAAACTGAGTCCCACCCAAAAGGGGCTGGATTTCGGCTGCGGCCCCGGCCCGGCTCTGGCCGCCATGATGGAAGAGGCCGGGCATCTAATGGCGCTGTTTGATCCATTTTATCACAATACCCCTGCAGTTTTTTCCAATCAGTATGATTTTATTGTCACCACGGAAGTTGTGGAACACCTGAAAGATCCCTGTCAGGCGTTTGAGACCCTGTTCAGCATCTTAAAGCCGGGGGGCTGGCTGGGGATAATGACCAAACAGGTGATTGATCGGGATGCTTTCAGCCGGTGGCATTATATCCGGGACTTGACCCATATCTGTTTTTACAGCCCTCCAGCTTTTGAGTACCTGGCCCGGCGTTTCAATGCCGTCCTCGACTTTGTGGGGAATGATGTTATATTGTTCAATAAAAATTAGGTCTTGGTGGAAAACAACCATTGCACCAGGGCTATTAAAATTTGTTAGAATGGCTGAACAAAGAGAGGGTCAATGAGTGCGAGTTACGAAGAACTGGATTATCGGAAGACATCCCTGGGGGATCTGATGCTGAGGCGCAGGCGGTCTGTACAACTTCAGGGGGTTGATATTTATGAGGTAAAGCTGGGGGAATCTTTTCTCATGTCGAGCCTCTTCCATGAATCGGAAGTCCAATTGTCCAGGCTGGGTCTGGGTATGTTGGGGGACCAGGATCTTGATGTTGTTGTGGGCGGACTTGGCCTCGGATATACTGCTGTTACCGCCCTTGAGGACTCGCGGGTGAAGTCCCTGGTGGTGGTGGAGTACATGGAAGGGGTAATTCAATGGCATCAAACAGGGCTTGTCCCTCTGGGCGAAACTGTGGCCAAGGACCCTCGCTGCCGTTTGGTCCTTGGCGATTTTTTCGACTTGTCCCGGGATGTGTCCAAAGGGTTTGATCCTGAAAATCCGGGAGGAAAGTTTGATGCCGTCTTATTGGATATTGATCATACGCCCACCCATGTCCTTGACCAGACAAATAAGCGCTTCTACACAAAAGAGGGACTGGCAGAAGTGGCCGGACATTTGAAGCCCGGCGGTATCTTTGCCCTCTGGTCGGACAGTGAGCCCGATTCTGCGTTCACTGAGCATTTGGGAAAGGTATTTTCCACCGCAGAGGCCCGTATGGTCCGGTTTGATAATCCCTTCACAGGCAGTTCATGCGGTAATAGCGTTTACCTTGCACGAGTCTGTTGAAGACTTTCGGATATATGACAAAAGTGGAAAAATGGAATTACTTGCCGGGTCAAATTGCTGAAGCCGGATTTTTGTTTGATGTTGATTAAGGCCTCCGGGTAATGGTATGACTGCCAGGACACGAAGATGAACCCATAGGGAGAAGAACCCTGTAGTTTACAGAGCGGAAACCCAATATGATTGATATTGAAAACATGTCCATCCTGATCGTGGATGATATGAAGAGCATGCGGTCCATTATCAAGAAAACCTTGAGACATTTAAATCTCGGGGGAAATATATATTTTGCGGAGAACGGATCGGCAGGGCTGCAGGTCCTCCGGGACAAGAAGGTGGATCTGGCTATTGTAGACTGGCAGATGCCGGTGATGAACGGTGCCCGGATGCTGGATGCCATCCGCAGTGACAAACGGTTTCGGGACATGCCAGTACTCATGATTACGGCAGAGTGTGAGCGAGATATTGTATATGAAGTTGCTGAGATTGAGGTGGATGGATATCTGCTCAAACCCCTGACCCCGGTCATGCTTGAAGCCAAGATCCGTCAGGCCGTGGACAGGTCAAATGAGCCTGATAAGGCCACCCTTTTTGCACGAAAGGCCAGAGCCCTTGATGAGGCAGGTAAACTCGAGCAGGCTCTGGTCTGCCAGGAACGGGCTGTGGAGCTTAAGCCGGGGGCATCCAGATTGAAGCGGAACCTGGGAGTTCTATACGGCAGGGCCGGCAGGATTGCTGACATGGAAAAATGTTTTCTTGGTGCAGTGGCATCCAATCTTCAGGATGCGGTCACCCGGAATCTTTTGTCTGAATTCTATTGGAAAAAAAAGCTGTGGAGTCTGTCGGTCCGCTATGCGTGCCAGGCAGTGGCCCTGACCAACCGGTTCAACACGGATGCCATTGAAAAAGGCCGCAAGCTTTTGTCCCTGAAACAAAACCAGCTGGCCATTGTCATGTTTTCCACCCTGATCAATAAACTGGATAAAAATCTGCCCATCAAAGAGAGAATTCTGGATCATTGCATGGAAAAAGGGGAAAATCGATATGCCCGGACCCTGCTTACCCGTATGATAAGTGAATTTCCGTCCAGCCACGGCCTTTTGTTTAAGGCCGGTCTGGTGTATGAATCCCTTGGCGAAGACGACAAAGCCCTTGAATATTTTCTGGAAGCTGAGAAAAAGAAGATTGAGCCGGTGGCGGCGAAACTTAAGATTGCCCATATGTATTGCCGGAAAAATAAGGTTCTCCAGGCAGATGAATATATTTCCCAGGTCCTCCGCCTGGATCCGAAGAATGAAGCGGCCATTGATTTGCGCCGGAAGCTCTGATTTACCTTTTTCTCAATATTGTTTGGCTTCTTTTTTGGTAATGGTTCTGTAGGGGATGCCTGTTTCTTTTGCGGACTCATTATCCGTGACCACCACCACCCGCCGGGAGCCGAGCCTTACGGTTTTGGTCTTTTCAGACCCCACCTGTACTTTTTCTTCCGGAGCCAGAGGGGAACCCGATTCCATGACCAGTCCGTCAATAAAGGGATAGGCGCAAAGGGTCCCAACCCCAAGGACATCCCCGGGTTTTCCCAGATGATGCCATCCGCGGTATCGTCCGTCATTGCCTGACATCCGAAGCCCGATGCCGGCCAGAGCGCCGATGATGCCGTCTCCGGTTCCCCCATGCCCGGACAGATGAATGCCCAGATACCGGGCAAGTCCGTAGGCTTCCCCTTTTTTGCAGATGTTTTGTTTGGCTGTTCTGCCGAAGGCCATGAGCCGTTCTCCTGCCTTTGCCGTCACTGGTCCCGTGACACAGAGGCCCGGGTCTGACCCTTTTTGGGAGCGGGTTTCAAGTGCTGTGCCCATGAAGTCTATGATCTGCGCTTCTGTTGTTCCCCTTGCCGGTTCAAATTCAAAGCACATGGAAGAGTTGTGGGAGGTATAGGGAACATCTTCATGGACAAAAAGCTGGTGGCGGCTGATGGCGGAGCAGGCCCCCATCTGCCTGTCTTCAAGTGTGCGGCATAGTTCCTGTAATAGCCAACCGGTTCCTCTGGTCCCCGGCATATCCGTATCGTCCACGCATATCCAGTAGTGCATTGATTCTCCCCTTTGACAGATCTATTGGTTTCCAGCTGGGGGTTATAGGAGGCCGGAATGGTGTTGTCAATTTAAATATTTCACCGGGACAAGGGCTGGTGAAAAATAACGGATAGACACCAGAACCTACAGTGGGAAGACGGATTTAATCGGCAGTTTACATATGGGAGAGAATTTTGACTTCCAGTTTTTTCAGGCCGAATTCAAGTGCTTTGTTTTTTTCTTTCAGGGACATGGCAATATCAACCCGGTGTCCGAATCTGTAGTGCATCCGGTCCGTGACCAGGCATGATCCGACATCTTCGATCCAGAGGCGGGTGCCCAGGGGAACAAAATTGGCCGCACAGCGTTTTAAGCCCTTGTCCAGGGCCAGGCAGATGTTTTCGCCGCTGGCGGATATGCAGGGGTCTCCGCTGCATTGGTTAATATCTCCGGCATTATAGGCGGTGATTTCCCGGATTTCCCGGGCCTCAACATAGATGAGCAGGGGGGATATGGCCTCTTTCGGGGACGGCCCCGGCCTGCCGGATCTGGGTTTGGGCGGCATGGTGTATGATACCTGATACAAGGCCGGGTGGTCCGGGACAGAGGATTGCGCCTTGGGGGCATAGATTATGTATCCCGTAAAAATAGATAGAACCATTGCTGCGGCAGCCAGGTGCAGTGCCCAGCCATTGATCCCTGCCTTATGAACAATCGTATTTTTGATGCAGGCTGTTTTCATTTATATGTTGTCGGCCTTTGCTTTCTTTAACTTCATTTTCTGATACCACTTTTTATCCCCATACATTTCGTCCATGCAGGACGGACACATCCCGTGGGAAAAGGTGGCCCCGGTATTGTCCTGGATATAGGTCTCCACCCGCCGCCAGTATCCTTGATCATCGCGGATATTTTTGCAATGGGAGCAAATGGGCAAAAGGCCGTTGAGTTGCTGGATTTTTTCTTTGGAATCCCTAAGCCTGGACATGGTGACGTAGTTCTTCCGGATACTGCTTTCCACCAGATAGGCCATGAAAATATAAACCACCACCATGCCGCCTAAAAATATATTGTAAAAAAGAAAATCATGAATTTGGAAGGGGGTATAGAGAAAATAGAGGAGGTTGAAGAAGACCGGGGTCAGTAGCATGGCAATAATGCTGTACCGGAATCCCATGCCCGGTGTGATGAATACCCCGGGAAAGACGAAAAACAGGCTTGCAAACCAGAGGGAAAATCCCGTTGTGGTGGTATCCAGGAAAACCAGGGTGTTGCAGAAAAAACCCAGGATAAGGATAAACGCAAATCCCTGACGGTCCATAAGGTGACGCGACTTGAGGTGATGTGGGATAACAAACATGAAGGCCGCTGACAGGATAAGCCCAAAGCGCATGGTGAAAACCAGTCCTGTATGGCCTGCAAAAAAATATTTATCCAGAATACTGAAAACAACGGCTAAAACCATGACCAGCAGCCAGGTGGCCCTGGTGAATGTCAGGACGGCTGAAAGCGTATGGCTCCTGTACCCGGCTTCCACTTCAGGGGAAAGGAAGTGGAGGAGCAATGGGTGCATACCATATACATTCTGTTTAACCCCGTTTTCAGCTACTTTCATGGTCTATTATTAACATATCCCCATTATATACGGTAGGGTAAAAAGGGGCTGAATTTTTCCTTGCCATTGGTGCAACAGTAAGGATAATTTCCAAATCTTGATTTTTAAATCAAACTTTTGCACATGGTTAACTTCTTGAATTACAAAGAAGAAGATGTATCCTTTTGCTTTTTATCATTAATGGATTCAAACACAATTATTTTTTGCATATACAGATCTTTTTGCTTTTCATTGAAGGTGCTCCCAAGAAAGTATGTGATTCCGCATCCCTGTTCATTTATCTGAAAATCAATTCTGTTTCGGTAATTATCTTCAAAGGTGAAGTTTATCCAAGGCGCTCTTTTAGGTGCCTTCCAGGGTGGGGAGTCCCATTTAAGACAGCCAAATGGAGTTAATATACTTTCCCTTTGCAAACACAGGATTGAAAACAGATAACACAAGAAAAATAATTAAGAATCTCATGGACTATCCTCTTTTATCAGTGGGAAAATGAAAATTTGCCTAACATGTTCCATTTAGCATAAAAAAATTGCGATACAATATATGGTATCAGGGCTCAGTTTTCCAATTTCAGCCCATCCACACGATCTTGTGGTTACCCTTTTTTATTGAGAAGGAAGAAGTATACAATACTCATGTTTGTTTAGGGGACGACAAGAATCAGGAGCATAATATCGAATCATAATTCTGTACATTTAAAAATCTGAGATTATGTGCTGCCTTACACCGGTTAAAGTTTATGCTATCAGGATAAATTGGAAATCAAAATCAAAACGAATGTGACCATATCAATACACTTTTTTTGAAAATTAATAACCGGTTGTTACACTAAAACATGAAAAAGCAAGTAAAGTCGCCAGCCTCTCTCGCTTTTGACTTTACTTGCTTTTTACCTGTTCCCCAGTCCATAATCAAATTCGATACTTTAAAATGGACCCCTAAAATGGCCTCCCGGTTTTCATGAAAGGAGATATTTTTTTGTAACTGCCCTTTTGCCAGTTGGAAAGATCCGAGCAATACCATTTTGAGAATCGACGGTCCGATGGCCCGCCGGGCATATTGGTGTATAGGTCGTCATCGGCCATGTCCGAAACCATGCGGATGGAGGGCATGAACGTGGTATCCCGGCCTGCGCTCCTGTATATCTGGCCCTGGTGGATGGTGGCCCTATTGCCGATGCCGGTAATCGGGCCACGGTCAAACCCCAATATTCCGGGCAGTTTCCCGCCGAACAGAATATGGCTGAGGGTGAACTGCCGGCCCTGGCCCCAGGGTTGAGGGACAACATCAAGGGCTGGTGTAATGGCAGCCTTGTATATATCCTCCCGGGATTGCCCGTTGAACCAGGGGGAGGTTTTTGCGATCAGGATTCTGTCGAAGTTGTCGTAAAAATCGATGAAAATACCGGTTTCCTCGGCCAGGTAATCCATGGCCGTGTTACCAAACCCGTTTTCCCCGAACACGGTTCTGTACAATTGGGAGTATATCCGTTCAAACAAAAATGCGCCCAGGGAATTTTCGTCATAGCACAGGTCCCAGGTTTTCAGAATTTCACCCTGGGGCGAATCCGGAAGCAGGGGCCGGATAATTTCCATGAACAATTCTGCCTGGGTTGAGTATAGATCCTGATGCATGGCGTACATCTCTTCTTTGGTGAGATTGTCTTTCCCTTCAAGTAGCCGATCGATGCGGTCCGATCGGTAGGGCCCCATGCATACGGTTATTGGGCTTGATGTCCCGTACTGGTTCAGGTCCTGGTTGGCGGTGGAAAAAAATCCTTTTTCCGGGTTTTTTACCCGGGGCAGGGTGAGGGGATCCATAAAGCCATGCCAGTCATTTTCCTCTTTCCAGCCGGGCAGGGGGATAAATCCCTGGGCACCGGGTTTGCGTTCCGGCACCTTACCGGTCATCTGAAAGCCGATATCTCCGTGAACATCTGCCATAACAAAACACCATCCGGTTTCGATCTGCCTGAGGGCGGCCATGGATTCATCCACTGAGTCGGCATCCCAGAGTGAGAATAATGCGGATAATGAAGCGCCACCCGAATCGGCAGCCGCCCACCGAGTTGACAGGTAATACCCTTCCTCCCGTGGATCACCGTCCAGCACCCCATGGTCATTTTCATAAAAAGTGACTTCGGCCGGGGCTTTTTTCTTACGCTTAATGACTTCTTTTCGCTGCTCAAAGGCAACCCAGTCCCCTTCTCTGTAATATTTCCCGTCTTCACATTTTTCAATCCATGAATCAATGGTATCAATAAAGGCATAGGTGGGCCCCAGGGCGATTTTGCCGGATCGGCCGCCCAGGATGCCGGGAATACCGGGCATGGATGCACCGGAATTATACCGCCCCCCTGTCTCAAGAACCAATTCGTACCAGACACAGGGCAGTCTGTTTATTTCAAGGTGGGGGTCATAGGTGAATATGGGAGCGCCTGAGGCGGTTTTTTTGCCGGAGACTACCCAGTTGTTGGATGCCATCATCCGGGGAAGGGCCTGGTTCCACAGGGAGGAAGGCTCAACAATCCGTTCACCCAGTTTGACCTTTTTTAAAAGCGGAATATCCAGCCCTCCGAGGATGTCCGGAAAAAGGGCATCCAGCTTGTCTTCTGAAATTCCGGCCTGGACCAGTTCCACAAAAAGACGCTCCATCTCCCCTTGGGACTGGGCCAAGGTAAGATACCCCATCATGCGGAGGATAATGATGCAATGCTCCGGGGTCCAGGGTTCATATCTGTATCCCAGAAGTTTGAGTTCCCAGGGAATTTTTTTGTTCATAATTTCATTGATTCCGTCGCAATAGGCGTTTAGCCAGGCGCGTTCATCATCATCCAGTTTTTCTATCTCTGCTTTGAGGTTGCAGGTCCAGTTCATTTTCCGGAAAAAGGTATCAATGCCCAGCATCTCTTGGCTTGAGTCCAGCAGTTCAGATCCCCTGCCTTGGCCCAGGATACGCATCATCAGAATCTGTAGCCCTCTGTCCTTTGCATGGGCATATCCTTGTCCCCGGAAAATGTCTGTTCTGTTGTCTCCTTTAATGTGTGGAATTCCGCTGTCGTCCCTGTGGATTGATACGCCCCTTTTCATGGATCACCTTTGTATGATTTTGAGATATAAACGTTGTTTATGTTTAGGACGACGGGGCGGGGGTGTCAATGAAAATATAATTAATGGAGACAAAGGGGGGGCAACGGATTTCGGATCGCAGGTTCTGGGCTCTTCTTGTTTTAGCCATTGATATTTTTCCGTCTTAAAACAGTATATTCATTTTTTAAATGACAAAGCTTCCACGCCTGTCAGATACTGCCCCCATATTCATTTTTTTTTGTATTCTTTTTGCCCGTTCAGCCGAATCCGTCATACTGGTTTTTTCTCTTGATTCAAGATAAACCGAAATCAATTTTTTTTCTTCCTCGTTCCCCCAGTTTTCAGGCCTGTCAATATCCATTTCCTGTTCCAAGGATTCCAGGGCGGCTGCTAAGATCCTTGGAACATGGGCCGGCCGGTTGACATGCTGGTCCAGAAGCTGGGCCACCCCGTATTCCGAGGAGATGTAGTCACTGACATATCTGCCCCGGATGCTCCGGTTTTCAACCCTGTAAAAGGCATGAATCCGTGAAAGGGCATGTGCTATCTGAGACAACCTGAATGCCTGATTCTTTCCGGCTGACCAGAACCGGTAGGCCCAGGGCAGTGCTCTCAACTGATTTTTGCTTTCTGAATCAGCCAGCAGCCGGCCGTTGAGTTTCAGGTAGCCCCTGGGAACAGATCCCTTTGTATGCTTTACCCCATAGGGTTTTATCCCGAATTGACCGAAACACTGGTTAAATTCCTCAGGAGAGCGGTCCTTGAAATCCAACAATAATGCAGCAAGTTCCCCTGCATCACTTCCCACCCCTGCGGTCCATTGGAAAATGCCCAAAGAGAGAAATGCATTATCCCAGGTATTCACAGCCTCAAATTTTCCTTCATTTTCAGATACTGCATCCATTACCCGCAACCCCGATTTGAGCGTGTTCCGGGTCTCGGTATCTATCTGGGGCAGAAAATCGCTTATGGCTGTTTCTCCATAGTTGAATATGCCCTTGCGGAATTTTTTTCCAAAAACCGTGCCATCCGGGGCCACCGCCTTTTTCCCGTCAAACTTGAAACCCGTAACCATTGTCGCAGCAGGCGTCTGTCTCCGGGTGCTGACTTTCCCGGGACGTATGAAACTGGAACTGACATAACCGGTTTGACGGTTGGCGCATATTTGGGTCCATCCGTTTTTCCGGCTTAATATCTCCACCAGGGTACCCCTTGTGAGAACCGTCATGATATGGCCGTTGGGGGAATCCCTGAGATTCAGCCGGCCGGCTGTGATTTCTCCAAGCCGGGTGGTCTGAGTCTCATTTTTCTCTGCCGGATCCTGTTCCGTTAAGTGCAGTATGGTGATATACCGTGATGCAACAACTCCCCTGATGCCGTTGATTGTCACTTCTGCCCATCCTCCGGTATGGCCTGAGATCGTTAACTCAGTGCCTTTTTTAAGGACATCCAGAACCTGGCCCCCGGGCGAGGCCCTCATGTTTAACCAGCTGACATTTACCACGCAGGTTCTACCCAAAGCATTCATGATGGATTATCCTTTTGCCTGGAGGTACTTGTTTTTGTCTGAAGAACTTTTTGAACTGCCGAAAAAATAGGAAAGCACCTGGGTGAAACCGGATATCAGACCACCCACGATCATCATAATCAGCGCATTCTCCTTCAGGCTGGTGACAGGGTTCGTGCTGATATACCTGAAATTCCCACTGGCATCTTTTAAAGGCTGGCCTGCGGCATCGGCAAGAATCATATCCTTTGCGAAAACCCCGAATTCTCCCAATATCAATAAAACAACAAGGAGAAAAAAGGCACCCACAACAATATAGGAGAGGATATAGAGGTTAATATCTTTTTTCCCGGTTGCCGCCACCACGGCCGCCTCCCGTTCCCTTGCCGAATTCACATCGCTTAAAAAGGCTTTGGTCTCCTCCAGTTGCAGTTCCTGGAGTTTTTCTTTATGTGTGTGCTCAAGTTGCCTTAGTTTGGTTATCGCTTCCGGATCTGCCTGGATGGCATTCATCACTTCTTCAGGATTTTCAGGGTCTGCACCAAACAGTCCTGCAACCAGTTTCCCGGCAACAGCGCCGGCCGGTCCTCCGATTATACCTCCTAACAGCGGTGCTCCCTGGGATACGAGGGATCTGCCAATATCGCTCCAGTCCATGGTAGTCTCCTTGTGAAAAGATTATAAAATCGTCCCGGCTGTTTAACCGGGTGTTGTTGTTCAATAAGGACAAACGGGTTTTCCCGGGTCCATGGGCGCGCCTGTTAAGGACTTGAAACAATCTGATCGTTGGAGCAGTTTCCCGCCGATACGGCGCAGATCATTAACCTGGTCTCTGGGCAGGTTGAAATTCGTTTCCATATCTAAGAATTTTTGACGCTCCTGTTCATTCTTGATCTGGTCAAAACCGATGTAAATTCGATACAGCTCTGCCTGATACAGGTCCGGCTGCATCTTCTGGGCATCGGCCCGCCTCCGGAAGGTATCTCTCAACAATTCGATGGTATCGGCAGAATTGTTATCCAGCGGGGTGGTTGCAATGGTGTTGACAATTGAAATCAAGCCCGGTGCTGATGGTTTTTGATCAAAGTCCGGTACGGACTGGTTTTTTGCGTCCACAACGATAATGACCAGTTTTTTGATCTCTTCAAGATTAATCTTGTTTAAAATGCTCCAGGCGACATCACCGGAGCGTATGGCGGTAAGAGGCCCCCGCAGGCCTATATTGTCTGAGACGCCGCCATCAAGGAGGTGCACATATTTGCGGTCAGGTTCCTGGTAGGTTCTAAGGGCTCTGGCACGATAGTAGCGCCGCGGGTTGTTCTCTACATCATTGAGCGCTGTTTTCGTCCAGTCGGGTTCGACATATTTGCAGGTGGTGGGATAAGCATTCAGCGCCAAAGGGGTGAACGCCACGGGGAAATTGGAAGATGCCGCCACGGCCCGGGCAATGGGTATGGGATCCAGGTCCGCACACATGGGATCAAGCTGGGATTGAATAAAGGTGAATTGGGATCCCTTGGCCATGTCCGTCGCATTGACCATTAAAAAGGGCTTGCGCCTTCCCAGGTCCCCATATGTAGCCGTTCCGAACAGAAGGTCCTGGTATACTTCCTGGGCGATTTCGATGCGGCCGAAGGACGGGGATAAAAGCCGTCCCCAATTGTAGGGATTAAATAGTTTCCCCTTTAGAATGCCTTCGACATCCTTATACAGGAAATTGTCCCGGAAAGGGCTGTCTGCTTTTAACATATCAGGCCCCTTCAGGGTAAAGTAGGCGGCTGTGAAACTGCCTCCGGAAACCGATGAAATAACGTCAACTTCTTTTAAAAGATTGCGTTCCTCACCATTTATTTTTACCACTGTATCATTGAGTTTTTCCAGAACACCGTATGACAGGGCAGCCGCTCTTGTCCCCCCGCCAGAGAAAGTGAGAATGATAAACAGGTCATCACCGTTATCGGATTTGTCCAGAAGCCCATAGCGATATCCCTTGGATTTGTCATATTGATTTAGTCTAGGATTTGTGGGAAATGAAGCGCAGGACGACAGGATCATGCCCAAAGCTGTTAGGGCAACCACTGAACGGATGAGGCGTATCATGATTCTTCCTTCTCATCTGTGAAGTGGATGATCATCGGATCTAACGGCGTGGTACCCACCACGTCTATAATTTGCTCCACGGGGGTATAATCTTTTTCAGGCCCGAGATCGAATTTGTGTTGTCCGGTTTCCACCTGAAACATCTTGTTGGTAAAACCGGCCGGATTCCCGTCAACGAAAACCTTGCGTCGAGTCGTAAATATTACTTTGATAAATTCATCCATAATTTTACCTCCTGAATATCATAGTGTGGGACCTTTGCATGGCTTGAATAATTGTTTTAGGTTTAAGGCACAAAATCATCAATAAACCGTCCATTGAAATTAAATGATTTTGTGCTCTATTTGAGCCGAGATTCAACCCAGATTAAGATTGGACGGTTTTAATTTGATACTGAGCCTAAATTTTGGCTTCATATGAATCAAAAATTGAGTATGTAAAGGTATATGGGAATGTGTTGAGAGAGTAATGGGGGAATGAGTATAGCTCCGCTCTGTCCAGTTTTCGAGGAATGAATGGGAGATATCAGATACTTATGTCATAGTAAATTCGCCTTAAAATTGCAATAAGGGAAATCCTTATTTTTTAGGCATCGGCAATAAAATTTTAATTCTCTTAACGATGCGATTACCGCTGCCGGGCGTTTGAAGAGATCTGTGGCTGAAAAGAAATTCAATATCGCCCCCCCCCTGTCCGTCACTGTGAGCATCGGCATTGCCATGGTGGCGGATAAAGGGGGCAATCGGGATGATTTTTAGAAACATGCGGATGAGGCCCTGTACCCTGCCAAGAGCAGGGGACGGAACCGTATTGAGACCAGGTACACCGGCATGAATCAGAGGCCTGAGATTTCCCGGTCCGAGTGCCTGGATACATTCATGACAAGCACTGCCGATACAAGGCCTCCTGCCAGAAAGAGCAGGCCCCCTGTCACCAGGGCCGACGGCAGCCCGGCCCGGTCGGCCTGCCACCCTAAAACCGGGCCCAGAATGGCGAATGCCAGGCGGATGATCATGCTCCTGATGGACAATACCGTGGCCCGGACATCCGAGGGGGTAATTTCATTGATCTGGTTCCGCAGCACCGGGGTTGCCACCCCCCTGACCCCGTAGAACAAAAAGAGGCAGCCCAGGCCGCCCACCCCGCCCCAGAGTCCCATGAGAAGGTAGCCGCCTGCAATGCCTGCTGTGATAAAAAACATGGTCCCATTGCGCCCCATTTTTTGTTCCGCCCGCCATGCCCCCATGGAGACCAGACCTGTGACGATGTTGAGCAAAGGGATGAATATTCCGTACAGGGCCAGGGGCAATGAAAGATGGGCAAAGTAGGGCTGGACAAACCAGGCCATGGTCAGGGTGGCTGTACCCATTGCTGACGAATAAAGAATAGCGGCCCGAAGCTCCTTGTGGTCTTTTAAGGCAAACCGGACAATATTGAGGATTTGCCTGAAACTGGTGTGCCCCTTTATTTTTTTTCGTTTCGGCTCCACCAGGGTCAGGGCGGCCGGTACTGCTGCAAAGGCGACGGCTGCCTGGAAAAAGAAGGGGGTTCTCAGGCTTGCCATGGCAATAAGAACGCCAATGGGAGCGGCTAAGGCCTCTGCAAAATTACCCGCCGAGATCATTCGCCCTTCGATCTTGAGATAGTTTTTTTCTTTTTTGGAAGCCTGGAGGCTGTCGTAGAGCAGGGCGGAATCAGACCCGGAAATGAAACTCTGGCCCGCCCCCAGGATAAGTTCACAGGCCAGGAAGGTCCAGAATCCTGAGGCCAGGCAATAGAGGGCAAAGCCGGCAAATCCCAGAAGGCTGCCCAGTATGAGGGAGGCTTTCCTTCCCCACACATCCCCCAGATATCCGGAAGGCACTTCCAGCACCACGATGGAGAATGAATACACAGCCTTGAGCCAAAAGAGGTCCTGGGTGGTCAGCCCGTTTTCCCGGTAAAAGAGAAAAAGAATGGGCATGGTCAGCATCAGCCATTTGGACAGCTTGATGATGTACAGCCGGATAATATTATTGTGCGGCGCCTGGAACATTGGTCTACCCCGTATCGTTTAAAAACCGGGAAAATATCATATCCCATGGGTGCGGTCTATTTTATTCTGGTGTATAAGTCACAAAATCACAAATCAACAGTCCATTGAAATTAAATGATTTTGTGCCCGCTTTGAATTGGTGCTGAGCCTTACTGATAAAAACTTTAATAATCTCGGTGTGAATTGTCAATGACCTCAGGGTCCGCACATAAATGAGCAATCTGCTTTATTGCGGGAAAGCAAATTTACACACAGCAAAAAGGGGGGATATAAAGAGAATAATCCTTAGGAGCAACGCCAATTATCCCCCATATGATATCAACGCATTGGACGGCGATGTGTCGGGCATTCACATCGATATGGTCAATGCCGTGTCTCAATGATCAAAGTGTGCCTCTTGCTTTTCATTGTTTGTTTAAAGGCAATTCACCACAAAGGACACGAAGAAAATTGTGAGGTGTAAAGAAAATGAAATGCGTGATGAAAAAATCACAAGTGTAACGGTTTGAGGTGTATACCGTTACACTTGTTGCGGAGGAATTATTTTTTCAGTTCTGCGGTGATGGCCGGGACAATTTCAAAAAGATCACCCACGATACAATAGTCCGAAGACCTGAAAATCAGGGCATCGGGATCATTGTTGATACCCACGATGACATCGGAGGTGGACATGCCGGCCACATGCTGCATGGCACCGGAGATGCCGCAGGCAATGTAAAGTTTGGGGGAGACCACCTTGCCGGTCTGCCCCACCTGTTCGGACTGGGGACGCCAGCCCAGGTCAACGGCATTTCTAGACGCGCCCACAGCACCGCCCAGAGCTTGGGCCAGCTCCTCGAGTACGGTGAAGTCCTCGCTTTCCATGCCCCGGCCGCCGGATACAATATAATCGGCTTCGGTGAGTTCGGCTTTGGCAGAAATTTCGATTTTTTCCTCGATGAGGGTCACATTGACCTCGCCCAGGTTGACGGCAATGGATTCAAGGTTTCCGGCACCCTTAGCCTTGGTAATCTCAAATACATTGGGCCGGATGGAGGCCATCTGGATATCCCCTTCAATGTCCACCGTGGCTATGACCTTGCCGCCGTACATGCTGCGGGTGGCTACAAGCCGGTCCTCTTCCATGGCAAATCCGGAACATTCAACAGCTAGGCCGGCATCCAGGCGGGCGGCCACGCATGCGGACAGCTCACGGCCCTGTCGGGTGGCGCCGAAAATCACGATACCCGGTTTTTTGTCTTTGACAATGCCGGTGACCACATTTTCATATTCACAGGGGTGGAAGGTTGCAAGGCCCGGGTCGTCGGCCAGGATAACGGTGTCTGCCCCGTATTGGGCCAGAGATTTGGCTTGGGGCTCAACACAGGCGCCCAGAACCACTGCTGTGAGGGAAGATCCCAGTTCATCGGCCAGGCGTCTTCCCTGGCATACCGCCTCTAAGGATATTTTACGGAATTCTTTATTCCAGATTTCTGTGACGATCATTACATCTTGTGCCATTGGTGTATCTCCTTGTCCTTAAATGACGCTTGCTTCTTCTTTGAGCAGTCTGACCAGTTCCGCAGCCTTTTGAGCCGGGCTGCCACCTTCAATACGTTTTCCTTCACTCCGTTCCACCGGGAATTCCAGGGTCCGGATTTTTACCTTTGCACCGGAAATGCCTATGTCATTAAGATCGAATCCGATCTCTTCCAATGCTTTGGTGTCCATTTTTTGTTTTTTTGCCTTCATGATGGCCCGGAAGGCGGGGTAGCGGGGCTGGTTCAGCCCTTTTTGCGCCGTGATAAGGGCGGGCAGGGCTGCTTTGACAACAGCGGTGCCGCCGTCAATGGCCTGGTCGCAGATAATTTCATTCCCTTCGATCTTCTGGCGGGTCACCAAATTGATCATGGGGAGATTCCTCATTTTGGCGATAAAGGCGGGTACCTGGTAGTTGTCATCGTCTACGCCGCGGTTTCCGGCGATGATGAGGTCATGTGGGGTCTCTTCCAGGACCCTGGCAATGATTTTCGAGGTGGTATAGGCGTCTGCCGCACCAAACTGTTCATCATCATATTCGTCATTGACGTGGATGGCATTGTCTACGCCCATGGCATAGGCCACGCGGATGGCTTCGGAAACCCGGTCCGGCCCCACGCTTAAAACGGTGACGGTGACCTCCTCCCTGTCTTCCTTGATGAGAAGGGCCTCTTCCAGGGCAAATTCATCGTAAGGATTGATGGTCCATTTAAGATCCTCGGTGTCCAGACGATCCCTGGACTCGGCAATTTCCACGGGTGCTTCGGTATCCGGCACCTGTTTCATGAGTACGATAATATCCATTTTGTTTTCCTTGTTCATTTTATATAAGGTGGGACGCTGCCCCGGCGGTTTCCCGTTGACCAGGGCAGCAGTGTTTCATTTTTTTACAATACCTTACATTTTGGTCCGCTGGTTTTTGGGGTCATAGGGAGATGTCAGGTGGAGCCTGGCAGGGCGAAGTTCGCCTTCCACCATGATTTCGTATTTACCTGATTCCATCCATTCCCTGGTCACGCCTTCGGGGTTTTTCAGGTACCCCATACCCACTGCTGCGCCGACTTTAAACCCATAGGCACCTGAGGTGAGAATGCTGTGGTATTCGCCGTCCCTGTAGATGGGCTCATTGCCGTAGAGCATGATGCTTTCATCTTCCAGGGTGAACATGGCAATCTTGCGGGCCAGGGGGGCCTGTTTTGCGGTCATGAGAGCTTCTTTTCCGATGAAATCACCCTTGTCCAGTTTAACACCGAAGCCCAGGCCTGCTTCATAGGGATTGTCGTCGGGGGTAATGTCGGATTCCCAGTGACGGTAACCGGTTTCCAGGCGCAGGGAGTTGACCGCCTGCATGCCCACAAGTTTGAGACCGTGTTTTTTACCCGCTTCCATGATGGTGTCGAACGCGGCCAGGGTGAAGTTGGTGGGAATGTAAAGCTCCCAGCCCAGCTCGCCCACGTAGGACATGCGTACGGCAATGGCCCGTGTGTATGCAATGTCGATTTCCTGGGCAGTGGAAAAGGGGAATGCCTCGTTGGAGAGGTCTGCATCGGAGACGTCTGCCATTAAAGATCTGGCATTCGGGCCCATGACGGCCAGCATGGAGTATCCGTGGGTTACGTCAATGATGGTGCAGATGGCGTCTTTAGGGGTGCGGCGTTTTATATAGTCCAGATCCCGGATGGGGGTTCCGGCGGCGGTGACGATAAAGAAGGTCTCATCATCGATCTTTGTCACCGTGATATCGGTTTCAAATCCGCCTCTTTCGTTAACCACAGGGGTGTAGGAAACGGTGCCGGCAGGACCGGAGATGTCATTGGTGCAGATGTTCTGGAGTACGGATTGGGCATCCCGTCCCTGGACCATGAATTTGCCCATGGAGGTCAGGTCATAGAGCCCGACGCCGTTACGGACGGCCAGGTGTTCTTCTTTCTGGTAGGGCAGCCAGTTGGGGCTTCTCCAGTCATATTTATGGACGGCTTCTTCCCCTTCAGGGGCAAAAAAGTCAGCCCTTTCCCATCCTGCGATCATGGAGAAGGCGGCGCCGTTGGCTTTGAGGCGGTCGTGTATGGGGGAACAGATGACCGGGCGGGCGGTTGCTCTCTGCCGGTTGGGATAATGCTGTTCGTAGAGGATGCCCACAGATTCTTTTACCCTGTCGTGGAGGTATTTTGAGTTTTTCTGCCAGGGGAACCAGCGCCGGACGTCAACGGGCCAGAGCTGTTCGTCGGTATAACCCTGGGATACCAACTGGGCAAGGGCGCGGCCCACACCGGCGGAGCCGGCAATACCCACGGAGTTCATGCCGCAGCCCACAAAAAAGTTTTTTACATGGGGAACTTCACCGAGCATGAAGGCATTGTCCGGAGTGAAACTTTCCGCGGAGATCTGGAGATGTCTGATCTGGGCTTCTTCCAGAGCCGGGAACCTATCGAATCCGCATTCCATGAAGACCTCAAGCTGATCCCAGTCCTCGGGAAGTTCGGTGTATTTCCAATTCTCGGGAATGCCTTTCATGCCCCAGGGTTTGGCATGGACTTCAAAACCGCCCAGGAGGATGCCGCCGGACTCTTCTTTAAAATATGTCACCCCGTCAAAGTCACGGACCGTGGGAAAATGTTTTTTCAGGCCGTCAATGGGCACGGTGATGGCGTGGAGATGTTCGGCCGCGTGGAGAGGGAGGCTGACATTGACTTTATTGCCGATGTCCCGGCTCCACATGCCGGCGCAGTTGATGAGGTATTCACAGGCCACATCGCCGTTTTCGGTTTTAACGCCTTTCACCTCACCGTTCCGGGTAATAATGTCCAGGACCTTGCAGTTTTCAATGATGGTGGCACCGCTGTTCTTTGCGCCTTTGGCCAGGGCCTGGGTGGCGCCGATGGGGTCTACCTGGCCGTCGTTGGGCAGGTAGAAGGCAGCTTTCAGCCCCTGGGCGCTCATGCCGGGAACCATGTCTTCTGCTTCCTGTAAGCTTATCTCATGCATGTCAATGCCGAAGGCCTTGGCCATGGCCGCCCCCCGCAGCCATTCCAAACGGCGGTCTTCGGTCTGGCAGACACCGATGGCACCGGTTCTGACAAAGCCCGTGTTCACCCCTGTTTCCTCTCCCAGAACAGAGTAAAGCTCTGTGGCGTATTTGGCCAGGTTGGTCATTTCCTGGTTCTGCCTCAGCTGGGCCAGAAGGCCGGCTGCAGCAAAGGTGGTGCCGGAGCCCAGTTCTTTTCTTTCAATTAGCAGGACATCTTTAAACCCAGCTTTTGTAAGATGGTAGGCAGTGGAGCATCCGACGATGCCGCCGCCGATGATAACGACCTGGGCCTGGGTGGGAAATGGGGTTGTCATTGAACTCTCCTTAATCTTATACGAATATTGGTTGTTTTGTTTACATGCAATTTGCCCTCAGTAGATAGCAATAGGTGTGCCAGGCCTGCCGGTCAGCCGGCATGTTTTTGCAAGGCCCTTTACATCAGGGCCTTTGGGCTGCGGAAGACGAGAACCCTTTAACAGCAGGGGAGCTGGACTGAATCGGGTCATGCATGGATGAATCATTCTGATGAAAAGTGATTTAAATATGAATCAGTTGGAGAGAGAAAAGCAGGTAAGGCAAGAAAAGGAAAGACAGATTCCCTGTTAGGCAGGAAATCTGTCTCGGTTTAAAAGGGGAAGTGGGTTTTTATTACAGGCTGCGGCCCAGGGTCTTCAGGATTTTATCAAGCTTGTCCTTGCCGCCGATGCTGTCGTAGTATTTTGGCCATACGGCTTTTGTTGCCTTTTTAATCCATTCTTTTTCATCGTTGGCCGGTGGGGTAATAATCATGCCTTTTTCAACCAGTTCTTTCTGGATTCTTGCCTCTGATTTTCTCAGGAAGTCTGCACTGTGGAGAGTGGCTTCTTTTCCAGCCTTGAGAATGATGTCTTTCATTTCGGGAGACTGGCTCTGGAAGAGCTCTTCGGATATGATCAAGGGCTCCAAGGAGAAGATGTAGCGGATGGGGGTGATGTATTTCTGGATCTCATAAAATTTCATGGCATAGACGGTCATATAGGGGTTGTCCTGGCCGTCCACGACTTTCTGCTGAAGGGCCGTGAAGGTTTCAGACCATGCCATGGGGGTGGGGTTGATGCCCCAGGATTTATAGGTGTCAATCATGATGGCGTTCTTGGGTACCCGGATCACCAGGCCTTTGAGGTCTTCAAGGGTTTTGACAGGTCTCTTGGAGTTGGTCAGAACCCGGAAACCGGTATAAGTCCAGGCGATGATTCTGACGCCTGCATCCCGGAGGGTATTTTCAGCCAGTTCTTTTCCGATCTCTCCCTGGGTGATTTTAACGGCTTCGTCAAGGCTCTGGATCACATAGGGAAGGGAGAGGCTGCCCACAGTGGGGGAAAAGGGGGTAACATTGTTGATGGCCAGAAGGGAAAAATCCAGAGTGCCCATGGCGCAGTCATTGACCGTATCTTGTTCCGAGCCGAGCTGGCCGTTGAGAAAGAGGACGGCCTTATATTTACCGTTGGTTTCCCGTTTCAGCACTTCCGCGAACTTCAGGCCGGTCTGTTCCTGGGGGCTTGCCCCGGAGTCACCCACGGCGATCTTCCATGTTTTAGCGGACGCCGGGAAAGAAAAGGCAATCATAAGAGTTAGTGTTACAAAACCAATAAACCATTTGGGCCAGACATTCTTTTTCATCATTTCTCCTTTGGAAATAATTAATTATAGTCCATGCATGAAATTGTTTTCATGCATGTTGTGCCGCAATCTTCAGGATATCACTAAACTCAAACTTTCAGGCTATTTCCAGCAGTGTAACTTATTACATGTGGAGGTTTGAGCAATATGCATGCCATCTTTCTGAAATCCTTTGTCCGGAAATGACTTGGAGTGGGTGTCACAGGTGTAAATGACCTGTTTACACAGGTGCTTCAGCCATCCTGCCGGTCCTTATCAAATGTAGGTATGTCTCTGGGCCGGTAATGTTCCGGGGGCTGCATTTGATTCATATCTGAATCAGGTGGCGGGTGGATATTTAAATATGAATCGTTTTCAAATGTGAATTTGACAATACCACCATCGGGCTATAAAATTGTTCCATTGATTTACCTGATTTTTATTTTTTGGGAACCTGCAGACATTATGTTTAAGAAACAACTGGGTATTTCCAGCTGCCTTCAGCCGGAAGATTTTGAATTGATATTTGAATCCCTCATGACCCATTCAAAGGACGGACTCTTTGTGGTGAATCGTGACGGCATGGTGGTCATGGTTAACCGGGCCACGGAAAAGATGTTTGAGTTCCAGAAAAAGGACGTCCTGGGCAGAAATGTCAGGGAGCTTGTTAAGGAGGGCTTTTACGAACCCTCGGTCTCCTTGAAAGTTATCCGTCAAAAAAAGGCCATCTCCCTGATCCAGACCACTAGGTATCAGAAAAAAATCCTGTCCACGGGTATCCCCATTTTTGATGATCACCGGGAGGTACGTTTTGTCCTGGTCAATGACCGAGATATTTCCCATATCAACATGCTGGCCCACAGCCTCTATCCCGAGGAATTGCCCGAAGAGGCCCTGCGCATGGATTTTTCCGATGTGGACCTGGCCTCAACTGAACTGGAAAAGATGGTGGTCAAGAGTCCGGCCATGATCAAGGTGATTCAAACCGTGATCCAGGCGGCGAAATTTGATGTGCCAATGATTCTTACCGGAGATTCAGGTGTGGGCAAATCCATGATTGCCCGGCTTATCCATCAATTGTCCAGACGAAGAAATTACCCATTTGTCGATTTGAACTGCGCGGCCATCACCCCATCCCTCATTGAATCCGAACTCTTCGGCCACGAGAGCGGAGCCTTTACCGGTGCCTCTGCCACAGGAAAAAAAGGGCTATTTGAGACCGCCCATGACGGCACCCTGTTTCTGGATGAAATCGGGGAAATCCCTTTGCCCATCCAGGTGAAATTCTTAAAGTTTTTGGAAACCATGGAAATGATCCGGGTGGGGGGGACCTGTCCGGTGAAAATCAATACCCGGGTGATTGTGGCCACCAATCGGGATCTGGAGCAGATGGTGGCAAACGGTGCCTTCCGGCAGGATCTCTACTTTCGGCTCAACGTAGTGCCCATCACCATCCCACCCCTTTCAGAACGGTTAGAAGACATCGTTCCCCTGGCGCTTTCTTTTTTGGACCGGTTCAATCAGGAGTTTCAAACTCAAAAAGAATTTTCACAAACGGTCTGCCAGGTCCTGTCCCAATACCATTTTCCGGGTAATGTCAGGGAGTTGGAGAACCTTGTCCGCCGCTTGGTCACCATGACTGAAAAGGATTTTATTGATCTCGAAGATCTGCCCCCCATGCTTGCAGGCGTGGATTTGAAAAAATTATCCCGGGAACAGCAGGGAGCGGGACACCAGGATGAGGTGGCGGCCTTTGAATACCGGAAACTCAAGGATGCGGTTGACCGGCACGGGTCCCAGCGCAAGGCTGCCCAGGCCCTGGGAATAAGCCAGTCTACCTTGTCAAGGAAGCTGAACTTGGGAAAATAGCGGCAATTCCCAAGGGGGCTTGCATCAGGATTCATATCTGTTTTTATTGATGTGATCCGGTGGCGAGTCAAAGTGCCGGCACCGGAAGATTCCGGCTGGTGTAGTAATTTTTTATTATCTGCTCTATTCTTCCGGACTCAATCATCTCCCGGATTGCAGGCGACACCTCATTGATTCTTTTCATGAGGCCGGATTTTTTTGAGATACCGATATAAACGAATTTATTTCGGCTGAATCGGAATGGGGCCGGTTCCACCTGATCTGAAATTCCCAGTTTGTGGATCAGATGAATTCCCGCAGATTCATTAATGATAACCGTATCCAGCCGTTCCAGAATTAATTTTCTGAAATTGGCTGTGGCCTGGTGTACGATTTCTTTGTGCAGGGTATTGTCGTCATCAAATTGAATGAAATATTTGCTGCCCCGGGTGATCCCTATTTTTAACCCCTTCAGGTCTTTATAAGTTTGAATCCTATTGGGATTTTCTTTGGTGACAAAGAAAATCGTATCAGACCTTTTTTTATATGGCGGTTGTATATAGTGTATATAGGCTTCCCTCTCGGGCCGTTTTAAAAGGCCGCAGGCCAGATCCACCTCCCCTTTTTTCAACATCAGGAGACGGCGCTTAAACGGGGCATACTGGAAGATCGCCCGGGCATCCAGCCGGGCTGCGACGGCTGTCAGGATTTGTTGGTCCGGGCTGTCTTTGATCTCTTCTGCCACGGATGCCACCAGGGCGTGGTGGCCGGCCAGGGCGGAAGATGTCAGAAAAAAAATCAGAAAGATGATTGTGAATATACCCAAGTTTATTTTGGATTCAGTATTTTGCCGGTCAGGGTAATATGGGGTGAATGCTTGATTGCCATATTCCCATTTAACAGAAATGCATAGGGTTGTGGCCTTTTCCCTGTTTAGGGTTTCATTGAAGCCTGTGCAGATGATGACAGGCAATTGTGGGTTGATTCCCTTTGCCGCCCGGGCCAGGGCATCCCCGGTCATTCTGGGCATGGACATAGTTTTGGGAAATGGGAATGTGTTTCAGATGGTGGGGCTGGCTCCATTATTCTCCTTGCACGTGGGTGAATGCCTGTTCCGGAAAAGATGTTACTTAAAAATAATAAATAATGCAAAAAAAAACGGGAAGGTACAAGAGAAAAACGGTATGTTCAGGAATGGTTCGGAATATGATCAGGAGTTTTTTCGATGTTTTTTCATGCCCATGATGATGAATCCACCCGCAACAGCCGTGATAGGGGCTACCATGACCAGGCCTATGCTTCCGATGAGGGTTCTCATGATCTCTGCAGCCACGATTTTCAGATTGATCATGCGCATGAAGCTGGGGTCTTTGACCTTGAATATCATGAGCAGGGTGAGGTAGCCCCCGGAATAGGCCAGGAGCAGGGTGGTGGTCATGGTGCCGATGACCTGGCGGCCCACGGTAAATCCGGACCGGATCAGTTCAGCCGGGCTGATATCAGGTTTTTTGACCCGGATTTCATCCATGGAGGCGGCAATGTCCATGGCAATATCCATGGCTGCACCCGATGCACCCAGGACAATTGAGGAATAAAAAATCTGCCGGATATCCAGATCGTAATACCCTGAAAAGATCAGGGTGTTTACATAGGGCTGGGTCATGCCGAAAAGCCCGGTTTCCCTGCCGAAAAAGAGGGTAATCCCGATGGTGATGACAAGGCCGGCAATGGTGCCGGTGAAGGCGGTGAGCCCCTTGCGGTTGAACCCGGCCACCATGAAGATGATGATGGCGGAGAGCAGGACCAGGGTGAGTGCGGTGGTGATCAGAGGCGGATATCCGGCCAGGATCTGACGGATCAGGATTTCCCAGATAATGAATATGCTCAGGATAAATGAGATCAATGACTTTATCCCGATGACACCGGCATAGATGAGCAGGGCCGCTGTAAACAGGATAAATAATTTCAGGAGACTGTCCTGCCGATAGAGGTCCACGGCCTTGACATGGGAGATTTGGCCGCTTTGGTCCAGGATCAGGGCTGCAATTATTTCGTCGCCGGGCCGGAACAGGTTTTCAAGTGCGACCTGGCCGTTGAGACTATTGACGGCCTCAGTCTTTCTGTTTTTGAACCGGCCGTTCAGGAGTTCGATTTTAAGGGTCTGGAATCCGATGTGGGAAAGTCCCGAAGACCTTACTTCCGTATCGTCTGCCGACATGACCCGGGCCCTGACCTCAAAGGTCTGAGTATCCAGTGGCGGTGTCTGCACATAAAAGTACAGCACCATTCCGGCCAGGACAATGAGGAGTGCCCCCAAAGATAAAATTAAGGATTTTTTCATGGAATTAAATATAGATGCGGCCTGTAGAAAAATCAACAGGCCGCATCAAGCAGATCGGCTAAAGGGTTACACCCAGCATTTTTGCCATGGTTTTGGCAATTTGTGTATTATCCTTGTACCCTCCGAATTTGGCCGCTCCAACCCCTGCCGCAGACATGGGGATCATGGTGGCGGTGTGGATGGTGGTGGTCCAGCTGATGTTGGCCCGTTGGGACAGAAGGTGGGCAGCAGCAAGGGCCGCAGGGTTGACCTTGTAATATCCGGCAGTCTCCCCGGCATCCGCAGATGCCATGGCTTTTTCCAGGCGGGTGGTTTCATTTTCGTTTAGGTTGACCAGGCCGAATTCCCTTTCCAGGTATGAGGTATACCCGGGCCTGTCTCCCTTGTACTGACCTGCGCCGTAGGCCAGGCTGTCCCCAACGGAGACCCGGGTGGCTGTGAGTGCCCCCATATTCAGCTTGTATCCCATGCTGTCCATGCCCAGTCCCATACCGCCGGTTTCATGGTCCCCAACCACTACGATGAGGGTTTCGTTTCTATGTTTTTTGTAAAAGTCAAAGGCCACCCCTATGGCATCGTCAAATGCCAGGGTGTCATAGATAACCCCTGTGGGGTCGTTGGCGTGGGCTGCATGGTCGATCCGCCCCCCTTCAACCATGAGGAAAAAACCTTTCTTGCCTTTGGCCAGCATATCCACACCGGCTTTTGTCATGGCGGCCAGGGAGGGCAATTGGGGGTATTGATTCATCCGTTCAATTTCGTAGGGAAGGTGGGTGTAGGTAAAGGCGGCAAACACCTTGCCTTTCCCGGAGAAATTTGCAGCATGGAAATCTCTGCTCCCTTTCATGCCGATAAAGGTGGTGTATCCTTTGGCCTCAAATCCTTTGATCAGGTTTTTATCGTCTTTCCGTTTGGATTTTATGGTTTTGCCCACGGCATCCTTGTTTTCGATCTTCACGGACTGGGGAATGAAATGGCGGATACCGCCTCCGGCCAGGAAGTCCACGTTAGAATTCAGGAAATCTTCGGCAATGTCATTTTCATTGCTCCGGGTGATGTTGTGTGCGGCAAAGGCGGCTGGGGTGGCATGGGTGAGGCGGGTGGTGGTAATGATTCCGGTCTTCATTCCTATGTCCCGGGCAGCTTCGGTCAGGGTTTTGACGTCGTTTCCGTTGATATCCTTTCCGATCACCCCTTTGTTGGTTTTTACCCCTGATGCCAGGGCTGTGCCGGCGGCGGCTGAGTCGGTGATCAGGGTGTCCGCACAATAGGTGGTGTTGATCCCGGCCACATCAAGTGTATTCATCAGGAGCCGGCGGGTATTGTCCTTTGTTATTTCCCGGAGGAAAAATTCACTGAACTGCCTCTGTGATGCGCCTAAGCCGTCGCCGATAAAATAGAACACATACTTGGGCTGGACCGCCATGGCCGGCGCTGTGACAAAAAGCAGTAACAGCACAACACTCAACAGCCTTTTAATCTGTCTGAACCCGTTCATCATTTTTCTCTCCTTAGGCATGTTCATAAATAATTCAATCTTCTGGCCGAGGCTACTCCCTGAATGTTATGGGAAAGCGTGGCTTTTGTTTGAGTACGGTTAGAACGGTGGCTGACATCCTTGTTCCGGCCCGGAGCCGGAACAAGGAAAAAAGGAGGTCAGATTTTAAAGATTCCCATGAGTTCTTTGAGTTTATTGGCCAAATCTGCAACAGATTCTGCATTGACGGTCATTTGAGTGGAGGAATCAGCCAGGCCGGATACGGAATGGCTGGTGGAATCAATGTCCGTGTTTACCGTGTTCACTGCCTTGGCACTGTTGCTGACATTGGCGCTGACTTCCTGGAGACCATCGGATAGCTGTGAGATATTGCCGGAGATTTCATGGGTCGTTGCGGTCTGTTCTTCTATGGCTGCTGCAATGGACGCGATCAGGTCGTTGCAGTCGTCAATGATGTCGGCCACTTCCTGTACTTTGTGAGCTGAATCCTTTGTGGCATGCTGGATGCCTGAAATTTTTTCATTGATGTCCTTGGCAGCTGCTGTGGTCTGGCTGGCCAGTTCCTTGATTTCTGAAGCCACCACGGCAAACCCCTTTCCGGCCTCTCCGGCCCGGGCAGCCTCTATGGTGGCGTTCAGTGCCAGCAGGTTGGTCTGTTCAGAGATATCGGTGATGGTGTCGGTGACATTTCCGATTTCATTGGCTGATATGCCCAGGGATTCGATCTGTTTGGAGGTGTCCCTGGAAACGGAAACGGCATTCTCGGAAATCTGCCTGGCATTGGATGAGTTTTTGCTGATTTCGTTGATTGTTGCGCTCATCTCTTCGACGGCGCTGGCAATCATACCCAGATTGGTATTAGACTCTTCCACGGCCGAGGCCACGCTTTCCATACTGGTGTTGACCTCCCCTGCTGCATCTGCAATGGCCTGGGTTCTGCCAGAAATTGTCTCTGTTTCCCCGGACACATTCCGGGTAATGGTAAGCATTTTTTCCGATGCCTGATCCACTTTTTCGCTGTATTCCCTGGCATCGGCAATAATACTGCACAGCTTATCCTGGAATGTATTAAAAGCCCGGGCCAGGGCGCCGATTTCGTCTTCTGAGGTAACCGTGATCCGCTGGGTCAGGTCGCCTTCCCCTTGGGAAATATCTTCAAGGGTATCAACGGTCTGGCGTACCGGTTTCAAAATTTTGTTGATCAACAGGCTCAGTAGAACCACCAATAGAACAATGCAGGCCAGGGTCATGACCAGATTATAGGCCTGAATTTTTTCAAGACCGCTGCCCAGCTCTTTTTTAGGGATGTCAAAGACGATTTTCCAGCCCGTGGAGGGGATGGTTTTAAAGACAATTAATTTTTCCGTCCCAGTGTCGTCCTTGTATTCGTGTTCTCCTTTTTCTTTACCCATGAGGATCTGGACAATCTCTTTTTGAAATCCCTGGTCCGGGAATTTTTTTACATTTTTAATTTTGGATACATAGGTTGGATCCGGGTGGGCAAGGATGGTACCATCCTGGGCAACCATGTACGCTGAGCTGTTGGGGCTGAGCTTGGTGGTGCTCAGCTGTTTTGAGAGACTGCTCAGGTTCAGGCCAGCTCCTGCAACACCAACCGGATTGTCCGCAGGACCCACCAGGACATTGATAAAGGCCATGAGTTCCTGGGATTCTTCGGCAACATCAAAGTTAATGGATAATTTTTTTTGGGCGGCAAGGGCGGAGAAAAACCAGGAATCCCTTTTGTTGTCTTTACTGACGGTTTTGAAATATCCTTTTTCCGTATAATAGGTTTTGGATGGTTCCGACACCAGGAATACAAAATCCATATCATGTTTTTTGATTTCCATTAAATATTCAACGGCAAGGGGCTTTTCAGCTTCAGGTTCTCCGCTTCGTATCCAGTGAATAATGTGAGGATTGTCCCCTAAAAGCTTTGAAATGCTCATGGACTTGGCCATCTTTTTTTCAAAGGTTTCGGCGATATAACTGACACTGGCCGGTGCTTCCTTGGTGGCGATCCTGTCATAAATTATATTAAAGGAGATTCTGTTTGAGATGTATCCTGAGGTCAACATGAGGACAATCACAAAGCTGGTAACACTTAGCAGTAATTTGGCCTTAATGTTCAGTTTTAGATTCATTTGGTCTCCTTGAATGATTGTGGTGTCATTTTGAGAATGTACTATTTTATAGTAATATGTCAAACTTTAATACAATGAAAAAGGTTAATTTTTGTTCGGGCTTAATCCGTCACAATGGCGCTGGCGTCAGGATTAAAGGGGTTCTGCCGGGCGGCCAGGGAGAAGAGGTAGGGGTAGTGGGTTTTTAGGTGGTCCAGATAATCAATCCATTGGAGGGACAGCCGTTCATAAGCCCTGTTGAAATCCCCTGAAATGTGATTTAAGTCTGTTTGGGGCAGTCCGGCGAAATTTCCCCGGGAGTTGAGTTCGTCCATGAGGTGGAACAGGGCCAGAAGCACATCGCTGAACCGTTCATGTTCAATGAGGACGGGATTCTCTATGAGATCAATGAGAAATTGGCGTTTGTCCATGAAAAAGACATGGGCATCGGCCAGGGCTTCGGGAGTGATGGCGATGGCGAATTTATGGCCGGACAGGGTTTTTTTTGCTTTTGAAAAGTGCTGGGGTTTCCAGCCCATATCCATCATCAGGCTGGGACGGAGCGCTTCAATGTTCCGGTCAAGTCCTGAGAAAAGGTCAATGAGGTGGTATCCGATTTCACTGAAAAAGGTGCCCAGGACCATGTTTACTTTTTTTTTCCGGGTGTGACTCTCCCGCCGGACAATGAGCAGTTCAGTGGCATTGGCCACCACCCCCAAGAAGGTGGTGCCCCCCAGGATGATGAGGAGGATGGCAAACATCCGGCTGGCCTGGGTGGTGGGGTGGATATCTCCGTACCCCACCGTGGACATGGTCACTATATTGTAATAAAAGGCTTCGGCCAGGGAAAGGTCTTCAAGCACCATGAAGCCTGCTGTACCGGTCATGGTCAGCAGGAAGAAAAGGGATAAGAATATTTTCAGCCTTCGTTTCAATTCTATCATGGGTGGTGTATATCAGATTCTCTCCGGCTTCACCACTGGGATCTTTATATCAGGCCACCTTGGATATCCCCATGGGCCTGGACCGGACCCAGGTCTTTTTCAACAGATGGAAGATATCACTGGGCATGCCCTCGGGCAGATCCACAACTGAGAAATCCTTTTTAATGGTGACGCCTTTGATGAATTTGCTTTCAAGTCCGGCTTCGTTTGAAATGGCCCCCACAATATCCCGGGCATTGACCCCGTGGGTACGCCCTACTTCAATGCGGTACCGATTCATGCCTTTTTTCAGGGGTTCGAACGGCTGATCCGGCTTGGAAGACGGCTGTTTAGTGTGGGACTGTTCCACCCTGGTTTTTTCAGGTCGGCTTTTTTCAAAGCGGGTCTTTTCAAAGCGATTTGGTTCGGGACGGACCGCTGGGCTTTTGGCTTTCACTCCCCGGGCCGGGGCAGCCTGTTTGGGCTGGTCCTTTTTATCCAAAAGAAAAGGGGTGTCTCCGTGGACCAGTCTGCCCAGGGCGGCGGCAACCGTTGCCATGGGGACATCGTTTTCTTCGGCATAGGTGGTGACCAGATCCTGAAAAACGGTGAGATCCTGGGATTCCAATGTCTGTGAAATGGCCTCTTTGAAATTATTAATCCGCTTTTTATTGATGGCCTTGTTGGAGGGGAGGTGAACCTCTTTTATTTCCCGGCCCAGGGCCTTTTCAAGTTTCCGTACCATCCAGCGTTCTTTGGGGTGGATAAATAGGATGGCGTCTCCGGTACGGCCGGCCCTGCCGGTTCTTCCGATCCGGTGAATATAGGGCTCGGTCTGGCCCGGCATGTCATAGTTGATGACATGGGAGATCCGGTTCACATCCAGTCCCCTTGCCGCTACATCCGTAGCCACAAGGATATCGATATGGCTACTTTTGAGTCGGCTCACGGTTTTTTCCCTGGCGGCCTGGGCCATGTCTCCGTTTAGGGCTTCAGCCTTAAATCCCCTGTCTTCGAGGACCTTGCACACCGAAAGAGTGGCTGCCTTGGTTTTAACAAAGACAATAACCCCGTCAAAAGTGATGGCATCAAGAAACCGGACCAGACCGTGGTCTTTCCGGCATCCTTTGACCAGCCAATACTGCTGGGTAATGGTTTCCATTCCCGAGTCATCTCTTTTTATGGTGACGGATTCGGGTTCATGGAGATATTTTTGGGATATTTTGCGTATGGGTCCGGGCATGGTGGCGGAAAAGAGGGCGGTCTGGGTATCTTCCGGTGTTTGGTCAAATATCCATTCCACATCTTCGATAAATCCCATGTGGAGCATTTCGTCGGCTTCATCCAGGACCTTGCAGAAAAGATTGGACAGGGAAATGGTTTTTTTCTTGATATGGTCCATGAGCCGCCCCGGGGTACCCACTATCACGTGGACTCCTCTTTTGAGTCGGTTGAGCTGGATCCCGTAACTCTGGCCCCCGTATACCGGGAGAACGCTCAGGCCTTTCATACCTTTGCCGTAGGTTTCGAAGGCCTGGGCCACCTGGATGGCCAGTTCCCGGGTGGGGGTCAGGATCAATACCTGGGGCCGTTTCAGGTCAAGGTTGATGCGGGAGAGCAGGGGCAGGGCAAAGGCCGCGGTTTTTCCGGTGCCGGTTCTGGCCTGGCCGATGATATCCCGGCCGTCTAAAAGCAAGGGGATCGCTTTGGCCTGGATAGGGGTCGGAGTTTCGTAGCCTTCTTTGGCAACAGCCGAGCGGACAATGCTGCTCAGGGACATCTGGTCAAACCCGTTCTCGGGCATGGTATGGTCGGACATGGGGTGTTGGGAATCCTTCTGGGAATATCCGGTCACGCCTTGGTTTGCCTGACCTGATGTATTAAAAAAAGTTAATATATATAAAATTGCGGTAAATGGCAAGAACTATTTGAAATTTAAATAAAAATAAAGGTGTGATTCATAAATTAATCCCCTTCTGGACGGAGGCAATTTTATGATGTATTCTAAGCCTCGACAAGTTAACCCAATAGTGATCATAGGAGGATGGGATGAAAATTTTAGGCATTTCCGGAAGCTCTCGTAAAAAAGGCACCTCAGGGGTTATGAAATTGGTTGAAACCGTTCTGGAAAATACGGGCTGCGAGTATGAACTGGTTTCCCTGAGGGGAAAACAGATTTCCGGCTGCATTGCCTGTCTGGGATGTCTCAAAGATAATGTCTGCAAGGTGAAAGACGACCTGACCCCCCTCCGGGATAAAATAGTTGAAGCCGATGCCTTTGTTATTGGTGCTCCCAATTACTATGACACTGTGAATGTCTTGACCCATGCTTTTTTTGAGCGCTGGTTCCAGTTCCGGCACCAGACCGGCCGCACCCTGTGGGGGAAGCTGGCGGTGTCCGTGGGGGTCGGCGGTACGAGCGGGGCCGCGCCTGCAGATCAAATTGAAAAATTTTTTATGTATAATTTTATTGAAACCGTGGCCAAGGTCAGCGGGCAGGGCGCGGCCTCCTGCTATACCTGCGGATTCGGGGAAACCTGCCAGGTGGGGATTCCCGCCATGATCCACGGGCCCGGGGTTAAGATTACGGATAATATGATTCCGGATGTTGAAAATCAGGACGATGTGATGGCCGCTGCTTCAGAGGCGGGTAAGCTTCTGGGAAAACGCCTGTCCCACGGCCATGATCGAATAGCCGTTGCACAGGTGGTTCAAGAAAAGATGACAGCTATGTTCGGGCAGACGGTCTGAATTCTATGAGGAGAAACTTAGGATAGCGTGTTGACCTGGAATCTTGTTTACGGCTGCTTTACCCTGTTGTCCTGCATGGCAAGTGTGGGGCTTGGGGCCTACCTGCTCCATGAACGGCAAAATAAAAAGGCCGGGCACCTGATAGCTCTTATGGCCGGATCGGCGGTCTGGGCCGGGGCATATGCCATGGAACTGATCAGCCCCGGACTGGACCTGAAGCTGATGTGGGTGAGGGTGGAGTTCTTTGGTTCCGGGCCGGTTGGGCTGCTTTTGTTCCGTTTTATTCTTGTCGCTGTGGATCGGCCCGGCCGGTTGTCCTGGGGGCTGTCCAAATGGCTGTGGGTGGTGCCGGCCATCGTTATATTTACTGCGTTCACCAATAGCTGGCATGGTCTGATGTGGAAGGATGCATGGCTGGCCCTCCGGCCGGGTGTACAGGTCCTCCAGTATAACCGGGGACCGATGTTCTGGTTCCACACCGTCATTTCTTATCTGTTTATATTTCTTGTTTTTATCCTGTTGGTTCGGAACCTGATCTCTTCCCGGGGAATTCGGAGAAAGAAGGTCATGGCCCTTGTTGCTGGGATTATTGTGCCCTGGATTGCCAATGGGATCTATCTTGCCGGTCTGCCCGGCCTCTCCTATATTGATTTAAGTCCCATGGCATTTATGGTGTCCTGCGGGGTGTTCGCCCTGGGCCTGTTCCGCTATCACCTGCTCCACATTTTACCCCTGGCGCATGAGGCGGTCATGGACGGCCTTGGTGATCCGGTTATTGTTCTGGATATGGAAGACCGGATAGTTGAAATTAACCAGGTCTGTGCGGCCGTCTTCAACCTGGGGCCCGCCCCCCTTGAGCACCTCCATTTGCAAAAAAAATCTCCCGGGGTCTATGGTGCCGTTTGCCGGGCCAGGGAGCGGTATTCCGGGGAATTGGAGACCCCCATTGATATGGGGGAAGATCAGTCCGGACAATGGCATCTGAGGGTGTCCCCTCTCTGGGAAACAAAGGCGCGCCAGAGTGGATGGGTAGTGGTATTGAGAGATATTACCCACCAGAAAGCCGCTGAAAAGGCCCTGGTCAATGCCATGAACTATGTGGGCAGCATTATCAACTCCATGCCGTCGGTTATTATCGGGGTGGACCAGCAGGGCCGGGTTGTCCATTGGAATCACGGGGCTGGACAGATGACCGGGGTTCCCAAGGGCCGGGCCGCCGGAATGAGGTTGGAATCAATCTTTCCCCAGTTGGCCCCCTATAATGAGGCTATTAAAGGAGCCATGGATACCCGGGAGCCCATGCACATGGAAAAACAGGTCCTGGTCCTTGATTCCGGTAATATCACAGCGGATATCCTGATTTTCCCCATATTGTCTGAAGACATACCGGGAGCGGTCATTCGGGTGGATGATACCAGTGAGCAGACCCGGATCCGGGAGATGATGGTCCAGTCGGAAAAAATGATGTCCGTCGGCGGGCTGGCCGCGGGTATGGCCCATGAAATCAACAATCCCCTTTCCGGTATGATCCAGAACATTCAGGTGATACGGAACCGGCTGTCCATGCCCCTGCCTGCCAATTTGAAAGCCGCTGAAAAGCACGGCCTGGACCTGGAGCGGCTTAAAAATTATATGGTAGACCGCAAATTGTTTTATATGATGGACCAGGCTGTTGAGGTGGGGGTGCGGGCCGGCAAAATAGTGGACAATATGCTCTCTTTTAGCCGGAAAAATGACGGAGAAAAATCCAGCCACGCCATTCCGGAGATAATGGATGCCACCATCTCTTTGCTGGAAAAAGATTTTAGCTTGAGGGAACATTATGATTTCAGAGAGGTGAAAATCGACAGGGTGTTTCAGGATGATCTACCCCTGGTGCCCTGTGAAAAGAGTAAAATCCAACAGGTGATGTTCAATATTCTGAAAAACGGTATCCAGGCCATGTCCCGTGCCGGTACCCCTGATCCCCGGTTCATGATCCGGTATTTTCTTGAACGGGACATGGCCGGGGTGGAGATCCAGGACAATGGCCCAGGGATCCCGGAGCAGGTCCAAAAAAGGATATTTGAACCTTTTTTCACCACCAAGCCCTTTGGATGCGGAACCGGCCTCGGACTTTCAGTGTCTTATTTCATCGTAAAGGAAAATCACAACGGGGATATGAGTGCCAGGTCCGGCCCTGGGCCTGGGGCTGCATTCACCATAAAACTTCCCTTGGGAAAGTCTGTATCCAACCCTTCAGGGACTTGAATTTTCAACAACCGGAATTATTGTTAGCCTTCAGTGTCTATTCCCATCCAAAATACCGCAGGATGCCGGCTCATGGGGATACAATATTAAAAAATAAATCAGGAGTACAAGATGTCAGATTCAAAACCGCTTCCTCCCGGTGTGGTGATGCAACGGGATAAGGAGACCTATGCTGCCCGTATTACGCCCCCCTCGGGTGTGCTTACGGCCGATGACCTGGAGAACATGGCGGCTGTTGTCCGTAAATATGATATTCCTGGGGTGAAGATCACCTCTGGCCAGCGTATCGGGTTCTATGGGTTAGCAAAAGACAAGGTTCATGCCATATGTGATGAGATGCCCTTTCGCACCGGAGGCCACTATGTCCAGGCCTGCCCAGGAACCGACTGGTGTCAGTTTGCCCATAAAAATTCCATTGAACTGGCCAATATGATTGAGGACCGTTTCGGGTTCGAACCTGTGCCTGCCAAGATAAAATTTGGTATTTCAGCCTGTAATTTCAGTTGTGCCGAATCCTATATCAGGGATGTCGGCTTTATCGGATCCCCCAAAGGGTGGACCATGATTGTGGGGGGGAATTCCGGACGCAATCCGAGGCTGGGTGATTTGATTGCAAAGCAATTGAGCACTGAAGATGCCTTTGAACTGACCCGGCGTTTTCTGGCATATTATTGTAAAAAGGCGCCCCAGAAACAGCGGACCGCCCATTTTATTGAAAAAACTGGAATTGAGACCGTAAAATCGGATCTGGGACTGGATAAGGCGTAACCCTTTGCATCTTCGGCCTGCCCGGGGGCGGTATTTACCCGGGCAGTACCAGGTTGACCCCCTCTTTTTTCAATAATGCCGTAATGGAATCCGGGGGCATCTGGTCCGTGACCAGGGTATGGATTTCAGACAGATTCCCCAGTTTGACCATGGCACTGCGCCTGAATTTTGAATGGTCGGCCACCAGGATGACCTTGCCCGCATTGTCCATGATGGCCCGGGCCACATCCACCTCCATGAAATCATAGTCCAGAAGGGTGCCGTCCCGGTCAATACCGCTGATGCCGATGATGCCGATATCCGCCTTGAACCGGTGGATGAACCGGATGGCTGAATCCCCTGTGATACCGTTATCCCGTGCCCGGACTATGCCGCCGGAGATCATGACCTGGAAATCTTCGTTCCTTCCCGTGATGGCGGCAATGTTCAGGTTATTGGTGATGATTTTCAGCTTTTTGTGGAGCACCAGGGCCCGGGCCACCTGTTCTGTGGTGGTACCGATATTGATGAACAAAGATGAATTATCCGGCACCAGGGCTGCGGCTGCCTGGGCAATGGCTTTTTTTTCGGTCTGGAGCAGGGCTTTTCGCCGGGTATACGCCAGGTTCTCGGTGGAGCCGCTGGAGGCGGCGCCACCGTGGTGGCGGGTGATTTTGCCCTCCCGGTCCAGGGTGTTGATGTCCCGCCTGATGGTCTGGGGGGTCACATTGAACTGCCGGGCCATCTCTTCAACTGTGGCAAATCCGTTTTCCCGGACAAGTTGTACAATCCGGTCCTGGCGTTGGGTCATTGGGCGTTGCCTGGGCGCCATGTATTCTCCTGTATAAAAGTGAACATTTAAATGAAATTGTGATATCATGGTTAATCCGGTATATCCAGACAAAAATCTGATATAACAATGGGATATGAGTGAACGAGGTGATAATAAGGATTCACTTGTGAAAATGAAACAATAATGATATTTTCATTTTCGAACATTCGTTGACTGGGGGAGGCAGGGAGTGAAAAAGACCATTGAGACCCAGGTGCTCATCATCGGGGGCGGTGCCACTGGCACCGGGCTTGCCAGGGATCTTTCCCTGCGCGGCATTGATGTGGTTCTGGTTGAAAAAGGGGACCTTAATGACGGGGCTTCCGGGGCCAATCACGGGTTGCTTCATTCGGGTGCCCGGTATGTGTATTCCGATGTTGAAGCTGCCATGGAGTGCCGTTCCGAAGGAATGATTCTAAAGCAGATCTGCCCCCAGTGTATTGAAGAAACCTCTGGGCTGTTCGTGGCCGTGCCCGGTGATGATGAGGCTTATATTGCAGATTTCCCAGAGATGTGCCGTAAGGCCAAGATTCCCTGCCGCAAGCTGGATATGGACGCGGCTCTGGAGAAAGCCCCCTGTCTGGCCCCTGATGCCATAGCCGTGTATGAGGTTCCTGATGCGGCAATCGATCCTTTCAAACTTGCCATTGAAAATATGACTCAGGCTCGTGGCCTGGGTGCCCAATACATTTCCCACTCCCAGGTTCTGGGATTTAAGATGGATAAATCTGGAATCGGTCTTGCCCGGATTAAGGATACACGGACCAGGGATGAATTTTCCATCCGCGCACAGATCTATGTCAGCGCCTCCGGGGCCTGGGCCGGGGGGGTGGCGGCCATGGCCGGGATTGACATCCCCATGGTATTTTCCAAGGGCAGCCTCCTGGTCACGGGGCAGCGTCTGGCCAAGCCGGTGATCAACCGGCTGCGCAAGGCCAGTGACGGGGATATCCTGGTTCCCGGAGGTATCGTATCCATCATCGGCACCACCTCGGTTCGGGTGGATTGTCCGGACCGCATTTTCCCCACAGTGGGAGAGGTGGACCTCATCATCAACCAGGGTCGCCAGATGGTGCCCGACCTGGGAGTTCGCCGGTATATCCGGGCCTATTGCGGGGTCCGCCCCCTGGTCAGTTCCAAAGACGGGGACGATCGGACTGTGACCCGGGGATTTGCACTGCTGGATCACGGGGAAGAGGGAATCCATAATTTCATCACCATTACCAGTGGAAAGCTGACCACCTATCGCCTCATGGCAGAGAAAACCGCTGATCTGGTCTGCGGGAAACTTAAGGTTTCAGAACCCTGTAAAACCGGAAAACTTCCCCTGCCCATGGCCGAGACCGGCGACTGGACAGCGCCCGGCGCCTCTCTGCGCCACGGGTTCCGTCTCCCGGACCGGAATGATAAAATGATCTGTGAATGCGAAATGGTGCCGGCCTCGGCCATCGACGCTATTGCTGCGGATGTTTGCCGTCACCGGGGGCGGCCTGACCTCTTATCAATTGGATTGAGAAGCCGCATGGGAAAAGGCCCCTGTCAAGGGTCTACCTGCAGTGCCCGGGCCCTTGCTCACCTCTACGACACCGGGGAAATCCGGGGAAGAGACGGGATCAGGGATCTGACCCGGTTTTTGAATGAACGGTGGAAAGGGGAGCATTCCCTGCTCTGGGGGGATTCCCTGGCCCAGTCTTCCCTTAAGGAGATGATCCATTGCGGCCTGTTCTGTCTGGAGATGGAAGATGAATAACAGTCATGTGCAGCCTGGCTTTACATCAAGCTGCGCCCAACAAAATATGGAAGGGATTCACTGCGATCTTCTGGTGATCGGGGCCGGGATGGCCGGGATGGTTGCCGGTGCAAGGGCCGCCGTGAACGGTCTGGATGTGGTTGTGGCAGGGAACCCCTCTTCCCTTGTTTTCTCCAGCGGAATCATGGATTATCTCGGGGTCTATCCCGCCGGAAGCAAGGCTTTTCTGGATGACCCGGAAGAGGTCCTGGACAGGCTTGCCCGGGATTTTCCAAACCATGCCTATGCCCTGGCCGGTCATGATAAAATTCTTGACGGTTTTGGGTTCGTAAAAACGATGCTGGAAGATGCAGGCCTGCCCTACACGCAACACTCCGGAGCCGCCATCGTAAAAAATATGGTTGTGGCTACGGCCATGGGCACCATAAGGCCGGGGTTCATGGTACCTGAAACCATGGCTGCCGGTGCCCTTGAAAATGGGGAGCAAAAGACAACTCTTCTGGTGGTCAGCATCAAGGGGCTGAACGGATTCAGTGCCGCCCAGGTGGCTCAGGGCCTGGCATCCCGGTTTGCACGGACTATTCCCCTGGAGGTTGAGCTGCCGGGTATCCCAACCGGTGTCCCTCCCCAGATTTTGGCCGGGAGGCTTGAGGACGTGAAGATTCAGGACGCATTGATCAGCCAGCTCCTTTCCCATGCCCCCAAAGCCGATATCATCGGCCTGCCCGCCGTCTGCGGCATTGAAGACAGTCCCGGCATCATGGCTGGGCTGGCCGCCCGGGTCAACAGGCCTCTGTTTGAAATTCCGGGTCCTTCGCCCTCCATTCCGGGGCTTAGGCTGAAAAATGCTTTTGAAAACGTATTGGCCGGAACCGGGGCCCGGCTTTTGTCCAATATCAGGATCAAGGCGCCTGTGTTTGACGGCAAGCGGTTTACCCTGACGGCTGAATTTGATACTGAATCGGTTCAAATACGGGCCAAAGGCGTGGTGCTTGCCACGGGCCGTTTTTTCGGCAAGGGGCTCCACGCACGGCGAGAGAGAATTGTGGAGCCGGTTTTCCACCTGGATGTGGCCCAGCCCACAGGCCGCCACCTTTGGCATGACAACCGGTTTTTTACTCCAAAAGGCCATGCTATCAACCGGGCAGGCATCGAAACCGACGGTCTGTTCCGCCCTCTGGATGAGCGGGGCCGGCCCGTGTATACCCATCTGTATGCCGCAGGCTCCATCCTTGCCCACAATGACTGGGCCAGGTTGAAGTCCGGTTCCGGCACTGCCATTGTGTCCGCTTGTTCTGCCGTGGACGCCTTTATTGAGGCAAGAGGGGGCGGGGATGGCATATAAGATTATCCTGGTCACAGTGTGCTGCATGAGTCTTATCGGCCTGATATTCAGGCTGGTCTCCATTGTCCGTCTGGGCCGTGTGTTTGAACGGGATAGAACCTCCTTGGTCCGCCGGATATTTTCTTGTCGGATTTTCTTTCTGGATTATGGTAATGCCATTGTCAATACCCTGTTTCAGGCACGGCTTTTCAGGGCCGGGAAATTACGGTGGCTGGCCCATACACTGATGCTATCCGGATTTGCCTGGCTGGTTTTTATCCATGCCCTGGATGACTGGACTGGGGCGTATTGGGACTGGTACCAGCCCGGGATAGCCCCTTTCCGCATGATGAGAAATCTGGCCGGAGCCATGGTGCTGGCAGGGTGTGCGGCTTTCCTTGCCCGGCGGCTGAAAGGATCCAGAATAAACCGAGAACGGCTGCGCAGGGGGTTGCGGTTCAGGGTGAGGGGGACACTCTCCATTCTGGTGATCCTGGGGCTGATCTGCACCGGATTCATGACCGAAGCCCTCAATATCATGTCCGAGGCGCAGTTCAACGAAATGGTGGAGGAGTACTCGGGCCTGGCAGGTGAGCCTGAACTGGTCCATTTAAAGGCGTATTGGGCACTGAATTACGATGTGGCCTTTGCCGATGGCATTCCAGGTCAGGGCATTGATTTAGATGAGGGAGAGGTGTTCAACCAGGAAAATTGTCTGGAATGCCACACCCGCCCCGTTACCGCCTTTGTGTCTGCGCCCCTGGCCCGCCTTGGGGCGCCGATAGGCCTCTGGACGGCACAATTCCGGTTGGACCGGATATTGTACTGGGTGCATCTGAGCCTTGCCCTTACCCTGGTTCTGTTCCTACCTTTTTCAAGAATGTTCCACCTGTTGGCCATCCCCCTGGCGTCTTTGCAGCGGCGGATGACTCCGGAAAAGGTGCAGCCGGATATGGGGGTCCTGGATTTGGCCGGACTGTCTGCCTGCACCCATTGCGGGTTCTGTTCCCAGGTCTGTTCCGTGTATCCGGATTACCAGGTTTCCGAGAATCCCCAGGTGCTTCCCCATGTCAAGATTGAAACCCTGAAACGTCTGGCCGGCATAGGGGTGTGGGATCCTGCCACATTGATCCGGCTCAGATCCGGGAATGATGATTGTACTCGGTGCGGCCTCTGTGCCGATATCTGTCCCTCCGGAATCGATCTGGTGAGGCTGTGGACAGCTGCCGGACGCCTCATGGACCGTCTGGGATGCCCGGATAATTATACCACGGCCATGGATGCTTCCTTTAGCCGGTGGATGGGAAAAGGTGAGTCTGATTTTATAACGGTGCCTGGGGTGCCCCGGGGGGCTGCAGCAGATGCAGGGCCTTTATCCGGACTGATTTCAGATGCCGATGCCTTTGAACACTGCGTTCAGTGCACCCTGTGTACCAATACCTGTCCCGTGGCTGCCCATGATCTGGTGGAAAATGACCTTGGGCCTCACCAGGTTATGAATCTTCTCCGTCTTGGAGAACAGGACATGGCCTCGGGCTCCAGAATGGTGTGGCATTGTTTGACCTGCTACGCCTGCCAGGAAATCTGTCCCCAGTCCATCCGGGTGGCGGACATTCTGCTGGAACTCAGGTGCCGGGGGCAGTCCAGAGCAGCAGAGCTGAATCTGGCCCGGCTGAGAGGGGGAGACCAATGAAACTGGCCTATTTTCCGGGATGCAAAATTCATTTCCACCTTAGATCCTATGGAGAGGCGGTTGAAGCCGTTATGGCGAATCTGGGAGTCACTTTGGTGCGGCTTCCATTCAATTGCTGCGGTAATCCTGCCCGGGGAAAGAATCTGGTGGCCTCGGTGCTGGCCGCCGTGAGAAACATTGCCCTGGCCCGGCAAAAGGGTCTGGATATTTTTACACCCTGCCAATGCTGCTTTGGCCAGCTCAAGCATGGGGTATACTGGTATAAGACTGACCCCCAGATCAGGGAGCAGGTGGACCTGGCCCTGGCCGAAGAGGGGCTGGTGTTTAAGGAGACTCAGATTCGCCACCTTCTGGACTTTTTATACCATGATCTGGGCCGGGAAAAACTGGCCCGGCGGCTCAAAGCGCCTCTGCCGACCCACAAAATTGTCCTTCAGCAGGGGTGCCATGCCCTGCGGCCTTTTTCCGTTACCCGGTTTGACAATCCCTTTGCCCCTAAGATGTTCAGGGAACTGGCCCAGCTTACCGGGCTTGAGGTGATTGACTGGTCAAAGGAAACCGAGTGCTGCGGTGACCCCGCTGCCGAGACCAATGGGGGTCTGGCATTGAGAATCCGGCAGGATAAAATGGCCCATGCCAGGCAGGCCGGGGCAGATTATATCTGCACGGCCTGCACCCATTGCCAGATCCAGTATGACCGGATCAGCCATGACAGTGAGGATGGAAACAAGATGGATATCAGGGCCCTGCCCTTTGCCTTATTTCTGGGTGCCGCCCTGGGTATTTTTAATGAAATAGAGAATAAGGGGGCGCGCAATAATTAGTTCGCGTTCTGTTTGCAAACTGGCTATGTGAAGTTGTCTTTGCGCGGTCCCTAAGGCACAAAATCATAAATAAACCGTCCATTTAAATTAATGATTTTGTGCCTGATTTGAGCCGATATTCAACTCAGATTAAAATTGGGCGGTTTTTTTAATTTGACACTGAGTCTAATTTAATTGTGTTTCTAATTGTTTTAAAATGATTTGTCCTTATAATATGAAGACATATCCCAAAGTAAGAAGGAGATTTTTCCATGGAAAAAAAATACTGCTGCAATAATCCCGAGTGCCGGGATAATGAAAAAGAGGCCTATGTGATGGTCCTGAACCAGGAAAGCGTCATGGACGAGCAGAATCTTGCCCAGATGTTCTGCCCGCGGTGCAAGTCCCGTCTGGTGATCAATGAGGGGGAACCTACAGCCGCATGCTGATTTGTCCCGGTTCTCCTTGATCCCGGGTCTGTTTGCTGGTACAACTTATTCTGATGAGATATCCCCCACCCGATCGATACGGAGAGCTTAAATGTCAGAGATAAATGTGTCCAATTGGGAAGAGCAACTGGTGGCACCGGAAACGGTCCTGAATCATATCCAGCCCGGTATGACGGTTTTTATCGGTACCGGGCCGGCTGCACCACGGACATTGATACGAACCCTGCTTGATGTGGACAAGCACAATATCAGGGATCTTGAACTGGTTCAGCTGGCGGTTCTGGGGGAAACCGTTCTTTCCCTGGATAAACTCAATGCCCCCAACTACCGACTGAAAACCTTTTTTTCCGGGTTCGTGGCCTGGGATACCATTTCCGAAGGCCAGGTAGACCTGATTCCCGCTTATTCATCTGAAATCCCCGAAATCATAAAATCCCGCCGCATTGATATGGATGTGGCCTTTATCCAGATTACCCCGCCCAATGATGCCGGTTATTGCAGCCTGGGTGTGGCTGTGGACGTGGCCCGGGAGGTCATGGACAAGGCTAGTCTTGTGGTGGGGGAAATCAATAAAGACATGCCTTTCACCTACGGGGATACCTTTGTTTCCATTGAAAAGTTTGACCTTCTTGTCCGGTCAGACCGGGAGCCGTTGGTCTATGAACCTGCACCGGTTTCCGATGTGATGAAAAAGGTGGCGGCCAATGTGGCTTCGGTGATCCGGGACGGGGACTGCATTAATTATTCCCACGGACCGCTTTTTGAAGGTCTGGTGCCTTTTTTATCCGATAAAAAGGATCTGGGCATCCATTCCCTTTATTTCACCGACGCCATGGCCGAGCTGGTCAATTCCGGTGCCGTGACCAACCACAGAAAATCTCCGTTCAGGGGCAAATCTCTGGCTTCCTATGCCCTGGGAACAAAGGAGCTGATGAAATGGCTCCATAAAAATCCTCTGGTGGAATTCCAGGGTATTGACTGGGTCTGCAATTCACAGTTTATTGCCAATAATCCCCAATTTACAGCCATTTACGAAGGCAGGAAGGCGGATATCCAGGGTAGTGTTGCCTTTCCTCTAAAGGGTAGTGTCATCACGGGTCCCGGTGAGGGTATTGATTTTTATAAGGGTGCAGAAGCCTCCAAGGACGGGGCTACCATCATCGGCCTGCCCAGCAGGAATGAGAGAGGAGAGCCCAATATCCTGATCTCCATCCAGAATTATGCCAACCAGCTGCGGCTCAGAGAGTCCGTCCATGTAATGGCCACGGAATACGGGGTGGCCATGCTCAAGTGGCGGCCCCTGCGGGAGCGGGCTCAGGCGATTATTGATATTGCCCACCCCGATGACCGGGAAGAACTCATCCGGCAGGCCAGGGACCGGAAGATCATCTACCCCAACCAGATTTACGTGAGCCGGTCCGCCCATTTATACCCGGATCACATTGCCTATACAAAGGTGTTTAAGGGGGGGCAAACCGTCAGGTTCCGGGCCATGAAACCCTCTGACGAAGAGGCCATGAGGCGGTTTTTCTACCGGTGCTCCAGAGAAATGGTTTTTTACCGGTTCTTCTATTCCATCAAAACCATGAGTCACGATAAGATGCAGGAATATGTCAACGTGGACTATGGCAAAGAGTTTTCCGTTGTGGGATTCGGGGGCAAAAAAGGGGAGGGTAAGATGATTGCCGAAGCCCGCCTGGTTACAGGTGATGAGGAATATACCGGGGAGGTGGCTTTTCTCATTGACGAGGCCTATCAGGGGGTGGGCATTGGATCCTATCTCATGGACCTGCTTATTGTTGAAGGGCGGAACCGTGGGCTTCATTTCCTTTGCGCCCAGGTGCTTTCAGATAATCAGCCCATGATAAAGGTTTTTGAAAAAACCGGCCTTCCCGTAGAATCCCGCCTTGAAAGCGGGGTGTATGAGGTCACCATCAAAATTCAGAAATAAGGATTGGCTCCAAAATTACTTGATCTTTTGCTTTCAAACTGCCCGCCCGCTTTAAGGGGGTGCTGGAACCAATTTAGGTCAAGTTATTTTGTAACGATTCCTAACCGGGTTCATCCTGGAGAATACGGCCTGGTACAGCACTGCCGACAGGGCATTGGCCACATTCAGGGAATTCTTCTTGCCGAACATGGGGATGTGTACGGCATCATCCATGGCCGAGAGTACATGGGGGGAAATTCCGTACTCTTCATTGCCCACAACGATCACGGCTTTTTCCGGCCAGTCATATTCATGGCAGGGGGAGGATTCTGAAATGGTTTCAACACAGATGATCCTGAATCCCTGATCCTTTTTTTCAGCCAGCACCCGGGTCAGATCCTGGGTATGTTCTTCCATAAGTGACTCATGGGTTCCCATGGCAGTCTTTCTGACCTGGGGGCTTTCTTTGCCCAGGCAGTTTCCCAGAATCATGGTTTTAATCCCGGCCGCTTCACAGGTCCTGAATATGGACCCCACATTGAAGAGGCTGCGAAGCCCGTCAAGGGCAACCTGATACTCCATGACCGGTGGTTGCGGGCCGGGCTGATCCCGGTCTCCGGTGATGACCTTATCCAGTAAATCATAATCCCGCAGCACTTTCCCGGATGCAATCCTGTGGCTGTGGATGGCATCGGAAATAAAGACCATCCATTCTTTGGTACTGCCGGGCGAAGGGTGAGACGGGCAGGGCATGCCCATCCAGTCTAAAATTCGTTTGTACTGCCGGGCGATGTCCCGGAATTGGGGGGCCGTGGCCCGGCCGGCCCCAAGGGTCTGGTAAATATGAGAAAGCCATGCAATGACATGGGTGTTCCTGCCTGTATCAGACAGGGATAAGAATTTTTTCCGAGTGAATCCAAAGGTTTTCATACCCTCGTTTATACCAGCCTTTTTTTGCCATTGTAATTAAAAATTTATGTTTTTTCCCTTGCTTGCCGATACCTTTTTTAAAGAAACAAAACGATTCCGGTATTTTAAAGAGGAGAAGACAAATGAATAGCCTGTCCCAGACTTCCCCCAGCGGATTAAGGCACACCGGCGGGTTTAACCAGGCAAGCATGTCTGCTAGGGAAATGTCCGTTAACTCATATGAAAGCCTTGATGCAGGGCTGACCATCCAGACCCGGGAAGGGGATGTGGTAACCCTGTCCACCAGCCAGTTCTCTGAACTGAATGCCTATGAATACGACAGCAGTGGGAAAATATCGGGCAGGCGCGGCTCCATGTCTGCCGCATACAATACCAGGGAGATCACCCTGAGTTCAGGAGAACAATTTTCCTTTTCCGTAAAAGGGGATCTCAGCGAGGAGGAACTTAAAGATATTGAAGCCATAGTGGCGGGGGTTGACGGGATCATCGGGGAAATGGCGGAAGGAGATATGGATGAGGCTGTTTCAAAGGCACTATCCATGGGGTCCTATGATTCCATTTCACGCTATGAGGCTGATATTCAGATTCAAAATTCCTATTCCATGGCTGCCGAAACCCGGTCCGCAGAGTATGACGGGGGAAGGGGCCGCAGGCATAGCCGGGGATACGGGCGGCTACCTGCCCCTGAACCTGTTTCTGAGCAAGGTGCTGTTCCTGAAAGAATAAATGATCCGGGCACCTCTTTCATGGATAAAGTGGCCGAACTCCTGGAACAGCAGAAAGAGGACGCCGTGGCAAGGGCCAGGCAGCCCTTGAGCAAATTGTTTGAGCATCATCTCGGGGGCCTGAAAAAACAGGAAGAAACAGAGACAGAGGCGGAGAATATGGGTATTTATGGTCCCAATGAAACCGCCGAATTATCCATGTACAAGATTTTTGAATCTGCAGCCAAAGAAGTGGATCAGATCATACAGGATATGGTCAGGGGAATGTTTCAAAATACCCTTGACCGGATGATTTAAATACATTAAGCGTTAGGACACGAAAAAGGGGAGGCCTTACGGCTTCCCCTTTTTCGTTGTATACTGTTTGATGCTAAGCCAGGCCGTAACGGGCCAGAGCTGAGTCGATAATATGGTTGATGAGCCGCTTGTAATCTTCCATTTCTCCTTCTTCGGAAGGATGGTGAAGGGTATAGATTTGGGGGCTCCAGCTTTTTATGGGTTTGAGTCCCGGAATACCGTTGACCTCAATGATTTTAAGCTGTCCCTCACTGTCCAGGCGCATGTCTGCGCGGACATGATCCAGGCAGTTCAGAGCTTTCATAGCCTTGGCTGTGACCTCAATGGCCTGATCGGTCAGGGTCTCCACCGGTCTGATCTTTGTGGCACCCACCCCTCTCAGGTCCGCCCTTAGGATTGGGTAGTCACCGAACAGGGAGGGGTCCACCATGACTTTACCCGACAAAAATTCCTGGTACTCCCCGTTGCCCAGCATCAACACCGTATATTCCTGGCCAGGGAGATATTCCTCCACCAGGGCGGGCTGGTTGTAGGTGTCATGTATGAATTTAACCTGAGCTGCCAGTTCTTCCGGCGTATTCACCACGCTGTTGTCGCTGATGCCCACGGACCGGCTTTCATAGCTGGGTTTGACAAAGGCGGGAAACTTCAGGTCAGGCATGTCCTGCCCTTTTTCAATTTGGTAATGGTAGGGCACGGGGACGCCTGCCTTGTCCATGATGCCGTGGGTGGCGGTCTTATGGATCAGGGCTTTCATGCAGGCCGCGTCCGGGCCGATATAGGGCAGTTTCCGGGCATCGAAGATATCGGCCAGCCAGAGGTCGTCCCCTTGGCTCATACCGATGGTGTCCGAATTCTCAGAGACATGGTAAAGGGCACTCCAGATCAGGTCGAATTCATGGGTTTCCAGTGCCTTGTCAAGTTCTTCCAGGCTGGATACATAGGCGATTTGCGCAGATTTTCCTGATGCGTTGATGGCGTTGGCGATCTCCTGGGTAACGGCCATATCTCCCCAGCCCTGGGCATCTCCACCGGGTCCTGTGATTAATAATATTTTTTTCATGGTTCTCCTCAATTAATCAATATCAATGCCGAACAGATCCCTGTCCAGCGTATAATGTTTCAAAGCGGCTACGGTTTCCGGTGACACTTCTGACAAGAGTTTGTCATAGGCCTCTATCCGGGACGGTTCCCAGGTCACTCTGGAAAGGATATTCATTTGGACTTCGGGTGCGCCACCGGCTTTTGTCCCCCGGCAGGCTTGGATCACCATCTCATCATTGGGATTGAGAATTTCAACCTCCCTGCCGGTGTGGCGGGCAAGGGCGGATTGAAATTGGTCCCTGCAATATCCGAAGTGGGTGCAGCAGAGGGCGGCATAGATTTTTCCTCTGCCCTGGTCCAATTGGTTTGCAGCAGCCTGGGCGTTTTCATCGATCATCTGCTGCACTTCTGTGCCAAAAGGGTGTCGTTCTATTTTACCGGCCAGGTTAAGACAGCCCTGGGTGATGATGCGGTCTGGGTCAATGCCCTCTTCTGTCAGTGCATTTTTATGGCTGTTTTCCTGAATCGTGGTGGGGGTGCCAAAAATCACGGCACGGTCCTTTGGATCACGGGCCAGGGCCCGGTGAACCATCCCAACCCCGTGGTCCACGATCCCGGTCACGGGAATCTGGGTCTCACCGGCAAACCGGGTAAAAGGATAGATCACGGACAGGGTGTTGCAGGCAATATAAATGTGGTCGGGGTTCAATTGCCCCATGGCGGCCATGGCGTTATGGAACACCTTGGCCCGGGCCTCCCGGTCCGGATAGTGGTTATATCCTTTGTTCTGCTGGGGCCAGGCATTAAAATAGATGAGTTTGATCTGGTCATATCGGGCATCCATGGACAATGCCCTTGCAATGCCGGCAAATACGGACATACCGCCCAGCCCCGAGTCCGTGATCAATATCGTGGTTTTTTTCATTCCTGTTCCCTTGTGAGCCATTCCCGGGCAATGTCCCTTGCCCAGGCGGCTGAATTCCCCATTTCATCATTTACCATGCGGGTGAGCAGGTCCTTCCAATGATAGAAATGCTGGGCCGTGGTCAGGCGGTTCCTAAACATGGCCGCCCCTTTCCCAGGCTCGGCATCCAGTTTGCTCAGAATGGCGTTCACTTCGTTTTTAAACCCCTTGGTGCCGTAGTAGTCAATGAACCCGTTCCAGGCATCCAGGGCGCCCTGGTCAGTAAACAGCGGGGTGGAGATATCTTCAAGCCGCCGGAGAAAGTCTGTCTTTTTCTGTCCGGCCAGGGCGGAGACCCCTTTGCCGTGGATGGCATAGGGGATGATCTCAAGACCGGCCAGGCCCTTTTCCGCCAGCTTCAGATCGACCATATATCCCAGCTTGCGCCAGTGGAATCGGGTAGGCTGGTAAAAGATAAAATTGCCCAGGCTGCAGCAGATCGGGGTGCCTTCATGGATAAAAACGCCCTGGGGCACATGGGGGTGGTGGCCGATGACCGCATCCGCCCCTGCCTCTGCCACTGCTTTAAAGGCCTGGATGACATAGGAGGGGGCAAAGGGGACGTATTCAAGGCCGCAATGGGCCACGGCAATAATTGCATCCACTTTGGGTTTCAGGTCTTGAATCATAGCGGTGACCGAAGGAATGTCCCAGCCCATAACCCCGGGGCCGGTATCTGCGGCAGTTAAATCTTCCCCTTCGCTGAAATTGACAATGGCAAGTCTGACACCCTTTGTTTCCATGATCAGAGGCTTTTTTGCCTCTTCCAGGTCCATGCCGGCTCCGGTATATCGGATGCCATGGCTGTCCAGAGCGGTCAGGGTTTCCTTAAAGGCCTCCACCCCGAAGTCAAACATATGGTTGTTGGCCAGAGTGACAGCATCAAAGGGGACGGCCGTCAGGCCCTTTACATGGCAGGCGTTGCCTTTGAATACGGCCCCGCTTTTGCACACGGGACTGCCGGTGTCGCTTAAGGGGGCTTCAAGGTTGACCAGGGACAGGTCTGCGTTTTGGATGCGGGGCAGCAGGTCTCCGTACAGGGATTTAGGGTCTTTTTCAATGAGGGGGGCAAAATTCCGTATGGGTGCCCAGTCTCCGGCAATGAGGATATCCGCCCGGGCTGAGCGGCCCGAAGACCAGTCCCCTGTTTTAAAATCAAGATTCTCTAATTTTGGGTTATTGAGTTTCGGCATGGTCTTCTCCTGAGGTGATGTAATGAAGTGGGATTCTTCCTGTGAGGCCTGCCGTGACCTCATAATTAATGGTGTGGGTGAGCTTTGCAATCTCATCGGCGGATATGGTTTCACTGCCCTGGTTGCCCATGATCACTACCTCATCCCCGGGAATAACACCCGGGATATGGCCCACATCAATCATTGTAAAATCCATGCATACCCGGCCCAGAATGGGGGCACGCCCCCCACGGACCAGCATATGGCCCCGGTTGGAGAGCAGGCGGCTGTATCCATCTGCATATCCGATGGGCACCGTGGCAATGACCGTGGGCTCAGGGGTGACATGGGTGGCACCGTAACTGACTTCGAATCCTCTGGGGACCGCCTTGGTCTGGATGACTTTGGACCTTATGGACATGGCAGGTTCCAGGGTGATGAGTGTTTTATTCACCTCATCCGAGGGCCAGAGCCCGTAGATGGAAATCCCCGGCCGGATCATATCAAAATGAGAGTCCGGCATATCAATGACCCCGGCTGAGTTTGCCACATGGCGGATTTCCGGAATGAATTCCCTGGCCGCCAATTGGTCTGTCAATCTCAGGAACCGGTTGATCTGGGCCCTGGCATGGGTTTTATCCTGCTCGTCTGACCGGGAGAGGTGGGTGTATATCCCTTCCACCTCTATCTGGGCAAGTGACTGAATGACAAGAATATCTTCAACCGGAATATCCGGAGGATAACCCGGTTCATTCAGGGCGCTGTGGACAAAGCCCAGGCGCCCCATGCCGGTATCCACCTTGATGTGAACTTTCAGGGTCAGGTCCCGGGAATTGAGCTGCGCAGCCATGGCTTTGGCTGTTTCCAGGTTGGTGATGGATGCCCTGATATTATGGGTAGCCATGTACACGGCCTGGTTCGGCAAAACATCGCCGAACAAGAGGACAGGAAGGTTAATTCCAGCCTCTCTGATTTCAACGGCTTCGGAAATTCTGGCGACCGCCAAAAAGTCGGCGCCTGCTGCCATGGCGGCCCCGGCCACCGGAACCGTACCATGACCGTATGCATTGGCCTTAATCACGGCCATGAACCGGGTGCCACGGGTGGTCAGGCTTTTAAGCGCCCTGATATTCCGTTTTACAGCACCAAGGTCGACTTCTGCCGTGTTCTGGGGCAAAAGCATTATTGCCCGTTCCTGTTCCTTTTCAAGGGAACAGATCATCAGCACTCACCAAGGCCGTATGCCCGGGTATAGTCTGCCCAGGTTTTCAACAGGGTTTTGGTCTTTTCGCCGGGTTTTCCACCGCTGATGACCAGGTCATCCAGCTGGATAATGGGGACGATCTCTTTGTTTGATGCTGTGATAAATACTTCGTCCATGTCGGCCATTTCATCGGCACTGATGTGGCGCAGGCTGATCTCATACTGGTCTTTGAGCAGCTCAAGAACGGCGCCTCTGGTGATTCCGGGCAGGATACCGTCGGGCGGGGTGATCAGCTCATTGTCTTTAAAGCAGAAGATGTTGGTGGTGGTGCCTTCCAGTAGATGGTTGTCCTGGGTTTTGTAAATCGCTTCAATGGCATCCTGGCCATGGGCTTTTTGCTGGGCAAACACCGCGGACAGGTAATTGGTGCTCTTTGAGGTGGGGATAAAACGTTCCATCTCAACGGAGATGATTTTTGCACCGTCATTATACCACCAGTCCGGCAGTTCGTATTTGGGGGTGACATAAACCATGAGGATCCCGTTGCCCTGGGGGGTCACCCCGTCCGGGCTGATGCCGCCGGTGTATACGATGCGGATATTGGATTCGGTGTGGTGGTCATTCTTTTCAAGGGTCTGGATGACGATATCGCAGATTTCGCTGTTAGAGTGGTTCAGGGTCAGACCGATTTCCTTTGCTGAATTTTCCAGGCGGGCCACATGCTGCTCCAGCTGAAATGGGCGTTTGTTGTATGTAATGAGGAAGTCAAATACCCCGTATCCCCGCAACACCGTAATGTCTTTGGCCGGAACCACGGCCTTGTCGTCTTCAACAAATTCTCCGTCAATATAATAGATGTCCATAGCTCTTCTCCCGTGCATATATATGCTGTATTGTCGTGTATTCCTTCAGGACGGTGAACCGCCGCAAATCATTTTTCCTGAGTGACTGGTGTCTGATATATCAATAATGGGCCCGGCGTCAAGAAAAAAATTCTTATAAAAGCATAAAAATTAGAATTTAATGCGAAAATTGAGCATTTTTCCAAAGAATCGTCGGTGCTCTTCGGATTTTCCCCGAAGGATGTAAGGATTAAATCCATAATAACTTGATCTTTTGTTTTCAAAATATCCAGTAGGAGATTTTGTAAAAGTACCCATTTAAGGGGGGGTGGAAACAATTTAGATAAAGTTCGTTTGTAACGATTCTTAAGCTTTCCTGCCCGGATTTCCGGGCAGGAAAGGGATTTATTTTGCCGGGGGAGTGAAGACTCTTTGGGCCATCTCCCCGTCAAGCATGAGCAGTCCGTGGCCTTCGCCGTTAATCAGCTTGAGCTTGTTCAAAGTGGTTTCCATGGATGCCTCTTCTTCCACCTGCTCTTCCACAAACCAGTTCAGAAAGTTTTTGGTGGCATGGTCGTTTTCTGAAATGGCCAGGTCCATGAGGTCGTTAATCAGGCCGGACACCAGCTTTTCATGGTCATAGGCCAGCTGAAACACCTCAATGGGGGAGTTGAATTCTGTCTTCGGTGCCTCTATGGCCCCAAGGGCCACCCGCCCTCCTTTCTCATTGAGAAATCGGTACATTTTCATGGCATGGAACCGCTCTTCTTCAACCTGGACCAGAAAAAAATTTTCAAATCCGCTGAGTCCTGTTGAATTGAAATAAGAGGCCATGGACAGATAATAGTACTCTGAAAACAGTTCCCGGTTAATTTGGTAGTTGAAGGCCTTTTCAAGCTTTTCCGTTATCACTTTATTCTCCTTTTAAAAAAAGGTTGTTTGTTTTGGTGCAGGTCCATAATATAGTTACGATCAAAGGGAAAATCAAGGTGAGGGCAGATCAAAACGGTCAAGGTTCATTACCTTGTCCCACGCTGCTATAAAGTCGGCCAAAAATTTATCCCGGGCATCCTGGCATCCGTATACTTCCGCCAAGGCCCGGAGTTGGGAGTTGGAACCGAAGATGAGATCCACACGGGTGCCGGTCCACTTGAGTTCTCCTGTTACGCGGTCATGTCCCTCAAATATGTCCTCGTCTTCCGAGGCTGCCTTCCAGGTTGTGCCCATGTCCAGCAGATTCACGAAGAAATCATTGGTGAGCGCCTCCGGCCGTTGGGTAAAAACGCCATGGCAGGACTGTCCGAAGTTGGTATTCAAAACGCGCATGCCGCCCAGGAGAACTGTCATTTCAGGAGCCGTCAAGGTAAGCAGTTGGGCGCGATCAACCAGCAGTTCCTCTGCCGATACGGCATATTTAGTCTTGAGGTAGTTCCGGAATCCGTCTGCAACGGGGTTAAGTACAGTGAAAGAGACTTCGTCGGTCTGCTCCTGGGACGCATCTGTCCGTCCCGGCGCAAAGGGAACTATCACGTCATGGCCGGCATTCCTGGCTGCCTGCTCTACACCGGCGCATCCGCCCAGGACAATCAAGTCTGCGAGGGAAACCTTCTTCCCGCCTGACTGGGCGAGGTTGAACGCCTCTTGGATGCCCTCAAGGGTCTCAAGCACAGTGGCAAGTTGTTCAGGCTGGTTCACTTCCCAATCTTTCTGGGGCGATAAACGGATACGTGCCCCGTTGGCACCGCCCCGTTTGTCTGATCCACGGAATGTGGATGCTGATGCCCAGGCTGTTGAGACCAGCTGGGAAACCAAGAGACCCGAAGCAAGGATTTTATCCTTGAGGTCTGAGATGTCCTGTGCGTCAATGAGCTTATGATCCACAGCAGGCACCGGGTCCTGCCAGACCAGCTCTTCTGCCGGAACCTCAGGGCCGAGGTAGCGGGAGCGGGGGCCCATATCCCGGTGGGTCAGCTTGAACCATGCCCGGGCAAATGCGTCAGCAAATACCTCCGGATTCTCGTGGAAGCGTTTTGCAATCGGCTTATAGATCGAATCCATCCTCAGAGAAAGGTCGGCCGTGGTCATGATGGTAGTAACCCGCTTTGACGGATCATGGGCAGCAGGTGCGAGATCCTTTTCATCCGGGCTGACCGGGACCCACTGATAGGCGCCGGCAGGGCTTTTCACCAGATTCCAATCATAGCCGAACAGCATGTCGAAATAACCCATATCCCACTGGGTCGGTTTCGGTGTCCACGCCCCTTCGATTCCGCTGGAGATCGTGTCACCGCCTTTGCCGCTTTGGAAGCTGTTTTTCCAGCCAAGCCCCTGCTCTTCAATACCGGCGCCCTCGGGCTCAGGGCCCACCAGTGATGCGTCTCCGGCACCGTGACATTTACCGAATGTGTGGCCTCCGGCGACAAGGGCAACGGTTTCCTCATCATTCATGGCCATGCGGGCAAAGGTCTCTCTAACATCACGGCCGGAGGCAATCGCATCCGGTTCGCCGTTGGGGCCTTCTGGATTTACATAGATCAGGCCCATTTGCACGGCGGCAAGAGGATTTTCAAGGTCCCTGACCCCTGAGTAACGTTTGTCGCCAAGCCATTCAGCCTCAGTCCCCCAGTAGATGTCCTCTTCCGGTTCCCAGACATCCTCACGCCCGCCGCCGAAGCCGAAAGTCTTAAATCCCATGGACTCAAGAGCGCAGTTGCCGGCGAGGATCATGAGGTCGGCCCAGGAGATCTTGCTGCCGTACTTTTGTTTGATCGGCCAGAGCAGCCGCCGGGCCTTGTCCAGGTTTACGTTATCAGGCCAGCTGTTGAGGGGCGCCAAACGCTGATTGCCGGACCCTGCACCGCCACGGCCGTCACCCATGCGGTATGTGCCCGCGCTGTGCCAGGCCATTCGGATGAAAAGCCCCCCATAGTGACCAAAGTCGGCCGGCCACCACTCTTGGGAGTCCGTCATCAACGCATACAGGTCTTTTTTCAATGCCTCCAGATCAAGTTTTTTAAATTCTTCTGCATAGTTGAACCCTTTGCCCATGGGATTGGCCATGGAAGAGTTTTGGTGAAGAATTTTGAGGTTCAACTGATTGGGCCACCAGTCGCGGTTGGATGTGCCACCACCAGCAACGGGATTTTTAGATGCTCCGGTTACCGGGCACTTACTTTCTTCATTAGGCATTTTAACCTCCTGATCTTTAGGGTTACAGATATGGAATACTATATGATAATAATTATCAATTAATGGCAAAAAAATATATTATATTTTTTCTGCCAGACAAGTGCTGCATATTCCGAAAAAGTCTAATCGGTGGTTCAGAATTTTAAAATCGGTCTCCACCGCAACTTCTTTTTTCATATTATCCAGACTATCCAGATCCGGATCGACTATGGTTTTACACTTTATACAGATGACATGCGGATGGGGGAAGGGCTTGTTGCCGTCGTATCTGTTGCTTCCATCCGGGAATCCCAACTCGAGAACTTCACCAAGCGATTTTATTAATACAATATTTCTGTATACAGTGGCAAGGCTCATTGTGGGAAAATCTTTCTTGATTTGATCATAGATGTCTTCAACACTGGGATGAGTTTTGCTTTTGGCAAGAATTTTAACAATGGCCAGCCGCTGAGGCGTTATCTTGTGCCCATTATCTCTCAATTTCTGGATGATGGTTTCAAATCTTTTAGCATGGTCTGTCAATTGTCGCCTCTTTATTTTAAATGGTAACTATTATCAACTAACATCTATTTTCTTTGTGGTCAACTCCTATTTTCAGGACGGCAGGGCAAGGTCCCGGGTGGGGTTTCCTATGCCATCACAATCTGTCTGCCCTGTTTTTTGCTCTGGTCATGATGAGTTCTCCCATGATGCTCACGGCGATTTCCGCCGGAGTTTGTGCTTTAATCTTTAGGCCGATGGGAGAATAGACCTTATCCAAAAGGGTTTTTTCCACCCCCTTTTCCATGAGGCTTCCGTATATCTGCTCCCGTTTTTTTCTGCTGCCGATCATGCCGATATAGGAGGCTTTGGTCCTTAAAGCCTGCTCCAGAACGATCTGGTCGTGGAGATGACCCCGGGTGAGGATGACGATATAACTGTGCCCGTCAATGGACAGGCCGTCAAAGGCCTGGGAGAAATTATTAAGCACACGGACCTCCCGGGCCTGGGGGAATCTGTCGCCATTGGCAAATTCCGCCCTGTCGTCTGTGACCACACAGGTAAATTCCGTAAAATGGGCCATCTGGGCCAGCTGGAATCCCACATGGCCGGCTCCGAATATGAACAGGGTGTCAGGCGGGCTTAGGGCTTCAATCATGAATTCCTCAAATCCGTGGAATTCCCTGACCGGCCCGGGACCTGAAAATTTATTATCTCCTGCCGCATCAAACAGTGAGTTGGGAAGCATCCGGGGGCCGATCACCTTTCCTTTGTCCAGGATCAGACAGGTCTCCTTTGGCGCGTTCCCCTGTATTCGGGTGATGAGCAGGGTTTTCTTCCCTCTGGTTTCCCGGTCTGACAGGGTTTCGTATACCTGTACCAGTGCGGGGGAAAAGGGGGGCACAAAGGTTTGTATCCAGACGGTGAGATTACCCCCGCAGACCATATCCATCCCCTTTTTTACCTCCTGATCCAGGGTAAACTCCATGAGTTTTGACCTTGGCTGTGTGGCTGCCATGAGGTCGTCACAGGCCGCAATGACATTGGCCTCTACCAGCCCCCCTCCGATGGTTCCGGATATGGTTTTATCAGGCCTGATCAGCATTTTACTGCCCGAGGTCCTCGGGGTGGAGCCCTGGTGGGATATGATGGTGGCCAGGGCAAAGGGACGGGAATGGGTTAAGTGATCCAGAGTTTCCCGGATTAAGGGTGTCATTGGTTGATTCCTCTATTTTATCTTATTTTATAATATGTCATGGTTCATCTCACCTGTATATATATGAAAGAAGGATGCAACGCCCGTAAATTTTTCATGTTTTGTTGTGCACAAGTGACTGGACGGCCAAGCTGCACGGGGCTGTTATACGGAATCTTCCGTTTGCCCTGGCGTGCTGGACAAACGATTGGTATTACAGGTGTTGCAAATTTAAACATTTTGCCGATATGTGAAAATACCCTGAAATATCAGGATGTTCAAATCCTGTTTTTTGTGGTTGGCCATTCTCTGTTTCAATTTGAAACGGACCGGGGTGTTTTTACTCTGTTTTTGCCCTGTCCTGTCATATTTTCTTTAACCTTGGGATATAAATGCCTGGGCGGGTTCTCACCAGCTATTGTGAATTATTTTAGGACATCTATCAGGGTTCATAAATGTTGCGGCACAATATTTGCTAATTCTCTTGCTGACTGTTTGACGAGTACGGAATAACCCGTTTAAATGAATAGTAAATAAGGAGAAAAATGGTGACAAATATCCACCTGTCTAAAAGGTCAAAGACAATAATCAATTTTTTTAACCCCTTCAGAGGAAACCTGTATTCCCGTGTCAATCCGTGGCATGCGGCCATGGACACCTTTACCGAACAGATTAAATGGAAATCCGATTTGCCCGCAAAGAAATCACCTCTGCCCCCAGTTTAGTAAAACACCCGCCAACCGGGGAATTCGACCCTGATCCTTCCTTCTTATCCGGTTTAGGGCTGCAGAAAAATTATTTTGTCAAAAAAATGAATTTTTCTGCAGCCCTAAACCCAATTTTAATCGTTCGCGGCGTCCTGAAGTCAAGGGGGGCTATGGATCGGCTCCAAAATCACTTGATTTTTTGTTTTTAAAATTTCCAGTCTTTTGAGTAATTTTGTAACGATTCCTAAATTTGCAGGTATCATTCCAGCTTAAAGGATTTGATTTTACGCCAGAGGGAAACCCTGTCGATTTCCATAATTTCTGCAGCCCTGGTTTTATTCCAATTGGTTTTTTCCAGCACCCACTGAATATATTTTTTTTCCTGTTCCTTCATGGTGGGAATTTTATCGGTGTCAGGAATATGGAAGCGTTCAATGGCCATCTGACAAATATGCCCGGGCAGGGATTCCGGATGGATTACCTCGGTGTTTTCCATGGCAACAGCCCTTTCAATCACATTTTCAAGTTCTCTGACATTTCCCGGCCACCGGTAGGCTGCCAGATATTCCATGGCGGTTCTGTCTATCTCAAAAATATCCTTTCCCATTTCCCGGCTTTTTTTGCCCAAAAAATAATGGGCCAGCAAAGGGATGTCCCCATGGCGGTCTGCCAGGGGGGGAAGATGGATGGTCACCACATTGAGCCGGTAAAACAGGTCCTGACGAAACCGTCCCATTTCGGCCTCAAGTTTAAGATCACGGTGGGTGGCCGAAATAAACCGAAGATTTACACTGATTTTCTGGGTTCCGCCTACCCGGAGCAGCTCCCTTTCCTGGATGACTCTGAGAATCTTTGTCTGCATGGACATTGGCATGTCACCCACCTCGTCAAAAAAAACCGTTCCCTTGTCCGCATATTCAAACAGCCCCTTTTTAACCTTGCCTGCGCCAGTATAGGCCTCTTTCTCATGTCCGAAAAGTTCGTTTGCCATAAGATCTTCGGAAAATGAGGCGCAGTTAAAGGCGACCATCTCATGGCCATGCCGCCGGCTTTTGTTATGAATGGCTTTGGCAACCAGCTCTTTCCCGGTCCCGCTCTCCCCATGTATGAGGATGCTGATGTCGGTCTTGGCCACCTGGTCAATGACTGCGGCGACCTCCATCATTGACCGGCTGCTGCCGATAATTACCGGCATTTGTCCCATGGATTCCTTTAGCGCGGTATTTTCAAGTCTCAGGGACCGTTTTAAGAGGGCCTCTTGAACAATTTTTCTGACCTCATCAATTTTATAGGGTTTGGCAATATACTGGTAGGCGCCCTCACGCATTGCGGCAACTGCATTGTCAACGCTTGCATATCCGGTGATCATGATGACTTCGGTATAGGGTCGAAGTTCTCTGCTCTTTTCAAGGACCTGCATCCCGTCAACAGCCGTCATCTTATAGTCTGTAATGACCAGGTCAAAGTCTGTGGCGGTAATCAGTTTGAGACCCTTTATCCCGTTTTCCACAGCCGTAACCTTGTAGCCCTGCTTGACAAGAATGTGCTCAAGGTTTTTCCGGGCAATCTCTTCATCCTCGATAATTAAAATATGGGTTTGTGTCTGGTTCATTTTATTTTTATCCCCTGGGCAGGCAAACGGTGAAGACAGTACCTTCTCCGGGCATGCTTTTAACCTGAATCTGTCCCTTGTGCTGTTCAATTATGCCGTGGATTATGGATAGGCCAAGTCCGGTGCCTTTTCCCACCTCCTTGGTAGTAAAAAACGGATCAAATATCCTGTTAAGGGTGTCATTAGCAATTCCCATGCCCGTATCTGAAACCTTAAAAATAAATAGGGCATTTTGATCATCTGAAAAAGCGGTAATGGTAAGGCGTCCCCCCTGGGGCATGGCATGGATCCCGTTAATAATCAGGTTTAAAAGCACCTGCTGAATCCGTCTGGGATCCATCCTGCCTTCCAGCCCCCCCGGCACGTGGATGTTTATGGCAACATTTGGGGGGATCTCTCCTGCAATCAGGCGCATGGTACTTTGAACAAGATCCTTAAAATTGATTTTGTGAACCGAGAACCGGGTCTGCCGGGAGAACTCCAGCAGTGCCCTGATAATGTCCCGGGCCCGGTCAACTTCCTTTTCTGCAAGCATGAGCATGTTCTTTTTATGGTCCACATTCCCTTCATCAATCTCTTCCCTGATGATCTGGATGGAGGTTGAAATATTGTTCAAAGGGTTGTTCAGTTCATGGGCAACCCCTGACGTCAGTGTCCCCAGCGAAGACATCTTTTCGGCCTGGGCAAGCTGGCTCCGTTTTTTATCCAGCTCATCAATCATGGTGTTCAGGCTGTCCACCAGGGATTCAAATTCATCCCCCGTTGATATTTTGGGGATTTTATTGAACTCCCCCCTCACAATTCTTCGGATTCCCCGCTCTATGGATTTTAGCGGCCGGTTTACGTTGAGAATCAGAAAAAAAGTGGTCAAAATGCTCAAGAGAAAAAGAAAGATAAGAGAGATTACCAGATAATCCCCTGACCTGTCCAGCAGGCGGAATACCTGATTCTGTTCAGAGGCTTCAAACTGCTCTATGTCCCTGGTCAGGGTTCTGCCCAGTTCTGCTACCCGTTTCTGGAGCCTGGCTATCCGGGGGGGCAGGCCTTGGGGATTTTTAAAAAATCCATACAGGGCTTCCATGTCTTTTTTATAGTCATTTATCTGTTCTGCCCTGAGCCTGAACTGCTCGGGGTTATCCAGAAAGTCTGAAAAATCCCTGACAATTTCCTCCTGCTTTTCAGCCATTTCGTGGATATATGAAAGGGCTTTTTTTAAATCCGCAGGATCTTTTTTTAGAAAAAAATTTTTCTCATACCGCCTGGCCTCAAGGACTGTATCCAGAAGGTCATTCTTTTTTTCAACAATGATCAGTTTCTGGATAATGATTGAATTGCTGTAATAATTAAAAATCCAGATACCGCCATTGGCAAAAATAAAAATCATAAAATGGAGGATAATTTTTTTTCTCAAATTTAACTGCATGATCCGGTAGTTATCTCAGAAAAATGGTTCCGGCACAAGCCTGCTCTCCGGGGTAATCGCATATAAACCCGCCATGGATTTTAAACGTTCATATTTATAGATACTTATGGGGGCAGGTCATTTTTATTTTTGTTTGCCCGGCGAGTATCACATTTTTTAATTGTTGATATCAAAACTATTGATTTGACGGGTAGCTGTGCTGTGCCTAAATTATCCGCAAGACTATATTTAAACATGAGGAGAGACCATGAAAATTTTGATCGTCGGCGGAAACGGAACCATCGGGAAAAAAGTGAGCGCACATTTTTTAAAAAAACATGAGGTGATCATTGTCGGCCGGAATTCCGGTGATGTAAAGTTTGACATGGCAGACAGCCAGTCCGTCAAAGAGATGTTTGAAAAAATCGGAAAGGTGGACGCCGTTGTTTGCACGGCCGGGGATGCCAAGTGGGCGGAATTTGACACCTTAACTGAAGATGATTTTTATATCGGCATCAAGAGCAAACTCATGGGACAGGTGAATCTGGTGAGAATCGGCAAGGACTATTTGAATCCGGGTGGCTCATTTACCCTGTCCACCGGCATTCTGGCCGACTATCCCGTGCGCATGACTACCAGCGCGGCCATGGTCAACGGGGCCATCCACAGCTTTGTGAAGGCGGTATGTCTTGAGCTTGGAGACGGCATCCGGATCAATGTGGTCTCATCCGGGCTTGTGGAAGATGCGGTGGACCATTACCAGGCCTATTTCCCCGGCCACAATCCCATCCCCATGACTAAAGTGGTCAACGGATTTGTGAAAGGTGTTGAAGGCGCTGCCACCGGAGAAATCATCAGAATGTATGATAATTCTTGATTTTTAATTTTAGAATTAATAGTTAAATGGTCTCGGTGCATTTGCCGGGCCCGTTTATATTTAGACAAAGAGAGACGCAAATCCAATGATCAGACCTGATACGCCTTCTCCGGGAAGGCGGTCTAATTTATCGCTGTTTTTTGAAGGCGCAAAAGATACCTTTCCCCTGGTTGTGGGGGCGATTCCCTTTGGGATCATATTCGGTTCCCTTGCGGATACGGCCGGGCTCTCCTTTGGTGCTACCATGGGCATGTCCATATTCGTTTTTGCCGGGGCGTCCCAGTTTGTGGCCATGAGTCTTATGGCATCAGGTACGGCCTGGCCCATGATTATACTCACCACTTTTGTGGTTAACCTGCGCCATATGTTATACGGCGCCACCATGGTTCCCTTTTATAAGGCTCTTAATCCGGTGTGGAAAATGGTCCTGGCCTTTGGGCTCACCGATGAAACCTTTGCCGTGGCTGTCAACCGCTATAATCAGAATGATGATATAAGGGGCAAGCAGTATTACAACCTGGGTTCCATGATCTTCATGTACCTGAATTGGAATCTGTGCACCTTTATGGGGCTCACGGCGGGAAAGGCCTTTCCGGAAATCTCCCGATGGGGGCTTGATTTCGCCATGCCCGCCACCTTCATCGGCATTGTCATCCCCTACCTTGTCACAAAGCCCATGTGGGCCTCGGTGGTTACCGCCGGAACGGTTTCCATCCTGGCCGGAGGACTTCCCCATAAGCTGGGGTTGATGGTGGCGGCCCTTGCAGGGGTCGCAGTTGGTGTGGTGTGCGAAAAAGTATTTCCCGGAAAAAAGGAAGCGGCATGAATTTATTTGGTGTGAATATACCATTTCATGAGATTTATATGGTTTCAGGGATGGCCCTGGTCACCTTTGCCATACGCTATCTCATGTTTCCGGTCTCCGGGCGGTTTAAATTCCCTGAACTCTTTGAGCAGGGGTTGAGATATGTACCGCCCGTGGTGCTCACCGCCATCATTGTGCCCTCGGTGCTCATGCCCAACGGAAGCCCCCTGAATTTAAGTTTCACCAATCCCTACCTCATCGGCGCCCTTGCCGCCTGTGCCATGGGCGGTGTATTCAGAAATCTGCTTTTGACCATTGTCATGAGTATGGCAGTGTTCCTGGGTGCCCAATGGGTGTTCGCCATGGGATAGCGGCTTTATAAGCTTAAACCCTATAATCTTTTAGGTAATTTAACCTACAATACATTTCAGTTTATTGCCGATTGTCTTTTGGTTTCCCGTTTTCTAAACCTCAGAGTATATCCCTTAGAATAGAAAAGGAGACCCCAATGACAATCCCGAAATTTGAACTCGGCGAAACAACTGTGGGACGGCTGGTGGATCTTGTGGCGGAACAGTTTCCGGACAATCCAGCGGTTAATTATCACGAATACGGCATTGAGCATACCTGGGGGCAGTTCCGGGGTGTGTGCGATGATGTGGCCAAGGCATTCATGGCCATTGGCGTGGAAAAAGGAGGCAAGGTGGCAATCTGGGCCAGCAATGTCCCTGAATGGCTCTATTCCCAGTTCGGCACAGGGAAGATGGGGGGGATCCTGGTGACGGTGAACACCAATTACAAAAGTTTTGAACTGGAGTATCTTATGTCCCAGTCCGATGCCTCCACTCTGGTGTTCATCGGCGGTATCAGGGATTCAGATGAATATCTGAAGATTATCGAAAAGGTCTGTCCGGAGCTGGAGAATTGCAAGCCCGGTAAACTGGCCTGTAAAACCCTGCCTAAATTGAAGAATGTCGTCTACATCGGTGAGCGGGAAGATGCCCTGAAAGGGATGTATACCTGGGATGATATTCTCAAGATGGGCCAATCTGTTTCCCAGGATCAATTGGGGGAACGCCAGGCCTCTCTTTCTCCGGATGATGTCGTCAATATGCAGTATACATCAGGTACCACAGGGTTTCCCAAGGGGGTGATGCTCAGTCATACCAATATCATCGGCAATGCAAAGAGCATTGGCGCCTGCATGAATTTAAGTTCAACAGACAATCTGTGCATTCCAGTGCCTTTTTTCCATTGCTTTGGCTGTGTTCTTGGGACCCTGACCTGCGTGGTCTCAGGGGCGGCCATGTCCCCGGTGACTCAGTTTAAGCCGGATACGGTGCTTGAAACCGTTGAAGCGAATAAATGCACGGCCCTTCACGGGGTTCCCACCATGTTTATTGCCGAATTGGAGGAGATGGAAAATAGATCATATGACACCTCCACATTGCGGACCGGTATTATGGCCGGCTCTCCTTGTCCCATTGAGGTGATGAAAAAGGTGGTGGATGTCATGGGTATAACCGAAATGACCATTGCCTACGGACAGACCGAAGCCTCTCCCGTCATTACCCAGACCCGGCCCGAAGACAGCCTGGACCTGCGGGTGAGCACCGTGGGCCGCGCCCTCCCCAATGTGGAGGTTACAATCGTGGATCCGGATACGGACGAGCCGGTTGAAAACGGTGTTCAAGGAGAGCTGTGTACCCGGGGCTACCATGTCATGAAGGGTTATTTCAAGAATTCAGACGCCACCGAAAATGCTATCTGCAAAGAGGGCTGGCTCCACACCGGTGATCTGGCGGTCATGGATGACAATGGCTATTGCAAGATCACCGGCCGGATCAAGGATATGATCATCCGGGGCGGGGAAAATATCTATCCTAGGGAGATTGAGGAGTTCCTTTACACCCATCCCAAGGTTCTGGATGTTCAGGTGGTGGGGGTGCCCAGCTTGAAGTATGGAGAAGAGGTGGCGGCCTATATTCAGTTGAGAAAGGCCCATACTTCGGACGCAGAAGAATTCCGGAGATTCTGCAGCGATAAGATCGCTTTCCATAAAATACCGGCCTTTTTCTTCTTTGTGGAGGACTACCCCACCACGGCTTCGGGAAAGATCCAGAAATATAAACTTCGGGAGCTTGCCACTGAGGCTCTGAAACGTCAGGAGGCGGCAGAGGTGATTACGGCATAACTAAGGAGCGGCTCCAAAATCACTTGATTTTTTGTTTCTCAAATACCCATTTAAGGGGGTTTGGAAACAATTTGGAGCAAGTTGTTTTGTAAGGATTCCTAAATTTCAGCAAATGATGTCAACGGGTTTTTATCTGCCGGCTAATTTTTTTCTTCCAAAATGGATACCCAGCCGCTTCATTTTATTTCTCAGGGTGCTGGCATTTATTTTAAGCATGGCAGCGGCACCGTTGGGGCCATGTATTTTCCCCTTTGATTGTTTGAGGGCTCGCTCAATATGCCTGATCATAATATGGTTTAAGGAATCAATGTTTATGTCTGTCTCCCGGGTTGAGCCCTTGTCCCGGACTGCTGTTTTAAAATGATCAAAGGTCAGGATATTATCCCGGCATAGAATCATGGCACGTTCAACCACATTGCCAAGTTCTCTGACATTGCCCGGCCAATGATAGGCCATTAAGCTGTCCATTGCTTCCGGCGCAAGGGCTGGCGGATTAAGGGTTCCCGCCTCCCTTGAGTTTAATTCAATAAAGTGGTGCACAAGGGCCGGGATATCATTTTTCCGTTGTCGAAGCGGGGGGATGATGATGGGGAACACATTCAGCCTGAACCACAGATCTTCACGGAATTGGCCGGCTTTCACCATGGCTTCGAGGTTCCTGTGAGTTGCCACAATTATTCTGATATCCACAGGTATTGTACGGGTTCCGCCCACCCTCTCAATGACATGGGTTTGTATCACCCGAAGAAGCCTTACCTGGGCATTCAGGGGAAGCTCTCCGATTTCATCAAGAAAAATTGTCCCTTTATGGGCCCGTTCAAATTTTCCCATTTTGTTTGATACGGCCCCTGTGAACGCGCCTTTTTCATGGCCGAAGAATTCACTGTCAATAAGGGTTTCGGGGATGGCCCCGCAATTTATCTTGATCAAGGGGCCATTTTTTCTCTGGGAAGAATAATGGATGGTGTTTGCGATGATTTCTTTGCCTGTACCGGTCTCTCCTAAGAGCATCACCGGATTGTTCAGCGGTGCAATTTTCCTGACCATCTCCACAACCGTACGGAGCCCAAAGTCTTTTCCGATGAGTTGATCCCCGGACAGGTGGCGAATTTCCCGTCGCAGGTAATGATTGTCATCGGCAAGCATGTCTTTGAGTCTTGTCACTTCCTGGTGTCTCAAGGCATTTGACACGGCAATGGCAAAGGGGTCTGCCGCAATGGAGAGAAGGTCTGCATGTTTTTTTGTGTACCTGTCCCTTCCCGTGGCGCAGACAAACAACACGCCCAGCAGCTTTTCCTCAATCTTAAGCTCCAGGACAAGGGTGGAATGGTCTGATCTGTCAATGGCCTGTGTCACCACCTTTGCAATGGCATCAAGCTCCGGCCGGTTATATATACTGACTTTCTTAATATTGTTGTTCTCAATTTTTGATCTGGCAGTTCCTGACACTGGAACAATAAGATTGAGAAGGCTTCCGGCGTCTTTTGTTGCTCTGGCAACAACTTTAACGGACTTTAAACCGGGCTCGTATAAAGAGATATACATTTCATCCGCGGGCATGCTTTTTTGCAGATACAGAAGAGATCTTACCAGGGCGACTTTAATATCCAGGCTGCTGCAAATCTGAATGGTGATCTGTCTGAAAAAGTCATCTTTCTTGTCCACAGGCAGTCTCCTGTTTCCTATTTCGTGAAATAATGCCTTATTCGGTAATCTATATCATAATTATCTTATTTGCCAATTAAAATCGCCTTATTTGGCGTTTTTTGCAAGGGGTTATGTTATAACTATTTGTTATTATATAGTATTTTGTATTGGTATGGTTTCTGCTTTTTAATATAAACGGCCATGGGCCGCACCTGGGATTTCACGGAAGTTCAGCCCACCACAACGAAAGTTGAAGCATCTCTGTGGTTAACAGAGAGTTTCTTATAAAAAAAAGACATGAACCGGAGGGGAACGGATGAAATGGCTTGAGATGATAAAACTTCGAACATCCGGGCACAATCTTGAAAATCTAACCAATGAATTTATCAGGCCGCTGGCGGCAAAGATCGGGGAAGCAGGTCTTTCCGGCATACAGGTCTACTATCATGCAACACTTGACACCGATCTTGGTATTCATATTCATTGGGATACCAAGCAGGGCGCCCTTCAAAAATCTCTTTTGGGGTCCTGCCTTGTCAGCACGCTTGAGGAGTTCGGCCTGACCTATCATACCATATGGATTCCGGCAGATGGATCACAGATGGTGCAATGTTTGAATCAAAACGATAAGGAGTTCAGGCATGATTAAGAAGAGACAATTTATCGGGAAAATAATGCTTGTCTGCATGGCTGGCATTCTCATTCTCCCCACTCTGTTTTCGTGCCGAAAATCCGATGCCAGAGAAAAACAATTAAAGCCTGTGAAAGTGATTGCCAAAAAAGTCACAATGGTTTCAGGTCATAAAAGGATTCTGGTGAGCGGTTTCCTTGAAGCGGAAAAGACCTCCCCCATAAGCTTCCAGGTTCCCGGAAAGATAATAAAAGTCAACTTTGATATCGGGGGGCGTGTAGAGAAAAACCAGGTTGTGGCTGAAATTGAGATGGATGATTATCAAAGTCGTCTTGAGATTGCCCAGGCAAAGCTCATGCAGGCAACGGATGCATTCAATCGGCTCCATCCCCTGTTTGAAGAGGGGGCAATACCTGAGAAAACCCTGATCGAGGTCAAGGCCGGGCTGGCACAGGCCAGGGCAGGACGAAATATTGCAAAAAAACAGGTAAGGGACACAAAACTTAGAGCACCCTTTGCAGGTGTCATAGGGGTGAAATCCATTGAAACAGGCCAGATGATCTCTCCGGGAATACCTGTTTTCACCATTGTGAAAAATGACAGGATTTATGCCTGTGCTTCAATTCCTGAATCCGAAGTCACGCAATTGAAAATTGGTCTAAAATCCATGGTTAAGATTCCGGCCCTGGGCAGCAGACAATTTTTCGGCAGGGTGGCGCGTATAGGGGCTGTGGCAGATACTGGAACCAGAACCTATCCGGTTAAAATCCTTCTGGATAACCCCGGATTTATCCTGCGCCCGGGAATGATTGCAAACGTCTCCATTGAAACAGACAGGAAGGTAGACATATTGACCATCCCCAGCAGTGCCGTTGTGCGCGATTTCGATAACCTTACATATGTGTTCCTTGCCGACAAGAAAAATGTAAGGGCGTTTCGCAGGCGGGTCTTCCCGGGGGCGGTCCATAAAGACCAAATCAGGATCAAAAAGGGCCTCATGCCCGAGGATATCCTGATCACAGCAGGCCAGCACAAGCTTACGGACGGGTGCGATATCACCATCATTGAAAATTGATCCCTAAGAGATACAAGCCCGGGGCAAAGGTGAATAAATGAATATTGTAAAAGCGGCCATGAAGCACCGCCAGGTTACCCTGACCCTGACATTAATCTTTATACTGGCAGGTGTTTATTCTCTCACCCACATGGCCAGGCGGGAAGACCCTGAAATGACCATCCGCCAGGGCCTTGTCATCATGCCCTATCCCGGTGCAAAAGCGGCCCAGGTGGAGGAGCAGGTCACAAAAAAAATCGAACAATATTTGTTCCGTTATGATGAAGTAAAAAAGGATGAAACCTTTTCCACCACATCTGACGGGCTGTGCGTGATAACCCTGGAACTCCAGGGATGGGTGAAGAATAAGGACAAGTTCTGGTCCAAGGTGAGGCACGGTCTTTACGAACTCAAAAATACCGGGTTGCCCCGTGGGGTGTTGGGCCCCATTATCAACAGTGATTTCGGAGATACCATAGCGTTGCTCATCGCGGTTGAATCAGACCGGCATACCTATGTTGAATTAAAAGATTATATTGAAATCATTGAAGACGAATTGCGTCCCCTGCCTGAAGTTTCAAAACTAAAACGTTACGGAGAACAAAAAGAGCAGATCTATGTCACCAGTAATTCCCATAAGCTTTCCCAGTTTGGCATCAGCCTGCCCCAAATGATTCTGGCCATGAAATCACAGAATACCATCAGCTATTCCGGTGAAATAAAATCTGAAAAATCCGAAGCCCCCATCCATACAAAGGATCAATATACCTCGGAAGAACAGATTTTAATGCAGCAGATCTATGTTTCACCCCTGGGCGAGGTCGTCCGTGTCAAGGATCTTGCAAAGGTTGAACGGCGGTATGAAGAGCCGGATTCCTTTATCCGGGTCAACGGCCATAAAGTGCTTTTACTCTCCGTGGAAATGCAGGCGGATTACAATATTGTTGATTTTGGCAGGAAAATCAGTGAAAAGCTAAAGATTGTCGCCAAAAGACTTCCATCGGATGTCAGGATCAGGAAAATCGTTGACCAGCCGTCTGTTGTCTATGACAGTATTCACCATTTTCTCAAGGAATTTTTAATCGCCATTGCCGCCGTCATTCTCGTTACCATGCTTCTTTTACCCCTTCGAATGGCTGCGGTTGCCGCCCTTGCCATCCCCATAACCGTGCTGATTACATTTGCCTTCCTTGATGTGCTGAATATTGAATTGCAGCAGATGACCCTGGCCGGCCTGATTGTCGTGCTGGGCATGGTTGTGGATAATGCCATCGTTATTGTTGACGATTATGTTGATAAGCTGGATCATGGCATAAGTCGGTGGGACGCGGGCTGGAAAAGCGCCACTGAGTTGTCTGTTCCCATTGTCACGGCAACCATTGCCATTATCTGCGCCTTTGTTCCCGTGGATCTTATTCTATCGGGAAATGCCGGCGAGTTTCTTTTCACCCTTCCCATTGCCGTGACTGTGGCCCTGATTGTCTCCTTGTTTGTGGCCATTCTCCTGACTCCTCTTCTCTGTTATTTTTTCATAAAAACTGGTCTTAATTCAAAAAAGAAAAACAGGGTTTCTTTTCTTGATATCCTGCAGACCGCCTATGATTATATCTTGAATAAGGCCTTTAAGGTTCCGAAGCTGACGGTGCTTATCGGGATCCTTTGTGTTGTGGGTGCGGGGGGGCTCATGGGGCGGCTGGAGGTAAGAATGTTTCCCCTTATTGAAAGGAATCAGTTCTGCCTTGAAGTCTATATGAGCCAGGGGACCAATGTTGAGGCAACCGACCGTGCCGTGGAAAAAATTGAGACCCTTCTGAAAAAAGATAAGAGGATCATGGACATATCCAGTTTTATCGGGTGTTCCTCCCCCCGGTTTTATCTGACATACGCCCCACAGCCGCCGGATAAAAATTATGCCCAGATTCTGATCAACACCGTGTCAAATGCTGCCACAATGGCGTTGGTTGATGAATTACTGGTGACCCTTGACGGGTTTATTCCCGACGGGGATATCCTGATAAAGCAACTCCAGCAAGGCCCCCCTGTTGATGCCCCCGTCGAAGTCAGAGTCGTGGGAAATGATATCAGTGAAATCAAGAAAATTGGAAACCAGGTAAAAGAGATCCTGAAAAACACCTTTGGAACCAATTTTATCCGGACCAATTTCAGGGAAGATTATTACGGGATATCCATTGAGGTGGATGAGGACGTTGCCAACAGGATGGGTTTCTCCAGTGCAGATATCGCCCGGATGCTTGCCGTAAGCTTTAAGGGGCTTCCCATTTCGACCCTGTGGGAAGGGGATAATCCCATTGATATCCTTCTGAGGCATGAAGAAGAATTTAGAAAGGATTTTGATGATATTGCCAATATTTATATCACCTCTTCTGTTACAGGTGCACGGGTTCCTCTGAGGCAGGTGGCAAGGGTTGTCCCTGAATGGCAGACCGGTAAGATCATACGAAGAAACGGTGTCCGCACCATTACCGTGCGCAGCGAAGCCCAGATGGGAAGGACGCCCAATGAAATCCTCGATGAAATAAAACCGAAAATTGATGCCCTTAAACAAAATTTTCCCGACGGCATCTCAATCAATTATGGGGGAGAGTTCGAAGACCAGGTCGCAGTCATGGGGGAGTTCACAGCCGCTCTTGTGACAAGTCTTGTCTGTATTTTTCTGGTCCTCTTGTTTCAATTCAAACGCATTAAAAAAGCATTGATTATACTATTTACCATACCCATCTCCTGGTTTGGTGCGATTTTAGGTCTGTACCTGACAAATAACCCGTTTTCGTTTACAGGTTTTCTAGGTGTGATCAGCCTGAGCGGCCTTGTGGTCAGAAATGGTATTATCCTCATGGATTATGCCGACCATCTTTTGGCAAAAAACAAGGATGAAAATCCGGATATCTTCAAGATTGCAATGGATGCGGGAAACAGAAGAATGCGCCCTGTCTTTCTGACATCAGTCGCTGCGGCCGCAGGGGTCGTGCCCATGATTGCCGGGGGCTCCCCCCTTTGGGCACCCCTGGGAAGCGTGCTTTGTGTGGGGCTTATCTTCGGCATGATTTTAACGCTCATTATTGTGCCGGTCATGTATTCTCTCAGTATGAAACCTTCCCCTGTAAAGCGTAAGAAAAATCAGACGACCCGGCTGGGGCCCGCCCTGGGCATGGTGGTTATTTTTGTCTTTCTGGTGGTTACCCCAGTGGCCCATGGAAATGAGAACAAAGGAGGGATCCTCACATTACCACGGGCCATTGCTATCGCGATCCAGAATAATTCAACCATAAAAGAGGCAGATTACAAAAATCTGGGTGCCATGGACGAAATCAAAGCAGCAAAAGCGGATATGTTCACAACCGCTTCGGTAAATTTTGGATACACCCGGCTCGAAAATGATCCAATCTTGAAAATAGCCATGCCGGGTGGCGGCGGGTCCCCCCCGGGAACAATGGACGTGCAGGCAGCCCATCCCAGCCTCTTCCACTGGGACCTGACCCTGGTACAACCTCTTTTTACAGGGTTTTCCCTTTCCGCCCGGCATGAGATGGCTAAGCTTGGCCTGGAGATTAGAAAGCAGGAAAAAAGACAGATGGTTCTTGATTTAACCCAGAACGTGAAACAAGCTTATTTTAATATCCTTTTTACAAAACAGGTCTTTCTCATTGCCGAGGATGCGGTGGGGAGTTTATCGGCTCATGAAAAAGATGCACAAAGACTCTTTAAGCACGGTATGATTAAATACAATGACCTTTTAAGGGCAAGGGTCGCCCTTGCAAATGTGCTCCAGGAGCATGAGAAAGCCCGTGCAGGTGTCAAGATTGCATTCTCTCGTCTTAATATGCTTCTGGGGTATGACATCGGGCAGAGGATTCAGATTGAAGATATTGAAAATATTACCCTGTCTGATTATGACCTTGACTCGCTGACCCGCATGGCCATGAAGCACCGGCCTGTCTTTAAAGTGCTGAGGCTCGGGTTAAAGAATATTGAAAAATTAATAACCCTTGAAAAAAGTGCATATTATCCTCAAATCGCCCTCATGGCGCGTTATGAAAGAGAGGGGGATGATATTCGTGCCTCAAACAATGAGTTTACAAATGATGATAATGCATCAATACGTCTGCAGGCGAAATGGACGTTCCACGATTCCGGGAAAACAAGATCAAAAGTCTCACGGGCCCGGAATGATTATAAAGCCCTTTTATTAAAGATTAAAGGCCTAGAAGACAGGGTGAAACTTGAGGTTAAAGATCTGTTTTTAAATCTCGGGGTGGCAAAAAAAAATATTTCCACGGCAAACCAATCCCTTGCCCAGGCCAGGGAGAACTGGCGGATTTCAAATCTCCAGTACAGGCAGCAGGTTGCCACATCTTCTGAGGTGCTTGATGCTCGCACGTTTTTAACCCAGGCAGATACAAACTATTATAATGCATTGTACGGGTATATGATTTTTTTAAGCCGGCTTGAAAGATCTGTGGGTGGTCTGTCTTCGCCTGAAAAGTAAATTTCTATCCGGGTTTGGTGAAAAAGGCCTCAATACACTCTATGGCTCTGTCTGAGAAATTCTTTTCCAGGTTGGGGCCGAACAAGGCTGCATTCTCCCCAAATACCAGGCCGGGGTTCAATGGGACTGTCCCCTTTCTCTGTCTTATGGCATTGATTTTTTTCCAGCCTGCGGCCGCGTTTTCGGTTTCATCTGAAAAATGTTCCTCTTCAAATCCGGCCCGGATGATTTGCATCTTCAATGTATCCCAGGAAGGCAGAAAGGAGATGGATGCGTCTGCTGCCCAGGGAACGGGCATCGCTGGGGCAGGCCCGGGGCCCTTGGTGACTTCATGGAGGATGAGTCTTCCCCCGGGTTTGAGGACCCGGTAAAATTCCTCAAGAGCCCTTGCCTTGTCCTCAATGTTCATGAGGATGTGCTGGCAGAGCACGGCATCAAAGCAATGGTTCCCAAAGGGCAGATCCAGGACCGATCCTTGCTGAAACCGGATGGTGGTGTTCTGATTCGCTTTATTCATGCCGCACCAACGGGTCAGGGTCCGGGCAGTTTCGATAAAATCCGGTGCCAGGTCAATTCCCACCACCTGGAGTCCGAATTTTTCGGCCAGGAGCCTGGCGGACCCGCCGATGCCGCAACCTGCATCCAGGAGCACTGAATTACGTGCAAGGCCTGCCTGTTTTCCAATGGCAAGGGTTGCAGGAGCGCCGCCGGTGTGAAGCTGGTCCACCGGCGCAAGGTCCCTGGTGGTCAATTCTTCTGGGCGTTTTCCCAGTTTTTCCAGGCCTGCCTGGATGGCCGAGGCCAGTTCCGGGCAGGCATAGTGTTTCTTTACAAGGTCTTCCATTCGCTGATCCTTTAGGAATCGTTATAAAATTACTTGATCTAAATTGTTTCCAAAATCCTTTAAATGGATATTTTTCATAAAAACCCCTACCGGGTATTTTGAAAACAAAATATCAAGTAATTTTGGAGCCGAACCTTAATTTTCAACTAAGATTTCAAGGCCTCAATATCTCCGAAAAAATCCAGGGATTCGGGATTTTTCAGGGCATCCTTGTTTTTGACCTCCCTGCCTTCAATCATGTGGCGGACCGCAAGCTCAACTTTTTTCATGTTCAGGGTATAGGGAATGTCCGGTGTTTTGATTATCTTGGCCGGGACGTGGCGGGGAGAGGCATGGGTCCTGATATCCGCCCTGATCCTTTTTTTAAGTTCCGGGGTCAGATGGACGCTTTCTGCCAGTTTGACAAAGAGGATAACCCTGACATCATTGTTCCAGGGCTGGCCCACCACAACGGAATCCTCGATTTCATCCATGGCGTCCAGGCGGCGGTAGATTTCTGCCGTGCCGATGCGGACCCCGCCCGGGTTGAGGGTGGCGTCGGACCGGCCGAACATGATCACCCCTCCCCTTGAGGTCACCATGACAAAATCCCCGTGGGTCCAGATATCGGGATAGTTGTCAAAATAGGCAGAATGGTATTTTTTCCCGTCTTTATCTCCCCAGAAATAAATGGGCATGGAGGGGAAGGGGGCGGTGCAGACCAGTTCTGCCTGTTCATCCACCACCGGGGTGCCGTCGGGACCGTAGGCAAATACCTTCATGCCCAGGCCCCGGCACTGGAGTTCTCCCACATACACCGGCCCCATGGGATTGCCCAGGGCAAAGCAGCCGTTAAGGTCAGATCCTCCTGAGATGGAGGCCAGCTGTATATCATTTTTAATATGGTCGTATACAAAATGAAAATTGTCATCGGACAGGGGAGAGCCGGTCGACAACACTGCTTTCAGGGGGCTCAGGTCAAATTGCTCTGCCGGTTTGACCCCTGCGTTTTTCAGGGCTTCAATGTATCCGGCAGAGGTGCCGAACACGGTGACTTTTTCATCTTCGGCCATCTGCCACAGGGCTTCAGGTCCCGGATGAAAAGGATTGCCGTCAAAAAGGACCAGGGTGGCGCCGGTGCTCAGGGCGCAGGTGAGCCAATTCCACATCATCCACCCGCAGGTGGTAAAATAGAAAATGGTGTCCGCTTGGGTGAGATCCGTGTGGAGGACCAACTCCTTTTTCTGGTGGAGGAGGACCCCGCCGACGCTCTGGACCATGCACTTGGGCAGGCCGGTGGTTCCGGAGGAGTACATGATGTACAGGGGGTCATCAAAGTTCATCTGGACAAACTCGATATCCCTGGCATCCGGGTCCTTGAAATCACTGAAATGAACAGCATCGCGCAAAACGCTGATATCCGGCGTTTCAGTCACATAAGGGATGACCACTATTTTTTCGATGGAGGGAATTTCCTTTACAATGCCGGCGATCCGCTGGATGCTGTCCAAAGGTTTGCCCTTGAAATAGTATCCGTCAGCCGTGAACAATACCTTGGGCCGGGTCTGGCCGAACCGGTCCAGCACCCCTTTGATGCCGAAGTCCGGAGAACAGGAAGACCAGACCGCCCCCAGGCTGGTGGCGGCCAGCATGGCAATGATGGATTCGGGCATATTGGGCACGAATCCCACCACCCGGTCTCCAGACACCACGCCCATGGCTTTCAGGGCCGAGGCGGTCTGGGCCACTTCATTATACAGCTGGTTATAGGTCAGGCTGCGCCTGACACTGTCCTCTCCCCTGAACACCAGGGCTATACTGTCATTCCTGAATTTTAACAGATTTTCTGCAAAGTTGAGTTTTGATCCGGTAAAGAATTTGGCCCCGGGCATTTTTTCCTGGTCCTGGATCACTTTTTCATAGGGAACAGAACAGGTGATGTCCAAATAATCCCAGGCCAGGGTCCAGAAGTCTTCAAGGTTGTTTACAGACCATTCCCAGAGTTCGGGATAGGCTGTAAAATTTTTATTGAACCTTTTATTGACCCTGCCCATGAACTCGTACATACGGGTACCCTGTATTCTCTCTTGGGACGGTTGCCACAATAGATCAGACATTTCTTTCTCCTTATTCGTAGAGCACCGCAAGAATTGTGGCTTTATCGGTCTTAGCCGTGAGGTAATGGGGGGTTGTGGACAGGTAATAGGCCGAGTCCCCGGGTTCCAGGTCATAGGATTCTTTGGCAATGGTCAGGCTGGCCGTCCCTTCCAGTACGAAGACGAACTCTTCCCCGTTGTGGACGGAAATTTCGCTTTCCTCGGTTTTTTCCAGCTGAACGATGAGGGCTTCCATGTTGCGGCCCTGGACTTCCGGGGCCAGGCTCATGTATGAGTATACATTTTTTTTGCTGGTTTTTGAGGCTGACCGTGCAATCTGTTTGCGTTCATTTTTCCGGGTAATGGAGTAGAGTTTTGTCCCCATGCCCGATACCAGTCGTCCCACGGCGGAATCCAGAGCTTTAGACAATTTCATGACCATGCCCAGCTGGGGCTGCTCCTTTCCGCTTTCAATATCCTCCAGGCGCTCGACCTTAAACCCTGTTAGACTAGACAGATCTTCCAGGGAAATTCCCCGCTCTTCTCTGAGTTGCCGGATCCGGGTTCCCACCTCATCCACTTCCCCGGCCTCACCCTTGTCTATATTGCCGGTGAGATCTTCAAAATAATCCACATTGATATGGGGAATATTGTCTTTCTTTTCCATGGCATCTCCTTGTGTGAAAAAGCGAGAACCGCTCAATCGGCGAGAACAGTCGGTTGAACCCGCTTTTTCTGTATTGGTGGTATCCGGGTCCCACGGGGAGTCCGGATACCTGTTTGTGATCCAATTAATTTATGGGAGTATCTGGTCCGGTGTCTCTCCCAATTTTTCCTTGAGCGTGGCCAAGCCGGGACGGGCATACTCCATGTGGCCTTCCTTCAGGGTCCGGCCGTTGATCACGGCCTCGCTGCGTAGTCGGGTTCCCACGGTTCTTTCCAGCTGTTTGCCCAGCCAGAGGATTCTGTCCACATCATATCCATGTTCTATACCCATTTCATCAATTTGTACAAGTGTATCTTCCAGGCAGACCAGGCCTACGTAACGCTCGTCGTCATAGTAGTAATCGCCCGTGCCTTTGATGGGCCGGTCGTCCATGAAATTGGCGGGCTGGCCTCCCAGGCCCCCTAAGGTGGCCTCAAAATGGGTGATACCGGCCTGGAGTGCCGCAAGGATTGACGCCGAGGCAACCCGTTTGGTCTCATGGAAATGGGCGATATGGAGGCTGGTGTCCGGGATCTCGTCAAGAATCATGGAAAAATACCTGTACACCTGGGCTGCCGAGGCAGACCCGTCATGGTCGGCATGTTCTATGTCCGAAGCCCCGATGTCCAGCCAGTGCTTGGTGAATGATACGGCATCTTTCAGCTCTGTGGCACCGCCGATGGGCGAGCCCCAGATGGTGGAAACCGTGCCGCACATCTTGATACCCGCATCCGAGCACTTTTGTATGCACCGTTCTGCTTCCGCCCAGTAATTGGGCAGGGTGGTTCCGGAGTTGGCAAAGTGGTGCTGCTCTTCTGTGGAGACCATCATCAGCACCCGGTCCGGGCCGACTCCCCGTTTTTTAAGTTCAATGGCCCGGTCCACGGACGGCTCCCGGATGGTGATGGCCGTGAGCACCACATCCTTCATGTCGATCCCTTTTCTGGCGGCCCTGGATACAAAATTGTCCGACCTCAGATGGGCCAGAAGTTCTTCGGCATCGGAAAACTGGGGCATGGACCTTGGGTTGCCCAGGTTGGTGACCTCGATATTCCGGCATCCGGCAAAGATGAGTTCTTCAAGATAAGTGATTTTGGCGGCGGTGGAGATGAATTTTTCCAGGTGCTGGAATCCGTCCCTTACGGTGATGTCTCCGATGGTAACCTTTTTGGGCATTCTGGGGAAAATTTTCCAATAATCATATTCTGTCATGGGGTTCTCCTTTTATTTAAAATCTAAAGTTTCCAAATGTGGCATCACCGACGGGGTTGAGCAGGCTGACCTCAAAGGCCATGGCCAGCCAGTCCCGTATTTCACCGAATTTTAATACCCGGTCATTGAGCAGCCTTGAGCCGCAGAAAAAGGGATGGGCTTCCCCGTCGTATTTGTCTATCATTTTTTTCTGGAAAGCCAAAATTTCCTCTTCGGTCATGGGGACGCCGGTGCGCTTTCTTTTGGCCTCTTCAATGGAGAGTAGAACGCCGCCGGCGCTTTTCCCGCTCATGACGCCGGTCCTGGCCCGCATGGTGGAAAAGAGGAAATTGGGACGATAGGCCCGTCCGCACATCCCGTAGTTGGCAGCCCCGTTGTCCGGACCGATGACCAGCTGGATTCTGGGCACCTGGGCGCAGGACACGGCTCTGACCATGTCTGCTCCGTATTTGCCGATGCCGGCATGCTCGGAATCCGACCCCACCATATAACCGGGAGCCCCTTGAATAAAGAGCAGAGGAATTTTTTCGTAGGAACATCTCACCACCCATTCAGTGACCTTTTTGGCGGCCTCATGGAAGATGATCCCGGCTCCGTTGGAGCAGACAACCCCAACGGGCAGTCCTTTGATCCGGATCTTTCCCGTGAGGATATTAGTGCCCCGGCCGGGGGCAAAGTTTTTCTTGGCCTCGATAAAATAGGACCCGTCGGCAATGGCCGATAGAACCTCGTATCCGTTCAGCCCCTGGTGGGGGGAGGCGGGCAGGGCATCGTAGAGACTGTCTAATGGAATGGAAGGCTCCTGTTCCTGGTACCGGTGGAGGTGGAGCTTCTGGGGCTTGGTCAGGGACAAGAGTTCCCTGACCCGACCGATGGCTTCGGTCTGGTCTGAGCAGATATGGTCGGCCCCGCCGGATACCCCGGTGTGGACCTTGGCCCCGCCCAAGTCTTCGGCAGATATGTCCTCGCCCGTGGCCATCTTCACCAAAGGCGGTCCCCCCAAGAATGAAAAAGATTGTTTGTCAATCATGATGGATTCGCAGGCCATGAACACAATATAGGCTCCCCCGGCTGTATTGCCGCCTGTGGACAAAGTGACCTGGCGAAGTCCCTTGGCCGACATCCGGGCCATGTTGTAGAAGATGGACCCGAAATGCTGGTCATCGGGGAATACATCGGCCTGCATGGGCAGGAACACCCCGCCGGAATCGGCAATATATACGCAGTTCAGCCCGCAGTTTTTTGCAATGGCCTGGGCCCGCATATGCTTTTTAAGGGTGATGGGGAAATAGGTCCCGGCCTTGACCCTGGAGTCGTTGGCCATGATCATGGTCCAGTTCCCGTGGATTTTGCCGATGCCGGTGACGATACCGGCGCAGGGCACATCATCCACCCCGGGGTATCCCATGCCGAATCCTGCCAGCAGGGACAGTTCGAAAAACGGGGTATTGGGGTCAATGATATCGGTGATCAGGTCCCTCACCGGCCGCTTGTTCCGCTTGGCCAGGGTCTCCACGGCCTTTTGCCCGCCGGGCCAGATGGCTTCCTGCTGCCGGGCGGTAAGGCTTTGCTCTTCGTTCAGCCAGAATGATCGGTTGTCGGTCACGTTTACCTCCCTTTGTAAACGGGTTTGCGTTTTTCCCTGAAAGCGGTGAGACCTTCGATGCGGTCTTGGGTGGGGATGGTTACCCGGTATGCATTGGATTCAATGGCAAGGCCTGTGGCAAGGTCGGTTTCAATGCCCCTGTCAATGGCGTACTTGGCCATTTCCACGGCAATGGGGCCGGTCTCGGCAATCATACCCGCCATATCCAGGCAGGCGTCCATGAGCTTGTCCGGGGGGGCCACCTGGTTCACCAGGCCGATGTCAAGGGCTTCAGCCGCATCTACCCGCCGTCCTGTGAAGATCAGCTCCTTGGCCTTGGCCACCCCTACGATCCTGGGTAGGCGCTGGGTGCCTCCGCCTCCTGGTATAATGGCCAGCCGGGTCTCGGTGAGCCCCATGGTAGCTGTTTCCGAGGCGATGCGGATATCTGATGCCAGGGCCACTTCAGTGCCGCCTCCCAGAGCAATGCCGTTCACCGCGGAGATGACCGGAATGGGTAGACCCTGGATTGACGTGAGCAGGTTCCGGATGGTGAGGATGAATTTTTTCACCTCATCCTGGGTCAGGGTGGCCCTTTCTTTGAGGTCGGCCCCGGCGCAAAATGCCCGTTCACCCTCGCCCGTGATGATGACGCAGCGGATATCGCTGCGAAACTGCAGGGCTTCGATCTGGTCTCTCACCGCAAATAAAAGATCAAAATTCAGGCAGTTCATGACCCTGGGCCGGTTCAGGGTAAGTAGGACCGCCTGATTTTTTTCTTCAACAATTAAAATTGGGGTATCTGTCATGTCGTTTCCTTAAATTAACAACCAATATATCGTGAAATCACCAGGCGCTGGACCTCTGATGTCCCTTCCCCGATCTCCAGCAGTTTCTGGTCCCTGTAGAACCGCTCCACATCATACTCTTTCATCAGCCCGTATCCGCCGTGGATCTGGACGGCATGGTCGGCTACCCGACCCATGACCTCTGAGCAGTAAAGCTTGCCCATGGCCGCTTCTTTTTCATAGGGCCTATGGTTGGATTTCAGCCAGCAGGCCTTGTAGAGCAGATTCCTGGCGCATTCAATTTCCATGGCGCAGTCGGCCAGTTTAAAAGCTACGGCCTGGAATTTTGAAATGGGCTGGCCGAACTGCTCCCGTTCTTTGGCATATTTTAAAGCCAGGTCATAGGCCCCCTGGGCACCACCCAGTCCCATGGCCCCAATGGAGAGTCGTCCTCCGTCCAGAGTAGACAGCATCTGGTGGAATCCGTCTCCCTTGTTCCCCAGGATGTTTTCTTTGGGCACCCGGACATTGTCAAAGTAGAGTTCCGCAGTATTTGAGGCCCGCCACATCATTTTTTTGTGCATGGGTACAGCCTTGAATCCCGGGGTGCCGGCTTCAACCAGGATGCATGAATATTCGGGCTTGCCGCTGGGTCGTTCACCGGTGATGGCCTGTACCGTGACCCCCATGGTCAGGCCGCAGGCCGCATTGGTGATGAAAATTTTGGATCCGTTAATCACCCATTCATCCCCCTCCAGGACCGCTGTAGTCTTGGAACCTCCGGCATCGGAACCAGCCGTGGGCTCGGTGAGGCCAAATCCCCACAAGCCTTCCCCGGAGCAGAGCCTGGGCAGGTATTTTTGTTTTTGTTCCTCGGTGCCGAAATAATAAATGGGGCCTATCCCCAGGGAATTGCCCGCCGCAATTGTCGCCGCCTGGGACCCGTCTATCCTGGCGATTTCTTCCACGGCAATGATATAGGAGATATAATCCATTGCCTGGCCTTCATAGTCCTCGGAAACAAACATGCCGAATAAACCGATTTCTCCCATCTTACGGGTCAGCTCCTCTGAAAAGTCTTCTTTTTCGTCAAGCTCTCCTGCAATGGGGGCAATCTCCTTCTGGGCAAACTTTCTGACTTCTTTACGGATCATTTCCTGTTCTTTGGTTAGGTCAAAATCCACCCTGTGCCTCCTTCGTGGTTAAGGGTTAAGTCTTACGTTGCGGTGCAGATTCAGCGTTATATGCTCGGAAATCTAAAAACTGATCGAGCGCTCAGTCTATTTTTTAAGAGTCTATAATTAAAGGAATTAATTTGTCAAATGGTTTTTGAAACGAGAAAAGTTTTAAAGTAAGAAAAGCGAAAAAAGCAAGGGGGATCAGCTATGTTTGGTGAATTTTGAAATTTGGTCCTTGCGGATTCTCCAGGTCTGGTCGGTATTCCGGAGGCCTTTGAGAAAACCGGTTCTTAGAAAATTTTTTATTTTTGCCGACGATAATCCGGATAGCTTTGAAAATTCGTTCAGGGAAACGGTTTCATCCATCAGGCTTTGGGAAATTTTTTCAACAGCCTGGATTCTTGGGGCACGATACCCCTGGATTTTAAAGAGCTCGGACTCCGGGATATGCCATTGGCTGTTGGATATCTTCTTTCCGGTTAAAAATCCGGTTTTCAGCAGCCGCCTGGTTTTGATGGAATCCATGCGGGTTTTTTTCGCAAAGTCGTCCACAGAAATGTATCCCTCAGGTGCCCGGACTTCAGGCATGGTATCCTGCTGGAAATCTTCTTCAATGCGCTGGATGGATGCTTCAATATGAAATTTTCCAGCTTGGGTTTCAAAGGGAACCATAATAATAGGGTTTTTTTTCAGGTCCCCAGGAATCGGGGGGGCGGTATGGCTGATTAAGGGCACGGCCACATCAAAGAAATACCCTTTTTGGGACAATTCCGCCTTGGCCGACCCTGTGATCATATTGGTCAGTTCCCCGGCCAGGTCGTATAGTTCTTCCTTGTCTGTCGTAGTATGGTCAAATATGGAGGCAAGTATCCGGTTCAGGAATGCGGCCGAAAAACTGATAATAAAATATCCTCGGATGCCGTGGCCGTTCAGCCCGATAAAGCCGTTGATCTCTTTGTAGATGAGAGGGCGGATACTGACGCTGGGGGTTCCGGGATGGGATTCAAGGCCGGCAAATGTGGAAAACACATTTATTGACGCGCTGATAAACGGGTTAATATATTTTACATCCATAACTGCAATTTATTCCAATTAAAAATTAGGGCCAGTATACGCTTCAAGGGGGAAATTTACAAGATCATGAAATCCGGAATCGACCCGGCATCCCACAATGAAAAATTATATTCACCTTGAGTGGCCAAATAGGGTATACTGAATATATGCAGCATCTGATGCCGATTTTTTTAGTCACATGTTTTTTTACCGAATTAGACACCATAGGATCGAATCAAGTTATTTTGTAACGATTCCTTAACCTAAAAATGATCCGTTCCGGATCCGAAAGGGGGCATGATGGCCTTTAAAAAAATACTAAACCCGGTTGACGGATCGGAAAATTCCCGTAACGCCACCCGGTATGCCGTTACTCTGGCCAAACAGTTTAATTCCAAAATCATCCTGCTTCACTGCCACAGCCGGTTTCCGGTGGTCTTGTCCGAGCCCTATTTCCAGCAGGCCATTGATGAGATTATGAAGACCTCCGAAACCCTGGTTGAACCCCATGAAGCAATCCTGGAAGAGGCCGGGGTGGAGTTTGAAGTGCGTATTCTGGAGGGCTTGCCCGGATCAACCATTGCCGAAGTGGTCTCCATTGAAAAAATTGATCTGGTGGTCATGGGGTCCAGGGGGGTCTCTGACTTTGAAGGTTTATTTCTGGGGTCTGTGGCCCACCAGGTGCTTCACAAATCAGACTGTCCGGTGTTTATCGCCAAATAGCCTGGATCATTGTTTCAGGCTCGCGTCAAAATATCGGCGACAGCATTGGATTGGTTCAGCCGCCAGATGGAGACGTCAACTTTTCGTACAAGATCACTTTTTTTAGGGATATCTGCGGGTTGGAGTACCCGATATGGACGGCTTCTTCTGACATCTGCCCGGCACAGGCCAATGGGAAATGAGCATCGTCAACCAGAATCCTAACTTCCGTCTCTCCAAAGCACGGGGTGGACATGAGGCAGATTATTAATACCCGATAAATGGACCTGCTCATTATTGCGCTCCCATGTTAAAATTCCGGTGGATTCTTTCTGTATCCCAAAATTGTGCAATAAGATCAGCAAACGCCTCGCCTACAATTCTAATTTATTTATAATGCCAGCGGCATTGAAAAAAACAGGGTCTACCCTTGATCTTTATCCTTAATTCAGATATTGGTTGGGCCAATTTTATGGCGGAATGGAAGATGGTAAAAGGGATTTATAATAAGGTTGAATTCAAGATTACCCGGATGATAGAGGCAGGGGAGGTGGAACCCGATGGTCGCCTGCCCTCGGAACGTGCCTTGGCCGGACTGTTTAAAGTGTCCAGAAATACGGTGAGAGAAGCCATCCGTGCCCTGGTGGAAAAGGGGATACTTTCCTGCCGTAGGGGAGCTGGGTCCTTTGTGACCCCTGATGCCGGAGACCGTATTGCAGCTCTCCTGAAAAAAGAGCTGGGAAAAAAGCAATTGCGGCTCACCGAGATTTTTGAGGTTCGAAAAATACTGGAACCCGGGATTGCGGCCCGGGCCGCCCGGACCATAGATTCAAAAGGCCTGGATGAACTGGACCGCCTTCTTGGACAACAAAAGGATGCCTTGGAAACCGGAGGTGATCCAGCGGAATTTGACAGGCGATTTCATGAAACCCTGGTCCGGTTCACGGGAAATTCAGTTCTGGCATCTCTGTTCCGGACCCTGGACATGATTCTGGAGGAGAGCAGGGCGGTTCAGACGCCTGAACGGGCCGGACATTCCATTAAATTCCACACCCGGATTCTGGATGCATTGAGGCAGGGTGACCCCAAGGCAGCATCCCTGGCCATGGCAGAGCACATGGACGGAATAGAAAAACTTATAAATCAGACAATTAAGGAATAAATTAAAATGATCTATGTTGTATTGTACCTTTGCGTGGGGGCTGTGGCCGGTGTTCTGGCCGGACTTCTGGGCATCGGCGGCGGACTTGTCATCGTTCCCATGCTGACCTTTGTATTTACTTCCCAGGGCATTGCCCATGAGGTGATTCTCCACATGGCCCTGGGCACCTCCCTGGCCAGTATTCTGTTTACCTCTTTGTCCAGCATGCGGTCCCACAATAAACACGGGGCTGTGGTCTGGCCCGTGGTCCTTAAAATTACACCGGGCATCCTGGTGGGGACATTCGGCGGCACCTGGATCGCCTCCATGCTTTCTACGAATTTTCTCAAAGGCTTTTTCGGGGTTTTCCTCTACTATGTGGCCACCCAGATGCTCATGGGCATGAAACCCAAACCCAGCCGTGACATTCCGGGGACTTCGGGGATTTTTGCGGCCGGAAGTGTTATCGGTGTCTTTTCAAGTCTTGTGGGCATCGGCGGGGGAACCTTATCCGTTCCCTTCCTGGTCTGGTGTAATACCAAAATACACAAGGCCATCGGTACCTCCTCTGCCATCGGGTTCCCCATTGCCATTGCCGGTACCCTGGGGTATGTGATCAACGGTTTGGGGGTTCAGGGGCTTCCCCCCATGTCTCTGGGATTTGTTAATTTTAGCGCCCTGACCGGAATTGTGGCCGCCTCTGTCCTCACCGCCCCCATTGGGGTGAAACTGGCACACAGCCTGCCCATTGATAAACTCAAGCGGGTGTTTGCGGTCCTGCTTTACGCGGTGGGAACCCGGATGCTGGTTTCCATTCTTTTTTAAGCCAGGTGCTTGCCAAACTGGATGACAAGGACAGAGGCCATGACCCACAGCAGTATCCTGAGCCATTTTCTATAGGTCTCTTCCTGGATGCGGTCCCGGAGGGACATGGCCCCGGCCATGAGGGCCAGAGCGAGAACGGCCAGGGGGAAAGATGTGGTTACCACCTCCTGGGTGTACAGCCCTGCGGACATAAACACCGCACCCTGGACCAGTTTGCCCGTTAGGAAGCAGAGGTTGAACACCTGGATCATGGCGGTTTTATCCATTTTGATCTCAAGGGCAAATATGACCAGGGCCGGGAGCATCACATTCACCGTTCCCCCGAGGATACCGGCGAAAATGCCGAATACGGCTGCTGCCAGGCGGGGCCGGGCCGGTATCCAGGAAAAGCCTAATCCCAGCCGGTGTGAATTAAGGTAAAGAATGATCACCCCGGCCAGTAAGGGCCGGAACAGTTCCGGCGGCAGGGTGACCAGGAGCCGGGTGCCCATAAAACTGCCTGCCATACCATAGAGGGCCAGGGGCCAGTGCCGGGCAATGCTTTTTTCCCATCTGCCGCCTTTGATGATATTGGCGGTATTTATGAATACCGTGGGCAGCACCAGGATCAGAACGGCGGTTTTTACATCCGTGACCATGGCCAGAAGGGGGGTGGCCACCATGGGAAACCCGATCCCCACGGCGCCATGGACCACTGCGGCAAGGCCGATGATTAATGCATATATAAAAGGAAAAATTGACAGGCCCATAATTAATGCTGTCTGTAGCCAGGCATTATTTTAACATCAGCCATCGGGGATAGTATAGTCCCCATTGGATAGCAGCAGCTCTGAGGCCGAAAATCAGTATGGTCCCGTATATCTGGTGATACCCGTGTGCCGGAAAGAGAAAATCCAGGGCCGCAAAGAGAATGGCACCTAAAAGGGCGGGCGTGGCATAAAATTCTCTGGAAAGCAACAGGGTCTGGCGGTGGGTGAGTACATCCCGGATCATGCCACCGGCAATACCCGTGGCCAGCCCCATGAGCACGGCAACCGGTCTTGCAAACCCCATGGTGATGGTCTTTTCCGTTGCCAGCACCGTAAACAGGGCCAGCCCGAAAGCATCCAGATAGAGCAGCAGTCTGGACAAATGGGTGATGAGCCGGATCATGAAAAAAGCAATGACCGAGGCGGCCAGGGCCACCCAGAAATAGGAAAGATCTGCGATCCAGAACACAGGATTCACGTCAATGACCACGTCCCTGATGGTGCCGCCCCCAAGAGCTGTGACCATTCCCAGCAACACAACGCTGAAAATATCCATATCTTTTTTTCCGGCAGCCATGACACCACTGACAGCAAATGCTGCAAGACCGATCATTGCCATATAATAAATCATCTGTGGTTTATTCCCCCAGCCAGTTTTTGACTTCAGGACTGATGTAAACCATATCCATCAGTTCCCGTGCCCAGTCTACACCATTATCCGCCAGCTTCCTGCAGAGCCGTATGGCTGTTACCTGAACCGCCGGTATTTCGCTCCAGGCTGCGGTTTCCAGGAACCGGCTCTGGTTGGGGTCGGGATTGTCCTGTTCCAGGACGGTCCGGCAGGCCGTGCAGGCCATGAGGGCATGATCCGGTGCCGGGGTTGCCGGGGCCGGTTCCACTTCCATCACTGACATGGATTCTCCCTGGGTGCCACAGAGTTCACATTTTTTCTTTGCACGGCGGACCAGGGTTTTGCCCAGCAGGGAGACCTGGGCTAACCGTTCCTTGTTTTTCTGATATCCTTTGGCCATAGGATAGGGCTCCTGTCCTGAGATTGAAAATTTAAAATGATTTTCTGGTATTAGCCTATTATTTTTTGGGAGACAAGGGAAAAGTATCTAAGGATAGGCTTAAAAAATAGTTCACCTTTTGTTTTCAAAATACACAGTATTTTAGGGGGGAAATTAAGTGACGTTATTTTGGGACGATCCATAGGAGGGAGGGGGGATGCCGGCCTGATTCATGTGCCAGGCCGGCATCATTTGGATTATACCTTGAACTGGCCCACCATTTTTTTAAGGGCTGCGGCCAGGCCTGACAATTCTTCTGCATTGGCATTGACCTGGTTACTGCTTTGGGACATTTCGCCTGCTGCATCGTTGACTTCTGAAATATCTTTGGCAATGTCCGAGGATACTGTAGAACTCTGGGCTACATTTGCATTAACGTCTGAGATACCGGCTGAGGCCTGGTTCAGGTTGGTTGTGATTTCCTGGGTGGTGGCGGACTGTTCCTCCACCGCTGTTGCGATGGTGGCAACAATCTCATTGACCTGGGTGATTACCTTGGAAATTTTGTCTATTTCATGGATGGTCTCTTTTGTGGAGTTCTGAACCCCGTCTATCTTATTTTTGATTTCCAGGGTGGCAACAGCCGTCTGCATGGCCAGGTCCTTGATTTCATTTGCCACAACGGCAAATCCTTTGCCGGCTTCGCCGGCCCGGGCCGCCTCTATGGTGGCGTTCAGGGCCAGAAGATTGGTCTGGTCGGAAATATCGGAAATGGTTTCCGTGACATTGGAGATTTCCTGGGCAGCCGTATTGAGGTGATTGATTTTTTCAGTGGCAGCATTGGCCTGGTCAACCATTTCAACGGTAATGGACCGGGCCTGCTCCGAGTTCTTTGCAATTTCACTCACGGTTGCGCTCATCTCTTCCGATGCCGAGGCCACCATGTTGACGTTGGTTGCCGCCTCTTCACTGGCCGCAGCAACGGAATTCATATTGGAACTCATCTCTTCTGCGGCAGCCGCCACAGACCCTGATTTATCCGACATGGTATCGGCATTGGCGGAAATTTCCTGGGACAGGTTAAATAGCTGTTCTGAAGAGGTACCCACGGTTTGGGCATTGCCTGCAATATCCTTAATCATGGACTGGAGTTTTTCCACAAAAAGATTGAACCCGTCAGCCAGTTCGCCGACTTCATCTTTGTGTTTCACCTCCAGGCGACGGGTCAGGTCCCCTTCGCCCTGGGCAATGTCATTGACCATGGCCGAGGCACCCTGGATGGGCCTGACCACAGCATTGGCAAGGACAAAGGCCAATGCGATGAAAATAACGAACAGCACCACCCCGACGGTCACCAGGGTCATGATCATTTTTTGGGATGCAGAGATCACCTCTGCTTTTTCAATCACCCCGATGAGTTTCCATCCCAGGGTGGGAGATGTATGGACATAGGTGATGTAATCGGTATTGTTCCAGTTCAGTTCTTCAGATTCATTGTCCATTTTTTCCAGGGTTTTAAATGCTTCCACATTTACCTCGGACATTTTTTTAAAGTTCATGTCAGCTGATTTGGGGTTGGCCAGAATGGTGCCGTCCCCCTGGACCAGCATGGCATATCCTGTCTGTCCGATTTTTATGTTCCCGATAAGGTCGGTGAGGGATTTAAGGGCCAGATCAACAGAGACGACACCCACCCGCTTACCATTATCCGATTTGACCGCAGAGACTAGGCTGACCACGGCTGCATTTGTGGAAACGGTCATATACGCCGGGGTCATGTGGACCCCGTTTTTATCAATATACTTGGAGTACCAGTCCCGTTTCAGTGGGTCATAACCCGCCGGCATGTCAACGACTAAAGAAGATGAATAACCACTCCAAGGCGTTCCCATGAAAACCTCTAGATACTCATCATGGTTATCGTGCATATGTTTGAATATTTTATGGAGTTTTTCATTGATTCCACCCAATGCCACCGGATCAATTTTGGTGGGCACCTTGGTCTCTTTGTAAACGGCGACAGATTCGTCTGCCTGTTTGACGATGGGATTACTGGCAAGGAGGGCAGTGTCAAGCCGGGCACTGTTCACGTAGAAGTCCATGGCTGTATCCACCTGGTTCAGTTCCCGGGAGGTGGAATTAATAAAGTCTTCAATGGAGGCCGTTCGGATCTTCATGCCGATGATCACGCAGATAATGGTAACAGGCACAAGGATGACAAGGCCAAATGAGATGAGCAGCTTTTTTTTGATGGAAACATTTTTCATGACAACCCCTTTTATATTATTTTGACTAAATCATTAAAATCGTAAGGCCAAAATACAGCAGGTGCATACTTGTGATATACAGACCTGCGTATTATTATACCGATACCGGATTATTGTTTAGGAAAATTTATACCTAATTTAATCTGTTTTTTACCCCGGGTCAATGGATAAGGTCGTTTTTTGATAATTTCTTGACAAGAGAGGTTCAATCATGGGAGAAATAAAAAGACCGAGCGCTCGTTCAACATGGATACCCAAGCCATAAGGAGTCACCATTGCCCAGAAAGAAAGCAGCCCCCATCACTGACGGCGAAGTCCCAACCCAGATCAAAAACCCGGAACTGGTCCGTGAAAGGCGGCGGCATATTATTGATTCCACGGTAACGCTCTTTATTGAACACGGATACCATAAAACCACCACCCGGATGATTGCACGGGCGGCCGGTTTTTCCATCGGGTCCTTGTATGAGTATGTCAGTTCCAAGGAAGATCTGCTCTACCTGGTATGCAAAGCCATCCATGAAGAGGTAAGGGATGCGGTGGAAGATGCGTTGTCTGAAAGTTCAATGGAAAAAGAGCAGTTGGCCCAGGTGATCCGCCAGTATTTCATCGTCTGTGACAAGATGTCCGACCATATCCTGCTCATGTACCAGGTCACCCAGTTCTTGCCGGATAAGTGGCAGGAGCGGGTATTGGTCAATGAGCTGAATATCACGGATATTTTTATCCAGACCCTGACCGGGATGTCCGGTAAGAATAATTTTCCCTTGCTTGACGAAAAAATCATCAACCTGGTGGGCCATAATATCTCGGTGATCGGTCAGATGTGGGCCTTTAGGCGCTGGCACATGAAGAAAAATTTTACCCTGGACCAGTACATTTCCATCCAGACTGACTTTATCTTGGGCCTTCTCTACTAAAAAAAACAGATAAAATAAAAATTTGTGTTTATTTTTTCAGGGATATATGCCACTACAATAGTATATATAAACTCTGTTTAGTTTAGTCAAACTTTTCGGTATTATAAGTCAAGGAGATGTTATGAGCACAGAACCTGAAGTATATACCCCAAGGAATTCGGTTAAGGTCGTAACCGCCACCTCTCTTTTCGACGGCCACGATGCATCCATCAATATCATGAGGCGAATTTTACAAGACAGTGGTGCCGAGGTTATCCACATCGGCCACAACCGGTCGGCCAAGGAAGTTGTGGATGCCGCCATTGAAGAAGATGCCCAGGGTATTGCCGTGTCCTCCTACCAGGGCGGCCATATGGAATATTTTAAGTATATGGTGGACATGCTGCGGGAAAAGGGGGCCGATCATATCAAGATTTTCGGCGGCGGCGGCGGGGTGATCATCCCTTCTGAAATGGATGAACTTCACGCCTACGGGGTGACCCGGATTTATTCCCCGGAAGACGGGGCAAGGATGGGGCTTCAGGGCATCATAAACGACAAGATGCAGGCCATGGATAATCCCTGTGTGGATTTTGATGCCATGGATTATGAGGGGCTTACCCGGGATAACAAACGGGTGACAGCCAATTTTATTTCAGCCGTTCAGGAAGCCTGCGCAAAAGACAAGTCCCAGCTTGACACCATCATGGCCCGGATAAAGGAAATGGCCGGGGGATCTGATGCCCCGGTCATCGGCCTCACCGGTACGGGCGGTGCGGGAAAGTCCTCCCTCACAGACGAACTGATCCTCCGTATCCTGCGGGATCTTACCGATGTTCACATCGCCATCATCTCCTGTGATCCCTCCCGCCGGAAAACCGGCGGCGCTTTGCTGGGTGATAGGATCCGGATGAATTCCATTGAAACCGGCCGGGTCTATATGCGGTCCCTGGCCACCCGCCGTTCCCAGACTGAACTGCCCGAAGCCCTTCCCCATGCTGTGGATGTGGCCAAGGCCGCCGGATACGATATCATCATCGTTGAAACCGCCGGCATCGGTCAGGGGGATTCTCGGGTGGTGGACCTGGTAGACCTCTCTGTCTATGTCATGACGGCTGAATACGGTGCCCCGTCCCAGCTTGAAAAAATCGACATGCTGGATTACGCCGATATCGTGGTGGTCAATAAATACGAGAAAAAGGGAAGTGAAGATGCCTTGCGGGATGTACGCAAGCAGGTCCAGCGGAACCGCAAAGCCTGGGACAAGGATCCCAAAGATCTGCCCGTATTCGGGACCATTGCCTCAAAGTTCAACGATGACGGGGTCACGGCATTTTACCACGGTCTTCTGGATGTTATTGCCGAGAAAAAAGGGGTGGAATACAAGTCCTCCATTCCCAGGGTGGCTGTCAAGGAATCCTCTTCCAAGACCATTATTATTCCGGGGGACAGGGTCAGATATCTGGCTGAAATCGCAGACACGGTCAGGGAATACCATGAAAAGACCGAAGTTCAGTCCGATGTTCTGCGTCAACGCTGGCACCTGGAAGAGGCCCTCAAGGCCCTTGAAACATCTGGCAAAGGCGGGCTGGAGGATCTTAAGTCTGCTGTTGAAGCGGCTGCGGCCCTGGTTGAAAAAGAGACGGATCAGGCGGTTGAATCCTTTGTAGACTGTTCGGAAAAGTTTAAAAAAGACGAATTTGTTTACCATGTCAGGGACAAAGAATTCAGGCTGCCCCTGTACTCCGAATCCCTTTCCCACAGCAAAATTCCAAAGATATCCGTGCCCGGTTTCAAAGATCCAGGTGAGCAGTACACCTGGATGCGCAAGGAAAATTTTGCCGGCAACTTCCCCTATACCGCAGGTGTTTTCCCCTTGAAACGGGCGGACGAAGACCCCACAAGGATGTTTGCAGGGGAGGGCGGTCCCGCCGATACCAATGCCCGGTTCAAGCTGCTTTCATCCGCCTATCCGGCCAAACGGCTGTCCACGGCCTTTGATTCGGTCACCCTCTACGGGTTTGACCCGGACCGGCGGCCGGACATCTACGGTAAAATCGGTACTTCCGGAGTGAGTATCTGTACCCTGGACGACTTAAAGGTCCTCTACGGCGGATTTGACCTCTGCGCACCCAACACCTCGGTATCCATGACCATAAACGGGCCGGCCCCCATGATGCTGGCCATGTTTATGAACACGGCCATTGCCCAGCAGAGGGACAAGTTCATTGAAGAAAAGGGCAGGCAGCCAGATGAGCAGGAAGCCGCCGAAATAAAAGCCTTTGCCATGTCCAATGTCAGGGGCACGGTCCAGGCCGATATTCTGAAAGAAGACCAGGGTCAGAACACCTGTATCTTCTCCATTGAGTTTGCATTAAAAATGATGGGGGATATCCAGCAGTTTTTCATCGACCATCAGGTTAGAAATTTTTATTCGGTCTCCATCTCCGGCTACCACATTGCCGAGGCCGGTGCCAATCCGATCACCCAATTGGCATTAACCCTGTCCAACGGGTTTACCTATGTGGAGTATTATCTGTCCAGGGGCATGGATATCAATGATTTTGCACCCTCACTCTCCTTTTTCTTTTCAAACGGCATGGATCCGGAATACACGGTCATCGGCCGGGTGGCCCGGCGGATCTGGGCCGTGGCCATGCGGTATAAGTATGGGGGGAATGAAAAAGCCCAGAAACTTAAATACCATATCCAGACATCAGGACGGTCCCTGCACTCCCAGGATATTCAGTTCAACGATATCCGGACCACCCTCCAGGGGCTCTGCGCCATCTACGACAATTGCAACTCTCTTCATACCAATGCTTTTGATGAGGCCATTACCACCCCGTCGGAAGAGTCTGTCCGCAGGGCCCTGGCCATCCAGCTCATCGTCAATCGGGAATGGGGCCTGGCCAAAAATGAAAATCCCCTCCAAGGAGCGTTTATCGTGGATGAACTCACCGATCTGGTGGAGGAGGCCGTGCTCATTGAATTTGAACGGATCACCGAGCGGGGAGGCGTTCTGGGTGCCATGGAAACCGGGTACCAGAGGGGCAGAATCCAGGAAGAATCCATGTACTACGAGTATCTCAAACATACGGGCAAACACCCCATTGTCGGGGTCAACACCTTTGAAGATCCCAACGCGGACTATGCGGAAATGGCCAACCATCTGGAACTGGCCCGGGCCACGGACGATCAGAAAGATGCCCAGCTTGACCGTTTGGCGGCCTTCAAGGAGGCCCATGCCGAAGATATGGACCCGGCCCTGGCTGCACTTAAGGAAACCGCCCTTAACGGGGGCAATATATTCGAGCAGCTCATGGAAACCGTGCAAACCTGTTCATTGGGCACCATTACCAATGCATTGTACGAAGTGGGTGGAAAATACCGGCGGAATATGTAATAGAAGCTAAAAATAAAGGAGTAAATCATGAACAAAGCGGTCATAGTCAGCGCCACACGGACTCCCCTGGGAAGTTTCGGCGGCAGCCTGAGCACGGTCGGGGCAACGGATCTGGGCGGCATGGTGATTAAAGAGGCCATCCGCCGGGCCAATATAGAAGACAAAGAAGTTGATGAGTGCATCATGGGCCAGGTGCTTCCCTGCGGATATGGACAGAACCCGGGCAAGCAGGCTGTGGTTAAGGCCGGACTTCCCTGGGAAGTGGAAGCCATTACCATTAATAAGGTCTGCGGATCTTCCCTTAAAGCTGTGATGCTGGCGGCCCAGGCCATCCAGTGCGGTGACGCCGATGTAGTGGTGGCCGGCGGTATGGAAACCATGAGCATGACCCCCTATTATATGGATAAGGCCCGATGGGGCCACCGCATGGGGCCCGGCCGCATCGAAGACCATATGATCCATGACGGGCTCTGGGATATTGTCAATGATTTCCACATGGGCATGTCCAATGAGCTTTGTTCTGAAAAATGGGAAATGAGCCGGGAGGATCAGGATAAATTTGCGGCGGAATCCTACCGCCGCGCCAATGAAGCCGTGGCCTCAGGCCGGTTCAAAGATGAGATCATGCCTGTGGCGGTTCCCCAGCGCAAGGGTGATCCCAAGATTTTTGATACGGATGAATGCCCCCAGGATACTCCCTATGAACTTCTGGCCAAGATGAGACCTGCCTTTAAAAAGGACGGGGTGGGCACGGCAGGCAATGCCTCCATTATTTCCGACGGGGCTGCGGCCCTGGTGGTTATGAGTGAAACAAGGGCCAGGGAACTGGGCTGCACCATCATGGCGGAAATCGGTGCCCAGGCCTCCTACGGCATTGATATGAAATATGTACTCATGGCCCCCATTTATGCTATCCCCAAAGTTTTGAAAAAACAGGGAATATCCATCGGAGATGTGGACCTCTTTGAGATCAACGAGGCCTTTGCCGGTACCTCTGTGGGAATCAACAAGGTCCTGGAACTGGATCCCGCCAAGGTGAACGTCAACGGCGGGTCCGTGGCCCTGGGTCATCCCATCGGCGCCTCCGGTGCCCGGGTGCTGACAACATTGCTCCATGAAATGCTAAAACAGGACCTGAATACCGGCCTGGCATCGCTGTGTCTCGGTGGCGGAGAGGCTGTGGCACTTGTTGTGAATCGTTAAGGATCGGCTTCAAAATTACTTGATCTTTTGTTTGCAAAATCCCCCCTCTTTTAAGGGGTTTTGCAAACAATTTAGATCAAGCTACTTTGTAACGATTCCAAAGGATCGGCTTCAAAATCATTAAAATTTTTGTTTTCAACAACAGTATTTTAGATTTTTTTGTGAACAGATATAGTGAAGTTATTTTGTAACGATACCTAAAAATTGAATATACGTTTAGGAGATACTATAAAATGGATGTGAAAACCTTTGGTGTAATAGGTTCCGGACAGATGGGTAACGGCATTGCCCAGGTGGCTGCTGCGGCAGGGCTCAATGTAATCATGAGCGATATCAAGGCTGATTTTTGTGAAAGGGGAATGGCCACCATAGCCGGGTCCCTGGGCCGCCTGGTGAAAAAGGAAAAAATTATTGAGGCGGATAAAGACGCCATCCTGGGCCGGATTAAAACCACCACAGACCTAAAAGATATGGCTGAGGCGGATTTTGTGGTCGAGGCAGCCGTGGAGCGTGAAGACCTGAAATTTAAAATTTTCAGAGATCTGGATGAAATCTGTCCCCCCCATGTAATTTTGTCCACCAATACCTCATCCATTCCCATCGGCAGGATTGCCGCCCAGACCTCCCGGCCGGATAAGGTCATCGGCATGCATTTCATGAATCCCGTGCCCCTGATGAAACTGGTGGAAATCATCAAAGGCATTGCCACTTCTGAAGAGACCTTCAAGCTGACCTGGGATTTGTCTGAAAAATTCGGCAAGGTCCCGGCAGAGGCCAATGATTTTCCCGGATTCATTGCCAACCGGATCCTCATGCCCATGATCAACGAGGCCGTATTCTGCCTCTACCAGAGTGTGGGCAAGCCCGAAGACATTGACACGGTCATGAAATTGGGCATGAACCATCCCATGGGCCCCCTGGCCCTGGCCGACCTCATCGGTCTGGACACCTGTCTGGCCATCATGGAGACCTTGTATGACGGGTTCAAGGATTCCAAGTACCGGCCCTGTCCTCTGCTGAGAAAATATGTGGAAGCCGGCTGGCTGGGCCGGAAGACGGGTAAAGGGTTTTATGATTACAAGTAATTAACCCTGGATTTTATCTGAATATTAAGCTGCAGCAGGCCGGTACCGTTTTGCTGCAGCTTTTTTCATTTTGTGGAGGTAGCCCATGAGTTCCCCCTATAGACAATTGATTCCAAAGCAGGAAACAGACCGCAGAATAAAGCGCCTGCAGGCGGCCCTGGAGCGTGAAGAGCTGGAAGGCGCCCTGATTGTCCAGAAGGCAGATAGGTTTTATTATACCGGCACCTCCCAGCAGGGCTGGCTTTATGTGCCGGTCCGGGGCAATCCCCTGTTCATGGTGTCCAAGGATGTGGACCGGGCCCGGGCAGAGTCGGCCATTGAATTTATTGTTCCCTTGATGAGTCCTAAAAAAATTCCAAAGACCCTGGAGGAAACCGGGATCAAAGTGCCCCACTGCCTCGGCCTGGAACTGGATGTGATGCCGGCCAATACCTATCTCATGTTTAAGGACATTTTTGAACAGACCTGTATTGAGGACATCTCCTCTGCCATCCGCCACCAGCGGGCAGTGAAGTCGGAATTTGAGATCCAGTGTATCCAAAGGGCGGCCACCCTGGCAGACGAAGTGGCGAGCCAGGTGCCGACGCTGGTAAAGGAGGGTATGGCCGAGGTGGAGCTGGCCGGGCTGGTGGAAGCCCATGCCCGGAAGCTGGGACACCAGGGCACCATCTGCATGCGGCTCTGGGACAACCATCTTTTTTACGGCCATATCATGTGCGGGCAGGACGGGGCCGTGCCCGGGGCGCTTTCCTCCCCCACGGCAGGCCCGGGCCTGAATCCCTTTGTGGGCCAGGGGCCGTCTTTTAATAAAATTGTCTCCAAACAGCCCATTCTGGTGGATTATGTCTTTGCCCTGGACGGGTATCTGGCCGACCATGCACGTATTTTTTCAATTGGAGAGCTTGATGACGAATTTTACCGGGCCCATGAGGCCATGCTGGAGATTCAGAATCATGTAAAAACACTGGCCAAACCCGGAGCGGTGACAGGAGATATCTACGAAACCATGGTCGCCATAGCCGGGGATAAGGGGTATGGGGACTGGTTCATGGGCGGTACCCATCCCAGGATTCGCTTTACCGGACACGGCTTAGGGATTGAACTGGATGAGTTCCCTTTTATCGCCAAAGGCCAGACCCTGAAACTTGAGGCGGGCATGGTCTTTGCCCTGGAGCCCAAGGTGGTGATGCCCGGAAAAGGCGTGGCAGGCATTGAAAATACATTTCTGGTTACAAAGAAGGGGCTCAAAGCCCTGACCCGGTATCCTGACGGAATCAGACAAATTTGAGCTGAATCTGCAGTCAATGAGGCATGGAAAAAAGGAGATTATTAATGGAAGTCAGGTATCATGATAAAACCGGCCGGGATGAGGGCCACCTGCCCCTGGCAGGCATTCGGGTGGTTGAGTACGGCGTATTCCATGCCGGCCCGGGTGGCGGGGCCATATTGGGGGATCTGGGCGCTGAGGTGATCAAGGTGGAGGCACCCGTGGGGGACGGCATCCGTTATTGGACCAAGGTGGGAGCCATTGACATGGCCGGGCCCGGCGGTCAGAGCCTGGCCTTTGAGGTGTCCAATCGGAACAAGAAAAATATCTGCCTGGATATCAAGACGGAAGCGGGCCGGGAGATCTTCAACAGGCTGGTCCTGGATGCCGATGTATTTGTGACCAACCTGCGCAAGAGTACCACCCATAAACTGGGATTGGACCACGAATCCATCTCCGCCATTAATCCCAAAATCATCCATGCAAGTGTTTCCGGATACGGCCAGGAGGGACCCCTCCAGGATATCGGGGCTTTCGACCCCCTGGGCCAGGCCTGTTCCGGCCTGATGTTCGCCACGGGTGGGGACCTGCCCGCCCCTCTCCACATCGGTCTTCTGGATCAGGCCACCGCCATCAGCCTGTCCCACGCCATACTCGCAGCCCTCCTGGCCCGGGAACGGCAGGGCATTTCCCAGGAGGTGCATGTTTCGCTGTACGGATCATCATTATGGCTCCAGCACATCAACCTGATGCTGGCCAACACCATGAAGATGGATCCCTGTGTGCCCCCTGACCGGTCCCATCATTCTCCGTTGCGAAATGTATTCTGCTGTTCGGACGGGCACTGGGTGATGTGTACCCACCATCCTGAAGAAAAATATTGGGCAACCTTCTGCCGGGTTATGGGGACCCCTGAGCTGCTGGATGACCCCAGATTTACCGATGAAAAAGGACGGCCCGTAAAGTCCGATGAACTCACCGCCGGATTCGACAAGGTTTTTGCCACCCGGACCCGGGATGAGTGGATGACGGAGTTCATGGCTGCCAGGCTCATGTTCGCCCCCATCCAGAAGGTGATGGATGTGGAAAATGACCTCCAGGCAAAGGCCAATGACTATGTCAGGCCGGCTCAATATCCCGGTATCGGGGAGATGAATGTCCCGGGTTACCCGGCCCGGTTCGGGAAATGCCGCCCAGGCATCCGCACCCGGGCGGCCCACAGAGGAGAACAGACCGATGATATCCTCCGGGAACTGGGGATTGATGCCCAAAGGATTGAGGCATTGAAGGCCCAGGGAATAATCCAATAGATGCATGGTGGCATGTTAGGGAAGCAGCCCTGGAGACTCTGATTGAGGCGGCACTTTTTTTGCATTTTTCGTCGAGTTCGTTTAATATGGGTTTCATAATTCCGGATACTACTCAAATAACCTGATTGTAAAGAAGTTTGATAGTGCCAGATGCAATCCTCAAAAGGGATAAGTATAGGGTGATACGTCTCATTATTTTAATCAAGGAGTTCGAATATGAATCTTAAGCGGAAATTAATTGCCATCAGTTTGATTGGAGTTGTTTTAATTTTGATTGTCAGCCTGGCAGGAACGCTTTTATATTATAACAAGATTAAGGGTGAGCGAATTGAAAAATCAGTGTCGTCAGCCAGGCATAACTTTGAAGTGGCAATGGCCGCAAAAAAGAAAGTGTGGCAGACAAATGCGCTTCAGATTGCTGCAAATAATGACATAAAAGACGCGTTTTTAAAGCAGGACCGTAAAAAAGCGGACACGATTTTAAAGGAACTTGGAACTGTTTTTAAAAACAATACCGGATTTAAAAATGTTCAGGTGCATCTTGTGGACAAAGATCTTAAATCCTTTTACAAATCCTGGAATCCGGGCAAGTTCGGGGAAAAACTGGATCATTCAAAAGGGTATGCCTTGGTCAAGAAGACAGGTAAAACATATGCGGCCATGGAGATGGCTCCCAAAGGGGTCCGGCTTAAAGGGCTGTTCCCGGTTGTTTTAAAAGATCAATTGATTGGTATCGTCAATTTTGAGGGTGGGTTAAATTCAATCAAGCGTACATTGAAACCTTATGATATCGATTTTATATATTTTATGGATGCCCGGTATTTAGGCCTTGCCAAAGGTATGGCAAACAAACCAAAGGTGGGCAATTATATTGTCAATCAAAAAGATATTGATAAAGATTTTTTTGATTACATTAACCAGCACAGCGTGTTGGACCTTCTTGAAACAACAGACAATCTCATTGACGAAAACTATCTTGTGGTAAAGGGGCAATTCCAAGGATTTGGTGAGTCAAAAGCCGGACTTTATCTGTTAGGCATAAAAACCGATGTTGTCATGGCGGATATCGCGCCTTTGAAAAAACTTGTTTTTACCATGTTCGGTTTTTTGATCACCGTCTTTTCCCTGTTAATTGTCGGGTTGATTTTATTTATCAACAAGGCTGTTGTTCAACCCATCAACAAGGTTGCAGAAAGTATGGAAGACATTGCCTCAGGGGAAGGGGATCTGACCAAACGGATCAATATAAGAAACAAAGATGAAATTGGCAGCCTTGCCCAGTGGTTTAATGCATTCATTGAACGGATGAACGATATCGTAGTGGATATCGGGGCAAATGCAGAAATGGTCACAGCAGCTTCCGGGCAATTGTTTAAAGTTTCAGAACAGATATCTGAAGAAGCTGATCAATTATCCGGTAGAGCCAATACCGTTGCTGCGGCATCTGAAGAGATGAGTTCAAACATGAATTCCGTGGCCGCTGCCAGTGAGCAGGCATCTGCAAATGTGGGTATGGTATCGGATGCTGCATCCCAGATGCAGTCTACCCTTGCAGATGTTGCTCAAAGCTGTGAAAAGGCCCGATCTATTTCGGAGGATGCTTCCGACCAGGTGGGGCAGGCGTCCGGCCGTGTCGAAACCCTTGGTAAAGACGCACTGGAAATTTCCAAGGTAACGGAAGCCATAACCGATATTGCCGAACAGATAAATCTGCTGGCCCTTAATGCCACTATTGAGGCTGCAAGGGCAGGTGAGGCCGGAAAAGGATTTGCAGTGGTCGCATCAGAAATAAAGAACCTTGCAGCGCAGACCGCCAGTGCCACAGAAGATATAAAAGAAAAGATTTTAGGCATTCAGCAATCCACTGGAAATACGGTAAGGGATGTAAACGGAATTTCTAACATAATATCCGACGTCAACGAGGTTGTGGCAACAATTGCTGCGGCAGTGGAAGAACAGTCTGCCAGTGCCACCGAGGTGGCGCATAATGTAGGACAGGCTTCAGTCGGCATAGGAGAGGTTAACGAAAACGTGGCCCAAGCGTCCAAAGTATCATCAGAGATCGCAAAAGATATCTCAGTGGTGAGCACCGTTTCGGAAGATATGTCAGAAAGAAGCACTCAGATGAACCGGAGTGCGGACGGTCTTAAAGAGTTATCATCAAAACTTCGAGACATGATAAGCGTATTTAAAGTCTCGACCAAACATTCCGAATGCGTTGACAGTATCGGGTTAGATGAAAAATATGTTCCCGATCTGATGCCCTGGGGTCCCAAGCTGGCACTTGGCATTGAGCAAATAGACACACAGCACAAAAAACTGGTATCCTTAATTAATCAACTTCACAAAGCCATGATGTCGAAACAAGGAGTCCAAACTTCCGGTAAAATCCTCGCCAACCTTGCAGAATATACCGTATACCATTTTGACTTTGAAAAAGACCTGTTTGAACAATACAGATACCCGGAAACCAAGGCGCATCTGAAAATACATGATGAGCTAGTCGCAAAGGTCGTGGAATTTAAAGAGCAGCATGATGAAGGAAAGGCCGGTTTAACAATGGATTTGATGGATTTTTTAACCAACTGGCTTAAGGATCACATCATGAAGGTTGATAAAAAATATGTCCCGTTTTTCAAGGAAAAAATGGCTGGCAGTTAATTACCGGCTGGCAGGCCAAATTGTAAATCATATTTTCAAAAATCCCAATGGATATGCCGGTGCGGTACGGGTGCTCAAAAGGCTTTAGGGATAGCCGGCCAACCGGTTGCCGGACCGGCCTGCTGTGCCCGTTCCGTCCATGGCACCGATGGAAAACCCTTGGATGCAATGTCCTGCCTTATTGATTTCAGGGCCTTCTGGTCCGCCAACCGGGTATCGGGATGAAAGGGTATTCCCGTCGGTAGAAGGCTGCCCATCTGGCTTTACATATAATTGGAACCCTGGATGGATGAGAGGTTCCTTGGGAAAGATTATTTCCCGTACCTGTCGTCAAAGGAGTTCCAGAAGGTCCGGTCCTTTTCCCGCCACCCCTTGCCAAAGGTTTTGTCGAAAAATGGCTTGAGATTGGAAAACCAGGTGCCGTGCTTACCCATTATCCTGGCCCGGATCACGTCTGCGGCATGGTCGGTGAGATTGGCCAGTTCATCTTTGGGAATATAGGAATCTGCTCCACTCTGGATGGATTCTTTCAGATTTTCAGGGGTGAGGGCGTGGGCTGTGAGCATCAGGGCCGGGACATTTTTTTCCCTGGCAAGTTTAAGAATATCATAGCCGCTGACTCCCATGATATCCAGTATGGCCAGGTCGTAAGTATTTTTCCGCACCATCTTTTTGGCCGTGTCAAAGGAGTCGGCCAGATCCAGGAAACACATGTCCAGGAGTTCTTCAATGGTTTCCAGGATATCGGGTTCGTCATCCACCACCAGGATATGCCGGTCCCGGAGCAGATCCTCCGAGGAAATCTGATCCCCCTCGAATTTCACCGTTGTCACAGGGCAAGGGGCCTTGAGGATGACATACCGGGCCGTGGAACCCAGGATGGCTTTCTGGGCGCGGGATTTTTTCCGGATTCCCAGGAAGATATGGTCGATGTCATTTTCCTGGGCAAATTTTACCAGGTCTTCACCCGGAGACAGACCCCTGACGCTCTGCTGGGCCTCGCAGGTGATGCCTGAGTTTTCCATAAAGGATTGGGCAAACTTAAGCCCTGCCTCGGTTTCTTCTATGTCGGCCTGCCGTTCCGATGATCCGCCTGCCATGGAGGTGACCACATAGACAAAGGCGGAACGGATGCCTGCCATATCCCGGGCCAAAGAAAGGGCCAGCCGACCGACCTCACCACCGTCATATCCAACCAGTATTTTCATCTGAAACTCCTTTTAAGCGAGAAAAGCAAGTAAAGTCTAAAGCGGGAAAAGCAATTTTACATCCATCTTTTTCTTCTCTTGTAAGACTTGATGTCCTTAAAGGATTTTCTGCCGCCGCCTTTGGTGATTCCCATATAAAATTCCTTGACGTCCGGGTTATTTTGAAGCTCCTCGGAGCTGCCTTCCAGAACGATTTTACCCGATTCCATGATATAGGCGTAATCGGAAACACCCAGTGCCACCTTGGCGTTCTGCTCCACCACCAGGATGGTGGTGGAAAGGTCCTTGTTGATACGCTGGATATTGTCAAATATCTCCTTGACCAGCAGGGGCGCCAGGCCCAGTGAGGGTTCGTCCAGCATGAGCATTTTAGGCGCGGCCATAAGGGCCCTGGCAATGGCAATCATTTGCTGTTCCCCGCCGGAACTGTACCCTGCCATTCTGTTGGTGACCTTGGACAGCCTCGGAAAGTGCCGGTACATCAGGTCCAGGTCCTTTTTAATGGCCGCGGAACCGTCCTTGCGGGTGATGGAACCCACCAGGATATTTTCGTTCACGGTGAGATGTTTGAACACCCTCCGGCCTTCGGGCACCATGACGGCCCCCTGTTTGACCACATCGGTGCCCATCATCTGGGTGGTGTCATTGCCGTCAAATTTGATATACCCCTCCTTGATGGCCCCGTTTTCAGGCTTTAACAACCCGCTGACGGCCCTCAAAGTCGTGGTTTTACCGGCACCGTTGGTTCCCAGCAGAGAGACGATGCTACCCTCCGGCACATTGAGGCTGACCCCCCGCAGCACCTGAATGATGTCATTGTAAACCACTTCGATATTGTTGACTTCAAGCAGATTTTCCATATACCCTTTCTAAGGGAACGTTCAAAAATAACTTCAGATAATCTGTTTATACCCCCCTAAAACACAGGGTGTTTTGAAAACAGAATGTGAATTGATTTTTGAGCCGACCCCTTAATGGTCTGGTTGAATTTACCGGAGGCTGTGTCTGCCTCCGGTAAATCAAGGTTCGCAAAAAAAAAAAATAATCCAACCCGTCAGTCAGCTTGCCTGTTTATTGAGCTGCTCTCAGTTTTTTCATGTATTCGGATTCAATGGAACTGATGGCTTTAAACTGGCCGCCGTCTACTTTGTAAATGTTTACCACATCCACACCGACATGGTCGTCCTGGGAATAGGATACCGGGCCCACAGCGGCAAATGAGTTCAGTGCCTTTGCGCCGTTCATCTGGTTCATCATCTTGTACAGGTTTTCCGGATTGACCTCAAGGCCGGCTGCTTTGGCGCGGAGAATTGCTTCCGTGGGAATCTGGGCCTGGAGAATACCGGCGGCATAGTTGTGGGAATTGGCGGCTTTGTCATCCCGTCCGTATTTTTTGGCCAGTTCAAGCTGTTTTTTTGTCTTTTCATTGTTTTCGGTGGTCAGATTGTATGAGCAGGTCCACAGGAACCCTTCTGCGGCATCGCCTGCCAGGGCGATAAGATCGGCGCCGCCGGTGTAATGGGCCCCCAGAAAGGTGAGCTTGCCTGTTTCACCAAATGATTTTGCCGTCACGCCAAGGCGGCTTGCATCCTTGAGCATGGTGGCAACCGGGGACTGAACCGTATGAGAGATCACATACTGAACCCCTTTGCTCATAAGGCGCTTTAACATGGCGGAGTTGTCAAGGTCTTTTCCGTGTTCAACCACCTCGATGATTTCCATTTTCAGGCCGGCACCCACCGCTTTTTTGGTGTCATCCACAGGCCCTCTGCCGAATGCAGAAGGGTGGATGAACAGGGCTACTTTGGGCGTTCCCCCGCCTTTATGGTTTTTAGCGATATACTCTGCCAGGGCCACCATGTTTTCAGAGTAAGTGGCCACAGGGATGAAGATATAATTGGCATCAATGAGGTTTCCCTCATGGTAGGACGAGGGAACCGTGGGCATCATTTCTTCTTCAAAATCCTGTTTCAGGCCCAGGGTAGAGCCGGTTGAATAGTTGAGGTAAAAGACAATTCCGTCATCCAGATACTCTTCAAAATTTCTTTTGGTGACATCTGTTTTGTACTGATCGTCCCGAATGGTGCATTGGATTGTGTCATCGCCTAAAAGCTTGGTGTCGTTTACGTACTTAAACCAGTCTTCAACCCCTTTTGACAAAGGATTACCAGCATCAGACGTGGGCCCGGTTATGGCACCTGAAAACCCTAGTTTGTATACCTCACCCGCCCATGCAGATGCTGTAAAAGCGAAAACCATGACAAAAACCAATACGCCTTTTAATACGCTGCTTTTTTTCTTCATGCCTTCTTCTCCTAAATTTGGGTTATATGACCTGACCTGATCACCTGTAACTAATTGTGCCCCTTGGGAATCGTTACAAAATAACTTGATCTAAATTGTTTCCCAAACCCCTACTGGGTATTTTTTGCAAAAACCCCTACTGGGTATTTTTTGCAAAAACCGCTACTTGTGTATTTTGAAAACAAAAGCTCAAGTAATTTTGGAGCCGACCCTTAGTACCTGAAGGGCCAGAGTTTGGTATATGATTTTATGATCCGCCACCAATTGGCAATCCCCCGGGGTTCAAACATAAGGAACAGAACAATCACCAGTCCGAAGGTAAAGGGTTTCAGAGCCGTTGCCAGGTTCATGCCCGCCGGCAGATAATGGCCTGCGGCTTCGGATAATTGTTCCACCTGGAGATCCAGCATTTTAATGGCCACCGGCCCCCAGAACGATCCGTTCAGGGTTCCCAGGCCCCCCACAATGGCCATGGCCAGATATCCTACGGATTCGTGAAGGGTAAAGGATTCAAATCCCACCCCCCTGTAGAGATAGGCATGGAGCGCCCCTGCAACCCCGGCAAAAAAACCGGCAAGAGCAAATGCATAGACTTTGGTCAGCCCCGGGTGCATGCCCATGGCATCTGCTGCCCGGTCATTGTCCCTGACCGCTATTAGGCATCTGCCGTATTTGGTTTTTAAAAGGTTTCGGATGCCGAATCCCAAGATGACCACACAGACCAGGATGGCGTAGTACCAGAAAAAATAATGGTCTTTTCGTCCGACTTTTCCGGTGATCCAGAAGACCCGGCCCACGGAGATGGTCTGGCCCTGGTTAAAAAAGGTCATGAAATTTATGACCCATTGAAAGATCATCTGAAAAGAGAGGGTGGCAATGGCAAGATAGAGATGTTTGAGCCTGAACGCAGGCAATCCCACAAGGCCGCCGAATGCTGCCCCCATAAGCCCTGCCAGGATGATGAGTAAGGGCCAGAAATGGGTGACAAGTATGTGGGAGGTCCCCAGGGTCGTGCAGAATGAGGCCACGGTGTATGCGCCGATTCCCACAAAGGCGGCATGGCCGATGGAGATGAGCCCGGCAAACCCGGTGACAAGATTGAGCCCCATCACCGCCACAATGGCGATGAGAATATTGTCCACTACCAGCATGTATTTGTTGCCCACCTCAAATAACAAAGGCCATGCAAAGAGCAGAGTCAGGAACAGGGTGAAAATACTCCTGTCCAGGTGGGTGAAAAAGGTGTGCTGCTCCTCTTTGTATGAGGTGAAAAAATTTCCTGTTGCCAACCATTGATTCTGTGACATGGACTATACCCTTTCTATTTCATGGATTCCGAATAATCCGTGGGGTTTAAACAAGAGGATGATTAACAGAACAATATAGGGCATGACTTCACCGGTTCCGTTCAGTCCCCAGTTGCCGTCCAGGTAACCTGAGGCAAACTGTTGGACCAGCCCCATTATAATGCCGGCAACCACGGCCCCGAGAATGGAGTCCAGGCCGCCCAGGATGACCACGGGAAAGACCACAATGCCGAAGGCGTGGAGGGTGTCAAAGTTCAGGCCGGTGATATTGCCGATAATACAACCGGCCGCCGCAGCGGACAATCCTGCTGTGGCCCAGGCCAGGCCGAATACTTTTGGCACTGAAATGCCTACGGACATTGATCCGAACTGGTCATCGGACACAGCCCTCATTGAGATGCCCACGGTGGATTTTTTGAAAAACCAGGAAAATCCGCCGATAAGGACAAAGGTGATGATGACCCCCACAAGCTGGGTCCATGAGATGGACACCCCACCCATGGTAAGGGGGGTCTGGGGTAAAAAGGGTGGAAAAGAGAAGTTTTCGGTGCCAAAGGGGGTGAGATAAATCAGCCCGTCAATGATGGAGGCAAGTCCGATGGTCACCATGATTACCGAGATGATGGGTTCTCCGATGAGACGGCGCAGAAAAATCCGTTCCACACTCATAGCTAAAAAGAAGGTAATCACCATGGAGGCCAGGAAGGAGAAAAATATGGGCACCCCCAGATCCACTGTGAGGAAAAAGGTGATGAAAGCCCCTGCAGCAATGATCTGACCGTGGGCAAAATTGGCCACCCGGCTGGATTTATAGACCAGGACCAGCCCCAGGGCTGCCAGGGCGTATATTGATCCTACCACAATACCGCTCACTACGATTTGGAAAAAATAAGCCATCAGACTCCTTTCACCGTATAAAATTCAATGGAGGTTTTCACAGTTGTGGTCTGGCCGTCCTGATACTGGAAACTGGCCTCCACCTCTTTTGTCGTCACGTTTTCATCATACAGGGCGTCATAAAGGTTGTCATACCGCTCTCTGACGAATTTGCGGCGGATTTTACCTGTCTTGGTCAGTTCGCCGTCATCCACGTCCAGAAGCTTGTAGAGCAGGGCAAACCGTTTTATTTTGAAATGTTCTTTTTCCGCCCGTTCATTGACCCCGAGGATTTCCGCCATAACCAAATCGGCCACTTCGGGCTTTGCGGACAGATCCATGTAGGTGGTGTATGAAATCCCCCGGTCCTCGGCCCATTTGCCCACAACAATGGGGTCAATGTTGACCAGGCAGGCCACAAACTCTTCTTTGTTGCCGTAGATCACCGCCTCTTTGATATAGGGAGAGAATTTTAAGGCATTTTCCAGGAACATGGGGGAGAACATGTCTCCGTTTTTGTTGTGCATTACATCGGAAAGCCGGTCAATGACCACCAGATGCCCTTGTTCGTCAATAAACCCGGCGTCGCCGGAGTGGAGCCAGCCCCCTTCCAGGGCTTCCTCACTTTTTTCCGGCAGATCGTAATATCCCGGGGAGACCGAGGCGGATTTGGACAGGATTTCCCCGTCTTCGGCGATCTTGCATTCGGTGCCGGGCAATGGCTTGCCCACGGTGTCCGGCCGCACGTCCCCGTCCCGGTGCATGTAAGCGATTCCTGTGATTTCGGTCTGGCCGTAGATCTGCTTGAGGTTGACGCCGATGGCCTGGTAAAAGGTGAACAGCTCAGGCCCCAGGGCCGCACCCCCGGTATAGGCACGGCGCAGGCGCATCAGGCCGATCTGGTTGATCAGGGGCCTGAAAATGAATTGTTTGCCCAGCCATGCCTTTATTTTTAGGCCCAGGGGCATCTCTTTTCCGCCCATGCGAAACCCGGCCGCTTCCAGTCCTACCTTTATAAAGTAATTGTACATGATCCGGTTGAGCCAGTATGACTGGTCTATTTTAAGCCAGATTTCACTTCTGATGGTTTCGTAAATCCGGGGAGCCCCGAACATGAAATGGGGACCGATCTCCTTGAGGTCAGCCATACTGGTTTCAACGGATTCTGGAAAATTTATGGTGATGCCCGTGGCCATGGCCACCCCGAAGGAATTCATCTGCTCCCCGATCCAGGCGAAAGGAAGGAAGGATACATATTCGTCCGTGGGTTCCAGAGGGTCCACTTCGGTGATTCTCACCCCCATGTTGATATAGTTTTTATGGGTCATCATGGTGCCCTTGGGCAGCCCTGTGGTGCCCGAGGTCAGGCAGAGGTGGCAGACATCGTCGGGAGATCCCTTGTCCACCAGTTCTTCAAACAGATCAGGGGCTTTTTCATGGGCTGTGTCCCCGAGTTTGTACAGGTCCTGTATATCCACAAACCAGTCGTCTGAATAATAATTTCTCATGCCCCTGGGATCTTCAAAAATGACTTTTTTTACCAAAGGAATTTCGTCCCTGACGTCCAGAACTTTGTCCACCTGCTCCTGGTTGTCGCAGAACACGGCAGACACCTTAAGGTATTGGAGGATCTGGGCAATCTCCGCGGGCATGGAGGTCTGGTAGATGCCTGCTGAAACAGCGCCTAAGGCATGTGCCCCGATGGCCACAAACAGCAGTTCCGGGATATTGTCCGAGATAACGGCGATGGTATCCCCTTTTTTCAGGCCCAGGGCCTGAAGCCCCAAAGCGGTTTTCCTGACATGGGCATAATAGTCGGTCCAGGTATAGGTGTTCCAGATTCCGAAATCCTTTTCCCGGAGGGCCGGACGGTCCGGGCTGGTATTGACCCGCCAGCGAAGCAGTTGGGGGATGGAGAATTCAAGCAGATGTTCATTGTTGACTGTCATGGGCATTAATCCTCTCCGATATAGGCTTCAATTACGGTGGGGTCCTGGGATACCTCTTCCGGTGTTCCCGATCCAATGACCTGGCCGAAGTCCAGCACATAGATGCGGTCGGAAATATCCATGACTACCCCGAGATCGTGTTCCACCAGCACCACGGTGATGTGCCGTTCCTTCTGAATATCCATGACAAAGCGGACGATATCCTCTTTTTCCTCGATATTCATCCCGGCCATGGGCTCATCCAGGAGCAGGATGAGCCGGGCCAGGGTCAGGGCCCGGGCTACCTCCACCTTTTTTTGAATCCCGTAACTCAAATTGCCCACCAGGCTTTTTCTGTAGGGCTCAAGTTCCATAAAATCAATGACATCTTCCACATAGGCACGGTTCTGTGCCTCCACCCGTGAGGCTTTCCCGTAAAAGAACACTGCATGTAAAAATGAGTACTTCAGGTTCTGGTGCCGGGCCAGAAGCAGGTTATCCAGAACCGTGAGGCCTGAAAAGAGTTCCAGATTCTGAAACGCCCGGGCGATTCCCATATTGGAAACCTGGTGTGGGGAGGCATGGGTCAGCTTTTTCCCTTTGTAGAGGACCTCCCCCTGGGTGGGGTGGTAAAATCCGGAAATGCAGTTGAGCATGCTTGTTTTTCCGGCGCCGTTGGGGCCGATGATGGAGGTGATCAGCCCGGGTTCAATGGCCATGTCAACATCGGACAGGGCCTTGAGACCGCCAAAGGAGAGGGTTACATCTGAAACAATGAGTTGTTCTGTCATAGGGCATCCAGTGCTTTGGGTTGGGGTTAAAATCCTCTTACCTAGCCTGTTTTTACCATAGGTTGTCCCTGTGCAGGGAACGCCGGATACATATTTTAGCTATCAAGGACATATCCCTGGAAAGCGTGTTTTAACCAGCGTTGTTTATGCGTGGAGTTCCTTTACCCTGGCGCGGTCAATGCTGCCGTCTTCGGCCAGGGGCATCTCATCAATAAATTTCACATACCTGGGTTTTTTGTAACCGGCAATGAGGGTACCCGTAAAGGCAATTAAATCCTCTTTTGCCAGGCTTTTTCCCTGAACAAGGGTGCATACAGCCTTGATGCCTTCCCCGAATTTGGGGTCAGGCACGCCGAACACGCAGACAGATTCCACTGCATCATGGGCAAGAACGGCCTTTTCCACTTCTGCGGGAAAGACATTCTCTCCCCCGGGCTTGATGAGTTCTTTTTCGGCTTTTCTGCCTTTGAAAAAGAGATATCCTCTGTCATCAATAAGGCCCAGGTCTCCTGTGTGATGCCATCCCTGCCTGAATGTCAAGGCATTGAGGTCATCTGCATTCCAATACCCCTGAAATACCAGGGGGCCTCTGACCAGAATTTCTCCCACGCAATTGGGCGCAAGAAGGGTGTCCTGGTCATCGGCAATGGCGATTCTGGCCAGGCTTGATATCTCCCCGGCCGATCCCGGCTGTTCAAAGTATTCTGAAAAAGAGATCAGGCCCGATGTTTCGGTCTGTCCGTACATGGTCCAGAACTTGGAAGGCGTGGCCGCCTCCCATTGCTTTACCGTGTCCGGCATTTCCAGTCCGGCGGCTATTTCAAGGCTGGACAGGTCATGATTTCCCTTTTCGTTGATGAGGTCTAAAAGGTTGGTTAATATGGGAGGAAAGGAACCGAAAATATTGATTTTCTGTTCCTGGATGAGGTCTAAACTTTCTTGGGGGGTAAATTTTTCGAGTATGACGTTCTTGCCCCCGGCCATGAACATACCAAGGCCGAAATTCACCCCCATGATATGGAAGAGGGGAAGAATATTCAAATAGGCTTTGGAAGGATTCATGCCAAAGGCGTGAATAAGCTGGAGGTTAGACAGGATAAGGTTTTCCTGGCTCAGCACGGCGCCCCTGGGCTTGCCCTGGACCGCCGCCGTATGGATGATTATGTAAGGAGCCTTTGGGTTTGCCGTGTCTGCAAATCCGGGGTCGGGTTTCGTGTCCGGGGTAAAGAGGCCGTTCATATTTTTATTGATGGTAAAGACATGGGTGAGGCAGGCATGCTCAGCCTTAAGGGTCTGTGCCTGTTCTTCCATCTCGCCATCACAGATTAGCACGCTGGGGGTGGTGTCTTCCACGATGTAGGATGCTTCTTCGGGACTTAGTCTCCGGTTGATAAGGACCAGGCATAGGTTCAGGGCCGAAGCTGCTCCGAAAAGATGAAAAAAAACAGGGTGGTTCTTTGCCAGCACGGCCATCCTGGCGTTTGGGGGAAGGTTCAGTTCGGACAGGCCTGCGATCAGTTCGCAGGTCTGGGTGTACAACGCTTGAAATGAGATGTCCTTGCCGTTCCAGTGAATGGCAGGAGTCTCTTTGTTCAATAATGTGTTTTTATGAAAAAAGTCAAACACGGTCAGGTTGTACAGGTTAGTCATGAACCATTCCTTTCCTATGTTGTTACTCAGTGGGTATTGCTCAGCGGTACTACTCAGCGGTATGGAACTTTGGTGGCGCCGTGTTGCGCAGGGCAGCGGCTAGGGCAGTAGGGTAAAATAACAGAACGAGCGCTCAGTCTTACTTTAATTTTTGTCATAAAGCCTAGGGCTTTGTCAAAGGGTTTTTTTATTTTTTTCCATTTGGGAAAAGGACCGAAAACTTAGTATGACCAGATTCCAGGCAATCTTCCTGTTCATTACAGAACCTGCATTTCAGGATATCTCCCGGGCAGGGATCGTCATTGGCGACCAGGAATCGGCACCGCTGTGAGGCCAGATCCATGGTAAAGCCCAGACGGTCGGCAAAAAGATTCATGCGGAGCAGGTCGGCCCCCTTGCCCCCGGCACCGAATTCAAATGGGGTCTTGGTGGAATAGAGCAAGGTCTCCTGGGTGGAAAAGAACCCTTCAAATATCCGTTTCTGGTGATCCAAGGTGATGCCCACGCCGAAATCAATCACCTCAAAGAGAACCCCTCCATCTTTGCGCCGTGCCTTGATTTCTATCCGTCCCTGGTCCGGGGTGTTTTCAATGGCGTTTTTAATGAGCCCTTCAATGACCTTGTCAACCACATCAGGGGGAAGCATGAGATCGGGCAGGCTGTCTGGAATATCATGGTGGATCTGGAGTCGCCTGAAATGGAATTTTGTGGCCATGGTGCTATAGCATTGGGTGAATGCCTTTTTGAAATCTATGGTTTTCAGGCGCATGGATCTGGGGCCGAATTCCCTGTCAATGAGGACTCTCACCGATTGAATTAAATGATCCGGGTCAATAATTCCCTGGTCCAGGCAGGATTCTATCAGGGTCTCCAGTTCATCCTGGCAGGCTTCCAGCATTTTCAGAAGCAGTTGCCCTGCCTGGTAGCCCCCGGTTTCCATGATGTCTGCGGTTTCCGCCTGGATATCCACAATCCGGTCCAGGTTCCGTTCGATGCGGTTCAGGGTGGACGTCAGTTTAACATTGGGCAGAGCCTCTATTTTTTTTCTCAGGATCTGAATGGAGCCGGTTAGGATGGCCACCGGAGTTTTCAACTCGTGGGAGAGGTGGTTGATGGCCTTTCCCTTGGCCCGGTTCATGGACGCCACATCCCGGTAGGCTTCCTTTAGTGCGTCTGAAAAACGGGCATTTTCGATGGAAATGGCAACCGTACCGGCAATCATGGTCATAAGTTCCATGTCATTTTCGTCAAAGAGATTCTGCTTTTTATTGATGGCGCAGAGCACCCCGATGATCCGGCTGTCGCTGCCAATGGGGGTGCTAAGGATGCTCCGGGTCCGGTACCCCACTTTAGTGTCCCTTCCCGGATATTCGGCTGCCAGTTCCTCTGCATTGTTGGAGACGGCGGCCAGCCCAGTCTTTATGACTTTGCCGGCAAATACCTCATCCAGAGTGAACCGGACTTCTCTGGCCCGCTTTTCTGTAGATAAATCGTCATAGGAGGCGCCGAGGAAGAAAAGGTCTTCTTTGATTTCGTCATAGAGGAGCACCACAGCCCCTTCCACATTGAGTAGCTCCTTGATCTCCCGGGTGATATAATTCATAAGGTCTTCCAGGTCCGGATATTGGGGCAGGGCCGAGGAAATGCGCATGATGGTCTGGTTGTTGGCTTCCAGTCGCTTTTCTTCGGTGATGTCTCTGAGGATGACAAAGGTCTCTGTCTCATTATCCTGGGTATGGGTGTCTGCCCAGAGAATTACGTCCCTGACAACCCCATCCCGGGTCAGCCGCTGGGTTTCATATCGGGTGAGCTGTTTGTCCTGGCGGAATTGGTCCAGGATCTCGTGGGTTTCCCGGGCCAGGTTTTTGGGAACAAAATCCAAAAGCTTTCCTTCCACCTCTGCCGGGGTCCACCCGAATACCCGGGTAAATGCGGGATTGATATATGAGACATGGCCCTTGTCCCCATATACGATGATGGGATAGGGAATAAATTCAAGGATGTCCCTGTAAACCCGGTAGAGTTCCCTTATTTTGTCTTCCTGAATTTTCTCCTGGGTGACATCCTGGAGGGTTTCCACGGCCCCGGCAATTTCTCCGTTGCTGTCGTTAAAAGGCGAGGCCGTGAAAAACAGCCATTTACCTTCGGGCCTCAGATCCGGGAAAAAGTCGGTGGCCGCAAACCGATCCATGGCTTTGGGGGACCGGTTATATTTTATTCCGTAGTGTTCTATGATTTCGCCGTCGGAGGATTTGTCGATGATTAAATCGGCCATGACCGGTCGGGGATTGCCGTAGAAAGCCTTCCACTGTTCCCGGGTGCCCAGCATTTTTTTGCCGTCCAGCCCGGCTAGTTCTTCCAGGGCCTGGTTGAAATGGGTGATTTTGTGGTCCTTATCCAAAACAAAAATGGGAATGGGAGCTTTGAAGATGATTTTGTTCAGGATGAGATTCTCTTCTTCCAATTGGCGGATCTTTTGTTTCAGTTCATTAATTTTATTGTTTGCACGGGTTTCGGGGGTCAGGCCCATAAAAACTCCAAAAGACTTTACAAAATTTAAGGATACTGTGTATAAACAAATTGTAAGACTACAAAAGATCCCCAACAGGGAAATACCTCCATTGGCGGATGTAAGGATCGGCTCCAAAATTACTTGGTCTTTTGTTTTCAAAATAACCTTTCGTTTAAGGGGTTTTGGAAACAATTTAGATCAAGTTATTTTGTAACTATTCCTAAGCTTGTATCAACACTATATAAAATCATGGATTCAAATTGCAAGGATTTTAAGGGGTAAAGGAAGATATGCCGGATACCACGATTAAAACCGAGATTCTGATTCACGATTTAAAGGTGCCCATTTCTGTCATTGATGCCGGTGCCAAATCACTTCTCAATCGCCAGGACAGATACGGGCCCCTTACGGAAAAACAGAGCAAGGTGCTCAAACGGATTATCCGGAACACATTAACCACCCAGCGCCTGGTGAATGATATGCTGGAACTGGGCCGGTCCAGGGAAGGGGTGGTCAACCTGTCAGAGTTTACCATATCCTCCCTGGTCATTGAGGTATTGGTGGAAATATTTGATCTGTCCAACCCCCCAATGGCGGAAAATGTCCGGAAGGCAGAAGAATACGACGAACTGCTTGACCTGCTGTCTACCTGCGGATTTATCGTCATGGTGGGCCAAAAGATTTGGAAATCCCGGCTCTGCCTTGATAAGGCCAAGGTCAGGCAGATCTTGAGGAATCTAGTGAGCAATGCCGTTAAGCACCGGAGCCAATTGGTGGAAATTACAGTGTATATGGAGGGTGGACGTCTGGTCCTTAAAGTCCGTGACGACGGCCGGGGAATTCCGGTTTCAGAACATAAAAAAATCTTCGACACCTATTTCACCACAGGCGGTTCCCTTGAAAATGCCATTAACAGCCATGGCCTGGGACTTGCCGGGGTTATGGTTCTGCTCAGGGATATGGGCGGCACCCTGTCTCTGGATTCCGAAGACGGAAAAGGGGCGGAGTTTACGGTCCACATTCCTTTAAAATAAGTCTTTTCCTGATTCCATTTTTTGGATGTCGTCCCGGGCCGCCATCTGGCGGTCGTCAAACTCATCCCAGAATGACTGATCGTCCTTTCGCCAGCCGTCTCCGAATAATTTGTCAAATATAGGTTTTAGCAGAGAAAACCAGGTTACGTTGGCTTTTTTGCCTTGCTGTCTTGCCGTGAGTACATCGGAAATAAACAGGGCGATATCCACCATTTTATCCTTGGGCACATAGGCATCTGCTCCCTGTTCTATGGATGCCTTTAGATTGTCCGGGGTCAGGGCGTGGGCCGTGAGCATGATGGAGGGGATATCCAGCTTATGGGTGATTTTCAACAAGGAGTGACCATGCACCCCCATGATATCCAGGATCGCGGCGTCGTAGGAGTTGTTTTTCAGGCAGGCCACAGCCTCCTCAAAGGTGGACGCTGTATCTGCTTGGCACATATCCAGAAGCTCTTCCAGGGTTTCAAGAATATCCGGCTCATCATCTACTATAAGCAATCGTTTGTTTTCAAGAATTTTTAGATGATCCACGGTCTCTCCCTTGCCGACGATACGGTTGATGATCCTATTATTCTATTGGAATTCTGCGGTCAGTTCAATGGGAAAAAGAATTTACCCCAATGTTGGGGTTTATGTGAAAGGCCAAGCTTCGCATGGCTGTTCTCATATGGTTAAAAGGTTCGCCCGGGTATTACCACAGATAATTTCGCAATTTCTCCGGTTTTGCAGCTTTGGAATTTTCTGATTTTACTTGGTCGTCCCCTTTGTTTCTGCAAGTTCATGAGCAATGGTTCTGATATGTTCATAGATATCCAAGGGGCCGGTCCGGTTCTGTTCTGCAATTTTTTTTAAGGTGAGATCGTCCTTGGCCTGTATGCCCTTTTCTCTGAGGGCCCGGATCAGGGTTTTCATGTTCAGGTTATACTGGCTGCACAGGGAAGCCAGGGTCATATTGCCGGTTCCCGGGGCCGGGGAATCAGGGAGTTCGGCAATTGTTCCCACCGGGACCACAGGGGTCTTGCCTTCGGGTTTCATGGCCTGGTACACCTGCCGGGGGGAGAGGCTGTTCTGTCTGCTGATTTCCGACAGGGTTTGGTTTTCATCTTTAAACTGAATTCCTTTTGCTTTGAGGCGGTCCATGGCTTCCTGAAGGTTTATTCCGGTCTTTTGGGTAAAGATCTTCAGGGAGGAGAGTTCTGCATGTCCGTATGGGGGCTCCCCGTATTTACGTGCGGCATTGTCCTTGATGGTTTCACTGACACCTAAGATACTTGAAAGCGGGGGGATCTCAAAATAGGTGCCCAGCACAAAGACCAGGGTCAGGATCAGGGCGATGTTGAATTCCAGGGTAAAGACCTTGAGTTGTTTGGTCTTGTCTTTAAGATAATTCACAATGGGTTTCCAATTGTAATAGATGTGGAATCCCAGGGCAATGAGAAAGAGAATCCCGGTGTTGATGTGGATACTGCCCCATTGCTCTTTGGTCAGGCCCCAGAGGTGCCAGTCTGCCCAATATGCAATCCGGCCCTGGGGGACGATGTAAAGAATAATGCTGGTCAGCGTCATGATGATAAAGGACAGTGCTGCGGTCAGGGAGGTGATCCGTCTGATATTCATCTTATTTATCCTAAAAATGTTTTTTACAGGTTGAAAACGAGTTTCCGGAATTATAAATTCAAACATTGGAGAAAATCAATATCCTGGACGAAATTTTGGTATTTTATACTGAACTTGACAGGTTAATATTCATATTGTATAAGCTTGTATATACAAGCTATTGAATAATTGATACCGGGCGGCCGGAATCATTGAGGAGGAAATATGACACAGAAAACTCATGCATCCATGACCATTTGTCTGGGTGACGAACTACCCGGAGAAAAAAACTTCAAGACAGGGATCAGACGAGCCCCGGACCGGGGATTCCGCCTGACCAGGAACCAGACGGCTGTTGCATTGAAAAATGCCCTTCGTTATGTGCCTGAAGTCCTCCATGAGACCCTGATCCCTGAGTTCCTGGAAGAATTGAAGACCCGGGGACGGATTTACGGGTACAGGTTTCGTCCGGCCGGAGAAATAAAGGCCAGGCCCGTCCACGAATACAGGGGTAAATGCCAGGCCGCCAAAGCCGTCCAAGTGATGATCGACAACAACCTGGATTTGGATGTGGCCCTTTATCCCTATGAGCTGGTGACCTACGGGGAGACCGGGGCGGTTTGCCAGAACTGGATGCAGTATCTGCTCATTAAACGTTATCTTGAGGAGATGACCGAGGACCAGACCTTGGTCATGCAGTCCGGACATCCCCTGGGACTGTTCAAATCCTCTCCTGACAATCCCCGGGTGATTATTACCAACGGCCTCATGGTGGGGCTTTACGATAATCCGGATGACTGGGAAGTGGCAGTTCAGATGGGGGTTTCCTCCTACGGGCAGATGACGGCGGGGGGATGGATGTACATCGGTCCCCAGGGCATAGTCCACGGCACCTACAACACCCTTCTCAATGCGGGGCGGAAAATGTGCGGGGTGGCTGGTGACGGCAACCTGGCCGGACTGCTCTTTGTCTCCTCGGGACTTGGGGGGATGAGCGGGGCTCAGCCCAAGGCGGCTAAGATTTCCGGGGCGGTATCCATTACGGCGGAGGTGGATTATTCCAGGGTGGAAACCCGCTATTCCCAGGGCTGGGTAGATGTGGTCTCAGACGATCTGAAAACCGTTTACAAGACTGCCAAAGCAGCAGTCGAGGCCAAGGAAAATACGTCCATTGCCTATCATGGCAATGTGGTGGATCTTTTGGCATTTTTGGTTGAAACGGACCTGAAGGTGGACCTGCTCTCGGACCAGACCTCCTGCCATGTGGTTTATGACGGGGGATACTGTCCTGCAGGCATCAGCTTTGAGGAACGGACACGGCTTCTGGCTTCGGACAGGAGTAAATTTAAGACCCTGGTGGATGAGAGCCTGAAAACTCATTATGAATTGATCAAGAAAATTTCAGCCAAAGGTACATACTTCTTTGATTACGGCAATGCTTTTCTCAAAGCGATTTTTGATGCCGGGGTAGTGGAGGTGGTCAAAAACGGAAAAGATGCCAAAGACGGTTTTGTCTATCCTTCCTATTTTGAAGATATCATGGGGCCGATATTTGACTATGGATACGGCCCCTTCCGATGGGTCTGCCTCAGCGGAAAATCTGGGGATCTGGATAAAACTGATGCCGCTGCCATGTCCTGTATTGATCCTGACCGGCGGCCTGAAGACCGGGATAATTATATTTGGATCAGGGATGCCAAAAAAAATAAAATGGTGGTGGGCTCCCAGGCACGTATCCTTTACCAGGATGCAGGGGGCAGGGTAGCCATTGCCCTGAGATTTAACGAAATGGTCCGGAACAAAGAGGTGGACGGCCCCATCATGCTGGGCCGGGATCACCATGATCCAGGGGGGACGGATTCCCCGTTCAGGGAAACCGCCAATATCAATGACGGGTCCAATGTCTGTGCCGACATGGCGACTCACTGTTTTGCCGGTAATGCGGCCAGGGGCATGACCATGGTGGCCCTGCACAACGGCGGAGGGACCGGTATTGGCAAGGCCATTAACGGTGGCTTCGGCCTGGTCCTGGACGGCAGTGAACAGGTGGATAATATCATAAAATCAGCCATGCTCTGGGATGTCATGGGCGGGGTGGCCCGCAGAAACTGGGCCGGGAATACCAATGCCAGGGAAGTGGCCATGGCCTACAACCTGGATAATGAAAACCGGGATCAGATCACCGTGCCCCACCTGGCTGATGATGGCCTTGTGGATGCTGCCGTGGGAAAGATGTTTCCCAGACCCTGATCAGGAGTCAGGCCGTTTTTTTCCGGTACATTTGGATAAAATGGTTCAGCTTGTCCGCCCCGGCCTGCATGAATTGAATCCACAGATCCAGGACTTCCCGGCCTTCATCGGTGATGGTGTATATCCGCTTGGCGGCCCCGGCCTCTTTGGTTTCCCATTCCGATCGTACCATGTTGTCCTCTTCCATCTGGCGCAGATGACGGTATATCATACCCGGTGGGGCTGTCCCTTCAATGAAGCCGAAAGACTGGATGGTGGAGATGAGTTCATACCCGTAGGAGGGGGCGGAAACAAGCCCCAGGAGAACAGAGGCCTGGATATATCTTTCCTGGCGGCCTGATCCAGGCATGTTTTTGTGTGACATGTATGACTCCTTGACATATATCCTTTAAGGATATATATTTAAAGTTAAAATATGATCTTTCATATCATATTTCAACTTTTAGGAACAGGAGGTGGGCATGAGTAAAATATTTGTCAGGGAAAGACGGAAGATCGAAAAAGGCGAAAAAAAGGCCAGGTTCCGGGTGGTGGGTGTCAGCGGAAAAGAAGTTAAAATCTATACCAAACATATCCGGAAGAACGAGCTGGAACTCATTTCCAAGGAAACCGGAGCCCAGATTATTTATCTGCCCAAGCACAGCACCGGCAACCAGGACGGTAAGATGTAAAGCTGCATGACAGAACGGCCTCAAGGCTGTTTTGTCATGCTTTTTCAATGGCCGGGAGCCACTCCGAGTTAATGGCATCCCAGAACATCATCTCCATGAGAACCAGGCGGGTTTGGATACTGCCTGCGTGTTTCAGAATATTATCCCACTGGGCCTGGCGCTCTTGCAGTTCTTTTCTAAGCCTCTTTTTTTTGACCTTATTTATGGTTTCTTCGATGGCTTTCTGCCGTTCCCGTTCAAATAAAAACCGGTTTTCCCGGAACAGGCAGGACATTCGTTCATGTTCCGCCAGGGCTTTTTGTTCGTATTTAAATTTAACCGGTTGTGTCTCAGTCATAATGTTCAGGGTTTCCTGCCTTGATTAGAGTTTAAATCCGTCAATCATTTGGTTTAACTGCTCTGCCAGGAAGGTCAGTCCCTGGGCGCTTTCTTTGACCTGGTTGCTGTTGCCCAGGGATTCATTGGCAGCCGTGTTCACTTCTGATATTTCCTGGGTCACTTCCTCTTTGACGGCGGACATCTGGTTCATGCTGTCGTTGACTTCCTGAACCCCTGAGGCGGCCTGGGAAATATTCTTGGATATTTCCTGGGTGGTGGAGGCCATCTCTTCGGCTGCCGAAACCACCATCTGGATATTGCCGGTCTCATCTTCGGGCAGGGTGTTCAGGTCTATGGTGTCAGTGAGGTCGCCCTTGCTGATCCGGTTGGACAGGTTCAGGCATTTGTAAAAGGCCTCGCCCACAAGGCGCCTGAGAACCAGGCCCATGGCCACGGCAAAGCCCAGGGTCACCAGGACGACGATGGTCAGTATGATCCCGGATGTTTTAATATGGGTTTTAAGGGTGCCCAGCCCCAGATCCATGTCATGGTGAATCATCTCCTCCGCCTAGTCCGCCAGGGCGATAAAGGCGTCATATTCCATGTCAAAGGCTGCATCCACTTCATTGCCTGCCGCACTTTCCGACGTGATATTTTCATACCGCTTACAAGCTGAGTTGATGAAGGTGTCAATGCTTGAGATAATGGGGCCGGTCTTGCTGCGGCCTATTGAATCCGCCATGGATTCCACCTGGGTCCGTGCCTTTGTCATGCCATTGATCACATCTTCAAATTTAACGGTTGCGTCCCCTGATAAGAGTTCTTCAAAAAAGAGATGGTTGTCTGCCAACAGAAATTTAGCCGCGCCTGCGGCAACCACGGCATCCATTTTCTCTTTGTCTGACCGGTGGTGGTCCAGAATATCGTCCAGGTTCTTTAAAATGGCTTCGTAGGAAGAGTCAAATTCCTGATCCGCCTTGGACCCGGTCCCCGCCGCCGCCCGGGTTGCATACCGGGTCTTTGCACTTTTGATAAATCGTTCAACACTCTGCTTAACCTGGCTCATTTTTTCCGGAACCCGGGGGGCTTCACTGGCGAAGAAGGTGCCTTTCTCATTTTTTTCCCCTGATATTATGGCATTGGCGGCGGTGAGTTTGATCTCCATGGCCGCATCCCCAAGGGGCGCCAGTTTTTCGCCTGCATGACCCCCTTCTTTTCCCACTTCTGTGATGCTGTGATAGCCGTAAAGGCCGGTGAAAAAGGCCACAAGAACAAATGAACCAATGAATTTGGAACAGATACTGATACCAAGGATATGTTTTAACATCACTCCTCCGGAAAAATGATTGTAATGGATCATTCAAATAAACCGGCGATTTTTTGTCGGATAGAAAGATTTAAAAAGGGTATTACCCATTGTTCTTATTAAAATAAAAAAGTAAACAAATTTTGTATGAAAGAATTCGTTCCCGGCATTATGGCAAAAACCACAGATGGAATCAAATTATTTTTTAGCGACCGGCCGGGCAGGAAAAGGGCGGTGGGAAGAGTGCTGCAGGAAAGGGCGCCTTCCTGCCCGGTCTGGATCTCTTTGAAATCCGGACCGGGCCCAGGGGAAAGGCTTACTTATGAATGATGGTGCCCACGTGTTTGCCGTCCAAAGCATCCCTGATCTTTTCGGGATGGCGCAGGGCGTCTATTACCTGGAGTTCTTTCAGGCATTTGGCGTTTTTGAGCATATTGAGGATGGGACGCTCAATAATGAGATCGTCCAGGTCCAGCTCGATTAAATCGTCAACAGATATTTTATCGTAAAATTCCAGTTTGTCTTTATTCTTCGCCTTTTTTGGGTCCATGGCATATAGACCTGTTTCGTCTTTGAGGTAGATCAGGGATTTGGCCCCTATGTTTTCTGCCAGAAGAAAGGCCCCGCAGTCGGTGCGGTGGGGGGGGATGGATCCGAATTCGGCCGGGTGCTCAAAAAAACCGTAGGGCGGGATGCCGGTGGTGATGGGCAGGTGGCCCTGCTGACAGAACATGGTCAGCTGTTCCAGATGGTCTCCATGGCCGATTCTGACCCCGCCGTGTTTGGCCAGGAGTACGGACAGCATGACCGCATTCTGGGAGGAGACCTTGTCCCCCAGTTTGGAGAGCACGCCGGTGGGCATGCCCAGGTCCACCCCTATATTATATACGTGGCGGGCCCGGGTGCCGCCGCCTGTCATGAGGAGGAGTTTGTGTTCATCCTTGAGGCGTATCAGTTCGTCCACAATGGGGAAGATGGCTTTGGCCCCCCGGTCCATGATGCTCTGTCCCCCGATTTTTAGTACATTGATATCCGGGTGCATCCTGAAGTATTCACCGGATTCTGTGGTTTTTAAAAATTCTTTGCTCACCAGGGATTCCCCGAGCATGGGGGTATCAATATGAAGTCTGCCTTTTGCGTCCTGCTCTTTAATGAGTTTTCCCATTTGTCCTCCTGTTTTGAAATTGTGGATACATGGTGTGGAAAGTTCTAAAGATTTTTTTATCATACGTGAAGATTGCTATTTTATCCATAAAATTCCATTTGGGTCGAAAATCCCTTTGGCTTGGCCTGTCAGTCACAATAAATTTAAATAATTACACGGTTTCGGCAAACGCGGTTCAATACGATACGATCGCATTACCATTACATCAAAATTAAAATTCTAAATTTATGTCCCATTTATATGCGTTTGCCCTGTTGCTTTCACCTTTTGAATATCTTAATATAAATTTTTACGGACAGGGCCGTGGCCTTAGGGCTTTGGGGATCTGTGAGAATCCTCTTGACAAAGGTAAATTTAACGGTTCATTATGGTTTTATCAAACAGAGTTTAATTATATGAAACACGGAGGCAGTAATGGAGATTAAAGTGACCCGAGCCACCCAGACAGGGACCCGGCCCAAGGATGCAGACCTGGGGTTTGGGACGGTATTCACCGACCATATGTTTGTAATGGATTACGAAGAAGGCTAGGGATGGTTGAATCCACGCATAGAGCCCTTTGCTGAATTTTCCATGTCTCCGGCAGCCATGGTTTTTCACTATGGTCAGGCAATTTTCGAAGGGCTCAAAGCCTATAAAACTCCTGAAGGCAAGATCCAGCTTTTCCGGGCCCGGGATAATTTCGCCCGGATGAACCAGTCTGCCAACGGGCTGTGTATCCCTGAAATTGATGTGGATTTTGTGATGGATGCCATGAAGCAGCTCATCAAACTGGAGGAAAAGTGGATTCCCGAAACCCTGGGCACCTCCCTCTATATCCGGCCTTTTATTATTGCCACTGACCCCTTCCTGGGGGTGAGATCTTCCTTTACCTTTAAATTTTTCATCATTCTGTCTTCAGTTGGCGCCTACTACGCAGGAGGATTGAATCCGGTAAAGATCTGGGTATCCAAGGATCATGTCCGTGCTGTTCGCGGCGGTGTCGGCGAGTTTAAGACTGCTGGAAATTATGCTGCCAGCCTCCTGGCCGGTGAAAAGGCCAAGAAAGAGGGCTATGCCCAGGTGCTCTGGCTGGACGGCATTGAGCTCAAATATATTGAAGAAGTCGGGGCCATGAATATATTTTTCATTATCAATGGTGAACTGCTCACCCCTGAACTTAACGGCAGTATTTTGCCCGGCATCACACGGTATTCGGTTATTGAACTGGCCAAAAAATGGGGCCTGAAGGTCAGTGAGCGGAAAATCAGCATGGATGAAGTGGCCGAGGCCTATGAGAACGGGCAGCTCACCGAGGTCTTCGGATCAGGAACCGCAGCGGTAATTTCTCCTGTGGGTGAGATCCGTTACGGAGACAAGAGTATGAACATCGGTGACGGCACCCCCGGTGAGACGTCCATGAAATTTTACGATGCCCTGACCTCCATTCAATACGGCAAGGCAGAAGATACCCAAGGTTGGATAGAAGTTATCGATTAAGGATCGATCCCAAAATTATTTGATCTTTTGTTTTCAAAATACCTGGTTTAAGGCTTTTGGGAAACAATTTAGATCAAGTTGTTTTGTAACGATTCCTAAGGGACTCGGACGAAATTGTTTTGATATTGAGTTGGATTTGATTCCGAGTCCCTGCCCTGTAAGAGGTGGGGTAAATCGGGTAAACCTTAAACAAAGACTGTATTTTTAGACCAAAAGTGCTGAATGAGCGCTCAGTCAAAGATGGAGTTTGATCACCCTCAAACTGTTGGAGATGAAATGGCTAAAAAGAAAGAAATGACCCCTATTGGAAAGCGGATCAGACGGGCCAGGCTGGACAAGAAAATCAGCCTGAATACAATGGCCAATGAAACCGGATTATCAAAGGAATTTATCAAGAGAATAGAAGGTGGAGAACAGCGTCCCTCGGTTGGGATCCTGCTCCAGATTTCCAGAACCCTTCACCTGGATTCAGGCTTTCTGCTCAAGGAACAGGGCGAAACCCTGGAAGAGCGGGCTGATGCCTATACTAAACGAACCGACAACTATGCTTATACGCCCCTGACACCCGGGGCGGAGAATAAGCATCTCAAGGCCTTCCGCATCGTAGTGGAAGCCGGCAGCAGTCATGAAGGCGTCGGTTTCCAGCACGAAGGCGAGGAGTTTGCCTATGTGTTGTCAGGCGCGGTTGAAATCCAGGTGGGGGAACATGTCAATGTCTTGAAGGCAGGAGACTCTCTCCATTTCAATTCAGGGATTAAGCATGACCTTCGCAATGTCGGCGATGATGACGCCGAGCTTATTGTGGTTGTGTACGCCCCTTAAAAAAAAATTGAAATTATTCAAAGGAGTTTTCATATGCTATTCAAGCTGACTGACGAACAATTGATGATCCAGAACATGGTCCGGGAATTCTCCCGGAAAGTGATTGCGGCCACGGCTTCGGAACGGGATAAGACCAAGGAATTTCCCGCAGACAATTTCAAGCAGATGGGTGAATTGGGCCTCATGGGCATGATGATCCCGGAAGAGTACGGGGGAGAGGCGGCCGATGCGGTCTCCTATGTCCTGGCCCTGTCGGAAATCGCTTATTCCTGCGCCTCCACCTCTGTGGTCATGTCCGTGCAGAATTCCATTGTCTGCGAAAGCCTGAACAAATTCGGCACCCAAGAACAGAAACAAGAATTTCTGGTGCCCCTGGCTTCCGGGGATATCATCGGCGCCTTTGCCCTCACCGAACCCGACGCCGGATCAGATCCCGTAAGCCAGTCCACCACAGCGGTGAAAGAGGGAGATGAGTATGTCATCAACGGCACCAAGCGGTTCATCACCTCGGGCGAAAATGCAAAGGTGGTGCTGGTGACAGCCAAGACCGATGAGGCCGTCGGGCACAAGGGTATTTCCTGTTTTATCGTTCCCAAGGGTACCCCGGGATTGGTGGTAGGGCACCATGAGGACAAGATGGGGCTGAGGGCTTCGGATACCACGGATCTTATTTTTGAAAACTGCCGGGTCCCGGCTGCCAATATCCTGGGCAAAGCGGGTGACGGATTCAAAATTGCCATGTCCGGCCTGGACAGCGGCCGGATCGGTATTGCAGCCCAGTCTTTAGGGGTTGCCCAGGCCGCCTTTGATGCGGCAATCAAATACGCCAGGAAGAGAAAACAGTTCGGTGTGCCCATTACCAAACATCAGGCCATCCGCTTTCAGATCGCAGACATGGCCACCCAGATTGAAGCGGCCCGGCAGTTGATTTTTTCTGCTGCCTCCACCAAAGACCGTGGCGAAAAATATACCCGGGAAGCCTCCATTGCCAAACTTTTCGCTTCTGAAATGGTCAACGAGGTTACGGCCCGGGCCATTCAGATCCACGGCGGATACGGGTTTACAAAGGATTATGATGTGGAGCGGTTTTACCGGGATGCCCGGGTATTCACCATTTATGAAGGCACCAGTGAAATCCAGCGCATCGTGATTTCAAACTCTGTTCTCAGAGACAAAAGAAAGCCTTGATAAGCTCTTTTTTCTTGACGGGCTTGGATATATAAACGTCCATGCCTGACGCTAGAATTTTTTTCCTGTCCCCTTTCATTGCATTGGCCGTCAATGCAATGATGGGGGTATGGAAAGGGTCTGGATTTTAAGGGTTTGGATGCGTTTTTTGGCCAGTTCTCCATTCCTGTATCCGTGAGCACCGGGGCTATTTTGAGCTGCATCCACAGCCTTTATGAAGGTTTTAGCAACAGTCACTTCATGGACATTGATTTAAGCAATTTTTACAGCCACTTTGCAGCTGATTTCTTTTTTCGTAGGAATAAGGCAAGGGCCTGAATATACGGTAAATACCAATGAAATTAAAGCGATTCTAACGGGCATATCATAAATATATACACAATTGCATACGCCCCGGGTAGCCATATGGAGTCGGCGGTTTATGGGAAATCCTGCAAAAAGAAGAAATCTCGAATAAAATAAAAAGGCGCCAAAGAAAACCTGCACATTCCCAAGGCCCGCGACAATGAGCAAAGATCATAGGCCGTGTATTCCGTCCGGTCTGTCATGGGCAGTATTAATTTGTGATGGATACTTGAGAATCGTTACAAAATTACTTGATCTAAATTGTTTTCAAAACCCCTAAAAAGGGTATTTTGAAAACAAAAGATCAAGTAATTTTGGATCCGATCCTTAATAATTACCGCCTTCAAATATGGAATTGGCAAAGGCGACATCCTCGGGGCAGAATACAAATAAACATTTTCCGTCCCCGGTGGTGACTGATCCGTAGACATAGTTGATGTTGATCCCTTCTTCACCCAGGCGTTTGGTCATTTTTGACAACTCCCCGGGCTCGTTGATCATGTCAATGGCTACAACCTCTTTGGAGTCAAAAAGATAGTCTTTCCCCTTTAACAGGTCGGTGGCCTTGTCCGGATCATCGGGCAAAAGGCGGATCAGGGCAAATTCGGCGGAATCCCTGCGCATGGACGAATAACTGGCCGAAGAGGCGAGACGTTTCAGGGATTTACCCCTGGCCTCAAACAGGTTCTGGACATAGGACGAGGCATCCTGGATGGTAATGGCATCGATGTTAACGCCGCCGTCCCCCAGCAGGGCCGTCAGTTCTCCCAGTTCTCCGGGCACATTCTTAAGAAACAGTGAAATTTCACGTCTGATCATTGTCTTGCCCCCTTTTTACTTATTTATTAACTTGCGTCTGCGGCTGCAACTCCTCTGTCAAAGGCATCCATATTCATGGGAATGATTTTGGCCTTGGCCGCAAATTCTTCCTTTATACATTTTTTCAGCAGGTCCAGGTCCACCAGTTTGCTCTTGGCGGCAAAGGCGGCCAGGGCAACAATGTTGGCGGCCCTGACGGAACCGGCCTCAGTGGCAATCTCATTCACCGGCACAACCAGCTGGGTTACATCGGTGCGCTCACTGCGGACCGGGATCAGAGAGGAATTGATGAAGACAATCCCCCCGGGTTTGACATCCCCGTCAAATTTTTCCAGAGACGGCCGGTTCATGGCCACCAGATGGGTGGGGTTTTTTATGATGGGTGATCCGATGAGCTTGTCACTGATAACCACTGTGCAATAGGCGGTGCCGCCCCTCATTTCAGGGCCGTAGGATGGAATCCAGGCCACCTGGGATCCTTGTTTCATTGCGGCATAGGCAAGAAGCTTGGCACTGAGAAGGATGCCCTGTCCGCCGAATCCTGCAAATTTTATTTCTGTCTGCATGGGTTTCTCCAAAAATTGAGGGTCTATTCTTCAGGGGTTTTATAATCACCCAGCTCATAGTAGGGCAGCAGGGTCTCTTCGGCCCACTTCAATGAATCCAGGGGGGTCATGCCCCAGTTTGTAGGACAGGTGGAAATCACCTCCACAAAACTGAAACAGGTACCTGCAACCTGGTATTCAAAGGCTTTTTTAATGGCTTTTTTGGCCTTGTTGACCTGCTGGGGCTTGAGAACCGCCTGGCGAGTGACATAGGCCGGGGTCACCAATTGGCTCAGGATATTGGCCATGCGCATGGGCATGCCTGTTTGTTCAGTATCACGGCCCAGGGGGGCGGTGGTGGCACGCTGGCCCGGCATGGTGGTGGGGGCCATCTGGCCGCCGGTCATCCCGTAAATGGCATTGTTGATGAAAATTACAGTGATTTTTTCACCCCTGTTAGCGGCATGCATGATTTCACCCAAACCGATGCTGGCCAGGTCGCCGTCACCCTGGTAGGTGAATACCATGAGGTCGGGGCGGACCCGTTTGATTCCAGTGGCCATGGCAGGTGCCCTGCCGTGGGCCGCTTCCTGGAAGTCACAGTCAAAATAATTATAGGCCATGACAGCACAGCCAACAGGGGCGATGCCCACGGTTCTGTCCTTGATACCCAGTTCATCAATGGCTTCTCCGACCAGCCGGTGGACGATACCATGGGTGCAGCCCGGACAGTAATGGGTATGGTTTTCGCTCATTGCTTCGGGCTTAGAAAATGTTTTTCCCATTTTGTTCTCCTATATCAGTCCTTTAACGATTTCGATGATTTTTTCGGGTGAAGGGATTTCTCCGCCGCATTCCCCGTAAAATTCCACAGGCCGTTTTCCCTGGACGCAGCGCTGAACATCTTCCACCATCTGTCCCATACTCATCTCAATACTGATAACAGATTTACAGCTCTCTTTGATTGCTGCATCGTGAACCTCTTGTTCCGGGAAGGGAAACAAGGTTTTCGGCCTGAACATGGCCACTTCAATGCCCTCTTGTTTGAGCATGTCGATGGCGGTGCGGCAGACCCGGCTCATGGTGCCGTAACTTGTGATCATCACCTGATAATCGGTATCTGCATTATACATCTCGAACTGGACTTCCTCTCTTCTCATCTGCTCGTATTTTGCCTTGAGGGTGAGGTTGTTCTGGTTCAGTTCAGCCGGATCAAGAAACAGGGACTTTACCAGGTTTCTTTTTTTACTTTTACGGGTGGACATCCCGTTGGAGGCCCAGTCGTCTTTATTGGTGGGCTCGGTTTTAAGGTCTTCGGGAAATTCCACCGGCTCCATCATCTGGCCGATCATACCGTCCCCTAATACCATAACAGGGTTTCTGTATTTTTCAGCCAGGGAAAAGGCCTGCATGGTCATTTCCACGGCTTCCTGGACCCCGTCCGGTGCCAGGACCAGGAGACGGTAATCGCCGTGTCCTCCACCCTTGGTGGCCTGAAAATAGTCGCCCTGGGAGGGAAGGATGCCGCCAAGGCCGGGCCCGCCCCTCATGATATTGACAAATACCGCCGGGCACTGGGCCGCGGCAATATAGGAAATGGCTTCACTCATGAGGCTGATGCCGGGTGAGGATGAGGTGGTCATGACCCGTTCGCCGGCACCTGAGGCACCGAATATCATATAGCCCACAGCCACTTCACTTTCCCCTTGGAGAAAAACGCCGCCTTCTTCGGGCAACCGTTTGACCAGGTATTCAGCCACTTCTGACTGGGGGGTGATGGGATATGCGAAATAGTTTTTGCAGCCTGCCCTGATGGCGGCTTCGCCTATTGCTTCATTACCTTTCATTAAGACTTTAGCCATTATATTTTCCTTTTGCTTGATTCAATGGTCTGTTTATTAAAGAATCGTTACAAAATAACTTGATCCAAATTGTTTCCAAAACCCCTTAAATGGGTATCTTTTACAAAAAACCGAACTGCTTAAAGCGGCAGGTCTTTTGAAAACAAAGGATCAGGTAACTTTGGAGCCGATCCTAAGCGGTCTCTTCTTCAACAATGCGGATGGCGACATCCGGGCACATGATGCAGCAGATGGTACAATGAATGCAGTCATCCGGTCTTGCCTGGAATACGGGAAAATGTCCTTTTGCATTCACTTTGTCGGTGATTTCCAGGACATTTTTGGGGCAGAAATTAACGCAGAGCCCGCAACCCTTACACCTTTCGGAATCAATAATATGTTTTAGAGCCATTGCTAAAACTACTCCTTCTTAAAATTGCTCATGGTTAATTGCGTTTCCAGGGGGGTGCCAGTTGCCGGATAATGGGCAGAATCGGGCAATCAATCCGGCTCATGTCCAGTTCCGGCATCAGCCTGGTGGACGCTGTTATAAATTTAATATCAAGGCCTGTGGCATCTGATACCCGGTGCACCAGGTCCAGACCCTCATAAATGATTTGAGGCGTGGTCTCGTCAATGAGGTTGGCATTGGAGACAAGGCCGGTAATTTTCAAGTGGGCGGATGCTTCAATTTCCGCCTTTATTTTCAGGCAGCCTTCCAGGGTTTCGGTAAAGGGGCGCAGGGGGTTGATGACCTGGAACATCTGAATATCAAGGTCCTTGAGAACATCGGCCAGGGCCGCCAGCACCGTCACCCCCACATCATCGCCGCCGGCATCCAGGATGGTGAGCTGGGCCGGGGACATGATCATCCCGGCCACGGCCGGGGTGAGGATGGGAAGGTCGGCATGCATGTATTTGGGATCGGGCAAAACAACTTCAATCCCAAGGGCTTCCAGGGGATGCCGGGCTTCCCGGCTACGAAAATAGGGATTTACCAGATCCAGGTCCGTGATTTTAACGGTTTTTCCCTGTCCCCGGGCGGTTGTGGCCAGGTTCACAGCGGTTTCACTTTTACCGCTTCCGTAATTTCCGGCAATAATGACGGTTCCGTTAATATCTGGTACCAAACTGCATCTCCCTTACTTAAAAAAGGTTAAAGAGTTCAAATCACAAATTAAATCAGATCAGGAAGGGTTTTGCAAATGGTTTTTATTAACAATTTTTGCCACCTCCTGTTTTAACAGGGAACGACCTTTATCCATGGCCCCATGCTTGATTGCCAGGGTAATGGATTCAAGATCCTTCCCATTGAAAGGGATACGGTTTTTATCCAGAAATTTTTTCACCAGGCCCCGTCCGCACAGGGGATTGAGAAAAAAATCCTCTTCAGATGCCGTTCCGTAATTTCCCTTGGCATGGGTGCCGGCCACGTGGGTTTTGACCGCAGTACCAAAGATTGGGCAGCGATAATCCATGAGATTGAGTCCGGACTGCTCCAAAACAATTTTGTTCACATAGGTATAATAGGCTTTGAATCCCTCAAAATTGTCCAGATCCAGGCGGGTCTCAACCCCCTGCTTTTTCAGCATCACGGCCGTGGTGTAAAGATCTGCCATGCCGTTGCGCTCCCCAATGCCCAGTACCGATGCTTCAAATAGCCCGGCCCCCGCCATGACCCCGGTGAGGGTGTTGGCCGTGGCCATGCCCATGTCGTTGTGGCAGTGGATGGATAACTCCAACCGGGTGAGTTTTTGGTTTAAGCGGGATACGCTTTCCCGGATTTGGTCCGGGATCATGATCCCCGAGGTGTCGGGCAGGGAGAGGATGGACAATCCCTGATCTGCATCAAAAAATTCCACACAGCGGTCCAGAAAGACCGGGTCTGTCCGACCCATATCCAGCATGGCCAGGCTGAGTTTTGCCTCGGGCCGCCTGATTGTCACATCCGTAAACAGGGCTTGAAGTTTTTTTAAGATGCTGAAAATTTCAGATTCATTGGTTGCGGGTCGAATATGGAAATGAAAGTGGGGATCATCCACTCCGGTCTGTATAAGTATTTCCGCATCTGAGGCCAGGGCCCGCCCCAGGGCTGAGGTCCTGATCCTGAAGTTGCTTTTCCGGGCATGGTCTGCAAGATTTGCAGTGATCTGGGCTTCCTTGTCCAGGGCAGGGGGGTAGCCGGCCTGGCAGATATCCACCCCCAGCATCTCCTGGAATTCCAGGATTCTGATCCGTTGTTCCAGGGTAAAGACCAGGCCGTGGAACTGCATCCCCTCTCTGAGGGTTTCGTCTATGACCCGGATTCTTTTTCCCTTATCAGCCATGGTTTTCCTTGGGGGGATTGAAATATCCGTGGATGAGAGTGGGGAATTCCTCTTTCAGCGCCTGAATCATTTCGGCCATACCGGTTGGATTCCCGCTCTTCTCGATCTCCGCCATGATCCGGATATAGTGCCTGGGGTCAAAATTCAGGTTCCGCCACTGTATCATGTCAATGCCCAGGTCCCTGATAAATGTGAACAGGGCATCCCGCTCCCGTTCCGAATCTGTGAACCCCGGACAGTTCAAGTAGTTTATGGCCACGAATTTGCCATGGTCTTTTGCTGTCTTTATGCTTTGGACCACATGGCTGAATTCATAGGTTTTGGGCCGGAAATAGGTGGTGTAGCATAAGGGCCGCACCGAATTCATGCTCACCCGCATGCTGTCCAGGCCGGCCTTGCAGAGTCTCTCCACAGCATCTGGGAGGCTGGCATTGGTGTTGAGGTTGATGGTGCCCTTATCCGTCTCGGCCCGGATCATCTTTACGGCCGGTTCAAGGGATAAGATGGAGGTCAAAGGTTCCCCTTCACACCCCTGGCCAAAGCTGACCACGGCCTTGTCCACCTTTTTGATGTGTTCAAGGGCAACTGCGGCAATCTCCTCTGGGGCCGGAATGAAGGAGATGCGGTCTTGGCAGGCGCATAGATTGTTTTCCGTCTGAAGTGAAATACATCCCAGGCAGGCGGCATTGCAGACTACAGAGGTGGGCAAAGGGGCTTCGTACCGCCCCAGAAAGAAGTTTTTCCCGGCCGGGCATCCGTATTCAAGGGCACAGGTTTCCAGATGGCGCATGAGCCGGTTGTCCGGATACCGTTTTCTGATGCGGTTTACCCCGGCCTGTACCCCGGAAATGGGCATCTGACGAAGATCCTGTCTGGGCTCTTTGTCCACCTGCATGGCCGCTGACCTGAAGTCCTTTTTTCCGAATCCCACGGCCCCGTATGAAAAAAGGGGCAAGGGATTGTCTATGCCGGTATCGTCATAGGCACAAAAATGTCGGTTTACGTATCCCGGGGAGTTGAATACCCCCACCGGATAGATCCGCTGGCCGGGATCATAGGGGTTGGCTTCAAGTATCTCAAACTGGTCCGTGACCAGGTTGAATACCACCGGATACCTGTTGGGCAGAAGCATGAGTTCACTGCCGTGGGGCATATCACAGCTGTTTGTCTTGGTCAGGATATGGAATTGGCCGCCCGATATGCCTGCAGCCCCGTAACCTTCCAGTTCGAAAATTTCACCGTTGTCCCCGGCCGCAACAGCGGTTAGGATCTGTTTGTTTATGTAAGCCATATTTCAGGGTATACCAAAATCATTTGCCTATCACAATCCTTACCATTCATTGAATAAAAATTGTGAAAACATGGAATAAAATACATATTTATGTATAAATCTAAGTCACTTAAAATACAGGGTATAATTAAAAGGCCAGAAATGCTTGACTTTTCCATTCTTTGGGATATAGTGATCCAGCGCAGTTCTTGGAGGGATGCGCAAGGTTTTTTTCCAATGGTGTATATTACGGCCGGACATGACGGCAGTACTCCCGGAGTTAGAAACCTCATTATTTTTATTCTTTTTTATTACAGGAGATTGCCAACATGGCCACCGGTACCGTAAAATGGTTTAATGACGCAAAGGGTTTTGGATTTATCGAACAGGAAAATGGACAGGATGTCTTTGTTCATCACTCAGGCATTAACGCAAGCGGATTCAAATCCCTTAACGAAGGGGATCGTGTTGAATTTGAAGTTGAAGACGGCCAGAAAGGCCCTGCTGCCAAAAACGTCACTGTGATATAATCATAAACCGTTTTACACCAGCACAATTTAGGCAACACCTAAGGCTCTGGATGGGATTTCCCATCCGGAGCCTTTTTTTTGTATTGCCCGGCGTGGCGGATGAGTTTGTTGTTTAAACCCGGCCTTGGATGCAAAAACAACCCCAACGCATTTCCCTAACCACATTGCCACAGGTATTGCCCTGTCTTAGTTGAAAATAGCCATGCACTCTTCGTACTGCGTGAATTATCGCAAACATCACCCTTACCTTTTCTGTGGTAGCCGCCGGTGTTCCTGTTTTTTTATTCCTGTTGAGGACCGGGGTTTGGGCGTTGGGTTGTCTTTGTTCTCATAGACTTCACCTTGGCTGTTTTCTTTTTAAGTTTTTTCAAAGGAGTTCTTAAATTACATTCAGATATCAGTTTTATCAAGGTAAATAAAGGAGTTCTGGTCTTTTTTTGGGGGGGCTCTGAGTGGCGTTTGAGGGATGGGCTGGCATGGGCGAAAGAGGCCATGTTTTTACCTGCTCCCTTCAATTGACCCCGGCCTCAACTCCGCCTTTTTCCAAATAAATATTGCCCCTGATTTTCCTTGTGGTATACTGCCATACTTTGAGTGTTTTAATATTTTATATAGTGGATTAAGCATATGTGTTTAGCAGTACCGTCAAAAATTATTGAAATTAACGATACAACGGCAAAAGTGGAAGTGGACGGCGTGGTCCGGGATGCCAGCATCATGCTGTTGGATGATGTAAGCTTAGGGGATTATGTTATTGTCCATGCTGGATTTGCCATTTCTAAAGTGGATGAAGAAGCGGCTCTCCAGACCATCGCAGATATGCGTCAGATCCTGGAACTCGGTTCCGACCAGTCCTGATCCTGTCCCAGATGACCTCTCCCGAATTTTGCGCAAAACGCCTTGAAATCAGCGGTGTTGTTCAGGGGGTTGGGTTCCGTCCTTTTTTATTCGGCCTGGCCAAGATCCATGATCTCTACGGGCAGGTGTCCAATACGGCCCAGGGGGTTGACCTTCTGATTGAGGGGCCTGCAGCCGCCCTTGATGCCTTTATCCGGGATATCTCTTTGCAAAAACCGATATTGAGCCGGATTACGGCGATTGAATCAACTGCCGAACCGGTGCGGGGTTTTTCAACATTCCAGATTGTGAAGAGCCGGGATTCCCAGAGTCGGTTTACCCTGATTTCCCCGGATGTGAGCATCTGCCCGGACTGCCTGGCCGAGATGTCGGATCCCGGTGACCGCCGGTTTGAATATCCCTTTATCAATTGCACCAATTGCGGCCCCAGGTATACCATTATAACAGATATCCCCTATGATCGGCCCAAGACATCCATGAAAGACTTTCCCATGTGTCCGGATTGTTTGGACGAGTATGAAAATCCTTTGGACCGCCGATTCCATGCCCAGCCGAATGCATGCCCTGTCTGCGGACCCCAGGTCTATCTTACGGATAATAAGGGTCGCCCCATGGACCGGGGCCCGGGCCATGCAGTTGATTTGGCGGCGAAACTCCTGGGCAAAGGAAAGATAGTTGCGGTAAAGGGGCTGGGTGGATTCCATCTGGCCTGTGATGCGGCCGATGAAAGCGTTGTTGCCCTGTTGAGGCAGAGGAAAAACCGTCCGGACAAACCCTTTGCCCTGATGGCTGCCTCGGAAAACAGACTCTTTGACCATGTCTGTATGGACGGAGATGAAAAAGCTTTGCTCAACTCTTATCACCGACCCATTGTGCTGCTGAAGAAAAAAAAAAACCGTGACAGCACTGGTCCGATTCTATATTTGGCGCCCTCCCTGGCTCCCTTTAATACCTGCCTGGGCATCATGCGCCCATATACCCCGCTGCATTATTTGCTGTTGTCCAAGGGGCCGGATATCCTGGTTATGACTTCGGGAAATAGGCCCGGGGAGCCCCTGTCCATTGACAATGGGGACGCTCTGGAGGCCTTTGCCCATATTGCCGACTATTTCCTTTTCCATGACCGGGACATCTATTTTAGGGCAGATGATTCAATCGCCCGGGTGCAAAAGGGGAAAACCCGTTTCCTTAGACGGTCCAGGGGATATGCCCCCCTGCCTGTGGATCTGCTGCCCTTTGCCGGGAACAGCCTGCCGAAGATACTGGGCTGTGGCGGGGGGATGAAATCAGCCGTCTGCCTGACCCGGGGCCAATACGGATTTTTAAGTCAGCACATCGGGGATCTGGACCATCCTAAGGTCCATGAATTTTATACCCAGACCATTGACCATATGGAAAAAATTTTGGATATCGAACCTGAGATCGTTGCCCATGACCTTCATCCCGGATATTTAAGCACCCAATTCGCCCTGGACTTGGGAAAGAAAGGCATCCCCCTGGTACCTGTACAGCACCACCATGCCCATGCCCTGTCATGTATGGCTGAAAACCTTCTGGGCGGTGAGGTCATTGCCCTGACCCTGGACGGGACTGGTATGGGAACCGACGGACATATCTGGGGCGGGGAGATTCTGACCTGTACCTACACGGGGTTTACACGTCGGGCCAGGTTGGCCTGGCTGCCCATGCCCGGGGGGGATGCCGCGGTTTTGGAACCCTGGCGCATGGCCGCATCATTGTTGTACAAAACATTCGGCCAAGCGTTTTTAGAGCTGGATATCCCCTATATCCGGGCCATGGATGGGAAAAAATTGGGGTTTCTCATCCAGATGATGGACAAGGGCGTGAACTCTCCTCTGACCTCAAGTTCGGGTAGGCTTTTTGATGCCATATCTTCCCTGAACTGCATCCGCCATGAAATTTCCCATGACAGCCAGGCGGCCATGGAACTTGAAGCTCTTGCTGCAGAAGATGAGGTAGATGTTTATCCCTTTGATCTCCGGAAGGATGATTCCGGATGCAGGGTCATGGACCCAGGGCCTGGCGTGCGTCAGATGGTCGATGATATCCGGAATAATATTTCGGTGGACCGGATCTCGGCTCGGTTCCATGCCGGGCTGGTAAAGGTGTTCACTGAGACCGCTGTTCTGGTTGGGAAAGAGACCGGCCTTGATCGGGTGGTCCTGTCCGGCGGGGTGTGCAACAATGATATTCTCTTTACCCGGATCGTGGATGCCCTTGAATCAATGGGGTTTCAGGTGTATACCCATTCCAGGGTGCCCTGTGGGGACGGTGGGATTGCCCTGGGACAGGCCATGGCCGCTGCCGCCCAAATGGCTGAAAAGAATGAGATCTATAAAAGTTAAGGAAAATCCATGAGTTTAAAATATATAGAAGAGTTCCGGGATGGGGACTTGGCAAAGAAACTGATCAAAAGAATTGAGCAGGCAAGCAAAAAAGAGCTGAGGCTCATGGAGGTCTGCGGTACCCATACCATGTCCATTTTCCGCCATGGCATCCGTTCCGTGCTACCCAAAGGCATTTCCCTGCTTTCTGGGCCCGGCTGCCCGGTCTGTGTGACTGCCCAGAAAGATATTGATGCCTATGTGGCCTTTGCCAGGGTAAAAGATGTTATCGTCACCACCTTCGGGGATCTCATGAAGGTGCCGGGATCAGGCTCCACCCTGTCAAAGGAAAAAGCCGGCGGCGCTGATGTCAGGATTGTCTATTCCATTTTCGATGCCATCAATGTTGCCAAGGAAAATCCGGGCAAGGAAGTGGTCTTCTGTGCCGTGGGGTTTGAAACCACCATCCCCACAATTGCCGCCTCCATTCTAACGGCCAAGGCACAAGGGGTTGAAAATTTTACCATATACGCGGCCAATAAACTGACTCCGCCTGCTCTGGCAGCCCTCATGGAGACCAAAGGGGTGGATGTGGATGGCTTTATTTTGCCCGGCCATGTCTCCGTGATCACGGGGACCGACGCCTACAGGGAGACCTTTGAAACCTATGATATGCCCTCGGTGATCGCCGGGTTTGAACCCATTGATATTCTTCAGGCGGTGCTGATCCTGGTGGAACAGAATGAGGCTGGTAAACCCGAACTGATTAATGCCTATCCCAGGGCTGTTTCCGATGAAGGTAATGTCAAGGCCAAGGCCATCATGCACCAGGTCTTTGAACTCTCAAATGCCACCTGGAGGGGAATCGGTGAGATTCCCAATAGCGGCATGGCCCTGAGAAAAGAATTTGCAGCCTTTGATGCGGCCCAAAAGTTTGATATGGCGAACCTGCCCGAGGTGCCTGAGCCCAAGGGCTGTGCCTGCGGCGAAATCCTCATGGGGCTGAAGACGCCCGAGGCCTGTAAATTGTACAAAAAGGCCTGTACGCCCATGAGTCCGGTCGGCCCTTGTATGGTGTCCTCTGAAGGGGCATGTGCAGCATATTATAAGTACGGCAGGTAAGGATCGGCTCCAAAATTACTATGTCTTTGTTTTCAAAGTACCCTGTCTTTTAAGGGGTTTTGGAAACGATTTAAATCAAGTTATTTTGTAACGATTCCTAAAGTGGGAAAGCAAGTCAAGCAAGAAAATTATAAGGATATAAATGATGAGTGATAAGGATAAAGTATTACTGGATCACGGGTCCGGGGGAAAGGTCTCCCATGCCATGTTTTCAGAGTTGATTCTGCCTTTGTTTGACAACCCTGAGCTGGCCAGGCAGGATGACGGGGCGGTCTTTGATGTGCCCAAGGGAAAGATGGCCTTTTCTACGGATTCCTATGTGGTGGACCCCATTTTCTTCCCCGGCGGCAATATCGGTGAGCTGGCCGTGAACGGTACGGTGAATGATGTGGCCATGTGCGGGGCGCTTCCCCTCTATATCTCAGTCGGGCTGATCATAGAGGAAGGGCTTGCGGTAAAAGATCTCAAAACCATCCTTGAGTCCATGGCCGCGGCAGCCAAAAAAGCCGGGGTCAGGATTGTGACCGGTGACACCAAGGTGGTACCCCGGGGTAAGGCTGATAAAATCTTCATCAATACCTCCGGGGTGGGCGTGATTCCCGACGGGGTGGACGTGTCCGGCAACCGGGCAAAACCCGGCGATAGGGTCATCGTTTCCGGCACCATTGCCGACCACGGAATTACCATCTTAAGCGAGCGGGAAGGGCTTAAATTCGATTCAGATGTTCAGACGGATTCTGCACCCTTGAACCACATGGTTAAGGCGGTTCTGGATGCTGGATGCGAGGTGCATGTACTCCGTGATCCCACCCGGGGAGGCCTGGGCACCACCCTGAACGAAATTGCTGCCCAGTCCGATGTGGGCATTCGCCTCTATGAAGACAAGCTGCCGGTACGAGGTGCAGTACAGGGGACCTGCGAACTCCTGGGATTTGATCCTCTTTATGTGGCCAACGAGGGTAAACTCATCGCCATTGTGCCGGAAAGAGAAGCGGATCAGGTTCTTGAAATTATCAGAAAGGATGAATTCGGCAAAGATGCCGTGATCGTGGGCGAGATAACCAATGAAGATCAGGGACGGGTAATTCTTGAAACCCTTATCGGCGGCACCCGGATCGTGGATATGCTTACCGGTGAGCAATTGCCCCGGATTTGTTGATTGGATTGATGGTGTCAGGTCTTGAATTCAAGACCTGGCACCTCTTATGCAAGAAGTTCTTTGATGTGCTTTCGTACGACTTTTATATATCCCGGAAAGGCTTCGGCCAGAGGCGGGGTCAGTTCCGTGCCCCAGTCAATGGTTTTTGGCTCAATGCCTACTACCCTCAGATATGGTCGGTGGCCCCGCATCTCTGCCATGCCCAGGGAGTCCAGAAGGTCAATGTCATGGAGGGAGAGCATCTGTTTTTCGTCTTTTCTCAGCTGGTCTTCTTCTAAGCTGTAGATGGTGCCCGGCTCATGGTCGGCCCGGACAATATCAAGCACAAGGATTTGTTCATATTCCTCAAACAGGTAAAAAATATCCTGGGTAAAGGTACCGCCGTCCACGAAATCAACCAGGGATTCGTCCCAGTCTTCTTTTTCTTTCCAGAATTCATTGATGGCATGGACCCCGATGCCCTCATCCATGAGCAGGGTGTTTCCCACCCCAAGTACCAATAATTTTTTCATTACGCTTTTCTCGCTTTTAACTTTACTTGCTCTCAAAAAAATAATGGGGAGGCAAGCCCTTGGCCCGCCTCCCCATTATTTTATATGGTCATGAATTAAAGGGGAAGTTCCACTTTAATTTCTTTACCGGTGTCTGCGTCCAGCACGTGGACGGCACAGCCCAGTCAGGGGTCGTAGGCGCGGATGAGGCGCCCGACATTTACGGGGTTTTCGACATCGGGAACAGGTACGCCGATGAGGGATTCTTCAATGGGGCCTCTAACGCCCATATCATCTCTCGGGTTGGCGTTCCAGATGGTGGCGGAGGTGATCTGGTAATTGGAGATCACGGAATCCTTGATGTCCACATAGTGGAGAAGGGCGCCACGGGGTGCTTCTGTCATGCCCAGGCCTTCCGCATTCTTGGGAATGGAAGCCGGAACAAAGGTCTCTTTGCCGGGCTGAGCCTGGGCAAGCCATTCTTCAACAGCCATGGCGACCAGAGCCGTTTCTTCGGCACGTGCCACGTGGCGTCCAAGGATAGAGAATCCTGCATCGCCGATATCACGGAATTTTTTAACGCCCAGAGCATCCTGACCGGTTTTGGACAGATCAGGGTTCGTGGCCCACATTCTTGCAAGGGGGCCAGCTTCATGGGCTTTGCCGTTATATCTGGGGGCCTTGATGAAGGAGTAAGCACCCGCTTTGTTCGGATTGGGTTTGGTTTCACCCTTGGTGGGGTTGAGCCCTGTGGTTGAATCTTCGAACCAGGAGTATTTTACAAATTCCTTGATCATGGCAGGATCTACGTCATAGTCCTTACCATCGGTGTAAACACCCGATTTCAAAAGGGTATTGCCCTTGTTGTCCGTGGGGAAAACACCCCAGGAAACCAGGTTTTTATGTCCCACGCCTGTTTTGAGCAGATCTCCGTAGGGACCTGCCAGCAGGTAAATAAGGGGAACATATTTTTTCAGGATGAAATCTTTAACTTTTTTAAACCGTTCCGCATAGGCATTCAATGCTTCACGGGTGGGGATTTCAGTGGAACCGCCCACAACAATACCCTGGACATGGGGCATTTTTCCGCCGAGAAGGGCAACCATCTCATGGCAGATTTTCCTCATTTCAAGGGCTTCCAGATACTGGTCCACGCCGACCTGATTGAGGTCTTTGGGGAGCCGGACATCGTTGTTTTTGTATCTGGGAATAAAGGGAGCCGTGTCCGGACCGTTTACATAGTCCAGGGCTGCCAGGTGGTAAAAATGCAGGATATGGGACTGGAGAAAGTTGGCGCCCAGGATCAGGTTCCGGGCGATTCTTCCGTTATCCGTCAGTTCAACACCAAACGCATCGTCAAGTGCCAGGGCCGATGCGGTTGCATGGGCCGTGGGGCATACACCACAGATTCTCTGGGTAATCTGGGTGGCATCTCTGGGATCTCTTCCCCTGAGGATCTGTTCAAAACCGCGGTACATGCCGCCGGATAGACGGGCGTCGACAACGACCCCGTTTTTTACTTCTACTTCTGCTTTTAAATGACCCTCGATCCGGGTGACCGGGTCGATATGGATCTTGACCTTTTGCGTGGAGCCTGCGGTCTCAGCCTGTGGTTTACAGCCTGCCATAATAAAACCTCCTTGGGTTTAGTATATTTCGGATATTAAGCGGGTTCATAAAAGGGTGATTGGGCATCGGGAAATCCCGGCTCAACACAACCAATGCAGACCGCATTGTCTACACACCAGTTCAGGCCGCCGTTCCATTTTCTCTTATAGCAGTCTGCATAGGTGTCCGGACCTTTGCATCCGAGATCCATACGGCATCCCTTGGGATCCGACAGGGTTTCAGACAGTTCTCCTTCATCGTACAGGGCAAGTCTGGGGCAGTTGTCATGGATGTTTTCACCGAAGAACAGGGTGGGACGTCCGTTGTCATCCAGCTCGGGAATGCCTTTTTCCAGGAGATGGGCAATGGACAGGACAATCCAGTCCGGATGGGGAGGACAACCCGGAATGTTGACAACCGGAGTCTTGATGCCTTCAGCCTTGAAGAAATCCATAACGCCTGTGGCGCCGGTGACATTGCCTTCAGCAGCAGGGATGCCGCCGTATGCTGCGCAGGTACCGACAGCCAGTACGGAACCGGCCTGGGGAGCCAGTTCTTTCATCAGCTCTACCATGGAGTATTCTTTGTGGTGGTATTCACCCACGATGCAGTACTTTCCGTCTTCAGCCGTGGGGATGGCACCCTCAACAACGATGGAGAATCTGCCTTTGTACTCTTTGGCAATGGCAAAGAGGTTGGCCATGGCGGTTTCACCTTCACTGGCCATAACTGTGGGGTGGTACTGCAGGCTGATGATTTTGAGAAGTACATCTGCAATGGGGGGGGATACACTGTTGAGCAGGCTGACTGAGCAGCCGGTGCATCCTTGTCCCTGAATCCAGACAACCGGATGGCGTTCCAGGCCTTTTTCAAGAGCATGAATAAGCGCAGGGCTCACGACCTGAGAAATACCGATTCCGGCAGCTGTTCCGGTAACGGCCTTCAGAAAGCTACGCCTGGTCACTCCTGATTTTTCTTGTTGCGCTTCCGGCAACACTTGTTCGTCTTTCACGGGCACCTCCTTGATGCTGTTAAAAACTAAAAAAAACATTCCGTTACATAATATCCGTACATCATATTATGATCAGTCCCGGAAAGCCGGAACTGGGCTGGGCTTGTGCTAATTGTGCAAAAAAGCTTGTGCAAATCAATAGAATCAATATAATGGAGGTGCCTAATTGTCAATTAAAAATTGGAAAATTGAATGCCTTTTTTATTGATTATTCGTAAAATCAATAATAGTGAATATCTGTATCACCCTGAAGGGGGGAGACGGTACCATGTTAACCTTTAAAGTCGGTCTCCTGGCAAAGCACGTCGGGGTTCACCGGAATACGGTTACCAACTGGATTAAAAAGGGAAAACTCCCTGCCTCGCCTGCTACGGCCAAGCGCTATACCATCTCAAAAAAAGCGTTCATAGCTTTCTGTGAGACCTTGCATATTTCCAAAGAGTCGATGGATCGGGTGCTGGCAGATCCGTCCATGGTGTCAGATGTGCTTGCCGACGCTGTCCCTGCTGTTGGTTCTCCCAAAGTCAGGGAGCCGGTATATTCTGACAAAAAAATGGAGGAACCGCCCTTTTTTTCAGGTATGGACGACCCCTTGGGGGCTGTTATGGTGGTGGGAGGCGGAATCGCCGGGATCCAGGCAGCCCTGGATCTTGCCGAGGCAGGTTTTCATGTCAGCCTTGTGGAAAAGACTGCCGGTATCGGCGGAACAATGGCCCGGCTGGACAAGACATTTCCCACCAATGACTGCGCCTCATGTCTTATTCTTCCCAAGCTGGTGGAGTGCAGCCGGCATCTCAATATTGAGCTCATGACACTTGCCCGTGTTGAATTGGTAACGGGCAGTGCCGGGCACTTTAAGGTCCGGATCCGGAAACAGGCCCGCTATGTTGATATGGATAAATGCATTGCCTGTGGTCTTTGTGCTGAAAAATGTCCGGTTCTGGTGGAAGACGAATTTAATTTAGGTATTAATAAACGCAAGGCCGTTTATATAAAGCATGACCAGTCCGTACCACTAAAGTATGCCATAGACCGGGAGTCCTGCATCTGGTTTACCCGTGAAAAATGCCGGGCCTGTGAAAAATTTTGTCCCACCGGAGCGATTAATTTTAACCAGGTTGAAGAGACCGTGGACATTCATGTGGGAGCAGTTATCCTGGCACCGGGGTTTAAACCTTTTGACCCCTCCGGGTACAATATCTACGGATATCCTTTTATTAAAGATTCCGTGACCAGCCTGGAATTCGAAAGGCTGCTTTCTGTCAGCGGCCCCAATAAAGGGGTGCTTTTAAGGCCCTCGGACAATACTGAGCCCCGGAAAATTGCATGGCTCCAGTGTGTGGGTTCCCGGAACCACAATAATTGCGGGAATGCCTATTGTTCGAATGTCTGCTGCATGGTATCCGTGAAGCAGAGTATGGCCTCCCTGGAGCATATCTCTGGCACCGGTCTGGACCGGGCCGTTTTTTTTATGGATTTGCGGAGTCACGGCAAGGAATCGGAACGGTATTTTGAGCGGGCCAAAGAAGGGGGTGTCCGTTTTATACGGGCATTGCCCCATACCCTTGAACCGGGTATTAACGGCACCGGCGTAAGGATGCGGTACGTGGACGAAGCTGGGGCGGTGGTGATCGAATCCTTTGATATGGCAGTTCTTTCCATAGGATTTGAAGCCTCGGAAGATGCCAAGCTTCTTTCAAAACAATTTGGTATTGAGCTGGATTCCCAGTCTTTTGCCCGTGCTTCCTGTTTTGAGCCTGTGGAAACCAACCGTAAAGGAATTTATGTTGCCGGGGTATTCCAGGTACCGGCGTCAATTCCCCGGGCCGTTGTACAGGCGTCTGCCGCTGCAGCATCCGTGACCAAACTTCTGGCCGGCCAGCGCCACACCCTGACCCGAAAAAAATCCTATCCCAGTGAGCGGGATATCTCTGCGGAAGATCCCTCAATAGGCGTGTTCATCTGTTCCTGTGGGATTAATATTGCCGGAACCGTGGATGTGGCTCAGGTAAAGGCTGCAGCAGAAAAACTTGCCCATGTCAGGTATGTGGAAAATAATCTGTTTTCCTGTTCCGTGGATGCCCAGGAAAGCATTGCCGGAAAGATCAAAAAGTTTAAGTTAAACCGGATCGTGATTGCAGCCTGCACCCCCCGCACCCACGAGCATATGTTTCAGGAAACCTTGAAATCCGCCGGGTTGAACGGGTTCATGCTGGAAATGGCCAATATCAGGAACCAGAATGCCTGGGTCCACCAGCAGGAGCCCCAAAGCGCGACCCAAAAGGCAGAAGACCAGGTGTGCATGGCCGTTGCCAAGGCCACTCGCAATTACCCTTTGCGCCAGGAATCCATCAGGGTTGAGCAAACCGCCCTTGTGGTGGGGGGAGGCGTTGCCGGCATGAATGCGGCCCTGACAATTGCCGATATGGGAATTCATACCATCCTGATCGAAAAAAACTCTGTTCTCGGGGGAAATGCCCTCAATCTGGATACCTGTTTTAAAGGGGACAAGGTGTCACCCATGCTGTACGGCCTGGTTAAAAGCGTTCAAAGGAATAAGCACGTCCGTGTACACCTGAATGCCACCCTTGAATCGGCCTCCGGATCTGTGGGGAATTTCACCGGCCGCATTAACCGGGGCGGGTCGGTTGAGACCATCCGTTTTGGTGCGGCCGTCATGACCACAGGGGCCGTGGAGGCAATTCCGTCTGAATATGGCTATGGTGAAGATCCCAGGGTGATGACTCAGATGGAATTTGACGGTAAAATCGTTTTTAACCCTGCTCAAGTTGAAAAAACCAAAGGGGTTATCTTCATTCAATGCGTGGGCTCCAGAGAGGCAGCCAGACCCTATTGCAGCCGTATTTGCTGCGTACATTCCGTTAAGACGGCCATTTTTCTGAAAAAGAGCAATCCCGGTATCAAAGTATATATCCTCTACCGGGAGATTCGGACCTACGGAGAATGGGAAGCCTTGTACAAGGAAGCAAGGGAATTAGGGGTGTTGTTCATCCGGTATACCCGCCGGAGAAAACCCCTGGTAGCAATTCAGGACGACCGTATCGTGGTTGAGGCCTATGATCCTGTGGCCGGAAGGCCTGTACGTATTTTTGCAGACTATCTGAGCCTGGCCTCGGGAGTGGTGGCCGGTGATAATAAACATCTGGCGGATTTGTTTAAATTCAGGATCAGTTCAGACGGATTTTTCAACGGCGCCCATCCAAAGCTTAAGCCCGTAGATCTGTCTGTGGCCGGATTGTTTTTGGCCGGACTCTGTAATTATCCCAAGTCCATGGATGAATCCATTGAGGAATCACGTGCCGCGGCCTTAAGGACTGTTTCCCTTCTATCTCGTGATGAACTTCAATCAGAAGCTGTTAAAGCCTTTGTTACCGAAAAATGTGACGGATGTGCCCTGTGCGTGGATGTATGTCCGTTTTATGCCATTTCCATTCGGGAGAGTACCCACCCTTTGGACATCCGTGTGCAGATTGATCCTGCATTATGCCAGGGATGTGGTATCTGTGCCGCCACCTGTCTCCGGGACGGTATCATGGTCCACGGATTTACCACAGGTCAGTTGAAGGCCCAGGTACGGGCGGCAGTCAGGGGGAATTATGACGACCCGGTTTGAGCCAGTTATCATAGGCTTTTTATGTAATTGGTGTTCTTATATCGGGGCGGATCTGGCTGGTGTGGCCAGGCTGCAATACCCGCCGAACCTCAGGCCCATCCGGGTGATGTGTTCGGGCATGGTAAGGGCGGATCTTGTGATTGAGGCCTTTAACTGCGGTGCCGACGGTGTCCTGATCCTGGGCTGCCATCCCGGGGAATGCCATTACCTTGAAGGAAATATAAAAGCCGCGGCCAGGGCAAAGGCAATCGCCTACGTACTCAATGGTATGGGGATTGATCCCGGCCGGTTTGACATTCAATGGATATCTTCGGCTGAAGCATCGGTTTTTGCCGACTTGATAACAAAGTTTACCCTTAGGATTAAAAAGCTGGGTCCCATTGGATCCAATGGGACCGCCGGGATCATATAAGAGATGAAAACCAAAGCAATGATCTGGAAAAGATAAATGAAGGATTCCAAAAATCTTGCCGTGGTGGAACTGGGGAAAGACAGCACCCACCAGCTCAAGGACCTGATCATGTCCGCCCTGCCCAAGGGCGGAAATTTGAATTCTTGTACCGCCTGCGGTGCCTGTGCATCCGGGTGTCCGGCAAGCGGGATGTCCGGAATGGATCCCAGGAAACTGGTCCGGCTGGTGTCCCTGGGCCAGGATGAAGATATCATGACCAATGACTGGGTCTGGATGTGCACAACCTGCAACCGCTGTGTCTATGTCTGTCCCATGCAGATTGATATCCCCGGGATGGTGATGACCATTCGAAATCATTGGCCGTCAGAGAAGAAACCTGATGGACTCAAGTCCTTGTGCCGTGAGGCTTTCAATACGGAAACCGGTTCTGCTTTGGGAGTGGATGCCGAGGACTGGCAATTTATTGTGGAAGAAATGGCAGATGAAGTCAGGGAGCAACAGCCCGGCTTTGAAAAACTCAATGTCCCTGTAGATAAAAAGGGTGCCCATATTTTTTTAAATCAGAATTCACAGATGCCTGTCCGGGAGCCCGAAGAGATGCCGCCGTTATGGAAAATACTGCATCTGGCCGGTGCGGATTGGACCTATGGCACAACAGGGTGGGCTGCTGAAAATTATTGCATGTTTTTATCAGATAAGGATGGCTGGGAGCATTTGGTCCGGTCCAAGGCCGTTGCCGTGGAAGAACTGGGCTGCAGGGTGCTGGTGAACACCGAATGCGGCCATGATTTTTCCGCCGTAAAACAGGGGCTGGAGCGGTTTGATATTCCCCATTCCTTTGAGGTCAACAGCATCATTGAATATTACGCTGACTGGATCAGAACAGGCCGACTAAAGGTGAATTCAGACTGGAACGATGATTTAAAGATAAAATTTACTGTCCAGGATCCCTGCCAGCTGGTTCGCAAAGGCGAAGGCGACCGGATGGCGGAGAAACTTCGGTTTGTGGTGGAAGAGGCGGTGGGTCGGGAAAATTTTATTGATATGTATCCCAACCGTTCCAACAACTATTGCTGCGGAGGCGGGGGGGGGGCCATTGAAACAGATTTTGAGTCTGAGCGGCTTCAATACGGAAAAATCAAGGTGGATCAGATCCTGGAAACCGGAGCGGATTATTGCATTACCCCCTGTAATAATTGCCACAGCCAGATCTGGGCGTCCGGGCGTTTTTATGAAGCTGATTTTAAAACCGTCCATTTGTGGACCATTTTATGCCTTTCCCTGGGGGTGCTGGGAGAAAAGGAACGAAAGTATCTGGGCAGGGATCTTAAAGGGGTAGGCAAATGAAAACGTTTTTTGATCTGGTTCAGGAGGTTTTGAAACCCGGATTATGCTCGGGGTGCGGCGGATGTGCCGTCTTTTGCTCCGGGGCTGGTTACGGGGCCCTTGAAATTGATAATAAAGGGAAGCCGGCATATAAGGATATGGAAAGCTGCATCCAGTGCGGGCTGTGCTACTCCGTTTGCCCCAAGGTTAAAGAACTGGATGATGAGATAAAAGACCGGGCCTTCTGGAGTGAACCCATGGGCCCGGTGATTGAAACCAATGTGATCAGGGTGGTTGATCCTGAGTTGAGGAATCGGACGGAAGACAACGGCGTGCTTGCAGCCCTGCTGGTTCATCTCTTTGACGAAAAATATATTGACGGGGCCGTTATAACCAGGCCCTCAGGAGAGTTTCAGCTAAGGCCCATCCTTGTCTCAACCCGGGAGGATATTCTAGCCTCAGCACGGATCAGCCATGATACATGCCATGGGGATAAATACGCTGAATATCCGGGCATTGAACAATTTCATCCCAGCACCAGGAAAAATTTGAAACGGGTTGCCCTGGTGGGTACCCCCTGCCAGATCAATTCTCTGAGAAAAATGCAGGTGTTGAACCTGGTGCCGTCTGATGTCATTAAATTCTGCTTCGGCCTGTTCTGCCCGTCTGGAGATAAAGAGCCCGCTGACCATGAGTCTGCCGGGCGAGATTCTGAGATCTTTTCGGCCTGTGGGTTCTGCGGGGATTATTCAGCAGAATTTGCCGATGTTTCCTTTGGAAAAACCAGTGGCGGAGGGGACGGCTGGACAACCGTTTTGTTGCGGACACCTGGGGGAAAGAAGATATTGGCGGACGCCCTGAGGTTCGGCCGTATCGAGCAATTTTGTATTAGAGACAATCCCGCATTTGCCACCCATGCCCTCAAAGCGGTCAGAAAGGCTTCTTCCGCGAAAAAGAAAACCGCACGGTATAACCTGCGCAACCTGAAAAGTCGTCCAGTGAGGGTTAATATTTGATCCCATTATGAAGGGGCCAAAGGAAAAAAAAAGGTCACCAGACTCAGCCATATTTTCATTTGGCCTGAGCAAGAATAGCTTGATTTATTAGGGAGAATAAGAATAAAATACGACTAAATTCCTTAGGATAAAGGCTGAATCATGAAAAAAGACGAAGATACACTGAATGAGGAACTGCGGTCTGATGACAGGAATATGGCTGCAACAGGGGGAAGTATTGAATTCAGGCCCTCGGAGGATGCTATGGTTTACCAGTTCAGCTTGAGGGACTGGTCTGATTTTGGTATAGGAATCCTGGTCCGTAATGATTCAAAAATTTTGACGCATATCAAGGTTGGTCAGATTATTACTTTTAAGATGCATAAGCCTGAGGGAAAGATATCCGAAGATCCCATAGAAGCAGAAATTCGTCATATTTCTGAGCCAAAAGACGGCCGGCATCCCGACCACAAGATCGTCGGCTTCCACATTAGATAGGCCTGTGACTCACCGCTATCCCTAACTATCCGTTGAAGCGGTAGCCGATGCCGTGAACCGTGGTGATCAGGGCCGGTTTTGCCGGGTCAGTTTCTATTTTTTTTCTAAGCATGGCAATATGCTGGTCCAGGGTCCGGGTGGTTCCGGCATAATCAATTCCCCATATTTGGTTCAGGAGGGTGTCCCGGTCCAGTACCTCTCCGGGATGGTCGGAAAAGAGCCGGATCAGGTTCAGTTCCCGTTTGGAAATGTCGCAGGCCCCCCCCCTACCCGACAGCGTGAAGGTTTTGGGATCCACCGTGAATGTTGAGAATACGAAGGTCTCTTTCAAGGGGGGGGGCGGTTTGGTCGGACTGTGCCAGGACCGCCGCAGCACCGCCTCCACCCGTGCCAAGAGTTCATGGATGCCGAAGGGTTTGGTTATATAATCGTCCGCCCCCAGCTTCAGCCCGACAACCTTATCGATCTCTTCCCCCTTGGCCGTAAGCATTATAATGGGGACTCTTTTGTTTTCCGTCCGGATGGCCTGACAGACATCATATCCGCTTTTCTCAGGCATCATAACATCCAGGAGCACCAGGTTAAACTTTTCCTGTTTAAAGTGTTTCAAAGCCTGGTTGCCGTTTTCGGCCTGGGTCACGGTGTAGCCTTCACTTTCCAAGGTGTCGGCCAGGCCGGTTCTGATGTGGATATCATCTTCAGCCACAAGTATTTTAATCTGTTTCATCAAATGGAATCCTTATTGTAAAGCAGGCGCCCTTCCGGAGATCCGGTTCAATGGTCAGATCTCCCCCCAGGTCCCTGAGCATCTGCCGGGCAATGCTCAGCCCTAAGCCTGATCCGGGCTGAACCGTAGTGAGAGAATTATCCGCCCGGAAGAATTTTTTGAAAACCTGTTCTCTTGTATTGGGTGCAATGCCTGGACCGTCATCCTGGAGTTTCACTTGGATATCATTTCCCTCCCGGATCAGAATAAATTTTATAAACTGTCCTCGACCTGCATATTTCAGGGCATTATCCAGTAGATTAAGCACCACCTGCTCCATGGCGTCCCTGTCCGTGTTGACTGTGAAACTGCCCATGGAAAATTCCTTGATAATTTGAAGTCCGGTATTTTGTATCCGTATTTCGTGGGTGCGGATCAGTTCTTCCAGGAAAACGACCATATCAAAGGGGGTGGGGTGATATTTTTTTTTGCCCTGTTCCAGTTTGCCGAAATCCAGGACATTGTTGATGAGCCGTGTCAGCCGTCCGCTTTCTTGGACAATAACCTCAAGGTAGTGATGCTGTTTATCCGGGTCTTTTATCCGCTTTGACAGCAGAAGCTCGGCATACATGCGGATACTGGTCAGAGGGGTTTTGAGTTCATGGGAGACCGAGGCCACAAATGAGGTCTTTTGCCTGGCATCTTTAATGTTTTGAAGGGTCAGCCGGGTGATGAGAATACCGCCGGAGACAATGGCCGTTAGCAAAATGCCCACCAGGATTAGGGATAAGATCAAGAAAGACTGCCCTGTGCCTGATGCGTCCTTGCCCGTGAATGCAGTGATGGTCCAGTGGGGCAGGTGGGGTGACACCATGATCCGTCCTACAGGCGTTTTATCTCCGTCTGTCTCCAGGGGACCGGATTGGTGAATGGGGGTGTGGCTGCCGTCCATGAGCACCAGGGCTGTTCCGGGACGGCTGTTTTCAGGGAATTCAGCCGTTAATCGGGATAATAAGACCATCAGCTCCAGTTCCACCCCGTAAACCGGTTCTGTTTCATTTTGACGGACCCATCCCAGAATATAGAGCCGGTTGTCGCTGAACCAGGGAATCCATCCTGATTTTGTAGTCGACTGTGTGGGTTGGGTTTCCCTGGATAATGCATAGAGCTTTTTCCGGGAAGAGGCTTGGACGGTGGTCCCTTCTTTTGACAATTTGTTGAATCCAAAGGAAAGTCGGCCAGAAAACAGGGGTGAGAACCGGTCGATGAACTGCCGTTCCTCTTGGGTTGAGGCTATGGACCGCTCCGGATATTCAAGCCCGCCTTCCGGGTGAAAGATAAAGACATTCCGTACCAGGGGATTTAGCCTTTCCCAGGACATCAGCCGTGGTTCAATATCCCCGGGGGGGATGTCCAGAAGGGACCCTGTCAGGTTTTCCTGAACGGTTTCAAGGGAAAGGTCAATGGACCGGGCAATGACCCGGGCCTGATCCAGGAGGGCATCTGCACTGTTCCGGCGGATGCGCTCCTGTTCATGGGAGAGCAGCCTGAAGGCTACGCCTGCAAGTATCAGGGTGGGTATAAGGAGCAGTGTCCAGAATATGAGTATGGAAGGTCTGCCTGCCACGGTATCTATTCCTGCATCTGCTGGTTTTTCATCTGATAGGATTTTGTCCTGAGTATTTTCCGGCTTTTTTTACTCATGCCTTGCCGCTCAAGTGTGTCTGCCTGGACTTCAGCTTCTTTGGCTTCCTCAATTAATTGTTCATCCTGGTATTTGCCGCCGTATACTTTAAGTTTTGCCGCAGATTCTCTCAGAGCTTGCACGGCTGCTGCAGGTTTCCCCTGATCGGAGAGTTCAATTGCCTTTTCCTGAGCCATGGCGTTGAGGTTGAGCTGATAATCCCGGACCACCTTTACATTGGTGGATGCCTCTACCTTGGCCGGATCATTGGTGAACTTTGCCGTGGCAATCCCGGTCGAGGTCCTGATTTCCATGGTATAGGGGTCGTGGTAGTTTACCTTTGCCCTGGCGACATTCAGGGTTTTTCCGGCCCAGGATTCGGGCAGGCGTACCTCAATGAGGGCAAATTTTTCCTGGCCCCCGTAGAGCTGGTTCATGGATAATTCGATCTTATTTCCCTTTATGCGGCCTTCCCGTCCGATGATCTCCACCGGCTTAACCCCTCCGGGCAGGGTAATGGTTAAAATTACCTGTTTGGCAACCACGTTGAGTACGTTTCCCAGTTCCCGGGCAAAAATACGGGGCAGGTCGGCACCGGTCTCGGCAAAATAGGTGTTGCCGTCACTTCTCTGGGCCAGTTGTGCCATGAGGTCCTCATTATAATCCGTGCCCACCCCGACGGTGGTTACGGATATGTTTTCTTTGAACAGTCCTGACCCAAGGCGGCCCAGGTCTCCTGGCAGGCGTGGGCCTACATTGGCCAGGCCGTCGGAGAGCAACACCACCCGGTGGATATAATCCCCTTCAATGTATTTACGGATTTCCGCAGCTCCCTGGCTCACCCCACCGAAGAGGGCTGTATTTCCACCGGCCTCAATCTGCCTGATGGCCCGGAGAATGTGATTGATATTTCTGACCCTTTGGGCCGGCACCAGGGTATGGACATTGGTATCATAGGTGATCAGAGAAAAAACATCATTTTTGTCCAGCCTGGACACGGCCTCAATTGCCGCTGCCTTTGCCATCTCAAGTTTGGTGCCCCCCATGGAGCCGGACTGGTCCAGAACCAGGGCAATGTTCACCCGGGGACGGCCTGCCTGAACCGGTGCCCGGGGAGCATCCAGGGTGACTTTGAGGACCACGTTCTGGGGGCCACCGGGCGGAAGCACAGCGCGGTCGATTTCCACTCTGCAGGTGACGGTTTCGGGGACAGCGGCATTGGCCGCTGTGGCAAGTGTCATGACAAAGATAAGGGCTAAGGCTGAAAATTTGAATTTACGCATGGGTCATCTCCTCTCTATTGAGTTAATGTTTTTTGGAGGAAAGTGCAATAATGGAATTTTTTAAAAAAATTCCGTTTGTATTTCTGTAAATACGGCCCTGCATTTCTTTCAAGAAATGCGGCTGCACTTTTTTATCCTGACCCAAGCATACCCGGTTTGAGCACAGCTGGTGTCAAACCGGGGTAAATAAGTTGTAAAAAAGATGTAAAAATGAGGAGCGTTAAAGATTTGTTATATCCAGACTTGTGCTGTCCTTGTGTTTGTCTTTGCAGTTGGGGGTCTCGCTGGCATCTGCCATGTTGAGGAGGCGGGCCACGGTGATGCTGTCCAGGCAGTTGAACATGGCATTGGAGGCTTCCACCCATACCCAGCGGGAGAGGCAGTCTCCCGCCTTGTTGCAGACCCCGCAGGCATCTTTCTGGTCGTCGGCGCAGTCGGTGATCTGGTGGTGGCCTTCCAGGGTTCTGACGATCTCCCCGACGGTGATCTGGTCTGCTGGCTTGGCCAGCATATGTCCGCCGGAGGCCCCTCTCAGGCTTTTAATCAGGCCGGCTTTTTTGAGCTTGACCGTGAGCTGTTCCAGATATTTCAGGGAGATATTCTGGCGTTTGGATACATCTCCTAAGGGGACGGGTTTTTCAGCCCCGTAGACCCCGAGGTCCAGAATAAGTCTTGTGCCGTATCGGCTTTTTGTGGTGAGCCTCATATTTTTTCTTCATACCTGTGGTGCCGGGGGAAGATTGCGCCAATGGCGCAATCTTCCCCCAATTATTATCTGTTCATCTCTGATTTATTCTTCTTCCTGGGGTTTCAGGTGGTCCGGAATATCCAGCATTTTAATGATCAAGGGTTTGAGAAAGGACCATTTTATACCGATCTCAAATTCTTCTTCAAGGTCACGGATGGCATCCCAGCAGTTGTGGCAGGGGGCAATGACCAGCTTGGCGCCCGTGGCAAGGATCTGATCCCGTTTGACCTTTAGACCCACATTCCTCTCTTTTCTGAAATACCCGATGCCGTTGAACCCACCCCCCCCGCCGCAGCAAAAATTATGCTGACGGTTGGGATCCATGTCAATGAAATAACCGGGTTCCACAATATAGGAGAGGATTTCCCTGGCAGTATCCCTTAGCCCATGGTTTCGGACATAATTGCACGAATCCTGGAGGGTGCAGGGTTCTTTGATCCGTTTTGAGGGATCTATTTTTAATTTGCCTGTTCTCAATGCCTCTGCCAGCCATTCAATATAGTGGATGGATTCCACCGGGGGCCTGCCGTCTTCCCGGCCGGCCCAATAGGGGCCTTCCACAACCGTGGCCCTGTGTGCGTGGCCGCATTCCGTACCCACCATCCGTTTGGGCCGGAGCCGTTCCATGGCGTCGTATACACTCTCTACCTGCATTTTGCAAGCGGCCCAGTCGCCGGCAAACATGGCCAGACTGGTCAGCTCCCATCCTTTGGAGGGGATGGTCCAGCTTTCGCCTGCAATGTGGAAGAGGATGGCGGCCTCGGCAAGGTCTTCGGGATAATGCTTGGCCTCCCGGGCGTTGACCGTGTACATGATGTTGGCCTCTTCCACGTCCACAGGCACGTTCAGGCCGGGATATTCTTCTTCGTACTCTTCCACCATCCATTCAAAGGTGTCGATATAATCTTCGCCGGTGATGTCCATCTGGGCATTATACACCCGGTGCATGCCTGCCCCGATTTTCATTTCCCAGGGCACGAATCCCTGCTGGTAGAGCAGGCCCCGCAGATACCCGAACATGATGCCGGTATCAATACCGTGGGGGCAGTACGTGCCGCAACGGTTGCAGCAGGTGCACTGGGCCCAGGCCACCCGCATGGCGTTGCGCATGAATTCATTGGACACCTTGCCTTTTCGTTTGATGATTTCACCCAGAGTGGACTGGATCTTATAAGCCGGGACCTGCTTGGGGTCCCGTTTATTGGCAAGGTAGAGAAAGCAGGAGTCCGCGCACATGCCGCAGTGGGCACATATTTCAAGCCAGGTACGGATCCGGGACTTACAGGTGTTCTGGATGGTTTGCCAAAGCAGGTCCGAATCCACTTCAATCTGCTTCATCTCTTCATAATATTTGGCGCCGCTTTTATCTGACAGCAGCGTAGTGATACCTTCGGCAGTATCAATGGGGGTTTTATTGCAAAGTGTTCCTTCAGGCATGGATATTTCTCCTTAAATCAGTTGCGCTCTCTTGTTAGGAATCGTTACAAAATAACTTGATCTAAATTATTTCCAAAGATCAAGCTATTTTGGAGCCGATCCTTACCAGGCCATGGGCGTGCCTTTGAGCCCGCCGCGTTTTATGCCGAAATCCATTCCAAGCTGTGCACGGGATGCAAAGAAGAGGAATACATGGGACAATTTGGTAAAGGGAATGGCCAGAAGCACAAGTTCTCCGGACAGGATGTGCATGTTCAGCCAGAATCCGTAATCTCCGATCTGGTACCGGGCCAGAAGGCCGGTGATAAAGGGAGCAAAGGAGAGGAAGAGCACGCCCCAGTCCTTTTTATCGGTCATGATTCTGACTTCGGGCAATACCAGACGCCGCAGGACCATGAACCCCAGGCTGACAATGGCAACCCAGGAGATGATATCTGCTGCGCAGGACCCCATGAACGGCAGTGAGAATCCCAGTTTCTCTTTGAGAAAGACCGTATGGCCCGCAAGGAACAGCGGGATACACACCGCACCGATGTGGAATCCGAAAAAGGCCGTGGCCATTACCGGCTGTTTCCGCCAGCCGTATGTACCGTATGGGATGAGCCACTTGGATATGGACCGCAGGGCCCCTTTGAATCCCATGGCAGGATACTTTTTATAGGCCACCCGGTCCAGCTGCCAGCTCAGCCCGTTAAAGTATTGGTAAAACCGGACGATCATTCCGATTATACAGACCCCGAAAGATATGTAGAATAAGGGCCCTGTTAATATTCCATGCATTATAGCCTCCACTATATGTATTGTTTGTTTCTTTTATGCCTTCAACATACGGCTAAGCAAAAATTTTCATCTGCACCGCCATCAGTCTTCATCCCTGTCTGTGAGATAAATCCAGTACAGGGGCATGAAAACCAGGATGGCCCCCATCACAAGGTAGGTGATTCCCTTGGAATATGTCATAAAGTCATGGAGCGTATAAAATTCCATTGCTGTCTCCTTATTAATGTTCGTCCTTATAGTCCGGATGTTCGTAGAGTATGGGCATTTTGGCCGTAATGAACCTGTAGGCTGTGATGCCGACAAATACAATAAAGATGGTGGTGCCGATCTCCGGAATGCTGGGGAAGTACCGGTCTGCGTCGGGCAGATGGTAGTTGAAAGCGATCATGGAGATGTTAAACCGGTTCAGGACAATACCCAGGACCGTCCAGATCCCGGCAATGCGAACCAGTTTCAGGTTTTTTTCCCTGGCGCCTGCGGAATAGAGGATGGCCGGGAAGAGAACGAATCCGATGAGTTCCACCAGGAACCATGCCCCCCAGCCCGTGCCCAGGTAATGCCAGTTGTTGTCCACGGCCAGGCCGATGATTTTTATGCCCACATAGCCCATCATGATGAAGGAGGCGGCCTTGGCAAATCCGAAGGCTACGCCGTCGGCTTCGGCCAGATGGGTGTCGTCCATCTTGTCATGGAGCCATTTGTGGGCCATGGTCCCTTCAAAGATCACCATGGAAAGTCCGGCAAATATGGCGGAGATAAAAAAGTAAACATGGAGGTATCCTGAGTACCAGAGGGGATGCAGCTTTGAGGGGGCGATCATGAAAAGTGCCCCCAAGGAACTCTGGTGGAGGGTGGAGAGGACCACGCCGAAAATGGTGAGTACCAGAGTCAGGCGGACCACCATCTTGCGAAGTCCTTTGAAACCAAGCCATTCAAAGGCGGCCGGGGTCCATTCGATGAAAAGCACCGTGAGATAGAGGAACACACACAGCCCCACTTCAAAGAGCAGGGAGGAGGTGCCCTGGGAAACAAAGATCGGATAGGGCAGTTTCCAGGGACGCCCCACGTCGTAATGGAGGGCAAATACCACCAGGGCATAGCCCAGAAAGGCTGTGAGAATGGCCGGCCGCACGGCAGAGTGGAACCGTTTGAGGCCGAAAATATAACAGGCCGCGGAAGTGGTGAATCCGCCGGCTGCCAGGGCAACGCCGCAGAGCAGATCAAATCCGATCCACAGGCCCCAGGGATTGTTGTTGTCAAGGTTGGTGACGGCCCCGATGCCCTGGGTGAAGCGCAGGATGGTCAGAACCAGTCCCACGGCCAGAACAATTGCCGTCAAAATATTGAAGGGCGTAAACCAGTTATAGGACTCACCCGGGTATGCGTTTTTTTCCTGATCCATTATTCGTCCTCCTTCCCGGCGTCGGGAGTGTCGGCTTTTGCCGCTTCTTCCACCTCTTCTTCAGCCTTTTTTGCCGCCTCTTCCAGGGCCTTTTTCACTTCATTGGCCACGGCGGTCTGCTGTTCCTTGGTCATTTTATCCTTGAGCTGGGTCAGTTGTTTGTTCATCTCTTCGGTGGCCTGGTCAATGGCGTCTTTTACGGCGGTGTCCTGTTCTTCCTTGGCAATCTTGTCCTTCCGTTTGGCAATGGCATATACGCCGGTGAGCAGCACCGGCCAGAGGCCCACCACGATGGGGACGGAAGCCAGGGCCCCGGAGGTTAACTGGGGCGCCGAAGTCGTCCCTAAGTCTTCGCGCATACCGATCTGTTCAAAGGGGATGCCAGACAGATAGAGCCAGGAGGTGCCCCCCATCTCGTGCTCCCCGTAGACATGCTGGACATAATGTCCGGGCGCTTGGTTGATCCGCTTCCAGGCCAGCTTGACAAGGTCGGCCCGTTTACCGAAGACCAGGGCCTCTTTGGGGCAGATTTCAACGCAGCCCGGCAGCTTGCCTTCGATGATCCTGGGGTGGCAGAGGGTGCACTTGGTGACTTTTGGTGTCAGGGGATCATTATAAGTATAGGCCGGCACGTTAAAGGGACAGGCCACCATGCAGTAGCGACAGCCCACGCACAGGGATTCGTCATAGATCACGGCACCTGTCTTGTCCTTCTTAAATGCTTTTACAAAGCAGGCAGAGGCGCATGCCGGTTCCTGGCAGTGGTTGCACTGGGTCTTGGCAAAAACGGTCGGGCCGAATTTATTAACCACCGTATAAGCGGCTTCATCTGTTCTCCGGCGTTCTTCCAGGACCTTGAGATCATCAAAGGGCTTTTCGGGTTTCGCCAGCCCGTTGACCTCGTTGCATGCCTGTTCACATTTCCGGCACCCAATGCATTTTGTGCTGTCATGGAGGACACCGAAGCTGTCCGGATACCCTTTGAACGCTTTGTTGGATGCGGCATGGGCAAGGGACCCCACACCTGTCGTGGCGCCGACTGCTGCAGTTAGGCAGCCAAGAAATTTTCTTCGGGAAATAGCCATAAATCCACCTTTTATATCTTTAAATATGCAATTTATTCTTTTTTATCGTGGCACTTCGTACAATCCGTGGGCAGCACACTCTTAACCTCCATCTTCTGGTGGCAGGTGATGCATTGGCCATGGTAGGCTCCTTTGAGCCCGGGTTTACCCGTTGCAATATCCGGTTTTTTGCCGTGGCAAGAAGCGCATTTGGGCGGGGTGAGGGTGGCCGGGCTGTTGTGGTGGCATCCCGCGCACAGGGTCAGGTCGGTTCCATGAAATGCCTTGGCCATGCCGTTGTCTTCCACCTTTTTGAATATGGCTTCAACCATCATCCGGTGGGGGAAGTCCGAGGGCTTGTATTCATCGGCAATTATTTTTATTTCGACGGTTTCGGGAATTTCCTGGAGATTGACCTTTTTATAGGTTTTTGCCTCAATTGCTGCCAGGGCCATTTTGCCCGAGGCTTTTGGGTCCTTGAGTCGGTCAGGGGATTCGGATTTTACATCCACAGCATGGCAGGCTGCGCACTCCTGGTCCTTTGCTTCCTTTTGGGGCATCTGGGCATGGCAGCCCGCGCATTCCTTTGCGGTTTTCATTTCATTGTGGCAGCCGATGCAGCTTTGTGATGCACTGCCCGTATGCATGGCTTTTCCAAGTTTGATAAATCCGCCTTTTTTCTGGCCAGTGGCCGTATGGCAGGAGGAACATTTGTTCAGGGTTTGGTGATGGCAGACCTTGCAGCTAAGGTTTTTGGCCTCGTGAACCTTGTGATTAAATGGGACAGCATCCATGTGGGCGGCAATGGTTTTTTTGTTCTCTTCGGCATTGGTGCCCAGTTCCGTCCATCCCGTCAGCAGGGCGTGGTCCGGCTGGTTCCGGTCCAGACGCGGGATATCGGTATTGACCGTTATCTTTTTCTGGTTTTCACTGTCGTGGCAGCCGGCACATTCCACGGGGCCGCCTTTTTCCGCATCGTCCACCATGGATAGATGACAGGCCACGCATGAATCGTGGGCCGCATTCCGAGCCGGTCTGACGCCATTTTCCGCCACGGGTTTGTGGCAGTATACGCAGGCCGATTCCTTGCCTTTTTCATAAAAAGTTGTCTTGGCCTTGATGTTGGCGCTGTGGTGGCAGGCATTGCAGTTGGTCTCTTCTTCTTTGATGCCCGACTTTACGGCCTTGGCTTTTTCATGGGTATAATGCAAAGATTTGTCAAAGGCAATTTTTTCCCGTGAGGAGGAAACCTTTGGCTGGGCATTGTGGCAGACCCGGCACTGGGCTTCCATGGGGCCTCTTTTTCCCGATTTTCCCTTCATGTCGGAGTGGCAGGCCACGCAATTGTCATGGTAGAGGTCCATATACTCCCGGCCGGCCATATCCTCGGTCCGTTTGAATTTGAATATTGGTTTTCCCTCTTTATTGTCATGGCATTTACTGCATTGTCCTTCAACGGCCCGGCTGTGCAGGTCATGCTTGAATAATACCGGCGGCATGTCCTTGTCGTCCCCGTCCTTGTAATTTCCCGACGGCGGAATATCAATGGTCAGAATGTCAGCCCTTTTTTCACCCGGATCCTCCATGATTTTGACACTGGCAAAAACAATGAGAGGGAATAAAACTAAAAGTGTTGTTGTTCCCAACAACAGGCGCAAAGATCTTTGTTTCAACATAACCCGATCCCCATGATTGGCGTTAACGGACAGGCCGTTCATCCTGCCCTTTGTAGATATTAATAATTTCCCAGTAATTTTGTAGGAATTAATTTAATGGAAAAAAAGACCCTTTGTCAATAAAAAAAATAGAAACCCGGCCGGGCTAACATTCTTTTTTTACAAGCAAATATTAATATTTAAAACGCGACCGGCGGTCGTAAAAGATCACTTTGTTTCTGTGTGTGGGAGGGTGTTTTATTGCAGTGCTGCTCCGGAATTAACAGGCCCGGAGCAGCGAATTGTGCGAAATTACCCGAGAAATTCTAGTTCGGGTATGGGGATAAGTTTTTTGCCCGGGCCCAGGCAGACCAGTTCAAGTGAGCAGGTGACCGCCGGTTTTGTTCCCCCGGGCCGCCATGCCTCATGGGAAAAGACCACCCTATAGGGCCCGTCTTTTTCCCAGGTGGTCCGGATGTCAAGAAGATCCCCGAACACCGCACCGTCATGGTACTTGATACTGGTTTTGTACACGGCAAACCCGATCCCGTCCTCGTGCCACATACGGGCCAGGGCAGGCACCCCGATGATGTCTTCTCTGGCGCGTTCAAAGTATTTTAGATAATTGGCATGGTAGACCACGCCTGAATGGTCGGTGTCTTCGTAATATACCTGGGCCTCAAAGTGATGGCCGGGCCGCTGTCCGGGTTGATTGGTTTCCGTCATGGGTATCCTTGGAATATAATAATGTCCGGCCTTTTAATCATCAGCCGGGAGTGTTAAAATACCTATATTAAATCCTGGTGGCCCCGATTACAAGCCCGGACAGCCAATGGTTTTTAAATTGTTCCTTCCCATACCTTAAGGAGGTCCCATGCCTGACAACACCCCCAGACTGCTGGATGCCCTGGATGCATTTGAAGAGGGTATTTATATTGTCAATGAAGACTATACCGTGGAATACATGAATAAGTTCATGACCACCTATTTCGGGGAAGGGGAGGGGAAAAAATGTTATGAGGTGGTCAACTGTGCGACCGCCCCCTGTGAGTGGTGCCGGCACAAACAGGTGTTTGAAAACCAGGAAACCCACCGCAGCGAAGTTTATATTTCATCCGTGGAAAAGACCTTTGATCTCACCGAACTTCCCGTGGTCAACCGGGACGGCACCCGGTCCAAACTTTCCATTTATAGAGATATTACGGATGTGGTGGCCCAGAAGGCCAAGCTCAAGTCCTCCCTGGCCAGTTACCAGCGGCTGTTCACCCATGTGGGCTGCGGGGTGTTTATCTCGTCCAAACAGGGCCGGTTTCTGGATGTGAATCCGGCCCTCCTGAAAATTCTGGGCTACCAGGACAAGGATGAGTTCCTCTCCCTGGATCTGGCCACGGATGTCTATCTGAGGCCCGAAGATCGCCGTCAGTACCAGCGGAGCATAGAGAGAAAAGGGAAGGTTGTGGATTACGAGGTGAGGTGGCGCCGCAGGGACGGCCATATCCTTCATATCCTGCTCACCTCCAATGTTCGGTATGACGACAAAGGAGAGGTACTGGGGTATGAAGGCATTGTAGTGGACCAGACCCAGCGCAAGGTCAGCGAAAACCAGCTTCGGGAGGCCCATGATTTTCTGGATAAAATTATATCCTGCTCCCCCAATGCCATCATGACCATGGATATGGCAGGAGAAATAAAACTTTGGAATACCGGGGCCAGGGAAATGTTCGGTCATGATGCCGATGCCGTGGTGGGGCAGAAAAACATCCGGGATATTTTCGGCAAGGATGTGACCGGAAACATACTCGATATGATGAGGGATTCTGACTACGGCGGCAAGGGGCGGCTCAACTCCTTTTCCCTGAACATGGCCCGGGAAGACGGCGAGTCCCTGGAAGGGAATCTGTCCGCGGGCATGATTTATGATAAAACGGGCAGAGAACTGGCCTGGGTGGCCCTTTTTGCTGACCTAAAGGAACGGCTCCAGACCGAACGGGAACTTTCCGAAGCCCGGCAGCATTTGCTCCAGTCGGAAAAACTGGCGGCCATGGGCCGGCTCACCTCACAGATCGCCCACGAGCTGAACAACCCTTTGTTCGGGATCATGAATACCCTTGAATTGATGAAGACGGAGATTTCGCCCACCAACAAGCGGCGCAAGCTTCTGGACATGTCTCTGTCTGAAATCATGCGTCTTGCGGACATGCTCAAAAAAATGCTCTCTTTTTCAAAACCGGACCAGGATATCCGGGTGGCGCTTGATATCCATTCTGTCCTGGATGAGCTTCTGCTCCTCTATGAAAAACGGTTCAGGGAAAGCTCAGTGAAACTGATCCTCAACCTCATGGAGACCCCGGCCCAGATCATGGCCTCCAAAGACCAGCTCCGCCAGGTTTTCATCAATCTTTTCTCCAATGCCATGTATGCCATGCCCGACGGCGGGCAGCTTCAAATCAGCACCGCCGCCACCTCCTCCACCCTAAAGATTACAGTGGAAGACACGGGCACGGGTATCCGGCCCGAACACATTGCAAAGATCTTTGATTCCTTTTTCACCACAAAGACCGAAAGCGTCCAGGGCGTGGGCCTGGGCCTTTCCGTTTGCTATGGATTTATCCAGGACCACGGCGGCGACATCAAAGTCTCCTCCCGGCTGGGGGAATGGACGCGGTTTAATATTTCCCTGCCGTTGCTTTAGGGCAGTGGGAACGGCAACTGGTGCGCAACGCGCATCCTGGGACGGCTCTGGCTTTAAACCAACTTTGCCAGACTGAATCCAGCCCAGACCCCTAAAACTCCCAGGGTCAGCTGGAGCACCGCGTTAACCACCGCCATTTCGGCCTGGCCGTTGCGGATGAAGACGAAGAGTTCGAATCCAAAGGTGGAAAAGGTGGTGAATCCGCCCAAAAAACCTATGAAAATCAGGGCCCGCATCTCCGGGCTGAACACATCCCGGGTTTCGGCAATCCCGCCCAGAAGCCCGATGATGAAACATCCCAGTATATTTACGATTATAGTGCCCATGGGCAGCCAGGCATTTTTTACCATGGTAAGGCATAATTCATACACCATGAAGCGGCAGATGGCGCCCATGCCGCCGCCTAATCCCACCATTATTATTTTAATCATTTAATTCCAACTCGATTTGATTCAGGTTAGTTTTGCCATCCATTGGCATCTATTCTTAGAGGAAATCCAGGGTGAATTCCACCATTTTTTTGCGTCCGGCATCTTTACAATCTGGAAAAGGAATTGACAGGTCGCTGATATTTTCCTGTTATTAAAGGGGGATCCCCAAGTCTGAATTTTCCTAATTTTCAGATACTTATTATCTTTATTCGTCCCGGTGCCCTTTCCGGCACCCTAGTTGCTCCTGCCTGTCTGTAACGAATGATAAATCTTCAGACAGAGGTGAGGTATGGAAAAAAACAGGGCAGGGCTCAAGCGCGGCATTCTCGTCAATATGATTTTTCTGCCCATGGTGCCCTTTCTCATTGTCATGGGCATCAGTTATTATTTTTTTTCCTCTGCCCTGGAAACCGGCACCCAGGCGACCCTCACCCGGGTACTCACGGACCACTGCCGGATGATCGACACCTTTCTTCTGGCCCGGAAGGCGGATCTGGAACTCATGACCCGCACCTATTCTTTTGATGAGGTCTGTGACGGTTCCAGCATTATCGCCATTTATAAAAATCTGGAAAAAAGGTCGGCCGCCTTTGTGGATCTCGGGCTCTTTGACGCCCAGGGAATTCACCTGAGGTATTCCGGGGATTCGGCACTTATCGGCATGTCCTATGCCGGGGAGGAGTGGTTCAAAAAGACCATGGAAAAGGGGTATTACATCAGCGATATTTTTCTGGGCTACCGGAATGTTCCCCATTTTGTGGTGGCGGTACGCAGGTCCGGCCCCGGGAACACCTGGGTGCTCCGGGCCACCATTGACACTCTGTTTTTCGATACCCTGGTCTCCGGGGTGAGAATGGGCAGAACAGGGGAAGCCTATATCCTGAACCAAGGGGGCCTGGCCCAGACTGCCCGGCGGTCCGGGGATATCAAGCTCCTGGACAGGGACCCTGCCTTTCAATGGTTCGGGAATATAGATGAGACCACCGGGGGAGTGGCCCGTTTTTCACCCAGGGGCCAGCCATTTCTTTATGCCGTGACAAGGCTCAAGGACAAACCCTGGCTTCTGGTGGTCCGCCAGGAAAAGCAGGATGCCTACAGGGCCCTGTATTCCGCTGCTGTCATCTGCCTGATCATCACCATCTGCGGCCTGACCATCCTGGTGGTCATGGCCGTATTTACCTCAGAACGGATTGTCCGCCGTATTGATCTTCTGGACGGGGAAAAGGAGCAATTGGGCAGCCAGCTCATCCGGGCGGTCCAGCTGGCGGAAATCGGGGAGATGGCAGCCGGGTTTGCCCATGAGATCAACAATCCCCTCCAGATTATCAAGAGTGAATATGCCCTTTTAAAAATATTGATTAAGGAATTACCTGTCCTGGAAAAAGTCGATTCCAGGGAAACCCTGGCCGGCATCCATGAGGGCCTGGACCAGATCCACTGCCAGGTGGAGCGGTGCAATAAGATTACCACGGCCGTTTTGAGGTTTGGCAGGAAAAATGACACTTGCCGGAGCCCTTTGGACCCAGGAACTATCATTCCCGAAATCATCGGTCTGGTTGAGAACACGGCAAAGGTAGGGGGGATTGCGCTCATGACCCGGATTCCCGAAAATATTCCCAGATTCATGGGGGACCCGTCCCGGTTCCAGCAGGTCCTGCTTAACCTCATCAACAACGCCATGGATGCAGTGACCCAGCGGTACGGGGCCCGTGGGGGAAAAATAGAAATATCGGCAGCCCATCTTTGGGCTCCTGAGCGGGTTGAAATCCGCGTCAAGGACAACGGCAGCGGGATTCTGCCAGAGCATATGAATAAAATTTTCACCCCGTTTTTCACCACCAAGGCCGTGGGCCGGGGAACCGGCCTGGGGCTTTCTGTGTGCTTTGGCATCATTGAAAGCTTTGGGGGTACCATGGCCGTGGACAGCCGGCAGGGGGAAGGGACAGTTTTTATTATCTGTCTGCCGGCTCAGAATAAGAGTTTAAATTTACCTGAAAACAGGAGGATACATCGTGGAACAGATGAAATTACTATTGGTTGACGACGAGGTCCGTTACCTTGAGACCACCCAAAAATTGATTCAGAGAAAAGGCTATCACACCTGGATCGCCGCAAGCGGAGAAAATGCCCTGGATATCCTGAGCACCCAGACCATCCATGTGGTGGTGCTGGATGTGAAGATGCCGGGTATGGACGGAAACGAAACCCTCAAGGCCATCAAGGAGCAATTCCCCCTCACCGAGGTGATCATGCTCACCGGCCATGCCACCGTGGATTCCGCCATAGACGGGCTCAAGTCCGGGGCCTGGGATTATCTGATGAAGCCTGCGGACATTGAAGATATCGTTGAAAAAGCGGAACAGGCCTTTGAAAAACGGATGCGCCAGGAAGAAAAAATCAGAGCGGCCCTGTCCAGGCAGTATATGAAATCCCCAAGGCAGATTCTCAAAGAGAATCAAGATTCGTGAAACTGAATACTAAGGATCGGCTCCAAAATCACTTGAACTTTTGTTTTCAAAATACCCATTCTTTTAAGGGGGGTTGGGAACAATTTAGATCAAGTTATTTTGTAACGATTCCTAAGAAGGAGGCCGTAGATGAAAAAGGAAAAACCCGTTACCGGGTACGATAAATACATTGACTGGAAGATGTTTTCCATCCCCCTTATCCTGTTTATTCTTGTGCTGGTGATGCCCACCCCGGACGGGATGAAGGACGTGGGCATGGAGTATCAGGTGGGGCCCCGTGCGGTGGTGGAATATATATCACAGGAGCTCTTCCATACACCGGCCGCCCGGGCCGAGCAGTGGCAGCTTCTGAGCGCCCGGATCATGGAGCAGAATATGCGCATCGGCGCCCTTCAAAAGGAGCGGTTCTTAAAGCGGGATGGCCGGTGGTGTAAAAAATACAAGATACGGGCCCAAAAGGAAAACCTGGAAAAAGCCATGGCCTACATCAAAGGCCAGGTGTCTGAAGAGGCGTTTGGGGCATTGATGAAAAAGGCTTTGACCCTGAGAAAAGAGGGGCTCACATATGATGGCCTGGCTGAAAAGGACAGGGCCGCTGCAGACCGCGGGGCCTGGAATATCAAGGTGGCTGTTGCCATGGGCGTGTTTGTGGTCCTATGTTTTCTCACCGAGTGTATCCCCCTGCCGGCCGTGGCCTTCTGCATCGGCCTGATCCTGGTATTCACCGGGGTGGTCACCCGGAAGGAAGTGGCCATGCTTTACTGGTCCGATGCCTGCTGGTTCATCATGGGCAGCCTCATGTTTGCCGCCGCCTTTGTCAAAACCGGGGTGGATAAACGGGTCTGCATGATGATGTTTAAAAAACTGGCCGTGCCCAGCACCAAGTGGATTACCCTGATTTTTTTCCTCATCATCACCCCTCTGGCCGCCTTTATCTCCGACCATGCCCTGGCTGCCATGTTCCTGCCCATCGGCATGCTCCTCTACCAGAACAGTCTCACCAAAGAGGTGCCCGAAGACCGGGAACTGGCAAAGCTGCTCATGATTTCCATTGCCATGGCCTGCAACATCGGCGGGCCCGGCGCACCCTCGGGCGGGGCCCGGAACGTCATCATGATGACCTATCTTACGGATATGTTCGGGGTGGATATCGGTTATTTCCAGTGGGTTACCTATTGTTTCCCTTTTATCATTGTCATGATTCCGGTCTCCTGGTTTATCATTAATCTAAGGTTCAGGCCCAAAACCGTTTCCCTGGCCCCTGCCATGGATCATCTCAGGGGTGAGATAGACAGGATGGGGGGCTGGAACTCAAAGCAGATCTGGGCTCTGATCATCTTTTTGATCATGGCCTTTGGCTGGTTTACGGAAAAAGCCTTCTACAATATGGGCATTTACCCGGTCCGCTTAGGCATCGGTGTCATTGCCGTTGCCGGTGCCGTGGCCTATATTCTGGCAGGGGTGGTCAACTGGCGGGATTACCAGGACAAGGTGGACTGGGGTGTGGTCTGGCTATATGCCGGTGCCATTATCTTTGGCCGGACCCTGGACCAGACCGGGGCCGCTTATTGGCTGGCGCGGTCGGCCATTGATTTTCTCGCAAGGTTCGGCATGGAATCGGGGCTGCCCCTCATGGCCGTGAGCAACGGGCTCACCGCCATTTTGACCAACCTCATGGCCGACGGCCCCGCAGCTGCCTCCGTGGGCCCCATCACCCTGAACATGGCCGGTATGGTCCATCCGGGCAGTTCTTTTTTGCCCTTTATGGCCATGGCCACGGCAATTGCATCCTCCTTTGCCTATTGTCTGATCATCGGCACCCCTCCCAATGCCATTGTCTATGCCAGCGGGTACCTTGAACCCAAGGACTATCTGAGGGCCGGTATCCCTCTGTTCTTTTTTGCCAATGTGGTGCTGCTGCTGATCACCGGTGTTTACTGGACCTTCCGAGGCTTTGGCAGCCTGCCGGGCTTCTGAGATCCGGTATGGAAAGGAGATAATAAGATGAAATCAAATCACAAGGCCGGAATAAAAAAATCCGGAAGACTCTATTTCACGAAGAAAGCGGAACGCCGGGTTTTCTTCTTCATGACCCTTGCCATGCTCGGGGCCGGGCTCCTGGCCCGGCTGATGTGAACAGGCGGGCAGATAAGGAAAAGGAGAATGCCATGGAAAAATCAGGACGGGTGGACATTTTCAGGTTCTACGGACTTGCGCTGATCCAGCTTTTGATTGAGCCCGGGGTGTTTTTTGCAGCCCTGCCGGTCAAACATACCCTTGGCGGCACCCTTGGGTTCTTGGGCTTAAGTTCGGGATTCTATGCCGGAGCCGGCCTGCTCACGGGCGCCGCCCCCGGATCACCGGCAGCCATGGCCCTCACCTCTTTTGCCCGGTTTCTCGGGGCATCCGGCATGATGCTCATCGGTGGGGCCATCGGCTACAGCGCCATGGTCATGATCTGCGGGAAAAAGGCCGGGTTTTCCCTGGTGTTCGGCATCTATGTCTACGCCTCGGGGATTACCCTGCTTCTGGCCTGGCTGCCTTTCATGCTCTGGTTTACTGAACCCTGGAAATACTGGCTGGTCTGGTCGGGATTCAAAAATGGATGCGGCCTTTCGGGAAAACGGGCCCTGGCGGTTCTGGCCGTTTCCCTGCCCCTTCAATGGTGCCTGATTCTTTCGGCCCTGGGCGCGGTGATGCCCTGAAGCATAAATTTTAAAAAAGAGGAGCAATTATAAAAATGAAAGATTCCATAAACGTATTGATGGCCGAAAATCCCATCAAAGTATTGATGGTTGACGATGAAAAGCGGTTCAGGGACACCACCCGAAAAATTCTGGAAAGAAAGGGATTTGAAACCCTCCTGGCCGAAAACGGACCCCAAGCCCTTGGAATGCTGGACCAGGCACCGGATGTGGTGGTTCTGGACATCCGGATGCCCGGCATGGACGGCCATGAGGTCCTGGCTGTAATCCAGGACCTGCACCCGGACCTTCCCGTGATCATGCTCACGGGTCACGGTGACAGGCCTTCCGCAGAACAGGCCCGGGCCCAGGGGGCTTTTGACTATTTGTCAAAGCCCTGTGATATTGACCTGCTCGCGGACAGAATCAGGGCGGCCTGCCGGGGAAGATCCCGGCCGGATGCTACCACCGAGGTTTCGGTATCATTGGTGATGATTCCCATCAGCGCCTATACCGTTATTGACCAGGGCCGGACCGTGGCCCAGGCCGTCAATGAACTTAAAAAATCTTTTATCTCACTCATGGCCACCAACCGGCTCATGGAAACCGGGCACAGATCCGTGCTGGTAACGGACAGCCACGGCCGGATCTCAGGGGCTTTAACCATACGGGATCTGCTCGAAGCGGTCCTGCCCGGCTATCTGACATCCCCCAAGCCCGCAACGGCCGATTCCATCCAATACTCTCCCATGTTCTGGAAGGGTATGTTTGCCTCGGGTATCCGGGAGATCCGGTCAACCCCCATCTTGGAGATCATGTCTCCCTCTCCGGGTATTATTGATGTCCGGGCCAGCCTCATGGAGGCGGCCTATTCCATGGTCAAGGATAACCAGCGCCGCCTCATTGTGGAGCTGGATGGGAAACCCGTGGGCGTGGTCCGGGAACAGGATTTGTTTTTTGAGATGGAAAAATGCCTGAAAAACGGAAACTAAGGATCGGCTCCAAAACTACTTGAACTTTTGTTTTCATAATCTCCTGTTTTTTAAGGGGTTGTTGAAAACAATTCAGATCAAGTTTTTTTGTAACGATTCCAAAAGGAGGTTATCATGAAACAACCTAAAAGTATTATGGCCTGTATTGATTTGTCTGAGTATTCACCCATGACCCTGGGAGTTGCCCTGGATCTTGCCAAGGGGGCTGGACTTAAGGTCATAGCCTATTCCGTGGTGAATCACCGGGATGTTCATCCGGTTCAGATTGTCGCGGTCATGTATCCCTATCAGGTGGATACCGAACACCAGGTGGATCAGCTCAAAGAACACCAGAGATCCCAGGTGAAAAATCTGATCCGGACTTGTTTTCCGGAACAGGAAGATAAGATTGTCATCCGCATTGATACGGGATATCCGGCCGGGGAAATCATCAGGGCTGTGAATGGACTCAATCCCGATCTGGTGGTCATGGCCAACAAGGGCCGGGGAAATTTGTCCCGGTTTATGTTCGGCAGTGCCGCGGAAAAGGTATTTCGGGGCTGCCCGGTGCCCCTGGTCAGCGTCAGGGACAAATCCATGTTCCGGCGCCACCACCAGAGGAATGCCAAGCCTGCTGCCCAAAAGATCCAAACCATTCTTGCGGCAGTGGATTTTTCACCCTGGACCGATGAGATCCTGGCCCATGCCGGATGGCTGGCCCGGACAACCGGGGCCAAGCTGTGTATTGTCAACTGCATCGGCCGGGATGAGCTGGACTGGGTGAAAACCCATTATACCCTGCCGGACGGTTTTTCTTCTGATCAATTCATTGCCGGGGAAAAAGAGCGGCGCTACCAAATGATTACCGGCAGGCTTGGCGGCCTTGGCCTGGATGATCTGCCCGACCTTACAGTGTCCGTTGAGTCGGGTGCCACCCTTGAACTCATCCTCGATGCCGTGGATACCCTTCAGGCAGATATGCTGGTTATCGGTCCCGGGGGAGGTCATAGGTCCGGCGGTTTTTTACCGGGCAGCACCCGTGAGAAGCTGTTTCGCCACTGCCCGGTTCCCGTGGTGCGGTTGAGTCCTGAATTCAAAAAAGAATAAGGAGGTCCCATGTCTGAAACTAAAAAAATACTGGTTACCCTGGACGGCTCGGAACGGGCAGCAAGAACCATTGATTACCTTTGCCGGTTTACCCCTCTGAGGTCAAAGCAGGTGGTGCTGTTCAACGTTGCAACCCCTGTGCCAGAATCCTATTATGACCTGAAGAACAGCCCTTTTAGCGGATCAACCGTTTCCCGGGTCAAGGCCTGGGAAATGGGCCAGCAGGCCATTATGGAGGGCTTTATGGAAGATGCCAGGATGCGCCTGGTTTCCGCGGGATACCCGGCCGAAGCAGTGCATGTCTGCACGGTGGCCCGGAAAAACGGGATTGCCCGGGATATTCTGGCGGAATCCAAAAATGGATATCATGCCCTGGTCATCCGCAGAAGGGGCAGCAAGAATTCCCTCCTGGCCTTCACCCTGGGCGGGGTGGCTGCCAAACTGGTGGACAAGGCAAATACTCTGCCCCTGATCGTCGCCGGGGTCCAAGAGGTCAACCATGCCCTGTGTATTGCCATTGACGGTTCCCAGGGAGCCCTGCGGGCCGTCCAATTTGTAGGGGATACCGTGGGCCGGAAAGACTGCCGCATCGTGCTTTGCTCGGTCTTGAGGAATCAGCCCTTTACATCCAAAGAACAGGTGTCCAACCCCTTTGCACAAATTGATAGGGAAGTCCTGGATAAAATTGAATCAGCCATGGGCGAAGCCAGGGAGATCCTCATCCGGGCCGGCATCCGGGAAGATCTTATCGAAACCCGGCTTATCCAGAAGGCCAAAAGCCGGGCCGGCGCCCTGGTGGCCGCAGCCGAAGAAACCGGTTGCGACACCCTGGTCTTTGGCCGCAAGGGCCTCTCCCGGGTGGAGAGTTTCGACCTGGGCCGGATACCCCGGAAGGTGATCTACGGTTCACGAAAACTCACGGTCTGGCTGGTGCCTTGATGGTTAAAACGGTATGTACCCAAATTTTTTGCAATATCAAAGGACAGGAAAATTGGCGAAAATAATGACATTCAGCCGTCCCGATTCGACCTGGCAGGTTTGGACACTGCCTGCCAGATCGAAAATTTTGATAAAAGAGTCTTTTATAAATGTAAAAGGTTAACAGGAATAGAGGTGAATCAATGGACGGACAGGGGTGTCAGGTACCTTGCACCGGCCAATTTCCTGAAGTAATCCTCATGGGATGTCAGATAAAAGGACAGGGGTCTGGAAAAATTTCTGCCCAGGATACCATCCACAAACAGACGGCTGATCTGCTGTTCCCGGGACAATAATTTTTGGGATAAAAAGAAAATATGTTTTTCTTCCGGGGTGAGCCGGGATACCATTTCTTCCATGACCAGCCGTGCCCGGGGCAGGAACATGAAAAAATAAAGCAAATCAAGACAGTTGATGACGATCATCACGGTCAGATCCCTGACCTCCGAATTTCTGTTGTTGAACAGGGCATCAGGCTTTTCCAGAATTTTGAGCTCCTCGGTTTCCGGAAACAGCAAGGCAAGCCTCGAATAGGTCTCAAACAGGTCTGAGAATTTTTGTTGAATATCCCTCTCCCTGAGCCGCATATTGTGAAACCGGTCTGCAAGGCCTTCGATGAGACCGGCCATGGTGTCTGAAGCTGCCTTGGAAATAATAGCCGCCCATTTTTGAAGAATTCCGTCAATGCCCGGGATATTAAAAAATGCCAGAGTGAAGCCGATGAACATGTTAAATACCAGGGCAATGGGAATGGATAATATGCTGCGGAAAAAATTCCAGGTACCTGCCCCCTTGGGCAGTCCCCTGAAAGTATTGTGGGAAAATAGATAGATTCCGTTTGCCAGCGCCATGACTGAATACAGGACCAGGGGACTGGATTTCATGTCAATGCCAAGGCCCCGGTCCAGGAGAAGGGTTTTAACGAAATAATCCAGAAGGGGAACGGAAAACCCGGTAAATAAAAGGGAGTCCGAGAGGCGGTCCCAGCTGATATGGTCATTCCACTTCATCAGGGAAGAACGCTTTAGCCCCACCCCCCCCAAGAGGGACTGGAGGATATTCCTCACCCCTGTGATCCCAAACCAGATAAAGGCCCCGAAGCAGGCCAGAAGCCACCATTCTTTGGTCAGGAAAAAGCAGCAAAAGGCGGGAATGAATCCCACAACGCATTTAAGAATGTTTTTCACCTTGGTGTTGAGGTTCTGCCATGATTTTTCTTTCACGGCCCTGGTCCCGGCCTCCCGGGAGACATTAAATCCGTTTTCCCCTCCGGTAAACATTTTTCCAAGGGTAACAATATTGCCTTTTCCCCCCATGTTCAGGGAAAAGGAATCAAACATCCATTCCTGTTTTGCCTTAAACAGGCGGGAGTGGAAACAGGGCAGGTGCCGTAATATCCGCCCCTTTAAAGGCCGGCTTGTGATTCTCCGGCAGACCTGGGCTGTTATGGGCAGCACCAGTCGGCTTTCCTTTCCTTGCCGTATCTTTGCCAGGGCCCGGGGCGCCAGGGTGTCAACCACGCCGAATCCCATGCCAAAGGCCCGGTGGGGTTTCCCTGTGGAATCACTCCCGATCCTTGATTTAAGGGGAGTCACTGAATACATATACCGCAGCCCGTCAATATCATGGAGAATTTCCATGAGTTTCTTCATTCTGCCGCCATTGTTTCGGCCGCAACTTCCTGCATTCTGGATGATTTTCCGGACACCCTGTTTGAGTTTGAGCAGGCTCCCTTCGTTGATACTCTTCTGGAGTTGGTTCACGGCAATGATATCCTGCTGGATATCATTCTGAGAATTCAAGTCAGTGAAATTTTTCAGGTTTAAAATTTCAATCCTGGTGATGGCCCCCTCTGAATCGTAAAGTAGCTCAAGCACGTCCTCGGGCCTGAGCCCGTTCAGGTTCAGGGTAATCCTGAATTCATGGTGGAGGCTATGGATATCTTTCAGCAATTGCGAAAAATCAAGCTTCAACCGGTCCGGAATCTCAGGCTGGTGATCCTCAATAAAAAAGCTAAAGGGGTCTGACTCATGGGAGGGGCACAGATAACCCGATAAAATGTCCCGGACACCCAGTCCCTGAATTTTTGCTTTTTTCCTTTCAATTTTCCCGGCATCACTTTCAGACTCCCGGTCCATGGTGTTTATCCAGTCGGATGCCGCCTTCTGGACCCTGGTATGCAGATATTCTGCCAAATAGAGGGCAGAGGCCTGTCCCGGCCGGGCAAAGTCCAGAAATTCCCGGGCATGGGGCGGGGCCAGGATCAGATCCAGGTCTTTGCACAGTCTGTCCAGATGGAAGGCGTTAAATTCTTCTAACAATTCCAGCACGCATTTTTCCTGGAAATGCACCACCTCTTTTCCCTTTTCCATGAAATCGGCCACATGGGGTTGGGATAAAAAACAAAGAAAGGCCTGGACATCGGTAAATCCCCTGGACACCCAGACAAAGGAGATATACCGGTCCTGGAATTTTGCCCTAAATTCAATGCCGATCCTCAGATCGATCTCCATTATTCTGGCCGCTTCAATGAGTTCGGCGGCAAACTTGGGTTCAATATAATGGTAATAGATCACCCTGAGCCTGCGGATACCCTTGATCCAGGCGTCCATGATCAGATGGGTCGGGGTCTTCCGTCCTGAGGTATTGGCGTCATGGACATGGTCGTCAAAGGTCATCTGATTCCACTCTTCAGGCATCTCCAGGAGATGGTAACGGTCGAGAAACTGTCTTACCACCCGGGGCTTTCCAAAGGCCGCCATCCTGAAATCATGGGCCAGCTGAAGCTGCCGGGCATAGGCCCCCCGGGCCCGGACCAGCTCTTTCATGATCTGGAGCAGGACCCTGGCCGTATTCATGGGCATGGGGCCGTCTGCAACACTGAAAATATCTTCCTTCAGCCCCTGAAGGGCCCTGAGCCGATTGTCGATTTCTTCTCGTTCCATGGAGGCCAGAAGATTCACAATGGCGTATGCGGTCCTCAATCCCCTGGATTCGGCGAGTTCCTTGATTCCCAGGGGGTGGAAAAACGGATAATAGAGACGGGTGGCATATCCCGGAATGGTCCGGGCGTCATACACAGAATTAACGATGCGGATCATTTCATGATCACGCTTGTCAAAGAATAAAAACCCCGTACGCTTCGAAAATTTCCCGGGCCCGGTGCGGTTGGTTACCCGCCCCTGCCCGGGTATCTGAGAAACCAAAACAGGCTCTTTGGTTTTGTGGTAATTCTCCACCATGGTGCAACATCCTTTTGATTTATCACACCTGCAATTGGCGCAGGTAAGCACGAAAGATACCACCCTGAAAACAATAAAGAAAGGCAGATATCGGACAAATACAGATCAGGTTCAGGGCATCATCCACACCGTAATCTGCCTTGCACCGTGAACCACCTTCCAGGGGACCCGGCCGATATTGAAATCCGCTGTCCTGGAATTTCCTTTTTTCCCCGTCAAGGGCCACGGGTATCTTATTTTGATATGCATTCATGGGTTCTCCTCCCGGTTCTCACCGTTGTATGAAAAATGGGCACTGCCATAAAACCATGATATCCTCATCCCCGTTTGGAGCAACAGATGTGCCACAGGGCTTAAAATGCCGGGCAAACCTATTCCAAAGGGAAACGGCCCGTTTCAAGAGGGTGACAGATAAAGGCAGAACGGCGGGATTCTTTTCAAGATGTAAAAAAAACTGACAGGAATTACCCATGGAATTTACCCTGCCCGGGGCGGTGAGGTTCGTCCACATGACGATTGCGGCTCCGGCTTCGGAAGGTAGATCGCAGCAGGACGATGGCACGGCTTATGCAATTTTCCTGAGAGATGACCCGGGACCGCGATGACAACACCACGGATCATGGAGGCTGGATGAAAGAGACCACCGCTGCTGCGCTGACAAATATTTTCAGTTCCAGAGACATCATAGAAGAACTTCTGGCCATTTCTGCCCAGGGCCTTATGGTGGTGAACCTGGACGGAATCATCATTTATGCAAACAAAAGCTTTGAGCAGATCCACGGGGTTTGCTCAAAGCATGTTTTGGGAAAACCTGTCACCCAGGTGATTGAAAATACCAGAATGCACATTGTCGCCCAGACCCGGGTGGCCGAAACAGACCAGATCCAGACCATCGGCGGTCATGACTATGTGGTGTCCCGGGTGCCCCTGGTGGTGGGCGGTGAATGCATCGGCATTGCAGGAAAGATTCGGTTCCGGGATACCCGCAACCTCAAGGATCTGACCCGGAAAATTCAAAAGCTTGAAGACCCGCTTAAAAGAAGCGAAGACAGGCACCACCATACCCGGTACGCCTTTACGTCCATGGCGGCCTTTTCCGAGGTGAGCCATAACATCAAGCAGACAGCCATAAGGGCCTCTGGGTCCAGGGCAACGGTCCTTCTCCTGGGAGAGAGCGGGGTGGGCAAAGAGGCCTTTGCCCAGAGCATACACAATATGAGTCCTCGTCAGTCAGGCCCCTTTGTCATGCTCAACTGTTCGGCCATTCAGGAAAATCTGTTTGAATCGGAATTGTTCGGCGATGGGGGCGGCGCTTTCATTGGGGCCAGAAAACAGGGGAGAAAAGGCAAATTTGAACTGGCCGATACCGGCACCCTTTTCCTGGATGAAATCGGTGATATGCCCCTTAACTCCCAGGCCAGACTCCTTCGTGTCATCCAGGAAAAAACCATTGACAAGGTGGGGGGAGAAAAAGTCTATGACGTTGATGTCCGCATCATTGCCTCCACCAGCAAGGATCTGGAGCAGCGGGTCAGGCAGGAAAAATTCAGAAAAGACCTTTTTTACCGGATCAATGTAATCTCCATTTATATCCCCCCTCTGCGGGAGCGGCCCACGGATATTTCCCAGCTCACCTTGTTCCTCTGGAAGCAGTTGAAGCAGGAGTACGGGATCTATCATAAAAAACTGAGCTATGAGGCCATGAATATTCTCCAGAATTACAACTGGCCGGGCAATATCCGGGAACTGAGAAATGTCCTGGAACGGCTCATGGTCCTCGTGCACCGGGAATTGATTACCCCGGACCATGTTAAGACCATTATCGCAGGATCCGGCAGGGTAGCCGATCCCGGTTCAGGGACCCGTCAAGACCTGAGGTCCCTGGTTGCCCAGACTGAAAAAAAAGCCATTTCCCAGGCTCTTGTGGCCTCAAACGCCAACCGGTCCCGGGCGGCAAAGTCCCTGGGGATATCCCGGGCCCTTTTGTACAAAAAAATGCACCTCTACGAAATGATGGAATTATAAAAGACCTGTCTGCCCTTAGGACGTATCTGCCTGCTGTTTTTTCTCCATTTCATCAATGGAGTCATACCCCAGTTGACTGAACAGATAGGTGTAGCGTTCCTCCACAAGGTTCCGGGTTTCCGACAGGGCGAGGATGAGGGCCCCATAGTATAATTCAACGGTTTCATGGGAATAGGTTTCCAGCTCACATGCAAAATAGATGTCTCCTCCAGCCCCCTGGCCTTTAAAGGTCAGGGGGTATCTTTTTTTCAGACCCTCTTGCCATTGGGCTTCAATGTTGACGATATCGACAATCAGGGGATGGGGTCTTGCCCTGGAAATCTTATTTTCCATTCGGGCATATTTTTCGGTCATCAGGTTCCGGCCGGCATATTCGGCCCGGACCAGGTCCTGGAGCAAAGATTCCAGGACCGTTTCCGGGAGCACCCAATGGCTCATCTTCCGCATCATTCTAAAAGTTTTTACCCGGTCCTGGCAGGCCGAGGGCTCAGACGCCCTGACCGCCAGAAACATGGCCTCTTCCTTTTGGAGAATTTCTTGAATTAATATCTCTTTGGGTTCCATTTTTTTTACCTTTTAGGAATCGTTACAAAATAACTTGCTCTAAATTGTTTCCAAAACCCCTAATGGGTATTTTTACAAAAACCCCTAATGGGTATTTTGAAAACAAAAGACAGGTAATTTTGGAGCCGATCCTTAGAACGGGGTCTCATATCCGATAAAACAGACCAGACCCCTGGATTCGATTATTTTTCTGATATGCTTCATCTTTTCCTCTGACGGGGGATTCTGGTCTGCAAACCGGTAAGGCCGCCCCAGTTGCCGGTATTTGGACTCCCCCAGCCGGTGAAAGGGAAGAATATTGATGACCTCCAGGCCGATGGCCTTTACATAGTCAGCCGTGGCCCCAATGTTTTCATCGGAATCGTTTTGACCCGGAATCACCGGGATCCTGGGCACAATAAAGCCGTTCCACCCCGGTTTTTTGGCCAGGGCTTCAATATTTTTTAGTATAAGATCATTTTTTACCCCGGTCAGTGCCCTGTGCTTTTCATTGTTCATATGTTTGAGGTCCGTAAATACCCAGTCCACATACTGCATCACATCCATGTAATAGGCAGTGGGCAGGCAGGAGGTGGTCTCCACACAGGTATGGATATAGGATTGTTTGCATCTTTTAAGCATTTCCGAAATAAATCTGTACTGCATCAGGGGTTCGCCCCCGCTGAAGGTGACCCCGCCCCTGGCGCCCCAGAACTGCCGGTCCCGCTGGAGGGTATGCATAAGTTCGTTTTGGGTATAGGATTTCCCGCTCAGCTCCAGGGCTTCATGGTAACAGGTATCCAGGCATTCATGGGTGGTGCAGGCATCGCAAAGATTTCTGTCAAACTGCAGTTCACCCTCGGTGGTAAGGCTGGGCGACCCATAGGGACAACTTTCCATACAATTGCCGCAGCAGACGCATTTGCTTTTTTTATACATGACCACCGGGGTCCGGAATAAGCCTTCAGGATTGCAGCACCAGATGCAGTTGAGGGGACAGCCGTTCATGAACACCGTTGTCCGGGTTCCGGGACCGTCGTGGACAGAATGGCCCTGGATGTCGAAGATCATGCCTGTGGGCGTCTCTTTTTCCATTGCATCCCGGGTCTGGGCGACCCAGTCTTTACCGGGAGGTCTTATGACAGTATTTGATCTTGATGTTTCATACATTTTATTTTCCTTTTTGGCGGTTAATCCGGGCGGTTATAAATTTTTATTTGCTTCCGGCCGGCCCGGAAACAGGGCCGGCCGGAAGGATAAAGGACAATGACCTATCAGGTAAAGGCCCGCCTGGGACGGTGGTGCCCCGTGGTTGCAACATCAGGTGTTGCCGCCAGAGGCAGGGTGAGTGCCATGAGAATGGACACGGCAAAGGAACCCAGGGCAAAGTAAATGGAATAGGTATAGGAACCTGAAAAATCCTTGAGCCAGCCGCCGATGAAAGACCCGGTAAAGGGGCCGATACCCATGACGATGAGGGTGGCCAGGCCCCAGATCTTGCCCAGGGTCTTTCTGCCGTATATGGCGCCGGTATACCCCACAACCCCTCCGGGAACGATGGCCCAGTATACCGCGAACACGAAGCAGGCCACATAGGCCCACAAGACTGTCTGGCCGCTCATGAGCAAAAGTAGGCAGGCAATGACACCGGTGAGAGGACCGATGATGAGCATGGTCTTCCGGCCTTTGGCCTCGTTTCCTTTCTTCTGGACCACCTTGTCCGCCACAACCCCCATGAGGGGCATGCTGAAGATGCCGATGATACCGATGACGGCGTAAATACCCACGGCCTTGTCCCGGGTCCAGCCCAGGTCCGCAGTCCAATAGGAAACCACCTGGGTCCAGATGAGGAATTCACCCATCATGCTGGTCAGAAAGGTCAGGATAGCCGCCCAGATCGCATATTTGGAAAAGGCTTCCTTTACTTCCCATTCATATTCGGCCTGTTCAGGACCGTCCGTAGGTGCAGGCATTTCTCCAAAGGGCTTCATGTCATATTTTTCAGGAGATCTTTTGGCCAGGATAACCGCCAGGACCAGGGCCGCCAGGATAATCACCGCCAGGATCTGCATGGCCCCCCGCCAGGCATCTGCCCCCCCGTTCTGGAGGGCGGATTTTGTGATGTATGCCAGGACAAACTGGGCCATGGGCGCACCGGCAAAGGCAATCCCCCACATGGTGGCGTAGGATTTACCCACATACCATTTGCGCACGGACACGGTTGAGGTCACCCAGAGCATGCCCGTGGCAATGCCTGCGATGAGGCCGAAGGTGAAAAGATAGGCCAGGTGGCTGGAGATCATGCTGGTGAAATAAAAGCCCAGGGCACCCAGGACAGATGCAATGGCATACACCGGCTTTGTGCCCCATTTATCAAGGATCATCCCGCTGAAAAAAGCCGTGATCGCATAAAAAAGCATCATTAAAGAATACCCCAGGGTGACCTGGGCCTGTGACCAGCCAAGATCTGCGCTCATGGGGCCTTTCAAAATTGCAAAGGTGGCCCGGTAACCGAATAAACAGAATACGGCCAGCCATGAGGCGGCAACAACCGACCATCCAAAATGTTTTGCTTGATTTGTATTCATCTGTGTACCTCACTTTTGTGATGGTGCGGGGCGCTTACCGCGCCCCGCATGTATCAGGGGTTCTTTGGATTACATGGCTTCATACATCCCGCAGGTTATGGCCACCATGTCGGGATAGGCTATGAATTTGGGTTCGTTCATGGATGCTTGACAGATTCCCATGAAGGAATCGGTCTCTTTAAAATTCTTACAGAATTTGCACTTGGGCATGATTTCAGTCCCTTCGGGGGCCTGGGCATCTGCCATGACAACCTGCTTGGAGATCAGGTCCATTCCCTTGGTGACATCGATGGGGGCAAAATTGCGAGTGTCTTTGTATGCTAATTTTTCCATTTTATTTATACTCCTTCATATTCTGTTCTTGCGATGAGTTCGTCCTGGACGCTTTTGCCGATTTCAACCCAGTACTGGGTAAAGCCGGCCACCCTGACCATGAGATCCCTGTAATTTTCAGGATGGGCCTGGGCGTCTTTGAGCACCTTGGAATCCACAATATTAAACTGGACGTGGAATCCGCCCTTCCGCATATAGGCCCGAATCATATCCAGCAGCTTTTTGGCGCCTTCGGTACCTTTGATGGCCGAGGGGTGGATCTTGATGTTCAGCTGGGAATTCTGGGACATGGAATGATCCCAGATGGCGGCTGAATTCATCAGTGCAAAGGGGCCGTTCCGGTCCGTACCGGGATAGGCGGACATGGAGGCATCGGCAAAGGTGGTGCCGGCAAGCCGTCCGTCGGGAGAAGCGATGGTGGCGGACCCCATGGCGCCGTGGGTGGACACGGAAATCTGGCAGGCATACATGGGGTGACCGTGGAGGGACTCATAATTTCGGCAGTCCGGGCAGAAAAAATTCTCCCATTCCAGCAGGATATTGTCTGCATAGGAATCATCGTTCCCGTATTTGGGGGCCTGGAGGGTCTTAAAGTGGAGTTTATCCCACTTGTCAGCACCCTCTTCTTTTTTCTCCTGGTCAGCCAGGGAGAAGGAATTGATCTCCTGGGCGGTTTTGAAGCCGAAGTTCTCGGTCAAGGCCTCTTTCATCCCATCAAGGCTGACAAACTTATCGTCATAAACCAGTTTTTTAAGGGCAGCCAGGGAGTTGACCAGGGTGATGGTTCCGGCACTTTCCACATTGAATGTGGCATTGTACCGGTATCCCAGTTCATTGATCAGATGGCCCTTGTCCAGGCAGTCAGGCTTGAGCATGGAGTTGAACACGGCCATGTTGTTCTTTCTCCAGATGTCGTGCTGGACATTGTTGGTCAGGGCAAGGATGGCCACGGCTTCCTGCCAATAGGCCTTGTATTGTTCCCAGAGTTCCTCATAGGTATCCAGGGCCTTGTTATGGGGGGCAAACACCATTTCACCGGTCTTCTGGTCCACCCCGTTGTACAGGGTCAGTTCGAGGATCTTGGGCATGGAAATGAAGTGGACACCAACGCTGGTGGGCTGTCCGGCCCCGCCGGGAATCCAGTATTCCTTGCCGTTGAGGTGGAGGGGCTTCCAGGTGCAGGCAGAGGTTTCCAGGCATCCGCCGATGGCCCATGCCCTGGCATCTTCCACATTCATGCCCTCATGGCCGTATTGATTTTTAAGAAACTCCTGGGCCACACCATCACTCATGAAGGCGGGGTATCCTGACCCTGTCTTGATAACCTCCATGGCCAGCATGAGAAAATCCTCGGGCAGTTTCTCATTGTATAGCAGGGACAGGGTGGACTGGGGCATGGCATTGGTGGCACCGGCCTCAAGGATCAGGTATTCCAGCCGGTTGGCTGCGGATTTGCCCTCCCTGTCCACGCCGCCGATGGAGACCGTGTTAAAGGTGTTCCCGGAAAGTACTCCGCCCACCACGCCGATGGAAGCAAAGCAGTCGATGGAGGTTTTCACCACCCGGTCAAGCTCAAGAAGCTCCAGGACCTCGTCTTCGGTGGTACGGCCGGCTTGGATATCCTGTTCAAAATAGGGATAGAGGACCTGGCCGATTCTGCCGGGAGACATGCCTGAAATAGCGTCTTCGTTCAGAACACCGATGTGAACGGTTTCAATCATCTGGAAGGCTTCGATAAAGGTTCTGGGCGGGTTGTGGGCAATCCATTCCAGACGCTTAGCCATTTGCCTGTATTCTTTTTTCTGTTTGGCATCTGTCTCAATGGATTCAAGACGTTTCGCCTCTTTGGCATAGTTGAGGACCCAGTTCTGGATGCCTTCAACCGCATAAATCACGGCCTCATAATTATAGAGCCGGTTCATGCCCACCATGCCGTCGCCGTCGGCACGGCCGGCCACCTTGTCCTTCATTTCCCGGGCAATTTTGATAATCCCGTCAAACCCGTATTCCAGGGGATAATAATAGTTTATGACCTCCCGCCCCTGGGGCAGGGTGAACCCGGAATCAAACATGCAGACGATATTGCGCATGATCTTTTCCTTGGTCCCATAGCCGGGCACCATTTTTTCGTACCTGTTGCCCAGGTCGTCTACAGACTTTCCGTACCAGAGCCTGGCAAGTTTCAGCAGTGCGGGAATCTCTTCCTGGCGCATGCCGAATTTACCGGCAATGGAGACCACCTTGCCGAAACTATGGGGCACATTTCCCCCGCCCTGCCCGAACTTTGAATGCTCGTCAACAGAGGCGGAACCCCGTTTCAGGGCCTCCTGGTAAAATTCGTCTTCCTTGGCCATGTAAAAGCCTTCGGACAGCCAGGGCATGGGAAATGATCCCCGAAAATAGGGCGCCTTGCGCATGACAAGGAGTTCGCCCGGGATAATCACCGGCGTGGCATGGGAAAACGCAGATTTCAAGGCTTTGGCCCGCCTCACCACGGGAACGTCGTTATCGTGAAGCATATACTCACGGGTATACCAGTACGGGAATTCATTGCTTGCCGATGACAGCGTGTCCATAAAGATATCTTTTAATTTTTGAACACGGGGGTGGGGTTCTCTTTTGATCTCACGGTCCATTAACCCTTCCGGTGCTAAGCCGCCGGCTTGGAAATCCATTGGAATTCCTGCATCATCCAAAACTGCTTTCAAAGTTTTAGCCATTTGAAATACCTCCATTCATTTAAGTTAGGCTTGAAGATCTTATCTGCTTGCAGTAAGCCTTTTCATGAAGGACGCATTTCATAATCCGTGCCATTGGTGGTAGTTGATGGTAACATGCTGAAAATTAAAGATTTTATCCTTTTTAAGGTAGGGAATTTAGAGGGTTGTATGCCAGCGTGACACCAATATTACCATGGGTTTTCAGGGGGCGCTCAGGTCGGTGAACTGGCGAAATTGTCTTCATATGTGACAGGGGTCATAAATGAAGACACCACTCAGGTTGTAAAAATATTCTTTTACATGGTGTAAACAAAACGGCCAAAACGAATGACGCCTTTGGATTTTTCCTTTAGGGCCTCAGGGAACTTTTTTATCTTTTTTTTGTGGGCCCGGGCCGGATCCCCGGAAGCTCACGGTATGGCTGGTGTCTTGATCGGGTTAAATTAAAAAGATATCAATACCTCGTTGCCATGGGATTTGACAAACCCGTTCCATCAATGGTATCCGGGTCGTTAACTGATAGTTTTAAAATTTAACCGATGATATTGTTTAAACCCAAGGCTGGTTTGAAAGCATGCTTCCAATACCGGCAGTCAGATCGAATAAGGAAAAATTTTGGAGATAAGAGAATCAACCGAATCGGATAAACCCGGAATCGAAAAAATTCATACAAAGGCATTTGGAGAAGAAAAGGGTCCGGAAATCGCAGAACTTGTTAAGGGGCTGTTTGATGATAAAACGGCAATGCCCTTACTTTCTCTCGTGGCTGTTGAGGATGGAAGGTTGACCGGGCATATCCTTTTTACAAAATTGGAAATATCCAAAGCCCCGGAACCGGTTACGGCTCAAATCCTGGCCCCCCTGGCCATCCTTCCGGCTGTCCAGAATAAAGGGGTTGGAGGCCGCCTGATCAGAGCTGGGCTGGCGCAATTGAAAAAAAACGGGGTGGCCCTGGTTTTTGTTCTGGGGCATCCGGATTACTATCCCAGGGAAGGTTTCATCCCGGCAGGGGCACTGGGCTTTGAGGCCCCATACCCCATCCCTGATGAACATGCCGGTGCCTGGATGGTTCAAGAATTGGGCTCAGGAATTCTGGGAAATATTAAAGGAGAGGTAAGATGTTCAGACGTGCTTAATCAGCCTGAGCATTGGCGGGAATAACAAAATGCAGCGGTTCAGATCCGATATGACAGGTTTGAACACTGCCCGCCAGATCGAAAAGGCCTGGGCGAGCCTGTATAGACAAAAGCTCGCCCAAGAATCCCTTAGATTTTTCATAACTTAGCTAATTTAAAAATTGCAAGCATGGTCACTACAAAATAAGCCTACAGTAACCATTGTTCGTCCAAAAATAAAGTTTCATTTTGGCAATTTTACCCAGTTTTTGTTCAAGGTTTTTCAAACCGTCCGGAATCGTGTTATCCACTGAGTAGTACTCCACAGTTTTCACATTATCATCTGGAAATTCTAAAATGATTTTAGATATGGGAATATCCATCCCACAAAATTCAACATATTTGTTTGAATCCCATTTCATCTGCTTCTAAAGAAAAATCGCCAAAACCAATATATTGTTTATAATTCACAATTTTTCTTTTAATCTTCCAGATAAATATTCACTGGCATCTTTGAGTTAAATTTTTCATAAGTAGTATTGGTATCTTCAACCGTATCGTGAAGAATTGCAGTTTGAATTGCAAGATCTCCATCCATATTATTTTCATAATTCAAAGATGCAATAATTTCCATGTTTACCATGCTAAGGTGAACAATTTAAGACCAGTCTGTACCTGGAAACATTTGTCCTTTATGTTTTTCAGCAGCAAATCGATAAGCTTCTATATATTTTTCTTGAGTGGACCCCTTGATTTGTCCCGTATTTCAGACTTTATCATCCTTTGTCTTTTGCGAATTGTATTTTGTTTTTCGGGAGACTGTTGTTCTATATGGCATCACTGTGAGCATGGAGTGTCCATGGGTAAGTGGCATTTTTTTATTGTGCGGCAGGATCCGGGTATTGAAAAAAACTATGGGACACACTGCTTGGAATAGGCATTAGCCATTTGACTTCTAAGGGCATTTCTTGGATAAGATTCGGTTCTGATTGTGGCTAAATGGTTTTACAATGATATGCAAAAAATACGGTATTGGTAAAAAAAGGATGCGGTTCACTCACCCCTATGATTCTGGTGCAAAATCTTTATAAGTCTTATGGCACAGCTGAGCAAAACATGGTGCTTAAAGATATCAGCCTCGATGTTCAAAAAGGTGACATTTTTGGCATTATCGGACAAAGCGGCGTTGGTAAATCCACCCTGCTTCGCTGTATAAATGGGCTTGAAGGATTTGACCGGGGCCGTTTAATTGTTAACGGCCGGAATGTCTCTGATTTGTCTGATGATGAGTTGATGCATTTTCGTAAAGATATTGGAATGATCTTTCAAAATTTTGCATTGCTCAATCGAAAAACCGTGTTTGAAAATGTTGTATTACCCATGCAGTGCTGGGGGTATTCAAAATCCCGGGTGAATTCCATTGCCAAAGAACTATTGAGCCTGGTGGGGCTGGAGGACAAACTCCATGCATATCCCAGCGAACTTTCCGGAGGCCAGAAACAGCGGGTGGCCATTGCAAGAGCCCTTACTCTGGAACCCAAGATCCTGCTTTGTGATGAAGCCACCTCTTCTTTAGATCCGGGTATGACCCAGTCAATTTTAGATTTATTGAGAAGCATTAATGAAAAACTTGGGCTCACCATTGTTTTTGTAACCCATGAAATGGACGTCATTAAAATTATCTGCGACAAGATGGCCATTATTGCAGAAGGGCGAATAAAGGTCGCGGGTTCTGTGGAATCTGTTTTCCTCCAGGAGCCTGCGGCCCTGCTTGAACTGGTGGGCCAAAAACCCATTGAAATCCCCCATGGAAAAGCCGTGGTCAGGCTTTCTGTAAAAAACGAGAATATTGCCGACCCCTTTCTCTATGAGATGGCCGGAGCAATAGATGTCCCTTTCACCATTTTGTCTGCGGCCATTGAGCGGGCCAATAGAAAACGCTTTGGAAATATATTTCTTGCCGTCCCCGAAAACGATCTCCAAAAAGTGCTGACCTTTTTTAATGATCGCATGATCACCTGCGTGCATTACAATTATAGCCCAGCTGAAAGGAGTATCCGTTGATACATCTTGATTTTGCAACCACCCGGCTGTTTGAATACATGCCTAAAATTATTCTTCCCGCCGTTGGTGCAACAATGAGAATGCTATTTTTCTCTATGATTCTTGGCGTGATTATCGGAACGCTTGTTGCCATTGTCTTGGTATTGACGTCCCCCCATGGACTGAAACCCAACCCAAAGGTCTATAAAGTACTCGGCTTTGTCGTTAACATGATCCGTGCCTTTCCTGTGATCATTTTAATCGTGGCCATCTCACCCCTGACACGGGCCATTGTGGGCACCTCCATCGGGGAAAAAGCGGCCATTGTCCCCTTAACCCTTTCCGCGTTTCCGGTCATCGCCCGATATATTGAAGCAAGTATTCTGGAGGTTGACCCGAATTTGATCCTTGCTGCCCGCTCTTTTGGGGCCAGCGACCGGCAGATCATTTTCCGGGTGCTGTTTCCCGAAGCAATGCCTTCAATTGTGTCCGGCCTCACCACCACCACCATTCTTTTTTTGGGGGCAACCACCCTGGCGGGCGCCGTTGGCGCCGGAGGCCTTGGGGCCGTGGCCCTGACCTATGGTTACCAGCGGTTTGACGATGTAATGATGTATGCAATTGTCCTGATCCTCTTTGTTATGGTGCTTGTCATCCAGGGGGGCGGGGAGTTTATTTATAGAAAACAGAAAAAAAAAGGAGGCGTATTTAAATGAAACGAGTAATCTTCATGGCAGCGATGTTACTGATTTTTTGGGGGGTGACCCCCTTTAATGGCGGTTCTATGGCCCAAAGTGCCGAGACAAAAAAAACAGATATCTCCATTTCCTGTGCAGAAACCACCCAGGCACTTGTCGATGCCGTTGTTCCGGTCATGGCAGAAAAAGGATACAAGGTCACCTACCAGATATTCAACAATAATGTGAATACGCTTGTGGCTGTCAATGACGGGAGTATGGACGCACTGATGCTTGTCCACAAACCGTTTATGCAAATTTTTAATAATAGAAATAATGCTGATCTTGTGATGGTTGAGCCGCATATGTTTGCTGTGGGTATGGGGGTGTTTTCCGAGCGATACACCCGCATTGAAGACCTGCCCGAAAACGCTTCCATTGCCATCATGAATGATTCGATGAACATGGACCGGGGCCTGAGAATCCTGGCAGATGCGAATCTTCTCTCAATTGATCCTTCAAAGAAAACGGTCTCTTTAATTGATATTGAAAAAAATCCCAAAAATTTTAAGTTCGTTGAGATGGACCAAACCCAGACCGTACGGTCGCTCCAGGATATGGATGCGGCAATCGCCTTTTTCAGTCACATGAAAAATGCAGACAAGGATTTTACGAATTACCTGATCAGGGACCAACACCCGGATCAATATCCACAAGGTGTCATTGTCAAAGCTGAGAATGCCAAGGCCAAGTGGGCCCAAGATCTTGTTGAGGCCTTCCACAGCAAAAAGATCCGGGACTTTGCCTATAAACATTACGGCGGCCTTTACCAATACTTTGACTGATAACAAGCTAAGATAATCGAGGTATGCCAATGTGTGAGACCCAAGCCGTATGGCTGGACAGTTTGCTGGAATTGTCAAGAAAGCCGGTGGGGATCAGGTTTGTCCTGGATCAAGATCGGTTTGATCAAACGGATCTTTCCGAACCGAAAACGGGCCTGCCCTATTGCACGGCCGTGATGAGAGCTACCCAAGGGCAGGCCTATAAAATGGATGCCAGTCACTCCGCCTGTATTGCAGGGTCCAGGGCCCTGGGGATGGCAAAATCTTCGGAAGAGGCCTATTCAGGAAAGCGGCACAGGGCTTTGGGACTATACAAGAACCTTTGTCTCAGCAGATCCGTTGCCAAAGATATGGTCTATTGTGTCCACCATTGCAAGGGGGTTGAGATTCAGCCTTTGGAGGCATACACTTCCCTGGTCCCTGATGTGGTGGTTATGATTGTCAATCCATACACGGCAATGAGAATCGTCCAGGCCTGGGCCTATCATTTCGGGCAGCTTAAGAACATTAAGATGGTTGGAAACTGCGCCATCTGCCAGGAATGCACATCCTATCCCTATGAGGAAAACACCCTGAATCTGTCCATGCTGTGCGCTGGCACACGCAGGGTGGGCCAGTGGGGAAAGGATGAGTTGGCAGTGGGGCTGCCGTATCATTATGTAAAGGATGTTATAGACGGTTTAAAGCAAACCGTCACCCCCATGGAGCAGAACAAGGATAAAGACAGGATCATCAAAGCGCTTTCTGAAAACGGATTACACAATGAGGTGACGATCAAAAAAAGCCAAAATTATTATAAAGGGGCCTATGGCACCCCGGACAGGATGGCACGCAGGAACAAAGGTGCGGGGTTGTCCAAATAAGGTGTCAGTACTCTATCGGTGACGCCCTCAAAAGGGCGCCATGGATATTCGGCGTACAGATTATGGACCAATGGGCCGCAAAGTGGTAGATAGAGCCAAAAAATGAAGTCGGGGGGGCATGAAAAAGTTGTACCCATTCACGGGGTAACGGCAGTGTAATGATCACTTAAAATTGCTTCGGGGGCAAGCTGTTACAATCTGTAAAATAACAGGAAAAAATCCAGATTTCTGTTTTTATATTTCATCAAGCTCTTTAATGAAACTCAGGATTTGAAAAAGCGAGTGGTCGATATAGACATTTCTGGTTCCATTTAGTAGGTTCGTTTATTCAGTTTTTAAACCCAGACCGTCACGCTTCCATTCGCACTCTTTTTGGGATCTGCCATTGCCCCGGTGCATGTTAAAATCCGTCGGCAGGAGCTGCAATCTGTTAGCCTTATGTTCAGAGAAATATCTCACTGGACTGTTTTTTGTCGATGTCGTGAAATATTCAGGTTAAACCCCATGCCGCAAGGCGATCTTCTCAAACATCAGCGCCACACCTTCACAAAGGGTATAGATGGATTCAATGTCAAGATTATCATCAGAGGTATCATCAAAATAGATGTGGAGGCTTGACTCAAGGCCATCTTCCGGCTTCCAGTAGCAGACCATTATGGGAAAATGAGGCAAAGGATACAAAACAATTGAAATATCCGAATCAATATTGCTGACAATCTGTTTTCCATCAAAAATTTCCAGCATATCTTTAAACAGATCCGTATAGGTATCGGCAACCCGCTTTACGGGTCTTTCACAACGTTGTTGGAAATGGGCGTATCGGGAAGGCCCGCCGGACAACTCCCGGAATGTGATCCAGTTTCCGCTGGGAGATTTGCCTGATGCGTTCAGGATATAGTTCAGTGCCGGCACCGCCATATATGCATTGATATGAATTTCAGATGATATATTGCCATTGGCGTCAATACTGAAGTCCTTGCCGAAAATTTTCAGGCTCAATTTGTTTTTGGAAAACCGGACGCCAACGCGTTCTGCAGCTTGGGAAATATCGATCAAAGATATCTTTTGTTTCAGTTCTTCAATGGCTCTGGCTTTATATTCGTCAATGGTATTGGGCTTCTCAATCGCCCCTCTGTACTGTTCAATCACTTCTTTTTCCAGATGGGGGCAGGCATGTATCGGTTTTCTCTCCTTAAATACAGCCACTGCAAATGCCAGGCAGGTTTGTTCATTACAGTCCCTGCAATTGGAACCATTCAACAGCTTAAAGATTTCCATGGGATTATTGATATGTGACATTTAAGCGTATTCCTTTTTAAAATCTTATCTTTAAATGAAATACTGCTCCAATATGAGCATCATATTTCATGTTTTGCTGTGCGCAAGTGACTGTAAGGCCAAACTGCGCATGGCTGTTATTGAATCCTTTTTATCGGGGCTCAATTGTTAAGGAGTCTTACATTATCCGGAATTCAAAATCCACCCAAGAATTCAATCAATATCATTGAATAAAAAAAATGCACAGCCGGGCGCATGCCGGGCGATGGGGGCTATGGCCATCGTCCGGCAGAATGCGGCAGGTTTATTACAAAAGCTTTTCAGCGCCCTTGAACACCTGTTCCACTTTCAAGGCGGTGGCGCCGTGGCCGGGGTGTTTTTCCGGGTTCCAGGTTTTCATATCATCGAATACGGGGCCGTCTTTGTGGTATTCAACACTGCCTTTTACCTGGTAGGCAGCGCCTTTTCCCGTTATAAAGAGGATGGCGCCTTTGCTTCCGGCTTCAATGTTTTCCATGGTTTTGGAAAAATAGTTATTGGCGATCACCAGGGTTTCTTCGTCGTATTTGGATACGCAGGTGGCATATATTGAGTTGGGAAGTCCTTTTTCATTCACGGTTGAGAATATAATGGGACCTTTGTGGTCCTCCCATGCGGTGCTGACTTCCTTGGGTAATGCGGGCATACTGTTCTCCTTTTAAATTCGTTGGCCGTTATTATACGGCAGGGTCTGGTACGGCAGAATCAGAACAGCAAGGTTTATACCAGCAGGGCGGTATGTGCCGGATGATACTGTGATTTCAGCTTGTTGCCCGGAAGGGCACAGGGATGTGCCGTTTCCGGTGCCGGGGCAGGGGCGCAGTCATGCATTGCCGCTCCCATGTGAATTGGCGGCTTTGAGCCTTTAATCATGGGGTCAAAGGCCAATCTGCCGTGATATCGGGCCGTGTTAGAATATCGAGACAAAAAAGTGCAAACCTGCAATCTTTTTTTGGGGCACAGAACCGGGCATCACCGTCCGTTGTTGCTGATTTAAAAGCAGCATAATATGAGTTGCAATTATAAATATCATTCATCTTTTGCTTGACTGTTCATTTAGTTGATTTTAGATATAACGGACACTGTCCGTTTCCTAAATTCTTCATACAGGAGGTGTTTCATGGCTTTTGATCGTTCCTGGCACAAACAGTATCCGGCTGGTATTCCTGCAGAGCTTGATTTCGTTGACCTGACCATGCCGGAGTTCCTCTCCCGAAGCGTGCAGCGATTTCCCGAACACGCTGCCCTGGATTACTTTGGGAAAAAAATCAGCTATGCCCGGCTGGATAAACTGGTCAACGCCTTTGCCCGCGCTTTGAAGGATCTTGGGATACAGAAAGGAGATACCGTGGGGATGCTTCTGCCCAACATTCCCCAGATCGTTATCGCCAACTACGCTGCCTGGCGCATGGGGGCGGTAACTTCCATGAACAACCCCCTTTATACGGAGCGTGAGCTGACGCATCAATTAAATCTCTCCGATTGCAAACTGCTGATCACCCTCGACCTGCTGCACTCCCGGGCCCTGAACCTCATGAAGACCACGCCCGTGGAAAAAGTCGTGGTCTGCCACATCAACAGCTATCTGTCCTTTCCTAAAAAGCAGCTTTTTCCCCTTGTTAAAAAAGAGATGTATAAAAAAATTGACTCACGTGCAGACACCTTTGAATTCACGGATCTGATCCGGGACCACAGCATTGCGCCTGTGGAAAACAAAGCCGAACTTGATGCCGTGGGCACCCACCTTTACACCGGCGGTACCACCGGGGTCAGCAAAGGTGCCTTGATTACCCACCGGAACATGAGCTACAACACCCAGCAATTGAGGAACTGGTTTCATGATCTCAAAGACGGCGAGGAAAGAGAACTTGCTGTCTTTCCCTTCTTTCATTCCGCAGGTTTTACCGGTGTCCAGAATATGTGCATGATGAGCGGGTGGACAGATGTCCTGGTGCCCCGGCCCGAACCTGCAGTGATCATCGACATATTGAAAAAATCAAAACCGACCCTGGTGCCGGGTGTGCCGACCATTTATGTGGGACTGCTGGCCCAGGAGGAATTTTTGAAAATGGACCTGAGTTTCATTAAAGGGTTTATCGCCGGTGCAGCCCCCCTTCCCACCGATGTGATTCAGCGTTTGGAAAAACTCACCGGCGGAAGCATGGTCAATGTCTACGGCCTGACCGAAATGACGCCTATGGCGACAGCCACGCCCTGGAAAGGGGTGAACAAACCAGGGACAATCGGAGTTCCTCTGCCCAACACCGATCTGAAGCTGGTGGATCTGGAGACGGCCGCCCATAGGGTGCCCATTGGCGAGCCCGGAGAAATATGTTTTAAAGGTCCCCAGGTCATGGCCGGATACCACAAAAGCCCCGATGAAACGGAAAAGACCATGGTTGAAGGCTGGCTCCATACCGGAGACATTGGTATCCTGGACGAGGACGGATTCCTCTCCATCGTTGACAGGAAAAAAGACATGATCGTGGCCAGCGGATACAATGTCTATCCCAATGAAATAGACGATCTCCTCTTTACCCACCCCAAGATCCTGGAAGCCTCAACCATAGGCGTACCTGATGAATACCGGGGGGAGACGGTCAAGTCGTTTATCGTTGTCAGGCCGGGAGAGAACCTGACCGAAGAGGAGATCACGGTGTTCTGCAAAGAAAAACTGGCAGCCTACAAAGTTCCCCGGCTCGTCGAGTTTATTGATGAATTGCCCAAAAGTGCCGTGGGCAAAATTCTGCGCAAGGAGCTTCGAAACCTGTAAATCCTTAAAAGATAAGTTTGTTGGAACCATAAAAAGGGGGCCCTCCCTCAAGAGGCAACATAAGCGGGGCCAGGCCGGGTAATACGGGCCCGGCCCCTTTACTCTTTTGCCTCATACCGCTCCTGGCTGGTGATGTGTGTTGCCACTATTTGCCGCGCTTGAATAATTTTTTATCCCTGACGCTGACCACAGGCACCCTTGAATGCCGGAACACCTTTTCGGCCGCGCTGCCGAAAAAGACCCTGGAAAGGTTGCTTCTGCCCTTATTGGCCATGACGATGAGGTCTGTATCTTCAGCCTCCGCAGTGTTGATGATGACCTCATAGGGAATGCCGGTTTCGATTCTAAGGACCAGTTTTGACTTTTCGTCAAAGAAATTATCCCTGATCAGCTGTTTGAGGCTCTGGATACGGGTCTGGGTCAGGCCTTTGATATAGGTGTCGATATTCTGCTGAAGGGGGTAGACCTTGTAGGCCATTTCCACGGCATGGATATCCCTCTGGTTGATGACGTTTAACACCGTAATTTTAGCATCGGTCTGCCCGGCAAGGGTCAGGGTATATTCAAGGGTTATCAATGAATATTCGGACAGGTCCACACAGGCCAGGATTTTTTTGATCTCTTTCATGGCATCCTCCTTAAGGAATCGTTACAAAATAACTTGATTTAAATTTTTTACAAAAACCCCTAATGGGTATTTTTTACAAAAACCCCTAATGGGTATTTTTTACAAAAACCCCTAATGGGTATTTTGAAAACAAAAGATTAAGTTATTTTGGAGCCGCTCCTAAGTTATTTTTCTGTAATTTCTTGACAGGTCGGCCAGATAGTTCAGTTCTCCGGCGCAATGGAACCGTTCCACCAGGCGGTTGAATTTTTCAGGATCAATATCAAAGGTATGGAAAAAGACTTTCCTGAATCCTTTTTCAATATCGTCGTAGGAGGTCATGATGCTGCACAGCCTGCCCCCGCTGTCCTGAATCATATCAATAATCCCCTTGATGATGCCGGGTCTGTCCCGGAGCTTGAACGCAAAGATCTGTCCTTTGGCGGCCACGCCGGTAAAGGATACAAAACACCTGAAAATATCGCTTTTGGTGATCACGCCTTGCAGGGTTTTTTCATGGTCCACCACAGGCAGCCCTGAGATGCCGTTGGCCAGCATGATGCCTGCAGCCTCATCAACGGTATGGTCCCAGGCGATGGTGATGGGGGGCTTAGACATGACCGTGTTGATTTCGACGGCATTCATCATGGATCTCATTTCAAACCTGTCCAGGGTGGTGGCATCCGAGGGGCTGGCTTTTTTAACGTCCCCGTCCGTTGCCACCCCCACGATTTTTTTGCCGTCCATCACCGGAAGTATTGAAATCAACCGGGTCTGGAACAGCTTGGATGCATCATTCAATGCGTCTTTATAATCTATGGTTATCACGGATTTACTCATCCAGTCCTTTATCAGCATAGTCTCCTCCTGTTGGAATTGGTGCTTGGCTTTTAAGATGAGCAACAGGTGTGCCACGGGGTAAGAATTATTGAAAGGACGTATTTAAATGGATTCCCAGGATTTGGCGCAGGTCGATTACCTCTTGGAAACGAAGGGTATTTTTCCAGGGTGTAAAGAAAACCGACATCTTAAAATTTTTGCATATACAGGAAACCGCCTGGAACCGGGCGGTTCCGGCCCGGGAAATTCATGGCATATATCTTGAACTCTACCGGTTCGAATCATTACAGAATTTAAATAAAAGGGGGAATCATGAGCACGAAGAACCTATCCAGAATGTTCGATCCCGAATCCATTGCCGTCATCGGTGCCAGTGAAAAAAAGGGCCGGGTGGGAGAAGCTGTTATCCGGAATCTGATTACCAATACCTTTGAAAAGGATATTTATCCGGTGAACCCCAACTATTCCGATATCATGGGGTTACCGGCCCCAGGCCGTGTCCGGGATATTCCCGGTGATATCGATCTTGCCGTGATTGCCGTTCCCATCACCCAGGTCCCCGGGATTATTGCTGAGTGCGGTGAAAAAGGGGCGGCCGGGGCCGTGGTCCTTTCGGCCGGGGGGAAGGAAACAGGCGTCAAGGGCCGAAAGATTGAAGGACAGATCAAAGACGCGGCCCAAGGGGCCGGCATCCGTATCATCGGGCCCAATTGCGTGGGGGTGGCCAATACCCGGAACGGCCTTAATGCCAGCTTCATGCAAGGACTTCCCCCCAAGGGAAATATTGCATTCCTGTCACAGTCCGGTGCGGTCTGCACTTCTGTGCTGGACCTGGCCCGGCGTGAGAATGTGGGGTTCAGCCATTTTGTGAGCCTGGGTTCCATGCTGGATGTTGATTTCGGGGACATGATTGATTTTCTGGGGAACCGCCGGGGGGTGGACAGCATCGTCATGTACATGGAAAACATGACCCATATCCGGAATTTCATGAGTGCCGCCCGGGCCGTGTCCCGGATCAAGCCCATCATCTGCCTTAAATCCGGCCGGTCACCCGCCGGGGCCAGGGCAGCTGCCTCCCATACCGGTGCCCTGGCCGGGGAGGATGCGGTCTATGATGCCGCTTTTAAGCGGGCGGGTATTCTCAGGGTGGAAACCTTTGAAGAACTCTTTGACTGTGCCCGGTTTCTGTCCAGGCAGAAACGGCCCAGGGGAAAGGGCCTGGCCATTATCACCAACGCAGGCGGCCCCGGGGTAATGGCCGTGGATGCTCTGGCACGGCACGGCCTGGAGCCGGCCCGACTGACTCCGGATACCATGAAGGCCCTGGACGGGGCACTTGAAAAGGAGTGGAGCCGTGCCAATCCCGTGGATATTCTGGGGGATTGTTTGCCTGCACAGTTTATCCGGGCTGCGGATATCTGCGCCAGGGCCTCGGAAGTGGACGGCCTTCTTCTGATCTGCTCCCCTGTGGGCACCTTTGAGCCCTCGGAACTGGCCCACCCCCTGGCGGATTTTTTGAAAACCGTTAGCTGTCCTGTGTTCACCGCCTGGATCGGGGGGACCCGCATGGCCGAGGCCCGGCAGATTTTAAATGAAAAAGGGGGGATTACCTATGATGCCCCGGAAAAGGCGGTGAGGGCCTTTGCCAACCTCTACCAGTACGGGCGGAACATTGACATGCTCCATGAAATTCCGGTCCGCCGGGATAAAAAACTGAAGATCAACCTTGATGCGGCCAGGAAGGTTATCGACGCCTGCCTGTCCCGGGATGAGCAATTTCTAAGCGAGATCGACGCCAAACAGGTGCTTGCCCATTACAGGATCCCGGTGAACCGGACTGAATTTGCCGCCTCCCCGGATGAGGCTGGCCGTATTGCAGCGAAGATAGGGTTTCCCGTGGCCCTGAAGATCTCCTCCCCGGATATTGTCCATAAGTCCGATGCCGGCGGGGTGGTTTTGAACCTTGATTCCCCGGCTGCTGTTGAACAGGCCTTTGCCCGGATGACGGACCGTCTGGGCCGTGAATTCCCCGATGCCGATATCCCCGGGGCCAGTGTCCAGACCATGGTCCCTTGGGCGGATTACGAGATTATCGTGGGGGCGAAACGGGATGAGCAGTTCGGGCCGGTGCTGGTTTTCGGCATGGGGGGGGTGATGACCCAAATTCATCGGGATACGGTCCTGACCCTCCCGCCCCTGAACGGGGCCCTGGCACAGGAAGCCATCCTGTCCACGAAAATTTCAAGGGTGATGAAGGGGTTCAGACAGTTTAAGCCCGTTGATATGGCAGAGGCAAAAGATATATTGATCAGGGTCAGCCGGCTGGTCACGGATTTTCCCCAAATCCAGGAGCTGGATATCAACCCTTTGTCAGTAAAAGACGGGAAGTTTACGGGTGTGGATGCGCGGATCAGGGTCGAGAAGAGTTCTGTGGTCTCCCCGGACCATCTCATCATCAGCCCTTATCCGGCCTGGCAGGAACGTCGGGCCGTCACCCCGGACAATGAGGAAATTTTCATCCGTCCCATCCGGCCTGAAGATGCCGGGCCCATGATCTCATTTTTCTCCCAATTGTCCCGGCAGACCGTTTATTACCGTTTTTTTTCACCCCTGAAACAGATGTCCACCCAGATGCTGACCCGGTTCACCCAGATTGATTATGACAGGGAAGTGGCCCTGGTTGCCCTTGCTCCCGGCTCCCCGGAGGGCAGGATCATCGGGATGGCAAGGATCATCTTTCTTGCCGACGGTGACAGCGGGGAATTTGCCATTGTTCTGGCTGATTCGTGGCAGGGAAAGGGAGTGGGGGCGGTACTGCTCAAGCGCTGCCTGGCCTTTGCCTGGAAATATGGCCTTAAAAGGGTCTACGGCCTGGTGCTCAGTGAAAACCGGCAGATGCTGCACCTGGGCAAAAAACTGGGCTTTACTATTAAACGGGAGTCGGGCACCACGGACATTGAGCTTGAAATTGATATGGAGACCCTGGATTTTTCACAGGGGAAGTTGTGCTGAACAGAATACTCAAACAAGAAGGAGGTATTATGATGAAAAAGAGTCTGATAATCCTGACGGCAATTCTGGCATTAACGGTGTTCGGGACGGTGTCCTCGGCCCATGCCTTTATCGATCCTGTCTCCCTGACCGTGATTCTGGGGGTGACTATGATCGTTACGGTGACCGGGGCAGAAATTTTTTATCATAAAAAGGAAGCTCTCCCTGAAAAAGGGGCGGCCTGCACTGAGGATACGGAAGCTGCAAAGGAGGTTCAAAGCGCTGCCGATGTGTCATCCGGTCAGTGAGGCAATACAAGCGGGGCCGGGCCGGGTAATACCGGGCCCGGCGCCTTTATTCTTTCGCCTCATCCAGGACCTTGCGGACCATTTGGGCCAGATCATGCTTAATAACCGGTTTCATCAAAAGGCCTTTTATGCCTATTATTTTCGCCTGGATCTCATTGATCCGTTCACTGAATCCCGTACAGATGACGATGGGCATGTCCGGCCGGATGGCTAAAATTTCCCGGGCCAGTTGATCGCCTGTCATATTCGGCATGGTCATATCACTGATAATCAGGTCATATTTATCCGGATCAGTCCTGAATTCATTTAGTGCTGCAACGCTGCCCGTGTGTTCGGCAACCACATAGCCGAGCCGGGAAAGGATCTGGCTTTCCAGCCGGGCGACGGATTTTTCATCATCAACGATGAGAATCCTTTCCGTGCCGGTCTTTAACAGCGTCGCCTTTTTATTATTCCCGTTTTTTACGGATTCTTCCATGACCGGCAGGTACACACTAAAGGTGGCGCCCCTTCCGGGGTCACTGTAAACTCTGATATCTCCTTTATGGTCCTTTACGATGCCATAGACAACCGCCAGCCCCAATCCGGTCCCTTTGCCCTGTTTTTTGGTGGTGAAATAGGGATCAAATATCCTGGCTATGACCTCCTTGGGGATTCCGGTACCTGTATCGGATACGGATAAGAGAATGTACTGACCGGGGAGTATGGGGTTGCCTGTCAAATCATCCTTTTTAAGAAGGATTTCTTTGAGTTCGACCCTTATTTTCCCATTCGAGGATTCCACGGCGTGGAAGGCATTGGTAATCAGATTCATGCCAATTTGGTGGACCTGTGTTGCATCGGCCAGAACCTTGCCGCAGTCGTGCTGGATATTCTGCTGAATTTCAATATTGGCCGGGATGGTGGAACGGATTAATTTTAAGACCTCTTTGAGTATACTCTGAATCTGGACCGGCATCATCCTGTGTTCGGCCTGGCGGCTGAAGGCGAGGATCTGTCTGACAAGGTCGCTTCCCCTTTTGCCGGCGTTAAATATTTCTGTGGCGTTTTCATGCTCAAGGGAATCCGGGGGAAGATCTTCCAGCAGCATTTCAGACATGCCGATGATGGGAAAGAGGATATTGTTGAAATCGTGGGCAATCCCGCCGGCTAAATTCCCGATGGACTCCATCCTCTGGATCTGGAACATCTTGGATTCCAGCTTAGCCTTTTCCCGTTCAGCCTGTTTGAGTTTCGTAATATCGCTGATGGAAAGCAGGACCTGGTTGTTTTCTTTAAATTTGATTGATGTGGTTGAGATCAACAGATCCACCGGGGTCTTTCGTCCATTCCTGAGACAGGTCATCCTTCCCTCCTCTTCCGCGACGGGTTCCCCGGTCCGGAGGGTATGTTTCACCTTGGTTCTGACGGGGCAGTCACCGCATTCTTTGCTCTGTCCACATCCCTTGCCGTGGAAGGAGTTTATGCAGTTTATAACCTCCCCGGCCAGGCGTCCGATAGCCTCGTTTCCTTTTTTTTCGGAAAAATCACTGCCCTTGTGGTTGATCTTTTCAACCCGGAGATTATCCTCCACCAATAACAGGATATTGGGGGCGCTGTTGAAAATGTCGTCCAGAGTCCGGGCCTGGTCTCTTATTTTTTCTTCGGCCTTTTTACGGTCACTGATATCAATGGACACGCCAACGGTGCCGGTGAGTTGCCCCCTGCCGTCAAACCGTGGGAAAAGTGTAAACAAGGCCGGAAAGGGTTCCCCTGTTTTCCGGACCAGCATGGCCTCACCGGAATACCCTGTTCTGCTTTTTTTCAGTTCAGCCTGCATTTTTGGGAAATTCTCAACCGCCTCAGGAGGATGAAACAGGGCAATTCTTTCCCCGATCATTTCATCCCGGCTGCAGTTGAAAATCTTTTCAGCCCCCGGACTGATATCAAGTATCCGGGTATCCTTTCCCCCGAGGTCCGTGACCACAAAGGCAACATTCTCGGCCGCGTTATAAATGGAACGCAGATATTCTTCATTGTCCCGTAACGCCTTTTCCGCATTTTTCCTCTCAGCCACTTCTCTTTCCAGCTTAAATACGTTGTCAGAGAGTTCCCGGGTTCTTTTTTCTATGAGATCCCTTAAGGTTTCTTTTTCAAGTTCTTCTTTGGGCAGCCATTTGAATATCAAAAGAACAATGACCACGATTGCCGCTATAACATTTATAATCTTAGGGATAAACACCATTTCCGGGCGGATTAAGAATGTATGGACTGCCTTGGGTAAAAATCCTGCCAGCGCGGTATACCATGCGCCGAAGTAAAGGCTTTCGAACAATGTCCTGAACGCATCAATGGCCAGAATCATGATGAGAACAGAGATGAGTCGTCCTTTTATAAAACTTTTGCCCAGGCGCTTGATGTAAAATCCTAAAATGAACAGCCATAATAGGATCAGGATCCAGTACGTAACAGGTGTTAGAAATGTAAAAATGTTCACTCGGATATTCTCCGGATTATTGGCATCTGTCCTGATAATTTTAATCAAATTGCAGCGTTTTTTGAATCTGCTGACAGTATTCTAATGAATACAGGAAAAAGAACGGCAAAGTAAAGAGATATCAAATAAGGATACATCCATCAGATATTTTTACAAGGTGTAAAAGAATCTGACAGGTGCCAGACCACTTCCTCCTGGGTCATTGGTTTTTACTAAATCATTTTATTTCAGTCGGTTATGCTCTGTTTTGTCCGGGTTTCAGCTGTGCTGAAACCCTGGCATGCATCTTGATATCTCTCAAACCAGTACAGGTGAATGATTGTTTTTAACAGATAAACCCGGGACAAGGAGAAGACAAAGATGCTGGAAGCGCCGGCAGACCGTAAAGGATTTTATCAGATACTGACCCGTAAAATCGGTATTCTGATCCTGGTGGTCTCTTTTATTCCTTTGGTACTCACTGCCGGCATCCTCTGTTACCGCTTTCACAAGGCCTATTCTGAAAAGGTCAGGGCCCATATTTCAGAGCTGGTTCTCAAGCATACCCAGAATATTGACGCCTTTCTCCTGGAAAAGTTGGGCAATATCCGGTATCTGGCCCGGCAATTTTCAGCAGGTTCCCGGGCCTCTGCCGACAGCTTTCTGGCCTCCCGCCTGGCCGAACTCAAGGATGAATACGGGGATGTATTCACGGATCTGGGGCTGGTAGATGAATCCGGAGCCCAGTTTGCCTATCAAGGACCTTTTCGCCTTGAAAATGCGGATTATTCCAGGGCGACATGGTTTTTAAAATCAAAGGAAAGCCCCTTTTATATTTCCGATGTTTTTGCAGGTCTTCGGGGCCATCCCCATTTTATCGTGGCGGTTAAGGTTGCCTCCCAGGGCCAGACCTATATTCTCAGGTCCACCATTAATTTTACGGCCTTTAATTCTCTGGTGGAAAATATTCAGATCGGTAAAACCGGGGTGGCCTTTATCGTCAATGCCCAAGGGGAGTTCCAGACCCATGCCAGGCCCGGGACCCGGATACATATCACCCCGTCCATGGTGGACCGGGAAATATTCCGGGACAAGAGCACCGTGATTATCAAGAAGCCGGACACCCTTGGCAATCCATATATTTACGGTATTTCCCTGTTCAAGAATATTGACTGGCGCATGGTCTTTTGCCAGGATTTCAACGATGCCCTCAGGGATCTCTGGAAGGCTGAGCTGCTGACCCTGGTCGTCTTTATCCTGGGCTGCTTTGCCATTTTATTCGTCTCCTTTACCCTGCCCCGTAACATCGTCAAACTCATTGCCGAAGCAGACAGGAAAAATGAGGCCATGAACCGGCAGGTGGTGGAGAGCGGCAAGCTTGCCACCATAGGGGAACTGGCCGCGGGCATTGCCCATGAGATCAACAATCCTGTGGCCATTATGGTGGAAGAGGCCGGGTGGATGGGTGATCTGCTTGAAGATGAAACCCAGGCATCTACCGGCACGGTCAAGGAGTTCAACCGGGCCATTGAACAGATCAAAACCCAGGGCCGGCGGTGTAAGGATATCACCCATAAACTATTGAGTTTTGCCAGGAAGAGCGATGCCACGGTGGCGGATATCCGGATCAACGACACCATCCGGGAAATCGTTTCCCTCACCGCCCAGATGGCTAAATACAATAACATTGCCATTCAGACAACATTGATGCCTGAGCTGCCCTATATCCGGTTTTCCCCTGCCGAACTCCAGCAGGTGATCCTCAACCTGATCAACAATGCCATTGACGCCATGGGCAAAGAAGGCGGGACCATCCATATCCATACCCGGATCAGCCCCGGTGACAGCCGGTATATCCTCATTGATTTTCAGGACAACGGCCCGGGCATTCCCGGCCACTACCTTGACCGGATTTTCGATCCCTTTTTCACCACCAAGGCTGTGGGCAAGGGTACTGGCCTGGGATTGTCCATCTGTTACGGCATTATCCGGAAAATGGGTGGAAAAATTGAAGTTGAAAGTCGTGTGGGGCAGGGCACCCGTTTCTATATCCATCTGCCTGTTGACCCGGACAATACGGAAATAAAGCCATTAAACAATGAAGGAGATAGATCATGAAAACTTTATTTGTAGACGATGAAAAAGCATTTCTGGAGATTCTCACCAAACGGCTGGAAAAACGGGGGCTTTCCCCTTCTGCAGTATACGGCGGGGAGGAGGCATTAAACTTTCTGGCCGAAAACACCAAGACTGATGTGGTGGTCCTGGATGTGAAAATGCCCGGCATGGACGGCCTTGAAACTTTGACTGAGATCAAAAGACAGTTTCCCCTGGTGGAGGTGATCATGCTCACGGGCCATGCCACAGTGGATTCGGCCATTGAAGGGATGAAACTTGGGGCCTTTGATTACATGATGAAGCCCTGCGATTTGGATCTGCTCATTGAAAAGCTGGAAGGGGCGGCTGCCAGGAAAAAAGATCACGAGGATAAAATAATGGAAGCCAGGCTAAAGGAAATCGCCGGGCACAGGGTTTAACCACCCCCAGGAGATTCCATGAACACTGACCTCCCCCCCCATACCCGCCTGCTGCTGGTGGATGACGAAAAAGGATTTCTGGACGTTCTGTCCAATCGTCTGGCCCGGCGAGGCTTTGATGCGGTCAAGGCCTATTCAGGCACCCAGGCCCTCAGGGTCCTTCGGAAGAATGACTTCGACCTCATGGTCCTGGACCTGAAAATGGAGGATATGGACGGTATTGAGGTGTTGAAGATTGTCAAGAAAATGGCCCCGGAACTGCCGGTGATTATCCTGACCGGACATGGGTCCCAGACCGCTGCAGAAGACGGGATGGCCCTGGGGGCCTTTGATTATCTTACCAAACCCTGTGAGCTTTCAGAACTTTTGGAAAAAATCAGCCAGGCCACGGGCCGGGAAAAGACTTAAATAATGTAAAACGGAGCGCATATGTTATATCAGGAAAATGGATTCAAGTTGGCGATTGCGGTTCTTTTCGGGGTTGTGGTTTTCCTGCTGCCACGGCCCGAAGGAACAAAATTTAAAATTTCAGGAGACAGGAACGGCCGTCTGGCCGCGGCTGTTTCCCAGTATTTCACCATGGTCCCGGGACAGGCTCAGGATCAATACACTCTGGTGGCAAAGGCACCGGGGACTGACCAGGCCCGGGCCGGGTTCCTGTGGCAGCAGGCAGGTGACCTTGGGCTGGGCAAGGCGTCCGTGAATTATGTGGACGGGCTTTCACCCAAGGCCAAGCGGTTTTTGTCCATCCTGTCCGTTCTTGTGGCTCTTTTTGTCATTGAGCCCATCCCCCTGGAAATTACAGCCGTACTTATCGGGGCGGCCCTGGTAATCTTTCAGATCACGGACGTGAAAGGGGCATGGGCCCCCTATATGCACCCTGTGGTGATTTTCATCATGTGCTGTTTGATATTCGCCATTGCCCTGGACAAGGTAGGGCTGACCAAGCGCCTGGGCTATTATATCATTAAAAAGGCGGGCAACTCCGTGACCCGGTTCACCTTTATCATTGCCATCGGCCTGGGGCTTGCCTCTTCATTCATGCATGATGCGGCGGCCTGCGCCATCGGCATTGTGACCATGCTGCCCCTGATGCGGGCCGTGGGCATAGAGCCCCATACCAATACCGCCAAGTTCATGATGCTTTCCCTGCCATTTGCCTGTTCCTGCGGGGGCATGGGTACCCTTGTGGGCGGGGGGCGCTGCATGGTTTCTGCCGCCTTTTTAAAGGAGTTCACCGGCATTGAGATCACCTTTTTTCAGTGGATACTGTACTGCATGCCCGCGGCCATCATCACCGTGCCTGTGGCCGTATTCCTGGTTTACCTGGTCTATCGGCCAGATCCCAGGTTCAAGCTCCCTGATTTTGACGAGAACTTAGGGCCCATGACCGGAGTTGAGAAAACAGCCCTGATTATTATCAGTCTTTCTTTTTTGGCCTGGCTGACCAAGGGGCTCCACGGGGTCCATTATTCGGTCACCGGTATGATCGGGGTGGCCTGCCTGGTTCTGTTCAAGGTACTCAGGTGGCGGGACATCAATGATAACCTGGAATGGGGTACAGCTTTGTTTATCTTTGGCGGCGGCATCTCTTTAGGCCTTGCCATGGGGTATTCCGGGGCGGCGGAATATTTTGCCAATCTCTTCTTCCCCCTGATCCAGGGCAAGGGCTGGCTGATTCTCTTTGTGGGGGTGGCGGTGTTCGGGGCCCTGGTCACCAATGCCATGGCCAATGTGGCGGCCGCAGCACTGATTCTGCCCATTGTGATTCCCATGGCCCAGCTGGAAGGGGTGAATCCCATGATCCTGGCCCTGGGCCTGGGTATGGCCACCTCCTTTGCCATGCTTCTGGTCATCGGCTGCCCCCCCAATGCCATTGCCTATTCCTATAAGTATTTTAAGTCTTCGGACCTGACGCGTCTTGGTCTTGTGGTGACCCCGGCCCTTCTGCTAATACTTGTGGGTGTTGTCTGCACCTGGTGGAAGGTGCTGGGCCTCATTTGAGGAAAAAAGATATGGATATGAGTCAGAATATAAAGTCCTGCCCCCTTGTCCGGATTTTGATCGTGGACGACGAAGACAATTTCCGCCAGGCCCTGTCCCGGCGCCTGGCACGGCGGAACATGACCCTGAACCAGGCCCGGGACGGGGTTTCCTGTCTTCAATTTTTAGCACAGGCCGAGGTGGATGTGGTGGTTCTGGACATGAAGATGCCCGGGATGTCAGGCATGGATACCTTTAATGCCATCAAAAAATTTTATCCAGGTGTCCAGGTGATCTTTCTCACGGGCAATGCCGCTGTATCCGAGGGGGTGGAGGGAATACGGTCAGGGGCTTTTGACTATTTATCAAAGCCTGTGGAGATCGACCATCTGGCCGAAAAGATTTTACAGGCCAGGGAGATGCAGCGGCTGGAAGCGGCCCGGGAAAGGGACCGCCTGTTCCGGCGGCGCCTGGAAAGAAAGATGATCCATACCCAGCGCCTGGCATCCCTTGGCACCATGTCCACGGGAATCGCCCATGAGATCAACAATCCTCTGGCTGTGATCAATGAGTCCGCAGGGTTCATGCGCCAGGTCCTGGACGGGGCAGGGGAGATCCCTGAAAAACAGATGCTCTTTAAGGGATTGGAAAAGATTGAAAAGAGCATTGACCGCGCCCGGAAGATCACCCACCAGCTCCTGGGCTATGTGAGAAAACAGGGTGCAGAATATTGCCGGGTGGACATCCGTCTGCTTATGGAAGATACCCTGGACCTGGTGAAAAAGGGGATGGAGGACAAGGGGATTCGTGTCACCTGGGATAGGGAATCCTGTGACGGGCTGATGTGCACCGATCCCTTCCAGGTCCGCCAGGTATTGATCAACCTTCTGGAGAATGCCGTGGATGCCCTGTCCCAGAATGGATGTATCCTGTTGTCTGTATTTCAAAAGGACGGTGAGGTCTGCCTGAACATCCGGGATAACGGTCCGGGCATTCCCGGGGAGCATCTTGAAAAAATTTTTGAACCGTTTTTCACCACAAAACCCGTTGACCACGGCACCGGCCTGGGGCTGTTTGTGGTGCATAAGATTATGGAAAATCTTAAAGGAAGCATCAGCGTGGAAAGCCGGGAGGGCCGGGGAAGCTGTTTTACGGTCTGCCTGCCCCAATGGGACAACTATTTAGGAGAGAAAGAAGATGATTAAGATACCCGTGAAATTATTGATTGTGGATGATGAAAAAGACTTTGTTGAGATGTTTTCCCTGCGGCTGAGCCGTCAGGGAGAGAATGTGCATACCGCATACAGCGGAGAAGATGCCCTGAATCTTCTGGACAGCACCCCCATTGATGTGGTCATCCTGGATATCCGCATGCCCGGGATGGACGGGATTGAGACCTTGAAACAGATAAAGGCCCGCCATCCTCTGGTGGAGGTGATTCTGCTTACCGGCCACGGGTCCACTCAAACTGCGGTTGACGGCATGAAATCCGGGGCCTTTGACTATCTGATGAAACCGGCTGACTTTGGGGAGATCAATACCAAGGTGGCAAAGGCGTGGAAGCGCAAGGATGCCCAGGAAGAACGGATTCGCCAGGCCGAAGCCCGCCTCCTGCTTCGCCGGTCCGGCGATATTTAAATGTATTCGATCTGTGTATTGTGGTATGAGCTTTAACAAAGAAAAGGAGATGTTTTTTTGAGCCTGAAACAGAGGGTATACTTTGCCAATGCGGTGCTGCTGGGGATCACGGTCATGGGGGCCGTGGCCATGATCTGGTACACCTATAAAACCGAAGCTGTTTTTTCCCATATTGAGGGCCGGAATCTGCCCGTGTACCAGGCCGCAGAGGCCCTTGAAACCTCGTTGCTCAACCAGAAAGGATATCTTTCCTATTATCTTCTGGACAATAATCCCGACTGGATCCGGCAGCTGGCCTCCCTGCGGACCGTGTTTGAAGAGCAGTTGGCAAAGGCCAAACCCCTGGTGGAGGAGCCCTGGGAAAAAGAGGCCCTGGCCCGGATTGAAAAGGAGTATATCACCTATATCGCTTCCAAGGACAGGGTGATCCGGCTGTATAAAAAAGGGGACCCCAATGCGGGGGCCACCCTGCATAAAGAGGTGAGGGCCTCTTTTTTCAGGATTTTCCAACTCTGTGAAAAGTTTAAGTCCTTTCATAAAGAAAATATTGATCATGCCGTGGGGGTCAGCCGGACAGATGCCAACCGGCTGCGGTATATCGCCCTGCTGGCCATTATCACGGTGGTTCTCCTAAGTCTGCTCATCAATTATATTTTTACCTGCCATATCCTGGAACCCATCCGGAAGCTGGCCGAAGAGGCCGATCAATTGGGGAAGAGCAGATCCTCCACAGATGAGGTGACGGCCCTGAAGGACAGTGTTCACGGGTTGATTGAAGATGCCGAACTGACCCACAGGGAACTTTTGCGGAGCCGGGAAACCCTGATGCAGTCCGAGAAAATGGCCCTTTTAGGGAAACTTGCGGCCGGTACGGCCCATTCCATCCGCAATCCTTTGACCTCCATCAAGATGCGGCTCTTTTCCCTGGGCCGGTCAGGAGAGGTCTCTGTTGCCCAGCAGGATGACCTGAACGTGATCTCCAATGAGATCGGCCATGTCAATAAGATCGTGGAGAACTTCCTTGAATTTGCCCGGCCTCCCAAGCTGACCATGAAAAAGGAGAGCCCCTCCCAGGTCGTGGATAATACCCTGCGTCTTCTGGAGCAGCGGCTTAAATCATACGGGGTGACGGTGCAGCTGGTCCGACAGCAGCCCCTTTGCGAGATTTTTCTGGACCCGGGCCAGCTCAAGGAGGCATTGGCCAATATCATCATCAATGCCTGCGAGGCCATGGACCAGGGGGGGCGGATCACCATCACGGAAACCTTTGAAAAGAGCAACGGAATAAAAAAGGCGGCCGTGATCCAAATTCAGGACAGCGGCCCGGGTATTCCCGATAGGATGCGGGAGGAGATATTCAATCCGTTTTTTACCACCAAGGAAGAGGGCACAGGGCTGGGGCTGAGTATTTCCTTTAATATTGTGAGCGAACACGGGGGCTGTATGGTCCTGGACAGTCTCCCCGGCCAGGGGGCCTGTTTTACCATTACCCTGCCTGTGAGAGAGGATGTACCATGACAAAGATTTTAGTGGTTGATGATGATGACCAGCTGAGAACCAGTTTTTCCAAGCTGCTGAGGGAGGAGGGGTACCAGGTGGTGTCTGCAGCTTCGGGAGAGGCGGGAATTGAGATCGTGGAAACCACCCCCCTGGACCTGGTGATCCTGGATGTGCGGCTTCCCGGGATAAACGGGATTGATGCCTTTAAGGCCATTAAGAAGATGGACGCCAAGCTGCCCGTGATCATCGTCACGGCTTTCGGCACCACCGATACTGCCATTGAAGCCATCAAGGCCGGGGCCTTTGACTACCTGCTCAAGCCCTTTGACATCCCGGAGATGCTGGCCATGATTATCCAGGCCGTGGATGCGGGATACTGCATGCGCTCCCCAGTGGAGTTGGATGCCGCCCCAAAAACCTTTTCCCCCAACGCCATTGTGGGCCAGAGTCCGGGGATGCAGCGCGTCTATAAATCCATCGGCCGGGTGGCCCAGACCCATGCCACGGTCCTCATTCAGGGGGAATCGGGCACGGGCAAGGAGCTGGTGGCCCGGGCCGTGTACCAGCACGGGATCAGGTCGGAAAAGGCATTTTCCATCATCAATTGTGTGGCCATCCCTGAAACCCTGCTGGAAAGCGAATTGTTCGGGTATGAAAAAGGGGCTTTTACCGGGGCCTCCCAGCGGCACATCGGCAAGATAGAGCAGGCCGACGGGGGGACTGTCTTTCTGGATGAGATCGGGGACATGCCCATCTCCATCCAGGCAAAGATTCTCCGGCTCCTCCAGGAAAAGCGAATCCAGCGGCTGGGGGGAGATGAGACCATCCCCGTGGATGTTCGGATTCTCGCCGCCACCAACAAGAATCTTTTGGCCGCCATCTCTGACGGGACGTTCCGGGAGGACCTCTATTTCAGGCTCAAGGTGGTGACCATTGAACTGCCTCCTTTGAGGGAAAGGGCAGGGGATATCAAGGATCTCACCGGGCATTATCTGGCCCGGTTTTCCCATGAGTTGAAAATGGACAATCCCGGGATCCGGGAAGATGCCCTGGATCTATTGAACCAGTATGAATGGCCGGGCAATGTCCGGGAGCTGGCCAATCTCATTCAGAAGGTTTTGATCTTCAACCGGGGCAACCCGGTTTCCGTCACAGACCTGAGCCAGATCATCCATAAGAAAGACCATGGGGAACTTGTCCGGGAGGGTGACGGGGAAGCCAGGGTCCGGCAGTGGGTCAGGCAGAACCTTGTGGACCTGTCTTCTGCCCACAGCTATGAGCATTTTATGGACACCGTCTCCACCATGGTGGTGGAGGAGGCACTGGAGCTTTCCAACGGGAACCGGTCCCAGGCCGCCAGGCTTCTTGATATTTCCCGGCCCACCCTCCATGCGAAAATCGACAAATACGGTATCAATACGGTATCCTCCACCAGGATCATCCACTGATTGGTGCCCCCTTCATGTGTGGTTTAAAAAACCGAGCTTCTTGTATAACCTTAGGCATCAGGGGGTGATTTGTATAAAGTAAGGAATCGTTACAAAATTACTTGATCTAAATGCTTTCCAAAACCCTTTAAAAGACCGCTTAAAACAGCGGGTATTTAGAATATAAAAGATCAAGTAATTTGGAGGCCGATCCTAAGATGTTACCGGGATTCTCCCGTTTTGATGAGTTGTTATTTTATTGCAATAAGCTCAACTATAAAAATCAATGTAGAATATGGTTCAATCGTCCCCCCACTTCCGGTTGAGCCATATGCAAGCTCCGATGGAATATACAGCTCATATTTTGAGCCCTCAGCCATTAGCTGAAGCGCTTCAGTCCAGCCTTTAATTACGCCATTCAATGGGAAGGTTGTTGTTTTTCCTCGTTTGTATGAGCTGTCAAAGACTGTACCATCAAGTGTCTTACCTTCATAATGGGTTTCAACGGTATCTGTAGCAGCGGGCTTTTTTCCGCTTCCTTCAGTGATCACCTTGTACTGAAGTCCGCTTTCAGTTGTTTTAACGCCCTCTTTTTTACTGTTTCCTTCAAGGAATTTATTTCCAGCTTCAATATTTTTTTTCCCTGATTCCATCTGCTCTGCTTGCTTTTTGTCCTCCATGGCTCTTTGAAAATTTTGCATAATGTGCTGCATTTCACCAACAGGCATTTGGGATTTTTCCCCATTAAAGGCCGCAATAAATGACTCCGCAAAAATTTTAGGATCAATTTCAAGGCCCTGCCTTTTAAAATCACCACCGACACTTTGTCCAAGAACATAACTGACCTTATCTAAATCAACTTTCATTTTAATTCCTTTTTTATATTAAATATTTGACAAAAATTTCATCAATATACACAAAAAGGAACCGGATTGCATTAATAAAAACAGGCCCTGGCAACCCTTCCAAAGGTCCAGGGTAGGGGGGGAGGGCGTCTGATCAGAGTCGGGATGCATGAGTCTGGAGGAACATCCCATAGCCCTTTGTCCGTAAAGGTTCCCTCATGGGAATGGAATTAATCGGTTTGGAATTTGCCCTGATTGACCAGCCCGTCCCTTGCAAAGAGATGAAAATATATGTCGGAAATGTACACAATGCCGATGGGCTCATTGTTTCCTAAAACAGGGAGTCTGTGGTACTTGTTTTTTACCATTCGATCAAGAATGGCCATTATATGTTCATCCGGCAAAGCCCCCACAATTTCAGAACTCATGATATCCCGGACTCTCTTTTTTATGAGTTTTTTTTTGCATAAATTTATCAGGCCCATCCATGAAATGTCTTTTCCGTCCACACCATGATAGTTAAGGAATCCCGGCCTTAAATTGTAAAGGATATCAAACATGGTGACAATACCAACAAAATGATTCACCTCATTGGTAACCATGAGACTTGTGGTTTTATCCCCTGTCTTTTTGATTTTTCCGGTAAAAATCTTTTTTATGGCAGTTTCTACAGGGTCGCTGTCATAAATTTTGTCAAAATCTGAAACCATAATGTCTCTTGCAAATACCTCTGTACCCATTTGTGTAATCCTTTTTTATTGAGTGTTGCAGGTTATTGCCTGATGCAATTCCAAAATTTTCAAAAATCGCTTTATTTAATTTAGTTATTTGACGGCGCTAACGATTATCACGATGAGGTTATCTTATTTTATTTTTATTGACAAGAAAATCATAAATCTCCGCATTAAGGGTGAAAAAAAGTATTGACATCTATAAATATTTTCATATACTGAGTATATGCTCAGTATATCTGAGTGATTACTCAAGAAGGATGGATATGAACAAAAAAGAGGCAATATTACAGGCAGCAACGGTCTTGTTTTCCCAGAACGGGTTCAAGGAAACCTCCACTGCGGATCTGGCAAAAATGATCGGTGTAGCCGAAGGCACGGTGTTCTATCATTTTAAGAACAAGAAAATGCTTTTTCTGGCCGTACTGGGGCAGACCCGGGAAATGATCCTGCATGAGTTTGACACCTATATGGGCCAAAAACATTTTGACACGGGACTGGATATGATCGAACAGGCTGTCTCTTTTCATCTTTACCTGGCCGGAAAGATGGAAAACCAATTCCTCTTGCTCCACCGCTATTACCCCTACCAGATGGCAGAAGCCTTTCCCGAGTGCCGCAACCATCTGGAAGCTATTTACGACTGCCTGGTCAACATTTATGAGGAAGCCATTGAAGCCGGGCAGAAAGACGGATCCATCGACAGGCTTCCGGCCCGGAAAACTGCATTGATCATTTTTTCAATGGTTGACGGGGTGGTCCGGTTTAAAACCTATAACCTGTATAATGCCAATGCCTTGTTCAACGAGATGGTATCGGCATGCAGACGAATTCTTAAAACAGATAAATCGAAAGGTACGACAGATGCTTTATAAATTCCTGCCGTTTCTACAATGGTTTAAAGACTATTCCACGGCAAAGTTCAGGATAGATTTTCTCGCCGGCCTGACCGTGGCCCTGGTTCTCATTCCCCAGTCCATGGCTTACGCTCAACTTGCCGGACTTCCAGCTTACTATGGGTTGTATGCAGCATTTTTGCCGCCCATGGTGGCCAGCCTTTTCGGGTCCAGCCGCCAGCTGGCTACCGGGCCGGTGGCCGTGGTCTCCCTGATGACCGCTGCCAGCCTTGAACCCCTGGCATCTGCCGGTAGCGAGGCGTTTATCGCCTATTCAATCATGCTGGCCCTGACCGTGGGCCTGTTTCAATTTTTACTGGGCGTGCTCCGCCTGGGCCTGATTGTAAACTTTTTGTCCCATCCCGTTGTCAACGGTTTTACCAATGCTGCTGCAATCATCATTGCCTCGTCCCAGCTGTCCAAAATGTTCGGGGTATACGTGGACAAGGCGCCCCACCATTATGAGACCATCATCCGGGTGGTAGAGGCGGCCATGGACTACACCCACTGGCCCACCCTGGCCATGGGGGTTGCCTCCATCGCCATCATGGCCGGGCTCAAAAAAGTGAACCCGAAAATTCCCTACGTGTTGGTGGCGGTGGTAATCACCACTGTGATCTCCTGGGCCACCGGATTTCAGCACAATGTTAAAATCGCCCCTGATCAGATCCATTCCCAGAAGGTTCAAAACGAGCTTGTGGCCTTCAATCGCACCCTGGCCGAAATTGCCACCCTGGCCCAGGAACGGACCCAGGCTACATCCGATCTGGAGTCGGCCCACTCCCACAAGGCGCCCCCGGTGGAAGAACTGCCCCTGGAATACCGGGTCAACCAGCTCACCGCCCAGATCAATATCCTGAAACATAAGGCCAGCGAAATCCGCACTGGTCTGCGCGACCTCAAATTTACAGCTGTAAAAGAGGGATCAGGTCTTGTATTCATTAACGACCAAGGGGAAACCGGCCTGGAAAACAGGGCCGATGACCGGGTCTACCGGATTAGAATCGGAAACAAACCCCTGGACCCGACCACCATTCTCCTTTCCGGGGGAGGCGCAGTTGTGGCTGACATCCCCAAGGGGCTGCCCAGCCTGAGCCTGCCTAAGATCAACCTCTCCGTTTTCTTACAGCTCCTTCCCTTTGCCGTGATCATCTCTTTGCTGGGATTCATGGAGGCAATTGCCATTGCCAAGGCCATGGCCGCCAAAACAGGCCAGCGTCTGGATCCCAACCAGGAACTTATCGGTCAGGGCCTGGCCAATATGATCGGGGCCATCGGAAAAAGTTATCCCGTATCCGGATCTTTTTCACGCTCCGCCGTCAACCTTCAGGCTGGTGCCGTGTCCGGACTCTCCAGTGTGATTACCAGTATCATGGTCATCATTACCCTTTTATTTTTCACCCCTCTGCTCTACCACCTGCCCCAGGCGGTTCTGGCATCGGTGATCATGATGGCCGTCATCGGACTGGTCAACGTCTCCGGTTTTATCCATGCCTGGAAAGCCCAATGGTATGACGGATTGATTTCAGTCATCACCTTTGTGGCAACCCTGGCCATGGCCCCCCACCTGGAAAACGGGATTTACATCGGCGTGGCCCTTTCTCTGGGAATGTTTTTATTCAAATGCATGCGCCCCAGGGTATCCTCCCTGTCCAGAGCCCGGGACGAATCCCTCAAGGATTCCGGCATTCACGAACTCATGCGCTGCGAGCATATCGAACTCATCCGGTTTGAAGGGCCCCTGTTTTTTGCCAATGCCAGTTACCTTGAAGATGAGGTCAACAAACGGATGAATTCCGAGTCCAATATCAGGCATTTCATCATTGCGGCAAACGGCATCAACGACATGGACGCCTCTGGTCAGGAAATGCTGGGCCTGGTGGTACAGCGTCTAAGAAGCGGTGGTTACGGAGTATCCCTTTCCGGGGTGAACGATGCTGTTTACCAGGTTCTCAAACGGACCCATCTGCTGGAAGAAATCGGAGAACACAATATTCATCCGACCATGGAAAAGGCCATTAAAGAAGTGTATGAGCACACCCACGAGGGCACAAACGAAGGCCAATGCCCTCTGCTTACGGTCTGCAGCACATCCGGGACCCCATAAAAATTTAAGGAGTATACCATATGTCGATTCTGTCATTTTTTAACGGTACATTTTGCGGGAAAGAAAATATTCTCAAGGAAATTTCCAGGGAACACGGGTTGCGCACTGTAACGGATCTTGATTTGATCCAGGAGGCCAGCCGGTTGTCCGGGATTCCGGAAAGGAAAATCAGCCGGGCTTTTCTGGAAAAAACATCGGTGTTCAACAAGTTCACCCATGAAAAGGAACGGGCCATTGCCTATCTGCGCATGGCCCTTGCCAAAACCCTGTCTGAAACGGATTTTCTCGTGGACGGGTTCAGTAGCATGCTCATCCCTGCACCCGTCACCCATGTATTGAGGATCTGCCTCATCGCAGACACGGCATCCCGGGTGAGCCGGGCTGCTACAGAAAAACAGATCAGCGAAAAAGAGGCCGCAGCCCAGGTCCGCAGGGACGATGAAATAGCAGGGGCCTGGTGCGACAGCCTGTTTAAGGTCCAGGACCCCTGGGACCCCTCCCTCTACGATATCATCATCCCCACGGACAAAATGGGAGCCAAAGATGCTGTGGCCCTGGTGTCAGATAACCTGAAAAGTGAAGTAATCAAACCCACCAGATCCTCCCAGAAGGTTGCCGGGGATTTCCTCCTGGCAGCCGAGGTGGAGGTGGCCCTGGTCAAAGAAGGCCATGCCGTGGGTGTCAGTGCCAGGGACGGGCTGGTCAGCCTGACCATTCACAACAATGTCCTGATGCTGGGTCGGCTGGAAGAGGAACTCAAATCCATTGCCGGTCAGGTTGACGGGGTGGAAAATGTTGAAACCCGTATCGGTAAAGGATTTTATCAGACCGATATTTACAGGAAATATGATTTCCAGGTGCCCTCCAAGGTCCTGCTGGTGGATGATGAGCGGGAATTTGTCCAGACCCTTTCCGAACGGCTCCAAATGCGGGATGTGGGATCGGCCATTGCCTATGACGGCGAATCCGCCCTGAACCTGGTTGCTGAGGACGAACCCGATGTTATGATCCTGGATTTGAAGATGCCGGGCATTGACGGTCTTGAGGTACTCAAAAAGGTCAAGGCCTCCCGGCCGGATATTGAGGTGATTATCCTCACGGGCCACGGCTCCGACACAGATCGGGAGATGTGCATGGGCCTGGGAGCGTTCGCATACCTCCAGAAACCGGTGGATATTGACGAATTAAGCCGCCTTCTCAAGGAAGCCAACGAAAAAATAAAGGACGGAAAACAGGCCTAACGGCCCGGGGAAATTAAACCATGGGTTCTCATACTGCCAATAAAATAAGCACGGCCCCGTCAGGAAAGCTTCTGCCTTTTCTAACGGGGCAGACCCTGAATTTCAAGCGGATCTGGCTGCTCTCTTTTGTGCTCACGGCCGGATTCTCCATTATCCCGGTGATTTTTTTTGCAGCAATAGACTATAATCTGACCTTCAAGTCCATGGAACAGGATGCCATGGCCAGGACCTCCCGCCTGGCATCCAATTCCTGGAGGTCGGTGGCATTTTTTTTGGATGAGCGAAAAAATGCACTGACCTATGTTGCCAACAACACCCCCCTGGACCACCTGACTGATCCGAACCGTTTATCTGAAATGCTGACGGACCTGAGCAAGAGCTTCGGGGGATTTACAGATGTGGGTGTGATTGACCAGACCGGTATACAGACGACCTATGCCGGCCCCTACAATCTTGTGGGGAAAAATTATGCGGAACAGACCTGGTTTACCCGGGTGATGGAACAGGGTACCTTTGTCAGTGAGGTGTTCATGGGATTCCGCCATGTCCCCCATATTTCCATTGCCATTCGGCACAAGTCTGCCGACGGCAGGATATTTGTCCTCAGAGCCACCCTGGAACACCAGATTACACAGATTCTGAGCCATGTGGACAAAAGTCTGGGAAGTGATGTGTTCCTGGTTAACACCCGGGGCATCCTCCAGACCCAGTCTGGAATTTACGGAAATGTTCTGGAGCCCATACCTGTCAAACTGCCCCCGAAAACTGGAGAAACAAGGACCTTTCGCATTACGGCCCCCCAGCGGCCAGACACCTATATTGCGGCCTACCGGTATATCCCGAATACCCCTTTTGTGCTCATGGTGCTCAAGCCCCGAAAAAGCCTGATAGCCCCCTGGCATGACAGCCGGATCACCCTGCTCAAATACCTGGGGGCAAGCATTACCGTTATTCTGCTCTGGATCTGGTGGATCACCTCATTTCTGGTGCGCCGGCTCCAGCGGGTGGACCGGAAGCGGGCCAAATATGTTCACATGGCCGAATATGCAGATAAAATGGCGACCATCGGCCGCCTGGCAGCCGGCGTGGCCCATGAGATCAATAATCCTCTGGCCATTATCAATGAAAAAGCCGGGCTGATGAAGGATCTGATTCAATTTCAGAAGGACTGCCCCAAGGACCCCAGGTTTGAAAGAATCATCAATACCATCCTGGAGTCCGTGACTCGTTGCAGCCGGATCACCCGGCAGCTTTTGAGTTTCGGCCGCCATTCCGGAACCCGGCTTCAGCCCTTGGGAATCAAGACCGTATTGGATGAAGTCCTGGTGTTTCTGGGCAAGGAGGCTGAATTCCGGAGTATTGATATTGACATTGATATCCCGGACACCACCCCCAAGATCGTCTGTGACCATGGTAAACTCCAGCAGATCCTTCTCAATATCATCAACAACGCCTTTTCCGCCATGGGTTCATCAGGGGGAAAACTTAAAATAACGGCGGAAAACAGCCCGGATGGTTTTATATCCCTGGCTGTTACTGACAACGGGTGCGGCATCTCAGAGGCCAACCTTAAGGAAATTTTCGACCCCTTCTTCTCCACAAAAACCGAAGACAGCGGTACCGGTCTGGGACTGTCCATTACCTATGGGCTGGTCCAGGAACTGAACGGTCAGATCAGGGTAAAAAGCAAAGAGAATATAGGAACCACATTTATAGTTTTACTGCCCCTGGTACCCAAAGCCGGGGAGGAGGATTAGACATGCAAATATTATTGGTAGACGATGAAAAGGAACTGGTCTCCACTCTTGCTGAACGGCTGGGTTTCAGGGGAATACAAGCTGACTGGACCACAGTGCCCAATGAAGCTGTGGATCTGGTATCCCGCAACCGGTACGAGATCGCTGTGCTGGATGTAAAAATGCCAGGCATGAACGGGTTTGAACTCAAACAGCTTCTGGAAAAGAAAGCACCAGATCTCAAATTCATTTTCATGACCGGACACGGTTCCGAAGCCTGTTACAAAAAAGGCTGTTCTGAAACCGGCAGGGAATACTACCTGGTCAAACCCGTGGAAATCAACCAGCTTATTGAAAGACTTAATGAAATCCTGTCCGACGACACCTGCCGGGGAGGGAAAAATTATGAATCCTGAATCCCAAATGCTCCATTCCGGGGAATCCCCGGGCCTGGCCTATTTCGGCAAAATGACGGCGACCATGTCCCATGAGCTGAAAAACTGCTTGGCCATTATGAATGAAAATGCCGGCCTGATCCAGGATCTCCTGGTCATGAACCGGTCAGGGCAACCTCTGGAACCCGAAAGACTTGACCGGATCACCGGGGGAATCTCCCGGCAGATCCAACGGGCAGACAACCTGCTCAAGCAGATGAACACCTTTGCGCACAGCGTGGATCTGCCGGAGCAGCAGGTGAACCTAAAAGAAGCGGTTCATCTGGCCGCATCCATTGGTGCTCGGTTGGCCGCCAATAAACGGGTGGAGATACGGCCGAGTGTATCGGATTCAGAGAATGCGTCAGACAGGCCCGTTTCCATGAAACTTGCTTTTTTCCCGTTGCTGAACCTGATTTGGCAGACCTTGGAAGCCGTAATGACGGCCATGGAACCGGGAACGATTCTGGATATCACGGTTACCCGTAATCTGGAATCAGGCCAGGGTCCGGCTTGTATCCGTTTTTTCAGTTCCGATGATTTTAAAATTGCTGTTGAACCGATTCTTTTCTCCTGGGGCGTCCCGGATCTGGCTTCCCGTGTTTCGGCCCGGGTGGCGCACACGCCTGAGATTAACCGGGTGGACTTAATTTTTGGTGAAACAGCAACAAAAGAGAGTTAATAATTATTTTGTGTTCTGTCCTTGTTTTACAAAACGGACAGCCACCTATAGAAAGGAGTAGAGCCATGAATGAAAACGTATTAATTATCGACGACGAACAAGAGTTCATTGACACCCTTGGCGAAAGAATGACCAACCGGGGTATGAAGGTCACGGCAGAGACTTCTGCCAGGGAGGGTATTGAGCAGATTGACACAAAGAATTTTGATGTGGTGATCCTTGACCTCCAAATGCCCGAACTTGACGGCCTTCAAACCCTTAAAATCCTCAAGGAAAAAAGACCCGAACTCCAGGTGATCCTCCTCACCGGCCATGCCACGGTTGAAAAGGGAATCGAAGCCATGAAACTTGGGGCCATGGATCTGCTCGAAAAACCGGCTGATATTTCCGTACTCACGGATAAAATTCACAAAGCCCAGGCAAAGAAAATGATATTGGTGGAAAAAAAGGCCGAAGACCGGATCAAGAACATCATGGAGACCCGGGGCTGGTAAGAAACTGTTTATGGGTGATAGACGTTTTCTATCCCCTTTTGAAAATCCATTGAAATTATCACTTTGATTCCCCTTTGGTCCTGATTTAATTTTACCCGATGGTTAAAATTGAACACATACTGGAAAAGGGTTCCGGCCAGGTCAATGAAGACAGGCTGGTTGTGGGAAAGAATATTTTCGGGGTATTTGACGGGGCCACCAGTCTGGGAGGCCCCGCCTCCTCTACTCTGCCAGGCTGGCCCGAGACCGGCGGCAGCCTTGCCGCTGCCATTGCCCGGGACACCTTTGCACAAAATCATTATCCCCTGGCCCGGCTTGGACAATCGGCTAACAATGCCATTCTGGAACGGATGAAAGCATCGGGCATGGACCTCAACCGGCCGGAAACGGCCTGGAGTACCAGCGCAGCCGTGGTTAGGCTGGTCGAAAACCGGCTGGAATGGTTCAAGACCGGCGACGCCCAGATTCTGCTTCTCAATAACGACGGAAGCCACAGGGTGGTGGCGGAGCGGGCAGACCATGATTTTGAAACCCTTATGATGTTCAAAAAGGCGGAAAACAACACTCTGTCCAATCCCGTATTAAAACGTCAGGTACTCAAGGTAAGATCCGGTATGAACAAGAGATACGGGGTGCTCAACGGCGATCCCAAAGCCATGGATTTTGCAGATTCAGGCCGTATCTATCTGGACCGTGTCAATACCGTTTTATTGTTCACCGACGGCCTCACCCTTCCCGGCCCCGTCCCCTCGCCCCAAAAGGACTTTTCCACTCTGATTAACACATATCGTAAATTGGGGCTTTCCGGCCTCCACCAACAGATCCGGACCATGGAAAGGCAAGATCCGGACCGGCGGCAGTTCCCCAGATTCAAATGCCACGACGATATTGCCGCCATTGCCATCAAGTTAAGCTAAAAAAGTTAGGAAAGTTCTTTTTTTCATCCATTTATTGCATCGTGATAGACCTTTTCAATGCGCTGAAATACTTTTGACCAAGTATAAGGACCGGTTTTTTCTGCTGCAGGTCCCATGTCCGGTGCAGGGGATTCAAGAATCAGGTGGATGATATTTTTCAGCTGGTCGGCCAGCCGGTCTTCCAGACCGGGGATATCCTTTTTACGAGGCGTATCCAGGGTTTCCAGAGGCGGCAGGGGGAAAAAATGAATAAGATTTTCATCGGGTGGGGACAGGATGTCTTTAACCCCGGGAAGGTCCGTGGACAGAATACGGCAGCCGCAGGCCAGAGCTTCCATGAGGACCAGGGGCACCCCTTCAAAAAATGAAGGCAGGATAAAAAGGTGGGATCTGCCCATGAGGGCAGCCAGTTCACCATGGTTCAAAGTACCGTGATACACCGCCTTTTCCCCAAGCTGTTCTGCCAGTTCAAGACAGGCTGCCTTTTCCCGGCCACTGCCGCCCCCTGCAATGTGGAGGCAGAAGGGGAGATCGCGTATCCGGTCCAGGCTTTTGAGCAGCCAGGGCACGCCTTTGGCCCGGCACAGCTTGCCCGCATAGATCATTTCCACCCGTCCGGAATCCGGCTTGGGTGCCGGGTGAAACAGGACCTCGTCATAGCCCCCGGCCATGACAGGGATCCGGGCGGCTGGAAATCCGAACCGGGATACAATCTCCGCCTGCTGGCTGGGGTTCAGGGCCATGACCCAGTCTATGGATGCCAGGGCCGGGCTGATCTCTTTGCTTATACTGGGGCAAAACTGGTGCTGGCGCAGGCAGGTACCATGGCAGGTGGTGACCATGGGCAGATCAGGAGCAAGCTCACGGGCAAGAGCCGACATAATCCATAGATGGTGGGAATGGATGATATCCGGACGGAACCGGTCCAGGGCCCGGACGATTTTTTCGCGAAACACATCCTTATACCGTTTAAAATCATTCCGGGACATCTGTGAAAACACCGTGCTCTCATAGGGCATGGCATCACTCATCCCGGCCACGGGAAAGGGCAGATGCCGTCCGTCAAACCTGGCCAGGACAGCCCTGCCACGTGGAATCAGGGAGTCCGGCAGCTGATAATTTTCCGGGACCCCGGCCATGAGGCTATTCTCATACCCTTTTTTTCGGGCATGGGAAATCACCTGCTGGATAAATTTTCCGCTTCCGGTAAAATCCGGGGGCTGGCTGATCAGGTGTAGGATTTTCATATCCCGTTCATATCATAAAAGTGATATCAAATAAATCATTCTCATGTTAAAAACAGGCGTTGATATACTGGATTATAAACGGAGAAAATTATGAGATATATTTTAACGCTCCTGTTAACCGCCCTCTGTCTGATGTCCCCCGGAACCTTGCTGGCCACGGGGGTGGACAACAGTATATATGCCCAATTGCTGGAAAAGTACGTTAAAAAAGGCCGGGTGGACTATGAAGGATTTAAACAGGACCAGGACCTGCTGGATCAATACCTTGCCGTTTTAAGCGGCACTGACCCCGATACCCTGACCCGGAACCATAAATTCGCCTTTTATATCAATGCCTATAATGCCTTTACCGTCAAGCTCATCCTCACTCGGTATCCGGAACTCAATTCCATCAAGGAACTCGGCTCTTTTTTTTCAAATCCCTGGAGCAAAAAATTCATTTCGCTGGGGGGATGGACCGTTTCCCTGGACCATATTGAGCATGAGGTGCTGCGACCGGAATTCAAGGACCCCAGGGTTCACTTTGCCATCAACTGCGCAGCCAGAAGCTGCCCTCCCTTGCTGAACCGTCCTTATGAAGGAGAAACCCTGGAAAAACAATTGGATGCTCAGACCCGGGAATTTATCAATAATAAACGGTCCACCTTTGTCAAAAACAACAGTCTCTTTATCAGCAAAATTTTTGACTGGTTTGACGAGGATTTCAACGACAATCCCCTGCTGTTCATCCGCCAGTATGCCGGGGACCGACTCCGGTCGGAGCTGGACAAGGCAGGCCCCAAGGTTAAAATATCCTATCTTTACTACGACTGGACCCTGAACCGGAAATAAGCGTCAGCCCTCCATGACCAGGTCCCCGAATCTTTTGAGCAGGGCTGCGGCATAAGGGGTCTCATCCAGGTCCCCGATCAATAGCTCAGGGTCCTGTCCCTGCCCTCTGACCGTGTCTGCCAGGTTCAGGATATATCCCCTGGTGGCTGCGGCAAAGGCTTCGGGATGGAATTGTACCCCCCAGGCCGCCTTTCCGGCACGAAAGGCCTGGTGGGGCTCAAATTCATTTTTGGCCAGCAAAACGGTGGAATCTGGAAGTTGAGTTACGGATTGGGAATGAAACACATGGGCCTTAAATGTTTTCGGCATCGCCTTGAACAGGGGGTCTGATTCGCAGGCCGGCAGACAATAAATTTCCCGGGTCCCGATCTCCGTGCCCCGGGGATGAAAATCAACGGTCCCGCCCATGGCCCGGGCAAGAATCTGGTGGCCGTAGCAGATGCCCAGCAGAGGAACCTCCGCCATCATCTCCCGTGTCCAGGCTTCCAGGGCCAGGCTCCAGTCAAGGTCCTGGGTCACCATGGAATGGGCACCGGAAATCACGGCCCCCCGGAGACCGCCGGGTCCGGGCAGGGCCTCCCCTTTCTCCACATTCACCACCTGGCAGCAGGACGCGTCGCACCCAAGGCCTTTTATAATCCAGTCTTCAAAATCCCCGTATTCCCGGATCAGTTCGGGAAAGGTATCCCCGGCTTTTACAACAACAAGGGGACGATCATAACCCACTTTCAACCTCCTTGAGAATGATATCCTCAATCCCTTCAGCCGCCCCCAGATGCCTTGAAATACGAAAATTTACTCCCGGATACTTTTTGGCAAATCCCTTGACCAGGTCCGGAATATCCGTCGTGATATGGCTGCCCGCTGAAATAAACAAGGGAAACACAACCACAGTATCGGCGCCGGCGTCCATAACTTCTTCAATCACCCCGGGCAGAAGGGGAGCTGAAAATTGTAAAAATCCGTAAACCACCCGATCAAACCTGGATGTTACCTTTTCTGCCAGTTTTTCCGTGAGAGCTGCCACTTCTAAGGCGGATTCTTTTTTCCGGCTGCCATGGGCAGCTATAACCAATACCTTCATATATTATTTCATCTCCCTTCTCAGTTTACTTAGCTTTACGTGTTCTACAAATTAACATCACAAAAGTGTTTGGCAACCCGGAAGATTTCTTTTTTCATGGAAAATGCTTTGACGAAGACCACTGGATATTATATAGTAAATACTAATATTGGTTTTTCCCATCTCACACAATGTCATTCAGACTCGCAGACCCGGCAATTTTTATTTTCACCTGAGTTCTATCTCTTAGTTGCCACCTCTCCATTGTTGCGCATCCCATAAGGCGTTACATGCATTTGGGGCAAATCTTTTGTCCCGGATGCCGAACCCCTATAATTATTTAAAAGGAGGCAAAAATGGAAGATCACACCATGTACTACGACACCGTCATCAAACTGACCACCGCCATTTCCCAGTGCCGTGATCCGGAAGAGGTGGCTTTAATAACCGCGGAAAGCGTCAAAACCGCGTTCAAGGCAAAGGGATGTTCCGTATTTCTGGTGGACAGGGCAACAAGAGAACTGGGGCTGGTGGCATCATCAGGTCTGAGCCAGGAATACCTGAAAAAAGGCCCCATTCATTTCATGCAGGCCATAAAAGAAGCCAGGGATGCGGTACCCATCGCCATTTATGACGTGTATGACGACCCCAGGATTGAGTATCCTGATGCAGCCAGGGACGAAGGTATTTCATCATTGCTGGGTGTTCCCATCATCAGCCACAACAAAATCCTGGGCGCGCTGCGGGTCTACACGGCTGAACCCTGGGAATTCTCATTCAACGACATCACCCTGGTCCAGGCTGTGGGCCTGATCTGCGGCATGGCCATGGATATGTGCCGGATGTATAAAGGCTACAAGACCAGCATTGAAATCCTGAAAAACATGAGAGGGGAAAACACCTACAAATCCAACAAGTGGACACCCTATGAAGGTGTGCCCACCTCTGTGGATCAGTCCATCTGTGATTATTGATTCAGCAGCGCCTCTTTAATGGTCTTCAGCCCGATGCGGTCCACCATCCGGCCCACACGCTCCCGTTTTGAATGTTCTCTGTAATAGGCCACCACCTTTGCCACCATGTCCAGGGCCGCCTGGGAATCCAGGTCCTCCACCAGGACATCTGCCAGTCTGGGCCGTGCGGATCCGTTTCCCCCGATCTGCACGGTCCATCCTTTTTGAGTGCCGTAAACTGAGATATCCTTGATGCAGTTTTCGGCGCACTGGACCTTGCAACCCGACACCCCCATTTTCATTTTGCTGGGAAGGACCATGCCGTGATAAATTTCATCCAGCTTCATTCCCATGTCAAGGCTGTCCTGGAGGGCCAGGCGGCAGTACTGGATGCCGGGACAGACCTTGATGCTTCTGACACAAAGCCCGGTGGCATGGCCCGGGTCCATGCCCAAGTCCTTCCACACTCCGTCAACATCATCTTCTTTTATTCCAATGACTGCAATCCGGGCCGCACTGGTCACCTTTAACTCGGAGACCTCATATCTTTCCGCCACATCGGCCAAAGCCCTAAGCTGGTCCGGCTTGACTATCCCGCAAGGCAGATGGGGCGCCACGGCATACCGGATATCATCCTTTCCCCGTTGGCGGATTACCCCTTTTTCTCCATCTTTAAGCATAATTTACTCCTTATTTTAATGATCCGGTCTGTCTGGATCACTTAATTTTATAGGTCATGCTTGTATTACTCATCTCCACCGTTGTCAATGCCTCTCCTTGCCATAGATGAGCCGATGGTGTATGAAATTAATCCATGGAACCCAATGAAAAATATGAAGCCCAGGCCGCCATGCTGGCCAATCGGGTCAAAAAAAGATTCAAGCACCTGTACAAACGATACAAGAAACAGAACCTGGAAGTCTTCCGCCTCTACGACTGGGACATCCCAGAAATAAGGGCGGTGGTGGACTGGTATGCCGGCCACCTGGTGGTGGGGGAATACAGCCGGGAACAATCCACTTCGGACTGGCTCCCCGTAATGGGCGAAGCCGTGGCCCAAATTCTGGATGTCCCCCTGGGAAATCTCCACCTCAAGGTCCGGAAAGCCGGAATACAAGAAGGGACCCGATACAGTCGCATCGATACCCGGAATCAGAAAATCCCCATGTGGGAAAGGGACCTGCAGTTCCTCATCAATCCCAGCGATTATGTGGACACCGGGCTCTTTTCAGACCACAGAAATACCCGGCTGCGAGTGGGACAGATGGCTGCCGGTAAGGATTTTCTCAACCTCTATTGCTATACCGGCGCATTTACCTGTTATGCGGCAAAGGGCGGGGCCGCCTCTACCCTGTCCGTGGACCGGTCGGAAACCGCCACCACCTGGGTCCGGGAAAACCTTGAATTGAACAAGCTGGCCGGTCCGGCACATAAACAGATACAGCAAGACACCTTTGATTTTCTTAAAAATGAGGTGCCCCGGGGCCCCTCATTCGACCTGGCCGTGGTGGATCCCCCGTCCTACTCTACCACACGGAGAACGGAAGAGCATTTTGACATTGCCAGGGATCATCCCCGCCTCCTTAATCAGGTGTTTTTGCTCATGCGGCCCGGGGCCACTTTGTTTTTTTCCACCAACCATCAGAATTTTGATCTAAAAACAGATCGGCTCGAGGTTGACCGGATAAAAGAGATTACAGAGCAGACCCTTCCCGAGGACTATGTGAACAAGCGGAAAAAGATCCACAGATGCTGGGAGATTAATTTCTGATGTTTGATCCCTTTGAGCACCGCATCAGCCGTGATATCCGCAATGAATTAGCCTCTCACTTCCTTGATCTGATGACAGAGGGGAACCGGCAGAAATTTGATGAAAAGACGGCCGCCCTTAAGAAGAGGGCCCCGGATACCGACCACATCTTATTTATTGATGAACGGCTGGTGGGTTATCAAAAGGTATTCCAAGAGGGAAAAGGGTCAGGCCCTTTTGACATTGCTCTACTCTTATGGAATCACAGACTGTTTTTTGAATGCCATGAATGGCTCGAACCCCTGTGGCTGGATGCAGAGGGGACTATCAAAAAAGCTATTCAGGGCATTATCCGAACGGCCGGTGCCCATGTTCTGGACGAAGCCGGACGGCAATCGGGATCTCAATCATCTGCCCGAAAAGCCCTGATTCTTATCCAAACTCACAGAGCGGATATCCCACCGCAATTTAACCCTGAGGACCTGATTTCATCCCTGGAAAAGCTCATTGGCTAATACGTCTTTGCCTCCTCGTTGAGGTGGGCATCCACATACCGGGCCAGAATCTCCGCCGTGGCCCGGGGGGGACGGGCCACAAGGAAATGGTCAATTATCCCATGGGCGATTTCATGGGCCAGCATCCCCGAAAACAGGTCTTCAACATTTACATAGATGGTGTTCCGTTCAAATATATACCAGGCCCGCATATTCCGCCGCTTTTTAAATATACGAAAATAGGTATCCTGCAATGCCTTTTTCCCGGGATAAATCCGGATATTAATCCGGATGGGCTTGCGCATATCTAAAATCAGCTGGACTTTTTCAACAAGTTGGTCCACCTTGTTCGCCAGCCGGCCGTGTTCTCCTTTTTCGGACTCATCCGGGGTGAAATTTGAGAACCGAGCAGAATGCTTGACCGGGGTAATATTTGAATCAAATTTTTCAAGATCGGACAGATTCTGGAAATGAAGGTTCAGATATCTGGTTTTCAGGATCTTCCATTGCGCGGCATCGGCATCCGGCACACCCGGCCCGGTCAGGGTAAGAACCAGTACCAGAATGGAAAAAAAAGAATTTAACATCACAGCCTGAAATTATCTTCAATTGTGTTCCTGATCCGGGCGGCTGCCTCGGTCTCACCGCCCAGGGCTTGGGCCTCATTCTTAACCGCAGAGACCCGGGAGGAAAGGCCGTCAATCATTTGGTTCAGAGAAACCGCCAGTTCCTGGAACTGGTCATTTTTTCGTATCCTGATCCGGTGTCTCAGATCCCCTTCACCCACCTGTTGAATGTCTTTTTCAAACCGGTAAATGGGGCCTGCGATCTTATGGGAGGCCAGGAGGGTCACCAGGACCGCCACCACCCCGAGGATACCTGTGGTCAGCAGGGTGGTGAATATCACAGACGGCATGATGGCCAGGGAGGTACTCTGGATCACCAGTCTGGAGTCAACATAGGTCGAGGTCAGGGTGTCCTGGGTGTTCAACAGGGTCAGGCCCACGGTCACCACGCCCCCAAGAACCAAAATGAGGAAAAACCTGAGGATAAACCGGGTCTGAAACTTTTTGCTGATATAATACTGACGGCGTTTGATCTCCTTATTGACTCCCCTGGATACCATGCGACTTCCCCCTATTTCACGTTTACAAACACCTTGTTGACCGTAATATCGGCGGATTGCCTCAATTCCCGGATCCAGGCCTCAAGTTTCGCCTCAAGCAGCCTGGACTCTATGATACTTTGGATGCTCTCTTTGACCTCGTCATAGGGCCGGCCGAATTCTTCTTTATTTTTTACATAATAGGCTTCCATTTCCTCCTGGGTCACCAGAATATCTTTTTTAAAGCCATCGGTCTTTGCATCCAGTAGAATCCGAATCAGGGTGGATTCCCAATATCTTTCAATGGCCCTGGTAAAACTCTCCTTCTGATCCATATTCAGCTTCACCGCCTCCTGGAGCATCAATTCTTTTTGAATGAGGTAGTCTGCAAACTGTTCCCGGTTCGCCCGGGTGATATCCATTTCAGGATCAGTATAGGCTTCCAGCTTAATCTGCTCATTGAATTCCTGAACGGAAATCTTCGAACCGTTGATCTCCAGAGCCACCTCGTTTGGCGGTTCAGCAGGCCAATTGTCGCATGCCGGGATTACTGCCGTGACCAACCCCATACAAAGTAAAATGACTATGAGCTTGAAGGATTTCATCATATATGCCTCATTATAGGAAATATGCTGATCTCATGATTAAGACCTTTTCAGGTCATTATATCAGGTATAAGCAAAAGGCCGGAAGATGTCAATCTTCCGGCCTTTGGAGAAAAGGGCCATAGTATGGATCCAATCATGCCGTGGCCTTTTGGGTTTTGGTTACATTATTTTGTAAGTTCCTTATGGCTGTCGATGATGTTTTCCACCACGCCGGGATCTGCCAGGGTGGAGATATCCCCGAGCTGGTCGAATTCATCCGTGGCAATTTTCCTCAAAATACGGCGCATGATTTTGCCCGACCGGGTTTTGGGCAGGGCCGGTGCAAAGTTGATGATGTCTGGCGTGGCAATGGGACCGATCTCCTTTCTCACATGTGCTTTTAATTCACCCAGCAGTTCATCGGACGGAGTGGAACTGACTTTAAGGGTGACAAAGGCATAGATGCCCTGGCCCTTGATGTCGTGTGGATATCCGATAACTGCGGCTTCGGCAACCTCGGTGTGGCTGACCAGGGCGGATTCTACCTCGGCCGTGCCCATGCGGTGGCCTGAGACATTGATGACGTCATCCACCCTTCCTGTGATCCAGAAGTATCCGTCTTCATCCCTGCGGCAGCCGTCACCGGCAAAATAATAGCCGTCAAACATCTGGAAATAGACTTTTTCAAACCGGTCATGGTTGTTGTATACCGTCCGCATCTGGCCGGGCCAGGGTTCTTTAAGGGCCAGGATGCCGTCGCAGGCCCCTTCAATTTCCTTGCCCTCTTCGTTGAGCAGCACGGGATTCACCGAGAAGAAGGGCAATGTGGCTGAGCCCGGTTTCTGGTCAATGGCATAGGGCAGGGGTGAAATCATGATACCGCCGGTCTCCGTCTGCCACCAGGTATCCACGATGGGGCATGTTTCCTTGCCTACATATTTGTGGTACCAGCGCCAGGCTTCGGGATTGATGGGTTCGCCTACGGATCCCAGCAGGCGCAGGGAAGAGAGATCATATTTTTCCACCCATTCCTCGCCCTGGGCCATGAGAGCCCGGATGGCCGTGGGTGCCGTGTAGAACTGGTTTACTTTCCACTTATCCACTGTGGCCCAGAACCGTCCCGGGTCCGGATAGGTGGGTACGCCTTCAAACATGAGAGAGGTCGCCCCCTGGGACAGGGGGCCGTAAACAATATAGGAGTGACCGGTGACCCAGCCGATATCCGCCGTACACCAGTAGATATCTCCGTCATGGTAGTCAAAAATATACTTGAATGTGGTGCCCGTATAAACCATATACCCGCCCACATTGTGCTGGACCCCTTTGGGGGTGCCGGTGGAACCGGAAGTATAGAGAATGAATAGTGGATCTTCGGCATCCATCCATTCCACTGGGCAGTCCGGAGACTGGGCAGTGGCGGCCTCATGCCACCAGTGATCCCGTTCCGGATACATCTCAACCTCTGAATTGGTCCGCTTCACCACAAAGCAGGTTTGAACTTCATGCCCCTTGTCCCGGCACATGGCCAGGGCCGCGTCGGCATTCCCTTTCAGAGGAACGGCCTTGGCACCGCGCATGACCCCGTCCGTGGTGACCAGCACCTTGCACAGAGAATCCATGATCCGGTTGGACAGGGCTTCAGCAGAGAACCCGCCGAATACGATGGAGTGGACGGCGCCGATTCTGGCGCATGCCAGCATGGTCACAGCCAGCTCCGGGATCATGGGCATATATATGGCCACCCGGTCTCCCTTTGTCACCCCTCTCTCCTTCAGGGCATTGGCAAAACGGCAGACTTTTTCATGGAGTTGCTTATAGCTGATCTCCAGGTCTTCGCCCACATTGTTCCCTTCCCAGATCAGGGCTGTCTGATCCCCCCGGTCGACCAGATGACGGTCCAGGCAATTGTAGGTGATATTGGTTTTTCCGTTCTTGAACCATTCAATAAAGACCGGGCCCTTGGAAATGCTGTAATTGTAATCCCTTACCTTATCCCACTTCTTTTCCCAGTGAAACTGCTCGGCAATGTTTCCCCAGAAGGTGTCCGGGTCTTCCACAGATTCTTTGTACATGGCCTTATACTCGTCCATTGTTTTGATCCAGGCATTTTCACGGTGCTGATCTGGTGCATGAAATTTATACTCGCTCATAATGGGTCTCCTTTTCAATGGTTACAGTATCAAATTAGGGAACTACTTAATTTCTTCAGGAACAGGTACAACAATAAAAGGTTGCTCTTTTTCCACGGCCGGGGCCGGGGCTTTGGTCAAAAGCGCGATAACGGCACCGGCCAGGAGCAGACCTGCCGCCAGGATATAGGCCATTCTCGGGCTGTTGGTATAGGCCACGATCATCTGGGAGACTCTGGGGAATACAAACCCGCCCACACCCCAGGCTGAAAAGACCAGGCCGTAATTGACACCGAAATTTTTCATCCCGAAATAGTCTTTGGTGGCGGAGGGGAACAAGGAGAGGTTGGTGCCGTAGTTAAACCCGATAAAAGAGGCGGCAAGGACAAGAAGCACAATCTGACCCGGGGTGATAAAGAGCAGGGAGAAGATTACAAAGGCCTGGAAAATAAGCATGATAAAAAGGGTGTTGGCCCGGCCGATCTTATCGGAAAGAATGCCTGCAACCACACGGCCCGAGGCATTACCCACAGCCATTAAGGCAACCACCACCCAGGCCATGTCACCCATGCCGGACTTGGCCATGCCGGCCACACCGCCGATGATCATCAACCCTGCACCGGAGGCCACGCAGAACATGATCCAGAGTTTGTAAAAAGAACCTGTTTTCATCATTTCGCTGGGGGAGAAATCAATTCCGGTTGATGCAGCAGGTTTAGTGGCAGTGGCCCTGGCATCGGGGTGGACATAGCCTTCGGGCGGATTGACCAGAAACTGGGCCAGAACGGAAACAACTACCAAAAAGGCCACGCCGAAAATCAGCATGGACTGACTCAGCCCGAATTTGCCGATCAAATAAGTACCCAGAGGTGCAATATAGACGGATGCCAGGCCGAATCCGGCAACCACGATGCCGGCGATCATGCCGGTCTTGGCCGGGGGAAACCATTTAATGGCGGGCGGGGTGGCCGAGGCATAGCCGAATCCCAGCCCCAGGCCCATGAGAACACCAAATCCCATGATCCAGATGATCCATGAGGTGGAGAATGCAATGAGAATCAGGCCTGATCCCGTGAGGATTCCGCCGATCACGGCCGTAACTTTCGGGCTTGTCCGGTCCTGGACCCTTCCTGCAAAGATCATGGCAAAGGCAAACACCATGCAGCAGACGGCATAGGGATCATTGAGAGAGGCCAGGCTCCAGTTGAACACTCCGTCCCCGCTCACAATGGATTCTTTGATGGACATTTTAAATATACTCCAGGTGTACAGAATACCCAGGGCCAGGTTTATTCCCAACCCGGCAAAAGTGACCCGCCATCCCATATTTTTGATCTCTTTCATGTTGCCTTCTCCTTTAAAATTGATGTTGCCGTGACCTGATTGCTACAAAATAAATAATTTCAATTCATTTTTTATAAGAGCAATCAGTGTGCCGGGGTGTGAAAAAATAATTAACATATTGATTTTATAAGAAATTATACGACTCTTGGAGGCGATCCCTGGATCTGACATTTACAACAAAAGTTGTAGAATAAGATGTATTTCCGAACAGATGCTCAGGACACAGGTGACTTGCTGAGATTTACAACAAAAGTTGTAACTACAAAGAAAGTTGTAGGAGGATTTTACTTTTGTTCTTTGAGTTTTTTGAGACGTTTGCTCAGGGCCTGCTGGGAGATCCCCAGGATTCTGGCGGCAGAGGACTGGTTGCCCCCGGTCTGTTTCATTGCCTTTTCCACGAGGCTGGCAGAGGCCTCTTTGAGAGTGGGTAAAGTGGCCTTTCCTCCTTGCTCCAAACTTAAGTCCGGATCTGCCATGGCCAGTCCCGTGAACAGATCCGCAGTGATGGATCCTCTCTTATATCTGGACAGGGCATCGTGAACCATGGACTTCAGCTCCCTGATATTCCCTTTAAAGGGATAGGTTTCCATGGTTTCGATCAGAGTTTTGGGGATATCCGGGACAGGTTTGTCCAGGTCATCGGCGGCCTGGCAGACGAACCGGTCCAGGAGCAGGGGAAGGTCCACCAGCCGGTCCCGCAACGGCGGCAGAGTAAGGTTGTGGGTGGATAGCCTGTAAATCAGGTCTTTTCTGAATACTCCTTTTTTTTCCAGGGCCCAGAGGTCCTGGTTGGTGGAGGCAATGATTCTTGCATCGGAGTGCCGGGTTTTATCAGCCCCCAGCTGCCTGTAATCCCCTTCCTGGAGAAGCCTCAGCAGCTTGACCTGCGAGGTCAGTGCCAGATCCCCGATTTCATCCAGAAGCAGGGTGCCGCCGGCAGCCTGCTCGATGAGGCCGGGCCGGGCCTTGTCCGCACCGGTAAAGGCCCCCGTGACATGGCCGAACAGGGTATCTGAAAATACATTGTCATCCAGGCCGGCTACATTGACCTGTACAAGTTTTCCCTTCCGCCCGCTCAGGGTATGGATGCACTGCCCGATGAGTTCCTTGCCCACCCCGGTTTCCCCGAATACCAAGACAGGCTGGGAAGAGGGGGCCACGGCCTCTACATAGTGGAAAATTGAGTGCATCTGCTTATCCTGGGTAATGATGTGGCGGAAGGCTTTTGGATTTTTAATTTGGGCAAAGAGGTCCTGATGCAGCGGTTTTGGTTGATTTTTTCCTGTTTCGTCCCAGGCCAGGGCCTTTTTAACCGCCTGTACCAGCCGCTTTTCTTCCACCGGCTTGATGATATAATCCATGGCGCCGATCTTCATACAGCGCACTGCCGTGTCCACCTCAATGGTGCCGGTAAGGACAATCACTGGAATCCGGGGCCAGGTTTTCCGGATAATTTTGAGCAGACGGCCCCCGTTGATATGGGGCATGTTTAGGTCCAGAAGGATGAGGGAGGGAATCTGCCGCTCCATCTGCCGGATTACGTCCCTGGAATCGGAGATGGTAATGGTATTGTCAAACCCGGCCATGCGCAGGGTGGTGTCGACAGCCACCAGGATTTCCGGCTCATCATCAACAATTAAAATGGGTCTGTCTAAATCGGTATTGTCCACGAAATTTTTCTCCTCCATGAAACTATATAGATGATTTGGCGTTACAGGGCAAGAGTATCCTGGCGGTCAACCCTTTGCCCGGCTTGGACTCAAATTCCAGGATACCCTGGTGGTCATTGACAATTTTCTCGGAGATTGAAAGCCCCAGGCCAGTTCCCCCCTCATCCCTCCGTGTTGTGAAAAAAGGGTCTTTCATCTTTTTCAGTTCCGCGCCAGATACACCAGGCCCTGTATCCGTAACCTCAATACCGATAACGGAACGGGCCTCATTTAAATAGGTGGACACGGATATGGTCTCGGCACTGGAGCTTGAAGCTGATTTTTCAATGGCCTGTCCTGCATTGACCAGCAAGTTGATGATCACTTGCTGGAGCTTCTGAAAATCTCCGGTCACCCGGGGCAGATTTTCTTCATAGTAAATCGAGAGATGGGGGGTGATTTTTTTCAGCACAGTATGGGTGAGATCCACTGATTTGGCCACCACCTGGTTCACATCGATTTGCTGTTTTTCACCCAGGTCATTTGACGGCCTGGAAAAATCCTTAAGCTCAGTGATAATACCCTTGATGCGGGCGGAACTGTCCTGTATCCCGTCCAGCATCAGTTCAATACGCTGCCGCAGGTCGGAGTAATCCATGTTGCAGACCTTGGCCCCAGGTTCCCGGGCAAAATGGCTGTCCAGCACCGGCAAAAAGGATTGGAACGCCTTTTTTAAATTCGGAGCATTGAGCATTAAAGAGGTAGCAGGATTATTTATTTCATGGGCCACTCCGGCCACCAAGATCCCAAGAGAAGTCATCTTATCCGCCTGGATAAGCTGCTTTTCCCTCATATTGGACTGGGCCATGGCCGCCAGCCTGGCCCGCTGCTCCATGGCGCCGGCCCAGATGATATAGGCGGACAGCAGGACCACCACTCCCATAATACCCAGACAGGTCAGGGTCAATTTCCGGGTCACCGCCGAAATTTCAGCCCTTACATCCTCCACATAAATTCCGGTTCCGATCACCCAGCCCCAGGGCTCAAACCCCTTTACATAGGATATTTTGGGGACGATTCTCTTTGAATCCTCCTGCCACTGCCAGAGATAATCCACAAATCCGGCCCCGGATTTCCGGACCGTTTTCACCATTTCCGCGAACAGCTTCTTCCCGGCCGGGTCCTCAAAGGGTCCCATATTTTTCCCCACCAGATCCGGACGGTAGGGATGCATAATCATCACCGGGGTATAATCGTTGATCCAGAAATAATCTTTCCGGTCCGGTCCGTACCTCAGGCGGCTCAGATGGGCAATGGCTTTTTTCCGGGCAGCGTCCCGGCTCATCTCCCCCTGTTCGGCCCGGTCATGGTACATGGCCAGGGTGGACCAGGCACTCTCTGTGAGGTGAAGAATCCCCTCCCGTTTTCCGTCCATCATATACTGCTCCAGCATGGGAATGATGAGCAGAAAGATGGTCAAAATAAACAGGACAATGGTCAGGGCCACCGGAACAATGATCCGCAGCGGCAGGGCACGCATGGGCATGGAATGGGAACTGGAATCGGGCACAGACACTCTCCCTTGATTTTTTAGAATTATTTTTTCTGTTGAATAACTGAAACCAACGGAACCTGTCAAGCCCCTGGGGGTTCTGAGGTGGGGGTATATATCCGGACCGATTTTTCCTTTCCCTTGACCCGGACCTCGTCAATATACCGGAAATCAAAACGGGCTCCAGCCGCGTCCTTTGTTGCCTCAGAGACAAGGATGGTTGTTCCGAAGGTTTTGTTGACCCCTTCCAGCCGGGAGGCCAGATTGACGTTGTCCCCCATCACCGTATAGTCGAACCGGTCCTGGCTGCCAAAATTCCCCACGCTCATAATGCCGGTGTTAATGCCGATGCCGATGCGGATTTGGGGCAGTCCATGGGACACAAATTCCCTGTTGAGCTGTTCGAGTTCCTGATTCATGGTCAATGCGGTGTCAACGGCTCTTTGTGCATGGTCCGGGTCATCTTTGGGTGCGCCCCAAAAGGCCATGACCGCATCCCCGATGAACTTGTCCACGGTGCCTTTGTTGTCCATGATAATTCGGCTCATCCGAGTCAGATACTGATTCATGAACCGGCCCAGGGTCTCGGAATCCATGTTTTCGGAAATACTGGTGAAATTCCGGATATCAGAGAAAAGAACGGTAAGCCTTTTCTGCTCCCCGCTCAAGGATAGCTTTCCCGGTTGCTTCAGGAGAGAGGCCACCACATCCGGGGCCACATAATGGGAAAACGCCTTTTGAATATACCGCTTGGCCCGACCCTCCCGGACATAATTGAGCATACTGACGATAATGAGAATTAAAAGGAATGTGGTAAGGACATAGGTCATGCCCACCTGGTGTTTGTTCAGGAAAAAAAAAGCATAATTGCCGAAAAATACGGCCGCGAAAAAGAGAAGAGAACTCAAGGCCCCGGCCAGGGGTGTCAGACGGCATAAGATCAGGGTCAGTAAAAGTCCTCCAAAAATAATGAGGATAAAGGAGATGCCGATTTCCGTAAAAATATCATAGGCAAAGGGATCGTTTTGAATGAGGTTGTCAATGATGTTGGCATTGATTTCGATCCCGGGCATGGTGCTTGAAAACGGAGTGGCCCGCAGATCAAAAAGGCCGGTGGCCGATGAGCCCACCAGGATAAACTTATTTTTGAAATCCGGGCGGACCCGGTTTAACAACAGGTCACCGGCAGAAACATAGGAAAAGGTATTGGGTGGCCCCCGGTGGTTGATGAAGAGCCGACCCGCATTGGAGGTCGGATAGAATCTATCTCCCATACCCACTCCGATGACCGTGGTCTGAAGGGTTTTAATCCGGTTATCCGTATGGATGGTGATTTCTTCAAAACCCTCACCGATTCTAAAGGTCTCCAGGGCCAGGGAGGGATAGGGAATACCGTCCATGCTCATGAGGAGCGGCACCTGGCGAACGGTTCCCGAATCATCGGTGAGCACGTTAAAAAAACCTTCGCTCTCGGCCATGGCCACGGCATCCACATTGACGATGGCCCGGTAGGCCGGCACCAGGGCCAGGGTATCAAACCGGGCGGTTTCCGGGACCAAAAGTATCCGGGCCGAGGGAAAGGGGACCTGGGCATCTGTTTTCAGGCCGTCATCCTTTCGCTGAAAAGCATATCCCAGGACCGCCCGGGTGTTGGCAAGGGCTTCCCCGAAAATCGCGTCATGGTCTGAATTGTAAATATCAAGAATCCGGGATCTCACCTGGGCCGGCACCGGTTCCCCCAGCAAAGGGGTAAGGATCTCAAGCTGATTTCTGGGAGAAGAACGGTCTGGTTCGGCAAAAACGATGTCAAATCCGATGACTCCTGCCCCATTCTCGTGGATGGCCCTGGTCAAATCCGCCATGAGGTTCCGGGGCCAGGGCCACTGCCCCATGAGGCTGAGGCTTTTTTCATCAATATCCACGATGACCACCCGGCCGGTGTGGGGCTCGGCACCTCTGACCCGGAACATGATATCCGTCACTTTATTGTCGATGCCGGCCAGGAAAACGGGTTTTTGACTGCCGAAGGAATAAAATACCAGGCAAGACAAAAATATGGTCAGACATCCTGCACAGAAGGGGAGGCTGAATATGTTACGAAAAGAGGTCGCCAAAAGTTATCCCTTCCGCTTACCGGTTCCCGGCAAATATACCCTGGTAATGTAGGCTGCCGAACTTTGCGTAAAAATTACCGCCCAGGGCCTCGGCATTGGGTCCGAAAAAGACGCCATAGGCCTTTGAATCCGTTTCGGCTCCGAATATGGGACCGGAAAATCCTGTGGTCAGAAAATCGGCTGCGGCCACGGTTACAGACAGGTTGACCTCTGAAAAATTGATATCTCCAGAGATGGTTGTGCCGCTGAAATTAACATTAAAAGCAGTTGTTCCGTTTGTCAGCTGGGAGACCTGGCCCATTCCGGGAGATGCGGCGGTATCAACCCGAATCCCCATGGCTTTGCCGGTGTAGGACAGTGTGCCGGCGGGCGGGTTGTCTATGAGCCACTGCACCTGGGTGGCCGGGGTCTGATCCCCTGCGATCCAGAGAGATCCCGGGACGTGGACATGGAAATCATTTCCTGTTCCCGGTTCATTGTATGCGATTTCCCAGTAGCCCCAATAGGTGTTGTCAGAGAGCTGGGTTTCCATGGACGAAACCATAAAATTCCCATAGGGTTTAAGGCTTGTGCTGCCTGAGCCGTTGATGATGACATTGCTGCCGCTCAGCTCAGCCCCCAGTCGGTTGTCTGCGATGTAGGCGGATTGGGAAATGCTGGTGCCGCCGATTTTAAGATTACTGAGCTGGGTGGATGACAAAAAGGCATCATAGCCGTTCATGGTGCCTGAAAAGGTGCCGGCATCCCGATCAAAAGCGATGCTGAACTTGGCGGCATCATCGTTTATAAAGCAGACCCGGTTGGTGTCTATATCGCCCATGTTTTCGGCCAGGCCCATGAAAAACCCGTTCCAGGCGTTTCCCTGATCAGGAGAGGTAGATACCTTGTCAAAGGTGACGGCCACGGTGTCGGACCAGAACTGGGGCTGCAGGGGACCGCCCGGAGGCGTGGGTGAGGGCTGGTAAAGAGGGTAATCCACTCCTTCAATGGTCAGACCAAGTGCTTCCTGGGAACTGCCGTAGACATGACCGAAAGTCTCCGATCCTGTAAACCCGTAAATATCACCGTTTCCATTAAAGTCACCTGATCCGAACAGGCGGAGATTCTTAACGGCACCGGTTTCCGTGATTTCGCCAATGCCAAAGCCGCCGGCCGTGGTACCGGGATGATTGGGATCATTCTCAAATACCAGGAGCCGCTTATTGTGCCAGTTGACATGGGCGGCTACGGTATCGTCGGTATATGTTGGGTTGTCATCCCTGAGGATGCCGGTATAGGTCCATATCCCGCTTGGGGGAAGTGTTGTGGCACGTGATCCTGTAACGCCGATTTCCGCCAGCAGGTTTAAAACTTTCTGTTCATGGGGTGTGACAACTGCCGTCTCAAAGGTTTCAGTGGTGCTGGTTAAAAGATTATCGGTAACCGCATCCGGCTGAGTCAGACCGGTGTCCGGTTGATCCGGGGAGCCGGAATCCCCGACCCCATCATCAGTGCCGGAAAGGGTGCCGGAGTCAGCAGTCTCCTCTGCCGGGTCAGAATCCGGGACAGCGGAATCCTCACCCGCTTCACCGGTATTGCCAGCTCCGGCCATTCCCCCTTCAATCTCATCCAGCAGGGTTTCATCAAATTGTTCAGGGGGCGCAGGGGGCTGGTCCATATCTGCCACCTGGGTGCCGAAACCGGGGCGGTCAATGTCCACCCGGCCCCGGGGGTTTGAGACGTAAATCCCCTTGCCACCCTGGTAGACCACAGCCAGTCTGTTGCCTTGGACAATGCCTGCGTACATGGAACCTCGGATACCTATGGTGGCCGAAGGGGCCTCGGTCTTGAAGTTTTGGGGCGCATCCCGGGTGATGGCCCCGCCCATGACCCGGAAGCTGCCGGCCTTGATCCGGGTGCGCAGCTTTGAATTGGGATCACCTTCCTTCCACAGGTAGTCTTCCAATACCATTTTGGAATTCCGGCCCAGGGTTATCAGGGTATTGTCAGTGAACATTATTTGAAGCCTTCCCCGGGCCGTCTCTATGGTCTCTTTTAAATAAACAGGGGATTTTAAAGTCAGCACCCTTGGCACTTTCTCCCCCTGCAAGGCAACTGCCTTGCCCCGGAGGGCCACAATTTTCCCAATGGGATTGTTGGCGGCCCCGGTATCTTGAATGGATGTCCCCAGGGCGATGACAACCGTAAACACCATATAAAAAAAAATTTTAGGAATGGATTTTAAAGCCATAGACCCCTCCGTTTAAAAGCGGTATTCAAGCGCTGAATTGATGATATTTTTGCTGTATTCATACAGATCCAGGTTGGCGTCGGCCCGGACATGCCTGTAGCCGAGTCGGACGGAAAGACTCTGCCGCCGGTCCGAAGACTGCCACAGCCTCTTTTTAATGCCGCATCCGGCAGTGTGGATATGATCCCGCCGGGGCGCTTCAAACAGGTCTGAAGTCCCGACATAACTGGAGTAGGCATAAGAATAGGAACCATAGAGACTCAGGCCTTTGAAAAATTCTCGGTTCACAAACAATTGAAAAATATATCGATCATAACTGTACTCGTTGTCATCGGCACGCTCCTGTTCATATCCCAGGGTGGCATTGCACCAGAGTTTATTGATCAGAAAGGCGGTATTCAGATCAAAACGAAGGTTGTCACCATCCCTGTTGGTGTTGGTCGGAAAGGACCGGCTCTGATAGGCAAGGCCCGGGGTTATCACCAAAGCTGGGGTGAACATATGCCGGTAAAAGGCCCTGGCCCCAACCGCATCCGTATATCTGGCATAATCCAGATCCATATAGTCAGCCGTGAGATGAATACCGGCTACCCCCTTCTTGAAGGCATAGTCAGGCCCGGTTTCCATGCTGAAATACAGGGTGTCCAGGTTATTTTCCTCCTGGTAAAGAGACTTGTAGCCGGTGCCCTGGGTCTGCCAGGCGAACCGTGAATAAGGAAAACTATAGGTGTGGCTGAGTTCGGCAACGGCCGAATAGATGATATCGTCAATTTCCCTGGATGCCGGGCCTGTCAGGGAGACGCGGCCCAAAACCGTGCTGATGGTATTGTTCGTCGGGCTGGTCCAGACATTATCGTTCCAGTCCAAGCCCAGACTGACGGCGCCGCGAAAAAAGTGGCGTTGCTCGGAGCGGTCGATATAGGCCAGAAATTTTTCAATGTTCTGTTTTACGGTCTCCGGGGGATCGGAAAGCAATACCTCGTTGCAGTTTTTCCGGGCCATGTCGTTTACGCCTAACTTATGGAAGGCCCGGGCCATCTCCAGTTTGACCCGGTTGTCCCCGGGATGGATGATCAGGGCCCGTTCAAAAACCATGACCGCCATTTCATAATTTCTGATTTCGTAGGCCGCCCGGCCCAGGTAAAAATTGATGGTAAAATGATCCGGAATAATTTCAAAGGCCTTTAAAAACTGATCAAAGGCCATTTGATAGTCTTTATTCTGAAACGCCTCCATTCCCTTTTCCGCACAAATTTCAAAGGAAGCTGTACCGGCGGAACAGGGGAGACGAAAAAAAGTTCCGGATAATACAAGACAACACAGGATAAAAACGGCATGTTTTTTCATATATCGCAATCCCTGATTGGTCCACATATATATATTGAAAAGCACAAGAGTTTCCAATACTACCATGAAACCCTGAATAATTGTCAAGGAGAAACACAGGGAGGGATAGGTCCGGCCACATCCCAGCATATTAACCGCCGGAAACTTGACAGAAAAGAGGTAAATATTTCCGGGGATATTATAACTTTTTTGTACGTTTTATTCCCTTTTTAACTATACATCCCTGCCAATGTCATGGATAAACCCTTGAACCGTCGACCATGTCCGGATTTTTATATTCTGGCACATAGGTTGCAATTCTTTTATTCGCAAACCAACACACAAATCATCTCTAAACCAGGGAGGACAGCCATGAAGAAAAGAACCTTTAACGCCAAAAAAACTTTCGGCCTAAGTGTTTTGCTCAAACTGACACGCAAGAATGTTGACGGAGTTGAGATCTTGGAATCCAACGGAAGGTATACATCTAACCTGGGGATGGATGAACTGAACTCTGCCGTGACCAAAACCATGGAGGCCCATAATATTAATTTGAGGCTGGAATAACAAAAATGCGATACACCTTTAAAATTCCTGTTTTCAGGCATCCGCCGATATATTTATGAAACCATGACCAAATTCATGGCCTGATACCAAAAGGAGCGCCCGAAGAACAATGTCCCCGGGCGCTCTTTTTTTATTCTCGCCGCACTCGCTGATTAAACCACCGGCCGTGGCAGCACCCCTGCCCGCTCGGCAATTTCAGGCACCCGGTGCTCCCATTCAATGGCCATCATATGAACACCGGCCACCCCTTCCATGTCTTTGAATTCTGCCACCTGCTCCAGGGCGAATTTAATGCCCTCTTCGGCCTGATCCCTCTTATCCACACCCTTGAGGCGTTTAATCAGGTCGTCAGGGATGTCCATACCCGGCACAAATTTTTTCATGAAATTAGCCATGCCTGCATTTTTCATGGGGGTGACACCGGCCAGGATATAGCATTTTTCATGGAGGCCCATATCCACCACCGTTTTCATGAAATCCCGGAATTTATCCATGTTGAATATGCACTGGGTCTGGATAAAATCGGCACCGGCCTCGATCTTGTTGGCCAGGCGGTAGGGCCTGAACTCATAGGGATCGGCAAAGGGATTGGCCGCAGCTCCAATAAAAATTTTGGGCGGCACGTCAATCTCTTCGTCATTCATGAACTTGCCCTCGTCTCTCATCTTTTTCACCAGGGCAATGAGCTGCATGGAATCAATGTCATGGACATTCTTGGCCTGGGGATGATTGCCGAAGGTCTGGTGGTCCCCGGACAGGCAGAGCATGTTCCGTATCCCTAAGGCGTGGGCCCCCAGGATATCAGCCATCATGGCCAGGCGGTTCCTGTCCCGGCAGACCATTTGAAAGTTTGGTTCCAGTCCTTCGTCCACCAGGAGTTTGGAGGCGGCAAGCGAGGACATGCGAACCACGGCGGTCTGGTTGTCCGTGAGATTAACGCAGTCCACATTGCCTTTAAGGTATTGAAATTTTTCTTTAAGGTGGGCCACATTGGCGCCCTTGGGGGGACCGCACTCCCCGGTGAATGCAAAATGACCGGCCTTAAGAACTCTTTCAAGGTTGCTGCCTGATTTAAAATCACTCATTGTGTTCACCTCCTTATATATTTCCCTGGACCAGTTCCTCTCTGATACTTCTTCTGGGACCGCCGTCCCTTGCCGTCTGCCAGTCTTTGAGGCCTTTCACGCCCATGAGGTCTTCCAATTCTCCTGCCTCCATCTTCTTTCTGACAATGGAATCCCAGATGCATTCGGTATCCTTGTTCACCTCGCATGCCCCATTGGATGATCCCCCGCAGGGCCCGTGGAGCAGGCTTTTGGCACACCGGGCAATGGGGCAGAGGCCGCCGAACATATGGATACCGCAGGTGCCGCAGCCCGCGCACCGTTCTTCCCATACCCCGTGCTGGGTAGCCCCGCCGAAAAAGGTAGTGTTCACGGCCGGAAAGAATCTTTGTTCCCGGTACATTTCAGACAGAAACTGGGGGCCAACCCCGCATGCCATGGAGACCACGGCATCGTAATTATTCACCTCGTCCCCGAGCTGGGAGACATATTCCCTGTCGCATTGGCGCTCCAAGACCCGTTCATCAATCTCCAGGGGGTTCCCGTCTTTTTTTCTTGCAATTTTCATAGTGGAAGCCAGGATCTCAACCTCTTTGAGACCGCCCACATTACAGACCGTTACGCAGCCCTTGCAACCCACCACAAGGATCTTTCTGCAGTCCTTCACCATCCCGAGTATTTCTTCAATGGATTTGCGATCAGCAACTATCATTGGTCACCTTCCGTTATTTGGGCCCCGGATCCAACCCTTTATCAGGGAGGGCCGGGACGATTGACAGATCATGCTGCGGAATTGGCCTTGATCGGCGTGGGGCCGAGCCCTTTTATCTTTTCCGCCATCTCATTGGCTATTTCGGCAAACCGGGCGCCCTGGGCCGAAGAGAGATTATACATCTCCACCCGTTCGGGCTCTATGCCCAGTTCCTCCAGGGTTTTTTTGACGTATTCGACTTTCCGCCTTGCCTTTAGGTTGCCCTCCCGATAGTGACATTCCCCTTCAAGACAGCCAGCCACGTATACCCCGTCTGCCCCGTCTTCAATGGCATTGAGCAGGTGAAGGATATCCACCCGTCCCGTACACGGCACCTGGATCACCTTTATGTCCGCAGGATAGGAAAGTCTCATGGAACCTGCCAGGTCCCCTGCTGCGTACGCTCAGTACTGGCAGCAGAATGCAATGATTCTGGGCTGAAACTCCTTATTCATATTGCACCTCCCTTGTTCCCGGCCCTTCTTCAAACAGGGCATCGGTTTTAGCAATGATCTGCTGGTCTGTGAAATGATTCAGCTTTATGGCCTTGCCCGGGCATTCCGATACGCAGGCACCGCATCCATGACATTCGCTGGCCTCGATCTTGGCATAGCCGTCCTCATGGATAAAGGGGATGGCGTACGGGCAGGTCCTGACACAGGTCAGGCAGACCGCACATTTTTCCGGGGTGACTTCGGCCACCACTCCCCCCACCTTGAGGGAATCCCGGGAGAGGATGGTCATGGCACGTGCCACGGATGCCCTGGCCTGGGCAATGCTCTCTTCCAAAGGCTTTGGATAATGGGCTAACCCAGCCACAAATAACCCGTCCGAGGCAAAATCCACCGGTCTGAGCTTGGCATGGGCCTCCACCAGGAAACCTTCGGCATTGACCGGAATTTTGAACTTCTCAAACAGGGCGCGGTTGTCCCCCGGGGTGATGCCTGACGCCAGGACCACCAGGTCCGGGTTAATGAGCACCTCCATCTGGAGCACATGGTCTAGGACCGTGAATGCCAGGTTTCCTTCTGCATCAAGGCTGAGCTTTGGCATTTTCTCAAGGTCGTACCGGATAAAAAGAACCCCCATCTGCCGTGCCTGCTGGTAGAGGTCTTCTCTGAACCCGTAGGACCGGATATCCCGGTATACCACATAGACCCGCTTCCGGGGGTCCATTTCCTTAAGAGCAATGGCGGATTTAAGGCTGTGGGTGCAGCAGACCTTGGAACAATAAGGGTTATCCTTGTTCCGGGAGCCCACGCATTGTACAAAGACAACCTTTTTAGCCGCCTCCACCCGTTCATCTTCTTCCCGGAAGGCTGCATCCATATCCAGGTGGGTGAGGACATCGGGATGATCCCCGTACATATATTCTTCAGGCTTGTGCTCCATGCCGCCGGTGGCGATGATGGCGGCTCCGTGTTCGATGGAAAATTCGTCTCCATCCGTTGCCACAGTGGTAATAAAATTGCCCATGGAACCGGTGGTAGCCGTCACCTCTGTTTCCATATGAACGGTGATGGCATCGGAGGTTCGCACGGAGTTTGTGAGATGGTTCAGATAGGCCCGGACCGACTCCCCTTTCCAAGTGGTGTTGAGATGGTTGGCAATGCCCCCCAGTACAGGGGCCTTTTCCAGCAGATGGACATCAATGCCCTGGGCTGCCGCCCCAACGGCTGCTTCCATGCCCGACACCCCGCCCCCGACAACCAGCAGGGACTTTTTGATGGGCAGGTCCACCTGGTGGAGGGGCTCAACAAATGCAGCCTTGGCCACGGCCATGCGGACCAGGTCTTTGGCCTTGTTTGTGGCTTTTTCAGGCTGGTTCATGTGGACCCAGGTGTTCTGGTCCCGGATATTGGCCATTTCAAATAAATATTTATTTAAGCCTGCATCCCGGATGGTCTCCTGGAACAGGGGTTCATGGGTCCGGGGTGAACAGGACGCCACCACCACCCGGTTGATCTCGTGTTCCAGAATTACTTCTTTCATATGATCCTGGGCATCCTGGGAACAGGTAAACAGATTATCCTCCACATGCACCACATAGGGCAGGGTCCTGGCATAATCCCTTACCGCCGGAACATCAGCCACCCCCCCAATATTAATGCCGCAGTTGCAGACAAAGACCCCGATCCTGGGTGCAAGCCCTGTGAAATCCCTTTCCGGCGGCAGTTCCCTTGTCCTTGTCTTTGACCACCTGCTATCTTTCATGTTCATGACGGCGGTGGCTGCCGCGGCAGATGCCTCCATGACGGAACCGGGAATATCCTTGGGCTCCTGGAATGTGCCGCAGACAAATATGCCCTTGCGGCTGGTGGTCACCGGGGCCAGGTTGGTGGTGTCGGCAAAACCGTGGGAATTCAGCTCTATCCCCATCTTATCTGCCAAAGCTGCGGCATCCTTGTTGGGGGCCAGGCCGATGGAAAGCACCACCATGTCAAAGATCTCTTCCACCGTATTTCCGGCTTCGGAAGAATATACCAACCGGTATTTATCTCCGGGTTCCGGGAATACCGAATGGATCCTGGATCTTACAAAACGGACCCCGTGGTCGTCCTGGGCCCGGATATTGTACTTGTCAAACTCCTTGCCGTGGGTTCTCATGTCCATGAAGAAAATGGCGCAGTCCAGGTCATAATCCGCATGTTCCTTGGCAATCACCGCCTGCTTGTTGGCATACATGCAGCAGACCCCGGAACAATAAGCATGATCCCCCTTGTTGATATCTCTGGACCCCACACACTGGAGCCAGGCAATCTTTTTGGGCTCCTTGCTGTCCGAGGGCCTGACCAGGTGACCTGCATAAGGACCCGAGGCCGACAGTACCCGCTCAAACTCCACAGAGGTCATGATATTGGGGCTGTGGCCGTAACAATAGGTCACCAATTTTTCCGGCTCAAAAGGCGTAAAACCCGGAGCCATGATGATGGCACCCACATTAATTTCATGCATCTTGCCCACCATATTGTGGTCCACGGCATTGGCCAGACAGGCATCAACGCATTGCATACATTCCGAGCAGAATCCGCAGTTGATGCACCGGGCTGCCTCCTTTTGCCCCTCTTTAACAGCATAACCCAGCTCCACTTCATTGAAGTTCCCTGCCCGCTCCGCCACGGGCAGTTCAGGCATCTTGTACCGTTTTTCAACAGGCCAGCGCTCGTCCACCGGCCGGTATTCAGGGGTCTCAACCATTGGCAGCTCCCTGCCTGCTGCCATATCTTTTCCCGTGAGGTAGCGGACCATGGATTCCGCCGCTTCCATGCCGGCGGCAATGGCTGAAATGGCCACACCCGGACCGGTCTGGAGATCGCCCCCGGCAAAGACGCCTTTTTTATCCGTTTCCAGGGTCAGGGGATTGACCTCGGTGGTGTCCCACCTGGAGATCTTAATGTCCGCCAGTGATTCCAGTGCCGAGACATCCGGCCGCTGGCCGATGGCAGGAATGAGCTGGTCAACTTCTATGTCGTACTCACTCCCGGGCACAGGCACCGGCCTCCGCCGTCCCGAGGCATCGGGTTCACCCAATTCCATTTTAATGACCCGCACCGCGCAAACCCTGCCGTCCTTTTCCAAAATTTCCTGGGGAGCGGCCAGATAGGTGATTTTCACGTCTTCATCTTCGGCCGCACAGATCTCCTCTTCCCAGGCCGGCATTTCCTTCCGGGTCCTGCGGTAGAGGATGGTTACCTCTTGGGCGCCCAGGCGGACTGCTGCCCTTGCCACGTCAATGGCCACATTGCCCCCACCGATGATGCCGACTTTTTGGCCAACTTCAGTGGTCCCGGTGAGGTTGAGTTCCCGCAAAAAATCAACCCCCTGACGGACTCCGGTCAGATCTTCGCCGGGGATGCCCAGATCAATGCCCTTATGGGCCCCCAGACCCAGAAACACCGCATCAAATCCGTCGGCCATGAGGCTGTCTATGGTAAAGTCCTGTCCCAGGCGGGTGTTGAGTTTAAGCTCAACACCCAGGTTGGTGACTACCTCGATATCTTTATCCAGGACTTCCGGCGGCAGCCTGTGGTCGGGAATACCGACCCTCAGCATGCCCCCGGCCTTGGGCAGGGCTTCGAAAATGGTGGCATCCACGCCCTGGCGGGCCAGGTGAAAGGCTGCGGATAGCCCGGACGGGCCGGAACCGATGACAGCCACCTTTTTGCCTATTTTATCTGCGCAGGGAATCTCAATCTCCCTGGGATCAAAACTGTCCGCTGCCAGCCGTTTGAGGTCCCGGATAGCCACGGGTTCATCCACCTGGCATCTGCGGCAGGCATCCTCGCATTCATGGGGGCAGACCCGGCCCAGAACCCCGGGCAGAGGGAGCTGCTCCATGATAATTTCAAGGCTTTCCTTAAACTTGCCCTCCTTGACCATCTGGACATAGCCCTGGACATTCAGCCCGGCCGGACAGGTTAACCGGCAGGGGGCCTTGTCTTTTTTCTCTATGGAATAAGCAGAGGGCATGGCCTGGGGATAGAGTTTGAATGCAGCTTTTCTGTCCCGCAGTTCCACATCAAACTGACTTGGAAGTTCCACGGGACAGGCATCAGAGCATTCCCCGCATGCCGTACATTTCTCAGGGTCTATGAATCTGGGATTTTCCCGGACTTTCACCGTAAAATCCCCTTCTTCCCCGTCCACGGATTGGATTTCCGACATGGTAAGCAGTTCAATGTTCAGATGACGGCCCGCTTCCACCAGCTTGGGGGAAATAATACACATGGAGCAGTCATTGGTGGGAAAGGTTTTGTCCAACTGGGCCATGACGCCGCCGATGGCCGTATTTTTATCCACCAGGTAAACCAGGTATCCTGAATCTGCCAGATCCAGGGATGCCTGGATACCGGCAATGCCGGCACCCACAACCATTACCGACCCGTTACCGTTTTTAGCCATTGCATCCCTCCTTGTTAAAGTCCCACCTCGGCCAGATCCGGCCCAAGATAGGTACGTTCAGTCTCTGCCAGACATCCCATGGCAAGGCAGAGTATGGTCCACAGATGGACCACATGGTAATCCGCCCCAAAGTGGTGGCCAATATCCTCGATCTGGCCGTGGCAATTGTGACAGGGCGCGATGACATAATTCGCACCCGTGGCCATGATCTGATCGTATTTAATTTTGCCGTAGGCCCTTCGCTGGTCCGGGAACCCGGCCTGGAGCGCCCCGCCTCCACCCCCGCAACAGAAGTTATTGATGCGGTTGGGCACGGTGTCGATAAAATTTTCTTCGCCCACAACGGTCTTGATCACAAAACGAAGGTCGTCAACGATCTTGTTGGACCCACTCTTCCGGCCGATATTGCAGGGGTCCTGCACGGTGAATTTGGCGCCGATCTCCTTGTTCCAGTCGGAATTAACCTTGAGCTTGCCTTCCCTGATCCACTGGGCATAGAGTTCAATAATGGTGATGAGCTCAAATTTATGGGGTATCTTGAACTTGCGCAATCCTTCCAGGATTGCAAAGTAGGAATGGCCTCACTCGGTGTTGACCACCATGGGACTTTTGAGCGTATTGTCCACATGGAGGACAAACTCCTCGATAATATATTTCCAGCCTTCGTCGTCGGCCAGGAACATGCAGTAGTTTTCACCGGCCCACATCACCGAAGGGTAGGTCCAGTCCGCCCCCACCTTGTGGAGTACCTTCCACAGGGGTCCCATCTCTTCGGGTTCGGTGACCGGTTCCCGGGAATTCTGGTTCAGGACCATCCGGGCCCCCACCCGGTCCACGGAAACCTGAAGATCCTCAAATCCCTCGTGCTCCTCCCGGATCTCCTCGGCCACATCCAGGACCGTGAACTTAAAGTCCTCCTTGGCCGCGCCCATGGCGCTGCCAGTTCTGATATGCTGGTCACAGGAGCCCAGGATCCCCCTGGGTCGTTTCTCCCGGGCCATTTTAGAACGGATATTATAGATGAGTTTGGGAATGTTGATGTTCATGGGGCAGGCCAGCTGGCAGCGTCCGCACATGGAGCAGACCCATTTCCAGTCTGATTTGAGAATTTCATCATCCATCCCGAAGTTGAGCATGCGAATCAGTTTTCTGGGGTCCATACCGAACTGCTCGGAAGCCGGACACCCTCCCGTGCAGGTTCCGCAGGTCAGGCAGAGATCGAAATTCGCATCCGGTATTTTATCCAGAACCTCCTGTTTGAGTTCGGCATCCAGCCTGTCGATTTTGATTGCTTCGGCCATAAAAGATCTCCTTCATGGTCTCCGTGTAAAACAGAGGCACCATCATCTTAATTTAGCTGCATTAAGATACCGGCCCAGCTTATCCTCTCCGCCGATGGTAATAATATGGACGCCCTGGCAGATGTCCTTTAAGCTGTTGACCGTATCTGCAAATAACTCAATACTTGCTTTTTGTTTGTCCGGTGCTTTTAACAGCTTCTGGATGACCCACTCAGGAACAAGTCCGGATTTAAAATGGCGATTTAAGAATTTTCCCATGCCGGCGGTACGCAGAATCATAACCTCGGCGATGACAGGGACCCTAAACGGGGTGACCTGCTTCATGAATTTTTCAAACTGCTCCACATCAAATATGGGCGTGGTTAAAAAATACCCCGTGCCCACATTGATCATATCCTCCATTTCCTCCATGCCTTTTTTAGGCATGTTCCTGCCCCATGGGGTTTCAACCCCTGATCCCACGGTGAAATCCATTTTGGTGTCCAGTTCGTTGCCTTCAATGGAGACTCCCTGTTTCAGGTGGTCCAGAACTGACCCAAGTTTCCCCGAATCCACATGGAAAAACATGTCTTCCTGGAGAGTAGATCCTGAAATCCGGTAGTCCTCGGTGAAAACCAGAAGATTGTCCACCCCGGTTTCATGGGCCTGGGTCAGATCCTTCTGGAGCTGGTACCGGTTCTTGTCCCGGGTGGTGGTCTGAAAAATCGCATTGAACCGGTTCTGTTTGAGCAGTTCGCAGGTTCTGATGCTGTCGCCGACCACCCCTTCAAGCTCTGTTTCCTGGACAGAGACCCCGTCCACCCGTCCCCTGACCTTGTTCAAGCTTTCGATCAGGGATTCAGGTTCATCGTCACCCAGAGGGGCCTGGATCTCAGAGGTCACCACAAATCTCTTTTTCTCTAAAGATTCCTTTAAATTCATGATCTGCCTCCTTTTTATTTTAATCCAAGCAATTTAGCCACTTCATCTTTAAGCTGGGGAAGCGGCAGGGGTTTGGAAAAGCAGACATCCGCCCCATTCTCCTTCATCTGTGCGAATTTTTCATCGTCCAGGTAGGCGGAGAGCACAATGATCTTCGTATCACTGGTTTTTGAATTGGTTTTGATCTTCTTGCAGACTTCGTACCCCTTGATGTCCGGCATCATGATATCCAGGATCACCAGGTCCGGATGGAAATGGTTGACCTGGAGTCCGGCCTCAAACCCGTCCGAAGCGGACACCACCTCGTAGTCGAACTCATCCTCCTCCAGGGCCTGGACAATGGACTCCACAATGATCATATCGTCGTCCACCACCAGAATTTTTTTCCGTGAGCCGTTGTCTTTTTCGTCCGGAATGGGAATGCCCTGATTCCGCATGAAGTTTTCCAGATCATCTTTCTGGATCCGGCGATGCCCCCCCACTGTTTTGTAGGCCTTAATATGGCCGGCCTCCACCCAGTTGATGATGGTTTTAGACGATACATTGCAGTACTTGCTTGCCGTAAATACAGTCAACGTGTCTTCCATAACGCCTCCTTTTTTAGCATGTATGGGATTTCAGAATTTATAGTTATTATAAAGTTTTCACTTTGTCAAGCGAATATAATAAATAAAATAACTAAAATAACTATATTTTTTGCATGAAAATCATTTGATCCCCATGCAGGCCGGGTTGTGACAGATATAAAAAATCGTAATAAATATTTTATCGCAATCTGTTTTAAATTTGCTGAAAATGAAATCGGTTGATATTGTGCCCGGGACATTGCCGCCGAAATCTAAGGTATCCTCAGGCAAATAATTTGGACCCTTTATGAGTGTGCATATATGATGGTAAAGACAGATCAGGTATCCATGGGAATAGACAGTTGACCAGAGGAGCGCCCAGAGTGATTTTAAGGTTTAAAGGGCATGAAAATGATATCCAAAATGTATTATTATGGATATTGTCAAAAATCCCTTTCAGAAAACCACTCCCAATACGGCATACTTTTTTTGGCCTTATCTACTTTCGAAAAAGTTCATGTGTGATATGTAACTATTTAAGGTACCATTAAAATAAAATCAATCGGTCCGCTTGAGTGCGCAATTGATAGAGTTACCCACAGACAAAAAGGCCATACCATGAATAAACAAGTTCACCACCCACTTTTTCCCAATCTGCTTGCCCCCCTGGATCTTGGGTTTACCACCCTCAAAAACAGGGTGCTGATGGGCTCCATGCATCTGGGACTGGAAGAGGTTGCCAAGGGATTTATCCGGATGGCGGAATTTTATGCCCAACGTGCCCGTGGCGGGGTCGGACTCATCGTGACCGGCGGCATAGGCCCTAACCGGGAGGGTGCCGTGCATGCCGATGCGGCATTGATGGCCACCGCAGCAGACGTTTCCAACCACCGCATTATTACCCAGGCTGTGCATGAAGCCGACGGAAAAATCTGCATGCAGATACTTCACACCGGCCGTTATGCCTTTAATCCCGATGCAGTGGCGCCCTCGGCCATACCCTCGCCCATCAGCCCATTTCCCCCCAGTGTCCTGACCGATGAACAGATCCAGCAGCAGATCCGGGATTTTGTCCGGTCCGCCGTGCTGGCAAAGGATGCCGGTTACGACGGTGTTGAGATTATGGGCTCTGAAGGATATCTGATTAACCAGTTTACTGCCCTGCGTACCAATAAGAGGAATGACCGCTGGGGAGGGGTGTATCAGAACCGGATCCGGTTCCCAAAAGAAGTGGTGCAAAGGACCCGTGAGGCGGTGGGAGATGACTTTATCATCATTTATCGCTTGTCCGTGCTGGACCTGGTGGCCGGGGGCAGTTCCCTGGATGAGGTCATCACCCTGGGCAAGGTTGTTGAGCGGGCAGGGGCAAGTCTTATCAACACCGGTATCGGCTGGCACGAAGCCCGGATTCCAACCATCGCCACCAAGGTTCCCCGGGCCGCCTTTACCTGGGCCACAGCAATGGTCAAGTCAGTATTGACCATTCCCATCATCACCTCCAATCGCATCAACATGCCGGATGTGGCAGAACAGGTACTGGTAAGGGGGGACGCCGATATGGTATCCATGGCACGGCCGTTTCTGGCCGATCCCGAATTTGTCCGAAAGGCCGCTGAACAGCGGACCGATGAGATCAACACCTGCATCGGATGCAACCAGGCCTGTCTGGATCACATCTTTGCCGGGAAATTGACCAGTTGCCTTGTGAACCCAGTGGCCTGCCATGAGACTGAATTGCTCATCAAGCCTGCCCTGAATCCTAAAAATATTGCTGTGGTGGGTGCGGGGCCTGCCGGCATGTCCTTTGCCGTTACGGCCGCAGGCCGGGGGCACCGGGTGACCCTGTTTGATATGGCCGGAGAAATCGGTGGCCAGTTTAATATTGCCAAGCAAATCCCCGGCAAAGAGGAATTCCATGAGACCATCCGCTATTACCGCCGTCAGATAGAACTGACCGGTGTGGACCTGAAATTGAACCGTGAGGTTACCGGAGAGATGTTGGAACAGGGCGGTTTTGATGCGGCGGTGATCGCAACCGGCATTCTCCCCCGCAAGCCCCGGATTGAGGGTATCGATCACCCCAAGGTATTGACCTATATCGATGTCATGGCCGGTGCCAAGGTGGGTAAAACCGTGGCAATAATCGGGGCCGGTGGTATCGGCTTTGATATCTGTGAGGTCCTGGTTCATCAGGGGACCTCCTCCAGTCGGGACATTCCTTCTTTTATGGCACAATGGGGTGTGGACATGTCCCTTGGGGCCCGGGGCGGGGTCGAGGGGGTCAGTCCCCGAATCCCCCCTTCCTCCCGAAAGATATATCTTTTGCAGCGCAAGGACGAGAAAGTGGGCGGCCGGCTTGGCAAAACCACCGGCTGGATTCACCGCATGGAATTAAAACAAAAAGGGGTACAGATGTTTTCCGCCTGCGATTATACGAAAATTGATGACCAGGGCCTACACCTGCTCCGCGCAGGCAAGCCCACAGTGCTGGAGGCTGACAATGTGGTGATCTGTGCCGGGCAGGAATCCAACCGGCAATTGGCCGATCACATCACCGGCGTGCCGGTACGGGTGATCGGCGGCGCAGACGATGCTTCAGAACTGGATGCCAAACGGGCCATTCATCAGGGCACACTATCTGCGGCTGAATTTTAAATGTTGAAATTGGCTTTGGGAAGGAAAGCAGTGAAATTCTTCCGGAACCGGACAAGACTGTGGATATTCTTTTCTCAAGAGTATAACCTACGCTTCAGTCGCGCGAGGAACAAGCGCCGGCTGAAAGCGATGGTTCGGCTTTTCAATCTATAACGAATTAAGAATATCTATAATATTTTGTACAGATTTTCTTTGTTTTGAAAATTCCTGAGCCACCAGAAATATAGCAGACCGACTGATTGCCTTCTCAATACTCTCTTTAACTTTTAATAACACTTCCTTATGATCATATTTCATCGAATTGGCATTGATGTTGCTCCGGTTACCATCGAAATAGTCTTGAGGCATAGCGAATTCTGGAAGTGGAGGGTATTTTTCAGCCGATACGGAAAATATCTTTTCTGAATCTGTAATTACCCTTTGCAAACCATCAAACTGACTACCATTCAATTTTTTTTATTCTTACTACTGTATCATTTAGATTCCGTCTACAATGATGAATGCGCAAATTTATCGTCTTCCTATGATCCATTTTGTTGTGTAATAATTTTTATTTATCAGGATATCGTTTCATTGATTTTGCTTTACCGATAGAACCACCAAAAAAGCTATCTTTTTCTTTGGCAGTTGCAGTCCATACGTATCTATGGGAGCCAGTTGGTGGACAAGGGCTTTTATAAGTGAAAGCGCCAGGCTCAATTATATTATTTCCCGTATAATCGATTTTTCCTCCACCATGATTGTAGTTTGGTGCATCTAAATCTTTTAAACTAAATGAAATAATTTTTGTGCCCTCTGGTACATTCGAAAGAATAAACCTTGGGTTTTTTACGGTATTAGGACGACCAGATGTGCAAAGTGGAATCCCCCCCCATTCGAAAGAAATGGAAAATTCATCTGCCATCACAGGGACAGAAGAAATGAAAAATAAAATACCAATAGCCAACATTACTGTCTTTTTTGCCACTTTTAGCTCCTTTCAAAAATATTTACGACCTCGGTTCAATGCACAACGCCTGAGCTGAGGGGCCGGGCGTTTAAATCCGAGAATAAATACTTGCTAACCGATGAAGGTCAAGAATTTCTGGGCCATCCATGAAATTTTACTCATCATTCTCTAATTTTCCCCAACCCCACTTGAAGATCAAGCCCCCCGTGGAACAGGGGCATGGGGTCCAGAGGAAGGTTCAATGCCCTGGCCATACGGTTTTCCGGATAGATGATACCGATGCGCCAGCCTTTGAAGTCTTTTTTCAGTTTATTTCCGATTTCCATGAAAAACTTGTCCATGTCCAGATCCGTTCCCAGGCGGAAGCCGTAGGGCGGGTTCAGGACGATCGCTCCGGGGCGGGTTTCCGGCGGGGTAAGGTCGAAGAAGTCTTTGGCCTGGCTCGAAATCCGGGCAAAGGCCGGGTGGGCTGTGCAGGTATTATAGAGGTCTTCAACGGCTGTGGTGTCCAGGTCTGATGCATATATTGAAACTGCAGGAATGGTGTCTCCGGCGGTTTGGCTGATTTGGTTTTTGGCCCGGGCAAATGTTTTTTCCCTGAATCCGGGCCAGGCTTCAAAGGCAAATCCTCTGAAAAATCCCGGGGGCAGTCCGGCCTGGATCATGGCGGCTTCCAGGGAAAAGGTGCCGGAGCCGCACATGGGGTCCACCAGGATATCTTTTGCAGAGAATTTCATCCGGCTCAGGATGGCAAAGGCCAGGTTTTCCCTCAGGGGGGCCTGGATGACCTTTTGTTTGATGCCCCGTTTGAACAGAGGGGTGCCGGCCATATCCAGGGAGAGTTCAAACCGGTCGCTGTCGGCCCTGACCATCAGGGTCTGGTTCCGGTCCGGGTTGGCATCCAGGGCAGCATTGCCGAGTCTGGATGCGATGATGGGACGGCACCTGTCGGCAACGGCATCTGAATGGTAGAGTCTTGATTTATGCGTGGTCACCCGGATCTCGGGGATCTGCCCCTGGGACAGGTACAGCTCCCAGTCGATTTTGCTGATTTCCTTTTCAAGTAGGGAAAAATTGTCTGCCTTGAACCTGGCAAAACGCATGAGAATCCGGACCGGGGTGCCCAGGAAGAGGGTGGCCATACAGGCGGTTTCCAGGCGGGTGGTGAATTCCACTCCGCCCGGAACAGTATTGATATCGGTGATTTTCTGGGGATTGGGTACAAAGGGCGTGATCCGGCCGGTCAGGGCGGCCAGTTCCTTTTGGCAGATCCGTCCCAGGCCCGGGGGGCAGGCGGCAAAAAAGGTGTGGGTTCTGCCGGTGACCCTTCTTTTTACCCTCTTATCAAAGGCGGAGGCTTTTGCCTTACCTGGTTTAATTGGCCGCTGCCCCGTAGTCGACCAGGATGCGGGCTACCTGGGTTTCGATGAAATCCACGGCTGCTTCCATTTTTTCAAAGGAGATGACTGGAACCTCTTTTGCCAGGGTTTCGACCCTTTCTTCGTCCATGTCTGTGATCTTGGTGACGGCAAAGGTGTCGGCTTCGCCGTCTTCGGCAACCAGGCCGCAGCCGCCGGCAACGCCTAAGAATTCATTCCCCAGGAAGATGGGGACCACGATTTTGGAAAATCCGGCATCGCATTCTTCGACCACGGTTGCCCCGGTGTTTTTTGCAATGGCGTTCATGTTCATGTGGGCCACGGAGCAGATGTAGCTCTGGCCCTTTTCCGTGGATTTTATGGCAGGACACAGATCGTTGCTCCAGTTCTTTACCTGAGTGATCCGGATGCCCTTGGGGTTGAATACAGACCCCTGGAAGTTGAACTTTTCAAAGATGTCGTTTTCCAGCACCTCCCAAGTGGACAGGGGGCAGATATCGGTAAGTTCCATGTTGGTCTTCCTTTCTTTCATTAACAGTGCCCTGTTTCTACCACGGCTGCTGAAATAGTGTCAACCCGGCGGAAGCCAAAGCGGTTTTAGAATGTCTTTCCGCAGCAGGATCCAGGACCGGCGCATCCGGATTTTTCACCCACAGCAGACCCGCAGCAGGCCGTGTCCCCGGGCCCGGGAAAGGCGGATCTTACACTGCCCGACATACTGGAATGGGCCGCCATAAGTTTTTCCAGGTTTTTGCTCCCGCAATGGGCACACACCGGCACATCATCACCGGAGATTACAAGAATTTCACAGGTCTCATCACAGTCCTGACACTTAAAATCATACAAGGGCATAGGAAATCTCCTGATTAAAAAATAATAAAGCCCTGTGCTGGCGACACCTTTTTAATGAGACGGGGGTAAGATAGGGGTAAAAGGCGCCACCAATACAGGGCTCTATTGATTTTCTACTCGTGTCTACCAGTGGCCGTCGGTATTGGCCGCATCAGCATACTCAAATTTACCTGCCTTAAAGGTGTCAATCGCTTCCCGGATTGAGCCCTGGGCGTCATTGGCTACTTTTACCCCGGCGGCATCAAGGGTCTTGAATGCATTGGGGCCGCAGAAGCCGGTGAGCAATACCTGGGCCCCTTTGTCCGCGATGCTTGAGGCCGCCTGGATACCGGCGCCTTTAAAGGCATTTTTATTGGTTTCGTTGTCAATGACGTCAAACTCAAGGCTGTCTGTATCCACGACAATGATGTAAGACGCCCGGCCGAATCTGGGGTCCACCTGGGCATCCAGGTCGGTTCCCGTTGAAGTGATGGCTATTTTCATTTTTTTCAATCCTAAATGGGTGCTTTATCAGGGTAAACGCATGTAAAATTGACATGAAATTTTATTACTTTAATTACGGTGACATAGGCAATCAACTGCTTTGGGCAGCGTTTACCTTTATTGGCTATGTCATTGAAATTATTCATACTTAAAATCTACATGCGATTGCCCTGGGTGCTTTATTGGCCGCCGCCACCGCCGCAAACCTGATCGTTGCGGATTTCCTGGAGGTTGCCTGCAATCATGTCCATGACGACCGGTTCAATGTCCGGGCGCTGGTCATCATGGAATACATCAATTCCCACCTGGCGGAAACCCATGAGGGGGCGCATGCCGATGCCGCCAACGATGAGGACATTGACCCGTTGTTCGGCAAGAAGGTTCACCGGTACCATGCAGCCGCCCTGTGTATGTTCCTGGTTGGCCAGGGTGGTGACCTTCTCGATCTGCCCATCTTTGACATCCACGAAGGTAAATACGTCGCAATGCCCGAAATGGCCTGCGCGGGTGCCCTTGAGTCCACCTTCTCCGTTGGAGGGGATTGCAATTCTTCCGTTTTCCATAATGATATAAACTCCTTATTCTTTTGTATTAAATCGTAACTTTTATGTTAACAGAGCCGGTCCAGTTTCATGGCCGGAGTGTTCATGACTTTTTCCCAGATTTCTTTGACAGCCGTTCCGGCCTGGGAATTTTTATGGGTTTCCACAATGGATTTTCCCTGGATCATGGCTTCTGTAAAGGCCGGGTCAAAGGGGATTTTTCCCACCAGGTCCAGGTTCCTCTTTCTGGCAATCGTTTCGATGGCCCGGGCCTGGTCGGGGTTTAAATCATATTTATTGATGCAGACCATGGCGGCAATCTTGAAATGGGCTGCCAGCTGCGCTACCCGTTCCATGTCATGGATGCCTGACACCGTGGGCTCGGTAACGATGAGGACGGCATTGGCATGGCCGATGCTGGCAATAACGGGACAGCCGATGCCCGGAGGGCCGTCGGTGATGAGCAGGTCCAAATGCTGTTTCATCACCCGCTTTCTGGCTTCATCCCTGACCAGGGCCACAAGCCGCCCAGAGTTTTCTTCGGCGATCCCCAGGCGGGCATGGATCATTTCTCCGAAACGGGTGTCAGAGGCAAACCACTGGCCACAGGTTTTCTGGGGAAAATCAATGGCATTCTCAGGGCAGAGGTCCACGCACACCCCGCATCCTTCGCAGTCGATTCCATCAATGCGGAAGATATCACCATCAGGGAGAACGGCATCAAACCGGCACAATTCCATGCACTGGCCGCAGCCCACACAGTCATCCGGCCGGATACTGGCCTCGTTGCCTCCGACAAAATCATGGGTCTCTTTTACATCAGGGGCCATGATGAGATGGAGGTCTGCTGCATCCACGTCCGCGTCGCAGAGCATATTATTCTTGGCAAGGGTGGCAAAGGCTGCCGTGATACTGGTTTTTCCGGTGCCGCCCTTTCCGCTTAAAATCACAAGTTCCTTCATCAGGCGGCCCTCCCTTCCTCTACCAGTATTTCGATCTTCCTATAGATGGCTTTGAATATGGCTTTGTATTCCGGCAGGGTTTTGACCAGCAGGTCCCCCTTGGAATAGGCCATGGCGATTCGTTTATCAAAGGGGATTTCCATGAGGATGGGTACCCCTTCTTTTTTTGCGTACTTTTTGACATCATCATTGCCCATGCCGGCCCGGTTAATCACAAGACCGTGGGGAATTCCAAGCAGTTTCACCGCTTCCACCGCCAGGGTCAGGTCATGGAGGCCAAAGGGGGTGGGCTCGGTGACCAGGATTACAAAATCGGTCCCCTTCATGGAGGCGATCACGGGGCAGGAGGTGCCCGGAGGAGCATCAATAATGGTCAGACCCCGGGTTGCTTCATGGGTTCTGACCTGCCTGATCACAGGGGGCGCCATAACCTGGCCGATGTCCAGGAGACCGTGGCCGAAGCTTACGCCCGGCAGGTGGGCCAGGGTACCGGTCTCCACCACGCCGATGGACCGGTCCGCTTCTTTTATGCAGTTTTCCGGACAGACAACGGTGCAGCCGCCGCAGGAATGGCAGAGCTCAGGAAAGGTGATCACTTTTTTACCGGCCACGGCAATGGCGCCGAACCGGCAGATTTCCATACATTTTTTGCAATAGGTGCAACGGGTTTCATCCACTTCCGGTATGGGCGCGTTCACCATGTCCTTTCTGTGAAACTCCGGTTTCAGAAAGAGGTGGGCATTGGGTTCTTCCACGTCACAGTCCAGGAGGGTGAGTTCGGCATCCAGAGCTGCACAAAGATTTGTGGCAACCGTGGTTTTGCCTGTACCGCCTTTTCCGCTGGCAATACTGATTATCATGGGGCTGTTCTCCTTGGCAAAGATATCATCAGCATGAACTTCATTTTTAAGTTATATCGCCCCGATTTTCTTCAGAGTGGCCTCAAGGTTCTGGGCGTCAGCCGCACTGGGCTTGGGGGGAAACTGCATGAGTACCCCGTATCCTTCATAGGTATCGTGAAAGTCTTTTTTATCCATGGTACCGGCCACAACACTATTGGTCATGGGGCTTTGGGGGATAAATTCCTTGACCAGAGATACAGCATCCGTATCCGGCAGGTTTTCTTCAATAATCACAAGGTCAATCCATTCCCCCTTAGGGGTATTCGAAAGCAGGGACAAAAGATCTTTACCGGTTCCGCTCCACTCAACATTAAATTCATTCCTGGTCAGCATCAGCTCAAGTTCTGCAAATTGATCTTTTTCCCTGCTTACGAATACTACTATTTTCATCTGATGGATCTCCACATCATTTAATTTTATCGTTATGTACGAAACCCGGAGTGTCCGGCGGATTGCCCGGCGGGGTAACTCCGGCTTTCGGAGATAGAATGATAGCAAGGCCTGTGCCATGGCTGGGACAAACGAAAAATAAATTATAAACTATTAAAATACAAGCAGATATTTGTCTGGCGGCTTGGCCGGAGGTTTGGGCCGTTTCATAGAGGGAAAGCAAAAAAGCGACCAGGTATCGCAGTTGCATTTTAATGGGTGCAATCCTGAGACTTTTCGGACTAAAGAGTTCAAAGACCGGCATAGTTGCGCAAACCCAGGTGAAATCATGGTGATCACATAAGTGATTATAATCATATGAGATCAAAAACATGTCAGGTTTATATGGGTTTGCCGTGGCACCTTGATTTGAGAGAAGAGGTATGGTTAGATGGATGAACCTAACCGGACGGGGGCAAATGACCATGTCTTATAAGAATCTGGATTTAATGGATCCAACGGCCTTTGAGATCATTCTTGACAGTATCTCTGACGGGGTCTTTACCGTTGACCACCAGTGGCGGATCATGACCTTTAACCATGCGGCCCAGACCATTACGGGGATTCCCAAAGCCCAGGCCGTGGGAAAACCATGCCACTCCGTATTCCGCTCCAATATGTGCGGGGACAATTGCGCCCTGAAAAAGACCATGAAAGAGGGCCGTTCCTTTTCAGTGTCCTCGGCTTATATCATCAGTGCCGATCAAATAAAAATTCCCATCAGCCTGTCAACCTCCCTGCTCAGGGACAAGGCCGGCCAGGTGAAGGGCGGGGTTGAAATTTTCAGGGATCACAGCCAGATTGAGGCCCTGCGCAAGCATATTTATGAAGGCTACCGCATGGGAGACATCATTGCCAACTCTGCAGCCATGATAAAGATCTTTCAGCTCTTGCCCCAGATTTCCCAGAGTCAAAGCACGGTGTTAATCCATGGGGAGACCGGTACGGGCAAGGGCCTTGTGGCCAGGGCCATCCACAACTTGAGCAGCCGCAGGGACGGCCCCTATTGGGCCATCAATTGCGGAGCCCTGCCCGATACCCTCCTGGAATCCGAGCTGTTCGGGTACAAGGCCGGGGCATTCACCAATGCCGTCAAAGATAAGCCCGGGTATTTTGCCCTGGCGGACAAGGGAACCATTCTCTTGGATGAAATCGGGGATACCTCCTCCGCCTTCCAGGTCAGGCTCTTAAGGGTGCTTGAAACTTCCGAGTTTCAGCCCCTGGGAGGCATAAAAAAGGAGAGATCCGATGTCAGGATCATCGCCGCCACCAACAGGGACCTTTCCCGGCTTATAAAGGATGAAAAATTCAGGCAGGACCTTTTCTACCGGATCAATGTGGTGGAAATCCATATCCCCCCCCTGCGCCGGCGCATGGAAGACCTGCCTTTGCTCACGGACCATTTCATCGACAAGCTGAACCGTATCAGGGACAAGGGTGTGGCAGGCATGAGCCGGGAGGCCCTTTCCATTCTCATGACCCATGATTTTCCGGGCAATGTCCGGGAACTGGAAAATATCATTGAACATGCCTTTGTTCTCTGCAATGAGGGGGAGATCCGTCCCCGGCATCTCCCCTCCCACCTGGTCCGGCATTCCCGGAAGGCCCTGGATCACCTGGCATCAAAAGATCCCCTCAAAGCCGCTGAAACCGAGGTGATCCTGGCGGTGCTTCAGAAAAATCATTATGACCGCCAGGCAGCGGCCCGGGACCTGGGCATCCACAAGACCACCCTGTTTCGGAAAATTGAACGGCTGGGCATTATTTTGCCCAAAATAGACGGCCGCCATAAAAGGCGAGGTACCGGCGGGGGACAGGTTCTGGCATAATCTTTGCTGTTGTCATCCTTTAGTGGAACATTGCCTATACCAAGAGGAGACAGATATGAAAAAGCAAGAAAGCAACCAGGGAATCATGGATAAAATGCCGAAATCTGATCCCAATGCACAGGTTAAAGAGACCTTAAAGCATATCACCCATAAATTTATGGTCATGAGCGGAAAAGGCGGGGTGGGAAAGTCCAGTGTATCCGTGAACCTGGCCACGGCCCTGGCCACCATGGGCCATCGTGTCGGCCTGATGGACGTGGATATCCACGGACCGGACATCCCAAGGATGCTCGGACTTAAAGGGGACCTCAAGGTAAATGCCGCCCACAGGATTGCTCCGGCCCAATACTCCCCCATTCTTTCCGTGGTTTCCATTGAATCCCTGATGGCGGACAAGGATGCGGCCATCATCTGGCGGGGGCCGGCCAAGCATGCCGCCATCCGCCAGTTTGTGGGGGATGTGGACTGGGGAGATCTGGACTATCTCATCATTGACGCCCCTCCGGGCACAGGGGATGAGCCCCTCACCGTTGCCCAGCTCATCAAGGATGCCAAGGCCGTGATTGTGACCACTCCCCAGGAGGTGGCTCTGGCTGATGTGAGAAAATCCATCCGGTTCTGCCGCCAGGTGAACATGGATATTTTCGGTCTGGTGGAGAACATGAGCGGATATACCTGCCCCTCCTGCGGCCAGGTCCTGGATATTTTCGGTATGGGTGGCGGAGAACGGACGGCCCAAGAGCAGGGAATTCCCTTTCTGGGAAGAATTCCCCTTGATCCCGCCCTGGTGGCCTTTGGGGATTCGGGCCGTTCCATTCAGGTGGAGGTGCCCTCCTCTCCTGTCACCCGGGCCTTCCAGTCCATGGCAAAACAGGTGGTGACCCAGAGCAATCGCATGTAGATTTTCAGGATGAATAATTTCAGTGACTTAGCCAATGAAGGTAAACGCTTCCCAAAGCAGTCGATTGCCTATGTCGCCGTAATTAAAGTAATAAAAATTCATGCCAAGTTTACATGCGTTTACCCTGGTGGTGACCCGGTCTTAACTATCATGGGGTCTTGAATTCAAACTTCAGAATTTAAGACCCCTGCAAAATTGCAAATTCATAGTGTTGCAATTTTGCAAAACTAAAATCCTTCCAAAGGCGCTTTTCTGCCTTCATTTTCCTTCACCATGGGGTCACAATGGTCTCTCCTTAATAAAAAATGGCCTGGCACAATGTTTGCTCCTTGTAAAAGATAACCCAAGGAGGTGCCCATGTCACAAGCCCTTGATTTATCATGGAAGATTCTGCTCATAGACGATGAGCCGGATATCCGGGATATCATGCATCTGAGTCTCACGGATGCCGGGTATGAGGTTATCTGCGCTTCCGACGGCATACGGGGCCTTGAGCTTCTGTCCTCCCATTCCCCCCATATTCTGATCACCGATATCAAGATGCCGGGCATAAGCGGTCTTGAGGTCCTTAAAAGAGCCAAGGCCCTCTATCCTGAAACCGAGGTCATCGTGACCACGGGATTTGCAGACATTGAAAAGGCCACCATCGCCCTTCAGCATGATGCCTCTGATTTTATCACCAAACCCGTGGATGATGCCCGGCTCCATTTGGCCCTGGACCGGGCCGTCAAAAGGTACCGGGACCGTAAATCCCTTGCCGATTATACCCGGCTCCTGGAAAAGGAAAACCTGAAAACCTCTGCAGAACTCATCCAGAATGTCAATTACCAGGGCCGGCTCATTGAAAGCTCCATGGACGGGATACTGGGCTGTGACGGTAAAGATAAGATCATCACCTATAACAAGGCCATGGAAATCCTTCTGGGATACCCCAAACATGAGGTCATCCATATTAAGGGACTCCAGGATTTCTTTGATTCCAATGAATTCATGGCCTTAAAGCAGAATCTGGTACGCCGGGGGTATGGGGGAAAAGATAGGCTTTTCCTCTATGACACCTTTATGAAGGGCCGGGAAGGTAACCGGCTTCCGGTGCAGGTGTCAGGTTCCCTGGTCATCCAGGAGGATCAGACCCGGGGCCTGGTCCTCTTTATCCGGGACCTCCATAAGATCCTGGAGCTGGAACAGGCAATCCAGGGCCAGGAAAAGATCCTCCACCGGGAAAAGATGATGTCCCTTGGGCGCCTGGCCGCCAGCATTGTCCATGAGATCAACAATCCCCTGTCAGGCATATTAAATTATATCCGGCTGATGATCCGGCTCACGGACCAGGGGACCCCGGCCCCGGAATACCTGGATCGGTTCGGGGAGTACCTTGAGGTTGTGGAGCGCGAAACCGAGAGGTGTTCCAATCTGGTGTCCGGGTTGTTGAAGTTTTCCAGAAAAGCCAAACTGGCCTTTGCTCCGGTTGATGTGGCAGAGCTGGTCCGGTACAGCCTCATGCTTTGTAACCATAAACTGGAGCTGAGCAATATTGAGGTTAAGACTTCCTGCAGCCCGGATCTGCCTATGGTTCATGGTGACTTTAACCAGCTCCAGCAATGCCTGATCAACCTGGTCTTCAACGCGGCCGCAGCCATTGCCGCTGTAACGGCAGACCGGGAAATAACTGGCGGGCATGTATGGGTGGATGCCCGGTATGCGCTGGAATCCGGGCTGGTTCTCATCCGGGTCCGGGATGACGGCAAGGGGATTTCCTCTTTGGATCTACCCTATATATTTGAACCCTTTTTCACCACCAAACAGGAAGGATACGGGGTGGGCCTTGGGCTGTCCACGGCCTACGGCATCATTGAACGTCACAAGGGAAAGATTGAGGTGGAAAGCACACCCGGAAAAGGGAGCTGCTTTACCATTTCCCTGCCGGTCCATGCCCTGTCAGGCACAATTGAAAACCCAAGGGAGGCAAATCATGGCTGAGGGATTACGGATAGGGGTTTATATCTGCCATTGCGGAGTGAATATCGCAGGAGTGGTTGATGTGGAGGCTGTCCGGGATTATATACAGACCCTTGACCAGGTGGCTGTGTCCAGGGATTATAAGTTCATGTGTTCCGAACCGGGCCAGGCCATGATTGAGGCGGATATCAAAAAATTTGACCTCAACCGGGTGGTGGTGGCGTCCTGCTCCCCCCGGCTCCACGGCAATACCTTCATGGAGGTCTGCCGCAGGTCCGGCCTCAACCCCTATTATTTCCAGATGGCATCGGTGCGGGAGCAGGTCTCCTGGGTGACCCATGATGAGGAACAGGCCACCACCAAGGCCAAGTATCTGGTTACGGCGGCTGTGCACCGGGTAAAGCTTCATACCCCCCTCATTGCGGGGATGTCCCCGGTTCACCCGGAAATGGCCGTGATCGGCGGGGGAATCGCCGGGATGCAGGCGGCCATTGATATGGGCAATGCCGGATACCATGTCTATCTCATCGAAAAGGATACCACCATCGGCGGCCACATGCTTCAGTTTGACAAGACCTTTCCCACCCTGGACTGCGCCGCCTGTATCGGAACCCCCAAGATGGTGGAGGTCGCCCAGAACCCCAACATCGAACTTCTGTCATTTTCAAAGGTCACCCAGGTTTCAGGCTTTGTGGGCAATTTTACTGTGGATATCCTTAAATCCCCCAGGTATGTGGATGAATCTTTGTGCACGGGCTGCGGGGAGTGTGCCAAGGCCTGCCCGGTCTCCATTCCCAATTCCTGGGACCTTGGAATGGCGGACCGGAAAGCCATCGGCCGGGCCTTTCCCCAGGCCATCCCCATTACCTATAATATTGAAAAGGCCGACCGGGCTCCCTGTGTTGGGGCCTGTCCCGCCGGGATCAATGTCCAGGGCTATATCCAGCTCATCGGGCAGAAAAAATACGGCAAGGCCCTTGCACTGATCATGGAAAAGGCACCCCTGCCAGGGGTTCTGGGCCGGGTCTGTCCCCATCCTTGTGAAGGGGTCTGCCGGCGGGGTGATAAAGATTCCTCATTGGCCATCCGGCAGCTCAAACGGTTTGCCGCTGACATGGCAGGGCCTTTACCCATCCCCGAAATTGAGGAGCTACAAGAAAAGGTGGCAGTGATCGGGGCCGGTCCTGCAGGCCTTTCTGCAGCTTATTATCTGCGCCTTCTGGGATACGGGGTCTCTCTTTTTGATTCTCTGGAAAAGCCAGGAGGCATGCTCCGTACCGGAATTCCAGATTACAGGCTCCCTCCGGAGATTCTGGATGGGGAGATTGATTATATCCTGGCCCACGGGGTTGAGTTTGTTCCCGGCACTCGACTGGGAAAGGATATTGATCTGGATACCCTGATGTCCCAAGGGTTTAATGCCGTATTCCTGGGCATGGGTGCCCAGGCTCCCCTCCGGTTGAATATAGACGGTGAAGACAGGCTTGAGGGGGCCATGGACGCCTTGGGTTTCCTGGCCGATGTTAACCTGGGAAAAGAGACCATCTGCCGTAAAAACGTTGTCGTGGTGGGCGGTGGAAATGTGGCCGTTGATGCGGCCCGGTGCGCCCGGCGCATACCTGGATGCGAGGTGACCCTGGTCTACCGGAGGACCCGGAATGAGATGCCGGCCTATGAAGATGAGATTGTCCATGCCCTGGAAGAGGGGATCACCCTTGAATGCCTGACCAATCCGGTGAGGCTTGAAGGGGAAGGGGGGCAGGTCGTACGGCTGGTCTGCTCCAGGAACGAATTGGGTAAACCTGATGATTCCGGCAGGCCCAGGCCCGTGGTGATCCCGGACTATGAATTCACCCTGGCCTGCGATACTTTTATTTCGGCTATCGGCCAGTACCCGGATGTCGAGGGACTGGCATCCAAAGGGCTGGACATTGATCCCGAAAATCTCATTAAGGTGGCATCCCATACCATGGAAACTTCCCGGCCTGGGGTGTTCTCCGGCGGGGACATGGTCCTGGGACCGGCCACAGTGGTACAGGCCATCAGCCAGGGCCGGCAGGCCGCAGTCCACATCCACGATTACCTGACCCGGGAAGCTGTACCAAAAGATATTCCTAAAATATCAGATTTATCAGATTTATCGGAATCCACAGAATCCTTTGGGGAACCTGAATATCCGCCCATCCCTTTGGGCATTCCAGTGCTGGAACGGGCCTGGCCGGCCCTGGAACCGCCCGGGATCCGGGTGACCTCATTCTGCGAGGTGGAATCCGGATTTACCGAAGACCAGGCCCTGGCAGAGGCGGGCCGCTGCCTCAACTGCGGGATCTGCTGCGAATGCATGGCCTGTGTGGATGCCTGTGAGGCCAATGCCGTCAACCACGATATGACACCCCAGGCCCTGTCCATCAAGGTGGGGTCCATCATTATTGCCACGGGATACGATACCCTGGATCCCTCAATCATGCCCCAGTACGGATACGGTAGATATCCCAATGTATTCACGGCCCTGGAATTCGAAAGGCTTTCCAATGCCACCGGACCCACCGGGGGGCAGATCCTCATGCGAAACGAGGCTGGCGGATTTTCGAAGCCGCCCAGGTCTGTGGCCCTGCTCCATTGTATCGGGTCCAGGGATGTGAACCACCACGAGTACTGCTCCCGGGTTTGCTGCATGTATGCCCTGAAGTATACTCACCTCATCAAAGAAAAGGTGGGGCATGATACCCAGGTTTTTGATTTTTATATTGATATGCGCTGTTTCGGGGAGGGGTATGAGGAATTTTACCGGAGGTGCCAGGAAGAGGGGACCACTTTCATCCGGGGCAAGGTGGCCGGGATCACCGAGGAAGAGGGCAAGCTGGTGGCTGTTGCCGAAGACACCTTGATTCCCAAAGTGGTGAGGGTGCCCGTGGACATGGTGATCCTCTGCACAGCCATGGAGGCCCGGGCCGATGCCGAAGATCTGGGACGGATTCTGGGGGTGAACCAGGGTGCAGACGGATTTTTCCTGGAAGAACACCCCAAGCTGGGTCCGGTGAACACGGCCACGGACGGGGTCTTCTTAAGTGGATGCTGCCAGAAGCCCATGGATATCCCGGACACCGTGTCCCAGGCGTCCGGAGCTGCGGCCAAGGCCCTGGCCCTGGCCGCCAAAGGCGAGGTGGAAATTTCCCCCACCACCGCTTACATTGACCCGGATATCTGTGCCGGATGCAAGACCTGTATCGGGCTGTGCCCCTATACAGCCATAGAGTTTGACTACCGCCTCAACGTGGCCGTGGTCAACACTGCCCTGTGCAAGGGCTGCGGCAGCTGCTCCGGTGTCTGTCCCTCAGGGGCGGCCACCAGCCGGCACTTTATGAAAAAGCAGGTGTTTGCCGAAATCAGCGGTGTGCTGCAGGGCCTGCCCAATTAGGGATCGTTCAAAAATAACTTCCCCTAATTTGTTTGGAATGCCCACTAAGATATTGGGTATTGTTGAAAACACGAGGTGAACTTATCTTTGAGTCGGCCCTTAGCCTTTAATCCCAAGGGAAACCAAGGAGGACCCATGGAAAAAGTAGACCTGGAAAATTTTGAGCCGGTGATCATCGCCTTTGTCTGCAACTGGTGCACCTATACGGCTGCAGATCTGGCCGGAACCTCCCGGCTGGCCTATCCGGAAAACGTCCGCTTGGTCCGGGTGATGTGTACGGGCATGGTGGATTCCCAGTATGTGATCAAGGCCTTTCTGGAAGGGGCTGATGCCGTGGTGGTCTCGGGTTGCCATCCCGGGGACTGCCACTATATCAACGGCAATTTCAAGGCCCGCCGCCGCATGAAGCTCCTCAGGTCGATTCTTCCCATGTTCGGCATTGACCGGGAGCGAATCCGGTTGACCTGGATCGGGGCCAGTGACGGTATTGAATTTGCCCATATTATGACCCGGTTCACTGAACAGATCAATGAGATGGGGCCATGCCGTCCCCGTCCCCAGTCAACCTTAATTAAAGCGGGGTAGTCATGACAGCATTTATGAATCCTTCAGGACAGGGCATGGAAGCGGATCTCAAAAATCTGATGATATCCATGATGGAAAAAGGGGCCGCAGATGCCTTGGTCCTTCCCATGAAGCAGGCTGACGGGCAGTCGGTGATGCCGGCATTGATCACTTCGCCTTTGGAAGTGGAAAAGGCCGTCTTCCTGTGGCCTTCTTTTTTCATCAACACCGCCCGGATGGCCTCTTGTCTCTCTTTTAAACCGGCAGGCCGGAAAACCGCCGTCTGGATGCGGCCCTGTGAGATCCGGGCCTTTACGGAGCTGGTCAAGCTGAACCAGGCCTCAAGGGATGAATTGGTCATCATGGGCATGGATTGCCCCATGGCCTTGGACAAGAAAGCCTGCCGGGATTATATGGAGGCTAAAGGTGAAACAGCGGATCACTGGGCCGGTCAGGTTTATCCCGATCCCGGGTCATCCGGCCGGACCGTCTCCCTGGCCTGTTCGGTGTGCACCTCTCCTGTTGCCGTCAATGCGGACCTGAATTTTCTTTTTTACGGCAGCCCGCCGGATAAGGGGGCTGCTGTTGAGGCCGGAACGGACAGGGGCCGGGAAATCCTGGGCCAATTGGCTTTGGATACGGGCGAAACTCCCCAGGGCCGGGAGAAAATAATCAAGGCCCTGGTTCAGGCCCGGGAAACCGCCTTTGAAGAGATGGCTGAAGGGGTGTCCCGGGCAACGGATAGCCTGGACAAACTGGAAACTTTTTTCGGGGCCTGCATCAACTGCTACAACTGCCGGAATGTCTGTCCGGTCTGTTATTGCCGGGAATGCGTGTTCAACACGGATGTTTTTTCCCATGAACCCATCCAATACCATCAATGGGCGGATAAATGGGGGCAGATCAAACTGCCTTCGGATACCCTGTTCTATCATCTCACCCGTCTGGCCCATATGAGCCATGCTTGTGTGGGCTGCGGTCAGTGTACCCGGGCCTGCCCCTCGGATATCCCCGTGGCCTCTTTGTTCAGCATCGTGGCCCGGGCCACCCAGGCTGCCTTTGACTATGTACCGGGAAGTGATGATCCCCCACCATTTACTGAATTTAAAGCTGATGAATATCAGGATGTGGTTGGGATAGACTAATGGATCAAGGAGGTCCCATGAACGAACGGATAGGAAAAACAATGGTATTGGGTGCCGGTGCCGGTGGCATTCAGGCTGCCCTGGACCTGGCCCAGGCCGGATTTTTGGTTATCCTGGCGGAACAGTCCGATCACACAGGGGGCCTGATTTCCAAGCTGGACGTCCAGTTTCCCACCTCATCCTGCGGATTTTGCCGGATGCTGCCCATGGCCGACCGGGACAAGGGATCCCAGCACTGCCTCCGCCGGGGGCTCTCCCATGAGAATATCGATCTGCGGCTTTCTGCCAGTTTGATTTCCCTTGAGGGGGAACCCGGGGCCTTTACTGCGGCCTTTGGGCGGACAGCTCCCTTGGTGGACCCGGATAAATGCATGGGATGCGGGATCTGTGAAATTGTCTGTCCTGTAGAGATCCCTGACCCCTTTAATGAAGGGCTGACCCGGAGAAAGGCGGTTTTTCGGCCCTGTCCCCAGTCTTTTGCCAATGCCTGGACCATTGATCCCAATGCCTGCACCCGGTGCGGGGAATGCGAGACCGCCTGTCCCACTATGGCCATCCGTCTCAGTCCACAGGACAGGGCTGCCTTTAAGATCCTGGTGGTGGATGATGAAGCCATTGTCCGGGATTCCATGAAAGACTGGCTGGGCCTTGAGGGGTTTGGAGTGGAAACGGCAAACTCGGGCAAGCAGGCCCTAGAACGATTGGAAAACACGGAATTTCAGGTCATGCTCACGGACATCAAAATGCCGGGCATGGACGGGGTGGAGCTTCTTGCCCGGGCCAAGGAAATCCGGCCTGAAATTATCGTGGTCATGATGACCGCATATGCAGAGGTTGATTCTGCGGTGAATGCCATGAAAGAGGGTGCTCTGGATTATGTGACCAAGCCCTTTAAGCCGGACAAGGTCATTGCCATGGTGGCCAAACTCTATGGGGCGTTCGTTGAGGAGACAGCGGAAAAAGAAGAGGTGGATGCCGTGATCCTGGCCACGGGAACCGGATTTTTTGTGCCGGATCAGGAAAAGAATATATATGGATACGGCCGGATTCCGGGTGTGGTCACGGCCCTGGAATTTGAGCGCTGGCTGAGCCCGGAAGGCCCTCGGAATATGGCAGGGGTGGAGCGGATTGCCTGGATCCAGTGTGTGGGATCCAGGGACAGGGACCATGGGTTCTGTTCTTCCGTCTGCTGCATGATTTCAGTGAAGCAGGCCCTTCTGGCCAAGGAACATGTTCCCAGGCTTTCTATGGCTGCGGTCTTTTATATGGACCTGAGGACCCCGGGCAAGGAATTCGAGGGGTATAAAGACAGGGCAAGTCAAAACGGGGTTCGTTTTATCCGGTCCAGGATTCATTCCCTGGCCCCTGTAGTCGGAAAGGAGGAGGGACCCATCCTGGTGAGGTATGTGGAAGCCGACGGACAGGTTTTTGAAAAAGAATTCGACATGGTGGTCCTGGCAACGGGCCAGGCCCTGGTTGCCGGCACACAAGAACTCATCACAGGCCTGGCGCTTGAAACGGACGACTGGGGATTTGTCCGTGCTCCGGCCTTTGCCCCCCATGAAACTTCCAGGCCGGGAATCTATACGGTGGGGGGGCTTTCGGGGTTAAAGGATATTGAAACCACGGTTACCCTGGGGGCTGCCGCTGCTATGTCGGCCATGGAGACCATGGTGGCGGCGGGAAGGTTGAGCTTGAAACAGGCGGCTGTCCAGGAGGAGGGCATGGACAGCCGGGAGGATGAAAATGAGGGAAAAAGGGAAATCAGGACAGCAGCCCCCAATATTCATGTCCTGGTCTGTCCTTGCACCCGGTTTCTGGGAAATGGGGTGGATCAAGAGGCCCTTCGGTCCCGGCTGGAACGTGATCCGACCGTGGGCACCGTGGGGTTTGCCGACGATCTGTGCACTCCTGAGGGTTTAGAAACCGGGAAGGCCATGGTCTCCCGGTCCGGATGCAACAGGCTGGTGATAGGGGCCTGTCATTCCTGCATCACGCCTGATCAGTTGGCCGGGATGGGCCTGCCTGTTCATCTGGTCAAGGGGATTGATACCCTGGGCCTTGCCGGAAAGGCAGGGTTCAAGGAAATCGGTCCTGAATTTACCGGCAGTCTCATCCGCCAGGCCGTACAGGCAATTGCCGGGCTGAAATCCTGCAATCCAGTGCTTCCGGTGCCGGGAACCTCCTTTGACCGGGCCTTGGTGGTGGGGGGAGGAATTGCCGGAATGACGGCGGCTTTGTCCATTGCCAATAGCGGTTTCGGGGTGGACCTGGTGGAGAAATCAGATTCCCTTGGGGGAAATCTGGCCTGGATACGGCAGACCATCGAGGGAGACGAGACCAAAGGCCTTTTGTCCGGTCTGACCGCGGAGGTCAATTCCAATGATCGGATTGTGGTCCATCTTTCCTCCAGGGTCAAAGAGACCTCGGGCCTGTCCGGCCGATGGACGACCCGTCTGGAGGGGGAAACAGATGTCAGCCGGGTTTCCCACGGGGTGGTTGTCCTGGCCACGGGGGGCAGGGAGGCAGATGCCCGGGAAACCGGCACCGGGATCTATACGCAGAAAGCATTCCAGACCGGCCTTGACAATGGGGAGATTGATCCGGGGACACTGGACTCCCTGGTTATGATCCAGTGCCGGGGATGCCGGCAGGGTGACAGGAATTATTGCTCCAGGGTCTGCTGTCCCCGGGCACTTCACCAGGCCATGACCCTGAAGGAGAAGAATTTCGATACCGAAGTCTATATCCTTTACAGGGATATGATGACCCCTGGAGGGCTGGAAGCCTTCTACACCAGGGCCAGGGAAGATGGTATTACCTTTATTCCCTATACCCGGGAACGGGACCCCCAAATTTTTAGTGGGGAGGGTGCTGAGATATGCCGGGTGGTCTGCCATGATCCCATCCTGGATCTGGATATGGAGATTGAGGCCGATGCTGTTGTTCTGGCCGTGGGGGTTGTGCCTGTACTGCCCAGTGTCCTGGCCCATATGTTTACGGCCCAATTGGATGAGTTTGGATTTTTTAAGGCAGCTGACCCCAAGTGGCGGCCCATGGATGCCCTTCACCCCAGGGTTCTGGGCTGCGGTCTGGCCCTGAAACCCTGTGGCCTGGCCCTGGCTTCGGCCACGGCAAAGGCGGCGGCGGCCCGGGCTGTGGGGGTTTTGTCCGGGGCCTCCCAGGGAGCTGTGGCCAGGGTGAGACACGCATATTGCAGCCTCTGCCAAATCTGTATCCCTGCCTGTCCCTTTAATGCCAGGGGCCTGGATTCTGAAACCGGCACCATTGTGGTGGACCCACTGGCCTGCCAGGGATGCGGGATCTGCGCGGCCGTCTGCCCCTCCAAGGCTGCCCAGGTGGAAGGGGCAGCGCATTACCTGGATGTGATTGACGGGATACTGGCACCATAATTTTAGGAAATTTAAGGAGGACAGACCATGTCCTTTCCGGAAACAAAAGAAAAATTACCGCCCAAGATCCGCCGGGACCTGGACCGGGTGAAGGAGATGTTGAAACCCTGTATCCAGTGCGGCACATGTTCGGCCTCCTGCCCCAATGCTGAGTTCATGGACCTTACCCCCAGGCAGATGTGGCGGATGGTTCTCATGGACCAGGTGGAATCCTTGTATGCCAGCCACAGCTTTACCATGTGTTCCGCCTGTTACTGGTGCACCCTGCGCTGTCCCCGGGGGCTGGAACTGACCCGGGCTATGGGGGAACTCAAGCAGGTCGGGGCCCGGCTGAAACTTGAGGCCTCCAAGCATTCGGATCTCTTTTATCGCCTCTTTCTGGACAATATCCGCCAATACGGCCGGGTAAGGGAAATGGAACTCATGGGCCGGTATTTCTGGGGGCTTAAAAATCCCATTACCCCCATCTCCTATGCCCCCCTGGGCCTGGCCATGATGCGGCGGGGAAAAATTAAACCTGAACTGCCCGGCCACGGCCCGGGGAAGTTGGACGCTCTTTTTGAGGCAGCCGGAAAAAGGGAGGGCAAATGAAATCTTATCTGTATTATCCTGGGTGTTCTTTGACCGGGACGGCAAAGGAGTATGACCTGTCCGTGAGGGTGCTGATTGAGAGGCTGGGGGGCAGTCTGGTTGAAATCGAGGACTGGACCTGCTGCGGGGCCACAGCGGCTCAATCCGTGGATTCTTCCATTGCCCTGGCCCTGGCCGGCCGGAACCTGGCCCTGGCTGAGAAGACCGGGTTTCCGGACGGAACGGATGATGTCTTGGTGCCCTGTTCGGCCTGTTACCTTAACCTGAAAACCGCCCAGGCGGACATAAAAGCGGATAAGGCAGTCAAGGCCGGGGTCAACCGGGTACTGGCCCAAGAAAATCTTAGTGTTGAGGGCCATCCCATGGTCCGTCACCTCCTGGATGTCCTGTCCCGTGATGTGGTCTGGGAACCGTCTTTATTTCCCGCGTCCATGGAGGGTCTGGTGGTGGCCCCCTATTACGGATGCCAGTGCCTGAGGCCGTTCAAAGTGTTTGATGATCCTGAATCCCCCCGGTCCATGGATGCCATGATTGGTGCCACAGGGGCCGGGGTTCTGGACTGGGAGATGGGGGCCCAGTGCTGCGGGGCGTCCAATGCCACCACCAAGCCCGAGTCCGGCAGGATTCTGGTGGACAATATCCTGGGGGCTGCCCGGGATGCCCACTGCATTGTAACGGTCTGCCCAATGTGCCAGATGAACCTGGAGACCTGCGGGAAAAAAGAAAATTGGGTTCCGGTGCTCTATCTGCCCCAGTTTCTGGGGCTGGCCATGGGTATAGACCGGGATGCCCTGGGCCTTGGGCTCAATCTCACGGACAACCGGGAATTGACAGAACATCCGCAGGGAGGGTAAGTGAACCGCTTTCTCACATATATCCGGTACAGCCTGGTCTCCAAGCTGGTTATCATCGTGGGGCTCACCGTGGTCCTTTCCATTTCTGCCTGGGCCTATGTGAATATTAACAGCCTCAAGACCCAGAATATGAAAAATATTATTGCCGGTACGGACCGGCTGAGCAATTCCATCAAGCTGGGCACCCACTATGCCATGATGCTCAATTCCAGGGACGATATTACCCAGATCATCAATAATATCGCCTCCCAGCCCGGGATAGAGAATATTCGCATTTACAACAAGGACGGTCAGATCAAGTTTACCAACCATGAGGGGGAAATTGATAAAGTCGAGGATATCAAGGCCGTTGCCTGCGATATCTGCCATAAATCAGATCCCCCGCCTGACCGGATTTCTCTTGAAGAACGGATCCGCAGTTTTTACTCCCCCGAGGGAACCCGGATGCTGGGCATTGTCAAGCCCATATGCAATGAACCGGGTTGCGCCTCCGGGGACTGCCATTTTCATCCCGAGCATCAGAAGATTCTGGGCACCCTGGATGTGGTGGTCTCCCTGGATGAGGCGGACCGGCAGGTCATGAAAATGGAAAAGGGGAGCATCAAGCTGGCCCTGTCCACCATCCTCATTATTTCAGTGATTCTCTTTTTTTCTATTCTACAGTTTGTGAAAAAACCCATTATCAAACTCATTGACGGAACCCGGGAAATTGCCCGGGGCAGTTACGATGCCCGGATCAAGACCGGACGGGATTATGAGATCGACCTTCTGGGACGGGCCATCGAACAGATGGGCCACGAAATAGGCCGGAATCAGGCCAAATTGAAAAAGCAGAAAAATGAGTACCAGGATTTATTCGACAAGGCCCCCTGCATGATCGCGGTCCAGGATAAAAACTATCGGCTGATCCGCTACAACCGCGTGTTCCAGGATAGGTTTGATCCCGAGCCCGGGTCACTTTGTTACCATGCCTACAAGGGGAGAGATGAAAAGTGTGAGGACTGTCCGGTAGAGAAGACCTTCAAGGACGGGCGGTCCCATTATGGGGAGGCCGAGGGCATGGGCAAAAACGGGGAGCCCACCCACTGGATTTTCATCACCGCCCCCATCAGGGATGACCAGGGCAATGTCACGGCCGCCATGGAGATGAGCATCGATATCACCAAACGGAGACGACTGGAACGGGATCTCCAGCAGTCCGAAGAAAAATACCATGCCATATTCAACAATATTTCCAATCCCGTGTTTGTGGTCAGCCAGGCTGATTTTAAGATTCTGGATTGCAATATCAAGGCCCTTGAGGTCTATCAGACAAAAAAATCCGCCCTGCTCAACACCTGCTTTTCCGAGTTTTTCAGGCCTGAAGAGCGGAAGGCTTTGGAAGCCCGGGTCAGGACCCGGCATGAAATTTCAAAGATCAAGCACGTGGACGGCCGGAAGCGGATTATTGATGTGGACATGTGGGTCTCTCCGTCGGAATATTCCGGCCGAAAGGTCTTTCTCATCACCACCAGCGACATCACCCAGCGCCTGGAGTCCGAGCAGCATTTACTCCATACCAGCAAAATGGCTACCCTGGGGGAGATGTCTACGGGCATTGCCCATGAGTTGAACCAGCCTTTATCCGTGATTAAATCTTCGTCCAGTTTTTGTCTCAAAAAGATCCGGAGGAAAGAGAAACTTAAAGAGGATATCCTGGCCAATCTCATGGAAAAGATTGATGCCAATGTGGACCGGGCGGAAAAGATCATCCACCACATGCGGCAGTTTGCCAGGAAGTCGGAGATCAAACTGGTGCCGATGCAGATCAATGACGTGCTTCAGAGAACCTTTGAGATGTTTAACCAGCAGCTCAAGATCCATGGCATTGAGGCGGGTTGGGATAAAAAAGAGGGCCTGCCCATGATCCTGGCTGATCCGGACCGGCTTGAACAGGTTTTTATCAATCTGATCATGAATGCCCGGGACGCCATAGAGGCGAAGTGGAACCGCCAGGGGCAGACTTCTGGACTCGGTGATCAAATTATCATAAAGACCCGGGTTCAGGCCCGTCATGGCCTGCCGGGCAGTGATGCTCCCGAGGTTCTGGTTATTGAGGTTGAAGACACGGGAACAGGGATTGATTCCGGTGTGGAAGAACGGCTGTTTGAACCTTTTTTCACCACCAAGGAGGTGGGCAAGGGAACAGGGCTGGGACTTTCCATCAGCTACGGGATCATCAAAGACTGTGGCGGAAATATCCGGGTGACCCGGGGCAAAGGCGGGGGCGCCTTGTTCGTTCTTTCCTTTCCCGTCCCCCGGGACCAGGACTGGGAGATCGTCTATGCCTGAGAGGAGAAATCATGGATAAAAAAAAATTTAATATTCTCATTGTGGATGATGAGGCCGATATCCGTGAGGTGCTTGAAATTGCCCTGGCCGATGAGGGCTATGGGGTTCTTCTGGCCGAAGACGGGCAAAAGGCCCTTGATATTTTCCGCAGGGAACGCCCTCCCATTGTGATCACGGATATTAAGATGCCGGTTATGGGGGGGGTGGAACTCCTGAAGCAGGTGAAACAGGAAAATTCCGATACTGAGGTGCTCATTATCACCGGCCACGGGGACATGGCCCTGACCATTGCCAGCCTGAAATACGGGGCCATGGATTTTATCACCAAGCCTGTGAATGTGGATATCCTGGCCCTGTCCGTGTCCAAGGCTGTTGAGAAGATCATTGCAAGAAGGCAACTGGTTGAATATACTCAGAGGCTGGAACTTTTGGTTCTTGAAAAATCCAAGCTCACCAGCCATCTATCCTCCTTGGGACTAATGATAGGAACCATTTCCCACGATATAAAGGGTGGACTGACCAATCTGGACGGGGGGCTTTACCTGGCCCGGTCCGCCATGAAGCGGGAAGATTTCCCGGGGCTGGCAGAGGGGTTGGATTTGCTGAACCAGGCCGTGGACCGGATTAAAAAACTGATCCTGGATATCCTCATGTACTCCAAGGAACGCAAACTTAAGGTTCAACCCATAGGGGTGGCGGAGTTCACCCGGGAAATTATCCGGTCCATGGCCATGAAGATCGGGAGTCGTCCTATTCAATTCACCACCGATATTGGCCATGCCCCGGACACCATGGTTGCGGATCCGGGGTTTATGATGTCGGCACTCATCAATCTTTTGGACAATGCAATAGACGCCTGTCAGGAAGAACGGTCAGATAAAGAGCATCTGATTGAGTTGAGCATTGAGGAAAAAAAGGATCATCTCTCCATCCGGGTCCGGGACACCGGGTGCGGTATGGACATGGAGACCCGGGAAAAAATATTCGAGCTGTTTTATTCCTCTAAAAGTACCAAAGGAACGGGGTTCGGATTATTTATCACCCACAGCATCATCACCCGGCACAAGGGCAGCCTCACGGTGGAATCTTTTCCCGGAAAGGGAAGTGCCTTTACGATTCATCTGCCCCTTTCTGCCGGTACCGAAATCCTGGATACCGACAGTGTCTGAAATCTGCCTTAGAGTTTTCCGTAGGCGCATTGGATCAGCTTGACCGTGGTCTCCCAGGAAATGCATTCATCTGTGATGGAAATTCCGTATTTAAGATTTGCAGCATCACCGTCGCATTTGCATTTCTGGTTGCCTTCGAAGAGGTTGCTTTCCAGCATCAGGCCCACAATCCTGTCGTTACCGTCCTGGCGTTGGTCCACGGCGCTTTTGAATACAAAGGACTGCCCCTTGTATTTTTGTCCTGAATTGTCATGGGAGCAGTCAATGACCACCGCATCCAGAAGGCCTTTTTTCCTCAGCCTGTCCTGGGCCTTGCCCACGGAAACCGGGTCATAGTTAGGGGTGTGCCCGCCCCGGAGAACAATGTGGCCATATGGGTTGCCAGTGGTGGAGACCACGGCGGAAGAGCCGTTGGGATCAATGCCCAGGAAATGCTGGGGGGCTCCTGCGGCCTGGGTGGCGTTGACGGCGGAGGTGAGGCTGCCGTCTGTACTGTTCTTGAATCCCACTGGCATGGACAGGCCGGACGCCATTTCCCGGTGGGTCTGGGATTCAGTGGTCCGGGCGCCGATGGCCACCCAGGTCAGGAGTCCTGCAATATACTGGGGGGTGATGGGGTCCAGAATTTCCGTGGCCGTAGGCAGGCCCAGGCCATTGATGCCGATGAGCAGAGATCTGGCCCGGCGCAGGCCCTGGTCCATATTATAGGAAGAATCCAGAAAAGGATCGTTGATCAGGCCTTTCCAGCCAACCGTGGTCCTGGGTTTTTCAAAGTATACCCGCATGATGAGGTTTATTTTGTCCTTTACCTCTTCCCGCAATTCTTTCATTTTATGGGCATATTCCATGGCCGCTTTTGTATCATGGATGGAGCAGGGGCCGGCAATGACCAAAAGGCGCTTGTCTTCGCCGTTCAGGATGTTTTCCACATCCTTGCGGCCTTGGATCACGGTGTCGGCGGCAGCATCGGATACGGGTAACTCTTCTTTGATGGCTGCCGGGGAGGTCAGGGTTTTGAATGATTCGATGTTTACATCATAAGTCTGTTTCATGGCAATTTCCTTTGCAGGTGATATTTCGCCTGAAACTTTAAACAAAAAAAGCCGCAGGCGGTTGCTGCCTGCGGCTTTTGGGTTTTTGAAACTATCAGCGCAATACAGGCAGACCGGTAAAAAAATAATACCTAAAATAAAAATAAAATCTGTCTGTCATGCAAAAGTTCATTGGGGTTCCTTTAATTTGTTCTTATACCTAAACCATAATTTTCTGTGGGTGTCAAGGGAGAATGGGCATAAAATTTTTAATGTTTTTTCAGTTAGTTAGTTTTTTGTTGGTCGGGGTATGACATCTTTATCAACCATTGTACCCACTGCACCGGCATATTCTCGGGTTGCCACCGGGAAACTGTGCCTGCCAGTCATGCAGGAGAGCGGAATCTGTCTGAGTGCATGCGTTTTTAAATTACCTGTTTAGTGGATATATCAACCAATCCGGGTGTCATGACCAGTATGACCATATCAGCAGCACCCTTCGCCGCAGGATGCATTTTCTTTTCCTTTTATCCAGACCTGGATAATATAGGCGGCTCAGCCCACCCCGGGGGTGACGTTCAGGGCCTGGGTGGGGCAGTTGTTCACACAGGCCCCGCATTCCATGCATGCATTGAAATCAACGATTCTGGCCTTGTGGTCATCCATTTCAAAGACCTGGTGGGGGCAGACCTGGGTGCACAGAGTGCAGCCCACACATTTTTCCAAGTCCAGGGTTAGGGTGGCAACCTCTTCATAATGTCTGAAATTTTTCATATTAATACCTTATAAGTTGGCGTTAAAATGCGCCGTAAATCCACAATCCCGAAGAGAGCACCAGGCAGATGAGTTGTGCTGGGATATACCGCTTCATCTCCTTTTCAACCCCGGAGGGAGAGGTGAAAGGCGTGGTTCCTGTAAAGTTCATGGCCAGAAAGGAACTGATGACCAGGATGAATAAAAATAAGGCCAGGCCCGGGGCAAATGATATGCCTGATCCGGACAGGTGGACAATAAGCGGTATCCCGATAATGCTTCCGGAGATAATGCCCTTAAGGGCAAATTCTTTCACCGGGATAAAGGGCAGGAGGACAGGGGTGACCACGGCACCGGAAAGAATGCCTGCCGCCAGGGCCGCCAGGGCGGTGCATCCCCTTGTCCAGGCCGATCCAAAGGAGAATATGCCCGGTCCCATGCCGGAAATCACGAAAAGAACCAGAGCTGTGATCAAAGCTGGTTTGAGAATGATCTGCACCTCCACCGGGGTCAGGATGATCCGCTCCCGGAAGTCAAAGGTCACCTGTCTCATATCTGGATCAGCCTTTCTGTTGTTTTTTAAAAACCGGGGCAGATCCGATGCCCGGACAGGGCCGTAAACCACCCTGAATCCGGAGAGGTCTTTCACCGCCTTGGCGGAGACGCCAGTTGCTCCCAGCTGTGGCAGGATGACCCGTTTGTGGTCCACCCGTTCTTCAAGATCCGACGCCTGAATCCTGTGGACCAGTTCCCGGGTGCTGAATGTGCCTTTTCCCGCAGCGCACCAGACATTGACCCCTTTGGTGTCCAGCACCAATATCCAGGCATTGATGTCTGCCAGCTGAGTTCTGAGGTGATCAAAGGTGAGTTTGAAGTTTGCCGTTACCAATACCTCGGACCCGGCATGGGGACGGCCTGCGGCATAGAGTCCCGGTGCCACGGTATACCTGTGCCGATTGATGCCGCACCGGACCTGCACCGTTGATATCCAGTCCCGGGCGGTGAGTTTGGTTTTGATCTGTGGCACCTGGCCGGCCGGGGTCTCCATGAAATCATCCACCCAGGGGCAGAGGGTGTAGCCGGGTTTTTCATGGGAGACTTCTGTTCCGGGGTCCCCGCATGTGTCCGTGGGCATGGCAGACATGATCTGGATTCCCTGGGTAGAAAGCCCTTTGGCGGGGGTGTTTCCTTCATTAATTAAAAAAGGAGTTTCTGTCATAAATGCCTCGTTAAAGAGAGTTAATATACGTCTTTAATTGGTTCAGGATATCCTTGTCCACACAGAAATAGGTTCTGGGTCCTTCCACCTCTGGGCAGACAATTCCGGCATCTTTTAGTAATTTTAGATGCTGGCTGATGGTGGACTGGGAATAGGGGAAAATATCCACAATTTCCCCGCATACACAGGTGTTGATCCGGATGAGGTGCTCCAGGATTCTTATCCGGGTGGGATGACCCAGGGCTTTAAACAGTTTTGCCAGCTGTTCGGTTTCCATGGTTCTCCATGATCTATTAATCGTTGAATAACGATAAAACAAAATTAATGAAAGGTCAAGGGATAAAACAGAAGGGTGAATTCTTCCAGAGCCGCCACTCGCCATTGAATTAAGGTTTACACCCGGGAGCTGTTCTGGTAATTATCTGTTTGATCAGATATGGAATTATTTACTGAATCAATTTTAACGTATCAGACTTTTTATAGAATAAGGATTGATTTTCATGGGAATGGCATCGGAATATTTTGACAACGGGAGTTCTTTTTTTGCCATTTCTCCTCTGTCCATCAATCCGGCATTTTTGACCAATTTTGCATTGTTTGAGCGATATCCCCATAAAGCAGGCACCTTCCGGTTCAGATGCCTGCTCAAGGATACCAGGGACGTTGAGTCCTCACGCCTTATGGCATTGATTGAAAACTGGGAAACCGTTTATATCCATAAAAGGGAGGCTGAAACATATAAGGCCTATATCAGGGACAATATTGAGTTTATCATGAATCATGAGGCCATCAGTGAAGAACAGAAAACCAATACCCTGGTGGCCTTATCCTCAGAGGTGATCAAGGATGCCTTTTCCCTTAATTTTTCTTCAAAGGCCGATATGGACCATCTGGTTGAAAATGTGGAAAAACTGGTATCCAAGGCCCTGGGCTTTATCTCAGATATCAAATCCCTGAAAGGGCTTGCCGGCCTTATCAGCCATGACTATGACACCCATACCCATTCCATTAAAGTGGGGTGGCTTATTGCTGTTTTTATCAAGGCAAACCCGGAACTGTTTGACTTGACGGAGGGGGAGGAACTAAAAGAGCTGATGATAGAAGCCGTAGTTGCAGGATTTCTACATGACCTGGGAAAAGTGAAAATTCCCCGGAACCTTATCAATAAACCCGGCCGCTTGGATAATATTGAGCATATCCTCATGCAGTCCCATACTACCTATGCCGCAGCCCTGCTTTTTGACAGTCCCTTGTCACGCCGGGCCATGGCGACCATCCTCTACCACCATGAAAATGAAGACGGCAGCGGATACCCCTGCGGCCTGTCAGGCGACAGCATACCTCTCATGGCAAAGATTTGTCATATTGCAGATGTATTTGACGCCCTGACTTCGGAGCGCCCCTACAAAAAAGCCAAAACACCTTTCCAGGCCCTGACGATCATGGCCGGAGACAATCCTTTCTTAGATGCTTTGAAGACATTTGAATCCGAGGCAATGGAAAATACAAGGATTCCCCTGACCGCTGTTGTTCGGGACGACTATGATGCCAAGCTGCGCCGTCTCAGGGAGCGGGAAATGCTTGAACAAGAGGCGGCCAAACGGGTGGAGGCCAGGATGAAGCTCAGGGACAAGGGGATGTCCCATTGCTTTGACATGGAATTGCTCAAACGGTTTATCATGACCATAAACCAGTCTGAAAGCTTTGATCTGTCCGGATTGTTATAAGGGTAGCGGGAAAAGTAAAAGCGTGAGTATTCCATGGCGAAAGAGAGGTGACTTTCAGGAGGCTGCCGGGTTTCTGGAGCGGGTGGACAGGGCCCGGGGGCGGGAACTGGATCCTGTCCGTGATCTGGCTTTGGAAATTCAGTCTTGCTTTGACTGGATGTCGGACGGGATGGAGAGCCTCTGTGGCCTTACCTGCCCGGGATGCCGGGATAATTGCTGCAAAAGGGCCACCATCTGGTATGATTTCAGGGATATGCTCTATCTTTATTTCAGTTCGGACGGGATGCCCGAAAGCCAGCTTGAAAAGTCCCCTGGACCTTCAGGTGTCCGGTGTGCCAATCTGAAGGCCTCCGGCTGTGCTCTTCCCAGGAGGCGGCGGCCTTTTGTCTGCACCTGGTACTTCTGTCCTGCCCAGAAGGTATTGCCTGCCTATACCCATCTCAATGAAATTATACTGAGAATTAAGCAAATGAGAGTTCAAATGGAAAATGAATTCTGCCGGATTACGTCAGGCCGGCCGTCATAGAGCTGCCCGGCCTGACATAAAGGCATAAAATCAGAAGATTTTTGTCAGGGTCAGCACCGTGGTATTTCCCTCGGACCGGTCTTCAGCCTCAAATTCAAACAGGCTGCGTAATGATAAAAACATTTTGAACTGTGGAATAAATACGCTGACCTCAGGGCCTGCTGCATAGATTTGGTCTTTATGCTTGGGATTTGAGGCATTCGCGCCTGAATCATCCGAGATCTGCCATTGACAATACCCTGCAAGCCCTGCTTCCCATGTTTTTGAAAAGGATTTGCCCACACCCCATTCAAAGTGGAAATCATCCCCCGGTGTGAAGTCCCGGTTCTCTTGGTCGGAATGGATTTCATACCTGGCCAGAACTGATAAGGACCAGGTCCTTTCCTGATCAAGGTATAGGGTGCCTCCTAGGGTGGTCATGCTGGACCAGTATCCTTTTCCAGGAGAGGCTGGTTCCATAGGGTCGTAGCTGCCCGTGGGCAGATAGAATGCCTGGCTTACGGCGGCATCGAACCTTTGGCCGTGCCATGCAAGGCCAAAGGGTTCAATGCAGATATCCCCCAGGCCGAATTCATCGTCATTTATATTGGCTGCGGTAATGCTGAAATCCGTATAAACCAGCGGAATGGTGGCATCCATGAAATAATCTGCACCCAGAAATTTTTTACCGGTCACCCAGATGAACCTGTTGGCCACGGCAAATACATCCACGTCAAATCCGATATTCTGGTCATTGCCCTCCGGGCCTTTGAGGTCATCGGCCGTGTAGTAGACATTGTACATCTTGTAATAAACCCCCGGCGGCGGTACACTTCCCCCCTTTACCCCCTCCACACCGTTTACGTAATGGGTGTTCGCCCCTGCCATCAGGACATGGGGCAGTGCCAGTGTGAGAACCATTGCCAATAAAACCGCAAACCGTTTTTTCATTTTCTTTCCTTAAAATGTAGGTGAATAGCAAATATGTTTCTACGCACCATTACAAGCTTTTTTAAGATTTTGCAATTCATTTTGGAAAAAGAAACGAAAAATTTTTTGAATCAGGCATACATCGCCTCTATGCTGGAAGCATATTTTTCATGGACCACCCGGCGCTTAAGCTTCATGGTATGGGTCAGTTCTCCTCCGTCTATGGAAAATTCTTCCGGAAGAATGGTGAACCGCTTAATGGCCTGAACCCTTGACAGGGTCCTGTTGATCTTATTGATCTGGGCCTGGAGATAGATATTGAATTTTTCACAGCCAGCTGCTTCCTGAGCCGTTGTCGCAGTGGACCCGGCGATCCGGGCCTCTTGTCTTAACGCCAGAGGGTTGAGGGTGATCAGGGCTGAGGGGTATTTTCTGTTGTTTCCGATGACCACCACCTGGCTGACGGCCGGGATGGCCTTGAATTTGCCTTCCAGAACCTGGGGGGCGATGTTTTCACCCCCTGAGGTGATGATCAATTCCTTTTTCCGGTCCGTTATTTTCAGAAAACCCGCATCATCAATTCTTCCGATATCACCGGAGGAGAGCCACCCGTCAGACGCTAATGCCTCTTTTGAGGCGGTTTTGTTTTTATAATATCCTTTGAATACATGGCGACCCCGCATGAGGACTTCGCCGTCCTCTGCCGTTGAAATCTGGGTGCCGTCCATTGCCTGGCCGGCCCATCCGGTTCTGAATTTAAAGGCCCGGGGCAGGGAGAGAGTCGCAGGGCCTGTACACTCACTCATTCCGTATATTTCGGTAATGGGAATGCCCAGGCTCATGAAGAACTCAAGGGTGTCCATTGATATGGGGGCGGTTGAAGAGAAAAATAACCGGCAATGGTCAAACCCCAGTTTCTGGCGGACCTTTGAAAAAACAAGGCTGTCCGCCGGCCGGAAAAGCAGGGGGGGGCTCTTTCCCTCCTGTAATCCTTTCCCCCATTCGATTCCCACCTGTCTGGCCCATGCAGCAATTTTTTTCTTCAGGCCGGAATTCTGGCGGCCGGCTTCCATCATTTTAGCCTGGATTTTTTCCCAGACCCGGGGGACTCCGATGAAAATGGTGGGCCGGACCTCTGCAAGCGTTTGACCTAAAGTGTCAATGTCCTGTACACAGAAGGTGCAGCTGCCGCAGATCAATGGAGAATAAAGGGTGGCAATCTGTTCGGCAATGTGGCTGAGGGGAAGATAGGAAATCAGTTTGTCCTCACGGTTGGCATGGGTTGATTCAACAAGCCGGCCCGCAGTCCACATGGCGTTGTCGTGGGTGATCATAACCCCCTTGGGATCCCCGGTGGTGCCCGAGGTATAGATCAGGGTGCAGCAGTCATCCGGAGACTGCTGCGCTATCCGCAGGTCAAGGTCCTTGTCCGGAACCTTTTGAGCCAGCCTTTCAAGATCTTTCCAGGTGTGTACCCTGAAGTCTTCGTCCTCTCCTTCCATTATCACAATTGCCTTGATCCGGGGCAGGTGTTCCAGTACGGCCTTAAATTTTGCCAATTGATCTTTGTTTTCCGCCACCAGAATATCGGCATCACTGTGTTCTGCGATATACCGGCACTGCTCAGGGCTGGAGGTGGTATAAATTCCCGTGGCCATGCCCCCGGCAAAGATCGCCCCCAGATCAGCGATGAACCATTCCGGCCGGTTGGTTCCGAGGATGCATACCGACCGGCCAGGTTCCAGGCCCAGGGCCATAAAGGCCCTGGCAGCCGTCCGAGTACTTGAGTGGTACGCTTCCCAGCTGGTCTCCTGCCATTTGCCGTTAATTTTTGTCTTTAAGGCCGGCAAGCTGTCGAAACGGGCTGCCGCATTTTTCATAATATCCATGATTGTGGATTTCATTGCTTTACCTCCCAAATAAAAAAACAAAAAATTAATGGATAGAAATTTAGGATAAAGGATGCAGTGCAAAGACGTTAACCGTCAGGTGTTGTTCGAATAGGAATGCAAAGGATATTAACCGGTTATACCCCAGGATTGTGCGGGTGTCAATTGCAGCCGTGGCCCGGTCTGCTCAATATTGGTGTTCATTGGATTTCTTTTATGGTAAGATGCCGGAATTTAAATTGATATGCAAAGGAAGAATTTGGTGACAGCATTAAAAGGAGCACAGAGAAAATATTTGAGGGGCCTTGCCCATAACCTCAATCCGGCCGCTTTTGTGGGCCAGAAAGGGTTGAGCGCTTCCCTGATGGAAGAGATTGACGGGGCACTGGCGGCTTCTGAACTCATAAAGATTAAATTTATCGATCACAAAGAAAAAGAGGTTAAAACCGCATTGCTCGAAGAGATCGCACAGCAGGCCCACTGCCATATCGCCGGCATGATCGGCCATGTGGCCGTTCTATACCGCCAGCACCCAGACCCTGAAAAACGCCGGATCAAGCTGCCCTGATCCCGTGCAGGGACCACAATTATAGGAAACAGGCTGTGTCTGATATTAGATTTACCGTTCTCAACGGCAATGGAATGAAATTGGACGGAGGGAGCATGTTCGGCAATGCTCCCAAGGCATTATGGTCCTCATGGATGCCGGCGGATGACCGGAATATGATTGAGATCGCATCAAAGTGCCTCCTTATTCAAACCCCGAACTATAATATACTTTTTGAAACCGGAGCGGGCGCCTATCTTTCCCCGCACATGAAACAGCGGTTTCAGATCCGGGAATCCCGCCATGTCCTGCTGGATGCTCTGGCAGACCAGGGCCTGAATCACAAAGAGATCAGCCATGTGATTCTTTCCCACCTCCACTTTGACCATGCCGGTGGCCTGCTGGCCCCCTGGGAGGAGAGCAGGGACGAACTTGAACTTCTGTTTCCCAAGGCCAGTTTTTTAGTGGGGGAGGGAAATTTTCGCAGGGCCCTTGCCCCCCATTCCCGGGACCTGGCATCCTTTATCCCAGGCCTTGCTGACATGCTTGAGAGATCCGGGCGTTTGAATCTGCAGAACGCCGGGGATTGTCTGAACCTGGACGGTGTGGAGATTGAGTTTACAGAGAGCCAGGGCCATACCCCGGGCATGCTGGTTTCATGGATACGGGCAAAGGGGGAAATCCTTGTTTTTACCGGGGATCTTATCCCGGCCCACCCCTGGGTAAATCTGCCCATTACCATGGGATATGACCGGTTTCCCGAAGGGCTGATCGATGAGAAAAAGGCCCTATTGGACCGGGCCATGGAGACCGGTGCCCTCTTGATTTATCCCCATGACCCGCTCTGTGCGGCTTCCTATCTTGAATATGATTCCGTGAAAGACAAAATTAAACCGGCACGGCAGGTAAAAGAGTTAAAAACGGCCGTTTAAAAAGGCCACGGCCTGTTTTTCCGACCAGTACAAGCCCTCCCGGTTGAATTCAATAAATCCGACATGCCCTCCGGATTCGGGTATTTTCAGGGTGACCTGTCTGTTATAACCGGCCTGGGTCACGGGAAAGCATTCCTTTGGCAGAAAGGGGTCGTTTCTGGCATTGATGATTAAAGTCGGCAGTTTTATATGGGGGATGAACTGGTTGCTGGAGGATTTTCGCCAATAATCCTGGGCATTCTCAAATCCGTGGATGGGTGCTGTATAACGGTCATCAAAGGCTTTGAAGGTTTTGATTTCCTCATATCCCTTATCGTCTAGGGCATGGGGCATGAGTTTTATTTTATCTTTGATCTTTTGGTGGAGCATCCGGAGGAACCGATTCATATACAGTGCATTGAAAGGCTTGGCCAGAGCGGCTGCGCTGGCCTCAAGGTCGCAGGGAACTGAAAAGACAACTGCTTTGGATACCACAGGATGGACGCGGTCCCGGCCCAGGTGGACCAGGGTGAGGTTGCCCCCCAGGCTGAATCCGATAAGAGCGATTTCCTTGTACCTGTATGTGGCAGCGGCATGGTTGATGACGGTTGAAAGATCATCCGTGGCCCCGTTGTGGTAAGAGCGAAGCTGGGCGTTGGGTTCGCCGGAACATCCCCTGTAATTCCAGGCCAGGGCATCCCATCCCCCCTGATTTACGGCCCTGACCATGCCCTGTACATAATTGCGGGTGGTATTGCCCTCAAGGCCGTGGGAAATAACGGCCAGGCACTTGCCGTTGATGCAGGACCAGTCCAGGTCCAGGAAATCATTGTCCGGGGTGGTGATCCGCTCCCGGGTATAAGGAATCTGGGTTGTTTTTCTGAAGATTACGGGATAAATGGTCTGGATATGCCCGTTGCCGTATAATAGGGGCGGGTGATAGTCATTGTCCTTCAACCGGGGGTCTCCTTTGTTTTGTATTTCCACTGTCTTATTACCTGTAAATTTGATATATGATTTCTTTTATTAAGTAAAATTTAAAATGCAAAAGGAAGATTAGATTATTATGAAGGTTGGCATCATTGGTCTGCCCCAGACTGGTAAAAAAACATTGTTTCAGATTCTCACAGGTAACGAGATTACAGATCCGGCAAAGGCCTTTAAACCGGTGCCCGGAACCGCAGACATCCTGGACTCCAGGTTTAACGCCCTGGTGGAAATGTACGAACCCAATAAGGAAGTAAAGGCCCGGCTTGATCTGGTGCTCCTGCCCAAGATGGAGGCTGAAACCATTTCCAAGGGAGATATCTTCAAGGATATTGCGGATATGGATGCCGTCTGCCACCTGGTCCGGGCCTTTGAAGACGAGGCCGTTTATCATGCTGAAGGCTCTGTGGACGCATTAAGGGATTTTGACATGGTCAATTCCGAACTGGTCATGCATGACCAGATCTTTGTTGAAAAACGGGTGGAGCGCCTGGAGGCCATGGTCAAGAAAATCAAGGATGAGGACCAGAAAAAAGAACTGGTTCTGATGCAGAAAATGCTGGCCCACCTGGAAGAGGAAAAACCCCTGCGTCTTCTGAAACTCACCGAAGATGAAGAAAAGATGATCCGGTCTTATCCCTTCATTACCCAGAAAAAACTGGTTGTTGCCGTGAATGTGGGAGAAGATGATCTGGGTAATGAGGCACTTCTGGACGGATTTAAAGACAGCTGTGAGGCCTTGTCTATAGAAGCCATGCTGGTTTCGGCCAAAGTGGAGTCGGAAATCGCCATGCTGGACAGTGAAGAGGAAAAGCAGGAGTTCCTTGAGGATCTGGGCATCACCTCCACAGCCCTTGAGACCCTGACCGGGCTCTGCCTTACGTCCTTGAACCTGATTTCCTTTTTTACCGTGGGCAAGGACGAGGTCCGCCAGTGGCTGGTCCGCAAGGATGCCAAGGCCCCAACGGCAGCCGGTGTTATCCATTCGGATTTGGAAAGGGGGTTTATCCGGGCCGAAGTCTTCACCTATGACGACCTCATGGAACTGGGATCTGAAGCGGAACTCAAGAAAAACGGAAAATTCAATGTGGAAGGCAAAGAATACGTGGTCCAGGACGGTGATATCCTCAATATCCGGTTTTCAGTATAGGGCCCCTAAAAAATTCCATGTTTGATTTAATAAAAAGAATATTCAGGGGATCACAGGCTGAGGCTTACCCAGAGCCCCCCCGGCCGTCAGGTCCCTGGTTCGGTGTGGACCTGGACGGCACTCTGGCGGTCTGGGATTCACATTCCTCCCTTGACCGTATCGGCCCCCCTGTACCTGCCATGATGGATTATGTCAGGCGCATGGTTGCAAACGGCATCCGGGTCAAGATATTCACGGCCCGGGCCTCTGATCCCGCCCAGATTCCCAAAATCCAGGCCTGGTTGAGGCATAACGGCCTGCCTGATCTGGAAATTACCAATGTCAAAGATTATCAGATGGAACGCCTCTACGATGACCGGGCCATCCGGGTGGAGCAGAATACCGGGCGGATAGTGACCGGCCAGGGCTGAGCCAGGGGCCCTTATTCCCAGATTGCTTTGAATACCCGCAGCATGTTCAGCCCGAGAATCCCTTTAATTTCTTTTTCGGAATATCCACGCCTGTGGAGGCCAATGGTAAGGTTTTCCATTTTTTCCGGCATTTCGATGCCTTCGGGATAATACCAGGGCGGGGGGGGATACTCCTCCCGGGCCCAGGCCCCGGACTCCAGGAGGAAATCGTAAATCTGTCCTGCGGTTTCATTATCCGCCACTCCGGCCTGGTATTCAAAATAATCAATGCCCACACAGACATTTTCCGGGCCTGCAATGCCGGCCAGGTGGTCCACATGGTCCAGAAGGTCGTCCATGGCGGGTTTGGGTTTGTTTGCCACAAAGCCCGGGAACCCGTTGAATCCCACGACCCCCCCGTTTTGAGCCACGGCCCGGATCAGATCATCCTCGTAATTTCTCCGGTTATTGCAGACTGCTCTGGCATTTCCGTGGGAAATCACCACCGGGCTTGAGGAGGCGGCAATGGCATCCATGGTGGTGTTGTAGCCGGTATGACCGCAGTCCACCACAATGCCCAGGCGGTTCATTTCACCAATGATATTTTGGCCGAATTGGGTGAGGCCGGTGTCTTTTTCAACGGCGCAACCGCAGCCTACCAGGTCTTTTTCATTGTAGCAGAGCTGGCACATCCTCAGGCCCAGTTTATGGTAGAGGTCCACGGTGTGAACGTCGTCCTCAAAGGGTGCGGTGCCCTGGAAGTGGAAGATGATGCCAAGTTTTCCTTCTTTTTTTGCTTTCAGGATATCTTTTGCACGGGTGACATGGAGGAGAGGGGTGTCATGGCTGCGGAACCGTGCCTGCCATTTGCCCAGATTTTTCATGGTGAAATCCAGGCTCCCGATTCCAGGCACCCCGTACCCCACAGTGGCGGCAATGGCTGTCACCCCTCCTTGCATATAGTTGCGGTGGTAATCCTCCAGCACGGCAAGGGGGCAGGTGTTGTCAATAATAATGGCTTCATTGTGAAGTTCTACGGGGTCTTTCATTTTGCTTCCTCCTTGAGGAATCGTTAAAAATAAGTTGACCTAAATTGTTTTTTTCGAAAAATTCGAACTGCTTTAAGCGGCGGGTATTTTGAAAACAGAAGATCAAGTCATTTTGGAGTCGATGCTTAGTTTTCTTAACAGGGTCAGGGCATTTTCCCGGCGTTTGGGGTCGTTGATCAGGGTATGCAGGATGGTCAGGATGGCGTACCGTCCGTGAACCCTAAGTTCCCGGTCATCCAACTCTCCTTTGGCCCACAGCACCACCACGTTGAAGTAATTGGTGTAGAGCAGCCGGGCACTCACATCCAGATTCAGGTCATCCCAGATCAGCCCTTTTCGGGCGGCCAGTTCCAGGGCGGTTTTAAGGTGCTGGGTTCTGCGCCGGTGGAGTCGGTCAAAAGGGTTTGGCCCCGGCGGCATGGGGGAGAATCCGACCATCACGGCCGGTTTGATCAGGGCCTGGTTTTCCAGGAATACGGGTTCCACCTGTTTGAGCCAGTCCAGATAAATTTGAGTCTTCCAGGTGCCCTGGGCCATGGCGGTTTCAAGGCGCTCCATGGCAAGGTCCAGGGCTTGGGTCCCGGATTCAAACAGGGCGACCAGCACATTCTCCTTGCTCCCGTATAGGTTGTAAATGGTTTTCAGGGCCAGGCCGGATTCTCCGGCCAGTTTCCGGACAGACAGGGATTCAATGCCCTGCTCAAGGATGATGCGGCGGGCGGCGTCAATAATTTTCATGCGGTTGGCATCGGTGTTCCTGGGGGTGTTTTTCATTTGTTTTTTACCCATGAAAATAAAAAAGTACAACAGTGTTATAAAATAGTCCGGAGAATAAGTATAACGCTGTTGTACTTTCGTCAAGTCTTTTCAAGGGTTATTCCTAAAAGACCTGTTGACTCACCGGTATAATGCGGCCTTTTTAGAATTTGTCCTGATATACCCGGCAGTCATTCAGGCGCCGGCTGATTTCCCTGTCAATCAGCCCATAGGCTTGGGAGTCCAGGTCTGTATACCGTTTTTTGAATTCCAGTTCCATGATGCCCTCGGGCAGGTCGGCAATCCCGGGCATGAAGTCGGATTCTGTTGCCACGGCAGCCATTTGGTCCTGGATCTGTTGTGCCTGTTCCAGGGAGCCCCCGGCAAGTTCTCCCAGCTTTACGCCGGCCCTGTCTGCGGCCAGGTCGGCAAAGCTGAATCCCGATCCTCGGCCTGCATCCTCCACTTCCTTGGCCAGTCCCGCAAACTGGCTCAGCCGGGTTCCGGCAGACACAGCCAGGCCGGATGAAACAAGGAAATGCTTGGCCAGGTCTGTCCTGCCCCCAAGGGTAAACCGGACCCACCGGCGGGGGTGCACATCTTTTAGCAGACCTGAACTGACCAGGTGGTCCAGGTCCTGGCCCAGGGCATAGAGGGCAAATGACTGGAGCAGGGCTGTGTTTTCAAGAACCGGGTCCCCCGAGGCCTCTGAATGGTCAGCGGCAAGTTGGAACAGGGGGCGGATGACCCTGGCAAGTGGGATGCGGTTTCCCTGCCGGGTTTCGAGAATGTCCAGTATCCGGGTGAGCTGGTTGGTGTATCTTACCAGTTTTTCCTGATGGACCCGCGGAATGAAAAGGGTTTTTCCGTTTTCATGGAGTTTGAGCAGGGAATTTGGATTCCAGTCATAGACAAGGGTAAGGGTCTTTCCCCGGGTGGAAATGGATTTGATTCCCTCCAGGCTTTCCTCCAATCCGCCAAGGATCCCGGGCCGGAGCATATAGTTTTTGGCCGTGGGAATAAAAGGGGAGATCACAATTCCCGGGACGGTCAGTTTTCCGGCCCGGATAAAGGCGATATCCAGGCCCTCTTTATCATGGCTTATCCCCAGTGCCAGGTTGATATATTCTCCCAGGAAGGTTTTGGGTATTTTGAGGGAAATTTCCAGGGTGAACCCAGTAGCCGCCAGGTGTATGTCTGCGTGAATAATATCGGTTTCCAATCCCTGGGATATTCCGTAATCCAGGAGCAGGTTCAGGTCCTGCTCCCGGACACTCAAAGTCCGGGTTTGCCGGAACCGCATATATCTGGGGGTATGTTTGCGAATGAGCTGCTTCACCCGTTTTACCTTGTCAAAGGCCAGTTCCGGGCCTTTGACAATACATGGCTCAGGGGAAATGGCGGAAATCACTGCTATCCCGGCAAAGGTGATTATTCCCAGGGTAAGGAGGATAAATGTACAGGCAAGGATTTTTTTCATGACCAAAGAATTAAACCAGATTCCCCTTAGGCCTGTCAAGGTGGTGGAAGGAAACTGCAGTGATTATTAAATCAATAATACCAGGTGATCCATATCGATACTGAGTCGGTAGGCGTGTGGGAAAAGGAGACGCCCGGAACATCATAGCCCCCGTATTCCGTTCCCTTTGCACCCCAGTTCAAGGCCCCTGTGACGGTGAGGCGCAGGGTGTCCGACATATCGTAGACCACCCGGGGGAGCAATACACCGGAGCCGTCGTTTAGATTAACCACAGGGGTCAGGTAAGCATTGATGAGGGGATGAATTTCAAGGTGGATATTTGCGCTGCAATAGAGAGAGCCTAAGGCGAAAAGTTCTCCCCGGGTAATGCGCTGTGAAATGGCAGGATCTGTATAATGATCCTTGTAGTTGTCACGGGACAACCCGTTATAGTAGAGTTCCAGGTAGCCGTAGACGTTTTTGCCCAGCCAGGTCCATGAGGTGTCGATATTGGCAACTGCGGAGGCATACCAGGATTGCCCCCGGCCGGGTTCATGCAGACGTGTGCCGGTGATGTCAAACCGCCAGGCCGCATCTCCAAAATATCCGACAAAACCTATACCTGCCACATAATCCTCGTAGTGGCGGGCCAGAATCAGGTTGATTTCAATCTCACCTGCCGTGGAATGGATATTTGTACCCAGGGAATTTTGATGAAAGCCTGTTTGCCCGGTTTCGGGATCACGGCGCACCACATAGAGGCATTCCACATCCAGGTTATGAATTGGAAACCGGACCAGGGCCATGTCGTCCCCCATCTTGTAATTCCGTTCCAGATCCGTGGGGGAGAAGGGGTTGAAAAGATCCATGGGGTTGAAGGTAAACCCGTGCCCCCATGTGACCGCCTGTCTTCCAAGGCGGACTTCCCCCCAGGCGGGCATGAAGGCGACCATGGCCCGGTCCAGCCGGTGGTAGGAGAAGGTCTCCTCGTTTGTATCTATCTTTGCCGTAAGGTCGAACAACCGTCGGTTATCGGTGGGCGGGAGGAATAGACCCTTGGGAAATACTGCCGGATAAAGGCGGTTTAACCGCCGGCCGTCCCTGCGGGTCCCGCCGCCGGCCAGTGCGGCCTCCCAGTTGACCTCCGCATAGACTGCGTCTGAGAAAAAGGTTTTATTGTTTACCCTCAATTCCAAGGAGCCGTCATAATTGGTATCCAATCCGATCTGATCAAATGCGGTTCCGGACCTTGGAAACAGCGCTCTGGCATAGACTTTGACATGACCGTCCCATTCCATTTCCAAGGCATTGCCTGCCGGGGATTGGGCCTGAATATAAGGGGGGGCGCACCATATTCCTCCCAGTATAAAAAAAAGTAAGGCCAACCGCCTGTGGGCAGGATTACTTGGATTCATCACTGACCACAAGGCCATCTTTTAGATATATGATCCGCCCGGCATAATCCATCACCATATGATCGTGGGTGGAAAAAATGAATGTCACCCCATGCTTTTTATTCATTTCGGCCATCATTTCCAGGAGGCCCTGCCCGGTTTTTGAGTCAAGATTTGCTGTGGGTTCGTCAGCCAGGACAATGGCGGGCCTGGATACAATAGCCCGGGCAACGGCCACCCGCTGCTGCTGGCCTCCGGAAAGTTCGGCCGGCCGCCGGGTATACATTCCGGAAAGGCCGACCTCATCGAGTATGGTTCGGGCCCGCTCTGCCCGTTCCTTTGCCGGGACCCCCTGCATGAGCATGACGTACTCGACGTTTTCCTGGGCTGAAAGCACGGGGATGATATTGTAGGCCTGAAATACAAATCCGATTTTATTCAGGCGCATGGTCGCAAGCCTGGACTGGGAAAGCCCCGTAATGGTTTCACCGTCCAGGGTGATGGTGCCCGCGCTGGGATTATCCAGCCCGCCGATGAGGTTCAATAGCGTTGTCTTGCCTGATCCGGACGGGCCGGCCAATGCCGCAAAATCCCCTTTGGCAATGGATACGCTGATGCCGGCCAGGGCCTGCACCTCTACCTTGCCCTGATGATAGACCTTGGTTACATCTTTTGTTTCCACGATATTCATTTTTAATATCCTCAGTGGGTCATTGCCCGGACCGGCGTAATCCTCCCGGCCTTGAGCGCAGGGTAGAGACAGACAAGCTGTCCGAGAACCAGAATGACTGCGTTGGCATAAATAATATCTTTAAGGGTCAGAACCGGGACAATGATATGCCCCATGCCGAAAAACTCCGATCCCTGGGACAAAAAGGAGAGGTCTATTCCTCCTGAAAGGGCATACACCGAGGCAAACCCAAGCAGGTTGCCCACCCCAAGGCCGACGGCAAGGAGCATCACGCATTCGGTGAGCACTCCGCCGACGATATGAACGGGTTTCATTCCCAGGGCTTTGAGCAGGCCGAATTCCCTGGTTCGTTCCAGTACAGCCATGAGCATGGTGTTCACCAGTCCGAAGGCCATGGCCGTAAACACGACCACATACCAGAGCAGCATAAAGGAATCAAACATACCCAGATAGCCGTTGAGAAGGGGGAGCAATTTAGTCCAGGGCAGGGCAACAAGGTCTTTGGGTAGATTGGGGCCAATGGTTTGAACCATGTGCTCAACCCTGTTCACATCCGGAACCTTGATGCAGGCGCTGGTCACTCCGCCTTTGATTCCCAAGAGTTTTTGGGCCGCCGTCAAACTGATAAAAACATATTGTTTTTCCGTGGCTTCCAGCTCCGCCCGATAGATGCCCCGTATTTTGAATGCACGGGATTGGGTTTCCTTGTCGGAACCCTGGGTCATGAGGACCAGCTTCCTGCCCAGCCGGGTTTCAAAGGCGTCGGCCAGTGCTTTTCCGATGATAATGCCGTGGCCCTCTTTGGGGGCGAGCAGCCTTCCTTGTGTGAGGGTGTCCCCGTAAAAGGAGATGCCCGGTTCCCTGTTCGGATCTATGCCCACAATGGTAATTCCTTCTGAGTTGCGGGCATTGGAGGCCACGCCTCCGACCTCGATGCGCAGTGTCCACCGGGACCCTGCCGGCAGGTTTTTTTTCAGTACCGCCTCCAGGGGGGCCGGATTGTTGATCCTGTTTTCCACCACCCGGTCATCCCTGTATTCGGGTTTCTGGATCTGGATATGGCCGGTGAGGGTGTTCAGTGAATTGGAGAGCATGGATTCCATCATGCCCCTGGAAAGGGCCCCGAAAAGGAGCATGGCCCATGCACCAATCACCACGGCGGTCAGGATGATCAGGGTCCGCTTTGGGTTCCGCCATATATTTCTCCATGACAGCTGCAGGTACATCTTATCTCCTTAGGATCGGCTCCAAAATTACTTGATCTTTTGTTTTTAAAATACCCATTTAAGGGGTTTTGGAAGCAATTTAGATCAAGTTATTTTGTAACGATTGCTTATGGGGTGCGCATGGCCTCCACAGGGTTAAGTTTGTGAACCATGACAGCCGGATAGAGGGCTGAGATCAGGGTAATGATAAACACAATACAAGGCCCGGCCAGGGCCGAAATCAGGCTCAGTTTGGGCCGTATGAGACCGGGTATTCCGTATTGGCGCAGCATTCCTTCGGCATCGCCCAGGGGGATGCCAGAGTACTGTGCATAGATGGTGAGTATGCTTCCGGCCAAAATTCCGGCAGCAATGCCGCAGGCCGTCAGGAACGCGGATTCATACAAAAGCATTTTGGTCAGCCGCCCGGGTTTGGCCCCTATGGCAATCAGGGTGCCCAATTCATGGGTCCGTTCGAAAACAGCGATGACAAAGGTGTTCATAATACTGAATGCTACCACAATGATAAGGATGGCATAGAAGATGATTCCGCCCCCCAGATCCATCTGGATGGACTGCATCAGGCCGGGGATGAGTTCATCCCATGATCGGCATACCAGTTTTTTGTTCCCTTTGGGGGCGGGCAGCTTTTGAGATATCTCCCTCTGGACAAACTTGACGGATCCAAGGGTGTCGCAGATGATAACCCCCTGATGGACCGCCTCTCCCATGGCAAACACTTCCTTGAAATAGGACAGGGGAATCTGGATGGCGGATCGGTCATACTCATCCATGCCCGAAGAAAATATGCCTTTTATAATCAGGACGGTGGCAGCGACGGACCCGTCTTTTGCGCTGCCGAGCATCACCAGTTCATCCCCTATATCCACCTTGAGGTTCCTGGCCAGCAGAGAGCCGATAATGGCCATATTGGTGTCCGAAGAGGTTAGGTAATCACCTTTTCGTATGGTTGATCCGCCCGATGACACCAGGAGCTCTTGGTCCGGATCTATGCCGGTGACTATGCCCCCGTATGTCCGGTGGTCTGAAGAGAGTAGTGCAAATCCGTTTGCCCTGAATGTATATCCTGATATTCCTGGTGTTTCATTGAGGATTTTGCGGATGGGGTCGGGGTGGGAAATCACCTTGCGCATTTTGCGGTCCGTATCATAACCGTCAATGAGGATCTGCAGATGGCCGGTCCGGGTTTTTACCGCTGAATTTATCATGGTTTCATATGTGCCGAACTGCAAGGAGAGCATAAACACCAGCAAAATACAGGCAAAGGCAATGGCAAGAATGGTTAAAACCGTTCTTTTGGGGTTCCGCCATACGTTGCGCCATGCCATCTGAATTTCCATGGTCACCTCATGGGTTTTTTAAGGGCATTGATTTTGAACCGGCCGTTCTTGAGAGGGACATCAAACTTTAAATCCTGATACTCCAGCAGGGTATACTCCTCGTTGGTTCCGGCATCTTCTGTTTCGGCATCAATGGTCTGCATGATCCATTTTGCCGGAAAGGGCCTGCCACCCATATTTACAATATTTTGGGTGCGCATCACCTTGACCGGTTCTAAGTCTTCGTCGTGAAAGGCCTGTTCAAGCAATACCCCGTCTTCACGGATTTTGAGCATCTGCATCCCCCAGATAACCGGTGCATCCGGTTTGGGCAGGGCCTTGATGACATAGATCTTGAATCCTTTACGGGTTTCGGTGTATAGGATTTCATGGCTGTAATCCATTATCACCGAGTCGGCCTTGGACAGGTCATTGTTTGAAAAGTCCGATCCCATCCATGATTGGGACATCATGGACGGGGGAATCTTAATGACCCGGTTTATTTTCGGGTTGTATGACCACATTTTTTTCCCGAGTTTCAAGGTCCCGTTGCCCTTGTCCTTTTTCGGGGCGATGATTTGAAAGATGGAATTTTCCCGCCCTTTTGTCCATGCCTTTATGGTGGTTTTGCGCTCCCAGTCGGGGCGGTGGACCGTCATATGCACCGTGGACACGGAGGTTTTTCCCCGCATGTAATCCCATGCCCTGGCAATGACGGCTCTGGCCTCGGTCTCTTCCGCCATTGCCGTCACCGGTAACATAAGAGAGATCATAAGGATAAGGGATACACTTTTTTTCATATCAGGTGTTCTCCGTTCCGGGGACGCATGCCGGTGATTATGGTGTCAAAAAAAATGGCCGCGGTCTGAATATTATCATTGCGGTTCATCCATCCTGGCGCATCATGCCGCCAATGATACCCACAAGGCCAACTGCCATTAACGCCTCAGCCATATTCTTATGGAACACCCCGGACTGTTTTCTTTTTTGCAATGAGGTTAGAAATATGGGAAGCAGCCGGGGTCTGGATATCCCGGCCGCTTTCTGTTATTCCGGGGCGTTGCCGTGGGCCTGGGTCAGGCGGGCCTTTACATAGGCCATATCGCCGGTATCGTATTCATAGAGGTCGAAGCAGCAGGCATCTTCTCCAAGCAGGCCTTCGGGGACCTGGTCTCCACTCTCTTCCGGGTCCGTGACCATTTCTTTATAAAAGCAGATCGAAAGCCATCTGTCTGCGGGATCATCATCAATTACATCCACCATGGCAAAGAGGGGGCGTTTACTCTGGGCCGCATGTCGGGGGCGCAGGGAATAGCTGACCCCGGGCCGGGCATTGAAATCCAGGGTGGTGTCGGCAAGGCTTTGAAGATGGTCCAATAATTCCACAAAGGCCTTACGGGTTTTGTTGTCATTATCTTTCCAATCTGCGATGAAGGTATCCAATTGAGTCATGTGTCATTCCTTTATGTGTTTGAGAATGTGGGTGAGTTCCGGAAATATAAGTCCGTTGCAGGCCAGTTTGCAGGCCTTGATGCTGCCGGGCATGCAGAAGACCACGGTCTGGCCGATGATGCCGGCCGTGGCCCTGGACATGATGGCGGCGGAGTCGATTTCTTCAAAACTGAGCTGGGCGAACACAGGTCCAAAGGAGGTCAGTTCCTTGTCAAACATGGGGCGGACCGATTCAATGGTCACGTCTTTGGGGCTCAGCCCCGTGCCGCCGGTCATGATGACGGCATCCGGGACCACCCGGTCCACCACATGGGTGACCAACTCTGTTATGGCGGTGATATCGTCGGTGACCACCTGGTGGAGAACCACCTGGTGACCTTCTTTTTTTGCCTGTTTCTTTATCCAGGCCCCGCTTTTGTCATCTTCCAGCTTCCGGGTGGTGGAGACCGTGAGAATCGCGACTTTCAGTTCCCTGGGGCCTGATTTTTTATGTAATTTGGTACTCATGGGTGATTCCTGTTAAATCAGTTCTTTGTATACGCTGTCTTCCTTGTCATGTTCTTTTACATGGACATGGATCATGTCTGTGGGCTCGGTATCTGCGGTGATGCCTTTGTAATCTGCCTGGATGGGCAGTTCCCGGTGGCCTCTGTCCACCAGGATGGCAAGTTCGATGCGGGCGGGGCGGCCGAAATCCATGAGGGCATCCATGGCCGCCCTGATGGTCCTGCCGGTGTAGAGGACGTCATCCACCAGAATAATGTTCTTTTCATCAACGGAAAAGGGAATGTTTGACGGCCTTACCGTGGGCTGGTGGCTGATTTTGGTCCAGTCGTCCCGGTACATGTTGATATCCATGCTGCCCACGGGAAGATCCCTGCCTTCGATATTCCGGATCTGGTCTGCCAGTCGTTTGGCCAGAAAGTCCCCCCGGGTCTGGATACCCACAAGGGCCAGGTTGTGGACTCCTTTATGGGTTTCTACGATTTCATAGGCGATCCGGGTGATGATCCGTTTGAAATCCTGATCGTTCAGGATGTTTTTTTTCTGTTTCATAGTCTGCCTTTTTTAAGATTTCCTTATGCCCCAAAATTTTTCTATCATCTTTTTTTTACCACCGCAATCCTTGATTTTAAGTCCAAGTTCCTATAATCAACAGGGGATAATTTTATGAGATAACTGCGGAAGAGAATACCTTGGAAAAATTTGATTGTACGGGGGTCATCCTGGCGGGCGGAACCAACAGCCGGCTTCCCGGGAAGAAAAAGACCTTTCACAGGGTTGGGAAGGCCTCCATGCTGGAGAATCTGACCACCCTGTTTACAGGGCTGTTTAAAGAAGTGATACTGGTGGTCAATGACCCCGGGGCCTTTACCGGTGCCGATGCCATGGTGGTCAGGGATATCATCCCTGCCCGGTGTGCCCTGGCAGGGCTCCATGCCGGGCTGTTTTATGCATCCTCCCCCTGGGTCTATGCCACGGCCTGTGACGTGCCCTTTGCCAATGAAAAGGTGATCCGCCATCTGCTGAAGGCCAGGGTTCAGGGCAAGGAGATCATCGTTCCCCGGACCCGTGAAGGGCTTGAACCCCTGTCCGCCCTTTACCATAAATCGTGCATCCCCAGGATTGAAAAAAATCTTGAAGACAATATCTTTATGATTAAGAAATTTTTCAAAACCAAAAAGGTGAGGGAAATTTCCCCCGGGACTCTGGAGAAGCTGGATCCCGGGATGCATTTTAAATTTAACGTCAATACCCCCGAAGATCTGGCCACGGCCAGGGCCATGGCCGGAGAATCGGACGGGAACTGATCAGGAGAAAATAGCTATGGATTTACCTGCAATGATCAATCAGATGAAAAGCCATCCGGAAATTTCCAAAGCCGGAATGGTGCTTTACCATAACGGTGTGGTCCGGGCAACGTCCAGGGACGGGCGGGAGGTCACCGGCCTTGAGGTGAAGGTGGACACCAAAAAAATTGAAGAAATCCTGGCCCAAGCCAGAGCCGTGCCCGGCATTGTGGAGGTGATGGTCCATATTGAATCGGATAAACCTCTGATGGTGGGTGATGACGTCATGTTCCTGGCTGTGGCCGGGGACATCCGGGAAAATGTGATTGAGACCCTGAGCCATACCCTGAACCGGATTAAATCCGAAGCCACATCCAAGACTCAGGTTTTTGCCTGATCGCCTTATGGGAGCTGAAATGAAAGAATTTACCCACCTGGATGACCAGGGCCGGGTCCGGATGGTGGATGTGGGAAATAAAGTCCCGACCAAGCGTATTGCCGTGGCCCGGGGAACCATTACCATGGACCCCTCCACCCTGACCGTGATTCTGGATGAAAAGGTGAAAAAGGGCAATGTCCTTGAAACCGCCAGAATTGCCGGTGTCATGGCCGCTAAAAAGACCTGGGACCTCATTCCCATGTGCCATCCCCTGAACATCACCCACGCAAGAGTGGATTTTACGCCTGACCGTGAAAACAATTGTATCCGTATTGAAGCCGAGGTCTCTCTGACGGAAAAGACCGGCATTGAAATGGAGGCCCTCACCGCCGTATCCGTGGCCGCTTTAACCATCTACGACATGTGTAAGGCCTATGACAAGGCCATGGAGATTTCAGATATCCACCTGGCCTCCAAATCCGGGGGAAAGAGCGGCACCTACACCTCGGACAGGAGCAAATGATCCCGGGGGCCGATACCCTCATTTCCTTTGACCGGCTTATTTTTTTAGGGGCCGGTTTTATTCTCGGGGTGATCGTCTGCCTGGTGCTGGCCCGGTCCGGGGTGCTTTTTTTTTCCGGCCGGCTCCGGGACATGTCCAGCCAGGCTCTGTATGAAAATTCCAAAGCCTTCATGGATATGGCCCAGACCCATTTCACCGGATATGTGAGGGAGGCCCGCCATGATTTCAAGGCCAAAGGGGATGCGATCCGCCAGGCCGTGGATCCTGTCCACCGGGTCCTGGACAAATATGAACAGCGCCTGGGCCTCATGGAAAAAGACCGGGAACGGGCTTATGGGGCCATTTCCCAGTACCTGGCGGATATGGCCAAGACCCAGCACCGGCTCCAGCAGGAAACCGGAAACCTGGTCAAGGCTCTGAGGGTTCCCCATGTCCGGGGGCGGTGGGGGGAGATCACCCTGAAACGTGCTGCGGAACTCTCCGGCATGGCAGAGCACTGCGACTTTATGGAACAGGCCGTTGCCGGCAGCGGCAAGGGGGCCCTGAGGCCGGATATGGTTGTGCGCCTGCCTGGAAACCGGAATATTGTGGTGGATGCCAAGGTTCCCCTGATCGCCTATCTGGACGCCCTGGAGACCGATGACGAGCAGGAACAGAAAACCCGGCTCCACGCTCACGCCCGACAGGTCCTGGCCCATGTGTCACAGCTTTCATCCAAAAGATATACCGCAGCCTTCAGTCCCAGCCCCGAGTTTGTGGTCCTCTTTATCCCAGGGGAAAATTTTTTTTCCGCTGCCCTGGCCGCAAGGCCTGATCTCATTGAAAAGGGCATTGAACAGGGCGTGGTTCTGGCCACTCCCACCACCCTCATTGCCCTGCTCAAAACCGTATCCTATTCATGGATGCAGCAGAAAGGCTATGAAAATGCCGAGCAGATAAGGGATCTGGGGGCACAGCTGTTTTCCCGGCTCTCCACCATGACCGGCCATATGAACCGCCTGGGCAGGGATATTGAAAAAACCGCCGCCACTTTTAACAGGACCGTGGGTGCCATGGAGACCCGGGTCATGGCATCGGCCAGGAAACTGGATGGGGTGTCTGTGTCCCGATCTCCCATGCAGGAGCTGAATCCCATTGACCGTGAAAAAACCGTTACCCGGAAGCTGGAGGAGCGAGAAGCCAATGAATAAAATATGTATGCTGTTGTTGGTCTCAGTTTTGGTTGGACTTGCCGGGTGCGGGGAGAAGCATCCCGAAGAGGATCCCTCCGGTGTACCCATGAAACGGCTTTCATCCGGGGATTTCCCCCAATTTCGTGACAGCCGGAATTTTAAAGAGCTTGAAGCATCCATCCTCCAAAGCCTGGTATATTTTACCCGGGTGCCGTCCAAACGGATCTATGTGTACGGGAAAGATAGGTATGATGCCGCCCATATGATCCGTTCCCTTGAAACCTTCCAGGCCTTTCTGGCAGACCAGCCCTCGCCAGCCGAATTGAACAGGTTCATCCGGGAGCGGTTTCATGTGTACAAAAGTGTGGGCAATTCTGAAGGCCAGGTCTTGTTCACCGGGTATTTTGAACCCACTTACAGGGGCAGCCGGGAACAGGGTCCTAAGTTTCCTTATCCCGTTTATTCCCTGCCCAATGATCTGCTAAAAATAGATTTGTCTGATTTTTCCGATAAATATAAGGGCCACAAACGGCTCATGGCCAGGGTGGATCTTGATACTGGCCGGGTTCTGCCCTACTATGCCAGAAAGCAGATTAATGACCTCCCGGATTTTACAGACCGGGCAATGCCCGTGGTCTGGCTGGCCAGCCGGGTGGACCGGTTTTTCCTTGAAATCCAGGGGTCGGGCCGGGTGGTCTTGGAGGACGGCGGAGTGATGCGGATTCACTATGCCGGCACCAACGGCAATGCCTACCGGTCAGTGGGGAAATATCTCATTGATAATAGCGAAGTCCCCCGGGAGAAGATGTCCATGCAGGCCATCCGGCAATGGCTGGAGGAACATCCCCATCGTATGGATGAGGTGCTGCACTTCAATGAGAGCTTTGTTTTTTTTAAGGCCGGCCAGGGAGGACCTTTCGGAAATATCGGAGTGGCGGTGACACCGCTGCGGTCCATTGCCACGGACCGGAAAATATTTCCCCGGGGCGGGCTGGCATTTGTGGATACGGCCCTGCCCTCAGTGGTGGGCCAGCCCAAAGAAAGCTGGGACCGGGCCTCCCTTTTTGTCCTGAATCAGGATACGGGCGGGGCCATAAATGGGCCGGCCAGGGTGGACCTCTTCTGTGGAAACGGGGACTGGGCTTCCTATACAGCCGGCCATATGACCGCATACGGGCAGCTTTATTTTCTGGTGCTCAAACCTTAGGATCGGCTCCAAAATTACTTGATCTTTTGTTTTCAACATACCCATTAAGGGGGGAAATAATTTAGATCAAATTATTCGCAACGATTTCTTAGGCAAATTCAACTCAGCGCCAGGCAATATCCTGGGACCGGAACATGAGAATGACTTTTTTACCCGGCCTGAGGCCCTGGGTGGAAACCTGTTCCCGGGTAAGGCTGAGGTTTATTAAAAAATTGTCCATGGAAAGGGTGGTGAGGATGTTACCTGTCTTTTGTTCCAGGATCATCTGGATGACCTGAGCCGTTACCTGGTTGTCATATCCGTCTTTTTCTTCTTTGGACAGGCTGATTTTTATCTGTTTTTGGGAGATAACGGCTGCTGACCCTGTTTGGGGCGAGAGGCTTATGTATTCATTGTTTCCAAGATCCTTTATGGTTCCCCCCTGCCTTTTTTCATAGGGCGGTGGAAGAATACTCTCCTCCAGGGTTGAAAATATCCGCCCCTTTGCCATGGAGATCCGGGTATCGCTGCATTGGTTGAGCCATATCAGGTCGTGGCTGACAATGATAAGGGTGCAACCCCAGCTGTCCCGGGCCGCCAGGGAGGCCCGGCGGATAAGGCTGGCGCTTTCCGTATCCACACTGGCCACGGGTTCGTCCAGAAGAAGTGCCTTGGGGCGGAGGATGAGCCGGGCGGCCATAGCTACCCGCTGGGCCTCTCCCCCTGACAGCTCATGCCAGGAGCGGCCGTAGAATTCGCTGAAATCCAGACCAACGGCCGCCAAGGCTTGGGCAACCCGCTGTTTTAAATTCTTTGTGTCTTTCCTGATTTTAAGGCCGTAGATGACGTTGTCGAAGACAGACCGTTTCAGCAGGTAGGGCTTCTGGGTGAGGAGGGTGACCCTGGATCTGACCCTGGGGGACATGGGGGCTTCCGGGCGGTTGTTGAATATGATTTTTCCTTGGCTGGGGGCCATGGCAAAGGCTAAAAGCTTGAGCAGGGTGCTTTTTCCGCTGCCGTTGGGGCCTGACAGGCCCAGGATGCTTCCGGCCGGAATGTCCAGGGTGTCAATATCCAGCACCTTTTTATCTCCGTAAAGGTGGCAGACCCGGTTTAATTCGTAAAGCAGCTTACCCATTATCGTTTCCTCAGAAAGGAGAGGCTGATGTTGACCCCGAAGGCAATGGCCATGAGCACAATCCCCAGGGCAATTCCGTCGGCGAACATGCCCTTGTTGGTTTCCAGGGCAATGGCCGTGGTAATGGTCCGGGTATGGTATTTGATGTTTCCGCCAACCATCATGGAGATGCCCACTTCCGTGAGAACCCTTCCGTAGGCCGTCACTGCGGCTGCCAGGATACCGAAACGGACTTCCCAGAGGCAGGTTAAGATGATATTCCGTTTGCCCGCCCCCAGGGAGACCAGGGTGAGTTTGAGATCTTCGTCTATGTTTTCAATGATGGAGGCGGTAATGGCCGTGACAATGGGAAAGGCCAGGATGGTCTGGCCCATGGCAATGCCGGAGAGGGTAAAGAGAAGTTCAAACTCACCTAAAGGCCCCCGGGATGAAATAAAGGCATAGACCAGAAGCCCCACGCAGACCGTGGGCAGGGCAAGCAGGGTGTCCACCAGGGTCCTGACCTGACGTTTGAATCTGAAATCAAAATATCCCAGGGCAAATCCGCAGGGCAGGCCGAAAACCAGGCTGATGAGCATGGACCAGGTGGATGCCTGGAGAGTGGCTGAAACTGCTGACCAGGTGGAGGCATCTCCCCTGATCAGCAGTTCAATGGCTTTTAGAAAGCCTGAGGCAAGAAACTCCATTAAAAAATGGGGTTACTTGGCATTGGGGATGAATAATTTTTGTCCCAGAAGCCTGAACTCGGCGATTTTTTTCTGGGCGGATTCAGAGGCCATCCAGTTGGAGAATTCCCGGGCCAGGTCATATTTGGCCTTGGCACAGTTTTTGGGATCCAGGGTCAGCACGGAATACTGGTTCAACAGGATTTCGTCCCCTTCAACCAATACGGTGAGGGGGGCATTGCCGCCCTGCTGGTCCTGGTATTTGATATAGGTGCCCCGGTCGGTCATGGTGTAGCCGTTTCTCTCCTGGGCCACTGTGATGGTGGCCAGCATGCCCTGGCCGGTCTGGACATACCATTTTTCCATGTCCGGCAGTGCGATGCCTGCGTTTTTCCAGAGCAGTTTTTCCTTTTTGTTGGTGCCGGAATCGTCGCCGCGGCTCATGAACAAAGCGGCCTTTGTTTTAACGGCAGCAAGGGCGTCGGAGATGCTTTTGCCTTTGACGCCGGCGGGATCAGACTTGGGGCCGATGATGACAAAATCATTGTACATGACTTCCCGTCTGTCTTTTCCAAATCCTTTTTCAATGTAATTTTTTTCTGCTGGCGGGGCATGTACCAAAAGCACATCCACGTCACAGTTCTGGCCCAGTTTCAGGGCTTTGCCTGTGCCGGTGGAGGTCCATTTCAGGGTAATGCCGGTCTCTTTTTCAAAATGGGGGACGAGATAATCCAACAGGCCGGTGTTGTCTGTACTTGTGGTGGTGGCCATCATGAGTTCTTTTTTGGCGCTGGCCTGGACTGTAACGGTAAAAAACATGACCATAAGGGCGGCCATAAGGCCGGACATCAGTTTTTTCGCATTCATTGCTTTCTCCTTTGAGTGAATTTAAATCAGGTTATCAGATATGGAAATGGAAATATGTTAATCTGCCCGTTCTGTCAAGGATGTTGAGAGGTGGTCGGAATATTCAAACTTCAAATAACCTAAACCGACAAAAGCTTACCGGTCTTTCAGGAATAATGCGTGGTATTCGTCTTCGGAGATATGTTGTCTCAGGTGATTGTTCACCCACAGATATATTTTCTCAAGCTCTTCATCGCTGAGCCTGGGTAGCAGGGCTTTCATAAAAGAGTCTTCACTGAATTTCTGGAGGTAGAACATAACGGTCTCTTCATCGGTGTTCCGGTCCATGCCAAAGGCGGCCAGGCCCGTATATTCCTGTATAAACTGGTGGGTGTCTTTTTTCATAGTCTTTGTGGGTGTTTTTAAAGGGTGTCTTTTAGTGGGAATGAGGCCCGTATACCTGAATCAGGCATCCGGATCAAGTCCTCGTTCCGTGATCATATAAATGGCGCAAGAGGGCCTGTGCTTACAATAAAGTTTGGGGTCCTTGCATCTAAGGCATTCCCTGCACTGGTATACATCATATTTTGCACACCGGTAAGGGGTCTGCCTTGACGGGTGCCTCTGACATGGGGCCATTGTATCTCCTAAAAATAACTAACTTGCGGTCTGTTTGCCCGTATACCGGGAAAAGATTATACAGATCAGGGAGTTTGTCAAATTCTGTATTTATCTTTCCAGTTGTCTTTTTTCTGTCAGGGAGGATTATTTCAGCTAAAGGAAATTTGTGTCTGGCCGAAAACCCGTGCTAGGATCACAACCATCTTGTGATATAGACAAAAGGGCCAGGGATAAGATGAGGGGGGTTTGTAAAACCCGAAAACATTGCGTATTGTATAATCTGTCTTATTCATGAATAAGGCATAAAATCATAAATAAACCGTCCATTTAAATTGAATGATTTTGTGCCCGTTTTGAATTGGGTATTGAGTTTAGTTCTAATTTGGACGGTTTAAATTTGCTACTGAGCCTAACCTTTTTTCGGGGATTGAAAAATGTTTGAAATGGACCTGCAAATTATTTTGGTTTCCCTGATCCTTATTGCCGCCTTGATATTGCTGATATCTGAAAAAATATCTGTCGATAAAACCGCCATGGGCATAATGGTCGTGCTTTCATTAACCGGGATACTTAGCCCTAAAGAGGCGGTGGCAGGATTTGCAAATCCTGCCGTGATCACCGTTGCTGCCATGTTTCTTTTAAGCCATGGCCTTATACGTACGGGAGCTGTCGGGTTTATGACTGAATTATTGCTCAAGTTTTCAAAGGCAAATAAAACATATGCCTATATTCTCATCCTTTCAGGTGTTGCCATTGCCTCTGCATTCATCAACAACACACCGGTTGTCGTATTGTTCATCCCCATTGTCATGGGGTTGAGCTGCGAGTGCAATTTCTCCCCTTCAAAAATTTTGATTCCCTTATCCTATGTCTCCATCCTTGCCGGAACCTGCACTCTAATCGGGACATCCACAAATATTATTGTCAGTGATCTTTTCAGCATGGCCGGATATGCGCCCCTGTCCATGTTTGAACTTGGGAAAATCGGTATTCCCATTGCCGTTCTCGGCATTGTTTTCCTTATTATCGTCTCCCCTAAACTCATGCCGGGGCGGACAGCACCTGTCTGCGAGCTGGATGAGGGACAGGCAAATAAATACATAGCAGAGCTGATTGTCCTTGAGTACAGTCCTTTGATCGGGAATGAGGATATTATCGAATTTGCCCAGGAGACCCTTGGATTAAATGTGATTGAAATCTTTCGAAACGGGAATATTTTTGATCCGGCAAGGACCAGGATATCTGTTAAACAGGAGGATATCCTCCTGGTCAAAGGGTCTGCAGAAGATTTGGTTTCTGTCTTGAAAAAACAGATCCTGGCGCTTGCCCATGGTGAGGAAGGCATGGCCTTTGGCAGTGGACTGAAAGATGACCTGATCATTGAACTGATCGTTCCACCATTGTCATCGCTATTGAGAGAGCCGCTTTTATCAACGGATCTGAAAGATGATCCAGACGTTCAGATCATTGCTATTCGCAGCCGCAGTCATCATTATTCCTATAGAAAAATACAAAGCGTAAAACTTAAGATCGGAGATATCATCCTGGTACGCTGTCCCAGGGAAAAGCTTTCAAAAATACGGAAAAGCACGGATTTTGTTATTATTGAAGATATCCATCACGCCATGATTGACAAGGACAAAGCAAGGCTTGCCGTCGGCATTTTCGCAGGTGTTGTGCTGGGCGCCACCTTTGGGGTGGCCGATATCATGGTCTGCTCGTTAACCGGCGTTTTTTTAATGACACTCACCCATTGCGTAAGCCTGAAAGATGCCTACAGATCCCTGCAGTCTGAAGTGCTGCTTTTGATCGTCGGAACCATTGCTCTGGGAGTCGCCATGCAGAAAACCGGTGCAACCCAATTGTATGCAGATTTTTTTCTAAGCTTTTTTGACGGCATGAGCCCGAAATATGTCCTGGCCGGCATCATTCTTCTTTCCAGCATTTGCACCCATATTCTGAGCAACAATGCCACGGCTGTATTGCTGCTTCCCATTGCCATATCAACGGCGGTTTCCCTTGGGGTTAATCCCAAACCCTTTGTTATTGGCGTCTGTTTTGGCGCCAGCGCCTGTTTCGCAACGCCCATCGGGTATCAGACCAATCTTCTGGTTTACGGCCCGGGAGGATACCGGTTTTCAGATTATCTCAAACTGGGGATGCCGTTAAATATCATCATCATCTTATGTTCCTTTGCTCTGATCCCCATGGTCTGGCCGTTTTAATCTCTTGAGCATTCAGGGATGGGGTTATACTTTGTTTTTTGGTATAAATCCTATTTACCCACAGATGGGGTTTACAATAACCGGCTTTTTTTCTATACTTTCCATAATTATATTTCTTTTTCCTTCATAGGTCACATTAAGGAGTCTCCATGGATTTTGAAGGTCTGGCATCACGGCTGGGAATCGATAAAGAGGATTTTCTGGAGCTGACGGAGTTGTTCATCACCACCACTCAATCGGATATAGACAAGATTCGCCGGGGGGTGGATGGCAATCGTCCGTCTGACGCGGCTGCTGCCGCCCATTCCATCAAAGGGGCTGCAGGGAACATGGGGTTTGAGGATATGGCGGAGTTTGCCAGAAAAATAGAATTTCAAGGCAAAGAGGGCCGTTTTGACGGGGTTGATGCCTGGGCCGATGAAATGGATGCATTGTTAAACCGGCTCCGGGAAAGCATGGCCAATGAATCGTATGGATAATATACAGCCCTATTCAGTACTGGCGGTTGACGATAATCTTCTGAACCTCACCCTCATCGAAAAGACCCTGACCAAGGAGGGGTATAAGATTTACACGGCCGATAACGGGCCGGATGCCCGGAAAATCGCCCTTGAAAAGCAGCCGGATCTTATCCTTCTGGATATTGAAATGCCCGGGGAGAACGGATTTGATGTGATTAAGCTTCTCAAGGATAACCTCGAAACCACAGCTATTCCAGTGCTTTTTCTCACAGGGGTTTCCGAGGTGGATGCCAAGCTGAGGGGGTTTGAATTGGGGGCTGTTGATTACATCACCAAGCCCTTTCATCCCCAGGAAGTCCTGGCACGGGTCAGAATTCATCTTAAGCTTTCCATTGCCACCAATTCCCTGATCCAGGCCCAGGCTGGAAAACTTCGTCAGGTTACAGCGGCCCAGGAAGCCATGCTGCCCCAGCCCAAAGACTTCCCCCATGCCGGATTCAGTGTCTATTACAAGGCCCTTCAGGAGGCCGGGGGCGATTTTTACGATATCCTCAATATTTCCCAAAACATTACGGGTTATTTTGTGGCCGATTCCTCGGGCCACGATATTGAAACTTCATATATGACTGCTTCTGTCAAGGCCCTGCTGGCACAGAACTGCACCCCGGTCTATTCTCCGGTTGAGAGTATGAAGCTGATCAATGACGTTCTGGTGGAGATCCTGCCCCCGGGGAAATATCTCACGGCCTGTTACATGCATCTGAACCGGAGCACCATGAAACTGACAATCGTAAATGCCGGCCATCCACCTGTGGTTTTCATGCCCGGGGGCGGGGAGCCTGAACTCATCAGGTCCCAGGGCGATATTTTGGGTATGTTCTCAGATGCCGGCTTTGGCCGGATTTCTCTTACCGTATCTCCGGGGGACCGGTTCTTTATTTATTCCGACGGCCTGGTGGAGTCGGCGGAAAATAAGATTACCTGGGCCACGGGGGCGGACAGCCTGCTGCCGGTGTTTGCCGGTTTAAAAGATGTAGACAGGGACAGGGCCCCTGAAACCCTGATCAAAGAATTATTCGGTAGAAATGCCCAGCCCGAGGATGATATCGTCCTTCTCTGTGTGGAGGTCTGAGTATTATGCCGGAGACCGGAACCACATTTGAATTGAATAAATTAGAAAATGGGCTGGATGTCCGGTTTTCATCCACCATGGCCCATATTGATGACGTCTGCATGTCGGTGACCCGGTTTATGGAATCCCGGGGGAAGGCTTTCAAGCCCCATCTTTTTGCCGTTAATCTGGTGATCCGGGAAGGTTTGACAAACGCCGTGCGTCATGGGAATGAAAATGATCCCGGGAAAATGGTGCGTTTCCAGATGGAGATCGATACCCACAGGACCATCCGGGTCAGCATAGAAGACCAGGGTGAGGGGTTTGACTGGCAGGCGGCAAGGGAAACCCCTCTTTTTGAAACGGCGGACCACGGCAGGGGAATGCCCATAATGGAGACCTATTTTGACCGGTGCCGCTACAACAGGGCCGGCAATGTCCTATATCTGGAAAAAGAGATACCTCCCAGCTCACACCAAGGCGTTTGATCCTGAGATTTAATTTTGCATTAATATAATTCTAACCGAATTCTAACGGGGCAGATGTAAAACTTCTCTCATTTAAATTGTTTGCTATCGGGAGAATTCAATGACAACCCATTTGACACGCGCCATGCACCGGATTAGAAAAGAGGTACTTTCCCTGGGGGCCATGGTGGAAGATCGGTTTAAAAAGGCCATCTATGCCATCAAAACCGAAGACCTGGATCAGGCACAGGCCATTATTGATACCGACTATCTGGTGGATGAGCGGGAGGTTGAGGTTGAAGAGGAGTGCCTCAAAACCCTGGCCTTGTATCAGCCGGTTGCAACCGACCTTCGTCTTATTGTTGCCGTTATAAAAATCAATAATGACCTGGAGCGTATTGCCGATTATGCTGCCAATATTGCCCAGCGGTATAAGACTTCAGCCCAGAATTCAAATACATTTAAATATGACTATACGGCCATGGCCGAGCAAGCAGCCAAAATGCTCAAGCTGAGCCTGGATGCCTTGGTGAGCGTGGATGTGGATCTGGCCTACAAGGTTCGGGAAATGGACAAAGAGGTCAACTCCATGAGAAACGATGCCTACCGGATAATGAAAGCCGATATCCGCAGCCACCCAGAAATGGTCGAGGAAATTATCAATATGTACCTTATTTCCAGGCATATCGAACGGGTGGGAGACCATACCAAAAATATTGCCGAGGAAGTGATTTATCTCATTGAAGGTGAAATTATCCGCCATTCGTGATAACCGGAATCAGAATAATATTGAAAACTATAACAGGATAAAATCATGTCCAAGGAAACCATACTGATTGTCGATGATGAAGAAGACATTCTTGAACTCATAAAATTCAATTTGAAAACCGAAGGATACAATATTCTCCAGGCCATGACCGGGGAAGAGGCCATTAAAATCGCAAAGCAGTCCTGCCCGGATCTCATGGTGCTGGACCTTATGCTTCCCGGGATCGACGGCCTTGAAGTGACCCGGCACTTGAAAAACAGCGATGCCACTCTGGATATTCCCATTGTCATGCTCACGGCCAAGGGCGAAGAGTCAGATATTGTTGCCGGTCTAGAACTTGGGGCAAACGACTATATGTCCAAACCCTTCAGCCCCAGGGAACTCACGGCCAGGGTCCGGGCCATTTTAAGGCGCCGCCGGAGAAATTCGCAAGAGGAACCGGTCCGGGTCCGCCAGGAAGGGGAGATGGTCATTGACCGGGCCAAGCACCGGGTCACCATTGAAGGTGAAGCCCTGGATCTGACTCTTTCGGAATTTGAACTGCTCTCCTTTCTTGCCGAGAAAAAAGGCTGGGTATTTACCCGGGGCCAGATTGTGGATGCCATCCACGGTGAAAATTATGCCGTGACCGAACGGAGTATTGATGTGATCATCGTGGGGCTGCGTAAAAAACTGAAGGCCTATGCATCCTGTATTGAAACCGTCCGGGGCGTGGGATACCGGTTTAAAGAAGAATAGGGGGCTTGAAATTTCCATGTATCGCAGAAAACCAAAGTTGATATGGCGGATATTTCCTTCATTTTTGATCATCATTCTTCTGTCCCTCAGTGTCGAAGCCTGGTATGCCACGGGCTATTTCAAGGGTTTTTTTCTGGAGAGTTCTGAAAAGGAGTTAAGCGTCCGGGCCTCCCTGGTCAGGGACCGGTTTGCCCGGGCCCTGTATGAGGACAAACTGGACCATACCCGCATAGACGGGTTGTGCAAGAGGGTGGGAGAAAGCATCCAGACCAGGATCACCGTGGTACTGCCCACGGGTGAAGTTGTGGGTGATTCCTTTGCCCGTACGGAGACCATGGAAAATCACAGGGAACGGCCTGAAATCCGGGCAGCCTTTGACGGCACAAAAGGGGTGGCCGTCCGCTATAGTTCCACCCTGGATAAAACCATGATGTACATTGCCCTGCCCATGATCCGGGACGGGGAGGATACTGCCGTTCTCCGGACAGCCGTCTCGGTTTCAGACATTGATACTCAAATTTCCAAGGTGGGCAATGCCATCTTCTTTGCCCTGATCCTGACCATACTTGCGGCAGCCGGGGCCAGCCTCTATGTATCTCGACGGATTACAAGGCCGGTGGAGCAGATGAGAAAAGGGGCGGAAGCGTTTTCTAAAGGCAATCTGGATAACCGCCTGCCCTCAGCCGATACCCGGGAGTTGTTTGAGTTATCCAGGTCCATGAATTTCATGGCCAGGGAATTGGACAAAAAAATTACAGATGTGAAAAACCGGAGCCGGGAACTAGAAGCCGTACACACCAGCATGCAAGAAGGCGTCATCGCCGTGGGCAAAGATGAGAAGATCATTACCATTAACAAAGCGGCCGCCAGAATCTTTGATTTCGCCCCGGAGACTCTCAAACAGAGAAATATTCTGGAAGTGGCCAGGAATTTTGAACTCCAGACCTTTATCCAGAAAGCCTTGGCCACCCACGAACCCGTGGAAGACGACATTGTCATTGAACGGGGGGGGCGCATCATTTTGAATATCCATTCAACGGCTCTGTATGACACCAATGATAACCGGATGGGGACTTTGATCATTTTCCACGACATTACCCGGATCAGGCTTTTGGAAACCATGCACAAGGATTTTGCAGCCAATGTCTCCCATGAGCTGAAAACCCCTTTGACCACCATTAATGGATTTATCGAGACCCTCCAGCAGATGCCGGCGGACTACTCCGGGAACCACGTAGAGGGATCCCGGGAAACTGCAGCCCAATACGGAAGGTTCCTGGGGATCATTGAAAAAAATGTGAACAGAATGATCAGTCTCATTGACGATCTTCTGGCCCTGTCCAGGCTGGAACGGCTCAGGGGAACCGATGTCCGGCTTGAGCCCCATCCTCTGGCCTCCCTGATCCGGGGGGCAATGACCTATTGCCGGGAAAAGGCCGCTGAGCGGCGGATAGACCTCAAGGTGAACTGCCCGGAAGATATAATTGCCATGGTGGATTTTACCCTCATGGAGCAGGCAATTTTCAATCTGGTGGACAATGCCGTAAAGTACAACGGGGAAAATATCCGGGTGACCATTGATGCGGTTCAAGACCAGGGACAGATAAAAATCCGGGTTAAAGACACAGGTCCCGGTATTGACAAGGAACACCTGCCCAAACTATTCAACCGCTTCTACCGTGTGGATAAGGGGCGGAGCCGAGACCAGGGCGGGACCGGCCTGGGCCTTGCCATTGTCAAGCACATTGTCCAGTATCACAACGGCCGCATTGAAGTACAAAGCGATAGGGGCCGGGGTACCTGTTTTACGATTGCCATTCCGGTGGTTTGACTCTGTTTAGAATAATGCTGCTGCATTTTTGCCCAGCACCATTTCCTTTTGCTCTTTTGTAAGTCCTGAATTGTCCAGGTCTTTATAATACCGTTCCGGTGTAAGCAGGGGAAAGTCAGTGCCGAAAAGCACCTTGTCAATGACACCTGCTGCAGCGGCCATGTCATAGACGGACGAATCATAGAGAAAGACCGAGGCCGCCGTATCATACCAGATGTTTTTTAACCGGTTTTTCATCTCTTTTTTCATGATGTGGTAAAAGAAAATGCCGCCCCCCCAGTGGGCCAGGATGATCTTATTGTCCGGAAAGGCCCTGGCCAGGTTATCGATCTGTTCCAGTGTGACCGGGGTTTTGCCCGGGTATGGGTGGCCCAGGGGTTCGTTGGTGTGGATCATGCAGGGCTGGTTCCCCTTTCGCCTGAGCACATCCATCACAGGTTCCAGAAGGTGGATGGCCCGTGCATCAATGCCCGAGAGGTAAAAGGCCAGTTCTCCCACCCCGGAAAGCCCTGCATCCAGGCAGCGTTCGGCTTCCATTGCCGCCCCTTCCCAGGCCAGGTCAAAGCAGGCAAGGCCCCGTATTCTGTCCGGGTGGGCTGTCACGGCTTCAATCACAGCATCGTTGTTCTGCCTGGCATAATCAGGATTCCGCCAGGGAAATCCGCTGACCACTGAGATGTCCACCCCGTGTCGGTCCATGGTGTCCAATAGGGCCGGGACGGTTGTTATCCTGGATTTGGGTGAGTTGTAGAGGAGTTTGAATTCCGGCTCATTTTCAAAATAGGGTGATCGGTCCTGTTCTACGGATTCTGCAAAAAGATGGGTGTGGGAATCAATAATCATGGCAATGCCCCTTGGAGTCGGCCCTCCATTAAAATGAATAACAGCCGTGCGCAGCATGGCCTTCTAAGCATTTGCGCACAACAAAATATAAAAGAACTCACGGTGGGTTGCATGGCTCTTTCATATAAAATATTGAAAAAAGTCATTGGGCAATATATATTAAATCCCTTATTCAAACAAGGAATGAATACTGCTGAATTATGAAATATTATCCCATATTTTTGGATGTGACAGAGAGGCCCTGCCTGGTGGTGGGTGGCGGGAGCGTGGGAACGCGCAAAGCCTTGGGACTTGCAAAGGCCAATGCCCGGGTCCGGGTGGTCAGTCTTGAGTTTTCGCAGGCCCTTGCCGATATCTCCTCTGAAAATATCTGTCTGGATAAAAAGCCCTTTGATTCCGGTGATCTGAACGGGGCCGCCCTGGTTTTTGCCGCCACGGACAGTGAAGCGCTGAATGCCAGGGTGAGAGAGGCGGCACGTCAGGCTGGTGTCCTATGCAATATTGCCGACGGAAAGGACAAAGGAGATTTCATTCTCCCTTCGGTGGTGAACAGGGGGGATCTTCAGGTGGCCGTATCCACTTCCGGGGCCAGCCCGGCCCTGGCAAAAAAGCTTGGCCGGGAGCTTGGGATCCTTTTTGGCCCTGAATATGAGACCATGCTGACACTTATGGCCAATATCAGGGAAAAGATGCTGGCAAAGGGCCATGACCCGGAGGGGCATAGAAACGTATTTACAGCCCTTGCAGACCAGGACCTCCCGGCTTTGATTGCCGCAGGGAATACAAAAGAGATTGATGCCGTACTTGCCCGATTGCTGGGACAGGGCTTTACCTTTGAGGGCCTGGCATCCCGGGCACCTTCCAACCAGGAGCAGTGAAAAAATGAATGTTGCCGATATTCTCCTGCAGTGCTCGGCCATGGTGTATTTTGTCAGCATGGCCGGATACCTTTGCTATCTATTTCATCAAAAGGACCGTATCCAGCAGGTGTCATTTGGTTTGGCCGCCCTTGCCGTGGCCATTCACCTGACCTCTGTTATTCTTGCGGGTATCAATATCAAGGGCATGCCCATCCACAACCTGGTACAGAGCCTGTCCATGGCTGCCCTGGCTGTGGGGGGGATGTTCCTCTATGTCCAGTACCGGTTCAATCTGAAAATTCTGGGGCTTTTTGCCACGGGCCTGGTGTCAATTCTCATGCTGGCCGTGCTCACCATCCCGGACACACCTGTGGCCCCTGATAAAATCCTAAAAGGGGTCTGGTTTTTTTCCCACATCATTTTGATATTTACCGGAGAGGCCGCCCTGGGGCTGGCTGCCGGGGCCGGTATCCTCTATCTGATCCAGGAGCAGGGGATCAAGGGGAAGACACAGGGCTTTTTTTTTAAAAGGCTGCCCTCCCTGGATTTTCTGGATATGGTCTCTTATACCTGTATCACCACCGGGTTTGCCCTCCTGACCTTTGGGCTGGTCACCGGTTTTATCTATGCAAAAACAGTGTGGGGAAGTTTCTGGGGATGGGATTTAAAAGAGGTGTTTTCAGTGGGGGCCTGGCTGGTGTATGCAGCCCTGCTGCATCTGCGTCTTTATTCCGGATGGCGGGGGCGTAAATCTGCTGTCATGTCCATTGTGGGATTTTGCATTATCATTTTTACCTTTCTGGGGGTCAACCTCATCCTTGGCGGGCATCACCAGGCCTTTACCCAATAGCGAAGCAGTGAAACAGTGAAGCGAACCATGTCAAATATTATACTCATTGGTGCCAACCATAAAACAGCCCCGGTGGAAATTCGGGAAAAACTCTCTTTTTCCGGGGATGAAACCTTGGCTGCCCTGGAACATCTGAAACAGGATACTCAAATCAGGGAAGGGCTGGTGTTCTCCACCTGTAACAGGCTTGAAATCCTCTATATTCCCGAGACCGGTGACCAGATTGAGGCTATGATTCAATTTATAGCGGATCATAAGGGGATTGCCGTGTCCGAATTCAGATCCTCCCTGTATATACTTGAAGGGGATGAGGCCATCCGCCATATGTTCTGCGTGGCCGCAAGCCTGGATTCCATGATGGTGGGGGAGCCCCAGATCCTGGGCCAGGTCAAGCAGGCCTATAAAACAGCCGTAAAAGTCGGGGCTTCAGGGGTTCTGCTTAACCGGATGATGCATAAATCCTTTTCAGTGGCCAAACGGGTGAGAAAGGAGACCGGTATCGGTGATAACGCGGTATCCATATCCTATGCCGCCATTGAACTTGCCAACAAGATCTTTTCGGATCTGTCCGCCAAGAGCGTGATGCTGCTCGGGGCAGGGGAAATGGCTGAACTGGCTGTGGAGCATCTCATGACCCACAATGTGAAAAATATTGTGGTGGCCAACCGGACCTTTGAAAATGCCCTTGCCCTGGCCCGGAAATTCAAGGGGTCTGCTGTCCAGTATGAAGAGCGGGAGGCTGCATTGGTCGATGTGGATATCATCATCAGCTCCACCGGTGCCACGGATTACGTCCTGACCCGGGATCAGGTGAAACGGGCCATGAAAAAAAGGAATCACAATACCATATTCTTTATTGATATTGCCGTGCCCCGTGATATTGATCCCAGGATCAATAAAATTTCCAATGCTTATGTCTATGATATTGACGATTTAAAAAATATTGTGGAAACCAATATCAGCCAGCGGGAGCAGGAGACAATCAAAGCCGGGCGGTTTGTGGAAGAAGCCCTGGTTTCTTTTAAAAAATGGCTTGAAGGCCTCTCCGTTGTTCCCACCATCAAGGCCATTAACGATAAGATGACCTCCATCGTGGACATGGAGTTTGACAAAACTCTCACCAGTCTGCGCCATCTGCCCCCTGAGGATGTTGAAGCCCTCAGACGGATGACCCGGGCTATTGCCTCCCGGGCTATTCATGACCCTATTCTTTTTTTGCGCAATACCGGGGAACATCGCGACGATTCCCTTTATCTGAATGTGGCCCGGCAATTGTTTAACCTGGATATCTCTGATTCGAAATAAATGCCTTATGTCTAATACTATTAAAAACTTTACTTTTAAAAATGATTTGGTATTATAATGGATTCTGATGCGCCTGTAGCTGTATACTATTAAGTTAAGGACAACGCCATGAAAAAAGAAGACCTTGAATTTTTTAAAAATCTATTGACGGACAGGCTCAATGAGCTGCTTTCCCATGCCGACAGCACCGTAACCGGTATGACCAAGCCTAAGGAAAATTTCGCAGATCCCACGGACCGTGCTTCCCACGAAGCAGAGAGAAGTTTTGAACTTCGTATCCGGGACAGAGAACATAAATTGATCAAAAAAATAAAAAAAGCGCTGGTGCGGATTGAAAACGGTACATTCGGTTTATGCGAGGGGTGCGAAGAAGACATCGCCATTGCCCGTCTCAAAGCCAGGCCGGTGACCACCCAGTGCATTGAGTGTAAAACCCGGGAAGAAGACATGGAGAAGGCCCTTGGTATTTAATGGTACCGGTTATAGGCTCGTATTTTAACTTTTGATTGATCTTCATACACATTCCACAGCGTCGGACGGGTCCCTGTCTCCTGTGCAGATACTCGAACTGGCGCAGAAAAAAGGTGTCAGGGCCCTGGCCCTGACCGATCATGATTCCATTGCCGGAATCAAAGAGATTCAAACTGCTGTTCATTCCTTTCCCCTTGAATTCATCACCGGGGTTGAAATTTCCTGTGATCCCCCGCCGGAATTTAAATATCTGGGCAGTATTCATATGCTTGGGTACGGATTTTCCATTTATGATAAAAATCTGAATCAGGTATTGAACCGAGCGGTTCGGGCCAGGGATGAACGGAACCCGCGGATCATTGAAAAGCTCAATGAAATCGGTTTTCAGATTACCCTGGCCCAGGTGGAAGAACGTTTCGGAGCTCAGCAGACCGGCCGTCCCCATATTGCTGAATTTCTAGTGGAAAAAGGGTATGTCGAGAGTTTCAAGCAGGCCTTTGACCTTTATCTGGGCAAAAATAAACCCGCCTATGTGGATAAGTACAAGGTCTCATGTGAAGATGCCCTCCGATTGATTATGGATGCCGGGGGGCTGCCGGTTCTGGCCCATCCCGGGCTTTTGGAATTCAAAGAGGATGAGGGGCTTCACGTTTTTGTGGATTATCTTGCAGGCCTGGGGCTTCAGGGCATTGAGGTCTACTATACGGATCACGATGACAACCTGCAAAAGGCCCTGTCGGCCCTGGCCGCTGAAAAGAACCTCCTGGCCACCGGGGGGTCTGATTTCCACGGCAGCTTTAATAAAGGGGTTGAGCTGGGTCGGGGAAAAGGGGAGCTGAATATCGGCATGTCCGTATTCAAAGCCCTTACCGAACGTCTGGCCGAGATGCGCTCCTGCCCCAGGCTGGATCTTCTTGAAAACAACCTTGATTACCGGTTTAAAGATGTTTCCTTTTTATCCAATGCCCTTTGCCATAGATCCTTTCTCAATGAAAACCAGAATTCCTGTGAAACCGATAATGAACGGTTGGAATTTCTGGGAGATGCGGTTCTGGGGCTTTGCGTGGGGCAAATGCTCATGGAGGCAGATCCTTCCAAACAGGAGGGGGAACTGTCCAAGCTCAGGTCCAATCTGGTCAGTGAGCCGGGACTGGCCCGCATGGCCCGCATGATAGATCTTGGTCGTTTTATCAAGCTGGGCAAGGGTGAATTTCTCTCCGGCGGCCCGGATAAAAATTCAATTCTTTCCGATGCATTTGAAGCGGTTGTTGCTGCCTTATATCTGGATGCCGGATTCGATAAAGCCCAAGAGATTCTCCAGCGGCTTTTCAACGGGCCGGTAAAGCAGATCCTGGTCTCTTCCAGAACCGTGGATTATAAAAGTTGTATCCAGGAATATGCCCAGGAACATTACGGTACCACCCCTGTCTATTGCGTGGAAAACGAGATGGGGCCGGACCATGATAAAACCTTTGAAATCAGCCTGAGCCTGGATGCCGTCAAAGTCTGCGGCAAAGGCAAGACCAAAAAGGCGGCTGAGCAGGATGCCGCCCGGAACGCCCTTTCCATTTTAGCACCGGATTCTTTATAGGTCATTGTTCAAATGCCTCCCCCTCTGGTGATTCCCTATTTCATCCCCCACCAGGGATGTCCCCATCAATGTGTATTCTGTAACCAATCCGTGATTACGGGCCACCGTCGAAGCGGTCTGGATGAAATTGATGCCCTGATTCGGGAGTATCTTTCCTTTAAAGGGGACCGGGGCCGGGTGGAATTTGCCTTTTTCGGGGGAAATTTTCTGGGGTTGTCTGAAAGGCGGATCACAGAGCTGCTGGACCGGGTTCGGCCCTATATGGACCAGGGGCTGATCCAGGGGATCCGGTGTTCCACCCGTCCAGATACCATTACCCGGGATATTCTGGATCTGGTGGTTCCCTATGGCCTTGGCCTGGTGGAACTGGGGGTGCAGTCCATGGACAATCATGTCCTGGAACAGGCGGGGAGGGGGCATACCGGAGAGCAGACTCTGGAGGCCGTTCGTATTCTCAAGGAGGCAGGTCTGAAAGTCGGGGTGCAGGTTATGGCCGGCCTGCCTGGAGATACCATGGCCACTGCTCTTGCCAGCACCCGGGCTCTTGCCGGGCTGGTTCCGGATCTGGCCCGGATTTATCCGGTTCTGGTTCTGGCTGGCTCAAAACTGGCCCAATGGTATGATTCAGGGGAGTACACGCCTCTGACCCTTGATCAGGCTGTTGAACAGACCGGAAAAATGCTGAAGATATTTAACAGGGCAGGGGTGCCCGTGATCCGTATGGGCCTTCAGGCCGGTGAAATGATGGAAGATCCGGATCAGATGCTTGCCGGCCCCTGGCATCCGGCCTTCGGCCATCTGGTGTATTCAGCCCTTGTGTTCGACCGGGCCTGTGAGTCCATTGACGCCGTCCATGAGAGGATCGGCCGGATTGAATTGCGGGTACATCCAAAGTCCTTTTCCAGACTCCAGGGAAATAGAAAGGCCAATATAGAAAAACTGAGCCTTCGTTATCCGGGAACTAAGTTTTCAATTGCATTAGACAGCACCCTGGCCCGGGATCGGGTTAGGGCTGTCACTCTCCCCTGATCAGATCCTAAGGATCAGCTCCAAAATCACTTGCTTTTCAACTAAATTCCTTCTTTAAATAAATCTTCAGATCCGGACACTTCATTGGGTTTGGGCGTGTATTCCGTGGGAATGGTCCCTTCCTTGAAGCATTCGAATATGGTTTTTTCGCTCTCTTCTATGGGCAAAAGTCCGGTTTTGGCATCAATCTTTGCAAAGACAATGCCTTCTGGCACATTGAAGGTCCGGACAGGCTTGCCTTCCAGGGTCTTTTTCATATAATCCAGCCAGACGGGGCTGGCTGCGCGGGACCCGGTTTCTCCCCTGCCCAGAGGGGCTTCCTGGTCCAGGCCCACCCAGACGCCTGTTGTGTATCTTGGGGTATAGCCCAGAAACCAGGCATCGTATAAATTATTGGTGGTACCGGTTTTCCCGGCCACAGGCCGTTTCAAGGCCTTGACCCTGCGGCCGGTGCCGGATTGCACAACGCTTTCCAGTATGCTGGTCATGATATATGCCGTGCTCATGTCAATGACCTTTTTTCGAACCAGCTTGGAAGATTCCAGCAGGTTGTTGTCCCGGTCGTAGATTTTGGTTATAAATACCGGTTCAATCAAATATCCCAGATTGGAGAATACGGAATAGGCATTGGTGATTTCCAGAAGGGAGAGGCCTGAGGAGCCCAGGGATATTGACAGATCCCGACTCATTTCCGAGGTGATCCCCAGCTTCCGGGCATAATTGATTGTGTAATCAATGCCGATATCCTGGAGAATTTTGATGGTCACGATATTCCGGGATTTGGCCAGGGCTTCCCTGAACAGGGTTGGGCCGTAAAATTTTTCCTTGTAGTTGTGGGGCTTCCATACAAAATCCCTTGCCGTATCTTCAAATACCACCGGGGAATCAATGATCACTGAGGCTGCTGTATATCCCTTGTCCAGGGCTGCTGCATAGAGGATGGGTTTAAAGGCGGATCCGGGTTGGCGCCGGGACTGGTATGCCCGGTTGAACTGGGAATTTTTGTAATCCCGGCCGCCGATCATGGTTTTGACATGTCCTGTTTCAGCCTCGATGCTCAGGAGTGCGGCCTGGGCTACGGGTTCCTGGTACAAGCTGAATTCATACTCATTGTCTTCCATGATTTCGTTGAGGACTTTTACAAAAATCACATCCCCGGGCTTGAGGATCTGGGACGGGGTTTTGACCTTGGTCTGGTAGTATGCCACTTCGGGATCAGGCTTTCTGGCCCAGGTCATGGTAGCCAGGCGAATCAGGCCGCGGGAATCGCCTACCCTGACCTGGGTGACCTTGTTTTCATCATCCACTTTCAGGACGACCCCCTGGTATATACCGTCCTTCTGGGGCAGGCTGCCGTTGAGTTCTTTGGCCACCTCTTTGGAAAATTCTTCAATCTGCAGGGTTGTGATGCTTTTTATGGGCCCTCGGTATCCGGTACGCATGTCCAGGTCGGCAAGTCCGTTTTTTACGGCTGTCCTGGCAATCTTCTGAAGGTCGATATTCACAGCGGTATGGATGTTTAATCCCTGCTTGTAGAGCATGTCCGCTCCGTATTTTTTTTCAACATACCGCCGGACATGTTCTGTATAGCAGGGTACCCTCTCGATGAACCAGTTTTTCCTGGGCTTGATGTCCAGCTTGGTGTTGATGGCATCGGTGACGTCCAGGTTGGTGATCATTCCCTCTTCCTTCATCCGGTTCAGTGTATAGATCTGCCGTTGTTTGGCCTTGTCGGGAAACCTAAAGGGGCTGTACTTACTCGGGGCCTGGGGAAGTCCTGCCATCATGGCACATTCGGCCAGGCTCAGGTCTTTGGCATGTTTGCCAAAATAATTTTCAGAGGCCGCCTCGACCCCGTAGGCGCCGTGGCCCAGGTAGATCTGGTTTAGATACAGATAGAGGATTTCATCCTTGGAAAACTTTTTTTCGATTTTATAGGCCAGCATGGCCTCTTTGAGTTTCCGTTTGTACGTCCGTTCCGGGGTGAGCAGAAAGGATTTGGTCACCTGCTGGGTGATGGTGGATCCCCCCTGTACAATGGTGCCGGCCTTGAGGTTCTTAATAAAGGCCCGGACAATGGACTGAACATCAATCCCCGGATGTTCCCTGAATCTGGAATCTTCCGCCGCCACAAAGGCGTTGGTCAGGTTTGGCGGCATGTCGGAAAGTGGGATAACGATCCGCCGCTCCTTATAAAATTCCCCGATCTTTCTGCCGTCATCGGAATAGACATTGGTGACTGTGGCCGGCCGGTAATCCTTAAGGCTGTTTATTTTAGGCAGGTCCTGGCTCAGGTAGAAAAAAAGCCCGGCCAGTGCCCCGCATCCCGCCAGAACGGCCAGGAATGAAAAAATGACCCCCCATTTGAGAAAGGATCGAAACAAACTTGTTTCTTTTTTCTTGCCCCGCTTTTTCAGAATTTCAGATCGGCTCTTTTTATTTGTCATAACATCCTGGAAATTATTATACTTTTATAAAAATACCTGCTTTTATCAGATTAGTCCTGATATGGCAATATATGGGGGGGGAAAATCCAGGGCAAACGCATATAAACCTGGTACGGTTTTTGATTTTCTATAATTATAGGATGTTAAGGTGATCGCTGCAATTTGCTCGCGTTTGCCGGAATACTATAACTTACTCAAATCGTTTAACCAGGCATTCTACATGCGATCACCCTGGGTGAAAATCAGGGTGTCATCTAATACCCGGCAGTTTCAGTGTCAAGACTTGCCACACATAGCAGTTAAGGCTCGTTGTTAAAGCCCGGTGAGTCATCATGATCGCTCCGGTCGTACTTTTTCATCAATGTCAGTCCAGTGACACAGTCTTCTATTATTTTTTTGAGTTCTGCGAATCGTGCAAAGGGAACGGATGCACTGAAAAGAAACCGCTTTGCTGCTATTAAAACAATAATTTTCTCGTTGAGAAATGCTGCATCCATACGTGATTCAAAAATAAAGTCCGGCATTTGGGATCGCATATTATGAAAACAGGTTGCCATAAACTCAGCCGCCCCATTGGAATCATGAACATTTCCTGGCCGATGATGCATATCAAAGAATTGACCTGCCCGGGGAATGGTGCAAAAAAGCGGATACTATCTCCGGGCTCCCTTTTTGATCTTATTGAATCCCATTGCAGACCCTTTTGCATGGCCAGTATTGATCCATCAAAATCTATGGTTAGTTGTGGGAATTGTTCATGCCGCAACCCGCTGATAAGAAAAAATATGGATAGGCGACGGATGTTATGGACACTGGTGTCATCCAATAAAGACAGGTTCCTTGAAATGATGGAGACATCGGGTAGTTTTTATTAACCCCATCATGCACAGAACCATTGGAACTTCACGGTAATAATCCACTCCCACTAATACTTCTTCCAGTATATATAAAGAAGGGCTGGGAAAGCAATTAGAGACCAATTACTCCTTACTATAAGCAAATTAGAACCCGTTGGCCTTAAGTATTTTATCCAGGGTGCCGTCTGCTTTTATCTCCGCCAGCCCTTTATTGAACGCTGCGACTTTGTCCGCCTGTCCCTCAACTTTGTTGGAGATACAAACAAAAAGTTCGGGTTCTGCAAGTGGTTTGGCTAAGAATTCAATCTCTTTGGCCTTGTCCGGTAGGTTGGCATTCATCAGAAAGGTTCCGACAAACTTGTCTGCCACCATCAGGTCCAGACGACCGGCAGCCAGTTTTTTCAGGTTGGTCAGATCGTCTTTGGCAATGTCCCTGGTAAGAAAAGCAGCGTTGTCGAATTCCTCGGTATTTACATACCCCTTAACCACACCTATTTTGTATCCTTCAAGATCCTTTAAGGTATTGTAGGAGATATCCTGGTCCTTGCGCTTGAAAAAGCCAAGAGGTCCGCCAGGCATGGCTTCTGAAAACGCTGCGTATTCTTTTACTCCGTCGGCATAGTATTCAGGGAAATAACCGTCCACCTTTCCGGCCTTGGCAAGGCCCACTACTCGTGACCACTGGTAAAATTTTAATTCCACTTCAATACCTCCACGTTTGAAGGCTTCTTTTACAACCTCAGCCACATAACCTTGATTTTTCATATTCTGCCCCACATAGGGTTCCCAGTCCAGGGTCGCCATAACGATTTTATCACCGGCATAAATCGTACTGGCCATCAAGAGCATACAAAGTGTAAGAAATAAACGTTTCATAATACGATTCTCCATTGTGCTACAAGTTTTTTGCCAATTAAGGTTTAGGTTTGACGAATCTCTGAATAATAAAGTGTACAGAATTCGCTGTCAATGCCCAGGACAAGATTCGTGAAGTTTTTGGCTACTGCGCAATGATAAACTATCGCTTTTTCTTTTAATCCCTGGACCAAAATATATGGTATGCGTTGATATTCGGAACTCATGGGCCGAAAATAAAGAATAATTGGATAATATCCTGACTGTTGCCAGGATGGCAAGGGAAAATATTGTTCATCATTTGGGTAGGCAGGGTTTGGTGTATAGGCGGGCGGAGTGAGAGGCTTGGTTGCGGGGTCGATGCTATCTGTCTGGCGGTTGCATTTCCAGTTATGCCGACTGATGCGCCTCTTTTTGTCACGGGGATTTGATTAAAAAACTAGTATAACAGAATTCTAACATCAGCATGATAAACACCATACAGTTTTCTTAATCCACAGACAGGAAATAATGTGCAAGGCTCTAAGGTGCCATCGGCAGAGACCTCTATTGATGCGATCCCGGGAAGAGCGGAGAGAAACCAGAAAGCCAAATGGTGCCGGATGGTGAATTAAGGGTAATATATAAATTGACTTTTGGACGGCAAACCATTAAATATAAAGGTTTTAATATAAACTCTTTTTTTACGAACCGATACATAGAAGGACGACGAATGAACATGGCAGAACTTGACTTTGAGAAAACCAACGGGCTGATCCCGGCCATTGCCCAGGATGCCGAGACCGGAGAGGTACTGATGATGGCCTATATGAACCGGGAAGCCTTTGAAGAAACCCTGGCCTCGGGGCGTGCGGTTTACTACAGCCGTTCCCGAAACACCCTCTGGAAAAAAGGTGAAACCTCGGGCCATGTTCAGCATGTCAGGGAAGTCCGGGTGGACTGTGACCGTGACACCGTGCTTTTAAAAGTTGAACAGGTGGGCGGGGCAGCGTGCCATAAAGGATATAAGAGCTGTTTTTACAGAGTCGTTGAGGATAATGAATTCAAAATAGTCCAAGAGCGGGTCTTTGACCCGGAAAAGGTGTATAAGTAATGGAAAAGATTTTAAAGCTGGGTATTCCCAAGGGAAGCCTCCAGAATGCCACAATCAATTTGTTCAAGCGGTCCGGATGGAAAATCAATGTGGAAGGCAGAAGCTACTTTCCGGATATTGATGATGAAACCATTGAATGCGCCCTGTGTCGTGCCCAGGAAATGTCCATCAATGTGGAATCCGGGGTCATTGACGCCGGCCTCACGGGTCTGGACTGGGTTGCGGAACACCAATCCGACGTCCACGTGGTGTCTGACCTGATTTATTCCAAGGTATCTGCCCGGCCGGCCCGGTGGATCATTGCGGTGGCCAGCGATTCCCCCATTAAGACCCTGGAAGATCTTGAAGGCAAAACCATTTCAACGGAGCTGGTTCAGTTTACCAAGCGGTTTTTCAAGGAGCGGAACATCAATGTTAATGTGAAATTTTCCTGGGGTGCCACCGAAGCCAAGATTGTATCCGGCCTGGCCGATGCCATTGTGGAGATCACTGAAACCGAAAGCACCATCCGGGCCCATAACCTGAGGGTCATCCACGAGGTTATGGAGACCAATACCCAGCTCATTGCCAACAAAAAAGCCTGGGAAGATCCCAAAAAACGTGAAAAGATCGAGCAGATTGCCATGCTCCTCCAGGCGGCCCTGGTGGCGGACAAGCTGGTGGGCATCAAGATGAATGTGCAGGAGTCCAATCTGCCGGCCATTGTGGGTCTTTTGCCCAGCCTTAAAGGCCCTACGGTTGCCTCCATCTACCAGTCTGACTGGTTTGCGGTTGAAGCCATTATTGAAAACAGCCTGGTCAGGGATCTTATCCCCAAACTTCTCAAGGAAGGGGCCGAAGGTATTATCGAATACTCATTGAACAAGGTGATGTAAAATGACGGCGGCCATGAGATGTGAAAAGATCACCCCCTTTATTGTCATGGATGTCCTGGAAAAAATCCACAAGATGGAGGCCAAAGGCATTGATGTTATCCACATGGAAATCGGGGAACCGGACTTTAATGTACCCGAATGTGTAAATCGGGTATCTGTTGAGGCATTGTGCCAGAACGAGACTTCTTATACCCACAGCCTAGGAGATCTGCGGCTGAGAGAGGCCATATCCGACTACCATAAGCGGGTTTACGGGACCGAAGTCGATCCGGGCCAGATCCTGGTGACTTCGGGTACATCTCCGGCCATGCTGCTTCTTTTTTCCGCTCTGGTGGACCCCGGAGATGAGATCATTATCTCTGATCCCCACTATGCCTGTTACGCCAATTTTATCCACTATGTACAGGGTGTGCCTGTAACGGTGACAGTTCATGAGGAGGAGGGATTTGTCTATACACCCGAGGCAATCCGGGAGAAAATTACCCCCAAGACCAAGGCGATTTTCATTAACTCCCCTTCCAACCCTACGGGAAATGTGATTCCCGAAGAGCGGATGAAGGAGATTGTGGCCGTGGCTCAAGAACACGGACTCTATATTATTTCGGATGAGATTTACCACGGCCTGACCTACGAGGGCAAAGACCATTCCATTTTTGAATTTACGGACCGGGCCTTTGTACTTAACGGGTTTTCCAAGCTCTTTGCCATGACCGGGCTTCGATTGGGTTACCTTATTGCACCTCAGGAGTTCATTCGTCCCCTCCAGGTGCTCCAGCAGAATTTTTTCATCTGCGCCAATTCCGTAATCCAGCTAGCCGGTGCCGCCGCCCTGACAGGCGCCGAAAAAGAGATCCAGATAATGCGCCAGACCTATAACGAGCGCCGCAAGTTTGTGGTGAAACGGCTCAAGGATATGGGGCTGGGGATAACGGTGGAACCCACAGGCGCCTTTTACGTGTTTGCCAATGTTAAGCATATCTCCATGGATTCCTATGCCCTGGCCTTTGATATTCTGGACAAGGCCCATATCGGGGTGACGCCGGGAATTGATTTCGGTGCCAACGGGGAGGGTTATTTGAGGTTCTCCTATGCCAATTCCATGGATAATTTAAAAATCGGTATGGACCGTATGGAAGCATACCTGGAAAAATATACATGAAGATTAAAGGGGTAGAATTTGTCAAAAGTGCGGTGAAACCCGCCCAGTATCCGGAGTATGATTTTCCGGAGATTGCCTTTGCAGGCCGCTCCAATGTGGGGAAATCCTCTTTGATAAATACCTTGATCCAGAGAAAGGGTATGGTCAAGACCAGTTCCAAGCCGGGGTGTACCCAGCTGATCAATTTTTTTCTGGTGAATGAGTCCCTTTCCATGGTGGATTTGCCTGGCTACGGATATGCAAAAGTGTCCAAAGCAGTACGGGCCCAGTGGCAGCCCATGGTGGAGCGGTATCTTTCTTCCCGGGAAAGTCTTCTGGGGCTGGTACTTCTCATCGACATCAGGCGGGACCCCAAGAAAGAAGAGTTTGATCTGGTCAAGTGGCTGGAATCCCATGAAAAGCCCTACCTGGTCGTGCTGACCAAGGCGGATAAATTATCAAAAACCAAACAGGACAAGCGGCTGGCTGCCATTTGTTCCCAGCTGAACCGGGACAGAAACGGGGTGATCCTCTTTTCCGCCAAAACCCGGAAGGGCCGAGAAACCGTACTGGATGAGATCACAGATCTCATTTCTTGGTACACGGAGGGAGAAGAAGAATGACCAAAATTAGCCGGTCCGGATTTGTAGGGATCATCGGTGCCCCCAATGCGGGCAAATCCACCTTGCTCAACCAGGTGTTGGGCCAGAAAATTTCCATTACATCTAAAAAACCCCAGACTACCCGGGACCGGATCCTGGGGATCATCAACCGGCCGGATTCACAAATCGTTTTTCAGGATACGCCAGGGATTCACAAGAGCACGACCCTCCTGAACCAGCGCATTGTGGACCAGGCCATGCAGGCCATGGTGGATGTGGATCTCATTCTCTTTATGGTGGATACGGCTGCCAGGAATTATTCCGCTGAAAAACTTATTATCAGCCGGCTTGAGAGAACCAAAAAACCGGTGGTACTGGGTCTCAATAAGATTGACCTTTCCGACAAAGCCGCGGTTTATTCTCTGGTGGATGAGTTTAAGGCGCTCCATGAATTTAAGGCCATTGTGCCGGTGTCTGCCAAAAAAGGTATCCAGGTGGACAGGCTTCTGGAAGAGGTGGAGGCCTGTCTGCCCGAAGGTCCACCACTTTATCCTGAAGAGACCTTTACTGATGTGTCCGAGAAATTCATGGTCAGTGAAACCATTCGGGAAAAGGTATTCCGCTTGACCGGCATGGAAATTCCTTATTCTTCCGCAGTGACCGTGGATGCCTTTGAGGTGGAGAAAAAACTTATTGTCATCCATGCCAGCATCCATCTGGTCAGAAATTCCCAGAAGGGCATTATTATTGGTAAACAGGGGAGTATGCTCCAGCGCATCGGAACCAGCGCCCGGAAGGATATTGAACAGATGCTGGGATCCAAAGTCCTGCTCAAACTTTTTGTAAAAGTGACCAAAGACTGGGTGTCAAATGAACGTCGCCTCAGTGAGTTTGGATATTAATGAATATCGCCTCAGTTGTTTTGAGGCCGATTGGATTTAAAAGGCGAAAATTTTCCGATGGACCCATTGAACCCCTATTTTACATTTAACGATGATGCTGTACTGAAAAAGGAACGGGCAAAAGCCCGACAGCTCAGGGCCAGCCAGTGGTGGAAACGGAAGCGGTCGGATGGTATCTGCCATTATTGCCGGGAGAGTTTCCCCCCCAAGGAGCTGACTATGGATCACGTGATTCCCATCGCCCGGGGGGGGCGGTCGGAAAAATTCAATCTGGTACCCTGCTGCAAGGGGTGTAATACCCAAAAAAGGCAGATGCTGCCGGCTGAATGGGGCGAATACCTGGAAACACTCAAAAAATAAAAAACCGACGGATAATTATAACCATCCCGTCGGTTTAAATTTCAAATCACCGGCTTACCGGTCTACCCAGTGAACCACTCAGTGGTTCTTATTTCTATTTTTTGCTGCAGAGTCTGTGAATCGTCTGGGCGTGCCATTCTCCCCGGCCGGAAAATGTGGGCTGCCCCAGGTCGATGAGGCGCTTGGCAACCTGGTCGTAGGTTGCGCCTTCTTCCCGCATGGAATCAATGATACCCATAACCACTTCCCTTGGAAGCAATTCGGCATCTGATTTGGGTTGGGAGGAGGCAACGACTGCTGCGGGTGTTCTGGGTGGGGTGGGAGCTGTCTTCTGGACAGGCTTGGAAACCACTTTTCTTCGCTTTCTTAGCACAGGTTTAGCCGCTATAGCTTCCTGTTTTTTGCGCTCTTCTTCAAGCTCAGCCTTAAGCAATTCTTCCACTGTGCCGTCAATTTCTTCTTCAGGCTCTTGGGATGAGATATAATGATTCTCAAAGGCCGGGGGTGCCGGCATGGGCATATCCGGAGACATGTTGAGATGGGCCATGACAATTTCAATGGCATCGGCCTGGCGCTGGAGCAGGTCTGCGGTTCTCTCCTGTACGGTGATCAGGTATTCCTGGTTTTTAACCAGGGTATCCACCTGGGTGCTCAGGGTGTCAATTGCATCGGCCAGAAGGGTCATCCCCTGATCTTCACCCTGCATTGGGGGGGCTGACGGGTGAGGGATGCCGGGGGCGGGCTGTCGCTTCATCTGGGGATTCCTTGTGTTGGGATATCCGTTGCCCCCATAGGAATTAAATCTCGGACCACTGGAATACTGATAAGAGTTGTCGTAGTTTTTACGCGTTTTCGGTGAGCGTGGTTTTTCAGCCTGATTGTTACGAAGGCTCTGTAAAAAATCGTTCATTTATTCTGCTTCCTCCTTAGGAATTGAGTCCCATGTCGCACGGTGTAAGTTTATGTGTAAACAAGATCTTAGCTTTGGATCTTCCTTGATCAAATGCGAACATGTAAAAGGATATTTTCTAACTTTATACTAACAAAATGCAGGGTATTTATCTATTGTTTTGGATCTAATGTCAAGTGTTTTTTACGATTTTCGGCTGACGATACCCCGGTTATTTTTAACGGTTGTTTTTCCAACCCCATTTCATAGTTCAGGATAAGGGTCATGGTCTGGGAAACGCTTTTCAGCTTTGACAGTTCACTGCGGAAGGCGGATGCCCCGGGTAGGCCTTTGACGAACCATGACAGTCTACCCCTCAGCATTTTACAGGCAGTCTGCTCCCCGAAATAATCCACATAAAGCTGCGTCAGTTCCTCCATTTTCCGGAAGATGTCCCCGGGCCCGGGGCGGGTATAGCTGCACGTTTTCGAGAGCTCTTCAATCTGGGAAAGAATAAACGGGTTTGCCATGGCGGCCCGGCCTACCATCACTGCGTCGCATCCGGTTTCTTCCATCATCCGGACCCCGTCTTCCGGGGAATTGATATCACCGTTTCCGATGACAGGGAGATCAATCTCCTTTTTCAGCTGTTTGATCAGGGTCCAGTCTGCTGAGCCTCTGAAACCCTGGACGGCTGTCCGGGGATGCATGACAATTGCATCCACGCCTGCGTCCTGGGCTATTTTTGCCAGGGTCATGGCCTGGTTTCCTGAATAATCCCACCCGGATCGGATTTTAATGGTAAAGGGCAGGGTGGTGGCGTTCCGGACAGCCGTTAAAATGTCCCTGGCGATATCGGGTTCTTTCATCAGGGCGACACCCGCGCCCTGCTTGACGACTTTTTTGACACTGCATCCGAAATTGATGTCAAGGATATCTGCGGTGCCCGCCTCATGGATAAATGAGGCTGCCCTTGCCATGGACGCAGGTTCTGAGCCGAATATCTGGACAGAGAGTGGCTGCTCTGTTTCATGGGATCTAAGCAGGGTCAGGGTTTTTTCGGAATTGTAAAATATGCCTTTGGCACTCACCATTTCAGAGCATACCACCGCACACCCGCACCCCTTGACTAGCTGCCTGAAGGGCAGATTCGTGATCCCGGCCAAGGGGGCCAGAAAGGTGATACCAGGAAAGTCTTTGTTTTTAATTTTCATTGGTGCCCGCCTATGTTTTTTTCTGAATCATATTGTGTTTTCGCGTAACAGAACAGGCAATTGTGAGGACAAGGATGAAGATCGTAGGATCCGACGTCAATGGACCTGGTACATCTGCAGCCCTGTTTACGGCGCTGCCCGTAATCCCCTGCTGTTTCCAAAGATCCGCCGAATAGAGACTGATACAGCCTTCCGTCAATGCAGGCATTGGCCCTTACATTCGCCACATTGCCCATGGATTCCAAAAGGTCTTGTTCACAGCAGAGAAAGAGATCCATGGATCTTGATTTAAGATGTCCGGCCATCCGCTGAATCACCCGTTTTCGGGTTAGGGTGTCGGGTTGGGTGAATTCAATCTTCGGCTTCCCGGCCTGGACCATACGGCGAATTCGCTGGTCCACTTTTTTATAGGGATCATAAAAACTGGTGATACAGCGCCTGACGCCCATATCCGACAGGGTATCAGCGATGGGTTTAAATCCTTTTGCATTGGTCATGGACTGGTTTTTTTCCTTATAAAAACAGATGGGGTCAAACCGCCAGGCAATCTGGGAGGGATCAAGATCTCGGGCAAGTTTTGTTGCCTGCTTCAATCGCATTGTCAGGTCCGGAATACCGGGTTCAAGGGTTGGATTATCTGCATTAATGGTAAAATTGAAAAAAAGATTGAACCCTTTTTCCGTGAGTATTTTATGGGCCCTAAGGTCAAGGAATGGGCCGAAATTCTTGGACCAGAATACAATGGTGTGTACGGTGTCCGGGGTGGCCTCAATAGTCCTGGTCTTCCGGTTAAAGGGGTTGATGACCGTGAAATATCCTTTTTGGATGCAGTCCATAAACCAAGGGGTATACCCGCCCGGAATGTCGGTGCGCCTGGATGCGGATAAAACGATTTTCAAGGAAGTCACCGGTTAACCGCAGGTTCAACCAATATCTGGTTCCGGTTCTGATTTGCTGCTTTTATGATCGGCAAAGGAAATGATTTTACCCTTTTCCTCTATGGTCTTTTCTTTCGGAGACGCCGGCGGGTTTTTTTCCGGTTCAGATCCGGGCCCAGAAACACTGATATCTTCAGGCGGGCATTCCACCACATCAAGACGCATTTTTTTTCCGTTCATGAAGAAGTCTTCCCCATTGATATAGGCGTCTTTTAATATCCAGGTGACGACCTGAAGTGGGATTTGAAGCATGAGCAGCTTAATCTGATACCAGTCTTTTTTATGGTCCGGCAAAATGCTTTCAATCCGTGCAAAGGAGACGGGTGCGTCTTCCAGGTGAATGAGTACAATATCTTTGATTGTAGCCATGGGTCTTCTATATTCCTTATTTTTCTTGTCAATGGGCAGGATATACCATAATCTTGTGATTATCGAAAGTTTTGAATTGGAAAACCCCGGGGGGTGTTTTGGATAAAAAGTGGCAGATTTTTTTGCTGGTAGCCGTATCCGTGTTCATGTCCACGCTGGATTCAAGTATTGTGAATGTGGCTCTGCCATACATAATGGCGGATCTGTCCGAAGGCATGGGGGGGATTCAATGGGTGGTGACGGTATATCTTTTATTTGTATCCGCCTTTCTTTTGACCTTTGGGCGGCTTTCCGATATTGCGGGGCGGCCCAGGATATACCGTGTCGGATTCGGGGTGTTTACCCTGGGGTCATTTTTATGCGCAAGTTCCTCTGCCCTGGAGTGGCTAATTCTTTCCAGAGCTGTTCAGGGGCTGGGGGCCTCCATGCTCATGGCCTGTTCGCCGGCGCTGATTACCGATGTGTTTGAACCGGAAAACAGAGGGAGGGCCCTGGGACTTGTGGGTGCCTGTGTGGCCGCCGGGCTTACCCTGGGACCTGTGACCGGCGGGATATTGCTGGAATATTTTTCCTGGCCCATGATTTTCTTTATTAATATCCCGGTGGGAGTGGCAGCCCTGGTCTGCAGCTGGTCTGTTTTTGACACAAAAGAATCCGTTTCCGGGGGATCCATGGACTTTGCGGGGAGTCTGTTCCTGATTTTTATGGTATCCGGAATGGTCATCGGTCTGGTACGGTCTCCGGAATGGGGATTTTTTTCTTTCAGGGCAATGGGCTGCTGGATTGTGGGATTGGGGTGCGGGGCCGGTTTTATTTACCATGCCCGCAGGATTGCCCACCCCCTGATTGACCCTGGGCTATTTAAAATCCGTATGTTTGTATTCCCCCTGGCATCGGCCATGATTCTTTTTGCAGCCCTGTTTACCCTTATTTTTATGATGCCTTTTTACCTGAGTCTTGTGTGCGGTTTTTCACCGACCCTGACCGGCCTTACCATGATTGTTCCTTTTCTGGTCCTTCTGGTGATCTCCCCGGTATCCGGAGCCCTGTCCGATCGGCTGGGTTCCAGTGAACTTTGTCTGGCTGGAATGGGGATTCTGGCCCTGGCCCTGGCATCAGCCGCAGACCTGTCTCCAGCCACCGGCCTTTATGGAATTTCCTGGCGAATGGCCATGGCCGGGCTGGGTACGGCCCTGTTTATTTCCCCCAACAGTACTGCTGTGATGGGGGCGGTGCCGGTTCTCCACAGGGGCATTGCTTCGGGGGCCCTGGCCACTGCCAGGAACCTTGGAATGGTCATTGGGGTTGCCCTGGCTTCGGGGATATTCACCCGTACCTTTATCGGATTGACCCAGGGTCTTGGGCTGGACCGCTATACCCCTGAAATGTCCGGTTTTTTTATGGACGGATTCAAATTCACCATGGCAGCCGGGGCCGGGGCCGCAGTACTGGGCGTGGGGGTGACCCTGGCCAGGGGCCGTGAACCCGGATCTATCAATCAGGAGATAACCCATAAGGAAAATAAAGATGAATGAAATAAAGTATTATGAAATTCTGGATTGCCCCCATGTGCTGGAATATCTATTTCACCCGAGAATGACAGCTCCCGGCCGGCAGGTCGGCGAAGGCCGTCAGGATATGATGATACCGGTGAATCTGGGGATTGAGCTGGGCGCCTCCCTTCATTTCAAAAGTCCGGATGCCCCGGTGCTGCTTTTTTTCCATGGAAACGGGGAGATTGTTCAGGACTATGATGACTTGGGCCAGGCATTCACCCGCTGGGCCGGCGTTAATTTTTTTGTGGTGGATTACAGGGGATACGGGGATTCTTCCGGGTCTCCCAGTGTCGGGGCCATGATGGCCGATGCACACAGAGTTCTGGATTTTTTAGGCAGTCTTATGGAGAAAAAGAAGATGACAGGCCCGGTATCCGTCATGGGCAGGTCTTTGGGTTCTGCACCTGCCCTTGAGCTTGCGGCATCCCGCCCGGGTGTTTTCTGCAGCCTGATCATTGAGAGCGGGTTTGCCTTTGCCGGGCCCCTGCTCAGGGTCCTGGGCCTTGATCCGGATGGTCTCGGTTTCCAGGAAGGCCAGGGCATGGGAAATCTGGATAAGATGGGCCGGGTCAGGTGTCCCTGCCTGGTGATCCATGCCCGATCCGATCAATTGATTCCTTTTTCCGACGGCCGGGCACTGTTTGACGCCTGCCCGCCCGGGAAAAAGGAATTGGTGGCGGTTGAGGGGGCCGGCCACAATGATATTTTCATTCGTGGCATGGGCCCCTATCTGGACGGTGTGAAACGATTCTGCAAGCAAGATTCCCCGTAAGACAGGGCTATTTTTTGCTCAGGGGGACTACGACCACGGGAACAGATGTCCGTTTCAATACTTTTTTGACCACATGATCTCCCAAGGCCTCGGCGAAAAGCCCCTGCTGTTTGCATCCAATGACAATGGCGTCACAGTCTTCTTCCACCGCTGTCTGGGTTATTTCGTCGGCAATGGACGGGCTTTCTGTGACGAGAATTTTTGCAATGGGGGAACTGTCGTGCTCGGCTTCCTCATCAGGTGTGCCTTCCTTGAGAAATCCGGAAATAGCCTGGCGGATGCGTAGAGCATCCACATTTTTGCCGGTGAGAAGATTCCGTGCCCCGGTCTTGTGATCGTTTTTTATGTTCTGGTACAAGGCTTCGCCAAAGGCCATTTTTACAAGCTTTTCCGAGCTTTTACTGGCTTCTTCCATGACGTGGAGGACGATGATTTCCGCCCCTGAATAAGCGGAAAAAGAGGCGGTACGTTCAAATACTGTTTTCATATCCGTGGATAGATCAGACGCAAACAGAATGCGTTGGGTTTTACGGATCATTATGGATCTCCAATTTGTTTGTGGTTGGTTGTAAACTGAAAAAGCGAAAGCAGTGAGAACGGCCCGAACAGCAGGGTGTACACTTTTTCAATATATATAATAGATAAAATCCGGTGATATGCAAGTTTATTTTCAGATGCGCCGACCGGCGCATGGGTCAGCTTGCTCATGAAAAGGGACTGCCGCCTCTGGATGATCCGCCGGTTATCCCACCGGTTATCCCACCTGAAGAGCAGGTGGCACCTCCTGTAAAACCGGTTGCACTCATTTTTTTTGAAACTGTTGCACTCCTGCATTCCGGGCATTGGATTTCGGTGTTATCTGTGGCAAACACCAGCTTTTCAAATTCGGTTTTACACCGGTCGCATTGGTACTCAAAAATCGGCATGGGTCTCTCCTCATATGTACATCACCCTGTTTGCACTGGTAAATTGCACAGGGGGTATTATATTATGGTCAGTGTAATTATCCAGACAATATTATACCAGGGAGAATTCAAATGGAATCATTATTATTTGCCGGCGGTTTTGTGGCCGTATACCTTTTGCTTCAAATATATATCCTGCCAAAAATGGGGGTCTCTACATGAATGAGGGATACCTGTCAGGGGACGGGTAAGAAAGAGAATTCAACGCCTTTTGATAAAAAAATTAAAAAGGAATAAAAAGTCAGCACAATCTGTTCCCGTTTCATCAACCGGGTTTATAAAATTCCTTGACAGGGAAAGGCCTCCCTTTTATAGTTCTATAAAAAGTGTTAAGTGGTAGTTTGCACTTGTTGATTTTCGATAACAGGGCGGGAGGAAAAGTTGGGAGAAACAGGGGGACGACCCAGAACCGCAGATGAAAACCCCATGCTCAAGATGAAGGAGTTGGCTGACGCCACCGGTGTTGCCAAATCCACCATACTTCTCTACGTCAACAAGGGGCTTTTACCTTTGCCCATCAAAACCAGTCCCAATATGGCCTATTATGATCCCGGTTGCGTGGACCGAATCGGTTTTATCAAGCAGGTGCAGGCCAGCCACCGTCTGCCTCTGGCCGCCATCAAGGGGCTGCTCCGGGAAATGGACAGAGGCCGTGATATCACTCCTTTGCTGGAACTCCAGTCCACGGTATTCGGCAGTGCAACGGAAAAAATGGATGCCAAAACCTTTCTTGGGGCATCGGGACTTAGCTCTGCCCAATTGAAGACCCTCTGCGGCCTGGGCTTGATCATACCCCTGGAAAATGATCTCTTTGACGGCCAGGACCTGGACCTGGCCCGCCAGTTTAAATCCTGTATGGACCGGGGCATGGCCGTGGAAAAATTTTCCTTTTATCCTGAACTTGCCAAAAAAATCGTAGCCGCCGAAATTCGGCTCAGGGAGGATTTTACCCGGAATCTTGGATTCGAGGAAAATGCCACCCTGACTCTGGAAATGACCCGGATGGCCAGGGGCCTTCGGGCCTATGTCATTGACCGGACCCTGCAAAAGGAATTGATCGGATTCAAAGGACTCAATAAAAACAAATCAAAAAATTAATTTAAAACTTTATAGGAGGCAGAATGAAAGATCTTTTGTTTGACCCCATTCGCATCAACCAGTTGGAGGTCGGTAACCGGATTTACCTGCCGGCCATGCATCTGGGTATGGCAGAGGCGTTTGAGGTCACGGACCAGATTGTAGAATTCTATGCCAGAAGGGCCAAGGGTGGCCCGGGCCTGATTTGTGTGGGCTATGCCACCGTGGATGAGTTGTCCGGAAATACTACCAATATTGGAGCCCATGACGATAAGTTTATTCCCGGGCTCACCCGCCTGGCCGCTGCCATAAAAGGAAACGGGGCCCTGGCAGCCGTTCAGATCAACCATGCTGGGCGATATAATTTTTCATTCTTCATGGACGGCAAACAGCCTGTGGCTCCGTCGGCCATTGCTTCAAGGATGACAAAAGAGACCCCCAAGGCCCTTGAAATCGATGAAATAAAGTCTACCATCGCCTCCTTCGGTGCGGCTGCCGCCCGGGTGAAAGCATCAGGCTTTGATGCCGTGGAAGTATTAAGCGGCACCGGCTATCTTATCTCTGAGTTTCTCTCCCCGTTGACCAATCACAGGACAGACGAATACGGGGGGGGGCTTGAAAACCGGATGCGGTTCGGTCTTGAAGTGGCCCAAGCTATAAGGGCGGCTGTGGGGCCGGATTTTCCGGTGATGTTCAGAATAAACGGAAATGATTTCATGCCCGGTGGCAATGAACGTTCCGATTTGATTGCCTATGCCCGGGCTCTGACCCGGGAATTTGTGGATGCCCTGTGCATCAACGTGGGCTGGCACGAGGCCCGGGTGCCCCAGATCGTAGCCCAGGTTCCCAGAGGCGCCTTCGGCTATCTGGCCCGTGATATACGGTCTGCCGTGGAGGTGCCCGTGATTGCCAGCCACAGGATCAATGATCCTGAAACCGCCAGGGATATGATCAGCCAGGGATATTGCGACATGGTGGCCATGGGCCGCAGCCTGATCGCTGATCCGGATCTGCCCATCAAAGCAAAGCAGGGCAGGGAAAAGGAAATCGTCCACTGCATTGCCTGTGCCCAGGGCTGTTTTGACAACCTTTTTAAACTCAAGCATGTGGAATGTCTCTGCAATCCATTGGCCGGCCACGAGCACAAAGCCGTATCCGGATCTGCCGCCCAGCCCAAAAAGGTGATGGTCGTCGGGGGCGGTGCTGCGGGTATGACTGCTGCCCTCACCGCCAAGCGGCGGGGTCATGAAGTAAGCCTCTATGAGAGTTCCGGCCGATTGGGGGGGCAACTCTATTTGGCTGCTGCTCCTCCGGGCAGACAAGAGTTTGCCCAGCTTGCAATTGATCTTGAAAATCAACTCTCAGCCGAAAAAATTCCTGTGGTATTGAACCAGGCTGTGGATGCGGATGTTTTGACCGAACAAAAACCAGATGCCGTGATCCTTGCCACAGGTGCCGTGCCCCTGAATCCCCCCATCCCGGGAAGAGATCTTCCCCATGTGGCCGGCGCCTGGGAGGTATTGGAGAGAAAGGCCGTCACCGGAGACAGGGTGGCCATTGTGGGCGGCGGGGCCGTTGGGGTGGAGACGGCACTCTTTCTGGCCGAAGAGGGAACCATGCCCGCCGAAACCATTAAATTTTTGCTCGTGAATAATGCAGAGCCCGTGGAAACCCTTTTGGAAATGGCAACCAGAGGCAGCAAGAAGATCTGCCTCATCGAAATGACCGACCGCATTGGCAAGGATATCGGTAAATCCACCAAATGGGGGATGATGCAGGATCTGGGACGGTTTGGTGTGGAATCCATCACTGCCGGAAAAGTGGTCAGGATTACGGAGACCGGCCTTGAAATCGAGCAGAATGGAGAGATCATGGATATGGCCGCCGATACAGTGGTGATGGCTGCCGGATCAGCCTCGTTCAATCCCTTGGAAGAGATGGTCAAGGAGATGGGAATCAATTGCCGGGTCATCGGTGATGCCGCAAAGATCGGAATGGCTTTTGATGCGGTCCATGCCGGATATGAGGCCGGCACGGCCGTTTAATAGAAGATTTTGATCCGGGCCGTTTCCTGTCCTAGGATAGGGGGCGGTCCGGATTAAATTTCAGGTTCAGATCAAAAAATGCATTTACCCGATCGGTATAGGCCTGGATGGTTGTAGCTTTTAAAAGTTTCTTCAAAGGCTTTTTATGGCCGTCAAAAGACGGCCCCAGGTAGGTCCAGAATCCCTTCATCCGCCCCGTGAGATGGGCCGGGCCTGAAAATATCCTGTCATAGGAGGCAAATAGGTCGTCATGGAACCCCTTGAGCCGGCGGAGTCTTTTATCCTGGTTTCCGGATTCAATCCCCTTTATCTCTTCGGCCAGAAATGGGTTGGATAATATGCCCCGGCCGATCATGATCCGGCCGACCAGGGGAAACCGGTTTCTGATCCGGTTGTAAGATGCCATGTCCACGATGTCCCCGTTGTACACCAGAGGGAGTCTGCAGGCGTTAAGGACCTTTTCAAAGGCATCCAGGTCCGAGGTACCGGTATACATCTGTTCCCCTGTCCTGGGGTGGAGGATGATTTCATCAATGGGGTGGCTGTGGAATACATCAAGGAGTTTGTGGATTTCGTCCTTATTCCGTCGTCCTAAACGGACCTTTACACTTAAAGAGGGTTTCATTCCCGGAATGATTCTGGATAAAACGGCGTCAATTTTTTCCGGATAGAGAAGCAGGCCAGATCCCCGCTGCTTTTTGGCGATTTTTGAATGGGGGCAGCCCAGGTTCCAGTTCACCTGGCTGTGGCCCATTTCGTACAAATGGTCGGCCAGGAAGGTGAAATCCTCTGCCACATTGCCCAGGATCTGTGGGATCACAAAAAGGTTTTTATTCTGGTCCGGGGCCACATCGGCAATTCTGGATGGCTTGAGCCGCTGCTGGCCCATGGTTGAAATAAAAGGGGCCATGGCCAGGTCCATGCCTGAGAAATGCCTTGACCAGGTATTTCTGAAGGTTACATCGGTAAACCCTTGGAGGGGGGCTAAAATAAGTGTAATTGTATTTTCTGTCATATCTTTTTCATGGGCGGGATGCTTTGTTTTCTGTTCCCAAAGAGATTTGCCAAAATAAATTTTGACAAACCCAAGGGGTATTTACTATAGAATAATATTTTTTTGCATCACCTATACATAACATTAATTCGGATTGCAAGGAGTGTTTTAACGGTATGAAAGAACTTTACAAAGATGTCATCCAGATCAATCAGATGCCGGACAATTCAGAAAAAGAAGCCAAAGCAAAGTCATTCTTTGAAAGTTTGAATGCCATGACACTCCCCTCCCATTTCAACTGGGCCAAAGAGGTGTTTGAAGGAATCCATGTCGCCGAAACCCCGGATAATACGGCCCTGATCTACAACAATATTCATACCCTGGAAACTGAGTCCTTTTCCTATTTTAACCTTTCTCAAAAGGCCAATAAGCTCATCAATTTTCTGGCCGCCCAGGGCGTGGGGCACAAAGACAACATGTATATGATGACCCCATTGTGTCCGGAAATATGGTTTGCCAGCCTGGCCTGTATCAAGGCCGGGATTGTCAGCGTTCCCACGGCCACTACCATGACCTCCAGGGAACTGGAATTCAGGTTTGAAACCTATAAGCCCGACGTGATCATGGCGGATGAGGCCTCGGTGGATATTCTTGAAAAGGCCATTGAAGAGACCGGTATTTCCCCCCGGGTCAAGCTGGTGCTGGGGCAAAAAGAGGGGTGGATTTCCTTTGATGCCATTGAGGGTAAATCCGCTGAGGCAGAGGCTGCTAATACGGCATCCGATGAGATTCTGTTCTGTTTTTTCACCTCCGGCACCACAGGCCTTCCCAAACGGGTGGGCCATACGGCAGCCTCCTATCCCTTAGGTCATCTTTCCACTACAGTGATGATCGGGGTGCGCCCCGACGACATTCACCACAACCTCAGTGCCCCGGGATGGGCCAAATGGGCGTGGTCTTCTTTTTTTGTTCCCTTTAATGTGGGGGCCACGGTAACGGGATTCCGGTTTGACACCCTGGACGGTGACGCCTATCTCAAGGCTGTTGCCCGGAACCATGTCACCACCTTTTGCGGTCCGCCCACAGCCTGGCGGATGTTTGTGAACATGGACCTTTCTGCATATGACCTCTCCAGCCTCCGCCAGTCCATTTCAGCAGGAGAACCCCTGAATCCGGAAGTCATTACCCAGTGGAAAAATCACACCAAAACCGAAATCCGGGATTTCTACGGCCAGACAGAATGTACGGCCATGATCGGCAATTCTCCCTGGATGGCCGGGAACATGCGGTCTGGATCATTTGGCAGGCCCTCTTTTATGTATGACGTGGCCCTGGCCGACGATGAAGGCAATGAAATCACCCAACCGGACCAGGTGGGCCACATCGTGGTCAAGATGGACAATTGGCGGGCCATTGGCCTGTTTTCAGAGTATATTGGCAATCCCGAGAAGATGAGTTCCGTATTTGTGGATAATTTTTACTACACCGGAGACCGGGCCTCCTTTGATGCAGACGGATATTGGTGGTTTGTGGGCCGGGCCGACGATGTCATCAAATCCAGTGATTACCGTATCGGACCCTTTGAGGTGGAAAGCGCATTGCTGGAGCACCCCGGGGTGGCCGAGGCTGCTGTGGTGGGAGCACCTGATCCCAACCGTTACCAGCTGGTCAAGGCTTATGTCATCCTCAATACCGGTTATTCCGGGAACCGTGACCTGGCCCTGGAGCTGTTTAAGCACACCATGAACATTTTGGCCAAGTTTAAAATTCCCAGAATCATTGAATTTGTCCAGGAAGTGCCCAAAACTATTTCAGGCAAGATCCGCCGCATAGAGCTGCGGGAAATTGAGGTCGGCCGGGTGGATACCGATGTGGAAGAAGAGGATATCAAGGAATACTTTTACTGGGATTTTCCGGAGTTGAGTTCAAAGCATAAAAATGAATAAAGAATAGAACCATTAGAACGCTCCTTCCATGGCCCGCAGTTGGTGAGAGGGGCGTTTTTTTATTCCCGGAAAGGTTTGAGTCGTTCTTCCATACCAGGATGGGTGGACAGATAGCTCCACCATTTTTTGTCTGAATTTTTGTTTTTGGCGGCCATCTTTGTTTCAATCCGTTCCATGAGATCGGCAAACCGGGCAGGGGGGATGCCGGCCCGGCCCAAACGGTCCAGAGCGTATTGATCCGCCTCCAGTTCAAATCCCCTGGAATAGGCCATCTGGGTTAGGAAAACGGGCAATCCCATGAACAGCTCGGCTGACCCTGTAACATCCCCGGTCAAGGTGAGCAGGGCAAAGCCCAAAAGGGAATCTTGAATAACTGTTCTCATGCCGTGGCAATGGACGAGGTGGCCGATTTCGTGGAGCAGGACCGCCAGCAGTTCATCATCATTTTTTGCCGTTTTAACCATTTCATCGGTGAAAATAATCATTCCGTTGGGCAGGGCAAAGGCGTTGGGTCCAATGCCCCCCCCCTTTCTAAAGAGGACGGTCGCTCCCAGATCCCTGTGGGCATCAAGGGCGGGTTTGAAATGTTTCAGAAGGCTGTTTTGCTCCGTCTCCTTTAGTTCCGAGGGCTTGAACAGGGATTTGTCCAGGATATTCAGGGTGTGGGAACCGGCATATTCCATAGCCTTGTTCGGTAGGTGGCGGACAAGGAGTTCAGATGCCGCCGGCACCCCGTACCTTACCCCTCCCCACAGGAAAAGAATGAGCAGCACCAGGGAGATGAGAACATACCTCATCCGGGTTTCAAGAAAATGGATCAGGGTCATCCATGTGGTTTGACCGAATTGATCCATGAGACGGTCAATGTTTTCATTTTCCAGGCTTTCAAATTTTTCTCCTCCGGGAAAATACAGATACCGGGGGGTATGGGCAAGCCGGGGGCTTACCTTTATCCGGTCAATATTCTCGGAAACAAGTTGGGCCTTGTTCTCTTTTTGGGTGACCCGGGCCCGGCCGTCTGCATCGGAACTGAAAACCGCTTCGATTGTCCTGGAAGTTTTTCCGTCGTAGTATTTTCCTGAAATTGAGATCACAGGCCGATATCAAGATCAAAAAAATCACCGGCCTCATCCCCCAGGGCGCTGACCTGTTTTTGTTCCTGGGCAATAAAACTATTCAGGTCTCCTTTTGCCTCTAAGGATAGGTGGTCAAGCTTGTAGCGGATAGCCCGTATGTGTGCCCAGGGGTAGAAAATTCCAAGGGTGATGACGCTTGCCAGGGTGTTACCGGTGATGAGGATCAAGTAGCCTTTTGTTTCCAGGTCTGCGTCAAATCCGTGGTGGTCCAGCATGGTTGAGTTATAAAGGAGATTGGTGGACTTTACGCTGATATAGGCAAATAGGTAGAGGTAAAGCACCAGGCCGATGAGACCGGAAACGGGGGGGAAGATAAAGGTTGCAATAACCACGAGAACCAGTCCTGTAATAAGGGGAATCGTTGCTTTCAGAAACAGGCTGTAATAGTCCCTGTGGCTCGCTGTGAATCTAAAGGGACTAGTGCCGTAACTGGAGTTTTCCACAATGAATTTTTTCTGGCGAAAATAAACATAAGGGGAAAGGAGCCCAAGGGTAACGGGGACCAGAATGGGGAAAAAGAGATAGACCTTGAATGCCTCTGTAACGGTGCCGTTAAACCCGAAACGGATATTTTTATAAGCGCTGTTCCTTGCATTAAAGGCCAGGGAACGGACCACGAGCCAGGGGAGAATGAGCATGAGCAGTAAACTCAGGGCTGCACCGGCAATGGGAAAAAATTGTGAAACTCCAGAATAAATGCCGAAAAACACAGCGACAATTATCCGGCCCTTAAGGATATTCACGGGATCAGCCAGGTATTCAAAACTGGAACCGTTGAGGCTGGTATTGCCGTATAAGTATTGTTTCCGTCTTACCTTTGCCCAGGCCGAATAGATGCCCAGGGTGATGATGGAGAGGATGAGATTGACAATCCATATCTTAAAGTATTCAGATCCCGTTCCGAAAAATTCAAAGGGCAGATATTTTTTTTGCACGGTTTTGACGATTGTTGGACTGCCGTCTTCAGGGGCCGGGTGGGCTGTCTCATCCGTTTTTTCAGGGGCAGGAGGTGTCGGCAGTTCAGGTGGAAGCGGCTGGGCGCATCGGGCGAGAACCACATGAAGACCGGCTTTTTTCAGGGCCAGGCCGTATTTTTTTGCCTCAGGTTCTTCAAGATTTTTTTTGACGATGACCCTGCCGCCGCTCAGGAGTCTGTCCGCTTTTTCCGAAGGGATGCCGAATTCTTCAGCCAGCCGTTTTTTGACATCGGCAATGTCATGGCCCTCAAGGATGTTTCCCTTGTACACTATGTTGTAAGTTGTCATATTAGTCACACATTGGTTGAGTTATAAAGTTAGCCCTGTCCTTATGCAAAGGGCATTTCCATTTCTACCTCTCCGGTGCCGGACCGGATTAATCTTGCCCCAGGATATTTTTTCTGGAATACATAGATCATTTTTTCATTTTCTGCCAGTACTGTGGCAATAAATCTGGTGTAATTGTTTTCCCGGGCGATTTTCTCCAGGGCATTCAATAAGAAAGAGGCGATGCCCTTGCCGTGGAATTTTTCTTTGACCAGGAAGGCTACTTCTGCGGTAACCTTGCCTGCTTCTGCATAGGAGCCGATGGCCACGATCTGTTTGCGCCTGCCACGCTGCATCAGGGCAATGAGGGTCATGTTTCTGCGGTAATCCACCTCTGCCCATTGCCGCTGGAGCATTCTTCTTGAAAAAACCTTGCGTTTGTTAAAGAAGCGGTAGTAGATGGAATCCTCCTGCAGGGAATAATAAAAATGGCGGGATTCAAATTCGTCAGAGGGGAGCAGGGGTCTGACCTCAAGGCTTTTGCCGCCGGGCAGGGTCATTGTTTCGTTGTATGAATCAAGGAAGAGGAGATCCTGGCTGGTGGGAGGTAATTGGTCTCCAAAGATGTAATGACGTTGTTTGGCCTGTTCAATGAGCTCTTTCCTGAATTTGGGGTGGGCGATCTGGGCCAGTTCCATGACCCGCTGGGAAATGCTTTTTCTCCGGATTTCAGCAATGCCGTACTCCGTGACTATGATATCGAGATCTCCCCTGGTGGTGGCAACCCCGGCCCCTTCACTCAGATGGGGAACAATCCGTGATACCTCACCGTTCTGGGCCGTGGACGGAATGATGACAATGGAAAACCCGCCTTTGGACATGGATGATCCCCGGATGAAGTCAACCTGATCCCCGATGCCGGAATAGAAAAGATATCCCTTGGAGTCCGTACAGATCTGGCCGGTAAGGTCCACTTCCAGGGCTGAACTGATGGAGATGAAATTGTCGTTTTTGGCAATGACATTGGGGTCGTTTACAAATTCAGATGACCTGAAATAGAACATGGGGTTGTCATTGACGAATTCATAGAGTTCTTTTGACCCCATGCACAGGGAGGTGACGGCCCGGTCCTGGAGATAGTTTTTCTCTTTATTGGTAATGGCCTTGTTTTTCAGTAAAGGCAGAAGGCCGTCGGTGATAACCTGGGTGTGGATACCTATATTTTTTTTGTCGGCCAGGCAGGGCATGACCGCATCGGGAAGATGGCCGAATCCGATCTGAAGAGTGGACCCGTCATCCACCAGCTGGTTCACATAATGGCCGATACGCTCAATGACTTTTTGATTTTTGGTCTCGGGCAGGGATTCCAGCAGAGGTTCTTCGTATTCAACCAGATAATCAATTTCGTCAATATGGACCAGGGAGTCCCCCCAGGTTCTAGGCATATTGGGATTGACCTGGGCAATGACCACAGAGGCATTTTTCATCCCGGACAGGGTGATGTCCACTGAAATCCCAAGGGAGCAGTACCCGTGTTTATCCGGCGGGCAGACCTGGATGAGGGCAACGTCTATACCTATTTCATTGTCCTGAAATATTTTGGGGATCTGGGAGAGATAGACCGGGATATAGTCTATTTTTCCCTCAAAGGCGAATTTTCTCATGAGGGGGGAGATAAAAAATAGTTTGATGGAAAACCTGGAGAGAAAATTTTCATCATTTACATAGGCGGACAGGGTGGAGGATAGCATCTGGTAGATGATGATATCTTGGATGGCCGGGTTTTTGACCATGGCCCTGATGAGCTGTTGGGGTTCCCCGCATCCCGTGCCAATAAATACTCTTGAGCCGTTCTGGATTTTTTTGACGCTGTCTTCGGGGCTGAGCAGTTTTTCCGGGCAAATCTTCTGTAAATCCATTCTTTTTCTCCTGCCGTGTCAATGAGTCAGGCCAATAGAATCGGTTCGCAGACGCAATTATTAATCAAATTCTGGCCAAAGTACAGAATAAATCGAGATCAATACCTGCGGGCGGGGCATTTACGGCGGTATCAGCTAATGGCGCAACGGATCTGGGCCACATCAAGGTGGTCTATTTCCCGGTGACGGTGGGGATCCCATCCCTTGAGATGGGTCAGGAATATTTGCAGGGTGTCTCCGTGGGAGACCAATAGAATGTTTTTATCTCGGTATTGTTCTTCAAGGGCTGAAATACATGTGAGGACACGGTTTAAGACCGAGCGAACACTTTCCACATGGTTGGCGGGGATGACTATATTTTGGGCATCCTCTTCCCAGATTCGGCTGTAATTTTCATCCGGGGTCAGTTCCCAGTCTCCGAAAAATCGTTCCCGCAACAGGGGGGAGCAGGTGATACCCCTTTTGGTATTCAGGTGTCGATCCACAATTTCCGCGGTCTCTTTGGTACGCAGAAAATCCGAAGCATAAATAATGGTATCACTGTCCAGGCCTTGAAATGTTTTTATGGATTGGTCGGCCTGGACTTTGCCTTTTTGTGTCAATCCGTATCCTGGAATGCCGTTGTCCGGGCTAGACACAATAATTTTTTCAACATTGCCCCGGCTCTGACCGTGGCGCATGATGTAGTATCTGTTTTTTACCTGCCTGAGATCAATCATTACTTCTCTTTTTCGATGAGGCCTTTAACAAACCACCGCTGCATAAACAGCACTACCAGTACCGGGGGCAGCATAACCAGGAGGGCACCGCCAAGGGCAATATTCCATTCAGGAAGATCGTCCGCCTGGGGGATAAGGTTTTGGAGCCCGATGACCGCTGTGGTCATCTTGGTGTTGGTGGTGACCAGCAGAGGCCATAGATATTGGTTGTATCCGTAGACAAACTCAATGACCACCAGGGCGGCAATATTGGTTTTTGACAGAGGGAATAGGATTTTCCGGAAAAAGATCATGGGTGTGGCCCCGTCGATCTTGGCGGCTTCGCACAACTCTTCGGGAATGGTCAGGAAAAACTGCCTGAACAAAAAGGTACAGGTGGCCGAGGCTATCAAGGGAAAGATGAGTCCGGGATATGAATCCAGTAGGCTCCAGTTCAGGGACAGGCTGAAATCATTGCCCGTGAACCAGGAGACCAGGCCGTTGAGATGGAGAAAATCCCAGATGGTCTGGACAGGGGAGAGCACATTGGCCGCCATTTCATAGGTGGGCAGAATCCGGACTTCCACGGGGAGCATCAGGGTGCAGAATACCGAGGCAAAGGCCAGTTTTCTGAACTTATAGTCAAAGTAGACAATGGAGAAGGCGCCGATCATGGACACGACAATTTTTCCAAAGGTGATGCCTGTGGCCATGATAATGGAGTTGGTGATCTGGGTTCCCAGGTTGCCCCGGGTCCATGCTTCAGTCATATTCACAAGAAACTGGTCTCCGGGGATCATGGGCATGGGCACCCGGGATACTTCATCTAAGGGGAGGGTGGCCGCAATGAGACTGTAAATAATGGGAAATCCCACGATGAGAATGCCCAGCATTAGAAAGGCATAGGTAAAAAAATCAAGTATAGGGGTTTTTTCAACCATAATAATTTTATCCGCTGTGTTTTTAACCGTCGGGTTTTACCCGCTGTGTTTTTATCCGCTGTATTGTACTTTCTTTTCAACAAATTTAAACTGGAGTACGGTGATAATAATGATCAGAGACATGAGTACCACGGACTGGGCCGCTGAAGAGCCGAGGTTCAGGCCCACAAATCCGTCCTGGTAGACCTTGTAGACCAGGATGTTGGTGGAACCGCCAGGGCCCCCCTGGGTCACGGTGTGAATGATGCCGAAGGTCTCAAAAAATGAGTAGATAATGTTCATCACCGTTAAAAAGAAAAAGGTCGGAGAGAGCAAAGGAAAAGTGATGGTCCAGAACCGTCTTAAGGGGCCTGCCCCGTCAATGGCTGCGGCTTCGATGAGGGATTTGGGTACGGCCTGCATGCCGGCCATAAAAAAGACAAAATTATAGGAGACCTCTTTCCAGGCACTGGCCATGACGATCATGATCATGGCATCGCTGCCGTAGAGCACCGGGTTCCAGTCGATTCCCATCCATTTTTTAATGGCCAAGGCCACCACACCGTATGAGGGATGGAGGAGGAAGAGCCACATGATCCCTGAAATGGCCGGGGCCACGGCATAGGGCCAGATGAGCATGGTACGGACCAGTGCCTTGGCCTTGAGTGCCCGGTTTGCCATGGACGCAATAAAGAGCCCCAGGGAAATGGAGACTGCGGCCGTGGCCAGGCTGAACACAAAGGTGATTAAAATGGATTTCAGATACAGAGGATCGGTGAACAGTTCAATATAGTTATAAAACCATACAAAGGTGGATTTCCTGCCGAATGGATCGCTGAGCATAAAGGACTGGAGAATGCCCTGAATGGCCGGCCAGTAAAAAAAGGTCAGGGTCACCAGTATCTGGGGGAAAATCAGCAGATAAGGTAAATACCTTGATTTGAAAAAGGAGCGTTTTATCATAATTTAAAATAAAAAGGAGTCAGGCCGGGCGATGGGCCTGACTCCTGATGCAATGCTATTTATAGGTTTTTGCGAAGGTTGCAAGCTGGGTATTGCTTCTGGCCACAGCGTCGTCCAGGGCTTTTTGGGGCGCTTTTTTTCCGTTCCAGACCATTTCCAGTTCTTCGTTGATGATGTTCCGGATCTGGACAAAATATCCCAGGCGCAGTCCCCTGGAGATTTCTGTGGGAATGGCCCGGTTGAGCTGGGTGATACCCACTTCCTGGAGGGGATTGGCCGTGTAGTAGCCTTTGGACTTCAGGTCTTCATAGGCATCAATGGTAATGGGGAAGTATCCGGTTTCCTTATGCCAGTATTCCTGCATCTGGTTGGAGGAGAGAAATTTCAAGAAGGCGGCAGCGCCTTTATACTCTTCCTTGGTATGGCCGTTGAGTACCCATAGGGAGGCCCCGCCGATGATGGAGTTCTGGGGTTTGGTGCCGGCTTCAATGGGCAGGGGAGCGGCATCCCATTTGAAATCTTTTACCGCTTTTTTCAGTTTGGCAATACCGGAGATGGAATCAATGTAGATGGCTGCGTTCTGGGCGATGAACTCTGATTTGGGGCCCTGGTATTTCTGGCCGCCGTACATGAACCGTTTGTCATCGGCCCATGATTTGAGTCTTTCAATATGTTTGGCAACCGTGGGGTTATTGATTTCAAGTTTGCAGTCCAGTCCTTTGTAACCGTTGGCTTTGGATGCAAAGGCAATATTGTGGATGGCTGAGTAGTTTTCGATCTGGGTCCAGGACTGCCAAGCGGTGACCATGCCCGCCGGCGCAATTTTCGCATCTACCAGTTTTTTTGTGATTTCACCCAGTTCATCCCAGGTGACGGGCTCTGTTTTTGACAGGGGGGCAATCCCGGCCTTTTTAAACATGTCTACATTATAGTACATGATGGGGGTGGAAGAGTTGAAGGGCATGGACATGAGATTGCCGTCGGCATTCATGTAATAGGAAAGTACGGCCTGGAGGTACCGGCTCCAGTCCACCTCAATGCCGGCGTCTTTCATCAGTTCGAATACGGGATATACGGCACCGGAGAGCATCATGGTCTGGGTGCCTACTTCAAATACCTGGAGGATATGGGGCTGTTTTTTAGCTCTAAAGGCAGCGACACCGGCATTCATGGTTTCGTCATAATTGCCCTTAAAAGTACCCACAACCTTGTAGTCGGACTGGGATGCATTAAAGTCTGCTATCATTTTTGCGGCGACTTCACCCCGGGCGCTTCTCATTGCATGCCACCAGTTTATGGTAACGGGTTTGGCAAAAGCCGAGGCCGGTAATGCCAGGCAGACGGCTGTTATAAACAATAGACAGAATCTTGAAAGTTTCATTTGATTCTCCTCCTTAGACTTCCATAAATGTAAATGTGGTTTTTAATTCGCTTCGGCTAGTTTAAAAAATATTTTTTCAGTTTAGCCCTGCTTTATTAGGATCTGGCTAAGGTGTCAAGATTTAATTGGTTTTTCAAAAAAAAGAATTGCTTCTTACGGTGTTTTATTGTTTTATGGGGCAAAAAAATAGTGTGATTCCCCCAGAAAAAAATGAACTTCAGGAAATTAAATGGCTGAGTTAAAATTTAAAAACGTTGTAAAGAAGTATGGAAAAACAGAGGTTGTCCACGGATTAGACCTGGACATCAATGACAAGGAATTTCTGGTGCTGGTGGGGCCGTCCGGGTGCGGGAAATCAACCCTGCTCCGAATGGTGGCCGGCCTTGAAGAAATTTCCGGCGGCACCATTTCCATCAACGGAAAGGTTGTCAATGATATCGCCCCCAAGGACCGGGGCCTGGCCATGGTCTTCCAGAATTATGCCCTATATCCCCATATGAATGTGGTCGGCAATATGTCTTTTGGACTGAAGCTGAGTAAAACCCCCAAGGATGAGATCGAGCGGCGGGTAAACGAGGTGGCTGATATTCTGGGGCTTGAAGACCTGCTGTTGAGAAAACCCCATGAACTGTCCGGAGGCCAGCGCCAGCGCGTGGCCATGGGCCGTGCCATGGTCAGAAAGCCTTCTATTTTCCTTTTTGATGAGCCGCTGTCCAACCTGGATGCCAAGCTTCGTATCCAGATGCGGGCGGAAATCAAGTTGCTCCACCAGCGGGTGGATTCCACGGTGATCTATGTGACCCATGACCAGGTGGAGGCCATGACCCTGGCCGACCGGATCGTGGTGCTCAAGGACGGATATATTGAGCAGGTGGGCACCCCACTGGAGCTTTTCTCCAAGCCGGCCAACACATTTGTGGCAGGATTCATCGGAACCCCGCCCATGAACCTTGTGGACTGTACGATTAATAAGAACGGGGATGCTGTTTTTGCCGAATTTGAGTCCGGGCTGAAAATTCCTGTGCCCCCCAAAGATGGAATCGACCTTACGGACGGCACCAAAGCCGTTTTGGGCCTCCGGGCTGAGGAAATTACGCCCAATGATTCCGGAAAGGATGTGCCTGAATCCTGGCAGTTCGACGGTAAAATCGTGGTGGCCGAACCCCTGGGCAGTGAAACTTACCTGCACATGGATATCAACGGGGTCAACCTAATGTCCAAGAGCGAAGGAAAACTGCTCTTCAATCCCGGTGAAACCGTTACCCTTGCCATGAATCTGAACGAGCTGCACTTGTTTGATGCGGCAACCACCAAGGTTATTTATTAAACCACACTGACTTTTAAGTACAGAATAGAAGCGACCTTAGAATCGGCTCCAAAATTACTTGAACTTTTGTTTTTAAAATACCTAGCAGATTTTTTGAAAAAAATTCCCATTTTAGGGGTTTTGGAAATAATTTAGATCAAGTTGTTTTATAACGATTCCTAAGGTCGTTTACGCGTATCTGTCTTTACCCGGCAGTCGTTCTGAACTCCGGGAAGGGTTCGGGCCGGCCTTTGTCGTCCATGTCAGCCCGTTCTTCAAACACCGTTTGAGCACTTTACCCTTCCCCTGCCCGGACATCCCGGTATGACTCAGGTTGTGAATTGTCCTGTCAAGCTTTGATTTTTACTGCGGCTGGTGCTGAAGCTGATCTTATTGGCTTGATTCTTGGGTTTATATGGATACTGTTGTTTCCATCCTCGTCTCAATATTAATGGAGATTCTGCTCTGGGTCGGTATACATATTGTTTATTCATCTATTATGAACTTTTTTTTCCTCTGTACGTTCTTTATAGAAGCTCCCTTAGGTTAGTTGTTTCAAAGAGCAAAGTATGCCATAAAGATTCCTAAAAATCATTTTATTACGCTTTAAAAGGCACTTTTGTTAACATTTTTTCGTTCGCCAGGTGTATTTTTTCGGGACATTTTTTTAGAAAATATGCCGGCTAAGCAAGAAAAATCTAACAAACCACTGGAGTTGACCGGGGCTACTGAATAGCCTGCCATAACAATATTATTTCTACAACAGAGTTTGCCGGCAATATGCCCGCAATTCAGTTCTGGGTTATATGCCGGGCAAATCCTGAAAGCCTGATCAATTATAATTTCAACCCAATAAAAGAATAGGAAAGCCAATGAAAAATGTGTCTGTACGGTATTGTAAAATTTGAATTCATAACCGCCTGTTTGCTGCCCGTGTGGCAGCTTTTATCAAAAGCGAATCTGAAATCGAAGTTGAACTTGATTCAACAGGTAAAATAGGGGAATTTACAGTTTGGGTTGATGGAAAATTAGTTGATAAAAAGGGCAGGCTTTCATTTCCAGATAAGAAGAAAATTCTTGATGCAGTCAAGCAGGCACTTTTGATTCCATGAAGGAGAGAAGATGAAAATATTGGTAGTCTATTTTTCCAAAGGGGGGGACCCGGAAGCTGGCTGAAGCCGTGGCAGACGGTGTGAACGGTCTGGCATGCGTTGGGGCACCTGATGAAAGAACCCTTGAAAACGGGAGGTTTTTGGGCTAAAGGTTCGGAGAACTTGCCCTTAAACTTAGATCCTGAACCCAGCCCATCCTGCCCATTCGGTTCGGAATAAGATGGATAGCGCAGTCTAACTTCAATTGAATTGGTTTAAAGTTTAGCAGGTCGGAAAAATGAATTCATGCATCGATTTTGAGACAGGAAAAGACAAGCTTATTGTCATGCCGTTCAGGCCCGGACCGGGGCAGGGTGCGGATGGAATAGGACTGGGCGTTCATTTTTTTCTCGGGAACCTGATTTGTCTCCATCCCGGGCTTTTGGAATGCTGGTTCGGTTGGCGGGTGAAGAAGATTTTTCCGCACCCCGACAGGTTGACGGCTTATTGCAGGGGGCAGAATCCGTCCATGGATATCCTGGGGCTGGGCGCAGGGGAAAAGGTCCGGTTCTGGATAGAGGGCAGGTATTGCTGTGCTGGCGAAGCTGTGTCCATTGAGGTCGTGCTCCATGACGCCCGTGATTCTCTGATTTCTCGGTCCGGTTTTACCCTGGAACCTGAAGGGGGATTGCTTGGGTTCGGCCGGGCGGTTTTTGACTGGATCAGGGATTGCGGCATAACGTGTGACGGGTATCCAGGGGGATTGTGGCCGGAAAAAATCAGCCTGAATGGACTGGATCATCTGGGAGAGGCATTGGGAGTGCTGTATTTGAATTATGTAGACGGGGCAGGGGCTTTCCTTGATCTGGCTCATTTTGAGAAGGCCGTTTCCACCTGCCCGGATTCCTACCTCTGTCAGGATCTGCTGGGATGGGGGCTGTATAAGAACGGCCATCATGGCCGGGCGGCCGAAGCGTTCACAGAGGCTGTCGTGTTAAATCCCGACGGCATGGGTGCCCTGGCCGGACTTATGTGGTGTGCCCTGGCTGAGAAGGATCTTGAAAAGACCCTGCACTATGCCCTTGAAAAGGGTCGGTGCCGGGGAGAAGACCCGAAAAAGGCCCGGGCCTTTGTGGTCAATAAATTCTCCTGATCCGCTTCTCGCTGCAGAGTTCAGCCTAATTTATATTTTCATCCATCCAGTTTAAATAGGATGCCAGCCCAGTTTCAATGGGTACACATAGGATCTGGGGAACCTCATATCCGTGGTGTGCCGTGATGAATGCCTCAACTTCGGGGTAGCGTTCCGATTTGGTTTTGATAACCATCCTGAATTCAGGTTCAGTATGAACCTGGCCTTCCCAGGTGTAGATGCTGGTCACCGGTTGGACCTGGACACAGGCGGCCAGTCTATTTTCTACCAGTTTTCCAGCAAGATTCTCGGCAAAGGTTTTGCCTGCACAGGCGACCAGGACCATACAATATTTCATAATGCCTCCTGATTATAATTTCAGGGTTTGCGGCTTAAAGTTGAGGGTGGCAAAATAGTCATCCATGGTTTCGGCCCGGCGGATCATCTCCACACTGCCGTCTGTTCTGAGCAGCAGTTCTTTGGGGCGGAGGTGGCCGTTGTAGTTGAATCCCATGGCATGGCCGTGGGCACCTGTATCGTGGATGACCAGGATGTCCCCTTCACGGGTTTCGGGCAATTCCCTCTGAACAGCAAATTTGTCATTGTTTTCACACAGGGCCCCGACCACGTCCACTGTTTTCAGGGGCAGGCCGTCCTCTTTGCCGTTGATGTGGATATGGTGGTAGGCATCGTACATGCCGGGTCGCATGAGTGCGGACATGGAGGCATCCACTCCCACATAGTTTCTGTAGATCTGTTTGTGGTTGATCACCGAGGTGGCCAGGGCGCCGTGGGGGCCGGTGATGTAACGTCCGCTTTCCATGTACAGCCTGGGTACCCATGCGTTCTTTGTTTTAAAATTGTCAAAGGATGCCACAATACCTTGGGCCATGGCATTGATATCAAATTTCGGGGCATCCGGGGTATATGGAATGCCTAAGCCGCCGCCGATATTGATGAACTCAAACTGGATGCCAAGTTTGCCGTGGATCTCTTCAATGAGGTCCAGAAGCATATCTGCCGTATCAATCATATACTGATGGTTGAGTTCATTGGATGCCAGCATGGTATGGATGCCGAACCGCTTGACCCCCAGAGATGCGGCCTGTTCATAGGCCCGGACCACCTGGTCCTGGCTGACCCCGTATTTGGATTCCACGGGGTTTCCGATGATGCTGTTTCCGTTCCGTTTGGCCCCGGGGTTGTATCGAAAGCAGATGAGTTCCGGGATCTGGGGCAGTTTGGGCAGCAGGGAGATATCGTCAAGGTTGATGATGCATCCTTCCTGACCAAGGGCGGACCCAAATTGCTCCCGGCTGGTGTTGTTGGAGGTGAACATGATATCATCCCCTGAGCTGCCTGTTTTCCGGGCCAGGGTGATTTCCGGTATGGATGAACAGTCAAATCCGAACCCCTGGGAGTTTAGAATTTTCATGATCCTGGGGTTGGGTAGGGCTTTGACCGCAAAATATTCCCTGAATCCTTCAATGGATTCAAAGGCCTGGTTCAGTTCTCTGCAGGTCTCGAGAATACCTAACTCATCATAAATATGAAAGGGGGTGCCGAAGGTGTCCACGATATCTTCAAGAATGGGGGTCAGTCTGTTTTTAAATTCGGTTGACATGGGCATGGGAAAAATTCCTTATATGGGGGCCGACGGTGAGCCGACGGGGACCGGTTAAATCCGGTCCGGCAGTTTTATTTTGGCGCTTTCTTTAAAGGTTGAAAGGGCAATGGATGTCCGGGTGCTCTGAACGGCGTCTATGGATGCGATGTCTGTCCTGATAACCGTATTCAGTTCCTTATTGCCCGAGGTTTTGACCTTGGCCATAAGGGCGTCTTCCCCGGCCAGATAGTGGACTTCCTGAACCTGTTCAATGGCTGCCAGTTGCTCTCCTGCAGTCTGGACCAGTGAGGGGGCTTTTACCTGGATATGGACAAATGCGGTCATGGCGCAGTCAAACATGTCCGAATTAAGCCTGACTTCATAACCCTGGATGACCCCCCGGGCCTCCAGTTTTTTTATCCGTTCAAGGATGGCAGAAGGGGCCATTCCAATGGTTCTGGCCACCTCCACGTTGGGGACTCTGGCTTTTTTCTGTAAGATTTTCAGGATGTCGAGATCTGTTTTGTCCATTGGTAACCGTATATATTCTATGTTAATTGGGAATGTTTGAGTAGAATATTCATTTGGTTTGGCCTTGTCAAGAATTTTGTACCATATAAATGCTGCAAACAAGAATTTTATTCTCAATAATCTGTTTTTACCGTATTTTGATTTTTGTTGCCAAATATAATGGTTTCATATACATTTGTACAAAACTCTCATGACCGATTAACAACAGGTTGATTTGGATGGACAAGGATAGAATCAAGATTCTGGTGGTGGACGATGAAGAAGGGATTTTGGACGTCACCGAAGGATATTTTCAAAGAAAAGGATACGAGGTATACACGGCTGGCAACGGGGTGGAAGCCCTTGAGATCATCAATAGCGTGAACATCGGATGTATCTTTACTGATATTAATATGCCGGTCATGGACGGGCTGGAACTGGCGGAACAGGTCCGGCAGATTGAAAGCACCCTTCCCGTGGTGGTCATGACGGGCTATCCCTCCCTTGAAAATTCCATTCAAACCCTGAAGAACGGGGTGGTGGATTATCTGATAAAGCCAGTCAACCTGGAGCAGATGGAGCTTACTCTGAAGCGGATACTTCGGGAACGGGAACTTTTTGTCGAAAACCTCATCCTTAAGGAAGAAGTTGAACGGCAGGAACGGCTCCGGAAGTTGAACAGCGAATTGATCAAGCGGGTGGAAGAGGTGAACACCCTGAACCGGGTCATGGAGGATTTTGCCGCCATTGATTCCAGTTACGGCATCTTTAATAAGGTGGTGGACCTGGGGGTTGAAGAACTCAATGCGGATAAAGTTTTCTTCCACATTTATTCCGAGCAGGACAGTTCCCTAGTGCTTGTGGCTAAATCCAGTTCTGATTACCAGGATGATGCCGTGATCAAATCCTATGGAAAGGATATTCCTGAGACGGTAAAAGACTATATTGTGGACTCTTTAAATACAGACGAGAACCCATGTCTGATTTCTGATTCAAAGAATAACAATGCCATGGGAGATCCCATCCGGTCCTTCATGGCGGTTCCACTTAAAATAAGAGATAAAATTTTTGGCGTGGCATCGGCCTATATCTTTGAAAAAGATCGTTTTTTCAGTGAGCAAGACATTTATTACATGAATTTCATCACCCAGAAAGCCGCCTCTGCCATTGAGAATATTGCACTATATGAAAATATATATGAAAACCTGTTTTCTACCCTCTTTGCCTTTGTAACCGCCCTTGAGGTCCGGGATCTCTATACCCGGAAGCATTCCACCCGGGTAGCCCAATACGCCTATCTGATTGCTGAGGAAATGGGATGTACGGAAGAAGAGCTTGATGTGATCAATGTCGCCGGCAGCCTCCACGACATTGGAAAGATAGGAATACGGGACGATATCCTTTTGAAACCGGGTCGTCTCACCGACGAAGAATATGAAAAGATAAAAGAGCATCCTGTGATCGGTGCGGATATCATCAGCAAGCTGGGGCTCTGGGATCGGGAAATGGAAATCATCCGCCATCACCACGAACGATTTGACGGCAAGGGATATCCCGACGGGCTCAAGGGGGATGAGATTCCCAGATTGGCCAGGATCATGTCCGTGGCAGACTGCTATGATGCCATGGCCTCGGACCGTGCATATCGTAAAAAAATGGATAAACAGGATGTGTTGGCAATTATCGCCGAAAATTCAGGGTCTCAATTTGATCCTGCCGCCGTGGACGCCTTTTTGCGGGTTTCCCATCAGGATCTTCCCGATGACTTTTAATGGCTTGAGACTAAAATTAAAATATGCTAATTTGATTCCAGGTAGCATCTGCCGGGCAGAAAAATGGGTGTTGACGATTTTCACTATGGAGTAAATCAGCCATGGACGCCATACATAATGATGAAAGACGGAAATATGCCAGGGTGGGATTTACAACCGGGATTGATATTAAAATTGAGTCCGGGGACAAACCGATCGTCCTGAATGCAAATTCCAACGATTTGAGCCAAAGGGGCATTTTTGTCGGGACAAAGGATGTTTTTCCTTTGGATACCCCTTGTACCGTGAATGTCCACCTGAGCGGCGGGATAGAGGATATTTCTCTGGAGATTCTGGGCAGGGTCGTCAGGCAGACGGATACAGGTGTCGGGATTGTGTTTGAATCCATGGATGTGGATGTCTATGCCCATTTGAAGAATATTGTCCTGTATAACCGGGACGAAGATTGAGCATTAGAGGTCAAAAAAAATTACAAAGGGCAATTAATTGTGGATGTAAGGTTGATCAATCCTTTTATCAATGCAACCATAAACGTTTTGGAAACCATGGCATTTATGAAGGTGTCGGCCGGTAAACCCTATGTAAAACAGGACAATACAGCCGTCGGGGATGTGACGGGCATTCTGGGGCTGACCGGGGTGGCCCATGGTACCATCGCTGTAACCTTTGAAGAAAAATGTATTTTAACGGTTGTCTCCAATATGCTTGGAGAAACCATGGACCAATTGAATGAAGACATCGCCGATGCCGTGGGAGAATTGACCAATATGATTTCCGGTCAGGCCAGAAAAGAACTTGATGAACTCGGCAAGGTGTTTAAGGCTGCCATACCATCCGTGATCACCGGAAGGAATCATACCATCCGGCATTATGTGGACGGGCCGAAGATCGCTATCCCGTTTGAAACCAACGGCGGAGAGTTTACAATTGAGGTGTGCTTTGACAGATAGAAGAGGGGTTACAATCCAATTAAGGAGGAAAATGTGGCAATGGACACATCCATCAAGATTCTGATAGTTGACGATTTTGCTACCATGCGCCGTATTTTAAAGAACATCTTAAAGCAGCTTGGTTTTAAAAATCTTGTGGAAGCTGATGATGGTACTACCGCATGGGATGTCCTTGAAAACCAGGAAATTGATTTGATCATATCCGATTGGAATATGCCCAAGATGACCGGCCTTGAGCTGTTGAAAAAGGTCCGTGCCAGCACCAAATATAAAACAGCCCCTTTTCTCATGGTCACGGCTGAAGCTCAGAAGCAGAACGTGATAGAAGCGGTTCAGGCAGGGGTGTCCAACTACGTGGTCAAGCCTTTTACGGCCGAGGCTATTTCCGATAAACTGGCAAAGATTTTGAAATGAGTATAGCCCCGACGGTCCAGGCTGCTTCCGAAACTGTTGATGAACGGGATACGAGGGGCGAGGCATTTGACCGAACCGGTATCGCCGGAATCAGCAAAGGTCTGCTCAATGTTCTGGAAACCGCCCGCAAGGTGGCCAAATCTGATTCTTCGGTACTGATTACAGGGGAGAGCGGCACGGGCAAGGAACTCATTGCAAGGGCGGTTCATAAAAATTCTGCCCGGAAAAACGGTCCCATGGTGACCATCAATTGCGGGGCCATTCCCAGTGAACTTCTGGAAAGTGAATTGTTCGGCCACGAAAAAGGCGCTTTTACCGGGGCCCACAGGGCAAGAACCGGGAGGTTTGAAATTGCCGATCAGGGCACTATTTTTCTGGATGAAATCGGAGACATGAGCCCAGACCTTCAGGTGAAATTATTGCGGGCCCTTCAGGAACGGCAGTTTGAACGGGTTGGGGGATCCCAGACCATTGAAGTGGATATCCGGGTGATTTCAGCCACCAACAAAGATCTGCCCACTGCCATTGAAAAAGGCAGATTTCGCGAAGATCTCTACTATCGTCTCAATGTGATTCCCATCCGTATCCTGCCTCTACGGGAGCGGGTAGAGGACATTATGCCTCTTGTGGATCATTTCCAGACCAGGCTTTTCCGGCGGATGCCCGACTACGGACCCAAGGAATTCACTGAACCCGTCAGGCAGGTATTGATGAACTATGAATGGCCGGGCAACATCAGGGAATTGGAAAATCTGGTTGAACGGATTTCCGTGCTGGTGGAGGAAGAGGTGGTTGGCGTCCATGACCTTCCCGAATGCATGTCCGGCGCCACCCCGAATCAGGGTTCTCCTTCCGTGGTTTCGGTATTTAAAAATGAAGTCGGGTTTTCCGATGCCGTAGAACTTTACCAGAAATCACTCATCACCCATGCCCTGAACGAAACCGGATGGGTAAAAGCCCGGGCTGCCCAGATGCTTAAAATGAACCGGACCACCTTGGTTGAAAAAATCAAAAAATTAAACATAGAGCCGGAAGCCGAGATGCCGGTTTTTTGACACCTCCAGTCAGATTATTCTTTTTTTTAACGCACTTTCCATGATGCTTATCGATATTCCGGACTTTTATTTGCCGGTTTGATCTGATATGATAGCGAATAAGAATCATGGCATATTATTTGCTTTCATAATTCCCCAACTATTAATTCATAGGGGCAGAATACGTTATGAGAGAATTATTATCCGCTGGGTCGTTATCCGCTGGATTGTTATCCGCAACCCTGAGAGTGTTCTGGAGGACGGCGATACTGACCGTATTCGTTTTGGGCCTTCCTGGAACCGTCATGGCCAAATATCCCCAAATAAAAAATATTTTTATCAAGGACAATCCTCTGTCTGTGGAGTTTGAAGTGTCTGGCCGTGCACCGGTTAAGGTGATCAGGATATCCGATAAAGAGGTCCTGGTTGCCATTAAAAATGTGGTGCTTGCCAAGGGGGTAAGAGTTCGGGGAGCGGCAAATCCGGCCTTAAGTTCGGTGAGTGTCGAAGCCCTTGACGGAAATGTGGTGGCCGTGGTGGTGACGGCTAAAAAGGCCTACAAAAAAATCAGTTCATCTTTTAACACGTCCAATACCCGGCTGACCGTGGCCCTGGCCCCCAAAGTAACACCTATCCCCAAGCCGGCCCCTGTTGCACCCAAAGCCCCTCGGCCTGCCCCGGCTATGGAAAATCAGACACCTCCAGTGCCTGAAAAAGCAGTGCCTGAAGAAAATGTATCGGTAAAAAAAAATGAATCCGCGCCCGCTCCGGTTAAAATAAAGAAGATGCCTTTACCACCAGCAAAAGCCAAGACAAAACCCGAGGCCAAAAAAATTGCAGGGTCCGCGGCTCCGCCGGTTTATGTGCCGCCAAAAAGGACGAGGAGTGAGTTCAGAGGAGATATCAGCGATATCCACAGGGGCCGCGATCCTCTGTTGGGATGTGACTCAAGAGCCATTGGCAACGCCTTATTGCTGATGAAAAAAGAATTGTATACTGATGCCTATAAAATCTTGGATCAATACATGTTCCAAGAGAATTTTGCATGTCTGGAGCAGGTCTATTACCTCAAAGCCTATGTGTATTATAAAAGCATTGAGGGCAAGGACTATGCAAAGCTGATACGGTCGGAACGGATGTTCCAGGATGCACTGGTCTCTTATTCCCAATCCCGGTATGTTCCCTTTGCCTATGCTGCTATGGGTATGATCCAGTCCCGGTTGAAAAATGATTCCGCAGCAGAGGGGTATTTTAATATTGTACGCCAGGCATATCCCGATTACACGGGTATGCCCGAGATTGAGTATTACTTGGCCGGGATTTATGATGGAAAAGGATATACGGAAAAGGCCCTCAAATTGTATAAACAGGTGTTCCAGTCGCCTCTGGACAACAGCTATATTTCCAGTGCCGGTTTGGGCTACGGCAAAGCACTGTTTACCAAACGCCAATATTTTGATGCCCTGAGCGTTCTCAACTATGTGGTGAAAAACGACATTAAAAAAGTGTATGAATCTTCGGATCTGCTTATGTATACCGCCAACGCCAATTTTGAGTTGGGCCTGAGCAAGGCGGCCAGGGAGAATTTTACCCGGGCCATCAATCTTTTTCCCGATATTCCGGATCGGGATATGGTGCTCAGCAAGGTCGGGGATGCGTTCGGCATGGAAAACGAGGAAGCAAAAGCTCTGAAAATATATGAACTAGTCAGGGAAAAATTTCCGGATACCCCTGGGTTTATAAATGCCTCCATCGGTGTTGCCAGGTATTTGAAAACTGATCCCGAGAAAATCCAGATTTATGAAATGGTTAAAACCCGGTTTCCTGAAAATACCTATGCCAGAATAGCCATGATGCGACTGGCGGAGATTTATCAGAAAAACGGGGAGTATGATAAATGCATCAAGGAGATTGAGGATCTGCTGTCCACGCATCCCAGGGGGCTGCGGTATGAAGCGGTGAAGCTCATGCAGCGGGCCTATGAATCCTTGTTCAAGGATCAGCTCAAGGCCGATGAATTTACCTCGGTATTGAACCGGTATGAGTCACAGCATGTCAGGCTGGATAAGATGAGCAGCCGCCTCATCGGCTTTCGGGTGGGCACAGCTTACCTGGAGGCGGGTTTATACGAAGAGGCCTTTAACCAGTTGATATCAGCCTATAAACGGTACAAGCGGTCGGAACGTCCCCCTGAGCTTCTTTTCGGGCTGGGGATCGCCATGGATGAATCCGGCAGGGACGAAGATGCCTTAAAGCTGTTTACCTCTTTTTCCAAACGGTTTCCCAAAAATAAGAACCAGGTGGAGGCATTGCGCCGCATGGGGCGGATTCATTATGAAAAAAATCGTCCGGGAAAGGCCGACGCTTTATACAAAAAGGCATATGCCCAGTCTAAAAATCCCGTTGACCAGGGCGGCATCCTCATGTATCACTCAGATGTTTATGAAAAAAAAGGCGATCTTAAGGGGGCGTCCAGGCTGCGGGAAAAGGCGGTTAAAGCCTATGCATCCGCCCCCGGGAATCATTATGCCCACCTGGCCCGGTCTTATAAGGTCCTGGGGAATACCTATCTGGATATGAAATCCTATGTAAAGGCGGCTGAGGCCTATTCCAAGGCATTGGATTTTTCCCAGGGTGAGCGGGCAAAGGCAAATATCGGATTTCTTCTTGGGGATGCCTACCAGAAGGGGAATGTCATGGATAAGGCCAAAGCGGCCTATGAGCATGTGGCCCAAACCTATGATTCCGTCTGGGCCCGGATGGCTCAACAGCGTTTAACCACCCTTGATCTGGCCGGTAAAATGATAAACTCTTAAAGGACATGATGGCGCTATAATGCCTGGACAGCGATTATTTCTCATAATTGAAAATCCCAAAGACCGGATGACCTATACAACATTGTTTGAGGGTATGGGTTTTCTGGTGGATGCGGTGCCGGACGGTAATTCCGCATCGGCGTATCTGAATGAAAACAAGCCGCGGGTGGTGGTGGCCGACGATGCCACCCCTGATTTCTCGGCCCTTGATTTCTTAAAAGAGACAGCTTTGGCAGGGCTGGATTGTAAAACCATTATTATTACACCGGACCCTGTGGTGGATTACGCCGTGAACCTGATGAAGTTCGGGGCTGCAGATTATCTGATCAAGCCGGTGGATCATCGGCAACTGGAGTTGAGCGTTAAAAAATCTCTGGCCATGGGACGTCCCCGGCCTCCTGCCCGGGAAAAGCCTGGCACCGGAAAAATGAAACCCGTGAAAATCATTACCCGAGATCCCAGGATGGAACAATTGCTGGATCTGGCATCCCGAGTGGCGGATTCCAGTGCTTCGGTGCTAATCCAGGGGGAAAGCGGTACGGGAAAGGAATTGTTCGCACGGTTTCTCCATGAAAAGAGCGGCCGGGCCGGGCAGCCGTTTATTGCGGTGAATTGTGCGGCCCTGCCTGAAAATCTGCTGGAAAGTGAATTGTTCGGTCATGAAAAAGGAGCCTTTACAGGTGCCCTGTCCCGGAAAATAGGGAAATTTGAACTGGCGGATAAGGGGACCCTGTTTCTGGATGAAATAACGGAAATGCAGTTTCATCTCCAGGCCAAACTTCTGCGGGTCCTCCAGGAGAAAGTCGTGGACCGGGTGGGAGGCATCCATGCGGTTGATGTGGATGTCCGGGTCATTGCCACCACAAATAAGGATGCCAAAGCTGCGGTTGAAAATCAGGAGTTCAGGGAAGACCTTTTTTATCGGCTCAACACCATTCCTCTGGTCATCCCGCCTCTCAGGGATCGAACCAGGGATCTGGGACTGCTTTCTGCTTTCTTTATCAAAAAATATTGCAGGATTGACGGGCGGGATGTCAAAGGATTGACAGACGAGGCGACCTCTTTTTTATCCGGCCACCCGTTTCCAGGAAATGTCAGGGAACTTGAAAATATTATCCACAGGGCTGTGCTCCTGGCCCGAACCGATCACATTGCCCCCCAGGACCTGTTAATGGAAGGGGTGACCGATCCCCCTGCCGGTGAAATTACAGACACGGTCGGTCCGCGCCCTGATATGGCCGGGGGCTCCCTCAAAGAGATGGAGCAGAAAATGATATTCAAGACCCTTGACCAGACTGAAGGCAACAGAACCCATGCTGCCAAAATCCTCGGTATCAGCGTCAGAACCCTGCGAAATAAACTCAACGAGTACAAAGAACACGTCTGATTTAATTTCGGCATGTAAATTGCATTTCTTTTTTCCAGCCCATCCCGGATGCCAGGTGCACGGTTTTTCCGGGAAGACCATAATGACAAGGGAGCAATGGAAAGATGGCAGATTCAAGAATTTACGGCCGTACCCACCAGATGATATCCAAGAGCCTGGATATTTCAGCCAAACGGCATAATCTGATTTCAAGCAATATCGCCAATATGGATACCATTGGATACGCCCCCAGCGATCTGGACTTTCAGGGCGCCCTTAAACGGGCCATGGCAGCCCCGGAGCCTGACTATATGGATAAAACCCATGAAAAGCATCTGTCGCCCAGTTCAGGCCGATCACCCTATGAGGTGAGGGGTGAAGATAGTGAGGATGTAGATATCCATCACCTGGATTCTGTGAATATCGATACTGAGATGATGAATCTCATGGAAAACAATATTAAATACAAGTCAACCACGGAAATGCTGTTGAGGAAAATGACCATCCTTAATTATGCCATTGAAGAGGGAGGGAAATAAATCATGGATTTGATGAATGCGGCAAAAATAAGCGGTACAGCCCTGGCTGCCCATCGTATGAAATTGAACGTAATTGCTGAAAATCTGGCCAATGTGGATACCACCCGGACAGAAGAAGGCGGTCCATACCGGAGAAAAATGGTGGTGTTTAAGGGCCAAAGTATTGACTCCTTTGAAAGCGTGATCGAAAAAAATATGAAGAAAACGCAAATCGGTGGCCCCATAGAGTTTTCTCCCATTGAATTGGACGGGGATTTGAAGCCGGATAAGGGCAACGGGGTAAGTGTGGATGAAATCGTAAGGTCCCAGGAAGATTTTGCCCTGGTATACAACCCGGCCCATCCGGATGCAGATCCAGATACCGGGTATGTGAAGATGCCCAATGTGGACCATTTGACGGAAATTGCAGATATGATGGTGGCCAGGAGGAGTTATGAGGCCAGTGTTACGGCATTATCCGCAACAAAAGATATGGTGGCCAAAGCACTTGAAATTGGCAGGTAAGCTAAAGAATCGCTACAAAATAATTTGATCTAAATTCTTGTTTGAAACAAAAGATTCAATAATTTTGGAGCCGATACTAAGGAGAAACCCATGGTAAAAATCAGTGAAATAGGTCCTGGAAAACTTTCCCTGCACAGGGAACCGGTCCGTGACAGGGTTGAACGGCGGAGTCCCGAGTTTGCACAGCGCCTTAAATCAGCGGTTCTGGAAGTCAACAATAACCAGCATATTGCAGATGACTCCGTTGAAGCCGTGATTGAAGGTCGGCTGGGTATTCATGAGGGGATGATGGCTTTGGGCAAGGCCAGCACCTCCCTCAAGGTGCTGGCCCAGGTGAGGAACAAGGCCATGACGGCTTATAATGAAGTCATGCGTATGCAGGTATAATAAGGAAGCGGCTTAAATGAATCCTGTTGTTGAAAGAATTATAAATACGTTCAAGGAGATGTCCCTGGCCCGTAGGATCATCCTGGGGGGGTTGGCCCTGGCCGTTATTGCCGGATTTACCACCATGTTTATCTGGACCAATAAGACCAATTTCAGGGCGGCGTATAACGGACTGACCAGGGAAGATGCCGCAGCCGTAGTTGAAATCCTCAAGTCGTCCAATACGCCCTATCGCCTGACCGGGGACGGCACCACCATTATGGTGCCTGAGGCTGTGGTGTATGATGTTAGGCTGACCATGGCCAAGGAGGGTATCCCCAAGGGAGGCGGGGTCGGCTATGAAATTTTTGACAAAACCGAATTCGGTACCACGGAATTTGTCCAGAAGATAAATAAAAAGCGGGCCCTTCAGGGTGAACTGGCCAGAACCATCAAAGCCTTTGATGAGGTTAAGGATGCCAAGGTGATGATTGTTCTGCCCAAAGAATCGGTTTTTGTTGAAGAGATCAAACAACCGTCAGCCTCCATTCTCCTAGAACTTTTTTCTGACCTGGAAAAAGAAAAGGTCGCTTCCATCGCTCATCTGGTGGCATCTGCGGTACAGGATCTGACCCCAAAGCTTGTGACCATTGTGGACACGGCGGGCCGGATTCTTTTTGAAGGCAAGTCCGAAGAGGAACAGGCCCGAATCAATGCGGAAAATCTGGCAGACACCCAATATCAGTATAAGGTGAGATTTGAAGAAAATCTGACCCAAAGAATCCAGACCATGCTCGAACGGATCGTAGGCAAGGACAAGGCCATTGTTCGTGTGACCACAGAGATGGATTTTTCTAAAAATAATGTGAACGAGGAAATTTATGACCCCTTTGAACGGGGCGGAGACTTTGTTCGCAGCCGGAAAAACAAGGCTGAAAAGGTGATTCAGATCACCGAAGACATAGGCACCCCTTCAAGTGTCAACCCTATTACCGATGAAGACCAGACCGGAGAGCAGACCAACGAGCGAGTCAATAAAAGCGATGATACGGTTAACTATGAAATCAGCCGGAGGGTGAGGGAGACCCAGAAGCCAATGGCAACCCTGACACGTCTTTCCGTGGCAGCGGTGATTGACGGCAGTTATGAATTCCAAACCAATGATAAAGGCGAGACCAAACGGGTATATGTGCCCAGGCCTGCCCAGGAGATGAAGCAGTTCCAGGATATCGTGATCAAGGCCATGGGATATAATGAAGAACGCAATGATCAGGTCTCAATGGAGTGTTTTCCCTTTGCGGCCATTGGTGATCTGGATGGGGCTGAGCCTAAGCTGACCGGGTGGAAAATGGTTCAAAAAGAATACGGCCGCCTCATTGCCAACCTGTTGCTGGTGTTAGGACTTTTCCTCTTTATCATCCGGCCGATTATTAAGACCGTCAAGGATATCAAGGTGACGGTTGAACAAGAAGCTCTACCGTCACCGGAAGAACTGTCCCTGCTTGAGGACCAAGACAAGGAACCTGAGTTTGTTGAGATGGATGCGGACCAGCAGCGTGAATTCCTTGAACTTATGACCGAGGAACAGAAAGAAGAATTCATCATGAAGATGACGGCCTCTGAGCGGGCTTCGTACCTGGCCAACATGTCTCCAAATGAAAAGGCCAGATACTATGCAAATAAAGACCTGTTTAAAACCGTTAATATCATCAAGGGCTGGGTCAGTGAAACCCAGGAGGATGAAGAGGAGTAACCCATGGTAAATGTATTGGATCCCGATAATTTAACCGGTTGCCAGAAGGCTGCGATATTTCTTATGGCCATGGGGGAGAATTATGCCACCGCTGTTTTTGAAAAAATGACGGAACAGGAGATTGCGGACATTGCCTTTGAAATGTCCAAAATCGAACATATCACCCCGGAAATGCTAAAGGCCGTGTCCCTTGATTTTGTTGAAAAGTTTGAAGGCGATGCAAAGATAATCGTGGAAGGGGACGCCTTCATTAAGAGCGTGGTGACAAAAACCCTCACAGAAAAAAATGCAAAGGCCATTCTGGAAGACCTGGAAAAGAAAAAACAGGACAAGCCCTTTATCTGGAGCAGAAATGTCAATGTGGGTACCCTTGCCACGTATGTGGAAGGAGAGCATCCCCAGACCATTGCCATGATCCTGGCCCATATGCCGGGAGAAATCTCTTCCGAAATCATGATGAGCCTGCCCGATGAGCAAAAAGGGGATATTGCCATGAGAATTGCCCGGCTGGGTCAGATTTCAGAAGACGTAGTCAGGGATGTGGACAAGGCCCTGAAGTACGAACTCAGTGGCGCCGTAGGTCCCGGTGGCAAAGCCGGTGGTCTTGAGGTCCTGGTGGATATTATCAATGGGGTGGACAAGTCCACGGAAGATGCGGTCATGGAGTATGTTGAAGAAGATGATGCAGAAATGGCCAATGAAATCCGGAATCTCATGTTCGTCTTTGAGGATCTGACCAGTATTGATGACACGGCCATGAGAGAGATCCTAAAGAAGGTTGAAGGTCAGCAGCTCACCTATGCATTGAAAACTGCCACCGAAGAAATGAAAGATAAAATCTTCTCCAACCTGTCCCAGCGGGCCGGTGAAATGCTTAAAGATGACCTTGACGCAATGGGCCCCGTCCGCCTGGCAGAGGTTGAGGAGGCTCAGCAGGCCGTAGTCAGGGCGGCCAAAGAGCTGGAAGCCGACGGCACCATAACATTAGGTAAAGGAAAAGATGATGTCCTTGTCTGATATTGAAACCAGTGAAAACGGCAGTGAGGGGTTCAGACCCATAGACCTGGGTACCCTGGATACATTTGACCAGGAGATTTCCCTGAAAACCTCTGACACGGAACCGGATTTCGAACGGTTTAAAATGCTTTTTGACCCGGCTGAGCTTGAGAGGGAAGAGGGCATTTTTGAAGCCCTTTATTCTGAGGATAAAGAGGCTGAGCTGAAGGTGTTTGAACCGCTTATCGAGGGAACTGGAATTAATGATCCCACCCGGGAGCCGGAAGAAGGCCCGCATTATTCGGAAGATACCCCGGATGAACCAGAAGAAGTGCCGGAACTGTCTCCTGAAGAACTGGGATTTGAACAGGGACTTCAAAAGGGACTTGCTGAGGGGCTGGCAGCCGGGGAAACCAAAGGTGAAGCCAAGGGGTTTGAGAAAGGTTTTGCCCAGGGCGAGACCAAAGGATTTGAAAAAGGGGAGGCCGAAGGATTTGTCCAGGGCGAGGCCCAGGGCTTTGAAAAAGGGCTGGAACAGGGACGGCAAAAAGCCGAGGCTGAGGTTCAGGATCAGGTCCGACAAATTCTGGATCCCCTGAAAGAGACCCTTGAAACTGCGGATCAGCTTTTGGAAAAAGTATTGAAACGATATGAAGTCCAGATCATAGAATTGGTGTATAAAATTGCGGAAAAGGCAGTGATGGCCAAGCTGGATACCGATGACGAGGTGGTCAGGCATACGGTTATGGATGCTTTGGCTCATCTGGTGGCCCCTGAGGAAATCACCCTTAACGTATCCACGGAAGATTATGAATACGTGGAGATGATCAAGGATGAATTCTTTGAGTCTGTCCGGTCTCTCGCGCATGTGGCCGTAACCTCTGATGCCATGATCCCCAAGGGCGGCTGCCGTATCGAAACAGCTGCCGCAACCATTTCCACAGATCCGGAAGCAAAATTAAAGGCTGTGTATGACGCCATCGTGAAGGAAGGTCGCTGATGACAGATGATCTGCTCGACCGGATCGACTTTACCCCCTATGCCCGGGCCGTGGACAAAGCTGACACCGTGATACCCGAGGGCCGGGTCTCCCAGGTTATCGGCCTTATCGTCGAGGGGGACAGCCTTGGGCTGGGGGTAGGGGGAATTTGTAGCATCATCAATGACCAGGGACTGGCAATTCGAGCAGAGGTGGTCGGCTTTAAACAGGAAAAAGCGCTTCTCATGCCCTTTGGAGATATCCGTGGTATCAGCCTGGGCAGCCGTATCTTCCCGGTCTCTTCATCTCCCATGGTGGGAGTGTCCGATGCCTTGCTCGGCCGGGTTGTGGATGGTATGGGCCATCCCATTGACGGGAAGGGTCCAATACCGTCGACCAGTTCCTATTATCTCTACGGTAAGCCGTTGGGGCCTCTGGAGCGCAAATCCATCAGAGATCCTCTGGATGTGGGTGTCGGCGCCATCAACAGCATGATCACCCTGGGCCGGGGGCAGCGGGTGGCCATTATGGCTGGGTCCGGTGTGGGGAAAAGCGTGCTCATGGGGATGATGACCAAGCATACCAATGCCGATGTGGTGGTTATCGGTCTCATCGGAGAGCGGGGCCGGGAGGTTAAGGATTTTGTTGAGGACACTTTAGGGCCAGAAGGAATGAAGCGGGCTGTGGTGGTTGCTGCCACTTCGGATTCCCCGCCCCTGACCCGGATGAGGGGGGCTTATCTGGCCACCACCATTGCAGAGTATTTTCGGGACCAGGGAAAGAATGTCCTGTTGATGGTGGATTCGATCACCCGGTTTGCCATGTCGTCAAGGGATGTGGGGCTGGCGGCCGGAGAACCGCCTACCACCAGAGGGTATACCCCTTCGTTCTTTGTTCAGATTCCCATTTTGCTTGAACGGGCGGGCAGCCTTGAAAGCGGCGGTTCAATTACCGGTATTTATACGGTGTTGGTAGAGGGGGACGATATGAACGACCCGGTGGGTGATACGGTGAGATCCATTGTTGACGGCCATATTGTTTTATCCAGGGATCTGGCCAATCAGGGGCATTATCCGGCCATTGACGTAATGGCCTCTGTATCGAGGGTGATGCGTGATGTCAGTCAACCGGATCACATGGCTGTCCGGGAAAAAGCCGTGGGTATCATGTCTGCCTATAGAAGTGCCGAGGATATGATTACCATCGGAGCCTATGTTGACGGGTCAGACCCGAATGTGGACCAGGCCAAGCGGCTGATGCCCAGGATCAACCAGTTTTTGCGCCAGCAGATGAATGCCCGGATGGATTTCAAAACCAGTGTGGATGGCCTGACATCAGCTGTCTCTGTATAGGCCGCCGGAAATACGTATGAAACGCTTTGAATTCAGGCTGGAATCTTTATTAAGGTACAAGGGGCATCTTGAACAGACGGCCCGCCGGGAAATGGCCAAAGCTGTGGCCGAGGTCCGCCGGAGTGAGCGGGAGATCCAGAGCCTGGGGCAGGACCGGAGTTCTTCGGCCCTGCGGCTGGAAAGCCTTGTAGAAAAGGGTATGGGTGCCGTAGAATTCAAGCAACACCACAGTTTTCTGGCTGCCATGGATCAGATGATTCTGGATGAAAAACAGCATAAACGGGTATTGGAGAAGAAGATGGACAAAGCCCTGGCCATGCTGAAAAAAAGAACCATTGACAAAAAGGCCCTGGAACGGTTACGGGAAAAGCGGGCCAAAGAGTATACCCGGGAGATGCTCCGGGAGGAACAAAAAGAATTGGATGAAATCGCGGGGATCAAGACCGCAAGGGAGATCATTAATGGGAAAGCGTAAATATCTCAGCCTCATTATAGCAGCCGTTTTGATGCTGACCGGGATATCCGGATGGGTGACGGACTGGGGCAATTCAGATTACCCGTCCCCGGTCTTTGCGGCGGATGAAGATAAACAAGCCGAGGCCAAGGAAGAGGGCGACGGAGATCCTGCTCCCTGCCCGGAATGCCCGGAGTGTCCGGATCCGGCCAAGGTCGTCCTCAGGGGACTTGAAGAGAAAAAACAGTCCATTGAATCCGCCAAGAAAATACTTGATCAGGAAAGAAAAGAACTGGAAAATTACGAAACTCAGATTGACGAAAAGCTGACCGCCCTGGCCGCCTTGAAAAAACAGATCAACACGGACATGGCCCGGCTTGAGGAAAAGAAGACACAGCAGGAACAGGAAAAAGAGGCTGCCTTTGAAACCAAAATGGGGCGCCTTGTGAAAATGTATGCCGGAATGAAACCCAAGGCTGCTGCTTTGATCGTTGATAAAATGGCACTTGAGGTCGCCCAGGAAATTTTTTTGCGGATGCGTGAAGCCTCCGCTTCCCAGATCCTTTCATTTGTTGATTCGGCAAAGGCCGCTAAAATAAGTGAAAGACTCGCCTTTAAGAGAAAATAATCCTACCTTTCTAACCCTCCCGGTCCGCCACAGTTCGGAATCCTTACGCTGAGAAATTGTTTTTTGGTGAATCTGCGGTTGGGCCATCTTCTCTGGCCCCCCCACGGTATCATCTGTCGGGCTTTATTCGTGCGGATATAGGTTTCCATGATGTTTAATCACGGATTAGCGTCATGGGTAATATTTTCCCCCGGGAGAGCGGTGTGGCAGGAAATATATTCCAAGATTAAGGGGTTTTTGATTTCCGCTGTTTTGAAATATTGGTTGTAAGGTATTGAAAAATTGAGAGAATAATCTTAGGTTTGTTTTTGGCATGATCATTGCTGATATCCTTTTCCATAGGAATTTATAAATAGGTGCCCCATGAATATGAATTTTGCAGATATGAACAGCGTAATAACAAATCTTACCCAGCCGGATCACGCTGGATTCGGCAGTCGATCTGAGGGGATGATCCGGGAAAAGGGCCAAGAATTTGCTTCCAAACTTGACAGTGAAATTCAAAAAATGGATGCCCAGGCTGCCGGACAGAACCAAAATACCAAAATAGTTAAAATAGGTACTCCTAAAATAGCAAACGAAGGTAGTTCTCAAAAAAATGGGTTAAAATTTTTATCTGATCTGGAAAATGTGATTCTGAAATTATCCGGCGGAGATCTGAACACGGTCTCCATAAACCAGGAGGGGCTGGACGTTCTCAAAAAACTGTTGGTCAAGGCCGGTTTCGACCCTGAGGAGGTTTCAGGGATGATCGACAGGCTAAAAGAAAAGGCAGGGGAAGAAGGGCTTGAGCTGGGTGAGGTCATGGACAACCTTTCTTTACTGGAAACAGATACCCAAGAGGCCGGCTTACCCGAAGATGTCCTTCTGGAAACATCGGCTCTTCCGTTTATAGTCTCATTGCTTGACAAGTTCGGATTTCCCAGGGATCTTACCGGAACCATCATGGAAAAAGCAGACAAGGGCCGGGAGGGTATCAGCCTGGATGTCGTGGTTGAAGAACTCAAGGCCATCTCATCCCAGTATGGCTCGGCCGGTTTATCCCAGGAAATCAAAGCGGATGCCGGTTCAGTTTACAAAGTCCTTGGTCAACTGAACATGGCGGTTCCGGAGAATACCGGTGCTGAAAAGGTTTCCCTTAAAGATCTGCTTTCGGCCTTTGACACGTTTATAAAATCACAAGTCCAGGCCCGGGAATCCGTTAAAAATACAGCAGGCCAGGGGATTGATAATACAATAACCGAGTCTGCCGGCTCCCTGGTTGACAAGCTGTTTGAATCATTTACCGGTCTTGGTGAAAAAAACAATACGCCTGAGTTTTCCTTCCAGCAGGTCAAGGATCAGTTCAAGAATGAGTTGATGATTCCAGACAAGGGAAAAAAGGTGAAACCCGGCCTTTTCTCACAGAATCAGTCCAATTCCGCTGCGTCTCCCGATACCTTCCTCAAAGAGCTTGAAACCGTTTTCTCAAAACCGGGTGCCCAAGGCTCCAGAGGTGACGCAGAGGGCAGATCCGATTTCCAAAGGGAAACCAAAACAGAACACCTGAAGAACGTCGATATTCACCATAGCGCTGCAAGCCTGGGGAAAAATGATGTCGGGGAAAATATGCTTAACGGGTTGAGGGCAAAATCTCCGGAACGTGCATTGCCTTCCTATGTGACCCAGCAAGTCAATAAAAGCATCATCAGGGCAATAAACCAGGGAGAGAGCAGTCTCACGCTTCAGCTTAAACCTGCCGCCCTTGGACGGTTAACACTGACCATTGATAATACTGGAAACAGTCTCAAGGTGAGTATCATCACTGAAAATCATGCTGCCAAGGAGATGCTGGCGTCGAACGTGAGCGAATTAAAAACAGCATTAAGTTCCGCTGGTATCAGTCTTGACAGTTTTGATGTGGATATGAGCAGTAATTTTAAACAATCCATGGCAGACACAAGGAATCCGGCGCGCAGTTTTAATCGGAAAAACGGCCGCAATGGTCACGCAGATTCAGATGGCGAGGACCTTGAAGTGGAAGATAATTTCGCCGGAATTCCCGGCAGGATGCCCATGGACGGGGCATACCATTTTGTCGCATAAAGGAGATATCTCATGACGGTTTCATCATCGGGAAATGCATCACTGGACAGGCTTGTTAGCAGTTATCAGTCCACGGAGTCCCAAAAGTCTGAAAAAGACGATGCCCTGGGCAGGGACGCCTTTTTAACCATGCTGGTGGCCCAGCTTCAGAATCAGGATCCCCTGAATCCCATGGAGGGCTCTGATTTTTCCGCCCAGCTGGCTCAATTTTCCCAGCTGGAACAGTTGATGTCGCTCAACGACAGTATGGAAAGCCTGGCCTCTTCTTTTTCCGCTGATTCTGAAAAAGACCTGATGGGGTATATGGGCAAGCAGGTGACCGGAGAGGTTAATTCAATGCAGATCAGCCAGGGCAAGGTTTCCGGCGGGTTTTTTAATCTGTCCCAGGCCGCAGAAGTGATGGTGGAAGTCACGGATGCCTCGGGCAAGAGCGTGAAATCCATACCCATGGGAACAAAGGGGTCCGGATCTCATCTGATTTCCTGGGACGGGACTGACGATAACGGGGATGCCCTTTCCGACGGTACCTATACCTATACGGTTCTGGCCAATACCGGAAGCGGGTATTCCAAGGTGCCCAATCAGGTTACCGGAACGGTTGACGGTGTGGCTTACAGCAATGATAAGGCCTATCTGGTGGTCCAGGGCATTCTCCTGGATCCCGATGCATTGACTTCGGTGACAGGTGTTGAAGATGAGACAAAACCGGTGGATTCGGCTATGAGCTATCTTGGGAAAACCGTGACATCCAGCCAGCCCATCATTGAAGTCAAAGAGGGAGTTGTTCAGGGTACAGACCTGGGATTCAATCTTGAAAGCCCGGAAAAAGCCACCATTAAAATTTATGATCCCTTTGACAATCTGGTCCGGACCATCACCGTGGAAGAAGGCTCAACTGGGGGGGGAGACAACACCGTGAACTGGAATGCCGTGGGAGACAACGGATACCAGGTTTCGGACGGCTTATACTACTATACTGTGGATACCGCATCCGGTACGGCAAAAACTCCGGTAACCGAGGAGGTCTCCGGCATCAAAAACACCAATGGTACCCAGTATCTGGTCTTGGGGGAGAGCGGGCGTCTGGTGTCTCTATCCTCCATAACAGCGGTGGCACAATAAAACCAAATTACATATATATGACGGTTATATAAGTACAGGAGAGGGAATATGTCTTTATCAAGTTCATTATTTACAGGGACCAGTGGCCTGAAAAACATGGGAAATGCCCTTCAGGTAACGGGTAATAATATCTCAAATCTAAATACCATAGGCTATAAAAAAGGCCGTGCCGTTTTTGCCGACACCCTGTATGAGAATGTGGCCACCCAGGCCGGTACGGACCAGATAGGCCGGGGTATGTCCGTAGGGGATGTGAGTCAGAATTTTGGTCAGGGCTCTTTTGAATCCACTGGAAATACGACGGATCTTTCCATTGGCGGCGACGGCTTTTTTATCATGCGCCAATCCAACAGTGAGAATACCTTTTACACCCGGGCTGGAAATTTTTTATTTGACAAAGAGGGTCAATTGATTAATCCCGAAGGATATGTGGTCCAGGGATGGGAACTGGACGAGGAAACCGGAGACGATATCGGAGCCATCGGCGACATTGTGCTCCAGGCATTTACCAACCCGCCCAAGAAAAGCACCCAGATTACGGCCGTCACCAACCTGGATGCAGATGCTGCCAGTAAATCCGTGGTATTGTCCAACAACTGGGACAGTGGCGAGGATACCTATATGGCAAATACAAACTATGAGTACCAGACGGTTCTCAAGGTTTATGATGCCCTGGGCAGCACCCATGATGTTTCCATATTCTACGATAAGAAATCCGGAACCGAATGGGAATATATCATTACCTGCAACCCTGACGAAGACAAACGGTATAGCGTCCAGGGTACGGAATCCAAAGGGCTTCTGGCCAGGGGAAACATTACCTTCAGCCAGAGCAGCGGTGATATCCTGGATTTGACCATGAGTGAGTTCACCGGTCGCATCGGTAATTTCCAGGCCAACGGGGTCAACACCAAGGATGCCATTCATTACGATATCCTCAATACTGATGCCATGGCTCAAGACGGATACGGGTTTCAATTTGAATTTAACGGCTCCAGCTGGAATTTTGTGGACGGCAACAATAACGGCATCATCGAAAATTCAGAAAAACCGCCAAACTATCCCAATGCCACCATTGTTTATTCAGACAACCAGGAGATTCAGCTGGTATTAAACCAGACAACCCCCACCGAGACAGACCCCGATCTGGTCATAAAATTTGATCAGCCGGCCGTGGCCACGGATTCTTTTGGTTTTGACATCAACAACCCCAACGACCTCCATGTACAGGGTATTGAAGGGACAAGGTATTTTGGTGATACGGCCAATGACAACACCGCCCTGGAAATCAATGATCCCAGTGTGATGACCCATGATTCCACCGGTCTTGGGATCGTCTGGAATCCCAATGTGGGCAACACCGGCCAATGGTTCTGGAGCAATCCGGAGCTTGCCAATTCAGCCGGAACCCTGGTGTCAGGGGTCTCAATGACAACTGTTTCAGGGGGGACCTTGACCACAACGGCCGCCACCATGGTGGTGAATAATGCCGAGGATCTATCCATGGTGGCCCAGAATATAAAAATGAGGTACAACGGCACCCAGTGGGACTGGAATGACGGGGTCAAAATTGCGGATTTTACAAATACCTTTACCTTTGTGCCGACTAACGACCCTGTACTTTCCATTAAGGCGGTTGGGTCCGAAGGTTCCATTGCCACCAGTACGGCTGCTGCAAACCCAACCCTTCACTGGATCGGGGACCAATGGTCCCTGTCCTCTGCCGGTGCGCTCACCTCTGCCGGACCCTTGCCTTTGGGGGGGAATACCTATATGGCAATTAATACCGCCGCAAGTACCAACTCCGGTGTCTCTTTTGATATCTGGTACAATGATTCCGCCGGCGCCTCAACTGTTGAATATACCTTCGGAGCTGCCCTGTCGACTTCAGATGGACAATCCATTGCTTTTAACATGGACCCCACCCCGCCCCAGGAATATGCTGCCGCTTCTGTTACTTATAATACTGCCGGGACCCAGACCTTTGCCATTGATTTTGACGGAGACAACACCCTGGATCTGACAGTTACGCCGACTGCCGGCGGTGCTGTGGCCGCCGGTGCCTCACTGCTCTATACACTTAATCCTGACGTGCCTCCCGCAGAATATGCCAATGCCACTTTAAAAGGAGACCAAGAAGAGGTGGTTATCGATTTGGACGGATCAGGTAATGATTCTGACAATGACGATATCAGGTTTACCTTTGACGATCCTCTAAAATTCGGTGCAAGTGCCCATCCTTACAATGACAGAAGCGAAATCGATTTTGATATTGTGGGATCAACCGCCTGGACGGAAATCAGCAAGGGTGACATTGAAGAAAGCGGGTATTTCAGTTTCAGCACTGATTTTCTGGGCGGTGACTACGGTGCAACCGAAACCGATATTGAGCTGAATCTGGGGTCACTTTATAAGGATAACTCCTTTGTCAACGGGTCTTTGTCCACCACCCAGTTTTCAAAATCCTCGTCCACGGTGTTCCAGGATGCAAACGGATATTCAGCCGGGGATCTCCAGGGCGTTGATGTCGCTTCTGACGGCGTGATGACCGGGATCTATTCCAACGGACAGCTCATCCCCCTTTTCCGGGTAGGCCTGGCCAAATTCCTGAACAATTACGGATTGTCCAATGAGGGGGGGAATCTTTTCCGGGAGACCCGGGCCAGCGGAACTGCCATCACCAATAAGCCCGGGGAAAACGGGTTGGGTACCATTGCCCCCAATTCCCTTGAAATGTCCAATGTGGATATCTCAGAAGAGTTTGTGGCCATGATTACCAACCAGCGGGGGTTTCAGGCAAATTCCAAAACCATAACCACTGTGGATGACATGATGCAGACAGTTATTCAGATGAAACGTTAAATCCGTCAAAAATATGACAAATTAACCGTATGTATTGACGGTAGAGGTAAAGACCCCGGGGGGCAGAAGACAAATCTGTTCCCCGGGGTCTTTTTGCAGGCAGAAATAATTTTACAGATAACGGGGGTTTTGGGTATAATTACCCTGACAATTCTTTAGGTTTTGGGTGATTTTGGATAATTAAAAAAGCGGCTGGCACAAGGCTTGCTAATACTCAGTGTGACCTTAAAGTGACCTTGAGATGACAAGAACAGCTGAACCAAAATGACCTGAAACGACAGGGAGGTATTGTGGCTGAAGACCTGTTGGACGAAATGGAAGAGGGCGGTGATGGCAACGGCAGATCATCCGGAATGAAAATGCGCCTGAAAAGGCTGTTGGGCAATAAAAAGAGACTAATCATTTTCTTTCTGGCAATTGTGCTGGTGCTGTCCTCCGCAGCCGGGGGATGGTTTTTGTTCTTTTCAGGTGATGGTGATGATACCGGTGCTGAGCCGACTGTTACCCAGCAGGATGCTATCCAGGCGGATTCCGGACAGGAAGAGGAAATCATTTTTGAAGACATCGTGGTATTGGAACCCTTTGAGCGAATCCCGCTAAAAAGCGGTTCTACCATGGGGCTGATCAGTCTTGAAATTGCCCTGGAACTGACAGACCACAGGTACCGCAAACAGGTATATACGGTGCAGGACAGGCTGAGCCGGGTGGTTGAGGGCAGGGTTCGTCAGATGGCCTGGCTTGAACTGAGAACCCCCGAGGGAAAGATCCGGCTCAAATATGAACTTCTCAAGCAGATGAACAGCATATTTCCAAAAGTGACGATTCGAAATATATATTTTATCAATTTTTTAATGCAGTGATGGTGTCATGAGTGAAATTCTATCCCAGGACGAGGTTGACAGTCTATTAGACGGTCTGGATTCAGGCGAGGTTGAGGCCGAGGTCGAGGTGGTCGCACCTGAACCGGTGGAGGGGATTATTGCCTATGATTTCACCAGTCAGGACAAGGTGGTCAGGGCCAGGATGCCCACCTTTGACGTCATCAATGAACGGCTTTCCCGGGAAGTGCGGGCCACGCTGTCGTCCCTGCTTCAGACCAATGTGGATGTCAGTGCCAATCCCTTTGATACCTTGAAATTTTCAGAATTTGTCCGGAGTCTCCCGGTACCGACCAGTTTGCACGTATTTCGCATGGAACCTTTGAGGGGCCACGGCCTGGTGGTGCTCGAAAGTCAGTTGGTGTACAACCTCATTGACACCTTTTTTGGTGGTGAGGCCCTGGGCAAGGCCCGGGTTGAAGGACGGGAGTTTACCACAATTGAAGAGGTCATGATAAAAAAGGCCGTGATTGCCATCCTCAAAAATATTGAAGCCTCCTGGGTTCCCATTGAACCGGTGAGAGCCTCTCTGATCAGATCTGAAATGAATCCCCAGTTCACAGCCATTGTGTTGCCCACGGACCTGGTGATCGTGACCCGGTTTGAAATTGAACTGGAACAGGCTGCCGGGAACCTGGTGGTCTGTTACCCCTATTCAATGATCGAACCCATGCGCAACAAATTGTCTTCGGGCGTCCAGGCGGAAATTGAAGAAATTGATTTAAACTGGCGGCGGATGATCGAAGAGGTGATTCTGAACTCCGGGGTGAATTTAAGAATTCAATTGGGAACAACGGAGATTACAGGTGAAAAATTATTGTATATGCAGCCTGGGGATGTGATCCAGCTTGACAATGATGCATCTGATCCCCTGTCTTGCTTTGTGGACGGGTTGGAGAAATTAAGAGGGTATATCGGGGTACAGAGAGGGTTTCAGGCCTTTCAGATTAATGAAAAAATTATAACAGATTGTGAGAGTTAATCATGGTTGAAGAAAACGGCACCACAGAAGAAGAATCCGAGGAAATCGGAGAAAAATCCGAGGAACAGCAGGCCAGGGAACTGGATTTTATCCTGGATATTCCCCTGGAGCTTTCGGTGGAACTGGGCAAAACCAAGATGCTGGTCAATGACCTGCTTCAACTTGGCCAGGGATCCATTATTGAATTGAACAAGCTGGCCGGCGAGCCCCTGGAAGTCTATATCAACAGAAAACTCATTGCCCGTGGTGAGGTGGTGGTGGTCAACGAGAAGTTTGGTGTTCGCCTCACAGACGTCATCACCCCAATTGACCGGGTAAAGTCCCTGGCATCGGAAGACCAATGAATACGGATTCAGATATCTGGATTGCCTTTGCCCGGACCTTTGGCATGCTCTTTGTAGTGCTGGCTGTTTTTTTTCTGGCCTTTTATCTGTTCCGGCGGTTTTCAGGGATGAGTACGGGAAAAGGGACCCACAACCTGATCCGGGTCCTGGCGGTTCACCATCTGTCGCCCAAGGAAAAGCTGGTACTGGTATCGGTTCAAAATCAGGCCATTCTGGTGGGGGTCTCTCCGTCGGGAATGTCTAAACTCGCAGACCTGGACCATGTCCCCCAGGAAGATCCCCAAGGGGCACCCTCTGGTTCAACGTTCTCCCGAACCCTGGGTAAAACCATGAGGCAATGGGTGGGACAGCCCGGGCCGGGGGGACCCCATGAGTAAAAATCAATTATTTTATATCGGCCTGGTAATCGGCCAGGTGATTTTGGGGACCGCCCCGGCCTGGGCCGTGACCTTTCCCATTCCCTCGCTGGAGCTGAATGTCACCCGGGCCACCGAACCGGAAGAAGTGGCGGTTGTACTCGAAATCATCGCACTGCTAACAGTCCTTGCACTGGCACCGGCCATTCTCGTACTCATGACCCCGTTTACCCGGCTGGTGGTTGTCTTCCATTTTCTGCGCCAGGCCATCGGTACCCAGTCCAGTCCTCCGAACCAGGTGATCGTGGGGCTGGCTTTATTTATGACTTTTTTTATCATAAAGCCCGTGGGCCTGGAAATATATAATAAAGCCCTGAATCCTTATCTAGAACGGGTTATTTCCTATGATGTGGCCTTTGAAGAGGCCCAGAAGCCCATCCGCAAATTTTTGCTGATCAATACCCGGGAAGCGGATATTGCTCTCTTTGTCAAGGAAGCCCAGATGAAAAAGCCGGAAACCCGGGAAAAACTTTCCCTGCTGGCCCTGATACCTGCCTATGTTATTTCCGAGCTTAAAACCGCATTCATCATTGGATTTATCCTCTATATTCCTTTTCTGGTCATTGACATGGTGGTGGCGTCTGTGCTGCTTGCCATGGGCATGATGATGCTGCCTCCTGTGATGATATCCCTGCCTTTCAAACTCATGCTTTTTGTCCTGGTGGATGGATGGCATATGATTGCAGGCTCTTTATTGAAAAGTTTTGGAGTGTGACCCATGACCCCGGAGTTTGTAATTGAATTTGCAAAACAGGCCATTTTGCTGACCATTTATCTGTCCATGCCCATGCTGGGCCTGGGTCTTATTGCAGGGCTGGCCATTTCTGTGTTCCAGGCCGTGACCCAGATCCAGGAAATGACACTGACATTTGTCCCCAAAATCATTGCCGTATTTTTAGGGCTTTTGTTTGCTGCGCCCTGGATGTTGGAAGAGGTGACTTCCTTTACTGCCAATATTATCGAAAATATTCCCATGTATATCCGTTAGGGCAATTGATGTGGAACTGATTGATCTTATCCAGCCGGACCGGTTCAGGGTTTTTATGCTGGTGCTGATACGGATTTCGGTGTTCTTGTTCATGTTCCCCGTGTTTTCGTCCAATGTTTTTCCGACCCCCCTTAAACTGGGGTTTGCTCTGGTCATGTCCCTGCTCTTTTATACGGTGGTTCCGGTGGACCTGGACCGATTTCCCATGGACGTGGTCTCAACTGGCCTTTTGATTTTGGCTGAACTGATGATCGGGTTAACTCTGGGGCTTTGCCTGAGAGCATTTTTCGGAGCCGTTCAGATGGCCGGACAGATTATAGGGTTCCAGATCGGTTTTGCCATGATAAATGTGGTGGATCCCCAGACCGGCAGCAACGTATCCATAATGGATCAGCTGGGATACTGGGTCTGTGTGGTTATTTTTTTGGTGTTGAACGGCCACCATATCGTGATCATGTCCATGGTCGACAGCTTTGAGCTGGTACCCATGGGCTTTTTCATGAACCATCCAGCGCTTCTGGGTAAAATTCTTGAAGTCGGGGGCAATTTATTCATCTTATCCATTAAAATAGGTGCTCCTGTGATTGCGGCCCTGACCTTTGTGAATATGGGATTCGGGCTGATTGCCAAGTTTTCGCCCCAGATGAATGTGATGATTGTCGCCTTTCCCATAAAGATTGTGGTGGGTCTTTTCCTTTTCGGGCTGACCCTTGAGATTATTGCCCTGGTAACCCGGAATTATATTGAGCCGTTCAGGAAGTTGATGCTTTATTTGTTGTTTTACATGGGCGGAGGATAAATCATGGCTGAAGATCCGGAGAGTGGTGGCGAGAAAACCGAAGACGCGTCGTCGAGGAAGCTTGGCAAGGCCAGGGAAGAGGGGCAGGTCGCAAAGAGTACTGAAATTCCTGCCGTTTTTGTTCTGCTGGCCGGTGCAGTGGCATTATACTGGTCTGCTTATTTCATGTACCAGGAAGTTGTCGAGGTCTTTCATTTCAATCTTCGGTTTGAAAAAATCCCGGAATTCAATGCCCTTGAAGCGGTCCGGCTTCTGGCCTACCATTTTCAGAAAATTATTCTTATGTGCCTGCCTTTATTTGCCGCGGTGTATCTGGTGGCCCTGCTTACCAATTTCGCCCAGGTGGGGTTCGAGATCTCATGGAAAGCATTGGAACCTAAATTTTCCCGGCTGGATCCCATTAACGGATTTAAGAATAAATTTTCCTCCAGGGCTGTTGTGGAGTTTGTCAAAACCCTGGTAAAGGTTTCTGTGATCTCTTCGGTCTGTTATTTTGCCGCCATGGGGGAACTGACTGATATTTCAACCCTGTATGATACCAGTGTCGGTTATATTTTTTTGTTTCTACTGAAGGAATCTTTCTGGATCTTTGTTAAAGTCTGTCTGATCATGATCGTGGTCGCCCTTTTGGATTACGCCTATCAGAAATGGAAATTCCTGGAGGACCAGAAGATGACCAAGAAAGAGGTCAAAGATGAAGCCAAACAGACCGAGGGTGATCCCATGGTCAAATCCAGGATTCGCCAGCTTCAGCAGGAAGCTGCCCGGAAACGGATGATGGCTGATGTGCCCGAGGCTGACGTGGTGGTCACCAACCCGACCCGTCTGGCAGTGGCATTGAAATACGATAATATGACTATGGAGGCCCCTAAAGTTGTGGCCAAGGGTGCCGGGCCAGTGGCAAAGAATATCCGGCAGATTGCCCGGGAAAATGAGGTTCCTCTTGTGGAAGATAAGCAGTTGGCCCGGAATTTGTATAAGTATGTGGATATCGGCGGGGAAGTTCCCCTGGAATATTACCAGGCTGTGGCAGAACTGCTGGCCTATGTATACCGGATGAAGCAGAACCGGTAAAACTGATCCGGTATAATTAGAACGACAATATTTTGACGCATTCGTCAAAATACTTATGGTACGGGGGGGAAATGGCAGGAGAAGCAATAGAGTTTCTAGGCGGGTTAAAAAAAGAAGCATCTGATATTTTAATGATTGTTGCCTTTATCGGCATTCTCATGGCAATGATTTTACCCCTTCATCCCATTGTTCTGGACTTTTTTCTGGCCTTGAATGTCTCCTTTGCCATCGTGGTTCTCATCACCACCATGTATACCAGCAAACCCTTGGAATTTGCCATTTTCCCTTCCCTTCTTCTGGTACTGACCCTGTTTCGCCTGTCTCTGAATGTGGCCTCAACACGGCTGATACTGCTCCACGGCAGTGAGGGACCCATGGCAGCCGGCGCCATTATCATGTCCTTTGGCAATTTTGTGGTGGGGGGCAACTATGTGGTGGGCCTGATCATTTTTATCATACTGGTTTTGATTAATTTTCTGGTTATCACCAAAGGTGCGGGCAGGATCGCGGAAGTGGCGGCCCGGTTTACCCTGGATGCCATGCCGGGCAAGCAGATGGCCATTGATGCGGATCTGAATGCCGGCATGATTGATGAGGTCGAAGCCGGAGAGCGGCGCCAGGCCATTGCCCGGGAGTCGGAATTCCATGGTGCCATGGATGGTGCCTCAAAGTTTGTCCGGGGGGATGCCGTTGCAGGTATCGTGATTACCCTGATCAACATCGGTGCCGGATTTGTCATCGGCGTACTCCAGCAGGGCATGGAGATGGGAGAGGCTTTGACCAATTATACCCTCCTGACAGTGGGTGACGGCCTGGTTTCCCAGATTCCGGCCTTGCTGATTTCCGCTGCTGCGGGCCTTCTGGTTTCCCGGTCTGGAGCCGAAACCAGGATGGGTAAGGAATTTGCCAAACACTTGCTCTCCAATTCCACCCCGGTGCTGGTGGGCTCTGTGATTATTTTCTGCATGGGGCTGATTCCAGGGCTGCCATCCATTCCGTTCATGACCCTGGGGCTTACCATGGGCACCGTGGCCTGGTATTTTTTAAGGGAGAAAGAGGCGGAAACTGAAACTGCCATGACGGAAACTGAAGCAGAAGAGGAAACCCCGGGTCAGCCTGAAGATGTAGAACACCTTCTGACGCTTGATACCATAGAATTAGAAGTGGGGTACGGATTGATTCCCCTGGTGGACAAACAGCAAGACGGCACCCTGCTTGGCAGAATAAAGGCTATCCGGCGCCAGTTCGCCACCGAGATGGGGATTATTATTCCTCCCATCCATATCCGGGATAACCTAAACCTGAATCCGGCCCAGTATCGTTTGATGATCAAGGGGGTTGAAGCCGCAGGGGCTGAGTTAATGGTAAACCACTATCTGGCCATGGATCCCAGTGGTACGGCTCAAAAAATTGAAGGCATTGACACCGTTGAACCGGCATTTAACCTGCCGGCACTCTGGATTCCGGCGGAGCGTGAAGAAGAGGCCAAATTTGCCGGATATACCGTTGTGGACAACTCTACGGTTGTTGCAACACATCTGACTGAAATTGTCAGGAATAATGCCTGTGACCTGCTGGGCCGGCAGGAAGTGCAGCATCTTTTGGACAACCTGGCCAAAAACAGCCCCAAAGCTGTGGAAGAACTTGTGCCTAATCTTCTGAGCATCGGTGTTGTCCAGAAGGTGCTTCAGAACCTGCTCAGGGAAAGGGTATCCATCCGGGATCTGCTGACCATTGTGGAAACGCTTGCTGATTTTGCGCCGGCAGGTAAGGACCCTGATCTGCTGACCGAGTATGTCCGTCAGCGGATTGCCCGGGGCATGTTGGCGCCCTATCTTCAGGAGGGAAAGGTGCTCCAGGTCATTACCCTGGACCAGAATCTTGAGGAGATATTGTCAAAGAATATCAAACGGACCGAACACGGGGCATACCTGGCACTGGATCCCGTATTGATGGGTGAACTGGTCTCTGCTGTATCTCAACAGGTTGAACGGCTTATCGCTATCAATACCCAGCCGGTTGTCATGACCGCACCCACACTGCGCCGCCATTTGCGCAAACTGATAGAATCTTCTCTTTCCACGGTTTTTGTGGTATCCCACGCAGAAATAGCGGATGATATAAACTTACAGGCTGTCGGAAAGGTGAGTTTGAGACATGAATAAAAAGATTTTCAGGGCACCCAATATTCAGAAAGCCCTTGCCAGCATCAAAGATGAAATGGGGGCCGATGCCATGATTCTTTCCACGCGAAAGATTCCCAGGTCTCCGAAAGATCCCTACGGGTCTGATATGTTTGAGGTTGAAGCCGGAATCAAATCCTTGGACAAGGCGGCTGAGAGTACGTCGGATTTAGATACCCTCCGGTCGGATATCTCTGAAATAAAGGATATGATTGCCATAGCAGGTTTCAGCAGCGGGATGCAGTCGATTTTATGCCGCCGTTTTGAATCTGTGGGTATTTTGGCTTCCCTGCTTCGTTCGGGTATCAGCGAACGCCTTGCTGCAGCCCTGATCGAAGAGGCAGCTGAGTCAGTCCCGCCCCAGGCCGATCAGGGCCGACAGGTGCAGGCCATTAAGAAAAGAGTCATGGAACTTTGCCTGGAGCGTCTGGAAATCAAAGACTGTTTTAGCCGCAACAATAGGTCGGGGGTGCCTCATGTAGCCGCTTTTGTGGGGCCCACCGGGGTGGGCAAGACCACCACCATTGCCAAACTGGCGGCCTTATTGACCTTTAACCGGAAAATGAAGGTGGGGTTGATCTCCATAGATAATTATAGAATCGGGGCATTTGAGCAACTCAAAGCCTATGCCGGCATTATGGGAATACTCTGTGTGCCCGCCTTCAGCAGTCAAGACCTTTCCTGTGCTCTGGACAGAATGAAATCCATGGATATGGTCCTCATTGATACGGCGGGCCACAGCCATTTTGACAAGGAAAAGATTGACGAAATTCTGGGTTTGATCAAGAATGATTTTAAGATTTCAGTCCATTTGACCTTGAGTGTTACTGCTGAATTGATTAATATGAAAGAGGCTGCATCGGCGTTTTCCGTTTTTAATCCAGATACCTATGTATTCACAAAGACTGATGAAACCAAACGATGCGGTAAGATTCTGGACCAGGTGACAAGTTTTAAACTGCCTGTGTCCATCATCACAAACGGTCAGAAAGTTCCCGAAGATCTGATTGTTCCGGACAACCGGGACCTGCTGAAAATTATTCTGGGAAAAACCCCAAAAGGAGAATAGGTGGATCAGGCAAAAGGATTGCGACAAATGGCTGAAACCGATGCCATGAAAAAACGGAAGGCAAACACGGGGTCCGGCCGGGAATCACGCCGAGGATCCAGCCAGATGACCTATCCAAGGGTAATCGCCGTGACCAGCGGCAAGGGCGGGGTGGGTAAAACCAATATCGTGGGTAACCTGGCCGTGGCTATGACCCGTATGGGGAAACGGGTGGTGATCATTGATGCCGATGTGGGTCTGGCCAATGTTGATATTCTGTTTAACCTCAGGCCGGAGTATAATATCCGCCATCTGGTCAGTGGTGAAAAATCCCTAGATCAGGTCATGGCCAGGACCGGCCACGGCATCGGTATCCTCCCCGGTGGGTCTGGATTTGCCGATTTGACCCGGTTGAGCCAGGGGGAAAAACTGACCCTGCTGGCTGAGTTTGAAACCCTTGCAGACCAGGCTGATATTATTCTTTTGGATACCGGTGCCGGGATTTCTTCCAATGTATTGTACTTTAATTCCGCAGCTGATGAATGCCTGGTGGTGGCCACCACTGAGCCGACATCCATTACGGATGCCTATGCCCTGATGAAGGTCATGTCACAGAAATATGATACAAGGTATTTTAAACTGGTGGTGAATATGGCGGAAAATCAAGCCGATGCCAAGCGGGTATACCACTCCCTTAGCAATGCTCTGGATAAATTTTTAAAAAATGTGGTGCTTGAATATGCCGGATTCATTCCCTATGATCGTGAACTCCAGACTGCGGTGAGAAACCGGCGCATTTTATTGGATGCCTCGTCGGACACCCCGGCGGGGAAGGCCATGACATCCATCGCAGACAGGCTTCTTCGGTCAAAAATGAGGCATCATGCCCAGGGAAACTTAACCTTTTTTATGAACCGTGTATTTGAGGCGGTAGAATAGAGGGATTCCATAGGAAATAGATGACTAAGCAGCTTAAACGAGAGGGGAAAAAACGATCTGCCTGGCGACAGGACAGTATTGTGGAATATGCTTATCTGGTCAGGCATATTGCTGCAAGGTTTGCCATGCGCCTGCCGTCCAGCGTACTTTTTGACGAATTGATGTCAGCAGGATCCCTGGGGCTTATTGATGCCGTTGATAAATTTGATCCATCCAAACATGTGAGCCTTAAAACCTATGCCCAGTACCGGATCAAGGGGGCCATACTCGATGAACTCAGGAGCATGGATACCTATTCCAGGTCCATGCGTAAGAAAATTCAGGACATCAATGAGGCTGTAAAACGGATAGAGGATGAAAAAGGAGCTGCCGCAGTCGATACAGAGGTCTGTGAGGCATTGGGTGTTGATTTGGGAACCTACCAGAAGATGCTGACGGATATTCACGGTGCAGCGGTCCTCAGCCTTGATGAATTCATAAGAACCAAAAAAAATGATACCTATTCCCGGACCCGGTTCCAGGCCGGGGTAAAGGCGGAAGACAACCCTGCCGATCATTTTGACAAGGCTGAATTAAAGCAGGTCCTGGCCAGGACCATTGAGACCCTGAGCGAAAAAGAGCAGATGGTTGTATCGCTTTATTATTATGATGAATTGACCTTAAAAGAGATCGGGGAAGTTTTGTCATTGACCGAATCCCGTATCTGTCAAATTCATTCGGCGGTGTTGATTAAGTTGAAGGCCAGGCTTGACGATTATTGAAGATAAGGGGGCATCATGTCTGATCCAAGTTTAGAAGAAGATAGTTTAATTTCTCAGGATGATATAGATAAACTGCTTGACGCCTCTTCCATTGAAGAGGCGGAAGAACAGCTTGAGGCCGTAGACGGTACTGACAACGACCTGGATGACCTTGGAGAATTGTCCCAGGACGATATTGACAGCCTTTTAAACGGCAGCGCCTTGGATGGGGATGAGGAAGCCGACCCTGAAGATGATGGCGGAGAGCTGTCCCAGGATGATATCGACAGCCTTATGGGTGGCGGGCCTTCCCAAGAAGATCTTGGAGGGGAATTATCCCAGGAAGATATCGATAATATGATGAACGGTCCGGCTGATGATGATGGCGGCGGTGATGAGAGTGATGAGGATGATATAGAACTCATTTCCCAGGACGATATCGACCGTCTTATGAATCCTTCTGAAGGTGATACTCAGGATGGTGATGATGATGAACTCATATCCATGGCAGATATCCAGGGATTGGTCAGCCCGGAAGAGGAGGATGGCGATGAATTAGAAGAAGATTTCGTCCCTGCTGAACCTGTTTCCCCGGATGAGGCGCTTCAAGGGGATGATGTTACAGGGGATATCGATTCTCCGGATTTATCCGAATCCCTATCCGAGTCAGACCCCGGTGAAGTTGATCCCTTGGACGCGGTGATTGACGAGACCGATGCCATGGATGTTGCAGACTGCATTCTGACCCAGGAGACCATGGATGAGCTGATCCTAAATGCCATGGATTCCGGAGATGTACCCGAGGGGGATGAACTGGGCCCGGTGGTTCTGGATGAGGAACTCCCTTCTGATGTCCAGGCGTCTGCCCAAGACGTTGACGGGATGGATGATATCGATCAGTTCCTGGAGGCTGATGATTCTTTTGAACCCGACTTGAACGGCGGTGACGAAGGGGATGTGACCCAGGATGACATTGATGCCTTGCTCCAGGATTCCGATGATGAAGATGACTTCATGGATGATGATGACATTCTTATTTCACAGGATGATATAGACACGTTGTTGATGGCTGCCGACCAGGAAGACGAGGATGTTTTAGGCGATACGTTGGCAGGTGGAGATGATGGGGATCTGGATGATTTTGATGATGAAGATTTTCTGGACAGCGACATTTTTGATGAGCCTGACACCGAAGCGGATCAGGTCGTTCTGGAGGGCGCAGATGCCCAGACGGAAAGCTCTGATGAGCCGGTTTCTTCTCCCAGATGGGGGAAAATGGGGAAACTCTTCAAGTCAAAATTGGTTCTTGCAGCGGTGTCGGTCTTTCTGGTGCTGGGTATATCCGTACCTGCGGTTTATTTTATGTTCTTTTCCCAGGCCCCTCCCCCGCTGCCTGAGAAGGAAACCGTTCCCTTGGTTGGACGGGCGGTAGATGTACCTGATATCACCATTGAAGAAGATATCGAGCAAATCCCCATGAGACAGTCAGGGACTATTATCCTTTCAGATTTTATAATTCTTGCCTCGGATCGGTCAAAGAATATGACCTACGTATACGCAGATATCTCTATTGATTATTCAGATCAAAGGGCATATCATGAAGTTAATAACAATAGTTCTTTTTACCGGGATCTGATATATGAGTCTATCCGGTCCGGCCTGGTGTCGGAAAAAGGAAATGAGGTGACGGAAGCCGATCTGATATGGGGGGTTGAAACCTCATTAAAAAAAGTATTGCCACCCCATTATATTCAAAAGATCAGTTTCAAAAAATTCAGGACAAGCTGATAAGAATCAGCTCCAAACTTACTTGATCTTTTGTTTTCAGAATATTCATTTAAGGGGTTTTGGAAACAATTTAGATCCAGTTTTTTTGTAAAGATTCCTAAAGGGGGAAGGGATGACCACTATTCCCGGACATAACCAGATATTCCAACAATCCGGTATTGCCCAGGAGTTGAGTCAGCAGGCCCAGTCGCCAAAACCAAGTCCGGACCAGGCTGCGGCTCTTCAGCAGGCCCAGGAAGTCGTTCAGAATTCCACGATTCAGGGCAGTGAAGAATCAGAACGGTTGAAACGGCAGAAAGAGAAAAGAAAGAAACGTCTGGCCAGAAAGGCGGGAAAACGACACAGAAGAGACCGGGAGGAAGAATTGGCAATGGATCCTGAAGCCAAAGGCCGGATACTGGACACCACCGTATGATGAAATTACTATCACTGGAATTTTTTGTGGCGGTTCTGTTTATCATTGACCTGTTTATGATTTTTCTGCTTGTTCTTTTTGTTAAGCGGGTCAGCCGGGTCAGCCGGATCCGTGTGGAGGGCGATGGTGAAGAGATGGAAGCCCAATATTTAATGGAAACAGCCTCTGACGCATCTGCACTAGCCGCTTCCGGAGCTGCCAGGGAAGTTACAGCCGCGCTTGAGCCCCTGATGAAAGCGTCCAGGGATGCTGCCCTGGAGTTTGACCAGTTGATCCGAGAGAAAAAAAAGATTTCAAAAGATTTAAACGATGCCCTGGATTCAAAAATTATCAGCATCAACCTCTTATTGTCCCGGGCCAATTCCCTTCAGAAACAATTGGAAGAGCAGCAATTCAGATTTGCCCGGTCCGGCCCGGTTCGACCTGAACCGTTGCCTGCCGAACCCAGTGTCCTGGATCAGCAGAACAGGATTATTGATCTATACTATCAGAAGGTGGATATTGATACCATTGCAGAACAACTTTCCATTCCCAAGGGCGAGGTTCAGCTTGTCATTGATTTGAAAGAAAAGTTCGTTGCAATGGAGCAGGCCCAATGATTTATGGTATTCAGATTTTTTCCCCGGAATCCAAACTTCAGAAAACTTCAGAAACGCCTCTGCGCCTTCCGGGTGTGAAAATCGGCCAATTGATCCGTGCCCGGATTCTGGAACTGCTTCCCCATGGGGGCGTCCGGCTTATGGTGGCAGGGCAGAAGTTGGTTGCAAAGACAGATTTGTCCCTGACACCGGGCACAGACCTGCTTTTGGAGGTGGGCCGTGAAAAAGGGGGGCTTTCTTTAAAACCGGTCAGTGGGGGCCGTGGGACCCAACCACAGTCATTTCAGCCATCCCTCACATCTGCGGGGTCAGGAAAACCCGCCTCTTTGGCCAGTCTCTTTTCCCGGATCAACGACCACCTGCCTGAACTGGGTAAACTCAATGATCCGGCAGTCCGGGGTATCCTTCACACCCTTGCTTTGAAATCAGGAACCCGGGACAACCAGATCCTGCCGCGGATTTTGGAAAATCTGGGGCTGGCCCTGGAAAAAAAAATAGGAACCCTGGTATCCGGTTCAAAAAAAAATACAGCCGGACCGGCGATGAAACTTCTGGCAATGCAGGACTTAAAGGCAGCCATACTTCACCTCATATCCACAGAGACCAAGGAACCCGCTGCCAAACCCCTGAGGGGAATATCCTCTGCCTTGGAGAGTCTACAGCAGCTCAATACCCAAGGAGAATCCAGCCGTTTCCTGTTGCCCTTTCCCGTGTTGACAGGGGATATTTTTGAGTTTGGTCAATTGTTTATCAATACGGGGGAAAAAGGAAAACAGGGTGAGGAAAAGGAAAACAGGGTGATTCAGATTGCCTTTTTAATGAATATGACGTCACTTGGCAGTGTCCGGGCAGATTTTTCCATACTGAAAAAAGAGATCACAGGCCGGTTCATGTTAGAAGATCAAAGTATTTGTGACTATATCCGTTCCCTGATTCCGGAATTAAGGCAGCGGCTCTTATCCCTGGACTACAAGGCCGGAAGCATAGAGTGCCGGGTGGGATCCAAACGGGCATTATCCCCGGATGCCCTTGTCCGATCCATGGCCGGTCCGGCAGAATCCCGGGGGCTGGATCTGGTGATCTGAACTCATGGTCAAGAAAAGAAAAGAGATTAAAAAAGCCGTTGCCCTAAGGTATGACAAAACCCGGGATGGTGCTCCCAAGGTGGCGGCCAAGGGAAAAGGGCGTGTTGCTGAAAATATAATCGAACTGGCCAGGCAACACGGGATTCCGGTTAAGGATGATCCTGACCTTGTCGAGGTGTTGGCCTCCCTGGAACTGGATCAGGAAATACCACCGGAAATCTATGTGGCTGTGGCCGAACTTCTGGCTTTTGTCTATTCTGCCAATTCCGGGAAATCCTGATTTCCTCCTTTTTCATCCGTATCCGGAGGCAGCTTGCTGCTGTCCACCAAACGATTGCACTCCTGACAAACCAGCTTGAATTCTTTGACATTGCCCCGGAACAGCTTGCAATGGCAGAAGGGGCAAAAATAATCCTTGAGTTGTGGGGTCGTATTCATATGGTATAGCTCCAATAGGGTGAGAAGGAAGATAGTCTTTATCTTTTAATGAATGATATTGCAAGAAAAATATGCCCAATTCAATTTTGCCGTTGCTGTTTATGCGGCATTTTTTTCTGGTGGCGTCAATTCTCCTGTGGTTCGGGTGTTCGTTTTTTGGCAAGGTATGCTGAATAGGAATCACAGCTTTTCATCCTTCAATTGTGATACTATCTGCTTCTTCTCATTTTTTCAATGATTTAACCTGATCTGTCCGTGATTGGTTTTTAATATCCGGGTTTTTATTATTAAATGGCATCTGTCTTGCATCATGTGAGGTGGGATAGATAATAAGGTAACAGGATGAGGATCCGCTTATGATTTTAGAAATGACACGTCCGGTTCAAGGGGGGCTTCGCCAGGAAAGAAAACTGGAGGCGGTCTCCAATAACCTGGCCAATGTGGATACCACCGGGTATAAGAAAGATGTGGTCAGTTTTGACCAGAAGTTTAAAGCCCAGTTGAATAAAGACTTTGCCCAGGGTGATGTCACTCAGACAGGTAATCCCTTTGATGTAGCCTTGGCCGGTCCTGGTTTTTTTAAGGTCGAGACGGTTGACGGTATCCAGTATACCCGGAACGGAAATTTTGCCTTGAACAGCGAAGGGGTGCTGGTGGATCCATCCGGAAATCCGGTTCTGGGCCAGGGGGGGGCAATTATAATCGAAGGTCGGGAAGCGGAAATTAACGAAATCGGAGAGATCAGAGTGGATGGAGATGTGGTGGATACCCTGGATGTGGTTAATTTCCAGGAGCCGGACAATCTTGAAAAGGTGGGCCTGAATCTTTCGATTTATAGCGGAGACCCTGCCGATGAATTTCGGGTGGATAATCCGGTGATCAAACACAAGGCATTGGAAGGGTCCAATGTCCAGGCCGTGGATGAGATGGTAAAAATGATCGATTACCATCGGATGTTCGAAACATTTACAAAATCCATGTTGACCTTTGATGAGGTTGACAACGTCGCCATTACTCAGGTTGGAAGACCAAGATAAGATACGGGAGGTAGTACATGATTCGATCCCTTTATTCTGCAGCAACCGGTATGGGTGCCCAGCAGATTCAAACAGATGTAGTGGCCAATAACCTTGCCAATGCAAGTACCACCGGGTTTAAGAAATCCAGAGCCAATTTTGAAGATCTTATGTACCGGACCATGATGGTTGCCGGGCAGACCACACCCGGCGGCGGCCAGGTGCCTGCAGGCATTCAAATCGGTATGGGGGTTAAAACAGCCGGGGTTCAGAAGGTTTTTACCCAGGGTGATTATGTGGAAACCGGTAACACCTTTGATTTTGCCATTCAGGGTAAAGGGTTTTTCAGGGTGCTTCACGGAGATTCCGACTACTACACCCGGGCTGGAAATTTTACCCTGGACAGCGAAGGGTTTATCACCACCCCCGGAGGGGATCGGCTTCAGCCGGAAATATCAATACCCGTTGAGGCGGTGACCGTGGTGCTTCAGAATGACGGTGCTCTGACGGCCTTTGATGAGAATGAAGATATCATTGTCGAGGAAAATGTATTGATTTCCACCTTTATCAATCCGGCGGGATTGTCTGCCGAAGGGCAGAACCTGTTTTTGCCCACAGAGGGGTCAGGAGATCCAACCGAAGTCACCCCGGGTGAAGACGGGTCCGGTACCACATTGAACAACTGGCTGGAAATGTCAAACGTCTCCGTGGTTGAAGAAATGGTGAATATGATTGTGGGACAAAGGGCCTATGAAGCCAATTCCAAATCCATTCAAACGGCGGATTCCATGTTGAGTACAGCCAACGGCCTTAAACGATAGCGATGAATAAGCGGGTTTACATAATTGCAGTTTGGGCCTTTTTTCATGCCATGTTTTGCTCCGCCACATTCCCGGTCCTGGCCGGTACGGGTCCGATAAGGATTATTGTTAATGAATTCAGTCAGGTGGAAGGCGGTCAGATCCTTCTGGGTCAAATCGCCCAAATTCAGGCCAAACCTTTTATTAAGGAAATTCTGGAAACCATTGATTTGGGGAAATCGCCTAAGCCCGGAAAAATAAAGACCCTTGCCAAAAACAAGGTTCTTTCACAGTTGAGGTCTTCCCAGGCCGCCCCTGAGGAGATTCAATTGGTTTTTCCGGATAAAATTTATGTGAAACAGGCCTGTCAGGAGTTGCCGAAAGAGTCTGTCCGCACCCAGGTGGACCATCTGCTTTCCGATTATTTTTCGGGCAGGGAATACGAGGTGAAAAGACTTCAGATCCAGGATACTGGATTCTATCCCATAGGTGACCTGGAGATGGTGGTTCCATCCCCCATAGATGTGGATAAAAATGGTAATTTTAATTTTAATCTTGAAGTTCTGGTTAGCCGAAGCAGGGAAGACGTTATCCGGGTCAGAGGGCAGGTTGCTGTTTACGAAATCATTGCCTGTGCAGCCGGGAATCTTGAAAAAGGTAACCCGATCAACGAAAAAGACATTGTTCTGGTTAGAAAGGATATATTCAGGCTCAGAGGGCAGGCTGCCAGGGATGCTCAGTCCCTTGAGGGACAGCAGCTTAAAATTAATGTCAGAAAAAATGATCCAATTTTGATGAACTGGCTGGAGCCATTGCCTCTGATACAGAAGGGGGCGGTTGTGACCCTGGTGGCCGAGGCCAGGCATATGAAAATCGTTACATCGGGTATTGCCAGAGAGGACGGATTCATGGGCCAAGTGGTCAGGGTTGAGAATCTTAAATCCGGCAAGATGGTCCGTGGGATCGTCCGGCAAGGAGCAATGGTTGACGTTATTTATTAAGAAAAAAGGGAGGGGTATATGATACAGGGATTGAAATTGACAGGGCCTATGCTGGCCATGGTTTTGATCTGCTGTTTGGCTTCGGGTTGCACCAGCTCCGCCCGACCCAAACTTTCAGTGCTTCCCCAAGGTGCTCCTGGGCCGCCATCATCTTCTCTTTTGCCGGAGTATGCTGTCGGCCGTGCCGCAGAAGGGTCTTTGTGGAACGAAAGCCGGAGCTCCCTGTTTGAAGATACCAGGGCGAACCATGTGGGGGATACGGTGATTGTTGATATTGTGGAAAATTCCAGTTCAAAGATGGATGTGAATACGGAGTCTGCACGGAAATCTTCTATGAACATCGGGACACCCACCATCAATATTCTGGGGAAGACAACCTCCTTGGGCGGCAGCGGTACCCCGGCTTTGATCGGTACCAGCTTTGATAATTCCTTTTCGGGTGAGGCGGAAAGCGACCGGACCGGCCAGGTAACCGCATCCATCTCCGCCAGGGTGGTCGAGGTGCTTCCCAATGGGAATCTGAGCCTCTTTGGCCGCCGGGCCATGAAAGTGGACAATGAGGTGCAATATATTGTTGTCTCGGGGATCATCCGCCCCCAGGATATTTCCGCTACCAATCGGGTGCAGTCCACCTATATGGCCGACTCCAGAATTGAGTATTACGGTAAGGGGGCGTTGTCCGACAAACAAAAACCCGGCTGGGGAACTCGGATTATAGACAATATCTGGCCCTGGTAGAGAGGTAGGCACATGGATTATCAAAAGCATATCATAAGAATTCTGAGTCTGGTGTTTTTGTCGGCCGTCTTGTTTTCCGGTACGGAATCCCGGGCAGCCCGGATAAAGGACCTGGCTGCCATCAAGGGTATTCGCTCCAATCAATTGACCGGATACGGGCTGGTGGTGGGACTCAACGGTACTGGCGACAAGGGCGGAGTCAGTTTTACAAAGCAGTCCCTGGTCAATATGATGAAAAAGATGAATATCCAGGATGACGGGGGGCAGCTCAGTGTAAAAAATGTGGCTTCGGTGATGGTGACGACACAAATCAAAGCCTTTGCCAGAATCGGGGACAGAATGGATGTGACGGTCTCCTCCCTGGGTGATGCCAAGAGCCTTAAGGGGGGCACCCTTTTGATGGCGCCGTTAAAAGGGGTGGACGGAAAGGTCTACGGACTTGCCCAGGGGGCTGTCAGCCTGGCCATTCCCAGCGGAGTTGGTGACCGGGACAGCCATCTGCTGGTGGCCCGGGTGGTGAACGGTGCAACGGTTGAACGTGAGATTCCATTTAAGCTTGACGGAAAGCGCCATCTTATCCTCTCTTTGTTCAGTCCGGATTTCACTACGGCCCGGCGGATGGCTGATACCATTAACATTGTCGTGGGCGAAGGCAGTGCCCATCTGATTGATGCCAGTGCCCTCCGGTTGAAGGTCCCTGAAAAGATGAGGGAAAATCAGGTCGCTGAGTTTATTGCTGATATCGAAACCCTCTCAGTGGTACCTGATACCCTGGCCCGTATAGTGATTAACGAAAAAACAGGCACAGTGGTCATCGGCAGTGAAGTGACCATATCCAGTGTGGCTGTAGCCCACGGAGATTTGTCGGTAACCATCAACCCTGATGAGGGGAACCCGGCCGGTGGCCAAGCCCCACCCGAGGGCGAGAGCGTGATGATGCTTGAGGGTAATTCCACCATTGGCGAACTGGTCCGGGGGCTCAATGCCCTTGGGGTCAAACCAAGGGACCTGATCGCCATTCTTGAAGGGATCAAGGCGGCCGGGGCCCTCCAGGCCGAACTGGAAATTCTATAAAAAAAAGAAGGTGTTATTATGACGGGTGATATGGATGTAATTCGCAACCAAATGCTGACAACTAAAATGAAACAAATCAAGCGTCAGGCCGACCCTGAAAAGGAAAAGGCCCTGAAAGATGCCTGTGAGGGTTTTGAGGCGATTTTTACCAAGAAAATGATCGAGTCCATGCGCCAGACCCTGCCCGGTGACAGTCTCTTTCCCAAATCCAACAGCATAGAGATCTTTGAATCCATGTATGACCAGCACCTTGCGGAAGATATGGCTGATTCTCCCAGCGGATCAGGCCTTAAGGAATACCTTTACAACCAGCTTAAAGCCACGCTTTAACCTTTCTCTCATTTGTTTCTTTAATTATTCCTTATTTTTCATACCGGATCTGGTATGGAAGTTGCTCTTTAACCCATCAGAAGAAGAATAAATCGGTTCACAGGGAAAATAATTCCCGGCCCATGAAAAATTCATGGTGATGAACCCTTCTATGACTGATGATAAAAGGAGGAGAGCCAATATGGAAAAAATTGCCGGTGACATGTCAGGACTGCTTCACGAAACCCTGGAGAAATACCGGGAACTTAAAGGCATACTCGTAACCGAGAAAAAAATTATCATAGAGATGGATGTGAAAAAACTATGGGATTCCACGGACAAAAAAAAGACCCTGGTCCAATCAATTGAATCCCTGATCACAACGATTCTTGACCGGGTAAAAAATTATGCCTCCCATTTTGAAATGGATGCCCGGTCCTTTAGAGTGAAAGATGTGGTGTCTGCACTGCCCTTGAGGATGAAGATCAAGTCAAAGCTTAAAGCCCTGGGGCTTAAGATTGATGCTCTGAAACACGAAATTGCCCTGCTGGCCCATGAAAATAAGAGGTATATTGTCGAATATTTATCCGTAATTGACGGGATTTTCAGCACCGTCAGACAACGGCCGGATCAGGATCAGTATTCCCCCTATGGCCGGATGCTTGAACCCACAGAGACCCGGCGTCTTATCCATACAGAGGTATAACCATGTCAGGACTATCCTCCACTTTAAGCATTGCCAAAACAGCCATAGCCGTCCAGCAGAACGGGATAAATATTACAGGCCAGAACATCGCCAATGTAAATAATCCTGATTACTCTGTTCAGCGGGCCGACCAGACCAGTACGAAACCGGCCGCATACGGAGGTTTTTTGTTCGGCACAGGGGTGGATATGTTTCAGATCAAGCAGAGCGTGGATGCCCTGCTTGAGTCCCGGTTGACCGGAGAATTGTCTGAACAGGCGTCGCTGGATGAACAAGAGTCCTATATGCGTGTTCTGGAGGGTTTTTTTGATGAAACCAGTGAAACCAGCCTGACTTCGGTGTTGACCGAATTCTGGAATGCCTGGCATGATCTGTCTGATAATCCCCAGGGATCTTCGGAACGGGTCGCCATTTATGAGAGTGGAAATAAACTGGCCAGCCGATTTGAAACCACGATGCTGGATATGGACGCATTGCTTACGGATGTTGCTTCGGACATCAATGGATCCGTTAACCAGGTCAACGATTTGGCCGACAAAATTGCCCAATTGAATCAGGAGGTAATATCCTCTGAAGTTAACCGGACCGCCAATGACCAGAGGGACCAGCGCAATGCATTGGTAAAAGAGTTGGGGGATCTGGTTGACATTGACATCATTGAGCAGGGCAACGGCGCCTTGATCATTAATGCGGCCAATGGGTTTACCCTGGTTAACGGGGTGGATTCTTATCAACTGAGCATGTCCGGCCAGGACATAATGTGGCAGGGATCTTCGGGTGCAGGCCAGGCCATCACTGATAAAATAACCTCAGGAAGAATCGGAGGTCTCCTTGAAATAAGGGATTCCGTGATTCCCAAATACCAGGCCGAGGTCAACGAACTGGCCCGGGAAATGATCTGGGCCGTTAATTACCAGCACTCCCAGGGGGCAGGACTTTCTTACTACGATGAGCCTCTGACCGGCGATTACCAGGCAGGCGACAGCGGGTGGCTCACCAGTTTCGAGTTTGGTGATAAAATTGATTTTTCCAAGGATTTTACCATGTGGGTGGAGGACCAGACCGATGCCGCCACCCAGTATAGTAAAATAAATATGGATATGGGGGTGTCTGAAGCCAGGATTTCCAACTGGCAGGGAACCGCTGCCGGGGGGGACCAGTCCATTTATAAACTTACGGTTCTGGAAGGGGCCGAACTGGGTGATATAGAAGTCATGGAGTCAGACGGTTCAGGCCTTGCCGTTGTCCAGGGAAACGGGTCCACTTCAGGGGTCTCAAGCAGTTTGGGCGGCGCCATTGCCGATCAGAACATTATGGTGTACAACGGCCCCTCAGGTACCAGTATCATTGAAGTCAAGGACGCCGGGGGAGACGCCAGACGGTCTGCGGCCTCTATTGCCGAAGCCTTAAACGAGGTCGACGGGGTGACAGCCTATGCCTCCGCCACCTCCGCCACCTATCAATTGACTGATAACGGCGGTATCCAGGACGGGGATGAGGTCCGGTATTCAATTTATGTAGACGGTATTATCCAACCGCTGGGTTTTATCCGTGATTCTTCGGTGGGAACCCTTCAGGAGCAGTTTGATGATTCCCTCCTGTCCGGGGTTACGGCGGTCAATCAGATTAATGAAGATGAAGATCTCTATCTTTCCGCGCTGACCATTAACAGCGTTTCGGGAAAAACCCTGGGCATCCAGGATTTTGAAGTCCAGGATAATACCGCTATCCGGCTGGACGGGTTTACCAATTTTGATTCCGGCGACACCGTGACTTATACGGTGGAAAGCATGACCGGTACCGCCACAACCACGACAACCGCAGTGAATATTGACTTGAGCGGTGTGGATGTGAGCGATGAAAGCCAGGTGGTCCAGGCTTTTTATAACGCCCTGTCCACCACCCTTGATTCCGATGTGTTTAAGGTGGTCCATGATCCTGCATCAAATTCAGTTGTTGTCAGAACCTCAGACGGATCAGGTATTCAGCTTTTGAACGGATCAGGCGACAGCGGAAATGACGCAACTATGAACGTTTCTGCCCTGAATGTCGGAACCAATACAACTGCGGGAGGGGGTGTCCTGCAATTTGACGGCGGTGTGGGATCTGTCCGCTATGACGCTGCTGCCTTTACCGGAGATGAGATGAGTTTCTCAAGCCAAGGGCTTGGCAGGACCATTTCCGAAACCTCAAACCTGGGGGGCGACAAGAATGCAGTGGTCACCGGCACGGTCAGTATTACAGTTGACGAGGGCATGGTCATCCAATCCACGGTATCCGGCGCCGGCGGCCTTTTCAGTGCCAATACGGCAACCAAGGGCAGTTCCATACTCACCTTTGGCGGCGAGGGCGGATTTACGGGATTTTCCACAACAGCCGGGGAAACCGTCTCCTTTGACATAGACGGGACCACTATTTTTTTAAACGGCTCTGCTGCGGCCGGGACAACCGATCTCCAGCTTGCACTGCTTTTGGAGGCAGAGCTTTCAGGGGCGCTGTCACCTGTCGATTATACCGTTGTCCGGACGGCCAGTTCTGTGTCTGTGATCAAAAACAAAGATCTGGAAGACCCCATAAAGGTTGAAAATTTTTCAGATACCGGCGGAAACGACGCCACCCTCAGGGTGCTCACGGGAACCGGAACCGGAACCAATCAGCCGGGAAACGATGTTCTGGATGCTGATCCGTCCAAATCCTACCGGAATTCAACCACCTCAAGTTTATACGACAACGAGGGAATCATCCAATGGGAACGCTTGGACAGCAATGGGATCAGTACCGGCGCCACCGGGCTCATCTTTGTGGAAGATGAGGGCCAGGCTGCCATTGTGGAAGGGGGCGTCACCACCTTGACATTTGATATTTCAAAGGGAAGCCTGGTGGCCGGTAACACCCTGACCATTAATACCGATGACCAGGGCCGGCCTGATCCCCTGGACTTCAGAATCACGGGGCGGGCCAACGGCATCAATGAATTGTATCAGTTTACAGTGGTCTCCGGCGGAAAGGTCGGCCACCTTCCGGCAGACGGGGATGAACCTTTGGTCATTGAATGGTCCAGCAGTGTGGCCACTGGTACCTTTACCATAGAAGGCGATGATCCCCCTTATACCCCCCAGACCCCGGTTGAGGTCCTGGTGGATGGAATGAATTTTAAGTTTTCAGACGGCACCCTGTTCAACGGCGACGTCTTTACCGTGACAACCGATGATACAGGTATCCCTATTTTTGAGACCACCGCCGGAGACCCGACAGGTGAAACCCTGTCTGACTGGCATTGGACTCTGGATTCATTCTCCGAGGAATTTAACCGCCAGGGCTCGGGGATGAAAGCTTCTGTGACCCAGGATAACCGGCTTGAATTCGGGGCATCAGAGAATTATTATACCGTCCAGAATGTCCAGTTTTCAGGGTCGGAAGGGTTTTCCGAAGACAATGTGAATCTTACGGTTTCCGATTGGAGCAGCCTTAGTTTTGCTGCCGATGATTTACGGTTTGAACGGTCCGGAGACGGGGTGTGGGGGGTTCTCAATGATCCCACGGGCGGAACCCTCCAGATCATTCCCGAGGGGGGGGATGACGATGGTTTCGGCATTGATTTTTCAGGAGACGGGTTTGCCGATTTTCATATTGATTTCAAGGAACGGGTCACCGGAAACGGGTATGTGGAATTTGATTTCGGCAAGCGGAATACCAATGATATCGGATTTGCCTTTTCAGATGATGCATCTTCGGATGCCGGGCTGGCTGCCGCCGCTGGAATCAATACTTTTTTTGAGGGCCGGGATGCCATGACCATGGAGATGAATACAGCACTCAGTGATACAAGGCTCATTGCATCGGCAAAAGTCAACTCCGATACCGGTGTAATCAGCAGCGGTGATAATGCAAATGCCTTGTCCATGGCAGATGTCCAGTTTGCAGATAAAACATTGAAGATCTGGACCTATGAGCGGGGAAGCGAAGCCTATTCCAGTACCACCAGTGCTACCCTGGACGACTATTTTAATACCATTATCAGTTCTCTTGGGATTGAATCTCGTACCATAAAAAATTCAAAAACCTTTGCAGATACCATGGTCAACAATATTACCGAACAACGGGATGCGGTGTCGGCCGTGTCCCTGGATGAAGAGATGATCCAGCTCATGAGGTACCAGCATGCATTTTCAGCAGCATCAAAATTGTTGTCGGTATCCGATGAAATGCTCAATACCTTGATTGCCATGAGGTGATAGGAGAGTTCCAATGAGAGTTCCCAATATTAATACCTATTCTACGGCCACTTACAGGCTGGGCAACCTGACTGAAAATCTGAAAAATGCCAATGAAGTGGTCAGCACCCAGAAGCAGATTAATGAAATTTCCGATGATCCCCTGGGGTTAAGCCAGACCCTAAGCCTTAATAACTCCCTGGGCACCCTGGAACAGATCGAACGGAATGTGATCATGGGCAAGTCCTGGCTGGAGACAGGGGAGGACGCCCTGGACAGCATTAACACTCTGATTCTGGAGGCAAAATCCGAAGCGATCCGCCTGTCCAATGATTCAGTGACATCGGATGAGCGCACGGATGCCATTGAGCGCATTGACAGCATGATTGAGCAGATTGTCTCCATAGGCAATACCCAGGTTAACGGCAATTATATATTCGGTGGAACTGATACCAACACCCCTCCTTTTACCTACGATAAAACCACAGAACCGGACCAGGTCATCTATACCGGGAATTCAGATCCCTTTGAGATCCGGACAGACAAAAATTCCCAGGTTCAGGTCGGCCGTGACGGCAAAGAAACATTCTGGGATGAGAGCATTGAGATTAATTCCACCAATAACGCCATTGTATTCAAAGAAGACAACGGCCACGGATCGGTATCAGAGCGGGTGATAACCGCCAATATCCCGGATGGATTCTACACCAAGGAAGATCTTGAAACCTCGGTTAAAAATGTTTTGAATGCGGCCTCTGCCAAGGATGGATACGGGGTCACCTATCTGGTGGATTATGACGAGGAGACCCTCAAATTTTCCATCCGTGAAGACGGCACCTTTCCTGGTTACCTGAGAACCGAATTCAAGTGGGATTCGGGAGGGGATGCCTATATTAATAAAGTGTCCACCAGCAGCACAATTGATCCTGATGATGTGACAATTAATGTGAATACGGATGCATTGACCATGGGTACGCCCGAACCCCATGGAACAGAGCCGTTTACCTTAATCTGGCAGGGTGATGACACTTGGAAGATTGTGAATAATCCGGGATACACCATCACGCCGGAAACCATTTCCGGGACTGCCGGGAGTGTAGAGATTGATCTGAATGAGTCGGGAACCCCGGATATCAGCATCACCCTTGACGGGCCGGTGAACAAAAAGGGAGACTATATCTCTTTTGAAATTATTCCGGCCAAGGGGGATCAGAGTGCCGGCCATGAGATCGGGTTCAACGCGGACAATATGATACAATCCTCTCCGGTGTCGGACACCCAGGCCCAGTACATCACTGAACTGGTATTTACTGACGGTGCCAACGATCAGATTTTCTTTAATGAGGTCAATTCAACTGGAGGAGCCACCTCCCTGTCCATTGACCTGAGCACCGGAGGCGGCAGCGTCACCTACACGGACATGGATGCCCTGGCAAAGGATATTGAGACTAAAATGGAGGTGGCCAGCGGGGCCGGCCCCAACCAGGTTCAGTATAATGTCTTTTATGATGCCGAAACCAGCCGATTCAAGATTCAGGAAGAGGGGGCTGTGCTGGACGAGTTCCATTTGGAATGGAGCCTGAGCAACGCCGCCCCCACCCTGGGATTTTATCCTCTGGATGATTCAACGGTCTACCCGGCAAGTGATATCCCTCTGGACAGAACCATTGTGATTGGTGATGCCAACAATACCTTCAGTTTCGGGGAAACCGATCTTTTGTCAACCTCAGGGACAACCATAACGGCAAGTGTTGCAAACGGTACCTATCGGAATGCCACAAGTTTTGCCGCAGCCGTTGAAGCCGCTCTGGATGCCGCCTCCACCAATGTGCCGCCGGCTGACTACTCCGTAACCTATAATCCAGGTACCAACCGGTTTAATATCCAGGATGTCAGCGGAAATATTTCCAACTTCAGCTTGAACTGGGAGAACGGCAGTCCTGCAAGCGATACCATTGCCAGGTCTCTGGGGTTCAGCACGGATGTGGATGTCAGCAACCAGCTGTCCCATGACAGCAATGCCGCCCCGGTAATCATGACCATTGACACCACCAATAAATGGCTTGAGTTTGCCGAGACCGATGCAGACGGAAACCGGGTAACTGCGTCCATTGAAATTCCTGAAGGGGACTACACTGATCCAGGTCATTTGACCGCAGCCATTCAAACCAAAATGAATGCCGCCTCCTACAATAAGGTGGATTATGTGGTTACCTATGATTCGGTGGAGCAGGAATTTGTTTTTAAAAAAGGGGCAAATGCTGACATTGCCTCTTTTGAAATGCTCTGGCAATCCGGGGGATATGCCCAGTCAAATGCCGCAGACCTGCTGGGATTTTCATCCACCAGCGATGATACGGCAAAGTTTTCCATCTCTGACAGGGAGATCGTCAATATTACCATTGACGGCACAAATGATAAGCTTGATTTTATCGAAATTACAAAAGAAGATGCTTATCTGAAAACCAGCCGCCTGACCGCCACCATTCCCCAGAAAAGCTACAGCAGTCATGAGCAACTGGCCAAAGCAGTGGAAAAGGCCATGGAGGAAGAATCTTTAAACAAGGGCAACCGGGTTGACTATACTGTGGCCTGGGATGATGTGACCCAGAAATTTACCATCAAGGAAAACGGACATGACCTGGAGGAATTTCAGCTTCAATGGAGCTCGGGAGACAACGCACCTGTTGCTTTAGGCGGAACCGGGCAGGGTATCGGGTCTGTTCTTGGATATGATTCTGTTGAAGACGATATATACACGGCCATGGAAAGCAGCCGGGAAGTCGAATGGGGGATTTTTAATACCCTGATCGATTTAAAACAATACTTGTCTGAAAACGACAGGGATGGTATTGAAAGAAGCATTGACAGGCTTGAAACCAGCTATGACAATATGACCTCAAAAATTGTGGACATCGGCATGAAATACAGTCGCCTTCAGGTGAGGCAGAACATCACCAGCGAGGTGAGCTTATCTCTTACGGACCGCCGTTCAAATATTGAAGACGCAGATATAATCGAATCAATCATGAAACTTCAGAATATCGAGACTGCCTACCAGGCAGCCCTGTCATCCACCTCAAAGGTGCTGAACATAAGCCTTGTCGATTATCTGAGATAGGGATAGAGATGATATGCTTGTTTTAACCCGGAAAGAAAATGAAAAAATCAAGATCGGAGACGAGGTCGTCGTCACCATCCTCAGTGTTGAGGGCAATAGTATCAAAATAGGTATAGATGCTCCCAGGGAGATCACAATTTTGAGAATGGAAGTCTTTGATCAGATACAAAAAGAAAATATTGAATCTGCTAAAAAAGAGTTGGGTGACATTGCCCAGGCAGCCGCTTTGATCAAGCAAAAGTTTATCAAGGAGTAAGAACGTTGAAAATAGGTACCAGAAAATTCGGTGAGATTCAAATTGATGAAAACAAGATTCTGTCCATGCCCGAGGGGTTACCCGGGTTTTCAGGGTTTGATAAATTCGTATTGCTTGAAGATCCCAAGACAGCCCCGTTCTGCTGGTTCCAGTCGGTACAGGAACCCAACCTTGCCCTTGTGATCATGGACCCGAAAATATTTAAACCTGACTACCGCATCGGGTCGGATAACGTTATCAAGGCTCTGGGATGGAAAGATGTAAGCAGGGAAGACGTAATGGTTTACGTGGTGGTAAATATATTTGGGAAGAATGAGGAAAAACAGATTACGGCAAATCTTCTTGGACCCCTGGTGATCAACTCAAAAAACAACCAGGCCGTGCAGGTGGTTCTTTCAGATGCCGCCTATTCCTGTCAATACAACATTCTGGAGCCCGGAAAATCAGAAGAAAGTTAAGGATCAGCTCCAAGATTAGTTGATCTTTTGTTTTCAAAATACCCGGTTTAAGGGGAAAACAATTTAGATCAAGTTATTTTGTAACGATTCCTAAGTATTAAATACTCTGGTCAAAAAGCAGGCCAGTGAACTCGTCCATTTTCTCCTTGATGTTCAAAAGTTCTTCTGAGGGGATCTGTTTTATTAATTCGTTGGTTTCCCTGTCTTTGATCTCAACAACCACCTGGTGGTCATGCTCTTCCCGGATTGAAAATCCAAGGCTTGTATGGAGGCCGTCCATCATTTCGTTCATTCCTTCTGCCAGTTCTTTTACTTCCTGAACAGATGGAGACGCCTCTTGCTCTTTTGTTTTCCGGTCAGCCTGGACTGTTTCGGCATCTGCCGGTTTTGCCGGTGGTGCCGAAGGCACGGCCATGTCAATTGATCCGCCTGATCTATTGGCCGGATTAACAGTGTTGATATTCATGGAACCCCCTTGTTAGTTTGTTAGATTAATTGCTCTGGGCCTGTTGGAGATAAAAGCGGGGGACTCGTATGCCCCAATTGCCTTTTTCCCTTTTGCCAGCCCTTTCATACTTTGGCGGAGATGCTCCTTATGGGATTTTACCTTTATAGTCAGTGCCTCATTCTGTGTCAACAATTTGCGGATGCGGTCTTTCAGGCTGAGAATCATTGATTTTTTTATCCCGGCAGGGGTATCTTCCTGTCCCACTAATTCGATGAATCCGGCAACCTCTTGTTTAAATTGTTCAAATCCTTGCTCTCTTTCCAGGGTCTGTGTTTCAAGATCCGGCATCAGCATTTTGTCAAAATCTTCAACCTGCCTGGCCTGGATCTCCTCAAAACGGCTGATGGCGTCGTTGACTCGATCATATTTATCATTCATCATTGTTTAATCCCATTTATTCCGGTTTGTCAAACAGAGAAGGAGCGGAAAGAGGTTGGGCCGGTGGCGCCCGGATATGAATTCCCGTTCATGGGACGCATTGCAGGCTTTACCGTCTTTAATGCCGGTTTTTGGCTGTTTGTTTTTTCTTTTCCCATTACATCCTTTTCCCAGATATCTTTGAGCCCTGCGATATAATCGTAGGACCTGCGCAGAATTTCAGTATCATTGGTGATGGATACCTTGGGCAGTTCTGCCAGGATCGATGCATACAATCCCCTTAAAAATTGAGTGCTTTCATCAGTCATGTTTGGATCAACGGATGCGTTGAGTTCAGAAATAATGGCAATGGCTTTGCTGAGATTCTCTCCCCTTTTTTGTATATTATTTTCCTGGATTCCTTCTTTGGCCTTCTGGATACGATCTAAAGCCGCCTTGTAAAGTAAAAGAATCAATTGTTCCGGACTCATTCCGTCATAATGATTATTTAGATACTTGTTGATTTCAGCTGTTGCGGCCATTTATACCTCCACCTATTTATTTCTCTGTTGTTTTAGTAAACGATTCAATGATTGTGTTCATGGCACTGGCTTGGTTGTTAAGCGCGTTTATTGTCTTGTCAAGCCGGATAAAATCCGCGGTCATTGTTTTGTATCGTTTATCCAGCCTATCCTTGGCTGCCTGGATATCTCTGTCCAGGTTATCCATCCGGGTCTGTGCTTCGTCAATCTCTGTGGAAACAATGCCCTGGGAGCTGATCATGGCGGAGATGCCGTCATCAATGATATCACCAAGGCCTGTGATGCCATTGTCTAAATCGCCTATGAACAGGTCCTGTACGGCATCGGGGTTCGATTCGATGGCCTGTTCCAGCTTGCTTTCATCCAGGGTCATGGTGCCGTCTTTATTTACTTCAAGACCGATATCCACAAGGCTGATGAATTCTGATTCAAGATTGATGCTCGTGGTGATCAGGTACTTGAATTTGGATATCATGGTTTTCATATCATAGGAATCTGCCAGGGGGGCGTCCCCATCTTCAGACGCGTCATCTTCCCCGGCGGTATCGTCTTCTGTTCCTTTGATTTCTGAAACAAGTTCATTAAATCCTTCAATCAGGGAAACGATGCTTTCTTTGATCGGATCCAGGTTCCTTTGGATGCCCAACGATGTTTCTCCAGCCTTTTTCAGGTTCAGGGTGACGCCTGAGATCACATCACTGATACCGCTATTGCTCTGGCGCTGGTATTCTACCCCATTGACTTTAAAAATTGAATTCAGGGATTCTCCGCCCGCCCCGGCCATTTCCGCCATGGGAAGGTTCTGGATGACAATCCGGTTGCTTTCCCCGGTTTCTTTTGCCGTCAGTGTCAGGCGGAACGGATTTTCAGAAGCCCCGGTGTCCACAATGTTCGCTGTAACGCCTACATTATCCGAGGCCGCATTAATATCGGCTGCCATCTGCTCATAGGTGGTGCCCGGAGCGACACTCAGATACATGGGATCGTCCAGTCCGGCAGTCCCTATGGAAATGGTCACATCGGCGATGGCAAAGTCGGCGCCTTCAACACTCACCTGTGAATCAGCGGTGTCTCCGCCGGATGCTGATGCGATACGGATATAATATTCGTCTTCTTTATCGGGATCCTCACTTTGGCGGACACCCAAGCTGGCCATGACAATGAGGTTCCCCTCGTCATCTTTATTGGCGTCCGAGGAATTCACAGCTCCAATAACATCGGTCAGGCTCATTCCCGGTTTTAGGTCAATGTCGATGGCCTTCTGGCTTTCCAGCGCCCCGTACTTAATGGCCATGGTGCCGCTTTCGGTTGTCACGTCTTCATCTTTTGATTCGATTCCTGTGGCAGGCCCCGCGTAAATTATGGAGCTTTTGCTTGCAACTCCGTCGGTCTGCCAGGAGCTGTACTGGGCTTTCTGGACCACTTCAACAGAATGGGAGGAGGACTCAATACCATTGTTGGCCGATGCCGTCAGGATATCTTCATCCGATACCGCGGTTTTATTTTTTAAAAAATCAGATTCCAGTGAGAGGGAGAGGGCATGGGACTTTATTGAAAAGAGTTTGGAATTAACGCTATTATAGGCGTTTATTTTTCCCTGGAGATCCGTTTTCTCATTTTCTTTGGCCGTAATGGGTGCTTGGTCGGCTGTTTTAAGCTGCTCCAGAATATTCTGAAGGTCAAGCCCCGATCCTATACCCAAAGTCGTTATTGATCCTGCCATCTTGCGTCTCCGTCTTGCGGTTATATACGGATTATAACCTGTAATTAATTATATCTATTATCGGACTTGGGATTCAAAAACATGAGAGAAAAAGAAAAAAAGCCCCGGAGATACTCCGGGGCTTTTTTCATAAGGGTTTATTGGAGCAGGCTCATTACATTCTGGGAGCTTGCGTTGGCCTGGCTCATGGCAAAGGTTCCGGCCTGCGCCAGTATCTGCAGCTTGGTGAAGTTGGCAGATTCATCGGCAAAGTCAACGTCTCTAATGGTTGATTCGGCAGAGAATACATTCACCCGGGTGGTTGAAATATTGGCAATGGTAGAGTTCAGCTGGTTCTGTACAGACCCCAGTTCTGCCCTGACTTTATCCAGATCCTTTAGGGTGGCATCTGCCACTGCAATGGCAATCTGGGCGGTATCCTGGGTCAGAACATCCACATCCGAGAGCCTGGACGTGGATGAATCGTTAACCTGGGCATCCACATTGTTTCCCCCGGTGTTGCCGGCTATGCTACTTCCTGATGCAATGATGGACCCTTCTTTCAAAGTGAGCGGATCATTGACCACATTGGTCCCGGCAGTGGTAATATCGCTTTCCAGGGTTTTGCCGGCCTCGTACATTTTACCGTCATCTGCCATGATGTCTGTGGTCAGATAGGTCCCTGCGGTGATCACAGAGCCCTGGGCAAGGGAAGATCCCCTTTCCAGCTGCATCATGGTGCCTGCGGCCACGGTTTCATCCTGATCCAGGGTGACGGTGCCGCCGATGGTGGAACCGTTGGTGATCATCGTACCCACTGCCAGTTTGGTACCGGCACCCAAGGTAAAGGGGCCGTTGACAACGCCCAGATCCAGGGCTATGGTGGTTTCGCCGCCAATGGTGGAGCCTGCCTTAATAAAGGTGGTGGCCTTGTCAATGGTCGAACCTGCACCAAATGATTGGGCTTTGGTAAAATTGACATCATTGGCCAGTTCCACCCTGCCGTAAAATTCCGAACCGTTGAGCATGACACTGCCGGTGGCAAGGATGGAGCCGGTTCCCAGTTTGATTTCCTTATCGATATTGGCCATGTCATTATCAAGGGTGGAGGCTGTCTTTAAGGTGACATCTGCGTTAATAACAGATTTGGCAGTGAGGCTGGACCCCTCTCCGAAGACAGAGCCGGCCTTGGCTGTAATGTTTTTATTGGCTGCCAGTATGGCACTGCCTTTCAGGGTAAGGTCAGCTCCGACATCTGAATTGGCTTTTATGGCACTTCCGTCTGCCAGAACAGATCCGGTTTTAACAATGGTCTTCTCTTCCATTTTTAATGCACTTCGCAGGGTGATATCCGCTCCGATAGAGTTGTCAGACCTGAGAATGGTGCCTCCGGCCAGGGCGGTTCCGGTATTAAACGTGCCGCTGTCCACCAGGGTGATTCCCGAAGCCAGGCTCACATTGGCAAAGACCTGGGAGCCCGAGGCCATTATCGATTCATTGGCTATGGTACTTCCGGCCGCCAGAATGACACCATCCCCTGCAGCGACAGTTATGTCATTACCTAAAATGAAATCCTGGGTAAGGGTTCCAGAGATTACTGTGACCCCATCCAGAGCGATCGCTGTGCCCCCAAGGCCGCTAACAATAGAGCCTGCTTTGAGCACCGTTCCTGCCTTGAGTACTGAATTACCTGATTGAATGGTGCTGTTGGCCGTTAGCTCATCGGTTTGATGGATTTTAAAATCCTGGCCGGAGAGTACAGTGCCGTTTCCGATCACGGTTCCCACTTCCAGGTATGAACCGCTGCCGATGGTGCTTTCGATGGTGGCCGCCTCTGTGGAGTCGATCACCACATTACCACTGACAATGGCAGTCTGGGCCGCCAGTACGGTTCCAGGCGTAAGGGTGGAGCCGGAAGCCAGGGTGCTGTCTCCCACAGTAGCTGCGCTCTGCTCTATGGTTATATCCACCCCTGACGTAAAGGTATTGGCCGCGAGTATGGTACCGGCCGCCAGGATAGAGCCTGATGCAATGGTGTTGTCTGCAGTGGTCACCTCTGTGGTTTCAATAACAGATCCGCCCTCAAGCTGGACGCCCGTTCCGATTTGTGATCCCGCAGCCAGTACACTGCCGCTGATCAGGGTGGAGTATGTGGCTATGCTACTTGGGGCTGTGGTGGTGGAAGAGGTGCCTGAGGTGGTGACATCTCCATAAATGATCCCCTGGAACTGGATAAGGGAATCTCCGCCAATGGCAGAGCCTGCCGCCACTTCAGAATCCTGGGTGGTGACAATATTATTGGTAAAGGCAGAGTTGGCCACAATGTCCTGGCTGGTGGACCAGCCTGCGCCTATGATGGAGTTTTTGGAAATCTTAGAGCCGGTTTCAAATGTCGCAGGCATGGTAAACCGTTCGGATTTGAGAATATCCATTTTATTGGTCAGGGTCACAGCATCACCACCGTCTACATTGGTAATGACAATGTCATTGGAACCGGCCTGGGTCAGCTTGACCGTGCCCACGGTTGATAAATCATCCCCTTTAAATACGTTGTTCAATCCGTCTTCGTCAGCTTTGACTTCTATGGCCCGCCCGTCGGTGGAGGTGAGGGTGAGGTACCCGCCGGCATCCACTGTGGCCCGGACCCCGTGCTGGGGGGTTTTGTTGTTAATGGCTTTGACCAAAGAACCGTCTGTATCATTCTTTGTGACATTGACCCCGTTCATGACAACCCCGTTAATGGAGAACTGGGTGAGGACGCCTTCTCCGATGGTGGATGAGGTGCTGGAAGTGACATCTGCCTGGGCTGAGATGCCTAGAACATCGGACAGTTTGTTAATGGAGTCCGCCACGGCTGCCATGCTGTTTTCCCGGTTGTTGCTGAATGCAACCTCCGTTGCCTGGAGCTGGAAGTTTTTATCCTGGAGCGTGCTGTAAATGGCGATTTCAACTGTGCCGGGCTGATCGTTCTCAAGGGAAAAGATACCGGTGGTCACATGGCCGATCTTGGTGGATTCCGACGAGGCAATGGAAATGTTGACGGTTTCACCCGAGTAGGCACCGATCTGGAATTTTTTATCGGTAAACTGGCCGGACAACAGTTTCTGGCCGTTGAAGGCCGTGGTTTTGGCGATGATGTCCAGCTCTTCCATCAATTTGTCAATATCTGCCTGGATGGCTGCCCTGGACTCAGTGGTCTGTCCGTCCTGGGCTGCCTGGATGGCTTTGGTTTTAATGGTGTTGACGATATTGATGGATTCTTCCAGGGCGGCATCTGCCGTCTGGACAATGTTGATTCCGTCATTGGCATTTTTAATGGCCTGTCCCAGGCCCATGCCCTGGGATCTGAGTGAATCGGCAATGGACATGCCCGACGCATCGTCGGCGGCCTTGTTGATTCTCAGTCCTGAAGAGAGCCTTTCCAAAGATGTGGTGAGCTTGTTGTCGGTTTTTACCATGTTCTTGTGTGCATTTAACGCTGACACATTGGTATTGATTCTGAGTGCCATAAGATTTCCTCCGTGTAAATGGAACCTCCATGTTTAATTTTTCGTGGGGAAAGAATTTCCGGCGTTTCATGCTTGAGAAGGAAATAATTTCCGCCTCTTGGGCTATTTTCATTCGTTACAGGCTAATTGAGCATAAACTGTGCCATGGATAAAAATGGTTAAAAATAGTGGAGGAAAAAGGGGGGGGAGGGAACCTTAAAATGAAAAAGCCCCGGAATTGCTTCCGGGGCTTTGTTTATGGGGTTATAACTTTATGGACTGCTTACTGGAGCAGGCTCAATACGCCCTGTGAACTGGCGTTGGCCTGGCTCATGGCAAAGGTTCCTGCCTGTGTCAGTATCTGCAGCTTGGTAAAGTTGGATGATTCTTCGGCAAAGTCAACGTCTCTAATGGTTGATTCTGCGGAGAATACATTTACCCGTGTGGTTGAAATGTTGGCAATGGTGGAGTTGAGCTGGTTCTGTACAGAACCAAGATCCGCTCTGACCTTGTCCAGATCCTTAAGCGTAGCGTCTGCCACTGCAATGGCGATCTGAGCGCTGTCCTGGGTAAGGACGTTGACGTCAGACAGTCTTTCCGTGGAAGAATCAGAAACAAGAGCATCCACACCGTTTCCGCCTGCATTGGCGGCAATGGTACTGCCGTCGGCAATGACTGAACCCTCTTTCAGGGTCATGGCTTCATTCAGGACGTTGGTCCCGGCGGTGGTGATGGTTTCTTCCAGGGTATTCCCGGCCGCGTATACCATACCGTCATCTGCTGTAATATCAGATGTCAGGTAGGTACCGGCGGAGATTACAGATCCGGCCGCAAGGGAAGATCCCCTTTCCAGCTGCATCTGGGTTCCGGCTGCTACTTTTTCATCTTCTCCCAGCGTAATGGCACCGCCGAGGGTGGACCCGTTGCTCAGCATGGAACCGATGGCAAGCTTGGTGCCGGCGCCCACTTCAAAGGCATCGTTCACAACCCCGATATCGTTTTTAACGATGGCATCACCACCAATGGTGGATCCGGCCTTGATAAAGGAGTTGCTCTTTTCAATGGTGGAACCTGCACCAATGGCCTGATCCTTGACAAAGTTGGTGTCAGAGGCCAATTCAACCTTGCCGTAATATTCAGACCCGGTTCTCAGGATACTGCCGGCAGAAAGGATAGACCCTTCTCCAAGGGTGATCTCCTTTGTGACGTTGGCCATGCTTTCCCCAAGGGTTGAGGCCTGGATCAGGGTCAGGTCCGTATGAACGGTGGACAGTTCCTCCATGAGGGTTCCCTCTGCAAAAGAAGATCCTGTCTTGGCTATTATTCCAGCGCCGGTAGTGCCACCCACTGAACCGTAGCCCACACGGGAGTCCCCGACCAGGGTCAGGTCTGCGGCGATTTCACCGTTGGTATTACCGATCAGGGTTGTGCCTTCACCCAACTGGCTGTTGGTCTTAAGGGTCATATTTTGGCCTCTGACCAGCAGAGCGCTTTTCAAGGTGATGTCCGTACCGATAGAGTTGTCCGCCCCTTTCAGGATGGAGTCTTCTGCGAGTTGCGTACCGGCCTTAACGATAAAGTCAGCACCACCTGTAAATGTAACCCCTGAGGCCAGAGCAATATTGGCAAATATCTGTGAGCCGGATTTGAGGATACTGCCATTGGCCAAGCTACTGCCTGTCGTAATATTAATTGCTCCTGCAGGAGAAATATCATCCCTCAGAGTAATATCCTGGCTCAGGACACCGGAATAGGCTGCCCCATCCAGACCAATAACCGTGCCTCCAAACCCGCTGAGTAGGGTCCCTGCTTTCAATACTGAGCCAGCCTTAATGGTTGATCCTGAGGCGACTGTACTGGTTGCGGAGACGGCACCTGTGTCAAATACTTTGATTTTCTGCCCTGAAAAATAAGATGCACTTCCAAGAACCGTACCGATTGCCAGTACAGATCCACTGCCGATGGTGGAGTCAACAGTGGTGGCCCCAGTGGCTTCAACAACGACTTCGCCGCTGATAATGGCCGTTTCAGCTGCGATGACAGATCCGGCTGTCAGTGTTGAACCGGAGACCACTGTGCTGTCTGCGTTGGTCAACCCGGTCTGGGCGACAGTGAGGTCAGTACCGGAAAAGACCGTGTTGGCGGCCAATACCGATCCTGCTGCCAGAATGGAGCCAGAGGCAATGGTACTGTCTGCCGTTGTGGCAGCCGTGTCGTCAATGATGGTCTTACCCTGAGTCTGAACACCGGTACCTATCACGGATCCTTCGGCCAGAACAGAACCGGAAAAGATTGTGGAATAGGTGGCAGCTGTACTTTCGGCCGTGGTGGCTGTGGAGGTGCCGGTTGTTGTTACGTTACCAAAAACTGTCCCCCCGAACTCAACCTTTGAATTTGTTGCCAGAACAGAACCGGCTGCAAGGGTAGAGGATTGAGTTGTCACGATGTCATCTGTGAAAGATCCGCTGACAACAAGGTCCTGGCCTGTGGTCCAGCCGGCACCCAGAATAGAATTTTTGGCAATTCGGGTCCCGGTTTCAAAGGTGGCTGAACTGGTGAATTCCTCTGATTTTGACACATCCATTCTGTTGGTCAGGGTGACCACATCACCGCCGTCCACATTGGTGATGACAATATCGCTGGAGCCTGCCTGGGTGAGTTTGATTTCACCGACAGTTGACAGGTCGTCGCCTTTAAATACAGATTTCAAGCCGGCATCATCTGCCTTGACTTCAATGGCCCGGCCGTCGTTGGAGGTCAGGGTCAGGAAGCCGCCTGCGTCGACTTGAGCTTTTACACCATGCTGGGATGTTTTCTGATTGATGGCTTTGACCAGGGCACCGTCCGTATCATTGTCCACAACATTGACACCGTTCATGGTGACGCCGTTAATGGAGAACTCACTCAAGGTTCCTGCACCCACAGTAGAGGATGTGGAAGAACCAACAACGGCCTGGGCTGTAATACCGAGGACATCAGAGAGTTTGTTGATAGAATCGGCCACAGCCGCCATGCTGTTTTCCCGTGAGTTATTATAGGATACCTCTGTTGCCTGGAGCTGGAAGTTCTTGTCCTGGAGTGAGCTGTAAAGAGCAAGTTCAACCGTTCCGGGTGCATCGTCTTCCAGGGTCATGGTTCCAGTGGTGACATGACCGATTTTAGTGGATTCGGATGAGGCAATGGAGATGTTGACGGTTTCACCGGAATATGCACCGATCTGGAATTTTTTATCGGTAAACTGGCCGGAGAGAAGTTTCTGGCCGTTGAAAGAGGTGGTCTTGGCAATGATGTCCAGCTCTTCCATCAGCTTGTCAATATCAGCCTGGATGGCTGCCCTTGATTCTGTGGTCTGACCGTCCTGGGCAGCCTGGATGGCTTTGGTTTTAATGGTGTTAACGATATTGATGGATTCGTCCAGGGCTGCATCAGCAGTCTGTACAATATTAATACCGTCATTGGCGTTCTTAATGGCCTGACCCAGACCCATCCCCTGGGATCTCAGGGAATCGGCAATGGACATGCCCGAAGCATCATCGGCAGCCTTGTTGATTCTGAGTCCTGAGGAGAGTCTTTCAAGGGATGTGTTTAATTTGCTGTCTGTTTTGGTCAGGTTTTTGTGTGCATTTAGTGCAGACACGTTGGTGTTAATTCTAAGAGCCATGTTTTATTCCTCCATGTAAAATTAATCCCGGGAATCCTTTCCCGAGAATTGAAACATTAGTTTGTCTGTTGTTTTGTTATTAACTGGTTTGAAAAGATCACATCTCCGTGGGCGCTCACACCCTATTGCGTCACCTCCTTTCTACGGATTGCTTCATGTGTAATATGTTGTATCGGTTTGAATTTGGAATTCTTTAAAAAAATGAGAATTTTTTTCGGTATTCCCCTGTTAAAACCAATTTGATAGGATGGGTGGCATGGGAATATGATCTGTAAGGCGTATAGGCACTATATTTGCAACCTTTCCATACAGCAGTTAAACGGGGTTGTGTCCCTGATGATGAATTTCAAGGAGAAAAAAATGGCGGAACCGGAAAGTCCTCTGTTCAAAAATAATATGGCCCTTTTACACCAGCATCACCCTAATTTGGCTGGCCTGGTTTCAGAAAAACCGAAAACAAAAGGGGCCTCCCAGGTCGTACTGGCTGTGAACGGGAAGGCCAATATCCAGGTAAAGTCCCCGGACGGCCAGCAGATACTTATCCATGAACCTTCCGATCCCGGGAGAGAGGCCGCATCCTTCCTTTCCTTGGTGCCCGAGGATTCAACCGGTGTTGTGCTGATGTTCGGCATGGGGCTTGGGTATTCCGTGCTGGAACTGGCAAAAAAACGGAAGAAACTCCAGGCCATCGTGGTGTTTGAACTGAACCCGGACTTTTTTATCCATGGGCTTGGGCAACTGGATTTTTCAGACTTGCTTTGTGACAAAAGAGTTTGTTTAAGTGTCGGAGAATTAGGGGATATCGCGCCTGTGCTCGGGCCGATTCAATCCAAATTAATGTTGGAAAATATCCATACCCTGAATCTTACCACCTGTTTTAAAATCAATTCAGCCTATGCTGAACTGTCCTCGGTTGTGTTTGATTATGTCAATGCCCTGAATGCAGAGGGCAATACCAAAACTCTCTACGGTGAGGCCTTTGTCAAAAACCGCCTTCAGCACCTGACTTCCATCGCCCATGACCGGAAGCTTGAGGACCTGGCAGGGGCGTTCAAGGGCAGGCCCGCCATTATTGTGGCAGCAGGCCCGTCCCTGGATAAAAACATCGGCAAGATTGCCCGGGCCCAAAAAAATGCTGTGGTCATCAGTGCGGATACGGCCCTGCCCACCCTGCTTGCCAAGGATATTGTGCCGGATTTTGTAACGGCCATCGATTATAAGGAGCTGACCTATGAGAAAATTGCGGTTGCAGCATCGGATCCCCGTTGCCGTGAAACCAGCCTGATCTGCACCTCCTGGGTGACCCACAAGGTGACAAAAGTTTTTCCGGCAAAATCCGTATTTTGGGCATTCAGCCCCAATGCCCTTGAAAAATGGATGAACCGACTGCTCGGCGGATCGGTTTTCATTCCCGGGGCGGGTACGGTGGCGCATCTGAATTTTATTTCCGCAAGTGTAATGGGGTGCGATCCCATTATATTTGTGGGGCAGGATCTGGCATTTACCGGTGAAAAAGGACATGCCTCAAATGTGATACTGTCCAGCCGAAACCATACAAAAGAGCTGTTGGAGGCCCCTGAAGGGGTCATGTCTGTCAAAGGATGGCATGGTGACCGGGTGAAGACAAATCGGCAGATGCACGGATACCTGCGTGGATTTGAGAAAATGATAGAAGGGGTCCGGGCAGATGTGATCAATGCCACCGAGGGCGGGGCTTTTATCGAAGGGGCCGTACACATGCCTCTGGTTGAGGCCATTTCAAAATTTTGTATCCAGCCTATTGATGTGACCCTACCTTTGTCCCGGCAGAACCCGGAGGTTATCCGGGCTGTTGAACGGACTCTCAAAGAGGGTGCCGGGCTTGAAAAAAACATTAAGAAGGCGGATAAACTGGGCGCCTTTGTCGTCACCCGGCTCTCCAAGATGGAAAAGAAACGCCTTAGGCCAAAATCTTTGTCCGAGTTGCCTGAAGGGCTTCAGAAAAAGATACTGGATCTGGATGGATGTCACCAGAAGGCGGATGATAATTCCCTTTGGGAAATTTTTAATGAGATGACAATGGACGGGGTGCGGCAGAATGAACGTGAAAAACATGACATCCAGGCTTTGGAAGGAAATCCTGAAAAATATCTTGAATGGTTGAATAAGAGTATTGTACGGGTCAACAAGGTCAACCGGATCCGAATGAAAAATCTGCTATGGTTCAAGCAGGAACTGGGCACATTACGGGATTTTTTAAAAAAGGAAAAATCTGCTATTGACCCGGCAACTTTTGATAAAAAGAGAGCAGAGAAATTGGGTGGACTCTATTTGGAAACAGACAATTACGTGTTGCTTGAACGGTTTTTAAACGATCATGGTGACGCGTTATCCAAAGGTGCTCTGGCATATTATCGGGGGGGCATTGCTTTAAGCCGCAGTGAATTTGAAAAGGCAGACGAGCTGTTTGAATCGGCTGTGCATGCAGATAAAAGCTTTGAAAATATAATTGCCGCAGAACGGTCAAAACGGGCTGAGGCGTATCTGGATATTGCCTTGGCCCAGAGTACATCTGCATTCCAAAGTCATGGAATTACGATGATGTTGCTGGAAAAAGGGCTTTCCTCCTGCCCCGGCCATGCGAAAATTGAGTCGGAAATATCAAGACGATTTGAAGCAACTTTGTCAGAGGCAAAAAAAAACAATGAGTCTCCGGGGCAGAAAAAAATGACCGGTTCAATAATGGCGCAGATAGGAGAGTGGGTTGATACCCTTGAAAACAGCGATATTGTCTCGGGTTTGCTGGAGAAAAAATCCCTGATGGAATTGTACCAGGCACAAGGTATCCTTTTCACCCGGGCAAAAGATTATCAAAAGGCATTGGCAGCGTATGAGAGGGCCTTGGTTTCAGGAGGTGATAACCCTGCAATCTTTATTTCCATGGCGGATATCTGTTTTACACAGGAAGATTTTGACTTGGGAATCCAATATTTGAAGGTTGCGGTGAAACTTGATAAACAGTGTGCCGTTTATTGGTTTAACATGGGGAAAAACCTTCAAAGCCAAAAAGATTATGAGGGGGCTATTCTGGCTTTTGAACAATACTTTATTGCTTTGCCTGATAATGTCATTGCCTTAAAGGAAATGGGAGTTTGTTATAGAAAACTTGGAAATCTGGAAGCCGCAGAAGAAGCCTATCGACAATTTAGTCTGCATTCTGATAAAGATTTGGAGTGAAAAATGAAACAGGCTGCACCTTACTTTTATGAAAAATTAATTATGGGCGTTTGTCTTTGATTTGTGTTGACAAAGATAATCGCCATATTTTACATCTTATGTGTTCCAAATCAGTCAATAGATAGTTCTTACCTTCCCCAGATGTGGGGTAATGTGAAAATAAATTTAGGAGAAATTTATGGCCAGGTTCAATTTGAACTCCAGTTTAGGGCTCTCAGTTAATATCGATCAGGCGGAGATTGTAAATGTATTTCATTCGATTTTTTATGCCCGAGAAAGTAATCATCCTGGGCCTCCTAAATTATATAATGGTGTGCCGATCCATAAAAATCCAGGCGATATGTTTAATTATCAACAGATTTTGTTTACCCAGAAACCGGATTTTATTATTGAATGCGGTGCTTTCCAGGGCGGGTCGACAATGTTTTTTGCAGACACTCTGGATTTAATTGGTAAAGGAAAAATTGTATCTGTAGATATTTGTGAACGTGATGAAAAATGGTATCCACAAGTTGAATCCCATGGAAGAACAATTCTTATTCCAGGAAGTTCAGTGGCTACTGATATCGTTGACAAAGTTAAAGAAATTGTAAGCAAAGGGAAATCGTTTTTCATCATATTGGATTCATTGCATACCAAAGCCCATGTCTTGGCTGAGATGGAGAACTACGGCCCTCTGCTTGCCCAAGGTAACTATATGATCGTGGAGGATAGTAATTTAAATGGGCATCCCCTGCCTCCAGAGTGGCATACCCAGACCATGCAGGAAGGCGGTCCGTTTGAAGCTGTTCAGGAATACATGACCCGATACAATGATTTTGAAATTGACCGTGAAATGGAACAGCGCTTCCTGTTTTCATACGCACCGTCTGGATATTTGGTTAAAAGATAGCTATCTGCGCCCTTCATCGAGAATTTTTTTAATCAGAGCCAGATTTGCCAGGTCCTCGCTGAGATGCTTAAAGTCAATTTTGGGGGTTTCCAACGAAAGCATTCCATTGTTTGGGATCATTTTAATTAATTTCTTTAATGGAAATGTCCCCTCCTTATAATGGAGATGCACATCAATATGGCTGTTAAAATGTCCATCAGACAGATGGAACATAAAAGGCTGTTGCCATAAAAACTCCATGATATAGACAAATGGATCTATGGCTCTGTAATTGGCACTGTTGATGGCATGGCCAAAATCAAGACATGATTTTACCCGGGTTTTATCCTTAATGAATTTGAAGTCAACAGGGTCGGCTCCAACCATCAAAGATTTATTATCAATCCCAATGGCCGGGACATTTTCTAAAATAATGTCAAACTCTGATTTTAATTTTTTCAGATTTAGAATGGTATGTTCAATGCTTTCTTCCATTGTGTTGACCATAACACCGGGATGAAAAATAATTTTATTCTCTTTGAAAAAAGCGATGTATTGTTGGATATCTTTAAGCAGTCCTGCGATTTTCACCAAAGGTTCTGCCAGATTCATTCCATGGGGGAATGTTGGGGCGTGCAGAATGATGGGGATATCCAACAAAGGGGCAAGATGTTCCTGGCTAAAACTTTCTGGAAAGGTATACAGCTCAACATAATCTATATAACCTTTTTGGTAGAATTCGTTTAGCCTTATAAAAGACGGATGATTGATGGACCAAATTTTTAAACCTAACTTCATCTCTTAAGCCATCAGATCCTTTGAAAACGGGGTTCCCTTCGTTGCATTCTGACCAAATCGTTTCCCTATAATTTCTTTTAAATACCTGGGGTGAAGACCTGTTCCCGGGCGGATAGATCGAACATTTTCCTCTGTGATGATGTCCCCTTCTTTTACATGGGATACCACAAATAAAGAGCGGCAAAATTTCCTGCTTATTTTTTGTTTTTCAGATAAATTGTATTGGACTGATCCTAGCATTTTCTCTGTTTTCCTGATATGCTCCACCAGTATTTTGAATTCATCCGGTTCTGTTGAAAATTCAGCATCCGGTCCACCCATTTTGCGGTCCAAGATGATGTGCTTTTCAATGACTTTTGCCCCCAGAGCCACAGCGGTGATTGGAGCACTCACTCCAATGGTGTGATCGGATAGGCCAATGATTATGTTAAATGACTTTTTCATATCGGTGATTGTGTTCAGATGCATGTCTTTGGGATCTGTTGGATACGCAGATGTGCATTTCAATAGGATGACCCTATTATTTCCTTCTTGTTCACAGGTTTCAATACATCTTTGTATATCGTTAATTGTTGCGATGCCGGATGACACCAACATGGGTTTGTTTTTGGATGCAATGTATTGGATGAGGGGTATATCGGTAATTTCAAATGAGGCTATTTTATATGCGGGAACCTCCAGTTCTTCTAGAAAATCAACGGCTGTTCTATCAAAGGGGGAAGAAAAGAAGATGAGTCCCAGATCTTGGGCAATCTCTTGGAGTTTAGGCTGCCAATCCCAGGGTGTATATGCTTTTTGGTATAGTTTATAAAGTGTTGTACCGTCCCAAATGGTTCCCTGGCTGAGTTGAAAATCAGGGGCGTCACAATCAATGGTGATTGTATCTGGGGTGTATGTTTGAATTTTTACTGCGTCCACACCGGCATTTTTTGCGGCTATAATTGTTTTTACCGCTGTATCATAGTCCTGAAGATGGTTTGCAGATATTTCTGCTATGATAAAGACAGGATGATTCTCCCCAATTTTTTTATGGCCGATTTTGATAACAGGTGAATTCACTATATGCTCTCCTCAATTAAAATATACTAAAACATAATTTGGAATAAAATTCTATAAAATTGCCTTAAGGAAGGTATTTACTTTATTTTTTACTTCGTCAGTGGTACTTGGAATAATTAGTGTTTCTACACCCCCTGCCTTGGTGTCGTGAGGCTTAACTGTCCGGTAACAATATGAAAAGATATAAAAGATGAATGCAATCATAGAATCCAGCGCGTTTCAAAGGGCAATGCCTTTTGTCAAAAATAGGCAGATCCTTGCATATGGCTCGGGGTATGCCTTGGCCGCAACCCTTGAGCAAACAGATCTTAAAATAAAATATATTGTTGATGATAATCCGGCACATGAAGGCCAAACTGCACATGGGATTCCCATTCAACCATCATCCATATTATTGTCGGAGAATCACAACGACGTCTTTATTATAATATTTGCATACACGACAAACGCCCTGGAAAAAATATCAGATAGATTAAGAGGCATGGGGTTTGAGTACTATAAAGACTTCATTGATTGTTCCATATTTCATTTTTTTTCGATCTCTGAAAAATTGCAATCCTGTTTTTCAATACAGCCTATGTATACGGATTATTTGCGAATTAAAAGTAATACTTTGTACAGCACCCTGAAGAATAATTCCTATATTGCCGGCACATGGCTTTTGTGTGAATTGTATTCCAATCTTTGTTCAAATCTTGAAGGCAGTATTGCCGAATGTGGTGTATACACCGGTGGAAATGCATTGATATCAATGATCACCGTACGGGAATTTTTAAAGAAAGAATACTACTTGTTTGATTCATTTGAAGGGTTCCCTGAGATTTCAGCATATGACCCGGATTCAAGAAAAAATGACTTTCAGGAAAATGATTTTCAAATGATCAAGGATAAGTTTATTGAATATCCTAATGTCAAAATTGTGAAAGGTTTATTTGAAGATACCCTCCAAAGTGTTGAAAATGAAAAGTTCTGCATGGTCTATATGGATTCTGACTTATATGAATCCACCAAAGAGTGCTGTGAGTTTTTTTATGACAAAATGGTATCAGGAGGCGTGATGGTCTGCCATGATTATTGGGTACCGAAGTCTGAGTTTCCGGATAAGCCAAGTGTTTTTACGGGTGCAAAAAAAGCCATGGATGAATTTTTTGCCAATACACCTGAAGAGATCGTGGTATTTCCTGAAACCAGTCATGCCGTTGTGGTTAAAAATTAAAGAATGAATATTCTGATTACAAGTGTGAGCAATAAGGTCCTGCTTGTTGAGGCATTTAAAAATGCCTTGGCTACCCAAAGTCCTGAAGGGAAAGTTATTGGAATTGATACGGACAAGTATTCTGCGGCATTATATTTTTGTGATGATTATATGATTTCTCCCCGACTGGACCGTGAGGACTTTTTTGATTTTATCGTTGACCTTTGTTGCACCCATAAAATTGATTTGATTGTACCCACAAGGGATCAGGATGTGATGTTTTTTTCGCAACATGGATCGGCACTGCTTAAAAAGCATGACATGACGATTTTGACTCCAACACTGGGGACTGTAGAAGTATGTGAAGATAAATATTTGTTTTATAAATTTTTGGAAGAGCAAAAAATTCCCACCATCAAGTCTTGGAATACAATATCGGATAAGGTTCGTTTTCCATGTGTTCTAAAGAAAATGAGAGGGGCGGGAACAGAGCTGCTTTTAAAAATACATCACAGAGAAAAATTAGAAGAAGAGTTTTCTAAAACAGATAATCTTATCATTCAGGAATATATAGAGGGCACGGAATATACCATAGATTATTTTTCTGATTTGAATGCAGTTCCTGTTAGTATTGTTCCGAGGATAAGATATAAAGTGGTTAATGGTGAGTCAAAGGTTGGCATTACTGTTGATGATCCGGAACTTGTTTTACTTTCAAAAAAACTTGGTAAAGCACTCGGTTTAATCGGGCACAATATTATTCAGTGTTTTAGAACCCAAACCAATGAAATAAAAATTCTCGAAGTGAATCCCAGGTACGGTGGTGGCTCGAATTTGAGTTTCGCAGCGGGTGCCAATACGCCCGAGTTCCTGTTGCAATTGCTTGTGAATAAGCCGGTATCCTATTCTGGGTATAAAAGCAATCTCACCATGATTCGTTACAGCAAAGATATTTTTATAGAAGATGATAAAGCTGATATTGTTTGATATGGACGATACCCTGTATCCGGAAAATGCTTTTGTCATGAGCGGATTCAAAGCCGTTTCAAAATTTGTGGCTTCAGAATTTGGGGTGGGCCGTGATATTTTTTTTTCTTTTTTGAAAACATCCTTTGACAAGAATGGCAGGGGAAGTAATTTTAATGATGCCATTGATGAATTTGGACTGGATACAAATATCCTTCCCGCCATGGTGCAGGTTTACCGAAGACATTCACCCGATATTCATGTAAGGCAAGACATTAAACGTTTTTTGCTTCACCTGTCACAGCGGTTCAAACTCTGTCTGATTACGGATGGGTGGGTGGACGTTCAAAAAGAAAAGGTAAAAGCTTTGGGGCTTGAACAATTATTTCATAAAATCCTATTTTCCCAGAAGGATGGTCTGGAATATGCCAAACCCCATCCTCGATTTTTTGAAGACGCTCTGGATTATTTTGGAATGCTACCCGAACATGCCATTATTATTGGTGATGATGTGAACAAAGATATTGCGGGTGGAAAGAACATCGGTATGAAAACCTTTCAGGTTTTTGATCTGTTGTCAATTTCGGAACAAGAACAGATTTTGAAGATTCTGGATGCAACATAACCAGAGATGTCTTATTTTATGGTTGTAATTGTGCAAATACGATAATTGAGCGTCCAAAACCGATATTGGCAGCCGCTCTTATGTAGTCAACATATCCCACCAGGTTCTTTTCTGTCAAAAAATTGGAAATTTCAATTCTGGAAAGATTTGCCTGGGGGCCCTTGTCCCGATCAACAAAATAGTTTGAATGTGGGTTATGTAAAAAAGTTTCAATTGGAAAATCTGTGAGCATGTCAACAATGACCATCCCTCTGTTTTCCAACAGATTCCTTAACGTAGCAAATGTAAAATAGTTCAAGTGGTCAGGAGGGGCAAACCAGGTCTCTTCGGTGCATTTTTTTTTCAACAGCATGTCTTGGAAATCTGAAAAATCGTTTGGAACTTGAATTCGAAAAAGAGTCTCCTTTTTCATGATTTTTTTAATTTTATCGATCAAGCCAAGGGGGTCTCTTACATGCTCTAAAACATAGGAAAGATTTATAAAATCAAATGAGATACCTTCTTTAGCAAGGATATCGATTCGTTCATATATGTTTCCTTTTGACAGGAATTTTGACAGGTGGGGGTGCTGGGCATTGAGTCCAAAAGAAGAAAAGTCACATAGGTCAATATCCCAGCCTTCTTTATAGAAACATTGAGCAAAAAAACCTTCTCCACATCCGATATCGATCATTTTTTTCTCTGTCTTTGATGGGCATCTGGTTTGCCAAATCTTTTGTGAAATAATTCCAAAATTATAAAAATATTGTTTTTCATCGGCAGTATACTCGGGATTGTAGCTTGCCGGAGCACAATCTTGAAAATATTTTTCACTATAATATGTATTGAGTTCTTCGGATGAGGGCAGTGGACTGGCCTGGTAAAATCCTAAAGCATGTTTCTTTTTTGTGAATTTATTATGATCCATGACGATGCTCCATAATATTGCCTGTAAAAGCTTGCATTCAAAATGGTTTTTACTGCTGTTGGTGTCTCTCTTTTATTCTTGAATAAACAACAGCAAATTGGTTTGTTGTCAATTGTTCTGATAATGCCTTTAAAAAAGATGCTCGAATCGGTTCCGGGGCTTGGGTGTAGAAAGAAACCACCATACCTAATGCATCATCTGGACGTTCTAACAAAAGAAGGATCTGGATGAGGTTCATGACGGTTTCCACATTGGATGGGTGCTGGTTCAAACAGTCCACAAGCATATCAACCGCTTCATTTGCTTTTTCTTGATTAAAAAGTAAAATGCTGTAGTTATTCTGGATTTTGACATCCCCTGGGAACCTTGAATTTAAAAATTGAAGCCATTTTTCTGCTTCAACCTGTTGGTCTTCTTCAACCAGGGTTGTGATATATTCAATCAGATTATCAATGAGTTCATCGGGCCTGTCCTCTGTCGTTTGCGGGGTCGATTTGATTTGTCTTTTGCGAGATGTTGTTATAGCGCGTTGGTTTAGCTCTGTATCCAAAAGGGAGACAATACCATGGGCAGCCTGGTCTGTAAATTTGCAATGGATGTTAAAGGCATCAATCTGTGATTGCCAAATCGGTCCGTCTCCTTGGTATAAAGCGCTTTGAACCAAGGCTTCCAGCTCTTTTTTTGTGTCAGCAGGTGCGGCAAGGCCCAGTTCTCTGTAAATGGTCGTGTAATTGCCTTTTTCATCTTTTCGGCACAGAGGATCCCGACCGCCAAACCGCCAGAACTCAATGACCGGTTTTTTTACGGCTAAAGCATCCAGAATGCCTGATGACCATCCGGATATCACCACGTCGGACATATGGGAGAGTTGCATAAGGTGAAGGCCTGAAACCAGATAACGGTTTTTATCATAGGGTTTCAGAAGTTCAAACAGCTCGCTGATGTCCTGCCTGGGGTGTGGTTTGAGCATTAATAATGAATTATCATAACTGAAAACCACCTCTGCCGTGGATTTGAGGAGATATTCGTAATCCGATTGGCTGAGGTAATGTGGATGGGCGCTTCTGGAGATGTTAAAAAATACTTTATCTGCTTTCTGTGCTTTTTGAAATTCAATAGTTAATTCCATTACCGGGTCTTTTAGAAAACGGTCTCGCCACCAGGAATCGTAACGCGGATATCCCAGTGTTCTTATTTTTTTTAAGTCTACGGTTTTGGACCACTGGGGGATATCATTTTCTGAATCCAGTAAAAATAAATCATGTTTACTGATTTCATCGGGATTCTTACAGGTATAAACTGGGTCGCTTCCGGCTCTGGAGTATATGTGGCAGGAGTGCGGATAACTCACAAGCATTGCTCCGGGGCATAGAGTTGCAATTTCTTTTTTCATCGGGGCAAATTCGTCTCTGTTATAATCCTTAAGAATCAATTTAACCTGATTAGGATTAATTATATTGGAAAATAAACCATTGATTTCCTGGGGAACAATGTTGAGGGACGAAACTTTCATGAATTCATCAAATAACTTTTTATTTGCAAGCTTGAATTTCTCAAACACCACCGCATGTCCAAAAAGTGTAATGAGACGCCAGTTTTTATGCTTTTCCATAAATGCCCTTGCTACTGGCAAGACCCAGTCAACTTCACCAAAAGAAGTGGCAACCATCAATAATAAAATGGGATTTTCTGGACCGATTTGTTTTTTTAATATTTCCATATTTGCTCTGCTTTCAGGATTTATGGTTGATGTTCGAGGGGGAGTGCATTGGTATCCATTTTCAGGGAAAGCCCTTTTTTCTTCCATTTGCTTCGGATATTCTTCAGCATAGAACCTGGCAGTTCAAGTTCTCCTTCATTTCGGATTTCAAGGCAGGAATAGGGATTTGTTATTTTATACATGCCAATATTTTCACCAAAGATCTCTTCATTGCGTATTAGAGCCGGTCTGGTGACACAGCATAAACCTTTATATGAAAGGTAAATAGGGCTTTTATATTGCCTGGGCACAAATCCTTCATCCACCCGTTTAACCTCTCCGTCTTCTTCTTTCCAAACGGCATTACTCTCAAACCTTGCCGGCAAAATGGTATCCAGTCCTTCGTGAAATAATTTATCGATCATGCTGTCAATGAGGGTGTTATCTCTGAACGGATAGGTGACTTCAAGCAGGACCAGGGCATCGGAGATGATATTGGAATCCTCTAAATGACCCAGGGTGGATTTATAAACTTTCTCAAGTCCTACATAATCCCGGGACAAGGAAGGGTCCCTTAGAAAGGAATGGTCCGCCCCCATCTTCCGGGCTGCCTCCAACGTCTGTTCATTGTCTGTGGACACCACCACAGTGCCAATGTATTTTGATGCCTTTGCTGAGTTAATGGCATATTGGAGCAAAGGCGCCCCCCCTAAGCTGCCGGACTCTCCTTTGATGGGGATGATGGCCGTGATGTTCATATCTTCAATCATGGCCTTGTGGTTAACCTCATAGGGGGTTTGTTCAAGGCCTTCCATAATCCGCACCACATTGGTGCACCGCTGGATGTTGCCGTCCTGGTGGATGCCGTGGTAGTGGTAGACGCTGGCTGAGGGTTCGTAAACAATCTGGTACCCCTCATTCAGGATTTGCTGGGCCCAGACCCGGTCCTCAATATTGGTGACTTGATCGTCAAAGGGATAGACATCCAAAACGGATTTTTTGATCATGGAATTGGCGTTGTGGAAAAAGCTGTCCTTTTCCTGGACCCTGCGTTCCGGGCCGAATACGATCATCAGATCCCGTTTATCAGCCGGTGGGGTAAAGGAGAGGGGCTCCTGGCGTCCGTAGACCCCGGCTACCTTTTCGTTGTCAAATCCCTTTAAGAGGTTCTCCAGCCAGAGTTCACTGGTGGGGATGCAATGGCCGGAAAGGCAGACGATATATTCTCCCTCTGCCCGGGCAATACCGATATTTAAGGATTTTCCCGGAAGATACTCCCGGCAGTGTTCTATTTTTTCCACCGGGAACTGCTCCACTTTGGCCAATGTGGAATCTGTGCTTTCATTGTCAACCAGGATGACCTCAAAGTCTTTGTAGCTCTGGGAAAAGACACTTTTCAGGCAGGATGAGATCCAGCGTTCCTCGTTTTTTGTTCTGATGATGATGGATATTTTCATGTAATTTCCTATGTTTGCCGCTTAAATCTCAATCCAATTATTGTCTTGTCCCAGGCTCTTTTGGGAGGCTTCAAGAACCTTGGCGATGACCAGGGAAGATTCAAAGGTTGCCCGTGCGCCCTTTAGATCCCGGGGATTTTTCTTCTTGTAAATGATATCGGAAGCATCTTTGATAAATTGAAGAATACTTTTGGCACCATACCCCTGAATGCGCATGGCATCATTGTCTTCATCCTGATAAAACTGACAAAAGTAGGGGTTGATCTCTTCGTATCCATGCTGGTCTGCCACAAAGGTGACCCCGCGGTTTTTTTGATCGCTTCGGTATCTTCCCTGGGTGCCGATGACCTCCATGCGCTGGTCTGACATGGCGGTTGAGATATCCGGATCAATCCAGCCGGTGAGATGGGAGGATAAAAAGGTATTTTCGCTGTTTTCCTGCTTCCACTGGATCAGGGTCTGGATGGTATCATAGGTGTCAATACCCTGGCCGGTGAGATATTTTTTTGTGCCCAGTGACATGAGACGCATGGGCCGGGCCTGGGTTAGAAAATGGATGAGATCCACATAGTGGACCCCCAGGTATTGAAAAATATTGGTGGTTTCCACCCATCCCCGGAACAGGGTGGTGGGGATGATTTTGCGTTGGCTGTATTTGATGCAAAAATGGAGCAGATCTCCCAATTCCCCTTTGCGGATCAGATCAAACAGCTTGAGGTTGGCATGGTCGAACCGTTTGTGATATTCCACACATCCATAGACCTGGTGCTTGTTTTTTAAATCAATGAGGGCCTGGTTCTCTTTCACCGTGGGGACCAAAGGCTTGACCACCTGGACATGGATGCCGCGTTGGATCAGTTCACTTGTGACCTCAAAATGAAGGGCATCCGGCACACAGACAATGGCGGCACAAGGACCTTTGATCCGGTCTGCTGCTTCCAGATAACTTTTTGGGTCATCCCGGGTCTGGGGGTAAAACCGGATATCCGGGGTCACCTTTGTGAGCCCTTGTAATTCATCTGACTTTTTTTTTGCAAGCCCGGCACTTTTTTGGGTGGCAGCAGCCAGATGGATGGTCCTGACCCGGCCTTTCCGCACCGCTTCAAAAGCCGCCGGAAGAATGGTGCCCAAGCCCTGGGTGCCTTTGCCGCACACATACATTCCGGCACCCACAATGAGCAGATCAATGGGGCCTGAGTCCGTTTGGGGCATTTTAAATATCCTTTACCAGAGGGTCGTATTCAACCGCATCTGAGTTTTTGGCCATTGATTTTAAGATAGATTCTGCTAATTTCAGGTCTTCCTTTCTTTTAATGATGACGGCCGAAAGCTTGCTCACCGGATAAAATCCCACCTTGCCCACGAAAAAGGCATGATTCTGGGCCTCGTATGCCTGGACAAAGGGACGGGTTCTCCACATCATCACAGAGTAGACAAAAAGTTCCACCGGAGTTAGGTCCTGGGTCTGGGCAAAAAGCTCATCTGTTTTGTAATTGAGAGGGGTGTTTGAAAAATTGGCATGAACCTGCTGATCCATGGTGGTGATGAGACTGTCCAACCCTTTATTCTGGAAATGCCGGACCACTTTTTGAATTTCTTCACCCGTCTGCAGGGGTGAGGTGGGGTTGACCCAGCAGACAATATCCGCCGGGTGGTTCTTCATAAAGTCAAGTACCACATCATCTGATTTTGTGGTGGAACTTCCCAGATTTTCGGGGCGATAATAGAATTCCACACCATACCGGAGGGCGATTTTTTCAAAGACCGGATCATCGGCATTGATGACGATCCGGTCAAACACGCCGGATGCCTTGGCGGCATTCACGGCATAGGAAATAAGAGGTTCACCGTTGATCAGGGCTAGATTTTTTTTAGGAAGCCGGGTACTTCCGATCCGGGCCGGTATCATGGCGATGATAGTTTCTTTTTTGTCCATCATCCCTCCACATCCACACCCAGGTGATAGGTATTGCTTAATTTCTGGAACGCTTCCAACTCTTCCATTGTCAAAGGAATACCCGATTTACTCCGGTCTTCAAGGCTGATTTTTTCAGGATCTCCTGCCACCATGACCGCTTGTTCAGGGTCCAGCCGGGGTTCGTTCCTCAGCTCTTTTATCATCATGGCCATTCTTTCTTTGAATTGGTCAATGGGGGTAAAACCGCTGACCTTCATGGCGCTCACAAAATGTCCCAGATGTCTTTTCTTTTCAAGATCCTCAAACATTTTTGAGATATGGGGGCCAAAGGGCATGCCGGTGAGCATGCTGCACAAGACTTCCACCATGAGGCTGAGTCCGTATCCCTTGTAAGATCCCACGGGCAGGAGCATTTTGATTTCATTGGCATCGGTGGTGGGAATGCCGTTTTTATCTGTACCCACATTTTCAGGTGCTTTTTCCCCCCGTTCCTGGAGCTGCCGGACGGCATTAAATGTGATGATGCTGGTGGCCATATCCAGGCAGAACGGTCCTTCATCCTTGACAGGCGCTGCAAAACAGACCGGATTGTTCCCCAAAAAGCTGCGTTTGCCATGGGTGGGAATGATCAAAGAGTCCGAGTGGGTATAGCTGGTGCCGATCATATCATGGTGTGCGATTTCCAGGGCAAAAAAAGCCGCGGCCCCGAAATGGGTGGAGTTTTTTATGGCGACATTCCCGGAGCCAAACTCATCAGCCATTTCAACGGCCAGCTTTGCCGCCTCCATTCCGGCGGCATGGCCAAAGGTATGGTCGGCATCCAGGACCGCAATCGTCGGCATCTTTTTTTCCACTGAATAGGCAGGCTTGGGATTGATCCGGCCGGATTTAACTGCGGCCAGATAATGATGAATCAATCGTATGCCATGGGAGTCGGTGCCCCTCAGGGAGGTTGAGGTCAGCCCCTGTGCCACATAATCTGCGGTTTTTTCTTCTACCCCTTCTTTTACCATGGCGCCTTTAATAATGGCTTTGGCAGCGTCACCTTTGATGTGTTCCATAGTTATCTCCTGTTGCAGGTCTTAAAATGATATGCAATGACCTTAGATTTAATATTGGATTTGTCCGTTGGGAAATCCCTTGGTGAGGTGTATATTTTGTCCTAAACCTCGGTTTGCCCTGTCTTTTAGATAAGACAGGGTGTTGATCCTTGTCAAGAAAAGGATGGTAATCCTTTCTGATATCTGGTCGTATTTCATTTTTCTCTTGTGCTCCAACATTCATTTTAATATGGTTTCTCCATTAAAATTTGATTATTCTTATACTCAAACACAAGGGGACGATGACCATGCATTCCACAGAGCAGGAAACTTTCTGGGAGGGTGATTTCGGGAATGAATACACAGACCGGAACCGGGGACTGGATTTGGCTGCGGCAAATCTGGCTTTCTGGGGTAAGGTATTGAGATCTGCCAGTGGCATCAGTCGTGTCATGGAATTCGGCTCTAATATTGGCATGAATTTGTCGGCCATCCGTCTTTTGCTTCCCCATGCAGACCTTTCTGCTGTTGAAATTAATAAAAAAGCAGCCTTTGAGTTGAAAAAAAATATCCCTCTCGTTGATTTGCACCAAACCTCCATCCTTGATTTTACCCCGGGGGACCGGACCTGGGATCTGGTCTTTACCAAAGGGGTTCTCATCCATATCAATCCGGATAAACTGCCTGAAGTATATGATCGTATTTATAACAGTTCATCCCGGTATATATTGGTATCTGAATATTATAACCCGAAACCCGTTGAAATTGATTACCGGGGGCATGCCGGCAAGCTGTTTAAGCGGGATTTTGCCGGTGAAATCCTGGAGGCCTATCCGGATCTTAGCCTTGTGGATTACGGGTTTGTCTATCACAGAGACCCTCTTTTTCCCCTGGATGACACCAACTGGTTCCTTATGGAGAAACATTAGACCCATACAGGGCTTGAAACATGAGTTCCGCCCGTCTCCAGTCTTCCGGGGTGTCAATGTCATGGGCCAGGTGTCTGGGGATAATCAATGGACTGGTATACTCTCCAAAGATGGAGTCTGACTGTAAAAAGGATTTGGTTTTTCCCCAGTAAAATTGTCCGGTGTCATGAAAGGCTTCGGGCAGATCCTGGGTCCGGGTATTCAGATACTCGGGCCAGAACATGCCCAGCCGGTTGTTTTCTGTCAGTTTTAAAGCCCTGAAAATTGATGAGGCAAATGTGGTCACGGGAAAGGAAAAATGGACCTCATCATCTTGAATCCTTTCAAACCCCTCTTTTAAATCCTCTTCCCGGATAAAGGGGGCTGTGGGATAGATACAGCAGGCAAAGGAATATTCCCGGTCATGTTCATTGAGCCAGGTGATGGCATGCCGGATCACATCCATGGTGACGGTAAAATCATCTGCAAGTTCCCCAGGACGGGTAAAGGGAACCTGGGCCCCGAACCGGACGGCAATTTCTGCTATTTCATGGTCATCTGTGGAGACAATAACCCGGCTGAACAACCCTGTTCCTATCGCCTTTTCAATGGAATAGGCGATCATGGGTTTTCCGCAAAAGGGTTTGATATTTTTCTTAGGGATCCTTTTGCTGCCGCCCCTGGCCGGAATAATGGCAATGGTGTCGGCTTTTTTCATTTATCCATCTTCCGGTTATATTCCAGTATTTTCTCTTCTGACAAAAAATGGGGATTGGTGCCTGAGTTGTACTCAAATCCTTGGGCGACGTGGGAGCCTCGTTCGCCTATGTTGTTAACGGTCTGGTCTATTTTTTTGCCACGGAAGGTAATGGAGGGGAGAATAATATAATGGTCGTCAAATTCCACGGTGAGGTGGGAATCATCCTCCGGGCACATGACTTCATGGAGTTTTTCCCCGGGCCGTATCCCGATGATTTTTTGTGGGGTATCCGGGGCCATGGCTGCTGCAAGGTCTGTGATTTTTACGGATGGAATCTTGGGTACATAGATTTCTCCCCCTGACATGCGCTGGAAATCTTTTATGACAAAATCCACGCCCTCCTGGAGGGTGATCCAGAACCGGGTCATTTTTTCATCTGTTACGGGGATATGATCGGTCTTTTCATTGATCAGTTTCTGGAAGAAGGGCACAACCGAGCCTCTGGAACCCACAACATTTCCATACCGGACTACTGAAAAAATGGTTTTTTTATTGCCGGCAAAATTGTTGGCGGCAACAAAGAGCTTGTCCGAACAGAGCTTGGTGGCTCCGTACAGGTTGATGGGGTTGGCAGCCTTGTCTGTGGAAAGGGCAATGACCTTTTCAACATTATTGGCAAGGGCAGCATGAATTACATTTTCCGCCCCTGTGATATTGGTCTTGATACATTCAGTGGGGTTGTATTCAGCCGCCGGAACCTGTTTTAAGGCAGCGGCATGGATGACATAGTCGATGCCGTTCATGGCCATGGTCAGCCGTTCTTTATCCCTGACATCCCCGATAAAATAGCGCATGCAGCTCTGGTTGAATTTCTGATTCATTTCAAACTGTTTCAACTCGTCTCTGGAGAATATAACAATTTTTTTCGGCTTGTAATGAGTGATCAGGGTTTCTGTAAACTTGTTGCCGAAAGAACCTGTTCCTCCGGTGATTAAAATGGATTTATTGTTAAGCATTTTAAAATCCTTTTGGTTATAGGGTTGCCATGGATTGGGCCAGCCTTGCTGTATTGATTTCCGATTCGGTTATTTGATCGGTTTTGTAAAATACCTCCTGGTTTTCCCATAAGCGTCCTTGCCATCTGCCGTAAAAATAGATGGCCTCGTCAGGAGTCGTCTTTTTATTATTTTTCAGTTTAGCCAGGCATACTTTGGGAAGATAAATGCAATAATCTTTCTTTTTATCAGACTTGCCTGCCCGAAGACAGATATCCATAAAAGAATAACTCCCTGCCTTTTCCCAGAATCCGCCCATGCGGTAGAAATGGGACCTGTTCATGGCTGTGAAATGGTCAATCATCTGGAAGCTGCGTTCCTTTAACGCGTTTGGGTATTCTGCCGGCAGGTGGTTGTAGGGGCTGACCGGAGAGTTGTTTTTATTGATTATAATACCATCATGGCAGATGCCGCCCCGGTCATCCAGTATCCTTGCTCCCCAGATTTTGTTTTTCCCATATTTTTTTATCCCGCTGTCAAGGTGGCCGAGCCATCCCGGCATGGGCACAAGGCCTTCTTTTATAAAAACAAGGGTCCGGCCTGAGGCTGAAAGGGCCGCCTTGTTCATCATTTCCGGAATGGATTGTCCCCGTACTGTCTTTAAGCGGATAAGATCGCCTTTTAATGTGTCGAGGATTTCAGATGCCTGTTTTGAAATACCGCAGGGCTCGATCAGGATGACTTCAAAGGTGCCGCTGCCTTCAGAGTTCAGGGCTATGGCTTCAAGTTGTCTGAGGATGTTTTCCGGTGTTTTGGGCAGTTCAACGATAATGGACCAATCCCTGGTTTCATTTGTTGTTGATTTGAGGGCTTGTTTCGCACGGGTCTGTTTGGCCTTTATGATTTTTTCTGAAATGTCGATGACCGTTTCAATGGCTGTTCTGGTGCCTGAAAGTTCTGTTTCAAGGTATTTGTCAATATCCTTTTGGTCGGTGAGCCCGGTGAAATCCGTATTTTCGGAAACCGCTTTCCCAAATTCTTTTGGCGTCATTTGTACGGCTACCTTGAATTCGGTAAATGAGTATGCAAGGCGTTGGCTTGTTTTTACATCAAGGATGACAAGGGGTTTTTTGAAAAACAGGGCTTCCAGGCCTGTGGTGCTGGTCTGGGTGAGCGCTACCACATCGCTCATGGATAAAAGGTCATAAAGATTTTCATCGCCGGAAAATGTTGTTATGGCTGGTTTGTAAGCTTTGGGGATCATGGAAATCCAGCGCTCAACCTGGTCGTGCCTGGCTGACGGATGAAATTTGATGAATAGTTTCTTATCCGTTGACGCGCTTACTGCCTTAAAAAGCGGGTGCAGTTCATTGATGTCCGGAATTTCACCGGAAAAAAGAAGGAGCACGGCAAATTTGTTTTTGCATTTGAACTCTTGTCTTTTTTTCTTCCTGATGCTGTTTTTTTTCTGACGCTCAATTTCATTGGCCAGATGGGTGTTGCCCACCTCTATCACCCTGTCGGCCGGAGCTTCAAAATCTATCAGTTTGTGTTTGATCCTTTTACCCCAGACAAGGTTGAAGGTGGAATACTGCAAATGGCCTGTATACCCGAAATCCATTCCGTAATACAGCCCCTCTTGAAAGGTGACAACCGGAACATTGAATTTTTTGGCCCAGAAAGAAAACATTTTGCCCCACCGGTTCAGTTCATGGAGGGCAAAGCCGATGTCTGGTTTTTTTTCTATCATAATATTTCTGAAACCGACATACTCCATGGCCGTTGAATGGATGGTTTTATCCGTCACTGTCACCGGGGTGCTACTGTATAGGTATCCGTTCTTTAAATTTGTTGAAAATGTGTTTCGCAGCCTCAGATAATTGTCCTGAATATCGGTTTGATCTTCCGGCTTCAGCCAGTCAAATACATGGGTATAATTAAGCCCCAGGTTGATGGCTGTAATCTCCTGGGACCTCTCTGCCTGTCCGATGACATAGTCAACCTTTGCCCCGTATCTTGATAGTTTTTCCATCACAGGGGAAATAAACCGGGTGTGGTGGGCCAGGGCTATATAGACCAGAATTTTTTTATTTTTCCAGAATTCAGGCATTTGTTTCCCTTGTTTTTACCATCAGCATCATGATATCGGCCAGTTCAATTTTGTGCTTCCGGCACTCCATTTGTTCCTCAACAAAGGCCAATAGTTCTTCTTTTGTCTGTACCCTTATTTTGTTGCCCCGTGATGTTTCCGGTACCTGGGGATCAAAGATGATGCATGGAAGGTCTTTTTCTCCGACCAGGGTGGTGAAGCCTGTGGAACATGCAACCAAGGCATCCGCCATCATCATTTCCCACGAACTGTTCATGTCGTGGAATGAATGGGAGGCAATATGTTTGAATTCCTTTTTATAGACCATTTTAATCATTTGCTCATGGGTGTACCCGCCCCTTGCCTGATCCTTTCCCACGCTGAACATGAGGTGAAGTTTCTTTCCTAACGGGCGGAGTATCTGAATCAGTTTTTTGTACTCATGAATCATGGCTACATTATGGGGAAGGTATAAAACGGTTCTGTCTGCCGGAATGGCATGCGTATTCCTGTAATGGTAACTGGCCTTAACGCCGTTTAAATGAAAGTTTGTGGCAATTGAGGTGAAAATGGCTGCTTCGTAGTGCGGGATCTGCCAGATATTGTTGTGGCCGAGTTGGTCTTTGAGGTATTCATAGCTTTCGGGATACCGGGTGATAATACCGTCGGGCAGGGACGGGGCAAGTGTCCATCTTGTATCCAGAGGCAGAAGTTCATAACCTAGCACCGGAACTTTGTGCTGTCTTCCCCATAAAATTGCTGCATGGAAGTTTTTTTCCTCAATTTCGGAGGACCCCATGGGAGATGGAACCTGGAGGATAATGCCGCAGGTGTTCTCCGGCGGACTGATCTCAAGGGTTGTCATCTGGGCATTTGCCCCCCCTAAATCATCCAGCAGCAGGACGTCCGTAATCAGCAGGCCCTGGCTGAAGCATTCCTTGTTTAGTGCGTCCCGCTTGGCCTGGTAAGTCTGGTTGGAAAAAGCGGCTGACCGGGTGGCGGTTTTATATACGACCGGATTCAAGGGTTTGAGTTTATCCATCTGGCCGGTCGACGTATCCGGCACCCAGAACATGAGGCTGATTTGCCTTTCCACGCGTGCCTGAAGGGTCTTTAAATAGTCCAGAATAATCGGGGTGGTTTGATTGGCCTGGATAATCCAGAGTATTATGGGAGTCGGGTTCACCTAAGACAGCCTTTGAATAGGTTTATAGTAAGCCATGGGATTGTTTTTCAACTATAGTTTTGTTTGGCCTCATTATCAACATAAAACAGTCCTTGTCTGTTTTGCCTTTGATGATGTTCAAAATATTGACGGATTTTTCCCGGGCCACTGTCAATTTTCCGGGCACTTAATTCCGGATCCGCCGGATTTGGTTTAAAATCTGCAATTAAAAAATTAAATGCAAAAAGCATACCATTTTAATTTTATTGCGGGGTTTTGACGGTTCGGCATTACTCCGGCATCCTAAGTAGTGGCGGGAGAAAATGCCTTTTGCCAAACAGTGGTATCTGACCTGAAAAGAAATAAAATTATACGGGGTTTGAAAAAAGATAAAAAAATGATTGACAACACCGGCCAAAACATATAGATTGCCCCTGTTTTTCGGAGCTGCCAACGGGCCGTTAACTCAGTTGGTAGAGTATCTGCCTTTTAAGCAGAGAGTCGCTGGTTCGAGCCCAGCACGGCCCACCAACTACTACGGCGCCCGGAAAACTATATGCGTCCCCATCGTCTAGCCCGGTCCAGGACACCGGCCTTTCACGCCGGCGACAGGGGTTCGAATCCCCTTGGGGACGCCACTTAGATACTAAAAGCCCTTAGCTGAACTGCTAAGGGCTTTTTTGCGTTCTGCTGTCAGTGTCTTTTTTTTGAGTTTCATTATCCGATGATCTAAAGTAGGATAATGCGCATGGACTGCCGATATTGTTTTGGAGGAAAGGAGTCATCATGTCTGATCACTTAAATAAACATATATTACCTTATGGCCGCCAATTTGTGGATGAGCAGGATATTAAGGGTGTGACTGATGCTGTTCAGGCCCCGTTTTTGACCACAGGTCCGAGTGTGGCGGCCTTTGAGGCTCAATTGTGCCGGCTCACCGGTGCCGAATATGCCGTTGCCTGCGCCAATGGGACGGCTGCTTTGCATCTTGCCTGTATGGCGCTGGGGGTCGGGCAGAATGATCTGGGGCTCACCTCTCCCATTTCTTTTTTGGCCTCTGCCAATTGTATTGAATATTGCGGGGGGCAGGCCGATTTTGTCGATATAGATCCCTCCAGCCTTTGTCTCTCTCCCGAGAAACTCGATGTTTATTGCCGGGAAAAACAGGTGCCGGATTTGGTTATCCCTGTCGACTTTGCAGGTACGCCGGCAGATTTGCCCTCCATACACAAGCTGTCCGAGCGCTACGGGTTTAAGGTGATTGAGGATGCGGCCCATTCCCTGGGGTCAGAGTATACATGCAACGGTAATACCTATGCCTGTGGTTCATGTATCCATACGGATATGGCGATTTTTTCCTTTCATCCGGTAAAGACAGTCACAACAGGCGAGGGTGGCGCTGTGATGACAAATGATAAGACGCTTGCCGACCGCCTGCGCAGGCTCAGAAGCCACGGCATGGAAACGTCGACCGCCAGGGCCGATAAAGAGGGGCAATGGTACTATGAAATGACGAGCCTGGGGTATAATTACAGGATCACCGACCTGCAATGTGCCTTGGGGCTCACTCAGTTGGAAAAGCTTTCTGGCTTTAAGTCCCGGCGTCAGCAGATTGTGTCCGCCTATAATGATGCCTTTGAGAATGATGGTGGGGTAATCCTTCCCCCGAAGGTGCTGGCCGAATGGGCCTGCCCTCATTTGTATCCCGTCCGGTTTAAGGGAGGGGTAAAAATTCGGAAAAAAATTTATGACACATTAAGGGCAATGGATATTTTTTGCCAGGTCCATTATATCCCTATATATTGGCAACCTTATTATGCTGAAAAATATCATTATGGGAAAGGGATGTGCCCGGAAGCGGAAGATTACTATTCCCAGTGCCTGAGCCTTCCTCTTTTCCCGGCAATGTCGGATGGGGATGTTCAACGGGTAATCGAGGCTGTGACTCAGACGATGAGCTAATGCGTATTGAAAGGTGTAAATAGCTGATTTGCCAATAAAAAAATTGACAGTAACCCTGATTGGTTATATCATGAATAATGATATGCAGATGCAGCCGGGCAAGTCGGTTTCAAGGGTGTGCGGTTTGCATATCAGGCAAAGGGCAGGGAACCGGCCAAAACCGTTTTAAGTACGGGGTATACACTTATGTTGACCACAATATCCAATAATACGATATTATCCGGATACCCGGGTCAGCAGATTCGACCGCCATTGGATGTGGTCGGAAAGCTTGAATCCTCCGAAACTCAGTTGGGTGACACTGATCGTATACAAATCTCCCGGGAAGCCAAGGCGCTCCGGAATGTGTATGATAAAAGGGAACAGGCTGTGGAGGAGAGGTATTCCAATGAGTCCCGACAGTTGGAACGAGAATACCTTCTGGAAAAAAAGCGGCTTGAGCACGAATACAGTCAAAAAAAGAAATCTCTGGGTATCAGTACCTACGTGTAATCGCCGGGGAAAAATTCTGACCTGCTTTTTTGCCAGACAAAATTCCATCCGCCGGGGCGTCTGCTGTGTCGTGTATTATTTCCTGAGTTCAGGACAGGATCTGACGGCTTCCTGTCTTGTATCCTAATCCGATTCCGATTATACTGATCCACAACTATTCTGAATGATATCTGCACCACAAAAAGGATATGGACTGTCATGAGTGATGACGCGCTATTGCCCTGGATCATCTGCGGGCCCGTCCTGAGGCGGTTGACACCCCATGGAGTAGCTCTTTGGTGGGTCAGTCCCGGCCCAGTGGACGGGCGGTTTGACTGTTTTTTGGACGACCGGGACTCTGCCTGGTTTTCATGTCCTGTCAGCCATGATAATACCCGGATGCTGAAGGTGGCCAGAAAAGCATGGGTCCACCTGCTTGATATTCGATTCCCCTCTCCTCTGCCCCAAGGCAGGAAAATCAATTATACCCTGGTGAATGACCGGGAAGATTATCTTGAGACGGTGCGGCCCGATTTGATCTATCCCGGAGAGTTCCGCCCCTCTTTTATGGTCAAAACAAAGCTGAACACCATTTTCCACGGTTCCTGCCGGAATCCTCACCATGACAGCCAGGACAGTTTTATGGGGGCGGATCGGGTGGTAGGGGAAACCCTGGATGGGGGTGACCGGCCGGCGCTGCTCATGCTCACCGGAGATCAGATTTATGCCGATGATGTCGCAGGTCCAATGCTTCACGCCATCCACCAGGTAATTGAGTTGCTCGGGTTTCCGGATGAATCCTTTGAGGATGCCGTGGTGGGGGACAGCCGGGAGTTGTACCGCAGCCCGAATACCTATTACCGAAGAAAAGGGATCCTGCCCAATACCCGGGTGGGACGCAAATGGTATACCCGGGGCGGTGTCTATCCGGTGTTTACCTCTTTTTTCAGCCACAACCATCTTATTACTTTTGCAGAATACACAGCCATGTATCTTTTGGTTTGGTCTCCTGTGCTCTGGGAGTATGTGACTCTGGGAGACACGGTGGTGGGAGGAGAATTCAAGGCCGCATACCGGGATGAGCAAAATCGGATTGACAACTTTGTTGGGACCATTCCTTTTGTGGCCCGGGTTCTGGCCCATGTGCCGGTATACATGATATTTGACGATCACGATATCACTGATGACTGGAACATGACGGCCCAGTGGGAAGCGGCTGCCTATGGTCACTCTTTTTCAAAACAGATTATTGCCAACGGCATGGCCGCCTATTGGCTTTGCCAGGGCTGGGGAAATGCCCCTGATAATTTTGACCGGGCATTTATCACTGAGGCTGAATCTTTTTTGGAAATACCCAATGGACAGGCCCGGAAGGCCTTTACGGAAAGGCTGTTTGAATTTGATAGCTGGGCCTTTCACCTGCCCACCTTCCCTAAACTGGTGGTACTGGACAGCAGGACCCGGCGGTGGCGGTCCGAGACCCGGCCAGCCAATCCCTCGGGGCTGCTGGACTGGGAGACCATGATGGAGCTTCAACAGCTTATCATTGGGGAAGCGGCCGTGATCTTGGTGGCCCCGGCCCCGGTGTTCGGTGTTAAACTTATTGAGACCATCCAGAATATTGTCTCTTTTTTTGGATATCCCCTGGCTGTGGATGCGGAGAACTGGATGGCCCATCGGGGATGCGCCCATACCATGCTCCAGATTTTCAAGCATTTGAAAACACCTCAGAATTATGTGATTCTGTCCGGGGATGTCCATTATTCCTTTGTCTGCGATATAAAAATACGATTCAGGACCAATAGTCCCAGGATCTGGCAGATCACGTCTTCGGGCATTAAGAATGAATTTCCCAGGCCCCTGCTCAGGTGGATGGACCGGTTCAACCAATGGCTTTACGGTCCTTATTCTCCCTTGAATTTATTTACCAAACGGCGCCGGATGGAGATTCGCCAGCGGATTCCTGTGGGTCGTGAGAACCGGAGACTGATACCGGATTCGGGAATGGGCATGGTGGAGCTGGACAAAGAGGGCCGCCCCTTGGCTATCCGGGAAATTTATGCCAATGAAGACCCATTGGTTTTTGTTCCGGCAAAGGAAGAGTAAAGCGCCTTAACTTTTTTTAACATATTGACGATTGACATCAGGGTGCCGCGTTCATATGATTAGCTGGATTTATCTTTCTTCAATTATCCGGAGTCAATACCACCGGATGGTAACAGGGGTAGGGCAATATCATCAACCAGGGCGACCGGAACATAAGACGTAAGCTTGCAGCCATTGTGTCTATGGATGTAAAGGGCTATTCCCGGCTCATGGCTGATAATGATCTTGAGACCGTGAAAATGCTTAAAGCCTGCCGCAGTCTCATGACCGGTGAGGTTGAGGCCTACCAGGGCCGGGTGGTGGATTTTCCCGGTGATAATCTTTTGTCCGAATTCTCTTCGGTTTCCGATGCGGTTCAATGTGCCGTGAGCATCCAGGCCATCCTCCATGAAAGAAACAAGGATATTCCCCCTAACCGTAAAATGGAATTCAGGATAGGGATCAACCTGGGGGATATCATCCAGGACGGTAACCAGATTTACGGAGACGGCCTGAATATTGCCGCCAGGCTTGAGGGTATTGCCCCGGGCGGTGGTATCTGCATTTCGGGATCAGCCTTTGACCAGGTGAAAAAACTGCTGCCCCTGGGATATGAGTACCTCGGGGAAAAATCCCTTAAAAATATTTCCGACAAGGTTCGGGTCTACCGGGTGATTACAAACCCCAAGACCCCGGGCAAGGTGGTTTATGTCTGCCCCCACGATGACCCCCGGGTCAGGCGGCGTCGGCGTATCTGTTTTCTGGTGGTCTGTATCTGCCTCATCGCCGGCCTTGCCTGGGTGAAGCACCAAAGGGGGATGACCCACCGGAAACCGGGTATCATCCGGGAAAAACTCATGGCCCTCCGTCTTCCCAAAAAACCGAGCATGGCCGTGCTGCCTTTTGAAAACATGAGCCAAGATCCGGATCAGGAATATTTTTCCGATGGCCTGACCGAAGATTTGATTACCGATCTGTCCCGGGTGTCCGGACTCTTTGTCATTGCCAGGAATTCCGCATTTGCCTATAAGGGCAAGTCCATGAAAATTAATGAGATCGGCAGGGAACTGGGGGTCCGCTATGTGCTGGAGGGCAGCGTGAGGCGGCAGGGGGACCGTGTCAGGATAACGGCTCAGCTCATTGATGCGGGAACCAACGGTCATGTCTGGGCCCAGCGTTATGACAGGGATTTGGAAGATATTTTTTCGGTCCAGGACGAGGTCCGCCAAAAAATTGTGACCGCCCTTGCCGTGGAGCTGACCTCGGATGACCAACAGCGGATTGCCAGGAAAACAACCGTGGATATGAATGCCTATGATTATTATCTCAGGGGCATTGAGTTGATGTCCGGGAAGATGAAAAACGGGGTAATCCCGGCCGGGAAGCTGTTTGAAAAAGCCGTGGGATTGGATCCCGGTTATGCCCGGGCCTATGCCGCTTTGGGGCACACCCTAATGATCGACTGGATTTTCGGCATAAACCAGAACTCCGATTCCCTTGAAAAGGCCGGAAGCCTGGCCCGTAAGGCCATCAGTCTTGACCCTGAAGAGAGTGAGGGGTACGGCCTTCTGGGGCATGTCTATCTGTGGACCCACCAGCATGATAAGGGGATTGCCCAGATTAAAAAAGCCATTTCCCTGGGGCCGGGTAATGCAAAGTGGCTGGCCTCTTTAGGTGAGCAGCTTGCCTGGGCCGGCCGGCCTGAAGAAGGAATCCGATATCTTGAGGAATCCATGCGGCTGGATCCCAAATATCCGACATGGGCCCTGTGGAACCTGGGCCACGCTTATTTTTTGACCCAGGACTATGAAAAGGCCGGTGACCTTTTTCGCCGGTCCCTGGCTAAGGATCCTTACTTCTGGCCTTCCCATGCCTACCTTGCCCTGACCTATGATGCCTTGGGGGAGTCTGAGAAAGTGGCCGGGGAAATTCAGTCGGCATCCCAAGCCATACAGGACAAGTCTTCTGCGAACTGGGAACAGCGGCTTCCTTACAAAGACCGTGAGCTTGCTGCCCGTATCATGGGCCGGATGGAAGAACTGGGCCTTTATTAATCCAAAATTTCAGCTGTTTATAAAATCAGGCAGATGGTGTATAATATCCTGATTTTTGTGTTTGTCTGTTTTAAATTTTCCGGAGGTTAAAAAATATGAAACCGGTTGTGGCCCTGCTGGGCCGGCCCAATGTGGGGAAATCCACATTATTCAACAGAATTACCCGTTCCCGCCAGGCCCTGGTGGATGATATGCCCGGGGTGACCCGGGACCGGCATTATGCCGACGCCCTATGGGATGACAAGGCCTTTACCCTCATTGACACCGGCGGATTTCTGAGTACGGATGACGATTTTTTTGCCTCCCAGATCAAGGATCAGGTGTTAAAAGCCGTGGACCAGGCCGATGTCCTGGTCTTCATCCTTGACGGCCGGTCCGGGCTATCCCCCTATGACCGGGAACTTGCCGACTTGCTCCGACGGACGGAAAAAAAGGTTTTTTACCTTATTAATAAGATCGAAAACCATCGTCAGGAGGACGAACTCGGAGACTTCTACACCCTGGGAATAGATAAGTTTTACATGGTTTCCGGTGAACACGGTGTGGGGGTCGGGGATTTTTTGGACGATCTGGTGGCAGATCTGCCAGAGGTCGAGCCTGAAGAAGAGGACAACGAAAACGGCCCCATCCGCATTGCCATTGTGGGCCGGCCCAACGTGGGGAAGTCTTCCCTTGCCAACCGGCTCTTCGGGGAGCAGCGGCTGGTGGTCAACGACAAAGCCGGGACCACCCGTGATGCCATTGAACTATCCGTCACCCACAAGGGCCGTGAGTTTGTGCTCAAGGATACTGCCGGTATCCGGCGCAAGGGCAAGGTGAGGGACAAGCTGGAGAAATTTTCCATTCTCAAGTCCCTGGACAGCCTGGACGACTGTGATGTTGCCCTGATCCTGGTGGATACCTCCGAAGGGATCACGGACCAGGACATTACCATTGCTGGCTATGCGGAAAAACGGGGCTGCGGCGCCATCTTTATTCTGAATAAATGGGACCTCATCGACAAGGCGGAAAAGGGGCAGCAGGCATTTTTAAAAGAGCTGCGCCAGATGGCCAAGTTTCTCTCCTATGCCCCGGCCCTGACCATTTCCGCCAAGACCGGCCAGCGTTGCCACAAGATCTTCGATGAAGTGCTCAAGGTGCATAAGGAGTACTGTCACAGGATCAACACCGGCATGGTGAACCGGATCATCGAAGATGCTGTATACCGGGAAGAACCCTCATTGTACAAGGGGAAGCGGCTCAAATTCTTCTACGCCTCCCAGGTGGCCACCAAACCTCCCTGCTTTGTTTGTTTTGTCAACTATCCCAATGCAGTTCATTTTTCCTATAAACGCTACCTTATCAACCAGTTCCGCCAGATGATTCCGCTCACTCTCACTCCCATCAAGCTCTATTTCAGGGAAAAAACAGGGAAGATTGCATTTGCGGGCAATACCTTTGAATTCCAGAGAATCCAGAAGAAAAAACGGAAGATTACTACTAAAATGCAAAAGCAGCGCAAAGAACAGAGCCGGAAGAAAAGGGAACGGGATAGTAAGAATTCTTTATAACAGCCATGCGCAGCCTGGCCTACCAGTCACTTGCGCATAACAAAACATGAAATAATTTATGGACTTTGTATAGTTCTTTTATCTAAATGAATTTATTTGACCAACAGGCCCAGGAAGATATGGCCAAGGATGCCCCTCTGGCAGACCGGATGCGGCCCCAATCCCTTGACCAGGTCATGGGCCAGGACCATATCACCGGTCCTGGCACCCTCTTGGAAAAGGCCGTATCCAATGACCGGGTCTTTTCCATGCTCCTCTGGGGGCCGCCCGGATGCGGAAAGACCACCCTGGCCAATATCATTGCCAATGAAACCCAAAGTGAGTGCGTGAAAATATCCGCCGTGCTCTCGGGGGTGAAGGAAGTGAGGCAGATCATTGAACAGGCCAAGGAGAACCGGCGGATCCGTAAAAAAAGGACCCTGCTCTTTGTGGATGAAATTCACAGGTTTAACAAGGCCCAGCAGGATGCCTTTCTCTTTCATGTGGAAAACGGGCTCATCACCCTCATCGGGGCCACCACGGAGAACCCTTCTTTTGAAGTCAACCCGGCCCTGGTGTCCCGGTGCCGGGTCTTTACCCTTAAGAGCCTGGGCAATGATGAGATCAAAGGCATCCTCAAGCGGGCCCTGACAGATGAGGAAAAGGGGTTGGGCATGGATAGGGGGGTCTTTTCCGATGACGCCCTGAATCATATTGCAGCCTTGTCCGACGGGGACGCCCGCATGGCACTGACCAACCTGGAAACGGCTGTCCTGCACTGGGGCAGTGAAAGAACCATTGAGATCAAAGATATTGAAGATGCCGTCCAGAAAAAAGCCCTGCGCCATGACAAGCGCGGTGAAGAGCATTACAATATCATCTCCGCATTCATCAAAAGCCTTCGGGGCAGTGACCCGGATGCCGCCATTTACTGGCTGGAACGGATGCTGGCCGCAGGGGACGATCCTTTATATATGCTGCGGCGGATGATTCGTTTCGCCACCGAGGATGTGGGCCTGGCCGATCCCGGGGCCCTGACCATGGCCATGAATGCCGATGCCTCTTTCAGGCGGCTGGGCCGTCCGGAAGGGGACGGCTCCCTGTTCCAGGCTGCGGTTTACCTGGCTACGGCTCCCAAGAGCAATGCTGTGTACACCGCTCATAAGGCAGTAAAAGATGCCGTGGAAAAACAGGGGTACCAGCCAGTGCCCATGCACATCAGGAATGCCCCCACAGGTCTGATGAAAAAGATGGGTTACGGCAGTGGGTATCAATATGCCCATGACTTTAAGGGCGGGTATGTGCCCCAGTCCTATCTCCCCGATACCATGGAGGGCACCCGGTTTTATTTTCCCACCCAGAGGGGATATGAGTCAACCGTGAAGCAGCGGCTGGAGGCTTGGATTTCCATGAAAACCGGTGCTGGCAGAAATGAGGGATAGATTGATTTTTCGTTTTTATGTTTTGATTCATCCCGGGTAAAGCACGCTTTTGCTCCAAAAGTTCAAGTGATTTTGTAACGATTCTTAGGATTTGTTTCAGCGGTTAAGCCGGGCAATGGTCAGATCCCTGTCCCGATCCAATTCGAGTAACACCTTTTGTCCCACCATATTCCTGGTGGCCAGGGTCTGGTAGATATCAGGTGCATCAGTCGTTCGGGCGATAAACCGCAATCCTTTTTCTGTTTTTCCGTAAATAACGGCATAGTCTGGAGAGTGGTCCCGGTTGTAGACAATAGTATAGGTCTCTATGGTGCCGGTTCCGGAAGAATCCGGATCAATCTCAATGGGTTCCGGGCCCGCCAGAAAATCTTTTCGATCTTCAATGTCCATGGTTTCAAGTGAATTATTCGGGGGCAGGGCAGAGTAGATGCCTGCGGCATGTTTGTGCATGAACCAGCCCAGGGCAGTGGTCATGCCGGTGGTTGTGCCGCCCGATGCGATTTGCTCGCAAAGGGTGACCACGGCATGGAGGTTGTAATTGTTGCCCGGGCCGCCGAAAAAGCCAAGGCCCCCGGTAAGGGTCTGGGGGCGGGGGTCTTCTGCTGCAATACCCAGCATTTTTTTTGCAATGGACACGGCGCAGGGGAAACAGGAATAGATGTCCAAGCAGTCCATATCCGCCAGGGTCAGGCCGGAGCGGTCCAATGCCTTGTCCACGGCAGCTTTGAGCGGGGGGCTTGAGGTGAAATCGGTTTTGTCAATCATGAACCGCTGCCGGTCCTCGGCATATCCTCCCCCGCAAAAGTATACGGTTCGGCCTTGGGCTGCCCCCTGGGTCCGGGCATACGTTTCGGACATGAGGATGACAGCCGCCCCCATGTCCACGGTCACAAAAGAATTCATAAATTTGGTATAGGGAAAGGCAATGGGCCGGTTCCGGGGGGTCGGGGTCAGGATCTCTTCGGGAGTCTTTGTCTGTTTGGTCCATGAATGGGGGTGGCCTGCGGCTGTTTGGCTGAATTGTGACCAGAATTGGGCTACCCGGGTCAGGTAATCGTTGATTTTCAGGCCCGATGCTGCCCACAGGGCGGTTTCAAACAGGGGAAAGCCCTGCATGGGATGTTGGATGCCATACCGGGCCTCCAGGGGGGTGACCCCTGAGGCGTCATCACCCTCATAATCATCGGGGATACCTTTGAGCAAAGCGCTGTCCGGTTTTTCTTCAGTGCCGGACCTGGGCACATAGGCTTCGGCACCGGCCACCAATACCATCTTCAATTCGTTTCGCGCAATCATTCCGGCAGCCAGGTTGATCAGGGTCTGGGGCGAGTTGCCCCCGATGCGGGATTCAAAGGTGAATTTTGGTGAAGCGCCTAACCGGTGGGCCAGTTTTCTGGCAGGATCATCATAATGGGCGCTCAGGCTTTTGACCGTCAGGATACCGTCAACCGTGGATAGGAGGTCCGGCGTTTTTAAGGTGCCGGCTGCCGCTACAGAGGCCTGAACCATCAGTCCCATGGGGTCTTCAGGGTGGGATGCTAATTCTTTGGGCTGGGTGACCTGGCCCCATCCGGCAACAACAACATTGGTTTTCATTCAATATCCTTCATTATTTATATCCTGTATTCTTGGTTTTTCCAGGGGGTTTGTCAATCCGGAAATATTCTTTGCCGGTGGCTCAGGGATCGTTACAAAATAACTTGATCTAAATTATTTCCAAAACTCCTTAAAAGGCTGTGTATTTTAAAATAAAAGATTAAGTAATTTTAGAGCCAATCCTTAGGTCAATGTGAATACCCTGTCTTGTGTCTTATTTTCCAGGCTGTTTCCCCAGGTCCTTTCCTTGACTTTAATTTTTCCGGTCCGGCTGATGCGCATGATGGTGGAACTGCGGGTCCCGTAGGTTTGGCTTCGGATAAACAAAGGGGCGAGAATCCGTTCCCATTCAGGGCCCACACCCGTATCCGGCAAGAGGCGGTCATGGGGCTGGAAGGTGTCTGATAGCATGGAAAACAAAGCGTTGTCCAGGCTGTCACTATCCGTGGAAGCATTCCGGATAATGGCTGCCAGTTTTTCTTTGCCCCGGGTGACTTTGGGCCAGGGGGTATCCAAAAAGCGGTTGCTCAGGCCGTGGATGCCGGGGGCGACTTTTGTGACTGCCCGGTCCTGGTTTGAATACCAATGGACAGGCCCGCCAGCCTCTCCGGCAAGCAGGTTGAATCCGCTGTATTGATCCGCATCTTTATCCAGGGTGTGAAGATATGCGGGAATGGAGCCTGAAAAATTGAGCAGGCAAGGGATAATTTCCCCCCTGGACGGGCCCTTGGATTTGATGGTGCTCAGATCCCTGTAATTGGTCAGGGCGGCAAACCGTCCCTGGGTGCTGACACCGAACCAGGTGCCTCCGGCCTCAAGATCCTTCCCTGCCAGGAGGTCTGAGTTTTCCGGCCAGAATTCCATGGGCCGGGTAGGCCGGGTATAAAATTCATCTCTGTTGGCCGCCAGGATAAAGGGAACATCAGGTGATACGTCAATGCCGAAGAGAATCAGACACATGGAGTTTTCCTTGTTTTTTATTTGTCTCTTTGCTATGGGACCTATTGTAAGATACTTAATCGGTTGCTAAGAAAAAATCAATTATATTTGGAGGTGTGCATGCAAGATGTAGTTATCGTCAGCGGTGTGAGAACTCCTGTTGGCTCTTTCGGCGGTTCATTAAAGGCTGTTCCTGTGGTTGATTTGGGCTCTTGTGTTATGAAAGACGTCCTCAAACGGGTGGGGCTGAAGCCTGCCCAGGATCCTTTTCAGGCGCAGTTTTCCCCCGAGACCCTTAAAGATCAGGGAATGATCGATCTTGAGAAAAAAGGATATGACTACGGGGACGATCTGAAAGATATTTTTATAGACGAAGTGATCATGGGAAATGTACTCCAGGCCGGTCAGGGCCAGAACACTGCACGCCAGGCTATGATCAATGCGGGAATTTCCCGGCAGACCGCGGCCTTTACCATCAATAAAATCTGCGGGTCCGGCCTCAAAGCCATTGCTCTGGGGGCCCAGGCCATCATGGCGGGCCAGGCCGATGTGATCCTTGCCGGGGGGCAGGAAAGTATGAGTAATGCCCCCATGGCACTGCTCAAGGCAAGGTGGGGACACCGGATGGAGCTCACCGGCCAGGGCCCTGTCCACGACCTCATGGTCTATGACGGGCTCTATGAAATTTTTTACGGCTACCACATGGGCCTTACCGCTGAAAATATTGTGGAAAAATACGGGATCACCCGGGAGGAACAGGACCAGCTGGCGCTGCTCAGCCACAACCGAGCCTTTGCCGCAGTCCAGGACGGTACCTTTGCCCAGGAAATTGTTCCCGTGACCATCTCATCCCGGAGAGGGGATGTTGTGGTGGACAAGGATGAGCGTCCCATGGAAACCAGTATGGAAAAACTTGGGAAACTGCGCCCGGCCTTTAAAAAAGAGGGCAGCGTTACTGCCGGAAATGCATCGGGCATCAATGATGCTGCAGCCGCCGTATTGATGATGTCCGAATCCCGTGCCGACGAGCTGGGCCTGGAAAAACTGGCCAAGGTAAAAGCCTTTGCCGCAGGCGGCCTGGATCCTGCTTATATGGGCCTGGGGCCTGTTCCGGCTGTTAAAAAGGTACTAAAACAGACCGGTATGGCCATGGGGGATATTGAGATGATAGAGCTCAACGAGGCCTTTGCTGCCCAGGCCATCGGCTGCATGCGTGAGTTGGAGATTGATGTGGAAAAACCCAATGAACTTGGGTCCGGCGTCTCCATTGGCCATCCCATCGGATGTACCGGTGCCCGGCAGATGGTCACGGCCATCCACCAGATGAACCGGAAAGGCTACGGCACCGGTTTGATCTCCATGTGTATCGGCGGCGGCATGGGCATGGCCATGATTATAGAAAGATAGGGGAATAACCCATAGTTTTGACTTTACTTGAAAGGTCTAAAATGATAAGACAAGCCAAGACTTTTTGAAGTGTAAACGATTGAATTTGAATTGAATAAAGAGGTGTAGCAATATGGATATTCCCCGTAAACTCGGTATACTGATTTACACGGCTGTTCCCGCCATCGTCGGGGGCGGCATTGTTTACCATTTTTTTGGAAGCTGGACCCAGGTCATCATGTTTGAAATCATGCTTGCACTGGCTGCATTGGGGATTATCAGCAGCTAGCACCGGGTCTGTTTTGCTATTGCGTAAAGCCGCAGCCGTGCCGTTTGCATGCTGCGGCTTTACCTGGTTTTTGCATTGGTCTTTTTAGCAGATGGTGAGCGATTGGAGCAGAATATTTTTCAGCGGGCGGTTTTCTATTTTTTTCTGGCACTGTTCTGTATATCCATTTTCCTTGTGGGTAAGCTTGTTGCCCCTTTCTTTGCGAGCATCATTTTAGGGGTGGTGATCACCGGTATCTTTAAACCGGTGTTTAAACGGCTGGTCAGCCGGATTCCGCCCAAGGTGGCATCTGTACTCACCTGCACGGCCATATTTTTTGTGGTGTTTATCCCTGTGGTTTTCTTTGTGGGAATCTTATCCAAGGAGGCTCTGGGACTGTATAGCATGGCCAAAGATGCGGTGTTCTCAAAGCATCTAATTGATCTGCTGGAAAACACCCAGGCCTTGGAGCGGCTCAATGCGCTTCTGGCCCGGGCAGGTATTGAAACCACCGTCACCTGGAACGAACTTATTGCGCCGGTGACCCAAGTGGGGAAAACCGTGGGGTTTTCTCTTTTTGAGCAGGCCCGGTTCGTGACCTCGAACCTGGTGAACCTGGTCTTTTATTTCTGTCTTATGCTCATTGTGGCCTTTTATATGTTCATGGACGGGGAACGGTTTGTACTATATCTTTATGATTTGTCCCCCCTCAAGGACGAGCATGACCGGGAGTTGTTTGAGAAATTTAACGATATGGCCGGAGCCGTTCTCATCGGCAATGGTCTGGGTGGTCTGATTCAGGGGTGTGCCGGTGGACTGCTCTTTTGGTCTTTTGGGCTGAACTCCCCTTTTTTATGGGGGGTGATCATGGGCTTTCTGGCCTTTTTGCCCATTGTGGGCATTGGCGTGGTTTTGGTGCCCTTGGCCGTTTTTTTTCTGCTCAAAGGCAGTATGGGTACGGGCATTTTTATTCTGGTTTTTTATGGGATGATGTCCTGGGGTATTGAATACATATTTAAACCCAAAGTGGTGGGGGACCGGGTGGCCATGCACCCCCTCATCGTATTTTTTGCCATTATCGGCGGTTTAAAGGTTTACGGTATTTTAGGTATTATTTACGGACCTTTGATCGCCACCCTGTTTTTAACCCTTGCCGATATCTATTTTTCAACTTTTCAGTCCATGGTGGAACCGGACAAGGGCTAAGCGATAATTCTAACGGGAGTAGTATTACCAAGATGATTCAAAACGAAAGCAATGTGACAAGTATCGAGAAGGAGATGAAACAATCTTATCTCGAATATGCCATGAGTGTCATCATCGGCCGGGCCCTGCCCGATGTCCGGGACGGGTTGAAGCCGGTGCACAGGCGCGTGCTCTATGCCATGCAGCAATTGCGCAACGACTGGAACAAACCCTATAAAAAATCCGCCCGTATTGTGGGTGATGTCATTGGTAAGTATCACCCCCATGGTGATTCCGCCGTATATGACACCATCGTCCGTATGGCCCAGGATTTCTCATTGCGTTATACCCTGGTGGACGGCCAGGGTAACTTCGGGTCTGTGGACGGGGACTCCCCGGCTGCCATGCGTTACACGGAAATTCGCATGCGCAAGCTTTCCCACCAGATGCTGGCCGACCTTGAGAAAGAAACCGTTGATTTCGCCCCCAACTACGATGAAACCCTGGATGAGCCCGTGGTTTTACCCACAAAGTTTCCCTCTCTCCTGGTCAACGGATCTTCAGGAATTGCTGTGGGTATGACCACCAATATTCCTCCCCATAACATCAATGAGGTCATCGAAGGGCTTAAGGCCCTCATCGACAAACCTGATATGAATACCCGGGATCTGATGGAATATATTCCTGCGCCGGATTTTCCGACTTATGGTCAAATATACGGCACCAAAGGAATATACGAAGCCTATGACGGGGGCCGGGGAATTATAACGCTTCGGGCCAAGGTCGAAGTGGAGGAGAATAAGAAAAACGGCCAGGAGACCATTGTTGTCACCGAGTTGCCCTACCAGGTCAACAAAGCAAAACTGGTGCAGAAGATTGCCGAACTCATGCGGGATAAGGTCATTACCGGTGCCTCTTTTGTCCGGGATGAATCCGACCGGGACGGGATGAGGGTTGCCGTGGGCCTCAAGCGGGACCAGATTGCCGAAGTGGTGATAAACCAATTGTTCAAGCACACCAATCTTCAGACCAGTTTCGGGATCATTTTTCTGGCCGTGGTCAACAACAGGCCGGAACTGTTAAGCCTTAAAGAGATCCTCAACCATTTCATTGCCCACCGGATGAATGTGATCGTCCGGCGGACCCGGTATGACCTGCGTAAGGCCGAAGAGCGGGCCCATATCCTGGAAGGGTTGAAGATCGCCCTGGACAACCTGGATGAAGTCGTGGCATTGATCCGGGCTTCCCGTTCACCCGAAGAGGCAAAGAACGGCCTCATCGAAAGATTCAGCTTAAGTCCCATCCAGGCCCAGGCCATTCTGGATATGCGACTCCAGCGCCTCACCGGACTGGAACGCGAAAAAATAGAGACCGAATACCAGGCCCTGCTCAAAGACATCGCCTGGTTTAAGGAAATCCTGGGGTCTGAAACCGTGGTACGGGGCCTGATCAAGGACGAGCTTGCGGATCTCAAAGAAGAGTTCGGAGATGAGCGCCGGACCCGTATCGTGGAAGCGACCTCGGAAATCTCCATCGAAGACCTCATTGCCGAAGAAGACATGGTGGTCACCGTGACCCGCAGTGGGTATATCAAAAGAAATCCCATAACCCTTTATGCCAGCCAGCACAGGGGGGGCAAGGGGAAGACCGCCATGGGCACCAAGTCCGATGACTTTGTGGAGCAGCTTTTTGTGGCCTCCACCCATGCCACCTTCCTTTTTATTACCAATTTCGGTAAGGTTTACCAGTCCAAGGTTTATGAACTGCCCATGGCAGGCCGTTCTTCTCTGGGCAAGGCCATTGTGAATCTGCTCAATTTCGACGAAGGGGAAAACCTGGCCACGGTTCTGACTGTGGATGAATTTACAGAAAACCGTTACGTGGTCATGGCCACCAAAAAGGGAAGGGTGAAAAAGACCGATCTTATGGCCTATTCACGGCCCCGGTCCGGTGGCCTTATCGGGGTGAAACTGGCTGAAGGCGATGAGCTGATCGCCGCCAGGATTACAGACGGTGAGATGGATGTTTTTCTGGGTTCCGACGGAGGCAAGGTGATCCGCTTTAATGAGGATGATGTCCGGGCCACGGCCCGGGGGTCCATGGGTGTCAGGGGAATGCGCATTGGTGATGATTCCCGTGTGGTGGGCATGGAAGTGCTCGGAGATGAAGACACCCTTCTCACGGTAACTGAAAATGGATACGGCAAGCGGTCCAAGGTTGAGGAATACAGAACACAGACCAGAGGGGGCAAAGGGGTATTCTCCATCAAGACCTCCAAACGGAACGGCAAAATGGTCTCGCTGGCTCTGGTGGCGGATAATGATGAACTCATGATGGTCACAGACAAGGGGAAACTCATCCGCACGGCCATCGGCGGCATTAACGTCATCTCCAGGAATACCCAGGGGGTACGCCTCATTAATCTGGCCAAAGGGGAAACCCTGATTGGCATTGCCCGGCTGCCTGAAGAAGAGGAAGGCGAAGACCAGGATATTGAAATCGAACAAGGGTTGGAGCCAGACGGGATAGAAGCAGAAGACCAGGGCGATAACGGCCCAACATCTGAGGAACCGGACGAGAGTGGAGACGGGGAACCAGAGGCATAGAGGTGACGGCCACCGGAAGCGGCTGAGGGAACGATTCCTTTCAGCCGGCCTTTCCGGATTCCAGGACTATGAGGTCCTGGAATTGCTGCTCTCTTTGAATACTCCGAGAAGAGATACCAAACAGGCGGCCAAGGATCTGATGAAAGATTTTAAAAGCTTTCACCGGGTTCTGGAAGCGCCCACCAACGCGTTGTGCCGTATAAAGGGTGTAGGGGCTGCCAACAGTTTCGGCATTCATCTGATCAAGGCGGTGGCGGACCGTTATCTTGAAACCCGGATGGCACAGCGAGACGTTGTCAAAGACCCTGAAAGCCTTCTGGCCTTTTTAAACCAAGCCATCGGATACAAAAGCCGTGAACATTTCCTGGGTATTTTTCTGGATGCCAAAAACAGGGTTACGGCATCTGAAATTCTTTTTACCGGCAGTCTGACGGCATCGGCAGTCTATCCCAGAGAAGTGATTGCCCGGGCACTGGCCCACCACGCTGCCTCGGTTATTTTTGCCCACAACCACCCCTCCGGTGATATTCAGCCTTCAAAGCAGGATATCCGCATAACAAGGACCCTGAACTTTGCTTTGAACTTTGCAGGAATAAATGTCCACGACCATATCATCACCGGGAGTGAAGGTTACTATAGTTTTGCAGCCCAGGGATTGATAGGGGAGTTTAACCGGGAGTTTGAAATATTAAATGAACGAGACTGAAAATCTACCCGAGTGTTTTGGGAATCTGGAAAAGGTGTTTCCCATGGGGCCCAAGGGATTGCGGGAAACCCCTGAAGAGTGTTTTTATCATTGCCCTGTGAAAACCAGGTGCCTGCAGCAGGCCATGGCCACCAAAGACGGGGTTCAGGTTGAAGAAGAAATTATTGAGCGGTCAACCAAGGCCGGGGCCATGACTTTTTTTGAGCGCTGGTCCAGGAAAAAACAGGCCCACCGACGGAGCCAGGCTCATGAAAAGTAAAATTTTTTTCATCTTATAGAAATTGGGCGATAAATTCGGATGATTCAAAGGAATAGTCAATATTGAATTATTGTCGGTTCGGGCAGGAGACTCTGCCGGGCCGGTTTTACCAGGTAAGGAGAATGTAATGAGGTCGGTTCGAGATATTGAGGTGAAAAATAAAATTGTATTTCTCCGGGTGGATTATAACCTGCCCATGGATAAAGATGGAAACATCACCGATGACAATCGGATTCAGGCTACCCTGGATCTGATTCGCTGGCTTCAGGAAAAAAATGCCAAAATTATCCTTGCCTCCCACCTGGGGCGACCCAATGGGGTGAAAGATGATAAGTTCAGCCTGCTTCCGGCAGCGCTGCGGTTGTCCAAGCTTTTGAATGCCCAGGTTCAGTTTGTGGGAGACTGCATCGGGGAAGAGGTCCAGGCAAGGGTTGCGGCCCTTGAATGTTCTGAAATCCTCATGCTGGAGAATCTAAGATTTTATAATGAGGAAAAGAAGAATGATCCGGGATTTGCCAAAAAGCTCGCCGGACTCTGCGATGTATATGTGAATAACGCATTTGCCGTTTCCCATCGGGACCAGGCATCAGTTACGGGCATTCCAAAGTTTGTAAAAGAGGCCGGGGCCGGTTTTTTACTTGAAAAAGAAGTGCGGTCATACTACGATTCCGTGGAACATCCGAAAAAACCCCTGACAGCAGTTATCGGCGGCGCAAAAGTATCAAGTAAGCTGGCAGCCCTGGAGAATATGCTCAATTTTGTGAATTGCCTTATCATCGGCGGCGCCATGGCCAATACCTTTCTAAACGCACAGGGGGTGGACACTAAAGGTTCCATAATTGAGGCGGATCTGCTCAAAACTGCCCGGGATATTATTCAGAAAGCCCGGGAAAAAGGAATTGACCTGCTTCTGCCCCGGGATCTGGTTGTGGCTGATCGGTTTGAGAAAGATGCTGATTCAAAGACCGTTGGCCTTGATGCCGTCCCGGACGGCTGGATGGCATTGGACATTGGCCCTGAAACGGCCAAGGACTATGCCGTGGCCATACAGGGGGCCGGCACCATTGTATGGAACGGTCCCATGGGCGTATTTGAAATGGAGCGGTTTGCAGCCGGCACCCAGGTTGTGGCCGATGCCATTGCCGCATCTGCCGCATTCTCCATTGTGGGCGGGGGGGACACCGGACTTGCCGCCAAAACATGCAAAATAGCGGACAAGGTCAGTTATATTTCCACAGGCGGGGGCGCCTTTCTTCACATGATGGAGGGCAAAAAACTACCCGGGGTTGAGGCCCTGGAGTGATCTCTTTTCAAAAGGGGCAGATAAGTGAAAATCTGTAAATCCAGGCATGGCCTGAGCAGGGAAGACCGCCTGAGACGGGCCTATTATCAAGTGCTGAGAGATGAGCTGGATCAATTTGTCATCGGGTATTCCCTTGTGGGGTCCTATAATAATTTCTTAAGAATCAGGACCCCTTATCCCTTTGTAGAGCTGCGGGAACTCAAACCCAGGGCACGGATACCTTCTGTGGAATTTGATGCCCAGAATTCATTTTTGATCATCTTTTCAGAGGATTTTATTGATAAAAAGCATAAAAAGTACATCCGTTACTTTGATGCCAATAAAACCAATAAAACCAATCTGCTCCGGCACAAGTATTTCCCGGATGTTGAAAATTACAACAGGAACCTCAAGTATTTTGAGACCCCAGAGTTTTTTTCCCTGCTCAGGTCTCTGCTGCCGGTTGATTATGCCCTTTTGATCCAGCGAAATCAGCGAACCAAAGTCCAGTACGCCCTGACCCATTTCCATGTCCGGGTGGACTGGCCCATTGCCGATGCCTCGGAAGACCTGGCCAAATCCCTGCGTTATATTTCAAAGGATCTTTATGAAAAAGGGGATAAATACGCTGAAAACATGCAGAAGAAATTGTTTGAATACTACGGGGTTCCCTTGATGTCAGGCGGCCGAAGGACCGCAGCTATTGTTGCGGCTCAGTATTTCAGGCAATTTGACGGAATTACCACCATTTATGTCTCTTCAAGTGAATCCAGGAATCTGCTCAGAATCGATGAAGACGGGGTGTCAAAATCCGTCCTGGTCAAACTCAGCCAGGCCCAGGTAAAGACCCTGGCCGATCTGGCCGAAATTTCCCAGAGCAGTTTCACCAAGAATTATGTGGTGGCCCGCCAGGGGAAATCCTATGTCTGCATCCTCAATGTAAGATATGATCACACCAGCCATGCCAAGCCTTCCGAAGGCGGTCGGCTGAGGGAGCTTAATTTTGATACCAATTGGCTCACCGTGGCTGAAGAGCATATTCTGCCCAAGCCTTCGGTAACCAAATATGCGCCCATACCCTATAAAATGATTTATGCTTAGAAAGTGAGAAAAGCTAGGAAAGTACGAATAATTCCGTTTTTGGAAATATACTCTGTAATAACTGCAACCACTTTTTCAATGATGATCCTGGCTATATGATCGGTCGGAAGCTTGATAAATCAATGCTGCCGTCTTTAGGCCAACATGATCGCAGGAGCAGCACGCCGGCCTTTGACGCGAAGGGGGCGATGCTAAATTTCTATTAAAGTGCGGCGAGTCGTTCTGACTGTTCCGAAACGTTCGAGCCAGTTTCTGCCGGCCATGGCAATCCGTCTCTCAAACGCCGCTTACGACCGGAAGGCCGAACCCCAATATATTGTGGTTGGCCTGAAATTCCAAACCTAAGTCTGGTGTCGACGTATCCTTAACAACTTTTCTGATAGTCAGATTTAATAGAAACCCCGGTTTCTTTCTCAATAATATATTATTGGAGAATTTTTTTACCGCTAACGATATTATGTCGATAGCAACAGGTTTGGAAAATGTTCTGACAGCCCCTTTGCTCCCGTAAACTAAAGGTGAATAGGCCTATCATTAAAATTAAACCAAAGAAGACACTGATCTTGGAAAAATTTGAAATTTTTCTGCGCATTTTCCCTCTGTAGACAACAAATATCAAAAATTAGAATGGTATCTTTACGAAAAGACGCTTAATCAGAGGTATATCGTAAGATACTCTCAGAGCGGTTTTTGTTTCTGGATCTTTTACACGTTACACAAATGAATATCAAAAAGCGTTGAATCCAATGAAATGAAGTAATTCAAAACCCTGGATTTATGGTAAATCGGTCTTTTTTTTTCTGATTCCTGACCCCAATATATGTATGCGGTCATACTGAACTCATGGGCTGAAAGTCAAAATTATTGGAGATTAAATATCCATCTGCCAAAAATTGTGACATAAAAGCAAACACAGAAAATTTTTGGAGCTTGGACTACCTGAGTCAGCTTAAAAAAAACTAAAATTTGAATTGCTGAGAAAAGCAAGGAACGTCAGGAATGCCTTTTTTGCATTGGCCTTTTTTTTAGCTTTTTAAAAATTTTTAAGCATAGCGGTCTCGTCGCAATCAGGAAAGGAAACGCATCCGATGCAGTCGGACCAGACCTTAAGGGGCAGCCCGGCTTTGTCGATTTCTAAAAACCCAAACCTGGTGAAAAATTCCGGCCGGTAGGTCAGGGTGAATAATTTTTTGATTTTAAAATAAAAGGCCTCCTGGATGCACCGTTCGGTGAGGGCGCTTCCAATGCCCTGTCCCCCATAGGCCGGATCCACGGCAAGGGAACGGATTTCGGCCAGGTCTTCCCAGCAGAACTGAAGGGCACAGCAGCCGGTAAGTTTTCGGGTATCAGGATCTTCAAATACCCAGAAATCTCTTATGTGGTCGTATAATTGGCTGAGGGGGCGGGCAAGGAGTTCTCCTTGTTTGCTGTAGAATTGGAGCAGTGCATGGATATGGTTGACATCATCCAGTACGGCTTTGCGTATCATTGGTATTCCTTTATTTTTTAATCAGGGCCCGGACGATTCCAGGGCCAGGTCCGACAGCCTCTTGGCCGGAATCCGGATGGATGTATACCATCTTTGTACCGTCGGGTATATCAAAATATTGATAGGACCGGTCCGCCAGAAATGACTCCATATAATCGATCCAGATGGGAAGGGCTGCCTTTGCCCCTGTTTCATAGGGGCCCAGGGAGGATGCATGGTCATTGCCCACCCAGACCCCGCAGGCCGTATCCGGGCTGAATCCGATGAACAGGGCATCCTTGTATTTATCCGTGGTGCCGGTTTTGCCGGCGATATCCTTTTTAATATGACTTGCTTTTATTCCTGTTCCTTCGTAAACCACTGCCCTGAGCATGTCTGACATAATGGCGGCCGTGACCCTGTCTGTTACGGGTTCTTTTTGAACCTTGTGGCGATAAATGACCTGGCCGTCCTGATCCAGTATCTTTTCAACGGCAAAGGGATGGGTCAGGATACCTCTGTTGGCAAAAGGAATATAGGCAGTGGTCAGTTCCAGGAGGCTGACTTCTGCCGTGCCCAGGGCAAGGGAAAGATAGGGGGGCAGGGGAGTGGTGATGCCGGCTTTCCGGGCAAAGGCGATAATTTTTTCCGGCCCCAGGTCCTGGGCCAGCCTCACCACCGGGGTGTTTTTAGACAAAGCCAGGGCCCTTCGGAGGGTGATTTCTCCCTTAAAGGAGCGGGAAAAATTTTTAACCTCCCAGATTTTGCCTCCGGGCAGGGTATAGGACAATGGGGCGTCCTGCAGGGTGTCGATCTGTTGGTATCCTTGTTCAAGGGCTACGGCATAGACCAGGGGCTTGAATGCAGAGCCTGGCTGGCGCAGGGCTTGAACTGCACGGTTGAACTTATTTTCTTTAAAGTTACGCCCCCCGACCATGGCCCGGATAGCACCTGTGTGGACATCCAAAGCAATGAGAGCGGCTTCGGGCAGAGGGGCTTGAATTTTATTCTTTATCATTCGTTTTTCAAGCCGCTCCAGGTGGTGGGCAACGGATTGCTCAGCAGTTTTCTGGCGTTTTAAATCAAGGGTGGTGTAGATGGAAAGACCGTCGGCATATTTGCTGTCCGTCAGGCCTTCCAGCTGTTTCTTGAGATAGGCGGTAAAAAATGGGGCCGGGGTGTCCGTTTGGATTTCCATGGGGACGGAAACGGGTTCTGATCCAGCCGCCTCATATTCCCCGGGTGTAATAAGTTTTGTATCCAGCATCTGCTTGAGGACAATGGCCCGCCGCCGCCGGGCCAGATCCGGGTTGTTCAGAGGTGAGTACACACTGGGGGCCTTGGGCAGGCCTGCAATGAGAGCGGCCTGGCCAAGGGTGAGGCCGGCCACGGAGGTGCCAAAATAAGTCCTGGCCGCGGCTTCCACGCCATAGGCTCCGGAACCCAGATAAATCTGATTGAGATATAGTTCAAGAATCTCTTCTTTGGTATACCGCCGTTCGATCTGGACGGCCAGTAGAGCTTCTCTGATTTTCCGCACAATGGATTTTTCAGAGGATAGAAACAGGGTCTTGGCCAGTTGTTGGGTCAGGGTGGAAGCACCTTGCTTGAACCGTCGGGCCCTGATGTCATGGATGACGGCCCTGGCAATGGCCTTGAGATTGACACCGGCATGGGTGTAAAAATTTCTGTCTTCTGTGACAACCAGAGCATTGATGAGATATTGGGGTATGGCATTTATGTCAACGGGAAACCGTTTTTCCAGGTAGAACTGGGTAATTATTTGATTGTCCACGGAGTAAACCCGCGTCACGGATGAGGGCTTGAATTGTTTTAAGTGATTGATTTCCGGCAGGTCATATACCAGTCCATAGAAGCCTCCGGCCATCAGCCCTGCCAGGAGTCCGAAGAAAACGGTGATCAAGGCTGTTTTTTTGGGGAAAACAGCCTTAATCATCGTTTTAGGAATTCAAACACCGATGTTTTAAAGTCTTCATCTGAGAACGGTTTGTGCAGGACCTTGTTGATGCCCGATTTTTTCAGCATGGCGTCATTCACATCAACGTCCCCGCTTTTTTCTTCCACAAAATCGCTCTGGGTCGTAATCATGAGGATGGGCAGATTCTGCCGGGTGAATTTTTTCCTGATTTCACAGGTCAGTTCCAGGCCGGAGATATTGGGCATGTTTAAATCTGTGATCACAAGATCGGCATTGCCTGCCAGGATTTCCGGAATGGCATCTTCTGGACGGTTAAAGGTAAGAGGAGAAAATCCCAGAGTAGACAGTTTATTCTGGTAGAGTTTGAGCATCATCTTTGAGTCGTCCACCACGATGATTCTGGCCTTGCTCTCTTCCCCGCCGCTGTTCGACACATCTTTGATAATATCCTGGGTAAATTCTTTTTGGCCGATGCCTGCCATGTGCTTCAGGAATGCCTTGCGTGTTGAAGGAGAGGCCTTTCCAAGGATATGGGCTTTTGCAAGCGTTTTAAAGGATTCTTCTTCGGCCAAAAAATTGAAAATATTTCCGGCTTCGGTGTCTATGAGGGCGGCCACAGTCATCCGGGCACCGTCAGAACCCTCCCGTACAATATTTTTAAGACCAGCCACCAGGGGCTTGGAAATATTTTTGTCAATGGCCCGGGCCGCACTCATCCTGACGGATTCAACCGGGTCCTGAAGACCCTGGGCAAGGCAGATGGCGGTTTTTGGGGATGGAATCCGTTCCATGGCTTCATAGGCTGCCTGGCGGATATTGGCATCTCTGGGCTGGGTATTGATGATATCCAGAATCGCAGTGATTGCTGCAGGATCTTTGATATACCCCAGAGTGGTGATGAGATGGACCAGGTAATCAGCTTCTGCATTTTCAAAGGCTCTGGTCAGGAGGGGGGTGGCTTTTTTCCCCAGTTTCATGAGTTGGTCAATGGCCGTGTCCCGCACTATGGTGATGGTTGAGCCGAGCAAGGTGGTCATTTTTTCCAGGGCGTAGAGGTCCTGCATGTCGGCCAGGGCTTCAACCGCAAGCTTATTGGTATCTTCGTTTTTTCCTAAAAAATTCAGTAGCTGGTCAACCGCATCTTTCGTGTTGGCTTCGGAAATGGCGAAGATGGCGGCTTTTCGGACCTTGAGATCCGGGTGGTCCGAAAGAGCGGAAAAAATATTTAGGCTGGTATCCAGGCGGAAAACACCCAGAGCCGTTACAGCGGTCCCGAGAATATCAGGGTCGTTTTCCGTTTTAATCACCCCGGCCAGAGCTGATGCCGTTTCGTTCAGGTATAGGTCGCCTGCAGCCTTGATAAATTGTATCCTAGTGGGTTTTTCATTCTGGATAATATATTGGATAACCAGGTCTGTGTTGCCGTATGCTTTCTCCAGGATCAGGTCATAGAGTCCTTCTTTCACGCCGGAATCTGTGATCTCTATTTTGGTGAGGAATTCCAGCAGGGGAAACACGACTTTTTCAGGGCCTCTGGCCAGTTCCATGAGTGCTTTTTTCTGGACTTCCACATCAACATTGGAGTCGGAAACAAACTGGAGCAGGGCTTTGGCCTTAACAATATCCTCTTCTTTGAGGCAAAAAATCAGCTCGTCAATAAAGTCTTTTGCGTTTATGGTACCCATTAAAACAGCCTTTTTTAAGCTTTGAATTGGTAAAAAACTGAGTTTAAATATTTATTGGAGGCAAACAGGTCGGTATCGTTTACCAGGGACTCGGTGGAGCCGATGAGTAGATACCCGTCCGGCTCCAGCACCTTGGCGATATTGGCATAGATCTTACGCCGGTCCGCACTGGTAAAATAAATCATCACATTCCGGCACAGGACAATATCAAATTTTCCGATACCCATAAAAGGCTTCATAAGATTCATTTTTTTGAACTGGGCCATGGCACGAAGTTCATCCTTGATCTTATACCGGTCATCCATGGGGGAAAAGTATTTGTTCAGTCGCATCGGGTCCAGCCCCCGAGCCACTTCGAATTTATTATAGCTCCCGTAACTGGCCTGGGCTATGGCGGCGTCTGAGATGTCTGTTCCAAACAGCCTTATATTGTAATCTTTGGGGTTTACCCCCATTTCCAGCAGAGTCATGGCAATGCTGTATATTTCCTGCCCTGTTGAGTTGGCTGCGCTCCAGAGGCGGATGGTGGGTTTGCCGATACTCCCTTTTGACCGTTTATCGATAAGATCCGGAAATATTTTGTGCTGAAGCAGTTGGAACGGGGATTTGTCCCTGAAAAAATAGGTCTCATTGGTGGATATGGCATCAATGATGAAATTTTCTATTTCTTTTTTAAAATCCAGCTTGGCTTTCCTGAGCAATTCTCCATAGGAACTGCACCCATATTTGCCCAAAAGGGGATTAAGCCGGGTTTCCAAAAGATATTCTTTTCCCACGTCCAGGGCGATCCCTGAAATCTCCAGGATATACTGGGCAAATAATTTGAACTCTTCCGGAGTTACGGTGGCTTTGGTCATAATTTGTTATCGGCTCGTGGTCTGTGGTTAGAGGATTACTGTTTTCACGATTTCATCCGCAATCCTGTCCAATGGGGCTATTACATCGGCGATTCCGGTTTCAATGGGTTCTTTGGGCATACCGAAAACCGTGCAGCTTTCTTCATCCTGGGCGATGATTAAACTGCCGTTCTTTTTCATCTGGGCAAGCCCTTTGGATCCGTCAGATCCCATGCCGGTCATGATCACGCCGGTTGACCTGCCCACATAATGCTGAGCAATGGACCGGAATAGATAATCCACAGAAGGTCTGCATGAATTTTCCGGAGGATCGTTGGTGATTTTTATTTTCCGGGTCAGTCCGTCTGCACCGGCCACTATTTTCATCTGTTTTCCGCCCGGTGCGATAAATACTTTTCCCGGCTGGATCACATCGCCGTCTTCAGCCTCTTTGACCTCAAGGGCAGACTTGTTGTTCAGGCTGTTGGCCAGGGATGCCGTAAACATGGGGGGCATGTGCTGGACAATGAGAACAGTGGCTTTTAAGTTACCAGGAAGCAAGGGGATCATTTTAGTCAGGGCGTTTGGGCCACCGGTTGAAATGCCGATGCCAATGATTTCAGATCTGGACCTGATGCCCGCCACCGAACTCGTTGTCCCCTTTGTTCTTGTGATCGGTTTTCTGACGACAGGCCTGGAAGGTGAGGCTGTTGTTACCCTGGGTGTGAGGGGCACCATGCCTTTGCGTCGCTTAATGAGTTTTACAATGGGGTCCAGGGCTGCCTTGACCTTGACCATGTTGTCTGCCATTGTGCCTTCTTCCGGTTTGGCGACAAAATCAATGGCCCCAAGTTCCAGAGCCTTTATGGTCATTTCACTGCCCTGCTGGGTCAGGGTTGAGAGCATGACGACCATGGGTGGATTTTCCATGCTCTTGAGTTCCTGAAGGACTTCAATGCCGTTGACTTCCGGCATTTCGATATCCAAAGTGATAAGATCCGGTTTCAGGGTTTTGATTTTGGATAGGGCGATTTTGCCGTTGTTGGCTGTCCCAACCACCTCTATTCCTGGGATGGATTTGAGTACATCCCCAACAATTTTTCGGTACACAATGGTATCATCCACCACGACGGCTTTAATGGGTTCCATTATTCTTTGAGCACCTCATCAATATCCAGAACGCCTATGAGCTGGTTTTCGGTTTTCAAAACGCCCTGGAAATATTTACCCTTTACTCCCCCGATATTGGAGGGGGCCGGCTCAATGTCGTCTTTATGTGCCAGTACCACATCGGCGATTGAATCCACCAGAAGGCCGATATGCTCGTCTTCTGAATTGACAATGATATTTCGGTTGTCCTTGTCTTGGGTGACGGGTGCCAAGCCCAGTTTTTTGCCAAGATCAATAATGGTGACGATCCGGCCCCTCAGATTTAGAATTCCTTTAATATAGTCCGAGGCCTGGGGCACCTTGGTGATTTCAAAATGCTTGTTGATTTCCTGGATATTAAGAATGTCGATTCCGCACAGGGCGCCACCCACATAAAAGGTGGAAAATTCAATATCGGTTGATGTGCTTTCAATTGCAATATCGTTCATTTCTATTTCCTTTACAGCTATCTGTCGGCGTTAAAGGTTCAGGTATTTTCTGATGATGGTCATGAGCTTTTCCCTGTCCAGTTTGATTTCATACTCGTCAATTCCGACAGCTTTCCCTTTTTCAATGTGGGCTTCACTGGCCAGAGAGGTCAGGGCAATGACATCTAAATGAGAGTATTTGGGATCGGATTTGATCCTTTTTGTTAATTCAAATCCGTCCATATTGGGCATCTCAAGGTCGGTCACCACCAAGTCGATTTCATCTACTCGCTCTTTGAGCAGCTCCCAAGCGATCAATCCGTCTTCGGCTTCAATGACTTTGAATCCGTCATCCTCCATAAAGCCTTTTACCTGGTTTCGGAAAAATGCAGAGTCTTCTGCAAACAACAGGATTTTTTCGCCTTCTTCAGCCATGCCGGCGGCCGCTTTGGCCTCTTCGGAAAACCAGTCCGGATTCAGGGTTTTAACCAGTTCAAAAATATCCACCAGAAGGGTGGTGTGGTCATTGATGACCATGGAGCCGCTAATGGCAGTCTGTTTTAATGTGCTGGTATCAATATTGAGCAGGACTTCCAGGGCATCCACCGGTGGGGTCACCATCAGGCCCAGTTCTTTATCCTTAACCTTGAAAACAATGACTTCCTGCTGCTTTTTTGTCGGGAGGGGTTCTATGTCGGCCACCTGGGAGATTTCATACAGCGGCAGGGAGCCTCCCCTGTACTGTACCACTTTCCGATCCCCGATTTGCTCGATGTCCGAGGTCTGGATCCGTTCGATCCGTTCCACAATGCTGAGGGGGGCTGCGAAATGCTCTTTTTCACCGTTCTTAAATGTAAGCAAGGCTACCCTGTCGGCCTTGGCTGCCGCCTCTTCCTCTGCAGCCTTGGCCATCTGACCAGCTTCAGCAACAGTGGACAATTCCGCCATCTGGGCAAGGTTTGATATATCCAGAATCAGGGCAACCTTGCCGTCTCCCATGATGGTGGCACCGGCATAGGCCGTGCATTTTTTCAGGTGGCGGCCCACCGGTTTTACAACGATTTCTTCGGAATCATGAAGCTGGTCAACCACAAGGCCATACTTGAATGCACCTGCAGAAACCACGGCGATATTCATGGCGGAAGAGGCATGGTAGCGACGGTCATCGCCGTCCCGGTCAACTATTTCCTGATCTCCTGTATCCTCGGCCGCATCTTCCTGGATCAAATGGGTTTTTGATCTGCGATCGGCAAGATTTTTTCTTCTGTCTGTGTGCTGGGTTTTATCACCGGGGTCTGTATATGTTTTTTCGATACCCAGCATTTCAGAGAGATTCAACAGGGGAAGCAGTTCACCTCTCAGCCTTACCACAGCTGCGTCCCCGACTTTCTCGATCTTCTCTTTCACCTGACCGGCGGGGATCCTGAGTAACTCGTTAAGGTTGACCTGGGGCAGGGCATAGCGTTCGTTGCCCACAGAGGTGATCTGGCTGGGAATAATGGCCAGGGTCAGGGGCAGTTTGATCTGGATATCTGTTCCCTGTCCGGGGGTGGAATCTATTTCTATGATGCCACCCAGGCTTTCGATATTAGTGACCACCACATCCATGCCGACTCCCCGGCCGGATACATCAGTGACCTCTTTGGCTGTTGAAAAGCCCGGCATAAATATGAGCTCCATTTTCTGCTTGTCTGACATTTCAGCCACCCGGGTGTCGGAGATCAAGCCCTTATCAATTGCTGAATTTGCAATTTTTTTAGGATCAAGGCCCCGGCCGTCGTCTGAAATGACCAGATTGACCTGTCCTGCATCGTGAAAGGCTTTCAGGGTGATGGTACCGGTGCCGTTTTTGCCTATTTGCTCCCTTTCCATGGGGGTTTCAATCCCATGGTCAACTGAGTTTCTTACCAGATGGGTCAAAGGGTCATTAATTGACTCCAATATGGTTTTGTCCAATTCAACATCTTTGCCTTCAATCTCAAGTTCAATGGATTTGCCTAATTGCTGGGACAGGTCCCTGACCACCCGGGTGAATTTGTTTAGAATATTGGCGATGGGCTGCATCCGGGTCCGCATGATCGCCTCCTGAAGCTCGGAGGTGATCATATCAATGCGCTGGCTGGAGAGTTCCGTGGCCTTTAGATTGGAAGAATTTATCCCCTGGAGAAGCTGGTTCCGGCTGAGAACCAGTTCACCGGCAAGATTCATCAGGGTGTCCAGAAGTCCCACATTGACCCGGAGGGAGGTTTGGAGTTTATTCCCCAGGTTGATATCCTGGGCCTTGGCTGTTTCAGTCGTCTGTTTTCCCACCTTTTCAGTAACGACCTGAGGAGGTGTTTCCCTTTTTACCGGTGCCGCTGCTACCACCTCTACAGGTTTTGGCTGGGCAATGGGCTCGCTTTGAACCTGGGGAACAACAATTTCCGGTGGCTGGACCATGGCGGCCTGAGCCGCAGCATTCCCATCTCCGGCCGGAACAACCATTTCTTCTTTGATCTCATGTATATACCGATCAGATATATCAAAAAGGGTTTCAGCCATATCCTGCTCAATAATTGAGGCGAACAGGACCTGAAACGGTATTCTGCTTGGTCCTCCAGCATCTTCCAGGGTCCCCACTGAGTTAAAATCAATTCGCGACTCTACAATGGTGCCGGTTTTTTGAAGGTTGTTCAGGACTTCAATGGGATTTTTGTTTTTGCGCTGGATATCGGTTATCAGATCATATTCAACCAGGAATAGATTTTTGCCTTCAGCTTTATTTTTTTCGATCTCATAAAGGGAGACCTGGCAGAATGCTCTGCCGTCCCTGAGGATGATGTCTACCATTTCCGACACCATGTCCTGCTGTTCTTCAGGAAGAGACGATTTGGTGATATTTTCCAGAGCGGTAACATGGCCGGAAATATTGACTTCGTTGCTGGTTTCTATATTGTTTAAAAGATTTTCAAGTTCGTCAAAACCCTTTAATAATACGGAAATCCTGGTGGAGTCAGGTATCAGTTCATTGTTCCGGATAAGACCCAAAACATTTTCAAGATGATGGGCCAGGTCCTTGATTGTTGTAAGCCCCATGAAGCCAGCACCGCCTTTAACTGAATGGGCCGCCCTGAAAACATTGTTTACCAGGTCCAGATCAATGTTTGCCCCACCTTCCTCAATCGTTAAGAGGTCGCTTTCAATATCACCAAGATGGTCCAGAGACTCTTCGATGTACATTTGTAGGGTTTCGTCGTCTTCAAACATATTAACTCTCCTGAAAGGTTGTCATAGAGATGGTAAAACTATACCGATAATCAAATAATTTACATAAAAGAATATAGAAAGTCAAACTAAAGATAGGGGCCAAATGCTTTACCTGTCTATATTTTGCGAATGATATCCATGGGCTGAACTTCTTGATTTATCTTCAAAATCGCCCGGGTATTGGGTTGGGCATTTTCAATGGGTGCCAGGGTCTCATTGGTTAATGATAAAACCCGTGATTTTAAGGCCGGACCCTGGGGACTGAGGACTTCTATCCAATCGCCTGATCCCAGTTTGTTCCTGATTTCGACCAGGCAGCGGTTATCGCCATAAGATTCCAAAATTTTACCAATAAAGCTGTGGATCTTTCCCTGGTGTATATTGGCGGGGTTGAGAGTTCCGGGAGCCCCGTCGTCGGGGTGGCCGAAGTAAAAACCGGTGCAGTATTCCCTGTGATATACCTGGTAAAGTTCTGATTGCCATTCGGGACGAATTACATAGGTTTCAGGATTTTCCAAAAACGCGTCAATGGCGTTACGATATGTCTTAACCACGGAGGCGAGGTAATTAATGCCTTTCATCCGGCCTTCTATCTTCAGGGAGGTGATGCCGGCAGTTATCAGGTCGGGGATATGCTCGATCATGCACATATCCTTGGAATTGAAAATGTAAGATCCCCTCTCATCTTCCATGAGTGGATGGAATTCATTGGGCCGCATTTCCTCAACAACCGAATATTTCCATCTGCAAGGATGGCTGCACAGGCCGCGGTTGCTGTCCCGTTTACTCAGCGCAGCACTTAACAGGCATCGCCCGGAATAGGAGACACACATGGCGCCGTGTATAAATGTTTCGGTCTCGATTCCAGTGTGGACTGCGATTTCCCGTATTTCAGTCAGGGAAAGTTCCCTGGCCAGATTTACCCGTTTTACCCCGAGATCCTGCCAGAACAGGGCCGTATTGTAGTTGGTGGTATTGGATTGGGTGCTCAAATGAATGTCAATATGGGGAATGATCTTCCGAGCCAGCATCAGGATGCCGGGGTCTGAGATAATTACGGCGTCCGGAGACATTCTGCTGATTTTTTCCAGAAATGACAGGATTTGCTCCTGCTCATGGTTCCGTGAATAAATATTACAGGCCAGGTAGACTTTGACCTGTCTGGCCCGTGCATATTTCACCGCCTCCACAAGTTCCGGGTCCGTAAAGTTCCCTGAAAAATTTCTCAGGCTGAAATCTTTTCCAGCCAGGTATACGGCATCCGCACCGTAATGAATGGCAATTTTAAGTTTTTCAAAGTTTCCGGCAGGGGCCAGCAATTCAGGTCTGTGTAAGGGGGTTGCCATAATTATATCCGTGTATCATCGGTCTCTTTTATTTAAGGTAGCGTCTTATAAGTATAATCCAGCAAAAACGGTAAAAAGTGGGGACCGCGGGAACCGGATTCTTGTTTGCCTTTATATAGTTTCTTTGTATCTGCCGGGACGCGTGGATAATATACACCAAAATAGAGATTGAATGCAATGTCAGGGTGCCGGATCTTATTCTTCGCGGGGCGAAACGTCTTCTGAATGGTGCCCCCGGCAGGAATCGAACCTGCGCTCAAGGATTAGGAATCCTATGCTCTATCCACTGAGCTACGGGGGCATTGGGTCTAAAAAATTTGGCTATAATTAGCATAATCAATGCTTTTAGGCAATACTCTGCAACCCTTTTTTATATAGGATTTAATTAAAATGTATAATGGGCCAATAAATGACCCGGGTATATTTTTGTATTTTTCTAAATACGATCCGGTTGTCAAATATTCTGACGCCTTTCTGAAATTCAGGAATGCCTTTTTTAGGAGCTGGTTTATTCGACAATCAGCCTCTGCCCTGGGTAAATTTTGCTTTTTTTACTCAGGCGGTTCAGGGCCAGGAGTCGATTCAATGTCATATTGTGCTTTTTGGCGATGAGAAATGGACTGTCTCCGGATTTGACCTGGTATGTACCTGCTCCTTTTTCTGAGCGGGATTTAGTCTTGGCCGAAGCTATGGTCAGGGCCTGGCCGATATGAAGGGTGGTGCCGGCCAGTTTGTTCTGGGTCATGATTTGTTTTGTGGTGGTTGAAAATTTTTTTGCAATGATCCAGAGGTTGTCGCCCTGCCGGACCTTGTAGGTGACGGATTTTCCAGGAGGGATGGCTATGTTTGATGCTATGCCGGAAGCATGGCTGCCGCCAGGATAATTCCGGGTCGGAATTTTAAGTACTTTTCCAGCAATGATGCGGTGGTTTTTAGATATTTTATTGCATCTTGAAATGGTTTTTATCGAGGTCTTGTATTTTCTGGCTATGGCAGAGAGCGTGTCTCCTGATCTGACCCTGTGGTAAATATACATGGGCGGAGGCGTATACGTGGTTTTAATTTTATCTAATTTGGCAAGAAAAAGATCCGCCTGCTGTACCGGTATTTTTATGGGGTAGGTCTCAGGTGGCAGTAATGCGTGTCTAAGCTCCGGGTTAAGGGTTTTAAGCAGGTCGGTGCGGATATTGAGTTCTTTGGCAATGTCGCTGAGTCGCACCTGCTTTTTAATATCCAGGGACTTATACGCCATGGGTGCTTTAGGTGATTTAAGGGTGATATTATATTTTTCAAGATTGTTGACAATATGGACGGTTGCAAGGAATCGGGGCACATATCTGGCTGTCTCTCTGGGCAGGTTTTGGTAAAGATCCCAGAAATTGTCCAGATAATTGATTTTTTGGCGGCGAATGGTTCTCAGGACTCTGAATTCCCCGCAATTATATGCAGCCAGGGCAGTGGTCCAGTCCCCAAATAGGTTGTGGAGTTCTTTTAAGTACGCTATGGCGGCACGGGTGGATTTCTCGGGATCCATGCGTTCATCTATGTAATAGTTGCGGCTGAGTCCGAACTTGTGCCCCGTTGAAGGGATAAACTGCCATAGTCCTAGGGCTCTGGCCGAGGACAGGGCTCTTATTTTGAAACCGCTTTCTATTAAAGGAAGCCAGGAAATTTCTTCGGGCAGTCCTGCTTTTTTGAGTTCCTGTACAATAAAAGGCCGATACATGGAAGCCCGCTCCATTGATTGAATCAGAAATCTGCGTTCAGGGCCGGTGAGGCGTTTGATTTCATTTTCAACGTGGGCGTTCAAAGTGATGGGGATGGCTTCGTGTTTTCCTGTAACAACAATCTGCCGCGAGGCATAGATTTCAAGTATCCGTTTGGATATGAGGTAGCGGATATCTTCTTTTTGCTGGCTGAGTTCAGGAGAACTCTGCTGGTCTAATTCAAGTATAAGATAGTAAGCCGAGTCAAGGTTGGCAATCGCTTCTTCAAGGTTGCCTTCTTCCCACATATCCTGGGCAAAATTGCAGAGTTCTAACGCCTGATCGATTTTTTTCTGGTTAACGTGTTTATCTGTATCACTTATGGAACAGGTTGTGGCGACCCCGGCATCGTTCTCGGCTGTTTGAGTCGGTTCACGGCTATCTACCTTATATAATAATGGTGTGTTGGAGTTGCTGCTGTTTGGGTCCGGAGAATGGTCACCTTTATTTTCGGGGTCGGCAATCGTGAATGTGTCTTGGGTTACCGGTTTACCGACAATTGTCTGTGTCTGCTGGCAGCCGGTGAGTATAAAAAAAATGACTAAAGCCAGGGTCAGTCTGCTGATATTCATTCTGCTCCTTAAGTGGGGGCCTGCTGTTTATGGTTTCGATTTTAGTTAATCGAAAATATGTGAAATGTCAATGAAAAACACGTGAAACTACTGTTATAATTGGCTGGAACATAAAAAAAAAGGTGGAAAATTGGGCAAGATATAGGGGTATGATAAATAAGGATTTATTTTTGTTGAGTTTAGTTGGAATATAATATAATTTGAGTAGGTTGTGGCGCAGTCGATGGACCTGGGGCTTTAGGGTGAATTGTTTTTTGCCGGAGAATGGATGGTTTTTGATATAAAATAAGAATATCGGGGTAAATAGGAGTATTTGCTAGTTAATTGTTCTTATTTTATATCTAATTGTTCTTATTTGCTGTAGAATGCGGTTGATAAACCTAAAGTGCTCTGCTATATTCACCCGGTCTTTTTGAGGCAGTCTATGTGCTGCTGCAACGCAGGCCGATATAGCTCAGTTGGTAGAGCATCTCACTTGTAATGAGAATGTCCTCCGTTCGATTCGGGGTATCGGCTCCAGACAAAAAAATGCTTAGGTGGGGTTCCCGAGTGGTCAAAGGGATCAGACTGTAAATCTGACGGCTCAGCCTTCGGAGGTTCAAATCCTCCCCCCACCACCAAAGTATTGTGTAGGAGATCTGTATAGATTGCTGTTACTACATGGTCGAATTTGGTTGATTGACTATATTAGTTTCATCATAAGCGGGAGTAGCTCAGTTGGTAGAGCTTCAGCCTTCCAAGCTGAATGTCGCGAGTTCGAATCTCGTCTCCCGCTCCACACACAGTCTCCGCTATGAAAGATTTAATTTGATTTGCCATGTAAGCCCATGTAGCTCAGCCGGTAGAGCGCTTCCTTGGTAAGGAAGAGGTTCACCAGTTCAATTCTGGTCATGGGCTCCACACACTAACGGCAGGAGTAATTAAGATGGCTAAGGAAAAATTCGAGCGGACAAAACCCCATGTAAATATAGGTACCATCGGTCATATTGATCATGGTAAGACTACACTTACAGCCGCGATTACAAAGCTCGCCGGTTTAAAGGGTAATGCCGAATTTGTTCCTTTTGATGAGATTGATAAGGCGCCGGAAGAAAGAGAACGCGGTATCACCATTGCCACTGCCCATGTTGAGTATGAAACCGATAATCGCCATTATGCCCATGTGGACTGTCCGGGACATGCTGATTATATAAAAAATATGATTACCGGCGCGGCACAGATGGACGGGGCAATCCTGGTTGTAAGTGCGGATGACGGTCCCATGCCCCAGACTCGTGAACATATTTTGCTTGCCCGTCAGGTTGGGGTTCCCAAGATTCTTGTGTTTTTGAATAAGTGTGATATGGTGGATGATGATGAGCTCATCGAGTTGGTCGAGATGGAGCTTCAGGAATTGTTGGACACTTATGAGTTTCCCGGGGATGAGACGCCAATTATAAGGGGTTCTGCTCTAAAGGCTCTTGAAACGGAAGATCTCGAATCCAATGAGGCGAAGCCTATTTTTGAATTGCTGGAGACTCTGGATGCATATGTGCCTGAGCCTGAGAGGGATACTGATAAGCCGTTTTTAATGCCCATTGAGGATGTTTTTAGTATCTCGGGTCGTGGTACGGTTGTTACAGGTCGTATTGATCGCGGTGTTATTAATACTGGTGAAGAGATTGAAATTGTCGGGATTCGTGAAACGGCCAAGACGGTTTGTACAGGTGTTGAGATGTTCCGCAAGTTGTTGGATGAAGGGCAGGCCGGTGATAATGTCGGGTTGCTGCTTCGGGGGACCAAGCGGGAGCAGGTTGAGCGTGGTCAGGTTGTGGCAAAGCCTGGGACTATTACGCCTCATACCAAATTTAAGGCTGAGATGTATGCGCTGAGTAAGGAAGAGGGCGGTCGTCATACGCCGTTTTTTAGCGGGTATCGGCCTCAGTTTTTCTTCCGTACTACAGATGTTACAGGTGTGCTGACCCTGAACGAAGGGGTTGAGATGATCATGCCTGGTGATAATGCGACGATTAACGTTGAGCTGATTTCACCCATAGCAATGGAAAAAGAGCTCAGGTTTGCCATCCGTGAAGGCGGGCGTACTGTTGGTGCCGGTGTTATCGGCGAAATTGTTGAATAAATGTCAAGGGGTTTATAGTGGATAGAGTACTTATTGCTCTTGCCTGTACAGAGTGCAAGAGAAGAAATTATACAACGACTAAGAATAAACGGAAAACTCCGGACAAGATTGAATTTATGAAATATTGCAAATTCTGCAATAAGCATATCCTTCACAAGGAAACAAAGATAAAATAGTTTACCATGCAGGTCAGTAGCTCCAATTGGTAGAGCACCGGACTCCAAATCCGGGTGTTGGGGGTTCGATCCCCTCCTGACCTGCCACTTTTTTTAAGGCTTCGGATTTATTTAAACTTCCGAAGATATCCCGATCAGGTGGAATATGTCAAGATTGCAGAAGAAAAAGCCTTTCAGTGAAAAGATAAAACGGAAAGCGGAATCTGATAAGGGTGCTGCCGATGCAGTCGATACGGTTTCTGGGGTAAAGCCTGCATCGCCGGGGATAGTATCTAAGGCAAAGGCTGAAAAAGCGGTTGTCGAGGCGGGCGCCGGTAATTTATTCACCAGGGCGGCAGAATTCCTTCGGGAAGTTAAGGTCGAGTTGAAGAAAGTGACCTGGCCGACACGTAAACAGACAACCGGGACAACCATTGTGGTTATCCTGTTTGTATTTGTGGTTGCAGCCTTTCTCGGGCTTTTCGACTTAAGTCTTTCAAGGCTTGTACAGGTCGTCCTTACATAGATTAAGGGAAATAGCATGTCTCTAAAATGGTATGTCGTTCATGTGTATTCCGGCCATGAGCAAAAAGTTAAAATTGCTCTGGAGGAAAAAATCCAGGGGTCAAGATATCCGGATAAATTCGGTGATATTCTGATTCCCACCGAAAGCGTTGTCGAGCTTGTGGATGGGAAGAGAAGGGAATCGTCAAGAAAATTTTATCCGGGATATATCCTCGTACGGATGCATCTGGATAACGAGACATGGCATATTGTCAGTTCTACCCAAAAGGTGACGGGATTTCTTGGCGGAAAAAATAAACCTGCACCGATTACGGATAAAGAAGCCCAGAGCATTATTGATAAAATGGAGCAGGGCAAGGATAAACCCCAGCCCAAATACTTTTTTGAGCCCGGTGACGAGGTCCGGGTTATTGACGGTCCTTTTTCCAACTTTAACGGAACCGTCGAAGAGGTTTCTCCGGATAAGGAAAAAGTAAAGGTTCTGGTCAGTATATTCGGGCGGGCCACCCCGGTTGAGTTGAATTTTATACAGGTAACCAAAATTTAATTTGGTTATGAATAGAGAGTTTCAGGAGTATTAAAATGGCAAAAAAAGTAATGACACAAATAAAGCTTCAGGTCGAAGCGGGTAAGGCAAACCCCTCTCCTCCAATCGGGCCTGCGCTGGGTCAGCACGGCGTTAACATCATGGATTTCTGCAAGGCTTTCAATGCCAAAACCGCAAACGATGCCGGATCTATCATCCCAGTTGTCATCACCGTTTATCAGGACAGATCCTTCAGCTTTATTACTAAAACACCTCCTGCATCAAGGTTGCTGCTGGCTGCGGCAAAGATTGCCAAAGGCTCTGCCGAACCCAATCGGGAGAAAGTTGCTAAGGTAACCCGTGACCAAATTGTGGCCATTGCGGAAACCAAAAAAGAAGATTTGAATGCCTCAGATATTGACGCCGCCGTAAAAATTATTGAAGGCACAGCAAGAAGTATGGGGATAGAAGTAGTTTAACTTTAAGTATAAGAGTGATGAAAAATGCCTAAGCGGAGTAAAAAACATATCGAAGCACTGAAAAAGGTCGACAATACACTTCAGTATGGTCCCAAAGATGCCCTGGAGCTTGCTGTATCTTCCAGTTACGCCAAATTTGATGAAACTGTTGATGTGGCGGTAAGACTGGGTGTTGACCCGCGGCATGCAGACCAGATGGTCCGGGGTACCGTTGTGCTTCCGAATGGACTGGGGAAAGAGGTTAAAGTCCTCGTATTTGCCAAGGGTGAAAAAGAACAAGAAGCCCTTGATGCAGGTGCAGATTTTATTGCCACCGATGAGATTGTTGCAAAAATCAAAGACGGCTGGTTTGGATTTGACAAGGCCATTGCCACTCCCGACATGATGGGTACTGTTGGTAAATTAGGCCGGGTGCTTGGCCCCCGTGGGCTTATGCCCAACGCCAAAACCGGGACCGTAACCTTTGAGCTTGAAAAAGCCATCAATGAGCTTAAGGCCGGTAAGATTGATTTCCGGGTTGAAAAAGCCGGCATCGTACATGTTCCTGTAGGAAAGATTTCTTTTGGTGCAGAAAAGCTCCTTGAGAATGTGCTTGCTTTCCTGGACAAAATAGCCGCCCTTAAACCGGCATCCGCTAAAGGAACATACTTTAAGTCAATTTGTATTTCATCAACCATGGGCCCTGGCATTAAAGTAGATCCCCTGTTGATTAAATAGTGTGGGTGATCGGATATCCTCCGATCATTCAAGTAATACAACCTGTCACAGACAGTAGGTGCATGATGTCATGCATAATCGGATTTGCCGGCCTGCCGAGGCAGAAAGATAATTTTGTTTTGGTTTCGTTGGCACCTTCGACGTAATTTTATTAATGGAAGGAGGTGTAAGTAAATTGCTGAACATATCCCAGAAAAAAGAGCTGGTTGAAAGGCTTTCAAAGCAGCTTGCCGATGCGGAGATCACAGTACTGGTAGACTATAAAGGTCTGACAGTTCTCCAGATAACCGAACTTCGTGCAAAACTCAGGGAAGCAGGCGTTCAGATGGAAGTCGTCAAGAACACGATCATGAGACTGGCGTCCAAAGACACAGGCTCTGAGGTTCTTACCGAACTCTACAAAGGCCCTAATGCAATTGTGGTCTCCCAGGATGACCCCGTTGCCCCTGCAAAAATTCTTGTAGATTTTGCAAAAGACAATAAAAAGCTTGAGATCAAAGGCGCAGCCCTTGGCGGCAAGCTACTGAGCGAAGAAGAAATCACTCAGCTGGCAAAAATGCCGTCCAAAGAAGAGTTGCTCGCAAAACTGGTCTGCACTCTCAATGCCGTTCCCACGAATTTGGTCAACGTGCTTTCAGGTGTTCCCAGAGCTTTTGTCAATGTGCTTAACGCTGTTAAAGATCAAAAAGACGCAGCATAGCCGATGCAGTTTAAGCAGCTTCGGTATTAACAAGTTAACCCAAACAAATTATACAAATACGAAATATTTCGTGACACTTTTAGGAGAATAAAATGGCTGATATCACAAAAGATGATGTTATTGAATTTATTGCTAACATGAGCGTTCTGGATCTGTCAGAACTGGTTAAAGAACTTGAAGACAAATTCGGTGTAAGTGCAGCAGCTCCTGTTGCTTTTGCTGCCGGCGCAATGCCGGCCGGTGATGCCGGTGCTGCCGCAGAAGAGCAGACTGAATTTGACGTAATTCTGGAAACTGTTGGCGACAAGAAGATCAACGTAATCAAGGAAGTTAGAGCGATTACCGGTCTTGGTCTGAAAGAAGCCAAAGCCCTGGTTGAAGAAGCACCTAAAGCCATCAAAGAAGGCGTTGCCAAAGACGAAGCTGAGAAGGTCAAAGAGCAGCTTGAAGGTGCTGGCGCTCAGGTATCTGTAAAATAGTTTTGCATAGCTGATAAGCACAGTTTTTTGTGCCGAAACTATACGCGGGGGCAAGGCAATGGTGCCATGCCTCCGCTTTTACGGTTGGAAAAACTCACACTGGGAGATATCATGACCGGAAGTCTTTTGACGAATAAGCGTATTAGAAAAGAGTTTGGCAGTAAAAGAAAAATCATAGACATTCCTGATTTAATCGGGATGCAGCGCAATTCTTTTGAGAGTTTCCTCCAAAGAGACATTCCTCCCCAAGACAGAGAGGAAAAGGGACTCCATTCTGTATTTAAATCGGTTTTCCCCATTAAGGACTTTACCGATACCTCTTCTTTGGAGTATGTGTCCTACTCTTTCGGGGAATCCAAGCACTCCATGAAGGAGTGCATTAGTAGGGGAATGACCTATGACATTCCCGTGAATATAAGGGTAAGGCTTGTCGTCTATGATCATGACAAGGAAACCGGTCTGTCCACCATCCGGGACATTAAAGAACAGGAAATATATTTCGGTACTATCCCTCTGATGACCCCCCGGGGTACCTTTATTATCAATGGCACGGAAAGGGCTGTAGTCAGCCAGTTGCATCGGTCTTCCGGCGTGTTTTTTGACCATGACAAAGGGAAAAATTACTCCACTGGTAAGATTATTTATAATGCCAGGATTATTCCGGTACGCGGGTCCTGGATTGACATGGAAATAGATGCTAAAGATATCGTCAATATCCGGATTGACAGGCGCAGAAAATTTCCCGTGTCTATCCTGTTTAAAGCCTTTGGATATACCAGTGAAGATATCCTAGAGTTTTTCTATACCAAAGAAAAATTAGTTCTGAAAAACGGTTCATTTTTTAGGGAATTCATACCTGAGAACCTGGTTCGGCAGCGGGCCAGTTTTGATATCAAATCTCCGAAAAGCGGTGAGGTAATTGTCAAATCCGGTAGGATTTTTACCAAGCGTGCCTTAAAGCAGCTTAAGGACGAGGCCTTGGATTGGGTTCCGGTCTCAGGTGAGGACCTTCTGGATAAAGCATTTGCCCACAATTACTTCAACGGAGACGAGATGATGTACAAGGCTGGTGAACTCATCACCGAAGCCACACTCGAACAGTTTGAGGAAAACGGGCTCAACGAATTTCATATTCTTTATGTGGATCAGAGAAGTTCAGATTCCATGCGCAAAACCCTGGTTTCAGACAAAATTCAAACCAAGGAAGAGGCGCTTATGGATATCTACCGGCGACTTCGGCCAGGCAATCCCGCGACCACTGAGGTGGCCCAGGACTTTATTGATCATCTCTTTTTTCGCCAGGCTTATTACGACCTGTCTAAAGTCGGCCGCCTGAAGATGAACCACCGTTTAAGCGTGAATACTAAGATTGACGTAAAAACCCTGAGAAAAGAAGATGTACTCCTGACCGCATCAACCTTAATCGAACTTAAAGATACCCAGGGACAGGTTGATGATATCGACCATCTTGGCAACAGGCGTGTCCGGGCGGTGGGCGAACTCCTTGAAAATCATTACCGCATAGGGCTTGTCCGCATGGAGCGTGCTATCAAGGAAAAGATGAGCATGCAGGAAGTTGATGCCATGATGCCCCACGACCTCATTAATCCAAAACCGGTTTCTGCAGTGGTCAGGGAATTTTTTGGAACCTCTCAGTTATCCCAGTTTATGGACCAGACCAATCCCCTGTCCGAGACAACCCATAAGCGGCGTTTGTCCGCACTGGGGCCGGGCGGTTTGACCCGTGAACGTGCAGGGTTCGAGGTCAGGGATGTTCATCCCTCCCATTACGGACGTATCTGCCCTATTGAAACTCCTGAAGGTCCCAACATCGGCCTCATTGTTTCTCTGTGTACCTACGCCCGCGTCAATGATTTCGGATTCATCGAGACGCCTTTCCGCCTTGTGAATGAAGGCAATGCCAGCAAGGAAATCAAGCACTTAAGCGCCTTTGAAGAAAAAGAACATCCCATTGCACAGGCCAGTGCGCCCCTTGATGTAGAAGGTGATTTTATCAATCCAACTGTTTCGGCAAGAGTTGCCGGCGAGTTTGAGATGGTTGCGCCCTCTGATGTCAAATTCATGGATGTGTCTCCCAATCAGCTTGTCTCTGTCTCTGCCTCTTTGATTCCATTTCTGGAAAACGATGATGCCAACAGGGCTTTGATGGGCTCCAACATGCAGCGTCAGGCCGTTCCCCTTATCCAGAGCGAGGCGCCTCTGGTGGGTACCGGCATGGAGCCGGTTGTAGCCAGAGACTCCGGAGTCACTATTGTTGCTGAAAGCGACGGCTATGTGGTAGATGTGGATTCCAAACGGATCGTGGTTAAAAACGAAGACAGTGAAGACAAAAAGTTTAACAAGGCCGTATCAATTTACAGCTGCACTAAATTTGTCAGGTCTAACCAAAATACCTGCTTTAACCACAGACCCATTGTAGAAAGGGGGGAATTCGTTAAAAAAGGTCAGGTAATTGCTGACGGACCCTCTACCGAACTGGGCGAACTTGCCCTTGGCAAGAATGTCACCGTAGCTTTCATGCCCTGGGACGGATACAATTATGAGGATTCCATCCTGGTCAGCGAACGTCTGGTTAAGGATGCGGTCTATACTTCCGTTCATGTGGAAGAGTTTGAAGTCCTGGCCAGGGACACGAAACTGGGCAAGGAAGAAATCACCCGGGATATTCCCAATGTCGGTGAAGAGGCTCTGAAAAATCTTGATGATAGCGGTATTATTCGTCTGGGTGCTGAAGTTCAGTCCGGTGATATTCTTGTGGGTAAGATTACGCCCAAGGGTGAAACCCAGCTCTCCCCCGAAGAAAAACTGCTTCGGGCGATTTTTGGTGAAAAGGCAGGAGACGTAAAAGACACTTCCCTTTGCGTACCTCCCGGTGTCAAGGGTAAGGTTATTGATGCCAAGGTCTTCTCCCGTCGCGGCCTGCCCAAAGACGACAGAACCCGTTTAATAGAAGACGAAGAGATTGAACGCCTGGAAAAAGACCGTGACGACGAGATTAAAATTATCACAGAAGTGTGCCGTGAGAAGGTGGAAATCCTGCTTGAAGGTCATGCACTTTTGACTGATCTCGACCGGAATGGAAAAGTCCTTGTTAAGGCCGGGGAGAAAGTCACACCCGGTATTTTTACAAAAATTCCGGTTTCCATACTGGTGAATGTAGCGGTTCAAGATGCCGTCCTCACAGAACGGGGCCAGGTGATCTTTGAACAGGCACAGGATCAGATCAAAAAAGCCAGGGAACATTTCAATCGTCAAGTTTCCAGGTTTGAAAAAGGGGATGATCTCCCCCCTGGTGTGCTCAAGCTGATCAAAATCTCAGTGGCCATGGAGAGGGTCTTGTCCGTTGGTGATAAGATGGCCGGTCGCCATGGCAACAAAGGTGTTGTGTCCAGAATTTTGAGGGTGGAGGATCTCCCGTACTTTGCTGACGGACGCCCGGTGGACATGGTACTCAACCCTCTGGGTGTACCTTCCCGTATGAATGTTGGTCAGATTCTTGAAATTCATCTTGGACACGCGGCTTTTTCTCTGGGGCAGCAGATTGATGAACTCCTCGAAGAGAAGAAACTGGAACAACTCCGCGAAAAGGTAAAAACCATTTTTGCCTTGACTCAAAAGCAGAAAGACGGAAAGGTCGATGATGTTGTATCTAATGATATCGACAATATGGACGATGAGAAACTTGTGAAATTCGCTTCCCTCTATAGAAGAGGGGTCCATACGGCCACGCCTGTCTTTGATGGTGCCACTGAGGAAGAGATCAAAGAACTGATCCAGATGTCAGGTTCCGATCCTTCCGGCCAGTCCGTACTTTATGATGGTCGTACTGGTGAGCGTTTTGAGAAGGCCGTGACCGTGGGAACCATGTATATGCTTAAACTTCATCATCTGGTTGATGATAAGCTCCATGCCCGGTCAATCGGTCCCTATTCCCTTGTGACCCAGCAGCCTCTTGGTGGTAAAGCCCAGTTCGGGGGGCAGCGTCTCGGGGAGATGGAAGTCTGGGCAATGGAAGCATATGGTGCAGCCCATGCACTCCAGGAATTTCTCACGGTTAAGTCCGATGACATGACCGGCCGAACCCGTATGTATGAAAAAATTGTAAAAGGCCAGAACGTTCTCGAGCCCGGTATGCCTGAATCTTTCAGGGTTCTGACAAAAGAGCTCAATGCACTGGGTTTGGATATGAATCTTTTAGAAGGAAGCAAATAAGGAGAAGACATTGGACAATATTTATGATTTCTTCGCAAAACCCAAAGATCCTAAGATTTACCAGGGCGTTCAGATCAGCCTGGCATCTTCTGACCAGATCCGGGAATGGTCTCATGGTGAAATAAAAAAACCTGAAACCATAAACTACAGAACCTTTAAACCGGAACGGGACGGCCTGTTCTGTGCCAAGGTGTTTGGTCCGACAAAGGATTACGAGTGCAATTGCGGTAAATACAAACGCATGAAGCACAGAGGGGTTGTCTGTGAGAAATGCGGGGTTGAGGTTATCCAGTCCAAGGTGAGACGGGAGAGAATGGCTCATATTGAGCTGGCCTCTCCGGTGTCCCACATCTGGTTCCTTAAAAGCCTTCCCTCAAAAATCGGGAATGTATTGGACCTGACCCTGAAAAATCTGGAAAAGGTTCTTTATTTTGACTCCTATCTTGTCATTGATCCCAAGGATACCGGTCTTAAAAAGTTGCAGCTACTTTCTGACGACCAGTATTACGAGGCCATTGAAACATTCGGTGAAGAAGCCTTCGAAGCTGGGATCGGCGCGGAAGCAATTCTGACCCTGCTCAATGAAATTGATCTTCAGGCGGTTCATGACGAACTCAAAGAAGAAATCGGGATGACCAAGTCTGTTGCCAAACAGCAGAAAATGGCAAAGCGGCTCAAGGTTGTTGACGCCTTCTTGAATTCCGGCATTGAGCCGTCCCGGATGATCCTCACGGCCTGCCCTATTCTGCCACCGGACCTTCGGCCTCTTGTACCCCTTGAAGGTGGGCGGTTTGCCACCTCTGATCTAAACGATCTTTATAGAAGGGTGCTTAACCGGAACAATCGTCTTAAACGACTGGTTGATCTGAATGCTCCGGATATAATTGTCCGGAACGAAAAACGGATGCTCCAGGAAGCTGTGGACGTTCTCTTCGACAACGGCCGTCATGGCCGTGTGGTCACCGGGACCAATAAACGGCCCCTGAAATCACTTTCCGACACCCTAAAGGGTAAACAGGGCCGGTTCCGTCAGAACCTCTTGGGAAAACGTGTGGATTACTCGGGGCGTACTGTTATCACGGTTGGATCTGAATTGAGACTTCACCAATGCGGTATTCCTAAGAAAATGGCCTTGGAGTTGTTTAAACCCTTTATCTACAATTATCTTGAGCAAAAAGGCCTGGTCTCCACGGTCAAAAGTGCCAAGAAAATGGTTGAAAGGGAAGAGACAGAAGTCTGGGACGCACTGGAAGCCGTGGTAAAAGAATACCCGGTAATGCTCAACAGGGCGCCGACCCTTCATCGGCTCGGTTTTCAAGCCTTTGAACCGGTTCTCATCGAGGGCAAGGCAATCCAGCTGCATCCCCTGGTCTGTCCGGCATTTAATGCCGACTTTGACGGTGACCAGATGGCGGTTCATGTACCCTTGTCCCTGGAATCCCAGCTGGAAGCCAGGATAATGATGCTCTCCACCAATAATATTCTTTCTCCGGCAAACGGTCAGCCTATAATCGTGCCCACCCAGGATATCGTTCTGGGGATTTATTATATGACCCGGGCTGTGTCAAACCAGAAGGGTGAGGGCATAACCTTTTCAAGCCTTGATGAAGTCAGGTACGCCTTTGATGCTGGCGAACTCAGTCTTCATGCCAAGATTAAGGTCCGTATCGATGATGAGATCTATGAGACCAGTACAGGGCGTATCCTGCTCTGGGAAACCATTCCAGGGGATATCCTGCTGGACTTGAGCCGGATTCGTACCGAAACCTTTGAGGAATGTGAAGCTGCCCTTGAAGAACTTAAATCCGGGGCGGATTTCGATAAGGTTCTTGACAAGTATTCCGATGATGAAATTAAAAAGAGCCGAGGTCGTACTGGCGTTCTAACCAGGAAGGAGTTTAAGAATCTTTTTCAGGTCTCTGATGTTGTTGTTGAACACTTGTACGGGTTGAAAAAAGATCAGTTCACCGAGGTTAGAATGGTGGGTGAAAAATACACCATTTTTAAAGTGGAAGAACGGAATTCTACCCTTCCTTTTACCCTGGTAAACAAACTTATGGACAAAAGTTCCATTGTCCGCCTCATTGATTATGCATATAGAAATATCGGCCTCAAAGAGACAGTTATTCTTTCTGACCGTCTCAAGGATATCGGATATAAGTATTCTACCCTTGGCGGCCTGTCCATCTGTATTGATGACATGATCATTCCGGACAATAAATGGGAAATGATTGCCAATGCCGAAGAGAGTATTGAAGATATTAAAAATCAGTACTCAGAAGGTTTGATCACCCAGGGTGAGAAATACAATAAGGTGGTTGATATCTGGGCTCAGGCCACAGATGATATTGCCAATGCCATGATGGAAGTCATGAAGAATCCGCCTAAAAAACCAGGTGAAGAGGACAAGGAAGAGTTGAACGCTGTCTACGTAATGGCCGACTCAGGGGCCCGTGGGTCCAAGGATCAGATGCGGCAGCTGGCCGGCATGCGTGGGTTGATGGCCAAGCCTTCAGGCGAGATCATCGAAAATCCGATTACGGCTTGCTTCAGGGAAGGTCTCTCCGTTCTTCAGTACTTCATTTCTACCCATGGTGCCCGTAAAGGTCTGGCTGATACGGCTCTTAAAACAGCTAACTCCGGTTATTTGACCCGTCGTTTGGCTGATGTGGGTCAAGATTGTACCATTGTTGAAATTGACTGCGGTACCATCAACGGGATTGAAGTTGAGGCCCTTTATGAAGGTGGTGAAATCATCCAGACTCTGGGTGAAAGAATCCTCGGCCGTGTGACTCAGGAAGAGATCCGTGATCCTTATTCTGACGAGCATATTGTAAGCGTGGATACTGAGCTCAAAGAATCCCATGTGGCAAAGATTGAAGCCGCAGGTGTTCAGAAGGTGAAAATCCGTTCGGTACTGACCTGTAACTCCAGGCACGGAGTATGCTCCAGATGCTATGGCCGCGACCTTGCCCACGGTGTGACCGTGGAAATTGGGCAGGCTATCGGTATTGTTGCTGCACAGTCCATCGGTGAGCCCGGTACCCAGTTGACCATGCGTACTTTCCATATCGGTGGTACGGCTTCCCGGAAGGTTGAGGTTGCCGAAATCAAGGCCAGGGTCGGCGGTATCCTGCGATACAATGATGATATCCAGACTGTAACTTCGGCTGAAGGCCATGTTATCGTCATGAACCGTAAAGGCGGCAGAATAACCATTGTGGGTGAAGAAGGCCGTGAGCGTTCCAAAGAGACCGTTATTTACGGCGCGACCCTTCATGCAAAAGATGGTCAGCAGATCGAGCCCGGGGACATTATTGCTTCCTGGGATCCCTTTACCACACCCATTATCACGGAAGTGTCCGGCAGAATCCGTTTTGCCGATATCCTTGTGGGGAATACGGTTCAAGAGCAGATCGACCCGGTTACCGGTAAGGTGTCTAGAACTATTATTGAAGGCAAGGATGCTGAAATCCGGCCCCAGATTACGGTCAAGGACCAGGAAGGCAGGGCGGTCAAGCTGCCCAATTCCAAAACCCCGGCCCGGTATTACCTGCCGGTTAATGCCATTCTCACCGTTGAGGAAGACGATGCCATCATGGCGGGTGACGTTATTGCCAAGCTGCCCAGGGCAACAACAAAGACCAAGGATATCACGGGTGGTCTGCCCAGGGTTGCTGAATTGTTCGAAGTGCGGAAGCCCAAAGATCCTACAGTACTCACTGAAATTGACGGGTATGTGCTGGTGTCCAAGGGAACCAAAGGACGTCAGAAAGTTACGGTTACACCCACTGATGTCGGGGACAAGAAAGAGTATTCTATTCCCAAGGGGCAGCACGTTTCCGTATATGACGGAGATTATGTGAAAGCCGGTGATCCGCTCATCGCAGGATCTGCCAACCCCCAGGATATTATGAATATTAAGGGTGAAGTCGCCCTTGCCAAATACCTGGTGGACGAGGTTCAGGAAGTATACCGGCTCCAGGGCGTGCGTATAAATGACAAACATATAGAGGTGGTGATCCGCCAGATGATGCGGCGGGTTAAGGTGATCAGCACCGGCGACACCAATTTTATTCCGGAAGAGCAGGTTGACCGGATTATGTTTGAAGAGACCAATCGTGAGGTTGCCATGAATGGCGGCGAGCCGGCAAAGGGCGAACCCTTGATTCTTGGTATTACTAAAGCATCATTGTCAACAGACAGTTTTCTATCCGCTGCGTCCTTCCAGGAAACTACCAAGGTGCTCACACTGGCTGCCATCGAAGGAAAATATGACAGCCTTAAAGGGCTTAAGGAAAATGTGGTCATGGGACGACTGATCCCGGCAGGTACCGGTTTCGCAGGATATCGGGACATCGAAGTCGAATATGGAGAAGTCGCTGAAGTTTAGAAAAATAAAAATTACTTGACAAGTATGTAAACTGAAAGTAAGATTAAATATTTTGTCGTGTATGACGACGTATTATTTTGATAAGGAGCGTTGGAAAGTTATGCCGACCATCAATCAATTGGTTAGAAAAGGCAGAAAGAAAGCAGAGAAAAAGGTGAATACACCTGCTCTGAAGGGTGGCCCCCAAAAACGCGGCGTTTGTACCCGCGTGTACACATCTACCCCTAAGAAACCGAACTCGGCGTTGAGAAAGGTTGCCAGGGTTAGACTGACGACCGGCATGGAAGTTGCGGCTTACATCCCCGGCATGGGTCATAATCTTCAGGAGCATTCTGTTGTTCTGGTAAGGGGCGGCAGGGTAAAGGACCTTCCGGGTGTGCGCTACCATATCGTCAGGGGTGCACTTGATACATTGGGTGTGGATGACAGACGTCAGGGCCGTTCAAAATACGGTGCCAAGCGTCCAAAATAGCACTGGATGTGTATTAGGATAAATGGATAATTATTTAGTGGACATGACAAATGGCAGAACAATTAGTAATTAAAGAAAGCTTTATGCAGGATGCCACGCAGGAGGAAAAACTTGCTGCTAAGTTTATCAACTGCGTTATGAAAGACGGCAAGAAAAATGCTGCCCGTAGGGTGGTGACTACTGCAATGGGTATGGCTGAGGCTAAAATTGGTGAGCCTGCTCTGGCTGTGTTTAAAAAAGCAATCGACAATATCAGACCTTCTGTTGAAGTGAAATCCAGAAGAATCGGCGGGTCTACTTATCAGGTGCCCACCGATATTAAGCCCAGCCGTCAGACTGCTTTGGCCTTCAGGTGGTTGATTACCTTCAGTCGCAAGCGGTCTGAAAAAGGGTATGCCAATAAGCTGGCGGCAGAGTTGCTTGATGCCTACAACCAGAGAGGCGGCGCAATTAAGAAAAAAGAAGATACACACAAGATGGCCGAAGCCAATAAGGCTTTTGCTCATTTTAGGTGGTAGATAGTTTAAAAATATCTTTGAAAACATTCCACAGGAGGAATACAGAAGATGGCTAAGGAAAAATTTGAGCGGACCAAGCCGCATGTAAACATAGGCACCATTGGTCATATCGATCATGGTAAGACTACTCTGACTGCTGCAATTACAAAGCTTGCCTTCATGAAAGGTAATGGAACATTCGTTCCCTTTGATGAGATTGATAAGGCACCTGAGGAAAGAGAGCGTGGTATTACCATCGCGACCGCTCATGTTGAGTATGAAACCGATAACCGTCATTATGCCCACGTCGACTGCCCGGGCCATGCCGATTATATCAAGAATATGATCACCGGCGCAGCTCAGATGGACGGTGCGGTTCTCGTTGTTTCCGCTGATGATGGTCCCATGCCCCAGACCCGTGAGCATATCCTGCTTGCCCGTCAGGTCGGTGTGCCCAAGATTGTTGTTTTCCTGAATAAATGTGACATGGTTGACGACGAAGAGCTCATTGAGCTGGTTGAAATGGAGCTCCAGGAGCTTCTGGATACCTATGAGTTCCCCGGCGACGAGACTCCCATTATCAGAGGGTCTGCGCTTAAAGCTCTTGAAACAGAAGATATCGATTCCGACGATGCTAAGCCCATTTATGAGCTTCTCGACGTTCTGGATTCATATGTTCCCGAGCCCGAAAGAGATACTGACAAGCCTTTCCTTATGCCCATTGAGGATGTTTTCTCTATTTCCGGTCGTGGTACTGTTGTTACCGGTCGTATTGAGCGTGGTATCGTCAAAACCGGTGAAGAAATTGAAATTGTTGGTATCAGAGAGACTGCCAAGACTGTATGTACCGGCGTTGAGATGTTTAGAAAACTTCTGGACGAAGGTCAGGCCGGCGATAACGTTGGGCTGCTTCTTCGCGGTACTAAGCGTGATCAGGTTGAGCGTGGTCAGGTTGTTGCCAAACCCGGTACCATTAATCCCCATACCAAGTTTAAGGCTGAAATGTATGCCCTGAGTAAAGAAGAAGGCGGTCGTCATACACCTTTCTTTACTGGTTACAGACCTCAGTTCTTTTTCAGAACCACTGACATTACAGGTGTTCTGACTTTGGATGAGGGTGTGGAAATGATCATGCCTGGTGATAATGCCACCATTAACGTTGAGCTGATCAACCCCATTGCCATGGAAAAAGAACTCCGCTTTGCTATTCGTGAGGGTGGACGTACTGTAGGCGCCGGTGTTATCGGTGAAATTGTAGAATAAGAAAGAATAATCGACATGTTGAAAACTAAGATACGAATTAGGCTTAAAGCCTATGATCATAAGTTACTTGATCAATCTTCAGTCGACATTGTTGATACGGCAAGGAAAACCGGCGCCAGAATTGTGGGGCCGGTTCCCCTTCCTACCCGGATCAATAAGTTTACTGTGTTGCGTTCCCCTCACGTGAATAAAAAGTCCCGTGAGCAGTTTGAGATCAGAACGCACAAGCGAATGATGGATATTCTTGAGCCTACCCAGCAGACGGTCGACGCTTTGATGAAGCTGGATCTCTCTCCTGGTGTGGACGTTGAGATTAAATTATAGGCCATTAACAGGAACAAACGAAATATGAGTGCATTACTTGGAAAAAAAATCGGGATGACCAATGTGTTTTCCGCTGATGGAAAACTCGTTCCTGTTACGGTGTTACAGGTCGGCCCATGTGTGGTTACTCAGGTCAAAACCGAAGAAACAGACGGATACACCGCCCTTCAGTTGGGGTTTGATGAAAAATCCATTGAAAAAATGAATAAGCCCGATGCAGGGCATCTTAAAAAAACAACAGATAAGGGATTTAGAGTTCTCAGAGAATTCAGAACCGATAATGTTGAAGATGTTGAAGCCGGTGCTGTCATTAGCGCGGACGTGTTCACGGTTGGTGAAAAGATCTCTGTGACCGGTATTTCAAAAGGTCGCGGTTTTCAGGGAACCATTAAGAGACACGGATTTAGCCGTGGACCTGAAACCCATGGCTGCCGAAATCATCGGAAACCAGGTTCGGTGGGTAACTCAGCCTGGCCTGGAAAAATAATCAAAGGCAAGAAAATGCCGGGTCACATGGGTGTGGACAAGACCACTGTAAAAAATCTTACCATTGTAGATATTAAGCACGACGACAATCTGATTCTTGTCAAGGGCGCAGTCCCGGGGTTCAAGACAGGGGTTGTTGAGGTGCGGAAAGCTGATGTAAAAAAATAATTTTTTCGCACCCGGCCGATCCTATATAAAAATAGAGACGGGGTGCACATCAGTCTTGTAAAAGACAAAAACGCGGCTATGGGTATTGCAAAATTTTCGCAGTGATGCATAGTCGATCAAAATTAAGAGGAAGAATAATGGCTGCTGTCGATGTATTAAACAGTGCAGGTAAAAAAGTGTCTGAAACAGAGCTGCCTGACGAAATTTTCAGCATTCCGGTCAAGACAAGCGTTCTTCATGAAGTAGTACGGTCCCAGCTCGTTGCAAAACGAGAAGGGACAGCTGCGTCTAAGACCAGGAGTATGGTTGTTGGTTCAACCAAGAAACTTTTCAGACAGAAAGGAACGGGTAATGCCCGGGCCGGGAGTGTCAAGTCCCCCCTGAGGAAAGGCGGTGGCGTGATCTTCGGGCCCAGTCAGCGTTCCTATGATATAAAAGTTCCGAAAAAGGTTCGCAGGCTTGCTCTGAAAATGGCCCTCAGTGCTAAAGTTCAGGATGCAAACCTTTTTGTAATAGATGCCCTCGAACTTGAAGATATCAAAACAAAAGTATTGGCTGGAGTCCTTGATAACCTAAACCTTCAGGATATCCTGATCGTTTCGGATGTGGACGACGAAAAGCTGGCGCTGTCTTCAAGGAACATTCCCGACGTCAAGGTGATCAAAACCGCAGGTCTGAATGTATATGACATCTTAAAGTTTAAAAACCTTCTGCTGGTTGAATCCAGCATCGAGAATATCAAAGGGAGGTTGAGCTGATATGAAAGAATATGACATCCTCAGAGGACCTGTTGTCACTGAAAAAACAACCCTTCAAAAAGAACTTCATAACCAGGTGACGCTTAAAGTTGATAGAAGAGCCAATCGGGTTGAAATCAAAGAAGCCGTCGAAAAAACCTTCAATACCCAGGTTCAGCAGGTCCGAACCATACAGGTAAAAGGCAAGGTCAAGCAGCGCGGCAGAATTGTCGGCAAAAGAAAAGACTGGAAAAAAGCCATCGTCACTCTCATGCCGGGGCAAAGAATTGATTTTTTTGAAGGTGTTTAAAGAGGTAGATATATGTCAACTATAGTTAAGACAAAACCGACTTCTCCGGGGAGACGTGCTCAGGAATACCTTTCTTTTGAAGAAATTACGAAAACAAAACCTGAAAGGCAGCTGACTAAAAAGCTGAACAAGCACTCCGGCCGTAACTCTTACGGAAGAATAACCGCCAAGCACAGAGGCGGCGGTGCAAAAAAGAAATACCGTATTATTGACTTTAAGCGGGATAAAGACGGGATTCCAGCCAAGGTATCGGCCATTGAGTACGATCCCAATAGAAGTGCCCGTATCGCTCTGCTGGTCTACGCCGACGGCGAAAAAAGATATATCCTTGCTCCCTTGGATGTTAAGGTCGGAGATGTCCTTGAAACAGGTCCCGAAGCAGATATCAAGCCTGGTAACTGTCTTCCCCTGGAAAACATTCCAACGGGTACCCGGATTCACAACATCGAGCTCAAACAGGATAAAGGCGGACAGATTGTCAGAAGTGCCGGTGCCTATGCAAGGTTGATGGCCAAGGAAGGCACCTACGCTCAGGTGCTGTTGCCTTCCGGGGAAGTTCGCATGATTCATGTTAAATGCAAAGCCACCATCGGGCGTGTGGGTAATGAAAAACATGGAGATGTATCAATTGGTAAAGCCGGTCGTTCCCGCTGGATGGGCAGACGTCCTTCTGTCAGGGGTGTCGCCATGAACCCAGTTGACCATCCCATGGGTGGTGGTGAAGGCAGGTCTTCAGGTGGTCGCCAGCCCTGTACTCCCTGGGGTGTGCCCACAAAGGGTAAGAGAACCAGGAAGAGTGCTAGGACAGATCAGTATATTGTAAAAAGAAGGGCTAAAAGAAAATAATAGGTGAATAATTATGCCAAGATCATTGAAAAAAGGACCCTACATCGCAACCGAACTGATGAAAAAAGTTTTGGATGCAGGTAAGTCCAACAGCAATAAAGTTATTAAAACCTGGTCTAGACGGTCTACCATTTTCCCTGAAATGGTAGGGATCACCTTTGCAGTTCACAACGGGAAAAAATTTATCCCCGTTTTTGTAACTGAGAACATGGTTGGACATAAGCTTGGTGAGTTCTCACCTACAAGAACCTTCTGGGGTCATGCCGGAGACAAGAAGTCTAAAAAACGGTAAGCTTGATCGCCCATGATAAGAGGAAAAAGTGATATGGAAGTTAAAGCACGTACAAAATATGTTAGAATTTCACCGCTTAAGCTTCGGCTGCCCATCAGCGAGATTAAAGGTAAAAATGCCGAGCAGGCTTTAACAATGTTGAAGTTCATGCCGCTGAAAGCCGCAGGAATTATGTATAAAACCCTGCAGTCCGCCATTGCCAATGCAGAGCATAACAATGAGATGGATGTAGATAAGCTGGTAGTGAAAAATGTGATCGTTGATCATGGTCCATCCATGAAACGGTTTAGGCCGCGGGCAAGGGGGAGAGCCTCCCGCATTTTGAAGAGAACCAGTCATATAACCGTGGTTGTAGAAGAAACCGTCTAAACAAGGAGGAACAGGCTTGGGCCAGAAAGTACATCCTACCGGATTAAGATTAGGCATCATTAGGACTTGGGATTCCAGATGGTATGCTGACAAAGAGTACGCTTCCTATGTTGAGGAAGACTTTAAAGTCAGAAAATTTCTGAAAAAGAAACTCTACCATGCAGGTATCTCAAAAATTGAAATCGAAAGATTTTCAAAACAAATCAGACTGAGAGTATTTGCAGCCAGACCCGGTATTATTATCGGTAAAAAAGGGTCTGAAATCGCCCTGCTCAAAAAAGAGCTGGAAAAAATGCTTAACCCTGATGTCCTGATTGATATTAAAGAGGTCAGAAGACCTGAAATTGATGCCCAGCTCGTAGCAGAAAATATTGCCAGCCAGCTGGAACGCAGAATTGCATTCAGAAGAGCCATGAAACGGAGCGTTTCCTCTGCCATGAGATTCGGAGCAAAAGGAATCAAGATCATCTGCTCCGGTCGTCTGGGCGGTGCGGAAATGGCCAGGACCGAATGGTATAAAGAAGGGCGAATTCCCCTTCATACCTTGAGAGCAGATGTGGATTACGGGTTCATTGAAGCCAAAACCACTTATGGTCTCATCGGTATTAAAACCTTCATCTTCAAAGGTGAAGTTTTGAGTCCTGGTGAACAGGCATTGGCGACAAAATAGAGGCGATGAGGAGAGATTAGCAAATGCTTAGTCCAAAAAATGTAAAATTCCGTAAAGAGTTCCGTGGTAGAACCAAAGGAACGCCTACCCGCGGCAACACCCTTAGCTTCGGGGATTATGGTCTCCAGGCTGTTGAATGCGGATATGTAAATGCAAGACAAATTGAAGCAGCCAGGGTTGCTATGACCAGAAAGGCCAAAAGACAGGGTAAAAGCTGGATTCGGTTTTTTCCTGATCACCCGGTTACAAAAAAACCTGCTGAAGTCAGGATGGGTAAGGGTAAAGGTGCCACCGATGCTTGGGTCGCCAGGGTTAAACCCGGGAAAATCCTTTATGAAATGGAAGGTGTCCCCAGAGAAGTGGCTAAAGAAGCACTACGCCTCGCTGCCAGAAAACTTTCCGTAAAAACCCGTTTTGTGGAGAGGAGTTAAGAGTATGAAGGCCAGTGAAATTAGAGAAATGGACGCAGATCAGATCAAAGAAAAGCTCGTTGAACTCAAAAAAGAACTTTTCAATCTTCGTTTCCAGAATGATGTTGGACAGCTTGAGAATACAGCAACACTTTCAAATGTCAGAAAAGACATCGCCAGACTCTATACCATTTCGAAAGAAATGAATGTAAACATCAGCTAATGTAAGAGTTATTGATATGGAAAATATAAAAAACAATAAAAAAGAGCTCATGGGTCTGATTGTATCCGACAAAATGGATAAGTCCGTTGTCGTCAGGGTTGAAAGATTTGTACAGCATAAGGTATATAAAAAATTCATCAGACGCTACAAAAAGTACCATGCCCATGATGAAACCAACGCGTGCAGAATCGGTGATGAAGTTAAGATCATTGAAACCAGGCCTTTGAGCAAGCTTAAACGCTTCCGGGTAACCGAGATTGTTAAAAAAGCGGTTTAGTTAAGGAGTTGAATAATGATTCAGAGTGAAAGCAGACTGACTGTCGCCGACAACTCAGGGGCCAAGGAATTGTATTGCATCAAGGTGCTGGGCGGATCTAGAAGGCGCTACGCCAGCATTGGAGATATCATTGTGGTTTCCGTAAAGGAGGCTATCCCCAATTCCAAGGTCAGCAAAGGTGACATCGTCCAGGCCGTTATTGTACGGACCAAAAAAGAGATTGCCCGGCCCGATGGGTCATCCATCAGATTTGATGATAATTCCGCCGTGGTTCTTAACAAAAACAACGAGCCGGTGGGTACCCGTATTTTTGGCCCGGTGGCCAGGGAATTGAGGGCTAAGCGGTTTATGAAAATCGTTTCCCTTGCTCCGGACGTACTTTAATACCCGGTCAGTGGAGAATAAAGTTATGAAGATCAGAATTAAAAAAGATGACAAGGTAAAGGTACTCACCGGTAAGGACAAAGGTAAGATCGGTAAGGTTCTCAAGGTCGTCACAAAGACCAACCGGGTCGTCGTTGAAAACATAAACGTTGTAAAAGTTCACCAGCGTCCCACACAGGCCAATCCCCAGGGTGGTATTGTCGATAAGGCCATGCCCATCGCGATTTCCAACCTGATGCTCATGTGTAATTCCTGTGTGAAACCGACCCGAATCGGAATCAAACAGCTGGAAGATGGAAAACGGGTTAGAATCTGTAAAAAATGCGACCAGCAGATAGATTCTTAAAGCCCACAGCCGGAGAGAATAAATGACTACGCTTAAGGAAAAATATACCAATGAGGTCGCTCCTGCACTGACCAAGGAATTCGACTATGTCAATCAGTGCCAGGTCCCCAAGTTGGAAAAGATTGTATTGAATATGGGGCTGGGCGAAGCGGTCCGTAATCCCAAGATTGTAGAATCCGCTGCCCAGGAACTTGGGCTGATCGCAGGGCAAAAAGCTGTAATTACGCGGGCCAAAAAACCCATTGCCAATTTCAAGCTTCGTGCCGACCTCCCCATTGGATGTAAGGTAACCCTTCGCAGGGAAAAAATGTATGACTTTCTCGAAAGACTGATCAACATTGCCCTTCCCCGTGTAAGGGACTTCAGGGGAATATCAGGAAAGGCTTTTGACGGCCGGGGCAACTATAGCCTTGGTATCACCGAGCATATTATCTTCCCTGAAATCGACTACGACAAGACCGACAGCATCAAGGGTCTCAATATTACGGTTGTAACCACAGCCAAAACCGATGAAGAAGGGAAATCATTCCTGAAACTCATGGGAATGCCCTTCAAAAACTAAGGATCCAAAGGAGGAGAGCTTGGCTAAAAAAGCTTTAATCGCAAAGGCACAGAGAACACCCAAATTTAGTGTACGGGCGTATAACAGGTGCCCCTTGTGCGGTAGACCTAGAGCATTTATCAGAAAAGCTGGTATCTGCAGAATCTGTTTCAGAACCCTTGCCTCAGAAGGCAAGTTACCCGGAGTTACCAAATCATCTTGGTAAGCATCACAGATTCTGAACAATTTTTATATCAGCGGATTTTAAGGAGAATTACAAATGGCAATTAGTGATCCAATTGCAGACATGCTGACAATCATTAGAAATGGTGGAAAAGCAGGTCTGGCCAAAGTGGATATCCCCGGATCAAAAATAAAACTTGATATGGTGCGGGTGCTTAAAGAACAAGGATATATCAAAGATTTTAAGTTCCTTGAAAACGAGACACAGGGCGTACTCCGCGTGTATCTCAAATACGTATCCGACGGGAAAGCAACCATCTTTGGTATTCAACGTGTGAGCAAACCCTCCTGCAGGGTTTACTCCAAGTCAAAAAACATTAAGCCGGTTTTAAACGGCCTGGGTATATCCATCATTTCAACTTCCAAGGGGTTGATGACCGACAAACAGGCTAAAGAGGCGAACGTCGGCGGTGAAATTCTTTGTAACGTTTGGTAGGACAGGAGTAGAAAATGTCTAGAATAGGAAAACAGCCGGTTCAGCTTCCCGATAAGGTCCAGATTACCCTTGATGGAGACATAATCAAAGTTAAAGGTCCCAAAGGCAACTTAGACCGTAAAGTACATCCGGCAATCAATATTGAGATCAACGATAATGTGTTGACTGTGACCACCGATATGACTGATAAGAAAAAAGTTGCACTTCAGGGCCTGTTTAGATCTCTGATCTTCAACATGGTACACGGGGTCACCACAGGTTATGAAAAGAAATTGATACTGTCCGGTATCGGGTACCGTGCTGAGGCAAAAGGCAAAAACCTTGTCCTCAACGTCGGCTACTCCAATCCGGTGGACTTTACACTTCCCGAAGGCGTTACAGCTTCTGTGGAGAAAAATGTGGAAGTCACACTTGCCAGTATTGATAAAGAGCTACTCGGCCAGGCTGCAGCGAACATCAGAAAAGTAAGACCTCCCGAGCCCTACAAAGGCAAAGGTATTATGTACTCTGATGAAAGAATTATCAGAAAAGCCGGTAAAACAGCTGGTAAAGATTAATAGGTGGGAAATATAGATTATGGCAAATACATCACCAAGGCTTGTAGCAAGGCTTAAAAGAAAAAAACGGATCAGAAAAAATATTTTCGGTAGTCAGGATCGCCCGAGACTCAGCGTATTTAGAAGTGCTAAGCACATCTACGCTCAGATCATTGACGACACTAAAGGGGTTACCATTGTTGCCGCATCTACTCAGGACAAAGAGTATAAAGATGCCCCTGTTGAAGGTAAAAAGCAGGAGGTTGCAAAGGTGGTTGGAAACCTTATCGGTAAAAGGGCTCTGGATAAAGGCATCAAAAAAGTGGTTCTTGACCGGAACGGCTTTCTTTATCACGGACGTATCAAAGCGCTTTCAGACGGGGCCCGTGAAGCCGGTCTTGAATTCTAATTAAGGAGGAACACCCTTGGCAAGACAACAGCAACAGATGGAAGACAACGGATTAATCGATAAAGTCGTCAGGATCAACCGCGTCGCAAAAGTTGTAAAAGGCGGTAGAAACTTCACCTTCAGCGCCCTGGTGGTTGTGGGTGACGGAGAGGGCAGTGTCGGATACGGTCTGGGTAAAGCAAAAGAAGTACCCGAGGCCATTAAAAAAGGCATGGAAAAAGCCAAGCGCAACATGGTTAAAGTGGCACTGCTCAACGGAACAGTCCCCTTTGAAGTGTTGGGCCATGCCGGATCCGGACGGGTTCTGCTGAAACCGGCTTCCCCCGGTACCGGTCTCATTGCCGGCGGCGGTATCCGTGCAGTCCTTGAGGCTGCAGGCGTCACCGACATCCTGACCAAATGTATCGGCTCCCACAATACCCAGAATATCGTCAGAGCAACCATGGCAGGTCTCCAGTCTTTGTGCACCAAAGAAGAAGTTGCCAAAAGACGCGGGCTCAAACCTGAAGAGATATAAAGAGGCAGATAATGGCTAAAATCAAGATAACACAGATTAAGAGCACAATCGGGCGTCCTGCCAAACACGGACGGATTATCCGCTCCCTGGGCATCAAACGGATGCACCACACTGTGGAGCACGAAAATACCCCTGTTATCATGGGGCAGGTTAAAAAAGTTTGTCACCTGTTGAAAGTAGAGGAGGTTTAGGATGCAGCTTCATGATCTGGCTCCTGCGCCCGGCAGCAGAAAAAATAGAAAAAGAGTAGGCCGCGGCCCCGGTTCCGGTATGGGGAAGACCTCCACACGGGGCCATAAAGGTTTAAAAGCCCGCTCAGGCGGATCTGTACGACCTGGCTTCGAAGGCGGACAGATGCCTATTTACAGGCGGTTACCCAAACGCGGATTTAAAAATTATCCATTTAAAACCAACAACGCCGTTCTCAATGTACAGGACCTGGACCGTTTTGACGACGGTGCCCTCATTGATATTGATACATTGAGAGATGCCGGTCTCGTTAAGGGACGGGTTGACGGGGTTAAACTCCTTGGCCAGGGTGAACTTCAAAAGAAATTCTCCCTTAAAAATGTCCTGGTATCCAAAACCGCCAGGGAAAAAATCGAAGCTGCCGGTGGCAGCATTGAATAACAATACCATCAAGGAATAGTATAGATGATCGAGAACAGCTATCAGAATCTGTTTAAACTTCCTGAACTCAAACGGAAAATCCTGGTTACTTTAGGCTTGCTTTTTGTATACCGGGTTGGGGTTCACGTCCCCACTCCCGGAATTGACGGCGCTGCCCTGGAATCTTTTTTTGCGGCAGCTTCAGGAACCTTATTCTCAATGTTTAATATGTTCTCGGGGGGGGCACTGGAACGGCTTTCAATTTTTGCCCTGGGTATTATGCCCTATATCAGTGCCTCTATTATCTTGGAATTGATGACCGTAGTCATCCCCCATCTTGAGCAGTTGAAAAAGGAGGGGGATGCCGGGCGGAAAAAGAAAACACAATATACGAGATACGGAACAGTGGTCCTGAGTATTATTCAGGGCTTTGGTATTGCAGTGGGCCTTGAGTCCATGACCTCCCCGGCAGGGGCTGCCATTGTGCCGTATCCCGGGTGGTCTTTCAGGCTGATTACCATTATTACACTGACGGCAGGTACCGCCTTCATCATGTGGTTGGGTGAACAGATCACCGAGCGGGGTATAGGTAACGGTATCTCATTGATCATCTTTGCCGGTATCGTGGCCAATATGCCATCAGCCATCGGCAATACTGTACGCCTGATGAGCACCGGTGAAATGGGAATCTTTTCCATCATCATCCTGATAATCGTTATGGTTGCCGTTGTGGCAGCCATTATTTTCATGGAGCAGGCCCAGCGGCGGATACCGGTACATTACGCCAAACGGGTTGTGGGCAGAAAAATGTACGGGGGGCAGACATCTCACCTGCCTCTGAAGATAAATACAGCCGGCGTTATTCCGCCGATTTTCGCATCTTCAATCATTATGTTTCCCACCACCCTGGCTCAGTTTATTGACCTGCCGGTCATGCAGACTGTTGCCTCCATGTTCAGCCCGGGCACGGTCTGGTATTACATGCTCTATGTGGGGTTTATTGTTTTCTTCTGCTTTTTTTATACGGCAGTTCAGTTCAACCCCGAAGATGTGGCTGAAAATATGAAAAAGAACGGTGGGTATATCCCGGGCATCAGACCTGGAAAACGGACCGCCGAATACATTGATAAGGTACTCACCCGGATCACGGTTGGGGGTGCCGCCTATGTATCGGCTGTTTGTGTACTGCCCACCATGCTGACAGATAAATTCAACATACCGTTTTATTTCGGCGGCACTGCCCTCTTGATTGTTGTCGGTGTATCCATCGACACGATTTCCCAGATTGAATCTCACCTCATCACCGGTAACTACGATGGATTCTTGGGACGGTCAGGGGCAAAACGGATTAAGGGTAGGTCCTGATTAACCCATTCATAAAGGAGATGAGTTAAGATTATGGCTAAAGAAGAGCCCATCAAAGTCGACGGGAAAGTACTTGAAACACTTCCCAATGCCATGTTCAAGGTGGAGCTGGAGAACAAACATGTTTTACTGGCCCATATTTCCGGGAAAATGAGAATGCATTTTATTAAAATTCTTCCCGGGGACAAGGTGACCGTAGAAATTTCACCCTATGATCTGAGCCGCGGCAGAATAACGTATCGATATAAATAAATCATATATTAAAGATATTTTTAGACTAGGAGTAGATGGATGAAAGTAAGAGCATCTGTTAAAAAGATTTGTAGGGACTGTAAAGTCATCAAAAGGCGCGGTGTCATCAGAGTCATTTGCATTAACAAGCGCCATAAACAGCGTCAGGGATAGGGGGAAGGAAATTTGGCACGTTTAGCAGGAGTAGATTTACCGAGAGATAAGCATGCATGGATCGCTTTAACCTATATCTATGGTATCGGCGCCAGCAGGTCCAGACTGATACTTGAAAAAACTGGTATCGATCCTACAACCAAGGCAAATGACCTGACCGAAGAACAGGTTAATGACATCAGAAAGGTTATTGATGCGGAGTACAAAGTTGAAGGAGAGCTTCGTAGCGAAGTCTCCATGAACATCAAACGCCTCATGGATCTGGGATGTTACAGAGGGCTTCGCCATCGTAAAGGCCTTCCCTGCCACGGACAGCGGACCAGCACAAACGCCAGAACCCGAAAAGGTCCCAAGCGTACAGCTGTTAAAAAGAAAAAGTAGGGATTGATTACAGATCTCATACATAGATCTATTACAATTAAGGTGATATATTATGGCAAAAAAGTCTAAGAAAACCATAACCAAAAAACGGGTAAAAAAGAATATTTCCACAGGTATTGTGCATATTCAATCTACCTTTAATAACACCATCGTGACCATTGCCGATGAAAACGGCAACACCATTTCATGGTCCTCTGCCGGTATGCAGGGCTTTAAAGGTTCCAGAAAAAGCACGCCGTTTGCCGCCAAGCTGGTGGCTGAAGATGCAGGTGCCAAAGCCATGGAACACGGTATGAAAAACGTGGGTGTTTTTGTGAAAGGCCCCGGACCCGGCAGAGAATCCGCCCTGCGTGCCCTGCACGCGCTTGGATTCAATATTTCCATGATCAAAGATGTGACGCCGGTTCCCCACAACGGATGCCGTCCGCCCAAGAGAAGAAGAGTATAAATAAGGAGGAAAACCTTGGCACGATATAGAGGATCAGTTTGCCGTCAGTGCAGACGCGAAAATATGAAGCTTTTTCTGAAGGGCGATCGGTGTTTTTCAGACAAATGCAGTTTTGACAGAAGAGGCTTTCCTCCGGGAGAGCACGGCCAGAAAAGAAGCAAGCAGTCCGATTACGGTATGCAGCTTAGGGAAAAACAGAAAGTACGCCGTATCTATGGTATTTCTGAAAAACAGTTCAGGATTGTTTTCAAAAAAGCCGACCGTCAGAAAGGTATCACCGGTACCAATCTGCTCAGCCTGCTGGAAACCCGCCTGGATAATACCGTATTTCGTCTTGGGTTTGTAAATTCAAGAACCCAGGGACGTCACTTTGTCCGTCACAACCATTTCACTGTAAATGGTAAAAAGGTGAATATCCCCTCTTACCAGGTGAAAAAAGGCGATGTGATTGAGCTTCGTGAAAAGAGCAAAAAGATTCAGACCATTAATGAATCTCTGGAGGCCATTGTAAGACGCGGCGTACCCCAGTGGCTTGAAATCACCAAAGAGAATTTTAAAGGCGAAGTTAAAGGCGTTCCGGCAAGGGAAGATATCACATTGCCCATCCAGGAACAATTGATCGTCGAGCTTTATTCAAAATAGGTACATCATTATTATATATATGGTTTATCCAAATATTTATTCAGGAGATTTAAATGTCATCTGAAAACCTTGCATATGTAAACTGGCGAGAGATGATCAAGCCGGAGAAGCTTGATGTTACCACAACCTCAACATACGGTAAGTTCGTATGTGAGCCCCTTGAAAGGGGATATGGTATTACCATCGGCAACTCATTGCGGCGGATCATTCTATCATCCATATACGGTGCGGCCATAGTCTCTGTTAAATTCGATGATGCCCTTCACGAATACAGCGTTATCTCAGACGTCAGGGAAGACGTTTCCGAGATCATTCTCAACCTCAAGGATCTGAAACTCAGTGTCACCGACACCGAAGACAAGATCCTGACCCTGAATATATCAGGGGAGGCGGATGTTACCGGTGCCGACATTGTAAGCCCCGACGGAAAAGTCGAAATTCTGAATCCGGAACAGCATATTGCCACCGTAAATAAAAACGGCGTGCTGAACATGGTCATGGTGGCCAAAACCGGTAAAGGCTATGCCTTGGCATCTGCCAATAAAGATGAGGATGCACCCATCGGTACCATTCCCATTGATTCGGTTTTTTCACCCATCAAACGGGTCAAATACGTTGTGGGTACATCCCGAATCGGACAGAAAACCGACTATGATAAATTGACTCTGGAAGTCTGGACAGATGGCAGTGTCACACCTGACGATGCCGTTGCCTATGGGGCAAAAATCCTCAAAGAGCAGATGAATCCCTTTATTAACTTTGATGAAGAACTTGAACCCGACGATGTAGAAATTAAATCAGACGACGGGGAAAGAGGATTCAACGATAACATCTACCGGTCTGTGGACGAACTGGAGCTGTCAGTCAGAAGTTCCAACTGCCTTAAAAATGCCAGAATTCATACCATTTATCAGCTGGTACAAAAAACAGACGGTGAAATGCTCAAGACAAAAAACTTCGGCAGGAAATCACTCAACGAAATCAAAGAAGTGTTGACTTCGATGGATCTTTCCCTGGGTATGGATCTCGATGGATTTGAACCGCCGGAAGAAGAGATTAATCAGGAAGGAGAATAAATTACCATGAAGCATAGAAAATCCGTATTAAAACTGAACAGGACCTCTGCCCACAGAAAGGCGATGTTTAGAAACATGGTAACTTCTCTGTTCAAGCACAGCAGCATCAAAACAACCGAAGCTAAAGCCAAAGGCCTTAGAAAAATTGCCGACAAAATGGTTACCCTGGCCAAAAGGGGAGACCTTCACGCCAGACGGCAGGCAATGGCTGTAATTCGCGAAAAAGATGTTGTACACGTCCTCTTTGAAGAGGTATCAGAGAAGTTCAGCTCAAGACAGGGCGGATACACGAGAATCACTAAACTTGGACCCCGTAAAGGCGATGTTGCCCCCATGGTCCAGATTGAGTTGATTTTCGACTAAATCCACCAGTTAAATAAGTAAAACAAAAAGACCCCTGCGGTGGAAACTGCTGGGGTCTTTTTATATGCTGAAACAGATATTCAGCTTCAGGAGTCTAAAACATCCCTGACAGCCCAGAGAAAATCCTTGTTTTGTAAGGGCTTTTGAAGAAACCTCCTGATTCCGATTTCTCTGGTGTTATCAGGGGTAATGGTTTCATTGTAACCGGAACAGAGTATCACCGGAATCTCTTTCTTCAGTTTTAAAATTTCACCAGCCAGCGCCGTGCCAGTCATCAAAGGCATGGTCATATCCGTGACCACTAGATCAAAGTTATCTTGATCCCGGATAAAGGCTTCCAGAGCTTTCTTGCCGTTTTCAAAAGCGTGTACCGTGTAACCGAATTTTGTTAGCAGTTCCGTCATTAGCCCTCTTATATCGGGTTCGTCATCAACCACCATTATGTTTTCATCTCCACCTCTGGGCATGGCCTCCCGATTTACGGGAACCATAATTTGCTTTTTTTGGTCCTTTACCACAGGCAGATAGATATAAAAGCTGGACCCTTTCCCGGGTTTGCTTTCCACATGGATCATCCCGTCATGCTCATCAACAATGGCATGAACCAGGGCAAGGCCGAATCCGGTTCCCCGGCCGATCTCTTTTGTGGTAAAATAGGGGTCAAAGGCCTTTTCTAATATATTGTTGTCCATGCCATGGCCGGTATCCTTGACCGTAAGTTTTAGAAATGGACCTGGGCCGATAGGTCCGATTGTACAATGTCCATCTTCAATATTGACTGTTGTATCCAGGCTGACGGTCATGATACCGCCATTTTTCTGCATTGAATGGAAGGCATTGGTACACAGGTTCATAATCACCTGGTGCATTTGGGTGGGATCTGCATTGACCATGTCACGGCTGTTTATGCGGGTAACGATCTCAATGGTGGTTGGAATAGATGACCTGAGTAATTTCAGGGCTTCCTTTACCACCAGATGGAATTTCAGGGGGTGTTTTTTGTATTCTGTCTGGCGGCTGAATGTCAGGATCTGCTGGACAAGCCCGGATGCCCTTTGGGCACCTTTTACAATCTGGGCAAGATGATTTTTAGTTTTTTCCGGCGTATCTAAGGTCATTTCAGCCAATTGAGCGTACCCGAAAATACTGGACAGGATGTTGTTGAAATCATGGGCAATCCCACCGGCCAGGGTTCCTATGGCTTCCATTTTCTGGGATTTTTCCAGTTGGACCGCCAGTTTGCGTCTTTCTTCTTCCCCCTGTTTGAGTGTGGTAATGTCCCGCCCTTCTGTGACAATGAATTCCACCTGGGAGGAGTTGTTGATAATGGGTTTAAGTGAAATATCAATAATCTTTATTTCTCCAGAATCATTGGTGTGGGTGGTTTCAAGGCGGACCAGGTTTCCTTGTTTTGCATCTTGAATAGCTGCCCGGATTTGGGCCTGGCAGGCGGTGTCGTGTCGTAGCCATGGCATTTCCCAATAGGGTTGGTATAATATATCAGCTTCTGTGCATCCGGAAAATTTGAGCATGCTTTTGTTCACCTCTTCAAGAATACCGTATGGAGACAGAATACAGGTAAGCTGAAATGAGCGGTTAAACAAGCCCCTGAGCTTGAGTTCGTTTTCCACCAGTGCGGCCTGGGTGTCGATGGTTTTTTTAATTTCGCAATTAAGTTGATGATGATAGGTCTCAAGCCGGTCCATAAAGGCGTTGAAATGCCCGGCAAGGGCACCAAGTTCGTCATCCGGGCCGAATGACATGCGGACACTGTAGTCCCCCTGGGCGCCGGCTCCAAGGGTTTGACTCATTTCTTCCAGAGGGCGGATCATTGATTTCGAAACCAGGGCGGTAAGTCCGATAAAGGCAGGAAATAAAATTAGAATGTTCACCACGAGTATTGTGGTGAAGGTGGTTAGGGGAGAAAACACCTCTTCAACATAACTGGTCGCACCTATAATCCATTTATATTCCGGGAGATGCTTGAAAATGACCAGTTTTTTCCTGGGACGGGTTTCCTCTGGATTTTGCCATTGATACCGTATTTTACCGTTTTTTTGGGAGAGCATGGTCTGAATAATGGGGTACTCCTGGATACGGGGCATGAGGTTTTGTCCCTCCATGCTGGGATGAATCAAGGCTTTGCCGGATTCATCCAGTATAAATGCATACCCGCTTTTTCCCGATTTAAAGGAATTTACTGAAAGTTTGAATTCTTTTATGTCCACCAGGTAACCAAACTCGTCCCGGTAGGATGATGCCGAGATAATCCAGTCCAGGGGTTTATAATATACCATGAAAACCGCTTTAGGGCGTTCGCGGGTTTCACCCGGATTTTTCCAGTCATATTCCAGGTACCCGTCTTTTACCGCCAATTGTTTTTTTACAAAATTAAGACCGGACACATTGGTTCCCTTGACTTTGTCATTGGGGTGGATGATGGTATCGCCTCTGGAGTTCAGGCAATAAATATACCCTGAAATGCCGATGGACTGATTGAGGAAAATTTCCTCTATGGTATCAATGGCTTCTTGCCTGGTCAAAAGGCCTGACCTATGCTTTGAATAATAGTATTCGGCAATTTCAAAATTTTTTTCGGCAATGGCCTGGAGGCGGTTTTTGATGGTGATGTCGGCAGACGTCCTGATCAGGTCAGCCAGGGAATCCGAACTCTGCTGCAACTCCCTTTCAATCCCTGTTTCCAGAATTTTTTTTGCCTGGAAATAGAGAAATCCGTTGGAGATAAGGATCAGGGGAATAACAATGATCACAAAAGAAAGAATCAGTCTGTTTCTGAATTTGAGACGTTTAATTTTCATAAATCCCGGTCATGTTTTGGACTGTTTTCCGCCGGGTCCGTTTATCATGTAACCCAGCAAGGCTTTATGGTCTGGAATATAGAGAATACTATATTAAACAAAATTTAAAAGCCATAAAAATGTCGGCTGACCGGAAAAATAAAAGGGCCGCTATCTGGATTTTTTTTCAGCTTTTTCTTTGTACAGGGACTGGTCTGCAGCTTTGAGAAGGGATCGGATATCCGAAATGCCCTGATCTGATACATTGGATATCCCGTGGCTCATTTTGATAAAAAAAGACTCGCCGTTTGCGGTTAAAGGATGGGCATCCAGGTGATTGGTTACCCGTTTAATATATTGCGCTGCCGCAGGTTTGCCTGTAGACGGCAGAATCACCACGAATTCATCCCCTGCAAATCGTGCGACAATATCCGAATCCCGCTTGAGTTGTGTCAGGGTCTCTGCGGTCAGGCACAGGGCCTTGTCTCCGATATCATGGCCGGCTGAGTCATTGATGGTTTTAAAATCGTCAAGGTCGAGAAATATGAGGGAGAGGTCTGTGCCATACCTTTGGGCCCGGTGGAATTCCCTTTCCAGGACCCTTTCCATAACCCCACGGTTCAGCAGGCCCGTCAGGGGATCATGAAATGCCAGGAATTTTAATTGTTCATGGGCCGTCACATTGGATAGGCAAAGTGATACCTTCAGGGCCAGTTGTTCCAGCAGGGAAGTGTCAATGCCCGGCTCAAACCGGTGGGGATCGACATCTGCCTGGTTGATGCTTCCCACGATCTCTCCGTCAAGTGTGATGGGTGCAATGGCAATGGAACCCAGGGCATAATCTGAGACCTCGGGCATCAGTGCCTTATAAATATCTAAATTATCATTGGCCAGCTGAGGGGTCAGCCGGTTCTGAATGATGGAAAGAAAAGTCTCTTTGGGAACAAAAGCGGATGCTGTCTTCAGCAGTTCAGACTCGTTGCTCTCTTTGAGCTGTTCGGCGATTCGGCTTTCCCGGATTATGGATATCCAGATGTGGGGAATGGAGAATTTATCGGAGATTTCACACAAAAGCCGTTCAAAAAAATCATTGAAATTTAAAATGGATAGGATACTGATTTCAATTTCAGTAAATTTATTTGCAATTTCTTGGTTTTTTTTCAGCCTGTCTATCAATGCTTTTGGAATTTCCATTGTCCTGCCGTTCCTGATTCAGCTACCTAATTTTTTTCTTTCCATTTAAAGGTCCTTGGTCATAAAGTCAATATAATTCCATGACTTTCACAGGCAAATAAAGAGGTTTTTAAAAATATAGTGGTCAGATTTCATCCCGGATTAATGGGCGCTGCCCCGGATGTTGAGCAAAAGCACCCCTTTGGATGCCCTGGGGCCGCCGATGGTGACGCTGCTGTTGTTTCTGAGCATTACTCCGGTCTGGAAAACAGGTTTGCCTTTGGCATCGATACGGATATGATATTGGATGCGGTTTCCTTTCATGCCTTCCGGAACGATGACAAGGGTCCTATTGCCCGGAAGGTGGAGTCTTCCGTCCCGGCCTTTGGAAAGAGACATGCTTTTTTCCTTAAGGACCTTAAATCGGGTGTATTTAAATACCGGGCGTATCTCACTGACAACATCCTGTATACCCGTATCTACATGGGCAGGCCCTTTGCTGGCCTGGATGACCTTTACCCGTGTTTGGTAAACGGATTCGGCCAGGACCGGCATCGAAAAGAAACAGATAAGAGACAGAAAACTGATTGTTATTTTTAGACCGTTATACATCATCTTCCTCTCAGTCTCAGGTTTCGGAAAACCAGATAATAGTATGCTGGGTGTTTGCCGTTTCAATGATCATAACCGATGACCCGTAGGTGTCAACAGAATTTACAATTGCAGAGGGTTCGGGTATCTGATCCAGGCCTGGGTCGTCGGTCCAGGGCAACAGGGCAACGGCAAATATAAGGGCTGCAGTTCCCAGAGAGGCCAGTTTGTGAACCCGGCCCTTGGGCCGAGTGGTCGGATTTTTTACAGGGGATATGGGGGGCAGGGTGGTTTTAATCATAAGGGTCTGGGCTGCAACATGGGCTTCAAAGGTCGGGGCCATCTGTCTGAACCGGGCCTCTTTGCTGGTACAGGACTGGCAGAGGGCCATATGACTGACAAAGTCGGCATGCTGAAGAGACGAGACTTCGTTGTCCACAAACCGACTGATGAATTCTTCCGTATACGTATTGCAGGGTGTCATGGGGTTCCCCCTTGGGATGAGTCCTGTTTTTGCAATCTGTCTAAGATCATTTTCCTTGCCCTGTAAAGCCGTGAACTCACCGTTCCTTCCTTTATTCCTAAGGTCTCTGAAATTTCACTGTAGGACAGGCCTTCCAGGGTATTGAGTATAAAGACCGCCCGTATGTTTTCGGGCAGTGCGCCAACGGCCACGGCCATGGCTGTTTCTTTCTGTTTCTCCCGGAGTCGAGTTTCAGGGGTTCCACCGCCTGCGGCCGCATCATAGATCAAAAATTCCGTGTCCGGTTCCAGAGAGGTGTGGTGCCATCTGAACCGCCGTTTCCATTTCCGCTTCCAGTTGAGGCAGGCATTTATGGTTATTCTCCTCAGCCATGGCCCAAGGCCGCTTTCTCCCCTGAATCCCGATATTTTGGAGATGGCGCTGACAAATACGTCCTGGACAATCTCCCGGCTCTCTTCATGGTCCAGGGTGATGCCGTAGGCGATTTTCAGCAGCCGGTCCTGGTACGAGGAAACCAGGATGGTGCAGGCCCATTCCTGTCCCTTCCTGAGACGCCGGACCAGATCGGCCTCGTCAACGGGAGGTGGGGCCGGTGCCGGCGATGGGCCGGCACCGGAAGGGTAGGGTTTTAAAAGGTCTTTGGTATCAGCCATTCCGTCATTGCCGTATATTGGAGATCATATGAATTACTGGTGGCGCCTGATCCTTACCTGTGCTTGTGCCCAGTATCCTTGGGCCACAAGAAATTTTTTGTGTCTTCCGGAGACCCATTTGCCTCTTTTATTGTAATGGCCGGGGTTCCACCGGGTCTCATAAACCGGGTCGATCCAAATTTTACGGGTTTCCCAGTGTCCCCTGCGGTGTTTTTTGTGGCGTTTGTCATACCGGTATTCATGGTGGCGTGGGGTGGTATGGACCACAACCGGTCCGGGTTTGTTTATGCTGTGTGCGATGGCGGTGCCCAGGAGGGTGACCCCGGTGCCAAGGAGAAATCCTTCAATGGTGTGGCGGCGGGCAGCTCCGGCCTGTGCAAAAGAAGTCGACAGCGTGACAACTATAAACAATGCTGCGATAATGGCGATTTGTTTTTTCATGATGTCCTCCTCATTGGTGTTAACCCATGGCGGGCGTAAATTTTTGCCCGGTTAAAGGTATAGACACCGCATTTCCAGAAAACTTCAAAAAAAAATAAAAAATATCCTGTGGCTTAACCGCCGATGGAGGTCATGTGGCTGATGGGTATATCCTTTGGTGTCCGGCTGCCCAGATCGTGAAACAGGGGTTTTTGGGTCAGGGCCGAGTCAATGATTTTCTTTAATTCATTGTCAGTGGCCCCACTGCGTATGGGGGTGAGGATATCTGTTTCATAATTTTTCAGCAGGCAGGGCCGCAGGGTTCCCCTTGAGGTCAGGCGAAGCCTGTTGCATTCACTGCAAAAATGGGAGCTGACCGGAGTGATAAAGCCCAGGATACCCGGGGCTTGGGCCAATCTAAATTTTTTGGCAGGACCGTCGTTTTCATCTCTTTCCACAGGGGTGAGGGGGCCGTGGGCCCCAACAATGAGATCCTGAATTTCATGGGTCAGGATCTGCTGTTGTTTTTCTACATCCGAATCTCCCATGGGCATGTATTCGATAAACCGGATGTGGAAGGGATATTTCAGGGTCAGACCGGCAATGGCCTGGATTTCATCATCGTTGAAACCCTTGAGCGCTACGGTGTTTATTTTTAAGGGGGCAATACCCAGCGCATGGGCTGTATGTATGGCATCCCAGACCTGTTGAAACCGGTCTCTCTGGGTAATGGCCTTGAACTTTTCAGGACTCAGGGTATCCAGGCTGAAATTCAGACGGGAAATGCCCATGTCCCTGAGGGCCTGGATCTTTTCCCGGTTCAGCAGGGCCCCGTTGGTGGTGATGGAAATATCCTTCAGGGCCTCAATCCGGCAGAGCCGCTCCAGAAAGGAGAAGATCCCTTTGCGGACAAAGGGTTCTCCTCCCGTGATTCTGACTTTGGTAATCCCCATATCACAGGCCAGGTTGGTGATCCTCAGAATTTCTTCATACCTTGAAATCCGGTCGTGCTCAATAACCCTGAAAGGGGTGGAGGGAACACAATACCTGCATCTGAAATTGCACCGGTCAGTAACGGAGATCCTCAGATAATTAATGTTGCGGTTGCCAGCAATCATGGTTCTATTTATCCGAATAATGGGACAGCAGGGCATCGATTACGCCCTGTATGGTATAGGGATCTGCTTCAATGTCCGGTTCAAGGCCCAGAGACCTTGCCGTATCAGAGGTGATGGGGCCGATACTGGCCAGGGTCACATCTTTGAGCAAAGAAGAACTGTCTTCATTCTCAAGCAGGGACATGAAGTTGGATACCGTGGACGAAGAGGTGAAGGTCACCGCATCAACGGCCTTATCCTTGAGCAGATCAATGAGTGCTTCTTTGCCGTCGCTGGCCAGTTCGGTTTCATAGGCCGTTACCTCGTCTACTATGGCTCCCATTTTTGTCAGTTCTTCCGGCAGAATGGTCCTGGCTTTTTTGGCTCTGGGCAGCAATACATTTTTGCCTTTAATATCCACATCGGCAAAGGCATCCACCACGGATTCCGCCCTATAGGTTTCAGGCAGGATATCCGAGATGATGCCGTAATATGCTAACCGTTCCTTGGTCACAGGGCCGATGCAGGCAAATTTCAGATGGCCCAGGGCCCTGACATCATGTCCCTTTTCAAAGAGGGTGTCAAAAAAGAATTTAACCCCGTTCACCGAAGTCAGCACCAGCCAGTCATATTTCTCCAGATTGTCAATGGCCTGTTCCAGGGGGGCCATGTCCTTTGGCGGGGCAATCCGGATGGTGGGGATCTCAATGCACTGGGCCCCCAGGCGGTTCAGTTCCGCCACAAGGCCCGAAGCCTGTGCCCGGGCCCGGGTGATGACGATGCGCCTCCCGAACAATGGCTTTTTGTCAAACCAGGCCAGCTCTTCCCGCAGGGAGACCACATGGCCCACCACAATAATGGCAGGGGATTTGAGGCCCGCTTCTTTTACCACGTCAACAATGGTTTCAAGGGTGCCGGTAACAGTCTGCTGGCGGGTGGTGGTGCCCCATCTGACCAGAGCCACCGGGGTGTCGGCGGGCTTGCCGTTTTCCACCAGATTTTTGACGATATTGGCCAGGTTTTTTACCCCCATGAGAAAGACCAGGGTGGCGTCGGATTTGGCAAATACGTCCCATTGCATCCGGCTCTCTTTTTTGCCGGGCCTTTCATGGCCGGTGATAAAGGAGACAAAGGAGGTGTGGTCCCTGTGGGTGATGGGAATGCCGGCATAGGCAGGAGCGGATATGGCCGAGGTGACCCCGGGGATGACCTCGTAGGAAATGCCGTATTCCAGCAACTCCTGGGCTTCTTCTCCGCCGCGGCCGAATACAAAGGGATCTCCGCCTTTGAGCCGGGCTACATTCTTTCCTTCTTTGGCCTTGTCCACCAGGAGGAGGTTGATCTTATCCTGGGTCAGGGTATGGTCTCCGCCTTTTTTCCCCACATAGATGATTTGGGCATCCCTGCGGGCATATTCCAACAGATAGGGAGAGGCCAGGTAGTCGTATACCACGACGTCGGCCGATTCAATGCATTCCTTGGCTTTTATGGTGAGCAGTCCGGGATCTCCCGGGCCGGCACCGATGAGGGTTACCTTACCTGCCAGCTTGCCTGTTTGCTTACTCATTTGAATTCAGGTTCTCCAATATGCGTTTCCCGCCGTTTTCAAGCAATTGTTCAGCCAGTTCACGCCCCTTTTCAACCACATTGTCGGCCGGGGAGATGATGGTTTCCTTGATGACTTCCTGGCCATCCTCGGATGCCACTACTGCCGTGAACATTACACCCTCTTCTTCGATTTTTCCAAAACAGGCCACGGGAATATGGCAGGACCCTTCGATCTGTTTAAGAAAGGCACGCTCCCCTTCCACACAGGTCCTTGTGGGCGCGTGATCCAATTGGGCCATTATGGGTGCCATATCCGGGTCATTTTCCCGGGTCTCAATGCACAGGGCTCCCTGGCCCACAGCCGGTACCATGGTCTCTTCGGTGAGGTATTCGGTGATTTCCTTTTCCTGGCCCAGCCGGCGCAGGCCTGCTGCCGCCAAAACAATGGCGTCGTATTCTCCGGATTTTAGTTTTTTGAGCCGGGTATCCAGGTTACCCCGGATGGAGAGAATGTCAAGGTCGGGCCGGGCATGTTTGAGCTGGGAGCCACGTCTCAGGCTGGAAGTCCCGATTTTTGCACCCAAGGGATAGTCTGTAAAAAATTTGCCGTCAGCGCAAATCAATACGTCAAAGGGGTTTTCCCTTTCGGGTATGGCACCGATGGTCAGTCCCGGAGGAAGTTCGCCGGGCATGTCTTTCATGGAATGGACAGCCAGGTCAATGCGGTTTTCCAGCAGAGCACTTTCAATCTCTTTAACAAAGAGTCCCTTGCCCCCCACCATGGCCAGGGGGCGGTCCGTAATCCGGTCGCCGGTGGTCTTGATGGTGATGATCTCAACTGCTGTTTCAGGAAAGGCCTGCTCAATTCGGCCCTTAATGTAATTGGCCTGCCAGAGAGCCAGCTGGCTTCCCCGGGTGCCGATGCGTACATTTGTTTTCATATTTATCCTATACTTGCACTGCTGCTGCAAGAACCGCAATTGGTGGATGAACATCCGGCACAGCCGGAACTGCCGGCCGAAGTTGTGGTCTGAACCTCACCGCCCGGGCCGGCAGATTTGGAGACAAACCCGCATTTGGACATGAGCCTGGCAAGATCTTCGCTCTTGCATCCAGGACATTGGGGTTTAAAGCTACCCATGACAAGGGTTTCAAAATCCTTGCCACAGTCATTACATTTATATTCATATATTGGCATTTTTTACCTCTTTAATCTTTGTTCATGAAACAAAGTAATATAATGGTTTCACTGGGTTTTTTCAAGTCAGAACTGAAATATAAAAAATCAAACCCCTCCTTTGGGTGTTGAGGTATCCTGGATTGCTGACTGCTATCTTTATGGTCTTAATGTTTATTCTCCGTGTTTACGTGTATGATCCATCGTGTTAAAACCTAACCGGAGAACTGATACTCAAATGCCCACTAAGGGAAAAGCATACAGTTGAGAAGTCCACTGATTGACAGACTGGTTGAAGAGCGAGAACGGAAACCAATTGTATTGGGACATCGCGGCGTCAGAGAAGGAGGCATACCGGAAAATACCCTCGCGGCATTTGAAGAGGCAATTAGGCGGGGGCGTTGGGTATTGAAAATGAAAAGCTTTACGGCAGGGGAAGTGTGGATGACGGATATGCTGTCTTTGCCGCGGTGACGGCCATCAAAGCCCTGCAAGTCAACAATATTCCCCACGGCAGATGTGTGATTCTTATTGAAACCTGTGAGGAAAGCGGGAGTGTGGACCTGGATTACTATCTTGAAGCCTGCAGCAAGACCATCGGCCGGCCCGAACTGGTAATCTGCCTTGATTCAGGAATTAATTATTACCAGCGCATGTGGGTGACGGCATCTCTGAGAGGATTTGTTTCCGGACGGTTGAGTGTTTCACTGCTTGCCCAGGGTATTCATTCCGGTGCATCCGGAAGGGTTGCTTCAAGTTTCAGGATCATGCGGGAATTACTGGACCGGGTTGAAGATTCCAGAACCGGAGAGATACTGATCAGGGAGTTGCATACCCGGATTCCAGGGGAACGGCTGGAGCAGATTCGTGAGACGGCTCAGACCTGCGGTGGGGAATTGGTTGAGACCCTTCCTCTGGTGGACGGCGGACGTCCCATGGCGGACAATCCCGTGGACCTTATAATCAACAGTTCCTGGAAGCCCATGCTGTCCCATACCGGAGCAGACGGTTTCCCCGGGACCTCAGGTGCCGGCAATGTATTGAGGCCTTCCACCTGTCTTTTTCTGTCAATGCGGACGCCCCCCACCGTGGAAACCCGGACTGCAGCCCAGCGTCTTAAATCGATTTTGGAGGATACCCCTCCCTGGGGAGCAAAGGTTTGCTTTGAGGATGTCGGCCATGCGCGGGGGTGGGACATGCCGCCCCTGGGGGACCGGCTGCTCCGTAAGATCACCCGCACGGCTCAATCTGTATTCGGCCATGCACCCGCCTATGTGTGTGAAGGCTGAACTATCCCTTTAATGACAATGCTGGCGGATAAATTCCCCGGGGCAAAATTCATAGTGACCGGGGTCCTTGGCCCCCATGCAAACCCCCATGGGCCAAATGAGTTTTTACATCTTCCCTATGTAAAAAAGCTCACTTATGCGGTATCGCAGATGATTTCAGGAGAATGAATTCGACTGGGCGGTATAATCAAAAGGCGCCCGATGGGTTTATCCTATCGTTTCGATTATTCCTGCTGCTATCAGGGGAATGAGAATTTCATGGTGGCCCACAATGGCATATCCTTTGCCCTGTCCCATAGTAGGGCGGTTGACCACATTGGTCATGGGCCGGTAGTGGCGGATGAAATCAAGGTTCACTGTTGTGAAGTTGTCCACCCGATGGCCCAGGTTCCGGGCCAGGGTCAGGGCTTTGAGGAAGACTTCGGGTAGAATCACAGCGGAGCCGGCATTGATAAAGACTCCGTTTTCAAGATCTGCAATTTTTCTGGCAAAGTTCAAAAAATCATCATGGGAGGCTTTGCCGCAGGCGGCGGCATCAAAGTCTGGGTGCATGTGGATGATGTCCGTGCCCATGGCCACATGAACGGTGACCGGAATATCCAGTGCAGCGCCCTGGGCCGTGATGCTGAGGTGTTTGTATGGCAGATCCTGTTCCAGAATAAGTCTGCCCACGGCCCTGCCGAGGCCTGTGCCGCTATTTTTGGCCAATTCAATGGCCTGGTTGAGGAACTCTGATGTTTCTCTGGCCATACCGAAACTGCCGTCTGTGAGGCTTTGGGCCACATCTTCACTGGTCCGGCCAGTGAGGGCGGTTTCCAGATCATGAATAATGCCTGATCCATTCATGGCCACCAGGGTGAGAATCTGTTTTTCCATGAGGTCGATGAGGATGGGGTTCATGCCGGTTTTGATGACATGCCCGCCCATGGCAAAACAGATCTGGTGTCTCTGCTTTGCGGCCAGGGCCAGGGCATCAATCACCGCCCGGATATCTTTTCCGGCAAGAATGGACGGGAGTCTGTCCAGAAATGCGTCCAGTCGGCCTCCTTTTTTCCAGGGCCGTGCAAAGTCCTCTTTTGATACCAGGCTTTTTCGGTCTTTGATGGAATAAGTGGTCAGCTTGCCGTAATCCAGTGTTTTCACATCAGCCATTGAAGATTATCCTTTCGGTGAGGTCGCATAGGATATGGGCCAGAAGGATGTGGACCTCCTGGATCCTGGCCGTGACAGGGGAGTCCACACAAAAGGCCATGTCGCTCAAAGATTTAAGCCGGCCGCCGGAACCCGATAATCCCACCAGGGTGATTCCCATATCCTTGGCCGCTTGAGCTGCCAGGACCACGTTGGGGGAGTTGCCCGAGGTTGAAATCCCGATGGCCATGTCCCCTGTTTTTCCCAGGGCCTGAACCTGTTTTAAAAAGATTTGATCATAGGAATAATCATTTCCGATGCTGGTGATCACCGAAGTGTCGCAGGTCAGGGCAATGGCCGCAAGCGGGGGGCGCTCCATCTGGAACCGGTTTATGAATTCTGCGGCAATATGCTGGCAGTCGGCGGCAGATCCCCCGTTGCCGAAGAGCAGGATTTTACCGCCTGATTTCAGGGTTTTGGCCATGGCGGCAGCACAATCCATGACAAGGGCTTCATGGGTATCAAAAAACCTTTGTTTGGCCTGGATGCTCTCTTCAAGGGACTGACGGATAATTGCCTTCATATGGGTTTCCTCGGTTTTGTTTCAGCGGGTCTGTATCTGCGGGTTAGGCCGATTTAATGGTTTTCCCTTGGTTCATGGCCATAGCCTGGTCCTGGATTTCCTGTATTTCTTCCAGACGGGCACTGAACAGTCTGTTTTCCGGGTCAAGGGACACGCTCTTTCGGGCAAAGCTCAGGGCAATGGCAAGGTTTTTTTTCTGAAGGGCCATGGCCCTGGCGTAACCGGACAGGGCTGCGGCATCATTGGGGCTGAGTTTTACCGCCATGTTAAAGGCGGTACCGGCCCCTGCATTGTCTTTTTTATCCAGGAGAATCTGGCCCCGTATCCTGAAGGCGGTTCCCGAATCCGGGTTGAGGCGGATGGCGGTGTCCAGGTGGGGCATGGCCTGGTCGTGCCGTTCGTCCTTAAACAGGAGGTAGCCCAGGAGGAGTTCGATTTCAAAGATGTCCGGGTTGATGCCGTGGGCTTTTTTCAGGTAGAGCAGTGCCCTGTCGTCCTTGGCGTTGATTCGGTGAATCAGGCCGATATTGTAAATGACCATCACCTCTTCGGGATTGATGGCCGAAGCCTGTTCAAAGTATTCCAGGGCCTTGTCCAGCTGCTCTGTGATGCCGTAGGCTACCCCCAGGCTGTTGATGAGATTGATGTCTTTGGGGGCAATGGCCAGTCCTTTTTCGTACTCTTGGATGGCGTCGTCGAATTTTTCCAGCTGATAGAGCCGGTCTCCGCTGATATTCAGGGAGATGCCGTCAAAGGAAATCATATGGTCTGATCCGAAAAAGGCGGCATGGTCAATGGCTTTGAGGGCATTTTCAAGAATTTTTTCCCGGCTGTAATCATGGAATGGATAGAGGGCGACTCCCATGAGCAGGCCTGCTTTGAGCTGGTCTGATATTTTTTTTTTGAGCAGGGTTAAAAGCCGGATCCCGTCTTTTTCATTGTCATAATCCCAGAATACCAGGACAAAAGTGGTGGGATCCAGACTCTCCCATATCCCCCTTTTTTTATCCAGGACCGAATTAAAACAGGCTTCAAAAATGTCTCCGGCCTGTTCCCTTTGTTTTTCAGGGGCACAGGGATCCATTCGGACCACGGCAGCTGTGAAGCGGTCTTTGGGGGGCAGGGCCTGGGCCAGCCGTTCTTCAAATGCGGTAAATTGTACACTGGGACTGTGGAGCAGATCCGAGAGATAAGTTTCCGGAGGGCACACGGGTTCGGCCCCGTCGGAGCCGTCGGAACCTGTTCTTAAAAAATGAATTTCCTTGGAAGTGAATTTTTGTATCATTTTTTGGAAATCAGCCTGTTAAGGGTTGTGGAAAGGAGTTCTTCCTGTCCTGTTTGAAGGGTTCTTGGATCAATGATAAACCTGTCGTCCTCTATTCGGCCCATGACCGGCGGCACAGCGGCCCGCAGCCCTTTTTCAAGGGCGGAGACCGTCACGCCCTTGGGCCGGATGGTTACACACCGGGTGGGCAGTTTCAGGTCCGGGTAGGAACCTCCGCCGGGTCTGGACGACATGTCCGCCAACTCAATTTCTGCATCTTCACCCAGGGATTTTTCCAGAAGGTCATAGAGAACCCCGGCTTTTTGGGAAATGGTCTCGTAGGACATGGTCAGCATCCTGAGGGTGGGGATTTCCCTTATGGCCTGGTTTTTATCCCTGTACAGCTTGAGGGTGGATTCCAGGGCGGCCAGGGTGAGTTTGTCGATGCGCAGTGCGCGGGTCAGGGGGTTGGCTTTAATCTGGTCAATGGTCTCTTTTTTCCCCACAATGATGCCTGCCTGGGGGCCGCCCAGGAGCTTGTCCCCGCTGAAGGTGACCACATCGGCACCTGCGGCCACCCGTTCTGATACCAAAGGTTCCGCCGGCATGCCAAAGGGGCCAAAGTCAATGAGGGTGCCTGATCCCAGGTCTTCCATCACAGGTATTTTGTTCTCTTTTCCGATTTCCACCATGTCTTTCAGGGAGACGCTGGCCGTGAAGCCTTCAATTTTATAATTTGAGGTGTGGACCTTGAGCAGGAGTCCTGTTTCTTCACTGATGGCTCCGGCATAGTCCCGGGGATGGGTTCTGTTGGTGGTACCCACCTCTTTGAGGCGGCAGCCGCTTTTGGTCATGACATCCGGAACCCTGAAGGAACCCCCGATTTCCACCAGTTCCCCTCTGGAGACCACTACCTCGGTTCCCTGGGCAATGGTGTTCAAGGCCAGGAGCACGGCACCTGCATTGTTGTTTACGGCCAAGGCCGCCTCGGCACCGGTGAGTTCGCAGATAAGGGCCTCAATGGCGGCATACCGGATTCCCCGCTTGCCCGTGCCAAGGTTGAGTTCCAGGTTTGAATAGGATCCGGAAACCCGTTTGATATTCTCCAGGGCATCCTCACAGAGCAGGGCCCGTCCCAGGTTGGTGTGAAGCACCACTCCCGTGGCATTGATCAGGGGGATGAGGCGATTTTTCATTCTCTGCCGGGCCAGGTCAGCGGCTGCAGAAAGGATGGATGACCCATCGGTACCTGTGGGCCTGTCGGCCAGGATTTCTTTTCTGGCCCTATCAATACTTTGTCTAAGGGAATCAAGGGTTACGGATCTGGGGATTTGATCAAAGCGGCTGTCGTCCCCGGCTGCGGCCAGGAGGTGATCCACGGCGGGCAGGGACTTGAGTTGTTCTTGTTTATTCGTTGGTTTATTGGGCATGTGCTGTTCCATTTGTAAACATATGGGTTGAGGTCAGGGCATCCAGGGGAATGGCATCAATGATTTTTGGCAGATTGCTCTGATCTATATCCAGCTGTTCGAGCACTGCGGCCATACTTTTTGTCTGCATCTTTTCAAGATCAAATCCGGTAAAGAATTTTTCCATGAGCAGGTCGGCCAGATAAACAATGGAGACAAGATCCCTATAGTCTGCTGCCGAATCTGGATTGTGGTGGTGGAGGACCACCTGGGTCAAGGTGTCTGAAAACTGCCATTCTTTTGCCAGAATACCACCGGCCTGGCAATGGGTAATCCCCAGTATTCTTTTCTCGGAACTCAGAAAGCTTTCCTTGTTTTTTCCTATATTCCTGAACAGCAAAGGGGCGCTGTCTGCAATGTATTGATCCAGAATTACCTTGCCGATATCGTGGAGAAGCCCTGCGGTGTATGCCAGTTTGCTGTCTGCCTTTCCGGTTGTTTCGGCCAGTTGTTCGGCCAGTCGTGCCACACCCACGGCATGGAAAAAAAGTCCGCCTTTGCACAGGGAATACCCGGAAGACCCTGTCTGGTCGTAATAGGCTTCAACAGCCGCCGTAATGACTGTTTTAACCAGCATGTCTTTTCCCAGAAGCAGCACTGCGTCCTTGAGGGTGTCGATCTGAATTGTACCGGAGAAAAGGGCTGAATTGCATAGTTTCAGGGTTTGGGCGCTGAGCACCTGGTCCCGGGAGAGTTCCCGGGTGATGTCGGAGATGCTGTGTCTGCCTTGCTGAAACATCCTCAGGATTTTAAGGGCGGTCTGGGGAATGGGTTTTAGATTTTCAACGGTTTGGGTGATATCTTCAACCTTAGGAGGGATAAAGGTACTGCCCACTGCCAGGGTCTGCTCCCAGGCCGGTTTGATTTGAGTCTTCCCGGTTTTCATATTCAGTTCAAGGGTACAGGTGAAAAAGCCCCCGGTTTCGGATTTGATGATTTCAATGCCCTGGTCCCCGAGGATGGTCTGGGCAATATCCGCGGACCTGCCCCCGATATCCAGCCCCATGTCCTGGTGGGATATGGGACCTACCAAAGCCCCCCCGGCAATACAGGCCTTTAGATTCTCCGGGGTGCACCCCAGATCTGTGAGGGCTTTGATCAGCATGGGAATACCAGTGGAGGCATATTTTTCCGGCACGGGTGTTTCGTATATACCTGGAGTTTCAGGTAAAAGGATATGGATCAGGCCCCCGGCTTTTGTGACCCTGTCGTACAAGGCAACCCCGAGACAGGTGCCTAGATAGGCTTGAAAGATATGGTCGGATTGCGTCTTGGCCTTGAACCGGCCCGCAGCAATATGCTCAATTGTCGTATAACTCATATGTTCAATTAAATCCATATAAAATAGTATTAGATATCATTAATTGCAAAAAGTATTCAAGCCTTATCTTTCAAGGCTTCCAGTCAATGAAATTCCAATGCATTCATAAAGATTTGAACCGGGATGTCGATATAAATTTGAGCGCGGGAACGCAAGGATAGCAACCCCTAATAAAAGCGGAAAAAATCATGAAGATTTCAGAGAGTGCCATTCATTTGTCTTCGTACCATGCTTCAGAAGAAGCCGGGTTGATTCAAGAGGGGAAATCCAGTGACATCAGGGCAGGCAAGTCCCCGTCATCCGGGGTTCGAAGATCCTGGACAGGATGGAGGAACCCCAAGGAAATCCCCACAGTTTTGGTGGACCGGGTCACCATTTCAAGCCGGTCTACCCGGGAAATTCAGTCAGAGTATCGAGCCGAAGTTACATCACGTTCCAGGGTTAAATCCGGGACAGCCGCTGGGACAAATGAGACAGTTCCGGAATTTGAAAACAGGGAATTGGTTGAGCGCCTGGTGGGAGAGGCGATAGGCCGTGACGTAACGGTCAGAACACTGAAGGATGGAGATGATATCCGGTCCGGGAATGATATTGCTGCGGGCTTCGGGGCATCCTCGGGAACCGGAGCCCCTTTTTTGGAACGTCTGATGATCCGGGAGCATACCCGGATTCAATTTGAGCAAGAACAGATGGGATTTTCTTCCCGGGGCCGGGTGTTTACACAAGACGGCCAGGAAATTGAGTTTTCCCTGGATCTGAACATGGACCGTGCGTTTCTGTCAAGAACCGAGGAGCAGACCATTATTCATACCTGGCAGGAAAGGGTCAGTCTTGTGGATCCCCTGGTGATCAGCCTGGATGGCAGTATCACGGAGCTGACAGATACCCGGTTTGAATTTGACCTGGACAATGACGGAACCACAGAAGAGGTTTCCTTTGTTTCCAGGGGCAGCGGTTTTTTAAGCTTTGACCGGAACAATGACGGAAAAATTAATAACGGATCGGAACTCTTCGGCCCGGGCACGGGAAACGGGTTTACGGAACTCGGGGAATACGATCTGGACAAAAACGGCTGGATTGATGAGAATGACGGGGTATTTTCCAAACTCAGTGTCTGGACCCGGGATGAACAGGGCAATGATGTTCTGATCTCTTTGAAAGAAGCAGGCGTTGGAGCTGTTTACCTTGATAATGCCCAGACAGAATTTAATATGACCACCATGGAGAATACACTCAAAGGCCAGGTGAGGCAGTCGGGTGTATTCTTGTTTGAAAATGGTAATGTCGGAACCCTTCAGCAGATTGATCTTGCTGCCCGGGCATCTGAAAAAGACTTAAAAGATCTGTCAGGGAGGGACCTATCCCCGGATGTATTTCAACCCCAGGCCTCTTCGGGAGTGTTGCTGGGCAAGGCCATGGAGAATGCGGCTGTCAGCAATGGAGAGACAGAAAATCCTTTCCAGGCCTTAATAGACCAGATCAACGCCCTCAGAGAAGACGTTCAGCAGATTCTGGGGAAGAGTAAACAGGGGCGTGACCAGTTCCTCAGTGCGCGTACAAAGGCCATGTCATTTTCTAACTTGCAGATTTACAGGATAACCCAACCGGATCCCCTATTATTTAATTCAAATCGGTTCTGGGAAGTCTGATGGGCATGGCGCTTCAGGGTTCTCTGTACAGGGCTAATACGCCGGATCGGGCCAGCTTTTTAATGCCGTAAGGGGCCAGCTGATCCAGAAGAACATCAATGGCATCCTCATCCCCGGTTACCTCAAAGATATAGTGCTGCTCTCCCTCATCCATCATCCTTCCGTTAAAGTCATGAATCATTTTCTTTATCTCGTCTTGTTGTTCCGGTTTGGCTTTAACGCAGATCAGAGCCATTTCTCTTTTCACGGCTTTTTCCCCGGTCATGTCCCTGAGTTTGATCACATTGACCAGGCGCTTGATCTGTTTCATACATTGCTCAAGCATCAGGGGACTGGTCATGGTGGTGATGGTGATTCGTGACATTTTAGGGTTGGCCGTAGGTGCCCCGCAGATGGTTTCGATATTGTAGCCTCTGCCGGCAAATAGTCCTGTGATCCTGGCGGTGACACCGGGTTCATTTTCCACCAGCATGGTCAGGGTGTATCTGTTTTTTTTCATGGGTTCAGGCTGTCTATAGGTCCTGTTCGGTTATGGTTTTATTACGGCCGTTTTCCTTGGCAAAATACAAGGCATCATCTGCACGCTTTATCAGGGTGTTTATTTCTTCTCCCGGCCTGTACTGGGCCACGCCCAGGGATATGGTTATGGGGCCGATGGATTTTCCGGAATTCTTGGTCCGCCACTTCATGTTCTGGAGGCTTCCCCTGATCTGTTCAGCCAGGGTCCGGCCGCCATCCAAGGGGGTGTCCGGCAGTACCAGGATGAATTCCTCCCCCCCGAACCTGGCGGCAATATCTTTGCCTTTGATGTGGTCTTTTAAGAGTTTTGAAAGCATCTTGAGTACGTTGTCACCAATGAGGTGGCCATGGGTATCATTCACCCGCTTAAAATGGTCGATATCCGTCATAATGACGGATAAAGGGGCATCCACCTCATCGGCGGCATGTTGAAGGACCCCGGCCATGGCATCATCAAATCCCCGTCTGTTGAGAAGTCCTGTGAGCATGTCAGTCTTTGCCGCCTGCTTCATGCCTTCCAGTTCTTTTTTCAGGGCATCAATTTCCGTGATGGTCTCGTCCATATCCTGTTTCAGGGAATGGTTTTCCTTGATAATTGAACGGGTTTCAGACAGGATTCCGGCTGAAAGGTTTTTGACCTCTACATTGGATGTTGACGGGGTTAATTGGCCGGTATAGTCTTCAAGTCTGCTTTCCTGTCTGCTGAGCCGGTCTCCCGAATCCCCGATGTGCCGGGATATTTCTGTGAGAATGGATCTGAATTCCCTGGTCTTTTTTTCCGCCAGGGTAGTTTGGTGATCTGCAATATAGGTTCTGAACCATCCCAGAATGATCTCAAAGGAAATGGGCTTTCCCGTTTTTTCAAAGGACTCTATTTCCTTGTTCAGTTCTGGTTTCCGGCCCGAGGCGTATTCGTACCAGACGGTGTAAACAATGGGGTTATAGGGCAGTTTGTGCCTGGTAATGTGCCCAAGGACCAGGCGGAGGTAATTACCTGTAGTCTCTGTATTATCCGGGTATAGGTGATCTAACATGAATTCGCCCTGTTATTCGGTCATCTGTTTATGGAGCAATGATTTGAGTTCGGCCAGGGTAAAGGGCTTTTTCATAAATGCCGCAGAGGAACCCTGGATTTTATACACAGAATCATGGACAATTTCATCTTCTGCATATCCCGACATGAAGATGACCTTGATGTCAGGCTTTATTTTGAGGATCTTAGCGATCATATCCGGGCCGTCCCCTTCGGGCATGACAATATCGGAAATGATCAGGTCTATTTTTTTTTCAGTATTCATAAACCAGTCAATGGCATCACCGGAGGTGGCGGCGACCAGTGGCGAATATCCCAGTTCTTCAACCATATCTGCAACAATTGATCGGGTATGCTCATTATCGTCAACGATAAGTATGGTCTCAGATCCAGGGGGGGGGGCAGAACCTTTGGATATGCTCTGTTCCGTTTCTGAAAAGGCCTGTTTTAGTTTCTCATTTTCCCTTCGAAGGGCATTGAGTTCATCAAGAAGCTCCTGTCTGGATCTGGTGTCATCCGTCATGATTAATTTATCCAACCCTGTGGGTTTTTTGAGGTTTGTTCGGGTCCGAAGGTACGGGCACCGGTTTAAAGCAAGTCTATATTCTGTTACCAGAAACAAATTAAAGAATCAAACTTAAATTTATCTAGGCCATGCAGGGCAGGGCTTTATGTGATTGTATCGATGATGGTTCTGGATGTGTATTCCCCGACATCGGCCAAGCCGTCAACCGGCATGAACTGTCTTGCATTTTGCGAATAAAGGCAGGTCACGCCCGGGGGAAAATCTTCATCTTCTTCATAAAAAATATAGCATAGGGCAATCTTGGGGAGGGGATATACCACAAATGAAAAATCTCCCCCGGTTCCCTGGGGTGCTGCCTCTCCCTTTAGTGTGGCCATGATTTTCGGGATATTGGCTTTGATCTTTGGCACATGGGGAACCAGAAGTTGTTCGGTATGTGTGGCAAAGGCACCGGCATAGGGCGTTGAGTCGGGAAATTCTTTGAATGCTTTAAACGGGGAGAGGTTGATCCGGGTGTCCGTGGCATTGAGGGCATAGAGCGAAACCAGAAGGCCGGGGATGAGAGTCTCTTTTTTTGCAAGTGTTTCAACGGATGCTTCAAAGTGAATCCCTAAAGGGGAAATGACGCAGGTGGTACCGAAGGCATTGAGTTTGAATTTGTTTTCATCCCTTTTGGCCTGGATACACTGGTCCAGGTTTTGGGGAAGTGATGTATACAATTTGTTCAGATTGTCCAGGGTTAGCCTTGTGTAGTTGTCCATAATACCATTTCTCCTTAACCTATGTATAATGAAAAACTTCATGCCTGATCAAGCTTTTATTTAAACGGGGAAATCTTATGTGGTTTGTGGTATAATAACAGGTTTTTAAATTGTGATGATCATAATGAGGACAGGCCATGCAGAATAAAAAAGGTAAGGACTATATTGTATTTCCCCTGGATTTTCCGTCAATGGCGGCGGCCGCCTCCCATGTCCGGCTTCTGGACGGTCATGTGGGCATGTTTAAGATTGGTCTGGAGCTGTTTATCAGCCAGGGGCCGTCCGTGGTAGCACAGGTCAGGGAATTGACCGATGCCATGATATTTCTGGATCTCAAGCTCCATGATATTTCAGCCACCGTGGGCCGGTCAATGGCCCGGGTGGCGGATTTGGGCGTGGATCTGATTACGGTGCACTGCGCCTCATCTGTTCAAATGCTGGAGGCAGCTGTGGCGGGCGGGGGAGGGAAAGCCTGTGTTCTGGGGGTTACTCTGCTCACGGACAATGATGCCGCAAGTGTTGAAGCCGGCGGGTTTAAGGACGCCTATGTAAAATCTCCCATGGATCTGGTTCTGCTCAGGGCCAAAATGGCCAAGGCCACAGGCTGTGCCGGCGTGGTCTGTTCCGGACGGGAAACTGCAATGATCAAAAAGGAACTGGGCCGGGAGTTTTTGGCCGTGACCCCGGGGATCCGGCCGGAGTGGAGCCTGCCGGCCAATGATGATCAAAAAAGGGTCACCACCCCGGCCCGGGCGGTTCAGGCGGGCTCCGACTATATCGTTATCGGCCGGCCCATCCGGGATGCAGATGATCCGGTAACGGCAGCAGATATGGTGGCCCATGAGATTGACCAGGTGCTGGCGTCTGTAGGATAAAAAAATACCGCCCGGTGCCATGCGCCGGGCGGTGATGTATTCAAGGCAAATTAGGTTCTGGTTATTTTTTTTCTTGATCCAGACCAAATGCTGAATGAAGTGTTCTGACGGCCAGCTCCGCATATTTTGACAGGATCACGCAGGAAATCCGGATTTCCGAGGTGGAGATCATGCGAATATTAATGTTTTCAGAGGCCAGGGCCTTGAACATGATGGCGGCCACACCGGAGTGGCTTTTCATTCCCAGGCCGATGACGGATACTTTGGCAATCTCGGTGGCGGTCTTGATTTCTTCGGCCCCGATTTCCTTTGCGACAGCTTCTGAAATTTCCCTGGCCCTCTCAAAGTCATCTTTTGTGACTGTGAACGTTAAATCCGTTTCCCCGGCGGACCGTGTGTTCTGGATGATCATGTCCACCATGATCTCTGCCTCGGCCAGGGGACCGAATATTTTTGCAGAGATACCGGGCTGGTCCGGCACCCGCTTCAGGGTGATCCGGGCCTCATTCATGTCACAGGTGACGCCTGATACAACGGGACTTTCCATATCAGCGCTTTCATTAATAACCATGGTTCCTTCCTCCTCATTGAATGATGACCGGACATGTACGGGCACATTGTATTTTTTTGCAAATTCAACAGACCTGATCTGGAGGACCTTGGCACCCAGAATGGCCATTTCAAGCATTTCTTCATAGGAAATGACGGATATTTTTTTGGCATCAGGGCAGATTCGCGGATCAGTGGTGTACACCCCGTCAACATCCGTGAAAATTTCACAGACGTCTGCCTTGATGGATGCGGCAATGGCCACGGCAGAAGTGTCTGAGCCTCCGCGGCCCAGGGTGGTGATGTCTCCGTCGTCGTCTGCGCCCTGAAATCCGGCCACCACTACGATGTGGCCCTCGTCCAGTGCCTTATTTACCTTCTGGCTGTCAATATCAAGTATCCTGGCCTTTCCGGACATGTGGTCAGTATGGATTCCGGCCTGGAAACCCAATAAGGATTTTGCCTTGTAACCTCTGGATTTGAGCATCATGGCCAGGAGGGCGGCCGTGGTCTGTTCCCCTGTGGCCAGCAATACATCCAGTTCTCTTTTATCCGGGGTGTCCGAGGCCTGTCTGGCCATGCCGATGAGTTTGTCCGTCACTCCTGCCATGGCGGAAAGCACAACCACCACCTGATCTCCATTGTCATGGGCCTTTTGTACCCGGTCTGCCACGTTGGAGATCCGATTCAGATCTGCCACTGATGTGCCGCCGTATTTTTGTACCCGTAACGACATAATTACTCCTGAATCTTAGCTGTCATTAGTTTTTATGAAATACGTTGCTTAGCAGATTTGATCCCGCTTGTCCAGATGGAAAAAGAGAAATTTCCCGGTTAAAATTTTCATCAAATTGAAAGTCCAGCCTGAGGTCGAATTCAAACCCGGTCTCGATCAGCAGGCCGGGCCATTCCACGGCCACCACGGCATCATCTCCCAGGAGTTCCTCAAACCCGAGATACTCCAGTTCACCGGCCTCTCCCAGCCGGTAAAGGTCCAGGTGAAGCAGCCGCATTTCTCCGGCCGGATATTCGTTGATGATATTAAAGGTGGGGCTGGTAATATAATATCCCTCATTCACCCCCAGCCCCCGGGCCAGGCCCTGAACAAAACAGGTTTTGCCCGTGCCCAGGTCCCCGGTCAGGGCCAGGGTGAATCCTTTGCCGGACCGGGAAATCCATTCCCCTGTTTTCCGGCCCAGCTCCATGGTTATTTCGGCGTCGGCAGTGGTGAATTTTTTCATGCCAGGATCTCTGCCAGGGTTGCGGGAATCTCATCCACCATGTCCGAGGCCAAAAACCCCACAGGGGTATTTTCCGCCAGCCGGTCTCCGCAGAGGCCGTGAATAAATGTGCCGGATAGGGCGGCTGCCTCCGGGGCCATGCCCTGGACCAGAAAGCCTGCAATCATGCCCGTGAGTACATCTCCCATCCCCCCCGAGGCCATGCCAGGATTTCCTGTGGGACAGACAAAACAATTGCCGTCGGGGCAGGCTACCAGGGTCTGGGCCCCCTTGAGGACCAGGATGACCTGGTATGTCTCTGAAAATTGCCTGGCAATGGACAGCCGGTCTGCCTGGATTCCGGCTGCTGTCTTGTTGGTGAGCCGCGCCATTTCTCCGGGATGGGGGGTAAGTATTACCGGTGCCTTTGCCGTGTTGAGAATCGCCGGATCACTGGCCAGGCAGTTGAGACCGTCAGCATCAATGACCATGGGGACAGGGGATTCTGCCACCAAAGCTTTTACCAGGTCCCGGGTTTGCCGGTCCGTTCCCAGGCCAGGGCCCAGGGCCAGGGCCTGCTTATCTTTAAGGGCTGCCGTCACTGCCCCAAGGGCCTTGGAGGAGAGGGTGCCTGAATCTGTCTGGGCAAACCCCTGTGCCATGGGTTCAACGATCATGGGTTCCACCACCGGCATCAGGGCCAGAGGAATTCCCAGGGTCACAAGTCCGGCACCGCTGCGTACGGCCCCATTGGCGCAGAGGGTTGCGGCACCGGTCTTTCCCGGAGAACCGGCCAGAACCAGGAGATGGCCTGAGCTGCCCTTATGGCTGCTAAAGGGTCGTTCCGGGAGCAGGCTGGCAATATCTTCTATTTCCGGGAGAAACAGGTCCGGACTTTCAGCCTTGGCAATGTGACCTGGGATACCGATATCAATGATTTCAAGGTCCCCGGTATGCAAATTTCCTGGATACAGGACATGGCCGGCCTTGGCAAAGGCAAATGTGGCTGTGGCATGAGCCTCAACAGCGACTCCGCAGACCTTTCCTGTGTCCGAGTTAATGCCCGATGGGATGTCCACACTGAAGATGGGCTTGCCTGATCCGTTCAGCGTCTGGATCACCTCCCCGAAAAACCCCCTTACATCGGAGTTGAGTCCGGTGCCGAAAATTGAGTCCACAAAGAGGTCGTGATCCAGGAATTTTCCCCGGAGCCGGTTAAAGGCCTTTTCGTCGGGCACTTCCATGAACTGAGAGTCGGGATGTTCCGGCAGCAGGGCTTCTGCTAATTCCATATTCACCCGGGCATCCCCTACCACCCGCTCCCGCCCGGACAGGAGAATGAAACTGACCCTCACCCCCATTTCCATAAGGTAACGGCCCATGACGAATCCGTCCCCCCCGTTGTTGCCCCGTCCCGCCACAATGGCCACCCGGAATGTTTCAATGGGTTCAAAGGTATCCACCAGCACTTCCAGGGCACCCCGTCCTGCATTTTCCATGAGTACCAGGCCCGGTATGCCAAATTCATTTATGGTTTTCCTGTCCATTTCCTGCATCTGTTTTGCTGTGACAAGAATCATTTTTGTATCCTTAATGATTTTATAAGAAAGTCCCCGGCAAACCAGGGGTAACTTTCAATCTTTGTTGTGGGCCTTTATAAAAAAAGCGAGAACCGTTCGAACACCAGACTGTGTCGGCCTTTTTGTGTTGTTGATTACCATTTGGCATAATGTTCTTCCACCACGCCCCCGGTATTCTCCAAGACAAGGAGGGTGCCTGATTCTGTGGTTATGCTTCCTTCAAACCGGCCGCAGGGCTGGATAAACCGGCTGGCCAGGATGATGAAATTATCGTTGGCCCGGCGCATGCCTTCTGGAAAGAAAGTCAGGTCGATCCTATGGTCCTTTGACCTGATTTTCCAGGGCTCCAGGGGATGGTCTGAATCATAGATATATTCCATTTCACTCACCGGTTCCGGCACCCCATCAATCCAGAGGGTATTTTCCAGCCTTCCGTTTTCGTAGACTCCCCGGGAAAAATTAAACCCGATGAGTGACGTGCCTGATTTTCCCCGGGCCCAGCCTGCCCCGGAGGTCCAGTTCCAGAAGGTCTGCCGGTGGTAGGCCCCATGGGTCCAGTCAAAGAGGGCAAAGCTGTTGTCCGGGGAAAGGGTGATTTCTTTTCCTCCTAACCGGATCAGGCCCCGGGCGGTTAATCCGGCGGCCTTTGTGGTAAAGGCGGTCTTTGCCTGACCCATATCCATGGGGAAATGCATGGGTGAGAACCCGGCGGTCGGCCCTGAAAATTCAATATTTGCAGATAGAGACTGGTTTCGGTCCTTCAGGTCAGCCTTCAGTATTTTGGTGGTTTTTAAATCCCCTGAGAGCTCAATGAATTTTCCCGGAGCTTTAAACCGGCTGGTACCGGTTTCCGGATTCCGGTCATACCGGACCCGGCTCAGGGGCGGCCCCACACTGGTGAATTCAATCATTTCACGGGATTTCCGGTCAAACCCAAAGCAGAATCCTGAAGCGGCATATCCCAGGTGGACCACCGCAGCTCCGAAAAAAAGATCCGGAGAGACAATGCCGGCATAGCACCACCGCTTTTCCCTGAACATGTTTCTAATTTTTCCGGCCAGGGGCAGACCGGTGAACCCGGATGTGTCCTCACTGTTGAAAGGCCCGGACCAGGGAAGGGCCGGGGTCATGATCCGCTCTCCATCACTTCCCGGTATCTGAAACAGGAGACCAGGTGGTCATTGACCATGCCTGTGGCCTGCATATAGGCGTACATGATGGTGGACCCTGTAAACTTAAACCCCCGCTGTTTGAGATCCTTTGAAAATGTATCTGATTCTTTGGAGGTGGCAGGGAGCTGATCCCCGGCGGTGAATTGATTTACCTTTTGCTGTCCGTCCACAAATCGCCAGGCATAGGCGTCAAAAGATCCGAATTCCTCCTGAATCTTAAGAAATGCCCGGGCATTGGTCACAGTGGAATTGACCTTGAGCTTATTTCTGATAATGCCCGTGTCCGTCAGCAGACCCTGGATTTTTTCTTTGGAAAACCGGGACACCTTTTCCGGGTCGAAATCGTCAAAGGCGTTGCGATAGCCATCCCGCCGCTTGAGGATGGTAAGCCAGGACAACCCGGCCTGGGCCCCTTCCAGAATGAGGAATTCAAATAATGTTTGGTCATCATGCACCGCCATCCCCCATTCCCTGTCATGGTAATGGATATAATCCGGATCAGATGTACACCAGTCACAGCGTTCCATGGATGTTCCTTTCTGGTTTTAATCTTGATTTGATGCTGATATTATATACAACAATCCCCTGAGTTATACCATAGAAAAGCCGGTATGGCTGACCTGTTATTCCCGCCAATTATGTATTCCGGAAACTGAGGTTCTCCCCGGTTTACAGGTCAGGGTGATCGCATGTAGAATGCCTGGTTAAACGATTTCAGTAAGTTATAGTATTTCGGCAAACGCGAGCAAATTGCAGCGATCACCTTAACATCCTATAATTATAGAAAATCAAAAACCCTACCAGGTTTATATGCGTTTGTCCTGGTTTACAGGTTGACGGCACTACCCTTTTAATATATCACGAAAGCATGGCTGGGGAAGTATCCGGCAAAAAATTCACTATTCTGATAATCTCGGTGCGGCCTTACGATGCCTGTTGCTTAAAATACAGGGGGGTATATTTGTGACAAAAAAGATGTCAACAATAGTCTGCGCTGCTTTTGTCGCTGTAATGTTTTGTAACCTTGCTGTGGCCGGAGGGGAGATGACTTTTATAACCGAAGACTACTACCCCTGGAATTATGTGGAAAATGGAGAACTCAAAGGTCTTAGTGTGGATCTGTTGCGGCAGATGTGGAAGGAAATGGGGGAGCCGGATCATACCATCCAGGTGCTGCCCTGGGCCAGGGGCTATGCCACTGTCCTGAAATTTAAAAATCATATGCTGTTTACCGTGGCCAGAACAGCGGAGCGGGAGTCCTTGTTTAAATGGATCGGGCCGATATCCGTTACCCGGTACAAGTTGTTCGGATTGAAGCAAAGAAGGATCCGTTTGGAAGCACTTGAAGATGCCCGGAATTATTCCATTGGCACCGTTCGAGGGGATGCCACCGAAAATATCCTCAGCAGGTCTGATTTCAGCCGCCTCATGCCTGCCCATAAGATAGAGCTGAATGTCCACATGCTGTATAAGGGGCATGTCGATCTTCTGGTTTATGATGAAAAAAGCATTTACCATGTGATTCGATCCCTGAATTATGATCCAGACGAGGTTGAGTCTATCTGGGGCTTTGAGAGCGTGGAAGACTATTACGGGTTTCATATTGATACCCCCCGGGTGGTGATTGAAAAATACCAGGGAGCCCTGGATAGACTGGAAATAGTCCATAGAGAAATTCGTGATAGATATATGGGAAAGTGATGCGCCTTGATGGCGGCAGGGCAATGATGGTAATGGCTATAATCCGGATCAGATGCACACCAGTCCCGGCCCATGCATTTTATTTTTGGAGTTAAAACACCATCCTGCGTTATAGATCTTCCATCATATTTTTACCTGGCAGAAAAGCGATGAATCGGGTAACCTTGACCCATCTGCGGCATCAATCCAAATTGCGGGCGAATCAAGGAGATATAATGAAAAAAATATGCATGGGATCAATTATGTTTCTTTTTTTGTCTCTTTCTTCCGTTGTAACTGCCAGTTCCACGCTGACATTTACAACGGCTGACGATCAGAACCATCACCGGGCAAAAGCGATGAATGCAGTCCTGACAGAATGTTTCAACCGGATGGGGATGACGCTTGAAATTATCCCCATGCCCTCAAAAAGATCATTGATCAATGCCGACAGCGGCATTGAAGACGGAAATTTTCTGCGAACAGACGGGATTTCCCTTGCATACCCGAACCTGGTAAAAGTTCCTGAACCCCTAACGGTAAACCGAATTGTCGCGTTCTCAAAAAATGAAAAAATTCAGGTCCAGGGGTGGAAGAGTCTTTTAAACTACCATGTTGCCTATGTGAATGGATGGAGAAACTGCGAACGGGAGTTAAAACATTCCAAAGCCAAAACCATTGTTAAAAATGAGACCCTTCTTTTCACCCTTCTTGAAAACAATCGTGCAGACGTCGGGATTTTCGGCCAGAGCACGGGGACCGAGGTGTTGAACACATTGGGATATACAGATATAAAAGCCCTGGAACCGCCCATTGTCACCAGCGATTTATTCTTGTATGTCCATAAAAAACATTCAGGGTTAATCCCGGGGATAGACAAAGCACTTAAATCAATGAAGCGGGACGGAACCTATCATAACCTGGTGAGTCTGCATTACCTGGACAGATCTGAGGGGCGAAAAATAAAATAATGCATACAGGATATTCAAAAAAAACGTGGATTCTCCGGTGGGGGATTGCACAAAAATTCATATTATTTCTTTTCGTATTCAGCTCGTTGCTGACAATTTTGATTACAGCCGCGCAATTGTACATCAACTATAAGAGCGGTCTTGATTCAATTGTAAAAAGTATCCGCCAGATTGAAGAAAGTTATTTGGACGGCATTAAGCAGAGCCTGTGGGTAACAGATACCGAGCTTTTGCAAACACAGCTTGACGGCATTTTGAAACTGAGCGACATGCAGTATGTCAATGTGGTTCATGACAAAAAGATCCTTGCCCAGGCCGGGATTTTTAAGGATGAAAATGTCATCACCGAAACCTTCCCCTTAGGCTATACCTATAAGGGAAAGACCATTTCGCTTGGAACACTTCGGGTGGTTTATACGCTGGAAAATGTATATAGCCGCCTAATCCGGAACGCATTTGTATTAATTGTTTCCCAAGGAATTCTCGTATTACTGATCTCATGTTTTATATTTTTTATCTTTTACCGGTTGGTGGTCCGCCATCTTTATGCCTTGGTAACCTATACCAGCGCCTTGAGTGTCAATACCCTGGAAAGGCCTTTTAAGCTGAAACGGGACCGAATTCAATTAGGGGAAGATGAGCTGGATGAACTGACAAAAACCATCAACCTCATGCGGGAAAATTTAAAAGACTCCTACTCCCGTTTAGAGGACGAGGTACTTGAGAGAAAACAGGCTCAAAAAGCACTCCAGGAAAACGAAGGGTATCTGCGCACATTGATCAGTTCACTGCCAGATCTTGTCTGGCTCAAAGATTCCGACGGGGTGTACCTGTCTTGTAATTCTAAATTTGAACGGTTTTTTGGTGCCAAAGAAGCTGAGATTGTGGGCAAGACAGATTATGATTTTCTGGATGATGCTCAGGCTGAATTTTTCAGGGAAAAGGATAAGCTTGCCATGGAAAAAGGACGGCCCATCACCAATGAAGAAGAGGTCTTATATGCCGATGACGGACACACAGAACTTTTGGAAACCATAAAGACGCCCATGTATGACACAAGGGGGGCGCTCATCGGTGTATTGGGGGTGGGCCGCGACATCACCTTGAGGAAAAAAGCAGAACAAGAAAAGATCAAGCTCAAAACCGAATTGCAGCAGGCCCAGAAAATGGAAGCCGTGGGCCGGCTTGCCGGCGGTGTTGCCCATGATTTCAACAATATGCTGAGCATTATACTGGGGAATACCGACATTGTTCTTGAAGATTTAAACCCGTCCAATCCGGCAATTGGCAACCTGAATGAAATTCATAGGGCCGCCGAACAGTCCGCCGACCTCACCCGGCAGTTACTGGCATTTGCCCGCAAGCAGGCTATCGCTCCCCGGATTCTTAATCTCAATGCCGCGGTTGACGGCATGCTCAAAATGCTCAAACGCCTTATCGGAGAGGACATTGACCTGGTATGGCGGCCATGGGATACCCTATGGAAGATAAAGATCGATCCTTCACAGATTGATCAGGTCCTGGCCAATCTTTGTGTTAATTCCAGGGATGCCATTAAAAGTGTCGGCAGAGTTACCATTGAGACTGGAAATGTCAGTTTCGATGATGCTTACTGCTTTGATCATAACGGGTTTAAGCCCGGTGATTATGTGATGTTGGCTTTTAGTGACGATGGTGCAGGTATGGATGAAGATACCCTTGAAAATCTTTTTGAACCCTTTTTTACAACAAAGGAAACGGGTAAGGGGACAGGTCTGGGGCTTGCCACCATTTATGGAATTGTCAAACAGAACAAGGGATTTATAAACGTTTACAGCGAACCCGCCCAGGGAACCGTATTTAAAGTTTATTTTCCCAGGCAGCGGTGGGCTGAAGGGGGTGAAATACAAACGGTTGAATCTGAAATCAAGAAAGGCTGTGAGACAATTTTACTGGTGGAAGATGAAACCGCAATTCTGAGGATGACATCAACCATGCTCCAGAGGCTGGGGTATCATGTGTTGTCTGCATCCACACCCGCTGAGGCCATTGAGATCTCACGTAATTCAGGTCAGCCCAAGATTCATCTGCTTATCACCGATGTTGTGATGCCTAAAATGAACGGCCGGGACCTGGCCCAAAAAATATGCCAGGCCCACCCGGACATCAAATGTCTTTTCATGTCCGGGTATACCGCAGATGTGATTGCACACCACGGGGTATTGGATGAAGGCGTAGAATTCATAAACAAGCCTTTTTCCAAACATGATTTAGCTTCCAAGGTATGGGAGGTACTCCATAAAAGTATATCCTGATATAGATGAATCTGTCCCAAATAGCCTCCAATGTGTGGAATGCAACATTCCGGATCATCCCCAAGGGCTTGACGCCCTATCCTGAGTTTATAGGCTGCGTCAAATGCCATAATGATTTGATGGCCAAAAAAGCGGAACTATAGAAATTTGGCAGGAGAGAGGGTTTTGACTTTTAAAGGAAAGATGAATATAGTATCGGGCATCAATTTTAGCTGGCAGGGAGGGCAGGTAAAGAAAAATGAAGGCAGCAGGACTCAGGATCGGAACCGGGACAGACGTCCATGAACTGGTGGAAGGCCGGGACCTGATTCTCGGCGGGGTAAAGATTGATTATCCCCTGGGGCTCAAAGGTCATTCCGATGCGGATGTGCTGCTTCATGCTGTCTGCGACGCCCTGCTGGGGGCGGCAGGACTGGGGGATATCGGCGAACATTTTCCCGACACCGATCCGGCATATAAAGGGATTTCAAGCAGCCTGCTTTTAAAAGCCTGTTCTGAAAAGATAAAGGAAAAGGGATTCGGGATCAATAACCTGGATGTCACCCTCTTTGCCCAGGCCCCGAAAATGGCCCCCCATAAACAGGAGATGGCTGCCAATATTGCAGGAATTCTGGAACTGGACCCGGATGGGGTGAATATTAAAGCCACCACCACGGAGCATCTGGGCTTTATCGGAAGAAAAGAAGGCATTGCGGCCCAGGCCGTAGTGCTGTTGTGCAAAACATAAGGATACGGAATAATAAAATGAGCCTAAAGATTTACAATACCCTGAGCGGTAAAAAAGAGGATTTCGTCCCCATGAAACCGGGCAAAGTCGGCATGTATGTGTGCGGGCCCACGGTTTACGATACCAGCCACATCGGCCATGCAAGGTCTGTGGTGGTTTTTGATATGGTCTACAGATGGCTGACCTGCCTGGAATATGAGGTTACCTATGTACGGAATTTTACGGATGTGGATGATAAAATCATAAAAAAATCCAATGAAATCGGGGAATCCTGCACAGCTATTACAGAAAAATATATTGATGAGTTCCATAATGAAATGGATGCCCTGAACGTGCTTCGCCCCACGGCAGCCCCCAAAGCCACCGAGCACATTGATCATATCATCCGGTTCATCCAGATGCTCATCGACAAAGACAAGGCTTACCATGTGGCTGGCGGGGATGTTTATTTTTCCATTAAATCATTTGATGAATACGGAAAACTCTCCGGCCGGAATCCCGACGACATGCAGGCGGGCGCGCGGATTGCCGTTGATGAGAAAAAGCGCAGTCCTCTGGATTTTACCCTGTGGAAACCGGCTAAGCCAGGGGAGCCCTATTGGGAAAGCCCCTGGGGCAACGGACGGCCCGGGTGGCACATTGAATGTTCGGCCATGAGTTATGAATACCTGGGAGAGGGGTTTGATATCCACGGCGGGGGCAAGGATTTGATCTTTCCCCACCATGAAAATGAGATCGCCCAGAGTGAGGCTGTTTTCGGCACCCAATTTGTGAAGTACTGGATACACAACGGATTCGTGGATATCAACAATGAGAAAATGTCCAAGTCCCTGGGTAATTTTACCATGATTAAAGAGGTGCTGGCGGACTATTCTCCCGAGGTCATCCGCCTCTTTCTGCTGTCCAAACAGTATAGATCCCCCATTGATTATAATGAAGACTCCATGCGGGAAGTTTCCGTGGGTCTGGACCGGATCTATGGGTTCATGGACCGGCTGGAGAATGCGGGGCTTGCAACAGGCTCTGATGAAAAAGGGGAACTCTGGGACGAATTTGTACGGGCCATGAATGACGATTTCAACTCTGCCCGGGCCGTGGCCGCCGTATTTGAAGCCGTGAAAAAAGGAAATAAGCTTCTGGACGACACCGGGGATAAGCCCGGGCCCAAAGACCAGGCCCTGCTGGCGGGCATCCATGCCGATATTAAAACCACATCAGGAATTCTGGGAATCTTTATGATGTCTCCAAAGGATTATTTCGGGGCCAAAAAAGAAAAAGGCATGGCAGATCAGGATATTGATCCGGCCATGGTGGATGACCTCATTGCCCAGCGGGTCGCGGCCCGTAAGGAAAAGAATTTTGCCCGGGCCGACGAGATCCGTGATCAGCTCCAGGACATGAATATTGTTCTGGAGGACGGACCCCAGGGTACGGTGTGGCGGTTTGAATAGGTTTTATCCGGTATAAACGGAATTGATAAGGGCGGTCTCTTTTATGGGGCAGCCCTTTTTTATTATAAAAGGAAGATGAAGGTGGAAGAAAATACAATAAAAACCCAGTTCAAAGACCGTATTTGCATTTTGACCCTCAATGACCCTGAGCAGTTAAATGCCATGAGCGAGGAGATGTCGGTTGCATTCCAGGACACCGTCACGGCCCTTGGGGAAGACGAGCGGGCCAAGGTTCTTATCCTTACCGGAGCCGGCCGGGCTTTCAGTGCCGGAGGGAATCTGGACAGTATCGCTTTAGGTTACAATGGTGATCCGGCAGTTCAGAAAAAATCATCCTTTGAATTTTACAGCCGGTTTTTGTGCATCCAAAAGCTGGGTATTCCCACCATTGCCGCGGTAAACGGCCATGCTGTCGGCGCCGGTGCCTGTCTGTCCCTGGCCTGCGACATGCGAATGGCCGGGGAAAGCGCCATGTTCGGCTTTCCCTTTGCCAGGATCGGCCTTCACCCTGGAATGGGGGCAGAATACCTGCTCCAGCGCCTGGTGGGAGAGGCCAGAACCTTTGAACTCCTCATGACCGGGGCCATGCTTGGGGCTCAAGAGGCACATGGTATAGGGCTTGTCAATCATGTGGTTCCGGACAATGTCCTCATGGATAAAACTCTGGCTCTGGCCGGTAAAATAGGATCCATGCCCGACCTTCCAATTAAAATGATGAAAGAGTCCATTCCGGCGGCCCGGCATGCCTCATTGGAGGATACTTTGCACCGCCAGGCCGCATACCAGTCCATTAATTATATGACCAAGGATTTTAAAGAAGGGATTGATGCCCTGAGAGAAAAACGGAAGCCTGAGTTTTCAGATCGATATTGATTGGGGAAAAATATCCCGGCCAGGCTGACCTGACCGGGATACGCCGTTTTTAATTCTTTTTTTTCTGTCTGGGCGCCTTGTTTTTCCGGGGCGGATTCTGCTTGGCCAGCTTGGCCCAGGCATCCCGCAGAGTAACGGTGCGGTTGAACACCGGCATCTCCTTTGTGCTGTCCCGGCCGTCCAGGCAGAAGTATCCCAGCCGTTCAAACTGAAATACCTGTTCCGGTTTGGCTGTTGCAAGGCCTTTTTCCAGTTTACAATTGTTCAGGATTTCCAGGGAATGGGGATTGAGATTGCCCAGGAAATCCTGGCCCCCCTGTTCCGGGTCTTCATCTTTGAACAGCCTGTCATAGAGGCGGACCTCCGCATCCAGGCAGTCATTGGCATTGACCCAGTGGATGGTGCCCTTGACCTTGCGGCCGTCCGGGGCATTGCCCCCCCGGGTTTCTGGATCATAGGTGCAGATCAGTTCCACCACCTCATCGGCATCATTTTTTATAACCTCTTTGCAGGTGACAAGATAGGCAGCCCTCAGCCTTACTTCCCGGCCCGGTCCCAGGCGGAAGAATTTTTTCGGGGGCGCTTCCATGAAATCGTCCTGTTCCACATAGATTTCTCTGGAAAAGCTGATTTCCCGTTTTCCAAGTTCGGGTTTCTGGGGATGGTTCATGGCCTCCAGAGTTTCGGTCTTACCTTCAGGATAGTTTTCAATGGTCACCTTTAGGGGCCGGATCACACCCATGACCCTGAGGGAATTTTCGTTAAGGTCGTCCCTGAGGCAGGATTCCAGCAGGCCCATGTCGATGCGGCTCTCCTTTTTGGATACCCCGATGGTATTGCAGAAATTTCGGATGGAGGCCGGGGTATAGCCCCTGCGGCGCATTCCTTCCAGGGTGGGCAGCCGGGGATCATCCCACCCAGAAACCTTGCCCTCTTCAACCAGGCGCTGGAGTTTGCGCTTGCTCAATACTGTATAGTTGATGTTCATCCGGGCAAATTCGATCTGCCGGGGGTGGCAGGGCACGGATACATTGTCAAGTATCCAGTCGTAAAGGGGGCGGTGATCCTCAAATTCCAGGCTGCAGAGTGAATGGGTGATCCCTTCCAGGGCATCTGAGATGCAGTGGGTGAAGTCGTACATGGGATAGATGCACCACTTGTCTCCGGTCCGGGGATGGGTGGCATTTTTTACCCGGTAGATAATGGGGTCTCTGAGATTGATATTGGGTGAGGCCATGTCTATTTTGGCCCGCAGGGTGTGTTCCCCTTCTCCGAATTCCCCTTTTTTCATCCGGTCGAACAGGTCCAGGTTTTCTTTAGCACTTCGGTTCCTGTAAGGTGAATCCTTGCCCGGTTCGGTGAGGGTCCCACGGTATTCCCGGATCTCTTCCGGGGTAAGGCTGCAGACATAGGCTTTGCCGGTACGGATCATTTCTATGGCAAATTCATGGAGCCGGTCAAAATAGTCCGAGGCAAAAAACGGGGTTTTATAATCAAATCCCAGCCAGGCCACCGTACTTTTAATGGAATCAATGTAAATCTGTTTTTCTTTGGCCGGATTGGAGTCGTCAAATCTCAGGTTGCACCTGCCCTTGAACTGCTCCGCCATATTAAAGTTGAGGCAAATGGATTTGGCATGGCCGATATGGAGAAAACCGTTGGGTTCCGGCGGAAAACGGGTGGCCACAGATCCCTCGTTTTTATTGGTGTCTACATCCTCCTGGATGATGGATTTTATAAAATGCCCTTTTTTATTTTCGTCTTCCATTTGTCCCTCAATAATTATTTGGTATTTATTGTATTAAACCCAACTAATTATCATATTCCCAGTGGAGTTTAAAGCCCTGATTCTGTACAATCAATCAGAGACAATGCCTGTTAATATATTAAAAGGCCTTTATTGAAAATTTATAATCTATGTGATTTATAATCTTTTTATGCAATTATGTGTGCCAAGTATATTCTGTGTTCTATAACAGAAGCCCTCAGCATCTTTTTTTTACTAACACACCGGTGTCTAACACCTTACAAGGAGAAGTATATGAATGACAATGTCAGTTCACCTTCAAGCATTGATTTTCAGGTGGATAAAGAGAACCTTTTTCGTGAAGAAACCATCACGGATTTGAAAATTGCCACTATCCGGAAGTTGATTCCCATTAAGGCAGACGGGTCCGATGATCTGGACCGGGGCATGATTTTCATAGGCACAACCCAGCTGGGAACTCCCCAGGGCCCTATACCCATGCAGGCTGTGCTGGAAGCAGCTACCTTTGAACAGGCCATGATTGCCTTTCCACTTGCCATGGAAGCGGAAACCCAAAAAGTGATTGAAAATTTAAAAAAAATGCATGAACAACAGAAAAAAACTCAAGATTCCAGAATCATAATACCAGGAGTACAATAGCCGTCAATTCCTTGGCAGGTATTCAGCAAAAATGAAAAATAAAAGAGATGAAATATTGGTCAATGGGATTTTTCAGTCTCCGTTGGCAGAGAATTGTCCAAAGGAATTGTCAGCATCCCGTGCAGCCAAAGTCCGGCGGTTCCACAAAACCATGGAAGGATATACCCTGACCCCACTGGTATCCCTGCCCGGTCTGGCAGAGCACATCGGGATAAAGGGCATCTACATCAAGGACGAATCTTTCCGGTTCGGGCTGAATGCCTTTAAATCCCTGGGCGCCACCTGGGCTCTGGCCCGGATTCTTTGTAAAAAACTGGGGACGGATGTCCATTCCGTGGATTTTTCTTTTTTCAGGCAGGACAAGATCCGGGAAAAAATTAGGCATATCACCTTTGCCACGGCAACCGACGGGAACCACGGCCGGGGCGTGGCCTGGTCCGCCGGGCAACTGGGATGCCGGGCGGAAATTTTCATGCCCGCCGGAACCGTACCCGCCCGGGTGGCCAATATTGAAAAAGAGGGGGCCCGGGTAAGAGTCACTGAAGTGAATTATGATGATACCGTGCGCATGGCCGCCCGTGCCGCAGAGGAAAACGGGTGGACCATGGTTCAGGATACGGCCTGGGAAGGCTATGAAACCATTCCTTTGTGGATACTCCAGGGGTATACCACCATGGCCGGAGAGGTCCTGGAGCAGATCCGGGAGGCGACTTTGCCCCTGCCCACCCATCTCTTTCTCCAGGCCGGTGTGGGGTCCATGGCGGCAGCCGTGCTGGGCTATTATGTAAATATTCTGGGAGAGGATTGTCCGGCCACCTATATCCTTGAGCCGGACCGTGCGGACTGCATGTATAAATCCGCCATGGCCGGGGACGGAAAACCCCGGGCCGTATCCGGGGCTCTGGACACCATGATGGCCGGACTTGCCTGCGGGGAACCCAATCCCTATGCCTGGAATATCCTGAGTGATTTTTCTTCCGGATTCATCTCCTGTTCCGACGGGGCCGCAGCCTTGGGGATGAGGCATCTGGCCCATCCGGAACCCGGAGATCCTGTGATCGTATCCGGTGAGTCCGGTGCCGTGGGACCGGGGCTGGCAGAAGCCGTCATGACGGTTCCGGCACTCCATGACATAAGGGAAAACATGGGATTTGACCGGGACACCGTCCTGCTCTGCTTCAGTACGGAAGGGGATACCGACCCGGTGAATTATAAAATGATTACAGGGGAATATTGAAATCCTGAAACCAGACCCCTTAAGTGCGTATTGGTTTGAATAGTGCTCTTTAATAGACAATTTTATGCGGTGGTAAGCACTTCATTTGTTGTTTTTTATTATTAGAAAAGCTATCTTTACGGGCACTCATCAAAATTAAACTATATGAAGTTTGCCCAAATGAAATATCCTGCAGCATGTCTGTTTTATACCGTTTTTGTCGTTTTTTTGTTCGATTTTACGGCAATCGAGTATCTGAAAGCAGAAGAAAAAACCATTACTCTGGCCACTGAGGAGTGGAAAGATGCCACCAATAAAGATGGAACTGGATTGTATTGGGATATTTTGAGGGCTGTTTATGAACCTGAAGGATATAAAATCAAGCCGATTATAAGGTCTTATCAAGGGGCGGTAGCTCTTGTTGAAAATGAATCTGTTGATGGAATGATCGGCGCTTACAAGGACGAAATTCAACTTGGTCTTTATCCAGAAAAATATTTTGCTGTCGATATTGTCCAAGCGCTTTACATGAAAAACTCAGGAATAGATTGGCGCGGAATCAATACCATTAAAGGGAAAAGAATTGGATGGGTTGAAGGGTATGCATTTAACAAATACCTCCCGGATTCTGTTATGTACTCAACAACAATTAGAAGAGTTGATACGCGGAAAGTGGCCATTAATCTCATCAAATTGTCAAAAATTGATTTTTTCCTGGATGCCGAAGGTGATTTGAAAGATTTTTTTATAGACAATGAAGACTATCGCATTGAAGCGTTTGTGATGAAAACACTCATTGAATTAAAACTTTACATCTGTTTTGCGAACAATGAAAACGGTAAACTATTGGTTCAGCTGTTTGATCAGAATTTTTCGGGTCTTCTGAAAGCAGGTGGTATTAGAAAACTATATGAAGACTATTCTGATTCGAACTTTACCATTCCCTCGTCTTTTTAATTTCCAGTATTTACTATGATAATTCAAACTGAGTATCACGACTGGTTCCCTATACAAACCTCCTTTGTATTGAAACATTTTCTGCTTTGGATGACAGAATTGCAAAAGAGTGCATGGCAGATATGAGAGGCCTTGCCCATAAGTATTATCGTGATACCCCTTGGCAATTCAAAACCCCACTGTCACATATGGCTGTTGTTGCCGGGGGGGTGATATAAAGACGTGGCAAATCGGTAATATCATTCATAATGCAAAGCAGTTTGAAACAAAAATATTTGATGATATTCAAGCTGCCGAAGATTGGCTGGTATCATTGGGTTACAGCATGGTTCCTTTGGGTGGCGACAGATAATGTGCAACACCCGGAAAATGAATTGATAAAAGATACATCATAGATTCAACCCAGCCTTTTCCAGGATTAGTATTGGTTTGTCTTCAGCAACACCAGGGTACAGGCCTCCTGCACCTGGATGCCGGCTGATTTCAGCCTGTCGTAGACTGCCGGGTTTTCCGTATTGGGATTGAAAATCACCCGTTTGGGTTTAAGGGTCAGAATGTCCTCGATAATCTTTTCCTGGCGGGGTACGCCCACATACATTGTCACGGTGTCAATTTCATCGGGAATGTCGGAAAGTCCCTGGTAAACGGTCTCGCCTTCAATGGTTATATGTTTGAAGGCCACTGGCACCGCTTTATGTCCATATTCGTCCAGCAGGTTCATGGCCTTGTTTGAATATCTGTCTTTCAGGGGGCTGGCGCCGACAACGGCTACGGTTTCCATTTTTTCTCCTTCCCTTTCATTGGTTCTCCCATTGGTTCTCCAACGTAATAGTGGTATAGTTACAGTTTGGGTTTCAGCCCGATATTGGGATGAAACGCATTTGATTTGAGTATAGGCATCAACCCTGAAATTGTACAGGAAAATACATGGGATTATTTAATCTGGTATCTGAATTTTTACCCACCGGTGACCAGCCCGGGGCCATTGAATATTTGACCCGGGGGGTGATGGAAAATGAGACACATCAGGTGCTTTTGGGGGTCACAGGATCGGGGAAAACCTTTACCATGGCCAATATCATCAACCAGGTGGAAAAACCTTCCCTGATCATCGCCCCCAACAAGACCCTGGCAGCCCAGCTCTACAACGAGTTTAAGCAATTGTTTCCGGACAATTGCGTGGAGTATTTTGTCTCCTACTACGATTATTACCAGCCCGAAGCCTATATTCCGTCCTCTGACACCTATATCCAGAAAGATTCGTCCATCAATGAGCTCATCGATAAGATGCGTCACTCCGCCACCCGTTCGGTGCTGGCCCGGAAAGATGTGATTGTGGTGGCCTCGGTCTCCTGTATCTACGGCCTGGGAGCGCCCGAGGACTACCTTGATCTCAGGGTGACCCTGAAGCGGGACATGGATATTTCCAGGGAGGCCGTTATCGCAAAGTTTGTGGACATCCAATACACCCGGAACGATACGGATTTTCACAGGGGCACCTTCAGGGTGCGGGGGGACCGGTTGGAAATCTTCCCGGCCTATGAGGAGGACAGGGCCGTGCGCATTGATTTTTTCGGGGATACCATTGAGGAAATTGCGGAAATCGATCCCCTGAAAGGAACGGTGATCCAGGAATTCGACCAGACGGTGATCTATCCGGCTTCCCATTATGTGACCAAGAAGGAGACCCGGAAAAATGCCGTGGCAAGTATCATTGCCGAACTCAAACCCCGGCTGGAGTTTCTTCGCAGCGAGAACCGGCTGGTGGAAGCCCAGCGCTTGGAGGAACGGACCCAGTATGATATTGAGATGCTCAATGAAATCGGCTATTGCAACGGGATAGAGAACTATTCCCGCCACCTCACCGGCCGGGCCCCGGGGGAGCCCCCGCCCACCCTCCTGGATTACATTGACGACGATTTTCTTCTCTTTTTTGATGAAAGCCATATTTCCGTGAGCCAGCTGGGCGCCATGTACAAGGCGGACCGTTCCAGGAAAGAGACCCTGGTCCGTTTTGGGTTCCGCCTGCCCTCGGCCGTGGACAACCGGCCCCTGAAATTCGAGGAGTTCAGGGAACGGGTGCCCCAGACTATTTTTGTTTCGGCCACCCCGGCTGACTATGAGATGGAAAAGGCCGGGCATCGGGTGGCTGAACAGATCGTCAGGCCCACAGGGCTTCTTGATCCACCGGTTGAAATCCGGAATGCCAAAACCCAGGTGGATGACCTTTATGAAGAAATTCTCAAGCGGGTGGAGGCAGAGGAACGGGTTTTGGTAACCACCTTGACCAAGCGCATGGCAGAAGATCTCACCGATTATTATACCGACCTGGGGGTGAAGGTGAAATATCTCCATTCGGATATCGGCACGGTGGAGCGCATCGACATTATACAGGATCTGAGGCGGGGGCTTTTTGACGTGCTCATCGGCATCAACCTGCTCCGGGAGGGCCTGGATATCCCGGAAGTTTCCTTGGTGGCCATCCTGGATGCGGATAAGGAAGGGTTTTTACGGTCCTTTAGATCCTTTATTCAGATTTTCGGCAGGGCCGCCCGGAATGCCTTTGGCCGGGTGATCATGTATGCGGAAAAAGAGACCAAGTCCATGAAAAAAGCCCTGGCCGAAACCGACCGCCGCCGGGAAATTCAGAGAGCTTATAATAATGCCCACGGCATCACCCCGGCCACCATCAGCAAAAAGATCAATGCTTTTGACTATACCATGTCCGACGGGGAACCGAATCCGGCTGCGGCGGCGGTGAATGAGGAAATCCTCGCCTATGAGGGGGAAGAGCTGGACCTTGAAGACCTCATCCGGGACCTGGAGCATAAGATGGCTTTGGCTGCGGAAAATCTGGAATTTGAACAGGCCGCCCTTTATCGGGACAAGATTCGGGAACTTGAAAAGATGAAAACTGCCCAGCCATGAAAAACGATTTAATCCGGGAAAAATATGACCAGGCTCCCCATTTGCCCGGGGTCTACCTCATGAAGAGTAAACAGGGGAAGATTCTCTATGTGGGAAAGGCCAAGGATCTCAAAAAAAGGCTGGCCTCCTATTTTATAAAAAAGGAGCAGGCCGAGGCCAAGACCGCAGCCCTACTGGAGCTGGTGGCGGATTTTGATCTGGTCATCACCCAGTCCGACCATGAAGCCTTTATCCTGGAATCCAATCTTATCAAGGAGCATTCCCCCAAGTACAATGTGCTTCTAAAGGACGGGAAAAATTATCCTCTGCTCCGTATTGATATGAATGAACCCTATCCTGCCATCCGGTTGGTGAGGCGGATACAAAAGGATAAGGCCTTATATTTCGGTCCCTATTCCTCGTCCAGGAGCGTCAATGAGACCCTCAAACAGATCCAGAAAATCTTTAAACTCCGGAAATGTAAAAACAGCCAGTTTAAAAATAGGTCCCGGCCCTGCCTCAATTATCAGATAAAGGCCTGCCTGGGCCTCTGCTGCATGGAGGTGGATCCGGAACTCTACAAAGCAAGGGTCAGGGACGCCGTTCTCTTTTTAAGGGGGAGGTCCAAGGATGTGGTGAACCGGCTTAAGCAGGAAATGACAGATTATGCCGGGGCCCGGGAATTTGAGAAGGCAGCCCAGGTAAGGGACGCCATTTTTGCAGTTGAGCAGGTGATGGAACGGCAGGTGGTGGTGTGCCCGGACCAGAAAGACAGGGATGTCATGGGCCTGGTCTGGGACAGGGGCAAGGTTGTGGTCACGGTTATGAAGGTGAGATCCGGCCAGCTCCTTGACACGGCCCATTATCCCCTGGAACTGGGATTCAAGGAGGCGGATGAGGTGTTGTCCGCTTTTGTGACCCAGTATTATGAGCGCACCCGGGACGTGCCCGGCTCTGTCCTGATCAGCCATCCCGTTGAGAACATGGCAGGGGTGGAAGCCGGACTGGATGAGTTGTCGGACCGGCGGGTTCACCTTCACCACCCGGTACGGGGGGAGAAGCGGCGGCTGACGCAGATGGCAGTGGTCAATGCCGGTAAAGAACTGGAAAAAGTATTGCTCAAGGAAGAAGAGGCCCAGGCCACCCTGGTGATGCTGAAAAATCTTCTGGGCATGGACAGGCTGCCTGAGCGGATTGAATGCTTTGACAACTCAAACCTCCAGGGCCATGATCCCGTTGCCTCCATGGTGGTTTTTACCAATGGACGCCCGGATAAGGCCGCCTATCGGAAATTCATTATCAAGGGAATTGAGAACCAGGATGATTATGCCTATATGACCCATGTGCTGACCCGAAGGTTTAAACATGATGAAAAGGATGAACTCCGGCCCGATGTTCTGGTGGTGGACGGGGGCAAGGGCCAGCTATCCATGGCCCTAGGAGTGGTGACGGAACTGGGCCTGGAAAATCAGTTTATCCTGGCCGGCCTGGCTAAAAAAGACAAATCCAAGGGAGAAAAAGCCGATAAGATCTATCTGCCCGGCCGGTCTAATCCCCTAAACACGGCCCAGTCCATGAAGGCCCTTTTTCTTTTAGAGCAGATCCGGGACGAGGCCCACCGTTTCGCCATCACCTTCCAGCGCCGTCGCCGGGAGAAACGCTCAAGCCTATCGGCTTTGGACGGTATCCCCGGTATCGGGCCCAAGAAAAAAAGACTGCTGTTGCGGCAGTTTAAAGGGGTGGAAAATATAAAACAGCAGGATCCCGGGAGTTTGGCCGGGGTGCCGGGGATTACCGAAGATTTGGCCAGAGAGGTGTTGGCGGCGTTAAAAAAATAAGAATTCGGCAAAGGATTGCGGGTATTCATTTTTGACGCCAAAAAAGAGTGGTCATATCCTGAAACTCCTGTAAAATAATAGGTTCAGTCGTTACAAGGTGTTGTTTCGGGGCAATATTTGACAAGCCTTTTCAGGAAACCAGGATTTTTTGACTTTACACCGGCACCCGGAACGTATAGTAGACACGGGAGTATTTAATATTGGCGGCCCCCTCCGGGTCCGGGAGAAGAGACATGAACGAAGAATTTGAAGACAAAGAGGCCTTTGACTCAGAAGAGATGAGTTTTGAACAATTGTTTGAGTCCTATGATGCAAAGGTAAACCGGGAACTCAAACAGGGGGATATGGTGGAAGGCCGGATTATCTCCGTTGGAAAAAGTGTCGTATACATTGATACGGGCACGAAAAGCGACGGGGTGGTCGACAAGATCGAGCTTTTGGATGAAAACGGTGAATTCCCCTATGCTGCAGATGACAAGATAAAACTATATGTGGTCTCTTTGAGCGAAAGCGAAGTGATCTTATCCAAGGCCATCTCCGGTGCCGGCATGGCCAACATGCTTGAAGACGCCTGGCGGGGCCGCACCCCGGTTGAGGGGAAAGTGACCGAATCCGTCAAAGGGGGGTTTGCCCTGGATATTCTGGGTAAAAGAGCCTTTTGCCCGGTGAGTCAGATGGATGTCCGGTATGTGGAGACCCCTGAGGATTACGTGGGCCAGACCCACCATTTTCTGATTACCCGGTTTGAGGAAAACGGAAGAAACATTGTTGTTTCCAGAAGGGAATTGCTCAACGAGCAGATCAGAGAAGAGCGTGACGCCTTTATGAAGACCGTGGCCGAAGGGGAAACGATCCAGGGCACGGTGACCAAACTCATGTCCTATGGCGCCTTTATCCAGTTGGCACCCGGGGTGGAGGGCATGGCCCATATCTCTGAGCTGAGCTGGTCCAGGTTGGAAAAACCCGATGAAGTGGTCCGGGTGGATGATATCCTGGCCGTTAAAATTCTGAAGATTGAAAACCGGGATTCCGACAGCCCTAAAATTTCCCTTTCCCTCAAGCAGACCTCTGGGAATCCCTGGGACAGCATGGGCACGACATTCAAGCCCGGAGATCAGGTCAGTGGAAAAGTGGTTCGTCTGGCAACCTTTGGGGCGTTCGTGGAAATTGCCCCGGGTGTGGACGGTCTGGTGCATATTTCGGAAATGAGCCATGTCAAACGGGTGCTCCGGCCTGAAGATGAGGTCCGGGAGGGCGAAATCGTCCAGGTGGTGATCAAGGCCGTTGATATGGACAGCAAGCGGATTTCACTGAGCATGAAAGATGCGGCAGGTGATCCCTGGACAGGGGCCAGTGCCAAGTACACCCCAGGCAGTGTGGTTGAAGGCCGTATGGAGAAAAAAGAAGGGTTTGGCCTGTTTATTCTTATAGAGCCCGGAATCACCGGGTTGATGCCCATGTCCAGTATTCGGCAGTCCGAGCAGGGATCAAAGTTCGAATCCCTTAAGCCCGGTGATGAGGTTACTGTTCTGGTTCAGGATGTGGATGAGGACAAGCGCCGTATCACCCTGGCCCCGCCTGATATGAAAGATCCTGACAACTGGAAACAGTTTGCCGCAAATCAGAAATCCAAATCCTTCGGCACCATGGAAAGTCTGTTTCTGGATGCCATGGAAAAGAAGAAATAAGGATCTGCTCCAAAATTACTTGATCTTTTGTTTTCAAAACCCTTTAAATGGATTTTGAAAACAATTTAGATCAAATTATTTTGAAAGGATTCCTAAACTATTTGCCCTCTGTCCACGATTGTTTCTATCCCCTGTTCCCCGTTTTTTTTGGGAAACAGGGGCTTTTTTTTCAGCCAGTGCCAGTGCAGTCTTGCCCACAAGATGGTAGAACGGCAGGCCCAGGGGCAGCAGCCTGGCTTTTAAAGGGCTCAAATAGGCCAGTCTGGATAGTTCCCTGAAAAGTGTGCTAAAATCCAAGACCTCTAATTCAAGTGTGTGCCCCTTTAGTCTCACCTTCCATCTTCTTGCCATGGCTTTTGCTTCGGTTTTCCGGACCATGGTGAGCTGGGCCTGAAAGTTTCCCGTGGGATTGTAAGGTCCATTCTCTGCATTTGTCACTGCGTTGACGGCTGCCTCGGCCATACGATATCGCCAGGTTTCCGGGGAAAAATCAGGTGCTGCTCTGTCCATGGGGAAACAATGAACTCCGGGCATGGCCTGCCGGGTATGAGCGCAGGCCGCGGGGCAGCCCGAGAAGAACAGGGGCGGGATGGGTGCCAGTGCCGCTGAAAAAAGCTGTGCTTCAGATACCAGGGCACCGTTAATGGTGATTTTTGTAATTCTTGAGGTCAGGGTGTGGGGTATAAATCCCGTGGATCCGGAAGGGGCATGCATGCCCAGCATGATCAATCCGTGAAACTCTTTTATCCCGCGGATTTTACCTATTCCCGGAATCGGTCCCCGGCGATATCCCTGGGCCAGGCTCGCCCGGGGGTGGAGCCCTGCGGGCATGAGATTGTAGCCGGTTCTGTGGAAATCCTGGATATGTATATCTGCAGCTCCGGAGTCAAACAGGGCTGTAACAACGGCATCCACATCCCGGGTCATTGCCCGGCAGGCCCGGGGCCATCCTTTGCCCATGAACTTGGCGCAGTTTCGGTTCAGGCAACCGGAACTGCCTTCAATATCGGCTATGATGAGAATACGTGACCCTTCCATGGGATAAATACTTAAGCAGATTCCCGGATGAAATCAAGGTTTTTTGGAAATTTGGTTTTACCCCTTTTCAATTCGGTACCGAGTCTGGTATTCTGGCTCGGTATTCAAGGATCATTATCATTGTGCCGCAGTATTTCGATATCCGGCAGATTGGACCAAAGGAGAGGCAATGGAGCAGGCAAAGGAAACCATCCTGTTTGTTGATGACGAAGACTATCTGGCTGAAGTGGGCAAGGAAATGCTTGAGGATTACGGGTATGTGGTGGATATTGAAACCGACCCGGTAAATGCCCATGCCAGGTTTGAAAAGGATCCGGACAGGTACGACCTTTTGATCACCGATTATACCATGCCGGGAATGAACGGGGCAGAACTGGCAGCAAAGCTCCATGCCTTGCGAAATGATCTGCCGGTTATTCTCTGTTCCGGAACCCGGCTCGACCCGTCAATCAAAGAGGGGAGCGGTGCGTTTAAAGTATTGCTCAAACCCTTTGACATGGACATGCTTCTAACGGTTGTCCGGGACTCGCTGGATGCCGAACCTTTCTGATAAGCGGTCGGAGGCGGTGTCAGGAATTTTTGTCACAGATTTTGACGGTACCCTTCTCCGGGATGATAAAACCATAGACCCCGAAGATCTGCACACCCTGGCCGGACTCAGGGCGGGGCATACCATTACTGCAATTGCCACGGGCAGAAGTCAGTTTTCCTTTCATCGGGCCCTGGATGACATGGGACTTTCCAGGGCCGACCTGCCTGTGGATTATCTTATTTTTTCCACGGGCGCTGGTATTTATTCTCTGAACCGGCAGCGTACCATCCTTTCCCATGCCTTACCAAAGAAGGATATCAGGGAGATTACAGCATATTTTGACAAACGGGGATTCGATTATATGGTTCATAAGGCCATACCTGACACCCCCCGCTTTCTCTTTAAGTCCCATGGCAAATCCAACCCCGATTTTGACCACCGGATTCAACTCTACCCCTCCTTGGGGAAGCCTTTTGAAAGGGATTCTGACCTGTTTGAGTTTGGAACCGAGGTGCTTTCCATTGTGCCCGGAGGCATGGCCATGGAAGAGGTGGAGGCGCTTCAGAGGGATTTAAGGGAATTCAGCGTGATTCAGGCCACCTCGCCTCTGGATCATCAGAGTGCCTGGATTGAAGTCTTTCACAAGGCGGTTTCCAAAAGCCGGTCCGTGGCATGGCTGGCTAAGCGTTTGGGTGTCTCCCGGGAAAAGGTGGTCTCCGTGGGTAATGATTATAATGACCTAGATCTTCTGGAATGGTCTGGAGCTGGTTTTTTGGTGGAAAACGGACCTGAAGATATGAAATCCAGGTTCGGGGTTGTGGGATCCAACAACGCCTGTGGGATGAGTCAGGCCGTTCGGTGTGCCGGTCTGTCGTTCCGGCGCTGCCTGAATGTTTAATTCTCTATAATGTCATCAAGATCAATGTCCGGATAAAGTTTTTGGCAGCAGTCCGGGCAGATGCCGTGGGAGAAAATCAGATGGCTGAAGAATTCCTCCACCTGCTGCCAGTTCTGATTTTCCTTTCGGATGCTTTTGCAGTTGGCACAGATGGCAATGGTATGTTTTTCCCCGTGGGGGGCTTGCCTGAGAAATTTTTGGTATTTTTTTTTCAGTTCAATGATTTTGGTGATATCTCTGACCACGGCGATGGCGCCGGCATAATGGTTCTGGCCATCGTGCATGGGGCTGCAGGCCAGTTCTACATGAACCGGGATGCCGTCAATGTTCACCAACTGGATTTCATATCGGCCGGTAATTCCATTTTTCCTCGCCTGGGTCTGTTTCAGAATAAGGGAAAAACTGTCCGGGGTGGAGAGTTCCATAAGGTTCATGGTACAGAGTCTGTCCCTGGAAAATCCGGTCATTCTGCAGAAGGCCGGGTTGGCAAAGGTTAAATTTTCCCGGGCATCCACCGTAAACACCCCTTCTGCAATCTGCTGGGTGATGGTCCTGTATCTGTGTTCACTTTTTTCCAGCTGTCTGCGGTATTTTCTATTCTCCAGAACCAGGCGCCGGGTTTCAAGCACTGTTGAGACCAAGCGGAGAATCATGAACAGGTCAGAAACGGGCTTGGTGATATAATCCTTGGCCCCCATTTGAAGGGCCTTGATCACATCTTGTTTTTTTCCGGCGCCCGAGACCACGATCATGGGTATGTCCGGGTCATGGCTGTGGATGGCAGTCATGACATCAATTCCGTCCATGACCGGCATACGAAGGTCCGTGAGGACCAGATCAACGGGTTGGTTGAAGAAGATGTCCAGACCGGCTTTTCCATTTTCAGCGGTGAGTACCCGGTACCCTTCGTCTCTTAGAAAAGAGGAAAGGCTGTCCCGGATAGAGACTTCATCATCTATGAGTAATATGGTTTCCTGATTCATGATGATACCGAAAGATGAGAGTTCAGTGTACCTGTGACTAATATTTCCAACTATACCAGGCTGCCCAATAAAGTCAAAGCGCTTTGATCAATTGCTGCATATCCCTGACGGCCGTGTCAATTCCGGTCATCACAGCCTTTGAAATAATGGCGTGGCCGATGCTGAACTCCTTTATTTCGGAAAGTCCCTTAAAGGCATTGATGGAGTGATAGCAGATGCCGTGTCCGGCATGAACCCCAAGGTTGAGCTTGGTACCGATTTTTGCGGCGTCCACAATTCTGGAAAATTCTTTCTCACGGTCATAGTCGGTAAGTGCATCACAGAATGCACCGGTGTGGATCTCAATGGAGTCTGCATCTATTTTGTGGGCCATCTTGATCTGATCCAGGTCCGGATCAATGAATATACAGGCCTTAATACCGGCATTTTTCAGGGTGGATACGGCCTCCCGGATATGGGAGTGGTGGGTGATGAGGTCCAGCCCGCCTTCGGTGGTCAGCTCTTCACGTTTTTCCGGTACCAGGGTGACGGTTTCGGGTTTAATGTCCAGGGCAATGCCAAGCATTTCGCTGGTGGCGGCCATTTCCAGAATGAGTCGGGTTTTTATTACCTGGCGAAGTATCCGCACGTCCCGTTCCTGGATATGGCGGCGGTCTTCCCGTAAATGCACAACAATGGCGTTGGCCCCTGCGGTCTCTGCTGCCAGCGCCGCAGCCACGGGTTCGGGATACGCCGCTCCCCTTGCCTGTCTAAGGGTGGCCACATGATCTACGTTTACTGCTAATTCAGCCATATTTCGTTCCTCCGATTGCCGGGTTAAAAGGCATTTAACCCAGGATTTTTTTCTATGAGTTTCAGCAGTTCCAGGCTTTTTTGTTCCATCTGATCTGCTGCATTTTCATTAATTTCATGGTCAAATCCAAGCAGGTGAAGAATACCGTGGATGAGCAGCTGTGACATTCGCTCGTCCAGGGTGCTTCCTGCCTCCTGGGCCTCCTGCTCGGCCCTGTCCAGTGAGATGACTACATCCCCTAGCAGCCCCGGGGTGATGTCTGAGAATTGGCCCTCCTGCATGGGAAAGGAGAGGACATTGGTGGGTTTGTCAATATTCCGGAAATTGGCATTCAGTTCCCGGATACCCTCATCATCCATGATGACGATTGAGATCTCATGGGCGTTACAGCCCAAGGCGTTTAAGATCTGTTCTGTCTTTTGGCGGATTGGCTGGGTGGCCAGCCTCTTTTCTTGGCGGTTGTCTATCAGTATCTCTTGCTGTTCCATTTTTTTCTTTTTTCTTTTCCTGGGGTTTATCCGTATATTCGATACGGCTGTGATAGATGGATGTCAGGATGTTGTTAAAGCTTTTGGCAATCTGGTGAAGATCCTTGAGGGTCATTTCGCACTCTTCCAGCTGACCGTCGGCAAATATATCGTTGATCAGTTCCTTTACCCGGCCCTGGATTCTGGCCGGGGTGGGGCGTTCAAGGGCGCGGACAGCGGCTTCTACAACATCGGCCAGCATCACGATGCCAGCTTCCCGGGTCTGGGGTTTAGGCCCCGGGTATCTGAAATCCTCTTCGTTTACGTTTTCGTTGCCCGATTTCAGGCTTTTATTATAGAAATATTTAATCAGGGAGGTACCGTGGTGCTGGATAATGCCTTCGATGATCTCGTTGCCCATTTTGTATTTTTTTGCCATTTCCACCCCTTTTTTCACATGCTGGATCAGGATCAGGGCGGACATGGAGGGGGACAACTTGTCATGGCGGTTCTTGCCGTCGGCCTGGTTTTCGATGAAATACATGGTTTTGTCCAGCTTACCGATGTCATGGTAATAGGCCATGACTTTGGCCTTGAGACTGTCTGCGGATATGGCCGAAGCCGCAGCTTCGGACAGGGTGGCCACGATGAGGCTGTGGTTATAGGTGCCTGGTGCTTCAATCATCAGCTTTTTGATTAAAGGCTGATCCAGGTTGGAAAATTCCAGAAGTTTGGCTGCCGTGGTATAGTTAAACAACACCTCTATCAGGGGGGTGAATCCCACTGTGAGTATGGCGGCTGCTACCCCGCCGCAGACCGCCAGGATGACCTGCTTGGTCAGAAGCACAAGATCCGGCTGGGACTGGGTGAAAAATCCCAGGGTAATGGCCAGGCAGGCATTGAACAGTGCCAGTTTGAATCCTGCCAAGATGAAATGCCGCCGTTCATCCCTTTCTTTTATCCAATAGGCGGCTGTGATACTGCTCAGAAAAAAGAAGACAAAGACCTGGAAACTGCCGCCGAAAGAGAGGCTGGAAAGAATGGACAGGGCCAGGGTGAAAAACAGGGCAATGTCGAATCCCAGAAAGAGGCAGGTGATCATTGCCGCCGCCGGGATGGGTACGGCCATATAGATGGCTCTGGAGGCCATTTCCTTGGTCATTTCAGGGTGGGTGGAGTGGGCGATATAGACCGCCAGTTCTGCAAAGCCCAGGTAAAGGGCCAGGCCCAGGGTCAAAAAGATCATATGCTTGTTCATATCATTGACCAGCCTGGGATGATCCTTGAGAAACAGGTAGTAGACCACCAGGAGCAGAAGGCAGGTCAGCATGGTCACACCGATCATGGACATATAGACATTTTTTTCTTCCACCTGTTCACTGAGGGAATTCAACTTAATGAGTTTGAGTTTATCCACCCGTTCCCCTTCCCTGATGATCATCTCCCCGGCCTTGATCTGGTAGAGAATGGGCTTTATGCCGTCCTGTGCCTCCTGGATCCGTTTTTCCGTCTGGTTTTTATTCAGGGTGATATTGGGTCTGAGCAACCGCTGGCTGATGTCTACAATCAGGTTGGACAGGCTGTAGTTGACATCCTTAAGCAGGGGCTGGCCGAAAATCCGGACCATGGTCTTGGCCTGATCCGGCCCGTAAAAAATTTTGAGGTTGGTAACGATACGTTCCTGGTTGGATTGTATGGTCCTCAGGGTGATTCCCTTGGCTTCCTCTGCCAGCAGAATCTCTTTGTTGCCCACGATACCATTGGTGAGAATTTTGTTCACAATGGTGGTGATATACTGGGTGATTTCCTTGGAGAACCGATGTTTGAAAAGGATCTGATAGGCTCCCTTGGAGACCTCTATCCCGAGTTTTTTTTCAAATTCCGGCTTTACGGCCAGGGCCATGGCAAAGGTGGGGTCTTCGGGCAGGGAAGCACCGGCCACTGCCTGGGCGCTGGATTCCCGGGGGATGAACATTTGCCGCCCGAGATCCATGGCTGACGCAATATTGGTCGTGATATCCGCTGGGAGTCTGCCGTCAAAATCATACACCGTCCTGATGGTGTCTTTTACCCTGTTCTTTTTGTCCTGGTTGCTCTCCCTGTCTTCAATGAGAAAATCCTTGGGTGCCTTGATATCCCTGTTGGCTACATCACCGATTCGGTATGAATAGGAGACTGTGGGCTGATCAATGGTCTGGGACAGGGTAAACAGAACAGGGATAAGGATGAGCATCGCCCAGAGCAGGTAGGGTGTGGACAATACAAAATTGCCGCTTCTTTGAAACCAGCCCTCGCTATTTGATTTTTTCATATGCATTTATGATGTCGGACACCAGCCTATGCCTTACCACATCGTCCTTGGTAAATTCTGTAAATCCGATTCCTTTGATCCGGGTCAGGATTTTTTTTGCCTGCACCAGCCCTGAGCGTTTGCCGCCGGGCAAATCAATCTGGGTGATGTCGCCGGTGACTACCGCCTTGGACCCGTACCCGATCCGGGTCAGAAACATTTTCATCTGTTCCGAGGTGGTGTTCTGGGCCTCGTCCAGGATGATGAATGCGTTGTTCAGGGTGCGGCCACGCATGAATGCAATGGGCGCAATTTCAATCATCTCCTGTTCAATATAGGCCCTGGCCTTCTCAAAATCAAGCATATCATACAATGCGTCGTAAAGGGGACGCAGGTAGGGGTTTATTTTTTGGGCCAGATCCCCGGGGAGAAAGCCCAGGGCTTCACCGGCTTCAACCGCCGGCCGGGTTAGGACAATTTTTTCGACATCCCCCCGGGTAAAGGCCGCCACTGCCATGGCCATGGCCAGGTATGTCTTTCCAGTCCCGGCCGGGCCGATGCCGAAAAGAATGTCATTGGTTTTAATGGCATTGGCATAGGTGTGCTGGGCCGGATTCCGCGGTGTAATTGATTTGTTTTTAGCGGTGACCAGAATGGTGTTTGAAAAAATTTTTTTTAGGGGCATTTTCGGAGCCTGGCGCGCAGTATTTATGGCCGCATCCAGAACCTGTGGACTAAGAATGAATTTATCTTCAAGCAGTGCATAAAGCTGGTCCAGAAGTGAAACTGCGGTGTCTACACCTTGGACCGGGCCGCTGACGGCCACCTCGCCACCCCTTGAGTTGATCTGGACCTCAAATGCCCGGGCAATTTTTTCCAGGTTGGTATTGTGTGATCCAAATAGCTTCTGGGCAAGCGCCATATTTGGGAACTCTAAATTTTTCATGGGCTATAGGGTGCATTTAATTTAATTAAAGGTCAATAAAAATCTTGACTGTAAACTTGGCATCCTGGTATTCCTTTATGCTTCGGAATATAATTAATAATGAAGGAAAAAAATGACTTTTTTTGATCTCTGTGTTGCAGGTGTTGTCGGGTTCTGCCTTGTTTTCGGAGGTTTCAGGGGATTGATCCGGGAGGTGTCGGGCATTATCGGGGTTGTGGCCGGATTCTACGGGGCCAACACCTATTATCCCCTTCTTATTTCCCATATTGAACCCTGGATATCTTCTCCGGGGATCCGGCGGCTGGTCTGCTTTTTTGTTCTGTTCTGCCTGATTTTGATTGCCGTGGGACTGCTGGCCCAGCTCATTCGAAAGCTTTTGAAACTGGTTTTCCTGGGGTGGGTGGACCGGACATTCGGTGTGGTATTTGGTGCGGCTAAAGGGATATTGATTGTTACGGTGCTCTTTATCATGGCCACCACCTTTATTCCGGACAGCAAATCCTTTTTTTCGGGATCAAAAACTGCGCCCTACCTGGCCCGGGTGGCCGATGCCATGACCGTTTTTGTATCCCAGAATATGAAAACCCAGTTTAACCGTCAACTGGAAGGATTGAAAAAAGAGTGGAAACCATAACACCTTTGGTGGAGATCATACGGAGGCTCAGGGGGGAAAACGGGTGTGAGTGGGACCAAAGACAGACCCCCCTGACCATGTGGAAATGCCTGGCTGAAGAGCTTTATGAGTTGGAAGAGGCCATTGTAAACAATGATACGGAAAACACCATAGAAGAGCTGGGAGATGTTCTGTTCCAGGTCTTGTTTCTTTTTGAAATTTTCACTGACAATAAGCGCTTTGCTTTTTCTGATGTGGTGGACAGGGTGGCAAAAAAAATGATCCGCCGGCATCCCCATGTCTATGATACCGCTCAAATTGATTCTGAAGACGCCCTGAACAGGCAGTGGGAAAAAATAAAGGCCGAGGAAAAGTCCGAGGCCGGAAAAGCCCCTTTCAAATCTGTTCTGGACGGGGTACCCAAGGGTATGCCCGGGTTGCTCAGGGCTTTGAAGGTCTCTAAATCTGCAGTTAAGGCCGGGTTTGAATGGGAAAACATCCATCAGGTCCTTGATACGGCAAAATCTGAAATCCAAGAGTTTGAAGCGGCTCTTGAAAAAGGGGATAAGGATGAGGCCATGATGGAATTCGGGGATATCCTGTTTTCTCTCGTCAATGTGGCCCGGTTTGCCGGGTTTCACCCGGAATCGGCTCTGTACAGGTCAACGGCAAAGTTTGAAGGGCGCTTCAGAAAAATGGAAGCCGCCCTTCAAAAAGAGCGGCTGGATTTGAAAAATATGAGGCCAGAGGAAAAGGAAATTCATTGGCAGACGGCAAAGAAGGCCTATGCTGATGAATATATCCTTGAATAAGGTGCCGTGTTATAGGAATCGTTATAAAATAACTTGCTGTAAATTGTTTCCCCAAGACGTTAAAAGACTGCTTAATGCACAAAAGCATAGATAAATCGTCCATTGAAAAAAAATACTTTTTATGCCCGATCTGAGCCGAGATTCAACTCAGATTAAGATTTGGATGGTTTTAATTTGATACTGAGTCTAAAGCGGCGGGTATTTTGAAGCCGATCTAGGCCATCAGGTCAAGTAATCCCCCCGCTGGAATTTTAAATACTCGGTTCTGGCAGTTACCACGGTCTGGGTGGCGATGTCTTTGAGTTCGCTGTTATCTTCGCCCAGAATCCGGGTATCCTCAAGAAGTGAATCTGCCTTTGCATTGATTTCTTCCAGTGCAGGCGCGATGTTCTTCAATGACACTTCCGGGTTCTCAAGCTGTCCCGCATAGGTTTCCAGCATGCCGAGCAATTTGTCTGTTTTTCCGGTCACAATGGATGTCAATGTTTCCAGCTCAAAAACGGGCGCACTGATTTCTTCCAGTCCCATGGCCTGGGTGCCTTCTTCCGCCGCTTCGGTTTTTTCCAGCGCTGAATTGAGAATGGACCCGAAATCATCAGCATTTCCCCCTGATTTCTGCTTTACCTGGGTATGTCCCCCCATGGACTGGGCAAGTTCGTTGATTTGATTGATATTTACCATACCAGCCTCCTTTTTTGTATACTTGGGGATATAAAAAGCAAAAGCCATGCCATGAATTTTGTCAAAAATATAAAAGTACGAAAAGACTTTAATAACAAAGGTTTTTGGTGTGAAAAACAGGCTGGGTGGGAATGGAGAGAAGGCGGGAAAGAATCAACCGGGAAAAAATTGCAGCCTATACCACTTCATGGGTGAAAGAACCGGTGAACATTTTTTCCGCTATCTGCTCGGCATTTATTGTGTATTGGTTGGTCTGAACCTTCTGCTTCAAATCCTGAACCAGTTTTGCTCTGTTTTCAGTGTCACTTTCAGACGCAGCTGCAATTTTTTGCATATCTCTGGTTGTTGATGACAGATTTATGCTGTCTCCTGCAATGCCGGATGCCGGTGCTTGACCTTTTTCCGCCTTGGCGGCAGGCGAGTTGGCATAGGGCTGACGGATATAATTTGTATTGGATATTTTCATGGTGATGTCTCCTCAGGATTCCATATTTGTGTCAGCAACCTGGCGCGCCAATTCGGTCATCCGCTCCACAACAAATTTAGAGTCTTCAACAGATAAGGTCTTGGCAACCTTATTATTGTTTTCGTCGACCGTGGTATAGATGAACTGGTTTTTGCCCTTGGTGAAATCTATTTTTTTGCCAAGTTCTTTTTCAATCTGCCCGGTGATCTGTTCATCATTCTTCTCTTTGGGCCCTTCGGTAATGATACGGTCGACAATATTGGAGGCCACCTTGTCAATGATGGCCTGCCGTTTGCCTTCCGAAGAGATGCTGACACTGTCTGCAGATACCTTGGCATTACTGAATTTGTTTTTACCCAGCAGTTTGCCCTGGCTCAATTGTCTGGAGTAGACCTTCAGGACATTCTTTATTTGGTATGATGGTATCTGCATTTTAAGTTTCTCCTTAAACCCAGTATCGGATAGGTGAAATCAAAACTTTAGATTTTTTTTCTAATCGTCAAAATTTCCCTCAGGGCCTTTATCAACAATGATTTTGGACGCTTTTTCGATTATTTTTTCCCTGTTCCACTCATTTTTATTTTCAATTTTTTTTGCTTTAAACCCGGGGACGTGGGACTTGGTTTCAAGGATCAGTTTTTTAACCTGGTCTGCTGTGTCCGTGGCATTGAATACATCCGTAAGCAGATTAAATACAAATTCTTCAACAGCCTTGACCATCCGTTTCCGTACAGGGGCCGGCTGGGCCAGGAGATGACTTTCAAAGGGAAGATTGAGTTTTTTGAAATCACCGGCCTGCCATCCATTGGCCTCTGCATAGGCCAGCATTTTTTTCCAGTTTTCCGATGTAACGCCTTTTCCCGGTTCTTTGATGAAATTGCCTTTTTCGTCCATGATGGCGTTGCCGTAATCATTGACCTTTACCCCCCAGGAAACCATCTGCAGGGCAGTGGCTACATTGGCTTTGGTGGTACGGGTTTTGGCGGCAATCTGCCGGAGGCGGTCTGAGTTGTTGCCCGATGTGCCGTGCTGTGCCCCTGAGGTGCCATAGGGAGCCAGGGTATTGTGGATTTCAGTGGTAAGTTCTACATTGATACCGGTATCACTCTGCTCAATGCCGTGGGTGGTGCCGTTGTTCAGGGCAATCCAGTCAGGGAAAATATTATGGGCGTTGAGTCCCTGGATCAGGAAAAGAGCTTCTTCATCGGTTGAGAGGCCGTGCTTACCCTTGATTTCACCCACCTCTGTCTCAAGCCCGGCCCATTCAGGTAGATAGGGATAGAGTTCGAGGTTGGCTAAAAGGTTCTGGTCATCTGGCATGTGAGAGGCGTCAATGGCAATTGAGGTGATGCCGGAATCAAACAGAGACTGGATTTCGGGTATGGCCGGTTCAATATCTTCGGGCTTTTTTATACCAAAGTGATCTGCATGGATGGCCACGGGGATAGTGATCCCCATTTCGTTCATATAAGCGTCTGTTTGGCGGGCAATATTCCAGAGACTGGTGGGGCAATAGGCATTTGTGCCGCCTTCGGATCGTGCAATTTCAATGATCACTGCCGCATTGGCCCGCTGGGCTGCGGCAAGTACCCCTTTTATGACAAATGAGCTTCTGCCGTTGGCGGCAATGGTCATACAGCCACCTTTGGCCAGCATGGCCTGGTCAATATATTTGCCACTGACAATCAGGGCTTTCGAGTTGGGAAAGCATTGCTTCACATTGGGTGGTCTGCCATAGTCAAGTATGGTTTCAAATTCTTCATTATATATATTGGCCATGGTTGTTTTCCTCCCATCGTCTTTTTACTGTCATTAATGCATGGATATACCCTTTTCTGCCATGAAACCGCCCCAAAATCAAGCCTTATCAAGATAATGAATAGTTATTCATGTTCGTTTTTTTGTTTTTAAAATAATAATTGTTTAGCCTCTAATTGTGGTATGAATTCATAACTGCCTATAAAAATTGCCAAAATTATAAATAATTTTTTTAGTGGTTAAAAAAATCCAGGGTTGACATTTGATTTGAACTATTGTTAGATGAGTGAATCGTTATTCATTTGACCAGAAAAAGGGGCCAAAGAATTTGCAAAAAAATAAATCTGAAAAATATCATAAGATATTAAACAGCGCTGGTGCGGTATTTGCCGAATTCGGTTTTTATAAAGCCACGATTTCCCAGATTGCGGCAAAGGCAGGAGTGGCCGACGGCACACTCTACCTTTATTTTAAGAATAAGGACGACATTTTGTATCAATTCATCAGCTTTAAAACCGAATCCGTGTTTCAGAAGATGAATGCCGCAGTTGCCTCGGGAACCAACTCTGAAGACAAGTTGCGGAACCTTATCCGCTGCCACCTTCAGGAGTTTCAGAATGATAAAAACATGGCGGTGATTTTTCAGTCGGAAGTAAGGTATCTGCGGGATATTGAATCCCAGATCAAGGATATTTCAAAAATGTATCTGGATCTGCTTTCCGATATCATAGAGCAGGGGCAGGTGGAGGGGGCTATACGCCAGGATCTCTTTGTGGGGCTGGTGAAGCGGTTTATCCTCGGGGCGGTGGAAGGGGTGATTTCCACCTGGGTGTCTGCCCACGGCAGGTATGATCTGGTGTCCATGGCCGATCCCCTGGTGGATTTGTACCTGACAGGGGTCAGGGGACGCTAAATAAACCCCATACAGTATATAAATGGTAAAAATTTGATGAATAAAGCTTTTTGCTTGACGGCAAAGAACATGTTTATTAAAGCTCTATGAATCTGAATTCATTATTTTAACATAACGGGAGGTAAGTGGATATGTCTTCAATTATTGGTCCGGCAAGTTATCAGCTCTTCGGATTCTTTCCGACGGTGATTTTGTCTTTTCTTCTGCCCATTGCAGGTGTAGGTCTGTTCACCTATATTATGGCCAGGCGCATTGCGCCCCTGGTCCGGGCAAATCCGGATAACCGGTTTGATCGTATTCCGGAACGGATCAAAAACCTGGTTGTTGTCTGGCTGGGGCAGATCCGCCAGCCCCGCTACATGCTGGCCGGTGTGCTTCATATTATGATTTTTGCAGGTTTTCTGGTATTGTCCATCCGGTCCACCACCCTGGTGGTCGTGGGTCTGTCCGACGGTTTTGTTCTACCGGGCTTTGACGGTGTTTTGGGTGCTGTTTACAATTTTTTCAAAGATTATGCGGCCACCGGCGTACTTATCGCCTGTATCATTGCGGCTGTCCGGCGGGGGATTTACAAGCCCGCTCGCTATGCTGTCCCTGAAAAATACGGACACGATCATACGGCTGAAGCTGTCTTTGTCCTGGGCATCATCTCTACCCTGATGATTTCCGAGAGCCTGTTTGAGGCCTCTGAATTGGCTTATACCCTTCAGGAAACCGGTGCGGATCACTTTGTGGCCCCCCTCTCCCTGGTCTGGATATTCAAGGCCATGCTCGGTTCTTCTTCTCTGTCTTTTCTCCAGGGGCTCCATGTGGTCATGTATTATGTTCATGACCTGGCCTTTTTCTTTTTCCTCTGCTTCCTGCCCATGGGCAAGCATTTCCATGTTATTACATCTATTTTCAATGTTTTCTTCATGCGGGTCCGTAAGGGAAATATTAAACCGGTCATGCACGGGGTTAAAGACGATGAGCTGGATGAGCTGGAATCATTCGGTGTTAAGAAACTGGAAGATTTTACCTGGAAGCACATGCTGGACTTTTACTCCTGCGCCGACTGTGGGAGGTGCTCAGACCAGTGTCCGGCCAATGCAGCCGGACGTCCCCTGTCTCCCCGGTTTATCACCATCAAGGCCCGTGACCTGATTTTCAAAAACTACCCCATGTCCGGTGAAATCTATAATTCCTCCAAACTGCTGGTGGAAGATATTTACACGGAAGATGAAATTTGGTCCTGCACCACCTGCGGTGCCTGTGAACAGGAATGCCCCCTGGGGATTGAATACATCGATAAAATGGTTGACCTTCGCCGCGGCATGGTGGATGAGGGCATGGTTCCCCAGTCCCTGCAGAAACCCATGAAGGCCCTTGAAAAACGCGGGAACCCTTATGGTAATATGGAAAAGAAACGGGCTGACTGGGCCAAAGAAAAAACGTTCCAGGCCGAGCACACCGTCAAAGACCTGGGCGGCAAAAGCAAGGAAACTGCTGAAACCCTTTACTTTGTGGACAGTATCACTTCGTATGATGACAACATCCAGGACATTGCCAGAAGAACCTCTATCATCCTTGAAAAGGCCGGTGTGGACTTCGGTGTTCTGGGCAAAAAAGAAAAGGATTCCGGCAACGAGGTTTTGAGATTTGGTGAGGAGATGCTCTACCAATCTCTTAAAGAAGATAACACCGAGGCCATTCTCGAATCCGGTGTAAAAGAGATCGTAACTTCCGATCCCCATGCCTACAACGCATTGAAGAATGACTATACAGGCCTGCCTCCGGTACGACATATCAGTGAAGTGGTTGCTGAAAAGGTCAAATCCGGTACCTTGACTCTGACCCCCTGCAAGGATCCGGACAATGTTTATGTTTACCACGATCCCTGCTACCTTGGCCGCCACAACGGCCTGTACGAAGATCCCCGTGAGGCATTGGACGCCATTGACGGTCTGACCCGGGTGGAACTTGAAAAGAGCCGTGACCGGTCCTTTTGCTGCGGCGGCGGTGGTCTCATGCTCTTTTTCGAACCTGAAGAAGAAACCCGAATGGGCGTTTTGAGGGTGAATATGGCTGCCGAGGCCGGAGCCAATGTTATTGTGACTGCCTGTCCCTTCTGCCTGGTGAACATCCAGGATGCCATCAAGGTGGCCGGACTTGAAGGGAAAATGGAAGCCCTGGATTTTACTGAACTCATTGAGCAACATCTAGCGTAGGAAAAAATATACTGAGTACGGCTGCGGCGCCTTGGGGCGCCGCAGCCGCAAAACCCAAGTTTTTTTAAGGAGGCGATGATGGAAATTTTGGTATGCGTCAAACGCGTTCCAGATACAGCTGAGAACGAATTTGAACTCAATTCGGATGGAAACGATCTGGACCGCGATGATCTGGTTTACTCTGTGAATGAGTGGGACAACTATGCTGTTGAAGAAGCCATTCAGATTGTGGACGAAGCCGGTGGCAGTGTAACGGTTATCACTGTGGGTGATGACGAGGCTGAAGAGGTCCTGAGACGTGAAATGGCCATGGGTGCCAACAACGGTGTCCTTTTGTCCGACGATGCCTTTGAAGGATCCGACGGTAAGGGTATTGCCGCCATTCTCAAGGCTGAAATAGAAAAGGGAAAGTATGATTTGATTTTCACCGGTGCCCAGGCTGATGAAGGCGCAGGACAGGTCGGCGGAATGCTGGCTGCCATGCTGGACTACCCCTATGCCTCTTTGGTCAACAAAATCGAGGTGGACGGTACCAAAATCAAGGTGGGCCGTGAAATTGAAGGCGGAAATCAGGAAATGAACGAAATTGAGCTGCCCTGTGTGCTTTCCATCCAGACCGGTATCAATGAACCCCGTTACGTGGGTATCCGCGGTATCCGCAAGGTGGCAAAGGTTGAAATTCCCGTCAAGGGCGCAGGCGACTTAGGTCTGGACGCCGGTGCCGTGGGTGAAGCCGGTGCCAAAACCAAACGGGTGGATTATTTTGTACCCGACATGGGTGAGGGCGCAGAAATGCTTGAAGGCTCCACCGAAGAGATTATTGAAAAATTGATTGAGAAGCTGAAAGCAAAAGGAGGACTCTAATCATGACACAGATTTATGCCTATATTCCTTTTAAAGACGGTGTTGCAGCAGATGTGGCATTGGAGTTCCCTGCAGCAGCCGAAAAAATTGAAGCCGGCGCTTCCGTAACTGCCGTTGTAACAGGGTCCGGCGCAGACCTGGACGCAGTTGCAGGTGAAATGGCCAAAATTTACAAAGAGGTCATCAAGGTTGACAATGCCGCCCTGGCTTATCCCAATGCAGAAGTTGTGAGAAAAGCCCTGGTCAGCATCCTTCCGGCTGATGCCGTTGTACTGGTTGCCCATGATACCTTCGGCATGGACCTGGCTCCCGGCCTGTCCGTGAAACTGGATTCCTCCTATGCCGCAGATGTGGTTGATTTTGAAGGCAAGGACGGCGACGTCCTCAAAATTGTCCGTCAGGAACTGGGCGGTGCCGTATCCACCCATGTGAGCACCGACCTTTCTGCCGGCGCAGTCATCACCGTCCGGCCAGGTGCCTTTGCCCCTGCTGAAGGCGGCGATGTCGGCGGCAGTGTCACGGATAAATCCGGTGATGCCGGTGATCTGACAGCCAAGAGAACCTTCCTTGAAGTGGTAGAAGCCGAAGTCGGCGACGTGGATATCACCAAGTCCGATGTCCTGGTTTCCATAGGCCGCGGTATTGAGGATGAAGACAATATTGAAGTGGCCCAGGAACTGGCAGACGCCATGGGCGCGGTGGTTTCCTGTTCCAGACCCATTGTTGACGCCAAATGGCTTGAAAAATCCCGCCAGGTAGGCACCTCCGGACAGACCGTAAAACCCAAGGTTTACATGGCCATGGGTATTTCTGGTTCCTTCCAGCATATGGGCGGCGTAAAGGGCAATCCCTTTATTGTGGCTGTAAACAAAAACCCCAAAGCCCCTATTTTCCAGGTGGCCGATGTGGGTATTGTTGAAGACATCCTTGAGTTCATGCCCGAACTTCAGGAAGCCATAGAAGATCTATAGGAATACCCGGCGTTCCAGCGCCGGACGGTTGTATATTTAAAAAAAGGCCCTGCAGATCTGCAGGGCCTTTTTTAATGGTGTAAATTGACATCATTTCCCGGATCATGTAAAACCGAAAATAAGTTATTTTAAAACAGGTTTCATAATCCCCGTCGGCGATACACATCATTTTCGCCACCGGATCTGATTTTATTAAAAATTGTATACAGGCCTGTTGTCTCAGGTTTTTTTCTCGGCAATATCCACCCGATACTCAATAGACCGTCAAGGAGGAAGGATGAAGCTTAACGATCTCACCATAGGCAAGCGGATCGGTTTTGGATTCGGAATTGTTATTTTGCTGCTCATTATTCAGGGCATTTTATCTTTTACCGGTGTGAGCGGGATTGTGGATAATGCCTCGGAAGTGATTGACGGAAAGGCTCTGGACGGGGTTTTGGCTCAAAGGGAGGTGGACCACCTCAACTGGGCCAATGCCGTTAATGAACTGATTTCAAATGAAGATGTTCATATCCTTAAGGTGGAGACAGACCACACCCGGTGCGGGTTTGGAAAATGGCTCTACGGAGGCGGACGGCGGGAGGCCGAAGCCCTGGTTCCCTCAATGGCCCCGATGCTGAAACAGATAGAAACCCCACACAGGGCCCTTCATGAGTCGGCCCTTGCCATTCAGTCTGTCTATGCAAAAGCCGATTCCGGCCTGCCTGAATTCATCGCCAGAAAAGAGATTGACCATCTGAACTGGACCGCTGCCATAAGGACGGCCCTTCTGGAGAACAGGGACCAAATTGAGGTGCAAACAGACCACACCAGATGCGGGTTCGGTAAGTGGCTTTACGGTGATGATGCCAAAGAAAGCGCAGCATTGGATCCTGAGCTGGGACGGCTTATAGAGGAGATTAAAATTCCCCATGAGGCCCTTCATAAATCCGCCGTGCAAATCATTGCCATCTATCAGCCGGCCTATCCCGAAGTTCTGGACGCCATGAGAGAGGCCCTTGCCGACCATCAAAAACGGGTAGCAGGTGCCATTGATGATGTCATGGAGTTCCGGCCCGGGCTTACCGCCGGCCTGGATACCGCAGCCTGTAAATTTACCCTCTGGCTGAACAGCAAAGAGGCAAAGGCCCTGGCCGGGAAAATTCCTGAACTGAAAAATTTCATGGCTGAGATTGGTGACCCCCACGGCAATCTTCACATCAGCCTTGAAAAAATTCATGATTCCCTTAAAGCCGGAACCTTTAATTCGGCAGAGCAGATTTTAAAAAACCGGACAAAACCTTCCCTTGCAAAGATGGCGGCCATGATTGGGGATTATATGGTTTACGGCAAAAAAGTGGAGGCTGCCCGGAGACAGGCCCTGGAAATTTTCAGGGATGACACCGTACCCAAACTTGAGAATACCCGGGAAATACTGGGTCGTATCGGTGCCCGGGCTGCCCGGCTCCTTGACGGATATGAACAGGCTGCCCAGATTTATGCATCCAGGATAGCTCCTTCCTTGAGGCGGGTTCAGACCCTTCTGGGTGAATTGCGCACAGAGGCCTCTGAAAATATTCTAACGGACAAGGCCATGCTGGATGCGGCCATGTCCACCAAACGGAATGTGGCACTCATCTCGGTTGTTGCCATTGTGGCCGGGCTGGTCCTGGCTTTATTAATTGCCAAAGGCATTGTCCGGGTGCTGAGCCGGATTTCGGATGACCTTGACCAGGGTGCGGCCCAGGTGGCTGACGCATCTGGACAAATTTCATCTGCCAGCCAGTCCCTGGCCGAAGGCGCTTTCCGCCAGGCTGCCTCCCTGGAAGAGACCTCATCTTCTCTGGAAGAGATGTCATCCATGACCCGGATGAATGCTCAAAATGCCGGTAATGCCGATTCCCTGACCCAGGCCTCACTTGCTTCGGTCAATGAGTCCATGGCCGCTATGACTGAACTTACCCGGTCCATGGATGAGATTATCCTGGCCAGTGAGGATACCTCCAGGATTATTAAGACAATAGACGAGATTGCTTTTCAGACCAATCTTCTGGCCCTGAATGCAGCGGTTGAAGCGGCCAGGGCAGGGGATGCAGGCGCCGGGTTTGCCGTGGTGGCGGACGAGGTTCGAAATTTGGCCATGCGGGCTGCAGATGCGGCAAAAAACACCTCGGAACTCATTGAGGCCACCACTGAAAAAGTGGGCAAAGGGGCAGGATTAGTCGGGGATACCAATACTGCCTTTGATAAAGTTCGGGAAAATACCGGAAAGGTGGCCCAACTCATGGCCGAAATATCCTCTGCTTCCAAAGAGCAGTCCCAGGGCATCGGCCAGGTGACCATTGCCGTATCTGAAATGGACAAGGTCACCCAGCATAACGCGGCCAATTCAGAAGAGTCTGCCTCTGCCTCGGAAGAGTTGAACGGTCAGGCCGAACAGATGAAATCCATTGTGGCGCAATTGGTAAAGATCGTCGGGGGATCACAGGATGCTGGCGGCCCTCGGACTGAAAGTGCCCTGGCACCCCAAACTCCTATTTTGGTCGGCCAAAGGGAAGTCCGGCCGGATCAGGTCATTTCCTTTGACCATACGGATGACGGTAAAAATTTTTAAACCACCAAGGGCACGAAGGATTTTTTACACAGCGATTTCAAAGCTGATGTGAGGATGGTGGTTATAGTTCAACAGCTTTGTATCCGTATATTCCCAGTCAAAAATGGATTTAAAGTTTTTTGTTTCAACTGCCGGCAGGGCGTAGGTCTCATTTTTTAACTGCTTTTTCAGGCCCTGGACATGGTTTTCATAGATGTGGGTATCACCCAGAAACCCCACCAGTTTTCCCGGTTCAAGGTTTGCCTCCCTGGCCAGCAGGGTCAGCAGCAGGCCGTAGCTTGCAATGTTGAAGGGCAGTCCCAGGGCCGTATCCACGGATCTCTGGTTCCAGAGCAGGTTCAGTCTGCCGGCGATCACCGTGATCTGGAATCCGTAGTGGCAGGGGGGCAGGGCCATTGTATCCAGGACCGTGGGATTCCAGGCCGATACAATCATCCGCCTGTCATCGGGAGTGGTCTTTAACATTTCCACCACCCGTTTGAGCTGGTCCACCCCCGGTGTTTTCGGGGGGGTGTCATAGCTGTGGTATTCTCCCCCGAAGTGCCGCCATTGAAAGCCGTAAATGGGCCCCAGTTCCCGTTCTTCCATCATCTTTTTCTGGGTCTGCTCATCATGGCCGTAGGCCACCTTCAACGGAGAGCACCATTCGTCCCAGATATGGTTTTTTCTTTTCTGCAGCCATTCCTTGTCCGTGATGCCCTTGATGAAGAATTCCAGCTCGCTGGCCACCAGGTTGAAGGGGACATACTTTGTGGTCAGTAGTGGGAACCCTTTAGACATATCATGCTCAAACATGGCCCCTGGCACGGCAATGGTATCAACACCGGTGCGGTTTTCTTTGAGGACCCCTTCATCCAGTATTTTTCTGACTATATCTGCATAAGCTTTCATCTACACCTCCGGGAAAAAATAAAAAAGCTACAGTTCTATATTTAACATAAAACCGCAGCTTTTGTAGTGTTATCTTCTAAGTTCTTAGCCGGCTTTGTTTACCCCACCAAAGGAACGGTCAGACCACCGTCCATGAGGAAGAGGACGGAGGCATCCTTTCCTTTTTCTTCCAGGGCCTGGTCAACGGCGGTCTGGAGGTCTGAGAAGGGTTTGATGAACAGCTTTGAAATTACATCGGGTTCCACATCTGTGACCCCCCACATCTGGGCCCATAGACCGATTTCAGCCATTTTGGCCGCCTTGTGGTATCCCAGGACATATCCTCTTTCAATTTTGTCCAGGGCCGCTTTGGGGGTGTCGCAGGAGCCCAGGAGATCGGCAAAGGCCTTGCCGCCGATGCCGCATCTGCACTTGGCCACCAGGATCATGATTCCACCTTCCTTCAGGGCCAGCTTGGCATTGTCAATACCCTTCTGGGCCTGGTAAAGGTCGATATCCTGGGGAAATTTGACCACGGAAACCACGATGTCGGCCTTTTCCTTCAGGGGAGCTGCAAAGACCTCATTGGCGCGGTCGATGGCCGCGTGGAAGGAATCGTTGATATGGCCGGAACAGGTGGCATAGACCTTGTGGTGCTTGTCCAGCACTGTCATGATGGAGAAGATCTCCTGTTTAACCGTTTTGATGGCGTCGATCATGTCTTCGTGGACCGGGTTGCCGTCCAGTGCCAGGGCCTTTGCCTCGGGGACCAGGGCCAGTTTGTGGTTCTGCTCAATGGTCTTGTATCCGGCAATGCCGGGCAGAAAGGATTTTCTGCCCCCGGTGTAGCCTGCAAAATAATGGGGCTCCACCGAAGAGATGATGATGAACTTGTCCGCTTCAACCCCGGCCTTATTCACGTACATTTCCGTGCCGTTGGTGGATTTTCCGATGAGGACCTGGTCTTCATCTTTTCTGGCGTCGTGAACAATGATATTGTTCTTTATCTTTTCATAGTAGTCCCCGAAGATCTGGATATATTCTTCTTGGCTGGGGCCCCGGTGGGCGCCCGTGGCAATGATGAAATTATAATTGACACGACTCAGGTCTTCAAAGATCACGTCCAGCACTTTTTTGGTGGGGGTGGGCCGGGTGGCGTCATTGACAATGACCAGCACCTTTTGGGCACCGGACAAAAAATCTTTGAAGTTTTTAGAACGGATGGGATTGGCAATGGAGTTTGCAATGCACTGGTCTTCATCTGAAATGTCAACATCATTGGCTTCCAGAAAGCTTACCTGGACGGCATCGTCCAGTTCTGCGGCCATGGAACCCTCTTTCCCGTAGGGTACTTCAATTTTCATTGTGTTCTTTCTCCTTTAGAAATCGTTACAAAATTACTTGATATGAATTATTTACAAACTCCCTAAACTGGGTATTTTGAAAACAGAAGATCAAGTAATTTTGGAACCGATCCTTAGCGTATGGGGCCAATCTGGTTCATCTGGTCAACAAAGGTATCTATTTCCGCCTGGAACAGGGTCTTGTCCCCGGCCGGAATCTGGACCAGCTGAATTCTTTCCGGATCAATGTTCAGCTTTTCAAAGGTGGATTTCATGCTGGTCACCAGTTTTTTTGCCTTTTCATTACCCTCGTGCTCGCATTCGCCGTCCGGGCAGCAGGCCACCAAAACCCCCCGGGCCTTTTTCAGGAAGGGGGCCATGATAAGCTGGGCCTCAAGGCGTCCCCCGCACATATTCACCAGGATTTCATAATCTTTGTCATGGGTTTCCGATTCAGGCAGCACAGAGGCCTGGAGTTCGGGGTAGTAGGACCAGTTGCAGGCAAATACAATGACTTTGGCAGATTCGTGGGATTCCAGGAATTGAGTCGCCTTGTCAGTCAATTCGGTCCGTGAGGTACCAAAGGTGTTTTTAATCATGGCGGCTCCGGCCGGGCAGACCTCAACACAGATACCGCAGGCCTGGCATTTGGCCGGGTCTACGACAATGCCGTCCTCGGTATGAGACCGGGCCTCATGGGGGCAGGCCCCCACACAGATCAGGCATCTTGCGCAATTCATTTCGGTGATGGAGGTGGTGCCCGGGCCCCGCAGGCCCATGGCGCAGAGGTCTTTTTTGGCGTCGGTGAAGACTTCGGTCAGGGGAACCCCGGATGAACAGGCCGCCTCGCACCGTTTGCAGTAAAAGCAGTTGAACAGTTTTTCTGCGGCTGCGGGCGTGGCCTCCACCTTGCCGGACAAAAGGCCGAAGGCGGTGATTATTTTTGCCCGTGGGGCATCGGATTCCCAGCCCGTATGTTTAAACATGGGGCAGTGTTCAAAACAATATCCGCATCTGATACAGCTGGCCAGAGTGCCTTCCCATTTTTTTAAATGTTCAAAATTCTTTGTTTCCATGTATACGTCTCTCCTTTAGCTGTTCACAGAGTATCTCAGGTCTGCTGCTGTTACCCAGTTGTCCGGGGCCTGCATGAGCTTGCCCGGATTCAGAATATTATTGGGGTCCAGTGCCGATTTAATGGTGGTCAGCATATTGATGGAATCCGCTTTTTCAACCTTGAAGGATTCCGCCTTGGACAGGCCGATGCCGTGTTCCGCCGAGGTGGTTCCGTTCACCGACCTCACATATTCATAAATTTCCGTGATGGCTGCCCGGGCTGACTGCCACTGGTCTTCCCGGTTTGTATCCATGAGTATTTTGGTATGCATGCAGCCTGAGCCGCAATGGCCGTAGGCAGTCATGATGATATTATTTTTCTCGGCTACCTCGTGGATTTTTCCGGCCATTTCCGCCATTTTAGAGTAGGGTACGGCCATGTCGTCGGCCAGGGAGGTGGAGGCCAGGTTGTCGTCATATTTTGACAGGGCAGGGAAGAGCTTTTTCCGGCCCATGAAAATCTTAGCCCGCTCTTTGGGATCATAGCTGGCCCAGATATCTTTGCCGTGGTGTTTTTCACAGATTTTTTTCATCTTGTTGATTTCATAATCCACGGCTTCCCTGACCTGCCCGTCGGCCTCGAAGATCAGGGAGGCTGCCACTTCCTTGAGCCCCAGGTTCATGGTTTTGTTTACAGCCTTGATGGCCACTGAGTCCACAAGCTCCAGCATGGAGGGGATGGAGCCCGAGGCCATGATGGACCCGATGGCTTCACCGGCATCCTTGAGGGTGTCAAAATTGGCCACCCCCATGCACCGGTATTCAGGGATGGGTACAAAGCTCAATGTGGCTTCCACCACAACACCCAGAGTGCCTTCGGACCCTACTATTAGTTTGTGGAGCTGGTAGCCCGAGGCCTCTACTCTTGTATGGGCGCCTAAAGAGACCAGTTCCCCGTTGGGCAGGACCACCTTCATTCCCAGGACCGCATCCCGTGTGGCCCCGTATTTAACAGAACGGACCCCTGAGGCATTGTTTGCAATTTCACCGCCAATGGTGGCAATACGGGAGGATGCCGGCGTGGGCGGGTAAAAGACCCCGTATTGTTTCAAGGCCAGGTTCAGGTCGTCATCCACCACCCCGGGTTCCACCCGGCAGTATACATCAGGCAGGTTGATTTCCAGAATCCGGTTCATGCCTTTCATGTCCAGTACAATGCCGCCCTGGACAGGAACGGTCTGTCCGCACATGCCTGATCCGCCGCCCCTGGGGATGACGGGAATTTTGTTTTCATTGGCGTAGACCATGATTTTCTGAACCTGTTGGGTGGTTTCAGGTTTGACAATCACCCACGGCATGGCATGGTGTACAGACGAGTCCGACCCATACACATACAGGTCCGACGGATCCGACTTAATGTTGTGCTCCCCTACAATTTCCCTTAATCTGGGTTCGTCAACCGTATTCATGTAAGTCCCCTTTGATGAATAATTACCTAATAGTTCGTCGATTACATAAGATAGACTTCTCATACTTCCATAACTATTTAAAAATTTCAATCCCCTTTACCTTTGGCTCTTATTATAAGTGTTTGCTTGTATAAGCAATTGAAATCAAACCCAAATGGGTAAACTATTGATTCCCTATATATAGTCCCTATCTTCGCGGCTTGTTGACAAAAATTTTACTTTTTATGAGGATAGAACGATACCCGCATTCTATATGGCCCGTGCATGGGATGTTTAAGAAAATATTAAATATGTCCGATAGTTATGACATGCCTTGAGTCACTAAAATAAAAGGAGATAGCAAATGGTATCCTTTGATGCAAAAATACCTGGTGTATCACCATTAAGTTACACCTCCGCCCGAATGCCCGGGACTCCTGGGGAAACGTTCAAAACTTTGGCCTCGGATTTTAAAACTGAGCTTTTTCAATTCACAGTTGATATCAAATCAATGTCGGGCAAAGATCTGGAGTATCAGAATGCCCTGTTCCATTTTAACCGGCTTCCAATGGAAGAAAAGGAGAGCCTTGTCTATGAAGGCCGGCCCATTGCAGAGTTGTCCCCCGGTCAAGCCTCGGATCTGATTAAGGAAGACGGGTTTTTCGGGGTTGCCAAAACTTCCGGCCGGATCATTGACTTTGTTCTTGCGGGGGCCGGAAATGATCTTGACCGGCTGAAGGCCGGGCGGGAAGGTATATTGAAAGGGTTTCAAGAGGCTGAGAAGCTCTGGGGTGGAAAATTGCCCCCACTTTCATATGAGACCCTTGAAAAAAGCCTTGAAGCCGTTGATGAAAAAATCAAGGGTCTTGGCGGTTCCGTGGTTGACCTGACAGCCTGAAAGGCATTAAACCGTCCTTTATATATTCTCCTGCCGCCCTTTGAGTAAAAAAAATCTCCATCCTTGGCAAACCCTTCCCCAGGGTTTATAATTGCCGCTGCAAAGGAAATGACCTTAAGTTTTGTTGCCTGCTCCGTAAAGGGTGTTCTAAATATAAGGATGATGCAATGACATATACCATAAAGTTTTTGCCCCATGAAAATACCGTACAAGTTGAAGAAAACGAAAGCCTGATCAGGGCCGCCCTGGAAGCCGGGGTCCACATCAATGCCTCATGCGGAGGCAGCGGGGTCTGCGGCAAGTGCCGGGTTCTCATTGAAGAGGGAGAAGTTGAGGGCGGCATTTCAGAGCATCTGTCCGAGGAGGACCAAACCCAGGGTTACCGCCTGGCCTGTCTGGCCAAGGTGACCTCGGACCTTGTGGTGAGAATTCCCGTGGAATCCCAGATGGAGACCAGCCGTCTCAATCAACAGGCTAGCTCCCGCCATACGGCCCAGGCCATGCACATGGACATGGAGGTTCTCAAGGAAAACGGCCTGTTTATTCCTCCTGTGGAAAAAATATACCTTGAACTGACTCCGGCCGCGGAAGGGGATAACCAGGCGGATGTGGCCAGGATCATCAACCATCTGCGTATGAACCACGACGAACACCGGCTCACCATGGAACTGGGGGTGATCCGCAAGGTGCCGGATGTCATCCGGGAGCAGGATTTCAAGGTCACGGCTACCATTGTCCGGCCCGTGCGCAAGGACGGTAAAAACCGGATCATCAATATCGAACCCGGGGATACCTCTGAGCGGAATTTTGCCCTGGCCGTGGATATCGGCACCACCACGGTTTACGGCCAGGTCCTGGACCTGCATACCGGTGAGGTTCTGGGGCAGCACGGGGAGTTCAACGGCCAGATATCCTATGGTGAAGATGTTATTTCCAGGATCATTTTTACTGAAAAAGGGGACGGACTGCGAATCCTCCATGAAAAGGTGGTGGAAACCATTAACAAGGTGATTTCCAGGAGCCTTAAAAAGGCCGGCATCGGCAACCATGAAGTCTCCACCATCACTTTGGCCGGCAATTCCACCATGACCCAGCTGCTTTTGAGTATCAAACCCACTTATATCCGGAAAGATCCCTATGTGCCTGCTTCCATTATGTATCCGCCTTTTCCGGCCAAGGAGATCAACCTGGACTTGCCTGACCACGCCATCGCCCTGGTCTATCCCGGGGTCTCTTCCTATGTGGGCGGGGACATCATTGCCGGTGTCATGGCCACGGGCATGTATCAGTCTTCTGAACTGACCCTGTTTATGGACATCGGCACCAATGCGGAAATCGTCATCGGACACCAGGACTGGATGGTCTGCACGGCTGCTTCGGCAGGACCGGCCTTTGAAGGAGGCGGGGTTAAGTTCGGCATGCGGGCCACCAAAGGGGCCATTGAGGATTTTTCCATTGACCCGGAAACCTATGAGCCCATGATCATCACCGTGGGCAATGTCAAAGCCAAGGGCATCTGCGGTTCAGGCCTCATCACCCTGGCGGCCAAGCTTCTGGAGACCGGGGTCATTGATTCCCGGGGCAAGTTCAACCAGTCCCTGGGCACCCCAAGAATCCGCCGGACCGATGATATCTGGGAATATGTGCTGGTGGACAAGGAAAACACCCAGATCGACAGGGACATTACCATCACCGAACCCGATCTGGATAACCTCATCCGGGCCAAAGGCGCCATGTATTCGGCCGCCCTGACCCTGCTGGAGGAGATCGGGCTGTCCATCCAGGATGTGGAGCGCATCATTCTGGCCGGGGGCTTTGGCTCCTATGTGGATCTGGCAAGCGCCATCACCATCGGCCTGCTCCCCGAGCTTCCGCCGGAAAAGGTCACCTACCTTGGCAACGGCTCCCTTTTGGGCTGCAAGATCAACTGCCTGACCAATTCCCTGCGAAGGAACGTGGGGGAGGTGGTCAACATGATGACCAATTTCGAGCTGGCCAGCACCCCCTCTTATATGGATCACTACATGGGCGCCCTGTTCCTGCCCCACACAGAACTCAATTATTTCCCCAAGGTTAAGGCGCGGCTGGAGGCCCTGCACAAATGAACCGGCTAAACCCCGGCCGGGGGTTTGTAAGAGAGATAGAAATTGAAAAACCGGTCCTGGGTAACAACCTGGCCGACAGCCAGCGTCTGGAAATGGCCTTGAAAAAAGAGCTGGAAACGGACCAGGTTTATATCCCCTGGTCTCAGCTCACCTCTCTGCCCTCCAGAATCAGGCAATGGGGACTTTGCACCCGGGTCGTACTGTTCAAGGACCGGCGTTCCTGGCGCCTGGTGGACCTGCTTGCCCCGGACCATGACAGGCCGGTCCTGGGCGCGGCCGTCGACATCGGCACCACCCGAATCGTCATCCGGCTCATCAACCTTGAAACAGGCCAGGCGCTGGGCGAAACCGGCCTGGATAATCCCCAGGCCGCCATCGGCCCGGATGTCCTGGCCAGAATCCATTATTCCAATGAACCCGGGGGCCTTAAAGAACTTCAGAATCTCGTGATCCAGGGCGTCAACCATCACCTGGCTCTGCTTGCTTCAGAAAACGGCTGCACCACTGAAGATATTTACCTGGTCACCGGCGCCGGCAATACGGCCATGACCCATCTTTTCCTTGGCATTGAGGCTTTTGAGATCATCAAGGAGCCTTATATACCCTGCGTCAATATCCCGGATACCATGGACGCCGGTGATATTGGTCTCAACATCCGAAGTTGCGGCCTGGTATTCCTATTTCCCAACATCGGCTCCTATTTTGGTGGCGACCTCCTGGCCGGGATCATCTATTCAGATCTGGATAAAAAGGAGAACCCCTGCCTGGTGGTGGATGTGGGAACCAACGCGGAAATCGTGGTGGGCTCAAAAGACTGGCTCATTGCCTGCGCCGGGGCGGCAGGACCGGCCCTGGAGGGCGGGATGAGCAAGATGGGCATGACCGCAGGCCCCGGTGTCATAGATTCCGTATCCATAGATCCGGGCACCAAGGCTGTGAGTGTCCATACCATCGGGGAAAAGCCGCCTGTGGGCATCTGCGGCTCGGGCATGATTGATCTGGCTGCCGCCCTGTTCCTTTCGGGCATGGTCGATATCCGGGGAAAATTTGTTCCGGAAGTCTGCTGTGACCGTCTCATGGATCAGGGGGATATCCCTGCCTTTGTCCTGGTCAGGCCGGAGGAATCCGGCACGGGTGAGCCCATCTGTCTTACCCAGGTGGACCTCAATTCCCTGACATCCTCCAAGGCGGCCATGTACACCATCCTTGAGGTGATCGTGAAAAATACGTCAGGATTGGAGTTCGAGGATCTGGAGAAGTTTTATGTGGCCGGCACCTTCGGGTCTTTCATTAATCCAGAATCCGCCATTGCCATCGGCATGCTCCCGGACCTGAACCGGTCTGTCTTTGAAGTTCTGGGAAATTCTTCTCTTGGCGGTGCTGCCATGATGCTCACCGATCCTGGGGCCTTTGACCGGGTCATGGCCATCCGGGAAACAATCACCTATATTGAGCTGAACGTGAACCAGGAATTCATGAACATGTTTTCCGGGGCCAAGTTTTATCCCCATACGGATCGGGCCCGATTTCCATCTGTTCCATACCAGTGAGGATAGTTATTTCAAGCGGATTCCCTCAGCCTTGTGCAGGGTAATTCGTCCCTGCTTGTATAGGCTGCCCACGGCCCGTTTGAATTCTTTTTTGCTAATGGAAAATGCGGCTTGAATCTCTTCAGGACGGCTTTTGTCGTGGCAGGGGCTGAATCCGCCATTTGCCTCCAGAACCTCAAGGATTTTCAGGGCCGAGCCTTCCACCGAGGCATATCCCGGCTGTTTCAGGGTGAGGTCTACTTTACCGTCCTCCCTGATCCGGAGGATATATCCCCGGCATGTATCCCCGATGGACAGGTCTTTAAAGGTCTCGTTTTTATAGAGCATGCCCTGGCAGGTGCGGTCGATAATGGCGGTATAGCCGATGGGTGTAATACTGTGGATGATAAGATCCACGGCATTGCCAGCCGTCAGGTTTCGGGCATCCCCGGGGCAGAATGTCGTCATCAGGGTGGATCCGTATATCCGGTGGGACGATTCATCCAGGCAGATTTTTACCAGATGGGTTTCACCAAGTTCCATCCGGCCCTGCTGTTCGCTGCGGGGAACCAGAAGATCTTTTTCCAGGCCCCAGTCCATAAAGATGCCGAAAGCAGCCGTGTCCTTAACTTTAAGCGCCACGATATCGCCCACCACGCCGGCCGGTTCCAGGGTGGTGGCCACGGGGCGGTCCTCGGAATCGGTGTGTATAAAGACCCGGACCTTCTCTCCCACGGCAATGCCTTCGGGTACGTATTTGTTGGGCAAAAGCACCCGGTCCCGGCCAAAGCTTAAATAGACCCCGTAGTCGGAGAGATTCTCCATGGGCAGGTCGTGGAACTGGCCCACCACAGCTTCGGGGTCCTGGGCCAGAAATGGGTGGGACTGTCTGGACGAGGATCTATTCTGACTTTTTTTCTGGGCTTTTTCCGCAAGTTTCCAAGGGTCTGTTATCTCTGACATGTGCCTTCCTTATGGTTAAATGTACCCGGCCATCATATCATATCAGAGCAGACACCACCATACGGGCGTCTTATTTTTAAAACCGGCCGGCCATCAGGCCTCACGTCGTTTTCATTCAGCGGTTTATGCGATTGATTCACATTCGTGAATTGGGTCACCGCAAAATGGACATAAAATCAGTTTATTTTCTTTTCTGGTCCCCTCGAAAAAAAACCATTCCCCCCCGCATTCGGATTCGTAATGGTCTTCATTTTCATCAAAGACAAGTTCCCATTCGCATTTTTCCATATTTCCATCCTGTATGTTATAGAGTTAAAATCCAACCTACAGAAAAAATAATAACCAAAAGCGAAAAAAGATTTTTCAACTAAAAAAAGTAATATTTATTCGACATACCTGATTGCCACTGAGCAGGTCTCTTTAAGGGGAATCTGGGAGACGACACATCGATTCCGTTAAAGATTCAGTGTATTGTATGGATTAATCTTACAACAAATTTTGGCCTAATGCAAATTTGTTGTAATTCCAGTTGTCGATGCCGGTGTGCACGGGCGAGGGTAATGGAAGGGAATGGAAAATTTTTCAGTCGCCATGTTCAAACAGTATACATGTATATACAAGCACCTTTCTTTATGATATGAGGAGAAAATCAATTCCATTATAACCATAAGGGAAAGGTGCAGATCATGAATAAAATAATCGAATGCGTTCCTAATTTTTCAGAAGGGCGAAACAGGGAAACCATTGAGGCCATTGCGGATGCCATAAAAAATACTGCAGGGTGCAGCCTGCTGGATGTGGATCCCGGGCGTTCCACCAACCGGACGGTGTATACCTTTGTGGGTGATCCTAAATCCGTGGTGGAGGGGGCGCTTGCCGCTGCCCGGATCGCCCGGGAAAAGATTGATATGCGCGGTCACACAGGAGAGCATCACCGCATGGGGGCCATGGATGTCTGCCCCTTTATCCCTGTGGCCAATGTGACCATGGAGGAGTGCATTGAAATTTCCAAAACATTTGGCTGCCGGGCGGCTGAGGAACTGGGGATTCCCATCTACCTTTATGAAGAGTCTGCTGGACTGGATTACCGGAAAAAGCTGCCCCAGATCCGGGAGGGCCAGTATGAGGCCATTGCCCAGCGTATTGTACAGCCTGAGTGGAAACCGGATTTCGGGCCGGCAAAGTTTGTGCCTGAATGGGGGGCCACGGTAACCGGTGCCCGGTTTTTTCTTATTGCCTATAATGTGAACCTGCTGTCCACCCCCAACCAGGCCCACCGAATTGCCCTGAACCTGAGGGAAGCGGGCAGGGGGGATGATAAACCGGGCCGCTTCAAAGAGGTCAAGGGCATGGGCTGGTATGTGGATGACTACAATTTGGCCCAGGTCACGGTGAATCTGAACAATTATCTGGTAACCCCGCCCCATATTCTTTTTGAAGCGGTGAAAGAAGAGGCGGCCAAACTGAAGGTGGGGGTGACAGGATCTGAAATCGTCGGGGTTGTGCCCTTGGATGCCATTCTCAGGGCAGCGGATTATTATATAGAAAAGGAAGAGCTTTTTGTCCTGGATGAAGACCAGAAGGTCCGCCTGGCCGTTGAACGGTTGGGTCTTAACTCTGTGGCTCCGTTCAAGCCTGAGGAAAAGATAATTGAGTATATCATTGCCGAGGCGCCGGATGAACCTTTGGCGGGCCTAAGCCTTCGGGGATTCATTGAAGAGGTGACCTCCCGGAGTTCCGCACCGGGAGGGGGGTCTGCCTCGGCCGCCATCGCTGCCATGGGCGCAGGATTGGGGTCCATGGTGGCCAAACTCACCCTTGGGGTGAAAAAATTTGAGGACCTGGACGGGAAGATGCGAAAGCTGGTGCCGCCCCTGCACGAGGCTGCCCATGCCCTGATTCCCATGGTTGATGCGGACACCAATGCCTTTGCTGATTATGTGGCGGCCCTGGGGCTTCCCAGGAGGACTGAGGAGGAAAAGGCGCACCGGTCCGAGCAGCTACAACTGGGTTTGAAAAAGGCCATTGAGGTTCCCCTGTCCACCATGACCTTGGGGGATGCGGCCTGGGAGGCCATGACCGAGGTGGCCCGATACGGTAACATTGCCTCTAAGTCTGATGTCGAAGTTGGCGCCCGTGCCCTGGAAATGGGAATCTGGGGGGCCTATAAAAATGTGGCCATCAATATGGGGGACATAAAGGACCCGGCTTATAAGACAGAGACCATGGCCCGTGCCGAGACCCTTAAAAACAGAGCTGCCGAATGCTGCAGCAGGGTTCTGGAGATTCTGGAAAACCGTTCGGCATAAATATAAAATTTCATCATTAAATATGGGGGTCGGTCCTATCTGTCCGGCCCCCTTTGTTCCTTTTTCTGGCCCCCCAATACTTCCTGTTCTCGCGTTCTGGCTTTCCAGATAAAAACCCTTGACATTTCGAAGCAGATTATAATATTGAGTTTGATTATAAAGATGAATTGAATTCAGAAAATTTGTTGCGCGTACCATTCTCTACATAGTCTGGCCATTATTTAGGGGCATCTTTCGGGTGTCCCGCGGATACGATAAGCGGTATTCTATTCATTCACAGGAGGAAGAAACATGAGTCTTGCACTGGAAAAAAATTTGATTCAGAGGGTCGCTTTGGGCGATATCTTCAGAAGACGCGCTGCCAACACCCCGGATCTCATTGCGCTGAGGGATTATAAGGGTAGGGGGTCCAAACAGCTGAGTTTTTTTGAATTGAACAGGGCCATGAATCAATTTGCCTCTGCAGCCAGAGCCCGGGGGCTTGAAAAAGGGGACCGGGTGGCCCTGCTGGGGTTGAACTCCGCCGAGTATGTCATTGCCCTGTACGGGTGTGCCAAGGCCGGGCTCACCGCGGTTCCCATAAATCCGGGCATTGCCCCTGAGGATGTGGTTTATGTAATCAATCACTCCGAGGCAGCAGCTCTGGTTACGGACAGCCTTCTGGTTCCTCTGGTGGACAAGGTGGGACCCAATCTGCCCAATATCAAGACCATGATCTGCATTCCCACGGGAGACGAGGATGTTTCATCGGACTACATCCTGTTTGCGGATTTCCTGGCCGGCGGAGATGGTGCCGAAGTCACCGATGTGATCATCGAGGACCGGGATATCTTTGAAATTCTTTACACCAGCGGCACCACAGGAAAACCCAAAGGGGTGCTCATCACCCATCTTGGGGTGTTTCTCTCCTCTTTGTCCACGGCCATTGAGTTTGGGCTGAGGCCGGGTTTTTCTTCCACCATGATGCTGCCCATTTTCCACTGCGCCCAGCAGACCGTGACCCTGTCCACCCTCCATGTGGGTGGGACGGCGGCTGTGATTCGGCAGTTCGAACCGGCCATGGTCATGGATATCATAGAGCAGGATAACTTGAATCTCGTTTTCGGGCTGCCCATTATGTACCGTGCCATGGTCAACCATCCGGCCGTCCATGACCACAACTGGACGCATCTCAAATCCTGTGTTTTTGCCATGGCTCCCATGGACCAGGCCACCCTGGAAACCGGCATTGATATTTTTAAGGCAGAGTTTCTACTGGGCACGGGGCAGACCGAATGTTTTCCGCCCACCAATATGTTCCATGCCAGCCGCCATCTGGACAAACAGGGTAATTACTGGGGCAAGTCCAACCTCTCCCTGGATACGGCTGTCATGGACGACAAGGGCAACCTTCTGGGACCCAACAAGGTGGGAGAAATTGTATGGCGGGGTCCTGTGGTCATGGAAGGATATTTCAAGGATGAGGAGGCCACAGCCCTGAGCCGGGAGTTCGGCTGGCATCATTCCGGGGACCTGGGCTCCTTTGACGGGGACGGACAGTTGTTGTTCGTGGACCGGAAAAAAGATATGATCAAGACCGGAGGTGAAAATGTGGCCTCCATCAAGGTAGAGCGGGCCATTCTCAATGACAGCCGGGTGGATCAGGTGGCAGTGGTGGGGATGCCCGATGACCGTTGGACCGAGGCGGTCACCGCCTTTGTGGTGCCGGTTAAGGAGAGCGGCCTGACCTCCGAGGATGTGATTGCACATTGCCGGCAGGAACTGGGAAAATTCGAGGTGCCCAAACAGGTGGTCCTCGTTGACAGCCTGCCTTTGACCTCAACGGGCAAGGTCAGGAAAAATATATTAAGGGAAAAAGAAATTTAACAAAGGAATCTAGCAGATGATTGAAACCGAGCTGACCCGCCGTCTGGGGATTAAATATCCCCTCATCGGCGGGGCCATGATGTCCATATCAACCCCTGAGTTTGTGGCTGCCGTATCCAATGCAGGAGGCATGGGGATTCTGGCCTCCACCATTTATAAGACAGCGGAACGTTTTGAGGCAGCCGTTGACCGGTTGCTTGAACTCACGGATAACCCCTTTGCCGTCAACCTGAGTCTGTTTCCGGCCATCCAGGGGGTGGATAATAATCTATACCTGGAGATCATGAAGGCCAAAGGGGTGAATATTGTCGAAACTTCGGGTCATTCCGCCCCGGTGGAATTGAGCAAAGGGTTTAAGCAGGCCGGTATGACCTGGATCCATAAATGCGTTGGGCCCAGGTATGCAAAGAAGGTGGAAGGCCTGGGGGCCGACCTGGTCACGGTGGTGGGCTATGAAAACGGCGGGGCCACGGGAAACTTTGATATTGCCACCATGGTCCTCATCCCCGTGGTTAAAGATGCGGTGAGTATTCCCGTCATCGGCGGGGGCGGAATTTCCGACGGCCGGGGCGTCTCTGCTGCCCTCTGTCTGGGGGCCTGCGGGACCATCATGGGCACCCGGCTTCTGGCCACCAGAGAATGTCCCATCCATGAAAACATCAAACAGGTGCTGCTCAATACAACGGAGATTGATACCCGTCTGGTCATGCGCTCCATCAACGCCACCCACAGGGTCCTGGCCAATGAGGCCGCTGACCGCTGCCTGGAACTGGAGGGTGAGGGGGCGGATTTCGCCCAGATCCTGGAAGTGGTTTCGGGACTCAAGGCCAAATCCATGTATGATCACGGGGATATCAAAGAAGGGATAATCGCCTGTGGTCAGGGTATCGGCCTGGTAAAGGACATCCCCAGTGTTCAGGAGCTGTTTGACCGGATCATGGAAGAGGTTGAAACCACCCTTAAAAACTTGACCCCCGGCAGTGCGTAACCCCTGTTTTTCCGGTGCTGCCATGTATCTTCTTTGAACATGCCATAAGCTTGACCCTTTGCACAATGTGGCATATTCATAGGAATCGTTACAAAAAAACTTGACCTAAATTGTTTCCAAAACCCCTTAAAAGACTGTGAATTTTGAAAACAAAAGATCAAGTAATTTTGGAGCAGATCCTTAGGGTATGAGTCCACAATTTGAAGAAGGCAGTACCGGAAATAAAGGGCTTCGAGAGCTGCGGCTGGCGCAACTCATTGTAGAGAACAGCCCTCGTCTGGCAGCAGATGATCCCAAACAGCGTAAAATGGTCTGTGTCTCCCCTGACATAGACCGGTTCGGTTACAGGGCTGAAGTTGCCCCGGTTCAAAAGGCGAAAGGATAAAGATGCAAAATAGGGTATTAGGGCATAACCATTTGACGGTCTCCCCACTGGGCCTTGGGTGCTGGGGGATGTCACACGCCTATGGAAGGGCTGATGAAAAGGAATCTCTGGCAACCATAAACCATTGCCTTGATAAGGGGATTAACTTTCTGGACACAGCAGATGTGTACGGGGACGGCCACAATGAGCGGTTGATCGGAAGGGTATTAAAACAGAGGCGTAACGAGGCTGTTGTCGCAACTAAATTTGGTTTTGCAGGAGATGAACACGGCAATGTGGCGGTGAACGGCAGGCCTGAATATGCCCTTGCGGCTTGTGAAAAAAGCCTTCAGCGGCTGGGTGTGGATGAAATCGACCTGTATTATATCCATCGGTTGGACCCGGATGTGCCCATTGAAGAGACAATGGGGGCAATGGCCGAGTTGGTCAGGCAGGGAAAGATTCGGTATATAGGTCTATCAGAGGTTTCTGCAGGGACGCTTAGACGGGCACATGCTGTCCATCCCGTCACTGCCCTGCAGTCTGAATATTCTCTCTGGCATCGGGGGGTGGAAAACAGGATTCTGCCTGTTTGTAAAGAGCTCAATATTTCTCTGGTGCCTTTCAGCCCTCTGGGCAGAGGGTTTCTCACCGGAACCATTGCCGGTGCTGAGGGGCTGCAAGAAGACGATTACCGCCGAAATATTCCCCGGTTTGAGGCTGAAACAATTAAGAAAAATCATGGATTCATCGACAGGCTCTGCCAATTGGCTCGGAAGGCCGGCGTTTCACCCTCCCAGCTTTCCCTTGCATGGTTGCTGGCCCAAGAAGATTTTATCGTACCCATACCCGGGATGAAGCAGCGAAAATATATTGATGAAAACCTTGGGGCTGTGACATTGCCAATACCTGTTGAAGTTGTTCGGGAGCTTGACAATATCGATGTGGCTATTCATGGTGATCGGCATAACCGATATAATTTGCAGTTTGTTGATGCTGATATCTGAGCATTCCTGATTCATCTTTTTTTGCACCCAGGATTAAATTGATGGGTGAAAAAGATCCGGATTCTGGTGTCTCTATAATTTACCGGGGGGCGGTGATCTGGTGTATGCCGCCCACGGTAAATTCGACGGCATCCCTGGCCATGGCCGCTTTTTGTTCCGGTGTCCTGGTCTCCGTGAGAAAGTGGAATGCCAGTTTTTCATATACCCCCAGGATGCAGTGGGCAAACACCATAGGGGATTCGGAGTCGGGGAAGGCATAGCCGGTTTCCCGGCCCAGCCGCTCAATGGCCTGGCTCAGGTCCCCGGAAATGGTATGGGAAATTTTTTTTCGGCGCTCCTCCATTCTTTTGCCGTGGCTTACGGCTTCCCTGAACAGGATGAGGGCTTTTTGGGTATATTGGGTGCAAAATTCATCGAAAAAGGCCTGACCTGCCATTTCCATTCCCCGGACCGGGGTGGGAGCAGTTTCAAATTTTTCCCCCAGCACGGAACGGAGCAGAAACAGGCTTTCGTCAAATAGGTCGGACAGCAGGGCTTCCTTGTTTTTAAAATAAAAGTAGACCGTACCCACCGAGACCTCTGCCGCATCTGCGATCTGTTCTACACTGGTTTTAATGAATCCCTGGTCTGTAAAAAGGGTTTCTGCTGCATCCAGAATAGTCCGGCAACGGTATTCCCTCTCCCTTTCCCGTCTTTTCATGGGTCCTGACAACGCCTCGGTCATAGGGTTTTCCTTTTGTTGTTTTCCCGGTTCTTGCCGTTTCTATTGATCAAGCGAATCTCATTTTTTTTTTTATTGTGTTCCATTGTCACACTATAGGCAATTCCCTGAATCCTTGTCAATACCGTCAATTAAGGGTTGCAGCGGTTCAGAAATGGGGTTTTTATAGGCGAGTTTCACAGGATTTTTTTCAAAATAAAATGCATCTCAATAAAATTCAAGGATAAATAAAAGTTAAACACTTTTTTATTTGACATTAAAAGAGTCATGCTTTAATTTGGTTTGTAAAAATAAGGATAAGGGTCGTTATCCATATAGATAATATGGTTGCCCTGGCTCCCTTGATTTTTTATGGCTCAGTTCGTTTCATATCAATTACCTTAAATAAAGGATGAGGTGAAATCGGCATGGATGTGATTGAAACCCAAATCGACGTCAATTCGGAAAATTACAAGACCAACTACAAAGAGATGACCGCTCTGGTGGAGGACTTGCACAAAGAGCTGGATATCTCCATGAACCAGCGGTCTGAAAAGGCCCTCCAGAGGCACCAGGAATCGGGTAAGATCCCGGCGGCTAAAAAACTGGAGCTGCTTTTGGATCGGAACACCCCTTTTCTTGAGATCATGCCCCTGGCAGCCAGGGGGCAGTATGACGGCAAGATTCACAAGGGCGGAATCGTTGCCGGTATCGGCATGGTTTCTGGCAAGGAATGTATGGTCACCATGAGCGATGCCACCATCAAGGGCGGGTCCATGTATCCTCTGTCCGTGAAAAAGACCCTTCGCTGCCAGACCATTGCCATGGAAAACCGGCTTCCCTTTATCAATCTTATGGATTCTGCCGGGGCCTACCTGCCCATGCAGTCGGAGATTTTTCCGGATGTGGATGACGGGGGCCGGGTTTTTTACAACCAGGCCCGGATGTCTAAGATGGGTATTCCCCAGATTGTCGGGGTTATGGGGCTGTGCACGGCGGGCGGCGCCTACGGGGTGGCCATGTGTGACGAGATCGTCCATGTAAAAGGCCATGGGGCCATTTTTCTGGGCGGCCCTCCCCTGGTTCTGGCCGCCACCGGCGAACAGGTCACGGCGGATGAACTTGGTGGTCCAAGTGTCCATTGCAGTGAATCCGGAGTCTCAGACTATTATGCCGAGGATGATCCCGAAGCCATTGCCATGATTCGGAAGATCGTGAAAAACTTACCGGAAACTGAAAAATCCAAACTATCTGTTCTGCCCCCCAAACCGCCTATATATGATCCTAAGGAGCTTTACGGAATTGTGAGTCCGGACCTGGCCAAACCCTATGATATAAGGGAGGTCATCGCCCGGGTGGTGGACGGTTCCGAATTTCTGGAGTTCAAGGAAATGTACGGATCCACACTGGTCACGGGCTGGGCTTATATCCATGGCTATCCCGTGGGCATCCTGGCCAATAATGGTATTCTTTTTTCCGAGAGTGCCCAGAAGGGGACCCAGTTTATCCAGCTTTGCGACAAGCGGAGGATTCCCTTGCTGTTCATGCAGAACATTAACGGATTCATCGTGGGCAAAGCCTATGAAAAGGGCGGGATCACCAAGGACGGCCATAAGATGGTCAATGCTGTGTCTACCAGCACGGTACCCAAGTTCACCATGGTTGTGGGGGCCTCATTCGGGGCTGGCAACTATGCCATGTGCGGCAGGGCTTATTCGCCGCGCATGCTCTGGATGTGGCCCAATGCCCAGATCGGGGTCATGGGTGGGGTCCAGGCCGCAGACGTGCTCATCACCATCACCAATGACCAGCGCAGACGCATGGGCCAGCCCGAGATGAGCCCGGAGGAGGTGGTTGCCATTAAAGAGCCGATTGTGGCCAATGCCCTCAAAGAGGGGGATGCCTATTATTCCACCTCCATGCTCTGGGACGACGGGATCATTGACCCGGCCAAGTCCAGGGACGTACTGGGTTTAGGAATTTCTGCGGCCCTGAACGCACCCCTGCGGGATGATGACTACGGTTACGGTGTTTTCAGAATGTAATGCCCATAAATTAAGGAAAATGATTATGTTTGAAAAAATACTGATTGCAAACCGGGGAGAGATTGCAGTCCGGGTGATCCAGACCTGCAAAGATATGGGCATAAAAACCGTGGCAGTCTATTCGGAAGCCGATGAATCCGCCCTCCACCGTCTGGAGGCTGACGAGGCCGTCTGTATAGGTCCTGCCGACCCCGGCCAGAGTTATTTGAATATGGACCGGATCATTGAGGCGGCCAGGGAAACCGGGGCCCAAGCCATCCATCCGGGGTACGGGTTTTTATCTGAAAATCATGAATTTGCAGACCAATGCGCCCAGGCGGAAATTATCTTCATCGGCCCCTCTGCCAAGGTGATCCGGGAAATGGGGGACAAACTCACGGCCCGGAAGATCATGATCCAAGCAGATGTACCCGTGGTTCCCGGGTTGTCCGGCGGGGAGTATACCCTGAAGGATATGCTGGAAACAGCAGGTGAAATGGGCTATCCCGTTCTCATCAAGGCCAGTGCCGGGGGCGGAGGCAAGGGTATCCGCATTGTCAATTCCCCTGATGAGATGAAAGAGTCCCTGGAGGCCGCCTCCCGGGAGGCGGTAAATGCATTCGGCGATGGTCGGGTCTATCTGGAAAAATTTTTCACCGAGGCCCGGCACATTGAATTCCAGATCCTGGCCGACAGTCAGGGCAATACCATCCATCTCCTGGAACGGGAATGCTCCATCCAGCGCCGCCACCAGAAGATTATCGAAGAGACTCCGTCCATGGCCGTGGACCCCGAATTGCGGGCACAGATGGGCCGGGCCGCCTGCGAGGCGGCAAAGGCTGCAGGATACGTCAATGCAGGCACCGTGGAATTTCTTCTGGACAAGAACGGAAATTATTATTTCCTGGAAATGAATACCAGGCTCCAGGTGGAGCACCCGGTGACCGAACTTGTCACGGGCATTGACCTGGTCCGCCAGCAGATCCTGGTGGCGGCGGGGCAGTCCCTGAAACTCTCTCAGGAGGATATCTCCGGCCGGGGCCATGCCATTGAATGCCGCATTTATGCCGAAGACCCTGAAAACGGGTTTTTCCCCAGTCCCGGTAAAATTGAGTGGTACGAGGCCCCCTCAGGCCCGGGCATTAGAAATGATGCCGGTGTCTACACCGGGGCCTTGGTGCCCGTTGAATATGACCCCATTTTATCCAAACTTACGGTCCATGCCGAAACCCGTGACCAGGCCATTGCCAAAATGATCAAGGCCCTGGCCTCCTATGTGGTCATCGGGGTGAGGACCCCGGTGGATTTTCTGGCCGATGTTCTGGACTGCGATTCCTTCAGAAAGGGGGAGGTGTTCACGGATTTCATCGACACCCATTTTTCAGACTGGGCGCCCAATGGAAATGAAACTGATCTGGCCTGCCTGGCCTTTATTGCCGACGAACTCTGCGCCAGAAATCCAGGATCTGGACTTAATTCCGGTCAGGGACCTTTGCCGTCTTACAGCCCCTTCCAGACCCTCGGCAATTGGAAACTATAACGGCCAGCTGTGAATTAAAGGAGAAAGACCATGAAATACCATTTGGAAGTTCATGACAATACCATAAATCCGGATGTTGAGTCCCGGTCGGACGACCGGGCCGAAGTAAAGATCGGGGATGAAAGCTATGATCTTGAATTTCAGCGGATTTCAGATCGGAAAATCAGCCTCAGTGTCAACGGCTGCCAGGTGAATGCCTGGGTGGAGAAGACCGACCAGGGTAAGACCGTCATCCTTAACGGGCAGCATTATTTTATTCTGGACAAAGATGCCCAGGCCCAGGCCGGGGGCAAGTCAAAGAGATCCGGGGCCGGGGCAGAGCCCACCACCGTGACTCCGCCCATGCCGGCTATTGTGATCCAGGTGCCGGTATCTGAAGGGGATATGGTGAAAAAGGGCGACACCGTTGTGGTGGTATCGGCCATGAAAATGGAAACCTCCCTCAAAGCCCCCTACGGCGGAAAGATTATCCGCATCGGTGTGGGGGAAGGTGACAAGGTCATGCCCGGAGACATCCTGGTGGACATTGAAAAAATTGGAGAAGAGGAGACGGCATGAGCGATTTACGCTATGAGAAGAAAGGCCATATCGGATGGATCACCATCAACCGGCCCAAACAGGGCAATACCATCAGTGCCGAAGCTATCTCCCTTTTTAGGGAATTTCTGGATCAGGCTGAATCTGACGGGGATGTCCGTGCCGTCTGCCTGACGGCAGAGGGTGACCGGATCTTCTGTTCCGGTGCGGACCTTGGCGGCGCCATGCATGCCCCGCCTGAGGAAAAGCAGAAGATGTTCAATGCCTATGCAGGTCTTCTTGCACGGATTTCTCAATTTCCCAAGCCCACCCTGGCAAAGGTCAACGGCCACTGTCTGGCCGGAGGAACCGGGTTCATGCTGGGCTGTGACATTGTCATCGCCAGGGATGATGTCAAATTCGGCACCCCTGAGGTCAATGTGGGGCTATTCCCCATGATGATCGGGGCCCTGATCTTCAGGAACGTGTTAAAGAAAAAGGCCATGGAGATGATTCTGCTGGGGGAAAAACTGACCGCGGCCCAGGCCCTGGACATGGGCATGATCACCCGGGTCTATACTGGGGATACGTTTGATGATGAAACAGATAAGATCCTGGACACCCTGGCGGCTAAAAGCCCCATAGGCCTGCGCCTGGGCAAAGAGGCCTTCAATGCCTGTGAGGGAATGGACCTGGAACCGGCATTGTCCCGGCTGGCAGAGGGGCTGCAGTCCGTAGCCGCCACTAAGGATGCCGTGGAGGGAATTACGGCTTTTATTGAAAAACGCAAACCCGTATTTACAGGGGAATAGAGTCATGACAGATACAGACAGACCTTTGATTATTGCCAATTGCAGCGGTTTCCTCGGGGACCGTTTTTCCGCGGCCAAAGAGATGGTGGAGGGGGGGCCCATAGATGTGCTCACCGGGGATTACCTGGCTGAGCTGACCATGGCCCTGCTATTCCGCATGAAGATGAAATCTCCGGAAAAGGGGTATGCTGTCCCCTTTTTAAAACAGATGGAGGCCATCATGGGGCCCTGTCTGGATAAGGGGATTAAGGTCGTGGCCAACGCGGGGGGGCTCAATCCCCTGGGACTGGCCCAGGCCCTGGAAGAGATGGCCGGGGAGCTGGGGCTCCATCCCCGTGTGGCTTCGGTCACCGGAGATGATATCCTGGCCCGGCTGCCGGAACTCCAGGAACAGGGAGAAGCCTTTGTTCATCTGGATTCAGGTGAAAAACTGGCCAATGCCCAGGGCGCGCCCCTGACGGCCAATGCCTACCTGGGGGGCTGGGGTATCACCCGGGCCCTGAACGAGGGGGCGGATATTGTGGTTGGCGGCCGTATTGCAGATGCCGCACTGATCTCCGGGCCCTGCGCCTGGAAGTTCAATTGGCGGCAGGACGACTGGGACTGCCTGGCCGGAGCTTATGCCGCCGGTCATATCATTGAATGCGGGACCCAGGCCACCGGGGGAAATTATTCTTTTATGGAAGAAATCCCCTCATTTAAAAATATGGGATTTCCCATTGCAGAGGTGAGCCCGGACGGTTCTTTTGTAATTACCAAACATGAGGGAACCGGCGGCCTGGTGTCTGTGGGTACGGTAACGGCCCAGCTTATGTATGAGATCCGGGAACCCGGCTATAAGACGCCTGATGTGACCGCCCATTTCGACAGCCTTAAATTGGAACAGGAGGCAAAAGACCGGGTGAGGGTCACCGGCACCCGGGGCACCCCGCCCACGGACACCACCAAAGTCTGCATCAATACCTTCTGGGGCCAGAAAAATACCATGACAGTGGTGCTAACGGGCCTGGACATTGAAAAAAAGGCCGCCATTGTAGATGATCTTCTCTTTGATCTTCTGGGGGGAAAAGACCAGTTTGCGGAGACTGAGGTTCAGCTTATCCGATCTGATAAGCAGAATCCTGATCACAACGATCTGGCCACAGCCCACCTGCGGATTACGGTTCTGGATCCTGACGCCAAAAAGGCGGGCAAGCTTTTTTCCGCCAAGGTGGTGGAACTGGCTCTGTCCAGCATTCCCGGATTTACCCTGACCAGTCCTCCGGGACCGGGCAGTCCTGCCATCCGGCACTGGCCCACCCTGGTGGGGGCGGACAAAATTTCCCAGGTAGTGACCATGGCTGGAAAGGCCATTGAGGTACCCCAGGCCGTTGAGAATGCTGTCCTTGCATCGGAGGCAAAAAAGGCTGATGATTCACCTGAAACCGGTCTGTTTGGAGATGAAGAAACCAAGACCATTCCTCTGGGCCGGCTCTTTGCCACAAGATCCGGGGATAAGGGCGGCAATGCCAACCTAGGGGTCTGGGCCAGGGATGACAGCGCCCATGCCTTCCTGGTTCAATACCTGACCAGTGAACGCCTGGCAGAGTTGCTGCCTGATCTGGCTCCCTATGAGATTGAACGCCATGACCTGCCCAATCTCAGGGCCGTAAATTTTTATATTAAAGGAATACTGGGCCACGGGGTGGCAGCTTCCATGAGAAGCGATCCCCAGGCCAAGACTCTGGGAGAGTATCTCCGGGCCAAGATGATCGATGTGCCTGTTTCCATTTTATAACAACAAAGACAATAAAGGATAATTACCCCATGGGAAGTGATATCTATTTCAATAAAGAGCATGAACTGGTTCGCAAGGCAGTGCGGGATTTTGTTAATAAAGAGATCAACCCCAATGTAGATCAATGGGAAGAAGAGGGGATGACCCCCCTCCATGATATATTCAAGAAAATGGGAGAACTGGGGTTCCTGGGCATCCGGTTTGATGAAAAATACGGCGGTGAGGGCCTGGATTACTGGTATGAGACCGTGGTGCAGGAAGAACTGGCCCGGATCCCCTGCGGGGGCATCCCCATGGCCATTGCGGTCCAGTCCAGCATGGCCACACCAGCCCTGGAGCAGTTTGGTTCCGAATACATCAAGGAAACCTATCTTGCACCGGCCCTGAAAGGGGAAATGGTTGCGGCCATTGCCGTGACCGAGCCCGATGCGGGGTCTGATGTGGCCGCCCTGAAATCCTTTGCCAAGAGGGAGGGGGATCATTATATCCTCAACGGGTCCAAGACCTATATTACCAACGGGCTCCAGGCGGATTTTTTGACCCTCCTGGCCAGAACCTCGGATGAGCCCGGTTACCACAGCTTTAGCCTCTTTGTGGTGCCTACGAATATCAAAGGGTTTTCCGTGTCCAAGAAACTGGACAAGCTGGGCATGAGGAGTTCGGATACGGCGGAACTCTTTTTCGACAATATGAAGATCCCGGCGGAAAACCTCATCGGAGTTGAGGGGGAAGGCTTTATTCAGCAGATGCAGCAGTTTCAGCATGAGCGGTTTGCCGTCCTGCCCCTCTCCTATATCGGGGTGGAGGAGACCATCAAGGAGACCATTGAGTACCTGAGGGGCCGTATTGTGTTCGGCAAGCCCCTTATCAAAAAACAGGTCCTGCGCCACCGCCTGGCCGAGTGGCTGGCCCGGGCTGAAACCATGCGGCAGCTGGCTTACCACGTCGTCCGCATGAAAACTGCGGGCCAGGACGCCACCCGGGAAATTTCCATGGGCAAACTTCTGGGCGGTGACCTGCTAAATGACGTGAGTTCGGGCTGCCTCCAGATGTTCGGGGGCATGGGCTTCATGAACGAAATGAGTATTTCAAGGCGGTTCAGGGATGCCCGGCTGATTTCCATCGGAGGCGGCGCCAGTGAAGTCATGAGCGAAATCATCAGTAAATCCTACGGATTTTGATTCTGGAATTTAATCCCGCTTAATAAGGAGGTCCCATGCTCTTTGAATTTGACGGAAATGCACCCAAAATAGGGAAAAATACATATGTGAGTGAAACCGCCCAGGTCATCGGGGACGTCACCATCGGCGACAACTGTTATGTGGGCCACGGGGCTATTCTCCGTGGTGATTACGGCACCATAGATATCAAAGAGGGAACGGCTGTGGAAGAGGGGGTGGTCATCCATTCCCCCCCAAAGGGGCTTCATCTCATCGGCAAAAGCGTTACCATCGGCCACGGGGCCATTCTCCACGGCAATATTGTGGGGGATTTTTCCGTCATCGGCATGGGTTCCATCCTCTCTATTTTTTCCGAAACAGGGGTTTGGTCCATTGTGGGGGAAGGGGCCCTGGTGCGGGCCAACCAGAAGATTACACCCAATATGGTGGCGGTGGGAAATCCTGCCAAAGAAATCCGGGCGGTTAATGACGGAGACCGGGAACTCTGGTCCTACGGCAAACAGGTTTATGTGGACCTGGCCAAAAAATGTTTAGATTCACCCATGAAACAGATTGGATAAAATTTGATTACGGTTGGTATCGGGAAATAATTTCCTGGTGCCGGCCGTTTTTTTTCAGTTGTTTTAACCCGTTGTTGAATGCTGCGACCAGATGTTCGGCCCGATCGGGGTCTATCTGTTTGGATATGATCACGGTGGGAAAGGTCGTTTGCAGGGGGTTTGGGTGGTGGGTGACCCGGGCCTGGTCTTTTGGGGGAAACGTTTTCCGGAGCAGGGCATACCCGACTTCTTTGTCCATGGGGAAAATTTCAATGCGGCCCTGGAGCAGGTTTTGTATGTTAACGATATCCTGATAAACAATGTAGGTGTTGAGCCTTTCCTGCTTCACTGCCGTGTCAAATTCTTTTCCATAGCTGTAGGACGCGGTTAGGCTGATCCGGAAGGGTTTCAGATCTTCCATGGTGTTCCAGTCGAATTTCAGGCTCTTTAAATGGAAAAATACATTTTCATGGGGGATTGCCGGGGCGCAAAAATAAAAATATTTTTTCCGTTCCCGGGTGGGGATCCAGGTCAGGGACCCGTCGAATTTTCCCTTTTTAGCCAGGACATAGCATCGTTTCCAGGAGTCGTAAAACGTGTAATCGACATCAATCCCTGCCAGGGCAAAGGCCTCAGTTACGATTTTGGACATGAGGCCGTAATGGGGGAGATCCTTTGAGGTATACGGCGGCCATTCCCCGCTGGCCAATGTGATTTTGTCCCTGGCTGACGTGGCGGCGTTGGTGCAGAATAAAATCAGAATTGCCAATACGGTGATTCGCGCCTTCATCTTTGCATACCCTGTAATTTAAAATTTCAAAATACATTATTTATCGTCAAAATGAAATAGTCGATCTGTTCCCAAGGATACCCCATCAAAATTCTGAAGAGATTCCACAATAAAACTTATATTTAATTGGTGTGTCAAACAAAATGGTGATATGACTATTGAGTATGCAGATGAAACCAAAGGACTCGATTGTCGCCTGAAATTTATTTTTTTAACTGATGTTCTGTCATCAAGTCTCTTGAGCGGTTTTCTATGAAATAATGCTTTTGTATCAGCACTATATTTCATGTTATGTTAGCTGCGCATGGCTGTTTTCCAACTGCCAAAAACTAGGTGATGAATATGCCAAGGAGTCAATGTCAGGCCTGTGGTGCATGCTGTGCCTTCTTTCGTGTGAGGTTTCCCAGTTGCGAAATCAGCAGTCAAAAATTGATCTCCGTTCCAATTCATATGACCCATCAATACGATTTATCCCAAAGCGCCATGAACGGGACCGAAATTAAAACCCCACGGTGCATGGCTTTAATTGGCAATGTTGGATTTAAGGTGTCCTGTTCAATTTACCACAACCGCCCTTCAACCTGTCGAAAATTTGAACGATCCTGGGAAAAAAATATGGGTAATCGCCAATGTGATAGAGCAAGAACAGCTTATGGACTTCAACCGTTTTCACAGTATTGAGTTACTAAGGAATCGTTACAAAAAAAATGTTTTTTACGACGCTGGGTGGTCTGAATTAATAAAAATTTTAACATTTAAAATTGCATTAAGGGGGGAACGGAATGAGTGACATTATCAAAAAAGCAGCTTTGGTTTCTGTGATTGTTATGGGGCTTGTTGGGAATACCTGGGGGGGGTGGTTTACATTTGAACCCAATATTGTTCTTTTAAATGGGACTGCTGTCGGACTGGAATTTAAGGATATTCAAAAGGAAACCGCTTATAAAAAAACGGGAGAGACAACAAAAGCAGTCCAATTGGTACAAGAAGAAAAGGTTTATATTATTAAAACCGGCGCAGATCAGACCCGCGTGGAATATATCAGCCATAAAGAATATCAGGGCAGTATTTTTGTTCGAGTCCAAGATGAGAGCGGGACCAAAATTTGGGCAAACATGCTTGGTATTGCCTGTAAAGGGCAAGACGGAAAGGAAAGGAGTGTCACTGAGCAGGATTTGGCCAAAGGAAAATTTGAGCCATTATCAAAGGAAATGCTTTAAATCAATCTATTGATTTTTTGTCTTTGAAAGCCCCCCCCTGAAAACAGGGGGGGACCTATTTTGCATGGGTTTAAATCTGTGAGATGCTCAGAAAGCCGCTGTGAACGGCGTCGTTTATTTTGCCCGGTTTTATGCTGTCCCCGATCACAGAGCAGGTGATGTTCAACTCCTGGGCTGTCTTTTCAAGTGTGTTCACGGATTTGGAGCCAAGAGCCAGGATCACGGTGTCAAAGTCCTGGGATTTGATTTCCCCGTTCTGTTCAAATGTCACTTGTCCTTTTGTGAGGGACATGACCTTTGCTGATGTTTTTATCTCCACCCCGTGGCGTTTCAGGTTGCCCATGAGTATCCATTTGGTGGATTTGCCCACATCCTGGCCCGCCTTTTCCAGCATTTCAAATACAGTGACTTCCGAGGTCCCCTTGAACATGTACTGGCGGATCCTTGCCGGGGGCAGTGCTTCGTAGGTCATGAGAAAGTGAAGCATCTCCGGGGTGAGGCAGCCTTTGGCCGCTGCAAAATGGGCGGTTTCAAGGCCCACAGCGCCGCCGCCGATGACGGCCACCCGTTTGCCCAGGGGTGGATCCTGGGCCAGAACATCCCATGAGGATATTACACTTGCATCGTCAATACCGTCAATGGGGGGCACAAGGGGAGCTGCACCCTGGGCAATGATGAGGTGATCAGGGGCCTGGGTTTTGAGCAATTCGGGGGTTACCTCGGTGTTCAGGTGAACCGGGATTTCATATTTTTTGAGCATGGCCCGGTAGTAGCGAAGGTATTCCAGGATTTCACTCTTGTGGGGCGGTGCCGCGGCAAGGGGAATCTGCCCCCCGATATCACCGGTTTTTTCATAAAGGCTGACCCTGTGTCCTGCCCGGGCTGCGGTCACTGCTGCTTCAAGGCCTGCGGCCCCGGCCCCTGCAATCATTATTTTTATTGGGGCATCGGTTTTTTGGATTTGCCGTTCCCCTTCAAACCCTGCCCGGGCATTGCCGATGCAGGACACGGGCCTGCCGTTGAATAATTCGTCTGTACAGCCCTGGGAGCAGGCCACGCAGGGCCGGATTTCTTCGGGCCTGCCGGCCTTGGCCTTTTCAGGCCAGAAGGGGTCTGCAATGAGCACCCGGCCCAGATTGACCATGTCGGCCTGGCCGTCCCGGATGATTTTATCTGCCTGGTCCGGAGTGGAGATGCGGTTGGAGGCCATGACCGGGATGGACACGGCCTGTTTTATGTTCATGGCCAGAAATGCAAACCCTGATCTGGGCAGATCCATGGGGAGCTGGGGGATGGGGGATTCATGCCAGCCTCCGGTGACATTGAGGATGTCTGCTCCGGCCGCCTCGTATACCCGGGCTATTTGGGGCGTTGTTTCATCCGTTGTGGAGCCTTGTACAAAATCATTGCCCGCCATCCTTACTCCGATGGGAAAGTCTTTTCCCACCCGGTTCCGGACCATTTCAATGACCTGCCTGGGGAACCGGGTCCGGTTTTCAAAGCTGCCCCCGTATTCATCTTTTCTCTTATTTTTCAGGGGAGAGAGAAACTGGGTGATGAGATATCCGGCTGATCCGATGATCTCCACCCCCTCAAATCCGGCTTCCTTGGCCCGGACGGCGGCAGCGGCAAAGGAGGTTTGAACCCCTATGATATCCTCAATGGTCATCTCCTTTGGCGTGGTCTTGGAGTATTTTGAGAATACGGCCGAAGGCGCCATGGGGGTGCCGTTGTTGATGAGAAAGGGGTGGGCATAGGCACCGGCATGGAAGAGCTGGATCCAGGGGCTGGCCCCCTGGTCCCTGATCAGACGGCAGGCCTTGGCAAAATCGTCAATAGCTTCGTCCTGGGCCAGGGACAGGGGCACAAAACCGGACCCGATAAAGTCTACGCCCACGGGGCCCACGGTAACGATGCCGGCACCGCCCCGGGCCATCTCTTCAAAATAATGATAATATTTGTCATTGAGTTTTGTGTCGTAGGAAAAGAGCAGGCCCAGGGAAGGGTATGCAATGCGGTTTTTTATGGTCTGCCGGTTGATGGTGATGGGGCTGAAAAGATCGGGGTACATCATGATGCTCTCCTTTGTGCTGCTTTGGCTGCTTCCATGGCCCGCAGATCTTTGCGGAGGACTTTGCCCACATTGGTTTTGGGCAGTTCTTCAATGAATTCGATCTGGGTGGGCAGTTTGTACTTGGCCAGTTTTTCTCCGCAATAGGCGATGAGTTCTTTTTCGGTGGGGGCCTGGCCCGGAGCCGGGACTACAAAGGCCTTGATCTGCTCGCCCCGGGTGGGGTGGGGGATGCCCACAGCACAGGCCTCCATGACTTTTGGGTGGGTGAACAATACCTCGTCAATATCCCTGGGGTAGACATTGTATCCCCCTGAGATGATCATGTCCTTTTTCCGGTCCACGATGAAAAAGTAGCCGTTTTCGTCCATTAGGGCGATGTCGCCGGTGTGGAGCCAGCCGTTGATAATGGTTTTATCGGTTTCTTCGGGCATGTTTCTGTACCCCAGCATGACCTGGGGGCCTTTTATGACCATTTCACCGGGCTGGCCCACGGGCAGTTCTTTTTCCGGATTTTCCAGGTCAACAATACGGCAGGAGGTGTTTGGCAGGGGGGTGCCGATGCTGCCCACCTTGCGCTTGCCCTGGGAAAAGGGATTTACATGGGTGGCCGGGGAGGATTCGGTCATGCCGAAGGCCTCGATGATCACAGAGCCTGTTTTTTTCTCAAATCCCCGGATTACGTCCAAAGGCAGGGGGGCGGAACCTGAGACGCAGGCCTTGATTGAACTTAAGTCAGCCTTGCCGGTCCCCGGATGGTTGAGCACCCCGATGAACATGGTGGGGACCAGCGGAGCGATGGTGGGCCTGAATTTTTCCATGGCTTCCAGCAGGGGGGCCGGCTGGGGTTTGGGCACCAGGATATTGGTCCAGCCCAGGGTAATGGCAAAGTTCATGGATACGGTCAGTCCCATGACGTGGAAAAAGGGCAGCGCCCCAAGGATGATTTCTTCGGGGTTGTCCCTGAACATGGGCAGCCAGGCTTTGATCTGCTGGGTCTGTTTGCTCAAATTTCCGTGGGTGAGGATGGCGCCTTTGGATACCCCTGTGGTGCCGCCGGTGTACTGGTACATGGCGATGTCCTGGAAGCCCAGGCCGCCGGGTACGGCAGTCGGCTTTGAACCGGTGTACTCATGGACCACATCTTTCCATTTATGAAGGTTTTCGGCAGGTTTGACCTTGGCACTTAACCCTTTTCGTCTGCCCACCAGGGGAAATAGAATGTTTTTGGGGAAGGGTAAATAGTCGCCGATGGAGGTCACTATGATGTTTTTGATACCGGTCTGGGGCCGAAGATTGACCATCCGGTTGGCCAGGAGATCCAGGGTGATTAAATGGGTGGATTTGGAGTCATTGAACTGGTGGAGCAGTTCCTGGTCCGCATACAGGGGGTTGTTCATCACGGCCACGGCACCAATTTTCATGATGGCGTAAAAGGCCACGGGGCAGGGGATGACATTGGGAAGGAGAATGGCCACGGCATCTCCTTTTTTGACCCCCAGGCTCTGGAGAAAGGCGGCAAAGGCATCTGCCATCTCATTGAATCCCCTGAAGCTGATGCGGTATCCCTGAAAGATCAGGGCCGTGTGGTCCGGAATCCTGTTGCTGTGCGTCTCAAGATACTCATGGAGGAGCTTCTCCTCGAATTCAATGGATTCGGGTACACCCGGGTCATAGGCTTTCAGCCAGGGTTTGTCTTCATAGCGCAGATTCGGTGTCACATCAGCCTCCTTAATGATAAATTCGGAATGGGGTATTGTCTGTATGTTTTGTGCTTTTTTTCGGGGTGAGGTCTCCTTTTATTTCTCCATGGAAAAAACTGTCTGACTTAATTCGTCCGGGTTTCGATGCCGGCCAGAAGGTTGTCAATAAGGGGGTCCACGAACTGGATAAGGCTTTCCGGCTTTCCGGTCATCACCCAGTTGGTAACCAGGTGTTCAATGGTGCCCAGGACCATGGCACGGATGAGGTATGGGTTCAGGCCTTCCCTGAATTCACCGGATTCAATTCCCTCTTCAATGACCCTGGTGATCTGACGGACCCCTTCCTTGATCACGTGGTGGCCTGAGGTGTCCAAAAATTTTTTATTGTGCTTGAGAAAGAGCATGAGCACGCCGGCAAAGTCCGGGTTGGACTGGTAAGAGTCCATGAGAAGATAGACAATGGCCCTCAGTTTGTTGCCAGCTCCCCGGATAAGCTTGAGATGAAAGGCCATGGTTTCAAAAAGGTTCTGGCTGGCCTGGGCCGGAATGGAAAACAAGAGTCCTTCTTTTGTGGAAAAATATTCATAAATAGAAGCCTCCGACACCTTGGCCTCCTTGGCTATTTCCGTTATGGTGGCTTCCTGGAAGCCCCTCTGGGCAAATATTTTTGTTGCGGTTTCCAGGATAATTTTCTTTCTAAGCTCTATTTTGGTCAATGCCATGGGATCCTTTTATTTTCTGGTTGTCATCGATATATATGTCGGAATATAGAGTTGGGCTATTATTTTGTCAAATATAAAATTGTTCAACTTTTATTTTCCAACATTATTCATTGGGGAAGATGGGGTCTGTTGGAATCATACTGGAGATGACGGGTCGGCCCAGGGGCTCAGGCCGCCCCGGGGGATTATCGCTTTTGCTTCTGAAGGGGTAGGGGGAATTCTAAGCCTGCTGCGGCTTTGTACTTGCTGAATACATAGGGCTCGTATACGGCTGGAATTTCCTGAAGCCTGCTTATGTCCCGGTCTATTTCACTGCGTTTGCTGTTTGCTTTCCAGTTCTCCCAGTCTGCCATGGATTCCCATTTGCTGATTATGAGCACCTTGTTTGTGTTTTCCGCACAGAGCAGGGTCTCTCCTGAAATGTATCCTTGCTGCTGCATGGCATGGGATCTCAATTTTTTAAGATGTTCAAAAAAATCATGCTCCATTCCCGGGGTGACCTCTCTTTTGATGATGACTTTTACGATCATAGTCCCTCCTTATTTATGGAATTACGCTCTTTGATTTGTTAATATATCTGTTTAGGGAATTCAAGATGAATAAATGAGAAATAAGGAATGCTCCTGTGAAAAACTTTGCTATTCCCGGTGTCGGGGAGATGACCATCAAAAATATATTGTTTGACTATAATGGTACCCTTGCTATTGACGGAGATCCTGTGCCCGGGGTAAGAGAAAAGATAAATGCCCATTCCGTGGATCTGGATTTCCACGTGATTACAGCCGATACTTTCGGAACTGTTGAAAAGGCTCTGAAAGGGGTGGACTGCCGTGTGGTAACCATTCCGGAAAGAGATCAGGACCGGGCCAAAGCCGAGTACCTGGAAACCCTGGGGCCTGGGGCCACCATTGCCTGCGGCAACGGGGCCAATGATGAATTCATGCTTAAAAATGCCGCTCTGGGGGTTGCTGTGTTGCTTGACGAGGGCCTGAACACCAGGGCCCTGATCGCATCAGATCTGCTGATCAAGGATGTCATGGACCTGTTCAGTTATCTGGAAAACCCCGGCCGGCTTATTGCCTGTTTGAGAAAATAAAAAGGAGACACAAGGTGACATCGCACACATTGTTTATGCTCAACCCCTGGAAGGAAGAGGATCAGGGACCCTATTATTGCCCGGACTGCGGGGTGGTGGAGGGCTTTTTTGCCTATTCCCCGGGGGCCAAAGTGGATCTTGAAATCATCCATGTGGAATTTCCGCGTCCCCGGGCCCGGGTGGTAGAGGTTCTGGGGATGGAAAATCAAGGCTGTCCGGTGCTTGTCCTTGCCAAAGGAACACCTGCACCGCAGGCAGCTAAAAAGAGTATGTCGACCGGGGCCCTATTCATTGACGATGCCGTTGCCATTTGCAATTTTTTGGGCCAGACCTATGGTGGGGTCTTGCCCCATCCCTAATAAAAACTTCGGAAAGATTTGAGTCTGATGTCCTGGGCTACTGGCGCACCAGCCTTAAATTAACCATGGCAGAATCCCTGGTTGTGCGAAAGGGATTGATATCGATCCCGCCCCGCCGGGTGAACCGGGCACTCACCGTCAGGGTGTCCGGGCGGCAGCGGGTCAGAAGATCCATGAAGATCCTTTCCACACAATTTTCATGAAATCCTGTGTGACAGCGGTATGAAATCAGGTATTTCAAAAGACCTTCATGGTCCACGGCAGGTCCGGAATATGAGATGAATACAGTTGCCCAGTCCGGCTGACGGGTCACCGGGCAATTGGTCCGCAGCAGGTTGGAGTAGAGGGTCTCTGCTGCTGCCGCCGTCCCGGCCATAAGGAATTTCGGGTTGACCTCATATTCGTCCGCACTGATATCTAAGTGGTCAATACAGGTCCCCCGGGGAGTGGAAATGGAAAAGGGGGATGCTTGTCCAGGGGAATACAAGGAGACTTGAACCTCTCCTTTCACACAACGGGTGAGATCCTTTTGGATACAGCCGACCACCTGATCCCGGGAGTCAAACCGGGTCTGGTTAAAGGAGTTGAAATAAAGTTTCAGAGACTTTGATTCAACAATGTTCGGGGCCGTGCAGGGGAAAACAAGCTCTCCGAGGGCCACCAGGGGTTTCCCCTTGGCATTCAGCCAGGACAATTCATAGGCATTCCAGATGTCCACACCGGTAAATGGCAGATTGGTTTCCAGGCCCAAATCGGTTCTTGCCTCTTTCCGGGGTACAGGGAAGAGGTGGGCCGGGTGGTAGGTCCCTTCGTGGTCCACCTGAATACCTAAGGGGATGGTACTCTGCGGTTGGCTTCTCATGGTCGGGTTTTCCTCATGATATAAGGTATTGGGTTACATCCAGCCCTTCACCATGGCGCAGGGCATATTTTCGTTCGTCACAGGCCCCGCAGGTTCCGCAGTGAAGGTCATCCCCCTTGTAACAGGTCCAGGTCCTGGTGAAATCCAAGCCCAGTTTCCTGCCCATATCACCGATATTTCGTTTGTCTATCTGGGAAAAGGGGAAATTAATCTTGACCTTGCCGCCGGTTCCCAGGTCCACGGCATGGGCAAAGGCCTGGTTGAATTCCGGCCGGCAGTCAGGATAGATAAAATGGTCCCCGGCATGGGAGCCCAGAAGTACCTCCGTGGCACCCACCGATTCTGCATATCCCGCGGCAATGGATAACATGATGCCGTTTCTAAAGGGCACCACCGTGCTTTTCATATTGTCTGAATCGTAAGTCCCTTCGGGGATCTTTCCACCTGTTTGGAGCAGGCTGGATGAAAACAGTTCGTTGATAAAAGGGAGGCAGATTATTTTATGTTCCACTTTATAATTCTGGCACAATCCCTTGGCCATAGGCAGTTCCCGGCTGTTGTGCTTTGATCCGTAATCAAAACTGATGGCCGCTACTTTTTTCCCAAGGTTTAGGGCCTGGGCCATGAGCACGGCCGAATCCATTCCCCCGGAGAGAACCACAATAGAATCAATCATCTTAGATGCCTTTTTTATTGTTGAATGTCAGAGTGTGAAGGCGGGGTGAAAAATTAAATCCCTTTTCCACGCAAAAATTCCAGGCACTGGGGGAACGGACTAACTGGTCTTCCTGCCTGGCACCCAGGGGCATTATCCATACCTTTTGTCTGGGAATCCTGTGGACAGCAATAAATTCCTCAATCCGTGCATAGTCCTCATTAACCACGAATTTAAAGCAGTCGGCCCGGGAGATGTTCTCTGGAATAAAATGCCATTGGTCATCAATGTCTTTGGGTGAACAGACCTTGAATCCCTTTGAATCTTCTGGGATCAGAATCTTTCCGCAGGTTTCATACTGGATGGAAAAGCCCTTGTCCAGAAGTACGGACTCCAGCCTGCTCAGGCCTGACTCCCATTGGAGAAAGGGCTCTCCCCCTGTGATGACAACCAGCCTGCTGCCAAAGCCGTCCACCCGGGAGACAATCTTATCAACAGATCTTTTTTCACCTGGTCCGCAGGCATGGATGGTGTCGCACCAGGGACAGAGAGGGGGGATACATCCGCTGAGCCTTATAAACTGGGCCGGGCGTCCCATGAACGGTCCTTCTCCCTGGATGGATGAAAATATTTCCGTTAAACTAATCGTCATCACTCACCTGGGCCCAGGAATCCGGGGTTTCGTACAGGGTGATTTTTTTCAGGTCCACGCCGCAGGATTTAAGCCAGGGCTTTAATTCTTTGAAAATAAACAGGGCCATGTTTTCGGCCGTTGGGGGCATATCCCTGTATTCATCAAGGGTATTCAGGTCCGCATGATCGTACCGGGACAGAATCCGGTCTTTGACGATGCCTTTGAGTTCCGTGTAGTTGAGAATCATCCCGGTTGACTGAACCGGGCCTGCAACAGTAACCCTGAGCCTGTAAGTGTGGCCGTGAAATTGGCAGCACTTGCCGAATATTTCACGGTTTCTTGTCTCTGACAAATCAGGAAGATACAGCCGATGGGCCGCATCAAATCGGAGTTCTTTTGTTATGGTAAGCATAGCCACCTTTATTTTTTGCCCGGGGTCCCGTGGCAACGCCCCGAACCCTTGCAATCTGTTAAAGCTCTTCCGGTATTCCCGGCAGGAGGTGAGGGAGAATTTATAGGGCGGGATTCCGCTCGTCCGCCAAAAGCCTGTCTATTTACATGAATAAGCCGTGGAGATCAATACAAAAAATTATTTTTCCTCGTCTTTTTTGGGGCTGTGTTTTCGGCGCTGGGCTTCGGTCCAGTCGATGCGGCTCATCAATCCCCTGATGATCCTTATGTCCCTTGTGGAAAGCCCTGCAGTACCGAATAACCGTCTGAAGGTCCGCAATAGGTGGTCCGGGTTCTGGGGGTCCAGGTAGTCAATGTCCAGAAGGGTCTGGCGCATATGGTCGAACATGGATTCCATCTCTTTTCCCGTGGCCGGGTCCTTAACTCTGGGATCATGGAATTTTTTTCCGGAATCTGATTTCAGGGAAATTTCATAGAGGAGGACGGAAACAGAATGGCTCAAATTCATGGACGGATACCCGTCATGGGTGGGGATGGTGATAAAATGCTGGCAAAGCTCAAGGTCTGAGGTTTCAAGTCCGGTGTCTTCAGGCCCCATGACCAGGGCGGACTTGAACTCATCTTCGGTGCCGGCAATCTGTTGGCCGGCCGTGGCCGGTGTTAAAAAATTCTTCCGGTATTTTCCGAATCGGCGGGTTGTGCCGTAGGCGGTATGGATATCGTGGAGGGCGTCTGCCAGGCTGTCGAAAATCTGTGCATTTTCAAGGACATGAAAGGAGGTCATGGCCATTTTTTTGGCATCAAGGGATAAGTATTCAGGGCAGGGACTGACCAGGCGCAGCCGGGTAAAACCGAAATTCATCATGGCCCGGCACACCGAACCGATATTAAGGGGGCCCTGGGGCCGAACTAAGATTATACAAAGATTGTCAGGGTTCATGGGATTCCAATTTATTATTTTGATTCAAGTATCAGGGTCACCGGACCCTGGTTGATCAGGGAGACATCCATATTGGCCTGGAATTGTCCTGCCTTTACGGCCACACCGGCGGCAGCAGCCTTGTCGGCAAAATAGGTGTAAAGGCGGTTTGCTTCCTCAGGCGGGGCTGCGCCTGTAAATGACGGGCGCCGTCCCTTGCGGCAGTCTCCCAAAAGGGTGAACTGGGAGACCACCAGAAGCTCGCCTTGCACATCCAGCAGGGAGCGGTTCATCTTGCCCTGGTCATCTTCAAATATCCTCAGGTTGATGATCTTGTCCACCAGATAATCCGCCTCTTTTTCCCCGTCCCCCCGGGCCACACCGAAAAGTACCAGAAGACCGTTGCCGATACTGGATATCATTTTATTGTCCACGGTTACCTGGGCTTTTTTCGTCCGTTGTACAATTGCTTTCATTGGCTTATCCGGCTGATAGGATTTTGGGGGCAGGCCATTGGGTGGGAAACCCCAGACCCTCCAGGGTTTGGATCGCCTCGGCCACAAAGCTGCCGGCCTGGGAAATACTATGGGCATCATCCCCGGGAATTACTGTAATTTCCATTTTTTTTGCAAGTTCCAGGATGGGAGGGGCAAGATAGGGGAACCTTTCCCCCCTGGCCAGGGGGCGCAGGTTATAGTCCAGAACCAGGCCCAGGTCCCGGATCAATTCCAGGTTGCGTTGGATTTTTTCTTTGATTTCAGGCTGAGCAAGCCTTTCCCCATATTTATCATCAAAGATTCTGATGATATCAAAATGCCCCACCACAAAGGGGCGAAGGGCCTGTATCATCTCAAACTGGGCATCAAAATAGGTAAGATACATGGCCTCAATGGAGCCGCAGTCCAGGGCTATGGCCTCATAATTTTCTCTGGAATAGTCAAAGCAGGCATCATTGACATGGTGGACCGAACCCACAATATAATCGGGATTGTATTCCCTGATTAATTGTCTGGCCAGGTCAAGGGAACCGTTCACCCCCTCGGTTTCAAAACCCCTATAAATTTGTATTTTTCCTGTGTATACCTGCTGCAGCCGCTCCAGCTCTTCAAAATAGCGGCCGAACCGGAGAGTCAGGTCTTGGGCGGTGAGGCCCAGTTCTTTTTCGTCCGGGTAAAGGAATTCATCCCCGGGCATGGGCATGTGCTCGGTGATGCCCACAGCGGTGAACCCTCTTTTGATATAGGCCTGGATTATGTTTTCCAGGCTGTTTTCGGCATGGCAGCAGAACTGGCCCGAATGCCCGCCATGGAGGGATATGAGTGATGATTTTTTCATGGGCCGAATTTACCATTAAGGAAAGTACAAATCAAGGTGTGCCGGGTATATATGCATTTGCCCCAGGGGTGAAACCAAATTTTGCCTCCAGTTTTTTTTCGTAAGCGAAATGAGTCTGGCATAAAGATCTGCAAGCATGTTGTTGAGCATTTTTCTCTGAGACTTTCCTGCATTATTTTTAATTTTTTCCAACTGTTTGCTGGTGGTTTTGGTCTGTGAGGGTTTCTGGTTCAATACCGGACCGATATCGTCTTCTGAGATTGATTACTTGAAAAAAAATGGGCATTGGCCGAGCCGTTTACGGGGGGCATTCCCTGGGTGGGCAGTGGGTCCTGGGATATGCGTTGATCTATCCTGAGGCGGTGGAGCGCCTCATCCTCATTGCCCCGGCCGGGCTGGAGGAACTGCCGGCAAAATTCTTTCCCCAAGAGTTTTCCACTGCCACAGACAAGACGGTTTTCAGCCGGCTTCCCTATTATGCATCCAAGGTGCGCCTGGATTACGGTACTGATGCCAAGTGGATTGAGGCTTTTTATTTTTACCGGCTTAAAATAAAGGGAAAACTGGTGCCTATAGGGTTTTTCAAGAAGGAAACCCCGGGCACCCGCCTGGAAGCTGATATCCGCATGCGGATGATAATGGGTAACCCCAGGCAGTTTCAGCGCTACAGCATAACCAGTCTGCGGTGGGGGTTGATGGACAGATCCTGTGGTGGACTGGATCAAGAAAAACTGGATGTAAGGAATTTCAGTCTTTAACGGACTGGTCAAGCAGATGGACCCATTTCACGGGAATGGCATAGGTCAGGCCTGTGGGGTCTTTCAGGATATGTTCTTTTTTCCCCTTTATAAAGACCTTGTTGATCACCCCGACCACCTCACCCGTGGCAATGCGGTATACAGGGCTGCCGCTGTTTCCGGGAAAGGCAACGGCATCAATCTGTAAAATATCATAGGGTTTTTTCAGAAGTTTGACCCGCTCCCCGTTGATCAGGCTGCTGTGGGGAGGGGGCAGAAGGATGGGGGCAATGGCCGAGATAATGCCGGTGTGTGTGGTGGGATTCAGGCCCAGGACAAATCCGATGGGATATCCTGTAAAGGCTACCCCATACCCTTCTTTGACGGTCTCTTTTTTGGCAAGAGCTAGTGCAGGCAGTCTTTTTTCTATTCTGAGGATGGCCAGATCATGGACGGGATCCTCGGCAATTAATTGGGCCTTAATCCGTTTATCCGGCAGATCAGTGTTGAATATACTCAGGTAAAAGAGGCGGCCAGCCTCCTTGATGGGGGCGATCACATGGTGGTTGGTCACCACCCGGGTGCCGTCGCCGATAACAAATCCGGTGCCGCTGAACCGGGCCGGGGGCTTTTCGTTGAACTTAAAGGTGCCCACGGACATGGTGGATGACTTTGCCCGGGCGATGAGGCTGGCCATGTAGTCATCCCGAGCCTTTGCCCCGGTATTTTCGGCGGCAAAGGCCGGAAGGGAAAGAAAAATAAAGGTTCCAAAGCATAGCTGAATGCCAGCCGCGCACAGCCAGGCCTTCCAGTCACTTGCGCACAATAAAACATGAAAGAATTTACAGGCTTTGTATCGTTTTTTTATATACAAGGATTTCATACGGATTTACTACCATGGGCCTGAACCCGTTGTCCACATGATTCAGGCCCAAGGCATTAAAGGCGCTGGATAATATACAGGAACATGGGTAGCCGGCTCCGGGTCTTGAGGTGGTAGAAATCAAAGAGCACCTCCCGGGAAGGCCGGCCGAACCGCAGGGGGGACAGATACACAGAGCCCTTGGGCTGGGTGAATTTAAGTTTTTCCCGGACCAGTTCCATCATGGACGTGTTGTGCCCTGCTGGCAGGCCTTCGTCCATGATGAAATTACAGGTCATTTCAATACGGGAATACTGCTGGTTTACAGCCTGCATCCGCTCAAAAGCCTTGATTACTTTTTCCCGGGTAATGGGCTTTCCTATGCGCTCCAGGGTCTCCTGGTCGGCGGATTCCAGTCCGATATTGATATAGGTCTGAAAGTTGAGCCGCTCCAGGCCTTCAAACAATGCCTCATCCGTATTGAGAAGGGCATCCACTGATCCAAAAAAATAAAGGCATGGCTTTTTCATGATGCTCCGGCTGAAATTTAGCTGGTCGTATGCCGTGCGGGCCGCATAAAGGATCAGGTCTGAAGGGGCGTTCAGGGCATCGTGCTCCCCTATAAACAAAGAATTATAGTTGATAATATCTTTGGCATACAGGGATTTGAGGCGGTCAAGCTGGCCGTCGATATTTCGCCTGGACCTGGGGGTAAATACTTTTTTGTTTTTCACTTTGCAGAACCGGCACTTGTACAGACACCCGTCGGCAATGGTCAGGGGGATTACATCATAATCCGAATGCCGGGCATCCGGGGGCAGCACTGTAACCCTGCCACCGGGGATGCTAAACAGCTGTTCTGCCCTGTCTGCCAGGTCTGCCGGTGTCCTGGACATGACTTTTTCCACCCATTGGGCCACAGGTGGTGGCATGGCCTTCCGGTCCATCTTAATGCCGGACAGGGTGTCATGCCAGTTTTCGGACAGCCGTGCCACTTCCGGCTCCTCAAAGGGCTTTCCACCCAAAAGTGAATTGGTGGTGTACGTGAGGTTGGGCAGGTAATATTCCCCGATGGATTCAAACACCCCGGCATAGCCCCCGGTGGAATAATAGATCCAGTCGTTTCCTCTGGTCCGTTTGAGCCATTCCTGGGGATGGCGCCATTGGACGGTCTTACCCCTGGCATGCCGGATATCGTGGTTAAGGTCGAATTCCAGAATCAGATCCCGGGTTTCCAGGCGGGAAAAAATACCGTACTTCACCGGATAAGAGATCTTGGTGTATTCAGTGGCGCCCAGGCAGTTGAGTTCAATGGACAGATCTTTGTCCGTATATTGGATCAGAGGCCGGGTTGTGGGAGGTGCGGGGGTCATGTTTTAGGGTCCATTTATTGTCTGTCGACCGTGCATGCCGGACAGATTCTCTTTACAGCCGGACCAGGGGTTTTGCAATGTTTTTTATTTTTTTAGCGGTTTACACAGTCCTTGGCCAGGGGCAGGAGGCCGGTGTCTTCCAGCGGTTGTGGAGCCATAACCATTGATCCGGACACTTCCGTATCATGGTTTCTATGGCCGAAGTGTAGTTTTGTGTGTTGATTTCAAGATCTTTTGTGGTGTCTCCTGTTAAGATCAGGGGAACCTCGGGTAAAAACTCAATGATGTACTTCCCGTCCTGCCTTGAGATGAACATGGGGACAACCGGCGCCCCTGTCCGTATGACCAGGGATGCCACCCCCCGGTTTGTACATGCCGGCCGGCCGAAGAAATCCACAAAACAACCTTCGTACCAGTCTACGTTTTGATCCAGAAGGGTGCCAACAACCTGGCCCTGGGCCAGCAGGCCGTCAATCCTTCTACTGGCTCCCTTCAGGGGGATAAGGGTAGTGCCGTATTGCTCCCGGATTTCCAGCATGAATTTATCCAATGGCTGAAAATCCAGTTTTCTGTATAGGATTGAATTTTTTAAGCCGGTCTGTGAGATTGCCTGGCAGAGCAGTTCCCAGTTTCCCATGTGGCAGGTCAGGGCAAGCACCCCTTTTTTCTTTTTCAGTGCCTCTTCCAGGTGCTCATACCCTTTGAAAATAAAATAACGGGAGAATTCACTCTCCTTTAAATTATAGGCCCATCCGATTTCAAAGAGTATCCCTGCCACATTTTTAAATATTTGCCTGGCCATGGTTCTGACAGCAGGGGTGGTCATGGCGTTTCCAAAGGATAGATGAATATTCTTCTGGACAATAGTTCGATGCCGTTTGTCCGCCTTGAACCAGACAAGCCCCAGAAAATCTGAGAATAACCTTGCTAGAGGGCGTGGAATCCTGCCGATGAGCTTGACAAAAAGTTTTATGAGCCGGTATATGATATCGTTTTTCATTTTATGCCTTTATTCTTTATGTGCCAGAACGCTTGCGCAGCTACCTTTATACAGGCGATGATCTCAAAATTCAAGAAACCCTTTTGGCCTCTGCCCTGACATTGGGTATGACGTGATCGGTTATTTTATGATAGATTGACTTTTAACCGGTAAATAAACCAGGATATCAAAATGATTACCTCCGAATACCCCTCCACTGTTGTTCTCCCGGAGATGGAAAAACCCTATCCTTCCATTCTGGGGTTTTTGACAACGCGGTTTCCCCGCATTGATGCTAAGGTGTGGGTGGCCAGGATTAATTCGGGAAAGGTGACAACAGAGAACGGGTTGCCGATTTCCCTATCCATGCCCTACACCCCCTTTATAAAGCTCCATTATTTTCGGGAGGTGGAAAAGGAAACCCGCATTCCGTTTCGCGAAAAAATTCTCTTCTGCAATGATGAACTCCTGGTGGTCTGCAAACCCCATTTTCTTCCCGTGACCCCTGGGGGACCCCATGTGAATGAGTGCCTTCTCCATCGCCTGAAAAAGAGAACCGGGAACAGGGCACTCTCTCCCATCAACAGGATCGACCGGGAGACGGCCGGGCTTGTTCTGTTTTCCATGAATAAAAAGACCCGGGGGCGGTACCAGGAAATGTTCATGAAAGGGGAGGTGAAAAAGACCTATGAAGCCGTGGCGGCCTGTCCTTTGGACCTGGAGGAACGGTCATGGACCGTTGAAAATAGGATCGTCAAAGGGGACCCCTGGTTCAGGATGCAAACGGTTCCGGGAAAGTCCAATGCCGTCTCAAAAATATCCTTTATAAGGTCAAAGGAAAATAAGGCCCTGTTTCAATTATTTCCTGTGACCGGTAAAAAACATCAGCTGCGGTTGCACCTCAGTGGACTGGGATTTCCCATCCTCAATGATAGGTATTATCCTGAACTCCTTCCCAAGGAAGACAAGGGGTTTAAAGACCCGCTTCAACTCCTTGCCAGAAAAATTCAATTCAAGGATCCTGTGTCGGCAATGCCTGTGACCTATGAATCCCACCGCCGGTTGTCTCTTGATTAATCTGTTGCGGTAAGGCACAAAATCATAAATAAACCGTCCATTGACAGTAAATGATTTTGTACCAGATCTGAGCCGAGATTCAACTCAGATTAAGATTTGGGCGGTTTTAATTTCATACTGAGCTTAATTTACTGCCTGTAGATTTTTATACTGGAGGAGATATTCATTTAATCGGGATTATTCGGTTTTTTATTCCTTGGCAGGACCGGGGGGCGTGGGTAACCCTTTTTTTTCTGCTATGATCGGCACTTAACTGTTTTGCCGGTTGCTTGAAATGGAACCGGCAGTTTTAAAGACAGCTATTTATTCTTTTTTTCTTTTTTGGCCTGTTTCTTTTCCTTGGCTGTTTTGGCAGGTTTTTTCTTCACCGCTTTTTTTGAATCTTGTGATTTGGACATTTGGTACCTCTTTATTTATGGGTTCACTCTGTCCGGAGACTATCATTTATTGCGCATCAAAACAAATGCATATATGCCATAGACAAAAGTAAATTATAGGGTCCTGTAAAAGGGTGGATATCAACCCCAATTGGTTTTAACACCTTTAATGGTTTTCCTGTCAAAAAGGAGGTTTGTATCCTATATCCTTTTCGATTATCTTACACCGCTTAAAAAAATGCATTTAAATATATTGAGGTTCTGGGACATATTAAAGCAGATAAGGCACAAAATATAAATAAATCGTCCATTGAAATTAAATGCTTTTTGTGCCCGATCTGAGCCGAGATTCAACCCAGATTAAGATTTGGACGGTTATAATTTGATACTGAGCCTAACCCAATGCCTGTATCCATTAAGCCGGGGGGACGTGCATTCCCATCACCCGAGTATCAGCCTCTGGGGATCACATTCCTCCCGCAGGATTTTCAGTTCGGTCTTTGTGGGGGGATCGGCCTGTATGGCTCTGGAAACATCCATATCAAATCCTGTGTGTTCAAGAATGGTTTCAGGGGTAACACCGGGATAGAATTTATCCAGGAACATTTTGCAGTTCTCCTTGTCAAACCGCATCACCCCGAGATTGGTGACCACTACACTGACCCCGCCGGGTCTCAGGCCTGCCTCCTCCCGGGAATTTTTTCCGCCAAGCTGTCCCGGACTTGTGAGATAATCGAGTTTTTTTACAAATTTGCGTTTTTCATGCTGCATAAATGCAATACAGCGGGGGACAAAACTGGTCACGTCACAAGCGCCGCCGCTGCCTGAAAACCGGATATCCGGAGAAGAGTAGTCGCCGATGCAGGTGGTATTCAAGTTCCCGTATATATCAATCTGGGCCGCACCCAGTATGGCAATGACCTTGTCTCCTGTTACGGGGTTCTGCATGGTGGCAAAGGCATCTGTGAGCCTGGAGTTGGCGGCGGCCCGGTGCATGATCCTGGGATCTGCAACCGCAAAGGGCAGTTCTTCCAGGAGGGAGTCCATGGCACCGGTTTCAAAGAAAATAACACTGTCGGGTGCATTGATATTCTTGGCTGCCATGGCCGCCACCATGGAGATGCCCGTACCGCTGAATACGATATCACCGTTCTGTATTTCCCTGGCCGCCATGATGGTCATGATTTCCCTGGGGGTATAGGAGGATTCTTTTTTCATTTCAGTCCCTTTTCATATTCACTGAATACCCGGTTTCGGGGTCGGCTTTTATGGCATCCAGTCGGTCAGTCCCCACCAGGGTTAAAAAATTTTCATGGTCTTTCACCCCGTAAATATATTTGTCCTGGTATGCTTTAAATGCACCGGCATCCTTTGCGGCCACGGCAAATTGCCGCAGATAAACCGGGTCATAGTCATAGTGGCCCAATACCGCTGTGGGGTATGCCCCATGGGGGACATGGCAGACTGCGGATACATGGATGAAGGGAATCTGGTTGAGATCGGGATTTTGCCTCAACGCTTCTTTTTCCACCAGCTCTTCACAGGTGACAATCACCTTTTTTGAGGCCTTTACCTGTTCGATATCGGCAAAGGTCAGCCCCTTTATGCGGCAGGTGCCCATGGGGTCGGCTTTTTGAACATGGATGATGGTGACATCCGGGGTGATGGCAGGTACCAAAACCACCTTGGATGCATTTGCCCAGTCTCCGAAGGGATTGTCTAAGACCACCAGTTTTTTATTCGGGATCTTGGGATCTGTTTCCCGAAGGGATTCGGGAAATCCCCAGGTATTGAGAATGTCAGATCCAAACCCAGAAAGTGTGGGCAGAAAAGGCAGGCCCATGGCACCGGCCATGAATCTCAGGCTCATCATATAATTTGAATAGTCTTCAAATATAATCTCCCTGTTCTGCACTGCTTTGGCAAACCGGATACAGGTGGGGGCGGCTTTCCCGTTTCCGGCGTAGGCGATTTCAAGTTTTGAGACAGACCCGGCCCCGATGAGCTCATCCAGGCCCGTGCCGTTGGAATGGGCATATAAATGCAGATCCTGGATTTTCTGGCGGATTATTTCATACACCGCCGCCATGGGGTTCCGGTTGAGGGTGAATCCCCCTATGGATATATGGGAGCCGTTTTTGACATATTGTTTAACGGCCTGTTCAAGGGGCATGACTTTGTTTATGCGGTTTTCCATTTCATATCCTGGGTTCAAATAGTTAGGTTGAGGGTGCAGGATAAAACTTTTGGCCTGTGCAGGCAAGGACCATTGCAGTCATGCCTGCAATATCTGCCCAGTATTCAGGCCAGAACAGCCCGACGGCGGCTATCCAGAAAAGAAGGGTTTCAATCCGTGTTGTTTTTCGCAAAAAATATCCTTCTATGGCAGATGCAAAAGCCACCAGGCCCAGGGTTGTGGTGATCATGGTTGCCACAACTTCCCAGTGGAGCAGTTCATAATTGTCTCCTATGCCCAGGAGGGGCCGGTAGGCCATGACAATGGGGATGATGTAAAGCCCCTTGGCAAGCTTCCAGGAGGTGAGTGCGGTTTTCATGGGATTGGCCTTTGCAATACCGGCCCCGGCAAAGCTGGCCAGGCTCACAGGCGGGGTGACATTGGCATCCTGGGAATACCAGAACACGATCATATGGGCCACCATGACGGGCACCCCCATGTCCATGAGGGCTGGCCCGGCCAGTGTGGCCAGAACAATATAGCTGGCCGTGACCGGAAGCCCCATTCCCAGGACCAGGGAGGCCCCGCCGATGAGAAGAATGGCCAGCACTTTTACGCCGAAGCTTAAGTCAAGCACCAGACTGGAAAATTTCAAGCCCATGCCCGTTAGGCTGACCATGCCCACAATGATCCCGGCTGCAGCGCATGCCACTGAAACCATGACCGCGTTTTTTGCCCCGTTTTCAAGGGCTTTAATGATTAATTTGAATTCAGCTATACCCAGTCCAAAAAGACTGGTCTTTTTTTCGGCACTAAAGGCCCAGCTCAGGATATTGGCGAGAATACTTATGCCAAGGGTAGAGACAACGGCAACAAATCCAGCCATCATGGGGGAATAATTGGACATCAGCACATAGATGAGTATCAGAACAGGGATGATAAAGTGAAGTCCCTTTTTAATCACTTCAGTTATTTGGGGCAGATTCTCTTTGGGCTGGCCTTTGAGGCCGAATTTCTGGGCTTCATAATGAACAAATACCAATACGGTAAGGTAGTACATGACAGCCGGGACCAACGCCACTTTGATGATGGTCAGATAGCTGGTGTTGGTGAATTCGGCCATTAAAAAAGCCCCCGCCCCCATAATGGGTGGCATGAGCTGGCCGCCGGTTGAGGCGGCAGCTTCAATGGCCCCGGCCACATGGGAGCGGTAGCCCACCTTTTTCATCATGGGAATGGTGAATGATCCCGTGGCAACCACATTGCCCACGGCAGAGCCGGACACCGATCCCATGAATCCAGACGCCACCACCGAGGCTTTGGCAGGTCCCCCTGAAAACCGGCCGGTGAGAGCATAGGCCATGTCAATGAAGAAGGCCCCGCCCCCAGTGGTTTCCAGGATGGCCCCAAAGAGAACAAAGACAAAAACAAAGGTGGCAGCCACCCCGATGGGAAGCCCGAAAATACCTTCGGTGGTCAGCCAGAGTGTGGTGGTAATCCGCTCTATGCTGTATCCTTTGTGAATGATCAGTTCCGGCATATAGGTGCCGTATATGGCATAGGCAATACTCAGAGCGCAGATTCCCGTCATGACAAAGCCGATGACCCTGCGGCAGGCTTCCAGCACCAGAAGGGTTCCGATAATACTCACCACCCGGTCCTGGAGGAGCCAGTCCCCCTGGCGTTCGAAAATGGCCGTGAGATTGCTGCAGATATAAAAGGTGCAGTAAACGGACAGGCCCACCAATACCCAGTCCAGAAATAGGGGGATGGAAAATTTATCCTTTCTTGCCTTTGAAAATGCAGGTTTCAATAGGAATGTCAGACAGAGAATGGCACCCAGATGGACAGACCGCTGAACCAGGGCGGTTAGTGCCGTGACCCCTGCCGTGTAAAGCTGGTATAGGCTCAGGCTTACGGCAATTGCCATGACAGTCCAGGCGGTGATTTTTACCAGGGCCTCATTGGCATCTGCCACCCTTTTCCTATCAACTGATGTCACATTTTCAACCATTTTCTTCCTTTGAATATCGCCATATCCTGTAAAGCAGGCTCCTTGGTTTTCCTGAAAACCGCACGGCCTTATGAGCAATGGTGTCTGAAAGATTATACCGCTGGTCCCGCCAGATGATGGTATGGTCCACGCCGGGGCTTCCCACCCTCAGGATAAAATTACCCGTGGGCATGTGCATGTCCTTTATGACTTCATATATCCCCTCTTTGACCATCCGGCCCACCCCCGGCAATTTACCCATGCCTGCTCCGAATTTTTCATACCGCTCTTCTTCAATATAGATGGTACCGTTCTTATCCATGCTGTGTTCTTCCCAGATCGGGGCATTCTCAACGGAATGATAATAATGGACAATAAACCGTTCCCCCGGTTCTAAGGGCAGAACCAGTAAGGGTGTTTGTTCTTTTACCAGGGTAATCTCAAGCTCCAGGCCGCCGGGGATCAGCCATGCGGCCCCAATCAGTAATAAGGCCAGTAATGATACCAGTGGTAACACCAGACCCAGCACCCGGACGGTAGCGACACCTGTTCCGGTCATTTCGTTTTTCCTCAGGGCATCAGCCTGCCCGGTACATCAATTCCTTTTTCCTTCAAATATTTTATGGTTCCCGGATGAAGGGGAATGGATGAATATTTCACCGTGTTTTCTGGTGTGGTATAGGCGGCGGACGGATGGATTTTCATGAGATAGGCATTGTTTTCAAACAATGCTTTAACGAGCTTGTAAACCAGATCCGTGTCCAGGGATTTCTGGCAGATCATCACATTCCAGACCCCGATGGTGGAAACCGGTTTCTCAATCCCCCGGTAAATCCCCCCGGCAAGCTCCACGCCGGCATAGGTGGTTTTGGCCGCCAGTATTTTTTGGGCCTGTTCAGGTGTAAACCCCAGGATGTTAATCTCATGGGTGGTGGACAGATCCAGGATGGAGCTGGTCCCCGGTCCCACCGACCAGATTCCCACCTGGATGGTACCGTCCCTTAGGGCATTTGCACTTTCAGTAAAGGAGAGCCGGCTGTCCTTGAATGATGAAAGGGGGATATCCAATGCGTTCAGCACCGCTTCGGCCATGAAGTTGGTACCCGAACCCGGACTGCCTGTGCTGATGCGCTTTCCTTTAACTTCCTGGATATTGGTGATCCCGCTTTTTTTAAGGGCAACCACCTGTAGCAGGTTGGGATACATGATGGCCATGGAGAGAATATTATGCTTTTTACCTTTGAATTTTGACAACCCGTTATACCCGGCAACGGCAACATCGCCCATGACCTCTCCGATAACGGTCTCACCCTTGTGAGCGAGTTTGACGTTTTCAACGCTGGCACCGGTGACTTCTGCCACTGCTTTTACGCCTTTTACGTTTTTAGACCAGATTTCCGCAACGCCGCCGCCGTATGGATAGTAAATACCCCCGGTTCCCCCGGTTCCAATACTGATGAAGGTAGTTCTGGCAATGGCCGTGCCTGTGAAAAACAGGGCTGAAAATAGAATGGACACCATGATATACATGCGTTTCATAGGGCTAACCTCCTTATTTACTCATTGTCTTAATGATTAGATCTATTTTACCGGGTTCGTCAGTCATTCCCGTGACCGGATAGGTGAACTCAAGGGTCTGGCCGGGTTTCATCAGGCCTTTTTTGATTTTTCTGGGAAGAAGCCCGCCCACAGCCTTGCCGTTTCCCAGAAAAATATTGACCTTGAACCGCTGGTCTTCCATGCTGATGTTCTTGACGGCCACATTAAAATGGAGTGTGTCAGCCCCTTCATATTTTTTAAAAACACATGAAAAATTTTCCAAGGAGGCTTCAGGGGCAATGACCTTGTTTAAATCGGAATTGTTTACACATGAGAAGACCTCTCCCGGCTTGGGTTTGGCTGTCATGCACCCGGTGAGGGCAAGCAGGCCTGCTGCAAAAATGAGCAATATCCATGAATAATTGATTTTTCGTTGATTCATAGGATTCTCCTTTTTTAAAAAATATTGAAATTGAGTGAAGCGAACCAGTCCCGCAACTCAAATGACAAAGAGGGAGATGATGTTTGAACGACTGCCAGAAGGGAGATGACCAGTCAAAAAAGATGCATAATAACTAATACCCAGATTCTTATGAACCTGTCAAACATCCTTGTTTTAAATTTATTGGAAACCTGATACCGTGAACTGAAAGATGCCTTAGGCATCTATTCCCGGCCATTTTTAAAAGTGGCCCTTAAAATTAGTGGCTAACTGAACAGCCTGTGTTTGGATGAAAATTAAGGAGATTTGAATGATCCATGTCATAGCCTCCATCAAAGTCAAAGAAGATTCCCTGGATGCATTCATCGATGTTTTCAAGGCCAATGTCCCCCACGTACTCAAGGAAAGCGGGTGTCTGGGATACGAACCTGTGAAGGATCTGCCCACAGGCCTATCCATCCAGGAAACGGACCCTGCTGTTATTACCATCATCGAAAAATGGGAAAGCCCCGAAGCCCTTAAAGCTCACCTGGCCACCCCCCATATGGTTGAGTACCAGAAGAAAACCAAGGATATGGTGGCGGGTGTTTCCGTTAAAATTCTGGAGCCTGTTTAGGGCGTGGATCGGCCGATGGCCTGTCACAGGGAACACAGAGGGATCAGCAGATTAAAAAAAAATGAGTGGTTTTATCGTGAGGTGGTTAAGACACCTTTATCTGATGGAACAATGGATAAGCTGTGTGACCGTTTTACACAGATTTGTATTGTCTTTGAAAACAGACTGGATGAATCAAAGATCTTGATGGTGGGGATGCTATAACCGATCTTAAATCCGTACAATACTGCAACACTTTATTTTATGGCCGGGGAGAACGGTTTTCAGAAAGCAAGGTTCCGTGGAGTGAAGATTAGATGGGTCTTGTCGATTATTTATCTTGTAATTTCTTCATCTTTGATGGCAGTTAAATCAGATTTTTCATATTATACCACTCTTGTTCATGGTGAACGGGTGACTTCCAGCCATTCGCCCAAAGCGTCCTTTGTTCGTTATAATACATTTCTATGTATTTAAAGAGAACTCTTTTTCCTTCTCCAAAATCTTTTAGGCGAATATGGTAGATCAATTAAGTCTTCAGAGCATGGAAAAATGATTCAGCCACGGCGTATACAGCAACGACCCTTACGACTTATACTTTGAAGCCATGTCTTTTTAGTCATTTTTTAAAATTTTGACTGGCATACTGCACCCCTTGATCACTATGGATCATAAAATCTTGCTTGGATGCCTGCGCATAATTGCTTTATTTAACGCTTTGATAACAAAATGCCGCTTTAACGATCCACTCGAATCCCAACCACGATAATTGGTGAATATAAATCCATAATAATTGTCAGATTATACCATCGTCTTCCAATTATTCAAATAAGTCATATCGTTTATCCATACCGTGTTTTGGCAAAAAGGAAGATCCTGATTCTTAAAAAGATTGATTTTATTTTCTGTAGGGGATACCATTTCTTATCTATTTGAATTCGTTAAAAAAAGGCTTCGTGTTTTTCAGATCATGGAACGGCCGCTGGCCACAGCATCACACCTATATCAAAGGAGGCATTATGAACCTTAAGCGCATGTCTGTATGGATTCTTATTTTTATCATTGCCGCAGCAGGAACCGCATTCGGCGGGGCAGCAGAAAAATCTTTGTTCGTGAACCTCACCAGCAATGAAATGAACCGGGCCGCCATGGCCATCAACTTCGGCACCCGGGTTCGGGCCAAGAAACAGATCCCGGTAACCATCTTCCTCAACGTAGACGGGGTCAGGCTGGTGAACCGGCATATTCCGGGCAGCACCCATGTCAGCGGCAAAACACTTCAACAGATGCTGGCTGGCTTTATGGCTGCAGGCGGCAAGGTCATTGCCTGTCCCATGTGCATGAAAAACGTGGGCGGCATGACCAAAGCAGATCTTCTGGAGGGGGTAGTCATCGGCAGCTCGGATGTGACATGGCCAGCTTTATTTGCTGAAAACGCAACGGTGTTGAACTACTAAGGACAGGCTCCAAGCTTACTTGATCTTTTGTTTTCAAAATACCCCGTTTTTTAAGGGAGGGTGGAAATAATTTAAATCAAGTTGTTTTGTAACGATTCCAAAGGGTACCATGATGAAAGAATATGATGTGGCCATTATCGGAGCTGGAAGCGCCGGGCTTACCGCCCGGACGGAAGTGGCAAAGCTGACGGACAATTATGTGGTGATCGACGGCGGAATTCTGGGCACCACCTGCGCTCGGGTCGGGTGCATGCCGTCCAAGGCCCTGATTCATGTGGCAGACACCTTTCATAAACAGCAGCTGTTTGGGCCATATGGTATCCAGAGTTCCGGCCCCCTGACCATTGACACAAGAATCGTCATGGCCCATGTACGTGGGCTTCGGGATCGGTTTGCCGGTGGGGTGGTCCGGGGAATGGATGGATGGAAAGACAGGTTTATCCCCAAGAAGGCCCGGTTCCTGGACGCAAATACCCTGGATCTGGGGGACGAGCAGATCCGGGCCCGGCAGATCGTTATTGCCTCAGGGTCCAAACCCTTTATGCCGGAAGCATGGAAGAAATTTTCCCGTTTCTTTATTGATACGGATGATTTTTTTGAGATGGACATCCTGCCCCGGAGGATGGCCGTCATGGGCATGGGTCCCATCGGACTGGAGCTGGGCCAGGCCCTGTCCCGGCTAGGCATCGAACTTACCGCATTCATGCGGCGCAAGGCCATGGGAGGGTTAAGTGACCCAAAGCTTCAATCCTATGCCTATGACTGTTTCTCAAAGGAGATGAGCCTGGAAATCGGCAGCGTGGAAATCCAGGGCGAGTCGGACCAGGAATTGACTTTGGGATGCAACGGCAAATCATGGACCGTTGACCGGGTGCTGCTGGCCCTGGGCCGGCGGCCCGAGGTCCGGGAACTGGGTCTTTCTATCCTAGGCCTTAACCTGGATGACCGGGGACTGCCCCCGGTTGACCCCGCCACCATGCAGGTGGGGGACCTGCCGGTGTTCATGGCAGGAGACGTCAACGGCCTGCGGCCCATCCTCCATGAAGCGGCAGACCAGGGGCGGATCGCGGGATTCAATGCAGCATCCGCTGCGTGCGCCGAATCCGGGAAACCTGGGCGCTTTCAACAGCGGGCCGGGCTGCGCATTACATTCTCAAGCCCCAATATCTGTGTGGCAGGCATCCCCCATGGGGACCTCATTAAGGCCGGCATTGATTTCATCACCGGAGAAACGAGGTATGAGCATCAGGGCCGTGCCATGATCATGGGGCAGAATAAAGGCCGGATACACATTTACGGCAGCAGGGAGGCCGGAAGGCTCCTGGGGGCCGAACTCGTCGCCCCGGCAGGCGAACACATGGCCCATCTTCTGGCCTGGGCCATTGCCGCAGGCATGTCGGCGGACCAGGTCCTGTCCATGCCTTTTTACCATCCCGTGCTGGAAGAGGCTCTGCGAACGGCATTGAGGGCCATTGCCAAACAGGCCCATACCCCAAAATCCCCATTTGAATTTTCCAGGTTTGAGAATGCCTTAACAGAGTAAGAGGATATGGACAGACCGGATTCATATGTCATGGGCATTGCAGGGAGCTCCGGGGCCGGAAGAATAACCCTCATCAATAAGATAGTGAAAAAAAGCTGGCTTCCATGCCCTAACCGTGATTTTGCATGAAGGCATTATAAGCACAATCCCCATCTGTCCCCCGTGGAACGGGAGCAGATAAACAATGATCATCCCAGGCGAATTATTATTGATGGGATATTGATTTTAACGGATAAGACCCTGGACGAATTGAAGGGCTTATTCTATGATAAGCGCAGGCAATTTTGCCCATTTTAAGGGTGTTGAGATCGATTAAACCTTTTAATGTAATGCGACAAATTTTTAGTCTGTTTCGTCTCACTTGGCTCGGGGAGGCCTTTACAATGCGAACAGAATAAAAATTAAGCGGGCGGCCTAAGGAGGGTATGATGCTGAAAAGTATCCATTTTATTTTGACCTATACGTGTAATTTCCAATGTGATCATTGTTTTTTGTATTGCCATCCCTTTGCCAAAGGAACTTTTACCATCCAGCAGATAAAGGATGCCCTGGGAGAATTCAAAAAAATGGGTTCCATTACATCCGTGGGATTTGAAGGGGGTGAAGCCTTTTTATTTTACCCTGTTTTATCTGAAAGCGTGGGGCTTGCCAATCAACACGGGTTCGACACCTCCATCCAGACCAATTGTTTCTGGGCCACCACAAAAGAGGACGCAATGCTGTGGCTTGCGCCCCTTAAAGCCAATGGCCTATCTTTTCTGGAAGTGAGCGATGACAGTTTTCACCATGGGGATAAGGAAAAAAATAATGCCAAAAATGCAGTGGCTGCGGCCCAAGAACTGGGTATTGCCGTGGATTCCATCTGTATAAGATCGCCGGAGGTTGAAAACCACGGAGAGCCGGCAAAGGGGGAGCCCATATATCTGGGGGGCCCGAAATTAAGAGGCAGGGCCGTTGATACGCTGACCCGCGGTTTGCCCACAAGATCCTGCCAGGAATTCATCCAATGCCCCTATGAGGATTTTAATGATCCGGGACGGGTGCATGTTGATGCCTACGGGAATGTCCATCTTTGCCAGGGGATCAGCATGGGGAATTTTTGGCAGACTCCCTTTTCATCACTGGTGAAAGAATATGTCCCGGAAAACCACCCCATTGCCGGGCCCATATTAAAAGGCGGGCCTCTGCAATTGGCCAAAACACATAATATCCCCCATGAGGGAGAGTATGTGGATGCCTGCCACATGTGTTCAAAATTATGTCTGAAGCTGATTGACCGGTTCCCCCGATATTTAACACCCCGACAGGCCTATGGCCTTGAGCCGGAAGGAGAATAAAGATGAGTGACCATATTAACATCGGAATGTTTGGCATGGGCAATGTGGGAACAGGCGTTGTCCGGCTTTTGGCAGAGAACAGAGCCATCATCGAAAATAGGATTGGAAAGCCGGTGCGGATTACTAAGGCAGTGGTGTCGAATTTGTCAAAAGACAGGGGTGTGGATGTCTCTGATATCCTGATCAGCACAGATTTCGGTCATATTTTAAATGACCCTGACATCGATATTGTGCTGGAACTTGTGGGGGGACTGGATGCGGCTGAAACCATCATTTTAGAGGCCTTGAAAAAGGGCAAGTCCGTTGTCACCGCCAACAAAGCCCTGTTGGCTGAAAAAGGCCGGATACTCTTTGGGGCCGCCCATGATGCAGCTGGATGCTTTGGGTTTGAAACCAGTGTGGGGACCGCCATACCCATTGTGCGGGCACTTCGGGAAGGATTTGCAGGTGATGACGTCCGCAGCATTTCAGGCATACTCAACGGCACCTCCAATTATATTCTCTCCCGGATGTCCCGGGAAGGAATGGACTTTGACGCTACCCTTAAGAATGCCCAGGAAATCGGGCTTGCCGAGGCTGATCCGACCCTGGATGTCCAGGGCATTGATGCGGCCCATAAATTGATCATCCTCATGAACATCGCCTTTAACGGGTCATTTGATTTTAATGCGCTGTACATTGAGGGGATCACGGCTATCACTGCCGCTGATATCAGGTATACGGATCAACTGGGCTACACCATCAAACATATGGGCAAGGTCCGGAAAACCCAAACAGGTACGGAAGCCCGTGTCCATCCCGCTTTGGTCCCCCAAGACCATATCCTCGCTTCAGTGAACGGGGCCTTTAACTGTATTTCGGTGACAGGTGAATTCATGGGGCCGGCAATGCTGCACGGGTTGGGGGCCGGTCCCGGCCCGTCAGCTGTGGGGGTCATGGGAGATATCATAGAAGCGGGCAGGTATATCCTCACCGGCCGGCAGCGCCCCATTTCTCCATTTTCCATTCCCCTGGAAAAATGGCAGCCCATGGAAATGGTTCCCATGGGACGGATCAGGTCTGAATATTATCTCAGGTTTCCTGTCATGGACCGTCTCGGGGTGCTGTCGTCTATTTCCAAGATTCTGGCGGAGAACCGGATCAGTGTAAAATCCGTTATCCAGAAGGGCGGTGCCTCAGATATTGGAGATGCCGTGGATATCGTGATTATCACCCATGAGGCGGTTGAGGCAGATGTTCAAAATGCCCTTCAGAAGATCAATGGGGAGTCCTTTATTTCCGGCAGAACCGGGTTGATACGGATTGAGCCGGAATAGCGGGTGGCTGCCCCGTAGGCTCAAAGGCTTACTCCATGCGGTCCACCAGAACATGGCGGGGCTTGACCCCGTCTGATGGGCCGATAATCCCCTTTTTTTCCATCAGGTCAATGATCCGTGCGGCCCGATTGTAACCGACCCTGAGGGCCCGCTGGACACTGGATATGGAGGCCTGTCTGGTGGCCAGGACAAAATCCAGGGCTGCCTGGTATTTTTCATCGTAATCATCCTGGCTCACTTCCACGTTAGGGTCGGCTTCTTTTTCCGTGATCACGTCAAGCACATACTTGGGTGTTCCCTGGGCCTTTAAAAAGTCGGTGACAGTGGTCAGTTCCTCTTCAGAGAGAAAGGTGCCGTGAACCCGGGTCAGTCTTGCCGTTCCCGGCGGGACAAAGAGCATGTCTCCCCTTCCCAGCAGGGTCTCGGCACCATTGGAATCAATGATGGTCCTGGAGTCGGTTTTGGATGAGACCTGGAAGGATATCCGTGTGGGGAAGTTGGCCTTGATGATGCCGGTGAGTACATCCACGGAGGGGCGCTGGGTGGCAAGGATGAGATGGATGCCGGCCGCCCTTGCCATCTGGGCGATTCGGGTGAGTGAAAATTCAATATCCTTGCTTGCGGTCATCATGAGGTCGGCCAGCTCGTCTATGATGATGACAATGTAGGAAAAGTGTTCAAACTCTTCGTCTTCCTCATATTCGGACAGGTCAGCGTTCTTTATTTTATGATTGTACTGCTCGATGTTTCTCACCTGGAGTCTGGCCAGCTTTTCATAACGGCGTTCCATCTCCCGGACCACCCACTGGAGGGCCGTGTTTGCTTTTTTCATATCCGTGATGACCGGCGCCAGAAGGTGGGGAATGTCATTGAAGAGCGACAGTTCGATGCGCTTGGGGTCGATCATGATAAATTTTACATCATGGGGTGATGATTTATAGAGGATACTGGTGATCATGGCGTTGAGAGCAACGCTTTTCCCGGTTCCCGTGGCCCCTGCAATGAGCAGGTGGGGCATTTTATCAAGCCCCACAACAATGGGGTTGCCGATGATATCCTTTCCAAGGCAGATGGGGGTGCGGGAGTCGATATTGATAAATTCATCAGACCCGGCAATGTCCAGAAAGGGGACCATACTCATTTTTGCATTGGGGATTTCAACGCCAATGACATCCTTGCCCGGAATCGGGGCGACAATACGGATGCTCAGGGCGCTCAGGGCCAGGGCCAGATCATCGGCCAGGTTCACTATTTTACTGATTTTGATTCCCGGGGCCGGCTTGTATTCAAAGGTGGTGATCACAGGCCCGGGTGACACTTCCATGACCTCTCCTTTGATTCCAAAGTAACCCAGTTTCTGTTCAAGGAGTTCTGCATCCCGGCGTATGGCCTCCTGGTCTACCTCTATTTTTTGATCCTCGCCTTTGAGAAAACTCAGGCAGGGCAAGCGGAACTCATTGCTGCAGGGGGTGTCGGACATTCTGGGCTGATTTTGGCTGTCTTGTGCTGAATTGATTTTCAGCCCAGGGGACGGGGCTGGCCGGGGGGAAGTTGCCGGTTCTGGCTCATCTTGAGTTTTGGGTTCTGTTTTTTTTGTATCCTCAGGTTCCGGTGGCTCCGCCGCTTCCGCTGCTTCCGCTGCTTCCGGCTTTTCATGGGGTGCTGTGGCGTCCTGTGACTTTTTCAATGTTTCTAACACTTGTTGTACCAGAGGACCTGGCTTGGCCAGCTCCGGCGCTTTTATATCAGGTTCTGGCTCTTTTTTTTCCCAGGCAGGGGACAGATCTACTTTCGGTTTTGTTTCCGGGATCGGTGTGCCGGTTTTCGGCTTCTGATCGGGCGTGTTCCTGGATGTGTCACGGGTCCGGTACAGGGCCGTCATTTTTTCATGTTCGTGAAGGAGTTGATTATATTTGTTTTCAAGCTGGATATATCTATCGGAAATATTTAAGTTGGATAGCAGTAACCTGGCGTAGGGGCTGGATTTTTCCCTGCCGCTCTTGACTTTTTTTTCTACTTTTTCCATTTCATTGACCATTATTTCTGCAATCTGCTGGGCATTGGTCAAATCTGTATCACCGTCAATTTTAAACCGGTATTCCCCACACTCTGTTCCGATGGACAAGACGTTTTTATTGAGGCTGTAATTATTTTTTTTCACGCTACCAACTTTTTTATTGAATTTAAGATAAACCATGCCTTCAAGGTACGGCGGATTTTATATATCATAATTGAAAAGGAGATGCCACTGCCTGCAGGAGTCTGGGTGAACAGGTATCAAATACAGGCCAATGCATTCAAGGGGGTCTCCTGTGTTGGCAAAGGCCACTGAAAAATAACCACCTGCATATGCATCTGGGACGGTTCGTGATAAAGACAGGTGCCAGGTCTATATGCCTTTGCCCTGGGGGAGGTGATGATGGTTCGGGTAAATATCAAGCAGTAATGGAAAAGCAAACTTCAAAGAGTTTGATTTTCCCTCAACTATTTAATATAAGTGGGTTATTCTTCAAGTTGATATGTTTTAAAAAAGCGTTTGTTGCTATTTGTTCTGACACCTTGGACCCAAAGGCGGTTGCGGAGGCGTTGGATGTTGATCTGTTGAAATTAAACCAGAAGGAGAGAAAATGCTGATTACAAATACTGAGGAAATTCCGGGTAGGAAAATTGTGTCATTTTACGGGGTGGTATCGGGAAGTACGGTGCGGGCCAAGCATGTGGGCAAGGATATGATGGCCGGGATTAAGAATATATTCGGCGGCGAGTTGAAAGGATATACCGAACTGCTTCAGGAGACCCGGGATGAGGCCATCGAACGGATGAAGTCCCAGGCACAACAATTGGGGGCCAATGCCATTGTAAATGTCCGCTTTTCCACCTCTTCCGTGGCGGCCGGGGCGGCTGAAATTTATGTTTACGGCACTGCCGTAACCGTGGAGTAAGCTATGGAACAACTTATTATATTTGCAGTGCTCCTCTCTCTGGGGTATTTTTTCGGTCGGCTGGCCGAGAGGCGGCATTATAATTCCATTATTGAAAGAGAGCAGGACTGGGTGGATCTTCCGGCAACCTCTCTGAAAAAGGTGTCTGACCCGACCCGGCAAGTGACCCAGGCCAGGCTGGTGAACGGCAGCACAGTGATATCCGTGGATTATTTTAAGCGGATACTGGCCGGACTCCGGAATTTTTTCGGCGGGAATGTCCAGTCGTATGAAACCCTGGTGGACCGGGCCCGACGGGAAGCTGTTCTCCGGATGAAGGAATCCTGCCCAGATGCGGACATGATCATCAACCTGAGGCTGGAAACCTCTTCCATCACCAAGGGGAGAAAGAATCAGGTTGGTGCGGTGGAGGTTCTGGCTTACGGGACAGCCGTGAATTTCAGGTAATCTTGCAGGGCAAGCCGTATAAACTTGGCAGAGATTTACGTTTTTAATCATTATTAATGATTGATAAAGGAGTTGTCCATGGAACAAAATCCGTCCGCCGGTCCGGAAGAATCAAAACCGGATGAACCAAAAGACACCCGTTCCGACCATAGTGCCATACGCCAGTCCTTCCGGGTGGCAGTTGACCCCGAAGACGGCATCTTTGTGGTTTTGAACGGGAGAACCTACCCTGTTGTAGATATCAGTCCTCAGGGCATTAATGTCTTTTGCCGGGACAACAATGATTTTACCCTGTCCCAGGTCATTGAGAATTGTGAATTGATTATTCCTGAAGACACCATAAAACGCCTTACCGCAAAGGTCATTCATTGTTCCTGCAGCTCTGACGGCAAATGGACCAACGGGATCCAATGGAAGGGTCTGACAGACGCCGACCTGGATAAAATTGTACAACAGGTCTCCCACTTAAAAAACAAATTACGCCGGCTGGGTCAGGACCTGTCCGGATAATTCGGCCGGGACTCGGTTGCATCCGCTGCAAAGTACTTGTAATTTATCATGAAATACACCCCCTCATTACCCGAACATAATGATAATGTTTCCCATACCCATCCCCTGGGCGAATTTGTTCTATTGTTTTCAGGCATTCTCATCATCCTTTCCTGCGCATTCTGGGCCGCCGGTCTGTTTGTGGATTATGCCGTGGCCTATGTGACCCCTGAATTGGAGGCCAAAATATTTTCCGGATTCAAGGTGCCGGATGCTGAAATCGTGGATGCCGGGGATCCTGGACAGGCAGCACTCCAGGGATTGGTGGATGGATTGGAAACCTGTGTGGGCATCGGTTTTCCCCTGAAGGTTTATCTGGTGGATTCAGACCAGGCCAATGCCGTGGCCCTGCCCGGGGGCAGGATTCTTGTGCTCAGCGGATTGCTGCACAAGGTGAGATCTGAAAATGGCCTGGCTTTTGTCCTGGCCCATGAACTGGGGCATTTTAAAAACAGGGACCATCTCAGAGGAATGGGCCGTGGCATTGTCATTACAGCCCTTTCAGCCTTGATTACCGGGGCGGGTTCAGATTTTACCCAATTGTTTGCCCCCTCGGTGAGTTTGAATATGGCCCAGTACTCCCAGGACCGGGAACGCCTGGCTGATCAGGCGGCCCTGAAAGCCCTGGGATGTTATTACGGCCATGGGGGAGGGGCTGCCGAATTTTTCAGGGCCATGACATTTGAAGGCAGCAGGGCAAAAAGTTTGATCGGTCATTATTTTGACAGCCATCCCCAGGCCCTGGAACGGATTGAAGCCCTTGAACGGCTTGCAGGGGAAATGGGGCTGGGCAAGGGGACGGTGAAATCCCTGCCACCTATTTTTTTAGTGAAATAAATGATTGCCTTCACCGGATCATCATCTTAGACTCAAGCCAATGCTTATTATTTAAAAGGAAATTTTTATGGACACCTATTATTCCCCCCAGGACCTGCCCAAATTCGAAGAGATCGGAAAAGATGCCCCGGAACTGGCCAAGTCTTTTTTTGACTATTACGGCCAGGTGTTTTCCGAAGGTGAGCTGACGGAAAGGGAAAAGGCCCTGATCGCCCTGGCAGTGGCCCAGACCATTCAGTGCCCCTATTGCATTGACGCTTATACCCGGGCCTGTCTGGAAAAAGGCTCCAACCTGGCCGAGATGACCGAAGCACTTCATGTGGCCACTGCCATCCGGGGCGGGGCATCCCTGGTCCACGGGGTTCAAATGAGAAATATTGCCGAAAAAATGTCCCTTTAACCGTTACGCTCAAGGTGTGCCTTGGAAACAAACACTGACCAGATCCCCCAATTTATCCAAACCCTTGCCGCTCGTAAGCTTGGGCTTAAGCGCTACAAGACCCGCATCTGCCAGCTTAACCTGGGGCTGATCTGCAACCAGGCATGTAAACACTGCCACTTGTCCGCAGGACCTGGGCGAACAGAACTCATGGACCGGGAAACCATGGCTGCGGTTCTGGACCGGATTGGGAAATCTGAAATTGAGATCGTGGACATTACGGGCGGGGCCCCGGAGCTGAATCCCCATCTTCCCTGGCTCATGGACCAGGTGGCCGGACTGGGAAAACAGATGATGCTCAGGTGTAATTTGTCCGCCCTTTATGAGCTGAAGACCGATGAGGTAAAAGAGCGACTTGAGACCCACAAAACAACGGTGGTGGCCTCCTTTCCGTCCCTGAACCTGTCCCAGACCGATGCCCAGCGGGGGGGCGGCACTCATGATCTAAGCATTAAAGCCCTTAAAATGCTCAATGATATGGGGTACGGACAAGAGGGCAGCGGCCTGGCGCTGGACCTGGTGTCCAATCCTTCGGGGGCGTTTATGCCTGCAGCCCAGGACGCTGCGGAAAAGCGGTTCGGGAAGGTGCTGTACGAACGTTTCGGCATCGTTTTCAACCATCTGTTTACCTTTGCCAATATGCCCTTGGGCCGGTTTGAAATCTGGCTGCGGAAAACCGGGAATTACCATTCCTACCTGAGCACTCTCCATAAGGGGTTTAACCCCTGTACGGTGGAAGGGCTCATGTGCCGGAATCTGATCTCTGTTTCCTGGGACGGGTATCTGTATGATTGTGATTTTAACCTGGCTGCCGGGCTTGCCATGGGTAACACGCCCCTCCATATCAGTGAGGTAAGGGATTTCTCATTTGAGGGCCGGGATATTGCCGCGGCCGACCATTGTTATGCCTGCACGGCCGGTGCCGGGTTCACATGAGGTGGAGCCATTGAGGTGCCCGGTCAGGGTGCCTGATCCAATCATGCTGGAAAAAAATTCCTGGCTTGCGAATAAAAGATAGTCTTTTTTTCTGGGTTCCGGGCGTGGTATCTGGAATTTTTTGTGTGAAAACCATAAAATAAGCGGTTTTTTGTATTTTGGAAATGATGGCATGTGTTTTGCTTTTTTTCTTCAATAAATCAAATTGAGGAAACGCATATGACAACAATTACAAACACAAGGGCCTATTCTTCGGGCAACTTATATCAGGCTGCCGGGGAAAAAATTGCAGCCCAGTCTCCGTTACAGGGCTCCGCCAAAAAGGAACAAACGGAAAATTCTCCTGATACCAGCGGGGTAAAGGTCTCTTTGTCAAAGGCTGTCGAAACGGCAAGACTTCGGGAATCCATGGGGCTTGAGCCCACTGGCCGACTTCGGCTGGGAGATTTTAAAACCGCGGCAAAAGGCCAGAGAAAAGCTGTTACCCAAAAACTGGCCCAGGCCATGGAAGAACAGGGGATTAAAAAAGATCAGAAAATCAGCCTCTCTCTGGATTCAAAATACAATCTCACCATCTCAGAATCCTTTTCCGGCAAATCAAACCTGGTTAAAGCCTTGAATTCAGATACGGCATTTATGGCCTCTTTCAAACAATTGAGCGTAAATCAGCAGGTAGTGGATTATACAAAGAACCTGACCACTCGTCAGTCAAGTATGATGGACTTCATGAATGATGACTCTGGATGGGACGGTCTCATGGCCTTGGCAAACCAATACAAGGAAGTCAAGTCTGCCGGCAATTCACTCACCAGCCTTCTGGGGCTCAGCCTCAAAGATGCCCCCTATACCTATGTTCATGATCCCAACGCTTACGCTGCTAAAGCTGATACCACTGCCAAGACTCCGTGAGAAATCAGTCCCCTGTCATGGTCCGGCCAACAAACACTCTGATGAGTTTTAATTCAATGGCCGTTAAAACCTCCTGCCTGCCGTCTGCAAAAACGGTATACCTTGATTCGTCCAGGTTGAGCCCGGAGTTCTCGGGTGCCTCCTCCGGTATGGCGCCCTGGCGGGGCGCCGCTTTGATCAGGGCCACCACTTCCCTGAAACTGAAGGGCTTGCACACATAGTCGCAGGCTCCGGATGCCATCCCTAAATGCCGGTCTTGGTGTTTCCCACCATGGGAATATTTTTGTTATGCCAGTAAAATTTGCAAAAAAGACGGACCGAATGTTCAAAAAATATGGGAACCCGGGGTATGGGAGAAACAGGACAAACGCATATGGGATTACAAGATTAATGATTTCAGTGGTTTATCATATTTCGGCAAACGCTAATAAAATTAGACGAATTGCATAATTCCATCAAAATTCAGATGGTTAAAAAAAGAGCTTATTTTACATGCGTTTGCTTTGGGGGAGAAAGGGGTGTTCTTTTTTTCCCCTTCTAAATATGGTAGACTGATTTCCGGAATTTACCCAAAAAAATTTGAAAACAGCGAAAATGAAGTGAGGATCATATGACAGCCGGTAGAATAATCGGTATGATAGCTGTGTTGTATATGTTCCTGCCGGTAATAGGGGACGCAAAGGGCAAAATTACATGGATGACCACCCATTGGCCCCCCCTGATGGAACTGGATCAGGCTTCGGGCAAAATTGCGGGCGGCCAGTACGGCAGCCAATTAAAGATGATTCAAAAGAGCATGCCCGGGTATGACCATGTCAACCAGGAGATGAGGTGGAAACGGTTTTGGTATTTTCTTGAGAAAGGAGAAACGTTCTGCAACTGCATGGCCTATAAAAACAGGACCCGGGAGACATTTGCCGCATTTTCCATCCCCATCAGCATCATTCTGCCCAATCATATTGTCATGAGAACGGATACCTTTGAACAGCTGGGGTTTCCGGAATCCCTCTCCTTGATGGACATGATGCAGGATATGCGGTTCAAGGGGGTGCTCATTGAAAGCCGGTCCTACTCCCATGATATTGACAGGATACTGGGCATATATGAAAAAAGATCAAATTTCACAAGAACTGTCATTGATGAACAGACCTATATTAAAATGCTGGGCAGTAAGCGAATGGATTATATTTTGGAGTACCCATTTGTGGTCAAAGATACGGTGGACCGCCATTTCCCTGAATTAAAAAAGATGTTCGCCTATGTGCCCATTACAGAGCTTTCCCCCTTTTATTATGTCTATATCGCATGTCCGAAAAATGAATGGGGAAAGGCTGTCATTAAAAAAGTCAATGAGGTTTTAAAGAGACTGATACCCAAAGAGGAGTTTCGCATAGAACTGATGCAGATGTACGGCAAAGAACAGCACAAGAAGGTGAATGGCTTTTATAACAGCCACCTGCTGCCGCTCACCGAGTAAGGCACAAAATTATTAATAAACCGTGCATTGAAATTAAATAGTTTTGTGCCCGTTTTGAATTGGTATTGAGTGTAGTTCAAATTTGGACGGTTTTAATTTGATACTGCGCCGAGTCCGGTTATTTTATTCTTTTCCCTGTTGATCCCGGTTTTCGGATCGGGTAAAATCCCCAATTTATTCCAAGGACATTAAATGTGAAAATACTTTTTCTTGAATCCTTTTACGGGGGATCGCATAAAGAAGTGGCCCAGGGGTTTGCCGAATATTCCCGCCATGATGTGGAAATTCTGAACCTGCCGCCCCGGTTCTGGAAGTGGCGTATGCGGGGGGCGGCCCTTGAATTTATCCGGCGTATTGAAAATATTTCAGCCTATGATCTTATCTTTGCAACGGATATGATGGATCTCACCGATTTCAAGGCCCTGGCAGGGCCGGGCTGTCCTCCTGTGGTTATGTATTTTCATGAAAATCAGCTATCCTACCCCTTAGGGCCCCACGAGAAACGGGATTTCCATTTGGGCTTTACCAATATTGTCTCGGCCCTGGCATCGGACGGGGTTCTGTTCAACTCTGAATTTCACAGGGATGATTTTTTCAGGGCCGCCCGGATACTGATCAAGCAGATGCCAGATGTCCGTCCCTCATGGATGGTAAATGAGATTGAGAAGAAAACCAGAGTGATTTATCCGGGCTGCAGATTTCCGGACAAGGTTCCTGAGATCGGCGTCAATGATACGGATCCCCCCCTGGTGGTCTGGAACCACCGGTGGGAGTATGATAAAAAACCTGAGGCTTTTTTTAAAGTGTTGAGCCAGCTTAAGACCAAAGGCGTGGCCTTTTCCCTGGCCATTCTCGGGGAGCAATACGAAATTTATCCCAAGGTTTTTGATCAGGCCAAAGACGCGTTTCAGGCCGAGATACAGGTATGCGGATATCAGGAATCAAGGGAAGACTATCTGGCTTGGCTTTCCCGGGGCACAGTGGTGGTGAGCACGGCCATTCAGGAGAATTTCGGAATATCCGTGATGGAGGCCATGGCCCATGGCTGCCTTCCCCTTTTACCGGACCGGCTGTCCTATCCTGAGCTTGTGCCGGCCGCCTTTCGCAGTTCCGTAATCTACGGTTCGGACCGGAAGCTGGAAGCCCTGCTGGCCAGGGTGCTCAAAGATCCCGGTTCTGTGCTGCCGGAGCGCCGTGCACTGGCAGAGCATGCCGGAGGATTCTCCTGGGAGGCGTTGATCCGGACCTACGATGATTTTATGGATGAGATAGCCGGGCGGTCACCCGGCCCCAATGCTGAATAGAACTAAAAGGCGTGTATATAGTTGTTTTTTTAAATAAAGTTTGTCATATTTCCCTTCTATTTTATTTTTATGGGAAACGTATATGAAGATCAGTAAAATTATTACCGTAATAATATTCGGGGTCTTGTTTTCGCCTTTGACCGGGGTTGCAAGAGAGCAAGTGGCATGGCTGACCGCACACTGGCCGCCCTTGATGGAACTGGATGAGTCCCGCCGGCACATAACCGGGGGACAGCGGGGGGTTCAGTTGAAGATGCTCCAGGCAAGCCTGACCCAATACAACCATATCAATGAAGAAATGCCCTGGAGCCGGTTCTGGTATATTGTAAAAAAAGGTGACAAGGTATGTAATTGCATGGCCATTAAAACCAGGGAACGGGAAGCAATTGCCCAGTTTTCCATTCCCATCAGTGTGGCCCTTCCCAGCTATATCATCATGAGAAAAGAGACATTTGGACAACTGGGATCCCCTGATGCCCTCTCTTTGATTGACCTGATGCAAGATAAGCGGTTTTCAGGGATACTCATAAAAAAACGCTCTTATTCCAACGGAATTGACGAAATCCTTCAGAAACAGGAAACCGGATCTAATATCACAAGAAGTTTTATTGACGTAGAGACATCCATAAAAATGCTGGCCAGAAACCGGATGGATTATATCCTTGAATATCCCTTTGTCATCACACGCACCGTGGACAGATCTCTGCCGGATTTAAAAGATATGTTCGTTCATGTTCCCATTAGGGAGATTGCCCCATTTTATTTCATTTACGTGGCATGCCCGAAAAATGAGTGGGGCAGAGAAATGATCCGCAATATAAATGATGCCTTGAAAAAACTGAGGCCTACGGAGCCTTTCAGGGCCGCCCTGGGCCTGACCTACACCGGAAAAAATCTGGAAACCATATTAAAATTCTACGATACCCGGGTTCTGGGAGTAAATGAGTGACCGTATCCATTATCTTGTAGGTACTGACTTTTTTAATGTCCGAGTCCAGGGCGATATTGCTCATGGTTGTGGCAAAGCAGCTTTTTTTAGTGGTGCCCTCAGGTAAATAACCTCCCTTGGGATTTATTTTTCTGATGGTCAGCGAATTGGTGTATAATCGATATTTGAAAATTCAGTGACCCGGGGGGGTAAGGTGTTGAAAAAATAATAAAACATCACTTGACGAATATCCTAATTACCATTAAAGTAAAACCTTTTTATGGATAAATTATCCGGATAAGGCAGCAGATTTTTTTAGTAAGCAGTACGCAGGGTCGTCGTCGTTTTTAAAAAAATCAAGCAGGTTATACTACTATAATGAATTTGGTCGGCTGTATCATCGGTCGGCCTGGTTTTGTTTTTTTTAAACCTTTTGGAATAATATACATGCAGCTTTCACAACAGCAGATTGATTATTGTATGGAGTGCGGGGTCTGCACCGGGTCATGCCCGGTTGCCATGGAACTGGAGGGGTTTTCCCCCAGGCAGATGATCAAGCGGGCCATGGCGGATCCTGATGGCGAAATTCTGGACAGCCCTCATCTATGGGCCTGTCTCTCCTGCTCCCGGTGCTCAGACCGGTGTCCCGTGGAAATCGATTTTCCCAAATTTATCCGAGAGTTCCGGAATAGGGCCAGGGCCAGGGGCAATTTGCCCAAACTAAGCCACCACGGTATGTTCCAGACCATGACCAGTATCCAGAAGGCCCAGATTCTCAATGGCTGCCAGGCAACCGGGGTTGCCCGGACGGCCTGGGCAAGGGAGGCGGGGACGATTTCCGAGACCGGGGACTACTTTTATTTTTCAGGCTGCATTGCTCAGTATGACGTGGCCTTTCAATACCTGGATCTCAAGATGATCCAAACCGCAAAGAACAATCTGATGCTGCTGAACAGACTTGGCATTAACCCTGTGGTTTCTGAACAGGAATGCTGCTGCGGCCATGATGCCCACTGGAATGGGGACGACGATACCGTGGACGTCCTGGCCAAAAGGAATATTGAGGCCATCAGGGCCTCTGGCGCCCGAACCGTTATTTTCGGCTGTCCCGAAGGGTATTCCATGTTTAAAGAGGTTTACGAAGACCGTTTCGGTCCTCTGGGGTTCGAACTGGTCCATATTACGCAGTTTTTAGCCCGGGCCCTGCCTGGGTCTGGCCTCAGTTTCAAGGCCGAGACCGGCCGGACCGTTACCTTTCAGGACCCCTGCCGCCTGGGCCGGCGTTCAGGCATTTACGAGGCCCCCAGAGATCTGATCCGCGGGGTTGCAGGGATTGAATTATTGGAAATGGAGCACAATAGGGAAAATGCTGTCTGCTGCGGCACAACGGGGTGGATGCAATGCTCTTCTTGTTCCAAGCTCATGCAGATCCAGCGGCTGGAAGAGGCCGAGGCTGCAGGTGCTTCCGCCATTGTGACGGCCTGTCCCAAGTGTCAGGTCCATCTGACCTGCGCGCAAAAAAATACAGACCACGATATTGAGATTATAGACCTATCCTCTTTTCTGGCAGATCGCCTGGAAGAGACTGCGGGTTCATCGGGAGTGATATAAATGGGAAATACAAATACGATTCACGGGTCGGTGATGGTCGTGGGTTCCGGTATTGCCGGAATGCAGGCGGCCCTGGACCTGGCTGATTCAGGATATCAGGTTCACCTGGTGGAAAAAAAGGCAGCCATTGGCGGGGTCATGGCCCAGCTGGACAAGACCTTTCCCACCAATGACTGTGCCATGTGAGTCATCTCACCTAAACTGGTCGAGGTCGGCCGGCACCTGAACATTGAACTGCACACCCTGTCCACTGTTGAATCCATTGACGGTGAACTGGGGAATTTTGAAATCACCCTGAAACAGGCCCCCCGCTATGTGGACATGGACAAGTGCATCGCCTGCGGGGAGTGTACCAAAAAATGTCCGGGCAAGGCCCCGGACAATTTTAACGAGGGTCTGGTCAAACGCAAGGCCATCTATGTGGACTATCCCCAGGCCGTGCCCCTGAAATACGCCATTGATCCCAATTTCTGCCTTAAGCTGCTCCGGGATAAATGCGGGACCTGCGCCCGGGTCTGCCCCACCGGGGCCATTAACTACGAAGACACGGAAAAGAAGTTGACCCTCAATGTGGGCTCCGTGATCCTGGCACCGGGATTCAAGCCCTATGATCCTTCCGGCCTGGACAATTACCAGTATAAGGCTTTTTCCAATGTAATCACCAGTATTGAATACGAGCGTATCCTTTCTGCCGGAGGCCCCACGGGCGGTCATATTGAATGCGCCCCGGATAAGCGGGCACCCAAGAAAATTGCCTGGCTCCAATGCGTGGGCTCCAGGGATCAGAACAAGTGTGGTAACGGGTATTGCTCTTCGGTCTGCTGCATGTATGCCGTAAAAGAGGCCGTGATGACCGCCGACCACGTGGAAGGGGACTTCCAGGCCGCCATATTTTTTATGGATATGAGAACCTATGGTAAGGATTTTGAAAAATATTACGAGCGGGCCAAGAGAGAAGGGGTCCGTTTTGTCAGATCCCGCATCCATACCATCACGGAAAATGAGGATAAGAGCCTCAATTGTACCTATGTTACCGAAGACGGACAGAATATTGAAGAGGCCTTTGACATGGTGGTGCTGTCCGTGGGCATGGAAACGCCTAAGGACCTGGCCCTTGAAATGGAAAACATGGGCATTCAATTGGACGGGGACCGGTTCGCCGAGACTTCAAGCTTTGCTCCGGTTTCCACAAACCGGGAAGGAATTTATGTCTGCGGGGCACTCCAGGAACCTAAAGATATACCCATTTCCGTCATGGAGGCCTCGGCAGCGGCCTGTGACGCCGGTGCCTGCCTCACAAAGGCCAGGGGGAGTCTGACCCGGATCAGAACCTATCCCGAAGAAAAGGCCGTTGACCAGGCAGAGCCCCGTATCGGTGTCTTTGTCTGCAATTGCGGTACCAATATCGGCGGGGTGGTGGATGTGCCTGATGTTGCCGAATATGCCCGTAGCCTGCCTTATGTGGCCTATGTGGAAGAGAATATGTTTACCTGTTCCCAGGACACCCAGGATAAGCTCAAACAGGTGGTAGAGGAAAACGGCCTGAACCGGGTGGTCATTGCCGCCTGCACCCCCAGGACCCATGAGTCTCTGTTCCAGGAAACCCTGAAAGATGCGGGCCTGAACAAATATCTCATTGAGATGGCCAATATCCGGAACCAGTGCTCCTGGGTCCATGCCAAGGAACCGGAACTGGCCACCCGAAAATCCAAGGACCTGGTGAGAATTGCCGTGGCCAAGGCCGCCCTCATGATGCCCCTGGCCCAGCCTGAAGTGGGGATCACCCAGAAGGGGCTTGTCGTCGGCGGCGGAGTCGCCGGAATGACCGCGGCGCTGGGGCTGGCCAACCAGGGATTTCACACCTATCTCATCGAGCAGGGCCAGGAACTTGGGGGCTATGCCCTGAATCTGGATTATACCTGGAAGGGCGAGCCCATTGCCGAAAATGTTAAAAAAATGATGGATGAGGTCCAGGGTCACGATGGCATTGACGTGATGACCCAGGCCACGGTGGCCGGGACCGAGGGCTTTGTTGGAAATTTCAAAACTACAATCGATCAGGCCGGCAGCCAGACGGTTCTGGACCATGGTGCCGTGGTCATTGCCACGGGTGCCGGGGCAGGGCAGCCTAAAGAATATCTCTATGGTCAGGATGACCGGGTATTTACCCATGTGGACCTGGATCCGGCCCTCAGGGAAACGTCTGAACTCCTGGATAATGTCAAATCCGCAGTATTCATCCAATGCGTGGGCTCAAGAGAGCCGGAACGGCCCTATTGTTCAAAGGTCTGCTGTACCCATTCCATCCAGACGGCCTTGAGGTTCAAGGACAAGAATCCCGCTATGGATGTCTATATCCTCTATCGGGATATCAGGACCTACGGGCAGCGGGAAAGCCTCTACCGGGAAGCCCGGGATAAGGGCGTCATCTTCATGCGGTATGACTCAGAAGACAAACCCCTGGTCACGGCAGGCCCGGACGGCCTGGATATCAAAATAAAAGAGCGGATCCTGGGTATGGACGTCAGAATATCTGCGGATCTTCTGATCCTGGCCACCCCGATAGTGGCGCAAGGTAACGAAGGACTAGCCCAGAAGTTCAAGCTCACCTTGAACGACGATAAATTTTTCATGGAAGCCCATGCCAAGTTGCGGCCCGTTGAATTCGCGACAGACGGCATCTTTCTCTGCGGTACGGCCCATTATCCCAAGCCTGTGGAGGAGTGTATTGCCCAGGCCAAGGCTGCAGCTTCCCGGGCCACTGTGGTTCTGTCCAAACAGAGTGTCACCGTGGACGGGGTGGTTTCCCGGATCAGAACCGATCTTTGCCGGGGCTGCGGGGCCTGTGAACAGGCCTGTGCCTTTGGTGCCGTCGAGTTCTATGTCGATGAAAACGGGGTGAAACTGGCCCGGGTCCAGCAGGCATTGTGCAAGGGGTGTGCTGCCTGTTCATCTGCCTGTCCCACAGGGGCCGCCGGGGTATACCATTACGACAACGAAGTGCTGGCCATGGTTGAAGCCGCATTAGATTAAATATAAGGAATATGTACAAATGGAATTCGATCCACAGATCATAACCTTTGCCTGCAATTGGTGCTCCTATTCGGCAGCAGACCTGGCCGGGGTGAGCCGGTTCCAGTATCCGCCCAATATGCGGATCATCCGGGTCATGTGCTCGGGGGGGATTACCCCTAACTATATCCTCAAAGCCTTTGAAAAGGGGGCGGACGGTATCCTGGTCTCAGGCTGACACATGGGAGACTGCCATTACCTGGACGGTAATGTAAAAGCCCAAAAGACCTTTGAGATGACAAAACAATTGCTGGCCCTGCTGGGCATAGATACCGGCCGGGTGAGGCTGGAATGGATTTCATCGGCAGAGGGCAACAAGTTCGCCGATGTGGCCAATGAATTCACGGAAACCATAAAGGCGCTGGGGCCGGCAAACATACGCCCCCAGGCGGCATAGAAAATTAAGTAGCTATTTAGGAGATTCATTGAAATGACTACGAATATACTTGTTCTTGGGGGCGGTATTGCGGGGATCCAGTCTTCGCTGGATCTGGCGGAAATGGGGTTCAAGGTCCATCTGGTGGAGCGGCTTCCCTCAATCGGGGGAAAAATGGCCCAGCTGGACAAAACCTTTCCCACCAACGACTGTGCCATCTGAATCCTGTCGCCTAAGATGCTGGATGTCGGTCGACATCCCAATATAGAGTTGATGGCCTACAGCGAACTGACTGCGCTTACGGGTCGGGCAGGTGATTTCACGGCAAAGGTTCTGAAAAAGGCCAGATATGTGGATGCGGACAAGTGTACGGGCTGCGGGGCCTGTGCCGAAGTCTGCCCAACACCTGTGGTGGATCTTTACAATGAGGGACACGCCTTCCGTAAGGCGGTTTATTCCTGGTTTGCCCAGGGTATTCCTTCCACCCATGCCATTGACCCGGATTACTGCCGGGTACTCACTGGCAAAAAGTGCGGGATCTGCGCCAAAAAATGTGAGGCCGGAGCCATTAATTTTGATCAGGCAGACGAAATTGTTGACCTGAACGTCGGCGCCGTTGTGGTGGCCACGGGTTATGATATTTTTGACCCCGTTAAAATGCCCGAATACCGGTATGCCCAATTGGACAACGTGATCACAGCCATGGAGTTTGAACGTTTTCTCTCCGCTTCCGGTCCCACTGAAGGCCATATTTACCGGCCCTCTGACCGGAAAATCAAGGCGGCCAAGGCCGAGCTTGAAAAAAAGGTAGCCAAGTCCGCCAAGGGCCTGACCCGGTTCGAAAAAAAGCATAACATGGATTCCAATGCCTTTGTACAGGGTCTGACCACCCAGAGCATCGAATTGACGGAGGATCTGGCCAAGGATGCGGAAAAATGGGCAGCCAAGGCTAAGGACTACAATGCGCTGGAAAATGATTTTAAAGATTTGGCAGCCAGGGTAGATAAAATTACCACGGCCAAAAAGCTTGCCTTTATCCAATGTGTGGGCTCAAGGGATCTGCGGTTTTATCCCTTTTGTTCCGGATACTGCTGCATGCACAGCATCAAGGAGGCCATCATTGCCCATGAACATGACAATGATACCCAGTCCGTGATTTTCGGCATGGATATCCGGGCCGTGGGCAAGGGGTTTGAAGAGTATAAGATCCGGGGGGGCAATTCCTCACAGATCATTTACAAACGGTCCAGGGTGGCTGAGATCACCCGGGGGAATAATGAGTCCCCAACCCTGATCTATGAAGATACGGCAACCCAGAAGGTGGTCAAGGAAGAGTTTGACCTGGTGATCCTGGCCACGGCCTGTGCCCCGGTGAAAAACACCCCTGAGCTGGCCGATGTCCTGGGTGTTGACCTGGACCCTTATGGATTTTTTGAGACGGATCCGGCCAATCCTCTGGATACCACAAAAGCCGGGGTTTTTGTCTGCGGCTGTGCCCACAGCCCCATGGATATTCCTGAATCCGTGGCCCAGGCCAGTTCTGCTGCGGCCCGGGCGGTCCAGGCCGTGATGACGGCCAAGAAGGCATCATAAGAGGGGATGATATGAGCAAAGAGACCATGAAAATATGTGAACAACCCCGGATCGGGGTATTTGTCTGTGACTGCGGGTCCAATATTGCCGGCCATCTGGATTGTGCCGATGTGGCGGAATATGCTAAAACCCTTCCCCATGTGGTATATGTGAAGGAAAACCTCTATACCTGTTCTGAATCCGGGATCGTGGAAATCAAGACCGCCATTGCCAAGGAAAAACTGAACCGGGTATTGGTGGCGTCGTGTTCCCCCCGGACCCATCACCCTCTCTTTTCCAGTTCCTGCGCTGAAGCGGGCCTCAATCCCTATCTCTTTGAGATGGTGAATATCCGGGACCAGTGCTCCTGGGTCCACATGGGCAAACGGGAAGAGGCCACCCAAAAGGCCAAGCTCCTCATCAAGATGGGTGTGGCCAAGGCCGCCGGCCTGGAACCCCAGGAAGAAATTGAATCTTCCCTCATCCGGAAGATCCTGGTGGTGGGGGGCGGCATTGCAGGCCTTTCGGCGGCCCAGGCCCTGTCCGACATGGAATTGGATGTGATCCTGGTTGAAAAGGCACAAAATTTTGGCGGCCTGCTTCGGTCCGTGGGCACCCTGGATACGGGTGACACTGCTGAGGCCTTTTTAGGACGGGTCATTGAGGATGTTGAATCCCGGCCCAATATCAGCTGCCACACCGGTGCAAACGTGACATCCACGGGCGGGTATATCGGCAACTATAAGGTGACCATGGATACGAAAGATGGCGAGGTTACCGAAAAAATAGGTGCCATGGTGGTTGCCACAGGGGCCGTTCCCCTGATTCCTGAAGGTATTTTCGGATACGGGGGAAAAGGGGTGATCACCCTGATGGAGCTGGAGCGAAAGCTTGCGACCGATACCCTGGAAGATGCCGGGTTTGCAGGAAAGCGGATGGTCTTCATCCAGTGCGCCGGTGCCAGAAGCAGCAAAAAGGAATATTGCTCCAGAATCTGCTGTATGATCGCCGTAAAGAATGCCATGGCCGTTAAAAAGAAATATCCTTTGGCCGATGTGAGGGTGCTTTACCGGGATATGCAGATGTACGGGACCCGCAAGGAGCAGATGCTCTGGGATGCCAGGGGCATGGGGGTCCGTTTTGACGTCTATTCACCTGAAAATTTGCCCCGGGTGGAGAACCAAAAGGTATCTTACTTCCAGGCCGTGACGGGCAAGGATGTGGAATTGGACACCGAGCTTACGGTATTGTCCACCCCCCTGACGGCAAGGACGGATGCCAGTGCCCTGGCCAATATGCTCAGGGTCCCCACTGACGCCAATGGGTTCTTTCTGGAGGCCCACGCCAAGCTGCGTCCCCTGGATTTTGCGGCGGACGGCATTTTTGTGGCAGGCTCCGGCCGCTATCCGGCCACTGCAGTGGAAGCCAGGACCCAGGGTATTGGGGTGGCCGCAAGAGTGGCGGCCATCCTGTTCAAGGACAAATTGGTGAAAAGTGCCATTGTGGCCCAGATTAATCCGGATTCCTGTGTGGGCTGTATGGCCTGTCTGCCCATCTGTCCCTATGAAGCCATTACCTTCAACCGGGAAGACCATATCTGTGAGATCAATGAGGTCCTGTGCAAGGGCTGCGGCAACTGCGCCGCCACCTGCCCGTCCCATTCGGCGCTGTTGAGAGGGTATAAACCCGAACAGCTGTTGGCCCAGATCGGTGCGGCTTGAGACTAAATTTTAAGGAAAAATATCAATGAGTGATCAAAATTTTGAACCCAATATCATTTGTTTCCTGTGTACCTGGTGAGCGTATGCCGCTGCTGACCTGGCTGGGGTCAGTCGTATGCAGTATCCTGCAAATATCCGGATTATCCGGGTCATGTGTTCCGGGAGCGTGTCTCCCCATCATGTCCTGCGGGCGTTTCAACAAGGGGTGGATGGGGTCTTTGTGGGGGGCTGACATCTCGGCGAATGCAATTACCTGTATGGTAATTATTCCACGGAAAAACGGGTAACGGTCCTCTCCCAGATGCTGGACTTTGCCGGAATAGAAAAAGAACGCCTCAGGGCCCGGTGGGTCTCATCCGCCGAAGCGCCGGAGTTTGTGGAAGAGGTGAATTCTTTTATTGATACCTTGAAACAACTGGGGCCGTCACCCTTGGCAGCGAGAGCCGCGAGAACGGCGGGAACAGCGAGAACTATATGATTGAGACCATAAAAAAGCATGTGGCTCAGCTTTTGACTGAAAAAAAGATTAAAGGCTTTCTCGGACTGATGGAGAAGAACGGCCATGTTGGCCCTCATCTGTTTCAGGACGGGGAGGGGCTTGAGGGCTTTAGCCTGGGGGACCTGAAAAGGTCCGGGGATGCACGGTATCCATTGAACAAGACCCTGACAGCCATTGCCCGGGCCTATCCGGATGATGTTTTCGGGGTCCTGGTGCGGGGCTGTGATGAGCGGGGACTTTACGGGCTTTTCCGGTTGAATCAGCTTGAGGAGGATAAGGTTTTTCCTATAGGGTTTGCCTGTCCCGGTGACCTGTCCCGGGCTTGTGAATGCAAAAAACCCTATCCCGATGCCCTGACGGCAGGGGATAAGACAGAGGTGCCCGAGGCTGTCCGGGTTGCGGATATGGACGGCAAGGGCCTTGCCCAGCGGTTTGAATTCTGGACCGGCCAGTTTCTTAAGTGCGTGAAATGCTATGGGTGCCGGGACGTATGCCCCATGTGTTTTTGCAAGGAGTGCAGCCTGGAGTGTGAGGATCTGGTCTCCAAAGGGTCGTTGCCCGTGGATATTCCGGTGTTCCACCTGACCCGGGCCATGCATATGGCGGACCGGTGCGTGGACTGTGGGCTCTGTGAAGAGGCCTGTCCGTCTGATATCCCGTTGCGGCTTTTATATAAGAAGACCTCCTGCATCATGGATACGGAATTCGGATTTACATCGGGACTGAATAAGAACGAACGATCCCCCCTGAGCATGATGGGGCCGTCGGGCCCGTCCAAATAAAAAAGGAAAAATCATGGAGTACCAAACCACCCTGACCACCTGTACCTATTGCGGATGCGGGTGCAATTTTTTTCTTGAAACCCTTGACGGGAAACTGATCAATACCATTCCCTGTAAAACCAGCCCGGTGAACGAGGGCAAACTCTGCATCAAGGGCTGGAATGTCCACCAGTTTGTCCAGAACGAGCGGCGGCTGAAACACCCCATGATCCGGAAGGACGGGGAGCTGACCGAGGTTTCCTGGGACGAGGCAATCGCCTATACCGCAGGGCGGCTGCGGGCCGTAAAGGATGAAAAAGGCGGGGACAGTGTCGGGTTCTTTGCCTCTGCCAAGGTGACAAATGAGGAGAATTACCTCATGCAGAAGTTTGCAAGGGCCGCTTTAGGCACCAATAACGTCGATCACTGCGCCCGATTGTGACATTCTTCCACTGTGGCAGGTCTTGCTGCAGCGTTTGGAAGTGGTGCCATGACCAATGGCACAGCAGAACTGGAAGATGCGGATACCATTTTTATCATCGGCTCCAACACGGCAACGGCCCACCCGCTTGTTGCGACCAGAATCTTTAGGGCTCTGGAAAAAGGGGCCAAACTGGTGGTGGCCGACCCCAGGAAGAACCAGATTGCCGAGTTTGCCCATATCTATTTGCGGCATAAGCCCGGAACCGATGTGGCCCTGCTCAACGGCATGATGAAGATTATCCTGGAAAAAGGGCTCCAGGACCAGCCTTTCATTGATGCCAATACAGAAGAATTTGACGCCTTCAAGACAAATATTGAGTCTGTTGATTTGAACCAGTGTGCAGCGGTTACCGGCCTGACCGTTGAAGAGATGGAACAGGCGGCACAAATGTACGGCTCCGCCGGAAAAGCCTCCATCGTCTATTGTATGGGTATTACCCAGCACACCAACGGGGTGGATAATGTAAAATCCCTGGCCAACCTGGCCATGGTAACGGGCAATATCGGAAGAGAGGGCACCGGCGTCAATCCCCTGCGGGGCCAGAACAATGTTCAGGGTGCCTGCGACATGGGGGGGCTGCCCAATGTATTTACCGGATACCAGCCCGTGACCCTTGGGGCGGCCTCAAAGAAATTTGCCCGTGCCTGGGGCGTGGATGAACTGCCCACCCATATCGGTCTGACCATCCCTGAAATGCTCACGGCCATTGAGAAAGACAAGCTCAACGCGCTCTGGATCATGGGAGAGAACCCTGTGGTGTCCGATCCCGATGCCGATCACGTACGAAAGACCTTTGAGAAAATAGATTTTCTGGTGGTCCAGGATATTTTTCTGACACCCACGGCCCGGTTGGCTGATGTGGTACTGCCCGGAGTCTCCTTTGCAGAAAAGAACGGGACATTCGTGAATACCGAGCGACGGATTACCCGGGTGCGAAAAGCGGTTGAGCCAAAGGGAGAGGCCAGGGCGGACTGGCAAATCATCCAGGATATTTCAACTGCCTTTGGATATGAAATGGGCTATGGAAGTGCCGAAGAAATTTTCAATGAGATCGCCTCTCTGACCCCCTCCTATGCCGGCATCACCTATCCCCGACTTGAAGGGGAGGGAATCCAGTGGCCCTGTCCCACTGCCGAACATCCTGGCACCCCATATCTTCACAAGGACGGCCGGTTCACCCGGGGCAAGGGACTTTTCCATGCCATTGAATACAAAGGGCCGGCCGAGGTGGTTGACACCCAATATCCCCTCTGGATGACCACGGGCCGGGTCTATGCCCATTACCACACCGGCACCATGACCCGTAATTCTGTTGCCCTGGATGCCGAGATTTCCCAGGGTTTTTTGGAGATTCATCCAAATGATGCGGCTGCCCTTGGGGTTTGCGATGGCGACTGGGTGAACCTGGCCTCCCGGAGGGGGGAGATCAAAACCCGGATCATAACCACGGACCGGGTGGAAAAAGGGGTGGTATTCATGCCTTTTCACTTTGAAGAAGCCAATGTGAACAAGCTGACCAACCCGGCCTTTGATCCCATTGCCAAGATTCCTGAACTCAAGGTCTGCGCCGTAAAGGTGACCCCGGCCTGATTTTTTAAAATAGCGATCTGAAACAAAAAAGCCGCTCCATGTTCGGAGCGGCTTTTTATTGGTATCAGTCAGCTTCTTTTTAGGGGCCGGATCAGGCCCTGGACATGAATTTCCGGGTCTCCGTGTTCACCTTGACCATTTCGCCGGGCTCAAGGTATTCCGGGATCTGGATTTCAACGCCGTTGGAAAGGGTGGCCGGCTTGGTCCTTGCGGTGGCGCTGGCCCCCTTGATGCCCGGTGCGGTTTCCGAAATTTCAAATACAAGGGATGTGGGGATTTCAATGCCCACCAGGTTCTCGTCAATGATCAGGCCGACAATATCCTCCATGCCGTCTGTGATCCAGGCCTGTTCCTCTTCTATGGCATCGGCTGAAATTATGTACTGGCCGTACTCCGCACTGTCCATGAATACAAGCAAATCCCCGTCGGGATAAAGGTATTGGAGGCTTTTTTTCTGGAGGTCAACCTCATCAAGGCTGTCGCTGCCCTTGTAGGAGTCCTCGTATTTCTGCTTGGTTCTGATATTGCTGAACCTTACCTTGTACAGGGTGACAGCTCCCCTTGCCGAGGGGGTTCTCACGTCAATATGTTTGACCATATAGGCCTCGCCGCTGATTTTAACGACATTTCCTTTTTTTAAATCACATGCCTTGGGCATTTTTTGAACTCCTGAAATTATACGTTATAAAGGGGTATAAAATACCATCCCGGAGGAAAAAAGGAAATGCCTTGTTTCCTGGGTTTATGGGAATTTTAATATCCATGTAACTTGGCTCTGAAACTCAGAAAATCTGGCGGACAACCTCATATTTTCAAGAATCAGGAATCTATTGTGTTGGTTTTACCTGAATCGGTTTTATTCGGTATTGAACTAAACCGCTGCGCGGTGGTTTTTCTCCAACCACCCAGTTAAAATCACTATTTTCAATGTAGCCTGCCCATTATTACCTCGAAAAGTTCTATCAATTAAGCCTACTTTTCCATTGTTGTAACTATTTAACCCACAGCAAAGGATAAGCCAATGACACCATTAATACAAAAAATGATTAACGACATGAAGCTTCGCCGATTTTCTGCTGACATTCAGCAAGTGTATATCTATGCGGTTGAAGATCTTTCAAGGTATTACAATCGTTCCCCTGATCAAATCCCCATAGAGAACTCTCCTGGTTTAACGACCTTCTTTATTCAGGTTTAGTTCAATAAATTTATTCTTTCATCTCAAACAACGTTGTAAATTTTAACTGTGATCTCAGATTTTGAGTTCGTGGTTGTTTGCCCGGTCCCACTTCAGCGATTTGTTATATGTGTGTTTGAGTAGACAAAGTAACTAATTCATCACCATCATAAAGTCGGGCATTAGACTCAAGCATACCAAGCTTTTGAAGTAGCCTTACTGATGGGTCATTTTCCACAACTGCAACACCGTAAATTTCAGATACTACCCCAGTTTCAAAAGTAAAGTTTAGCGTAGCTTTCGCTGCTTCAAATGCATAACCATTACCTTGATATTCAGGAAGCAAGGCATATCGAATATCATTAAAGTTAGTTTCAGGAATTTGCTCTACGCCAGCATATCCGATTTTTACTGAGGGCTTGTCTTTAAGGGAAATGATGAACGTTCCGAACCCTCGTGCCCAGTGTTGTACTTTTTCAAGTACATACTTTTCTATGTATTTCAAACTGAAAGGCTTGCCTCCTGGCAAATAACGGGTAGTCGCCTCACAGGTGAGAAGTTTTATATAAATATCAGAATCATCCAAGGCAACTGGACTCAAGATCAATCTATCTGTTTCTATCATTAGAGTGTCCATTTTCGTTAAAAAAAAACGTATGTTGTATATTTTCAATAATTGTTTTTTTCAGCATTAATATTCTGATTTCCTTCCGAGTACTCCTGTATAACCTGTTAGCTTTACCGGTTCCGCCATGGCCCAAATAGCAACACATAATTTTGATGTTTACCAGCCTCGCAAACCCAAGGCAAGTGCATACTACAAATGTGTTGAAAATCGCTTTGAAGATCTGGAACGGGCCTGGGATGACATGTATGCATCCCGGTATGGATTCTGGCGGACATATGCAATGACTGTAATCTATAAGTATCTGGATTGCGGAGATCTTCATATGGGATTTGCCAGGGTCTGTTGTGAAAATTGCGGCCAAGAGTATTTGCAGGTTTTTTCTTGTAAACGGCGTCAGTTCTGTCCCTCCTGCCATCAAAAAAGAGTGATCGAATACAGAGAATGGCTGCTTACAAATGTTTTGAAGGATGTGCCACACCAACAGTGGGTATTCAGCACTCCCAAACGGCTACGGATTTATTTTTTCTTTGACAGGAAACTGCTGGCAAAACTGTCCATTTGTGCCTGGAAAGTTATCAAGGCATATTTGAGATCCACCGTATCTGATTACAATGCTGTTCCCGGAGCCAGCATTGCTGTTCACTTACGGTGATTTTTTAAATTTCAATCCCCATCTGCATGCCATTGTGTCTGATGGATGCTTTCTTGATGACGGTGATTTTCATATGGCTCCGGGATTCATGCTGGAAGACCTGGAAGAAATTTTTCAGTATGAAGTGCTCAAGATGCTCAAAAAAGAGGGTAAAATAACGGATTCTATTATTGAGAATATGCTTTCGTGGCGCCATTCAGGTTTCAATGTATATATCGGAGACAAAATTTTTTCTGATGATAAGGCAAGCCTCGGGAATCTTGCCCGGTACATCATCCGGGCCTGTTTTTCCCAAGTGCGGAAAAAGGCGGAGACGGATGATGACATTCCTGCTGTTATTCCAAATGAGATGTCATCCAAAGAATCCCGGCAGAACTGGGCCAGGTTAATCCAGAAAATTTATGAAGTAGACCCGCTGATCTGTCCTAAATGCTGGGAGCAGATGCACATCATCCACGTCATCGAAGAACTTGACATCATCGAAAAAATTCTGCGTCATCTTGGGCTTTGGGATATCTGCAACCATGATCCGCCCAACCCTGGTGAAACTGTTTGGATTTGCCAGCCCTCCAGACAGGCCTTGAACTATGCCTTGACCCTCGCGCGGCCCGCCGCTGCAATGATGCCAAGTCCGAACAACAGCAGGGCTGACGGTTCCGGCACAGTTGCGCCGGCTTCGGTTCCAGAGATCCACCCGTCCTGGCTGTTCAGCACGCCGGTATTGAAATTGTCAAAATCAGTGGAATAGATGTCTGATCCCGTGATCACCAGATTGTCGATCAGCACCGAGGTCAAACCGGTTGACGAGGAGGCCAAGGTGATATCCCAGCCGTATAGGTTCGCTACCATGTCGGTGATGATCATATCCGAAAGATCCAAATCTTCCCGGTATACACCACCAATCGTTGGATGGATCTCACCTGAACCGTTATAAGCTCCGTCAACCTCTTTATTAATAAAATCCCATTCCATTGTTATATTGGCCCAGGAGCCTGTTACCATCGGAACCTGGTAGTCAACAGGACTTAAGATAGCTTGAGAGCCCGGATCAGCGTCGCTCCAGCCAAAGGGAAGGATGTCACCATTGTACACATCCCCGTAATAGGGGTCATTGATTCCATAGTACTTGTCACCATCTACGGTCACTTTGCTGTCATTGTCATCAACAAACCCCCATTCCAGAAGTCTGTCAAAGCCTGTTGGCAAGTACATGTCAAAACTGGCTGTGACGAAAGAATGCTCAGAGGTTGATACCGCATCGCCGAAATCAATCCACATCCACGAATAACCGGATCCATCTACAGTCAATTGAACGGCTTTATTGCCGTTCCCAAGATCAACCACAACCGGATCCAACCCAGTTGCATACACCTGCCCCGATAAAACCAGAATAAAAATCAAAACGCTTAAACAAGCTTGCTTCATCACTGAACCTCCTTTAAAATCATGTTGGGTTAAATAAATTGGGAAATTTAAACTGACACGGATGTCAATTAAGGATAGCAAATTGCGTGCCAGAGTCTGGGGTGAAAAATTGCCAGAATTTGCAGTTTTTTCGGTAATTTAGGGAGGTTTTTTTCATAGAAAAAAAAGTATAATAGTAAGAACTTTTTTTCTTATGCTGTTGAAAAGATTTACCGGTATACCTGATCATAAACCCGGTGAATCCGGTCGAAAACCTTTTCCGAGGAAAACATAGATATCTTTTCTTCCCGGGCAGGAAACATCCCAAAACTCCGGTAGAAAAAGTTCACTCCATTTAGCATCGCACTTTGTCTTGACAAAAAAGGAGTCACCATATTGATTCTTAAATTAAATCAAGATGTTAAACTATAATTTTACAAACAGAAACAGTAGGCTGGGTTTATAACAAGTTCAACCGGAGAACTGATTTGGCCGCATCGGGAGAGCGAGAGGGTATGATGTTGATAAAAAAACACTATTTATCTGGGAAGGGGTGACCATGTATATTCATTCAGAAGCAGTGGAGGCCACCCTCACATTTATTTCTGATAACAGAGCTGCGGGCAGCGGGGTGATCTTTGGTTATACTTATCCCGAGGTCATTGCCGGAACCATGGCTGAAAAGAGGCCAAAGAATGGTACAGACTCTCCCGGCAATCAGATGAACCCATTGTTTTCGGCATCAGCAATGACCGAATTGAGATCTTTCTTACTGAACGGGGATTCCATGAAGTAGCCTGCATCACATATGAGTACTTCAATAAGAATTATTTTTGCTGCGTGAACAGGGCAGGACTTCCACCCCCATTCTTTCCCTTGCGCATGCCCGGGTCCGCAGAAGCCCCAAGGAGTGGGGATGTGTAAAAAACTGCAATACGATCAATAATTTTTCAGACTCTTTTAACCAGGCTGATATCAGAAAAATTAAACCGGCACATACTGCAACAGACGTCATTTGCATGTCCAGTGTTGTGGCGCATACCAGAAATGCCAGGCAGACAGAAATGGTGGCAGATATATATGCAGGTCGGGCACCGATTATCGTGCTCAAAGTGATAACGCCATTGGCAGCATCACCGGCATGGTCCTTAACGTCTTTTAATTGGCACCCTGTAAAAAATATAACAAAAATGGATGTCATGAGAGTAGGGTCGCAATTTCTGTATGTCAGAGTACCGTCCGCAATACATCTGCCCAGAATGAATACGGAAATCGCTATTATCGGGGCCCGGGAAACTGGACAATGTGTTATGGTATCGGGGTGGATTTGTGACGGATTTGTCTTTGATCTAATGGTAGGAGCAGGTCATCATTCATAAATCCTTTCCATATTGTCAGATTCTAAACATCCAGGGGGATGCAGATCCGCTTTGCCTTGTTTCTGGGGCGGTAAGGGGAGAAACCGGGCGGGTTGAACCGGCGGGGAAAAGCCGGCAGGGTCAGGCTTTTGGGAGCAGCGCCGGTGTCCACCGTAACTTGTGCGGGCACCGGCGCTTTTATTTGCACTGGCCGTTATTTTTAGAATTTCAATCCCAGGGTTACCCCCCATACATAACGGGGCATGGGATAGCCGCTGACCTCTGCGTAACGGGTGCCTGTGGCATTATCCAGGTAGAGGTTCAAATCGTAGTCCAGGCCCTGGTATCTCAGCTTTTTGCGGAACCCGATATCACAGACCAGGTAGTCGTCCAGTTCCGCTCCCTTTTGACTTCCCCGGGATCCCACATACCGGGCACTGACCTGCAGCCAACCCCTTGGGATGACTTCATATCCGGCCAGGGCCTTGACCTTGTGCTTGGGCAGGGTGGCGGGCAGATAATAGGTCCAGTCCTGCTCATGGCCGGTCTGGGCCACCTGGTGTTCCTGGTACACATAGGCGGCCGTGGTTCGAAGTTTCGGGGTGATCTGCAGGGAGGCTTCCATTTCAAAACCGTAGAGTTTCACCGAATCAATATTGTAGAGGCAGTTGGAGCCGGCTCCGGAGCCGGGGGCGGTAATTCCGTTGTCGTTGATGAAGTTTTTTATATCATAGTACCATGCCGCCGTTCTGAAATGGATGCGGTCAAAGCTCTGGATCATTCCGATTTCGTATTCCGTGGCGGTTTCAGGTTCAAGTGAGGTGTTGGTTTCGGAGGCGCACCGCGCCCACCAATAATAATCTCAGGGGCAGGGCAGGCGGTAGGAACGGCTGGCAGCCGCATACAGGGTGGTGTCCCGGGTCAGGCGGTAATCCACCTTAAGGCTGGGGAAAAAATCCGAATCCGTCTCTGTTTTACCGGTGTTGTTCACTGAAAAAGGCCATCCCGGGGGCTGGGCCGGATAGCCCATTTCCATCCAGGACTTATAGGTGGCTTTTTCCACCTGGTAGTATCGGACACCCGGGGTCAGGGTCCATCTGTCCCTGATCTGGATGATGTCCTGGATATACCCTGATTTGACCTTGTAGATGGCCTGGGTGGCCGAAGGCTGGCCCAGTTCCTGGTATTCCGCCCCAAAGGTGAATTTGTGTCCCTCAAAGGGAGCAAAATCCATGTACTCCAGGATGATCCCCTGGGTGCGGTCGTCGGTGAACTGATCCTTGCTGAAACTGCCGGCTTTATTGTAGAGGCTGGTCCGGCGGCGGCCGTCGGTCATGAACCCGTGGACCTTGAGGGTGCCGGGGCCTGCCGTAAGGGTGAAGATGGCGTCTAGATAATCGGTCTGTTTTTCCCATTTTGGGGTGTCTCCCCCCGGCAGCTGGGGCCAGTTTAGATGGCGCAGCTGGTCCGAGGACCGTCTGAATAGGGGGTGGGAGGGATCATACAGGCTTGCCACCACGGGATTGGGATCATTGGGATCATTAACCACGGGCATACCGTAGTCAACTTCAGAATGTTTCAGACCAAGCTTGAGGCCAGCCCCGGAGGGCAGGTGAAAGTTCAGGCGGCTGTTAAAGGATTTGGTCTTCTGGAAATTATTTTTCAGGTATCCGTCCGTCTCCTGGCTGCCGCCGGAAAAATGGTAGTCAGTAAAGTCATTGGCGCTGCCCTCCACCGCCGCCGATGCATTCCAGGTGTTGTACCGGCCGTAACCGGCATTGACATGGCCCCTTGCCTTTTTGGTACCGGCGTCTTTGTTTTTGGTGATGATATTGATGACCCCGCCGATGGCAAAGGGGTGGAGAACGGAATGGCCCCCCCGGATAATTTCGATCTGTTCCACGTCATCCATGGTCAGGGTGGACCAGTCCACAATATAGCGCCCCATATGCCCGGTCTGGTTAATTCGCCGACCGTCGATTTCAATGACCATCCTTCCTTCATTCAGGCCCCGGATGGAGACCTCGTCCCCGGGACCGGCCATAAGGGAACTGGATCGCTGGACATCCACGCCTCCAATCTCAGTAAGCACATCGGTGATGGTGGTCAGCGACCCGGGTTTGTTAAACTTATCCATGTGGATCACGGTTTTATCTGCAGAGATATCCACACCGGGCTGGGAGGCCATTACCGTGATTTCCCCGAGATCAACCGGGGCAGCCTCCTGGGCCCAAAGTATCCGGGCAAAGGAGGTGAATGATATGAACAAGAGCAGGGTGAATACAGTGTAGCGATACATGGTTTTCCTTTCCTTTTGCTTTAATTATATGCCAGGGCCTGATTTAAGCCATCTGGCGGTTTTCAACAGATTGACAGGAGAGGAAATTTGCTGGTATGGTTGAATTTCCTCCCCTGGAGGGCCGGGGAAAACAGGTAAAGATCCTGGCAGATGCGCTACCTGTTTTCCCCTTTTTTTTAGTCTCCGGGCCGGGACCGGGCCTTACGGGCGCAGATACGGTATTCACCGGGCATATCTGTGAAGGCCGTTAGGGATAACCCGCACCGGATCAGCCAGGCCTCCATCATCTGCCTTGGGGGCAGAACATCATTGGATACGGCGGTTTCCGTGTTATGGTGGCCGGCGATCTCTTCCGATGACATGAGATGGGCAATGGTCAGACAGCCCCCGGGCTTTAATACCCGGGTGATCTGTTCCAGGGCCCGGGCCTGGTCCTGGAAATGGGGAAAGCAGGCAAAACAGATGATCCTGTCAAAGCATGCGTCTGAAAAGGGCATGTCCAGGACATGGGCGCATTTGAATGAGACCCTGGGATCGGTGTGCAGGGCCTGATTGGCCCAGATCATTTCATGGGCATAATCCATTTCAACCAGGCGCCCAGGGGTCGAAAGCCGGTTGAGAACATAGGGTACCAGCACCCCGGCCCCGCAGCCCAGGTCCAGGATATGGCTGTCAGGTTTGATGTCCAGGCTGTCCAGAATGGTGTTTATTTTATCCTGGTGCCGGTCATGGGAGCCCGTGTCCGGGTCCTTGTAAAAGGTGTCCAGCCAGGTGTCGGCCCTGTGGTTGAAAAAGGCCTGCCTGGATCTGTCCTCATCATTGAGAATCATGGGGGGTCTCCTTTTGGGCCCAATCCATCCACTGCCGTGACATGAGCTGCCGGGCTGTGGGTTCATCGACCCTGTATACGGTTTGGTAGAAGTCTTTGAGCCATTGGCCCAGTTTAATATCCCGGAACAGGTCGGGATAGGCTGCCTGGGCCATGACCATGATGTCTATGGGGTACTCCAGCCGTTTTTCGCAATTGCAGGGGGTCCAGGGCAGGGCCACAACAGACCTGGCCTTTACCGCCCGCATCTCTCTGAGCCCCTGGTAGTAGGGGGCCTGGTACAGTTCTTCCGGGGGATGGTATCCCCATGCCGTGACCAGGACGATGAGGTCGGGATCCAGGGCCAGGAGCTGTTCCGTGTTCAGGATGTTCCAGGCCCCGGGAGCGGTATAGGCATTGTCCGCATGGATGATCTGGTCCAGAAAAAAGGATTGAAGGGTGTCCTGCCCCTTTACATGACCGGCCCCGCCCTGGCTCCGGGCCTTGGGTGAGAGGCCTAAAAGCAGCAGTTTCTTCCGCTTTTCCCTGGGCAGCCCTGAGGTTCTTTCCTTTACCAGGTTCACCCAGGATTCCAGGTATCGGGCCAGATCCTGGGCTTCGGCCTCTTTCTGGAAGATTTTTCCCAGGAGGCGGATTTCCTTTGAAATGGATTCAATGGAGGGGGAAGGGGTGGCGTTGGGACCCTGGAGCACCACCAGGGGAATGCCCAAAGATTCCAGAAGCCCCAGGTTTTTGGCCAGAATATCCTTGCTCTGGCAAAGGGAGCAGGACCCTGCCCTGACAATGATGAGGTCCGGGAGCAGGGCGGCCACGGCCTCGTAATTGATCCCGGTTCCGGACCGGGCCACCAGGGGCAGGGCCGTGAATCCGGGATTCAACGCCAGGACCGGATTCATCCCGGTCCTGTATTCATATGTCTTACCTTCCCCGGCCGGATAGGTATAGGACCAGGTTTTGGGCAGGCAGGCCGAGCCCAGTGCAATAATTTTATCTGCCTGGCCCAGCCGGGTCATCACCCCTTCCACCATGCCGTCGCTGATGGTCACCACCCGGTTGATCCTTGGGGGAATTGTTATGGTTTTTCCCCTGAAATCCGTGACCGTGACGGTGTTTCCAAAGGCCGGGCTCAGGAGGGCAAGTTCCAGGAATAGGGCCGCGGCCGCCAGGGAAAGCCATGATCCGGGATCAGGCAGTTTCACGGAAGGCCTCCTTTACGGCCCAGGAGAATTTCATGGACTTGTGTTCAAATTGATGGACCCATCCCTGGTCGGTCTTTTTGCAATGGGTTTCCAGGAAGGCTGCAAGGGCCTTGTCATGGCGGGCCTCAAGCCGGGTGAACCGCTTATGGTAAAAGGCCAGGGCATCATCCAGGGTGGGAAAGACCTCTGTGAAATGGTGGGCATGGACCCGGATGTCCGGATAAATGCCCATCTGATAGAGCACCTGAAAGAGGACATCGCTTTTGGGGCCCCCGTGGTAGTCTTTATTGAAAAACTGGGGCCACAGGGCCCTGGGCATTTTTTCCCATTCAGGAATACCGGCGTGCCAGAACAGCACCACCCGGCCGCTGCAGACCCGGTTCATTTTTTCAATGGCGGCCCGGATATCGGTCATGCCCAGGGACATGGATGCCAGAACAAGATCATAGGGCGGCTCCAGATCCAGGTCCGGGTCGATCTCTTCCCAGGATTTTTCCACCTGGATGATATTGTCTGTATCATGGAGGGCCATATCTGATGTCATGACCCGGTTCATGCCGGCGGAGGGTTCAACAGTGGTCACGGACCGGGCCTGGGCCGCCATGGGCAGGGCCAGGTTGCCCGGTCCGGCCCCGATGTCCAGAACCCGGGTGTGGGGCTCAAGGGGCAGCTGCCCTATGGTGTCCTGGATTCTTTTTAGGTGATGCTTGCCGTATTTTTCCGAGTAGACCCTGGCCGAGTCTTCATCGGCCCAGAATTCCCGGCAGGATTTTCCTGCGGTATCCTGCCACAGGGCCATCTGGGATTGCCATTCACGGTTCCAGTCAATGGAGGCGGTCTCTATCATGGTAAACTCCTTTTTTTTATCCGGCCGGAACCGGGTGGTGCCGGGCCGGTATTAATCCGCTGGGAAGTATCATTTTCAGGTCCTGGTCATCCATGACCTGGCAGGTATCCCGGTAAATTTTATCCATCAGCCCCTGGGAAAAGACCCGGGCCGGATCACCCGTGGCGATAATCCCCCCTTTTCCCAGGACCACGGTGGTATTGCAGAACCAGGCCACATGGTTGGGATCATGGCTGCAGGCCAGGATGGTTTTGCCCTGGGCTGAGACGGACTTCAGGGCCTTCCAGAGAAGGATCTGGTTTTTAAAGTCCAGGGCGGATGTGGGCTCGTCAAGGAAGATGAGATCCGTTTCCTGGGCAATGGCCCGGGCAATGAGAACCAGCTGCTGCTGCCCCCCGGACAGGATGTCATAGGGCAGGGCGGCCAGATCCGAAATCCCTGTTCTGTCCATGGCTTCCCCGGCCAGCCTTTTGTCATTTGAACCGGGCAGGAAAAACCTGTTCAGGTGGGGGGTTCTGCCCATGAGCACCATCTCTTCCACCTTAAAGGGAAAAGGCGGGGTATGGTGCTGGGGCACATAGGCCACCTGGCGGGCCATTTCCCTGCAGCTCATTTTTCTCATATCCCTGCCCTTGAACCGGATCTGGCCCCGGTTCGGGGTGATAAATCCCAGGCAGCATTTGAACAGGGTGGTTTTACCGGACCCGTTGGGCCCGAACAGCCCGCACAATTCACCTCTTTCAAGGGCGAAACAGATATCATCCAGTATGGGGGTGTTGCCGTATCCGTGGCTGAGTCCCTGGACAGAAAACATTTTTACTCTCCTCTTATCCGGCCGCCCCTGGACCTGATCAAAAAGAAGAGGTAGGGGGCGCCCATGAGCGATGTGATAATGCCGATGGGGATTTCGGCCTGGGCCAGGTTTCTGGCAAGGGTATCGCAGCCCAGAAGGTAAATGGCCCCCAAAAGGGCTGAGGCCGGGATCACGATGCGGTGGTCCGGGCCGAATATCATCCGGGCGGCATGGGGGATCATCAGTCCCACCCAGGCAATGATGCCCACGCAGGAGACGGCGGCGGCCGTCATGAGGGTGGCCACCCCGATGAGGAAAAACTTGTTCGTTTCCGGGTTGACCCCGAGGGCCCTTGCCTCTTCATTCCCCATGGACAGGATGTTGATCTTCCATCCCCAGGCCCATACAAGGGAAAAACCGGCCAGGGTCAGGGGGGCCAGCCGGGCCACATCCTGCCATCCGGCATAGTAGAATCCCCCCATGAGCCAGAAAACGATCTCCCTTAGGGCCTCGTCCCGGGCCAGGTATTTGATGATGCCCACCAGGGCGGCAAATACAGAACCTGTGATGATACCGGAGAGGATGAGGTTCAGGGCCGGGGTCTCCCCCCTCACCCTGGCCATGGCATAGGCCGTGGCCACGGCAAGGAACCCGAATACAAAGGCCAGGACCTGGACTGACATGAAAAATGAGGGAAACACGATGGCCAGTGCCGCTCCAAAGGCCGCCCCGGATGAAATTCCCAGAATATAGGGCTCCACCAGAGGATTTTTAAAGCAGCCCTGGAACACTGCACCGGACACGGCCAGGCAGATGCCCGTCATGATGACCAGAATAATCCGGGGCATGCGGATATTCCAGACAATGGTATGGAGTACCGGCGGGAGGGAGGCCGGCTCAGGTATTCCGAAAATATGGGATGATATGGTTTTGACCACCATGTCCGGGGAAATCCGGCCGGCCCCCATCCCCAGGCAGATACCGGAAAGAACGCCAACCATGCACAACAGCAGGGCCAGGCCGAACGCTTTTTTATTTATTATCATTGTTGGTATTACCTGTTCCATAATTCACCCATAAAAAAAGGCCATGAAGTCGGGCAGAAAATTAGTTTCTGCCGGCCTTCATGGCCTGTTGATCGTTAAATTGCTGGTACTCTTTTGCAGCCCTTCTGAGCTGACTTTTTGCAAAGACTTAGTACAGGCCGGGCGCAGTGTCAACATAAAAATAAAAATTTCGCAAAATGAGAATTTGTAACTCTTTTTGGATATTTTCCGGCCAAACGCTTTTTTTATCTATATCGGATGAGTCATGCTGTCTGGTCTTTTTCCCTCGGATCTGTTATGAAAAATAATATCGTCAACCTATCAGGACACCAGAATATGAAAAATGATCTGAAAGTTTTTTCAGGCGGGTCCAACCGTGCCCTTGCCCTTGAAATCTGCGAGCATATCGGCGTGCCTTTGAGTCCCCTTGAGACCTCCCGGTTTTCCAATGATAATCTCTTTGTCCAGATTAAGGAGAGTGTCAGGGAAAAAGATGTCTTTGTGGTCCAGTCCCTTACCCGGCCGGTCAGTGATCATATCATGGAGCTGATGATCATCCTGGATGCCCTGAGAAGTGCGTCTGCCCGGCGGATAACCGTGGTCATTCCCTATTACTCCTATGCACGGTCGGACAAGAAAGATGCGCCTCGGATCTCCATTGCCGGCCGCCTCATTGCCGATCTGCTGAAGACGGCCGGGGCCAACCGGGTGCTCACCATGGATCTCCATGCCGATTCCGTGCACGGGTTTTTCAGTATTCCCGTGGACCATCTCTCGGCCGGGCCCACCATCTGCGAGTATTTTAAATCCCGCCTGGACCTTTCCCGGGTGGTGGTGGTGGCCACGGATGCCGGCGGGGCCAAGAGGGCGGGGTGGTTTGCCAATCGCCTGGACACCGCCATGGCCATCATAGATAAGCGCCGCATCAGCGATTCTGAGGTGAAACAGGGGCTGGTGGTGGGGGATGTGGCCGGGCGGGATGCCATAATTTTCGACGATGAAATCTCCACCGGCGGGACCCTTGTTTCCACGGTTAATACCCTGGAAAAGGCCGGGGTGGAACGGATTTATGTGGGGGCCACCCATCCGGTGTTCTGCGGTTCGGCAGCCCAGCGCCTGGCAGCCTCGTCCATTGCCGGGGTTGTGGTGGCCAATACCGTGGATATACCCGAAGACAAGCGGTTTAAGAAATTAAATGTGTTGTCCGTGGCCCCGCTTTTTGCCCAGGCCATCCAGCGGATCCATACCGGAGAGAGTGTCAGCGCCTTGTTTAACTAATCGTGGGGGGGAATATGACTATTTTTATACGATTCAGCGTAATTATAACACTCCTGGTTTCGTTTTATATTCCTCGGGTAATTGCCGGGCAATTCAATATCCTTGTTATTCCCAAAAATACCCGTTACGATTATTGGAAAAGAGTGGGGTCCGGTGCTGAAGCTGCCGGCCGGGTTTTTGACCTGAATATCATGTTCCGGGGACCCTATGAGGAAGACCGGTATGACTCCCAGGTGACCATCATTGAGATGGGTATCCGGAAGAAGGTGGATGCCATTGTGCTGGCTCCCAGCCACCGTGACAAAATGACCCCGGCTGTCGGCCGGGCGGTTGAACAGGGCATAAAGGTGGTTGTGATTGATTCGGCCATGGCCGGGAATGCCCATTCAAGCTTCATTGCCTCGGATAATTACAGGGCCGGCCGGGAGGCTGCCCTTTATCTGCAGTCCCTTGTAAAAGGGAAAGGCAAGATTCTGATGCTCCGCTTTGTTAAGGGGAATGTGTCCACCGATACCAGGGAAAAGGGGTTTTACGATACCATATCCTCCTTTGGTCCGGACCTGACTGTCCTGGGGGATCCCTATGTGGGGGTGTCTCTGGGGTCGGTGTACCGTATTACCCTTCCCCTGTTAAAAGCAAACCCGGATATTGCAGGCATCTTTGCGCCCAGTGAGTCTTCTTCCATGGCCATCATCCAGGCATTACGGAAGAACAATCTGGCCGGGAGAATAAAGGTTGTGGGGTTTGATTTCAACCGGGAAATCCAGGAGAATATCATGGCTGGGGAACTCCATGGCACCATGGTTCAGCAGCCCTGGGAAATGGGGTTTGCAGGGGTGAAAACCGCCCATGAACTGCTTGAGAATAAACCTGTGCCCGAAATCGTATTCACAAAAACCTTCCTGGTCACCCGGGAAAATATCAATACACCAGAGGTTCAGAAGCTCATCAGATCAGGCAAGGCCCTGGTGAATTAATAACCATCCTTCCAGGACCTGTCCCCCTAAGATCTTGTCTATAGTTTTTTTCAATCAGAGTCTCCGTCTTTTACTTATATTTTGAATTTGATTCTCCCTGGTATTCCGATTACTGATAGGCGGGTTTGCTTTTATAAATAAAAATATGGGAGAATTTAAAATTAGCAGCGAATATGACTCCATGTGGAATATGTTGGGCCTGAATCTTGATTCACATGATGCCCTGCTGGAAGTTTTGGGAAAAGGCTATGCCGATATTTATCTTTCCCAGAAGGGCCGGCCTGAAGGGATGGGGTATTTTGATTTTGTGATGAGTGAGGTCCATGGGCTGAGAATAAAAGAGCTTGTGGATGAAAAAGAGCAGGGCAAAAAAATTGTCGGTTCCTATTGCGTCTTTGTTCCCGAGGAAATTGTCCTGGCCGCCAATGCCACCCTGGTGGGCCTGTGTTCCGGTGCGGATTTCGCCCTTGAAGCGGTTGAAAAATATCTGCCCAGAAACACCTGTGCCCTGATCAAATCTGCCTTTGGGTTCAAGCTGGGACAGGTTTGTCCCTACCTTGAAACCGCAGACATGGTGGTGGGGGAAAACACCTGTGACGGCAAGAAAAAAGCCTATGAGTCCCTGGGAACATTGATGGACAACCTATATGTCATGGACCTGCCCCAGGTGAAATCCGGCCAGGGCCGTGATCTTCTCAGATCTGAATACGACCGGTTCAGACTTGCCGTGGAGGAATTGACCGGTGTTGTCATCACCCCGGCCTCCCTGAAGCAGGCCATCTCCATTGTCAATGCCAAACGGGGGGCCCTTCACCGGCTGGCAACGCTACGACAAGCGGACCCTGTGGTTATTTCAGGACTGGACGGGCTGTTGGCAAACCAGGTCTCCTTTTATGATAACCCTGAACGGTTCATAGGGTCTGTCCATAAACTCTGTGATGAACTGGAAAAAAGAATCCAGTCAAACCAGGGAATTTTATCTGAAAAAAGACCCCGCATACTTATATCCGGATGCCCCATGGCCGTTCCCAATTGGAAATTGCCCTGGATCATTGAAACGTCCGGGGCCGTGATCGTGGGGGAGGAATCCTGTGTGGGAGAGCGGGGGGCCAGGAATCTTACCAATGATGCCGGCACCACCATGGATGAACTGATGGATGCCATCACAGACAGATACTTTAAGGTGGATTGTGCCATTTTTACCCCCAACCGGGAGCGGCTCGACCATATCCAGGAGATGGTAAAAAATTATCAGGCCGACGGGGTGATCCATTACGGTCTTCAATTCTGCCAGCCCTATACCATGGAGGCCATTCCCGTTGAAACCGCCCTGGAAGAGGCGAATATTCCCTGCCTGCGCATTGAAACCGATTACGGGATGGAGGATGTGGGGCAATTGAAAACCCGGATACAAGCCTTTCTTGAAATGCTTGGCTGATTTGCCTTTGGATAAGATAAGGATAAACAATGAAAAGATATGCCGGAATTGATATCGGGTCCAGGAGCATCGAGATGGTGGTGGTGGATGAACAGGGAAAAATATTGGATTTTTGTCAGTCTGATACCGGGTTTGATCCCATCACCGGAGCAAACCGGATTCTTGCGGAGGTGCCCCATGATCAGATCATGGCCACGGGATACGGCCGAGGACTTTTTGAAACCGCCTTTGATGATGCCCAAACAATCACGGAAATCAAGGCCCATGCCAGGGGGTGTATTTCATTTTTCCCCGGAGTAACCACCATCCTGGATATTGGGGGCCAGGATTCCAAGGCCATTGCGCTCAATGGCCGGGGGCGGGTTAAAAAATTTGAAATGAACGACCGCTGTGCCGCCGGCACCGGCAAATTTTTGGAAATCATGGCCAGGAATCTGGGGTTTTCCATTGATGAATTTGGACTGGCAGCCCTTGGGGCAGAAAATGATTTGAGTATCAACAGCATGTGCACGGTTTTTGCCGAATCCGAGGTCACCTCCCTGATTGCCAAGGGGGCTGACCGCAAAGAAATTGCCAGGGGGCTGCATTTGAGCGTGGTCAAGCGGGCCGCCGGCATGATTAACCGGGTCTCTTCCCTGGGACCCATTGTCTTTTCCGGCGGGGTGGCAAACAATCCTTGCATCATAGAATTGATATCTCAAAAACTTGGAAGAGAGGTGCTGGTCCCGGAAACGCCCCAGATGATGGGGGCATTGGGGGCGGCTTTGATTCTGGCGGAAAAATAATCCCGCCGTGATGAATTAATCAACACCAAAGACGTGACAATCCCTCTATGCGGTCTTATCTTGGTCTCTTTATCTGAGGGAAAACCATTAATGCAGAGTACCCATTCCACTGAGACTCCGGAAGCAAATGCCTGGTTCCTGCTGCCTCTTATCGGGCTGCTGGCGGCCTTTCCGCCTATCTCCACCTCCATGTATCTGCCGGCCATGCCCCATATGCAGGAGATCTGGGGCGTCCCCTTAAAGACCATCAATCTGACCCTGATTGCCTTTTACCTGAGCTATAGTTCCACCCTGCTTTTTTACGGCCCGATTTCGGATAGGTTCGGCCGCAGGCCCCCGCTGATGGTGGGTATTGCTCTTTTTATTCTGGGCAGTCTTTTTTGTGCATCCGCTGATTCGGCCTTTGACCTTATCCTGGGACGGATGGGGCAGGGGATCGGGGCTGCAGGACCTTCGGCGCTTGGACTCTCCATCATTAAGGATAAATTTCAAGGGCCGGATCAGAAAAAAATACTGGCCCTCATGGGCATCCTCATCCCCATGGCCTCAATGGTGGGGCCCAGCCTTGGGAGTACGGTTTTGCTCACCGGCCATTGGGAGATGATATTTATTGTTCAGGTCTTTGTGGCCCTGGTGGCGCTGTGTGGGGTGATCAAACTGCCCGAGCCCTTATCCGCCCGGGAAGCGATTCCCTTTACCCGCATGGGGGGGCCGTACATTGCCCTGGCGAAAAACCGGCGCTTTTTTTCCCTCAACCTGTTGTTTTCAGCTTCCATGTGGCCGTTTTTCGCCTTTATTGCAGCCTCATCCGATATTTATATCAAGGAATTTTTTCTGTCGGAACAGGCCTACGGGATTTATTTCGGCATCAATTCCCTGGGCATGATGCTGGGCTCTTTTGTGTGCATGCGCATCAGCAATATCCGAGATATCACAATGATCCGCCTGGGCCTGGCAGGGGTGTTTCTGGGGGGCGCACTTCTCTATTTTATTCCCCATGCCCATCCGCTTTCCTTTACCCTGCCCATGTTTTTTATTACCTTTAGCTTCGGGCTAACCCGGCCCTTCAGCGTGGGCATGGTCCTCAACTCCGTGAACCGCCACGCAGGTTCCGCCTCGTCACTGATGATGTTTGCCAATTTTATCTTCGGCTCCATGGCCACCTATACCATCTCCCTGGGCTGGGACAATACCATTGCCGTGATCGGGGTGCTGGCCATGGTGGCGGGGGGGCTGATTCTGGGGATTTTAACCCGGTTTTCCAGATGAGATCTCAGGCAATGCCCGTTTTATCCAGATCTGAAGACAGCTTCCTGACGGTTCTGACAAATTCGTTTTGAAAACTGTGGGATTGGGCATTGGTGAAATTTGCAAAGTCGAGAAGCTCAAGCCGTTTTATGAGGTTCAATAGATCCAGCAGGCCGTTTTCTGCAATGGCACTGAAGGCTGATCGCCTGGCTGCTTTATCTTCAATCTTGCCCGCGTTAGCGGTTTCCGGGGCTGATTTAAACCGCTGGTGAAGCGTTTCATATAAGAGCTGGAATAATGCATCAATCCGGTTCGTTTTGATCAGTGTGGGACTGTGGAAAAAAGAACGGGCCTCGTCTACACTGACATCTGCCTTGCCAAGGTCGATTGTCTTTTCAAACCAGTTTAAGGTATAGGCCAGATAATCCTTGCGCTGCCATTTTGTTTTTTCCCAGCCATGGGCCCTGACCGCTTTAGTCAATTCCAGGATGCAGGTCTCATGGGTGTCGTAGTCGAAGTTTCCCAGGAATGCGCCGTCCTGGAAAATGTCGATTCCGGGCCGGTGGGCATGTTTTGAAATCTCGGCACAGAGGAGTCGGCTCTCTTTTCCCGGGCGCTGTATAATAATCTTATAGGACGGCTTTCCTTTTTGAATGCGGATCAATTCATCGGCGGCTTCCGGAGGAAGAATCGAGTCGGCCATACGGGGAGGCAAAAAGGCGGCCCAAAGGTTGGGGCTTAAGTCCACCCGTTCCAGGGCGGATTCAAATACGGGGCGGTCTTTGTCGTCCAGGGGACAGACCGGGGTCAGTCGTCCCTTTACCATGCCGGGTAGAAACAGGTCCATCACCGCTTCAATGGCGGCCTGCCACCGGGCGCTTCTGGGGTCTTTGTTTTCATCAATCCATTTTTGTGCTTTGGGCTGCATCGGGTCCATTTATCCACACTCTCCGGTTTTGATTATAATTCAGGCCCATGGTATTTTTTATGGGACAAGAGAGTTGTTATCATATCGTTGATGCTTGGTAAATAGATTGATTTTTGAAATGGATTTCAAAGGATTTTATATCTTTGGATATTGTGAGAATGGCCGTTGAGTCCCCCTGGGGATCACATGGATTGCCAACCCGGCTGATCCGGGTTCTCAGGTCCTGGAAGTCCGTGTTTTCGAGGAAGTGGGTCAGGGCGGTTATCTGGCCTTCGGTCTCAGGGGCAGGCGCTTTGAAATAAGATCGGATCAGCCCTTCGACCTTGAGCCGGGCTGCGGTCTCTATGCAGTGCCGGCTCAGATCAAGACAGATTTTCATTTCAGGAATTTTTTCCCACCTGGTTTCCCATGTAATTGTCCAGGGCGGCCTGGATGGTACGAGCGGCCAGGGTGGTGCAGTGAAGATCATCCTTGGGGAGTTTGCCGATGGCCTTTAACACATGGTCTGCCGTGATGTCTGTGAGGTCTTCCGGGCTTTTATCCAGGGTCAATTCTGCGGCAAAGGATCCGCTGACCATTGAAGAGGCACAGCCATCGGTGAAATAGGAGGCCTGGGCCACCCGGTTGTCTTTGAATTTTAAATAGATTTCCATGGAATCCCCGCATTCCCCGGTGATCCTGGCCCAGCCGTCCGGATCTTCCATCCTGCCGTTGAACCTGGGGTTGCGCCACCGGTCAAAGCCTTTTTCACCCAGGGCTTCCCTGGCTTCATCAAAAATATCTTCCTGAAGCTGATCTAAAAATTTATCCAGGTTGTCCACTTATAAATCTCCTTATTAAAACGTAAATTCAACTGAAGCATATTTGCAAGGACCGGGCCAGGAAAATTGTGTAAAACCACGAGAACAGCTGGCACAGTCAGAGCATTATATTATACCCGTTTCTTTACAGGACAGTTTAAAGATGGGAGTTGCAGTTTTGGCATGATTGGGGGCAGTCCTGTTGCATTTGTGCATATCTGCTTTGCCGGGTGCAAGGGGGGTGTTCCCGCTGATTCCGGCCAGTCCGTTAATTTTTATTCTTTGTTGGTTCTGGTGTGTATTTTGCTTAATTCTTTCTGATTCATACGTATTGTTTATTAAAACAGACCCATAATTACGTAAAAGGAGTAATGATGAAAAAATACAGATTAATTTCATTGATAGTTGCTGTTCTAACCCTTCCCATAATGGCATTTGCCGGTCCCTCGGGAAAACTTAAAATTTTTCATGCCGGTAGCCTTACGGTTCCCTTTGCCGCCATTGAAAAGGCCTTTGAGGCCAAATATCCTGGTGTGGATGTGCTCCGGGAAGCCGGGGGCAGCACCAAGATGGCCAGGATGATTTCAGAAGTGGGTAAGGAGGCGGATATCATGGCCTCTGCCGATTATAAGGTCATCGACAATTATCTGGTCCCAAAGTTTGCCGACTGGAATGTCAGGTTCGCAACAAACCAGCTGGTGCTCTGCTACACGGACAACAGTAAATTTTCCGATAAAATCAACGGGGATAACTGGTATGAGATCCTTCTGGAAAAAGGGGTGGAATGGGGACATTCTGATCCCAACCTGGATCCTTGCGGATACAGGAGCCTCATGGTCCTTCAGCTGGCTGAAAAATTTTATAATAATCCCGGCCTCTACCAGAAGCTGGTGGACAACCGGCCTAAGAAAAATGTCCGGCCCAAGTCCGTGGAACTGGTCAACCTGCTCAAAACCGGGCACATGGATTATGCCTGGGAATATCTGTCCGTGGCCATACAGCACGGGCTAAAGTATGTAACACTCAACGACCATATCAACCTGGGTAACTATAAATATGACACATTTTATAAACAGGCCCAGGTCAAAGTAACCGGCAAGAAACCCGGGACCTTTAAAACCAAAACAGGCAAATCCTGCACCTACGGGATTACTCTGATCAAAGATGGGCCCAACCCCGAGGCCGCCAACGCCTTTCTGGCCTTTTTACTTTCCCCGGACCACGGACTGAAAACCCTGAATGATATGGGCCAGCCCCCCTTTATTCCCGGCCGGGTACCGGATCAAAAAATGGCAGGCAAGCTTCCTGCCGGCCTGGCCGGCCTGGTGGAGGTCAAAAACTGATTCATGTCTAAAATGGATAACATGGGCAGGCTGTTTATGATACTCAGCCTGCCCCTGATTTTGCTGCTCACCCTGCCTCTGATTCAGATGACCACCGAGCCCAGCCTTGTCATGCTCAGGGAAACCTTAGCGGACAAGGATGTGGTTGCGGCCATTTTCCGGTCCGTGGGGCTGTCCCTTACTGCAGGAATCCTTGCCTTTTTCATGGGCACTCCTCTGGCCTATCTTCTGGCCAGAAAAAAGATCCCGGGCAAGAAAATCATTGAGGGGATTATCGACCTGCCCATCATGATTCCCCATCCTGTTGTGGGTATTGCCATCCTCAGCCTGGCCGGGAAAAACCATCCCCTGGGCAAACTGCTTTATGAGGCAGGCATTCAGATCATGGGCACTAAAACCGGGATTGTCACGGTGCTCCTCTTTGTGGGTCTGCCCTTTTACGTCAACACGGTAAAGGCCGGGTTTGAGAGTGTGCCCATACGTCTTGAAAACGCTTCCAGGACCCTGGGGGCCGGGGCCATGGAAACCTTCAGGCGGATTACCCTGCCCCTGACCTGGCGCCATATGATCTTAGGGATTATCATGTGTACGGCCCGGGCCATTTCCGAGTTCGGGGCCATCGTCATTGTGGCCTACCATCCCATGACGGCCCCTGTGATGATCTACGAGCGCTTCACGGCCTACGGCCTGAAGTATTCCCAGCCCATTGCGGTGTGGCTGATCTTTATCTCCTTTGCCCTGTTTGTGGTTCTGCGAATGATGTCCCGATCCTTATATCAGCATTATAGGTAAGTCATGATTCAATTAAAGGACATTGGCCTGGAATTGTCCGGGTTTGCACTTAAAAATATCCACCTTCATATCCGGGAACGGGACTTTTTTGCCCTGATCGGGCCCACGGGATCGGGTAAGTCCCTTCTCCTTGAAGGGATCATGGGGCTGATGCCCTTTACCTCGGGGCAGCTTCTTTCCAAGGGCTTGACCATGAATTTCATGCCTGTGGAAAAAAGGAATCTGGCCATTGTGTACCAGGACTTTGCCCTCTTTCCCCACCTGGATGTGACCCGGAATATTTTATACGGCACCGGGTACCATAAAATTTGTTCAAAGGATGTGCACACCCGTTTGGACCGTCTGGTAGAAACTCTGGGCCTTGGACATATCCTGGACCGTCGGCCCCATAATCTTTCCGGCGGGGAAAAGCAGCGGGTGGCCCTGGCCCGGTCCCTGATTCTGAATCCCGGAGTATTGCTTCTGGACGAACCCTTGTCCGCTCTGGATCCGGTATTCCACGACGGGGCCAAGAATCTGCTCAAAAAGATCCATAAGGAACTGGACATGACCATTGTCATGGTGTCCCATAATTTCCAGGACGTGGTCTGTCTGGCCAACCGTGGGGCCATCATCCACCAGGGGGAAATTCTTCAGCAGGGAGATACCCTTTCCATCTTTGAAAAGCCCAACTCAAGGTTTACGGCGGATTTTGTGGGCATGAGAAATATCCAGCCCATTGCTGTTCTAGACGGGAAGATGGAAGTGGGGGATACGGGTCTGAATATCCGGCCGGCCGGTCTTCCAGATACAGGTCATACCCGCATGGGCATCCGTCCGGAAGATATTGTACTCAATCCGAACGGGTCGGATCTATGGGCCAACTGCTTCCAGGGGCGGGTGAAAGAGATTTTAAACCACGGTCTTTTTCTTGATGTCCGTCTGGCAGTTGATGATACGGAATTTGAGGCCATCTGGCCAAGAAGCTATCTCAGAGATTACGGCCTGACCCCCGGGCAGACCGTTAATCTGGCCTTTCACCGGGAGTCGGTCCATACTTTTTAAAATCCGTGTTCGCCCTGGTGTTTGTACTTATTTGCCTTTAAATTTGTCTAAATTCAAAAAGGGCAGGGGCGTTGTGGCATTGGGGTCCATAATGATGAGGTGGTTGCCGTTCTGGAGTTCCTTGAGCACCTTCATGCTTTCCAGTTTGAGATAGCCTTCCAGGGTGACGGCTTCAATGATTTTACGTTTGGCCTCTGCCTCTGCCTCTGCCTTTACCAGAACGGCCTGGGCCTCAATCCGGGCCGCTTCCAGGGCTGCGCCGGCAGCAATGAGCAGCACCTCTTTTTTCTTGGTGGCCTGGATGACCTCAGCCTTTTTCTCGGCTTCGGCCTGGGCCTCTTTTCTTTCCTGGTCCACCTTGAATTTTTTGAGCTCTTCTTTTGCCTTTTCCGCAGCCTGGGCCGCTTCTTTTTTCCGCATCACGGCATTGGTGATGATTTTGGGCAGGGTGACCTCCCGGATCAACAGCTTTTCAATTTTGATTCCTTTCTGGGCCAGGGGTGACAGTCCGGCAAGCAGCTCTTCCTGGATACGTTGCTGGACCGTCTGTTCATAAAAATGCTCAGCCTTGGGAACACTTTTGCCGATTTCCCGCATCTGGCTCCTGAGCAACGGCATCATATGGACCTCGATTACTTCCCGGGGGGTGCCTGTCTCCTTGAGCATCACCGGGGCCTGCTCCTTGATGAGGCGATATTGGATGGACATATCAAATCTGGTAATCAATTGGTCTGAACTGGGGACACCCATGGCTTCTTTATGGGTCTTCTGGCGGGCGTCAAACAGGGTGATTCGGACCAGGGGGTTGATAAGGTGGATTCCCTCGGTATAGATACTGGTCTGGACCTTGCCGAAAAGGGTGCCCACACCAACATGGCCGGCGGGAATGGCGGTAAAAAACCGGGTGGCCATGATGCCAAGAAAGAGTATTGCGACCACAATGATGAGCAATGCCGGTTTTATTTTTTTACCTTGTTTTTTAGGCTTTCCGGTCTTTTTTCCGGGTGTCGGGGTCACGGCTTCTGTTTGTTCAAAATCAGCGTCAGTCATTTTGCCTCCGAAAATTAGGGTTGAGTTTAGCTATGATTATAATAAATTATGGGCCACAAAGGAATAATAACCTTTGGCATGAAAGATAATACGGTCCAAAAGGGGAATGCCGAGTATGGCCGCAGCCCGTTCGGTGATGAGATCGGCCAGGGGTAGATCACGGTCTTTTTTTGGCCTCAATACTATTTTCCGGGCAGAAGCATGTCCCGGTTCAGTCTGAAAAAACCCCTTAGATGCTCCAGCCAATAAGCCTGGTACACAAGGTTGTCGCTGTGGAAAGAGATGACCTGCTGCCGCTTTTCCGAGGCATAGATAAAATGCATGCGCCCGGAGGGTTCAACCCGGTAAATCATGGCTGCAAGGTCATTATTCAGAACAATGAGATCCCCGTTTCGAACATCCCCGTCACCAACGGGGCCGGTATTTTTCAGCAGGTAACGCATGGGAAGATAGGCTTTGTATTTCATTCCGGCTTTCTGGGCGGCAATGGTGTAAATGGTATAAAAGAGGGAGGAATTGTCCGTGGTTCCCGTCCGTTGGGGACGGCCGCCCATTTTAAAGGGCATGCCGATGAATTGTTCTGCAATGACGGGAATATGCTGCTGAAAGATTGTGTCAATGCTCGAATTAACCGGGCCAGAGGCCTGTTCAGTCAGTTCCGGGGCAGAATAACTGGCCCAGGCCGGCATGATCCATAACAGCATCAATATAAGGGTGGGTAATATCTGCTTCATTTGTTTTCCTGGTGAATAGATCGTTTGCTCTGTGGTGTTAACTTTTTGTAAAATTTCGGAAGAACAAGATACCTGTTCAGAACTTCCATGGGCTCTGAATGAGGAACCCTCTTAGAGTTATAGGTGCTATTCTTGGTGCTTCCCGGCTTTTTGTGAGTTGTTCTTAAATCGCCCCCTGGTCCCTTGGGCGATAATTCTTGTCTCCAGAATAGATTGTTTATTGGGTAACCTGTATAGTATCAGGTTTTCAGCGGTTTAAGTCAAGTAAGAATATGATGCCTTCAGGGTTAAATTAAGATCCGGATTGTGGTATACCATCATTCTGGATGTGGTGAAAATTACCCCAAGGGGCAGCAAATGAAATACAATATAGCAATCAATGGGTACGGCAGGATAGGCCGGTGTGTGGCACGGGCCCTATACGAATATCCCCGGTTCAGGGAAAAAATGAACCTGGTGGCCATCAATGAGACAGCCAGGCCGGGTACGCTCTACCATCTGACACGGTTTGATTCCACCCATGGTCGGTTTCCCGTGGAGGTTAAAAAGACCGGACAGGGATTGATGATCGGTGATGATTTTATCCACCTGTTCCAGGAAAAAAATATCGTCAACCTGCCCTGGAAGGATTTGAATGTGGATGTGGTCCTGGACTGCACCGGGATTTACAATGACCGGGAGGCGGCGGAACTTCACTTTTTATCCGGCGCCCTTAAGGTGATTTATTCTCATCCGGCTAAGGATGAGATGGATGCTACCATTGTGTACGGGGTGAACCACCATAAATTGAAATCTTACCATGCAATTATCTCCAATGCCTCATGCACCACCAACTGCCTGATTCCAATTCTGGATGTCATTGACCGGAATCTGGGGATAGAGAGCGGCACTGTTACCACCATCCATTCTGCCATGCATGACCAGCCGGTTATTGATGCATATAACAATGATCTGAGAAAAACCCGGTCCGCACTCCAGTCCATTATTCCGGTGAGCACCTCTCTGGAAAAGGGAATCGGCAGGATTCTTCCCCAGCTGGAGGGGAAATTTGAGACCCTGGCCATTAGAGTCCCCACCACCAATGTCTCCATCATGGATATTACTTTAGGGGTCCATGCTCCCACCAGTGTGGAGGCCGTGAATGATATGCTGGGTCGGGCAGCGGCGTCTGAATTTAATGGGATTTTGGGAGTCTCTGACGAGGAGTTGGTTTCCTGTGATTTTAACCATGATCCAAGGTCTGCCATTGTGGATCTGCCCCAGACCCGGGTGGCGGGCCGGCGCATGGTGAAAATTCAAGCCTGGTTCGACAATGAGTGGGGGTATTCAAATAGGATGCTGGATACCACAATAGCGGCCATGGAGGCCAAATAGAAGCGCTTTTTTTTCGTGTCCTCCGCAGTTAAACCACGGAGGGCACGAATATCACAAAGAATATCTGGCGTATTCTTGCTATTTATCTAAGGCTATGAGCTTTTCAGCAATTTCACGGAGTTCTGTGGGAATGGTGTTGATGTCGTCAAAGGGGCGGGTGCCGTCCCGGTCGGATTTGACAATTTCATCCAGTTCCGGTAAAAAACCCAGGATTTCGTAGTCGGGCATGCTCTCCCGGATCAGGGATTTGTCTTCATCGGATTTGACCCTGTTGCCCAGTATGACAATATTCTTAATTCCGATATCATTTCCCAGTTTCCTGATTTTGTCTGCAGCCACCCGGCTTCTTTTGCCCGGGTTGACCACCACCACCAGGGCATCCACTGAGCCTGACGTCGCCCTGCCAAGATGTTCCACCCCAGCCTCCATATCCATGATCACCACTTCTTTTCTGGCAAGGACCAGGTGGTTCATAAGGGCCTTGAGGATAGTGGCTTCAGGGCAGATGCAGCCTGATCCGCCTTTTTGCACTGTGCCCATGACCAGAAGCTTTACCCCGTCCTTTTCAATGGAGAACCGGTCCGGGATATCATCCACCTTGGGATTGAGGGTAAAAAACCCGCCCATGGTGCCGGGCTGTGCCCCTGTCCGTTCGGCAATGAGGTCGGACAGCTCTGCGATGGGAGTGATGGGTTGGGTCTCATCAATCCCGAGGCCTGCTGCCAAGTTGGCAACGGGGTCGGCATCAATGGCAATGACGGTTGTCTCTTTTTCTATGGCGGCTATGGTTCTGGCAATGAGAGAGGTCACTGTAGTTTTCCCTACCCCGCCTTTGCCGCCGAATGCAAGTTTTAAACTCACGTGTTAGGCTCCTTGTAAATTATCCCAGCTGTTTTAAGATCTTGCCCTCTTCATCCAGAAGAAAAACCGCATGCCCCTGTTCTTTGGCCGTGTTCATGACGTCCTCTTCAATCACGGCATGGACTTCGTACTTCCCGTTGAAAATGTCTTTGGGCAGCAGGGCAAAGCAGGCTTTGGCATCCTGCTTGGTTTTAAAGGCGGGGAGAAATTTTTCATTGGTGTTTTCATCACTGAAACCGACAAACTCTTCATCTGAGGTGGCAGGGTCCCGGACAATGACGTATAACCACGTATCGGTTAGTTCCATATTTTCCATTTGAATTTCCTTATTTATTCGTTTCCTATACCAGCAAAAAACATAAAGCCTTATCTTATATAATAAAGGGGTGGCAGGCAAGAAAAGAAAAGCCCCTGTCCGTGAATCACGAACAGGGGCTGTAAAAGCAATAGAGCTGCTTGTCAGGCCATATTAGATTTCAAGCCATGAGTCTGAGTACAGGGTCTCACCCATGATGACCTTATAGGTTTTGTAGTAGTCCAGCAGTTCACCTTCGACGCTTGCTGCGCCCGGATCATTGCCGTCCATCAGACCCCAGATCAGGTCAGTGATGTCAGCGCGCTCTCCCTTGGCAATGGCAGTCTGTCTCTTGTCCAGAGGATCGGCAATTACAGATTTCATGCCGTATTTCCAGAGCATGCACATGTAGGTGGAGTTGAGGATGGGCCGCAGGTGCTCTGGGGGACCATTTGAGATGTTGGACAGGCCGCAGGTAGACTGTGCACCCGGTGCAATGTCTTCGAGCATCATCTGAAAGTTGAGCAGGCTCATGCACTGCTGCTGCTGAATATTGACAGGTGTCACAATACCGTCTACCCAGATTTTCTCATTGGGGATGCCGGCTTCGTTGGCATAGTAGAGAAGTTCTACAGCCAGAGCAGCTCTTTCATTCTCGTCACGGGGGAGACCTTCGGGACCCCACATCAGGGCAACGAAATCCGCGTCGTACTTTTTGGTCATGGGGACCATGGCTTCATACCGTTCGGTCCGGGCCATGATGGAGTTGACAATATGGGGTTTGTCGGCCGGTTTGCAGACCTTAAGACCGGCTTCAATGGCGTCAATATTAGAGGAGTCAAGAAGAAGGGGCATTCCCGGAACGGCTTCCTGAACCACGTTGACAACCCACGGCATCAGCTCGGTACCGAATTTTTTGGCAGGCCCTAGGTTGATGTCGATGTAATCCATGCCCAGTTCCTTCTGGCGGACAACTTCTTCCTGAATGGGTACGGGATTACGTTTGGCGGGGTCTGCTTCTTTGAACTCTTTTCCGATAACCGTGGAAATGACGTTCAAGCTTTCACCAAATAAAATCATATTCTCCATGTTTTATCCTTTTACATATTTAATGGTTGTACTTGGGCTGCCGGGGCGTAACTTACGCCCCGACAGCATATCGTTTGGGTTATTTTGATTTCAGGAAAGCAGGCAGATGGGCCGCTTCTCTCGGTCCGACAGTAATGGTCCAGCCGGGAAGTTCTTCTTCAATATCACCTGCTATGGCAGCTGCATAGCCGGGGATGATCAGTTCAGTATGTTTTACTTTGTCCATGATACCGCTCTTTTTCACGAACATGCCCACATCATCACCGCCAAATTTGCCGGCAGCCCAGGCTGTGAGGACAGAAAGACCTTCAGAATCTTTGATCAGCAGCCAGCACGGTACTTTGGATGCCTCGCATTCACCGGAAACGATGAAGTAAGTCAAAGCAAAGTTGGTGGTGACCAGAACCGGAGAGTTTTCATCCGGGTTGTTGATCTCAAAGATACCCTCGGTCACAGTCATGGGACGCTGGGGATCTGTAAAAATGTTGAGTCTTTCCAGCAGCAGCGGGAACAGGGACTCGCTGGTGAAGTCGGACATCACAACAATTCCGCCGTATTTGGCAACAAACATACCTGCGATAAGGGTTTCCATATCCAGGTTGGAGGCCATTTCACTGGGAAAGGTGATGGTGGGGAAGCCCAGGGCCTTGTTGGAGGCTTTAAGGGCGGCTCTTCTGATGGCAACCTGATCTTCCAGGGCCTGTTTAATTTCACGGGCACCTGTATCAAGAACCAGGTCTTTCAGGCCCATGCCGGTAAGTTTTTCAGTCAAAGGAATCAGGGCTTCAACGGAATCCGCTTTCACGGCCAGGGGAAGATCCCGGTCTTTGGCCAGGGCGCCAAGCTCGTCTGCATTGTCTTGTGTGGCAGCATAGAGCAAAGGCCGCTTGAATCCAGCAACTTCAACACCAGCTTTCATGACGGCCATATCTTCTGTCATCAGTACCAGGTTGAACTCGGATTCCTTGGCTATTTTTCCAGCAACCGCGGCAAAGGCTTCGGCGCCGTTGCCTGCATCTTTAACGGCCAGCAGTTCGGGTCTAAGGTTCAGGCCCACTCTTTCGTACTGAAATGCATTATAAATTTTCAGGGTTTTGTCAAGTTCACCCAGATCTATGTCGGAGGCCACTGTGGCGCACAAAACCGTGGGGTTGAAAAAGGTTTTTTCATGTCTGTAAAGAACGGTTTCACCGCCGGTGCTGGTTTTACGGACACCTTTACCAAGGGCCACAGGGCGGATGGGAGGTGCGGATGCTTCGGCCAGTTTTTCCTTTGCGTCGTCAGACACATAGGGACAGGCGTCAAGCTCTGCTTTTCCCGATGCAAGGTTCATTGCAAATGCAAGGCATGTGGGAACCCCGCACTCCTTACAATTGGTTTTGGGAAGGAGTTTGAATATCTGAATACCGGTTAATGCCATTTTTATCTCCTTAAGTCTTTCTAAACTTTATGGGTAGGCACGGCAGCAGGGCTGCCGTGCCTTAAGGTATTTTAAATTAGCCAACAAGCGAATCCATGGTCAGAGCGGGATGTCCTTTTTCCTGGAGGAAGGGAAGGATCTCCTCTTCTGTGATGCCCACGGTTTCATCGGCAATCATGTCATAGAGATTGGGTACGCCCATGTCGGCACCGCGTTTTTCGATACGGTCCTTGAGCTCTTCTTTGAGCATCTTGGGCATCCAGACCATTCTCAAAAGTCCACCGTCGCCCAGGATGAATTTACCCTGAGTGATGTTATGTTTTGAGTGGCCCACAAAACCCGGAGACGATGCTCCACCGCCCATGACGCCGGCCAGGGTGGTGAACTTCATACCACATGGAGTCTCTCCGCCGTAATCACGGCCAACGGTCATAACACCATTACACATGGGCAGCATGGCAGCGATACATTCGCAGCAACCACAGGTGGTCATGGGATCCTGAACCATGGAGTAGAAGTTGTAATGGGTGACAGCGCCTCTGGAGGCTTTGTATACAAACTCATTGACACCTTTCCACTGGCCCAGTACGGGATCGATACACTCACCCTTTTCAATGGGCTGGTTGGGACCGGTGGGGTTAATTTCAAAGGCAGCCTTGCAGTCCATCCAGTTGTAAGCACCGCAAAGGCCTGTTCTTTCAGGGCTTACGGAGCAGACATGGGAAGGAGCAAAAGACTGGCACAGAGAGCATGAGTAGTAGGTTTCCACGTCTTCGTCAGTCATGGTATCCACACGGGCATCACGGGTCAGGTAGTTTTCTCTGGCCACGGCAGTCATCTTGTCCACATCCTCTGTCTTGGTGTAGAGCGTGACCTGAACCTTGTCCACGATTTTCTGGAAATCCTGGTGGAATTTGGCATGGAGAACCACACCAATGTCTTTCAGGGTAAATCCTTTTTCAATAGCGGCCTTGGAAATACGGACCCAGGAGATATCCCGCTGTCCGATATGCATGATGCCCTGGATATAGTTGATCAGATGATGGATCTGACGTTCCATGATGGGCTCAAAGTCTTCCTGGAACTCACGGCCGGCAATCTCAACCTTGATACCCAAGGGGAAGGTGTCGCCTTCTTTGATGTTCTCAAGATCCGGACCTTCAACAATGACTTTGCCGTCTTCAATGGCGTTCATGTCAGCCATTTTTACAAGTTCGGTGCACTGAGTCTTTCCACCGCCGCACTGGGCATAAAGATCTGCGCCGCGAACACGCTCACCTTCGTAAGCCGGACCGAATGCACAGGGGATCTCGATATCGGCAACCTGGACTTTCAGGCCGCGGACTTCAACAGATTTTTGAACCATGTCTTCATGGGCAACCGGGGCAACCACATGCTCGTAGGTACAGATACCTGTGGGCAGGATTTCCGGAATGGGTGTATCCGCGATGGTGGGGAACCCCCAGTTAACACAACCGGCTGCTGCAACTCCCCATTCAGTACCTACATCACCCAATGCGTTGACAAAGGCAAAGATTCTCTCTTTGTTGTATTTGAGAATTTTTTTGTAATCACCAGGCTGAACACCGCCGAAGGCCATGGCGGCCCTGTTGGCAAAACCTAAGGCAAATACGGCGGAAGAGATATCCGGGCCGAAAGGAACGATACGCGTGTTCCAGCCGATCTGCATATCCGCATCCAGGCACTGCTGGATCAGGGTTTTACCGTTGTGGTTGGCTGCGCAGAAGATGTACAGAGATCTTTTCTGGTAATCTTCAACAATCATCTTGGCCACTTCTTTGTTGGGGGCCGCACCGACGATGGCTGCAAAGCCGGGGGCTGAACCGTCAACAAATTCAACACCACGTTTTCTCAGGATGGTATCATCGGCTGCACCCACCCAGAGTTTACCGTTTTCAACATCCGGATCTTCCTGGGCCAGGTAGAAATCAGGTTCGTTCAGATATCTCAAAGCTTCAATGATTTCATAGGAAATGATACCTGCCATACCAGCATCAAGCAATGGCCCCAGGTACGGGAGCCAGTTTTTCAATTTAATATGGGGGGGAAGCAGCCCTTTGGCAAATTCCATGGGTTTTTTCAGGTCTTCCAGGGTTTCAACCTTCAGTCCTGTCAGAGAATAAATAACCGGCAGAAAGTATGCGGTATTGGGAAAACCCACTTTAGTGCTTGCATCAAAGGTCTGGAATGCTTTTTCAAGCTTGCCTTCAGCCTCGGCAACTACTTTATATCCACCCTGAATGGCAGCAAATGCGATCAATTTTGACATATTATCTTCCTCCTTCGTTGAGGATTTAATTTAGTTTATCCTGTTATTGCAACTAGGGAATACTCTTTTAACCTAAAAAACTTATCCCTCAAGGGCCTGGCGGTCAGCCATATCCATCATGACCCTTTCTCTTGCCTTATCGATGCCCAGGGCTTTTCTCTTTTTATCGATATGGTTGATCATTGCCCATGCGTGTTCAATGGGGTCTGTTTTCAGATCCCACATCCCACCGTAGATGCCTTCCAGCTCTTTGGATATATAGTTATGGAAGACAGGTGCACCGGAAGTCGGGAAGGTGCCGCCGAATACCGTGTAAACGCCTGAGGTGACAAAGTACTGACCGATGGAGATGGCTTTTTCACTCATCCACTCAGGGGCAGAACCGGCTGCGGGAAGATCGGCAATACTGTTGCCAAGGCCGCCGGCCTTAACAACCTCTGTGGCTGCCAGGAGAATCCGGGAGTTATCTACGCAGGAACCTAAGTGAAGGACCGGCGGAATACCTACGGTTTCGCAGATTTCAGCAAGACCCGGGCCGCAGTAAACCTGCCCTGCTTCCGGAGTGAGAAGGCCGTGAACTGCAGCAGTAATGGCATCACAACCCGTGGTGAGGACGATGACATCATTTTTAATCAGTTCTTTGATGACTTTTACATGCATCTCATCGTGGCGGGATCTGGCATTATTACATCCAACAACGCCTGCGATACCGCGGATACGGCCGTTAATGATGTTGTCATTTAAAGTATAGTAAGTGCCTCTGAATGTTCCGCCCAGGTGGTATTCAATGGATTCCACGCCAAAACCTGCAATCTGAGTGGTTTTGTGCTGGGGAATCATTATTTCGGCACCGCGGTTTTCAAAGTTGTCTATTGCCATTTTTACGATGCGGGTGGCATCTTCGAGTGCATAATGTTCGTTGAACTCGATGTGGATAACATTTTCCTGTTCCATTTTTGCAATGGGATGGGTGGTGATCAGGTGGGTATGGAAACACTTGGCCACATTGGCCAGGTTCTGCATAACACACTGGATATCAACAACCATGGCGTCACAGGCGCCTGTAATAATGGCCATTTCCTGCTGCAGGAAGTTACCTGCTGTGGGAACACCATGTCTCTGGAGCATTTCATTGGCTGTACAGCAGATGCCGCCCAGCTGGATGCCTTTGGCACCTTTTGACTTGGCATAGTCGACCATTTCCTGGGACTGGGCCACGGCCACAATGATTTCTGAGAGTACAGGCTCATGGCCATGGATAATGATGTTGACATGGTCTTCTTTCATGATGCCCAGATCTGCTTCAGACTGGAGGGGTGCTGGTGTACCGAACAGGATGTCCTGGAGATCGGTGGCCAGCATGGAACCGCCCCATCCGTCAGCAAGGGATGCACGGGTGCATTGTTTGATCAGGTTTTTATAATCCTGGTCAACGCCCATGTGGGTTCTGTGCATGATTTCAACGATTTCCCGGTCAATGTTTCTGGGATTTACGCCTTGTTTGTTCCAGATATCCTGCTGGGCCTGGGGGGCACGTTTGAGATAAAGAAGCTCGCCTTCGGATTTGCCCCATTCGTTCAGGGCAACTTCAGCCACTTCAAGGGCAATCTCATCAATATCCCGCTGTTGTTCTACACCGTCCACTTCAACTGTTGTTGCTACATTGAGATGGGGGGCAACGGCCAGAAGTTTCTGGGTGTCTTTAATCTGATAGGCATCAGTCTCTTTTTTTGCTGCGGCCATGAATACTTCAGCTACGCATCTGCCATGATCTGAATGGGCTGCGGCACCGGCGGCAACCATTCTTGCAAAGTTACGGGCGGCGATGGTATTGGCTGTGGCTCCGCAAAGACCTTTTCTTGTATCTTCACCTTCGATGCCGCCCTTGGGCAGGGGCAGTCTGCAGGGGCCCATGGCACAGTTTTTACAGCAGATTCCCTGGATACCAATGTTACAGGGTTTCATGTTGGCGGCGCGGTCAAAAATGGTTTCAATCCCGAGTTTATGAGAGCGAACAATCATTTCCTGGGTTGACGCTGTATATGCTGCTGCGATGGGATCAGCAAGTTTCGGGGCTTTTGCTGTCTTAGCTTTTTTTTCTACTGCCATTAGAGGTTCCTCCTCTTGATTAATTATATTCTTCGATTGCAGTCACTGGTTTAAAAAGTTAAATCAGCTTGCTCTCTTATGAATCCTGTCAAGGTTTTCAATGATTTTATCCAGCATGGATTTCTGGACCTTGGCCGCAGTCAGGGGGACGTCTTTTTTGGGCGCAGCCTGGGTTGCGTGTTTGGCCATTTCTGCAGCACGTTTGTCTCTCAGGGCCTGTTCTGCAGCTTCCCTTGCAGCAACAGCATCTTTTTGGGCCTGTAATTTGGCATCTTCAGCAGCTTTGGCTTCTGCTGCAGCTTTAGCTTTTGCATCGGCTTCTGCCTTTGCTTTGGCGTCAGCGTCGGCTTTTGCTTTGGCAGCAGCATCTGCCGCTACTTTGGCTTCTGCCTCAGCTTTAGCCTTTGCCTCTGCTTCAGGATCTGCAGCCGGGGCTGCTGGAGCTGCCGGGGCTTCTTCTTTTGCCGGCGCGGCTGCGGCCGGTGCTGCTTTGGCTGCCGGTGCGGCTGCCTTGGGAGCTTCTGTTTTGGCTGGAGCGGCTTTTTTCACCGGAGCTGCCTTTTTTTCTTCTTCAATGGTCAGGTCAACTTCAGGGGCCAGGGCTGCAAAATCAATTTCCACATCATCCAAAAGTTTGGCTGCAGGCGCTACGTCCATTGCGGAACCGCCGTCAACGATGAGATCAATAAAGGCTTTGGCAAGCTTGATGGACTCGGGATGTCGCATGATCATAACACTGGAGCCTGACATGAAATAAGAGACCGCGCCCACAGCTTCCATGAGGATGGCACGCCGTTCGGGATCACCCAGTTCAGGTGCTTCCTCAACCGGCTGTTTGGCTTCTTTACATTTCCATACTTCGTTACCCAGGTTGTTGATCATGGGGTTCTGGAGTTTGTCGTCACCCTGGGTCATGGCTGCCTGGGAAAGGCGCTCCATTACTGAATAGGTGTATTCAAGGCCGTAACCCAGGCCACCTGTGGTGGGATCAACAAGAACCTTGTCCAGGGAAACGCCCAGGTTTTCAAGGAGGATGTTCACCTGTTTGGCCAGGTTAACGTCAATGGGGGAGGAAGAAATAATGGTGTGGCCGTAACCCATGGCGGCAGCACCGATACCTTTATGGTTTTTTTCTTCCACAGGGCCCAGGATAAGGTTCTCACCGTCACAGACCTCTGCAATTTTTTTCAGAACTTCTTCATCTTTGGCAGGTACGGCACATCCCCAAATAATAAGGGGAACATTGACGGCGGCGAGAACCTTTTTAACGGTGGCTGCGGCATCATCGGGGCTGGCGTCCTTGTCATTGGGATCAGTGCTCTTGAGCTGGAGAACAATGGCCTGTGCGCCATACTCTTCTACACATTTTTTTGCCCAGGCCGCAGGATCGGAAGTCACATCCTTAAAGGGTGCAAGGGCAGCTTCAGGCCAGTCCTCAGGGGTCATGTCCCAGATTTCCATGGCAATCACGGGCTTGTTGGGCATTTCACCTTCGAACTGGTAAAAAGGATAACTTGTTTGTCCGCCGACGGTAAGGGCGGTGTCGCCTTTGCCGATTGTGACACCTTTGATACTGCCGGCATAAGTTTCTTTGGTTATTTCAAATCCCACTTTTACCTCCTAAAATTTAAAGATAGTTATGAGTTGGGGGGGGTTAGAATAAAAAAGACGTGAGGTCATCGAAAAAAAGAGAACAGATAAGGGCCGGTTTGGATCAAATGGGTTTACCCTGATTTTGACGTCCCTTACCATATATTTACCTTAGTTTAGGTTCATAATTCGATAACAGATATTGACTTATAATTGTTAAGGTTTTTTGTCAATAGATGAGTGAATTTATTGCTTTTGTGCCCTAAAGCTCATAATGGCAAGTATTTCAACGGGTTTGATATTTATAAATGAAAATTAGCGACTATTGAATCTAATTTAGTTATTAAATGGAAATCGTAGCGGCGAAAAGGATTCGTTTTTTTATTTTCCCTCTAAAAAATAATCTGTTTTTGAGAGGGCAATTGCGTGGCTTGATCTTGGCTTTCTGTGGTGATGGGTTGAAAAAAAGAGTTTAAAACGGCAAATTGCCAACGGTCTCAATGGTATATAAAAAAGGTGGCCGGGATTTTATACAAAGGGTTGATTTTTTTCTGGTATTTATATAGTTAGGATATTCAGTTAGGTTAATCGGGATTCAAAAAAACGTATACATTGGTTTCTATTACTTTTTATCATGGCCTGGATTACAGGCCGCAATCTACAAAGGAGTAAGCCATGGCATTAGATCCAACCAAACATCTAGACTGGGAAATTGCAGAAGACGCAGAAAAAACAATGCTCACCATTTATGAAATCGGTGAAAAACTGGGATTGACCAAAGACGAGTTGCTTCCCCAGGGGCACTATATCGCAAAAATCGATTTCAGGGCGGTTCTTGAACGGCTCAAAGACAAACCAAACGGAAAATACATTGATGTAACAGCGATTTCTCCCACACCTCTGGGTGAGGGAAAGTCCACCTCTTCCATGGGTTTGGTACAGGGTCTTGGCAAGATTGGTAAAAACGTTTGTGCTGCCATTCGTCAGCCTTCCGGCGGCCCCACCATGAATATCAAAGGGTCTGCTGCCGGCGGTGGTCTGGCCCAGTGTATCCCCCTGACTCCCTTTTCTTTAGGGTTTACCGGCGACATCAATGCCATCATGAATGCCCATAACCTGGCAATGGTGGCTCTGACCTCCCGCCTACAGCATGAAAGAAACTATACCGACGAACAGCTGGAACGCCTTTCCGGCATGAAGAGAATTGATATCGATCCCACCAAAGTTGAAATGGGATGGATCATGGATTTCTGCTGCCAGGCACTGAGAAACATCATCATCGGTATTGACGGCGTAAACGGTAAGTCCGATGGTTTCATGATGAAATCCAAATTCGGTATTGCCGTGTCTTCAGAAGTTATGGCCATTCTTTCTCTGGCCAATGACCTTAAAGACATGCGTGAAAGAATGGGTAAGATCGTTGTTGCCTATACCAAAAAAGGCAAACCCGTTACCACTGAAGACCTCCAGGTTGCCGGTGCCATGACTGCCTGGATGGTTGATGCCTTGAATCCTTCTCTGATGCAGACACTGGAAGGCCAGCCTGTTATTGTTCATGCCGGCCCCTTCGCCAATATCGCCATTGGTCAGTCTTCCATCATTGCTGATAAGGTCGGTCTGAAACTGGCTGACTACCATGTTACTGAATCCGGATTCGGTGCTGATATTGGTTTTGAAAAATTCTGGAACCTTAAATGCCGTTACTCAGGCCTGACGCCTGATTGCGCCGTTGTTGTTGCCACCATCCGTGCCCTGAAATGCCACGGCGGCGCTCCCGTACCCGTTCCCGGCAAACCAATGCCTGAAGAGTACGGAAGTGAAAATGTTGAATGGGTTGCCAAAGGATGCGCCAACCTCATCCATCATATTAAAAATGTCAGGAAAGCAGGTATTTCTCCTGTTGTATGTATTAATGCCTTTTATACGGATACTGACAATGAAATTGCCAAGGTTCGTGAGCTTTGCGAAGCTGAGGGTGCAAGGGTTGCTCTTTCCCGTCATTGGGAAAAAGGTGGCGACGGTGCCATCGAATTTGCAGAAACCGTTGTTGAAGCCTGCGAAGACAAGACTGACTTCAAATTCCTCTATGAACTGGATATGCCGGTCAAGGATAGAATTGCACTCATTGCCAAAGAAGTTTATGGCGCTGACGGTGTTGATTATTCTGCAGAAGCTGAAGTTGCACTTACCAGAATCCAGGCTGATCCGGAACTGGCAGGCCTTGGCATGTGCATGGTAAAAACCCATCTTTCCCTGTCCGATAACCCCGCTCTTAAGGGTGTGCCCACAGGCTGGAGACTGACCATCCGTGAAGTCCTCACCTATGGTGGTGCAGGTTTTATCGTTCCGGTTGCCGGTGCTATCTCTCTGATGCCGGGTACGGGCTCCAACCCCGCCTTCAAACGTGTTGACGTTGATGTTGAAACCGGTAAGGTTCAGGGTGTATTCTAGTATAGTAAAATAAATCAATTATATACGACAATCGGCGATCCGAAGTGATAATTATTTGGATCGCCGATTGTTGAACTATATCAGGAGAAAAAAATGACTGCTGAAATTATTAGCGGAACTGAAATAAGAAAGGCTATCCTTGCAGAAGTTAAAGAGGAAGTCGAGCAGATGAAGGAAAAAACCGGCAAAGTCCCGGGACTGGTCACCATTCTTGTGGGCTCCAGCCCGGCCTCCATCTCTTATGTTACCTTAAAAGTTAAAACTGCCATCAGTCTTGGCTTCCATGAAATACAGGATGACCAGCCCGATGATATTTCCGAAGAAGATCTGCTGGCCCTGATCGATAAGTATAATAATGATCCGGACATTCATGGCATTCTGGTGCAGCTGCCCCTGCCCAAACATATTGATGACAAAAAAGTCCTCAACGCCATCAATCCTGACAAAGACGTGGATGCCTTCCATCCCGTTAATGTGGGTCGCCTTATGATTGGCGGTGAAGAAGCAATCTTCCATCCCTGTACCCCTGCCGGTATCCAGGAAATGATTGTCCGTTCCGGTACTGAAACCTCTGGTGCCGAGGTCGTTGTTGTGGGCCGCTCCAACATTGTCGGCAAACCCATTGCCATGATGATGGCACAAAAGGGTGTCGGTGCAAACGCCACAGTAACCATCGTTCACACCCGGACCAAGGACCTGGCCGCCCATTGCAAGCGTGCCGATATTCTCATTGTTGCCGCCGGTGTCCCTGACCTGGTAAAACCCGAATGGATAAAACCCGGTTCAACCGTCATCGACGTTGGTGTTAACCGTGTAGGCATGAATGAAGAGACCGGTAAAGCCATCCTCAAGGGCGATGTCGACTTTAACGCAGCCAAGGAGATCGCAGGCAAGATCACGCCTGTTCCCGGCGGTGTAGGTCCCATGACCATTGCCATGCTTATGAAAAACACCCTGAAATCCGCGCAGTTTGCTCTGGGTAAATAATTAGGGTATAACGGGCAGGTTTTTGCCTGGCCGTATTTTTAAAGCCGCCGGCGCTGCGTTGCAGTGTCGGCGGCTTTGTGTTTCAGGGCAGGAAACATCAAAACCGGGCAAAGTTTTTTTTGCCTGCCCTTTACTTCGTTTGGAACAGCCATATTTTATACCGGTAATATTGATTTTGGGAACATTTAAAAATAACTTCGCATAATCTGTTTACAAAAACCTCTAAAATACTGGTATTTTGAAAGCAGAATGTGACCTGATTTTTGATCAGTTCCTTCATGAAGGATCAGCCCGGAAAAGCGAATTTTCAGAATACCTATAAATACGGAGATGTATATGGACAAGCTGGATGCAATCTTTTCACCCGAAACCATAGCAGTTATCGGCGCTTCAACCCAGAAGGGCAAGGTCGGACATGATATATTTGCCAATATTCTTTCCGGCGGATATACCGGCACCCTCTACCCGGTCAATCCCAAGGCCAGATCCGTCCTGAGCGTCAAATGTTATACCAGTATTTCGGCCATTCCAGACCCCATTGATCTGGCCATGATCATTCTCCCCCCTAGGGCGGCCCTGGGTTCTGTTAAAGAATGCATTGAAAAGGGGGTAAAAGGCATTGTTATTGTGTCTGCCGGGTTTAAGGAAGTCGGGGGCGAAGGTCTTGAGATTGAGCAAAAAATCAAAGGACTTTGCGCCGATGCCGGGGTCCGTCTGGTGGGGCCCAATTGTCTTGGGGTGATCAACCCTTCACCCAAGGTGTCGCTGAATGCCAGTTTCTCCGCCCGCATGCCCAAGCCGGGTAATGTCTCCTTTATTTCCCAGAGCGGGGCGCTTTGTACGGCGGTCCTTGACTATGCTGCCGATAAAGGGTTCGGGTTTTCAAAATTCATTTCCATCGGCAACAAGGCCGACGTGGATGAACTGGATCTGCTCAGATACTACCACAATGATCCGGATACTGATGTGGTCATGATTTATATGGAAGAGTTGTCCAGGTCTTCGGAAGAGTTTGTTTCCGAGGTAAGGGAGATGACTTCGGGCACCAATCCCACCCACGTTATTGCTATCAAGTCGGGTACCTCTGCTGCCGGTGCGGCGGCGGCGGCATCACACACCGGCGCCCTGGCCGGATCAGACGTCATGTATGACGGATTGTTTTACATGGCCGGCATTTTAAGGTGCAAGAGTGTGAATCAGCTTTTTGATTATGCCCAGGCACTGGCGGCCAATAAATATCCCACAGGAGACCGGGTGGCCATCGTCACCAATGCGGGGGGGCCCGGTATCATCGCCACAGACATGAGTGAGCAGTCCGGCCTCAAACTGGCCCGTTTTTCAGAGGACACTATTAAAGAGCTTAAAAAGTATTTACCGGCTACGGCTAATTTTCATAATCCAGTGGATGTAATTGGGGATGCGGCCAAAGACCGGTATGAAAATACCCTGGCCACGGTGCTGGGGGATCGGAATGTGGATGCCGTACTCATTATCCTTACCCCCCAGTCCATGACCGATGCCATTGGGACGGCAGAGTCCATTGTCAGTATTGCCAAACACAGTATCAAACCCATTCTCTGTGCCTTTATGGGGGTGGTGGACGTCTCGGACGGGGTAAAGCTGCTTCAGGCGAACCGGGTGCCGGTGTACCAGTTTCCGGAAAGTGCGGCCCGGTCCCTTGGGGCATTGCGGCAGAGTGTCAAATGGCTGTTTAGAAAGATTCTCCCCCAGTTTAATTTGAGCTATGACCGTGAAAAAGCGGAGGGCATCATTCAGGGTTATCTGGCAGAGGGGAGGACCGTACTCGGAGAGCTGGACGGCAACGAGATTCTCAAGTGTTACGGATTTAACACCATACCCATGGCATTGGCCAAGACTGGTGATGCGGCGGTGGAGATTGCCGAAAAGATCGGATATCCAGTGGTTCTGAAGATTGTTTCCCGCCAGATTATGCATAAATCCGATGCCGGTGGAGTGAAGGTCGATCTTAAGGACGGCGCCGAAGTAAAGTCCGGGTTTGAAGTCATCATTGAAAATGCAAAAAACTATGATCCCGAAGCGGAGCTTGAAGGGGTGCTGGTTCAGAAGATGGCGCCCAAAGGCAAAGAGGTGATTCTTGGAATAACCAAGGATCCGGTGTTTGGCCACGCTGTGATGTTCGGGCTGGGCGGTATTTTTGTGGAAGTATATAAGGATGTGGCCTTCCGTTTGTCACCCATGGGTCGGAACGTGGCCCGGCGAATGGTGAAAAGCATAAAAGGCTATCCCATTCTCAAAGGGGTGCGGGGAGAAGCGCCTTCAGATATCGAGGCCATTGAAAAAAATATTGTATCTTTAAAGACAATGGTGGATAACCATCCCATGATTAAAGAATTGGATATCAATCCTCTCTTTGTTCATGGAGAAGGAGAGGGGACCACAGTGGCGGATATTATTATTCGTCTTGAAGCTGAATAGATAAGGGTAAGGAGGAACATATGCCCGAAGGAAATGGATTTGTAATGAAGAATGGAGAGCCCAATACGGCTTCGGCAAGTCGGAAGACCATGCCTAAGATAGACTTTTCAAGTTTTGTCCTGTCGCTGTATTCATCCGGTCTGGTTCAACTGGGTAAGGTGGAGGACCCGTCAACCGCCAAAAAAACGGTGAATATGGATATGGCTCAGTATACCATTGACATGATTGCCATGCTCCAGGATAAGACAAAGGGAAATCTCACCGAAGATGAAGAGAATCTGCTTCGGGCCCTGCTCAGTGAGCTGAGGCTGGCCTATGTGGATGCCAGTGCCTGATCTTGTTCTGGCTTCCCCGGCAAAGCTGAATCTTTTTTTATATGTGACGGGCAGGCGGCAGGACGGTTTTCATGAATTGTTCTCCCTGATGGCGCCTGTCAGCCTAAGCGATCGAATGGAGATACGTTTTCAGGGGCGGGATATAAGGGTATTCTGTGATCACCCCATGGTGCCGGAGGATGACAGTAATCTTGCCTGGCGTGCAGCGCGGTTGTTTATGGACGCCTGCCGTGCTAAAAAAAAAGAATTGCCCTTTGAAGGAATGTCCATCTGGATTGATAAAAAAATTCCAGTGGGCGGTGGGCTCGGGGGAGGCAGTTCCAATGCGGCGGCCGTGCTTTCAGGTCTGAATGGGTATGCGGTCCGTCCGTTTTCAGACCAGGAACTGAGACAAATGGGGCTGACCCTTGGGGCAGATGTGCCTTTTTTCCTTTTTGGGGGCCCGGCCTTTGCAAAAGGGGTGGGAGAACAATTGGAGCCTTGTGGGAAATTGCCGGACGGCTGGGTCATAATCTGCAGTCCGGGGGTTGCTGCCTCAACCGTAAATGTTTTTAAAAAATTAGAATTTGGATTGACATTTAAGCCTGTTTATATTATGAATACTGGTTCGAATGCGTTGCCATTCGACCATGGGTTCGATGGTAAGGAGGAATTGCACAATGATCTTGAAGGTCCGGCCTGCAGTTTATATCCTGAAATCGGCTCAGCCAAAGAAGAGATGGCGTTGTTACTGCAAAAAAATGTATACATGTCTGGAAGCGGCTCATCTCTTTTTGCTCTTTATTCCGGCCGTGCGGCGGCGAAGGCCGGATTTGACCGGCTCAACAAGGCCTGGTCAGGGACCGGGAAAAAAGTGTTTTTGTCCCGGATAGAGCAGCCTTAGAAGTTGAGTTGAATGTACTGGGGCGTCGTCAAGCGGTAAGACACAGGGTTTTGATCCCTGCATTCAGAGGTTCGAATCCTCTCGCCCCAGCCAAATTTATATATAAAATAAAAAGAGATTTACTATGAATGGCTTGTCAATTTTTGCCGGGAACTCCAATGCCGCACTCGCGGACAGGATTTCGGAGTATCTTGCAAAACCTTTGGGAAGATTGAAAGTCAACCGTTTCAGTGATGGGGAAACCCAGGTTGAAATTCAGGAAAATGTCCGGAAGCAGGAAATTTATGTGATCCAGTCCACCTGTCAGCCGGTCAATGACAACCTGGTGGAGCTTCTCCTTTTGATTGATGCTTTTAAAAGGTCATCAGCCAATAGGGTTACTGCGGTTATTCCTTATTTCGGATATGCCCGCCAGGATAAAAAAGTAGCGCCCAGGGTACCTATCAGTGCAAAAGTAGTTGCAGATCTTCTGGATGCCACTGGTGTTGACAGGGTCATTACCATGGATCTCCATGCCGGCCAGATTCAGGGGTTTTTTAACGTACCTGTGGATAACCTTTATGCAGCGCCCATTATTATTGATGATATCAAAACCCGGTTTACAGATGATCTGGTTGTGGTTTCACCGGATGCCGGCGGGGTTGAGCGGGCCAGGGCCTATGCCAAGCGTCTGGATGCCGGGCTTGCCATTGTTGATAAGCGTCGCAGCGCGCCGAATCAGGCCAAGGCTATGGCCATTATCGGGGATGTTGAAGGTAAGACCGCCATTGTGATTGATGATATGGTGGATACGGCCGGAACATTGACCGAAGCGGCCGGGGTTATCAGGGAAAAAGGGGCCAAAGAGGTTCATGCTTACTGCACCCATCCGGTGCTGTCCGGTCCGGCGATCGGCAGAATTCAAGACTCGTCTTTAAATTCTCTTGTTGCCACTGATACCATCCCCTTATCTGAGGAAGCCCGTGCCTGTGAGAAGATTAAGACGCTTTCCATTGCCAAGCTTGTGGGTGAGGCAATCATGCGCAGTTACAGGGGTGATTCTGTAAATTCTCTATTTGTTTAAGACATATATTATATCGTTATTAGTCTGCCCCGGGGGCAGATACGGAGGGTAAAACATTGGAACTAATTGAACTAAGTGCAAAAGCAAGAGAAACCAAAGGAAAAGGCGCAGCCAGAAAACTCAGAGCTGCCAATTCTATTCCTGCCATCGTTTACGGCGGAGAGTCCGAGCCAATGAAATTGTCTGTGGATACCACGATTTTTGATAAAATTATCAGAGACAACGGTACAACAGGCCTGTTTTTTGACTTGAAAATTGAAGGTGCTGAGGGGAAACTGGTCATGCTCAAGGATATCCAGATGGATGCATTCAGCCTGAGATATCTCCATCTTGACTTCCATGAAATTGATATGGACAACAAAGTATCTGTTACTGTGCCTGTTGAGACAGAAGGCGATTGTGCTGGTGTTAAAGAAGGTGGTATGCTTCAGATTATTCGCCGTGAACTGGATATTCTGTGTAAGCCTAAGCATACGCCGGAAAGTATTGTTCTCAATATTGCCGAACTCAACATCGGTGATGCTATCCATGTTGAAGATATTGTTCTGGGTGATGACATTGAAATTCCCCATGAGGTGAATTTTACCGTGATCACGGTTGTACCACCTTCAACTTCTTCCGAGGGTGTTGAAGAAGAAGAGGACGGAGAAGAGGTTGTCGAAGCGGCGGCTGAATAATCTCCGATTGCATCCAGCCTCATGTCTGATTCCAAGTTTACATTAGTGGCGGGTCTGGGAAATCCTGGAAAGGAATATTCCCAGACCCGCCATAATATTGGGTTCCTGGTTGTTGATGACCTGGCGTCTAAAATGGGACTGGACTTGAATAAGCAGCAGTTCGATGCGTCTTATGCCAGGGGGCGGTCCAAAGGGCGTGGTGTGTTTCTTGTGAAGCCCCAGTCTTATATGAACCGCAGCGGTATTCCTATCCAGAAGCTTGCCGCCTATTATAAGATAGATATGGGCGATATACTCGTGGTCCACGATGATATGGATCTCTCCTTTGGGCATATTAAAATTGTCCAGGGCCGCGGTCATGGGGGGCATAATGGCATCCGTTCAATAATTGATTCCTTCGGTCGCAGGGAATGTATACGGATTCGGGTCGGCGTGGGTCATCCTGGCGTCAGCAAGGACGTTACCGGTCACGTGCTTGGAAAGTTCACCCCCCAGGAGCAGTCTGAGCTGGGCCAATTGATTGAAACCGCCTCTGATGCCTGCCTGTCTGTCCTCGAACACGGGGTCGTCAAGGCCATGAACAAAGTCAACTCCCGCCGTTAAATATCTTCGTATTTCTATCACTTTTTTGATTTATTCTTTGTCGGTATCCCACCGAACTTTCCATGATTTCTTTTGTATTAGATAGTCAATTAATTCACTATAACCCTGTTTTGTAAAGTGATCCGAGAATTAATTTGTTGACAATATTGTTAAAATATGGTTTCCTGTCTGAGAATGGGCAAGTTGTTTTTACACTAACTAAGGTGGGCGATGAATGGGTGAAGAATCCGAAAATACCATGGCTAAGGCTAAAAGCAGTTCAACCAAAAAAGAATTTTCCAAGGGCGACCTTGCCGTCTATCCCGCACACGGCGTCGGTTATATCGAATCCATAGAAAGCCAGGAAATCAACGGCGACACCATGAATTTCTATATGATGAAGATCGTGGAAAACGGGATGATGATCATGATCCCCACAACAAATGTTGAATCCGTGGGGTTGCGGGAGGTGATTCCTGTTGCTGAGGTACCTGAAGTTTACAAGGTTATGCAGGAAAAAGCTCAGAATACGGACAACCAGACCTGGAACCGCAGATACCGGGAATACATGGATAAAATTAAAACCGGTTCAATCTATGATGTGGCAGAGGTCTTCAGGGATCTTTTTCAGCTCAAACTGGAAAAAGACCTTTCCTTTGGTGAGCGTAAACTTTTGGATACAGCCCAGAACCTTCTGGTCCAGGAACTTTCCATGGCTAAGGATATTGATGAAAAAGCAATGATGCAAGAGATTGAAAATCTGTTCAATTAAATCCTGTTAACCATATTGAATGGTAACACCGGCAGGCTCCGTGTCTGTCGGTGTTTTTGTTTATAGGTGAATCCCATACTTATTATTTCAAAAGAACAGGCCCGCCTACGCCTGGACCAAGTTGTTTCCCAATCCATGGAAGATATATCCAGAAGCCGGGCTTCGGCTTTGATTTCCGGGGGGCATGTTCAGGTTAATGACGGGACAAAACGGCCGGGATACAAGGTTAAACCCGGTGACCGGGTTAAAATACGTGATGTCCAAGATGTGATTGTCCCGGAACCGGAAAAGATGGATCTGGCCATTCTCCATGAAGACGCTCATATCCTGGTGGTGGATAAAACGGCCGGCCAGGTGGTCCATCCGGGTCCCGGCCATATGTCGGGAACTCTGGTCAACGGTCTTTTATCCCATGATTCAGTGTTTGGAAACAAGTGCTGGGAACCTCTGCGCCCCGGCATCGTCCATCGCCTGGATAAGGATACCTCAGGCTTGATTCTTGTGGCCAAAACCTTGAGAAGCCTTGAATTTCTTCAAAAGGAGTTCAAACATCGGCGGGTGGAGAAAGAGTATCTGGCCCTGGTTCAGGGTGAGAACATTCCCGAAGCTGGTGACATTGAGCTTTCCATGGGTCGACACCCCAGGAATCGTAAGCTGATGGCTGTGCTGGAAAACGGAGGTCGATATGCCAGAACCGGGTTCCGGGTTAAACAGCGGTTCACTGGAGGTGCCTTGATGGAGGTCCGTCTTTTTACCGGCCGCACTCACCAGATCAGGGTCCATTTCTATCACCAGGGCATGCCCCTGTTCGGAGACCGGGTGTATCAGGTCCGGCGGCATCGCAAGGGACCGAGCATTGCCCCAAGACAGATGCTTCATTCATGGAAATTGTCCTTCCGCCATCCCTATTCAGGGCTGAGAATGGCTTTTTGCGCCCCTGTTCCTGAGGATTTTGCCCAGACCATGAAGCAATTGAGTTAGAATATTTGAATTGAATCAGGAAAATCTTATGTCCCAATATCCCAGAATGCATTCGGCCGAGCATCTGCTGAACCAGGCCATGGTCAGACTTTTAGGATGTGAACGTTGTTTCTCTGCCCACATCAATGCCAAAAAATCCAAATGCGACTATCATTTTGATCGGGAAATCACCGCAGAAGAGGCTGAGACTGTCCAGGCCGAGGTAAACCGGGTTATTGAAGAAGATTATCCCGTTGTCATCGAAAATATGGCTCTGGCTGATGCTGAGCAGGCTTTTACCCTGGACCGGGTCCCTGATAAAGAGGGGATGACCCATTTCAGGATTGTCCGCATGGGGAATTATGATGCCTGTCCTTGTATCGGGGAGCATGTCTCCTCCACCGGTGAAATCGGCAGATTTCGTATCACCTCAACTGGATTTGCCAACGGGGTGATGAGAATCCGATTCAAGTTGAATTAACGCCTGGGTCCGAATTGCCTGATAAGAATTTTATCAAGTAAGGGGGTGGGGAGTAATTTTTTTAGTAAAGGCATAATAGTGCTGACTCTACCCAAACGGACAACAGGCCGCGGCTGGTCTGAAAGTATCTGATCTGCAAGTTGATCGGCAAATTCATGGGTCGGTGTTGCATTTTTTTGTGATGCCTTTGCCCTGGCTTCAACCTCGGCTTTGAACGGGTGATACCAGGAATCCTTTTTTAATATCCTGGAAATAATTTTTCCTGCAGTATTTCCGAAGTCAGACTGAATCGCGCCGGGCTGGACAATCATAACACGAATCCCGAACGGGGTAAGCTCCATGCGAAGGGCATCGGACAGCGCATGCAAGGCTGCTTTGGATGCACAATAGGCTCCAGAGAAAGGGGTGGCTGTGATGCCGGACACACTGCCGATATTTACGATTAAACCGGCATTGTTTCTTTTCATGGAGCGTGCCGCAAGTCCGGTCAGGACCATGGGGGCTATAACATTTGTCTCAAACTGCCTGGCCAATTCTTTCCCGGGTAATTCAATGGCAGGTCCCATCAGTCCGTAGCCCGCGTTATTAATGAGGATATCAATTTTTTTTTCATCATCCTCTACTTTTTCCACAATCCTTCGGCATTGTTCTTCATCGGTCACATCAAGGCTGTGTACTGCCATACCCTTGGCCTTTAAATCTGAAATGGAATCAAGATTTCTGGCCGTTGCAACAATTCTACAGTCTCTTTGATGGAGGGCCAGAGCCAGGGCCTTTCCAATGCCGGAGGAACATCCGGTGATGAATGCAATTTTTTTATCCATTTCAATTTCCTTTTGATTAAAAATAAACCGGGCTGTTGCAAAGTGCAACAGCCCGGTTTGGTCTTGGTAATTTTATACCGTAGAATCAGGCACTGGCTGCTTCTATATTGATGGCGCAGACCTTGAATTCGGGAATCTTGGCTGTAGGATCCAGTTCTGCATTGGTCAGCTTGTTAGCGGCTGCCTTGGCAAAGTGGAAGGGGATGAAAATGGTTCCGTCCACGGCTTTGCCCGATACCTTGAGCTTGGCTTTTATCCTGCCTCTTCTGGAGCAGACATTGACCATTTCTCCGCTTTTGATGCCCAGCTTTCCGGCATCTCCGTCGGAAATTTCAACAAAGCATTCCGGTGAGAGCATGTTTAAGCCGTTGGTGCGCATGGTCATGGTCCCGGTGTGGTAATGGTAGAGCACCCGGCCCGTGGTGAGGATAAACGGGTATCTGTCATCGGGAAGCTCTGCCGCCGGAACATGTTCAATTGCATGAAACATCCCTTTGCCCCTGGTAAACTGGGCCGTGTGCAGGATGGGTGTGCCGGGATGGTTTTCATCCGGGCATGGCCAGTGCAGCCCGACCTTGTCGATACGTTCCCAGGTAATCCCTCGGTAGGACGGGGTTACGGCTGCAATTTCCTTGAAAATTTCATGACTATTTTCATAGGTCATTTCATAGCCCATGCGGGCAGCAATATCGCAGATGATTTCCCAGTCCTGTCTTGCACCTTCCGGGGCATTGACTGCCCGCCTGACCCGCTGGACCCGACGTTCGGAATTGGTAAAGGTGCCGTTTTTTTCTGCAAAGCAGAAGGCTGGGAAGACCACATCGGCTAAGGCTGTAGTCTCAGTTTCGAAAATATCCTGGACGACCAGGAATTCCAGGTTGTTCAGGGCCTTTTTGGCATGGTTGAGATCCGGATCTGAGATCATGGGGTTTTCACCAATGATGAATAGAGATTTCAACTCTCCTTCGTGGGCCTTTTCGAACATTTCCGTGGCCACAAGGCCGGGGGTGGGGGACATGCCAGATACTTTCCAGGCGGTTTCGTAATTGGCCCGGACATCATCGTTGGCTACAGGCTGGTAGGCTGTGAATACATTGGGGAGGCCGCCCATGTCGCAGGCGCCCTGGACGTTATTTTGACCGCGCAGCGGGTTGACCCCGCCACCGGGTTTGCCCAGGTGACCGCAGAGCATGGATAGATTGGCCAAAGATTTAACATTATCCGTACCGCAGGTATGCTGGGTAATGCCCATGCAATAACAGATGGCGGCTGCTTTTGCTCCGGCAAATGCCCGGGCTACTTCCCGCAGGTCCCCTGCTGGTATCCCCGTGATTTTTTGAACATATTCCGGGGTGTATTTTTCCACCGTTGCTTTGAGGGCGTCAACATTTTCACACCGCTCATCAATGAATTTCTGGTCCAGCAGGCCTTCTGAGATGATGATATTCATCAGCCCGTTGATCCAGGCAATGTCGGTTCCGGGGGTAGGGCGCAGCCAGTTTTCGGCATGGTCTGCCAGAGTCACCCGTCTGGGGTCAATGAGGTAAAGTTTTTTACCCTTGAGTACCGCCCTCTTCATGAAAGAGGAGAGAACCGGATGGTTTTCGGTTGTATTGGATCCGGTGACCAGGATCACATCAGACTCTTCAATATCGGCAATGGTGTTTGTCATTGCACCGCTTCCAAATGCTGCAGCCAGACCGGCTACGGTGGAGCTGTGTCACAATCGGGCGCAATGGTCGATATTATTTGTCTTTAATACCCCTCTGGTGAATTTCATGGCAATGTAGTTGTCTTCATTGGTGATCCTGGCCGAGGTCAGGACCCCCATGGCGTCAGGGCCGTGTTCTTTCTGGATGACCATAAATTTTGTTGCCGTATAGTCCAGGGCTTCATCCCAGGATACCGGGACCTGTTTGCCGTCTTTTTTAATCAAAGGGGTGGTCAGCCGGTCCGGGGAAGCAACAAAGTCATAGCCAAACCGGCCTTTGACGCAAAGGCTGGCGTTGTTGGGGGGAAGGTCTGGGTTGGCACCGTCTATTTTGACGATCTTGTTGTCCTGGACAAATAAATCCATCTGGCAGCCCACGCCGCAGAACGAGCAGGTCGTTCTGGTCACTGCTGTCGGCTTGAACCGGTCATCCCTGTATTCCCTGTCCGGAATCAGAGCGCCCACCGGGCAGGCCTGGATGCATTCTCCACAGAAGACACAGTCTGAATCCTTGAGATGGGCATCGTCACCTCCTGCAATGATTTTCATTTCGTCCCCATGGTACCCGAACTCAATGGCGTTGTTGACCTGGATTTCCCTGCAGGCCTTGATACACCGGCCGCAGAGGATACACCGGGAAAAATCCCTTATGATAAAAGGGTTGGCCCGTTCCGTCTCGTATTGGCAGGCATTCTGTGGCATGTGACGGGTTTTGACCTGATATCGATAGGCCAGGTCCTGGAGTTCACAGTCTCCCCATACCGGGCAGAGGTCCTGTTTACCTTCTGCTGCCTGGACATCCATTTGAAAATCCGTCCAGTCCACGGTATCCATGATGCGGATGGCGCAATTGTGATTGCCCGTAGCCAGCATGGCGGAGATAATCTTTTTTCTGGCCTCCACAACCCCAGGGGACTCCGACTGGATCACCATGCCGGATTCAGCCTTGGTGACACAGGACTCCATCAGGTTTTCCCGTCCCTGGATTTCCACAACACATATCTTGCAGGTGTTGGTGGGTATGGTATGTTTGAGATGGCAGAGGGTTGGAATATCTATTTTGTTTCTGGCGGCGACTTCCAATATGGTTTCACCGGGTGTGAATTCAAGCTGGTTCTCGTTGAGCGTTATAATATTCTTATCCATAGGTTGGTCCCCATAGTGCGGTTTTATAATCTCACTTACTGACCCTGAACATTGTTTTGTTACCTACATTATCAGGGAATTATTGTCAATGTGAACTCTAAAAATTTTTATGGATAGAGTTGACATTTCAGTATCCTTGAGCCTATACAGAGGTGGATTATTTTGAGTTATGAAATACGTGGCTAATGGAACCGGCAATACAATACTGACACCATGAGGACATATAATAATGTTGCAATCAATTTTGATGATGGGTGGTTTGGGAGTTGCGATCGGTACGGCTCTGGTGATCGCATCAAAAGCGTTTTATGTATATGAGGACCCCAAGGTCGTTGCCATTGATGATGCCTTGCCCGGCGCAAACTGCGGCGGCTGTGGTTACCCCGGATGTACGGCCAATGCAGAGGCCATCGCCAATGGGGTGCAGGATGTCAATTCCTGTGTCGCAGCAGGCGAAGATGTCGCCATGGCCATTGCTCAAATCATGGGGGTCTCCCTTTCGGACAAAGAACCGGAATTTGCGGGATCCGGCTGCCACTACGGCACTGAAGATGCCGATCTCAACTATGTATATAAAGGGATTCGTGACTGCCGGGCCGCGGCCATGCTTCTGGGTGGGATGAAGGTCTGTCGCATCGGTTGTCTTGGACTGGGCACCTGCGTGACCGCCTGTAAGTTCGGGGCTCTTTCTATTGGGGAAGATCATCTGCCCAAGGTGGACCAGGAAAAATGCACAGGCTGCGGTGCCTGTGAGAATATCTGCCCAAAAAATATTATCCGCCTGACATCGGTGAGCCGCAGAATCATGCGGGAATACACCAAAGATGACTGCACTACTCCCTGCCAGCGGGCCTGCCCCTCGGGTATTGATATCAAAGAGTATATCCGCCTGATTCGGGAGGAGGACTACCATGGCTCCCTTCAGGTGATCAAGGAGAGGATGCCTTTTCCCACAGTTATTTCACGGATCTGTCCTGCCCTGTGTGAATTTGACTGCCGTCGACTGATCCAGGATGAATCTGTGTCCATCAATAATTTGAAACGGTTTGTCTGTGATTATGAAATGAACCAGGATAAGCGTATTCAGCCCTATAAGGCACCTGCCACGGATAAACGGATTGCCGTGATCGGCGGCGGTGTGGAAGGACTGGCCGCCGGTTATTTTTCCGCACGTCTGGGCCACAGTTCAACCGTGTATGAAGGCACAGTTGATCTAGGCGGTATCCTCAGAAAAGCCATTGCCAGGGAACGCTTGTCCATGGACATACTGGATTGGGATATCAAGGGCATTGAAGATATCGGTGTTGAGATGAAAACCAACCAGAAGGCCGGCGTTGATTTTACTGTTTCAGGGCTTCTGAGAGAGGGATATGATGCGGTGTTTACGGCGACAGGGGGGTGGGATTCCAGGTTGGCCAACAATGATGTGGGCACGGCTGCCAATGTCATCCCCGGGGCTTACCTTCTCATTGACTTGCTCCGGAGCAGAGATAACGGGGACATAAAGGTGGACTGCGGAGAGACCGTTGTCATCGTAGGCGGCAGTGTCCGCCTGCCCGATGCCGTGGAGATTCTGAAATCCAATGGGGCCAAAAAAATTCTGGTCATTTCACGGAAACAGCCCCAGGATTCCTCTTTTGACAAGGCCGGAATCGACGCTCTTGCCCAAGCCGGTGCCACCATTCTGTATAACACCGGTGTCACAAAGCTTTTGGGGCAGGAGGACGATTTGACCGGTATTGAGTATATAGAGCTTGACACCGGCGTGAAACATGTTATTGATACAAACACCCTTATTGTAGGAGCGGGCCGTTTTCCCGAATTGGCTTTTGTTCCGATAAAGGAGAATGAGGAGAATGAGGATGATGAGACTGTACAGGCTAAGCAGGATTTGGATAATTTGATGCTGCCGCTGACATGGGAAGGTCTTGAACTCCAGAAAAAACCGGATTCGAACCGGGAAAAGGGCCTGCTCTCAAGCCAGGATGTTATTTCCGAATACACCTCGGCAGTAGCTGCCATTAACGGGGGAAGAAAAGCCGCCACACTCATGCATTGTCTCATGTACGGCATTGAACAGCAGGACCCGGATAGAATGATTGCAGGAAAATCCATGGTCCAGGATGTCCGGTCCCTGAATCAGGTCGTGCCTTCACCCAGAAATATCCTTGATATAGCAGCCTCGGCCCGGAAAGATCGGGAGGACCGGTTTTCAACCGGTTTTTCATATTTAACCGCACAGGAAGAGGCAAATCGTTGCCTGCGATGCGGTCTGGTCTGCTATGAGAAAAAATAATTGAGAAATAAAGGGATTTCCCCGCAGAGGCTGAAACAACCGAGCAAGGGAAAACAACAGCTTATATGAGACCAGAACAGATTCTCGTTGTTGATGATGAGGAGCGGATTGTTGATAATATTGCCCGATGTCTGGCCCGTGAAGGGTTTCAGGTTACCGGTGCCCATGATGGTGAAGAAGCGGTCTCCCTGTTTCAGGAACAGCGATTTGACCTGATTCTGCTTGATATTTCCATGCCCGGAATGAACGGGTATGAGGTAATGGAGCATATTTTCGGCCTGGATGCCGATGTCCTTATCATCATCATGACCGGCTTTGCATCTGTGGAATCTGCGGTTAAGGCGCTTAAGCTGGGGGCCTGGGATTATCTTAAAAAACCATTTGAATATGCAGATCTTGTAAAAACCGTGAAAAACGGTATCACTCAAAGCAATCTTCTGGCCGATAAAAAGGCCTTTGCCGCCCGCCTGGAAGCCTCAGAAAAACAATATGAATACATGGTCAATAATTCCCCTGATCTGATTTTTACTTTGGATGAAAATCGCTGTTTTTCTTTTGTAAACCAGCAGTTTGAAAGGGTCCTGGGGTTTTCCAAACAGGTATTGATAGGTATGCCCTTTGAGGATCTGCTCCACGAAGATGACCGGGGCCGGGTGGAAGAGTTGTCTGGAAACGCCTGTTTGGACAGGGGACGGTCCGGTGGTGCGCAGATGAACCTGAGATTCAAGAAGGCCAATGCTCAGGTGTCCCAATATGATCCCTATTCCGCATTGGCTTTTATGGAACTCAAGGCCTCGGCCATCACCCTGCCCGGTGAAGATCCCGGGCAGGGCGCACAGGGAGTTTATGCAGTGGGCCGTGACGTGACCGAGCGCCTCCGGCTGGAAGCCCAACTTCGGCAGGCCCAGAAAATGGAGGCCATCGGTACTCTGGCCGGCGGTATCGCCCACGATTTCAACAATATCCTCATGGGAATTCAGGGCTACACCTCATTGGTCAAAATAGGATTTGACAGAGGCTCCGATGTGCATAAGCGGCTGTCCAGCATAGATGAATACGTATACAGCGGGGCGGAAATGGCCCGTCAGCTTTTGGGCTTTTCCCAGAAAAGCTGCCAGGAAACCTGCTGCATGAACTTGAATTACCTTCTCAAGATGTCGGCTAAAATGTTTGGCAGAACCAAAAAAGACATCACTATCAATCAATACCTTGAGAAAAAGCTTTGGAGTACGGTTGTGGACGAAGGGCAACTCAAACAGGTGCTGATGAACCTCTTCGTCAATGCCTGGCAGGCCATGCCCAACGGTGGCAGGATTACAATCCGCTCAGAGAATGTCGAGATTGAAGACCGGCAGACCCATGAGATGGGTGTGGACCGGCCCGGAGATTATGTCCGGATCAGTGTGGCCGATACAGGGATGGGCATGGACAAGGCCACCATGGCCCGGATATTTGATCCCTTTTTTACCACCAAGGAACGGGGAAAGGGAACCGGTCTCGGACTGGCCACTGCCTATGGCATTATCAATAGCCATAAAGGGTCTTTTCAGGTGGAATCCCGTCCGGGCCAGGGCAGCGTTTTCATGTTTTATCTTCCGGCTACAGATACCCGGTCCGGCAAAAGCGTGTCTCCAAGGTCCAAAGTCAGGGAGGGCAAGCTCATTGTGGGCAAGGGGCGGGTGCTCCTTGTGGATGATGAAAAAGGTGTCATTGATGTGTGCATGGAAATGCTGGAAACCTTGGGGTACGAAGTCGTTGTGGCGCAAAGTGGATTTGAGGCCATCACTGCCATAAAAAATGATCCATCCATTGAATTGATTCTCCTGGACATGGTTATGCCGGAAATGAACGGGTTGGAGACCTATAGGGAGATCCGTAAAATATCTCCCGACGTCCGGGTGCTGGTCTGTTCCGGGTATTCCAAGGAAGATGAAATTCGTCAGATGATAGACAAAGGGTGTGCCGATTATATTTTTAAGCCCTTTGATGTGGCCATGCTTTCCGAAAAGTTGCAGCGGGTTTTCAATCCGGAAAAGGAAAAAGCGTAACCTTAAGCCCTTTTAAGGTTATTGACGCCCAGTCTTCAAGTACTCTCATGATCTGGCTGTTCAGATCAAAATCCGAAATTTTTATAATACAAATACTTGTAAAATGAACCCCCTTTTATTTTTTTCAATTCAGTGGAAAATTTATCTACAAATGATTTGTCCACACTGTTTTTGTTAAAGATAATAAACAAACCGGCTTTTTTTATAGGGTTGTTCAAAAGCGGTATGATTTTTTCATCTAACTTGATTGTTCGGGAAATAAAAAGTCCGTTACCCAATTCTGCCACAATAAAATCTACACGACCGGCACTCAGTTTTTTAAAGTTCATCTCATCATTCACGACCTCGGCATAAATTTTGTGTTTCTTAATGAAAGACCAAAATTCAGGGGTGTAGCTGTACCCTCTTACCACACCGACTTTTTTTCCGATAAGGTCTTCAAATGATTCGAATTTTAAAGGATTTTCTTTTCGAACCCACATTATCCAAGGCGAAATGACAATTGGTTCTTCGGGATAAAAAGCGAAAGCGGTCCTGTCTTGGGTATAATTCGCTGAAAAAAGTGCATCTGCCTTGCCTTTTTTCAACATGACTATTGCACGTTTCCATGGATATGTAGAAATATTTCCAATATCGGTTTTCATTTCGTCGAAAACCATTTTGACAATTCTTGTGCTAAATCCGGTAATTCTTGCATTTTCCACCATCTGATAAGGTGGCCATTCATCACAGATTACATTGAGGGATGCTGACTCTGCGGTTGCACACAGAATCAACAATAGGAACCAGGCAGACAAGTGTATCCTATTCAAATAGGGGGTGTTCCACAATAAAAGTGGTGGGTGGTAGTACACTAGCTATCCTTTTTTCAAGTGTTTTAGTCTCTGTCATTTTGTTGTGCCGATCTAAATAAATAGGGATTTCACATCTGATCATCAATAGTTTAACCATCCCCTGTTCAAAAAAACAACAAAAAAGATTCAGCCTTAAAATAGATCGGCACGTCGTCATCGCTGCTGCTAAGGGAGGTGACAGAAAATAAAACAGGCCCGGAAAATGATAGTTTCCGAGCCTGCTCTATTTTATGGCGTCAGCCTTCTTGCGAAAGTGTTAGCCAAATACTTTTTCCAGATCAGGAATGATCTGTTTTTTGCGGCTCATGATGCCGGGCAGCCAGCATTTCCCGTTTTCAGGAGCAACGCCGAATGCCTTTTCAACGACGGATTCGTCATCGGAGGCAACCAGAAGTTCAGTGCCTTCTTTCATGATGTCGGTGAGCATGAGCAATACGGTGTGATGGCCTTTTTCAGCCTTCAGGTCGCGGATATCTTTTTCCAGGTCGGCCTTGATGCCGTCAACGATGGACAGGTCAACCAGTTCAAGCTGGCCGCAGCCGATTCCGGAACCGCTCATGTTAAAGTCTTTGTAGTCACGGAGTACCAGTTCGCGGATGGGAGTGCCTTCCACGGCTGATTTAACCTTGAACATTTCAATGCCCAGTGCGTCCAGATCACTTTCACCGCAAATTTCAGCCAGTTCGGCGCAGATTTTTTTATCAGAATCGGTGCAGGTGGCGGATTTGAAGATAACAGTGTCGGAGAGGATGGCACAGAGCATGGCACCGGCAATGCCCTTGGGCATTTCAACATCAAAGTACTTGTACATGGATGCAATAACCGTACAGGTGCAGCCCACAGGCCAGATCCAGCATTCCAGGGGCTGTCCGGTGGTGACGTCACCCAGTTTATGATGGTCGACAATACCCAGGATATTGGCCTCTCCCAGATCGTCGGGGCTCTGGGCCAGGTCGGAATGATCTACCAGGTAAACATCTTTACCGGCATAGCTGGTGATGACTTCCGGTGCAGTCAGGCCGAATTTGTCCAGGACAAATTTGGATTCGGGGTTGAGTTCACCCTGAATGGCAGGTGCAATATCTTCACCAAGTTTCTTTTTCAGATCTGCCAGGGCAATGGCTGAAACAACGGAATCGGTATCCGGGTTCTTGTGACCAAATACGAGAGTTGACATAAAACCTCCTAAAAGTTGTCATTGTTATATACACTATAGATGATCCCCCCACAGGACAATCATCAAAAAATCTTAATTAAAAGATCAGGAATTCTTATAGAATTAATTGGCCATAACCTCAAGTAAAAATTTAAAAACAATGGTCGGAAAAAATCTTGGATTAAAAAGAATCGGTGTGTTTCCTTTTTTGTGAAGTTTCCTGCACACCCTGCCCGGTATGGGCAAACAAGATACAATTTGTTTACTGCTTGTGAAAAAGGAGTTTTTCACATGGAAAAAATGAAGAATTTTTTGTATCGTTTTGTCATCTTGAGCTTCACGGCAGTTATGTCTGCGCTTCCATCAACGGCATTTTCCCGGATGCCTGGAGATACTGTTACCATCAAACCGGTACCCTGGAAAAGGGGGGTAAAGCTTATGGAAGAGGGAAAAGGATTGACCCTTTATCCGCCCTATTTTCGGCCCAAACTCCGGCCTTTCATGGATTATCCCGTTCCTGTACTCAACAAAGGTTGTAGCTTGATGACGACTAAATATTATACAGACGGCAGTGTCACCCAATGGCCAGAGGCATACGCCCAAAAAAAATAGGAACCAATGCGGGATTTGCCGTACCTGATGCAGACAAGGCCAAAGGCATGGGCGTGAAAATAAAAGAAGCGCCAACTACCCGTTCTGATTTGATGAAACTCATCGCCAGCCGCATTGACGGATACATCAACGATAAAAATGCCATGCTCTGGGAAAACAGCTTAAATCAAAAGGGGAATATGATGACGCCAAGGGTCCGGTACTGATGGTCGCAACAGACACCAGTAAGGAGCAGGGGGATATGGGGTTTACGAATATGGACAAAGGGGCATGTCCTTTTAAGGACGATTTTGTGAAACAATTCGTGGCTGTCATCAAGGAGATGAAAGCCACGGGTGAAGTCCAGGCGGTTCTTGATTCCTACATAAAATAAATTGTCTATGGAAAGGCAATCTGCTTTCACAACCCGTTTCGGAGGACAGGATATGCCGAGAATTCTGATTGTTGATGATTCCCGGCTGATCCAGGGGATGATTTCAGGCGCCTCTGACACCGTGATTGAGGCCATAACCGGGGAAGACAAGTGGGCTGGACTGCCAATAATATCTGGTTCACCTTGCAGATGAGGCCCTGTGCCAGGCCAAGGAGCGGGGAGGCGACAGGGTGGTACTTGCCGGAAATGTATCCCTTCCAATATACGTCCATACCGGGCTGAAATATCTTTGATATAAATGGACGATTCTTATTGTTGCAAAATAGATTGGTCAAAGAATAAGCGCAATACTTCCCTTATTCTTTGACCCGATCGATTTCAGAATTCGCCTATTTTTGTTAACTCTTATTTCAGGATTCCGAACCGTCCATGCCAGGCGCATTTATCGCAAAAAGTTTCAACTTCAGTGGACACTTCAGGAATATTCTGTGTATCAAGGGTATTATCAAACTCAAGGTTTCCATTTGAAGTTGTAAATTCATAAATTTCATATTCATCATCGGCATCCTTGATATAAAACCGTTCACATCCACATGTAGGGCATTTCACAATCTTTCCTCCCCCATCTGATTTTTACAAATCCCCGGGAAACTGGTCTGGTATTTAAAATTTTTCGGCCAATGACTTGGCATATTGCTGGCAGGCTTTCATGCCTTCATCGGTTCCCATCATCTCCTGGGTGAGATTCAGGGGACCAAGTTCGGTGACATCCATTTTAAAGACATGCTGCATGGTGTCATAAATCATGGGAGCAGATTCTCCGCTATGGGTGTGGGATCCGAAGGCTCCTCCAATTTTGCCGGTGAGATTGGCCCTTTCCGCCACAAAAAGAAACTGCTTCATCCCCCCTGTCATGTCTTTGTGATAAGTGGGGCAGCCGAACAGGTAACCGTCGTATCCTGAAATATCGTCTTCAGTCTTCAATTGGGATATCTTTGCAGCAGAGACTTCGGTTCCACCCATCCGAAAGCCCTCTGCCAGATAATCTGCCATTTTTTTCGTGGTACCGGTCCTGCTGGTGTACGCGATCAGAACTTTTTTCATCTTACACTCCTGTGGTTGTGGTTTAACTGCAAAAAAATCCATGAATACATAAAACACAATCAGATATTTTATCTTACAAGTATTGTGCCATACTCGAAATTTCCTTTACTACAAACCCATTGTCAGGTCAAAAGAGGTAATGGGTCCAATATGATACACTTAGATCTGAGACGATATTGTGTCAAGTGTTCGGAGGGGGATAGATTTTTGTCCCATTACCCCTGAAAAATTTTAAAAAAGTGATGTAATACCAATCGTATTTACAGTGAATGCATCTTTTTTTCTGGACAATCCGCTCACCTGGTTTATCATTACCCGATTATGAATCCCCATTTTGTTTAAAAGGAGTCGGTATGAATCTTAAAAATAATCCTACAGCGGAAGAACTTGCGGATTTGTTGAGGCACTTGGATGACCAAAACTATTCCCACCGAATGTGGGTTGATCATGATGGTGAGGTCCACGTTTCTGTTATTCCCGACCATGAAGAAAAAATTCGTGCTAAATCCAAATTTTGCTATGAATCTTTGGATGTCGGAAATGGTTATGTCGGTCCGAGAGCGGCTGCGGATGCCGACTACATCAAAAAAGAACTTGAATATCTAAAACGGGATTGGGCAGGGGACGCCGAGGGGTATATTCCTTTATAAGCCAGGTTTCCCATGTTCTAACCTGGAAATTTGCCTGGATTTTGTGTTGGAAATTATTCCGGATCTGCCATACAGATTCTGCAGGCTGTGCAGGGTTTCATGGGGCAGGATATTGAGTTTTTTTCATTCTTCGCCCGGGAAAATTCTTTTAAGAGAAAGTCGTCGGACACCCGGTGGGCCAGGATGTCCCAGGGCAGTGGTGGCGAAAATTCCATGTCAAGGCCATTGGACTTTTCCCTGTAAATTACCCGGTTGCAATAGTCGGATTCCATTTTCATGGCCCGGGTCCAGCCATGTTCCAGGGCTAATTCTATAAGCCCGGCCGCCCTCTGGTCTCCTAATGAGAGCAGGGCATGGGCCCTGGCCTGGCGGAGGGATTCGAAATTCAGGACCAGGTTGGCGGTTTTCTTCAGCCCCTGGCGGATGATGGCCACCCGTTGCTTGAGTTGGACCTCCCCTGTCATGGCAGCCCATTGGAAGGGGGTGCTGGGCTTTGGAATAAAGGGGTTGATGCTCAGGGTAATGGTGCCGATTTTTTTCTTTTTTCTGGAGGCCTCCAGGAACACGGATTTTATCTCTAACACCAGATCAACAATTGCCTGGACATCTGCTTCGGTCTCAAAGGGAAGGCCGATCATGAAGTAGAGGCGCAGGTTGATAATCCCCTTGTCCACCAATGCTTTGGTCGCCCCAAGGATCTGTTTTTGATCCAGTTTTTTATTGATGATATCCCGCATGCGCTGGGACCCGGCTTCCGGAGCAATGGTAGCGGTTTTTACATGGGAGTCGGACAGCATCCTGATGATTTCGTCATCAAGCTTGTCTGCCCTGAGGGAAGAAAAAGAGAGGGAAAGCCCCTTTTTTTTGCCGTATTTGCAGATTTCGTTGATATCAGGGTGATCCAGAATGGCCGAGCTGACCAGGCCGACCTTATCGGTTTTGCCACAGGCTTCGTCCATGGCTGTTAAAATGGTTTTTTTGGGATACACCCGGGGGGGCCTGTAGATAAATCCTGCGGTACAGAACCGGCATCCATGGGGGCATCCTTTAAGGGTTTCAATGAGAAAGGTATCTTTGAAGGCCGTGTCCGAGGTCATGACGGTGGTGGTGGTTTTGACCCGGGAAAGATCGGAAAGGTATTGCACCTGAATTTTGTCCGGCCCGGGAGCCTTTGGCAAGGGAAGTACGGGTTCTTTGTCGACCTCATAGAAAATAGGGGAATGGAGGGACGGGACGTAAGCTCCTTTCATTTTGGTTTCGATGGTTGACAACAGTTGCTGCCGGTCTGCTGTGTGAAACAGATCAAAAAAGGGTGCCAGAAGAGATTCTGCCTCCCCCAGGAGGAAGAGGTCAATAAACGGGGCAATGGGTTCGGGATTTAAAAAACAGGCAACTCCCCCCGCAGCCACCAGGGGGTGGATGTGGTTTCGATCGGATGACCGCAGGGGGATGCCTGTTGCTCTTAATACCCGAGCAAGGTTCAAAAAGTCATTCTCAAATGAGATGGAGAACAGGATCATGTCAAATTGATCCAGGTGCAAACCGGTTTCAAGGCTTTTTATTGCCGGATTCTTTTCACGGGTGTCAGGTAAAAAGATCCGTTCACAGGCAATCCGTTCATCCTGGTTGGCCAGGCGGTAAACCGTCTGGAATCCCAGGGAGGACATGCCAGCCCTGTAAGTATTGGGGTAGACCAATGCGACTTTGGTTAACCCCCGGCCCCGTTTGACAACAGCCCCCTGTTCCTGTACTGGAACAGGGACCCGGGCCGGTTTGCGCCTCTTTTTTTTCATAGGCTAATCAGCTTTGCGTCTTAAAAATGTGGGTACCTCCAGATCATCTGAATCAAAGTTCAAGCCGTAATCCGCAGACATGTCTTCATCTCCTGCCACACGCCTGCCCGTGATCCGTACGGGGTTGTCATAGTCATTCCAGGAGGCCCGTTCTTCGTCAGTGATATCCCTGACCACACCCCTGGCAATGGTCTCACCCCGGCCTGACGGCTGGTAGGGCATCCCCTGTGCCGGTGCGGCATAGGCCTGGGTGGTGTATGCCGGGTGGGCGGCTGGCGCATGCTGGGCACCCACGGCCTGGGCTGCAATGGGCTGCGCCGCTACGGGCTGAGCCGGTTTGGGATCAAACCGATGCATGTTTTCCGCAAGCTGAGGTTCTGCCTGGCCAATGCCTGTGGCAATGACGGTGATGCGCATTTCATCTCCGAGATCTTCGTCAAAGGTCTGTCCCCAGATGATCTCTGCGTCGTCCCCGACTTCTTCGTAGATGCGGTCGCAGGCTTCGGTCATTTCGTCCAGGGTCAGATCGGAACTTGAGGTGATGTTCATGAGAACGCCCTTGGCGCCTGAGATGGAAATGTCTTCCAGCAGGGGGTGGGAAATGGCTTTTTCCGCAGCTTCCGTTGCCCTGTTTTCACCGGAAGCAATACCGATGCCCATGAGGGCCTTGCCGGCCTTCCGCATGGTGGTTTTTACATCTGCAAAGTCAAGGTTGACATGGCCGGGCATCATGATGAGGTCGGTGATGCCTTTGACTGAATGGTGTAGGATTTCATCGGCCTTGATGAACATGTCCACCATGCGGGCACCTTTGGGCGCGATGCCCCGGAGCCGGTCATTGGGGATGGTGATCACGGTATCTGTTATGCCGTGAAGTTTGTCCAGGCCCGCAAGGGCGGCTTTTTCCCTTTTTTTGCCCTCAAAGGAAAAGGGCTTTGAAGCCACCGCCACGGTGAGGATACCCAGATCCTTACAGATTTCCGCAATAACCGGGGCTGCACCCGTTCCGGTTCCCCCGCCGAATCCGGCAGTGATAAATACCATGTGGCTGTCTTCAAGGGATGCCCTGATTTCATCCATACTTTCCAGGGCCGCTTCCCTGCCGATATTGGGGTCGGCCCCTGCGCCCAATCCCTCTGTGAGGGCAGAACCCAGCTGGATTTTTACCTCGGCTCTGGAATTTTCCAGGGCCTGGGAATCGGTATTGGCCACGATGAATTTCACGCCCTGAAGTTTGGCGTCGATCATGTTGTTGACAGCATTGCCGCCTGCACCGCCCACACCGATTACCTTGATTTTTGCCGTGTTGTCGTTTTCCACATAAGAAAAATTCATATCCACCTCCCTAAGGTTAAATAATATCTTTAAACCACTGTTTCATTTTGTTTAATATGGTGTGTACCCCTTGTGTCTCCGTATGCCGTACATCCAGTTTGCAGGTTGCACTGGAACCGAAAATCACAAGCCCTACGCCCGTCGCATAGGCCGGGTTTTTTACAATATCCTTGAGTCCGCCGATGCGGTTGGGTTCACCCACCCGCACCGGCACGTTAAAGACGGATTCGGCAATTTCCGCAATGCCGTCCATGACCACGGACCCGCCTGTAAGAACAAATCCGGCGGGAAAGGAATTTTCCAGCCCGTTGGAAAAGAGTTCTTTTTTAAGCAGAGAAAAGATTTCTTCCACCCGGGGTTCCAGGATTTCCGCCAAAATACCCTTGGCCAGCCGTTTGGGCTCCCGTCCGCCCACAGCCGGCACTTCGATGGTGGCCCCGGATTTTACATTCTGGGGCACGCAGGTGCCGTGTTCAATTTTGATTTTTTCCGCTTCGGGCAAGGGGGTTCTCAGCCCGATGGAAATATCATTGGTAAGATTATGGCCGCCCACGGTGAGCTCATAGATGAATTTTACGTTATTGTCCTTGAACAGAGCCAGGTCTGTGGTGCCGCCGCCCATGTCCGCAAGCACGCATCCCAGTTCCTTTTCTTCATCCGTGAGCACGGCCTGGCCCGAGGCCAGGGACTCCAGGACAATGTCGCAGACTTCAAGTCCTGCCTTGTTGCAACACTTGACAATGTTCCGCGCAGAGGATACCGCACCTGTGACAATGTGGATCTTGGCTTCCAGACGGATGGCGGTCATGCCCACGGGATTCTGGATGGATTCCATGTCATCCACGATGAACTCCTGGGGAATGACATGGAGGATCTCCCGGTCCGTGGGAATGGCAACAGCCTTGGCAGCATCAATCACCCGTTCCACATCCTGCTCCATGATTTCCCGGCCCTTGATGGCAATGATGCCGTGGCTGTTGAACCCTTTGATCTGGTTGCCGGAAATGCCTACATACACGGAAGATATATCACACCCTGCCATGAGTTCGGCTTCTTCGATTGCCTTTTTAATGGAATCCACCGTGGATTCTATATTGACCACAGATCCTTTTCGCAGGCCCGTAGAGGGGTGGGAGCCCACACCAATGATGTTGATCTCCTCATCCAGCATCTCCCCCACCACTGCTGTGATTTTGGTGGTTCCGATGTCCAGACCGACTATTATTTTTTCAGTTCCCTGCAAGTTAAGCCCCCTTTTCTAAAGTGTTGTGCAGAGTATCTTCTGTCTTGATAAATATTTTTTCAATATCATACAGATCCATGGCCAATATGGTTTTGGAAGGGTATCGGGCTGCCATGTACCGGCCGATTTCACCGGCCCTGTCCAATTTTTTTTGAAACTGGCTAAAGCCCAGTTTGATCGGTATCAGTATCTCAGGGCTTGCCGGGGTTTGCTCGGTTCTGTTTTCCCCATCCTGTCTTTTACTATAAATGTGAGGTGCCTGGATGAGGATACCTGTATGTTCGTCCCCGTGGATGCTTCTGATCTGACCCAGTCCCTTGACCCTGAGCAGGTCCATGATTGAGTTGAACAGCTCCCCTTCGAATAAATACCTGTTGTCCGACAGGCTCAGGTCCATTCCTGAAATTACTGGCAGGGTGGTCAGGCCGTCCTTTTCAGGATCATATTCTTTAATGGGTGCGCCCTGGGTATTGATGATGATGTCTGCCTGGTTTTCAATGGTCACTATAGCCAGGGGGAGTTCTTCTTCAACCCGAATGATCAGGGTGGAACGCAATTTACGATTTACCTTGGCCCGGGCCACCCAGGGGTGGGTGGCCAGTTTTTTTTCAATGAGATCCGGGCGGATGGCAAATAGGTTGTCTTTCAGGGCCTGGTCTGTCTGATTTTGGTCCATTGGGTTCAGTCCTGCCAAGGCCAGTACCTCATCTCGGGATACCCGGTCCAGGCCAGAGATATCCACGGTACGTATGGTGAAAAACGGGCTTTGAACCACGGCGTCATGGAGCCAGATTGCAGAAAGGCTCATGATTCCCATCAAGACGATAATGGAAAATAGTCTGAAAAGCCTTCTGTTCCTTGGAGCGGACAGTGCTGGCCTGTCTCCTGAAATGCTCTCAGGTTTGTACCGATTATGTTTTATCTTTTTACTCGCCAATGGCTTTTACCTCTGATTCAAGTCTGATTCCAAATTGGTCATATACCCTGTCTTGAACCATCTGTTTAAGAGCGAGGATGTCTTTGCACCTGGCATTGTCATGGTTGATGATAAAGTTTGCATGGAGATCCGAAACCATGGCACCCTTGAGTGCGTACCCCTTGAGCCCTGCCTGTTCAATGAGGTATCCTGCAGGCTTGTCTTGGGAGGGATTTTTGAAAAAACAGCCTCCGCTGGCTTGGGATACGGGCTGGCTACACCGTTTGGCTGCCAGGTTTTTTTGAAATTGTGTTTTGATCTTTTCCGGATCAGCCGGTGTCAGGGCAATTACCGCCTTTAAAAGTATGCCGTCCTTTAGGTCAAGCCCTCGGTAGCTGAACCCAAGGTCTTTGGCTGCAATGGTCCGGCAGATATTGTTTTCCAGGATTTCCACAGATTCAGTTACAGCGGCCATATCACTGCCGTGGGCGCCGGCATTCATCATCATTGCCCCACCCAGGGTGCCGGGGATGCCTGCTGCCCATTCAAGACCGGACAGTCCCTTGTCCATGGCAAATCTGCACAGGGTGGAGAGCCGTTCCCCTGCCAGGGCCCCAACCCGGTTGGCCGGACCGGTCCGGATCATTTTTGGCCCTGTCTTCAGAGCCGTGAGCACAATGACCAGACCCCGGATCCCTTTGTCTGAAATCAGGGTATTGGTGCCGCCTCCCAGGAGGGTCACGGGAATATTGTGCTGCCTGGCGGTTGTTACCATGGATACCAGTTCTTCAATGGTTTCAGGCCGGGCAAGAAGGTCTGCAGGACCGCCCACCCGAAAGCTGGTAAACCGGTCCAGGTTTACGCCGGCCTCAAGGTTACCCTTGAAAAAATTCATATGTCCGGAGCCAAAGGTCATTGGGTTATAAAATCTCCACCAATTGTTCGCCAAGAGTGTATATGTCGCCTGCCCCCAGGGTCAGGATCATATCCCCTTTTTGGGCCTTATGGGTGACCATGGACAGGGCCTGGGTAAAGTCAGGGGCAAATACGGCGTCTTTATGGCCGTGGGCCTGGATGCCCTCTACCAGATGTTGGGCATCCACTCCCGGGATGGGGGGTTCTGATGCCGCATAAATGGGCAGGACAATAAGAATATCGGACTGGTAAAAGGACCGGGTAAATTCGTCGAACAACCCCTGGGTCCTTGTATATCGATGGGGCTGGAACAGGACAATGAGTCGTTTTTCTGGATAGCTTTCCCTCACCGCTGTAAGGGTGGCCATGATTTCCGTAGGATGGTGGCCGTAATCATCCATCACCATGATTCCCTTTGCCTCACCCTTGATTTCCAGGCGACGTTTTACACCCTGTATCTCTTCCAAAGCCTTTTTAATGGTGTCAAAGGGAATATTGAGTTCCAGGCCCGTGGCAATACCGGCCATGGCATTGAGAATATTATGCTGGCCCGCTATGTTCAGCAGGATCTCTCCCAGGTTCTTGTCTTTTTGCATAACGGAAAATCGGCTTTTACCGTTTTCAAAACGGATATTCCGGGCCTGGAGATCTGATTGGGCCGTGAGTCCGTATGTGGTATGGCGCACCTTTATCCTGGGCAGGATGTCCTGTATATGTTCGTTGTCCAGGCAGAGGATGGCCAGCCCGTAAAAAGGAACTGAATTGATGAATTGGACAAATTTGTCCTTGATATCTTCAATGCCAGTATAAAAGTCCAGGTGTTCAAGATCGATATTGGTGACCGCTGCAATGGCCGGTGCATATTTGAGAAAGGAGCCGTCGCTTTCGTCTGCTTCCGCCACTATGAAATCCCCGCTGCCGTGGAGGGCATTGGTATCCAACCCCTGGAGCAGGCCACCGATGATCACGGTGGGGTCCAGCCCGGCCGTGTTGAGGATCTGGGAAATCATGGACGTGGTGGAGGTTTTTCCATGGGCCCCGGATACGGCAATGGAGTATTTGATACGCATCAGTTCGGCCAGCATCTCAGCCCTGGGAATGATGGGCAGTCCCAATTGCCTGGCCCGGACCACTTCTGGGTTTTCCGAGGCAATGGCAGAAGAGGTGACCACCACATTGACCTCTTGGATGTTTTCCTTGGCATGACCCTGGTAGATCATGGCACCTTTGCTTTCCAGGCGCTGGGTAATGTGGGAGAGCTTGAGGTCGGAACCGGATATGGTATATCCCAGGTTCAGGAGAAGCTCGGCAATCCCGCTCATGCCGATGCCGCCGATGCCCACAAAATGAATATGGTAATTGGGTTGATACACCTTAATTATCTCCTTTATCGGCTTGGGTGTTGGGCCCGAGAATATGCCAGGCAATGATATCGGCCCCTTTGGGTCTGGCAAGTTCTGCCATGGCTTTTCCCATCTGCTCCAGTTTTTTTGGATGGGTTCTCAAATCTTGGATCATGGTGTACAAGGCCCTGCCTGTTAGGTCTTTGTCGGCAATCATCAGGGCAGCCCCGTGGTCTGCCAGGTTTTTGGCATTGGCGGTCTGGTGGTCGTCCGCAGCATGGGGAAAAGGTACCAGAACCGCGGGTTTACCCTTGACAGTCAATTCCGACAGAGTGCTAGCTCCGGCCCGGGTGATGACCAGGTCGGCCCGTCTCTGGAGGGTGGGCATGTCGTGGAAAAATGCACGGGCCGACGCTTTCAGGTTCTTCTTCTTGTAAAAATCCGAGGTCTCTGCCACGTCCAGTTCTCCGGTTTGGTGGAGGATGTACAGATTGTCTGTATCTTCCATCATGTCCGCGGCTTCCATGAAGGCCTTGTTAATGGAACCTGCACCCTGGCTCCCGCCGGTGACCAGGATGATGAAATCCTTTGGGCCTGCCAGTTCAAGAACAGGGGCCTCTGTGACTTTGGAAGATGCAGAGCTTCTGCGGATGGGATTGCCCGAAAGAATGGTCTTATGGTTAACTGGCATCCCCTTTGTCTCCTTAAAGGAGATAAAAATGGTGTGGGCGATCCTGGACAGCATCCGGTTGGTCATGCCGGGGATGGCATTTTGTTCCTGGATGGCGGTTTTTCTGAACAGCAGGCGGCCGGCAGCCACCAGGGCAAAGGATGAAAATCCGCCCACACCCAGGATAAAATCGGCCCTGAACCGCAGGATAATGTACATGGCCTGGATAATGCTGATGAGGACCAAGGCAGAGGACCAGGTCTTGCTCAAAAGGCTGCCGCCCTTGACGGGTCTTGAGATAATGGCTTTGTGGTCAAAACCGTGGCGTGCAAGGGTGCCCGTTTCAAAGGGAGCGTTTGTGCCCACAAAGAGGATTTTTGCCTCCGGGTCAAGGGCCTGAACCGTTTGTGCAACAGCGATTCCCGGAAAAAGGTGCCCCCCGGTTTTGCCCCCGGCTATGATGATATGCTTATGATCTTTCATGGTTCACCGAAGCCCCTATGTTCATTAAAATTCCCATGGCTGCCATATTGATGATCAACGAGGTGCCCCCGTAGCTGATAAACGGCAGGGTGAGCCCCTTGGTGGGGAGTACCCCCAAAGCCACTCCGGTGTTTATGATCACCTGCACTCCGATATACAGGGTGATACCAGCGGCTGCCATGGCGCCGAAGGCGGTGTCTGCCTGCCTGGCGATGCGAGTGCCTGCCATCAGGATGATACCGTAAAGGCTTAGTACGGCCATCACCCCGATAAGCCCCAGTTCCTCACCAATGATTGAGAAGATGAAATCCGTGTGGGGCTCGGGCAGGTAATGCATCTTCTGCATGCCAAGTCCTATGCCTTTGCCGGTGAGACCTCCTGAGCCGAAGGCCTTGAGGGAATTGGTAATCTGGTAGCCGGTATTGTAGGGATCTTCCCAGGGATTTAAGAATGTCATGATGCGCAATAACCGGTACTCCACCTTGAAGACCAGAAAGTATAGAATGGGAATTACCAGGGGCAGGGGGCTGAGCAAATGGAGCAGCCTAACTCCGGCCACAAACATCATGCCCCAGCAGATCATTCCCATAACCACGATTGTGCCGAAATCCGGCTGGTTGATGATGAGCAGGGCAAATAGTCCCATAACCACTGCATGGGGAAGGAATCCCACGGAAAATTGTCTGATCATTTCTTGTTTTTTGGACAGGGAATAGGCCATGAACAGGATCAGGGCCAGCTTGGCAAATTCAGCCGGCTGAAATGTGATCCCCCCCAGCCTCAGCCATCTGCATGCCCCGCCGGCTTTCACATTCATGGCCGGGACCAGCACCGCGATGAGCAGAGCAATTGCGGCAAAGAGGATGATATAGGCAAGGCTTTTGTACAATTTATAAGGAAAGGAGGCGGCCGTAAACATCACCCCCAGGCTGATAAACAAGAATATGCCCTGGCGTTTCATGTAGTAAAACAGATTATTGTGCTCTTCCATGCTGATGGCTGAAGAGGCGGAATAAACCATGACAATTCCTATACCCGCCAGGATCAGAACAGGAAAGAGTATGGATTTTTCTTTGAAAAATGGATGCAGCGGGTGCAGGGCGTTGGTCTGTTTCATGGTCTGCCTCCCAGCCGGTTCACCTGGGCTATAAAATCCCGGCCCCTTGCTTCATAATTGTCATACATGTCAAAGCTGGCGCAGGCAGGAGAGAGAAGTACCACCTCTCCTTTGACCGCGGTATCATATGCCCTGGTCACGGCATCAGCCATATCTTTGCACGGGGTGACCCGGCATCTGGTTTCAAAGGTTTCCAGAATATGGCCGGTTGCTTCCCCAATGGCCATGATCTCTTTAACGCCTTCAGCCACACCAGGGATGAGTTCAGTAAAATCTGTGTCTTTTTCCCGTCCACCCAGGATGAGGATGACGGGGGCATCAAAGGCCTCCAGGGCACGGTTCACCGCATCTGTGTTGGTGGCCTTGGAATCGTTGTAAAAGCGAATGCCCCGAATGTTTCGTGCAAAGGCCGTTCTGTGGGGCAGGGGAGTGAATTTTTCTAGGCCAAGGGTTATGCCTGCCATGGTGCCGCCTGCTGCCAGTACTGCATGGGCAGCGGCGATTATATTTTCCCTGTTATGCCCGCCGATCAGGGCCTGAAAAGCTGAGGCCGGAATGATCTCCTTGTTGATTCGGATTTGTGCATTCAGATTTCGGGTCTGGGGTGAAAATTCAACGATCCGGGAAGAAAGTCGGGATACCCTGTGGTCAAAATTTACAATCCCCGCATTGATCACTGCTGTATCCTTTTTATCCTGCCGGGCAAACAGAGACCACTTGGAATCCCTGTAGGCCTTATAATCCGGATACCGGTCCAGGTGATCCGGAGATATATTAAGCAGAACCCCCACATTGGGTTTGAAATTTTGGGCCAGGTCCAGCTGGAAGGAGGATATTTCCGCCACCACCAGATCCGCCCGGGTACCGGACATGAGATATTCCACCAAAGGGATGCCGATGTTACCGCCCACAAAGCTGGACAGTCCTGAGGCTTGTGCCATTTCACCGATGAGTCGGGTTGTGGTGGTCTTACCATTTGATCCTGAGACGGCGATGACCGGGGTGGTATTGTGCCGGCTGAAAATGTCCAGCTCGCCTGTGACCTTTACCCCTTTGGCGGCAGCGACTTTCAGGTAGGGCATGGTCAGGGGGATGCCCGGGCTGGGGACAATGAGGTCTGCCCGATCAAATTCATCCTGGTCATGGGACCCTATTCGGGTTTTGATTCCTAATGCTTCAAGGGCGGCGGCCTCTTTTGTTCTGGAGGCATCACTATCCGTGGCCATCACATTCCGGCCCAGGGATTTGAGGAAGCGGGCCATGGAAACCCCGGACCGTCCGAGTCCGACAACCAGGTCATATGTGGAAAAATGAGTCAAGTGTCTATCTTGCCTACCTTACCCTATCTTATCTTTAGGGTGCTCAAAGAGATTAATGCCAGGGTAATGGAGATGATCCAGAACCGAACGATGACCTTGGATTCGTGCCATCCTTTTAATTCAAAATGGTGGTGAAGGGGGGCCATTCTAAAGACCCGCTTCCCCTTTGTCAGTTTAAAATATGAGACCTGAATGATGACTGAAAGCGCTTCCATGACAAAGAGACCGCCAACAATGAGGAGCATGATTTCCTGTTTGGTGACCACAGCGACAGTGCCCAGAATGGCACCCAAAGGAATGGAACCGGAGTCCCCCATGAAGACCTGGGCCGGATGGGCGTTGAACCATAGGAACCCCAGGCCGGCACCTGCCAGGATGCCGCAGACCACGGAAATTTCTCCTGCCGCTGCAATATGGCGGACATGGAGGTATTGGGCAAATTGGGTGTGGCCGGCCACATAAGCAAAGAGCATATAGGTAACCGAGGCTACGATATAAGGGCCGATGGCCAGACCATCCAGTCCGTCGGTGAGGTTTACCGCGTTGGAGGTCCCCACTATAACCAGGCAGGCAAAGGGGATGTAAAATATGCCCAGATCAGGGGCAAAATCTTTGAAAAATGGAATGGTCAGAGTGGAATTAAAATCCGGACTCATGTAAATGAGCAGGGCAATGACCAGCCCGAATACCACCTGAAGGGTGAATTTTCCCTTGGCCGTGAATCCCATATTCCGTTTTTTGACCTGCATGAGGTAGTCGTCAAAGAACCCGATAAATCCGAAGGCCAGGGTGGTGAGCAGCAATATGCCCACATAGTGATTTGACAGGTTCCCCCAGAGCAGGGTGGCCGTGAATATGGAGAAAAGGATGAGGATGCCGCCCATGGTGGGGGTCCCCTGTTTGCCCATGTGGGACTTGGGACCGTCGGTCTGGATGATCTGTCCGATCTGCATCTTTTGGAGCCTGCGGATTGCCCAGGGGCCGAAGAGAAAACAGATTAGAAAGGCTGTGAGCCCGCCGTAAATGGTCCGGAAGGTAATATACCGGAAAATGTTCAGGGCGGTGAAGTGCTCATGTAGGGGGAATATAAATTCGTAAAACATTACTCTGCCTTTCTCTCTCTTTTAATCAAGTTTTCAATAACAGGTACCAGGGTTTCCATGGCCATTCCTCTGGAGCCTTTGAGCAGGAGCCAGCAGCCTTCAGTCAGTTCCTGGGCCAGTATTCGGGCAATTTCATCCTTTGTGCCCATGAATAATTTTTCCTTGGGATATCCTTTTTCCAGGGCGCCTGACTCTATATGGGCGGCCTGGGTGCCGAATAGGCATACCCGGGCCGGGGCCAGGTCGGCCACCAGAAAACCGATTTTCCGGTGGAGTTTCTCCGAATTAGGTCCAAGTTCCAGCATGTCACCCAGGGCGGCCATGCCCCTGCCTCTGCCGGCCACCTGGTCCAGGGTCTTCAGAGCCTGGGACATGGAGGCGGGGTTGGCATTGTAGGTGTCGTCAATGAGGTTCACCCCGTTGGAGAGGCGGCCCAGATTCATCCGCCCCCGCACCGGGGTAAAGGCTGCCAGGCCGGATTGAATCTCTTTTATGTCTATGCCTGCTATCAAGGCGGCGCCCATGGCAGCAAGAGCATTGTTGACCATAAACCGGGCAGGAGAATTTACACGGAATCTGGCTGTTTGTCCATTGCTGCGGACCGAAAAACTGAGGCCTGGCGCCTCAACTTCCACGTCTTCTCCCTGTATATCCGCATCCGGATTCTGTCCAAAGAATAGAACCTTTGTGATGTTTTTATTTGCCCGGGCATGGGTTTCCATGATCTTGCGTCTGGGATCATCGCTGAAAAGAAGGGCCGTACTGTTTTTTCTTAGCCCTTCAAAAACTTCCGATTTGGCCCGGGCCACATTGTCAGCTGTTTTCAGCCCTTCCAGATGGGCGCCCGAGGTGTTGGTGATCAGAGCAATATCGGGCCGGGCAATGGCCGAGAGTCTGGAAATTTCCCCGGGATGGTTCATTCCCATTTCAATGACCGCCCATTCATGGACCGGGGCAAGTTTGAGAAGGGTCAGGGGCATGCCGATCTCATTGTTGAAATTTCCTTTGGTTGCCAGAACATCGAATTTTTTGGCAAAGATTTCCCGGGTCATTTTACGGGTGGTTGTTTTACCGTTGGAACCGGTGACGGCTATGATCTTTACATTGGACCGCATGCGCTGAAAATGGGCCAGTTTTCCCAGGGCAATCTGGGTGTCTTTTGTTTCGAACAAGAGCAACTGACGCCTAATCATCTGCTTCCGGCGTTCATCGCTCAGGGATGCCAGAAATCCGGATTTAACCACAAAGGCGCTTATCCCTTTTTTAACAAGTTCCGGGATGAAATCATGGCCGTCAAAGGTTTCCCCTGCCAGGGCAAGGAAGATCATACCCGGCTCAATGGTTCTGGAATCTGTCTCAATGGTTGAAAATCTCATGGAGTTGTCAGGGGCCTTGATGGCAGATTCTGTGCCCAGGGCTTTTTCCAGGTCGGCCGCACACCAGTCCATGGGGGTGGTCAGCCTGTCACAGGCTGCTGCCAAATGTTCCATGTCGTCAAAATGGATGGTCCCCGCATTGGTGATCTGGTAGGTTTCATGGCCTTTGCCCGCCGCCACGATAATATCCTCGGGCCTGGAGATTTTTACGGCCAGGTCAAGGGCCTTTGCCCGGTCCACTTCCCGGATATATCCCCTTTGCCTGGTTTTTATGTTCTCCGGGTCCAGCTCAGGGATATTATCCTCTTTGATGCCTTCAATAATGTCCGCTACAATGGCATCCGGTGATTCGCTTCTGGGATTGTCAGAGGTGGCAATGGCAATATCTGAATACTGGCAGGCCATCTTTCCCATGAGGGGCCGTTTGGTTCTGTCCCTGTCTCCGCCGCATCCGAATACCGTAATCAGCCGGGCAGGGGCCCGGTGTGAAAGGGTCTCAAGGATTGAGGCCAGGGCATCCGGGGTGTGGGCATAATCCACGAATATGTGGCGGTTCAGGTCAGTATCAAGTTTTTCCAAACGTCCGGGCACCCGGTTCAAGGTGGCAATCCCTTTGATGATATTTTCATGAGAAACGTTTACTGCCAGTGCTGCTCCGGCCGCGCAGAGAATATTTTCAAGGTTGAAGCGCCCGGTAAGTGGTGAGGTTATTGGCAGTTCACTGCCGTTGATATCCAGGTCTGCACACAGGCCGCTTATCTCATCTTTGATATTTTTTGCACTGATGTCCGCTGCCCCGGATATGCCGACCCTGAACATGGAATAGTCAATGGATTGGGCAAGGCGGTCACCGTATTCGTCATCGATGTTCACAACTGCCGTACCTGTTTTACCTGATGCGGCCTGATCCAGATAGTCGGTGAACAATTTCTTTTTACACAGAAAATACTCATCCAGGGTCTGGTGGTAATCCAGGTGATCCTGGGTGAGGTTGGTAAATATCCCGGCATTAAATTCACATCCCAGAACCCGGTACTGGTCCAGGCTGTGGGAGGAGACCTCCATGATCACATGGGTTACCCCGGCCTTTTTCATTTCTGCCAGGGTTTTTTGAAGGGATACCCCATCCGGTGTGGTAGTGGGGTTGTCCATGGTTTTGCCCGGATACCGGATATTCACGGTGCCGATGACTCCTGTGCAGAAACCTGAGGCTGTGAAAATGCTTTCCATGATCCAGGACGTCGTTGTCTTTCCATTGGTTCCGGTAATTCCCACCACCACCATATCCCGGGAGGGGTGGCCGAAGAAATTGGCGGCCGCCAGAGCCGTTGCCTTCCTGGTATCCTGGACCAGGATGATCCGGTCCCGGTGTTCCGGGGGCAATCCGTCTGGTATGTGCTGGGCAACTACTGCGGCAGCCCCTTTTTCAAAGGCCATGGCAATATAGTTGTGACCGTCGGTGACATGGCCCTGAACAGCTATAAACAGGCTGCCCGTGCCTGCCTGTCTGGAGTCGCAGGAAATTGCCGTGATCTCGGTGCTGCCAAGGGTCTTTATGTCCTGAGTCCCGGCCGGGTCACACCCCTTTAATATATCATTGAGTTTCATTGGCGTTTTCCTTTGTAAGCGCGGCGATCATGGCGTTTGTTTTTCTCGGCGGAATGTTTAAGTAATTAAAGGATTTACTCATAATGGTTTTAAATGCCGGAGCTGCAACTATGCCGCCGTAATGGTCTTTTTTCGGTTCGTCAACCACCACGAGGATGGCGAGTCTGGGGTTCTCCTGGGGAGCAAATCCTCCAAAGGCTGAGATATATTTATTCTTGGCATATCCTCTTCTGTCCTTGCTCGCTTTCTGGGCCGTACTGGTCTTGCCGCAGACGTTGTACCCGGCCATGGCCGCAAGGGTGCCCGTACCCTCTTCTTGCACCACCTGGTTCATCATTCGTTTCACCAGTCGTGCGGTTTCCGCAGAGACCACCTGGCGGACCACTGTGGGGTCAAAGACCTGGAGTTCTTTGCCGGTATGGGAAATGATTTTTTTCACCAGCATGGGTTTCATCAGCTTTCCATTGTTGGCAATGGCGCTGATCCCGGAGATGAGTTGAACGCCCGTGGTGGAAATGCCCTGGCCGAATGAAATGGCGCCGCTGTCGATCCTGGACCATCTCCGGTAGGGCAATAGAGTGCCTGAACTTTCTCCCGGGCTGCCCACACAGGTTTTACTGCCGAACCCAAAGGCTGTCAGATAGTGGTGCAGGGCTTTATCTCCGATGGTTTCTGAAATTTTGGCCGCTCCGATGTTTGAGGAAAACTTAATGATCTGTGCCAGGGACAGCCATTCATGGGGATGGGTGTCATGGACCGTAAATTTTCCGATACGGTATTTCCCGTTTTCACAAAAAAAGATGGACTTGGGAGAGATCCCTTTTTCAATGGCGGCGGCAACCGTAAAAATTTTCATGATGGAACCGGGTTCAAAGGCATCTGTGACAGACCGATTCCTGTATTGGTTCTGGGTGAAATCAGAATAATTATTGGGGTTGAATCCGGGGTAGTGGGCCACGGCCAGAAGTTCCCCTGTGCTGGGGCGCATGACAAGGGCCATTCCGGATTTGGCCCTGTTGGATTTCACGGCCTTTTCCAATGCCTGCTCAGACAGGAACTGAATTTTTTTGTCAATGGTCAGCACGATGGCATTGCCCCTGAGTTCGTCCCTTTTTTCGTTATCGATGTCAAGGATTCGTCCTGCGCCGTCACGCCTTACCCGCGTTTCGACCCGGTTGCCTTCCAATACGGCGTTGTATTTATACTCCAGGCCTTCAAGTCCGCGGTCTTCTTTGCCCGTGAATCCGATTACCTGGGCTGCCAGATTTCGGTTGGGGTAAAATCGTTTGGAATCGTTTTTCAGGTAGATTCCTTTTAAGTTCAGTTTTCGGATTTCCCGGGCTTGATCCGGGGATATACGTCTGGCCAGGATGACAAACCGGTTTTTCCGCAACAGTTTTTTCCGGAGGTCTGATTTTTTCATGCCCAGGCTTTTGGCTAAATGTCCGGCAACAATGTCCGGCTGCTTTACCTGGAAGGGGTCTGCCGTGACATTGGGGGCATCAATGCTGGTGCCAAGCTTGTTCAGGTTTCTGTCAAGTATCCGGCCGCGATCCCCCTGGATGGTCAGGTTTTTTGAATACGCCAGCTCTGCTTTCAGGGTCAGATCGTCTCCCTTGAAAATTTGTACCTGAATGGATTTTGCCCCCAGAAGACCAAGGCAAAGGGCTAAGACAACTCTGAGGAAAATGATCCGGTTTCCCATTTTTTTTCTTGGATCTTTTTCCATTAAAAGAAATCTCCTGTGGGGTTAACTGGTAAATAAATGGTCTGACCGGATACCTCGGAGGTCAGCCCCAGACGGGTCCTGGCGATGCGGGTAATCCGGGCGTCGGATTTAAGGCGGTCTCTTTCCAGCCCCAGGGCTTTTCGATAAGAAAGGGTTTTCTGGATCTCGGTCTGGGTCTGGGAAATCCTGAGTATGGCCTGGGTGGATTCTGTCCTGACCCAGGCATGGGCCATGAATTCGCAGACCAGCACCAGGATGAGGGCAAACCACCTCAAGCCTTTCCTCTGCTGTACTGGAATTTCATGTTTTTTTACCATTTTGACAGGCTTCCTTTCCTATAACCGCTGACTGAAATACTGAAACTGCCGGGCTGTCCTTGACAGGCCTATACGCGCTGAGCCACCCTTAATTTGGCACTTCTGGCCATGGGGTTGGCGGCAACTTCTTCTGAGGTGGCAACCAGGGGTTTCCTGGTAACAGATTTCATACTCGGTACAAATCCACACAAACACCGGGGCAGTTCCCTGGGGCAGGTGCAGCCCTTTTCAAAGGATTTCAGGCGCTGCTTAACGATCCTGTCTTCCAGGGAATGAAAAGAAATGACAGATATCCGCCCGCCTTTTACCAGCATGGACGGCACAGCCGCCATAAAGGCTTCCAGACGTTCCAGTTCCCGGTTCACAACGATGCGCAGGGCCTGGAAGGTCCGGGTGGCCGGATGGATTTTCTGCTTGGCAGCCACTTTGGCCGGAATGGCCCCTGCCACCAGCTTTGCCAGGTCACCGCTTGTTGCAATGGGTGCCTCAGCCCTGGATCTGACAATGGCTGCCGCAATCTTCCGGGAGAATCGTTCTTCTCCGTATTTGTATATAAGATCTGCCAATTGGGTTTGGGTGTATGTGTTTACCACCTCTTCCGCTGTTAAGGGATTGCGGGTGTCCATCCGCATATCCAGGGGCTCGTTTTTCTGGAAACTGAAGCCCCGCTTGCTCTGTGTCAACTGGTTGAGTGAAAAGCCAAGGTCGAGGAGAATGCTGTTTACCCCTGAGATCCCGGCTTCGGCCAGGATCTGGGGAAGATCACTGAAGTTTCTGTGATACAGGCGTACATTATCCTGATAGGAATGGAGTTTTTTTTGTGCATTGGCTATGGCATCGCTGTCCTGATCAATGCCCATGAGGATACCGCCGGGACTTATGGCCCGGACTGTTGAGAGGGCATGGCCTGACCCGCCAAGGGTACAGTCTACGCAGATATCCCCGGGTTTCAGATTCTGATTTTCATGCACCTGCCGGGGCATGACTGAAGTATGTTCAAATTCCATACTTACAATCCCAGGGAAGCAATTTCCTCTCGTACTTCCTCTTTTTCAAGTTCTTGCTCCATTTTAAGGTTTTCCTGGTCCCATTTTTCCCTGGACCAGATTTCAAACCGGTCCAGAACACCCACAAGGACAATGTCCTTTTCTATACCTGCATAGGTCCTCAGACTCTGGGGGATGAGTATCCTGTCCTGCTTGTCGCATTTAAGCGGGCTGGCATTCCCCAGGAAAAAACGCTTGAACCGTTCCATGGCAGCACTTTTGGCCGACCTGATCCGTTTTTCAAGATTTTTCCATTCGCTGAAGGTGTAGGCATAGATACAGCCGTCCTTGATGGAGACCACAACCCCGTATTCATCATCGACCTGTAGGACCTTCCGGAACCGTGCCGGAATAATAATCCTGCCTTTGGGGTCAATTGTATGAAAGGAGCTTGATCGAAACACTTATCTTAAGCCTCTGTAAAATATACATCCACTTTCCACCACCATAGGCCACACTTTTACGAAAAATCAGGGGGAAGTCAAGGGAAAAATGTATAATTTTAAAAAAAATAATCGTGGAACTACTGTCAACTATGGCGTGTGTCAAATGTAGAGGATCGTGGAGTAAGGTGGGAGAGGGTGTGGGGTGTTGTGGAGTGCCATTGGAAGCGTATAAAAAAGGGGCGGGAAATCAGGCGAAGATTGAACTGTGGCAATTGTATCATCGGGATGGCACATTAAAGTGGAGGCAAGGTGGAGTGATAGGGCTATTATGGGTGTATTCTTCTCGGTCAGACTCGGTGTTCGGTAGACGTTTTAAGAGATCAGTTTTTGAACCGTCTCCTTGAGTTCTGCCATGCGGTATGGTTTGGGAATGATGCCTTTGATGCCGTGTGCCTTATATTCCACCATGACCGGATCATCGGAATAGCCAGAGGAAATTACCAGGCAGGCTTCCGAGTCCAGGGCTAGGATCTCCTGGGAGGCCTCTTGCCCCCCCATACCGTCTGGAATGGTGAGATCCATGATGACCAGGCTGTACGGCCTACCTTCCCTAAAGGCCCGGCCGTATTCTGCCACGGCTTCTTTACCCTCCGTCGTCAGGGTAACGGCATAGCCGAATTTCTCAAGCATTTTCTGGGTAATATTCCGGATATGAGCCTCATCGTCCATGACCAGGATTCTAGTCCGGTTGCCTGAATCGATATTTTCTGTTGTTGTCATGGTCTCTCCCCAATGGCAGAGGCAATGGTCTGCCTTACCTGTTCAACAATTTCCTCCAGGGTGGCCTCATGATAGGGGCTCACATGTACCGGACGATGAACAATGATGTCCACGGTTCCGGGTGTCAGATTCAGGGTGTCCGAGGGCAGAATCTTCATGGAGTTTTTAATGGTCACCGGAAGAATGGGCACCCCGGTTTCCATGGCAAATCTAAATGCCCCTTTTTTAAAGGGCATGACCTCGCCGTTCCGGGTCCGGGTCCCTTCTGCAAAAAACAGGGCAGAGGCTTTTTTAGACATTTTCTCCTTGGCCGCTTCAATGGATCTGAGAGCAGCCTCATGGTCGGAACGGTCAACATAGATACAGCCCAGCTGGTTGCAGGCGGAACCAAATACAGGGACCTTCCGCAGTTCCTGTTTCATGACCCATTTTATTTTCAGCCCGAGAAACCCGTGAATCACAGGAATATCCACCATGCTCTGGTGGTTGGCCACCACCACATAGGATTTAAACCGGCTGTAGTTTTTCTTCCCCTTCATCCTGACCTTTACAGGTCCTGCTGCACAGCAGAGCCGGGACCAGGCAACAGCCAGGATGTCTGCGGCATCCTGGCTGAAGAAAAATCCCACAACAATGCACATGGACCCCATGACAAATGTGTTCAGGATAATAAAGGGGATGGCAAAGAACCATTTATAGGGCTGGTACGCTATTTTGAGTAGGGTGCTCACTCCAGATCAGATTTGCTCTTTTCAGTTTCCTCAATTCCAAGCAGCTTATCCACATAAGACACAATGTCTTTGGCTTTATAAGAGGCCAGGGTAAATCCATAGGGGGATGATGATACGGTTCCCGCCATGTCGTCCTTTCCATCTTGCTGGAACAGATTTAAACTAAGAACCCCATCATTTTCAAGAGTTATTTTACACAGAGCGGTTTCTTTTTTAAGGGCTCCGGTATCTTTCGGGTTCAAGAATGCCTGGCATTCCAGGCGGGAGAGGGAGGCGAGCAGATCCGAGGCCGCAGTCTGATCGGCTTTTGTTCCGTCCTCATGCTGCCAGACAATTGATTGTGTATCAGCTTTATTATCTTCACCGGATTCTGGCTTGGGACCTGGTTTTGCCGGGATAAGAGTGATTGCCTTTCCTTTCTTTTCCAGGGTAATCTTTTGTATTTTCTGGGCATCGGATTTCAGAATCAGTTTGTCCCTGAACTGGTCTGTTGTTTTGTCAAAATTATCCCTGAAGCTTTTGTCTGCCTGGAATATCCGTTTATCATTGTTCAGCATAACAAAGGTATGGTTAAAGCTGGGGGCTGTTTTTCCGATGGTGAACCTGCGTTTTTCATCCTTACCTTCAAAGGCTCTGACACTTATGGCATTGGGCGGATCCAGTTCATACCTGACCAGATCGGAGGCTTCGGAGACCAGTGCGGATAGTTTCAGCTCTTTGACGGTGTCCAGGATCTTGTCCACGGCTGACTCGTCAGCGGGGAAGTTCTCGTCCGTAAGGGTCCACCCCTTGTCTGCTTTGGAAAAGACAATTGTTAGCTTGTCCTTTGTAATTTCCAGCCTGTCTATTTTTTGGGTATCGACCACTGCCGGGACCGGGAGGTCGTAATGGAGCTGGTCGTCTCTTTTCAGTCCGAGATAGGCACCCAGGCCTATGATCAGGATGATCAGGATAATATATTCTTTTTTCATGGTAATTTCCTAATTATACATTTGTGCGATTTTTTTCTTTCTCAGATTTCTGCGGAACAGGATCAGAAGGCCGAAGAGAACCACCAGCACGGGCAGGCCCGCGATGTTGAAAGTTTTGATAATCACTTTGGCCAGGGCGCTTGTCTCTCCTACCGGGTTGAGGGTCTGCTGTTTGCTCCGCATTTGGGCAATACTGTCTTCACCGTTGAGGTGGTCCACCACATTGAGGATGAAGGTGGCGTTGGTGGTCCGGCCTTCTGTATCCAGCATATTGTCGTGGAGCATCTGTGAACAGCCCAGGATAAAGATTTTTACCGGGGCCGAGGATTCCACCACTCTATTTTCAGCCTTTATGCCTTCCAGGGTTTTGGCTGTTGTTTCTGTTTTGTCCGGTGCTTCGCCTTCGGGGGGTATATCCTTTTCGCCGGTGTCTTTTTTGGGGACGGACTTGCCTTTAAAATAGGAGGTGAACTCCCCCTCCAGGATATATGCCAGGTCCTGGGCTGAATAGTCGCCGTCAGCCGAGGGCGGGGTGATGAACATGGGGTTGAGGTTGATATTATCCTTCATGAGCCAGGATTGGTCTGAAGAGGTGAGCAACCGGGTTGCCTTGACTTTGTTTTTGGCCAGCTTTTCGTCGATCAGGTTTACCGGCGAAATCTGCATGGCCACAAGGCCCTTGATGTTTTTCATGAAGCCCGGACCTGTGTTGATGCTCTTTTCTTTGAGCATGGGGGCAAAATAAATGGTCTGCTCCCCCCCGCCCTGGGACTGGGGCAGCATGTGTTTGTATGCGTTTTTGTCCATGACATAGGCCTGATCGATTTTGATGCCGTAGTGGTATAGAAGTTTTTCCAGACCCGTATCAATGGGGGCAAATCCCGGGGGCATGCCCATGCCCCCGCCCCTGGCTTCTTCCTTGAAGGCATCGGCAAAGATCGCAATACTAGTCCCCTTCATCAGGGCCTGGTCGATCTGGAATAATTCATAATCGGAAAAGGGCTGGGTGGGCTTGGCAATGATGAGACAGTTGAGCCCTTCGGGGATGGTATTCTCTTTCAGGGCAATCTGTTTTACATTGTACCGGGCCTCCAAAAGCTGGTTAAATGCATTGAGGCCGTTGCCCTGGCGCCCCTGCATCATGGCCATGCGGTCCGGCCCCAGGGTGGGGCTGCCGTGGTCGGAAAGGTATCCGATATCTTTGTTGATGCCGATCATCTTTTCCATGACCGCAAAGAGTTCTTCTTCCAGGGCTCTGGGGTCTGCCATCTGGTAGGTGGTACCGATGATGGGCAGCTCCATGGCCGAAATCAGGGGCAGGGTCGTGAATCCATCCTTATATTCAACCACAAGTCCGGCGGCACCGCTTCCGGCTGGAATGGATTGTTCCTGAACCGCGGGCCAGGACATGGCCATGAGATCGTACCTTTTTGCGATTTTCTCCAGATCCCCGGTAAGGCTCAGGTCCACATGGTTAAATTCAAAGATGCCCAGGCTTTTTCGGTTCATATCTTCAACAGTTTTTTCAACGGCTTGGCCAAGGCCGGGAAGTTCCGGCAGCCCGATGAGTGGGGCAATGGCGTTAAGGCCCGAGGAAAGATACATGGTGACCTTTATCTTCTCCTTCTGGCGGAGCAGGGCCGATACCTTGTTGTTCAGCTTCTGGATGGCTGTGGTGAGCTGGTATTCCAGTCCGTTGCTGGAGGTGATGGCCGGAATTTTTTCAATGAGGTCCCCGTGGAGGATGACCAGGCCCATATAGGCGTTTTTGAATTTGATCTCATCATTTTCCATGACCCGGATCTGAACGGGCTGGATTCCGTAATCCCTGGCAATTTCCCGGTTCTGGTCAGATTTCTCTCCGATGTCTCCCTCCTGGGATACATTATAAAAGGTAAAGTTGAACAGCCGACCGGCCTGGGCCGCATATTCATCCAGCAGGTCCCGCAGATACCGTTCTGTATTATTGTGGGGAGCCGGCAGGTTTTTTGAGAAAAACACCTTGATGTTCAGGGGTTCGGACAGAGTTGATACGGCCTGTTTGCTGGCATCGGACAAAGAATACATCCGGCTGGCGGTGAGGTCGGCCCTGAAAAACAGGGTGAGGCCGGCCAGGTTCACCAGGACGATCACGGCCAGGTAGAGAATAAATTTTATATAGTGTTCTTTAAGGGAAAGCTTACCCATGGTGACTCCTTAATTCTTTTCTTTCATGACAATATAGGTTGAGAAAATAAAGACAAAGACAACAGAGGCAAAGTAGAAGATGTCCCTGGAATCGATGATGCCTTTTGAGATATTCATGAAATGGGCATTGGCCCCCATGTATTCCACTAACGGAACCAGGCGCTCGGGGATAAAAAAGAGCATCCGGTCGAGGATGGTCAGGGTGAAGCACAGCGCAGAGCCGATGATAAAGGCGATGATCTGGTTCCGGGTCAATGCCGAGGCAAAGAGCCCCATACTGCAATAGGCCCCTGCCAGTAGCACGGCGCCGATATATCCGCCGATCACCGGCCCGGGATCCACACTTCCGATGGTGGCGATGAACAGGGGATAGGAGAGGGTGGGCAGGAGCATGGCCGCCGTAAATGCCGTGGCTGCCAGGAATTTGCCCAGGGCAATCTGGGTAAAGGAGACCGGCATGGTCAGCAGGGTCTCATAGGTGCCCACATTTTTCTCCTCGGCAAAGAGCCGCATGGTAATGGCCGGGATAAAGAAGGAAAAGGTTATAGGCAGAAGGGAGAAAAAATCTCTGAGATCGGCCCGCCCGAATATGAAAAAGGTGGAAAAGAAAAACCACCCGCTCACGATGAGAAACAGGGAAATCACTATATAGGCAATGGGGGAGATAAAATAGTCCTTGAATTCCTTCAGGGCTATGGTCTTAATCTGAGTCATGCTGATGCACCCTCCTGTGTCAGTTCCTGGAAGATTTGCTCAAGGGCCTGGGATTCCCTGGATAATTCTGTGATAATCCAGTCGGTCTCCTTGATGTTCAGGTAGAGATCCGGCCGGATATCCTTGTTTTCAGGGCACCTGATTTCAAGGCAAACCCCGTCCCGGTTTCCGGCAGAGGCAATATTCAGATCAGGGTCCATGGCGCGCAGCCGTTCAATGGCACGGATTTCATCTGTTCCCTGAAGGGTCAGCCGGATAAAACTCGCCTGGCGGGCACCCTGCTTGAGATTGGCCGTGCTGTCATCGGCCACTTTTTTGCCCTTGTTGATAATGGCGATGCGGTCGCAGGTGGCCTCGGCTTCCGAGAGAATATGGGTGGAAAAGATAATGGTCTTTTCCTTTCCAATGCCCCGGATGATATCCCGGATTTCCGCGATCTGGTTGGGGTCCAGACCCGAGGTGGGCTCATCAAGGATGAGGATTTCAGGGTCGGTCATCATGGCATGGGCGATGCCCACCCGCTGCTTTAGGCCCTTGGACAGGGTAGCAATGGGTTTGGACATGATGGCGGACAGGCCGCAGAGCTTTACCAGTTCCCTGAACCGGGATTCCTTTGCCGAAGGATCCGTCATTCCCTTGAGCCGGGCCACATAATCCAGGTAATCATATACCAGCATATTGTGGTAGAGGGGGGCGGACTCCGGCAAATAGCCGATGAGGGATTTTATTTTCAGGGTATCTCTGGGCATTTCCAGTCCCTTGACCCGGATACTGCCTGAACTTGGGGGGTAGTAGCCTGTGAGCATTCTCAATGTTGTTGTTTTGCCGGCCCCGTTGGGACCAAGCAGACCAAGTATTTCTCCTGGCTGGATGGTCAGGCTGATACCGTCCACAGCACAAAAATCATTATAATACTTGGTTAGATTTTGAACATCAATCAATGTCTCCTCCTAAAAATCTTCTAGTACTTTGCTTTTTTCCAGGAATTCATCTACTTCCCGGTGAGTTTTTTTCATGGTCACCGCCACCTTTTCCAGGCGGCGGCAAAAGGGATCAGCCGGCCCCAGGGTTTTGGCTGATCTCCGGTAGAGGGCCAGTGTCTCCTCAAATCGGTCTGCCATTTCCCGGGCCAGTTTTTTTCGCTCTTCGTGTCTGATTTTTTCGGTCCGGATAACAGATTCCAGTTTTTTGATGGAATACTCAACCAGGGCATCCCGGGGCATGTTATAGGTTTCCGATATGGCCGTCAACGCCTCTATGGTCTTCCGGCTCAGCACAAAGGTTTTCTGTTTTCTGGGTATTTTTTTGAACTGTCTCACCCGGATGGTTTGGGCCAGCTGGTCCAATGCCGTGTAGTCTTCGATAATATGGTCAAACAGGGATTTCTGCTTGATTCCCATGTGGATGGCCACCAGACCAATGGAATCAATGGCTTTCTGGGAGAGTTTAAAGGTGGCCCTTACCGATTGTTTTCCCCTCAGGTCAAACATGGACGGTCCTGAAAGGGGATCGTTCTGTTTTGGCATGTTTCCTCCTTTTGGGGTATTTTTATTATTAATATGATTTTAGTTTAAAAAGTAATACGGACTTAATATGTAAGAAATTCTATCCCAAAATATAGGTCGGATCAACCTCAAATTCAAGTATGACTAAAATATAATATTGGGCCTAAATGCAGATCAGGACAAGGAAGATAGATATCCCAACGGCAAGGGCCAGGGGTTCTTTGCCGCTGGGGCGGAACCCGGGATCGGTGCGGGTTTCGGTGTAGCACCTGGCCTCCATGGCAATGGCCAGCTGATCTGCACTTTTGAAGGTTTTTCCCAGCAGGGCCAGAATCAGAGTGGACATCCGTTTTATGGGATTTTTCAGGAGGTTTCCGCACCGTGCATCTATGGCCTGGCCTGATTCCTTTGCCTGACTGAGAATCATGGGTAAAAATCTTAGGGCCAGGCTGATGATGACACCCGCCCGCTGTTCCGGGATAAATGGAATGGGCTTGAGAAACCATTGAACCGCGGCCTTGAGTTCAGAGGGACGGGTGGTTGCGGAAAAGACAAGCCCCAGAACCATGACCGTGAAAAAACGGATGGCCACCAGGCTGCCCTGGGTCAGCCCGGAGATGGAAACCGGATAAGCAATCAGGGTAAAAAGCTTTGGCCCGGGTTCTGCTAATCCCCGGACCAGGATGATCATGAATAAAAAGAGGATGAAGTACCTCAATTGTAGTGCCAGGCGAACCGGGCCGATTCCCATGGATTTCAGGAGCACAAACACCAGAAGCAGGAGGGTGAGGCACATCGGCAAGGAGGCCGATACAAGGCCCGCGCTGATGATGCACAAAAGGAAAAATTTGCACCTGGGATCCAGAATGTGGGCCAGGCTTTTTCCGGATTTGAATTCAAAGAGATTTGGCATGATTTCCTAACCCAAAGCGCATGTACATATGGGTTTAAGCCCGTATTGGCCCAGGTTTTTTGCCAGGTCAGAAGCCTTCCCCTGGGTGTGTAATCTGCCGTTTGCCATGATGAGGATCCTGTGGGCATCCTGGATGACCAGATCCAGATCATGGGTGGCCATGATAATGGTTTTTCCCGACCTGTTAAGCCAGGCGATAATTTTCACCAGGTCTCTGGTTCCGGGGTAGTCCAGGTTGGCAAAGGGTTCGTCAAATATTATGATTTCAGGGTCCATGACCAGGATACCGGCAATGGTGAGCCTCCGTTTTTCTCCCCCGGACAGGGTGGCCGGATGCCTGTCCCTGAACCGGGTTAGGTCGAATCTTTCAAGGGTGGACCAGACTTTTGAGTCTATGGTCTCCCGGTTCAGCCCCAGGTTTTCCGGTCCGAAGGCCACCTCGTCAAATACGGTCTCGCCCACGATCTGGGTGTCGGCATCCTGGAAGACCATACCCACAGTTTTCCGGGTATGAGTCAGATCTCTGAAAATATCCCGGCCATGGAGCCTGACCCGTCCCGTGTCCGGTTTGAGCAGGCCGTTCAGGTGGCGGATCAAAGTGGTTTTTCCAGACCCGTTGGGTCCCGCAAGGATGATATATTCTCCTGGGGAAACGGAGAAACTGATCGCCTTTATCCCGCCCTGCCCACTGCGGTAATCATGGGAGAGCCCTTCAATTTTGAGAATGGATTCTGACATGGCCTTACCGGATCATGGGGCGGATTTTTTTAGCAATCAGTGCTGCCGCCGCCACCTTAAGGCAGTCCCCGATGAGAAAGGGATACATGCCGCCTGCCAGGGCCTTGGGCCAGGGCATGGCAAAGGCATACTTCAGCCAGGGCACCCCGGCAGCGTACACGATGAGGGAACCGGCAATCAGGGCTGTAATGTCACCTGCCATAGTCTTTTTCATTGTTTTTGACAGGAATCCCGTGGCCCACACCGCCGGCAGGTACCCTAGAAGATACCCCCCTGTGGGGCCGAATAATTTGCCCATGCCTGCGGTTCCCCCGGCAAAGACGGGCAGTCCGGCAAGGCCGATGAGCAGGTATACCCCCACGCATCCTATGCCCCATATTGGCCCCAGAATGAGCCCTGCCAGGAGTACGAACATATTCTGGAGGACAATGGGCACAGGTCCGATGGGGATGGAAATAAAGGCCCCGCAGGCAATGAGGGCCACAAAGAGAGCGGTATATACGGTAAGTCTGATCTGGTTCATTCTGGCGTTGTCCTTTATGAATGAAGGTGTTCGCTTATATTTTGCGTGAAAGTATTCACTTCTGTGTGAAAGCAATCACCTATCGGTGAAAGCAATCACCTATCGGTGAAAGCAATCACCGTAGATGACGGTTTCAATTTGGCCGTTGTCGGTTTCAAGGATGAGGCCACCGCTGTCATCCACACCAACAGCCTTTCCTTCTATGGTCGTGTTCAGAGTTTCCACCCTGACCCGGCTGCCGATTGTGGAGGTATGTTTCCGCCACTGGGCCATGATATCAGGTATATCGATTTCTCTGGTAATATCTGTGAATTCTGTCAGGAATTCGGCCAGCACCATGCGTCTGGATACTGAGCGGCCCAGGATATTTTTGATGGATGTGGCCTGGAATGCCGCGTTGGAGGGATCATTATTTATGTTGATACCCATACCCATGACCAGGAAGTGGATCATATCCGCCTGGGTCTCCATTTCCGACAGCAGACCCGAGAGTTTGCTGCCGTTTTGCATCAGATCATTGGGCCACTTGACCTGGGTGTCCAGGTCGAATAACCGGTTGAGGGTTCTGCACAGGCATAAGGAAGCGGCAAAATTATAGATATAGCCCATGGGTGGGGGCAGATCCGGCTTGAGGATGAGGGTGAACCAAAGCCCTCCCCGGGAGGATACCCATTCCCGGTTGAGCCGTCCCCGTCCCCGGGTCTGATGCTCGGCCACGCAGCAGCTCATGTGTGGGGCGCCTTCCCGGGCCAGGGTTTTGGCTGTGTCCATGGTGGTTTCCACTTCAGGGAAATGGAATATCCTGTCCCCAAGATCCGGTCCAAAGCAAAAGGGGTGGAGCAGGTCCTCGTGATCGGTCAGGGCATACCCCTTGGGGTGGGAGTCAATGGCAATGCCGGATACCTTCAGTGCTTTGATGTGTTTCCACACCGCCACCCGGGAGATCCCCGTTTCTTCTGAAATTTTTACCCCGGACAGAGTTTTGCCCCGGGCGTTGAAGAGGGCGATTAATATCTTTGTTTGTGTTTGGTTAACTCTCATAGGATGGTATGGTTAACAAAAAAGCGGAGGCCGGTCAACCTCTAAAATGCTCAGGTTGTGCCTTTGTTGAAATGCCGGGATCTGTATATTTTTTCAATGGCTTTCAGGGGAGCGGATTGGTTTGTTTTTATTGAGTAGCCAGTCAATGATGGCATCAGGTTCCGGTGTCTTTCCGGGGGACTGGGATCGACGGGATGATTCTTTCTCGGATTTGGGTGCAGCCAAAGGGTCGGGAGGCGTTGGAACGGCTGCGGTTTTTATTTGACCTTTTGGGGGCTTTTCCGACCCTAAGACAACCGGTGTATGAATCATAAACACCTCATTTATGAATTTTTCCATATCCGGGGAACGGGCATGGTCGGAATCCAGAGGAAACTGATCTCTTTCCGGTGGTGAATAAAATTCGGCCTGGGCTTCTTCTGCCAGGAGGGGGGATAGATTTTCCTCTTTTTCACCCATAGGCTGAATGGCAGGGGGGATGGTGGGTAAGGTTGTTTCAATTACAGGGCTTTGGCTATCCTTTTTGGCCACGGGCTGGTGCTGTATTGCCTTCCGGACCAGTGCCGGCAGGGGGGCAGCAATTTGATAGATGACCTCGGGGGAATGGTGTGGGGAAAAATAATAGGCGAAAATTCCCAGCACGACTGCAGCAGCCAGTCCGGCCAGGAGTTTACCCGACCTTCTGGATTTAGGTTTTTTTGGGGGCTCAGGTTCCGGGGCCCGGGGCCGTTCAAGAATGCCCACAGCCTCTTGAAAGGTCTTTGCATCAATGATTTTCATATCCTTTGAAAAGGCTGCGATCATGGCCTGGTCACAGGCAATGTTGATAAGCCGGGGAATGCCTTTGGAAAACTCATAGGCCTGACGGACGGCGGGAACAATGAAAATTTTGCGCCGTGTCCCGGCAAGGGCAAGGCGCTGATTGATATAGGCCTGGGTCTCTTTCTGGTCCAGAGGCTTAAGCATTGCGTGGACATCCACATGCTCCTTCCATGATCTGCCCAGTGATTTTGCAATAACATCGTGGAATTCCAGTTGCCCGGCAAGGATGATGGTCAGGGCATGTACGGGGCAGCATCGGGACCAGGAGATCAGTTCCGTCAGAAAACGGCCTGGAACCAGATGCACCTCATCAATGATAATGACAGCTTTTCGTCCCTGCTGTTCAGCACGTTGTATAACCGACATCAATATGGAGGCGAATTTTTCGTCCTCCTGATACAGGCTTTTAAATCCCAAATCCGCAGCAATGGTAAGGAACAGGTAGTGGAGTTCAAGGCTGGGATCTTTAATATGGGCACAGTCTGTGTCCGGGGACAGGGTCTGGCGGATTTCATGGAGCAGGGTGGTTTTGCCGGTGCCCACATCCCCGGTGAGAACCAGGAGGCGGGCAGGGCCCTCAATTCCCTGTTTCAAGTCATCAAGGGCCCTGGTCTGGGTTTTCCCCAGCCATAGAAAACTGTTGTCAGAACTGAGCTGAAACGGTTTTTTTTCAAGTCCAAAGTGCTGGCAATACATCGGCACGGTTCCGTTTGGGTTTAGGTATCCCGGCCGTCTCCGGCTAAAGGATATCCTTGATGGCATCCAGCAAGGGATTTTGTTCCATGGGCGCCACTGCTTCCCCTGAATATCCGCGCCGGTATTTTTTCACACAATCGTATTGGTCCCATCCCTTAAGGGGGTAGTCCAGATCTACACTTTTCCATTTGGGATGGCCGTTCTGTTTGAGCCAGTCCAGGTTGTCGTAGACGATGTTCGCGAATGTCCCGACGTAATCGCAGTTGTTCCGCCTGAAATCAAATGAAATCAGCACGGCTTTTACCGCAACCGTTTCCACAGCCTCTGTCTGCCAGGGATAGGTGGCTGCCGGAATAAGGGCTGTCGGATAGAATTCCGTGATGCTTTTATTGACAATGGGAACGATATGAAGCCCGTCATTGGCAGTTATCTGTTCTGAAAAAAGGGCAACCGGAAACCCGGCCACATAAAACATGGCATCTATGCTGCCCTGTTTGAGCATGGACAGGGCCTTTTCTGTGCCAAAGGGAATCACTTCCTTGGGGCGCACCCCGGATACTTCTAAAAGCAGCCTTGAGGTGAGGTAGGTGCCTGAGCCTTCTTTGCCGATGGCCACCCGCTTGTTTTCAAGATCGTCAAAGGAAGCCACCGATGTCTTTCCAAGCAGATGGATCTCCTCGTTGTACAGGGGGAATATCATCTTTGTTTTCCGGGCGATGCGTTTTAGGGTCTTATTCGTCTTTACCTTGAGCACAAAGGCCAGAACGTCTGACTGGACAATCCCCATCTGGGTTTTGGGACGTTTGTACACCGCATATACATTCTCAACCGATCCCCTCGAATTATAGACATGAAGATTATAGCCGTGCTGCCTGGCCATATCCATCATGTTCAGGCCGAATTGAAAATAGGTCCCTTTTTTGCTGCCGGTTATGATTCCCAGGTCTGCGGCCGATGACATGCCGTACATTGCGGCCCAGAACAGAATTATTCCCAACATCAGGATTTTTTTTTGATACATGACATCCCCTCCATGAATTCTCATTAGTTCAATGGAATAAACCAATTTTATCGCCAGCGGTTAGTGTACCCGAAAAGGGTGCGATACAGACCGCCAGCAGATATGAATAAAACTAAAAAAGGATAATTAAATCTCGTAAAGATCTACCAAATCTGGACGCAAAGTCAAGGCGGAATGCCCGGGGAATGGCTATAAATTGGGATTGGCAGATTAAATGGCGAAAAAATATGAAAAATATGTGCGAAAAAGCAAAAATATACCCCAGCCACACTGGATTTAGAGAGAAAAAGTGTGGCAAGGGTACTGGTTGATCTGTGGCCAAGGTCAATTTTTTAATTGCGCCCGGGGAGGTTAATAGTAAACCGGTTCGGCATATTCAATTCCGTATCCGTATTGGCCACCCGGTGAAGATGTTCCCAGGTCATTGGACCATTTTACATAGCCAGAATAGTATTCGTATTTTTCCGGGCCTTTTCCGTCTTTTTCATAGTTTTTGATTTTGACATATACCTGCTGGCCTATTTCCATTTCTTCGTTTGATGCAAGATAGCTCCCACCACTGCTGTAATTATAGATATCGGCTTCATAATACTGCTCTCGATCGTCGTATTTGTACAGATAGGCCGGGTAGTTACATTCGTAACGGTCATACTCTCTTTTTTCTGAATAGGTTTCCATTGTTTCCTCCCTAATGTTAAAATTATGGCAAATAATCTGTTTTGTAAAAAGAGAAAAGCAGCTTTATAACAGGGTAAGCAGTCTAATTTGACGATTTTTGAGAAATTATATCAATTGTCATTGTTAAAGTACATTGAATATTATATTTTTCTTGAACCTGTTGCTGTCCTGTTTTATATAGCAGCTCAATTTAATTATAAAAATAGAGAGACCATGACCTGCATAAGAAAAATCCTTCCCAATGTCAAAGATTTCAAAGCGTTCTGGAAAGAAAAGGGGCCCTTTGCTTATGCCCTGACCAGCAGGGAGTACCCTCCGGTGTTGCTGGAACCCGAAGAATGGATATTCGGAAATGATAAAATTGCAGTCTTAAAAGAGCTGATGCAGTTTTCACAGTCAAAGATGGCCTTTGTCAGGGCACCTTTTAATCCTGACAACAAGAGTATTCTCCGTCCCCAGGATATCTGTGCCTGGAAAATTACCCATTTCCCCGAAGACTGGAATCAAATTGTCTGTGACGCCTTTGTACCCGAGGGGCATTTGACCCGGGCAGTGACTGATGACATTGAGGCCAGGGGCGGGGAAGATAATAAAGAGGAGGTTGAAAAGGCATTTTTCAGCCTGATTCTAAGGCAATTGGATGAAATGGGGTATGTCCTGTTATGCCCCCGGGGCAAATCCAAATCTGCAGGTATTCGATCCTACCTTGAAGAGTGGGAAGAAGATGAAGCCGATGCCGGTTTTCTATGATTTCTTTGAGTCCTTCCAGATATTTAACTTGGTGGCTGTTCCCTGGAAAGGATGGTACATAAGAAACGGGATTACATTCATATTCCACAATTTCTTCTTGAACGTGATCCTTGATTGATTTTAGAAATCTTTCCGACAACTGAGGATTTTAAATGAACCAACTTGTTGTCGAGGCGATGGTGCCTATATGGTGCTCATCATATTTTTCCGCTCAGGATTAAACTCGTCAGTAATTCTTTGTAATTGACCCCGGCCTTAACGAATCCTTTTGTCCCGTATTTCATGTTTCCCTCCAGAACATAAAACCGGCAGCCGCATTGGGCAATATCAAGGCCTACATCATCCCATCCGCATTTTTTTGCCGCAGACAGGGCAAGATCATAGACATCCGGGGGCAGGGGATCAAAACTGATGCCGCCCCCCCGGGACACATTGGTTCTGAAATCTTCAGAAGAAGCCTTACGCCAGAAGGCCAGGCGGACTTTTTTGCCGATAACCACCAGTCGCATGTCCCGGTCGATGGGAAGATACTCCTGGATATAGGCCGGCCCTGTCAGGGAGAGGTAGGCGGCAAGTTCCTCCCGGTTTCTGATGAGAAAAACCCCGGCTCCCCTGGCCGATCCCCTGGGGATCTTGGCCACAAAGGGAAATTCAAAAAAATTCAGAATTGATTCTTTCTGCCTGGGTCCGTAGAATATACGGGTGCGGGGGTGGGGGATGTCCAGCATTTTAAAGGCAGCGGTCTGCCTGATTTTGTCCTGGGCAAATTTATAAGTGTGGAAGCTGGGAAAAGTAGCCTTGCCCATAGCATTGAAAAGGTCTGCGTAAAATGCCGTGGGATAGTAAATTTTTTTTGCCCGAATCATCAGTTTCCGGTCCCCGGGACAGTAATCGTTGAAATTGGGTTTCAGCCCAAGGGTCCGAATTTCAGGGGATTTTTTCAGGCGGGCGCCTATGGCAATGGGCCGATTCTCCATTATCCTGCCCAGGATTTGATCTGGCTGGGCTTTGCCGGAAACGGGCAAAACCCGTTGATTCCCGCTTTCTTGAATTGTTGTTCCAGGTATATCGGATCCAGGCCCCTCTGGAGGGAGGAGACTATGATGGGCACCTCATCCATGTGGTAGAGTTCCCTGATTTCTCCTGCAAGGTCCAGGACGGTGAATTGTCTGATAAAAAGATCACAGATTACGGCAGCAGGCTTTTCAAACACAATGGATTCAAAGGCTTCCTGGGGGCCTGTAAAGGTACGGGCATGAAATCCGCAGCCGTGGATGAGCTTGGCATATACGTCCAGAACGGTGGTGCTGGGGTTTATTACCACAAAGAACGGTGCCTCCTGTTTGGCCCTTTCCAACCTGAACCGGGTATATTTTTTTATGGTGGATCGCCGCTGTCTCTTTTCCAGGACATTGATATAGGCATCAATCACCTGTGCCGGGGCACTCCGTTCAAGGTAGTTTGAGCTGATATAGGAAAAGGTGTCTGAATTCATGAGTGCGTCAATGAGATGTTCGGCCTTGGCATCCAGGATGGTCACCCCAAGGGTTTCTCCGACTTTGGTGCCCGATTCGATCTTTTTTTTGATTTCGGCAATGATGTAATCCGAGCAGTGCCGGTCAAGGATTTTAACCGCAGCCATACGGATATACATGGCCGGATCCGTAACCGCATTGAGAATGGAGGCGGCGGATTCCAGTGTGGGAAACTGGGTCAGGGTTGTGTAAATTAAGAATTTTATAGGATTTTCAATGTCTTTGCGGGCTGCCAGGGTTAATAGATCCCCCAGGGCTTCCTGGGGGATGGTCCGGGCTGCAAGCCTAAGCAGATTGATCAGGAGAGCTTTATTCTCAGTGTCCAGGTTCTCATGGAGGGCCTGGGCAACCCTGGCGCCCTGGTCTGAAAAATAGTCATAGGCCGTGAGGCGGTCTTCCATTCTTTTTCCGGAAAGGAGGTCCACATGCTTTTCCAATTGGGATTGGGTCGGGGGGGCCAGCTTTTCTGGTGTCATGTCCCGGGTTTTAGAAAGCCCCTCCCTTAACATATCAATTGCATCCAGGACGTCCGGGTCGCATTTGTCCGTTTTGGCTACCTGCTCAAGGCATTCCAGGGCCTTTGGGGTTCTGATTCGTTCCAATGCCTTGATGGCTTCCTGTTTTAAGCCGGTGTCGTCAAAAAAAATGAATTCCGCTACATCCCCAACCAGGGCCTCTATTTTCAGTTTTCCCACGGCTCTAAGCATCTGGTTCAGGAAGTCTCCCTTTGTTTCTCTGGACAGGATATGCTTTAACAGGGGGACGATCTGGGTGAGTTGCCCAGGCGTTGCATGATCCATGAGGATGAGTACGAAAACGTAGTTAAGGTGTGCCCTGTCCGTGGTCAGCTGGAACAGGCGGTGGCGGACCGGATGGTCCGGATTGATTTGGGCCAGAAGAAAGGGCAGGAGCTCCAGTGCTGTTTTATCAGGGGCCAGGGCCAGTATTTCTAGAACGGCCTGGTGGTCTGTTTCCGGCCTCTGTTCCAATCCGGCCAGGGCCAGCTTTGCATCTTCAATCCGGCCGGCGCTGACCATCTGTTTTAGGTCCGGGATAAAATCAGTCATCGCATATCTCCTCAGAAGTATATCCATTGGGGTTTTTTTGCTGCCAGGACCAGGTATCCTTGCACATGTCGTCCATGGTCTTTAATGCTTTCCACCCCAGTTCTTTTTCAGCCCTGGAGGGATCGGCCCAGCAGGCGGCAATATCCCCGGCCCGTCGTGGGGCAATGGCATAGGGGATGTCGTGACCGCAGGCTTTTTCAAATCCGCGAATCATCTCAAGTACGGAATATCCACGACCGGTGCCCAGGTTATATACCTGCACCCCAGGAGATTCCAAAAGTTTTGGCAGGCTGAAAATATGGCCCCGGGCAAGATCTGTAACATGGATAAAATCCCTCACCCCGGTACCGTCCGGAGTGTCGTAGTCATTGCCGAAGACATTTACCCGGGGCAACTGTCCCACTGCCACTTGTGCGACATAGGGCATGAGGTTGCTGGGCAGCCCCCTGGGATCTTCCCCGATTTTCCCTGAACTGTGGGCACCCACGGGATTGAAATACCGGAGCAGGGCGATGTGCCAGTCCGGGTCTGAAACATGGATGTCCCTTAAAATCTCTTCGATCATAAGTTTAGTCCTGCCGTAGGGGTTTGTCACAGAGAGGGGGAAATCTTCTTTTATGGGCAGGCTGGCCGGATCACCGTATACCGTGGCCGAGGATGAAAATACAATGGATTTTACCCCGGCATTGCCCATGGCCGCCACCAGGTTCAGGGTGCCGGTGATATTGTTATTGTAATAGGCCAGGGGCTTTTCCACGGATTCACCCACAGCCTTGAGCCCTGCAAAATGGATCACCGCATCAATGCCGCCATGGGCTTTGAAAACAGCTTGGAGGCCCTGGGCATCCAGGAGGTCTGTTTCATGAAAGTTCATGGATTTTCCGGTGATTGTTTCGACCCGGCGAAGGGATTCCCGGGAGCTGTTGCACAGGTTGTCCAGGACAACCACATCATAACCTTTATTCAGGAGTTCTACACAGGTATGGCTGCCGATATAGCCGGCGCCGCCGGTCACAAGTATTTTCATTGGATATCCTTAAAGTGAGTTAGGCCAATAGGTTTTTCGTCAACTGCTTTTTCGAATAAAGTATTGCATATCCTACATGGTTTGCACTCTTTTGTACAGGTGGTAAGGTGCTTAAAAAAGTCTGGTCCAAGCGCCGGATTTTCGATGTAAAACCGTTGGGCCAGAAACCCGGCTGCATCCATGATTTCCAGAAGGTTTCCCTTAAAAGAGCGGGTGGCATAGGCTTTTATGCATTTTCTTAAGAAAGTGGTTCCCAGGGTTCTGCCGCATATTTTTATGGTGTCAGCCATGCCCTGGTATCGGTCCACATCTTCGGGCCGGATAAAGGGGGATTTAAAAAATTTATGGGGGTGGGTGTTGAAATAGGCATGACAGCCCAGGGTCTGGTTCATCATCCAGGTGGATTCTTTTACCAGGCCTGTGTTCGACAGGGCGATATGGGCGTCGTGGGCCGGCTTGAAGGGGCAGTGAAAAATACAGCCCTCATTGGCCAGTAATTCAATGCAGATTCCGGGCAGTATTGATTTGATCTGTTGGTACAGGGTATTTAATTTTTCTGGGGATCGGTTAAGGGATCGGTCCAGGATGAGCCGACCCGGCAGGGCAAACCGGGTCGGTTCCAGAAGTTCCAGCCAGGCTTGAATTTTTTCCATACTGTCCATCATGGTATTTACCCCGGGAACGGCCTCAAGCAGGGGGATGATATCGTGGCCGGTCCGCTCCAGCGCATTGACCAGGTATAGATCCGAGACCACCAGACCCTGGATTCCCACAGTCTGGTGCAGGTGTGCCACCCTGTCCAGAAACCGGACAAGTATTCCCTTATCCGTGTAAATGGCAGGCGGCAAAAACCGAGTATTTATGAGAATGTATTTTTTGATGTGGCGTACCGGGCCAAGTGAGCGGATGAGAGCCGGAAGGTCTTTATGCTGTTGATGGGCTGAAATTTTTACCCTTGCGTCAAATGACCGGCTCTCCGGGTGCAAAGGGTCCAAAGGCAGAGGAAAATACGTGGATGACAATATCTTTTTTTGGCCGGCCAGAAAACCGGCATAGTTGTTATCCGGAATAAAGGGGACTGAAAGTTTCATGGCGAATCTGGGTCTCATATCCTTAATGAAAAATTTGGCAATAGATGGGGCAACTATGTTATAATTCCTCCAAAAATGCAAGACCCTGACATTGACAGGGCCGTATGCATGGTTAAAATTAGGCTATTCAGGCCCGAGAGCCCTGAATACCCAAACCAAAGAACTAAGGAGAGTGTTACAATGATTGAGTTGACAGATCCTGCTAAAACGCAGATCGATGATTATTTCCAGGGGAAAGAACCCACCCCTATTAGAATTTTTCTTAACTCCGGCGGCTGAGGCGGCCCTTCCCTTGCCATGGCTCTGGATGAGCCTAAAGATACAGACGATTCTTTTGAAGTTAAAGGGCTTAAATTCGTTGTTGATAAAGACTTCATGGAAAAAGCCGAAACCATTAAGATTGATTTCACCGGAATGGGATTCAGCCTTGACTCCAATATTGATCTGGGACAGGGTGGCGGCTGCGGCGGATGCAGCTCCGGCGGTTCCTGCGGCGATTAAGTCGGTTTAAGCCATTTAAAAAAAGGGTGTCTTTGCACGTATAACCGTTGTGAAGACACCTTTTTTAGTTTAAAAGCAGAATGAAGGCCGCAACCGGTTCACAAGATTCAGATCCGGTGACAATGGGTTAACCATGCCTGCAGGGTCCGGCAGGGGGCCGACGAAATCCATCTCCCGGATTTTCATATTGTAGGCCTGCACCATGAGTGTCTCCAGGTTGATTACATCTTCAATATTGTAGGCCAGAAGGGTTTCAAGGGCGTGGGAATTTCCGGTTTTTCGGTATTCATGCCATAGGATTACGGCAAAACTGCCGTCAACCCCATCCAGGTCGCCACGGTTAATACCCATGGCCTTTTCGCATTTTTTTAATCCCCCTTTGAACCCCAGTCCGGCCAATACATACCGCAGATCAATGTGAGCCTGATCCAGTTTGCAGTTGAGCCGGGAGCGGAGAAATGGCAGGTCAAATGTTTTTCCGTTAAAGGTGATGATCAGCCCGTAATCCTTTATATCCTCTTCAAATTTTTCCATATTGTCTCCCTGTACATAGTACCTGACCTTTTTCCCGTCATACAGGGCAATGGTGGTGATTTCGTCCCAGGGGGAAAGACCTGTCGTTTCTATATCCAGATATACCGCTGTATGCTGAAATGACTTGAACAGCCTGTACTGTTGTCCTGATGAAAGACGGTTTGCAAAATAGGCGGCATCCCCCCTGTCAAGCCGGTCTGTTGATTCAAGCAGTCCCGGGCAAAGGGCCTGGGTGTCAGAGGAGATCAGAGCCTGTTCCCAGGTGAGAATACCCCTGTCCCAAAGCTGTTGTTCCTTTGCCGGTCCGATGCCCGGCAGGTGGCAGAATGTGTGTGTAAGCACTTTTTTTCCTGTTCCAAGTTAAAGTTTGTGACCTTATACCCCGAATTGAGAAAAGAAGACAGGGGACGAATAAAAATTCCGGACAGGGCTCTCCGGCTTGACCCGTGTCTATGCCCATGGTAGCTTGTTAACCAGAGGATCAAACCCAAAATTTCAGGATGATGCCATGTACGAACAAACCAGAGGGAAATCAAGGGAAACATTCAGGGCGATTTGCTTGTTTTTAATGACACTTTTTTTAATCCCGGGAATTCTGGGCTGTGGAGAAAAGGAAAAGAGTAAAGATGAACTGGTGTTGGGAAATTGGACCCAATACCGGAACCGTGCCTACATTTTTTTGGTCATCAGTCCGAAAGGAACCTGGAATTCCTCGGTCCGAATTGCAGATGCCACCTCCAGGATTGTTAGTACCAGAGGAAGCGCCAATGGGTCCTGGCATATGGAAGAGGGCCAGTTGATTTTTACGGTGGTTGAATCTGATATCCAGGAAGTCTGGGAAAAAAATGATACCAGTTTTTTTGAAATCGTGGAACTGGGTGATCGGTTGATGCTCCTGAAAGAGGAAACCGGACGGGTAGGGGAATGGAAAAAAACCGGCGGCAATAAGGGCAGCGCGGCTGAAGGGGATCTAACTCAGGTCATTCACATGGCCCCCCTTGCTGTTAATTTGAATAAGAATTCCTCCAATGCCAAGGACCGGTACCTCTGTCTGAACTTGAGCCTGGTTCTTAAGGAACTTATGCCGGATCAGGAAATTCCCACGCTTCATCCCAGGGCCAGGGATGCGGCAAATATGTTTTTAAGCTCCCTGGTCTATGGGGATGTTGAAAATTTTGATCAGATAAAAATTCAGAAAAAGAAACTGGTGGATGTGCTCAACCCCTACATGAATGAATTTATAGCGGATATAAAGATTGAACATGTGATCATTGCTTCGTCCATGGCCAAGGTTGAAGAATTCATCATTGAACATACCCAGGGTGAGGGTGTTGTAGAGGGTGAAGAAGAGGAAGAGGAAAAAGCAGGCACCGAATAAGAAAAGTCGTGATCTTTTGCCTGATTCCGTTGATCATTCCCGGGATTTTATCACCAGAACAACCCCTGAATCAATATGAACTTTTGCCTCGGTTCCGGTAAAACAATTGCTGACCCCCAATGCCGTGCCCATATTCAGTGTTTTGTCTGCCAATGGGTATTCCAGTCCCTTTAGGGTCAGGCCGGTTACCGTTTCCGATGCCGGGATTACAGACAATAAATCCCCTGGCATTCCCTGGACTACCAGATCGGATAATACAAGATAAATTTCATTATGGGCGTCAATGATCCGGGCGTTAATACCCAGGTCGGACAGCCTGCGCAGCAGAAATATATTGGCCAGGGTATGGTCAAGACGGTGCCCGGTGACGCCCAGGAATACAATTTGCGTACATCCCTGTCCAAGGGCGTAATCAATGCATAGTTCCGTGTCGGTCTGGTCCTTGCGGGCCGGATGGGTAACCATGGGGACCTGTTTTGATTGGTAGAAATCAAGGGTGGCCGGGGAGATGGAATCCAGGTCCCCGATAATCATATCCGGGATGATATTCATACGGTGCAGATGAACGGCCCCGCCGTCGGCTGCAATGATAATGTCTGCAGAACTGATCTGGGATAAAATTTGTTCTGTAGGGGGCAGGGCCCCATTTGCTGCAATAATACATTTCATGGCTCTTAAATATCAGAAAAAAAAAAGATTGAAAACAAGAGTATTCATTGACAACCCATTGACACTTTAGCAATGAGTCCGTATTTTCCCATTCAATGATGGTTTTTAAACGTACGCATACATATATTTTTTCAGAGCTTATTCCGCCTTTTGTCATCAGCCTGTTTTTTTTAACCTTTGTGTTTCTGATGACTCGGATACCCGAAATTACCAATATGGTGGTTAATTACAACACCAATGTAACAGATATCCTGATGATGATTGGTTTCACCCTGCCGCGGTTCATGGAATTTACCCTTCCCATGTCTGCCATGATATCCATCCTTTTGACCTTTATGCGTATGTCTGGGGAAAATGAAATCGTGGCCCTGAAAGGGGCGGGGGTCTCCTTGTACAAGCTGTTGCCGCCGGTGCTGATTTTTGCGGTGCTAACCACTCTTTTGACCATGTGGGTGACCGTATTCGGGGTGTCCTGGGGAAAACTGTCCCTGAAAAAGAAAAGCCTTGAACTTGCCCGATCCAGCATTGATGCCGCCCTCCAGGAACGGCAGTTTAATTCCCAGCTCAATGATATCATGATCTATGTCTCTCATGTGGATATGAAAACCCGGGACCTGACCGACGTATTCATTGAAGACCGCAGAACCCGGGGGGTGATTTCTATTTCCGTGGCACCCAAGGGAAAGCTGATCCGACAGAATAATGAAGAAGTTTACACCATACGGCTCTACAATGGGGGCATAAATCAGGTAAATGCCGATGACAACGCCGTCACCCATATCAATTTCGGCCATTATGATATCAATATTGATTTGGCCTCCATGCAGAAGGGGGGACCCAGAAAACTTGTCAAAGATTTGGATGAAATGAGTCTCCATGAACTGGTCCGGCACATCCACGCCGGCATCAAAGACCCGGCCCGGAAAAGCGAAGCCCTTATGGTGCTTCATGAAAAATTTTCAATTCCTTTTGCCTGCCTGTCCCTGGGGCTTCTGGCCTTTCCGCTGGGGGTCCAGTCCATGTCCCTGAGGCGGTCTTCGGGGTTTGGTATGGGCATATCTTTCTTTTTGCTCTATTATTTTCTTTTGGCTGCGGGTTGGTCCGCAGGGGAGACCGGCCATTATCCCCCCTTTATAGGGATGTGGCTCCCGAATGTGGTCATGGGGGCTGCCGGTATTTTTCTGCTGGTCCGCAATGCACAAGAAAGACCCGTGCGAATGCCCCGGGTGATCAGAGGGGCATTGGCAGCCCTGGTCAAGAGATTTAAGAAGAGGGTACAACCGTGAAGTGTCTGCACAGATACTGGCTCAAAGAGTTTTTTAAATATTTTATTATCATCCAGGTGATGATCCTGGTACTCTTTGTTTTTATTGATTATCTGTCCCGGATGGACAATTTTCTCCAGTCCGACATCACCCTGGCCAGGGGGCTGTGGTATGTGGTGCTTAAGCTGCCTTTCATGTTTGTCCAGCTCACCCCGGCCAGCCTTCTTTTGGCCGTGGTGGTCACCTTCGGCATCATGAACCGGAACATGGAACTCACCGCCCTGAAATCTTCAGGAATATCGGTCTATTTTCTGGTAAAACCGGCACTCCTGGCCGGAGTGATCCTGGCCTGTTTGATGTTGTTTCTGGGGGAGACTCTGATCCCGGCGTCCATGGCCAAGGCCAATTTCATCCGTTATCATGAAATGGAGGGCCGTGCACAGATGTCCCAGGGTCGCAAGGATATATGGATCAAATCCGGGGCCACCCTGGTCCATATCAACTTTTTTGATCCGGTGGGGCAGAAGGTCGCCGGGGTGACCTGCACCACCATGGGCAGAGGGTTTAAAATTACCACACGTATGGATGCCGGTGGCGGGTATTATGAAAATGGCCACTGGATTTTTGAAAAAGTGACCCAGCAGTTGTACAACCCGGACAATAATGAGTATGAGGTTTCTGTTCTGCCCAGAAAGGTCATGACCCTGGATATCGAGCCTGAAGACCTTGGGCGTGTGGCTCAAAAATCAGTGGAAATGAGTTTTTCCGAGTTGAGGGCCTATGTGAAAAAAGTGGTGGCCGAAGGATATGATGCCACAACCTATAAAGTGGACATGAACGGGAAGCTGGCTTTCCCCTTTATCTGCGTGATCATGGCGTTGACAGGGGCGGCCACAGGCATGCGGTCCTTTGTGAAAACCAACCTCCCCGCAGCCATTGCCCTGGGAGTGGTGATCTGTTTTTTTTATTGGTTTGTTTACGGATTCTGCATGTCCCTGGGTTATGCCAAGATTCTGCCTCCCTTTGTGGCAGCCTGGGTGGGGAATATTGTTTTCCTCTGCCTGGGGATTATCTATCTGATTCATACGGAATAGAACAGAACCAATGATCCTCATTTATCATATGCTCACCACGTTCCTGCTTTTGCTGGTACTGCCGGTGCTGCCCCTTGTCTGGCTGATTTCTGCAAAGCGGCGGGCCAACCTGCTCCAGCGAATGGGGCTTTTTACGGGCATCCCTTTAAAAAAGCCAGGGGAATATCGGATCTGGGTTCATGCACTGTCCGTGGGTGAGGTTAATTCCGCTGTCCCCTTTGTAACAGGCCTGAAGAAAAAAAGACCCAAGGAGAATATTCTGTTTACCGCATCCACCAGGACCGGGTTTGAGACTGCCAGGCGCCTGATGTCCCCGGAAAAAGGGGGGGCACCGGTTTCTGCGCTCGGCTATTTCCCTTTTGATGTATGGATCTGTGTCCTGGCAGTTGTGTTCAGGGCCCGTCCGGACCTGGTCTGCCTTGTCGAGACGGATCTCTGGCCCGGTTTCCTGTCAATCATGAAACTGCGCCGGATACCTGTGGTTCTGGTAAATGCCAGATTATCCCCCAGGTCATTGACAGGGTATCGGCGCTTGGGGTCATTTTCTACTCTGTTTTTTTCCGGCCTTTCCCATGTCATGGCCCAGACTTCAAAAGATGCAGACGGGTTTGAAGAACTGGGGATTTCAAAAGATCGCATCTCGATCACCGGGAATATGAAGTTTGACCGGCCTGGCAGAGACATAACCAGAAGCACACGTCAAATGCTGGAAAAAAAAATGGGTGTCCGGACTGGACAAAAGGTTTGGATCGCAGGCTCCACCCACCAGGGTGAGGAATCTGTTGTGGTGGAGGCCTTTGACGGGATCAGGAAGACCTGCCCGGGACTCAAGGTCATTATCGCTCCGAGGGATCCCAAACGGACCCGCCAATTGCTGCGCGAACTACCCATTGCTCCATATGCTGCGGCTTGTTTTTCTGATCCTGAGCCTGAAAGAATCAAGGCAGACATTTTGTTTATAGACGTTCTGGGAGAGCTGGCCCTGGCCTATGCGGTCTGTGATTTTGCATTTATCGGCGGCTCCCTGGTGGAACAGGGTGGGCACAATCCTCTGGAACCGGCCATGTTCGGCAAACCCCTAGTGTTCGGTCCCCATATGACGGATTTTAGGGAGATTGAAAATTTATTGATGGACGCGGGTGGTGCTGCCAGGGTGAGGAATGCCCGGGAATTGTTACACAAGGGAGAATTAATTCTGGCTGATACCGGCCTTTGCGAGTCCATGGGAGAGGCGGCCCAAAAGGTATTTTACGAAAATGCCGGGGCATTGAAAAAAATTCTAAAAAAGCTGGACGGAGATTTCCTTGTTTAAAGCCCTGGTGACAGATCTGGAGAAAAAGATTACAGATATCTCGGCCAGGGATTACGAGCCCGGGTTATTTTCCATGGAACGCTTGCTGGTTGTTCTTTCATTGCTTTATAAGGCCGGGGTGTGGCTCCGCCTGGCAATATACCGCACCGGGATTTTAA